>Ga0207886_10010_pt1 | contig 965936 bp, 1019 predicted proteins | sample LinPmetageLP35_FD_184048 | JGI IMG/M metagenome (GOLD analysis project Ga0207886, IMG submission 184048) | Marine viral communities from the Pacific Ocean - LP-35 (SPAdes) | ecosystem: Environmental > Aquatic > Marine > Oceanic | place: Pacific Ocean | collected 2009-08-31 | reverse complement strand
GCGCTGTACGGGCTCACAGGGTAGCTCAGATGTGACGAAGGGTACCTGGTCAAAACCTGGGCCGTCTCATAGGGTAAGCTGGTTGTGAGGATGCTCAGGGTAGGTGGGATGTGAAATTGGTGGGAGCTGTGGACCAACAGTAGCCAGCAGGCTACGCCTGACATACACAGATTTTACAACCCATCATTGAGAACTCGATATATCGACACTTTGTGATACTATATACCGGTATTACACAGACAGTTTTACTCCTCGCTTCATACTACGTATCATATCTGCCTCGTTATCAGAACTTTCCTGATAGAGGTTTAATGCGTCGCTTTTCTTTACGTTTAGGGCAATCGTTGCGGGGTTTCTAACACTCAGAGTTACAGCCGTCTGCCGTTGTACCATCTCCCACTGTTTCGTATATTGCCTTCTCTTTATGTCTATCTCTGCTTCGTCGCCTCCTTTTTCCCCACTTCCAGCTTGCTTCCTCGCTGTTCGTGGATCTTATTTCCATTCCTCCTACTCATCTCATTATTGCGCGTGAACATATTCTTACCACAACGATGGTTGATACTCGTAAAACTCCTGGTTCCCCTATTGCCGAGGCCGTTGATGATTCATCCTGTGGCAACATCCCATTGTGTATAAATAACAGCTCCCCTAGGACCTCTCTCAAAGTTATGGAAATAAAATACATATGATATTTTTCGTGACTATGAATTATTGGGATTTCTAAGCACCTTTCTCGAGCAGCAGCTTCTCGACTGCCTCGTGCCCATTCTCTGCCGCCCGTGACAGCGGCGTCTGACTAGAAAAATCTTTAGTCTCGAGCTCGGCGCCGTTCTCTAATAGCAGCTTTACTATCGCCTCGTGCCCATTCTTTGCCGCCCGTGATAGCGGCGTCTGGCTAGAAAAATCTTTAGTCTCGAGCTCGGCGCCTTTCTCTAATAGCAGCTTTACTACCGCCTCGTGCCCATTCTCTGCCGCCTGTAACAGCGGTGTTTGATCAGAAGAGCTTTTAGTCTCTAGCTCAGCGCCTTTTTCCAGCAGCAGCTTCACCATCGCCTCGCGCCCATTCGCTGCAGCACATGACAACGTTGTCTGACCATAAGAAGTTTTAGTCTCGAGCTCGGCGCCGTTCTCTAATAGCAGCTTTACTATCGCCTCGTGCCCATTCTTTGCCGCCCGTGATAGCGGCGTCTGGCTAGAAAAATCTTTAGTCTCGAGCTCGGCGCCTTTCTCTAATAGCAGCTTTACTACCGCTTCGTGCCCATTCTCTACCGCTCGTGATAGCGGCGTCTGACTAGAAAAATCCTTAGTCTCGAGCTCGGCGCCTTTCTCTAATAGCAGCTTTACTACCGCCTCGTGCCCATTCTCTGCCGCCTGTAATAGCGGCGTCAAATTAGAAGAGCTTTTAGTCTCGAGCTCGGCACCTTTCTCTAGCAGCAACTTCACTACCGCCTCGCGCCCATTCTCTGCTGCCCATGATAGCGGCGTCCGACCAGACCTATCCTTCGACTCGACATCGAGCTTTCCTAAAGCACAGAGAAAAGTAAGGATTACCTCGTCGCCTCGCACTGCGACGTAAGAGAGAATACTTCTTTGCCGCGAGAAAGTGAAGTTGCGGCTAAAGTTAGTGCGTTCGTTTCTATTTTCGGAGTACTGTTTGCATAGATGATGAAGCGAAGTCTCTTGTGGCTGAATTTCGACTTGGACTTCCAAAAATGTCTGGACCGCTTTATGACTCCCGGTAGCCAGAGCGGCAAAAATTGGCGGCCCATAGCGCTCGTCTGTAATATCAAAGCAGGACTCCCTCTGAGGATGGATTCGAATAAGGTCGGCCAAGTTCTTTTCTGCAAGGATGTAAAGAAGGCTAACTGATTCCGTATATCGCCGAATATCGTACCTTTCGAGGGTATTGTTAAGGAATATCCACCGTTGAAGAGGGAAATCGGCAAGAAAATCTCTTTGCCCTATCGCATTCTGTTGAGCGCTGTTGGCGTGGCGAAAGACGCTAAGAACTGAATATTCGAGAAACGGAAACTTCGAGCTAATAGTCTCTCGCAACTGTGCTGCCTTGGAAGCCTGCGGTAAAGGGTCAGGTATATCGACGTCTTGGTTGATTGAAGCGTTCAGTTGAGCCAAGCAGCAATTCCTTAAAACTTCGTGGCCATGACCCACAAAGTTGCCAGAAACCCCAGACCACTGGCCCTCGTATTTGCCCAGTAAGAAGTCTCGAACAGACTCGTGGATAAACTGGACTTCGGAAGCCTTATTCCGCGTGACTTCGGCCAAGCCTTTAGAAGAACTTCTTACGAAAGCCTTTATCTGGTCTAAGTCCACATCTTCCTGGTCCCAAAGACCCGAGCACTCTTTGTCGAGACCAAGCTCGACGGCGAAGTAGAGCTCCTGCGGCTTAAGAGGACGAGTCGCGAAGAGGATCCACTTGAGACAAACTTGCAGCCGTTCAAGGTTCTCTTTATCTCGCGTAAGGATCATCTCAAACAAGTCGGTCAGTTTCGGCGGGATTTCCTTAAGACGCTCACGGATCTTCTTGATAGAAACGGGGCCGGCGGTGTATTCAGAGTTGAGAATATCGAGAACCAAGACGACCCACAGGAAAATACTGGAAGATTTTTCGAGGATTTCGGACCGAAGTGGCTCGGCTTGCTTCGACTTGCCTAGCCTAAGTTTCGACTTGATATACTGTTCGATGTCTTTTGTATGTCCGATCTCGTCTTCTAGAGTGACTTCGATGCCTTTCTGGATGACGACGGTCGGATAATGTCGACTAGAGAAGCAAATCTGCAACCGAACCTGCGCCTCTCTTGCGCGATCGCACAGCTCCTCAAAGAAGCAAATCATACCCCCAGCCTGGTTTTTATCGCATTCATCCAGCGCATCAACGAATATCGTCAGCGACCGATTCCCAAGCTTCTGAATAGCATGCGTCAACGTCTGCTTCAACGTTTCTTTATGCCATCCATTCCGTTGGATAACCTTCGCGCCATCGACTGTCATCCACTCCAAACTATCTCTTAACTCTTTCACCTTCTCGAAAAGCTGGTGGAGCAGTGATCGGTATAGACCCGCGGTCGACTTCTCCTCAGCCGTGCCCCGCGCGAGAAAGAAGAACGAGAGCGTGATTTGCGAGGAATCGCCCTTTGCGTTGAGCCTGGCCTCTTCGAAGAGGAGTTTCATCAGAGTTGACTTCCCGGTGCCGGGATTGCCTTTGATCCAAAGAAAGCCGCCGTGGTCTAGCTGTTGCGCCACGTCTTGCCAGGATGTATATTCGGGATTGGTGAGGAACCAGCGGCAGGTTGTTCCTTGGGCGGCTGTTAGGCTTGTTAGGCGCTCGTCAATTTTGGTGAAGTAGAGCTGTTCAATTAGTAACTCTTTTGTGGTGGCGTCGATGCTATTGCTACCTCCCGTAAGTAACTCTTGTCGGGTCTCTGGCGGGTTGTCTAATTATCAGCATTCCCTTACTATAAGTGCTCAACGGGTTTGGCTTACCGCTATGCACAGAGTATTCAGAGTAGAAGGGCGGCCCAGGATCGAGAAAGTTCGGGTTGCGACCGGAAGGAACGGAGGACAACTGGCTGCGTGGAGTCTTTAATCGTTTAGCAGAATTGAAAGTATGTGAGACAGGCGATAGTTCGTCGAGCTGATGTTTCCTTGAACGCCTGAAAAGCTCCTCTTTAAGCCTCTCGAATGCTTTCTCCGCCCCTTCACCATAGATAAGTGGCATCGAGATGTCGAAAATGCCTAACAGGGAATAAGCCCTGTCTTCTTCACACTTGGTCTGGCGATTTTCTGCCCATGACATTCGATCCTTCACGCTGAACGCAGATAGACCAGTTCCTCGAAGAGCTGGAACCGCAATCCCCGTTATCTCATAAAGCTGTCGCTCTAACGATTTCTTATCACCGAGTCGTTCGCCATTCGAGCAAAAGAATTCAACCGACAGCGGAGCAATAAGTTCTTGAAGTGTCCAACCACGAGTAAACCATTGACTTTTCCGGAAGGCTGATTGCCACGACTGTAAGGACGGGTCGACCTGATCATGATCACTTATCGAAACATCTGATAGATAGACGTAGCATTTAGCCGCATTACGGTACCAGCGAAACATCGAGTTGATAGCTTCCTGAAGCTCGACGGCATTGGATTTATCGATACAGCAGGTGTCTACCCAAAAGTATTGTAACCCGTCACGCCTCGCCTGTTCTCCGCAGAATTGTATCTTGCCGTAGCCAGTCTTGCCTTTACTCGTGCCGTCTGTCAGATCCTTGAAAGTGACCTCCTCTGCTCCCCATCTGTGCGAAAGTATAGCATAGTTCTTGGGTATATCGCCTTCAAAAAACTCGGTCAGGTTGAAATCGCCATCGCTGTTGTACTGTAGCAGACGCATTATTCGATTAGGTTCGAGGATTGCAAGACGGAGGGTTTTCGGTGGTTGTTAGGCCGCATAGATGCGGAATGAGGTGGAGATTTAAAAGAAGTAGGTTGAGGCTCGTGAGCTGAGCGGCAGCCTCGCGGCAATCGCATCGTCGTGCATCGCTAAAAGCGCGCAAGACTGGCCAATCACTCGGACTCACCGCAGGAATTCTGGAAGTTGTAGGTGGCATGAGGATATCCGAAGGCAGTCCCGGTTGGGCATGATGCGTTCATGTCGCTGAGGGGGAAGCTGAAGTCTACGATCCAGAATCTACCCTCGACTATCTGATTGATTGATTGATTGATTGATTGATTTATTCATACTCGGTTCCAGCGGTCCGTAGGACTGCTATGCCGGAGTAGCCCAGCTTTGGCACCAGTTGCCGAACTACGTCTACAAGTGTAAACGCACCTCACTTCATCACCCAAAAGTGACCAAGGCGAGGATGGGGGTTCGATGCATAGATGAAACACAACAAATATTGACATCGAAAGGGGACAAGATGGATTGTGTTGTGGTGTTTACTCCTGTGACAATGGAAGTTAGCATTTGCACCCAGGAGTAGAGGCCCATACTGATCCGCCATATCCCGGAGAGAAAGGGCTCGAATGTGGAATCGGAGAATCAGTCTACAATATTTGGCTCATAGGGAACAAATTTGGCCGTTGCTTTATCACGAAAATAAGCACATCCAGGGCTAGCCCAACTGTGCCAACTAGCATTGTGCTATATTGTAAACTCGTGATTGTGCTTATATATTGATCGAGGTGGAACGTCTTTATCGGAAACAATATTCACGGATTACAAAATAAGTCGCGCGTTCATTGGGCATCCCTGGTATCATTGTATCGTACAGTTTCCCTAGATCCTTTGTGCCCAAAAAGAAAAAGAACTCCCCCACCCCCCCATCGAAAAACGCCTCCCAATGCGGGTGATTAGGCCGGGCCACGATTATGCAATTGCCTGTTCCTCTTTCCTTAGGCGGTCTATTCAAGAACAAACTGTTCCGGTTGGGAAGCGGAATTCATCGAGGGAGAGACGTGGGTTGCTCCTTGGCAGACACGATCACATGACTATGATTGTGTGGCAAGGTTTCACTACTTCATTGTCCAGTCTAATTTATCACATCTACCGAGGACCGTTGCTTGCAAGTTGCGATCGTCCATCCTCTATTATCTTCCAATGGAGATTTACTCTTGTTAAGTGGCTAGCCAGACGGCAAGAAATCACATGATGCATTCATGGCTTGCATCGATCATGCTCTCTCCACTGGTGGCTCCGTCGTCCAAGAAGCCATCGCAGATGAATGAACCTGTGCAAGAGTTTGGGGTACTCCGTCTCCTAGCAGGAACTTCGGCGAAGAAGTGTGCTTCAGTTCACGAACCAATGGTTTCTGTCGGACAGAAGCGCAACAAGCGCAGAATCAAGCACCCAGCCTAAGCACTGAATCTGAATTGAAACTCCGCTTTAATTGCATAGATGACAAGACCTAGAATCAATCAGTTCCAACAACGCGAAAGAGCGTCGATACCTTTGTTTACCCTCTCGACCATGATTTGAGCTTCAGATCACACGCATGAAATCCGTGAAAGCATACCATGCTATCACAAGCATCCTTTAAGAATGCATGTGTGGAAACCTGCCAATGGTACAACATACTTGGACATTTGTGCTCTGCAACATGCGGTACACACGTCGATTTGGTATGGGCAAACCCGAAATGTGCCCAGTGAATCTCCATGCCGACGGGCCGGACGGCACCAAGCTCAGCCTTGTCTTCGGGAGTTATTCGTGGAAAATCAAGAGCAAGCAATAGGCACATCGAAACAAGTGGAACTTGTACCTGCCCGAGCCAATTGATATTGAGCAGTGCTCCATATCTGGACGCATTTTGGTGTTGAGCTCTGCAAAGGGTTTGGCACGACACGATGTCTTTGCCGGGTTCCGGTCAGCATGCGATTCTTTGCCTGCCTGTTGAGCTGAGCCTAGAACCGGGTATGTCTCGCGGACCAGTCTACGAGACTATACCATGAAGTGTCAAGAGATCACACCAGAGCGCTGATTGTTCGGTATGAAGATGGAAAGTACATGGGGCCCCTGAGATGGCTTCTTGACCTTCTCGTACTTAGACACCAGCCTGGGATTCTTCCTCGGTTTCCATTCGAAGATCTTCTTCCTCGCTTCCCCAAATCTTGATCTTTGATATCAAGCCAACTGATCAACCCTCCTCGATATTCGCCTGCAGCTTGCCTTCAACGACTCCTCCACACACACATCTTCATTCAGCCTGTTGCTTCTGGCTTGCGGCTTGTGGGTACGTCATCTTGCGGGGGACCCTGGGCTGAACCTTGATGAGTGGGCTGCTACTGCGCTGTCATTGGTTGCTGACTGACAAGGCTGCGGGCTTGGCGCCTGGCAGTGGCACTCTTTCCTGTCTAAGGCTGGGCTTGGGACGCCTGCCCTTTCGAGGAACATCATGAGGAAGTATATTTACCGACACTTCCCCGATCTTTTGAATGCAGAGGTATCGTATTTCGTATGCTTCATCACCTTACTTCTGAACCTTCGACTTCTATATATGTAAGTTGCTCCTCTTCTTTGGGAATCCGCTGCATCTGTGGTCGGCGCTTCTAGTGTGTCACTAAGCGCTGCGAGATTGACTTACACGCAACCAAATGATTTGGTACGGGTATCGACACAAGATATCACAGTCAACTTTGACGCCCAGTAGGCGCGCTGAGTCTAGAATTCAAAGGGAATCCAAATATATAATTCCTTGTTGCTCAATTGAGAGACATGGAAGCTGCAAATCTTCAGGACCGCTATACACCTGCATCATCACCATGTACGGCTTACTACAGCGATCGCTGATTATGAGATCAGTCACCTTCGAATACAGCTCCGAAGACCTACAGATTCCTCCTTCAAACTACAGAAGCCACTTGAAGAGAGCACATACATTCCACCCAGTCATGAACAATCACATCCAAGATCCACCATCGGCGGAGAGGAACTCTTTGGGGAAGGACACAGGATTTCCAGAACCACTGTCGGAAGGTCAGACCACCTACTTGCACCCACCTCTATCCGTGCTTGCTCAATTATTGACATTCGCATAGACCGGAACACAACCCTCCCACACCCAGAAGCCGACACATCACCCAACGCCTCAATAGAAGCACCCGACGTCGACCTTGCCCGCACAAACACTCGACGATCCTTCCTCGGCCGGCATTCTTCACACCAAAAAGCGAGTAGTTTCAACCCCAAAGATCTCGAGAAGTCCGGCTTGTATGACAGTATCGAATACGCGGATGGGAGCAGAGAAGAGAGGCACCAATGTGAGGAGTCGGGCAAGGGCTCGTCGGATGGTTCGTCACTCGACGGAAGCTATGAAAAGGGAGGGAGGAAATTCAGTGATGTGGAGAGGAAGAAAGGAATCCTTGCGAAGCTCGGATTCTCGTGATTATAAATGGGAGTGAATGAGGGAAAGGAAAAGCTGTAATTCTTGATTGGAGTTCCAATGGCTTTGCGTTTGATAACAGGGCGTATGGATAAGTATTGATAATGAGGCCAATTGAACATGGTATCTTGAATCCTTCAACAACACCACTCATGGCTATACTCGTGACGAAACCATGACGCTGTTTGTTCGTGTATCTGTGACAATGGAAAGTCTAGCTGCCTTCATATTCGTGAAACTGGATGAGCCGAGGAGAAACGGGAGGTGAAAGTGTTCATTTTTCACGGCCAAGAACGAGACTCCCACAACTTCCAGGGAGATCTGTCTATATGTCCGTAGACTCGAATGTAGGGCGGGAAAAAGGTACAGGATCGTGTCTTCCCGAAAAGAAGGTTTTCCATTATTCCATAATTCCATAATATTTCCGGGTAGCAAACAGCAACTTCCAGAGAGTTCGATCCGAAAGTTCCTATCGATCGGCACCACCAATAATGGTTTCTTTTCTCGATTCTCTCGATATCGTCGAGTAGACCTACAAATAGCACTTTGCTCCTCCGTACCCTGCTCCGCAGTGATCACAGGCGGCACCGCCATTACGCCTCCTTCCAACTCAACATGCGCACTATCCTCACCATTCGGACCCTAATTATTCGCCCATAATACTATCCTTCCATCATTGTCTGTTATGCCGACGAAATTTGATGCGAGGGGAATCAACGCAGGAGTGCTTGACTTCGAGATTCGTGGCTTGTGGTGGTTTCGAGGACGTGGCAGGTCATCAGGGGCGATTTTCATTGCTCATCATAGAGTCTGTGATCAGGATCGAGATGTGATATTGGTCATGTAGTGAATGGAAGTGTGAGGTTGGGAGCGAGAGGCGGCAGGAAGCTGTTGTAATTGGCCGAGAGTCTGTTGTGGTCGAGGCAGAATCAGTTCTCGAAGACTCAATGACGGCGACTTATCTGCGTGTGACGGTGGGGCATGATCCAATGGCGGTGGACATTGGGGAAGCCGGATGACCAATTGATATTGAAGTGTTGCAGCATGGATGTATAAAGGAGAGATCGGATATCTCAAATTCGAGTCTCAGGTCTCTAGGTGCCCCCGCCACAGTTCAGAAATCACCACCTTACTGGGATTTCCTCAGCCTCGTGCAAGACTAGACCCACCACAGTTTTCAGCCTCGAACACACATCGTTCATACGATAACCCTTGCCCGAGAGATAAAGTACAGGAAAGAGCAGACTCAACAGGAGAACATGATCCCCAATCCTCTGTGGTCCGAAAGGAATAACTACTAGTAGACTTGGACCAACAACAGCTGTGATGAATCAGGTCCGGACAGGACGTAGTTTATGGACAGGACTTTCCCTGCTTAACCCTCTCCCAATAACTTCAGCCGTGTCGTGCATTCGCCACTTTGTCAAGAGAGGCGCACTGGCTAGTTAGCATACAGATTCTGCTTGTCCAAGGTATTGATACAGCGATGTCATATCCGGGGACAGTACAGGACTGGAGGCCGAGAGGGAACAGGTCGCAGAGCCGGATGGCACTTGAGAGAGGAAGAGACCCAGAGTCGAGAGAGAAGATGCGAGAGGGAGAGAGGTAGAAATGGAAATCCATAATATTGGGCCTGCTCTGTGGAGGTCAGAAGAACAGCCCAAGGTCTTCCAGTCAGAGACTTTTGCCTATAACGATTTTGATGAGTGAGATAAATTCTGTGTTGTGTATTTGATCGTTCGATGGACGTTTACGACAGATGGTTCCTGTATGTTGATAGCAATATGTGAGCCAGCTTCTCCTTCCGCCTAACCCAATTTTCAAGGGTTCAATCCGGTCTTCGAAAACCATCCTCTCGTGTTCCAAAGCTGCCCTCTGCCTGTCATCACCTAGAGCCCCATATCGAATCTACGTGATCATAATGATCTCGAAATAACGAGTACCAGGTATAGTCACATGTGAGCCGTATAAATTTGAAAATGCCTGAATGGGGTATCATAACTGGTTTACCTGTACGCCGACCAACCTCCCTACCGTCCTCCAAATTTCCTTGCAGTCCATGCAGCACCGTATTCATCGTACTCTTCCTTGGTAACACTCAGTTTTCGTAACATGTCTTCATCCTTTGCTAGATTCGCTCCCCCTTGCCATGTGCTGATGATCGGATCCGTAGGCTTTGCCACTCTTACGATACATTCCGCAGGAGCCAGTGCTCGGATTTCCGTCTGCAATCTAGCTACAAACCCCTCGATGTTTGCATTTCCCCCTACAACCACAATATTCGCCAAGAATCCTGGCCACAAGCCAGGTGGCAAGCTCGACAAACTATCCAAAACCTGTTGAGCCACTCCACTTTGCCTCAACCCGATATTGGTTGGATTGAACAGCAGCTCTGGTACTGTGAAGCGTTCGTTTCTCAGGGTCACAACGTCTTCTGATGCGCCCATCGATTTCCCCTTTGTTAACTCCTTCAATTTCGTCGCAGCTTGCGGGTCATGGTCCCGAACAAATCCCTCCGTCTTCGCATGGTAATCCGGCAAAACATAATCTTTGGCTATGCCTCCCCCAGTGTCATACTCAGGCCGTCTATCTCCTTTCGGCCCTTTCCATGTCTTCTCCATATCCCCACTGAAGTCCTTGGAAACGTATACTGTGGCTTCCTTGATTTCATTGACCAGATAAGTCTCGTTGGCTAGGTCGTACTGTCGGACACAGATCTGGCGATTGAGATAGTTCGTCAGAAGCTTTCCACCAACCTCGAGACGTCTGATAGATTTCTGCAGGGGTCGGCCGAGAAGGAGCGGTGTGATGGTGGTATGAGAGTATCCCGAGTCGATGAGCATCATAATTTCCGCAGGAGGAGTCGAGACAGCGTCTGCGGGACGAGGAGGGGCTTTGAAGTAAGACTGGATGTCATTGTAGGCATTCAAGGCTGGCCCTGTTCGTTGTCAGCGACACGTCTTAGATCACCTGTCGAAGGCACCACCATGTCCATCAAAGTGGGCATATCTACCATCCGTACATACCAGTGGTCCGAAGATATCTTGCGAATCCAAACTCCTCGAAGACTATTTGATCGCAGTGACTCTGCAAGACGGGTAAAGCATTGGGCGCCTCCGTGAGTATCAGTCCAGTGTCTTTTGGATCGCAATGAAGTTTCGATTTGGAGTCGAAGAACTCCTGCTCCCATATCTCCTTCTCTGCCTCCCAGCTCACGATGTAGCCCTTCTCCACTGGTCTGCGAAATGCCATCTCACTGAAGTCTTTGCAGGCAGATATCTGGGATCCAATGTAGACTTTCCTGTCTCTATCTTTCGCCAGGCAATTTGGAATTATTTCATGCGCTGGGTCGTCGATAGAGGGAGACGAGAATCCGGCCTTGATCGTGTAGGCGCCATTGTCTACCATGAGTGTTTTTGTAGGCGCAGCCGGGCCTGACGACTTGGTATGACGCTGAGCTGGAGCCATAATACGTTCACAGATCCCGTCCCTGTATGTTAAGAGACAGGCAACTGGGGAAATAGCTTCGTGGCTCACAGAGGCCAATGTTGCGGCTGTTGATGTTGTTGTTGAACTTGAAGACTTGTTGACCTCGAAGTCGCGTGAACTTCAGTACCTTAGCCGTTCTAGAGAAAGCCTGGACCGACTGCACCGCATGTGGTCTAGCGAGGGGCAACTCATCATCTGTTGCCTCGTATCACAGGTATCAATGATGAAGTCATCGCGGGACAAGACAAAACACCTCGATACCTGAAGACACCGCGTACGCGCGGAAAATCAACAGCAGCTGAAGCGCGGGCAAACACGCTGCTTGTGAACGCCATGGCGAAGTGAGTAAAGGAGACCGCTGAAATCTCCCCTTATATCTGTGCAGTCTGAAGCTAACACACATGTCCAGCAATATCCTCTCGCTGCCCTTTCGAAAGACCAATTCCCTGTCCCTGTCAACAGCTATCAAGCAATACATCTCGAGCAAATATGACCAACACCCAGATATGTTCAAGCAGGACCTGGAGGTTATCGATGCATTACGAAGGGATGCCGTCTATGTGCGGGAGCCGCATACAAGTGGCATCAAGAAGATCTCTGCGTATGCAGGGCAATTGTCTTGGATAGGTGGGAAGTTCCCCATAGACGTGGGTGTTTGAGTTCACAGAACTGGTAGGACGTACGCTGATGTACTGGCAGATTGGTGTTGACTTCACCTGGTATCCGGCGCTGGGATATAATACCGAACGGCCTATCTCCCAGAACAACCTCAAATTTGAACTGGCGAACGTCCTCTACAACCTCGCGGCGCTTTACTCTCAGCTGGCTATGTCTTCAAACCGTGGTACTACAGATGGGCTGAGATCAGCTTGCAATTACTTTTGCCTGGCTGCAGGAGTCATTGCGCATATCAAGAACTCTGTGATTCCCGAACTACGATCGACACCCCCAGAGGATATGGACGAATCTACGATGGAGTCCTTGCAGCAGCTGCTTCTGGCACAAGCGCAGGAATGCTTCTGGCAGAAGGCAGTCATGGATGGATACAAGGATGCATCGATTGCAAAGCTAGCTGCCAAGGTATCCGACTTCTATGGTGCTGCGGGAGACTGGGGAGTGAAGAGCGAGGCAATCAGCTCGGAGTGGATACACCATACAACAGCGAAGCACCACCATTTTGCTGCAGCAGCACAGTATCGACAAGCATGTGATTGTTTGGAGAAAAGACGGTACGGGGAGGAAGTTGCGAGATTGAGGGACAGCATCTCTTGTGTCAACGAGGCATTGAAAGAGGCCAAGTACCTGAATAAAATGGTACTAGGGGACTTGAACGGGCTGAAGAACAAGGTCACTGAAGATTTGAAGCGCGCGGAGAAGGATAATGATTTGATCTATCTCAGTATGTTCCTACAGTGCCCCTATTCCTCTTACGAATAGAGCTAATGGTATAGATCCTGTACCGCCCAAGTCGGAACTAAAGACCCTTGAACGAGCAAATATGGCAATTGCGAAAGTTCCAAAAGAGATCTCAGAGCCAGCTTCATTCATTGGTGACAAAGGGGAATTTGGACCTCCCCTATTTGCCAAACTTGTACCTTTCGCCGTTCATGTTGCTGCCAGCATTTACGAGGAAAGGAGAGATCGCCTAGTCAATACCAACATCATCGAAGAGCTGGAGATTCTCACTACCAAAATCCACGATACTTTGAGCTCACTCAATCTGCCTGGTTCTCTTCAAGCCTTGGAGAAGCCTTTGGGCCTACCACCAACTCTCACCTCTCACGCGGAAGAGATACGACAAGCAGACGCTTTGAACCGACTCCAACGGTCTTTCTCGGACACAGCTAAACTAAAAGCCTCAGATGATGCTATTTTTGCGGAAGGCCGGGAACTTCTCCTAGCGGAACAATCTGAAAATGAACGGCTCCTCATGAAGTACGGATCCGACAGGTGGACACGTCTAGATTCCAAGTCTGCTGCGACAAAGCTCTTTGCTCAAATCGGTGAGATTGATGGTTATCTCAAGAGCGCCAACAACAGTGATCAACTCGTCATCAGTAAGTTCCGCGAATGCGAAGATATGCTCCGCATTCTCTCCAGCTCCGATCGGGACATTGGGAATTTCGTACCTAGTAGCCGCCGTGCTACTATCCCTCCCAAAATTGAAGGCGAGGTTTCTCGCCTGCGAAATTGCCTGAACGAGCTCTCCCGTTTCGAGGCGCGGAGGAGGAGAAAAATTGAAGCTTTGCGAGAGAAGGCTAAGAAAGATGATATCAACAACAGCATACTAGCCGAAGCAGCCCGCATCGAGCGGGAATATCCAAGCCAAATTGTTGTTCCTGCCCATTTTGAGGATTTCTTCGAGCAGCGACTTACAATATACGATCCTGATATAAGCGGGCTTAAGACCGAATCTGACGAGCAAGATCGACTCACTAGCCAGCTCGAAACTGCCAATCAAGCTTTCGTACTTGCTAGGAAAGGCGATACGAGTTCTAGGGAACGAGAACAGGCATTGCAGAAGCTGGAGAATGCGTACTTCAAGTACAAGGAGATAGTGAGTAATCTGGAGGTAGGCAGGAAATTCTACAACGACTTGGCGAAGATCGTGGGAAGGTTTAGAGATGGGGTGAAAGCGTTTGTATACGAGAGGAGGGAAGAGGCTATGAGGATGGAATCGTACGTACCCAAAGTTTCTTTCCCCCTCACCTACATTAACACACAGGCATGCTCGGCTGACTTTGCCTGAAGCGACCTCTCCCTCCCACCCCTCTCTTCCCTTACTCTGCGCCAACAACAAGAAGCCAACCCTCCCATCCCACGCACCTATAATTCTCCGTCACACACACAACCGCTGGCCCGGCCGCCAAACAACAACGAAGAATCACACATTCCCGCACCTGTTCCACAGCGTGCTAGACAGAGTCCACCAGTCGTGCCCGCAACGTGGAATCCTGAGATGGGTATCAAGTTTGGTGGTGGCGGTGGTGGTCTACCGCCCAGTGGTATGGCTGGAACTGGCGGAACGGATGGGACGAAGATGCCCCAGGGGCCGGGGACGTGGGACCCGAATCGTGGATTCAAGTTTGGGTAGAATATAAGTTGTATGATCGCATCTCTTGATGGATGACTGCGGCAAGATTACCTCAGTGCGGGGGGTCTCTTTACTTGTTTTGCGGCCTTGATGTTTGTACGTGCATAGCGAGGTATGGGATGGGACGGAATATGATACAAGTAATCGAATTCCGCATGTCGGGACATTCTAGCAAATGCAGACATACAAAACCTTCAACGGTGTGGATTACTGGGATACACTGAGCTCTTTCCTAGGCAACCTCCAACTATTCTCTGCTCAGATCTTATCTCCACTCGGGTTAACCCAGCTCCTGGAGTCCTCCAATCTTGAGAGATCACAGGTTGTTCTTTTCAACAGCTATCTTGTGTTCCATTAACCTCCTCTGGACGAAACACCCGGACTTCTGTATTCCCGCAGTTTTGTGCTGCACTTCTGTTTGTTTTGATGTATCGGAATCGCCGACTGGAAGCGAGAGCTTATCTTATCGCACCCCCTGAAGCTACTGTAGGCCATATTCCAACGGTGATTTTCCTTGGCTTGGGAATTGGGAACGGGACGGAACAAGCCACAAATATATTCACTCTGATGTTCTTTGCACTCGTACTGTCCTCGGATCCTCGCATCTAGCATGTCATCTACCTTCCCGACTCGCGACCCTCCCCTGGACGCAGTGGGAAGTTTCGTCGATGGAAACCAAGAGCTGTCTGATTGGCTTTTTGGGGTCGCTTTGGCAGCCGGACTCTGGTTTTTCTTCATTATTGTCGTTCAAGCCATAGGTTCAACCGAGCTGTAAGTAATGCTTGACTCCAAGCTCTTCACCGCTTGCACATTTTTGTACTCATGTATATCATTCCAGGTACCGATATTATTCCTCCAAACCCAAACAAGCTGTCTCCCCAACTCTAAAGCTCGATCATGTTCCGCACATTACCATCCTCCGGCCGGTCAAAGGCCTCGAGCCCCAACTCTATGAATGCCTTGCCTCGACTTTCTACCAAACATACCCTTTGCAGAAGTTGACCATCTACTTCTGTATAGGCTCATCTGTCGATCCTGCTTTCCCTGTTCTGCGACGTCTTCTGGCAGACTTCCCACAATTTGACGCCAAAATATTCATTGAGGAGGAGGATCCTAACTTGAGCGGCGATGGAGCCGCGGACAATCTTGGACCCAACCCTAAGATACGGAACATGAGTCGGGGATATAAGGAAGCAAAAGGGGACCTGATTTGGGTTATTGACTGCAACGTCTGGGTTGGCAAGGGCGTAGCTGGACGAATGGTTGACAAGCTCTGCGGCTACATGGAAAATGGGAAGAGGGCTGTTCCATACAAGTTCGTACACCAACTACCTCTTGTTGTGGACAGTGTAGGAGCAAGTGTCGGCGAAGAGGCTCGTGGGTTGCTTCAGGGCCAAGAAGAAGTCTCCACGACCAACTCTTCTGCGTACAACATTTCGACACCGCCACAGAACGAAAGTCGGATCAGTAGACTGCTACGAACCAGTGGCGGTCGATTCGAGGAGATGTTCATGGCAACGTCACACGCCAAGTTCTACACTGCAATCAATACTGTCTCCGTTGCTCCTTGCATCGTGGGCAAGTCCAACATGTTTCGCCGTTCCCATCTCAACGACCTGACAGCAGACTCCCCAAAGTACTCGGCGGGCATCGACTTCTTCTCGGAGAACATCTGCGAAGACCACTTGATCGGGGATCTCCTCTGGCGGAAGAAAGTGCAGGACGAGAAAGCAGGGCAGAAATTCTACAAACACGGCTTGGTATTTGGGGATTTAGCCATTCAGCCTATGGCAGGCATGTCGGTACGCGAATACATTGCTCGTCGAGTACGGTGGTTGCGGGTGAGGAAGTGGACAGTGACGCTGGCAACGTTTGTAGAGCCCGGTGTTGAGCCTCTGCTCTGCTCGGCATATGGTGCATTTGCCATCTCAACACTTCCATGGTTTGGAGTGCCCCATACTTGGTTTGCTTTTGGCTGCATCTGGCTCGGAATCGTACTCTTATGGATGGGCGTAGACTCCCTCGCTTACACCAGGGTGCATTCAGGCGCATCGCTTGAGCTGGATGAAAACACACCATCATTCGCTCGGCCACCTAAGGGGCGGAAACGGCCGTTCATCGAATGGGTGTTTGCTTGGCTGGGAAGAGAGTGTCTTGCATTGCCAATTTGGATCTGGGCATGCTATGGAGGAACAACTGTCATGTGGCGAGGGAAGAAGTTCCGTGTTGGGCTTGATATGAGGGTCAAGGAGATCAAGAAGAGGGATCAAACAGCCACGCCTTCAGTAGAGAGGGCGAGGTCGCGGAGCAAAGATAGAGTTGATTGATACCAATGCATTTTGACCGCATGAGACTTTTTGCTATAGTTATAATAGTGTGTAGACATGTAGCACACTTTCGTAGTATGAAGTCTTCAAGTAGGCCAGCAGACCATGTACAAAGAGCTGGCCCATGGGCATATGATTCTGCCTTGACTGTGTAGACCATTACAAGACAGTCCTCTTGTAGTACTTGAGCTTGTCCGAACGTCTCAAGAGGGTGCTAACTGCGAGGGCACAGTCAATTGTCAATTCACTCACACATATTTCAACAGGCAGGTCATCACGATTTGATTATGCTTTTGTGAATGTGGCGTTCATTCATTCTGACTATGTGAGTGAGCTATGAAGCTTGCTTTTCAAATCAACGTGTACTCTCAATTTTGGCCAGAGATTCGTTAATCGTAATACATCTATGCAGCAATGCCAATGACACCTACAGTACCAATTAGTAAGTGTGTCTTCAGATGAGGGGCATGATACATACCGCAAGCAGGGCGAGTACCGGCGTTGCCAGTCTTCTTGGACTCCTCGTTTTCGCCCTTGCCGAGATCATCGGTTCCGGAGTGGACGACGACAGTTCGCTGTGATGTTTCAGTATGACCCTCATTCGATACACTATCGTGCAGACTTACGCCAATGACACTCTCTGGGCCGATCAACTTGATGAGCTTGTCAGTGGTTGAGCCCTTTCCGTTGCCTTGTCCATCGGTCTTGAAGTTGCCCAAGTCACCAACATGACGGGTCTCGTCGGTAGGAGCACCGTGCGTCTTGCCGTGAGGGTTGACTATCCGTCCTATATCAGCCCAAATTCCGAATCGAATATGTATGTATGCATGTATCTCGGCACTCACAGTGGGGGCCAGCGGATGTGCAGCCGTTGGTGTTGTCACCGAATTGATGGACGTGCATGCCACGCTCGGCATTAGGATCGTTTCCGGTGATATCCCAAGTGATGGTAGTTGGGGAGGATTCGGAGGCCTGCTCGAAAGTGACGGTTCCGGAGACCTTGGAGTCACCTCGGACGGTTGCAACTGGAGAAAGCGGAAGCAGTCAGCAAGGATCTTCAGAACAAGACATGACAACAGTCCAGTTTCTACCACGAGGGGCAGACAAGTAAAGGGTCCTGCCAAAATGGAGGCTGAGCTGAGCTTAGGTGTGGCCATCCGGGTGACATTGTTGATTGCCCGATGGAGGTCGAATCCTGCTCATATTGTCTCTAGCGACCCCGCCATTTTGCCTTCCACCCCCAAAACGACTGCCAGACCAGGGTCTCGGGAAATATCGATGCATGACATACCTGCTTTGACCATTTTGGCGTTATTTGTGGTGTTTGTAAATGAACTGGATGTTGATGTGAAGTTTATGTGTGAAGTTGTGGGAATCAAATAGAAGAATTGACGGGAGGGTGGGATGGAGATGATGCAAGTCGCGGATGTGGAGAAGCAATGGATCATCAGCTTACAAAACCAATGGTGAGGGGTTCCATCTGGGCATCCATGGACCTCGAGCTCGAGCTCCCGACAGCTTCCAGGTTCGTTTGCCGAAGAATTTTGCAGCCTGAGGCAATAATAGGACTTCCAAGTTTGGTCGGCAGCCGGGTGGCTGAACTTCGGACTCGCCTGATTTTCAACTTTCAATATTTTGGGAGACCGCATCTTCATATCACCCTCCACTCATCCAATCAATTTCAGTCCCATAAATCAGGGTGTGAAGCAGCAATTCAGACTTTAATGAACAATTGAAAGTTGTGTTCACCCTATTCCATATGTAGGTTTCTCCGTAATCAGATTCACATTCGTGATTGCTCATCGAATTCAGTGCGCACATTCATTTCGCCTCAGACGGATATAAGGCAAGGACGAGGATCAAAAGAACGGCCGGAAAGGCAGTATCTCGATTCTTGGGCCCCTTCTGAGTTGGACATCTTCTCATTGGACATTTCGCCACTTTTATCATGTCTCCCGAGTCTCCTCTTGCCAAGTTCGATGGCTTGGAGCTTCCAGCTGCTGCGGACTTTCATGTTCATCTTCGTGATGGCGCTATGATGGTAAGACCGCTGTATTATCAGATTTGAATTCTATGTATGACAGTTCTGACTATTCATCTCAATTGCAGGAAACCGTTGTGCCTCTCGTACGAGCTGGAGGTGTCAATGTGAGTCTGCTTCAAATCACCGGTTGCCTCTTGACAGAGCCTGTACACTTGAGCTACTTACTGCGGATACATACTGAACTTCGCACTACAACAGACAGTTTATGTTATGCCCAATCTGGTACCTCCTATCACCACAGCATCAGACGCAATGGCATACAAGGACCGGATCCAACAGCTCGAGCCAAATCTCAACATTCTTTTGACATTGTACCTTCACGAGAGCATTACTCCCGCGGTGGTCAGAGGAGCCAAAGCTCAAGGAATCGTTGGCATTAAGGTTTATCCAGCAGGTGTTACCACGAACTCGAAGTCCGGTGTCTCGTCGTATGAGCCATTCTATCCCGTCTTCCAAGGTCAGTGCCTTCCATGCTAGAAGACCTCAGTCTTTGTCTGCTTCCGAGGCGACTTTTGCAAGTACCTTTGCTGATCTTATTTGAAAGCGATGGAGCAATGTGGAATGGTTCTCAACCTTCACGGCGAATGCCCTTCCGATCATGCGAAGAACATCACGATTTTGAACGCAGAATCGAAGTTTTTGGAAACTTTGGAAGGCCTGCATTCTATGTTCCCCAAGGTATGTTCATCTTCAGACAGTCAGCTCAACTCGGCGAAGAGAAATGCTTCATACGTTCCACTCGGATCTCCACTCCACTCCTCTTCCATTCTTCTTCTTTCTTTCAATCGGCTTCGACCGGCTCGATCCACTGCCTTCCAGCTCTCAATTGTTCCTTGGCACGTGAAACCTTGAGCTGCTCTCTTCCACTCTCAATCAGCTGCATTAACCACGAGCCAGTGGGTAAAGCTAGTCTTGCACTCAAGTGCTGGACCAACTCGATGAGTCGGAAGACCTCTCTTGATTGCTCAATGAGCCCCTCATTCAAGAAAGACAACATTACTAACCAGATCGCTGAACAGCTCAAGATCGTCCTCGAGCACTGCACGACACGCGATGCCATAGAAGCAGTCAACAAGTGTGGTCCAAATGTCGTAGGAACCATCACAGCCCACCACCTGTACCTCACAATCGACGACTGGGCAGACGACCCATTCTGCTACTGGTGAGTAGCTTCAGCTCATTCCTACTTTCCGATCTTACAAGACACTGATTTTTTGTAGTAAACCCGTCGCCAAGTGGCCCACCGATCGCGAAGCTCTAATTAAGGCTGCTGTTGGAGGGACTGGCAAGTTCTTCTTGGGAAGCGGTAAGCTTGCAATTTCTTTCTCCAATTAGAGAGTGGCTATTGTCAGTTCTCCTCGACTGATTCCCGACTCAGATTCCGCGCCCCACGACATCGGAGCCAAGAAAGGCGGACGGGGAAAGACTGCCGCAGGAGTCTTCACCCAGCCCTACCTACTGCCGCTTGTGATCGGGGCGTTCGAGCAAGCTATTGAGCGCAAGGTCATCACGGAGGAAGAGGTCTCGGAAGAGATCTTGAAGGGATTCTTGGGTGGGCATGGAAGGAAATTCTATGGGGTGTCGGATGCGACGAATGAGACTGTCGTGCTCAAGAGGGGTTCTGAGGTTATTCAGGAATCGTTCAAGGGCCAAGGAGTGGAGGTAGTGCCGTTCAGAAGGGGACAGAGCACGTGGAGCGTTGAGTGGAAGTGATCATGCGGAGTTTGGGTTGGAAGGCTTTGCACAAGGGAGTACGTGAGGCATCTGACTGACAGGCGCCGTGGACTTGTACGGCTCTCAGGTACACCGAGACACTTCACATCCATTTCGTTGGCCCTATCGGAGGCAAAATCGAAGGTAAAAGCAACATTTGTGCTAGCTTTCGACGCATTTCTCAGATTCAACGCCATGTATTTTGTGTACACCCAGCGCTGTCAGCCGTTAGCCACAACGCTCACAAGAGTGATTTTTCCAGGATGGCGCGGATGAGCATTTCGAATATGATGTGCTGACCTCAATGTGACGGCTGAATGATACAAATTTCCGAGCGTCTTCGGAACGCCATGAGATTCAGGAGGATTGGCATCTCATGATTCTTGGACTCCTAGAACAAATCCATTCATTCGACATTCCGTTTTTATATCGCAGATACAACGATGATTTCAACCTCTCACTTCGTAATAGTCACACACAGAAAATCACTGTTGTTACAACCAAAGAAGTCATGAAGAATTGCCCAGGTTGTTCAAAATTCATGGTAAGGACAGGAATGAGATGGCAGAAATCCGCATCGACCGTCCATGCTAGCTAAACGTGAAACCATGCAAGTAAGCAAACAAAGCAGAGTAGAAAAAGTGAAGCAACGCCAAGCAGTTCCCATCATCAACCTAAACATTCGCCCATTCCATCAGTCAATCTCACCAAGTCTTGGTCCTCCGCCAGCCCATCCCTCACGCTCGTAGTATCGGAACACTAAATCATACCCATCGAACTCGTGCACAATTCGATCAATGCGTCGGTACCCGCTGATTTTCTCCATCTTCGCGCTTCTCACCAAGGCTTTCTTCGCCGCCTCGACGCTCTCCTCAGCAACAAGTCCCATCTCCCTGGCTTCAAAAGAATCGGCTTTAGCCTCAAAAAGAGTGACGCTGAAGCGACCCGGCTTGAAGATGTCGACGACGTGCTCGATGACCTCGCATGTCTCGCGGCCGGTCTGTCGGCCTGGCACATTGGTCTCGAAGGAGGCATACGAGCACTGAGCTTCGGGCGTGACGTGAACTGTGAAGTAATGTGTGGCAGAAGCAGCTTGGCCTGGGGCAGGAATCACACCGTTGGCCGAGAATCCGCATGGAGTGAAGAGATAGGCGTCAACGCGAGCATCCGGGTATCGTGAAGTTGGATACACGTCTGAAAGGCCGCATACCTCAGAGACGACAGTGCCAAGGGCGTGGCCCTCAGTACTGAGATCCTCTGGAAAGGGAGCCTCATCCTCAGGGGTGTAGATTCCGTTCTCGGACGAAGTCTGACTGAACACATCGAATTTCTCATCCGTGGTAGAACTGCCAGCCGTGGTGCCGCTGAGGGTAGACTGCGTCATGGCCTCGCTCAAATCACCAAGACTATTGGCTGCATCCTTGCGTGCTTGTTGGGCCCGTTCAGAGTATTTACCCTCCGCCACCGCACTCGCGTGTTCAAGGTAGAACTGCTTGGCATTCTCTCGATCGAGGTCTGTCATGAGAATTTCGAGGGTCTCATCATCATTTTCGAGAGCACGCTGGCCAACGGCATAAGCAGAGCTGCTTGGGATCTTGAGGATCTTGGTCTCGGTGTGAGCTCGTTCGTTGTCTGGAGTTCTCGGTGGTGTGAGAGTGGTGTTTGGTGAGGTCAGGTAGAGATACCAGTGATCACCATTCATCTTGCCAACCATGTATGCGCTTCCACCTGCGAACATATCGTCGAGGAACTTGACTTCGTGCTTCCAGCTACGATGAGGGCCATGTTGTTTGTCAGGGAACAGGAAGTTCTTGCGACTATAAAAGACTCTGTATGGAGTAGCAGCAGTTTTGATGTCCTCCACCGAGCTGGTATTGTCGAAGGGGAACTTTGCCTCAACAGCTGCAATTCTCAACATGCGTCGAAGACCGAGCAGGAGTGTGGTAGTGCCGCAGGTCTTGAGGATCAGCTTGTGCGGGAAGACGAACATGCTGGATTCGGATAGGAGGTAGGCATCGATATGTTCGGATTCCACGACGGAGAGGACCTTGCAGTTGACCAGATCCAGCATCTCTTTCCATGTTTCGGCGGCGACAGCCTTCAGCCCATTCTGCTTGGTTCCTGGGGGTAGAGCATCCGCAGCTGGAGCGAACCAAACTTCTAGTAGTTTCTCGGGACCTGTGAATGTTAGCTTGAACTAGTCCTCTAGTCGGGTAGTCCTACCTTCAAATGCATTGCTACTGTCAAGATCGATAGTAGCTTCACGGTTGATCGTCAGGTGTGGTGTACCTTCAGAAGGTGAGAAAGTGTATTGAGATGGTATCTCGAGGTTGACCATAACTACGTCCGTAGCTTTGTTGGTTTGGTAGCCTGTATGGAGAGATTGTCTTTTGGCAAGTACTGTGTAGCACTATCTGCCACCCAGACGAACCTTGCGGTGTCCGCCTGAGAAGAGAAGGCCCACAGAACCGTGGGAGATATTGTGTGCTGGCGGAGCCAGCTAAGTCGAGTTTATCGGGGACGTCTTTTGGGGACGTTATGGAGGTCGGGTGCACAAAGGGATGTAGAAGTCCTTTGCTGGTGGAATATTGACTCTTGAAGTAGCCTCACTCTGATAGATTCCGATACCGTGAATGGATATCGGGTCTAGCAGATGAGGATTATCTGCGATTTCGAGGAAGTGTTTATGGGGGCGTGGCTGGTGCTATCGGGGCCTGAGACGAAGACTTGATTAGTATCTGACGCAGGAAATTGTAGATGTAGTCCAGAAGTAGAAGGAAAGGGTGCCGATAGTCGAATTCAGGAGTAGATTGCCTTATCCTGCAGTTTGCTTGAATCATTCACCGGTTGGCGAAAACTGCAGGACATAGGAGTGAATATCCGGGGGCGCTCTTCCGGGAACACCCACGCATCCGAGTAACAAACAGAAAGATGCCACTCTACTTACTTTGCAGGCTTGGAGAGGAATCTTAGCAGGTCTTTGGTGCTCATAGAGGAGATGGGAAAAGGCGTAGAGAAGTTGGGGTGTCGCAGTTCAATGTCCGAGACACTGAGCCTGTGACAAAGTTGAAAAGATTATTCCAACTTTAATGGGTATGATTCATTGAATTAGGATTCATCGGGAGGACTAGGAGTGCTTGATAGGCAATTGAATTTGCAGTCGATGGTAAAGTTATGAATGTGCGAGCTCTGTGCAGTATGTGCTGTGCTGTGCTGTGCTGAGGGTGTTGATGATAATTAAAGAGGTCGTTGGTCGCCGTGATCAGGACAAAAAAACTTTGTTGTGTTCGCTACTTAGCCCCTCAGCCCTCCCCTCTTCTCTTCTCGAGGCCAGGCCAGGCCAGGTGGGCCAAGCCAAAGCTGCGGGCGGGTGCTGCCCAACCCAACCTAAAACCCAAGCTGCACTGCGCAGCTTTCACGTCATAGGCTGGTCGGGGCAGAGGCCCGGGACGAATAGTGGATTGTAGCAACCCCTCCTCTTCCTCTTCGCACCTCTTACACTACTTGAAGTGCCCACGTCCAGGTTGTAGCCCACCACATTTCATCGTAACAAACAGCAATCTGCCATTGCAACAATTCCATTTCTCAGAGACATTTTTACGGAAGACTCAATTGAAGGCTCGCGACTTGTAACTCAGCAAAGATGCCTAATGTTTGTTTTCCTCTTGTTGAGTGCTTATTTACCCCGCCATTTTCTCTTCGTATAACTTCAAACGCATCTACCACTAACACAATCACACAGATCACCACCCTCCTCTTCGACTGCGATAATACGCTCGTCCTCTCGGAAGAACTTGCTTTCGAAGCCTGCGCCGAATTGGCCAACGAGATCCTCGCCTCGCGCAACATCCCCGACCGGTACACAGGCCCCCAACTCCTCAATGAGTTCGTCGGCCAGAACTTCCGCGGCATGATGGTCTCCCTCAAGGCCAAGTACAAGTACGAGATGGGCGACGAAGAGCTGGAGAAGTACGTCTCGTCGGAAGAGGACAAGGTCATCGCGAGACTCAAGGCCGACCTCAAGCCTTGCGTCGGCGCCGACCGTGAACTCGAGAAGCTGGCAAAGCAAGGCAAGTTCAAGCTCGCTGTTGTGAGCAGTAGTGCTTTGAGGAGAGTCGTGGCTAGTATTGAGAAGGTCGGCCAGGATAAGTATTTCGCAAAGGATGTCTTCTCCGCTGCTACGTCGTTGCCAAAGCCGACTAGTAAGCCTGATCCGGCTATCTACTTGCATGCCATGGAGGTGCTCGGTAAAGACGCGAGCGAGTGCGTGGCTGTTGAGGATAGCAAGAGTGGTGCGACAGCGGCATTCAGAGCGAAGATCAAGACGATTGGCTATACGGGCAGTTACGAGCCAGAGAAGGAAGAGGAGATGAGGAAGGTGTTGACTGATGCTGGATGTGTGGTTGTCATGAAAGATTGGAGCGAGTTCGATAGCTGCTTGGATGGCATCATCAAGGGCAAGCTCTGAGCAGCCTCATGGATTCGAAGGATCTGACTGGCTGGTGCTTCACTTGTAGTAGACGGTCTGAGAGCTTTTGAGCGAGTGCCATAGATCAGGATAAACTGATAGACCGGATCGTCAAGAGGGAAATGTCGAAGAGTTGTCTTGTTGGTTCGCTCCTTGTAGGATTTGTTGGCTTGTTCATTTCTCAACCAAAATCGATACGCTTTCACTCCCATGACCGACATTCTAGACGACACCAGACATAAATATGTATTCAGTAAGCGACTTTGGAAGTGGCCAGGCTGTCTATCTTCAAATAAGTAAATAGATGTAGCCAACTCCGAGCCCCAACGCACACCGTCCGACCACCCGGGAAAGCAACCCTCAAGAACTCCTCGCCAAATACGCTCACAAATGTAATGCAATACAAAATCAAATACTTATTTAACCGGACGTGGTTCCCTCCGCACCCTCAGCAGTCAATCGCTCGCGCTGTACCATAACCCTCTCGTTACAGATATCAATGAACATCTCGAATTTCTGGATCTGCTTGTCCTTCTGGCGGATCTGCTCTTTTAGCTCTTCCACTTCCTTGCGCCAGGCTTCCTTGGTCTTCTCCGTCTCAGCTTGGGCGTTGGCAACCTCAGTGCGGAGTTCAGCGCGGAGCTTCTCCTCAAAAGTCATCGGCGGCTTCTTGTAAAATGTTGGAAGTTGCTCCATTGCCGTGGCTTCCACGCGAGACGGGTCTCTTTTGATGGCAGCGCGAGCGTTGTAAATATCTCTGGGTAGGTAGCGAACATCTGGATTTTCGCGGTGTAGAATCTCGAGCGTTTCTTTGACAGAAACGCCTTGGTGTGTTAGTCCATGTTAGAGCATGCCAGATCTATAGGAAAGCTTACCATTCTCCTCGAGAGCCTTCACAGCTGCAATTGCCTTTGGGTCGAGTTTCCGTGCGCCTGGATGCTCGGTCCGACTTTCGCTTGGGGGGTGGTTATGGGCCAAATGTTCACCATCTATGCGAGCTCTCAGAATCCATGTAGTCTTGTTTTCGAGTCCATAGACACCGAAGTCACATCCGCATTTACGAGATTTGGTCTTGCGTTGACGCTGCTCTCCAGGGACCTTCTCCTTGTTCGTTCCACCACGGTCGCAGATCAAGAAGACCTTCTTCAATCCTCTGTTGTCGCGTTTTGATCGACCAATGACGAAAGCATATCCATGGGCGAGAGCGTGGGCTTGTGCATAGGAGAAGAGGGCCTCGAAGGTTGGGAAGCTTCCACCTGGAGGTGCCGAAAGCATATCTCCTTGGACGACTTGAGGGGTGCTAGGACTGCCTGCCATCATGGCGTTGTTGGCCTGCTCAGTAAGCTGCTGGTCGAGAGCAAGTTGGGGATCGATCATTGACATGTCCTGGGGATCTGGAGGTCCGTCTTGAGGTCTACTTGCGATGCTTGCATTGACAGGAGAAGCAGTCATTGTAGGTCGTTGTGCGCTGATGTTTTGAAGAGCGGGAGATGCATTTTGTGACTGTCTTTGAACTTGTTGGATCGTGGATGGGTTCATTGGGTTCATGGCATGGTTGACGCTCATGGGCTGCGCTTGAGTCGTGCCGTGAGGAGGCATATGGATTGTTGTTCCCAGAGGAGGAGGGCGACGTTGCGGAGTATTTGTACCAGAGCCAGCAGAGGAATTGCTCAGTACACCTTGAGCAATCTGCTGCTCCGCCGAGACTCCAAGTCCAACGCTGCCATTCTGACGAGGGGTTGCGACTTGATTGTTGTTCTGGGCATAGGGGGTCGTATACGGAGACTTGTGCTGGAGTATCTGTTGACCTTGTTGTTGTCCAGGATGACGAATGCCACCATGTGTCGGTCTGTTGAAAGCTCGTTGCTGCTGAGCCTGCTGCTGTTGTGAAGGCGATTGTGCTGGAAGGTTGGGTTGAACCTGGAAGACGTGTTGACGGCCAGCAGCAGCTGGGTTTGGATTCGGGAATTGGGCCCTGGAATTGTCTTGTGGCGTCAACGACATCTTGAATCGAACCTCGCGATGCGAATTCTGGATGCAGTGCGGTGCAGGTGGTGTGGTCGGTCGATGGTGGTGCGTCAGTATCAATCTTTGTCTCCTCGAGGGCGGCAGAAGATGGCCGTGTTGAAGCCGTGTGCAGGATTTGGTGTGTGGTTATGAAATCTTCTAGGCAAGGTGTGCCATTGGCTGTGCTGAACCGCAAGCCCCGCCTTGATCTTTGGCGGGCTGGCGGGGTAGTGTTCGGTGCTGTGACGAAATGCTCCCAAGTCCTCCCCAATACTTAATACTTTTATCTGTCTCTGAATAGCTTCAACTGCTGTGACTTTTGAGTTGATCGAGCATCCGTCCAAATCCTCGTCCTCGCCATGCAAGTTCCTTTGATCAGACTCCAATGCGGGGTCAACAGCTACGACTGGGGCAAGGTAGGAAAGGAATCAGCAGCAGCCAAGTTTGCCGCAGCGACCCCCGCCAACGACTTCTCAATTCAGGAAGACAAGCCATACGCAGAGGTACTTCAATCTTTTCCTTTATTTGTATACCCTCTCACATTTCCTAGCTATGGATGGGAACTCATCCCTCGAACCCCTCGAAAGATGTGTCCACGCAGCGAACCCTCCTCGACCTCGTCCAAGACAACCAAGCTCTCATGTCCATAGAAATCGGCGAGAAGTTTGGCCACAAACTTCCATTCCTATTCAAGGTCCTGTCGATCGGAAAGGCGCTCAGTATCCAGGCACATCCCAACAAGAAGCTGGCAGAGAAACTCCATGCGAAAGACAGCAAGAATTACCCCGACGACAACCACAAGCCCGAGATGACAATTGCCATTACACCTTTTGACGGACTATGTGGCTTCAGGCCATTGGCGGAGATCTCGCACTTTTTCTCGACTGTGCCGACACTGAAGAAATTGGTTGGAGAAGAAGGAGCAGCATTCCAATCAACAATCAAAGGACAGGAAACGTCGAATAAGCCAGAGGACGAGGAGAAGAACAAGAAGGCGCTGCAGAAGGCATTCGGAGCTTTGATGAATGCGAAGAAGGAAGACATCGAAAACGCTAGTAAGGAATTGATTGAATCCGCAAAAGCAGAGGGGGCAGATTTCGCTGGCGGTGGACTTGAATCGACCCCCGGAAAGGAACTGGCAGATCTGGTTGTAAGACTTGACAAGCAGTTTCCAGGTGACATTGGGCTCTTCGTCCTATTCTTCTTGAACTACGTCAAGCTTGAAGTCGGGGAGGCTATGTTCCTCAAGGCGGACGATATCCATGCATACTTGAGCGGCGATATCATCGAATGTATGGCTGCATCGGACAATGTCGTGCGGGCTGGATTCACACCAAAGTTCAAGGATGTTGACACGCTGGTGGATATGCTGACATATTCCTATGCTCCCATCGAAGAGCAGAAGATGGATCCGGTCGACTACCCCTACGTTACCCTCAACTCCACAGCATACAGCTCTGCCTCAGCCGCAATCTTGTACGATCCACCCATTGAGGAGTTCAGCGTTGTGAAGACAGACTTAAAGAAGAAGGGCGCGAAGGCAACATTTGAGCCCATCGCAGGACCAAGCATTTTCATCTGCACAACTGGAAGTGGGAAGATTAGTGTTGGCCCGAAGGTGGAGGAGGTCAAACCTGGGTATGTGTATTTCGTGGGATCAACCGCTGAGGTGGTACTGGAGAGCGAGAGTGAGGATTTCACAACATTTAAGGCGTTTTGCGAATTACAAGGGAAAGAGGATGGAAAAGAAAAGTTGTGAATGCATAGATGAATCTAAATCCACTTTGGAGCTCCTGTGTTTGCCCATTGGTTTTACCCTTCCACCGGCACTTACCATGCGAGATACTGTGACCTACGACTACAACAAATCTCCTGGTGCTCAGTCATCGAACAGTGCTCCACTCAAATCGCAAGAGCAGCTCTCCAGTGAATCCTCGATTTAAAGCTCTTTTTGTTGGTTGCTTCCGTGGTCAGTGTCACGTATATCAACTCAGTCAATACCCAAGAGAGAAGCAGAGGAACAAGAATAATTGCCCATACGATACGCGAGACATCTTGTAAGAGTTGGGCTGGTGTATTAAAAGAGTACTGAGAGAAAGCATGCGATTCGCATATCAGTTTCCATCAGTTGATGTTTACTTTCGCTTATTTTGTATTCCATTACTATTCCTTATCTGCAGGGTTGTTCTAAGGAGCAAGTGTCTCTTTGCCACCCTCAAACTCACTAACATCATACTCATCCGGATATCTCTCAATCACACTCTTCAACTCTATCATCTGATCCTTCAACTCCGGTGTAAGGTCCTCGTACATATCCGTAAACATACTTCTCATCGACGGCTTCTTCTCTTTCTCAGCTGCGGCAAACGCCTTCAGCACCTCCTTCCTGAGTCTGCTCCTAGCCTGACTTTCCTTCTCCTCATCCCAGAGACCCTTCTTTTCTAGATACTTCCTCAGTCGTGTAATTGGGTTGTCTCTACGTTTCCAATCTTCGACTTCGACTCGTGCTCGGTAGGCGAAAGAATCGTCACTTGTGCTGTGGTGTGAGATTCGATATGACATGGCTTCTATGAGAACAGGGCGTCCTCCATCCTTCAATGCTAATTCCCTCGCTTTCTTGGTCGCTTCCCGTACAGCCCAGATGTCATTTCCATCGACCCGGATGGTGTCAATGCCGTACCCAGTCCCACGGCTTGCAATGCCGTCTCCGCGGTATTGTTCTAGTGTGGGTGTACTGATTGCGTAGCCGTTGTTCCGGCAAATGAAAATAACGGGGCAAGATCGTGTAGCTGCAATATTGAGCGCGGCATGGAAATCGCCCTCACTGGCAGCTCCTTCACCAAAATAGCAGGCAACGACTCTCGGGGGTATGTTTGGGTCGGTGAGGCGCTGCATCTTAAGTGCGTAGGCGGCGCCCGAGGCTTGTGGTATTTGGGTTGCAAGAGGGGAGGATATGGTGTGCTTTTACAAGTGTTAGTTACAGTTTGAGGGAAGGCCATGTATAGTCGACTTGCGCAGTCGAGCAGAGGTACATACAATGTTCAAAGCCTTGCTTCCATAATGCACTGGCATATTTCTTCCCCTCCCAGCATCCTTTACATTGGCAAAAAGCTGGTTCATAAAATCGTCAAACGTATATCCACGTTCCATAAACACACCCGCCTCTCTATATTGGCAGAAGATAACATCTTCCTTCTCCAGTGCCGACGCAGAGCCCACGCATGTCCCCTCTTCGCCCTGACTCGTCATGTAGAAACTGAGTCTGCCCTGCCGCTGAGCATCGAACATGATGACATCCATGATGGATACTGCAAGCATGTCCTGATACATCTTCAGAGCTAGAGAGTCTGGCTCCGGCTTGTAGGCGTCGTCGACAATGTCGCCATCTTGGTTCACGCATCGGTAGGTGGGGAGCGCGGGGTAGGTTGATGGGTGTTCGAAGGAGAGGCTGTTGACGAATTGACTGGACACTGCGCCGGGAAAGCGAATACCTGTTGATCCTGGTTTTTGTGATAATGAGGAGGAGAATCTGAGAGGTGTCATTCCTCTTCTCGAGGTTGACCAGGGCGTTGAGGTTCGCGCCAGGCGAACTTGTGGGAGCTTCATTGTGCTTGTTTTGTGTGGTTGTAGCAGACGAGGTGATGCATGAATGGAGTATCTCGACTGAAGCTGGAGAGAAGTCCTGGGTGATTGTTGAATGGATTTAGAGAATACCCGACGCAAAGTCGGTGGTCAATTGCTTTCACATTGTATTCCAGTTTGTGGAGGAAGGTCTCATTGTTATGGAGGAAGTATGAACAATCGGTCGCTCAGCCGCTCAGCCGCGGATATCCGAGTGGACTTCATTCTACTCCAGATTCTCCAGCCGACCCCGACCGACGGGAGCCCCCACTGGGAATCTCTAAGACAGGCTACCTGGAATAGAACGGACATCTTGATCACAGCGTGGACAGATGAGCACAACTTGGAAATTCTAAATCTAGAGGGTGCTGGATTGAACACTTGTGTTCTTCGACTTTCTTAAATTTACAGTATGTTATTTGATCTACCAGCTACTTTGCGAATAATTCAGCTTGAAGGTCCTGACGTGCGTTTATTTAGTCAAGCCCCTTCCGCTTCCAGTTTAGCGACGATCACAGTCAGGTCAGCCTCAGCCGAACCAGCCACATGCTTGCAAAGTTCCAGCCAAGCCTGAGCCAACTTCTGAATCCCTTCGTTTTTCTCCTTTCTTTCTCTCTTCCTTCTTCACACCACCGGTGACAGAACACCTACGACATCCAGGACCCGCTCAACAAATGCATATCGAAACAAACAATACGAACATTCTTCTTTCTTTTATCGGCCAGTGCCAGATGCGAACCGCGAAGAACCACCAGAAGCTGCACCGAAACTATCGTAGCCAAATCAGGGCAGATGCTGAGAGGCGCCGTGGAGCACCATGAATTCGCCAACACCCGCCTTGATGACCGTCCGCGGATTTAATACACCAGCACTAGGATCGGGAGATGAGGATTCGGATTATGGCCCCCGAACACCATCTCGCAGACACCAGATTCATGATGTGGTCAGCGCGAACAGCAGTCCCATGCTGCGATCCACCTCGTCGCCTGCTATGGGAGGAATTAGCAAGATGAAATTACAACTTGAGACTTTGAACTTGGACAACGAATCCCGGAACAGCTCGTTTGTGCGCAGCAAGAGCCAGTTGAGGAGCCAGCCTCAAAGCAGTACGGGCACCAACACTTCAGACGGATACAGCGATGATGACACGTCCGATATCACCAGCTACGAAGTGCCTCTGGAGAGCGACTTCGTCAGCGAAAGCGTGGCTGAGAAGACTCTATACGGTGCCATTGAAGGAGGCCTTGTCCAGGATACCATCGCTAGGAAGATGACGGCCGCCGATTTCGACCCTCTGCGATGTCTTGGAAAGGGAACATTTGGCACAGTGCTCCTGGTCAAGCAGCAGACTACAGGGAAATTGTACGCACAAAAGCAATTCAAGAAGGCATCCTTGACCGTCCACAAGCGCTTGATTGAGCAGACCAAGACCGAACGATCCATCCTCGAGAGCGTCAATCGGCATCCTTTTGTCGTCAAGCTATTCTACGCGTTCCAGGACCACGAGAAGCTTTACCTCATCCTCGAATACGCGCAGGGCGGAGAACTGTTCACCCATTTGGCGCAGGAACGGATGTTTACAGAAGAAGTCGCGTCCTTCTACATGGCAGAGATGGCTCTAGCTCTCGAGCACTTGCATCGCAACCTGGGCGTAATTTATCGTGACTTGAAACCCGAGAATTGTCTTCTGGATACCGACGGTCATCTGCTTCTCACTGACTTCGGCCTCTCCAAAGTCGCGGTCGACGAAAACGACAAGTGCAACAGCATGCTCGGAACTGTCGAATACATGGCACCAGAAGTGATCCTTGGTCAGAAGTATGGGATGGCAGTGGACTGGTGGTCATTTGGCGCCCTGGGTTTCGACTTACTCACAGGAGCTCCACCATTCCAAGGACAGAATCACGCCAAAATACAAGAGAGAATCGTCAAGCAGAAACTGGTCATGCCATACTTTCTTGGACCCGATGCCAAAGACCTCCTCACTCGCCTCCTTCGCAAAGAACCCAACAAGCGCCTTGGTTCGAATATGCCCAAGGACATGTTGCTTATCAAAAAGCATCGCTTCTTCCGCAAGATTGACTGGAAGAAACTCGCTAGACGAGAGATCGAGCCGCCGATTCAGCCACTGATCACGGATCCTGAACTTGCGGAGAACTTTTCTACCGATTTCACGGATCTGGCTCTGAGTCCTGTATTGACCAGTACAAAGGCACCGTGGAACTCCGCTGGCGCCAACGAGAACCCGTTTGGAGGATTCAGCTATGTCGCTAGTCAGAGCTTGTTGGATGGGAATGGCTTTCTTGAGATGGGTAATGGTGTTACGGCCTGAAACCCTTCGTTATTGGGCTTTAGATGGGATAGGATAGGTTATGGATATATTTCTTTGCACATGGTACATCAAGTGTATGCTTCTAGGGACAGTGGAGTCGGCTATGGAAAATGGACTTGGGTATGGTAAAGCACGGCATGTTATTATAGAACGACCGAGAGATACACAGCTAGACGGCTTGTACATCAGACTTGTCGGTGGGAATTTCATAGATTGCGTGGGGTGTATCCTCACCTATAATGGATTCATGTCTCCTCATATATCCCATTGCCAGCTCTGGAATGTTTCGCCTCCAACATCACGATCTTGCACATCTTTGTGATTTTCCAATCGAAGTCATAGAATTTTCATAAGCAAGGCTGGCATTTGCTCAGCTACAAGCAGATTGTCTTCCTATCAACAAACTATATACAATAACAAACTCCAGCGCCATCCCATCCAATATATGCAGCAAATGTTTCAGATCATTCATACCATCCTCGACCACGACCACGCTCACAGATTGGCAGTCTCCAACTCTTTTCTGTCTCCGGCAGCATTGGCCATCAACATGCTTGACTCCGGCTTGTACTTCTTCGAAAGTAACCGCACATCGTACTCAACATCGAGCTTAGCACCTTGAGGATCATCCTTCGCCGCGGGTTTGAAGTCGAGCAATAGATCATCCTTCACAGCACAGACTGTATCCGTCTCCAACCACGGGTCATCATTGGGGTACAGCTGAGCCGTGACGCCAATATAATCATCGTGAGTAACCATCATGTGGATATGCGCAGGACGATTGGGATGACGGCCCATCATCTTGAGGAGGTCGCCCGAAGGCCCCGAGGTATCAATCGCGTACTCCGTCGGCTTGAGGCAGTAGAACCAGAACTTGCCGTCCTTGTCTGTGCGGAACTTGCCTCGCAGGTTATGGCGGGATTGGTTTTCCGGGTCGAAGACGTCGTACTTGCCGTTCGTGCTGGCCTGCCACATGTCGAAGACGGCATTGGGGATGCCCTTGTTGGTTTCGGCATCCTTGATTACGCCGTGGAAGAGGGTGAGCTCGCCGTCGGAAGGCATGTCTTGGACGACGCTGGCGCCGAGGTCGCGGAAGGGGGTTTCGGGGGACCAGAAGGGGCCGAGGATGGCGGAGGAGGTGGGCTCGAGGCCTTGCTCGGTGACGATTTTGTGGTTGATTTCGTCGACGAGACTGTGTATAAGATTAGCCATTGAAGATTCGTCAATAAGAGGTTTGGCACTCACGATTCTACACCCAATACATCACATACTCTCCAGGCCTCGTTTCGGTTCTTCCTGTATGCTTGGCCGATCGAATTGACGTAATTGACGCCCATCACCCATTCCTCTTGTGTGAGCTCAACCTCCCTGCAGAAGTCGTGGAGATGTTTGATCAGGCAGCTGAGAATCTCTCTGTCTCTGGGTTTTGTCTCAGGAGACATCAAGTCGATAACGTGTTGTGTGAAGAGAGGATCGAATCTGTGGCTCTTGTCTTTGCTGGCTCCATTGGTGCCGTTTGTACCGTTTGTAGCCATGGTGATTGCTTGAGATGAACAGTAGTGAAGGTGATGGGTAGAAAAATGAGTCGGGTAGTGAAAGATGTGAGGTTATTTGGATGTCTCGTCTGAAAAAGTTCTCGGAGATAGTCGACTGAAGTAGAGAGATGGAAGTGAAAGAAGGGTATCTTGATTGAAGTTCAAAGTGAAATGAAATACTTAGGCTCCGAATGGAGCAGACCCTACCTTTATATCCAAACCCTCGGGTCAGTCGTCTCTCATCGCGGCTATGGGAGCGGGCACGAATGGTATGATTTTCTGACACTCAAGTCCAGTCGTACCTCTGCGGTTCGACTTCGCGGCATTCTAGTCAGCGTCCACATTCCGGTCCAACGTGAATCTGGAGGGGTCTGGTGGGGGACGTTGGCAAAACGAAGAGCCGTACTGGATAAGAAATGCGGGGAAACTAGATCGGCCCCAGCATCTGGCACTTGAGGCGGCCCAGAGATCTGGCCCGGGTGAGTATTTTGCCGGTTTCTTCATGAAAGTGCGTAAGTAGAGGACGACAGCACAGCATGCACAAGGCGGACGTGGTATGAGTACGGTATGAGTACGGCATTAAAGTAAGGTAGGCACAGATCTCGCTACACAGATTTAATAGTAAACAATCCTTTGCCGAGAAGAGGTGGAAGGCCAAGCAGGAAGCTCAAAAGAGGCGAACTTCGAACTTCCATCTTCCTTCCTCCAATTTGTCTCGCCGCTCTTGCCTTTCTGCCCAAAGAACTCAAGGTAGATAAAAGCAGCACGACTATCATTTGGTCTTCTGTCATTGGCTTGTCTGACTAATCACGTCACTGCCCTTGTCCTGCACCGGCAAACCTGATCGGTCAATCCCGCTTGTGGCCGTGACCGCAGCCTTCAAAAGTTTTTCTGCCACCAAGCCCAGCACGCCCAATGACTGACTCCAGTACCCCGCGGTCGCTTGCTTGCATGCGATAATTTCCCCCACCTCGAACAGTCATTTCGTCGTCGCAAACAATCAAAACACCAAAAAGTTAGTATTACACTTGTGTGTCATTCTCCTTAATATCAATATTACTGACACAATCTCCGCAGATTCGAATATGGCAACAATTGTGTTGGGTGCGCAATGGGGCGATGAGGTACGGTTGAGCTTTTTCGATTCTCCCCCATGTACAATCATATGCGAATGTCGCGAAGAGGAATTGGGACACCGAGATGTTGTGCTGGGCTGTACGGTCGAATTGGACCTGTGGACACATACATGCGAACGAAAATATGTGTCTGCAATCATGTCTCAACCCACTGGTGGCATGTTTGTCTGCCGTGGCAGACCATGCCCTTTGCTTCACTTCTGGATATCGAGAACCCAGCATTGGCTTCGACAATTGAGTTGGTTTTGGCATCAGATAAATCTGCACATCTGTCGCGGAATGGCCTTGGAACACTCGTCTGCGGAATGGGGCACTTCCTTGTATCCTTCATATTGGCCTCCGAGCGATACTTTCACAGCGGAATCAAGGTCACAAGGGACGGGGATTGCGAGTGCAATCATACATTGTGGAGATCGACTTTCCCTAGGGCTCCTGCTGCCGCAATCGATTATGCATGTGTATATACAGATGCGGAGGACTTTTCCGGCATTCTTTTGCATCTTATATATGCTGCAACCACTGACTATTCATTCTCTAGGGCAAAGGAAAGCTGGTCGATATTCTGTGCCCGACAGTAAAGCTCTGCGCTAGAGCCCAAGGAGGGAACAACGCTGGACATACAATCGTCGCCAACGGGGTTACCTACGATTTCCATCTCCTTCCCTCCGGTCTCATCAACCCCGATTGTGTAAACCTCATCGGAGCTGGGGTGGTGTGCCACATCCCAGCATTCTTTAAGGAGCTGAATGATCTGGAAGCTAAGGGTCTGGAAAACGTACGGTCACGCATCTTCATCAGTGACCGGGCACAGATTGTCTTCGACCTTCATCAAATCGTGGACGGGTTGGAGGAAGTGGAATTGGGAGGCAAGAGCGTGGGAACAACCAGAAAGGGCATCGGACCATCGTACTCGACAAAAGCCGCAAGAAGTGGTGTTCGTATTTCCGAGATATTCAAGGCCGATTCGTTCAACGAGAGGCTACGGAAGCTGGCTGCTGGGTACAAGAAGAGATACGGTGACTTGTTGACTTACGATGTAGAAGAGGAGATTTCGAGGTATAATGTATGCGAATGTCGGACCCGGATCTGGGACCTTGAAAGGCTAATTGTGGCAGGAATATCGGGAGAAGCTTGCACCATATGTCGTTGACCAAGTACCATTCATGGACTCGGCACAAAAGAGCGGCGCGCCTATTTTGATCGAGGGTGCTAATGCGCTTATGCTGGACTTGGATTTTGGCACATACCCATACGTTACTTCTGTAAGTGTTTGGATGTTCTGAACGTCTTGCTATCGCTGACAAATGTAGTCCAACACCGGATTAGGAGGTATCTTCACTGGGCTTGCTCTGAACCCCACCAAAATTTCGAACATCTTCGGTGTCGTGAAGGCATACACAACAAGAGTTGGCGGCGGTCCTTTCCCAACCGAAGATCTGGAAGAAGCTGGAACTAAGCTTCAGGAAATCGGACGTGAATTTGGCGTCACAACTGGTCAGTATCTTATACATCAAGTCCAGCAAAAGCCTGGCCTCAAAAACGAGTAAGATGTTGATATTGAAACAGGTCGAAGGAGAAGATGTGGATGGTTGGATCTGGTCGTCGTCAAGGTAATCCCCCAGCCCTCCTCGATTGTCAACCACTTTGCACAAAATTTGGGCATTCGCATACCCAATCGTGACCTAGCTGCACGCTGACGCTTTCGCAGTACTCAACTGCTATTAACCACTACACGGCTCTCAACGTCACCAAACTCGACATCCTAGATACCTTCCCAACAATCAAGGTTGCAACAGCATACATCGACCCCGAGACAGGAGCCGAGCTCGAATCCTTCCCAGCCGATCTCGAAGTACTGGGTCGCGTCCAGCCGAAGTACGTTGAGCTGAAGGGATGGGAGAAGCCAATCACCGGCGCGAAGTCATTCTACGACCTGCCCAAGGCTGCTCGGGAGTACGTCGAGTTCATCGAGGAGTTCGTTGGTGTCAAGGTTAAGTACATTGGTACTGGACCGGGGAGAGAGGCAATGATCACGAGGTAACACGGGGTCTAGTAGTCGGGGACGTGTGTTGCTCTCCATTTTTTGCAATGTTATCGTGGGATACGTCGGTCTATTTAGAGGACTAGACAGTCGGTTTGCATTTCAGGGTTTATTCATTATCGAAAAAAAAAGACATGATAGAATGTAAATACTTACCTATATCCAAAGCTTGTTAGCTCGGTGATCGAACTACGGTGAATCTTCAAGCATATATATCAAGATTACCACGGCAAGGACTCACTGAACAACTTTGCCTGCGTGGTAGATTAAGGTGCGGCATTCACGTGTCATCATCGCACATCATTTCCATCTGTGCAAGAATATGTTACTAAATCTTAACAAATCGTCAAATTCAAATTTCAATACTGGCTCTCACCAACACAGGGTCATACATTTTGACGTGGCTTCACTGCACATAAGTCAGAATGGTACTTTGCTACTCTCGAGTGACGATCTTCGAGAGTCAGGCAGAAGTTGTTGAACACTTCTTCTAGAGCTCGCTCTATGGCTTGAAACAGTGCTTTGAGATATTCTGATATTGGCTCCATGTCTAGTCTCCCAGCCGTGCCATTGCCGATGATTCGTTTGCTTCTTAATCCGGTGACAGAAATTTGACACCCTGAACTTGTCCACACGAACATGATTCTGCTTGGCAAGCAATGTAACATGTATCTAAACATCACGCGTTTCTCTGCCAAGTAGCGGAGCAGAGGAATTCTCGTTCAACACGGAAGGTCACAAATCACCCCCTCTTGGCGGGTTACGAGTCCCTTTATATCCTGCTAAATACTGGCATGGTGATATTGTGCCTTTGCCCCGAGCAAGCCCGATATTCTTACCACAACTACAATGTGGGGCTTGTGGGGCCCTTCGACATACTTCTGGATTTTATCTGCTGGAAAACTTCTACTCCTTAGTCTCGGTAGTGGCAAATCACTTTTTGGGCTGTGTGTCTAACCAACCGGGTTACATCGCAGCATCTGTGGAACATTCGACTGTGGTGTTTTGACTCGCTTAAGATACAGCCTAAACACAACAATTCTCCTTCTATCCAGACTTAGCGATCCCGTCCCATTGCCACTCTATCATCAGATTAAGCATAAATGAGACAAGGTTACCGTGGAGGCAAATACACATCCAGTGCCCTGTACCCCACCATCCTCCGAACTATAGTCCTCCCCAGCCGGCAGAGATCACACAGGCTGTTCATAGAACGGATCCAACGGAAGCATTTTATCTCGGAACAGAACCGTCGATCTTTCTGGGGTTATGCAGGTAATCTACATCTACAGGAGCTTCTCTTGAATGCCTCCATCATTGGATATGGGCGGGCTTCCCATGAAGGAACATCTTATCATGTGGTAGACTGCCGAATATCAGATGCGGGGAAGACAGATGTTCCGCCTCCTTTTAATCAAGCGACACTTCTTCCATTTACGGTAAAAGTGGACGCCATTACAATCGGCTATAGACTTAGCTGTATCCTTTCGCTGTCATGATATAAGACCAAATAAAGACTACCCGTCTTCCCTCCGAATTCCACCTCAGCCGTCCATCTGTCAACATTTGTCGGTCCTCATTGTCCATCATCATGAAGTACCTTTCTACCTTCCTTCTCGCGGTTCCCGCCCTTGCATCTCCATACCCATATCTCGATGAGCGTCAAGCTGCAGCATCTTGCGGTATTCCTTCAGGTTACACTCCCTCGACCACCGATGCCAAACTGCCAGACCCATTCACTTTCCTCAACGGCACTAAGATCACCAGCAAATCGCAATGGCCTTGCCGTCAACAAGAGATCAGCGCTCTGATGCAAAAGTACGAACTCGGTGACCTGCCTCCCAAGCCCGAGAAAGTAACAGCAACATTCTCCGGCGGCGCACTCAAGGTGACCATCACAGATGGCGGAAAATCCATCACGATGAACGCCAGGATCACAACTCCTTCTGGAGGAAAAGCTCCATACCCAGCCATCATTGCCATCGGAGGATCAAGCATCCCCGTACCAGCAGGCGTTGCAACCATCAACTTCGAGAACGATAACATGGCTGCCCAGCAAAACAGTGGCAGTCACGGCACCGGTCTTTTCTTCAACTTGTACGGCAAGAGCCACAGTGCAGGAGCCTTGATGGCATGGGCATGGGGAGTGAGCCGTCTTATTGACGGCTTGGAGTTGACTCCAGGAGCAAATATTGATACCACCCGCCTCGGCGTGACAGGATGCTCGCGAAACGGCAAGGGCGCATTCATCGTCGGTGCCTTCGAGCCCCGAATTGCACTCACCATCCCACAAGAGTCCGGTTCAGGCGGAGCAGCATGCTGGCGCATCTCCGATTCGGAGAAGAAGGCTGGGAAGAACATCCAAACCGCCTCTCAGATCGTCGGGGAGAACGCCTGGTTCTCGCCAAACTTCAACAGCTGGACCTCGAAGGTCACTCAGCTGCCATTCGACCACCATATGCTTGCTGCTCTGACCGTTCCCCGCGGCCTCTTCCCAGTCGAGAATGATATCGATTGGCTCGGCCCGGTCAGTACCACCGGCTGCATGGAGGTCGGACAGACCATCTACAAGGCTTGGGGTGCTCCTGAGAGTTTCGGCTTCTCGCTTGTGGGAGGACATAATCACTGCCAGTTCCCGAGCAGCCAGCAGTCCGACTTGACGGCGTTCATTCAGAAGTTCTTGATGGGGAGTGCGACGAACCCGCCGGTTGTGGCGAAGAGCACTGCTAATGTCAACTTGGCCAACTACTACTCTTGGAGTGTGCCGACTTTGACTTAGAGAGGATGAAAGAATGACAACTATAGGCCATAGCGGGATGAGACATTGTGGGAGAATGACAAAAGTTGAGGCTAGGCTGGGTGAACATAGAAAAAGGTGGAGATTGTGACTGAGTTGCTTGTAAATAAGTTTTCATTGTGTCCCGTAATGGGCCTCTTCAACTCTCGTTAAACATCGACATGTCAACATGCAGAGTATGCAGAGTATTGACTTTTCGCTTTATCTTCTGCTGTCAATCTGCTCTTAATTTTCCGTCGATGCCAGCGCCAGGTAGAGTGCAGAACGGAAAAAGCGCAACTTCACACTTGAGCAATGAAACAATACAACTCAATATGATAGATGAAGAGAGGATATGAAGGATGAGAGGAATAGAACAGAGCCCCAAAGTGGTATTATGAAATCCGACTTCATATTGCCATGCCCAGCGCATGATCTGAAACTTCTATCGATGGATCTCTTGAAGGCAAGAAATCTTTTAGAGAGTCGCGAATGAACCAAGCGCTATTATTATTCGAAGTGTTGTGGAAGAGCCATCGGAGGGATGAAACCGGGAGGATGATGGTTGAAGTGAAGAAGTTTATTAGCCTGAGTCATGATCACTAACTGGGCGAATCCGTACAGTCAGCGGGCGGGAGCGAGACCGACCTCGGCTGACATATCCCGATCCGAAAGCAATTCCATCATGAAGCAGTAATATTCCACCTTCACGATATTTTGAGGCAGCATTTATCTTTTCACATGTCTTTGTCGCATTATTGATACCCTTCCTCTTACCTTTTTATGAATTAGATCCTCGAACTTGCCCGCAATGCCCGACATCACCAATTCCTCCACCCCCACTACACCCTCATGGAATGTCCAAACTTCCACCGACGAACACGACGAGGTCCCCCAATTACCTCCCTTCTACTCTCCTCGACCCATCCCCGTATCGCGCGCAATCTCTGAACTCGACCTCAATTCTCTCTCCCTAACTCACCCCTCACTCGCCGCTCACAATCACACTCACGACCATTCGCCAACCCCGCAGCGCGATTCAGATGCCGACACAGAGCCAGAGGGCGATGCAGAACTCCCAGATCTCGTCTCTCCAGCCTTCACACCCCCTTCGACACCAGGGACAGGTACACAGACGCCATCTCGAGCCCGCCAGCATCCGCATGTCCACATCCCGAAATCGGTGCCCGTCGACAGCACAACTGCAGACGGCGGATGCGGGCAGAAGAAGCCGAAACTGCTGGACAAGCTACCGGATGTGAATTGTGTGGTGAGGGCACGAATCCCGACTACGATTGGCGGGACGGGCACGGAGATGTTCTTGCACTTGTACCAGAACAGCGAGGATAACAAGGAGCATTTGGCTATTGTGTTTGGGAATACGATTAGGAGTAAGAGCTTGGATCGGGTGAGGGAGGGAGAGACGGAGATGGATCGGTTGATTAGAGGCGCGTATACGGGACGGTTATATCCTGGGAGGACGACGAGCAGTATGGCGGAGGGGAATGGGGGAAAATCGACAGACGAGAAGAGAGAACCTCCGCTGGTGCGGATTCATAGCGAATGTTATACGGGAGAGACGGTCTGGTCTGCGCGCTGCGATTGTGGAGAGCAGCTAGATGAAGCTGCGAGGTTAATGTCAATGCCTGGATCTGGAGGAGGTGTGATTATCTACTTGCGGCAAGAAGGGCGAGGGATCGGTCTCGGGGAGAAGCTGAAGGCGTACAACCTTCAGGATCTGGGATCGGATACTGTGGAAGCGAATCTGCTACTTCGACATCCGGCAGATGCGAGGAGTTACGGATTAGCTACGGCCATGCTGGTGGATCTTGGAGTGAAGGATGTGAGATTATTGACGAATAATCCGGACAAAGTACGAGCTGTGGAAGGCCCAGGAAGAGAGGTCGTGGTAAAGGAACGGGTTGCTATGATTCCGCTTGCTTGGAGAGGAGCCAAGGGTGGCATCAGGAGTCAAGAGGTGGGGGGTTATTTGAAGACGAAGGTTTGTTCCTATGGCTGGATATCAAGTGCGAATGCTAATTTTTCTGACAGATCGAAAAAATGGGACATATGTTACAGATGGGAGAGGGCTCGTGAAAGATACAAAAAAGCATGCTTGAAAACAAAAGAGTGCAAACTCAAAAATGCTCCTGATGAAGTCAAGGAGGTTAGAGTTGTGGGTGGAGGAGTGGAGTTCTTCTCAGAGCATGACCACCGCAGTGGTGAGAGAGGCCAAGAGCGTCAACTGTTGGTTTTATGGTCTCTGCGTATATATCGCGCGGGGCCTTTGGATGGCTCTGCCAGAGCATGGACTGTTTGTATTGTATGATGATTTATACGTCATGTTCTGTCACATATAATGACGAATCAAAAGATAGATTATGATGGCTCCACATCCATATTATGGCAATTTGCCCGCTCCAAGTACTGTTATTGCTTGAAAACACTATGCTCCATTCATCTCCCCTGGTCTTGCTGTGAAGGCTTTCACTGTCTAAATTCCATCCACTTGATCTTATTTAGCACACACTAAGCACCGGCAGCGGTGTGTCGTTGAGAAATACCCAGTCTTAGATTGCTGCAATAGCATACTCATCACCAGACTCGCTCGATATCCGGCCAGTCCTTCATGATTTCTAGGCAAAAGTCCAGCAGCTTCCACAACTATGCCTTGACTGCTGTTGTGAAGATAATGCTCACGAGACTTTCCACTAGGCCGAATCGTATCAAGCACCAGACTCCAGCTGTAACAATTATCCTGCGGCGCGAAGCTCTGCAAACTTGCGCTCGCAACAGTTTCACAGTGACTTTGGGATCTTGACTTCCACCACAGCTCTCCTCACGCCATCTGACTCCTCTCTGATCTGCTCAACAGTACAACCATGTGAGCGTACAATATCGCAAAAGTCCTCCATCGATCCCCCGACACCGAAGTAAACCTTCTTAGCTGCAACCAAAGAGATTCTCTCTTCATCCGGCATACTCGCCAAAAGACCTACGAGAGTCTCTGCAAAGGACTTCAATGCCACGGGCGAATAGATAGTCTCGGCACCAATGATTGTCAGTCGAGATGTACTTGAATTCATGCTCTCTTTCACGAGGTCCACAAATCCTGGACTCCATGCTCCAGAGAAGAACGACAATTTGATTTGCCGGGATTCGAGAGTGGCCAGAAACTCGTTGATGACTTCTTCATTCAGATCCACTTCGCCCTCGACTTCCCAAGAATCCTTGCGAGTGACTTGGGCCCAGGACAAGAGGATGTTGGGTAATGTGACAAGTTGGAGAACAGTTGGATTGTAGTCTCCAAGACCGAGGTGTGATGTTTCTGTTGAGACTTGACTTTCTAAGAGCCATTGGAAAACAGCCAAGGAGGGGAGTGCAGTGCCACATCCTAGCTAGTTAGAACGTTAGAAATCATCCATACTGAAAGCCGGGGCTGCATAACAAGTCTAACGACATTAAAAATGCAGATTTTAGACACAAGTTTCAAAATTTCAGCACCCGAGGGAAGCAAGTTGACCACGGTAAATACACACCTCCAAAATCTTTCCTGAGAATCCTTCATTTCTCGACCTCTCATGTAAGACCTTAACCACATCAACCGAGCTCTCCCAACTTTTGAATCCACCCTCATAAACCCCTGTCTTAACATCATCTCTTCCTAGATTTCCCAAACCTTCATCATCCTCTTCAGCCATAAGTTGAACCCTGACATCCCAAAGTTCTCTTCTCGGGATCGCAACCTGTGTCCCATCATCGAGCTTGATAACCAATGTACTATAGACAAGCTTCGACGGTAATGCTCTCAGCATACTTTCCAAGTCATGAGTCTGTGGCTGTAAGAGTTGAGTCCCGATCGGGAAAGCTGAGCTGGTAGAACGTTGGAGAGATCCCGTTTCGGCGGCATGACTTCGTAGCACGGGTTCCGGTTCCGTGACTTGAGAGTCTTCTATGTCGTCTCCTGAGAAGGAGAAGCTGAAAGTTGACATCTTGAATGTTTGATTGGGTTGTTGATTTTTATGCAAGGAAAATATGCAAGCCTGAGAAGCGAGAAGATTGGTACAGTTGTGCCAAGACTGTGTCAACTGTCAGCCCCACACTGAAGTGGCTGGAGAATGTGGCGGCACCTCCATCCGATAACGCCAGCTGGCTTATCGAGCGTAATGCTGAAAGGCCACCTCAATTGACCTCTCCTCACTCCACCAAGAGCGTTCGTACTCTTACACCATTGTTGCCAGGAAGACTCACCCACTCTCTTTATTATCCAATATCTTTCTTGAATTAAGGATAGAGGGCATACTCTCTCACCTCCAAGCCCGACCACAACCACATCCATCCGCCTCGAAGTTCGTTGCGCAAACAGATACAAGTCAACATGGACCAGATGATGGGAGGAGATGGTGGCATGGGAGGCGCGGCTGGATTTCCACTTGAACAATGGTTCTGGGAGATGCCACTCTGTACAAGATGGTGGACTACAGCCGTAGTAGTTACCAGTGCATTGGTACAATGCCAGATCGTAACGCCTTTCCAGCTCTTCTACAGTTTCCGGGCTGTGTTTTCGAAGTCGCAGGTACATTTCCCCAGCTCTCTCTTCTTCTTTCGCTCTGTTCAGGGGACATATTCTATATGCAGCGACCAAGTCGGTGCATTCTATGTTACAAGACAAATTACTGACATGTGCAAACAGTACTGGCGACTTCTAACAACATTCCTCTACTTCGGACCCCTCTCCCTCGACCTCGTTTTCCACGTCTTCTTCCTGACCCGCTACTCACGACTCCTAGAAGAATCGTCCGGCCGCTCCCCAGCCTACTTTTCCTGGCTACTCCTCTATTCCACGACCTGCTTGATCTGCCTCTCACCACTCGTCTCCATGCCATTCCTGGGGCACCCTCTCTCCTCCACACTCGTCTACATCTGGTCGCGCAGAAACCCGGACACTCGACTGAGTTTCCTGGGCCTGCTGGTGTTCACGGCTCCGTACCTGCCGTGGGTGTTGATGCTGTTTAGTCTGGTGGTTCATGGTATGATACCGAAGGATGAGATTATGGGTGTGGTGATTGGTCATGTGTGGTACTTCTTCAGTGATGTGTATCCGCCTCTACACGGAGGATCCAGACCATTCGACCCGCCGATGTTTTGGAGACGAATCTTCGAAGGGAGACCGAGAGAGGAGACTGCGGATGCAATCAACAATGAGATTGCTGTGGCGGCTGCTCCGGCACCAGAAGTTAGGTGAAAGGGAACTGAATGGAAAGCATACTTGGAGTTACTGGGAGCTGTCGAATGGCAGTTTGTTTATGCGTGCTTGGAATAGGTTTGCGAAGGAGCATTGGGTTGGGGCGTTTATTACAAAAGATACCATTTTTTCCAAAGCTATGTTTCTGTCATGATCCCGTGTCCATGTTTCCCGAGTTCTCGGCTTCCTCTTCTTTGTCCTCACTGGGAGCATCCGCTGCTACGGGGAAATGCAAGTGCTTCCAATCCTCCAGCTCCTCGATAATAGACCTCATACGATCTCGAATACTCTCGATAGCATAACTTCCTAGGAGTAGTCTGAGTGGAGGGTACGAGCAATGTCCCAGCTGCCAAACCAACTCCGCACACTTGATGGCACTAGTTGGCTGCTTGTCTCCTAACCACTGCACCATCCTCTTCGCATGTAAAGCTGGCGACGTCGCTTGCGAATATGGCTCACTCGCCGGCTTGATCAAGAAATGGCCCCAGGTAGGCAGCGGATTCGACTCCCAGTCCGGCTCGTCTCTCCTCACAAGACCAGGCTCCACCAACGTAGCCTTGATATTGAACGAGTCAATCTCATACAACATTGCCTCAATGAGTCCTTCAACAGCATACTTCGTTGCACAGTACGGACCCAATCCAGGAACACCAAGCGCACCACTCGTACTGCTGAAGATGAGATACCTCCCCTGACCCTGCTCTCGAAAGTACGGCAAGCTGGACTGGATAATATGCAACGTCCCCATGAAGTTCGTCTCGAACTGATTGCGGACCTCGTGATCATCCTGGTCTTCACAAGCGCCAATGACGCCGTACCCGGAACAGTTGACGACGGTGTCGACGTGCCCGAAGTGCGAGATGGCCGTCTCGAAGACTTCGTTCACGGACTCTCGCGCTCTCACGTCGCAGAGCGTGCCTAGGCAGTTGGAATGCCAGTGTTGCATGGAGGCGAGAGTGTTTTCGAAGGTTCGACCTACGGCGCAGACGAGGTCGCCTTGTTCGAGACAGTGCCGGACGAGGGATCGGCCCATGTGTCCTGTGCTGCCGAAGATCTGGAGAGGTGTTAGTGACAATATTCCGTGAGTGGATGGGGTCTGAATGTTGTCTTTGACTGCGACGACAGTCTGCTCTCAGATGGAGTCTTAAAGACAGAGATAATGAAGACTAACTCACAACCCACACCATCTGCTTCGCTGGATTTCCCGGTCCGGGAGGATCACAGGTCACCGGTAGCTGGAGCTTCGACTTGCTACTGTCTGGCGACATGGCAGCATCACCAGTAATGTCATTTTTCAGGTTCAGATTTGAGTTCAAGCTGTAATTGTGCTCGACAGGCGTGGTCACATCTTGGAAGAGATCCATCCCGTGCTTTGCCGTCCTCGTGCTCCTTCTCTAACTTTGGTTATCGAGTTGCGTCGATTGGCTGCATGCTTCACAGAAGGAGGGTGATGGCTGAGGATGGTGATGTTGATTTGCTGTTATTGGAGGTGTGGAGGCGGGTTGGCGCGGGGTCAAGCGTCTCCTTACTACCCCGCATTTGGGTTTGGGAGCTCAGAGTAAGCAATGCAGAACATTTTACTCGACATAGACCTTACACCCTACAAGTCTTCGGCTATATTACAATTAGACCCGGAGCGTGAATTTCCAACGGTTTACTTGCATCAAACTGTACTGATAGATTTGTTATGGTTGACTAAAAGGTAGCAGAAGATGTTCTCACTGGAAGGACCATTTGAAGACTTGAATCACGGAGAAATACAAAGATAGCAGACAATTATGGATTCGAAATCATATGTATTATTAGATCAGCCAGGTAAATATAACCATTACTCATATACCCTCCCATCATTCATTCAATCATCCCGCTTTTCTCATCCCTCATCTCTCATCTCTCATCAACACATAGACCGACCGACCAGCAGCCTATCCTTCCATCATCTCCGACCTCCTAACAATTATACCTCACACCTCTCTTGCCCAACTCCTTTCTTCCTACTGCCTCCTCTGGCCAAACCCATCCTCTGATCCTCTTGGCCTCTCTCTTCTCTGCCAGCTGTGGCTCAGGAATCCACTCATCCTTTGGCAAGCACTTGCGTCTGGTCCCCTCAGCAGGAGCACCAATCTCACTCTTCCAGCCCACTTGTCCAGGCAAAGCATCGTCCCTCGCCAACATATGCAAATACCACAACGCCAAAAGAGCAGTCATCTTCGTCTTCCTCGGAACCACATTCTCTTCACCAGCATCAACGAAGCTGCCTTCCACCTCCTCAAACGTAGAAGTATGGGGATTATCATGCGCAGCGAGCTGGATTGTTTGGATCTCAAGGTATCCGAAATGAGGTACTGACTCTCCGCCATTGCGGACGACGACCAATTCAATCTCAGTGATGATGAAGCCGTATCTGCAGCCATGCTCGCGCATGTGGCGGTGCAAATGGGCGAGGCCGCGAAGGTACTCGACTTTCCTGTGGTTGCCTTCGACGCGCATGCCTGTGTTCCAGCGGTCGAATGACTTGACTAGACCGACGACGCGGCCGAGACCGCGGCCATAAATGAGTTGCGATGTGTCGTCTGTGTAGTTTGAGATGAATGAGGGGTCGGTTGTGGACTTTGCGGAAGGGCGCATGACGAGGTGTCGCTGGCCGAGGGAGAGGGAGAGTGCGGCGTTGAGCTTGCTGCCGTAGAAGGAGCTGTAGATGTTTTGGAGGTCGAGCTCAGTCTCAGGCTGCAGAGATGTTTTTGGGGGTGTGGGGAAGGTGGAAGATGGTAAGTTGATGTTGAGGAGGGCTTGGAGGCCGGGGATGGCGCTGATGGTTGTTGGATTGAAGGTTGTCCAAGGTCGGATTTGGCGAATGTCCCACCAGAAGTGCTTGGTGTTTGTGTCGCGGATGTGGATATTGATTTGGCGTACCAAAGCTGGTGCTGGGTTGGGAGAAGTGAGGTATGCCATCATGGACGTATTGTTGCCATCATCAACGGGGCTCAGTGTCATCTCGTCGAGACAGATGGAGTTCTGGAGTGGCGATGGAGTGCGTTGAGGGACATAGAATGTCTGTTGGTTGAACGTCTCTGTCTGGCTGTTGGTGGCTGATGGGATGTAGGTTGGCATCTGACGATATGTTGGGAAGCCATACTTTCCAATGGTCTGGGTATCCAGAAGGTCTGCACTGGAAGCTCTGCGCTCATTGTTGCTTGGTGCGAATGAGATTGGTGAGCACAATGTTGACATTGAGCGTGTGTGGGATGGAAAGTTGTCTTGAGCAGTGAAGGAGATGGACTCTGGATTGGTGTAGCTTCTAGTGTGAGATGGTCTGAAGCTGGTGGTTGGCTGAAGTGTGTTTGACTTTGGCATCTTCTTCATTCTCTTAGGTGGAGAATGGATCTCTTGATCCTGAGGACGGATCTTGGGCAACAATAGTGGTCCATGCTGCCTGATGGGTGATCTGGCCGGTGTGGTCAATTGAGTGTTGACAGACTCAGGTGAGGACCCTTGAGAGTACATTGAAGCAAGAGAGCTTGATCGACTGTGGCCAATGTGAAATGAAGCACTGTTGAGAGCTTCCTCGAAAGAGAAGTCAGGGGGAGTGGCAGGGCCAGCGCCGAATGAGAAGGAGTAGTCGAAAGTCATCTTGACTACTTCCAGACTGACAGGTGTTAGCCATGATGAATCATATGTGAGCTGGGAGAAGTTTCACTTACGTAGAGAGATGGGTCGGAGTATGGAATTCGGTGTCTACTAGACACTATCAATTATGATATGAGGAGGCCAGCTCCGATTGTCAACACAACAGGAAGAAGGCTAGGAGATTCGTGGGTGAGCGCAGCTCGTCTAGTCTGGGAGAATCTATGATGATGATGGAACAAGTAAAGAGATGTGAGTATGTATGAGGTCGACAGAAGGGGAAGCTCTATCGAATTGATCAAGAACCAACAAAGTCCTGAGGCGACATGCTGATACTTATCCTCCTCACGACAAGAAGCTGCACAGCCCAATCCCCTCCGGCAATCACCAGGGTCCTGCGAGTCTAAATCAAGGTGAAACGCGGAGAAGAGAGAAAAGGCTACCCAGAATCTGATGTGTGAACCCAAGCTTGTTTCTTGGTCAGGCCCAGATGGCCGTTTGGTAGGCCACTCGACAGGCGCTGCCATCACCCATCTCCATCAAGAACTCAACCGGCAGCACTACATCTGCAGTATCTCTGAGTCATAATTAGAATCCTTGCAAGGAAGCGAAATGTGGATATGAAGTGCAGCAGTAGCTCATTGCAAGAAAATCGAAATGTTGCCAAATATGCAGCGCGCCAACGCGCTTTTTCGTCGCCCTCGCCTCGTCCACAAAACAAGATCAACAACACAAGCCGGGTACACGAGTACATGAGTTGGACCGTGCTTGTTGCGCGACGGCTTCACGAGGCGCCCGCGTCACTCAGATCGGCTCACTGCGTAGTCCGGGGAGGCTCGTAACGCCAATTTTGGCTGTTCTGGGTGTATTTTTGGCGGCCGGCGGCTCCTCAGATTGCGAATGAAACTGAGAGCCGCCTCTCCGACCATGAACCCCATATAAAACTCTCATTAGAGACCGCGTAACTCAAGCGCTGCCATTTCGCACAGCCGACATTGAAGCGCCGGTTTGATTGCATTATGCTATCGCCTCTGCTGGCATCCGCTGCCGGACGGTGGTGAAAGTGCTGTTGCGAGAGTCGAGAGGTTGACTTTGGCGCCGCGTGTCAAGGTCGTGTTTAGCGAAGAGTGACTTCTGCCCTTTCATTGGCTTTTCAGTACGCGAGCTCAAGCGAGGAATCCCTGGATGTTCTACCACGCGCTGCAGATGGGGAAGACGACTAGAAATGCAGGAAAGCGTCTTGAAAAGAGTCACCTCGTGTTGGCCATTGCTATTGGACCCTCATCCTGGAAATGTTTCGAGATCGTCTGTTTCAAGAGAGCTCTGACTCACTTTCCATTGTATATGTCTCCACATTATCATGCTGCATGCTGTCATCTGAGCAGTTCGGATGAAGAAATGGGGTGGTTGGGAACTGTTGACGTGGGGGAGAACTTCATCAAAAGCCTCACTTCTGATCGTGGGCACACTGACTTGTATGAGGGACTTTTCCCGGTGCATGACGGAGAGTCCCGACTATCATCCTTCCGGCCGACGAACGACCGTTTCGAAGATCCCTTGTCATCAGAGAAGATCCTCAAACCTCTGTCCAACCTCCCAACCTTTCGAAGGTTTTTAACCCACGTGATCCGGTCTGAAATTCACGGCCAGCAGATCATCATGCACAGCGACGGTGTGGCAATATGTCTTGCATCCGAAATTCTCCATCCGGACCTCTTTCTCAAACAGTCCGTTGACGTCGGAAGGCCTCGAAGAAGGCCAGTTCCAAGCCCTCCTTATTCCAGGTCTGAAACACGTGACCGCAACTATATTTTCATGCGTCGCTGAGATTCAGCGGTCGTTGAAACCTGGGCAAGGCCCTTATCATCATGCGTTTCCTTCTGCCTTTTTTGATTTCATTCTCGTTTGTAATTCCAAGTGGAACCTGTTGAGCAAGACCGATTTTGGGTTCCATTTTTGCTTATGCTAGATAGTCGCGCTCATTTCTCTTGCCGCCAGTACTACCGCGCATCCAAGTAAGACGTAATGTCGCTTTCCCTACCTTACCATTGTTTCTTTACAAAGTTAGAATGGCCCACTGTCCCGAAATAATCGTCAGCCCTTCTCCTAACGTAATGAAATTGTGTTCATGTCACTTCAGCGTCAGGTTCATTTCACCTTGCCCCAGTACAACCTCACTTTGGCCACGACCCGACTGGCCAGAACACCATGTGCGAGTTTTGGGTCAAGGCAACGAGGAACGAAGCACCCTTCAAGCGAGATTGAGATGTCTGTATCTTACGATTCAAGTGGCAGATTTTTCCGTGTTTGTCGTGCACGATATCAATTAGCAGTACCAGCAGGTTGCATCAAGACAAGACTTACTACCTTCCTGAAGCCTACAGACACATTTGAGTACATTTGATAAAAAATATACTGCTTTCATGTGTGTTAAAGTTGTATTTTGTACCGGATGATTGATTACTGTCAAAAGCTGGTGGACTGAATACCATAGAACACTACTGTCCAGACAAGATACTTTCCGCTCCCTTCTCGCTCAACATATACGTTGGAAGAACGGGAAACGCCCCAGGAGAAATTGGAAACGCACTAGCGTCTATCACTCGCAGGCTAGAAACTCCACGAACACGGAATTTTGAGTCCAAGACTGCGAACTTGTCAGAGCTGGGGCCGATAGCACAGGTACCGATAACATGATGCCCAAAGGTGTTTTCGCGAATAAAGGTCTCGTCGTCGTCAGCCACAGAGCAGCTACCATCGACACCGACAGTGCCTGAGCAGGGCGGCCAAGTGAAGTTGAAAGGGGCAAGTGGCGAATTAACACGGCCAAATGCACGGCGACTCCAGGCCATGAACTCCTTCAGGGCTTCTATATCGGAGTCGGTACCCTCATCATAGAAGTACCGAAAGTTGATTTCAGGTGTCACGGTTGGATTCGCTGAACGAAGTTTGAGGTATCCAGCGCGGTTCTTGCCATGCATATGGACAGCATGCATGCCCCAGGTAGTTGGGGGATCAAACCACGTCTGGTTTGGGGTGTCAGGCCAAAGACCGCGGAATCCAAAAGGACCACTGAATACGGCAATGTCACGCTCGCCATTGCTAGTGAAGTTGGTCTTGAGGAACGTGATATCAGCATTAAGGCCAGCTTGAGAGTATGGTCCCTTGCCCTGAAGGAAGAGTGCAATGCATGGGTCTGCGGGTGCCCCAAATGTGCACTGGTTGCGAGGGCCGCCAGGAGCAGCGGAGAAGTCAAAGACCTGGGAAGAATCTCCGATGACGGCGATTTCGTTGTGCTCTTGCATGTTTCGGCCAACACCCGGCAGATCTGCGATGACCGAAATGTTCAGTGCCTTGAGGTCAGCAGCTGGTCCAATGCCACTCAGCATCAGTAGCTGAGGGGAGCCGAAGGACCCAGCACCTAGTATTACTTCTTTGGAGGCATAGACCCTGCGAGGTGTTCCCTTGACGGATGCATTGTAGCGGAGGTCGCCTTGGTAGAGGCTCTTTCCTTCAAGGTATTCGAGGCCGATTGCGCGAGGCGATGATCCCTTCCGAGGCTTGTCAAACAGAATTTTGGTGGCGAAGGACTTGAGTCGCAGCTCTAGGGGGTATTTCTTGTTGCCTCTTCTGTCCACGGCATTGAGTGTGTCGAGAACTCGCTCCCTCGCGGCAAAGCGAGCCCAGGTGCTGTTAGCATGGAAAGTCATGCCTGAGAGCCCGGTTGTTTGGTCTCGGTTAGGAAGCAAAAGGTTGTTGGGCTCCATGGCCAGGATCTTTGCTATGTCTGCGGGGTTCTGGCCAGCTTCGGCAGCCATAGCTTGGAGCACTTCAATTGCCTGCGGTGAAGAGAGAAACACGCTTCCGTTGCCCAGAGCCGTCTCGAGGTATCCATCAAAGCCGTGGCCGGGAGTCCCGCGCGGGAGATAAGTGTTCTTCTCCAGCTTCTTGAACAAGTTGGCCATATGTGCCGCGCTGAAAAGAAGACGGTATGTTAGCATGTTCCATCGAAAGGACTACAAGGCGCAAGATCACAGATGATCAATCAGGGGCTCTGCAAGGACTTACTTCCAGGTTGTATCGCCTGTAATATTCTTGATATAGTCCCAGTCGCTGTTGGCCGGAAGGAGGGTCAGACCAGCGTTGACGATTGAAGAACCACCAAGTGTGGCGCCACGAGGATATTGAATGCCGAGCATCTTTGCTCCTGCCGGCGCGGTGGCGGTAGGACCAACCCACAAGTCTCCATTGACGAGCTTCCAGACTAGGTGCAGATACTTTTTGTCCATTTCGATATCATCATAATGACGGACCCAGTATGACCAAGTCAGCCGCTCGCCATTGCCGGGAGCGCTGGCCAGGTAGAGTGCCTTTGTAGCTACGAGCGTACTTTCGTCTTCGCCAGCCTCGAGTAAGAGAGTCTTGAAGCCAGCGCGAGCCAGGTTGCAGGCCAAGGGTCCGCCGCCTGGACCACTGCCAACCACGACGTAGTCGAATGTATCGTGTAATGCTGCAGAGGCAAATGTCGAGCCAAAGATGCTATTAACGTAAAGCAAGAAACTAACAAGACGCAAGAATTTTCCTCGGGCCGATATGAAGCGCATTATTGAGTAGGTACAGAATTTAAACAGCTGGCAGCTGAAGTGACGCGTACAAACAAAGATTTGATCACAGAGGAGCTTTCTACTGAGATTGTAGTGATGCAAGATCGAACTTGGGCACGATTCGCAACGGAGATGGTCTTTCTTAAGTATAATTTCACTTCTCTGCTTAGGGTTCTCGAAGGGACTATCCATGCTCGGGTAAAATAAACAAATGGATATGCCAAGATTTGTTTGCAATGCTGTTGTGGATACATTCAGTCCCTATCGATCAGGTATTAGCCAACGGAGACTCCTTGAAGAAGTCATAACTCCGAAGGCTCAGTTGACTAGAGTCTGTGTGATCACTACCCACCTATCTACTTACCATGTTCGGTTGCGGTCATTCCTTATGCCGGTACTTGCCCGAAGCTCGGTGTGCTCGATGATATGAATGAAGGTGTTGATCGTCATGGAGATATCGGTGTAGAGACGAGGTAGCTTTAATGATCACTCAGTGCTTTTAGTAGTTGCTGTTGGGATAAAGAGGCAGCGAACTTTTCCAAGTTCATTGAAGAGACGACTCTGTCATGATGGCACTTGATCAGTTTTCTCTTCAACAAATCTTTCCTTGACACATCTCACAAAGATGCTTCGCTAATCATAAGGACGTCAGGCGTTGTTTCCTCTTCATACGAAGAGATCCGAAGGGAACTGGTTCGCCAAGTATTGAACTCACGTATATACCTGCTCGTTGCATTTGACATGGGAGAGCCACTATGCCGAAGCGCGGAGCAGGTTTTCGGCCACCGATCGTGAGCCGAAGCGCGAGTTGTATAGTGATGAACTTCACGCTTTTATGGTCGGCTTCGTCTTATTTCCGACACTGTCACGACGTGTTTACATAAGTGTTTTGTTTGGCTGCAGCCCTGGTTTTCCTCCGGACTGTTTTGTTCCACGGGGGAAACGAGTACGACTCCCCTATATTTGCGGGACTGAAGACAGGATGGTTTCTCTCCACGGATGGGTTTCTGACGAACAAGAAACCTCCGGCCCCTGTCGATGACAAGTCGCGTTGTCAGTGGTGGGAATTTGGAGTACAGAGTGCACATCATAGATCGGGACAATATTTGCACTTCACGTTGCTTTGAGAGCAGGATAGGTAGCCAGAGAACTTCATTACGCAGTCTAAGACTGCAAGGTTTGGATTTTGTGACTTATGATGCTTGAACAAGTGTAAATACAGAATGCTCTTGTGACGTTTGAATAACCCACGATCAACCTTGATCCTAATTCAATCCGATCGTAACCTTAACGATAGCTCTACTTCGCCAGATGCCATCGACATCAAATATCATCATCAGATCAATGGTAACTCTGTCTTTCGCAAATGCGCAACGATATGGAAGAAGAAAAAAGAGTTTCCCACTCGGAAACAGGGGTAGGACACGACATACAAGGAGACCGCTTCATTTCTTCCTGGTTAATAAGGAGTCCATTCCAGCGTCACATCGACTGTCGTCCTTGTGTACAACCTCAGGTAACTTCAACCACGACTTGGGGTTCGACCATCCGTGTTTATAACCTTAAATTAGCCGAGTGATGTCACCGGAACGCCTTCCTCATTGGGACTCTATCAGTACCCCTTCGCCTGTCTCAATATTCAATTCATGATTTAAGTAACATCCAGATTCTGCTCTTGCCTATGGAAGTGCAAATTCCAAGGGAAGAAGGAGTAAGGCATATTCTTGGTATCAGAGGTGACCTTTGGATGATAGCCAAGAAGAGAATCCAATTATCAGTCTTGTCTCTCAAATGCCCTGAAGGAAGAACCAGCAGAGTGCATCTTGGGTGTTAGTCCTTAACATGAATTTTGGCATGGTGAAATGACCTGACAGCCAATTTCTCTCTACTGGGAGATATCTATATAGAGTTTTCGTCTACGTTTCGCAGCTTATCCTTTTCGAATGATGAATTTCAACCTTCCTCTTCCGTTTGTCCTTCGGAACGTCTCCCAGCACTATCATACTTTGAGCATCATATCGTAACCATATTCCCACACCACGCTTTCTAGCACCAAGATTAGCACATTTCAATCGCTGTGTAGTCATATATACGCAAGCCAGCAAGTCAAGCAAACATCAACTTCTCCAGTTTTGACGGATGCTCTTGGACTCTTGATTCTACATCTTCTCCTGTGACAGCTACGTACGAGCCGCGTCATCGTCTTGCAATGGATGTCCATTCACCGGGACCCATATCAAGCGGTCTGAAAGGCTCTCTTCATTCAGAGGGTTTGCAAATTGCTGTACGTGACATACTGAGGGTTTCAGAATGCCAGATGCCTTGGCCCTCCCTCGTGCTGGCGTGAATGTTGCAGCTTGGAGTTTCGGCTTTTTGGGTGTAGACGTTACGCCGGACATGTGAACTTCTACTACTGGAGAGGGTAATACTAATTTACCCCTGAAATAAACTCTGTACACACCGCGGCCAAATTTGCATGTGAAGAAAACATGCGCTGTGTTCTTGATATGTTTTGAATCTATAGGTTTATATATGTGCATGGAAATAGAGATATCCAACAGACTCTGACATCAGAAAGTGGTGGTTCCGGTACACATAGGGAGGCAATCATGACCATCACGACACCCAAGCCCAGAATAAACGCCTACAAACAAGGACTAAGTAAGGGAATACCGCAATGTTGTAATGTTGTAACATACTTCAGCTGTACTTTCCAAGAAGCACAACGACCCAGTCCGTCTTCGTCAAACCCGAAAGCCTTTTCCCAACCTCGAACATGCATGCCCCAAGAAGAAGAAAATTAATCAATTGACCTTTTTCAAAAGCTTTGAAAACTTCAAGCCATTCGACAGGTTTCCATACCCAGCAACCCAGTAATCCGTCAAGTAATTGCTTCTCGGTGTCCAAGGCGCGACATCTCCCGACTTGGGCAGATCTCCCTTCGCCTTCTCGATATACGTGGAGTTGAGGTTCAGCATCGGACTGGGGTTCAACTTGAGATCCGGGTCAATGGTGGCAGTCACAGCCCCCTCCTTCGTCTTTTCCATCTGCTTCAGTAATCTGCAAACTAGTCTTGCCGTTGCGTCAGCGCCCAGCGTCCATGATGCATTCGTGTATCCGATGACGATCGCCGCGTTGGGTACATCTTGAAGCATGACTCCTTTCCAGACGAACTTCTCCGAGACGTCAATTCGTTTGCCGTCGACGTTTATCTTGGATCCTCCGGCAAGAAGCATCTTCAAACCAGTGGCAGTGATGATAATATCCGCATCGATGGTCTTGCCTGAGTCGGTCTTGATACTGTTCGCCGTGACAGTCTTGATTGTATCCGTGACCATGTCCGCATTCCCTCTGTGCAGCGCCTTGAAGAAATCTCCATCTGGGCACACACACAGCCGCTGCTCCCAAGGGTTGTACGCAGGCTTGAAGTTCGGGTCAATGGGGATGTTGCAGTCGCCCAGTTGTTTCTTGGTGTTTCCTTGGATGATTTTGCGAGCGGCGTTGGGGAAGGCCCGGCAGAATTTGAAGAAGATGAAGGGCAGGACGAGGAATTTCCACCGGACGATGGTATGTGCGAACCAAGCTGGGAACCATCTGCGGATAAAGTCGCCTGTAGGATCAACGGCTGGGAGAGCCATGATATAACTGGGACTGCGTTGGAGGATGGTGACCTTGGCAGCCTTCTCTGCCAGGTTGGGGAGTAGAGTGATTGCCGTTGCACCACTTCCGATGATGACAATCTTCTTCCCTGAATAGTCGTAATCTTCGGGCCAGAACTGTGGGTGGATTGTCTTGCCTTGGAAGTTGTCGATACCAGGGATGTTGGCTTTCAGAGGTGTGTTGTAGTCGTAGTATCCAGTGCTGTAGATGATGAATCTTGCACTCAGTTGTGTCTTCTCCCCAGCGGCATCGACTGTGAGTGTCCATCTTTGAGACTTGGACGACCAGTCAGCCGACAGCAGCTTGTTGTGAAAGCGAATCTGCTTGTCGATGCCATTGACCTCTGCAGACTCGCGGATGTACTTGCGAATGGAGGGGCCGTCGGCGATGGAGTTGGCCTTAGACCACGGTCTCCAAGGGAATCCAAATGTGTGTAAATCTGAGTCAGATCGGATACCTGGATATCGGAACAGGTCCCAGGTGCCTCCAATTGCATCTCTAGCCTCCAAGATAGTGTATTGGTACCCTGGTAGCTCAGTCTGTACACGGTATCCGGCGTTGATGCCAGAAATACCAGCACCCACAATGACCACGTCGAGGTCGACTCTAGTATCCCTTTCGATAGAGCCCATTGTTGATTTTCGTCTAAGAAATGGAAGAGATAGGAGGAGTAGTGGAGATGGAGGGGCAAGGTCCAAGTCCTGTGGCGTTACCTGGAATTGCTGTTGAGATATTGAAGCTCAACAGAAAGATATCAGAAAAGAGGAAAGTCTGTAAGAAAGAGGAAACAGATGAACGTGAAGCTCCGTCTAACAAGGACATCAAGCTGTCTTTAATTGCTCCCCATGAAACATTTTACGCCGAGGTGCACTTCGCAAGACCAGACCATTGGAGTGTTTTGGTTTAGCTTTGCGCCCCAGAAAATACATGACGATCCTGGTCAAAGTACCGAGGCAGGACAGGGCAGGGGCCACATTTACAGGGATGGGGATGATGCGGCCCAGAAATCAAGAATAAGCTTCTGACCTGGTCCTGGGGACATGCCGAGGTCCACTGTTAGTCGGGGACATATTTCTACTTTCAGCTGCACACATAACGAACTGGACGACCTGCATGTTGCTCACCTGCACAAATACACTGGAGAAGCAAAGATATTGCTGCTCTGATTGCTCCTTCGGGACAGCAGGAAGTTGTCATTTTATTGGCATCTGGTGTGACAATTCGGATAGTCTTTCTTCCAGATCCGATTTCCTCATACTTTGAAGTGACTTCTCCCAAGCCGGAGTCGGCAGAATTTCAATATCCGTACATATCATCTTCTTCATCACCTTCTGCGTCCTGATCGGAGAGGCCATCGTCTTGGAACCGTACCTCTCCAGGAGTGCCATACATGCCCGGATCATCATCCATTTCTGCCCCAAAGGATCGTGGAGTATTTCCATCAGTGCTTTCAGTAAATGGCGTCCCCATCTGCTCCATACTGCCATCAAGCCCATTTGCGAACTGATTTGCCGAACGTCTGCGATCATGACCGGCGTTGGCGAACTCCAGAGGAGTAATTGGATCATTCTTTGGTCTTCCTCCTTGCCGTTTGCGTTTGGTGGTATTGTTTGCTCCAGCCGCAATACCCTTCTCCTCTTCCACCTTGCGTATATGCTCATCCTCTTCGTCCATCTGCTCCAGCCTTTCCTTCGCCTGAGCAACCGCATCAGAATTCCTTCCCTCTTTGATGACCTGCTGCAAATGCTCCCTCTCCGCAGTTCTCAAGGCATGCATCTCTTTCCTCCACTTGAGATTCGTCAATCTTGCCTTCGCATGAACTGTGACAAAGTCCTCCTCACCAATGTCTTCCTTCAGGTCTATCAACTGCTCGAGGAATTGTGCCTGAGTGTTCCTTTGGGAGCTCGTTCCCCTGGGTATACGAGCATTAGATTTGACTCCTCCTGCAGCTCCTCCTCCCCTTCCCTTCGGCCCCCTCTTGCCCTTTCCAGCCACCGAGTCTTTCAAATCCGCTTCAGGTTTGCGCTCGAGATGTGCCGTTCTAGCAGTGATGCGCGCAGAGGAAGCAGCAAGAAGGTCCACCTCGCAGCCAGGGAGCTCGCGTAATACAGGCAGCTTATTCTCCTTCTCGCGTGGAGCGAACAGCATTTCCGTACCAATGTTCTCTGACCACCGGCATGCGAAGACATGTCCATCGTAAGACACCAGAGGTTTTATGCTGTGTAAGTCGAGGATCTGAACTTCCGTCGCTCGCGGTTCTTCTTCTGGAGGGGGCTTCTCCTTCTTTTTTCTCTTCTTCCGCGGTCGACCCTCGACATCGTCCTCATCTTGAACCTCTATCTCCTCCTCTCCTGCTTTTGCGTTCTCCGCCAATTCATTGTCGTCGATTGATAAGACTGTTGCAATCTTGAAACCGGATTCCTCTGGCAGGCGCGCCATGCGTTGATGCTTTCCTAGGCCTGGATTCGTCCATCGTGGGGTGGTGGCTGCTCTCCGACCTGTTTGCCTTTGGGTTGCTGGAACTTCTGGCGTGGTGAGATCGAGAGTTACGTAGAAGGTCTGGAAGGATCAGCATTGAGAACCGACACAGGAAGCTAGTAGACCAACCTCGGTCTCTGTAGTAGAGTATTCGTACTCCCATTCATCTGGATTTTCGGCGTCTGCAACTGGCATTGAGAAGCTATTATTTGGTGGATTGTTTGTCATTGTTGCCTCGAAGGGCACATCGTCTTGCGCCATCAGGGTCTGCGATTAAGGTAGAAATGTATTGTAGGATACTGCGTGGAAGGCATCTGGCTGGAAGGTCGACACAAAGCTGGGAGGTGAATCGTGTTGATGTGGTGGAAATGGAGAATGCGCCTTGTCGGTAAATATCAATATCCCAGCTCTGACGCTAAGGTTTTCTTATCGATAAGCTCAAGTTATCAATTGCCCCTCAGCGCCCTCCGAGCTCGCTAATGTTACGACTCGAGTTCAAGACTGGTATTTTTCAAACCCCATTCTTCAAGTTCCATCTGTATTCTTTATTTCTCATATTCCATACTGTTGCTCTTCAGGTCATTATCTGATTCCTTCATTAAAATGCCTTCACTTCCCCTCCGTATAGCAATCCTTGAATGCGACACACCCCTCGACAACACCAGAGCCAAGTATGGAGGCTATGGAGGCGTGTTCACAGCTCTCCTCAAAGCTGGCGCGGACGCCCTCAATTACCCAGGACTATCCGCCTCATCTGGGCTTGATCTCTCGATCTTTGATGTAGTAACAGCCCAGTCCTATCCCTCATTAGAAAACATCGACGCCATTTTGCTCACGGGATCAAAACACAACTCATTTGACGACGACCCTTGGATCTTGAAGCTGGTGGAGTTTGTCAAGCAGGTTCTGGAGCAGAAGAGGGTGAGGATTATAGGTGTCTGTTTTGGACATCAAATTTTGGGGAGGGCCTTGGGGGCGAAGGTCGCGAGGAGTGATAAGGGGTGGGAGATTAGTGTTACGGCTATGGATTTGACCAAGAAGGGACAGGAGCTTTTTGGACGGACGTCCTTGGTAAGTCTACACCCTTTGACTGACTCTTGTTGAGAATGGGTTACTTACCAGCACTAGGCTCTGTACCAGATGCACAGAGATATTGTGTATGACTACCCAGAAGGTGTCGAGCCCTTGGCGTCTACAGACAGATGTGCTGTACAGGCGATGTATATCCCTAAGCGATACATCTCTGTACAAGGTCATCCGGAATTCACGGAAGAGATTATGAGGGAAATCGTGAAGTTACGGCATTCAACGGGTCTATTCACAGATGATATGGAGAAGGATGCTATCGAAAGAGTGGATAGGTATCAAGATGGCGTTGTAGTAGCACAAACTTTTTTGAAGTTCTTACTGGAGGAATAGAGCGCGAGGCTTCATTGTATTGCTGCTGCGATTTAGCGTAGAAAGAATATAGATCTCAAAGATTATGGAGCAGTTGAGAGTTGAGATCCCCAGGTCCATCGTTCTTGGGTTTTCGGTCTTCACGTGTAGAAGTCAGGAGAGACTTCAAGACGTCTTGGGCTGGTAAAAACTACTGTCCACTTGCTAGCTTCGTATGCGCATGCAACATCTCTGCCTGGAACTGACGGATAGCTCTCGATTCGAAACTCTACTTTCTCCTTTTCGTCTCGATGCTCGCAGATTACCTGCTGCCCAAACTCAATTCCTTTCCCCTCCAAACTTTTAGACACAGCGCCTGGTTGGATTGGAAACCTCTCAAGCTGGAGGAGAGAGGTTTCTTCTAAGATACTGACAGAGTCTATTCTTGGAAGCAAAAGACTCCACCTTTGATACCGTGAACTATCCAAGACCTTCTTCTGAGTCTGTACCAACTGTCGCGAAGACGCAAATCACGATCTGTAGACTGCAGTCTTTAAATCCAGGTAAATTAATTGTTGCTCCCTCCTCGATCAACTTTAACGCCGAGCTTGATAGACTGCGCGACGTACCACAAACACAGCTATTCGAAGTTTCGAACGGGAGTGCAACACCGCAAGGCCCAAAAATTGGCTACACGAAGCGAGAGATCCCCTCACGCTTCCATTCTGTCCATGGAAGCGGCTTAGCACCTTGGTATAGTGAGCTTAGATGTGTAGGCTCTTGGGGATTTAGCCAAGTGTAAAGCCGTCAGAAAGAGGCGTGCGGCGTATGGCCTCACATCAGGGTACACGAGACACGACAAGAAGGCGTTACTTCTTGAAGCGAGACCATGAAGAGATAGGGGTAGGGAGAAGCGAGTATCATTTTTGATCCAGAGCCATGTGTGCACATAGCAGGTACGTTCACCAGCCAAATGGGAGCCTGAAAGCCTTTCTGTAAGATACCGTTCTAGCATTCCATCCATCCATCCATCGTATATCATGATATCATTCCCCAACCGCCCTATGAACATGTAATAGAATTGAAAACCAACGCAGGCGCGAACTTAATCAAGCGCAAAATGCAAAAACCACCTCCCACGCTCCAAAGATCTTAAGAACCTCCCATCACGATGAAACATCATAGCAGTCATGCCGAAGTTCCGACGCCGTCTTTTCGCTCAGAACCTTTCCGCTCGGCATTCTCGGCGTTATATTTCTTCCAGAGACCAGCAATATCTTCCTTGCTCTCGTTGCGCTCGGTAATGAGGTTCTTCAGCCACTTGTTCTCGGTTTCGAGTTGGTTGATTCGTCCTTCCAGTGCTGCCACCTTGTCGCTCATATCCTTTGCTGAACGCTCCAGGGCTTGCTCACGTTGCTTCTTCTTCACACGGAAACGAGCCGAGGCTGCTGTGTTGCGACGGCGCTTGTCTTCTTCAGCGGCGTTACGAGCGGCATCTTCGACGTTGGCGGAGGGAGAGCCGGCGTGTGAAATTGAATCAGCCTTTCGCTTGGTGCCGGATGATGGGTTGGCCGATTGAGGCGGTGAACCAGCATTCGAGGAGTTGTAGATTGGTTGAGTAGTGTTGATCGGGGCTGGTGGGATGGTGGTATCGGTGAAGGTTGTTGGAGGGAAAGAGTTGAAATCTGGGAACTGGAAGTCGCCTATACGATCCATAGTTGTACCGTCAGCATAATTGCTTCATTTAACAGGCCAGTACTCGCAACAAAGAGCACAGCGGCAGCAGCGGGATGGACGCGGAGCGCGGGGTGAGCAGCCCGTGAATAATTGGAAACATGCCCGTTACAAATATGGAAATTCGAAATGGGGGAAATTGACGACGTCGAGATATCAACACGTGACATGGCGCCATTCGGCTAAATGAAAAGGAGGATGGCGTGCCTTGATACCAGAATTGTGCGAGTCTGGCAGAATGCAACAGGGCGAGAAGAGAATGAAACACGTGTAGGGATTGGTAGCCAGTAAAAGCGCAAAGCACAAAGGGCCGGGACAATCGCTCGCAGGATATGCAGCAGCGGGGTCGCACAGCTCATTGGAGAGTCCGAACTCAAGATAACAGCTCGACGACGACTACGCCGTGAGTGTTGCTGCGCTGAGAGCAGAAGAGTGGAAGAACAAGAAACAGGACAAGAAAACAATGGCCGTAGCCCAAGACCAAATACAAGATGACAAGAAAGAGTCTTTGCTTACCATTCATGAACTCCAACGACTTCATGTCAACCGCATCAGGTGCAACAGCCGGCTCTCTTCGTCCCTCCCCATTGTATTCGGTAGGTTGTAAATCGGCATCCTGGCCCAAGTCGAAGTCGAAGAAGTTTGCATTGGTGAACATAGCCAAATCATCCTCGAGGAACTCCGAATTGGGTTGAACATCCTGCTCTGGGACATGGTTCAAGGTCGAGATGTATTCCACCATGTTGACTCTGCTTGGCCCATTGTATGCCATGTCGACAGATACGATGCCGTCGCAGGCCTAGTGATCTCGCAATGTTCGGTGCGGAACAGTGTCCTTTGCGATGGTGAGATGTCGTGAGGTTGTAGAGTGGATGTTGTCAAAGTGGTTCGAGGGGTCGAAATCGGAGTTGAAGTCTTTGTCACGCATGCGGCGGCTGATGGATTAGGTAACCCGAGTACCGTCTTTCTCTGATAAATCGGCTCAGACTCTCAGGTTGATCGTCTGTGTCTGTACCCCGTATTCTGTTGTCGAGGTCGTCGCTAGGGGGGTTGGGTGTAGTCTGGAGAGAAGAAGCAATTCGCAAGTGCAAGTGCAAGTGAGAATTGAGGTGGGTGGTGCTGAAATGGAGTAGTTGCCCCCACTACTACCGATATCGTAGTGCCGAAGGAAATCAACGAATTAGTCAGTCACCAATGAAACGCCGATGGAGGAAAACGCCCGCCCACTTCCGCTTCCACCCCCGACAAAGCAGAAGCCGAGATGCCTCCGCGCGCCCTTTGCCGACGAAATGTGCGAGTAATGCAGTAAGGTAATCAGCTCGGCTCGACTAATAGTGGTCTCGTCATGGACAGAGTCCTTTGCTCCGGCAATCCAGCAATCCTTTACTTAAATGATTCTGCTCTCCCTATACAAGGAAAGTGGATGAAATTCCATAGTCAATTCCTATACCTGTTTTGATGAGCCAAGAGATTTCAAGGACGAGAGGACATGCCAATCAGAGCCAGAAATGATGCGAATTTCATCACTCCGATTAACATTTTCCCCACCCCTTTTGTTGTGCTTGAGGGGTGTCGCAGCTGATAAATGCAGTGACTTCATTACACACAGCACAACAAATCTTCTCTCAACTTGCATTAGGCACGAAGATTACGCCCTCCCGAATGTTGCACTAGGCAAACGTCCTATCCCCCCGACGAGGTGAATGCATCCGATCAAGCGAAACGCCTTAGCATAATCAACATTCAACATTCAACATTCTTGAATCTTACTGGATTTTACTGAGCACGACGTAGCTACTTTCATAATACAAATTAAATCAAATGGATTGCTTTCAATGTTGTATAGCCGTCAGGGCAATATTTATTGCCTCCATCATCTGCTTGGAAAGTGCAAGAATGCTTGCCAGATGCAGTCCATACACGATTGCGGATGCCGCGAACATAATCAACCCGCGTTATGCCCACCTCAAAATGATTAATCAACACAGATGGCACTCCTTCTGCATGCTTATTAGTAGTTTGCTCCATCAGTACATTGGTATGTATCTCCAGGATGTCGTTTTCCTCCGATTATCACCATAACTTTACTTAACAAAAATGAAGCCTCAACTTGCCACTGATTCCAATGCATGGTTGCTCACTTCTCTGTCATTGCAAGCTCTGTATAGCTGCTAGGGTCTTCTCTCTAACACCGTTCTTTCCATTTCTCGGATGTATATATGAGCTCGACGGGAAACTCCAAATGAGACCTTGACTATCGTTCTGGCTACTGCAAAATATGTACAGTCATGTCATGAATGGCAAGCAATATATAAACTCGTTGTGTCCTTGGTGTAGCATGGGACCAGACTGGCTTTTCTCTTGTGCCATCCAGTATCAATGAAAGCTCTCTCGATTTGGTTGTCTCGCTTGTTTTGTGTATCCGCCAAAGAGCAAGCTTAACAGGACTGACGTCCCTACAGCCCGTCTTCTGGACCCAGGTGTAGTAGATAGCATAATGGGTAGGTGTCGAAAACCCACAGAGCATTCGTGTCTTCACGCCCCACAAGCTTTTCAATGCGCATTAGCGACTTCCCACTCAATTTGACCATTTCTCTTCGCCCTCGCAATCAACTTTCCTCCCTACGCTCTTCATTTTCTGCTCCCCAATTCTCCTCGCCCAAAACTGCTCCTCAGGCACATACCTCCCCAATATCTTTCTACACTGCCCATCATCCAAACGCAAATCCGTTGCCCCCTCCCTACTTCCCATCCCCACCACCTCATTCCTCCCCATCCCCAAACCCCTCTCCCACAACGCCTGTCTAAAAGCATCCGAAAACGCATCTCGTCACCCGGCCGACCTATGCACCCTACCAGGTAGAGGAGGGCATTTGTGAGTATAGTGGCGTGAGAAGACAGTAGAAGAGAAGGATAGAGCTTGGACATGATGGCGATGGAACCTTACGCTGGCAGGGGAAGTAATAAAAGGGGAGTATGCAAGGAAAGAGAAGACCATTGATACAGACAAGGCTGCAAAGGGAAGGAAATGAGAAGCGAGAGTCCGAATCACAGTAAGGAGGATAATTCAAGGACAAGGTCTGACCAGTCTGCTCTCAGGAAAAATGCACGTCTGGCGTTTGTTTTTGCCAGCTATCATGGCAGCTCCGAGAGGATCCAGCTTTGAAGCCATTTAAGACTTCATAAGAGTAGATGAACCTCGCCAGCAACTGTGGTATTATGGGATTGCAGGGAATCTCGAGAGAAGTGTCATGACAAGTCTGTGTCTATCAATGTCAGATACACGGTATCGATTCTATTTGCAATTGAATACAGAAATGGAAAAACCCCCATTACCCCGATCCCTACCATCTCACCACCTAACCATCTAGAAAGCTCCCGCACCGCTCTTCTCATCGATATGACGGTACCTCTCCTTCTCCTTGCGGTCCTTGAGCAGAATGGCGGTCATGATGATTAGAGCGACATCTACACCGACAATACCGAATGCTCCTGTGAAGATGACGTCGAGGAAGTTATTGGCGTACGAAGCAAGTGGTGCGACACATCCTCCTTGTGCGGCTGCTACAAGGGCATTCGGGCATGTAGTGTCGACCACAAATGGCGGTGATGTGCTGTTCATGTATCCACAGCAAAGGAACTAGAATGTATTAGCATCGTGGAACGGCTGGTCGGTAATCAAGATATGTACCTCTTGTTGAAGCAGACTCTGGGTTGTGGAGGGTTGCTTCTTCCAGATGACGAAGAGGTTCTCCCTGGTCTTCAACGTCTCGAACCAAATATCCAGACCGATAACCATTGTGAAGAACGCGCATACAACCATCATGTATCCACTGAGCTTCAACCATCCTCTTGTCATCGGCATAACTATCGCGGGTACTGTCAGGAGGAATGTGACGAAGACCATAACTGCGTTTCCGATGGCAGCTGTTTGTTGATTAGTACTTGAATTTCTTCCCCCTGGAGTACGCAGACTCACCATTCAACGGACACATGTCGAACAACAGATCCCTTGCAACCTTATCTGCCGATGGCCCAGATGCGATCTCTGCCTTCGTAACCAGAGCGAAGATGATCAAAAGTCCACCAGAAATCACAAATGCGGCATCCATCGCCATGTACGTCAGGAGTATGCTGTCTCTTGCCATTTTGGCGGCTGGTTTGAATCTCGCGGATTCGTAGATCGAGGTGTATCGTTCGGTATTGACCTTTCAAATGACGACCGGCGTCTAACTGTTCCCAAAAAGCGGTTCCGTGCTGAAGTCGAGGTAAAGGTCGCAGGAGTTCGACCAGCACTTGTTGATATCGACTTGGCCAAGGAAACAACGAGGGAATAGAAGAAGAATTAAAAAGATACGGCAGGCACAGCACACACAGCAAAGCAAAAGAGAGAAAGTGAAGCCGGGAAAGGAGACGGAATGGAAACACTTGCATCGTGGAATGGGCACATCTCGATGGGCCGTGCAACTGGCCGGAGGGGGAGGGATGCTGCGATCCCCGACACTTGGTGTTTTAGACGCTGCCTCGAAGCCGCAGCCTGAGACGAGGAATCTCGCCATCCACAGAACAGCACAGCACAGCACACTCGTGGCCTGTTTCAATGATGATTCGTTGATGGCCACGAACACCAAAACATGGTCATGAATCCTGTCAAGAGTGCATCGAGTTGAGTCGTGCTGAAGAAGACAACCAAAATCAACATCGTGGAAAGGGGGCGGCGCGACGTCTTGAGGCGAATGGCACAGCGCCAGCGCCAAGGGAACCAGGGGACAAATACAAAGACGAGGCTGGAGGTGGGGCAGCATCAGTGGCGTCAACACGCTAAACTCATCATTGGCTCGCTAAAATATGACAATTGAACAGCCAGATTGCAGTTCGAGTGCACTGAAGGTGTCATTGCATCAGAGCTTCTCGAGTGCCAACCTCCATCCCAACTATCACCGACCGGCTTCTTCTCTTCATCGTCCTGTCAATTGACCGTCGCAATGGGTTTCTCCAAGCTTTCCGTCTTTGCTCTCCTCGCTCTGCGTGCTGCCAGCGTCTTTGCTGCTGATGCTGTAAGTCAATTGTTGTTGATGTCCTCTTTGCTTCCCCTCGCTGGCGCTCTTTCAATAGCTTCGAGAAACATTCCTCTGAAGCTTCAACACTGACACAGTCCCAATTACAGGTCGAGAAAGAAGCCGAAGCTGCTCCCACAACCCCCAACCTTGCCCTCTCGGTCTCTGCCTCTTTCCCAAACTCTGAGGTTTTTGGTGTCAAGCTCATCAATGGCCACGCGACCAAAGCTGTTCTTGACTTCACCAACAGCGAGCCCGACCCAGTTACCATCTCCCTCATCGGCGGATTCCTGTCGACACTGCAGCCATTGCCTGTCGATGCTCCTCCCAGCGCAGCTGTGATCCGTAACCTCACTGCCACCCGCTACGATGTATTGGTTCCAGCCGGCGAGAAGGCCACCCTTCCATACACCTTTGTCAATGACTTGAACCCAGTCGAGCTCCGTCTTAACTTGGTCGCCGTGGTCTCAAGCAAGGCCGGTAATGTCTACCAGGTTCAAGCTTACAACGAGACCGTCACCGTTGTTGAGCCAGCCACGAGCATTTTTGATCCTCAAATGTACGTCATCATACTCGAAAGCAAAAAGTAAACAAAGAATTTCCGGCTAACCCAATCTGCAGCATCTTCCTCTACCTCTTCCTCCTCGCCGGATTCCTCGGAACACTCTACTTCGTTTACAAGACCTGGATCGAGACCCTCTTCCCACAAACCAAGCGCGGAGGTAAGGGAGGTGAGCGCGCCAAGCGTTCTTCTGGAGGTTCAAAGAAGGCTGTCCCAGTCGAGGAGCAAGTTTCTGTCATTGGAGCTGATGGACCGGCTGTTACTACTGGAGCTGAGGCGCAGAAGGCTTATGATGAGAGCTGGATCCCTGAGCACCACTTGAACCGCCCTACCGCTAAGCGGGTCAAGAGCGGAGCGTCATCCAAGCAAAAGAAGCTCGTTGCTGAGTAGGCAGCTCTCGTAAAGGGATTGGTGATTGAGGGGAAGGAAATCTGTATGTGTATATACGATTAGGGAGACGATGAATTGGAGGGACTGAGGTTGGCGGAAGACAAAAGCAATGTAAAATACAAAAGTCAATGTCAAAATGGGTGGTCAAGGGGAACTCAGAGGAAGTGCCTGGGGATTTGACGATGTGATTTTGCGGACAGGTGGTCCGCTGGTGATTGCAAAACGCCTTGCCGCGAGCGCTACTAGTGTGAGGCGAAAGCTGAAGAGAGGAGAATAGTGCGACGACGATTCAATGACAACACGAAGATGCGCTGCCCTGCAATGTACTTACCGGAATTTCAACATCTGGTTGTGGGTGTGGCCGAGGCCGTGGTAGTGGTAGTGGTAGTGGTAGTGGTATAGCATGGCGGTAAAGCGTTCAGTGCACCATTTCGAATGGAAATTGTGAGTATTTTCTCAGTCCAACTCATAGAAGAGTATCAGAGATATACAGACCTTCGAGTGATACAACAAAATCACAACACACCATTCTGATTCAGTTAGACGACACAGTAAGAATTTCCCTCAAGTAAACAAACAACGCTATCCATTAAAATATACAAAGTAGAATCAAATACACAACCGAATCTCCCACACTCCCTACCAAGCTCCTCACCCAGCCATACCAGCAGCAGCAGCAGCAAACTGCGCGGCCTCTCCCGCATTCTGGGAGTAGGTGAGATGAGGCATCAAGATCTGGTTACCTCCTTGACAGATGTTATCGCCTCGGTGGCAGATGACTTTCGTCTTTGCGGCTGGGATACCAGCGACTGGCTTTCCGTTCATTGGGTCTCCGAAGATGACAGCTATTGAGGTAATAAGCGACTTGATAACTACGATTGGGGTGGATTGGAGTGATGGGCTGCATACCTGAAGAAACCTTTGAAGCCGTGGCTGGTGGCAGCATTGCCGCTGCGTTGTGAACGAGCTGTCCTCCTTGACTAGAGTGCTGTTAGAGAGCTGCTTGACGTATGTTGATGTTGTCTTTTAAAGTCGTACCTGTACCCAGCCATTACAACTTGTGTATCGGGGCATGAAGTCATGGCTTGCTGAACAAGCTGTGCCATCTTCGCGCTGCCCTTCTTGTCACCACCCGCCAAGAATCCTTGTACGCTGTAGAGCAATCAGTGTCATGTTCTCACCCATACCAGTACCGCATCTCCAGTCTCTTTTGAGATATGGTCTGGTATTGGGGGAAAGGATACGCACTTTGCGGGATAATCCACTCCTTGCACAGCAAGATTCTGGGCGCCAACCATCTTCCCCATGGCATCGAACCATGGAGGTCCCGATAGAGTCCCTACATTGCCTTGCTCAGTTGTCCCACGGGCGAAGACGATTGTCATGGCTTTGCAGCCGCCGGCAGTGAGACCATTTTGTGTTGTTGCGGAGCCGAGCTAGAGATGACTTGTTAGTATTCATTTTCAATGAAATTGGATGGATTGAAATCAGAAAGCAGTTTAAAAACTAACGGAACTGGATGTCTGTACGTACGTTATTAGCCTGAGGGGCAGGCACAGCGAGGGCCAATGGTAGAGCGAGAACAGTGAAGGACAATACAGAGCGCATTGTGGAGGACTCTGGCGCAGCCAAAGGAGGACAGAAAACAGAAAACAGATTATAGAATATTAATATGTAGCATATATGTCTGGACGAGAAGCGGGGAACCAGAATTATACAAGACGAAAGACTTCCTTCATATAACCACTTCCATCACGCTTGCAACCCCATATGCTTTCCTTCACCGTCATAATTTCCTGGAGTTGAAACAATTTTCTGGCACTCGCCAAGCTGGCTCGCGAGTAAACACAAAACACGCCCTAAAGTTGCGATTGGTCCCCCACGAAAATACCAGTAGCGAGAGTCGTTCAGGAATAGGCTTCGCGCCTAAGCTTGTGCACAGTATTGGAAGTAAGACTATTTTACAACTGGACCATGCTCGCATCAAATCATCATCCAACATCTCTCGTGTCCCTCGTCCCGTTTGTTCATGCTTCATCGTCAACCAGATTGAAACATCGGCGTCGGTGTATCTACCGTTCCATCCCACATTATCGAAATTTCTCGTCCTCCCTTATGTCCATGTCCGAGGTACAATGAAAGGATTTATCTTCTTCCAATGCCCGCCCATAAAACGCCTTTTTCGCTCCAAATACAATGCAAAAATATCAATCTGAGTCCATGGAAGGAGAACGTGGTCTACCGCCGCGTGTGACGGGTTCCCCTGCTTTCCCTCGTTCTGCGGTCTGAACTTGCACTACCTGTGGGGTGTGTTAGTACTGGTTCCGGATATTTGGAGGCGATTTGGTGTTACTTACTTGCGCTAGTGCCCGTGTACGAATCGGTATAGTATGTACTACTGACATCCGATCTGTGGGACTTCGTCTTTTTGTCGTGATTCCTCTTCAATCCCAAGACAGCCGCTAGACCAAGGAGACCGGCGCCAACCATGCCCAATCCGCCGAAGCCGCTATCCTTCTTCCTCTTCTCAGTGACCCTGGCTGGTCTGGAGCCTCCGAACCATCCTGTATGAGTATCGCGTCTGGATGCGCCGCCAGCATGGCTTCCGTGTCGAGAGTACCGCTCCTCGATAACTTCAACTCGCTCAGTAGACCTGCGCCTCTTCTTTCCGAGACCGAAAATTGCGAGAAGGCCGTCGAATCCGGCTTTGACGATGCAGCAGAAGCAGAGAAGTAGCAGAAGGATGATACCGGCAATGACACCGATGACGATTCCAGCAATTGCACCAGCGCTCAATCCTCCGCCGCCGTTATCTTGGGTGATGGGAAATGTGCTTCCGCTTGCGGTGGCTGGGGCTTGGAAAGGAACAGTTGTGGTTGCTGAGGTGATTGAAGTCGCAGTTGAGACTCCTCCGCTAGTAGGTCGGACGGGAGCGACGTAGGTGCTGGTTCCGCCGATATATGTTGAAGTTCCGAGATATGTCGAGGAGTATGGTGTGCAGGTATTTGGGCCATGGCATCTCTGGTCAGCGGCACAGCAGATTTTGTCGCAAGATGATTGTCCTAAGCTTGTCGTACAGATAGCAGGAGTATCTGCCGCTGTAGGTACTGGCACTACGACCACAGGTGTGGTTGTGAGTGCATAGCTAATTGTCGCTGTCTTGGTGACGAGATCAGTCTCAGTCCAAGTAGTTGTGTAGACTCCATATCCAGCACCACCTCCGACACCTTGAAGCCCTGCAGTAGCCGTGCAACCAGCTACATCTGCAGTTGTGAAGCAGCCTTGTCCTTGGGTACAACAGAATTGATTTTCAGAACCACAGTACATAACACATTGCCTGGGCTGAAGGAATGCGAAGCCGAGGTCATGAAGCTCATCCTTTGGGTACGGTCCCGCATTGACCAGGTCCGTTTGCGAGAGCACAACAAACAGGAGGGAGAGAAGACTCGGGGGAGCCTGTGAGAGTCGCATCTTGGCGATTGAAATTGAGGAATTCGAATTGAGTGGTCTGCTCTCTCGAGGAATGCTGAGATCGAGGTTCGAGAGCCCGCAGCAGCGGTGTGGTGAAACCCCGCCTTCAAGCTCCGAAGCTTGCAGAGGCAAAAGAATGTGAGGGTTTCTGCGACACTATTGACAATCGGCCTTCGAATACTCGATGCGCACGAAGTCTAGAATTAGAGAGAGTGACTGGAATGTTTGTCTGGAATGGAAGAGGGAGTTTGGGGAGGAGACTTAAAAGTAGGAGGTTGTATTGTCGTGTTCCCAGCCACCGAGTTCCCAGCCCTCCCAATTGTTTTTGTCTCGCACACCAACACGAATCACACTAAATACAATTAGCTCGTATTGGATACAACCTAGATTATCAAATCGATATTGGGCATTGATAGTAGGCGCGGATTAAGGTGTGTATGCAGGTTGTATGCAGCTTGCCTTGGTTTGCAGTGGTGTGAGGGCTCGATTGGAACCGATTTGTTGACTTTTACTTTTTGGCTTATCGCGCACTCGGCGATAGTGGACTAGGCAACCCGAATCTCTTTCGATTAGACCTCTTCATCACTACAAAACTTGATCCATCCCCTGCGAAAACCTTCAAGTCTGGTAACAATTTCTCATGACATCACATTTGAACGACAAAATATTGAACCTGAATTCTGATCGCAAACAGATCAATTCGACACTCTTTCCTGACCTATTTCAGCATTCTTTCCAACGGCAATCTTGAATTGCACTGGGGTCTGCCGGGACATGGGAATCCCCCGATGCCTGAGAACAGGTGGTGATCAGAAAGCAGCACGGACCCAAGTCGATATTTCAACATGTTCTGGCGCCTTGTCTCGATGTTACGGAAGAGATTTTCATCTAACAGTCGTCGTTCGATAATAACAAGCCTATCTACCTTTTGGTCCTTCTTGAGGTATTGTCCTGCTTTCCTTGAACATGGTTCGCTTAATTCTCCTTCACAGCGGACAGAAGCATCTCGGTCGCCATGGTTGGTTGATTCGGCAAAGCTTCTCATCTATCTCTATACAGTTGTCCGATCTGTCTTCATAGTTGAATCATCCTCTTTGCTCGTCTCATTGCATCTCATTGCACCGCACACTTCATCGAAACTGTTCAACGAACGAGTTGCTGACAACCAAGGCTAAAATATCGCTGTGCGGAATTTTCCATGATCTGATCATCATTGCTGCTGTCATGTTTCCTGTATCTCCTCAGTCTTTGTGGCGACTTTGGAGTATGTATGAAATGGCTCCGTGTCACACATATCGGCCAGCTATTCGTTGCTCCACTTCGCACAGTCCGATGACTCGAGCGTCTTTGAGTATGTCTACTTGACAGACGCAACTTATAATCCCCCTCCTCTACATAATCTGAAAACTTCGACTTCACCACGTCTCCAAGAGCACCTCATTCTCTCTCCCAAACTTCAAGCTTCGCCTGAGAAACAAGACAGGCTAAGCTACGGGTAGTCCAGAGCGATGCGGGGTCTCGGCATCTCCAGCTTCTTGATATCATCTAACCTCTCCTCCAACGTCTCTTCTGCAATCCTGGTCATGCTCCCTAGATCCGTGCCGCCGAAAGACTCGATATAATCCCAGTATGCTGCACTCGTTCCCTTATCAATCCACTCCCCCGTCTCGATACTCGCAACCCTCACATTCTCCTTCTTGCAATTTCCAAAATACGTCTCGTCGATATCCTCTGCGTAGAAGCGCAACTCGTCGGGTACCAGGAGATCGACAGTTTCCAGTCTTGGGAAGTTAGAGAATTCGTGCTTGTAGTCGAACATCCATTGTTCGTTGATTTCTTTCCCCTCCTCATCTACTAACTCAACCCGCAAATTCTTAATCGATTCTTTTGGAAGAACAAAAAGGTTTGAAGCTTGCACGTGGATGATATCGTAATTAAAATTCACCCAGATATGGCGGCCCCTTGAGCCAACATTGAAATCCTTCTGATAGGCGCAACATGCACGGGACTCGCGACAAACTCGGGTGACAGCTGGTACTGGACTAGGCGAATAAAAGCCTTTGCCTAGCTTGACTCTGACAACGCGATCCTCAACTGCGAGGGCCCAGATCTGGATGCGAAGTTCTGGGATAAGACGTGAGAAGGGGTGGAAAGTTGCCATATTGATTCGTTCTATCGATTTGGACACTGTTCTGAGGGGTGGGAAAGGTGCTTCGATACAATAATATTAAGTTCTCACTGATATGAGACTCCACGAGAGTATATGCAATGGCGCGCGGTTATTGACATCGAGTCATCTGGCAAAGTTTTGAAACAGCCGAGACATATCATCTTCACATGTTCTTTAGCGAAAGGGAAGACGCGGCTTTAGCTGCTGCGCCACACCTTATCGGCGCTCTCAATTCGTCTCAAATTCGACCCCCTGTCCAGCTGCAGTGGCGGTTCCAGCGGTGTACCGCGGTCAAATCATGAAGCGCCAGCAGTTAAAATTTGCCCATCACCAGAGTGAAGCCCAACCCAATGCGTCGGATTCTGGCCGTGTATCCGCGACACGATACTTTCGCGAGAACATCAAGGTATTTTGCAGTAGTTTGCATTAGCAGGCGGGGAGATATACTTGGTACCACTTAGACGCCGCCAGATATCGAGTTTTGCCTTGCTTGAGGTATTGGGTGACAGGCCTGCAGATCCCTGGCCACCTCCAATCGCGATAAAGCTTGCGCTTTCTTTTGCCTCACACCTCTTTATCCAGCTTCTATGTCCCACGAGGCATACGCTCTTTGTGAGTACGCTCTGCTCTTTTGTCTTCATCTCGAAGACTGAGCTATTGTTGGCATTATCACAAATACTTTAGTTCCTGCCTTGTCTTGCTTTTGTTGCGTTGGCCCTTGAAGTATATCCCTCACCGCACTTTTGCAAAAACAAAATCCCCCATTTATACCATATGCCCTCGAAGCTGGCCTTCGAATACCGCTGTTGCCTTCAGATACCGTCAAAATGCCTCTCATGGAGACAGTCACTATAATAAATAAGTCCGGGAAGGTCGTCAGTACCGTATGTCTCCCCCGCATTTCCCCAGGTTCCTAGCTAACGATTTCCCAGGGCAAGCACCTAGTCAATATCTTCAAAGATGCGAAGGATGCATACCAAGACAAGAAGGCCGAGCTCAAAGCCGATCACCAGGCTCGAATCAAGTACAAGAACGATCAGAAGCTTCTACAAGCTCGGGAAGAGACTCGATCAACCACATCCTCAAGACATTCCCATCGCTCTCGCTCCCACCGACACAGAGATCCTGCTGCCGGCCCATCTAGACCTCCACTCACTGAAAGAAATCTCTCGCATATCTCCGAGGGAAGCGTAACATCATCTCGCAGAAGTCGGAGCCACCATGGATCCCGTACTGGTTCTCACTCACCTCGCGAATACCATCCACCAGGAGTCGAGACCGAAATGTCGCATCCAGTCCTCCAAAGACGACACACAGACTTCCCTGATGCCTCGCCTAGTGTAGTATCAGGTACACTTCCACCACCATACAGCTCGCAGCTCTCAAGAATGCCGCCCCGGAGTCAGTCGAATCCAAACTTCCATGCAGAGGACATTGACATGCATCTCGCGTATGGTAAACTTCCCCCGGACCTACAAGTGGCGCAAGTGGATGATCTGCAGAAGGAGCAAGAGTTGAAAGCGACCATGAATAAGCTGGATGAGCTGCTGTTGGAAGCGCATTGCTTGCAGCATTCTGCTACGGCAATCATCGCAAATCTCCAGTCCAACCCAGAAGCGATGGCGGCTGTTGCTCTGACCCTTGCTGAGCTTTCCAATATCCTCACGAAGATGTCGCCCGGTATCCTAACAGCTCTGAAATCATCGTCACCTGCAGTCTTCGCTCTTCTCGCTTCTCCTCAGTTTCTCATTGCAGGAGGTGTTGCTCTGGGAGTTACAGTCGTTATGTTCGGCGGCTACAAGATCATCAAGAAGATCCAAGCCAACAACGAGGCCCATAAAGAAGCCAACCGGATGGAAGAGGCTATGGTGTATGAAGGGACAGAGATGGGCAGTATTGACACCTGGAGGCGTGGTATCGCAGATGCCGAAGCACAGAGCGTGGCGACCAGCGTCGATGGCGAATTCATCACTCCCGAGGCAGCAAGACAGAAGAAAGAGCGCATCAAGGAACGTAGGCGAGAAGAGAGACAGGCGAAGAGTGTTCGAGCTGAGAGTGTCGTCAGCGGAAGCACCAGGAGCGAACGCACTATCCGAAGAGCTGGTAGCGAGTCTACTCTTCGTCAACGAGACATCCCTATTCGCTCGTCGAGCACCATGCCTCCATCTGAAAGCGGTCGTAGCTCGAGGAGCCGCAAGGAGAGTAAAGGAAAAGAGATTGTGGTCTCTGAGAAGGAGAAGAAAAAGAAGAGTGCTCTTTCTGTCATCTTCAAGCGCGGCAAGGATAGGGGTAAGGACATCAGAGAGAGTACTGTCTCGCATCGCCCTCGCGTTGTGTAGACGGAAAGAGGAATGATATCGGGAGCAAATGATCCTAAATTCCACTCAATCGCAAAACTTTGATCTGTGGACTATAGATTGGAGTCGCAGCCACAACTGTGGGGATCGATCCTCTTGCGGCTCCGAACGTTTGCTGTCAACGCAGGTATCCAGAAGTTCCGCTATACTACAAGCGGGAGTCTTTATTCCACGACATCGTCCTGGTTCAGGACGCTATAGACCTTGGCAAGCATACGACTGAACATATCCGGTGCATGCCGGCGGAGAACTTTCTCTTCTTCCATTTTAGCACAGCCTATCAGGCAAGGAGTCGATCAAAACAGGTACTCGGACCGGCAGCACGACCACTTAGACCACTCAGACGGGTGCTCTGGTCTCACTCGTGCTAGATCGAGCTGGTGTGCTGAACATTGATTGTTTACTTTTCGAGTAGTCTCTCTTGTGACTGGGCTGGAATTGTGTCCCATGGTTCGGTACACGAATGTTGTGGCCAATACTTAGGCGAGCCAGGGAGTCAATGACGCTTGCTTGTCGAAGCGAGTCCGATAAGGGGGGCAGCCGGATTTCTGGTCCTGGCAGACAGAGTTGAGACTTAAAGGTTGTCCGACATTATTATTTGATAGATGAATAATTTCTATATCTGGTATATACAATTTTCAGATATCAAATTTCCATACCCTGTTGTGATTTGTAGTCGTATTTTTTTGTACTCGCACAAGGTACCGAGATGTTTCCTTTCTCCAGCAATGTCCTGCCTAATGGCGGCCGCTTTCCCTTGTAAAGTATAGATCCATCGTGCCGACAATTCCAAGTATTGCGGCCATAGACGGGTGCGCTGCCCAAGAAAGGGAAAGCGTCGATGCAGACGTCTTATTGTTAAGTTCATAACGGCTCGAGATCGTAGCTTGCCCAATAAGTCCTCGGCTTTTGGGCGGACGAGTGTCCGAGGTTGCCACTCCGAGTCTGTTCAAGATATGTATTTTGCTTGATATGGACATGATTATGCAATCGACTGTTCGTGACAAGTCTCGTGAGAGGCATATGGTCGGAAGCACTATGTTGAGCTTGGGCTGAGCTGAGCTGAGATTCTGGTAAGAGATCTGGGGCGAAGAGCGGCGAAGTGGGGGTTTGAAGCTGTTAGTGATATGGATCTAAGTGTAACAGACTCTGACAATGGAAATCTAACAGGCAGACGAGATAGATAGTCGAGTAAATATACTCCGCCGAGTAGAAGGCGGTGCATGAACCAGATAAATAACATTCAGGGTCCTGTAGATGATAATCACTTGCATGAGGTTTACGAGTATCTGAAGATTTCTGTACCACGGCCGACCCCTGCCTCGAGACCCGTTTGGTGTGTGGCGTCCAGACTGGGCAATCGGCGATCCCTACACTTCCCTCCGAACAGCGTCTACCACTCGTACAAAGTAAGACACTTGATGACGGTAACATACACGTCCAGAACAAGCATGCATCTGTTGTCCATTTATTCTCCTTGAATAACTTCTCTTCGCTTCAACCGCCGTTCTATTGTCCTCGATACTATTTCCTTGCCCATACCATCTTCACGAGCATACGGCCCATTGACGACATCGAGACACTTCCAACTTCTGCGACGACCCGGGTACGTACACACTGTCGAAGTACCTGTGCCGACAACGATCTAAATTGTACACGAAGAGGAAGGGAACAGGAAATCTGGCTTCGTCTCCGGAATCCTCACGGCTGTGGGCCGACTCTCTGCTTCAATCCTCAGACGACGAGGTGCTGTCCAACGGTCCTCCGCTGGACCTTGCGCCGCTGATGTCCTCAGTCCCCCACGACAACCCCGCTGTGTCCCTCCGATCCAGCCTCAACAAGAGACAAAAGACCTCGAAATCGGATTTCTTACAACAAGATGGCGCGCTCGAAGCCTCCAGAGATGCGCGGCAGATTGTGAGGCTTGTGCAATGTCCTCGGTGCTCTTATCCATTACAAGAACCAGTCACTCTGCCGTGTGGAAACTCCATCTGCAGGAAATGTATTCCAGAACTACACCTACGCCAGAACATATCATATCCTGCCACGCCCAACCGATTGCAAGGCTTCACTTGTCCGTTTCCAATATGCGGGGTTGACCATGCGGCGGGGGACTACAGTGTGGACGTTGTACTGAATAAGGTCATGTACATGGTACGGAAAGAGATCGAGGCATACGCGAATTCGGTCGAGGCTTCGGAAATTGTATACCAATTACAGGAAAGGGATAGGTGGTCGATAGCAGGGGTAACTTCTTTGCGGGATGAAGAGGTGCGAAGTCGAGTCTTGGCTGGAGGACGATTAATCGCGACATATACTATGGCACAGATGGGGGAGTTGGCATATGATTCGGAAGTTGTATATACACCGATGTCACCGAACTGCGACAAGTCTGATGCGTTAGATACGGCTGTGCTGGAGCATCTGAAGGAATCTACGAGGGCGGAACTGGATTGCCAAGTCTGTTATGGCTTATTCCTGGAACCATTCACAACCACCTGTGGCCATACATTCTGCCGGTCATGTCTACACCGAGTACTGGACCATTCGAATTTATGTCCTATCTGTCGACGAAGGCAAGCTATCACTCCAGGAACAGCGGACAGGGCGCCTACCAATATCATCATCTCCAAGCTTCTCACAGGGCTGTGTCCAGAAGCCCTTGCTGCTCGAGCTGAAGCTGCGGAGGCAGAAGCAAGTCCTGGGACGCAAGAACTGGACATGCCGCTGTTCATCTGCACGCTTTCCTTCCCTGATGTTCCCACATTTCTTCACATCTTCGAACCCAGGTATCGACTTATGATCAGACGGGCGATAGAAAACGGGGATAGGAAATTCGGCATGCTTCTACACAACTCTTCTCGAACTCCCCAAGGAGAGCTAGGACCAGTCAGCTTCTACGAGTATGGAACTTTGCTGCATATCGAGAGTATGCATCTGATGCCGGACGGCAGGAGCCTCATCGAAACGGTGGGCGTGTCTAGGTTTCGAGTGCTGAAGCATGGAACATTGGACGGATACACGATAGGAAAGATAGAAAGGGTAGACGACATCAGCATTGCGGCAGAAGAAGCCCTTGAGGCTCAGGAGACAGGCTCTTCTTCCGTCCGGAGCATCTCAGCACAAGATCATTTCGGCGCACCGCCACACCACTCACCTCCCACCTCCTCGCGAGCCTCGAAACTCGACAGGATGTCAACGCAAGCGCTTTTTGAAATGGGTGTCGCTTTCGTCAAAAAGATGAGGGATCAATCTGCACCTTGGTTACATGCCAGAGTGTTCCAGGCATATGGCGAGTGTCCGAACGACCCGGCTGTATTCCCTTGGTGGTTTGCGAGCGTGCTGCCGACAGCTGATTCGGAGAAGTACAAGCTGCTCATGACGAATAGCGTGAGGCAAAGGTTGAAGATCTGTGCCGGCTGGATTGTGGACATTGAAGGGCAGACTTGGTACGTTTGATCTTGTTGATAGGGACAGCTGTCCATTACTGCCGAGCTAATGAAGACACAGGAATCAAAGTTCCAGCTGCAATGTCCTGTGACTAGCCGGCCTAAGTCTAGCAGTAATGGTGTTAGCGGTAGCGATTGTGTATATGGGGCATCTTAACCGCATTGAAGCGCCTCACGGCCCAAGCCGAGGCGAGGTCACCATGACGTGATGTTACGTCTTTGTCGAGATACAGGTATTGACCAGAGATTTGATCCGTACCTGTTTACTGTGTCATTTTCATGGAGTTCTTTGGAGGTCAGATTTGAGCGATTGTTTTTGATGATGGCATAGTTTAGGGAACGGGAGAGAAAGAGAGGCTCGCGTCCCCTTTAGGAGAATGCAACTACCCAATGATACTCAACACCACGAGATTGCACATGCATGTTGTCCAATGCAATCTGTGATATTCGCCCCGCTGCGTACGAGAAGGGATTCCTAAGCGCGGTTGTAATCAATTGTCAGTCATTCCAGATCGTTCTTTGGTGAATCAGTTTATGGTTCTTAATTGACCGCCACTTTTACCAGTGAGAAAGAAGCAATCCTGTTGATCTGCACCACATATAGCACTCACAGGCTTAACAGATACAAGCTTTAAGGCAACCGGGATTTGTCCGACTTGCGTCGTTGCCTCCAGCATTAAGTGAAATCCATGAGGGATTATGACAGAATTTGGTGCCGGACAGCTGGGATGTTACTTAAGAAGCATTTCCAATAGTTTGACTTGAGAAAAATCCTTATATGTATGCCCAAAGGTCTATTTGAATGCTCAGCGCCTTGAGAAGAAGTACTAAGGTAGTAAATCATCATTTTGATTCTACTTGGAAAACGGTAAATGTACGAGCCAAGGTTCCATCCTCATAGGTGGTATATCGACTAACGAAACCAGAAGCCGGCTCATCGACAGTTCCAGAAGGCGACCATCAATAGCAGCAGTACACTTTCTCTGATCGGCAGTTGCGAACTTATCAACATGGCAGCTTCAGACGAAGCCCTTTCATCCACCAAGCGCCCTCATTCGAAAAGCCCAAGCCCACCTTCACCCCCAACATACTCACTCATCTTCATCGACGAAAGCGAACGTCGTAGTTCCAGCCAGATACGACGAGACATCCGCTCTCACGTACGGAAAGGCTCCCACGAAAGACAGAGGCGGCTGAACGCTGCGGCCAAGGCTCGTCCACTTGACGGAGCGAGAAAGCTGGCGCAGAAAGGTAAAGCTGTTGGAGAGAGATCTGAAAGTCCAAGTCGTTCGAAATTGGTGCCCAAATTGCAGAAGCTCAAAATCTCGGGTTTGTCAAAGTCAGATTCGCAAGAAGATGTTGCGACTTCTGGGAGCGAGAAGGAAGAGGAGTCGTCCTCGCTCGAAAGTGCGGAGATGATGCAGCAAGTACCTTGGGACTTTCCTATGGTTACTGAGAGTGGCTTTGGTCTTGGTAGTAGTGCAGATGTTGAGTTCATCAACTCTGCTGGGTCAAGCTCTGGTAACGAGTTGGAACTTTCGCTTTCACACGATGCTGCTGTACCCTCGTCTGAAGAGAGTTCCCCAGTTACTCCTGTATCTATTGATCGTTGGGCCTTCCGGACAAGTACGTTCGTCCCTTACATCTATCAGAGACCTTCGCACTGACAATCTCTTCAGCAACGCCGTACGCTCTCCTCCTCGGAAAAAACGGGCCCGTCCTCCAAATGCAGTCCAACAACTGGCCCTTCCCACTCCTTTCCAACAAGCAACCTGGCGTCTGTGTCTGGATGCCCTGTAGCGTGATACCTCTACCTAAAGTCGGCCCCCGCCCATCTCTGCTGAGGAGCTCAAAGATCGTGCCGTGGATATGCAATAGTGCAGAGTATTTCTCGTTCAAGGAAGAGACGATCAGATGGGTCAATAAGAGGCTGGATGAAGAGCCGACGGATGAGAAGACGATTGGAGGGATTGCGTGTTTGATGAGTTGGGAGGTGAGTGGGGGTATTTTCTCAGTCCCGACTTTGCTCCTCACTTGATCGCGACTGAGTCCCTGTTTGTACTGACGGCATCTGTAGATTGCCAGGGGCAATATTGAGGAGACTACGCTGCATATGGATGGCCTAGCGAGGATAGTGACTATGAAGGGAGGATTGAAGAATTTGTGCCCTATCAAGCAGTTTTGCTGGAAGATCCATCTGTGAGTTTTGATTTCCTTGCGAGATATTCCATCCTGCACAAGCGTAATCATGCAATTGGCTTTCCCATTGGTAATTTCATCTGCGTCAATAAAATAATCAACCCTGGAGAGCACATTGTATCTTCGATGGTCGTCGGAAAAGCTCTAGTCTTTCAATATGGCTTCGTCTGTTGTAAATTGTTTACGCACAAGCGAGTTTGACGACATTCTCGACTTCGGCGTCGCACACCTTTTCGCTCCAACAGAAGTGCACTACAATTTCATTTGACTTGACTTACCCGCTTCCTCTGCATGAATATTGACAGGATCTCTACTGACCTCTCAGAATCGACCTCACAGTCGCCCTCTTAAATAATACTCAACCGCGCTTCAGCGACCAACATCCCCGGCGACCCATGCAATTCACAAACCACTCACACCAAATATCCGCCTCACCCCTCTATTCCATCACCTCTTACTTCCCATCATTCGAAATCGAATCTTCCGCTTCCCCATTCTGCCCTAGATCTCTCTCCCTGCTCCACGAAATGCACGCCTTAACTTACAACTCCAAATCAAAACTCTCATCCACGCGAATACCACCCCTCACTCTCAGCGCTGGCATCGGCGACGAGAATAGAGGCCTCTTCCGCATTATTCAAGCAGCATCAAACATTTACCGTCGAGCATTCATCAACATCCCATTCTCCTCTCCCTGTAACAGGAGAGAAGTCCAAGCCATCTGCGAGTGTCTCGAAGACGCAGAGAACGACGAGGTCTGGGTGAAGTATCCGGGAGTGCTGCTGTGGATTCTACTGGTGGGTGTAGCGGCTGCGGATGGAGGGGAGGGTGAGAGGAGTTATCTGACGATGTGGTTTTATAGGGTGGGTACGACGGCTGTGCATTGGGGCGTAGAGGAGTGTACGGAGGCTGTTCTGGCGTTTTTGAGGGTTAAGAGGGTGGCTGATGGGGAGGGTGAGAAGTGATTTGGGTGAGGCGATGTTCGTTTCGTGGGTTGCGAACTTGCGGTCCTGGGGGTTCCTTTATCATGGATCAGCTTTTGCTAGGCTTGAGGATTTGTTCTAAGTCTAAATAAGTCCTGCTCGAGCGATCTACGTAAGAGTCAGCAAGTGTCTCTTCCAAGAAACTTGTCAATTTGTCACGGCACCATGACTAAGAGACTTTGACTTTGCGAAAGTTTCAATTCCCGATTAAGGATTTCTAATTACGCTACTCAAAAACCGAGATACAATTTACATGCAAGCAGCGCCATCGATACCCAAAACCTTTCCATTGATCCATTCACCGTCTTGGCTGGCAAGGAAGCATACCACGCGCGCAACATCAATTGGGAGACCGACTCTGTGCAATGGTGACCATGTGCAGGCGTACTGTTCCATTATGTTAGTTTCGGGTAACGTTGACTTTTGATGATTTGTTTCTTACCTCGTCGACTTGATCATCGTTGAGCTTCTCTCCTCCTGGGATGTACTCCCTGCAGACCTTGTGGTACATATCCGTCTTGATTCCACCTGGAGCGATGCAGTTGACTGTGATTTGCTTGTCACCCATGTCTATCGAAGTTAATAAGATAGGCTGATGAAATTCAGAGAATAAGACTTACCAATTGCCATACATCGGACAAATGTCTCAATGGCACCCTTGCTTCCAGAGTAAAGAGTGTGCTTTGGGACGCCCTTTGCCTGACCAGTAATGCTTCCCATCATGATCAGCCGACCACCAATAGACAAGTGCTTGTAAGCCTCCCTCGCAACGAAGAATTGACCTCGGGTGTTGATGTTCATTACGCGGTCATACTCCTCCTCAGTAACATCCTTAACGTGACCAAAGGAAACAACACCGGAGTTCGAGCAGACGATGTTGAGCTCGCCGAAGTGAGCAACGGCTTGTGCAAACAGGGAGATGATGTCCTTGACTACGGAGACGTTTGCTTGAATGGCGATAGCTTCGCTGCCTGACTTCACGATCTCGGCAACTACCTCGTCGGCAGCTTCTGAGCTGTGAGCGTAGTTGACGACAACCTTTGCTCCTCTTCTTCCCAACTCAAGAGCCATTTCACGACCGATTCCTCTCCCTGTAGACACATTTAACATATTTTCTGATGTCCGTAGTGAAACTTCCTCACCTGATCCAGTCACGAGTGCGATTTTGCCCTTAAGACTAGCAGACTCAATACCCAAGGGACCACGGACAGTTGAGATCAGTGGTGTTGAAGCTGGTGCAGCAACAGGAGCTGGAGCGGTCTCTGTGACATGTCCATTTCCGTTTGCGATAGGGGTAAATTCCTCAACTGGTGCACTGCCATTGACGTGGCCATTGACTTCTCCGTTAGTTGCCATCTTGATGGATTTGGTTTCTGGACAGTGTTTGCTAATAAGTCGTCAAGAACGAGTGTCTGAATGTCGCAAAAGGGTATCTTGGTGAGAACAAAGGCCGTTGATCGAATTGATTGATGCTGATAAAGATACATTCCGGAAAGGGGAACCTTTCTCTTCCTTATATATACAGCACAATCCTCTCATTCCGCCATCCTGCCCAGCTAGGACTCTCCCATCGAAAATAGATTCGGACATTCGCCTCTTCGCGCCTTCGCATGGCCGAAAACGAGGAGAGGATCTGTCTCATCTCGTTTTAGCCATCATACCGTATGCGGGCGTTGTGGTTGTGCGTTGATTGAGCTGTCCGTGAGAGCATCGGATGTCCGTACAGTGTTGAGAATGGAAAGGCCCGCCAAGGCCTTGTTGCAATGTTGTGGCCCGCTTCATAGGCTGGGGTTTCACCCGAGGCTGGGGCTCGCTAACAGGGGTACGTCCGGAGTCCGGTCAAGAAGACATCTCGATGTTTATCACCACCACAGAAAATTGACCATGTGCACTACTCTTTCTGCTTCCTTACTTGACGCGCTTTGGAATTATGGTTAAATTGACGTCTGATTTGATGACCCAGCGAGCATACATGACCTCAACCATTTATCACATATCAACAGGACGCTGGACTTCGGAATAAAGAAGCCTGCTCCGGGACCGAACCCTAAGCCGAAGGACTGTGTAGCCTCCGGACCTTAGCACACCCATAAATGTCGACGCTGAAGCAGCTAAGTACAAATGGCGGCTCCAAAGTGCCCAAGCCAGGAAGTACAACAACAGACTCGGACCCCACAGATCTACTGATCTGTGCCTTAGCGGTCGGACCTCAAGGCTTCCTGCTTTCTACGGTCACTGAATTCGGAACCGTGAAATGAAGATGTAAGCCTTTATTTTGCGCAGCCTGCAAGCATCGTCGTTCTCTCAAAATCTCCTCGATCCACAGATCACCGCTCAGCCCTCTTTTACTTTACATGATTTCCAGTATGCAAGGACTCAAATCGGAAATGTCTCTGTTGTTCCAATGTCGTTTGCTTTGCCTTGCATAGCCTCGCTCTCCTGTCAGTGTTTTGGAGGCCTATCAGAAGGTTATCAAGGGAATTTCTGCTCCAAGCTTCCCTGTTTGTATTGGATGTGGTTGTGAAGATTTGTCCTAAGTCTTGCTTGCAAGTTGCATGGCCCAAAGTTAGGGGACCGCTGGCTTTGTGGAATCCTTTCGGGAAGAAAATGCTTGTTTTGTGATTGCTTGACAAGCCATCATGTTGCTCTTTCTCTTCAATTCATCTGCGTGCTGTACGCTGCGAGACACGGGTGCTTGAAATGTTCCTCTTGACGACTTATTCTCTGTTTCAACGGCGAGGTTTCCTCTGCTCCTTGCCATTGCATGTCCCAACGCAGGTGTCAGAACATACTGATTCTTGTGTGAAGACCATAAAGGAGAAGAGACCGCGTGCATTGAATGCAGTGTCAACTATTTTCTTTTACATCGAGCAGCGCTCCCGTTTTCTTGGGCAGGAAAGGGGCTATCATCGCTCTTCCAGAAGTCCAAGGTGCTTAGCAATAAGCGAGAAGCCGAACGGCTGAGTGAATGGATGAGAGGGCTAGGGAGCCTACAGCTGATGGACTGTGTTCAATACTTCTTGAGCCCGAGCTGCAGGCAACAGCAGAAGCGATTGAGGATTGCGAAAGGTAGTTGCTTCCTTTCTGCGAGTTTGAAAGTCATGCTTGTAAGCAACAGTTTGTGGAGAGTGTGATGTTGTCCAAAGTCTGCATGTCAGGCATTTCAATCACCTTCTGCGTAGATTTTCACATTTGCATTTGATCTGATAAAGAAGTTCTGAAATGATCATGAAACTTGCATTATTTTGAATGATTCTGATGTTGAAACATCTCCGAGAGCTGAAAGAGGAAACTCAAACTCTTTATAACATACCCGGTGGAGTGGCGAAGATGCATAAGTGCTTCCAGATGCCTTCAATGATGCCTTCAATGATGCACGGCACGCCGCATAACCAATCGCCAGGAGCATTTGAAGCCTTTGTCAATAATCATGCGGCTGCCCAAGCACTCTTGCAACAAGAGGATGGAGCAAGATATAATCGCAAGAGATTGCCTCAGATTCAACATCAGATCCAACCATCTCACTGGCCTGCCACGATCGAATCACCATTTCAATTCCAAGTGCTTCAATCGCCAACCGACTTCGAACCTGGTTCTGCACCGATGTCTCGAAATAACCGCCACCACACCAACCCGTTCTCCCACAGAGGCCGCGACCAATACGAACTTGCTTGCAATCTCCCTCTTCAAGTCCAACAGGCCCTCCTCGACCTCTTCTGTGGCAACTTACCGGACCCTGGCTATCGTGGTTGTAGCTGGCCTGGTCGACCCAACGCTGGCCCAACGTATGCAGACTTCCTCGATCAAGACATTACGCAACGAAGAAACTTCGCATCCGGCGATTGTGGAACTGATCCCCAGGCAATAAGACCTGCCGACCGCAACCGTCACTCGAGAGCAAATATGGCAGGACAAGGCAAGCACGGACAGCCGATCGGCAAATCCATGAAGAAGTTGCACAAGCTGCTAGGAGACGCTGAAGAGGCCTACCAGAAATTCCTGGGGGACTTCGACAGCGAGACTGACAGCATCAAGCAATATGCAAAGGCAACTTTGCTGATTGAATTGTGGCAGAGGAAGGTAGATGGAAAGAAGGCCAATGCGGATGATGAAGACTCAGGAGAACCATCTGACTTCGCAAAGTCCCACGAAGGAATGAAGAAGAAGTTGGCTGCGGCGTTGAACACTGCCATTCGTTCTACAGTCGGCGAAAATAAGGGTCCTCGCGCGGCAATTCGACTTGAGGATGCTGACCGACTGCGACAAAAGGCAGACACAGCAAGTGCGCAGATCATGGATCTCTTGAACAAGGTGCCAAAGAATCGCGAGTACTGCGTGTCGCTGTTGAACGAGTTCGCTGTGCTGAAGGAGATGATTGATCCAACAAAGGACGCAAACAAGAAGGTGTACCGATCAGGAGACAGCGCTGATGAGGGAGCGAGCGATGCAGAGGGAGATGCGGACGAGCAGGATGATGATTACTACTAAGATGGTACGACCGAGAAAGCAAGGATGGGAATTGGACAGGTTGGTTTGCTGGGAGTTGGTGTCTTTCTAAATCCGAGAATTGGGCTCACTGGAGGAGGCAAAAGCCGGCTGTTCGGCTTTTCGTGACGGACGAAGAATCCTCGCCCACAAGGGGGAAATAATTGACAAGTTGCTCGCTTTCATCTACGATGGTTCTGGCGGAAATGAATGTTTGCTCTGGGGATGGCATCACGGATTTGTTTTGTACTTGGAGTTTCAGATAGATTTCTTGATTTTGGAAGCGTGCCATAGATCGGAGTGGGTTGCATGGAGTTCACCATATATTTCTTGCTTTGATCGACATCGACATACACAATATATTAGTAGTATCCTTACCCCACATGACTTTCCATGATTGATTGACTGACCTTGAAGAAAAAAGGTGAAGCGCCGTCCCCAACAGAGTAATCGGAATCGAATTGTACCCAACCCACAGCCCACAAGTGACTGCGAGAAAAGGCACGCTGCGTATTGCACTTAAGTGTCATGCCTCAGCACACACAATCTTCGCAACGGCTCTCCCATAGGAACAAGCACTCTCCGCTTTCCCACCCCCGTGAGGAGGCGGTATGTGAGGAGAGACGTGCCCTGCTTTTCTGATGCCAATTGCAGACGCGAGTCGCGCCGAACCCTCGTGGGCAGACCTGTCACCACGCCCGGAGGGGGAATGGGAGGAAGGTGGTTTTGAAGAGTACTCCGAATTTCTCATATGCAAAGTTACGATCTGTGAGGATCTGATATGTGTGGGCGAACCACCGCATATCTGTTTGTAGCATAGAAACGCAGCGTTGAAGGGGACGACGCTTGAGGAGAAAAGGAGAGGAAAGAATGCGGTCACATTTGAGAAGTTTGGATATGACTGATTTTTAGTGGCGCCTCGCTTACCTTTCTAGCGTCACAGGGGCTATTGGACCCTGAAAGCTTCAAATCAATATCACTCATGATACGCAGGACTATTTGGTTTCAAGTATGTGAATGTCACTGAGAGTGATCTATCTTTCTGTTCTAGAATCGAACATGCCTTGAGATATGAATCGTTGCCCAGGCATTTGGGTACTAGAATATTGAGTCGAGACTCGCATTTCTCAACTATTCGGCTTGATCTTCAAGCTCCAGACCTACTCTCCGTCATTCCCAACAACTAATCGCCTTAAGCCCATTAAGCCAATCCACACAGCCTCTTCGGTTCTGATGGTTCTACTCCCCTGGTTGGGACATACATTGACCCATCTATCAAACACCTCCTCAGCTTTCACAACTCCGAGCTTCTGCAACTCAGGATCATTCTTCACAGCAACTTCAAGACCAGCAACTCCACCCAACACTACCAGGAGATGCTTGAAGTTTCTAAGCTTCTGCTCCTCAGTCCCAGAATACAGCTTCTCAACGTCGATTCCCCGTTCGGAAGTTCCAATCGTGACATCATATCCACCTTCGTACGGGCACTCCGTAAAGACCTCACTCAGACTCCCAGCCTTCCTCACGTTGAATCCCCAGTAATACCCCGCCTCTTCTCGCGGGTCATTGGGGTTTACTGGTTCCGCCTCGATCGTCGCTGCGTTGGCATCTTTATGGCTCTCCTCAGCACCCTCCTTGAACTTCAGCGTTACTCTCGTATTCTCGGGTATCTGCTCCTTGATCGTAACTGGTATCCTCAAACCTGCCTCGACGAAAGTTCCGTGTTCGTCGGCACCTGGTAATGTCACTCCTTCCCGATACGGACACCACTCGTCGCTTCTCAGATGATGTGGCAGATCTAGACTAGGTAGTGTGCCTGCTGTCCGCAGATTCGCATGTAGAGGGAATAAGTGTTTTCGAAGATGCGGAGGCGTTTCGAGGTAGCTGAGAAGGTGTATGAGGAAGTGGTCTGGATCTGAAGTGCCTGTGTATTCGTCTTGTGACGGGTCTTGTTGATGTGCGAAGGAGTGAGTACGGCTGTGGTGGCGTTTGTTCGGATTATGTGAGTGTCCGTCCGAGAAGATGGTTATTTCGTCGACGCAGAATACTGAGAGGGCGCGGGCGATGTGCCCAGCTAGGGAAGTTCGTTGTTCATGGGATTGAGCACTTTCCAGTTAGTTGAAAACTTGCTAGGTGGTGGGTGAAGTACTTTGCTATTATGCTCCCAGGTAATGCGACACTCACTGTCCAGTCTCGACCTTTCGTAGGCTGGAAAATGGCAGTCGGCTTGGTCGTGTCTACTTCTGCGGGGGCGGGTGTAGATGGAATCGGCGCAGCTTTCGCTTCAGACAGGCGTTTCCGCTTCTGAAATGGCACGATTAGTATCTTACACAGTAATTATAAGTAGGAAAGCCCCACCTTGGCGTTCGTTTCTCCTCGTCCCATAATTGCGAAGTTGTTGCTGAAAAGCTTCGATTTGAGGAGCTTGCAAAATATCAGACCCTGGCGGGCAGAATTTGGCGGTGTACAAAAGTTAGTACCTGGCTAGCCACATTTAGGGATGCAGCGGGGGATTGCTCAGGGATCATAGGGTCGAGTAAGGCAAGTAGGTGTATTGGGATCTTCAGAGAGACAAATGATGAAGTATTGTTGAACATTATTACATGTTGCTACAACCCGGTAGCAAAGTCGATACTGCCAATGAGACTGGCTATGATTTGAAAACATAGGTAGGGACCAGAAACGCCTCTTCCCATATCGAAGCACCAATGCTGGATCGAAAGTTTTCATCCAATTACGCCTAGGAACGAGACCTCCTAAGTTCTCTTTGCCGCTAACTTCTGTTCAATCTCCTTCAGCAAGCCCACCAAATCAGCCTCCGATCCCTCCATCTCCAGCCCCCGACCAATCCATTCCTTTGCCTCCTCCAGACGTCCCATTTCGATCAGACACCTTCCCTTCCTCCACCATGCTTTCGCATTACCAGCCTTCTTTGCCTCAACACTAGCCTCCGCATCGATCGATCCTTCGGCCCAGTTCGATAACGCCATGTGTGCTTGTGCTCTGTTCGCATACAATCCAGCGACTTCGTCCCTAACAAGTCCGGAGGGTTCCCATAGAGGTCTGCCTAGCGCCATCTGTAATCCTAGTCCGTACATTCTGATCGCATCCCCGTGTTTGCCCGCGCGAAATGAAGCATTGCCTGATTCTCGTAGTTTTGTGATCTGCGCAGAGCGTTTGGGATTGACTGGAACAGGAGGAGGGGGAATTGGTGATTCGAGTGTAAGAAGAGTCTTGTGTAGCTCGTTGAGAGACGATAGTTGTTGCTTCAGTGGTCGAGAGTTGGAGGATGTGATTATGGCTTTTGATGTGGGATCGATTGTGATGGGAAGAAGTGTGAAAGTCTCGGTGTCGTCCATCTTGGGCGAGTTGCTCTGGTAGAGCTTCGTGACACAAATTTATTTGCTGCTATCCGAAGGAAGTCGCTTTTCTTAAATGTTCTGACTTAGTTGCCTGAATGTTGTGGGAGTGTCATAGGTTGTCAAGTTGTTGAAAGAGTTGGTGATATCTAGCAATGGATTGAGGACAGCTTTCTTAGAAGTAGCGCGAGGCTGAGTGAGCTAAGCTTCTTCTAGACTAAATTGATCTACAAGGCTGACCTATCTATAAGCGACACTAACTCAAAGGAGTCATTTCTTTCTTCTACAACATCTTTCTCTCCCAGCCAAAAGGATATGCAAAAGACTGTGTCTTTGCTAATTTCAGCGTACAAGCAAAGTTTAAGATATCCTACAATACCCAAGCTACATTCCCGAGCCGAAGAACACATATCTATTTGCAGGGTACCCAAGCCTGTCATGGACGATTTCGTTGACAAGGCTGAAGAGTTAGATATGAGTCGAGAAAAGGGAAGTCGGGATAGACGCGGGGGAAAAGGGAATCGAGGCGGGAAGACAGGAGGTGGTGGAGGAGGGAAAGGAGAAGGTAGAGAGATCATGGTCTCGAAAGCATTATCGAAACTTTTACGGCATGCTGCTGTCGAAGCAGGCTTGAAGTTGGATGCTGAGGGGTATGCGAGCGTGGAGCAAGTTGTGAGTTCTCTTCTGTTCTTTTTTCTTCGCCTCTTGCTCTGTATAACAGGATGGACCTTTGACTTTCGATATCAAAGTCCAAAGTCCGATATTTGGTATCCAAAACCAGATACCCAAAAAGACATGTCCTTACTACCTCGAGCAAAGACACAAGTAGAAAATGTGACTAATACAAGCTTATAGATGAAATGGCCACGTCTGAAATCTCTTCAAATAAACTTCGCCGATATCCGTACAGCCGTCTCGGACAACGCAAAGCAGCGCTTCTCAATGAAGCCATCTCCATCCCTGAAAGACTCACCAGATCTTAATTCAGAGGATCCCTCAGACTGGGTAATTCGGGCCAATCAAGGCCACAGCATAGCTGTCGACTCAGCCTCTTTACTTGTTCCCATCACACTTTCTGCTGGTAATGTTCCAGAGACTGTTGTACATGGCACTTACTTCGCCTTCTACCAAACTATTGTGGATTCTGGTGGCTTGAAGAAGATGACTAGGAATCACATCCACTTCAGCACTGGTCTGCCCGAAGATAAGGAGGGAGTCATCAGTGGTATGAGGAAAGATGCTGAGATTCTGATTTATGTGGATGTGAAGCAGAGCTTGGAGGATGGGGTCGAGTGGTGGTTAAGCGAGAATGGTGTTGTGTTGACTGAAGGAGATCAGACGGGCGTTCTGGCGACGAAGTACTGGAAGAAGGTCGAAGGGAGGAAAGAGGATATTGGTGTACTTTGGGAAGATGGTAAGATGGTCCAGGAGCTACCAGAAAAGTTCAGGGGGAGGAAAGCTCCCATGGGTAAAGGCCCGAGAGGTCAAGGTCCAAGAGAGAGAGGTGGGCCAAGCCGTGGACGTGGTAGAGGGAGAGGAAGGGGAAGAGGAGATTCTGGTGGTATTACAGCCCAGGACTCTGGACTTGTCGGTACAAATGAGCCATGAGCAACAAAAACATACAAAATATCAATCAGTGTTGTTGGTACATCTGGTTTCCCTTCGCTCCTCCAGAAAGTGCCGGATTTGCTTCCCCCTTCCAGAAGCCCCTCTGAAATGTTGGCCAACTACCTACCTTATTAGAATTGTGACAGACCAACTTTCGTTGAGGCTGTGAAGTGGTATCCACAAGATGGGCAGTACTTGTGTGAGTCGGAATTTTGAACCTGCCAAATTGTTTGGATGGGGGTGCTCGCGTGCTACACTGTCACTCCAGGCAGCTGGTTCAGATTGTTCCGGCCACATTGCACTCTTCATCAATATGGAAGCTTCCATCCTCAGAGCAGAGGAATCAGTTTCTGTGTTGATTCATTTTGTGGAAGACAATTAATCTACTCCTTGACCAAAAATACTCCAGTCTCTTTCGCTGCTTGTTTCGAACTTATCCGAGGGTTGTCTCGAATACGCTACAAAGCTACGTGGGGCGTCAGTGTCATCGACGAAGCTCCAGCTCCGGCTCCAGCTCCAACATTCCTCGCGACCCGTTATCCAAAACCTCAACACCCATCGAAGGACCAAGCATTTTGATCTGGAAATACTTCGTTTACTGCGCAGCTGCTAGGCATCCAGCGTCTGCTATGGGCGTACCTGGTGGAAGATAAGCTTCTCGAACGCGTAATCAGGCTACGATCCCGTTGAAACATCTCTCCAACCTCGAACCTTACCTCACTTCAGCTGCAGCTAGGTGCGACCTTACTCACAACTCCAAGCCATTGCTCTTCCTCCTGCTCCAAGCATCACAACCCACCAAATCGCAATCATGGTGTCTATGAACGTAAGTCCCAATCCCATTGCCATCTCCCACTCCTGCGCAATAGCTAGAGTTCCCAGCCTCAATGTAATTGAACATGCCCGTATAGTAGCTGACACTCTTCCTCCCTCCTCCAGATCTTCCGCATCCTCGGCGACGTCTCGCACACCCTCTCGAAATGCATCCTCATCTTCGCCATCCACCGCAACCAAAGCACCGAAGGCGTCTCCCTCATCACGCAAGCCCTCTACTGCGGCGTCTTCGTGACCCGCTACCTCGACATCTTCCAGTTCAACACGGCCTGGAACACCATCCTCAAGATATTCTACATCCTGAGCAGCGTGTACATTCTGTTCTTGATGCTGAGAGTGTATGCGCGGACGAGGGAGCGCGAGAAGGCGTGGAAGTTGGGGGCTGCGTGTCTGGTGGGTAGTGCTGTGGGAGCGCCGTTGATGATGATGATTTTTAAGAAGTCGAGGTATTGGGGGTGGATGGAGGTTTGTTTTCCCCTCCTTCTTTCATTCCCCCCCCTTCGTTCTTTATATCCTTCCCCTAGACGTACAACGAAATGCAATGTTGACATACAGCTCGGTAGATCATGTGGACCTTCTCCATAATCCTCGAATCCACCTGCGTCCTCCCGCAGCTCCTCCTCCTCCGCCAGACCACCGTCCCAACAGTAATAGACTCCTACTACCTGCTCACGCTCGGCTCCTACCGCGCCTTTTACATATTGAACTGGATATGGCGGGAACTTGATATCACAGACCGCAAGCCAGACCCGGTTTCGATCATCTTTGGGGTGTTGCAGACGGCTTTCTATGTGGATTTCGCGTGGGTGTACTATAGCAGACAACGCGTTAAGCTTCGACATGGTGGATTGGTAGATGCAGATGATCTGCGCAACGGCTGGCTTCTTCGCACAGTCTTTGGACATAAGCCTCTCGTCGGACATGTAGATGACGAGGAGAGCGCTCCAGCATTGGGACGAGATAGCGAGTCTGCGCCTGGTGGCGGAACAGGCAGGACAGCTTCGAAATGGGGATCTCGTGGGATCAGCGTCTCGGCTGATGATGGAGTTCTCGCTGGTGAGAGGGAGAGGCAGAAATCGTTCTCGGGTCAGGAATCGGGGGTTATTAGTGCTGGGGATGAGGTGGACCCGGATGCTAAGATGAGGGATCCGGATGAGTTGGCGAAGATTCTGGATGATGACGAGTTTGATGATGATGATGAGGGAGTGTTACCTGGTGCTGGGGAGGGCTCGGCGGGTGTGGGCAATGGGAGTGAGTGGAGAGACGGGGATAGGAAGTAGGGTGGGTTTACAAAGGATATGAATGGCATGGTATTGGAATGGGTGTGTATGGTATGACGGTGTTATGGTGTTGGGGTTTGGTTTCTCATACCCGGAGATAGAAATCATGGTTGGTTTTGAGCATGACTTATCGCCATTATTGTTCATATGTAATTGCATTACGGCCAGAGCCAGAGCTCGACTTGTAGGCGAGGGAAAGTCTACGGGACTCTTCAACTCTTGTCGTGTCCAGCTCATTGTTGAGCGGGTTTGGCATACCTGCCCACGTCGGACACCAACCATTCTCCTGTCCTCGAAAGCCTCTTCCATTGTTGATGGGAACAGAGTAGGGCTTGAGGATCTGGGTATATTTACATGAGCGTCACATTTTAGCGAGGCCAATTGGCCAGCTTTCCCCGCTTGATCGCGATCCATTCTACTTTGAAATACCGTAATGCCAATTGCGCTTTTGAAGTATTAATATGCTCTTTATTTTATCTAGTATGTCTCCCGAACGCCCATATCACCACCGTATCTTTATACATATGTAGTTCCGGAACCCAATCCAAGCCATATATCCAACGCCATCCAACCAGCCGACCTCGCTCCCCGAAAGTCAAAGCCTCACTCAGGTCCCAAAACAAGAGCCCATATCGGCAAACAAATCACCGGCCAAAATATCGATACCACCTGCAACCTCATCTTCGATTCCAAACCCAATGAACAGAACATCATCCAGGAACCCATGGTACTTCCTCCCCCTCTCCTTCCAACTCATACTCGTCACATACAACATCTCCGTCTGCTTCCACTTCGCGAGCGCTTTATCCCCCATGTTCTTGTGCACTTTCCCCGTACCAGGCCCACCCCGACCATAGATCCAAATCGGCTTGTTCGAAATACCATGGATCTGGAACGGCGGCTGCTGGCTAAAGATCATAACGTAAGGTTCATACTGGCCGTGATATTCAAAGAAGCTCTTATACTGGTACAGTATGAAAATAAAGGTATTCGATTCCTCAGCCTTGCAATTGGGATCCGCCCGGTTGCACATAGTGATGGACAGCGAATTCGTCGCCTGGTGCAAACCCTCCTGCTTCTCGTTCTTGAGCTTCACCATACGCGCATCCATACACTTGCTATCCAGGTCCGCAGCCAGAGGCGCCAGATCTGGACCAACAGTGCCGTCGTACTCGACCTTTGCGAATACCCGCTTGGGGTAGATGTCGTAGTGCGTGTACATGTTCCCGCTGTTATCCCAAAAGGCGAAGAAATTCTTCTCCATGTCCATGTACGTCCCCTCAGGACGATGCAGCTCCGTCCCCACGCGGAACTTGGTCTCCTCGTAATACTCGTGGCCCCAATCAACGAGTAATCGGAAGTCCTCCATCCATTGCGCCAGACAGGCTGTTTGGACGCCGTTGCTGCCGTAGATGACGTAGGGGTTCTTGGGGCCGTAGAATACGCGCGCGTCGTGTGGTCCGACGAGGTTGTTGAAGTAGTCGATCTTGCCGCCTTTGCATCTGTCGCCTGCTGTTGCAGCGATGGGGAGGATGGCGGGGGGTTCGATACATTCCATTATCCCGTTGTTGAATTGGGCATTGCAGACTAGTTCTGCGAACCAGACTGTGTGGGGGATCTTGCTCGGTGGTTTCTGAGCGACGATTATGAAGGTGTCGTTCCAGTGGGGATGTGGGATGATATTGGTGTTTGCAGCAGTTTTGTGCCCACCGAATTGCACCTTGAAATATTTCCTGTCCTTGGTAGACACAGAGTATACTTCTGTGTGTGTTTTCGACCCATCTAGATTGAGAGGTGTATCGACATTGCTCGGATTGCCTATCGTCGAGCCGCTTCTCAGAGGGCTCTGAATGCGAGGGAGGGGGAGGTTGACGAGTTGCTTGTGAAAATAGACAAGGGTGCATAGAAATACAATTAAAGCAAGTAAGAGAGGCCAGCGACGGCCCTGCCCCTTGAGAAACATCTTGAATGATGTCCGCGATGGGCAAGGAAGATATTGAAGATACAGACAACTGTGTACTGTGCAGAGTCACTTAAGACCTGACGTCGATGATCTCAGGGGAGAGAAAGGAGAATGAGAACAGATGATGGAAAAGCATGCTAGGATAAAAGCATCTAGGAGATAGGTTGTCCATGTCATCTACAGACTACTGCGGTACATGGCGGCGAGCTTTCCTATTGCAGAATACCAGGCGTGCTGAAAGTGTGCGAGACCCTGAGGTTTACCTTCCAGCCGTTGATCTTTGGCTTCATATCTTACCTGAAGGAGGAAGACGGGCGTGAGGGGAAATGCCCTGAGTGGCTGAAGAGCAGGCTATCATCTCGCTTGGGGTGTAGCTCTGAACTATTCCTGCCGAGGCATCAAGCAGTTGGGCCAACTCGCCAGCCCTTTGCAGAACTAGCCGGAGCCAATAGTTGATGTGGTCCAGAACGTTGGGAATCTTTAGTGAGAAGGTTGGATTTGCTTGTGAGTTTGCCATGCTGTGCCTGTGCCATCACTGCCATGACATATGTTCCGGCTCCGATGTAGGTACCGTACTCTAAAACACCCGAGGCTACAGAGCAATTTTCTTCAGCCTCCTCCTCTACTGCATTCAATCCGACCCACCACGTCAACACCTATCGGCATCGGCATGGCCAATCTCTCACCGCCGACTTCCCATTAACAAGTACCCAGAGAAAATTCGATACAATTGCCCCGATGTCCGTGACTATGGCGTCTCGTCTGGCAGAAAAATATATGTTTCGGCCGGTAGCAGCCTCGAGGTGTCTTCCCATCTCGAGAATTGCACGAGTCAACACTCTGCCCCTCCACCTCCAGTCAAGAGCCTTCAATACGAGTAAGCGTCTCGGAAACGTTCAAGGTTTGTTCAATTTTTAATTACCAATTCTTGATATGGGAAGGTTATATAAATATAAAAAGATCATTGCTAATCTACTTCTCCCAAAGCAATTCCATCCTCAGCACAAACCTCTTCCTCTACCACCGCCCCTCCAATCAAGAAATCCCTCCTCCGCCGCACCGCCAACGTCTTCCTCCTCAGCATCGTCTTCACAACCCTCGGCTTCACCATGGCCGCCGCCCCCGTCATCCAAGCCGCAAATGGCTACCTGAACCCTCCCACAGACGAAGAGACACTCTCCATGTACACACCCGGCGATTCGCACTCGCAAGAAGTAGAGGACTTCATCAAGAGCCATCCCCTCGCCGTCTCCCTCCGCGCACAACCCCAATACTCGGAATCACGACCACATCTCAAAGTCCCCGAAGCGCAGCGCAGCCACAGCTTAACAGCCGGCACGCTCATGGGCCCCGGGAAAGTCGTCGTCCCACCCCTAGTATTCAGCGAGACAGGCGGCAAATCGCTCGTCTCTATCCAATACCTCGGCGGCGACCTCTGCGGCCACCCGGGTCTCGTACATGGCGGAATGCTAGCGACGATGTTGGATGAGGGGTTGGCGCGGTGTTGTTTCGCGGCGCTGCCGAATAAGGTGGGGATGACCGCGAATCTGAATATTAATTATAGGGCGCCAGCGCAGGCGGGGGCGTTTGTGGTGTTGAGGGCTAAGACGACGAAGGTGGAGGGCAGGAAGGCGTGGGTGGAGGGGCATATTGAGACGTTGGTTGGGGAGGGGGAGAAGCCGGTCGTGTTGGTGGAGGCGAGTGCGTTGTTTATTGAGCCGAGACAGGCGGCGGTAAGTCTGAGTCTAAATCTTGGGAATTGATATTTGTGGTGTTGAGATGAATGCTAACTCTGGGTAGTCTATGGCGAGAGTATACCCCGTGCAGTAGAGCGGCATTGTTAGAAGCTGGTGTGTGAACCAGCTTGTAAGAAGATCTAGAAGACTTGGATGTAGGATAAGCCAAGCACTGTTTCTTGGATTTTGGGTCGGAGTTCAGATGTACGTGGGAGAACTAGACGGCGCATGTTGAGAATATAGATGATAGAAAGAAACTTGACATTTAATTTCTTCAAGGAACACAGCTCGTCTGATATGGCGTATGCTCAATGTTGTATTGCCGACCCTGGGTCTACTGAGGGTCTGCTGGCTAATTGATAAGAATCCCAAGCCAGCTTCGTCAATATCAAAAATGGGCGTTCCTTGTTGACGTGAGCATCTTCGCTTAGCACATTGCTCACTCTCTCGAGTAGCGAGGAAAGAAAGTCTGATAAGTAAATGGAACTTCTTATATTTTACACTGAAAATTCCTATTCCAACCCAGGGTATCAAAGCTCCTCATCCTCCGATTTGAAACCTTTACACCTTCAAATCCTCCCACCCTTCGACTTTCTCCTCTTCACACTCCCCCTCTCACCACCCTCACTGAAACTCGTCCCAATGCCAGAATCCGTCCTAGCCCCTCTGTACCCACCAACATCCTCTCCATCATCTTCATCCTCGTCATCCGCCTCAGCCAAACCGCCTCTCTCGAGTGCAGCATACTCCTCGCTATCCTCGTCCTTAACCTGCGGTTCATCCTTCCCAGTCGACACATACCTCAACGGAGCCTGTCGACCATACGTCGGGAACGTCCTCGGCGTATCTGACAAATCCAGCTCGTCCGTCTCCTCACCCTCCTTCTTCACACCAGTAACGCTCCCATCCGTCTCCTCACCCTTGACCTCCTTCTTCACCTCCGCACCAGTCGAGAAAATAGCTCTCACAGCAAGCCACCCAACAGCAGTAAACAGCACCTCCGCAATCCAAAATGCCGACGTGAAGATCAAAAATGACAGGATCCGGTGATTATACATCAGCCACCTCAGTCCTCCAAACCTCGCTTTAAATGTAATCTTCGCAGCGTAGACTTGCACATCCTGTCCAGCTTGTAATTCCAGCATCGCGAAACCAGGGATGTTCTTCCTGCCGCGGGGGAAGGTAGCTGATTCCGCCATGGGGATGTGTAGGATTTCAGACTCGTGCTTGAGGCCGAGGATGTAGAGGGGAAGGGCGAGGAGACGCTCGGAGAGGGAGACGAGGCGGGAGGTGTAGGTTAGGAGGGTGGGGCGGCGAGAAGAGAAGAGGATGTCAGATTTGGAGAGGGAGAGGGTTCCAGTCGCGCCTGAGAGGGGAGTGGCTGGTGAGGGGTCGGTTGGTGGGGGGAGGAATTTGTAGGTTGGGGAGAGGAGGCTGAGGGAGAGCATGAAGTTGCCGCGGTGGATGTTGGGTGGGGAGCGGGGGACGTGGAGGGTGAGGTATATGTCGTAGGGTTGTTGGGAGACGAGGGAGGTGTCGAGGGAGGTTATGCCATAGGGATGGGGACCGTCGCTGAAGTTGTTAGTATGGTGTGCGCATTGGGCAGTTGGAAGAAGGGAGCATACCTATATTGCAGATGGATAACACGCTCTATTCCTATTTGAGGAACATAGTTGTAGTAGAACAGAATATATGCGAATACTGCTAGACCGAGGAGTATGGAGGAGGTTATCATAAACAGCAGGGTGTTGAGGTAGGTTTGGCGCGCAGGTTTAGAGGTTGCAACCCGGACTGGCTTCAGAATGAGGTCCTGCAGAGTATTGTTAGAGATATTGAAGCTTATAATGAGGTTTTACTTACCATGATTGTTGCGCTGCTGCTGCGAGGAATGCTAGGGAGCAGATGATGTTTACCTCGAGGTAAATGGATAAAGGGAGGTCAAGGGAATTTCAGAGCTGCTGCCTGGTTCAGGATCTGGCACAGAGCACCAACACGGAGAAGTTCACGAGGGCATCTTTTCTGACAAAGCTGGTATGCGCTGTGCCAATGTAGCTGTTAAAGTCCAGGAATGAGTTTTGGTGGGAAAGTGACGATGACATAGCTGATGGTTGACATCCTTGGCGCATCACAAGCTTCGCCGATAAGCTCCTTATCTGATCGTATCCCTTGTACAAAATTCCAACCGGGGACCTGCTTGACAACAACCTGATCTCAGCATTCAAACATGCCATATATTCCATGAACGCATCTGAGATATCTCATGGCCAAAGCAATTTGCATAGACTCTACTGATTTTCTGGTGTGTGGAGCAAGAGCTTCTGGAATCCGTATTCAAAGGCTTTTCGCAGTCCTCATCCTAAAAAAATCAGTCAATTGTAATTAAAGAAATCCCATTTGTAGCTCCGCTTCGTACGTCTCGCTGTCCAACAGATTTTTGAATGCTCCATGCTCTCTCCGTTTCTCGGAACTTGACATAATGTTTACGTTTCTCGTAGGCGAGCTTCAGCTCGGTTCAAGGCGGCAACATGGGAGCAATGATGATTCGCACGCTGTGGAAGTCAGCCTGCAGCTGTACATAATTTCCTAATTCCCATGAGTCCTGGTGTACCCAGATCTATCATTGACTTCCGAGAATAACAGTGATCAGTCTTCGGATATTTTATAGTCAATTGTTCACGTTGACATACTCTCCTCGGATCTTCCAATGTCCGCATGTAAGCGTGTGACTTCGGACTTTTCGGCTCCAGAAAATGCATCGGTTTTTAGCATTTTCGCCCCTGATTCATTCCACGTCACGATGGCATTGACCAGCAGGTCTGCTCATCTTTCTCAACAATAACAAAAAATTGCATGCTCTCAAGGTTCTCACTCGTCAATTCTCATTATGAAGATATTCGATGTGGACGAATAGGATGAAGAGACGACGTCGAAGCCATCCAATGAGAGGTATGTATGGGGTAATATTTTACCAAGATAATGCAGGACTGGACTGGATGCATGAGGAGCCAACGGGCTTAGAGAGCCGCGTGACTGATGTCAAGACAAACGGACCAGCCGAAGACTCTTCCTCCAGCCCAGCCTGGGCAGGGCAAGCTGGCTCTGGGCGACTGTGGACAAAGCAAAGAAAAAACCGCCCGGTATCCATCAGACAGGTAGGGGTCATTTCGTCTCCAGTTCGTCTCCAGTCTTCATTCCGAAAGCCGGGCATGATATAGTCAGGGCACAGTGGCGTCGTCGAGTCACTCAATCACACGGGAGAGAATTTCTTTATTTCATTACCCAATTCCACACTCCGTCTTCGCTTCGCCTCTATTTTCTTGCTCTTTCGCTCGCTCGTCAGAGACCCTTAAAGTAAAGCTGCATCCCCGTGCCCCTCGACTACCTAAAGATACACACCATCAACCAGCACCTACAGGAATCAAGCACCATACCGCCTCAAAAGCCAACAGCACCAAGCTTGCTAAATTGATTTCCTTGACACAACACTCACCGCGTGCTCCTCACTTGACACGCACTTGGCAGCTTATTACACAACACATTCCAATCCGGGGTAGCAGAAGAAGGCGGGGAAGCTTCCACCGGGTGTTTCCTTGACTAAATAGGAGGGGATCGTGTGTCAGAGTTTCCTCAGCATTCACGACTCGCCTTCCAAACACAGCACAACACCATCGCATCACCTCTCGAGGTCCGTTGCGTGCCTGACTACGAGAAAATTCATTCGCTAGGGTCTTTCGAGACTTGAGTCCCAGGAAGCGAATCCCGAGCGCGCTATTAGCTCATATTCTTCTCGAACGTTGCACCATATAAACACCTCCGCGGACCTCTTTCATATAAGGAAACAGCAACTCGAATACTATCAGTCAAAAATGGCAGTATCACCTTCTGAATTTGCTGGCCGAAAGGTCGCGCCTTTGCCATACATGCCCGAGAAGAAGGCAGCGCCACCAACCACAGACCGTATGGATCGAGCTTCATTCTCCAGTACCAAGGAGTCTCATACGGGCGGTATTGCGCAGACATTCACCGAGACAAAGACGAGCTCATATCTACGAAACCAATATCACCAGGACGAAGAGGCTATTCTCGACGACTCATCATCTGGCTCAAGAACGCCACCTGAATTGTTGAGAACTGATTCTGGAAGGGGAATGTTGACAAACCCCCATAGTTCTCTCCATGGATTTATTTGCCCTTGCGATGGATTCAAGGGATGGAAGGGGATCAGTGTGAGAGGGAGAGTGGCGAGCAAGAGTTCGGGGGATTTGAAGGGCTTGGCAAGATGGGACTGGGAGTCAGATGTTCGAATGACGGGGATGAACGTGAAAGAGGTCAAGGAGAAGGGACGACATGCGGCTGGGAAGAGTCCATTGGAATTGCTTCCCATGGAGTTACTTGGTGAGTGATCCCTTTCGTCATTGTGTCACCTGATGTCATGATTGAATATTGGCTAATGTTTACAGGCTCTATCATTGACCAATTGGCAACCGACATTCCTCCAAATGGATTCACAGCCAGAAACATCGATTTGATGTCTCTCCTTCTCACATCACGGGGTATTCACTCGGCAACACTGTCTACTCTGTATGCTCAGGTCACCATTCCGCACTCGAGGATCTTCCGCAAGTTCCTCTCTCACATCAGCTCTCACCCTGCACTGGGTACGATCGTCCGCCGTTTGGACTTCTCCCACTTCAACCCTACTGGAGCTGGAATGACTGCTCGGGAGAGAGCACAAACCCAGAACCTCATTCCTGAGACTCTCCTTGAGTCGCTTCGCCTCACCACAAACCTCCAGGAATTCCTTGCTCAAGAGCATATTGACGATGAGCTTTCTCCAGCAGTTTTGAAGACATTGCTCTGCGACCTGCCAAAGTTGAAGGCCTTGGATCTCTGCGCCTGCTCATCAACATCATTCCGCGATTCCTTCAACTCGATTATCAGCGCTCAGATCCTCCCGGCTACACTCCCTATTGCACGCTTGAGTCTCCACGAATGTACCATCCTTCCATCTTCGGTCTTCGACAATCTCCTCCCACGTCTACCTCGTCTTACACATCTTGATGTTGCGCACACACGTATCACCGACGCAGCACTTCACTCGATCCCTCATACAGCCTGCCTGACTCATCTCAATCTGAGCAAATGCTCGCTCCTCTCCGGAGCTTCAGTAGTCAATTTCTTGACCACCCACCCTGCAGCCAAAAGCCTCGTATACTTGAACCTGGCGATGGACGTCAAATCCGCCGAGATGCTCTCTAGCGATGACATCACGTCTCTCCTCCCATGCCTCCCTACCAGTCTTCGCTCTTTGAATCTTAAAGGCTCAAAGATGGGTAAGGAGCACATCGAACTTCTCCTTCCAATCACCAAGCATGTCGAAGAGCTTGGTCTAGGCCGCCACCTCGATCTCCGCGAACTCACCCGCCTCTTTGTTCCTGACTCCAACCTCCCGCTTGCGGAACAAGTTGCATGGATCCCACACTCTCTCCGCTATGTCGATGTGTCTGATCTCTCGATCGCGCAGATGGATCTCGGCACTCTCTTCGGTTCCAGCTGTCCCGTGCTCAAGACTGTGGCCGAGCCACTGGATGTCCTCGAAGTGAGTGCAGAGGTTCTGAAGCGCCTCGAGAAAGCTCCGGATGTCAAGCGTGTGGGATGGTGTGTCAAGGAGGCTGGACGACGAGGATGGCTCGTTCGCCTGCCCAGAGAGGGAGGCATCAAGGATGAGGGTGGAAGAAGCTGGAAGTGGGGTGCTACTTACTGGGGTATGAGAAAGGTACCTGTTGCGCGGGCGGAAGTTGGTGGGATCTATGGTAAGTTCAAATTCTATACACATTCGGGTAGAGGAGTACTGATTCTTCGCAGGACATTATATGTTCAAGAAGAACTGAACCCCCGCAGCTATTCACAGCTGGGATTATACTATATCGAACGAAGCCCAGCAGGTTTCGATGACCGCGACGGTGGCATTGATGCGACTGAGGCTGCAGCGCCTATAGCAACGTACATAATTCTTCCAACGTCATTTTGTCGAGGCTCATGCATCATTATTTCTTTCGGCGAAAGTTATGGAGTATCGCCGCCCTGGTTCCATTTCTCACCTATTCCGGGACTCTCTTTCGGCGTTGGGCATAGCAGGAAACGAATTACGCACACAGGAAACAGCATCGCATTTCGGATTGACATTCGGTTGGAATTCGAGCATTGGAATTCTCAAGCATGATTTACGAATTGAAGCATTGCATGGACAAAAAGCATGAAAAAGCGGAGAAACAAAAATACCTACCCACATAGCGAGGCGCGAATTAGTTAGCAAGCATGTCTATTTACTTGTTTGTTTGTATTCATGGGTTACGGATGATGGTTGATGGTCGACGGTTGATGCAGCGCTTCTTCTTCTTCTTTGGCGACGTGGGTGGAGTTTGGCGAAGAGTTGGAGTGAGTTTGGAGTGAGAGTTAGGGTTAGTAGTTGAACGGAAAATGGAATAGATAATTCTACAAAGTGGATCTAAACATGATCTTGTGACCTTGGGTAACATATGTGAAATACTTTGTTCATAACATCCCAACAAGAAGACATGATGGTCACCACCGCTTGAAAGTCTTTTCACTGACATCGTAGTGTCATTGTCTGCTATTGCAAGCTCGCTTCTGATGCTCTTTGCTTTTCGACTCCAGAGCGTACGCCTCCCAGAATTTTTGACGTTTATTTTACGACTCTTACGGCACTGCGTTCTGTAAGTGAGAGGATAGGACTTCTCAAAGGCAGCTGCCCAATGCCCATCGTACTCTTACCATGAAAAGTCCGCACCTCGCTTTGATTGTGAACTCGATCCAAAGCTTTTAATTCGATAAACATCTACTCCGTTCTAGGCTTCTTACTCTCGTCACCCTCCTCAGCATGACCATTGACTCCCTCCCCCTCACCACCCCCATTCATCTCCTCCCTCGTCCTAACCCTTCCCGCACCCTCACCCAGTCCCTCTCCCTCTCCCTCTCCCTCTCCCCCTTCCTCACCATCCTTAATCCAATTCCCCTCCTCATCAAAATACTCCCCCACATTCTCCGCCGTAATCCAGCCTCCACTCCCCGGGAACGGAGGCGGCAATCCTCCATCCCCAGAGCCCTGCTGCACGCCCGGAAGACCACTGATACCTTCATAGCCTACACTTCCTTCGAAGACGATCCGGCTATCTCCGCCAGCATCTTGCATCTCCTCGTCATCGTCGAAGGTTGGATCGGGGTGCAGGTTGGAGCAGTTGGATACGGCGTCGAACATGGCTTGGATGGCTTGTGCTGGGGTTTCCGAGGAGGAGGAGGGGGTGGTGAGGAGTGTGAGTTCGACGGTGGGGTCGTCGTCTTCTGAGGTGTCGTTTGAGGAGGAGAAGGTGTTGGGGTCGGAGAGGTCGAGTTGCATGTAGAGACCTTGGATGAGGGCTTCGGCTGAGGAGGTGTCTGTAGCCGAGGGGTCGGGGAGGCGCTGGATGGCGTGGAGGGAGATGGAGGGGTAGGGGATGGACAGGCCGGTGGAGAGGGTGGGGTTGAAGAGGGTGAGGTTTCTGTTGAATGAACAGTTAGTCAATTGGTCGTGTGTTGCGAATCTCCAAACCATGGACAAGTGAGAGAGGTCCAATGCTAGGAAACGTACTCTGAACTTATCCACACGTCCAGCGTCTGCACTGTTGTCGCAGCATCACCGCTTTCCGCTGGCGCCAGTATTGGGAGTTTCGAGATCTGATCGACGGATGCTATAGCGCGGATTCCATTCTTCTTGTAGTGCAAGACTGGCTTCGCATTGTAGAAAGTAGATGGTGTTTGGGCTTGGTGCTCCGCGAGGCTTGTGAAGGTATCGTCTGCTGGCGCGGTACGGATTGTAGTTGGTGGCATTGTTGCTGGTGAGCTTGTCGGCTGGAGTGAAGAGATGAGATCTTGCTGAGACAACGCGCTGAGGGAATTTGTCTGCTTGTGATGTCCCGGTGAGACGTGCCTGATGTTTGGATGGTGTTGTTGATTTTGACGAGGCTCCGAGAAAATCTCAGTAAGGCTGAAGCTTTGATGAAGCTAGGCTGCAGATGGCTTGGTCGGAAGGTATTGCCGACGGTTCTCCATATCTACCCCTCCAAGTGCTACATTTGTTGATCTCCTTCGTCTGTTTACAGATGTTGTGTAATTACAAGCCGTTGAAGGAGATTTTATACACCTTGATTTGAAGAAGGTGTAGACAGGCTGGCTGATCGCGGGAGCCAGAAGTTGGCTTATCGATCACTGTATTTTCATGCCTCGAGCTATCGATATCGATATACCCCTCTTTGACCGGCAAAGTTTCTCCCTACGAATACTGACTGAGCCTACACCCTTGACTTGCTTTCGAGACTAATCAAGATTGCTACAAAGTACAGTTATAGTGTCAAAGTAGAGGAGCAGAGAATTGACATCAAGAACAAGCTTTTATTGCCTTGGATCTTTGGACATTCGCCCAAGAAAATGTATAAGTATATGTGCAACGCCATCCATTCCAGGCAGTCCATCCCAATCAAAGCGCCTTCCCATGTTCCCCCAAACGCCGTTCCCCAGCCGCATTGTTGCGAGCAGTGTAGTGATGACCCAGGAAATGAAATGTCCCACACAATCTGGTCTGCTGGCCACTTGGTAGTGTCTGTTCGTGGCAGACCACCTGCCTTCCCATCACCAGGATTACGACTTCGATCCCAGTGCATATTGCATGGATTCATCCACCATGATTCTCTTCACAAGCTCAACCTATCCAAGCTCAACCGATCTCTACTAGTATGCCTCTTGATGACACCCAGTTTGAAATACCTCTCTTCTCCTGCCGCCGTCCTGCCTCCAATATACCACTTCTCGGCCCCAAGTACATCTCTGAATCCTTCACTTGAGCTGTCGCTTCCTCTCCTTCCTCTTGGTGTGATATATCTTGCCGCAGAAGCGTTTTCCGCCGCGGGCGATGGTGAAGGCCCCGGTGACCGACTTAATGGGGAATTTGATGTTCGCGGTGAGTGGAGGGATGTCAGAGCCGTCGTTGTTGCGCCGGATGGCTTTGTAGATGTACTTATCGTGCGCGGTTGTGAAGGAGAAGGTCCTGGTGAAGGATGTGCGGTTTGAGCAGAGGAAGACGTTGTTGCCGTTGCTTTGCTCGTCTGAATAGCAGAGTGAGCGCGGAATGCGGCGAGGAAGTTGGAGAAGAAGGGGCGTTGAGTGGGCATTGCTTCTGCTGTTGTTCGTTGCATGTGTGGCTATGGATTTGGGTAGCTCTTGAAGGAAAGGTCGTATGATGGATGCTCAAAATATCTTCCAGCTCCAAGGTTAGCCCGCACCAGGATTTATGAGATAGGTAATAAGAGTGTCGGGCGATTCAGAGTGTGGAGTGGTATTTGACAGTCGTCCTGCACAGTAAGTGCCTGCAGGTCCAGTATATCCAATCCAGGCCAATCCTTCGTTTGACCCGTGTTGCAGACTGAGGCTCGTTTGCTTATTAATACCTGCTCTGACCTTCCTATCACTCGTGGCAATTATTGATTACACTCAACGTCTGTCTATTTGTCCCTCGTTGTGCCAGCCACAGACCTCTTCGAGCGCGTAGTTGTTGGTAGACTCTACGGTCTTTCTTCCTATCCTGGGCTTGGTATCCTAGAAGTCGCAGAAATGGTCTCCGTGAAGTGGAATCGCTGGCTTCAACACCTGGTTCAAAGCAATCTTTTGAAAGAGAAGAAAGAAGTGGCTCGAAAGGTGAAAAGTTGGTCGTGGAGAAGAGGGGTCTGAATTGAAGTGGGATGACGGATGTTGGATTTCTCTCCTCCTCTTCCTCTCGGTGCGGTTCGGGATGAAGGGCGAAAGCCTGGGCCGATGGACGTTGACAATGCGGGACGAGTGGGTGGACGAGCGGGATGACAGCTCGCCAATCAGAACACAGGAATCACTCAGCTTTCTTGGAGACCTGGATGGCGGGATGAGAGATCGTGCAGATGTGGAGAGAGGAGGCGAGGAGACGATCGAATGAGGAAGCAACTTCGAAGAACAGGAGATGCAGGAGGGAGGGATTTGACGGGCATGGCATGAGGTAATGCAATGAAGGCTGCTTTCTCCGTCTGCCACGATGGATCGGAAGTCTGAGTAAAGAGCAGAATTCTTTGTTTCATTTGGTCAACGATACAGAGAGCTTCGATAGCATCTCAATGCATGACATTGAGCAATAGATCTCGCCATAAAAAGGAAATCAATTCCAGCCTTGTAAAGCAATGTGAGGCATGATGGATGGTTCATGCAGGTGAGTTTATCTCGTGGGATCTCGCCGGATAAGAGACAGTGGTGGGATGTTCTGAAGCTGTTGCCCTTTCTTATTGAAAGGACTCTGATAAGTAGAGATATCGAGGAGAGTTTATGAGAATGGAAGGGCATCACACAGTTTCGAGGGAATCTCGAGATAAAGTCAATAGAGTCAGAGTCGAGTATGTTCGCTGGTGAACCCTTGAGCACCGCGCGAGATCCAGCTCGCTCGGCAGGAAACTGTCAACAAGACCATATTATGGCATTTCAAAACAAGTTTGTTAAAAATGCTCAAAGACATTAATACTTGAAAGAAAGAAAACAGTCTCATTTTGTAAGATCAGAAATTCGTCGTATATCACGTGATAGAGTTCACGGCCCGGCCTCTCCCGGCTTCAAAAATCATCATTCGAACCTCAACCTAACGACGAGTATCTCCAATTGCCTCACCCCACGACCTCACGAACCCCTCTCACACAATGGCCGGCGAGGTATGTTATATCTCCAGCTTCTGCGCCCCTCGCAAACCCCCTACGAGTTACGAGTTCCTATCAGGACAATGGAACCAGGAGATCCAATGCTAATGTTTGGTCGACCACAGTTCCACCCAAGTACTGGCATTACGCCCCCAAAGCAAAACCCTGGATATTCCACATATAAGAGCCCATATGGCCCCAAGTACGTGTCTTCTGGTCTGCGAATACGAGCTGGGTAGGAGATGGTGGACGACAAGAGGAGGAGGATCGGGGACATTGGGCTGAATTGGCAACAAGACGACTGGGAATGAGGGCTAATGATGCTGGGTATAGATATAACACACAGAGAAACTTCCATGGGTGGACACTCAAGCATGCTACAAGATTGTACGTCGCCAAGCCCATCTCCAAAGCTTTCCTAGCGTCCTCCCTAATCTGGTCGACACATGGAGACGAAGCCGGATGCCACAGGAGGATCTATACGGATGAGGGCTGACATGAAATGATAGGGGAATGACACTTGGAGCTTTCGGTGGTGTTGCAGGTGTCTTCGCCGTTTTCTTCTTCGCTGAGGTACCGAAGGTTAGAAATGATATCATGGTGGTATGTTTACCTCTTGGCAGGCTGAGAAAAGGACAAAGCTGATTTGGGGTTTAGAAAGTTCCTATCATTGGACAACATTTCATCAAGGAGATTCCAGCTTCTGACAACGTAAGTGGGCTACGTCTCTTATTGTTTATGCTCGAGAAGAGAGTTCGCGTAGCCAAATGCACGGGATCTGTGACTGGCCATGGGAAGGTCCTGGTCGGTGGAATCATGCAGGATATGGAGTTTTATTGGAGAGTGTCTGGTGGATGTGGTGGATGTGGTGGAGGGTTTTCTGGGGGCCATCCTAACTCTAACTCGGAAAATCTCAAGTGTGAATTGCAGTCCAAAGATTTGGCTTGTACTCAGAGCCTCACATTTTTAGGTAGACCAGAAGCCAAGTGGCGTTCCCCTTCCCAGGATATCTTTCTTACTCTCAGCTCGTTAACCTTCAGAGTCCTCAAGAGACTAACATGCAATAGCCATTCTAAATGCCAGAGTTCATGACCGGGGAGGAAGCCAGCCAGTCAAAAGGTCTGGAAGGGGAGGATCGTTTGGTTGGAGGAGAAATGCAAAGAAACACAACTGTACAAAAGACCGCATTCGTGCAATAGACATCTTTCAAACCAACTTTGTCTTCATTCATCCAAATTCGCTGGCCCGCGATATGGGATAAATCCTAGTCATGAGATGTTTGTGCGACTGAAACTCATCGTTATAGTACTCGACCACCAAGTTTAAGTATTTTCCAGCTCCTGACAGAAATTCAGTATCCGATTCGAGTCTCAAGAAAGTCTGCGACTAATGGGTACTCCGTACTGCTTTACTTGGTAATATATTAGCCACTCTTCATACTATCATGATTTTCATCTATCCTGATGAGATACTGTGATTGCAGACTTAATTATCTTTCTCAAACTCTTAATAATGTCTCATATTACCATCCGAACATTCCCTCGACGAAGCAACAGCTTCGTATTGATACCCTTGTTGAAACAATCTCACGTGTTAAACACGAGTGGAATGGACAATTCCTCTTCATCTCCACCGAGCAACTGCACGGCCAATCCCCTGGCTTTCCAACAGCGGCAGCCAAACAGCGTGGGCGATCAGCTCATGCACCAACGCGACCTTGCATCAGCGCAAAGTCCAAGCCAAGCCAACACCATCCGCCCGCAATCCTGATCCAGAAATAGGGTAGGGCAGAGGCCAGGGTTAATACGTACCGTGGAACACCTCCTACAACCACCACGCGCCCCCTTACAAGCCCATACCAACCCACTCGGACACCCACTATCTGCAAACCTTCCCTCCTATTGCTCACGACAAACAGCTTCGAATATCCTCTCTACCGCCCAGAAATATCGAGTCTCCAGCAGAACCCCACAAATCGAGTGCCCGAAGAGAAAATTCATCATGGTTTCTTTCTCCTGCGAGGTATGTACTTCTACGCGCTCTGAAACATCCGACACAGCTTATCGTGAGATGATCTGGTCTGACATTGTTGCTGTGATAGAACTGCGGTGACGTTCTCACGAAGAAGAAGTTGGATTCGCACCGCAATCAATGCTACGGCGCATCGTTTACATGTATTGATTGCATGGTACACTTCTACGGAACGGACTATCGTGCGCATACGGTAATTACCCCTCTACCAGACCTTCCGGCATGCGCTGACGTGTATCGCAGAGTTGTATCAGTGAAGCACAGAAGTACCAAGGAGCATTGTATCGACCGGAGAAGGAGAAGAAGAACAGGAACAACAATCAACATCAGAACCACTCGCAGGCTCTTGTACAACATACCGCATACGTCGAAGATGCCGACGATGAGTACCACCACAACTCGCACATCGAGATTGTCGAGCCACCGATGCCGGAAGCTCCCTCTCCTCCATCTGCCGTCCCAGGATTCAAGCTCGCATCAAGTCCAGTCAATGTTTTCGATTTCTTGGTAGACAGCTCGACGCCAAACCAGTCTCGACTCGAACTACCCGCCCCAGAACCAATGAATTTGATTGAGGATTCTAGAGATGAGGATATGGAATCAAACCACGACCGGGATCTCGTGCGTGTACGCTTCGAAGACGCCGCACAGAGCGTAACCGATCTCGTAGAATATGGAAACGGACCCGTCCCCACCGCTGGATCAGAATACCAAACTCCGGCACCCAAAGCAGAGCGAGAGCGCAAGAAGGACAGGAAAGAGCGAGAACTCACCCGCGAGGAGAAGAAGGATAAGAAGCGCAAGCGTCTCCACGTCGAGACTCAGGACCTGGCTGCCCGAGACGACGAAAGCATGACTGATGCCCCGCCCGTTCTTCACTCCGGCCTGACGGGCGGTCTGGGGCGACTCATGTCCCGACCTTCTGTCTTCCCACCATCACCAGACTATTCCGGCGGCGACGCAGGCGATGCCTCCCCCGGAAGTCCTTTGAAGAAGACCAAGCATTCTAAGAACCTGAAGCGTGGCCGTGTCGACACTATTAGCAATAATCTCATGTCTTTAATCAGCAACAAGCGAGTTTCGTCACGCGAACACTCCGAAGACAGACCCAAGAGGAAACACCGCCGCCACCGCGAAGATTCCGACCGTCCCTCACGCAAAATGATCGAATACCAGCCCATGAACGGCGAGGTAGCACTAGGCGAAGACAACGGTAGCCAACTAGTCGTGTACCAACCCCGGGCCGAGCTTTTGTTGAGCTTCATCAACAAGGGACCTGATTCCGAGCGAGGCGTCAGCATGAACAAGGCGCTGAAACGCTACCACCGCGAGCGCGCAGCTACGAATACCGGGCTCGGCAAAGCCGTCGAGGAGAAGGAGTTGTGGAGGAGTCTGCGTATGAAGAAGAATGAGAGGGGGGAGATTGTCTTGTTTCTGTGATACCATTGGTGTGGCATGGGTCTCATTCCATCTTCGTCAAAGACCTAAACATCTAGCGTCTTGTCTGTAGCATTTGTCGGTGTTCTTCCGTGTACCTATGCTTGTTCTTGAGTCATTTGTTTGTTTGATTTCTTGTACTTTTGCTGTGGAATGAGTGCTGGGATATGCTGGGCTGGACAGGGGAGGAGATGAGATGAGATGAGAAGTGTTGAGGAGACATGGCTCGTCTGTCTGGCTACGGAACAGAGCTGGGATCTTAAATCTAAGAGGGGAATTAAGGGCTCTTTGCTGTGGTGTTTTATACCATGGCTTTCTTCACTCATCACTTGACGCCTCACTCCTTTCCTCTGTGATTTTGCGAAATGTGAAGAACGACCCGAAATTATGGTGAGGAATACCTCATTCTGGCTGTGGAAATGTCATACTGCTCGGTAATTGTACGCCAAATGACTGGCCCTCGAGGCCGAGCAGCTGAAGGCGTCAGCTCGCTAAGATTGTAAACGAATATCCAGTGTACACTCGTCACATCCCTACTCACATAGCCCCATCTGTTGAAATTTCGAAGATTTGTCAAGGCTATTATATCACGAGCCTCTGTCTTTCGTATTGCTGCATGTGTTTGGTCTATCTTAGTTTTATAAGTATTCAGCTTGTTGAAATTGACAAGAGGGACTACTTGTCTACGTCAATATGTACTTTCACGGCTAGGTATTACTCAACTAGGCTTCCCTAACAAGAGAAGTCTAGGAAATTTTTGGCAACATGTGAGGACAATCGATGGGTAACGAGTATTGAGAGAAACTAGACTACAGTAGCAAAAGAGCTTTTCCGGAGGTCACGCAATCGTAGACTCGTATCAAAAGCCTCAGCTTGTCCTCTATCGGCTGGCGCTATCATGCAAGTTACCAGTTGGCTCGCGACTTCAACTTCTCATTTTGGATGACCTCGATCCAGTAATTATCTGGGTCCAGTACGAACGCAACGTTCTTCATGCGGCCGTCTGTAAGTCTCTTCTTCCAGTTGACGCCCAGGTCTTCAAAGCGCTGGCATGCTGCATCGAGATTGTCGACGGAGACGCCTATATACGTTAGATCGGTCACGCAGCTACTGTAGAGTACTTACAAATATGTCCAAATCCTTGAGGTTGGTCGTTCCCGTTGTGATATTTGAAGCTTTCATCGCTCTCGGTTCCGTAATTCCAGGTCAATTCCAGAAGTCCCTCACGATCGGCAGTAGGATTGACACCGTTGGCAGATGCTTGAGGAACGCCTTTGTCACCGGGGTAGCCGAGGAAGTAGAGGTTGAATTTGGCATCCTTGTTCTCGCTCGTACGGAGAAGAGTCATTCCAAACACATCTTGGTAGAATTTCAATGACTTCTCATTGTCCTTGACACGGATCATGGTGTGATTCTGCAACAGTCAGCAAGATCCGGCTTCACGGGCAACCAAAACCGACCATTCGGTACGTTGCAACATCTGTGGTCTTGATATCCTCAGTCTTATCAACTGGATTTTGGCCAATGATCTCAACCCAATATCCATCGGGGTCCAAAGCAAATGCAATGCTTCTCATACGACCATCCGACAACTTCTTCTGAAACTTGTATCCAGCATCCTCAATCCGTTGGCAAGCAGCTTGGATATTATCAACGCTGATGCAAGTATGTCCGAAACCCTTATGTGGCTCACTGTTGCCAGTTGAGACTTTGTATTCTGGATCGTTTTCTGTGCCGTAGTTGTGTGTCAACTCGATGAGACCCTCCCGATCGCTGAAGTGGTTTCCGTGTGAGACAGCCTTTGGTGAATCGTAGCCCAAGAAATAGAGGTCGAATTTGGCTTCAGGTTGCTCGATCTTTTGGATCATCTTCATGCCGAGGAATTCATAGAACTTGACTATTGAAAGCTGTTAGACAATGTTCTGCAATGCTTCGATAACTTTCAACGTACCTGACTCCTTTGGGTCCTTCACTCGGATCCTGGAAGAAGACTAGTGTCAGCACATGTCCTTTACAGGACTCTACCTGCGTACATGGAGTGATTGAACTTATATGTCTCCACCTTGGTTGCGGCCATGGTTGCGAATGGTCTGGTAGCTATCCAGGTCCTCTAGTGTCAGTGATATTTACCCCGCCATTGGTTGATAGCTGTTGAGCTCAAGGAGCTTTACCTGATTTTACAGTGTAATGAAGAAAGCTTGTTCCGAATGTACGTTGTAATTGACGAATTGAGTTCATGGAATGTCGCGAAGCTTTTTGACGACAGGAAGAGTGGGAGGGGAGGCTGAAGAGCAGACGAGGTGATGCTGGTAGAAAACAATCCGAGATCTGCCCCGCGTTGCTCGCCAATGACGTGTGAGACAGCTGAAGTGGAGGTGGAGGAGTGAGATGATGAAGAATCAATCACCAAATACAGCCGAGGCTGAAAGGAGAAATAAGTAAGCAAGCCTTCACCTTGACTTGCGCTTCAACATGCATGTAGATGAAGTAGAAGCGAGAGAGAGAGAAGGCTGAGAGAACGGAAGCCTTCAGAGAAACTTCCATGCAAGCCAAGCAACGAAGACGAGGCCTGAAGCAGAAGCAATATCCTTGGGGGGAACAGCCTCGTTGTTGACCCGTTCCTGTTGCTCTGCAGCCCTGCGAAGCTCAAGCTCAAATGCCCTTCTACCTACCAGATGTTCAAGTATGAGGAACCAAAGGAGGCAAGTTATAAAGACCAGCAAAAGAACTATTTCCACCCATTGGGCGACAAGGGATCGCGAGAGGACTTCGAGTACTGCAGGCTTCCAAGACATCGATCTGTCCATTTAATGCAAGGCAAAGATATCGTCGTCCAGGTCCAGGATCCCTTCTTCGAAATTCTAATTTCCGTTCTCTCTCAAGTATAACTCCTCTTCTGCCTCGTAGAACACGGCTCGATCCCCAAGGTGATCAATGATGAGGTCCTGGATGGTGGGTCGCACAGCTTCAAAGACCTTGCAAAAGTGATCAAGTACCAGCCCGTGTGTATGGCCGGCTCCAGCGTAAAGAAAGCCTCTCAAGCAAGCAAAGGAGTAGCTGGTAGACAAGTCAGTAACTATATCGACGAGCCTGGATAGTTCCATCCCATTGGTTTGTCTCTGGTGTGACGCCAGTAGATAAGATACGATAGTAAAAGTGAAGTCGGAGCACATCGCGGCTCGGGCCACAATCAGCAATCAGTTTCCAACCTCGAGCCTTCCTTCCTCTTTCACAAGTCTGGACTTCCATGTCGCAACACGAACCAGGACAATCGCAGAGACTGGCATAATTCAATTGCATCTGGCCCAATTCCTAGATGCCATAGTAAGTTGGCTCCCTTGCGCTTCAATTAATTTCTGTACCTATCTCGAAATATAAGTACAAAGCTAATCGCATCTCCCAGCATCTTCGAACCTCCCCTCCCCTCTTCACAATCACAACCACCACTCGTCAACCCAATGTCGCAAACAATGCTCCTCACCAAGCGCCTCACAGCCTTCCTCGCACAGAACACGACGCCCCAACTACCTACACTCCTCCTACTCTCCCCAACAGGCAAGCTCCTCTCGAGCTCCTCACCCTTACCAGCCTCCACCCTCCGCACACAAGCAACCATTGCCTGCTCCCTATGGAACCTCTACCAACCCACGACATCCATCATGCCATCTGCTCTACCCTCCCAATCACATTCACAGTCGCAATCGCAAACAACCCAGTCCCAGGCCCAGTCCCAGTCTAGAGGCTCAGACGCAACCTTCTCCAGCACATCCACTATCACCGACCACGACCTCAGCACCATCACCATCCAGCTCGCCCACGGCATAATGGTCATCCGCGCCCTCAGCTGTGGTCTCCTCTTCGTCGCTATGGGCCCTTCCACACCAAGCTCGCAAAACAACTCCAACCCCAATTCTAACACCAACCACCACCAGCCCTCCCTCCAAGCACAAGCACACATGAACCTCTCGCGGCACACGAGTCCTCCGTCCTCACCACAGGGAGATACAAAAGACGGGGAAAGAGGAGGAGGGGCAGGAGGAGGTCATTTAGCAGTCGGTATGGGCAGTGCGGCGCCGAGCGATGCGGGCAGTATTCGGAGTACGGGGACGAGGACGGGGAGTATTGTGGGGATCAAGAGGCAGGCGGTTGAGATTGGGAAGTGGTTGGATGGGCAGCTGGAGGGGTTTAGGTTGAGTTCGCCTGATGGTCGGTGATGAGTACTTTTATGATGGATGAGATGGGGAAGGGTATCACTGAATATGTTGGGGGCATGCATGGAATGAAAAGTGACGGATGGTTGGGTATTGTTTAGATTATGCTGTGAGTATATATTGGTGAGATGGAAGAGAGGATGTTTTCTGGTCTGTACATATGTATGGTGTTTGGCGTCCTGAGATACCATGTAGCATTTGCAGAATGCTGCGGCATTCTAGGTGTAATGATTTTTGTACAAAGCTGCTGCAGGGATATCCTCTGCTCTATGTGTCTTCCATATGATCCATCTTGTGAAGCGTTAGCTTTCCCTCTCAGCTATGTCCGGAGACCCTAAATGCAGACCTGTCCTGACGACGGTCAATACTGCCTGTTTGGCACATCCAGCAACTTTCGACCGGGAGATGGTCTCCCAGTTCAGAGCCCTATAGATAGTTTTGGGCGAAACCCAGTTTCTTCACAACTCTAGCCCAAGAATTGCTTCAGATTTCCACCGATATGCTCCAAGTCCAACAAGAAACTGTCATGACCAAAGAGGCTCACATCTTCTCCTAATTCAACATGGGTAACTCTATTATTTCCCGCCCTCCTCAATGTCTCTGCAATCTCTCGCTGCTGCCAAGCCGGAAAGAGGATATCACTTGCAACGCCCATGACCAAAGCCGGATGATCCCTCAATCCTTTCAGGCCAACGATCAAATCCTGAGGAGGTTCAGACGACTGCTGAACCGGCGTATGCAGGTCTGTAGATCCGCCAGATTCGGGCTGTTCCTCATATGGCGAATCAGGTAGTGTAAGGGTACAAGAAGCTGCTTCGATCTCCTCAGCCTGCCCCTCGTTAAGTCGTGCCGCTTGAGCTGCTCTCCGAGAAGCCGTCGCCGACTGGTTGCTTGCACCGAGATCAAAGAGATCCATGGCTTTGCTGACATAAAGTAAACTATTCGGGTCATATTCCAAGCAGAACTTCTCACCCGCGTGGTCGAGGTACGTCTCAATCAGGAAATCTGGACATAACGCAGGCTGTTTGCTAGGATCTGCTCTCCGACGGCCAAATCTCTGCTCCCATTCTGGTCCAGAACGGTACGTGACTGTTGCAATTTCTCTTGCGAGCTTCATGCCTGCGTGTGGAGGAATGCTGTCATAGTAGAAACCTCGATTCCATTTTGGGTCCATCATGAGGACTTGTCTCTGGGTATGCCTCATGGCAATGCTGTACGGATGGCTTCTCGCACAGCCAGAGATACTGGCTATCCTGCCCACACGTTCTGGAAAGAGAACCCCTGCTGCCAAAGATTGCATTCCTCCCATACTGGCTCCTACGCTGGCATAAAGCTTCTTGATTCCTAGACCATCAAGAAGTCGGAATTGTGCCCGTACCATATCCTCCATTGTCAAAATCGGAAACCTCGTCGCATATCTTTGCCCGTCCGCTGGGTCGATACTGCTTGGGCCTGTTGATCCATAGCAACCTCCGATCACATTCGTACATATTATGTGGTATTTATTCGTATCCAAACATCCATTCGGCCCAATGAACTTCTCCCACCACCCAGGCTTGGGATTTTGCGCTGTCGAATGTGCATGAGAGGACGCTGAAAGACCTGTGTGCAAGAGAATTACATTTGACTTGTCTGCGTTGATCTCACCCCAAGTCTCATACGAAATGTCGAATTCCCGCAAGACTCCTCCCCAATCGAGTAATAATGGGTCGTGGCAATGGTAATTGAGTGTCGCGCCGCTTGTGTATGAAGGCTCTGGGCCGCTGGACAAAGACCTAGCTTCGAGTGTTGCGGATTTGGATTCCAATGCATCTAGACATGGGAAGGCCATTGCAGGATTTGAAGCTTCAGCGAGGCCGGCAGCAGAATTCTTCTTTGGCGTCTGAGCATGGAATAATCTGGAGGCATTCTGTATCCGTCCATTTTGCGCAGTGGCGGGCTGCCGGGGCGTAGAAGAATGCCAGGATCTCGAGATGTTTTTTGTTGGCCTTGCAGCTATTCGCGTAGCAGCGACGATACTCCGAGTTGAATTCATATTGTTGTTTGCGTTGTTCGGAAGGATTCCTCAAGCAACAAGATGTCAATGTTCCTCGAGGCCTTCGGACTTTGGATTTCCATGTTTGTAATACAAAAAAGCGATTCCGGATTGGATTGAGCCTTGTCAATAGACGGTTGAAATTGCGTGCTTAAACGTGATTTGGACAGGGGTTTACATTTAGCGTCTGTCAGCCTTGCGCTAAAATGATATGCAGAGGGCCTCACCGCCCAGTTCTGCCCACCAAGAATTTATGTGGGTGGATTTCAATTCGATATCCATTTCATGATCAGCTTGTCAACAGAGTTCTCAATAGTAGCCATGACATCGAAATGCTCCCCGTTCCTCTACCCAGGGATAGTAGCGACGGCAGATAGTCTCGCAATTGTGCATCTCAAGAGGGACCTACAAATACCGACAGTTCTCAAGGAACATGATGAAGACGACGAGGGGTATTCGGAGGGGAAGGTGGTCAACACTCGATTCGGGTCGTTTCCACACACAACATTGATTGGCCTACCATGGGGAAGTCAAGTCCGAGCTTCGAAAGTCGATACGGGATCTCGAGGACGCCGACCAAAAGCTGAAGACAAGAAGCGGAAAAGAGAGGAGTCTGTAGAGGGTGCGAACAAGACCCCGAAGCTGGATGAGGATGCAAGCACGCCAGCCACACCGAGGGAAGAGACAGAGGCCATCGCTGCTTCGAGTGGATTCATACATTTGTTACCTCCCACGCCTGAGAATTGGACGAGCTCTCTTCCTCACCGAACACAAGTCGTCTACACCCCCGATTACAGCTACATCCTGCACAGGATACGCGCGAGACCTGGAACGCGTTTGATCGAGGCTGGAGCTGGCAGTGGATCGTTTACACATGCTTCGTCGAGGGCAGTCTTCAATGGCTCTGCAACTGCAAAATCAGGCAAGGTCTGGAGCTTCGAGTTCCATGCTCAGAGACATGAGAAGCTACAAGAAGAAATTATCGCACATGGCTTGCAGAACACAGTTCAGATTACACATCGAGATGTTTGCGAAGGTGGATTCTTGGTCGATGGGCAAAGTCCAAAAGCCGAAGCTGTCTTCCTAGATCTCCCTGCTCCATGGCTTGCTCTACCGCATCTTTCGAGATCCAAACCAGCCTCAAGTCAAACAGATGCGCCATTCATTTCACCACTTAGCGATACAGCTCCTGTCCACATCTGCACATTTTCACCCTGTATAGAACAAGTACAGCGTACTGTATCAGTCATGCGACAGTTAGGCTGGGTCGATATCGAGATGGTAGAAATGGCGCAGCGACGGTTCGAGATCCGGAGAGAACGGATTGGCATGGAGAATGGAGCTCAACGCGGTCTCCAACTCACGCCCGCATCAGTCGACGAGGCTGTAGCACGACTTAAGGAAGTCGAAGGTACATTTAAGTCTTTTCACGAGAACGGCGAGAAGGTCGAGAGTACGAAGAAAGCCCACGTCAATCCCAACAGCAGAGAGAAGCTCCTGGAGAACCTGATCGAGAAGAAGATGTATAAAGAGGGGAATTTAATTCATAGGACTGAGCCGGATGTCAAGACGCATACGAGTTACCTCGTCTTTGCGATTCTGCCGAGGGAGTGGTCGGAAGAGGATGAGATGCTGGCGAGGAAGAAGTGGCCTATTCTGCTGCGGAAGGAGGAAGATGGGAGCAAGTATATTGGGATGAGCAGGAAGCAGCTGAAGAAGGCTGAGAAGCAGGCGCAGAAGGATGCTGCTGAGGCTAGTGCGAAGGCGAAGGTTCAGCAGAGTGAGACGAATGGACAGAATGGAGATGCTAAAGATGCCGAAATGAAGGATGTTGAGAGTAAAGAGGAGCCAGAGGAGAAGTTTCTTGATGGCACGTCCACAAAGGGAAGGATCCGATTTCGTGGGATGTAATGATGAGTAAAGGATACCCAGAAAATGTCGTTGAAGGATAGCTATGTAGCCATACGAAAAGCCTTGTGGCTTCCAATCACAATTATTGAGAAATAACAACGGACATATTTTTATTCCTGTCCCAGTGCAAACGTTATGGAGATGCTTAACGTTTTGGTGCCCTGTTGTACTTCACCAGTGGTCAGTTGACTTCCTTAAATTCCTCGCTTCGACTTCGAAATCCAAATTTCTATCCATAACACCGCAATATAGCATTTGGTTGAATCGTGCGTGATGCCTGCAAGTGACATTTGGCATTGTTGACAAGTATTTACCAATGATCCCGCTTAAGCGAGACAAGCTATTTCCAATTCCCAAGGACGACATCATCTGCAATGACCCTCTTGATACTCCGAAAGTCAACTCATCGACAATGAGACAATTACACCACAGGCCCAAACTACAGGCCCAGATTACAGGCACACACTCAGAAGACAAAACACAATGTAGTGTTGCTTAGAATCAAGAGAATCTTTCAACAGACGCCGATAATGGTCATCGACGCTTCATATTAATTATCCGCCTTGAATCTACGGTGTGACGAGCGCTCTTTCGAGAGCTCAAGAGGTATGCCCCCACCAACGCCCGCTAGTAGTGCTCATCAATAATCATCCTGACTCCAGCCTACAAGCATTTTCAAGCCCTCGCCTTCTAATTGGGTATATTCATTCGGTGCCTTCCCCGGTACTTTCATCCTCTGGAGGAGGTCAAGTCAGCGCGTGTGTTGAAGCATAGGGTTATTGCAAGAAGAGCATTGCGTGGTAGAATCTCGGCCCAGCAGCCGTCCTGTGAAAGTCTCTCCAGCGTCTTGCTCACGGAGCCCACCGAAATTTCAACGCACGCAGGTATGCAATGCCAGTAAAAAGGCTAGTGCTTACCTCCTCTCCGTGCCATATTACCACCCACCGCTCTCTTCTTTACTCCTTCACTTTCCTCACCGTTCCCCTCAACTGACTGGACGACAGGCAGTTCCACTTCCTCACTATCGCTGCTGATGTCGATCGCAGTTCCTCCGCCATTCGGTGCATCAGTCATGTTGGTATCTTTACTTTTGCCCCTTTCTCGGTCTTCTCGTTCACGATCAGCGAGTTTCTTTTCATAGCCCTTTGCGAATTTTGCAGCCGCGTCTTGAGTTGAGACTTCCATCATAGAGAGCTTAGGTGTGCCGTTCTGGCTACCGATGGGTTCTTGGGAACCATGCTTCCGTTTGTTGTTGACTTGATAAGTAGCCAAGGCGGAAGATGAAGCATACGAATCGGATGTGACATGTGAAGGCATTGTAGCTTTCAGAACGCCGAAACCTGATCTGGCAGAGTTATCTTGTCGAGCGTGCGTGAGTGGCACATCGTTGCCAGATGGCTGTGATGACATGGGATTGTACACTCGCGCTGCAGCACTCGGAGGAGGTGCCCGGTAGGAGGTAGCCGGTTGTGGTGGACCGCTGTAGGTCGAAGTATTGCCATTGACAGGTGAAAATGATGGAGCAGGGGGAGACGCGGCTGGAGAGTAGCTTGCTCTGAATTCCTGGATTCTGGACGAAGCCGATGGGGAAATTCCAGCTGCCATACGAGCCTGCTTATCCTTCTCTCGCATACGAAGGCTGACGCCATGAGCTCGACGGATCTGACTTTTCTTGGTTGCATTTGCATTGTTGATGGATGTTATACGCCTTTGACGTTCTTCATCTGTCCACTCTTTGGGAATTGCAGCAATCTTCTCAGCAGTTTCATCCTCGGCGTCTTGTATAGCCTTCTCAAGAGCCGCTCGCTTCTCTGGTGTCAATTCGGATGGAGAGTGCCTGATAGGCTCTGGTTTCTTTGGACGACCAGGGCCACGAGGCGTGGCCAAAGGAGGTCTGGGGATTTGGACAGGTGCTTGTGGTGTTTGGGCAATTGGGCGCATTGGCTGACTTGAAGGTATGACTGGCGCCTGTGATGGAGGTGGAGGGGCGTACATTGGCGGTCGTGAAGGTGGGTATATAGGTGCTGATCCTGTCCGAGGTGGTTGAGAGACCAAAGAGCTGATTGGTGGCAGGATTGGGTGTGGTCCGACCGAGGATGGCACTGGCATTGGTGTTGGAGGTGCAATTCCTCCCCCGACGCAGACTTTTCGGAGACTGTGGTAATCGAGACCTTGTTTGGTGGTAAATCCAGATAGGCAATTCTTGCACTGCCACTTGTATCCACCTGATGGTGGTACTTTCTCGCAAACTTTCTTAGTTATGTGGTAAGTATAGCCATCAAAGGCATCTTGAGGAAAGGATTGACGGCAGTGAGTACAAATCAATGGTCCTGTCGGTACTGCTTGCGCGCGAGTATGCTGTTCCTGACGAGCTATAGCTGCAGCCGGACCCAGGTGTGGACTTGTCGTAGTTGGTCCTTTGCGAAGAGAAGAAGCCTGAGCACTTTGGGCACTTCGTGCAATCGTAGCTTGAACATGCTGAGCCTGCTGAGTGTTGAGGACTGCCTGGCGTTCTTGTTCAACGAGAAGTGGGTCTTTGTATGGATTTACTAAATGCGGTTGATATGATGATTGTTGTGGAGGGTAAGGCTGGTGATATTGCGGAGCATATTGCTTGTACGTAGGCGTCGGAATAACCTCAAGTAGCTCGACACTTCGCTCTCGACTCGGCACATTGGGGGAAACCGACTCATCCTCCTCGTCAAGAATATCATCAGCTTTGTAGCCGAGGCGCTCAGCTGTCGCAAGCCATTTAATTAAGGTCTTGCCAGGAACAGTCTTGAATCTCTCGGCGATCATATAATCCAGTGCCTGTTCAGGCAGATAATCTGCAATGGTTTCCGCTGGTGTAGTCTTCAGGACTTTCTCCAAGAATCCGGGCTTCTTCGCTGCATGTTTGAGAAGTGAATCCTTGAAGGGGCCGTCATCCTTCATAACTCTCTCTAAAATAGTCCCGTTGGCATTCTTCAGACCAGCTCGAAGAATGAATGCGATGTGAGCCTCGTCATAATTCTCGAAAAGGAACATGCGCCACTTCTCCTTCAACACTTTCTGAGCGGCTTCAGGAGAAATCTCGGCTAGAACTTCATTCAACCTCACAATCTCTTTGTCCATTGTGATGGATCGGCTGGCCATTGGTAGGTCATTGTCTGCTTGTACATTGCGCTGGATTTTTGGAGATTTTGTGTTGCCCTTTGGTGGTGCTTCAACTGCTGGAGATGTCATTTCCTCATCTGCAGTAGCTGGTGAGTTACTTCCATCTGCCTCAACCGAAGGTATCGCTGGATCGATATCTGCCGAATCTTTCCTCATTTCTTGGTCTCCACCAGTCTCTCCGGACCTTGGCTTGCCATTGGATGAATTTGATGTGGTTTGGTGGTCCTCATTCATGTCGCCAGACTCGTCTTCGTCGCTCTTTACCTCCTCCTCCTCTGAGATCATGTGACCATTTGAGATGGCCTTCTCTGGCTGAGCAGACTCGACAGCTGCTTCGGACGAAGAATCTACATCTTCCATCTCAACTTCTCGAATCTCAGATGATGAAGATGCATTTCCCATCTCAACATCTTCCAAGCTTGGCATTTTGAACTTTGGTTGATGTGGCGCGTTCGCGAGCGCGTCGCAGTGGATTTGGCTGCAAACCAGTTGATGCGCGATTGTGTTATCGCAACCCAGAACTCAAAGTCTGAGATTGCGGATGATGTTATTTGAAAAGGTCAGCATACGAGTGTGATTGCCTGTTCTGACATTTCATTAGCCATAATGATCATGCAAGGAATTGATAGCAAAGTGAGCGAGATAAATGAACAGCGTGTGTAAGGATATGCAGCTTCATACTTTACTTGTAGTGGCGCGATATCAAAAGTGTGGATGCGATGCGCATGAAACTCGCATACACCTGCGGGAAGAGAGGGAATGTAATAAAAGAGAAGGGGGTAGGGCATGGTCATTTATACCATTGCGCTATAACGATTAGCTCATAAAGCCCAAACGCGCTAGCGTTTAAAAGTTTTAAGAGCTATTATTAGGTAATGAGTAAATTGCATGACTCTGCCCGTGTTGGGACAAGCGTCGTTAGTTGATTGGATCAAGGCCGCCTTTACCACGACTTATTAAGTTTGTGAAATGTGTCGCTTAAACTGATAGCCAGAAAAGAAATGCTCTTGGATGCAGATGTGGCTAGCTGCTTGGCTAATTAATAAGTCACTGGGCAGGGTTCATTGCTAGCGCATGCATAAACAGCAATGCGCTAGCAAGCTAGTGTGTATATGTGATAAGATATGACATATATCAAAGGGACAGGATACACATATCTTGAGAATAATCTGCGTAGTTAGAAGTACTTCTACTCGTTGTCGGAAGTATTGTTGTTGATGCCGTAGCTTTCTCGCTAAGCCGGGGTTTCTGCAGACCTCGCCTTTTCATTCGATGTGAAGAATTGAACGGGGAAAGGCAATTCCACCTCGAGCGCAGGATTTCTTTCCTGGGCGTGTTTAATCTGTCAGTATCTAAGTTAGACTCACTTTCGAATACCAAATCGAGTGGTTGACGATGATGTGTTTCATGAGGAAAGAAGGAGCTCAGAAGTACTCACCTCGAATTTCACAGCCAGAACTGAAATTCCAAAGCTCCAGAGATGGCGATGCACCGATGCTTGTTCGGAAGTGGAATCACTCTCTGCGATCGTATCAAACGATAGTAGCCTTATTGTCAAATGAGCGCAAGACGATAACGTTGTTGAGTTGGACAGAATGCTGTGCCGTTGACATGAGGTTCGAGTTGAGACTGCGAAGCAAGTCAGCCTTCAGCAAAAGACAGAACACATCATCTCCTTCCTTTCTTTCTTGGACAAATTGAGTCAACCTTCAATTCAGAATTGACTGATATGGCGGAATTTTGTAGGTTGAAGTCGCAATCGTAGGGTTTGACGAGGACAGGACTTGTCCGATGTGACCTGAACTCCAGAAGTCAATTTGCAGATGTATCGATCGTCGGCCTGCCTCTTGATCCACATCAAAAACCCCTCAGAAGATTCGTTATTTGACCAGAGAGGGCCTTATGGAAGAAAGAAGAGAAGTATTAGGAAAGGCGGCTTCAAGTTGTAGATTTCAGAAGAGATATCAGACGAGAACTCGCGGGCCAGCAACTTGGTCAGACAAGCTGATAATATGTGAGCGCTCGACTTTAATGATCAACGACTATTTGTCTGTAATTCCTGTGAGGAGGTTAAAGCTAGATTCGCTTTCCAGTGATGGAAGGAGCAATGGGATGTAGAGGATTTGCCTTGAGAGCAAGCTGATAGGTGACATTTGTGGAGAGATATGCGAATTTGAACAGAGAAGGAAATAGGAAAGATGTTGTAAATAGTGAGCAATAGAGCGGGCATCAAGTTGCGAAAATCTTACTTGTATTGAACATGCTCCAGCACTCAATAAGTCTCTGGCCTGTTGAAATGTATCCATTCAGCGATCGAGGAACGCGAGTGTCTTGGATCTACTCTCCATGGATTGAAGGGTATTGCAGACCTTTAGAGTAGACTGATATTCCTTCACTCATAGACCCTTCCCTTCCGCTTCCCTTGACCTCAAAGATAATCTTCGGCGTCATGAACTCCCGTCCTGGCTTCTACCACCGCCATCTCTCACACACCTGCCTTCCTCCAATCAGCGATTTCTGGCTTGAAATGCCTTGAAACCGGAATTCTGACCAAAATTTGAAGTCATGGAGGGCACAGTCTCTGCCTCAAGTCTCCTCGTCCCTACTTCCTCATCCGGGAATCGGGAAGGTTTCCAAACCCAAATGGTCAGGCTCTTGTGCCATAGCCTGACCCAAGCTTCCCAAGCAGCCATCGCGCTGACATTTCAAACTATACCTCAACGCAAGATACGGCAAGACTTCCTCATATCATCGCATCATCCGCCCTCTTCGCCAGAGCCACTCTCCTAACCCTCTGCTCAACCATCTCCACCCTCCCCTCAACATCCGCCCACGCATCCCCCACCCCAAGAATATCCGTCGTATACCACCTCTGGATCACCGCCGCACTCCTCTCCCTCAACTCAGCGATATCCGCATTCTGAGCAGCTTGCAGGGCTTCAACCTTCGCGATTCGAGGTTGCAGGTCGATGAGTTGCGTGGAGAGTTCTGCTGGGGGGACGGGTACGTCCATGATTGATGTGAGGCGCGAGGAAGTCGAAGGGTAGGCGCTGGCGGATGCCATGACGATGGAGAGGAGCGTGGTGGTATCGAGTGTTGTGGGTATGTCTTGGGGATTTGGTGCTTGGAAGAGGTCTGGGTATTTGGAGTCTGGAATGAAGTAAGTATTTATATAGCCTTCTTTGCATTTGGAAATAAAGGGCGCATACGTAATTTGAGAAGTTCTTGAATCACTCGAGATTTCGACGCCAATTGGTGAAGAGAGTGCTCCAAACTGGCAAGTCTCTGGGTCGCTGGGGCTGCATTGCTGGAGCTTGATGTGGATTCAACTTGGCCAGAAATTGCGAATTCAATTCTTCGCAGGCGCGCCTCGAGAAGGTCAATCGTTTCCGTCGCCGTTTGGTCGAATGTATGTTCCATCGTCATGTTGGTCGCTTTTCATATATGCTTGTTGAGGGGGTGTTGAAGTTGACTGACCTGGATGTCCCCGAAATTGTTCCTGACAAGGCTGAGACCTGGTGGTCTGTGCACAAGCTGACGAGCTGACTTTCCTCCCAAGAAACAATTTCACATTTCTTTTTCTTTTGCACCTCAACACTCCTCTGTTCCAGAATCCAATTCCCCAGAGAACTCAAGATGTCGTCCATACTCTCAACCATTACATCTTACCTCCCACAACATGAGGGAATCCTCCCGAAATGGATGCTCTTCGTACGTGCTCCCCCTCGTCCCATTTGTTTACAGAAACTGACCATCCCAACAGGTCTCCCTCGTCGCGTTAGGAAACTCAATCCAATCCTACCTTACCATCTCCTACACCGCGCGTCTATACGCTGGTCCTAAACTTCCCACGCCAATCCTCTCCAGCAAGGACAAATCCACCTCCAAACCTCCCTCCAACTCCCCAGCAACACCTCTCCAGTCTCGAACTTTCGGAACCTGGACGCTGATACAATCCCTGGTTCGTGTTTACGCGGCATACAACATCTCCAACCCGCAATTCTACGAGTTGGCTTTCTTGACGTATGTTGTTGCGTGGGGACACTTTATGAGCGAGTGGTGGATCTTTGGCACGGCGAGGCTGGGAGAAGGGCTGGTTTTCCCGGTCACGATTGCGTCGAGCACTTTGGTGTGGATGTGGCTTCAATGGGGATTCTATGTTCAGTAGATGAGCTGCAATAGAGACTTGCAGACTCTAGCTTGGACTCAAGTATGGAAGGCGCTGAGGGGTTGAAAAGTCTTGGGGAGGAGAGAAGCGAGAGAAAAAGATCTAATGTCTAATGCTACCAACTCCACCTAACCACCGACCACCTAACACCCATCCATGCATACGATATAACTAGTAATATTCTCAAGATTACGCTCATTTCAAGTTCTTTCTATACAGCTCACCCCCACAATCATCCCTCAACCTCTTTGCAGCTTGCTCGGGAGTGATGTCCCGCTGTGGCTCGGCCATCAGTTCATAACCAACCAAGAATTTTCTGACAGTGGCGCTGCGAAGAAGGGGTGGGTAGAAGTGCATGTGAAGGTGCGAGCTGTTGATCTCTTCGTCTGTGCCTGAAAGAGGAGCTTGATGAATGCCGGAGCCTTGATTGCCTGTTAGCACCAAACATTTGCTGTTGAAGAGGTAGGGAGGACCGAATGAATAGAAAAAACTCACTGTATGGAAAGCTCGTCTCGAACAAGTTATCGTACCGCCTTGTGACCTCTGCCACAGCTTCCGCGAAGTCCAATTGCTCGCTCTCGCTCAGATCCACCAACGACCTCTTATGCTCCTTGCTGATAATCATGACCTCGAAAGGCCAGACAGCCCACCACGGACACACCACCAAGAAACTAGCATTCTGAAAAACAATGCGCTCTTTCTTCTCTAGTTCAACCTTGACATAATCTTCAAGCAGACTCCGGCCATTGTTCTCCTTCGCGTATTTCTGTTGTTGTTCGAGCTCTTGCGCAGGTTCTTCAGGTGTACCAGTCGTTGTCCAGATTTGGCCGTGAGGATGTGGGTTCGAGCAGCCCATTGCGGCGCCCTTGTTCTCGAAGATCTGCATCCATCTGTATTGCGCATCTGGAGGTGAGATGTCACCTGTTGGGGCTGGTTGAGGGATCTTTGCGAGCGGCGAGGAAGGCGAGAGATGTGCCGCGTATATCTGAGTCCATGTTTGAACTACGGGGAGAATTTCGGCGGGAGTGAGATCTGCGAGTGTCTTGTTGTGCGTAGGAGAGAAAGTGAGGACGTAGCATTTTCCTGTCACTGGATCGGCGCGGAGGAGCAGGTTGGAAAGGTCTGCTGTTGTCAGAAATCATGTTGACTGGATGTTTGATGTGGACTGACCTTTTGGATCTCCTTCTGCTTTGTATTCCGCCTGCGATTCTTTGACTGCGCTGTAGTCGTTCACGAAATAGAATGGCTTCTCATATTGAGGATTGACATCTCCTTGCGCCCGCTTGTTGCCAGGACAGAGGTAGCACTTGAAGCGATGTCAGAAGGAATTATATCAGCGAAGAGGTGGCGCATACCGCTGGATCATAGTCTGGGAGGGTGACTTTTGAAGGTTCTTCTTTCTGACCTCTATTGAATTGTTAGAGCGTCCAGTTGGAGGTTAGGTTGCACGACTTACTGCCATGGTCTCTTCGTACGGTGGGGGGAGACGAGTAGCCAACTACCCCGCAGTGGGTTGTATCTGCGATGCGAAATATCGTCGAGGATCTGGTCAGGCATGATGAATTTGGTGCGAGCTTGTGAAACTCTCTAAAGAATATGAATCAAGTGAGCAGTTCTGTGAGAGAGGATCAACAAAAAAATTGAAGAAACTTGGAAAACATCAGTTGAAATGACATTCGAGCGCAGCTGCTAATGGCGGGGTCCACCAGTTCCAGTTTGGCGCGCTCTGGCCCGCATGAAGCCAATTTTTTGCGGGATTCAGGGCGGGATTAGTAACCATTTTCAGGTCTAGGTCCACTGAAGGTCCTTGAACGTACTCTATCCGCGCCAATGGACAGCTTGAACATCAGATGTCGGATTATCTCCCGGCCGGGCTTTTTCAGAAGGGAATTGAGCGGAATTGCCATCGTATATCCTTTGCGAGTTGCTCCTTACCTATTTCGGGGTGACTGAGCATCCAGATTGCCACACTTCTATCTTCATGAGAATTGACTCTTGTATGTCGACCTACGCAGAACAGCTAGGCAAAAGCCCTCAGTATCATGTAAGAAAGAGCTGGTAAAGGTGCATATCCACCTCAGTTTGGAGGTTGGAAATCATAATAAGCACACCGAGGGCGAACACTTTTTCTCTTTCCACAATGCTCTAACGTCGCATCTACATTATACTAGGGGACAAATGAGCCTATGACCCAAAGTCCGTTGAATGAGCAGCGCGCATTGGACTCTTTCTTGAAACTTGTGATTCTCATTCAATAGATGAGCGGCGCCGAAGCAATTAAGCTAAAAGTAATGACGAGAAGATTCCTACTCATGAAGACACATTTCAACCAACTCCCGCTCAACGACCTCACGTACACAGATGTTATACAATCTCTTCATCTCGTTCCTACAACTCTCAGTCCCTTCCTCACACATTCGGATCCTTAATCTCCCCCTCCCTCGGCGCACTCTCTGCTATCGTCCCACAAGCCTTACATCTCCTCTTCTCTTCACTCCCCTTAAATCCATTCACCGCCTCCTTAATCTGACTCCCCAAATCCGTACAATGAAAGCTCTCCTCATAGACAATCTTCCTACAACTCTCGTTCGCACAGTACCACCTCAACGTATCAACACTGTCCGCCGGCCGAGGCTGCTCCAGCACTACGCCTACTGTGTTCGCGAAGCGCACGGGATTGTGTGGCGTGTTGGGTGGGAGAAGGAACATGCTGCCTTCGGGGATGAAAATATCTTTGAATTCGCTGCCGTCGACGACTTTGAGGAGCATTGTGCCTCGATATTGGTAGAACCATTCGGGGGTGGTGTTGATGTGGTAGTCTGTTCGGGCATTGGGACCGCCGACAATCTTTGGACAAGGGCGATTAGTTATGAATTTGGCGTAGAGATGTTTCGGGACTTACCATGACGGTCATGTCATCGTTGTAGACGCAATAATTGTTGATCGGGGGTTTTAGAAGATGGGAGTTCTCTTCCAGCCTGGAGCTTATTAGTCATCGTCCCATCTTTGGACAATCCAACTGTGCAAAGGAACAATACCATTTCGGTATATTGAGAGGTGTAGAAAGCATTTTTGCTGGTCAGTAAATGCGAATTCAAGAACCGGATATAGATCTGAAAGTTCAAAGGCAGGTGGAAGAGCTGAAAGATAAATATATCGTATGGAGGGGTACAGGTGTGGCGCTTTGGCGGGGTTATCGGCATCTCAAAAATGCGCTGATAAATGCCAATCTACAGGGGTCTCTACTAGGGGCATGCCAGCACTACCTTACTAGAGCTCGCTTCTAGTCACTAGTTCTTACTTACCGAGCCTACTGTAAATATCTTGAGGGATGACGATTACACCTGCCGACATTTCCAGACAATATCAGCATTTCACGTCATCAATGATGTTTTGAATTCAGTCCTGGTGTGAATCATCTTTTGAAATTTTACGAAGATATGGCAAACGTAATCGGGAAAGTCCCGTGAAGAACTCAGATCACCTAGGGCCGCCACTATGAACTGGTAGTGAGGGTTTATCTCGAAGCGTGGGAATGTCAGGGAGCTCCGTGAACTAGTGAATAGCTGAATGGTTCTCGACTCTGAGTGTTTGAAATAACAACTGACTCATAGTTCACAGCGCTGATTTATCACTGTCCGTTGTTATGATGGAATAAGTGTCAGATTGCCTTTTGAAGCACTGAAAACTAGGATGAAACACGCGATCTGGAAGGTTGGGAGCAATACTGCACGTACCGGATCTCAATTGGATGTCACAAAAAATACTCAGAGATGGCAGTGAAAGGCATATTTAATTTTATCCTATACACATACCAAAAGCAAAATGTGTTCCCCATCTAACTCCATCCCCTCCAAGTCGAGCTTCAAATCAAAAGTGAAGGTCTTGTTTGTGAATTACATATCTCCTATTTCCCAGTCCCTCCTTGTCTAGCAATGCCGTGTTGTTTTATGATGTGAAGCGATGTCGTACAATTGGTTGATTACAAGCCTGCGTCGGTGGCCGCTTGGAAATGTTAGATCACTGATATTGGGGGAAAATTGGGAGGTTCTTGAAAAAGGGCAGTGAGGCGGTAGACATACCCTTGTATACAGATGCGGCATCGAAAGCTACGACCGTTCCGTCGGCAGTGGACATGGCGGCGGCTTCAGTGTTGACTTGACGGGCTGTAATATCTGAAGGGTCAGCCATGTTCGTTCTGAAGTGATGAAAAGGAACCCGGGTATTGCCCATCTTCTATCAGACTCAAGAGGAGGAAGGAAAATGACTAACCATCAAGACGTTGAGGCATGGCAATAGGACCAGCAAAGGCAACAGCCACAAGGGAAAGAAGAGCAACGATAGTGAACTGCATGATTGCTGTTGTGTGGGGGACCTTTGAAAGTTTGGTAGTTGAAGGAGTGTGAGGATAAGGGTCGTCCGGCGACAAAGATATGCACTGGCTAGCAGATGAAGAATGTAGAAGTAGATGGGGAAACGGGAAAGAACGTTTGATTTAAAATTTCGAATGGAGTGAAAGATAGAGGATGAGGAAAGGAGAGAGAAAGCAGGACGGGGTGGGATGGGATATGGTATTTGTATTGCCAAGGTGGGAACAAATCCCCCTGCTTTTGCTTGGGTAGGGTAGGGGGTTTAGAGTCGGCCAAGACAGTGGTTTCGCCGCACGGGATGGAGGCCAGACTTCTGGCTGGTCTTTCTGTCATATCCCCTGCCATCCCATGATGGAGCTGTCAGCGTTGCAAGCCTGGGGTGATGGGTCCGGGAAATGTCTAATATCAAGCTTGAATTGGGGCTGATCAGGTGCTAGTGCGACTGGTGCTGTTTGGAAAGAGGCTTGTCTTGCGGCTTGGGTCTTGCGAGCTTGAATCACCTCCTCATAATTGGTTGTATGACGAGAGAAAAGAGGATCCAGGTCGTCTTGCTGTGGGCCTTGAAATCCCTCTTGGAGAAGCTGAATCTGGAGGCGAAGCATCTTGAGACGAGGCTGAGACGAGGATCGAGTAGCAGCCGTCGAAGCGAGAGGGGGACAAAGCTTATTTGACAAGCAAGCGCAGGCAAAGATGGGAAGAACAGATCCCGAAGATTCGTTCATGCGTTACGAGGCCTTTGTTCTCAGACCATATTCAAGCTTATTATTTCGGGATCCCGCATGCTTTTGGCTGTTCGTCAGATGTGAAGCTGAGTGTTGTGATCGAAAAGGAAGTTCGGACTCTGGAAAGACGAAGATGTGAAACGAGATTCAGGGGTACCACGTGAGCGACTTTTGGTTTTGTTTGGTGACTTCAGGGACTGCAATTTTTCGTAGAGAACCTGATGATAGTACTGGTTCTTTCGATGACTGAGAAGCAATTGCCCACTGTTGTAATGAGAAGTGAATATGGCGTGCAGCTTCTGCTGATATCAGCTAAAGCTAGCTTATCCAAGCTGAATACCCGAAACGGTAAGCTCGGGTCGCCCCAAATCGACCCCGCCATGGATACCCCTCTTCTAGTCTTCTAAAGCCAACCTTGGAGCAACCTCCGTCAACATTCAACACTTCGATATTAGCTTTCTTACTCCCACTCGGACACACTCTACGTCGCCCAAAACATCGTCATGGCCTCCGTAGAGCATTGTCTCTACTGCTTCGATGTTCTTGCTACAACCCTGGAGAACACAGACGCACACCCCATCTCCCTTCAACGAATTCAAGAGACATGGCCGTTGTACCCAAAGGGCCTCGAAGACGATTCCGACCTGGCCTCTCCAGAGCCTGACTATGACCTTAAAGAGCCCGTGAACGACCCTCCGGTCAAAGATGAAATAGACAAACTGGAAGCAGCAGCAGACAAAGCCTCATCCTCCCGACTCCGGCTCCCAGCCCTACAACGACTAGGTCGCTCAAGCAATTCTCCAGCCTCATCATCTTCTACCCCTAGTTCTGCATCATCAACTTCTCTTGCGCCTTCTACGACAGCAACAACTCCAGAATCCTTCAGTCCTGTTGGTCTCAATTCCCGTCGCACCTCTCAGCGCGCATCAATTACTGCGTCCCCGCTCTTTGTGACATGGAATACCGTCTCGCCCACATCCTCTAACCGTTCTCTCCGTGGTTGCATTGGGACTTTCGAGCCACAGAATTTGTCAGTCGGTCTTGAACAATACACCATAATCTCTGCTCTTGAAGACACCCGATTCTCCCCGATCACCTCGTCCGAACTCCCCTCCCTTGAGGTATCTGTAACTCTACTTACGGACTTCGAGGATGCAAAGGATCAACTAGATTGGGACCTCGGTGTTCATGGCTTGAAGATCAATTTCACTGCGAAGAATAGGCGGTACGGGGCTTGTTACTTGCCGGATGTGCCAGTGGAGCAGGGCTGGACTAAAGAGGAGACAGTCATCAGTCTAATGAGGAAAGGTGGTTGGACTGGACGGCGGGACAAGTGGAGGGAGGTTCAAGATTTCAAAGCGACGAGGTTCCAGGGGAAGGCGGAAAGCTTGAGATGGGAGGAGTATAGCAAGTGGAAGAAGTGGGTGGAAAGCATTAATGAGGACTAACTTGAAGAGAGAGATATTGTTATAGATGTGGTTTAGAAAGGGGTTGGTAGACGGCTGGTTAGAGCAGAGGTTATGGTAAAGGCGTTTGAAGGTTGATAGCAATAGTGGAGCCGGATGGGAAGGATTATGGTCGGTCTCTTTTCTCTGCTTCTTGCAATTATTTCTTCTGTTACAACTACGTCGAGTTAGGGGTTACTTCAGGTAGGTAGCCAGATGGCCAGCTACACAAAGTCTGCTCAGTCAAATAATCTTTCAATAGAACTGTTGCAGCTGGCCATGGGACGCTAATACCGTTGGTATGTTTTGTCCAGCCATGGACAACCGTGGATGGCAGCTGGGCCTCTGAACTCCTCTCGAATTCGATTTGGAGCCTCAATCGGTGTGCTTGATTATTTCCATCAAATGCCTTTGGATATGTCCTGCCTCCTAACTCCGCCAGAGATTACATGCTTCTAATATATCATGAGTTGGGGCGCAACGCTATTCTTCCTCCAACCATGCGTATTTTTATCCATGTCCCGGCAACTACATGTCACACATACAAATTGCATTGATCCGCACCAAGCAGTATCTGAACTCGCTCACCCGATCCGGCCCAGACATGACGGAGTGATGGAGTTAAGGTAGATTAAAGCCACGGTCAAAGCCATGCAGGAGTTCTTGATGGTGAGACTAGGTACATCGGGCCATTTTCCAAGGCTCATAAATACCACAACATTGCAAAGCTCGGGACGAGTAGAAAATTGCCATATTGACAGTTCGACATCGAGCTACCCGAATGTCCCGAAGCCGAGTCAGATCATTCGAAGCCTGCAGAAGCAGTCTGTACCTGCCCCGCACCAATGAAACCGGCATACAAACTTTGACGATTCATGATGCTGATGACCTGCATATGGAGATATTGGAGGGCAGTGATTGGGGAAGGCTCCTTTGCTGTGCAGCTTCACATGCAATATCACGTCCTCAACAGATTCCAGACCGGGCACTGGTATCTCACCTCATCTCCCAATTCGCCGACAATTTGGTAACTTTCGACCCGATGTCTATTCTAGAGCAATGACATGAGCATAAATCGACCATCAATGGCCATTAATGGGACCATCAATCTGAAATCATGCTATACATTATTTTGCTGGATATTCATGAAATTCGAGAAGATGCGGGAAAGAAGAGGCTTGAAGCGAGAAGGACAAAACATAGTCCGCAAAGAGAGATAGCGCTGGTGATCTCTGGAAATATCGCCCCGATATCTTGGCAAAACATGTGAAGGCCTGCTGACTTGACCCTTGAACCAATGAGAGAACATCAATTGTGTACCTCCACATCCCCACCTCGAAGCTGCTGAAATCGAAGAGTGAGAGCCCTGAATGCGTCCCATCTGTACTTCTCAAGTTTTGTCTCTCTCTGTTCTTCACCATAGTTGATAGCTTATATTTCATGCTTTCGGTTCACATATTGTCCTTCTAGAAGTTCAATTGACACGGACACCATTACACTGCCGAGGAAAAAGGGTTGAGGTTTAGACTTTACGAGCATATTACGAAAAGACATCGTTACCTACACCATCGAGTACCGCGGCTGCAACAACAGGAGGAACACGCACGACAAGAGAGGGATAATCGCCGAAGTAGCACGAAAGCATCAGAAGCCCACTGCTCAGGACAAATTATTCATGACTTCGCCTTGAAACCCCACCATCAAAAGTCCAGGACAGAGAACTGTGGTGAAGGAACGTAAACACTGGAAGGATCAACAACCTCACAAAACAACACAAGATCCAAAATGTCCTCCTCACAACCACAAATCTACCGCCCCAAACCTCGCCGTCCCTTCGCCCCCTTCGATCAGTCTTCTGCACCACAACAACCACCCTCTCCTCAGCTCGCGCCCTCCGAGCCACCCTCTAGAACCCATTCCTTCCTCAACCTCACTTCATCAACACTCCTAGGCATATACTCACCCACCAGTTACCAAGCAGACGACATCTCGTCCACACCATGGGGAACCGGCGCGCAGACACCGCGGACACAATCCCTCTCAGCTCCCGTTCCTACACGTCCGAGAACGAAATCGCAAGCTCATCTCCCGCCTCAACAGTCTACAACATCCAGCGTGTTGGCCTTGGGACTGCGGAGTATACTATTATTCAGTATGGGTATGGGCTATGGAGTTCTGGTCCGCCATCTTCATGATGACAGACAGCTGGCGCCGTTCCAGGTAGAAGGAATCATCAAGCCGCGGAACGACTGGCGATATCTCGTATTCTGGGGCGTGGCAGGCGTGTTGCTGGGAAGTCTGATGCCGTGGGTCGATACGCTGTTCTTGGAGTCTGAAGAAGAAGTAGTGTCTGGCTCTGCAGAGGCAGAAGGAGAGGAAGAGGGCAGTGAGAGCGGGATCTTTGGAGCGGATTGGACGCCGGTTGTTAGGAGCGTTGGTGCCTTTGTGGGTATTGCTTATGCTATTGTATGGTTCCCCTTGTTCCCTTCTTTCTTCATATACTCCTCAGCCTTTTTCCCCTATGCGCAAAATATGGCGAGTACGGTATGCTAATCGTGCACAGCGCAAACTCCCATGGGCATCAACTCTCCAAGCCTCCCTGACTCTCTTCCTTGTCAATCCAGTTCTCTGGTACCTAGTCGACCGCTCCAAACCTGGCTTCCTTCTCTCCGCCTTTGTCGGCGCGACTGGCACTGCTCTCCTCCTCGCCTCCAATCCCGACATGATGCCTTCACCCGCCGCTGCCGGCATGCCTAAAAGCAACAAAAACTCTACCTCAAAATATCTAGGTAGTTTAGGCGGCGAACTGGGGCTTGGTGGAGTGAGGAGGGAGACAATCGAGGGCGGGATCTGGATTCTTAGCGTCTTATTTTGTAGCTGTGTTTGTTTTGGAAATATTGGGAGGAGACTTGCTTTGAGCGGGAGAAAACGAGTAGGAGGAGGGAGATAGTTGGAAGTTTTGGACTACTTGTATGCATGAATGCTTGTATAGTAGGAAGGGTATCGGACTCAAAAATCACGTCGAGGGTTCTCTCGTCGCACGTTTCGATGGGCATTGAAGGTTTGCATGGAAGGCTTGGTCTGGATGGGTCTGAATGGCATTGGGCTTAGGTTGTAAGGAAGAGAAGGCGATCGGGCTTGGATGATCGGGCTTGGATATACCAGCTACAGTACTCGATACCTGCAGTCAAGCGAAAATTGGGAGTTTGATATATCGGGTGCATGCAAGGGAGAGCAAAATGGACGAATTCTACTTCTCGAACAGATTTCGACTTTCAAGCCTCGCTTCAAAGTTGGTATCACTCAAGTGATGGGGGGATCTGAGTATTCTGCAAGTGTAAACTCATTCGCCGTCACATTTACCTGTTCTCAAAGAGCTTTCCCAAATGTCTTAAGCTGGGTTTGTACTTTACTATGCAATTGTGTAGTTTCATCTTGTTTATTCTGTCGATAGAATTCCTCGAACCTCGTCTCGCTTAGAGAACTTCAACTGACAGGACGGTGTATTGACAAGTCGCCGCAACCAAACCCCAACCTTCTTATCACTTCTATCGCATAGATTGTCAAGTCCTGTGAAAATCCAAACAGACCAGTCCCTCATCGCTCCCGGCTCCAGGTGTATCGGTGTCTCGACCATGATAATCTCAATCATGACATGCCATGCATTCCTCCGCAATACAAGGTTTCCTTGGGACTTCGAGACCCTGGTTTTGATGTCGCAGTCTATCTCGTCCGCAGCTGAATATTCTGAGATAGCAGTCTCCTGCTACAATTACTAGCAGACAGATCGTCGTCGGTACGGGCTCCCACTCTTAATTAACCTCCACATAGCCAGATCACAAAGCCTCGGCACTCTCCAGAATCCCCAGCGCTCGCCCAATAAGATGCACACTCCCCGTGATCAGAACATGAACCTTCCCCTTCTCCTGGCTCAGATCTCGAACCTGATCAAAAGCGTCCTCGACGCTAGGCAGGACATGTATTTCTGACATGGAAGATGAGTCTAAAGATCGCCATTTCTCGGCAAATGTCTTCTGCATGGTGAGCCCGGCGAGGGCTGATGAATCCGCCGAGAGGTTGATGTGGTCTGGAGAATTTAGCGAGGTACGGACTTTAAGTTCAAGTCAAGTGCAGAGCAGACCTATCTTTGAAGCTTGAGCAGATGGGACGGTGGGACAGAAGATGACATGTTCGAAATTGACATTATTTTGGGATTTGATGGCGTTGTAAAGCCCTTCTAAGATTTCAACAGGTTCACGATGACCCTGTTGGTTGAAGATGAGGATGCGGGGTCCCGATCTAGAATTCCTGTAAGCATATTTCAAATGTATGAGAGGAGAAGCATACTTCGGAGCACATTCATCACCAAACCATTTCGCTGCAATTTTGATACTGTCTGCTGTGTGAGCACCATCCAGATACCATGTTATATCCCCATCGACCTTCGTTTCGCATCTCCCTCGCAAGCCCACTTGTTCGAGACCGTCGACGAATTCTTTTTCCAGGTACTGCGGATCAGGTTGGAAACTTGGGTCCAGGGTTTTGAGCAAGGATTCTGTCAGGGCGATTGCAAGACTTGCATTCGATTTCTGGAATGGGGCATTCGGTCGAATCTTCACAGCTTCCAGTCGAGGGTCCAGGCCAACAACGCTGAGAGACTTCACATTTCTCTCCTTCGCCCTCTTCTCGATGACCTCCATAGCAGGTGGTAGCTGTGGTACCGTAAAAGATTGAACGTCCTTCTTCTGTATGCCTGCTTTATGCCACGCAATCTTGTCAATCGTGTCGCCAAGCGCAGGCGTATGGTCGATACCCAACGCCGAGATACCCGTCACTGTCGGACGATCCACAATGTTTGTCGAATCATGCTCACCGCCCATACCCACTTCATAAATCGCAGCATCAACTTTCTCTTGCAGGAAAACGTGGTAGCTCATCAAATTCAGATATCGGAAGTACACGGGCTTCTCGAAAGGGACGTCGGAATGCGCAGCTGCAGTTTCTAGACTGTCCCAGACTTCAAAGAAGTATTTTGCGAAGAGATCGGCCGATAATGGAACGGAGTTGATGCGGATTCGCTCTCGTACAGCAATGAGATGAGGGGAGGTGAAAAGACCAATATTTTGGGGTATGCCATGTGATCTACGATATTGTGACAGCATCGAATCGACATACGCACATGTTGAGCCTTTACCTTTGGTGCCGGCGACATGTACGATGTGGAGTCTGTCCAAGTCTCGTTGCTAAGTCTTGTCAACAATTGTGCAGAGTATTCGAGAGGTGTTCGTACTGAATAACCAATTCTCACGAGACATTTTCTCATTTCAAAATTTGCGCCTTCGTCGATATTGATATTGGCATCCCAACGCTTTTTGAGCACTTCATATGGTGTCTGGAGCGTATTGAGAATCTTTATGGCGTCCTGCTTCCTCTTAGAAAGTGTTATAGTTCGGAATTGGGTGTCAAACATCGTAAGTCCTTGAAGGTACCATGCATCGTGTTGAAGATGAGAACATTCGACACCTCGATTCGCAAAAGACTGGCCATGCGGCTTTTCGCAGCCAAAGCCTTAGTCTTGAGGACTGCATGGCAGCTCACCGTCATACCCAGAAGACCGGACGGCCAGTACTCATCTGCTCGAAAACAACAAACGAGATCTTAAAAGCCCATTTCCATTGGTGATGTACAACATAAGCGAGGGCCAAGGCCTCGAAGACGCTAAGCCTAGGCTTTCTACCAGCCTCGTCTGCACAGCCACATGTAGTCTCAGCCTCGCCGACAACCCCTCCTCTTGGAATCAACTTCCTTCAACAGCATCACGTCCGGTCTCAAGAATCATCGTCTCTGCTGCAAAATGACTACTAGAGCTGCTAGTCACGCTGGATCGTGGTATTCATCCAGGGGTACCACGCTTTCAAACGAGCTCGATCAGTGGCTTGCACAAGTGCCAGCCTCGATCGACGGAACACAGCTGCCAGTCCCAGGCGCAAGAATCATCATTGCGCCGTGAGTAAGCTGTTGTTATACTGGTTGATATCTTGTACTAAGACTAGGAAGACATGCAGGCTATTCATATTCTGGTCCTGCAGCAGCTTGGGCATACAAATCGCTTGACCTGTCGAATGCCAAACGCATCTTCCTTCTTGGTCCTTCACATGCTTTATATCTCCCGGGATGTGCAACATCGAAGCATGGGAAATATGCTACGCCGCTAGGAGATTTGATGATTGATATCGAGACTGTGAAAGAGCTGCAAGGGACTGGAAAGTTTGACAAGATGAGCACGGATGCCGACGAGACGGAGCACAGTATGGAGATGCACCTTCCATACATCTATAAAATGCTCTCGCAGTCCTTCAAATCAGCTGCCGAATACCCACCTCTCGTTCCAATTCTGGTCGGCAACACGAATGCAGATGCGGAGAAGTCGTATGGGAAGATACTAGCACCATACCTTGCAGACCCAACATCGGTCTTCGTCGTTTCCTCAGACTTCTGCCACTGGGGTCTTCGCTTCCAATACACTTACTACCTCCCAGCTTCACCCTCATCTGTAGCAGCGAGCTCGGGCGGCGGATACTCCTTAAAGAGAAGAGACAAAGATCCGACGAATCCTCCTATTCACGACAGCATTGGACGGCTTGACAAGCTCGCCATGGATGCCATCGAGACAGGCAAACATGAGGAGTTCTTGGGCAACTTGAGAGAGACCGGTAACACCGTCTGTGGGAGACATCCAATAGGCGTGGTAATGGCTGCTATAGAAGTGCTGGAGAAAGCGGGTAAGATTGACGGGAAAGATAAGGGGAAGTTCAAGTTCGTGAGATATGAGAGAAGCAGCGAGGTAGAAGAGATCAGCGACTCGTCTGTCAGTTATGCGAGCGCATATGCGGTGCTTTGATTGCAACTTAGGAACACTTACAGCCTCTGAATTAGACGATTGAGACTTCCTTTGCATGTATTACCTTGGCAAATTACTACCTGGTCTCGTCATGTTCAATCAGAGTCAAGTGCCCAGCTCAAGACTTGGAAAGTCTGCACAGTTGCAAACAAATTCTTATAATAAACTTGAAGCATCGGATGTACTCAAGCTCAGCATTGACATCATGGGGAATGGAGTGACACTCTCGTAGGGTCTCATCAAGGGTCCGCGGTACCAATATTTGTGCTGTGCTTCCGAGAAATAGTGATGAGGAAAGGTCTGAATCCTTCCGAAGCGCGTTTTCGAAGTATTGCCTGCCTCAAAAGCAGATGAAATCATGATAGAGGTGCAGAAACTGCTTCTGTTCGGCGCTTCTGTAGATTCTGTTGTCAAAACAGAGTGTTCCATTACTAGGGACCGGACACAATCCCTAACTTCTTAAAGGCTCTTGTCAACCTTTTTCCATCACTCAGATCATTCCGTTAGGTCCTTAGACCTCACACGTTCAGATCGTTCCAGCGAGGAATTGCAAGTTGACTCAACAGGCCAAGTTTGCATTGCATGGGTATCTCTCTTCTTCGCTGAAACTCGATACTCGCAATCAAGAGTAAAATACTGCCACCTTTACGCACCACAACAAATCCCTTTAGAAATCTATCCGAGATCTTCTGTCACATTTGGGCCCCCTCCCCCCTTGTCCCCAGTTGCGTTGCCCTTGGTTTGCACTATCGCCCCAAGAGCCAGCCAAGTAGATGCAAAAGCAAGTATGGCCCCATTTCACTCATTTCCGCTTTCTCCATTGCCTGTTTCAGAGGTCTGCGTGGTATCGGTGGTTTGGAGTAGAAAAAGTGCACCGCCGACCAGGTGCTGACTGCCTGTGATGAGAGTCTGCACACTACCATATGCCTCGCCAATATCCCTTGCGAGATCTAAAGCTCCTCGAATAGTCGGCTCAAATGAGATATTCGCATCAGGATGAGCTCTCCTCCAGATAGTCGCATAACTTTGTTGGTCTGCAGATGGTGTCTTCAAGAATTCGGATTGTGGATCTGATCTTGGGTCAGCAGAGAGAACTTCCGCGAACTTGACGAGTGTGCATACTATCTTTGGCTTCAGCATCATGGTCTAATGCGTACGTCGTGAAGATAACGTGTTGTATCCCACTGCTCGCAAGTGAGATTGCCAGACGTTGGAAAACAGCTGCTGCATCTCTCTGATTCGTAATCATGCTGAAAATGAGAATCCGAGCCACAGGTGAGGTAATTCTAAAGGTCTCAGCGCTGGTTGGAGAGTATCAGAAAGGCTTCATACGTTTGCATTTTGGATGTCTCGAGGAACCATTCAGCAGCTATGCCAACACTCATCTCATTATGTGCGGAATCTAAGAACCACTGATATTGATTCTCCCTGACAATTTGAAAGCGCCCCGGCCATGAGAATTGTTTTATGCCTTGAAGTATATCAGATGAAGTCAAATTGGAAGAGCTCTTATCGTCCATTTGATCGAGGAAAGAGCGCACAGTCGCAACAGCCACTGAGCAGTTCGTCCGTTGAACGGCTGGCTTGAGCTGCACTATGTCGCTAGGGAGAGAAGTGTCAGGTTCGGCGAATTGGAGATTGACCCCTTTTTCAGATGCTCGTTTTCGTAGTGCCTCTGTAGCTCTACTTTCTTGGGGTGCCGAAATTGCTTGCGCTCCAGGTTTGAAGATTCCAGCTTTGTGCCATGCAATACTCTCGATCGAGGAGCCTAGCTGTTTCACATGATCTAATCCAAGTGTCGTAACGACAGTGGCGATAGGTTTCTCGATGAAATTTGTAGAATCATACTCACCTCCATGGTGAGTCTCAAATATGGCGGCGTCAACACCTTCCCTTATGAAGATGTGGAAAGCTAAAAGTGCGAGTAATTGAAGATGACGAGGTCTGGTAGCGAATTCTTGGGAGCCGCTTCGTGTCAAAAGGTTGTCCACCTCGAAGATGTATTTCGCAAATAGATCTCTGGAAAGAGGCTCAAAATTGATTCGAATCCTCTCCTCTGGGTAGATGAGATGTGGTGAAGTGTACAGACCAACCTTCCGTGGGAACCCACTTCGTTTCGCGTGAGCTCTCAGTATAGAATCAATAAATGCACATGTACTTCCTTTTCCCTTGGTCCCAGCGACATGAATGATATTCAGCTTGTTGATGCTGGCGGCCTGCCGCTGTCAGCATCAGCATATACCAGAATTCGGTCGACTAATACTGAATGACCAAGTTCACCTAGCCATTGCTTCATCCCCAGGATACTCGGTGTTCCTTTGAAGTCGGATCCTCCCGTCAAAGTGGGCATCCGCGTTAGTTCAGGAGTGTTCTTCAAAGGCTCTGTGCTTGGCCTTGACGGCCGGATTCTTCCATTCAAAAGCGCTATAGCTTTCTGCTCCAAGTTAGAGACCGTCAAATAAATGCAGCGTTTGACTTCACCTGGTAATTCGTATCCATAGTGAGTAAATGCCGAGCCCGATTCATCGTTATGGTAAGTACTTTGCTTGGGGAAACAGACGTGAAGGTTTCGGGTTGCTGTCTACCGAGACCCACAAATGCCACAATAAGGTGATGGTGTCTCCAGCTGTCACGTGAAATAGAGTTCTCGGTTGCAGCCAGCCTGGAAGCAGCATTCGAACTGCTCAGCGACCACTTGTTGAGGAATAGATTCTCTTCTGTTGCATATGTACGCGCTGAAGCGCTCTCAATCTGGCTTCAATCACATCAAACGCTCTGAGCCTCTGGAACTGACAAGCGTATTATCCGACGATCTTACCGTATTGACTCTAACCACCGTCGGCACCGAGCCGCATTCTCATATTACGGATGAGCAGCCGAAGAACCGCCCTGTGCCCCAAATGATAAGGAGGGGCAGCTCGAATGGTTGACAAATCCGTACAGATAATCTCCATCAGAAAGGCGGTTCAATAGTACGACTACGTATGGATGACGCATATTAGGTATGAGAGAAGCCAAGTTCTGCTCGCAGTTGCCGCAAAGCGAACGCTATAGACACGGTTTTAGTGACGGTACAGTGCTCCGTACATACGGGCAAACCCCATGTCGGATGAGATGCAGTGTGGAAGGACATTTGCAGTTCATTGTACCGTATGAGTATCGTACGAGCAGGGGTCAGCTTTCTACACAGTCAACGTCGATCCAGCAGAGCGATAATAAGTTAATAAATCCCTAGGCCACCTCTATAGACGATATGTACGACGAAGGAAAGCCTCATTAGAAGTTCCCTTCTGCAGGCTGTATTGAAATGTGAGGGTGGCTGGACATAAAACAAGGTTCGGAATTAAGATGTCCCTGTCGTAATCATGGTCCAATGAGAGACGGTTTGTCGTAGAACTAGACAGACGTTCAATATCATTGCACAGCAAACGCAAGGCTGACCTGTCGATCGGACTCCGAAGGAGACACCCCCGGGAGATATGGTGTAAAGCATACTAGAATTTAGATGGTGTCAACCTCCAAGAATACGTTTCATTCCTTCCTATCGCACAAAACATTGCTTTCCTGTCAGCCCTCTCCATTGACCAGGCACAGGTATCGAGCTCTGGCTTGCATCAATACACTTGACCAGCAAGTCATTCTGGCGTCATCAAAGAGACCCAACAGGATGTCGTACTTTGAATATCGACCGCTGACACCGAAAAGGGGGAGAATTCGTCTTATCGAACTTCTGCCCGAAACGCATCAACCGGTGGAAAGTCCTTTGGAGACACATCGTTGTGATCCCGCTCGTTCCGAGTCAAGCAACCGCATATCCTGCACACTCTTTCATATATCGCTCGAAGATGCGCCTGCATACACCGCGCTCTCTTACAGTTGGGGAGATACAGCTCGAGGGGTTGAAATTCTTGTGAATGGCGCCACCATTATGGTCACACCAAATCTCGAGGCGGCCCTTCGTCATTTGAGGTTACCAGATAAGGCTCTCAACCTATGGGTAGACTTTCTGTGCATTGACCAAAGCAACGACGTAGAGAAAAACGAGCAGCTAGAGCAAATGCGACAAATATATGTACAAGCTGTTTCAGTCATTGCCTGGCTAGGTCCGGCTGAAAACGATAGCGATACCGCACTACATTGGATTCAGCAATATGGTAGCCGCTCGTTGGATTTGGGAATTGGAACAAAACCGGAGCTTCGCCTGCGTTCTCTCTTGGAAGTACTTGAGGCAGATGGGAAAGGCTGTGTCGATGCGAGGCTACACAAATTTGCCAAAGACTTGAGGGACGACTTGTCTTCCACAAATCTTGAGAATGCGAACATCGTCACTGCGTTATACAGATTATTCAAGCGTCCATTTTGGAGTCGTGTCTGGGTGATCCAAGAGCTAAGCAGTGCATCGAGGTTGACCTTTATGTGTGGCAATACCACGGTGAAGGACGACCATCTCAACCACGCCGCAAGGCTACTCAGGAATTTCGGCCAGTATCAGTACTTACAACGACTACACGACTTGCCAGCCCCCCATGCGCCGGAAATTTCTGTCAATTCTATTGATACACGTGATTCGATCATTCTGATAAAGTCACGAAGAGCCGCTGAACCATCTCCACTCATTTATCTCATGCGCTCCTTTCGCCACTTTCATGCAACAGACCCCAGAGATAAATTATTTGCCCTACTTGGCATTGCAAAAGATACCGAAGCCCTTGGTCTTCATCCGGACTACCGCAAATCCTGCCAGGAAGTTTATAGCGATTTCGCCCGGGCACTTATTCGACATGGATACCTTGAGATCTTGTCTCTCTGCGAGCTCCCAAAAAAAATCGACGGACTTCCTTCGTGGGTTCACGACTGGTCGGCCAAGGGCTATCGAGCTCCTCTGCAGCAGAGATCACTCAATAGAAGAGCGCGGCCTATCACAAGTATGTTAGAGCCCAAATTCTCAGCATCCAGAACCTACCAGACTACAAGCCTAGAAGACCAGCACATAACAAGTTGGAGAATGCCGTTGTCGCTTTGCGCTACGTTTCTGGGCGAAGTGCAGCAAGTAGGCATGAGTTGGGAGCGTGATGGCTATGGACAATGGCTACACGATTTACAGAGACTGTCTAGCCTGATTCCTGACACTTCAATCACGTCTGGCGGAGCAGCTCGCGCGGTCTGGCGCACAGCGGTAGCAGACCAGGAGGTCCGACGCGGAATAGGAAAGCCTAGACTATCCGAGGAGAAGGTTCGCTTTGTACATGAGTCACTGAAAGATATTGATGTGAACCTTCTGGATGCGCAAAGGTTCACTTGTGCAGGTCTAGGTGATTACTGCGAACAGCTACGGGTTATTGCTCAAGGCCGTCGACTTCTACTGGCGTCGGGCATCTACTTGGGACTCGGCCCTCGCGAAACAGAACCGGGGGATCTTGTCTTCATTATCCTTGGAGCCGACACCCCCTATATTCTGCGTCGGTCCGGTCAGGATCAAACATTACAGCTTGTTGGAGAGGCATATATACATGGTGTCATGGATGGAGAAGCAATGGACGAAAGCCCTGTTATCGAGGAAATTTCAATAAGCTAGGTGATATGTTTTTTCTCTGCGCTATACCCATTGTTGGTTTCGAAGCCACCAAACAGTTCATACCTTGGAAATTTGGGGTTCAGTTCATTCACGTAGAGAGAGTTGGCCAATGTTTGATTTGTTTATCTTTTCACATCTCGTCTCAGTTCACTAGAGTATCCTGATACATTTAGTTCTCATGATACATTCTCGGAATGTTGTTGCAACTTCTCTGACTATAGCATACTCTTCAAGGCCTCATATTTTGGATGAGACAATTGAGCTCTTTATGTAACAATGGGACATGCCGTTGTATAACACTCGTGTCGGGGAGCTCTTTTACATAACGATCGAGCGGTAAGAGGGCTGTTAGATGTGTTTGATGCTACCTAACTGCAATAAATCTAGTGAAGCAATTTGCTACTATCGTCTAGAGGTGAAGCCTTCTTATGCTCAAAGTATCTTTCGCCTTTGTTGTTGAACTCGGTAAAAATCTTTGGCTCAATCTGGGGGTGTGATTCTTGGCGAGAGAGGGGATCTTGGGGCGCCCCGCCCCTGCCCCTCGTCGGTTCGAGATGCGCCGAAGACAACAGCTGGGATTATCGATTCCGGAATCTTGGCTCTCGTCCTTCAAATAAAAGTTGCGGAAAGAAAAGAATTCTTTAGACCGAGGTCTCCGAGTCAGGAAAGATAATATAACATCTTCCCTTCCCCCAAGTTTCCCTTCTATTTCCCACATCTTCCAGAACGCTTCCAGACACCAATTGATCCAGAAAGCCAGTAGCAAGAGCTGCCACATCGTCAAAATGCCTACCACCTTCTCAGATGTCACATCTGCTTCTGTTCACGATGCCATTGCCCTTCTCACCGACAATTTGGTGAACATCAAAGACACCACTGGAGAATTCCTTATGACCCTTCCCGATGGTCGCGTAATCGACACCAAAGGATGGAATGATTGGGAATGGACACACGGCGTGGGACTTTATGGTCTTTACAAGTACCAGAACTTGACTTCCTCGCCATCAACTCTCAAGATCATCCAAGACTGGTTTGCGAACCGCTTCGCAGCAGGTGGCACGACCAAGAATATCAACACTATGGCTGCGTTCTTGACGCTCGCATATTTGTACGAGGAGACTGGCGAGAAAACATATTTGCCTTGGTTAGATGCATGGGCTGAATGGGCCATGTATGACCTCGAGAGAACGGAATATGGAGGCATGCAACATATCACCTATCTAACACCCAATACCCAACAACTCTGGGACGACACTCTCATGATGACCGTTCTCCCACTCGCCAAAATCGGGAAAGTGCTCAACAGACCACACTACGTTGAAGAAGCGAAGCGGCAATTTCTCATCCACATCAAATACTTATTCGATCCTACCTCGGGACTATGGTTCCATGGTTGGCAATTCGACGAGAGTGCTGAGGGAGGCGTTGGTCACAACTTTGCTCGTGCGCGGTGGGCGAGAGGAAACTCTTGGATCACGATTGTGATTCCAGAATTCATCGAGCTATTAGATCTCGCCCCAACCGATCCTCTACGAATCCACCTCATCGACACGTTAGAAGCACAGTGCCGCGCCCTGAAGAGATACCAAGACAAGTCCGGACTCTGGCGTACACTGCTCGATGTTTCCGACGAAGGGTCATATCTGGAGTCTTCTGCTACTGCTGGTTTTGCATACGGTATCTTGAAGGCAGTCAGGAAGAAGTATATCAGTGCGGAATATGAGGAGGTTGCTGTGCGGGCTGTGAAGGCGGTTATGGGTCAGATTGATGAGAGGGGTGAACTGCTGAATACGAGTTTCGGCACGGGAATGGGAGATTCTCTGCAGTTTTATAAGGATATTAAGAGGACAAGCATGCCATACGGACAAGCCATGGCGATCATGTGTCTTGGTGAGTTCTTGAGAAAGTTTCTATAGATAATGAAAATGGTTGAAAGTTCTGTGCTTGGTGCATACTTCTGCATAAATCTTCACTGGTAGAACATAACTGCGTAATTTACATAACTCGACAAAGGAGTCAAGGCAGACTAAAATCAACATCATTCATAGAGCAAGCCCCGATCCTGGCAACGTTGAAATAAATGGGAGCCTGCATGCCTAGCCAAAATTCCCAAGTACAATTGATGTACCTAAGCCGGCGAAGAAGGCAAGAAGACATGTGACTCACTACTACTGTGGACTTCGCAGGACCACATGCCATCATTCTCTTTTGAAAAGATTGAACACGGCCTGAAAGGGGATCTGTGCTAGATCATGATAACCACTGAAACCTCAAAGTTGCAAGTATGTTCTCAGAACCTTGGTCTGTCCACAGTATCCCTTCAGTAGGTATTCAACATCTCCGTTCCCTAGTCAGCTCCCGTAATAGTACAAACGCGGCTCCGAACATGCAAACAGAGTCCGAGTACTACCTATACCGAGGGCCGTTATGTACGTTCCCGGATCCAAGCAAACGAAAAGATCATGCCTGTGATGCTGGTTGAAATGTGTGTGTGAGTCTGTCAGAGGAAGGGTTCTTGACTCACATAGCATGGACCTCCCCATGGCCTCACCACGCTGGCATTCCCCTCCATCAGCTCGTCATCACGACCTTGCCATTGGGCAAATAGCCTCAAACGCAAACGACGAGTACCCCTCTCGCTCCTATGAATAGAGCTTTTTTGTGACGAATACCGTGCAGTACAGAAGGTAAAACTGGCCCCTAACCCACCATTGTAGCGGTGAAGGTGGAATGCATCCAATCAACAGCCGAGACGTCGATGACTAATGGCTCAAGATGGAGACGGAGGGGTTCTGTCCACTAGTGGCAGATCAAGCTAGGCGAGAAATAATATCTTCTACGTCCCGCCGCATCATGGCCTTTTTCTTCTCTTTTTCCTCACCACCAAACTCAACCTCCAACAGACAACGAAGTCACACTAAAATACACATAAAATACACCCTCAATACCTTACCCTTCGTCGAAATCATGCCACAGGCTATCGCTGAGCTGTGAACGCCTACTGCGGGCGTGCGAACCCAGCACGTCCGCAGTCCTTCAGCCAACGAGACTTTCAATAACTATCGACCTCGACGAAGCACCAGACTCTTACTGTCTAATCCCGCAGCGGCCTGCGACGGAGAGTTTGCCCAATACAACAAATTATACAGAGTGACGCTCTTTGCCTCGAGGAGTGGACTCCATCCCGACCGATCCACCTCACCCTCACAATCCTCCGAATTCGAGTCTCCCACAACTCCCCCTCCCCTCCTACATATCTCGATAGTCTTAATAGACTCGTATTAAACTACCGACGAATCCGCCGACTGTTGGAACCACTTTCTGACCCGGGACCGGACTACTCTATACACACCGCTAACTACATCACACCTCCAACCCACCTCAAAATCTACGAATACCGAAACAGACGGGCAAAGATGTCTCGAAACATGCGACACAGGTCTACCCCGCCGCCTGCACAGAAAATGCCGCAGAGCAGCCCACAACAATCCCAGGATTCCGACTCCGACTCCGATTATGGTGGGGTCGATGACATTTCCGGCAGCGAAGATGATGAGCCAAATGTCGAGGTGGCTGAGGAGCGGGCAATCATCTCGTCGGAAGGCGAAGAGGTGCCTGTAATCCCTCAGCCATATGAAGAATATGGACAATGGGAAGGATTTTCATTCGAAGGAGATGCTGCCCCACTTGACGGAGAGTTTTTCGAACAAGCAATTCAGAAGAGCAGTTCTGTAGACGAATCATATGATGAAGATGCTGCCATTGAGAAGCACGTTCACTGGGAGTCGCCGGTGGAGAGCGAGAGCGAGACCATTGGTGACTCTGATGCTGACGAGTTCTGGCCGGATCTTTTCGTGGACAAGAACGAGATTGATCCACATTTGCTCAGACAAATTGAGGCGGATGATGTCAACGGACAGTTCTCTGACGACGGTTTCTTCTATGGAGAAGCTGAGACCGACGAAGACTTGGCAGAATCTACTGATGCCAGTTCTGATTCAAGTGGTTATGATTGTGGGTAACCATCATTGTTACCCAGGCCAATGCTAACAATTTTCAGCCGATGAATCAGGAATGACAACTGATGAAGAAGATTTTTCGTCCCGTTTTATACCTCCCCAGAGATCTGTTCTTCGAGCAATATCAGAAGCCTCAACCTCGTCTGAGGAGGTCACCCGACGCAGAGTTTTCCGAGCACCAGTTCTTGCATCTTGGACTCACGACAGCAATACTCCATATGCTATGGCCGACATCAGTTCCACCAAGGTCAAAGTCTTCAATATGCGTCGCTTCAGAGAACAGTACGAGATGCAATCTCGTGCTACTCCAATGACAACACCACAACGGAACATTCTTCAAGAATCACCAATGATCAGCAACTCTGGCAACATCATGATGAGCGCAATGATGTCCGATCCGTTTGATGACAATGTTTCTGGCCAAGCCATTGGAGGTCCCGAGGCATTCTACCCTTGGACTTACATTGATGCCAACGGAACGATCGAGAACCAAGACAGCTCTTCCGTAGCTGGCTCTGACTGTGACGATGAGGATCTCTGGAACATCGATGACCTCCTCAACTTCGGCAACCAAGATTCCGACGATGAAGAGGAGGCCGACCCATCTGACGAGGCTCAAACTGGTGCAGAGGACACCCCTGGTGCACCATCTTCCACCCCAGCCCGCCCAACAACGGCTCGAAGCGAAGACCAAGTCCATCCTCTCCTCGACCACTTCAGCAGCGGAACGGTTGGTGCCTTCCGCTTCAATCAGAACCGCCACCAGCTTCTCAACCGCACCTCCGTCACCCGCGAGTCTCTTGCCTTCGGCAGTGCCCACATGGAGGGTACAATCCGCGGCGTCAAAGCTGGTCGTCTCCAACACGCCAATACACCCATCACCCCCATCCGCAAGAAGAAGAGACCCATCCCATTTGAGTCCAGTCCCGCTAGTCCAACGCCCTACAACGCGAACAAGAAGCGCAAGTACAACGGCGACGAAAGACCCACCGGCATGAAAAGGACGAGAGGTCTCACGATGTGATGTGATGAGATCTAAATTGATCTGGTATATCCGACTACACAAATACGCAGAGGACGGCATGTCTCGAAAGAGCATCCCTGACCTCCATTTTCCTCGCCTGCACTTTGTAGCGCTTGCTTGCTTGTGTGCTTTCTTTCGTCACGGCCTCACACTTTTTCTTTCTTTCTTCCTGCCCAGACTAGCGGTGGTTAGACAAAAGAAGATAAAAAGCCTGCGACTGGGATACTACAAAAGTCGATGTTATCGATGATGCATGTTATGCTTTTTGTCTCATGTTGTTCCGAGTTGTTTTTCTTCACAATTTTCCTTTTTTATGTTCGTACGTGTTTTCATGTATGTATCGAGTGGAAATCTTATCATGTATTTTCTCTCCTGTCTTATCTATTCCATTGGATTGAGAGGCTTTGAGGCTTTTCTCCAAGGACAGGATAGTGGACTGGATGGATTGATACGACATGCCAGCCAGGTGGAAAGAGTTGTTGCAATGAGAGAAGAGAAGACAAAAAGTTGGCGATTGTTCCGTCATGTTTGCTCAATGATGGCTGAGATGTCGAGTCGTCACGATGTGGCCTGGTCTGATGTGATCTACTGCGGAGCTTGGGTTTCATCCGTGGAGCATGGCGTTCCGGCACTGATTTACGAGACGACACATCATGAGATACACGGCTGCTAGCTAACTAGCTTTCTTGCTGTCGTGAGCGAACGCGTGAGTGAGTGAGCGTTCTGGCTTGTACGTAACTTTCATGTAGTTCAGCGGTTAGCAATGAAAACAAGAAAACACTTCAAAATTATACTTGCACCTTTTCGCTATGTGATCTTGATCTTGACGGCTGCTTTGGCCAAGCAAGCGAGTGATTGTGTGCCCTAGTATGGCTCACCACGATCGCCTGGGAATTACCAGTGAAGCGAGTAAGGGGCAGGGCAATTGCAACCTGGTATTGAAGCCGAGATTAGAATGATATATGAGAGAAGAGGATGAATCTTATTCGCAGCTATGCCTATCTATCAATCCAGCCGATTTCAGTACGACCAGCTAGGAGATATCTACACGCAGCCCTCGATCCTCTCTCCAGCCATATTTTGTTCCTCATACCAAATCAGCGAAAGAGCAAGATGCTTGCCATGCACCTGAAGCAAGTTCCGAGGTAGGTATGATGTATCAATCATTGAAAGGAATTGTGTTATGTCCGCCCGTTCGTCCCATCCATCCATGCCAGGATCACCATAGCCAGCCAGCCAGCGCAAAGATCAACGCAACGCAAATGTGAAAACAAGTGAAGTAAAATGCTCTAGTCTATCGCTGAAAGACGAGGAAGACATAATGGAGCTTGTATGTGTTCAATGGGGATTGAACTACAGGTCATCGCCTCCAGTGGCTTCTTGGCCCTTCTTAGCCTTCTTCTTGGGTTGAGGGGCGCCTTCCTTCTTGCAGTGTACGACGAGACGGGTCCATGACTCCTCTTTGTCCCATTCGAAGCCGGCTAGGACTGGGGTTTCGAGTTCATCATCTGCCTGTTGAGCGGAAGAGTTAGCAGACGATCTATTGGCTTCGGTGCTTCATGCACTGCCATTTCTGGTCGGCAGGCTTGACAGTGGTCTGAAACAAGTGGAAGATGATGGCAGATGAAGGTTAAGAAGGGTCAAGATCATACCTTCTTTCGGAATTGCTTGTGGATAGCATCTAACGCATCCTTGATGGTAACACCCTTCAAGTTCCGCGCAGTAACCTCCAGACCAAGTGGGAAGTGTAGGTCGATTCTCTTGACTGGTGGAGTAGTAAGGTTTTTCTTGAGCCAGCCCTTCTCGGGGTCCTCCAGTGTCATTGGTGACTTGTTGATATGCCTGTGGAAATCAGCTTGTATTCTTTCACTGCTCATTTACTGCTGCTAGGAAGCTGAGCTGACAAGTGCCTTGCAGGAAGCATTTCTATTCCACACATGGAAAAGAATGCTGTTGCATTCCAGCAGCGAGCAGATTTGAGCTAGTAGAAGAAGCAAAATAATTGTTACTCACCAGTTCAGCTTCTGTGTCTCCGGAGCAATCTGTAGTTCCGTTCCTTCCTTCTCTGTACGTATGACTGTCAGTTTTACTCATCTCAAGAATTGGCTCGCCGTCTGCTCTTCTCATCACGTTGCCATCATCCAAGAATCGTAATCCAAGCTCCTTGTCAGGCCGGATGCTCCGGTCCATGTCAAGGGAGCTTGATATATGATACTCGATCGAGTAGCGGATAGAGATGGGCCAGGGAGGAGATGGCTCTACCCAGCCGCTCACTTTGCAAAATGAAGAAGAGAAATAACTTACCCAGATCAAGAATGTTGTAGACACCTGGTACACTCGAGCTTGCTCTCCGCTTCTCCTTGGGAGGGCTAGATGAGAGACCTTGTACGGCGGAGTCGACCTTTGATAAGGGTGCTGGTGCTGCGTCGGCGGACATGGTTACTGTTGTTCTTACGACCTTACTTTGGTGAGGTGTAAGATTGTTGGGTTGATGGTGAGGGGAACTCGACTGTGAGTGAGTCGAGTGGGTTCTTTGTTTGGGGAATGGTGTTGTGATGAGGAATTGGTTGTAGAAAAGACGTGAGAGGTCTTCAGTATTTGATTGAGTGTTGGTGTTGTTGATTGAAGGGTGGTGTTGTAGAAGAAGAGATCAGGTACGATGCAAGAAGAAGAGAGGAACAGGAACGAGAAGAGGGGGAAGAGGGGTATTGTATGAAGTGAAGTGAGCTTCGGAGCCCGGGCGCTTTGCGGTGCGTGCTGTGCTCTTCACTGGTTTGAGGTAAGGCAGGAGGCAGGGCAGGTGAGAGCGTAAGAGCGGGGTATCCCTTGAATAATCGAATCAATCAGCTTGAAGCTCAGCAATACAACATCGCGTGACTGCCATCTCCTGAGGCGAGGAGGGAGTAAGTGATAGAAGTCTAAGCTACATCGGGTAGTATTTGCCCCACTTCGCTCCTTCCCCGCAACCAGGAGAGGCCTGAAGTCTGGGGAAGAGGGGCCCACTAGCTGAAGCTGTTTCCTCGCTCTGATGAGTAAGTAGCAGTGCGTATGGAGGGTATGAGGAAAGCTCCAAAATTGAAAATGATAGCCTTCACCGAGTTCAATTGTCTTGAAGTTTGAAGGAGCTGTATTCAAGAGAGTGGTTGTGCATTGCAGCGACAGGAGACATGACGCCATCCAATCATCAAGCCATCCTGACAAAGGAAACGCGAGGCAAGTTTAAGCTTCCGAGCATGCCATCCATCTCCTGACTCTTGACCTGCTGAGGAATGTGACCGCTGAGGAGTTGAAGCTCTTATGAAAATCTATAAAACCAGCTCACAGCAAGTTACCACGCCACATCCACACGGGAACAATCAGGAACCGGGACTTGAAAATAATTATCGTGGCTGAAAGACGACTTACGGAGTACTGCGAGAGTTTGACCATCATGAGGGATTTGCACGCTGTTTCACCAGCTACCGTGAGAGAATGCTGACTAAAGTAGGTAGCTACATCATCCAAGACAGCTGCTTCTGCCTCAGGTATCATTCAGGCATTTACACATGATATTTCCAGATTGTTCCGATGTGTGGGTGAATCGAAAGCAATTGTTACACGACAAAGAGCCTCCAAAACGTCACCTAAAGTGGCAAACACTCTTTCATCACTCTCTACACCTTTCACACTTTCTCTTCCAAAACAACATCACATGGTCACGTTCCGGAAGTAGTAAAAGAAGAAAAGTCTCGCTTCACCGCCACACTTGACCAGATTTGAGTTTCTGCCACCAAAACGTCATATTCGACCCACGCCAAATTTCGGATTTCGGTAGAAACAGACCGACCTTCTATCGAACGCAACTTGAAACGAAACGTGTTGTTGATATTTCTATCTTTGTCGCAAACATAATCAACGGTAAGCCTCAAACAGTTCTGTCATTTTTGCCTTCACCCAGCTCTTCGATAAGAACCTTGGAACTGATCATCGCTGAGATACGAGAATAGATCCGATAGCACCAGCCACAATCTTATCTTTCTTCATCCCACCAAAAGCCCAGGCACAGGCACAGGCACAAGAAACAGCACACAGAAACCAACCCAAACTCACTCTATTCCCCCCAACCCCATCACGATGGCTCGACAACCCAATCTCTTCGCCTTCCCTACCATCGACAACCTCGCGACCACCCTTCGCGCCTACGTAATTCAATGCCAAACCGCCGGCATTCAACGCCACGACTCCTTCAAAGTCGCCGTATCAGGCGGCTCCCTCCCTAAGACCCTCGCGCAAGCCCTCCTCTCGAAGCCCACCTCTCCAGAAGACACCGTCAAGTTCGACAAGTGGGAGATCTTCTTCGCCGACGAGCGCGCCGTGCCCCTCGACCACGAAGACTCCAACTACCGGCTCCTGAAGGACGAGCTCCTCGACAAGATCCCCGCGGAGATGGGAAAGCCGACCGTCCACCCCATCGACGTCGCGCATCTGGATGACGTGCAGGAGCTGGCAGATCAGTACGAGCAGCTTCTCGTCAAGAGCTTTGCTCAGCGCGATAGCGTCAAGCTGCCCATCTTCGACTTACTGCTTCTCGGCTGCGGACCGGATGGCCATACTTGCAGTTTGTTCCCTGGACATGCGCTGCTGCGCGAGACAGCGGCGTGGGTTGCGCCGATTGAGGACTCCCCGAAGCCGCCGCCAAAGAGAATCACGCTCAGCTTGCCGGTCGTCACACACGGTGTCAAGATCGCGTTTGTGGCTACGGGTGGTGGAAAGAAGGAGATCATGAAGCAGATTTTTGAGGGTGGGAATGGTCTGCCTTGTGCTTTAGTCAACGAGGGTGCCGGGGAGAGAGCGAGTTGGTTCGTGGATAACGCTGCTGTGGAAGGTGTGAGTTTTCCACGGAGGGGAAGTCTGTGAGGGAAGCATATTGCAATGGTTACATGATTTACACTTCGATTCGGATCTCATTAGACTTTTACAGAAAGAAAGGTGTTTTTTGCAAAGGATATCCCTCTTTCATTTCAGCAATTTCCATTCAGCTAGGTAGAACAAGAGGTTCCCAGAGAATGGATGCGGATATTCCCGTCAGATTCGGGTTATCTGCTGGCGCATCGTGGGGAATCAGTATTGAAAGTGGATTGTGCAAGGAAGCTCTCGTTTAGCGGAACAACGGAATCAAAGTGGTGCTCTTGTTGTGTTTTTCCGATGATCGATCGGACTCTTTTCCATATGAAGACATTCTCTGTAAGTTGTTACAGTACTTCGAAGATTACCTCTAGTGAGGTATTCTCCCGGTGCGATATGATTGCAGAACGGTTGAGAATCTATCGCTTGCTCTTCCTGAGCAAGCAAATGGGCAACACGGGATGTCACAAGGTCATTTATCATCTCGAGGCCATATTCTGCATTTCTCCAAGTCAGCTTCGTTTCCTGTGGTTTAGTCCTTCCATACATTCAGTCAAGTCATATATTGCAGTTCTGTTCAGTTATCTTCTTGCCCAGAGCTTTAGCCAGCGATAGGGTTTATCTGCAAGAATCGTAAAATCTGATTCATGAATTGCATTGTTCATTCCCATACTATCCTCATCACACTTCTGCTTTGCCAAAGTAAAGCACATCTAGCTTAATGTTGGAGAATTGGGAAAGTGCTTTCGCTTGTTCTGTCACTCGCTTACCACTTCACCTCCTTCAATACAGTTTACCACCCAATTTCTTCTAGGTCGTCGTCCGTCCTGCTAGTACTATGTCGCATAAGCTTACTGAATGGGTTTGGTTCATGTTGTTGTTTCTTCTGGCTTCGTAACGCTGTCTGGAAACACGCCGAAAGAATTAACAGAATGAAGCTTTCTCTTTGCATTTATCTATCTCATTTCATTTTCAACAGCGACAACCAAAAACATACATCTTCACCACAAAAATAGCCACAAAATCTCACCACGTCACCCCCAACTCATCATCTCACGGTCCCCCCTCCCATCATCCTTCCCTCCAACCCTACAACTTCGCATTCCAAGCCGCCCTATCCGCACTCTCCAGCGGCTTCTCTCTCCCATCCCACCAAATCGGACAAAGCTGAAACCACTTCTCCCTCGAGCAAACACTATGCACACTTCTCTTGTGCCCCAGATCCACATACTTGCCAATCGTCAAACCCTGACTATTCTCATAGCTGAGGATGGTTCCGCCTGTGGCTTTCGGCTCGCCGACCACGTTGGCGGTGCGAGGATCGTCGAGGAAGCAGTAGTGGATACAGCTGCTGTACCAGGCGTTGACGCGCTTGGACCCTCGGAAGGTGGAGTCGCCTACTAGGGAGTGCCGGCCGCGGTCGTAGGGGGAGGAGGAGTAGTGGGCGCCGTAGTGGTCTTCCTGTTCGGTTGAAAGAGAGTCAGCCATCAATCAATCATCCAATCCCGCTCTCTGTTTACAAACAATCGAGAACAATCAACCTCCAAAACGAGAGGGAGGATGTGAGAGATGGTTAGGGATGCAACACAGCAGGAAACGAGAGCGTGACAAGCGAGGAATGAAAAGAAAAGTAAACAAAAACGAGACATACCGTCGCCCAATACAACTCAAAATACGCAAACCTCCTCCCCTCAAACCTTCCAAACAAACACAAAACATGCGGATCCTCCCCCAATCTCCTCAAATACGCCCTATGCTCATCCAGCGTCCCCGTCTCATTCCACCCGGCAGCAACCCTCGGATCATTCTGCCACTTATTAAACAGCGCCAAATGTTCATCATCCTGCCAATTCACAACCTCCAGCGAGAAATGCTCGTCCAGCTCGGGTATATACCGACTATAGCACACCGACCCCGGATGCGGTTTTGGCCGACGGATCGGATGGCGAGCGTAGATGGGCTCGGTGGGGAATTTCATTGTTTGAGTGTAGGATTCTGGCATTAAGGGGTACGAAGATATAGGTTTGCGAAGAGGACCCGATGTTCCTTCTCCCAGAGCCCAGATTGGGCGGGGTCCGAAGGGCGAGGCGGCGCCTTGCCAGAATGCACTTCGAAGGATCAGGATCTCATCTTTAGAGTCTGGAGTGGGCGCGAATGCTGGGTCGATCGCTTTTCCTGGCCAGGACTGGGGATGCGTGATTCCGAGGCCGGTGACGAGGAGTTCGGTGCGGATTGTGTCTGAGCGAGGGCCGGTGAGGGAGAGGCGGAAATATTCGTTGCCTGGGGAGGAGAGGTAGATGGCGTGGATCAGGTTCCAGATTTGGGCGAGGGATGGAGGGGAGGTTTCTGTCCAGGCGAAGGTTGTGCTTGGGCTACGATAGGCGCGAGCCCAGAGACTGTTGTCTGATGCTGGTGGGATGGAGGTTGATGGGCGGGATGTGAGGGGGAGGAAGGTTAGGCTGGGGTTGTGGAGGGGTTCTGGTGGTGTTTGGCCATTACTGGGTTGAGAGTCGAGATTCAATGAGAGGGTGGTTGGTGTTGAGGAGGAAGTGGTGATGCGGTAGCTTGTGAGGAATGGATGAGGGAGCTTGACGAGTGGGTATGTTGGTTGGGAAGTCATGGTGATGGCCTTTACTTCTTGAGCAGCAGCAAGAGATACGACGAGAAAACAGGAAAGCGAAACAAAACAGAGCAGAGGACAAGAGGAAGAAGATCAGATAAAACTCCTCGGCACGAAAAGCAAGGTTCTAGCTTGACCGAGACCGGGAGAATGGTGTGAGAGTGGATATGTAGTACTCAGCAGCCATGCTTTCATCTCAATCCTCCAATCTTCATCCACCTTCCCAAATCTCCCTTGTAAGACCGAGCCAATCAATACACAAACAAGGTGTGCAACAAGCATCAAGAGTGGAGTCCGGAGTGAAAAATGCTGGGATAAAGAATAAGAACCCCGCGCTAAGGCGCTATCAGTTGATCTGATAACCTAATAATCTAATCAGATCGATCGATCCCGTGTCCGAAGCCTGAAGATGGTTGGTGGACGATGTAATGGGTGGGGTTGAGCAAGAAACGAGACTTGATCTGATAAGAGGGGACGGGATGAGAATTTTGCTCTCCACTTCTTGCGCGTCCCGTGGCCGTCCACCACATTCACGGCTCAGCTCCCTAGTACCTTTCGAGACATCACTGTTTACCTGGAAGCGAGGCAGGACCCTTAACAGGCGCCGAGGTTTAGACCTAAATGAAACAGCAAGAACTCACGCGCTTAGCGACTGGTGTATATGACTTCGGCTTGTCAACATCGTGGTGAGGATGACTGTTCCATTACCTAGGATCGCCCTTCAAGCACCATCCTCGCGGTCTCCGAACGTGGCCTGCACACTTGTTCCAATTGAGCCTTTATCTTGACGCAATTTGGAACGACTACTTTCGAATGCAGCTTTACTTCTCGACGATACGTAAAAGATGTTCCCCTCCCGAATGCCGTCTGTCCTTGTCATTTTTGCCATTTTCTATGGAAAAGCAATTGACTACATGAATACATCAAAGTTCGCTGTAAGGGTAATGAGGGACACATCAATGCGACGAAGGCCTGCATATTTCCGTCAAGCAAACTTGCTGCAATCCATCAAGATAGTAATGAGTCTGACATTTACAATTGTTTGCTCCAGTCAAGTATCCCCTTGGCACGGCAGGGAAGAAGAGCGCACCGTAGCTTCGGCAGGATTGAAGTTGGAAAATCCAGCAATTCAAACAGACGAGAATTGAAATCATGGTGGCCCCGCACTGAACTAACTTATTGAAAATTGACAGATGGATGTCGGATCTGACTTTGGGATATCATGTTCTTGTTCTTGAAGTTGAACACCGAACCCGCTGAGCCACAAATAGAAACGAGATGAGATCATCTCATGTAATCATTCACGTACAGTCCTCTCACTTACGCCTATCTCATCCTCTTACTCAGTCGCACCATTTTCACAGTACGATCTTTACCAAAGAAGGAAGACTCATAAAAATTGGGGTAGTATGTATGTATTGTGAGGATCTCGCAAACTAATCTAGAGTCCATCGAAGTAATCAAGGTACATCGAAAAAATCCACGGGCCCTTGTCCATTCTGTGTGCACCTGCATATGCGGGGTTTGTCTGTCAACCGATGCTCTGTATGTATGCCCGTAACTATGCTATGCATACCCGAGCCGCCACTATCCCAAAGCCGTCCCAAATCCATCCCAAATACCAGGCCGAAGTATCAATCGAAAGGGGGCAAATAGTCAACAGCGCCAAACGTGCCCATATCCATGTAAAAACCATCCAGAAATGCACAAGAACCATCCATAGACAAAAGAAAATGATAGCATGGATGTGTGAAGAAGAGTAAATCCAATGAAGTTATCCTAAGTATCAAAAAGCAAATATCCCTTCCCTGTGCATAAACTCGTTGCAAAAGCAGGGAAGTGAAGGTGGTGGAGCTGGGCGGGCTCTGGGTATCAAGCTATCAGCCCAATGCAAATGCAAACGCAACGCAAACATGATTGATCATGTATGTATGTGGTGTTATCCCTGCCACAGTGACATATCCCCATAGGTAGTGCCGTACCATAATCCCAATCCCATATCCGATCCAGGCATGGTGACAAATGAAAAGTGTCATGTCCGGATTCAGGTTGAATGAATCGTCAACCCCCGATGCGAATAACCGTCGCAATGCAGTAAGTGTATGAAAGAAAAAGTCGTGAATTATTTGTCGCGTGCTCGATGACCAGCAAGAGTCGGTGCATTTAGACGTACTCGATGATGTGCTTCTTGTCGAGCCAACCGACTTTGTCGAATGCAGACCAAAGTTTGCTGGCCTTGTTGACATCGATCTTGCATGCCTGCTGAGCATCGGTCTTTCTGAATTCCTTTTTGATTTTGAAAGCCTCGATTCTCTTGATGAAGATTCGGCGTTTCGAGGTCAGGTAGGTAGCACAGTCGAGACGAAGGTTGGCGGCAAGGTGAACCTCGTCTGGGTGAAGAAGGTGGGCGTGAGGGTCTGATCTGAGATCAATGGGAGCACCTTTCCAATCGACCTTGAGAGAATTGGCTTTGCTCGGAAGAGTGGAGAGGGGTGGGCAGTAATCAGGCAGCGAACTGAAGTCCTTGTCCTCGCGAGCAACTCTCTTCGCTGTATCAGGGGTAGAGCCGCGATATCCTTGAGTCGTCTTGGGTGGTCGTTGTGGCTTCGCAACTCTGACGCTGTTTCCTGACTTGACAGGCTTGATGTTTGGTCTGACTTGTCGTACACCGCCAGCATGCGCAGGTGCAATTGTAGTGTATCGTCTTCCTCCCATCTTCAGCAAGTTATCCTCTCTCAACTGAGCAATCTCCCGTTGAGCCCATTGCTTTCGATTGGCATTATATGCTTGCGCAACCTGTGATTTGAACTCCAAGATGAGCTCATACTCATCGTGGCGAGGTGGTGAGACCTCTCTGAAAACACTTGGTTCCCTGGCCTGGACGTATTCGGTCACCATTCGAGTGCGTTCATGGTCAACGAAGAGAGGAGGTTGAGTCGGGCTATTGTCTGGTTGTGGGAAGAGGATCATGTCTCGAACGACGCTGGGAGGCGTATCATCTGGATTGACCGTCTTCGATTCTGGGGAGATGGGTGGCGAAAGAGGAGCGAGGCCTCTGCCCGTCGTATTCGAATTGGCTTCCTTCATGTTGAACTCCATTGATGGTCTCGACGACGAAGGAGAGAAACTCTCTTGAGGTGTTTGCTCTGGTGGCGAGAGCATGGTGGTTCTGGCGTCGAAAGGTCCCTTATTCTCCATGTTGACGATTCGATTGATGCTTGGGAGAAATGGCTGAGAAGTTTTCGAGATATATGTCGGGGAGGTAGTCAATGGCCGAATTGGTGAATGTGTAGTCGATGGGTAGGAGTCATCGAAGGAGGTGGAAGAGTGCAGGCCGCTCGTAGGTGTTTTGTCATCCATATCTCGTTTGTATGCGCCTCCCCCAGATGCCTTTGGCTAGTTGTGGCAACTCTCGGAGTGTGTTGCGGAATTGGAGTGTTCTTAAGTCCGCCGACGGTTCAATGTCAGATGGGGCCCGGGGAACTTTGTAGAGAAATCGAGTTGCGCGTAGGAGTTGGGAAGATTGATGAGGCTTGGTCAGCTGAGTTGTCAGACCGATCGGTTCTTTGTGAATTCCGGTCTCCAGTCAATGCGTGCGCAGGCTAGCAGTGTCGAGTGAATTGGTTGAAAGAGAGTAGCGAGACAATGGTGAAAGGAATGCGGTAGAGTGTTTGTTTCGAAGTGAAGTGAGATGAAAGGAGGGAGGGGAGTGAGAAACAAGAAGAGTGCGAGAGGGAGTAAGAATAAATAGGCTGGCGCTGCTGGCCGGTGATGGTGGCAGCAGGCAGGTAAAGTAGGGTAGGGCGTAGTGGTGGGATGTGGATGCGGATGTGGAGGTAGCCAGCGCAGGAGTGAGTGACTATGTGGAGGGCAAGGGTCGTATGGTCTGCCTGGGCTGCATAATCTGGAATACCACTGGTACCTGATGATATTGGCCTTGCCTGACCTGGCCGCTGGCCGCCTTGCCTCAAGTGGGAGGAAGTGTGTGTGGTAGATGACTCCTCGTGATATAAGCCGCCGTATGACCAAGTGATGCAGCCCACCTTTGTATGTTCTCGTTGACTTTCCTTACCTGACTTACTTTGCTTGAGAGGCGTTCCCCCACAATAGGTGCTGAATTGAGTAGCAAGAGAGGCGGCCTGCCTTGAGTCAGTCTGACCGTCTATGACGGATATCGGTGGCCCAATGTCAGGTTGGTGTTTCTGGTTCTCTTTGCTTCTGGCTGGAGCTTAGGCAGCGGTTAGTTGGCGTATGCCTGCTGGTGCTGGTCCTTGCTGGTTGGTTGGATGGACTCCCGAATCGAATCCTCTTTGTTTGAGAGGGCGGCTGTGCTGTGCTGAGCGGTGTTTTGGAAGGGGCGCGCGAATAGCCAGCAACGCGTAATGGAGTAGAGCGAACAGGGCATGGGATTGGAATGTACGAGAAGGAATATGGAGGGAAGTGAAAGGCGGAGGAGAGGGCATTGGCCAATGGTAGAGCAGGCTGGCATTGGGCATGAAGCAATAGATGCCACCACCGAATACGTGTGCTGGCTGTATTGTACTGGAGGCAAGGAAAAGGGGGTCGCTCAGCTCTGGCATTGGCACTGGCCACTGATACTCCAATGCATTGACACTGGCGAGAACGAGAATTGCGCGATGCAATTGGGGCAATTGAGAGAATTGGGGGATGAATTGGGGGAAGAGGTGAGTTGGAGGGGGGGGGGGGGGGAGGTCTATTGGCGTTTACATTTGCACCCACATGGTTTAGTTCGTTTCCCCCATGTGGCAGGTGGAGGATGTCTAGAAAGTATACCTCATCGTTCAGCCTTCTTCTCTTTCTTCACAATATCACCTCGCCTCCTAGTTTCTCAACCTTCAATTATCGAACATCACGCCCAACATGACAAGTGCCGTTGATCTGAAGAAGATTGAGACTCGACTATTCATAAATGGAGAGGTTAGTGATTCCAGGAGGAATTCCGGGCGAGGACTATCAGTTGACAGCCGCTTTTAGTTCGTCGAATCTTCGAATGGAAAGACATTCGACTTGATCTCGCCCAAGACTTTGGAAGTCGTAGCAAAAGGTATTGTCCCTTGTCTAAGACTGAGATATCTCAATTCGCTCTTAATCAATTCTTGAAAGCCATATTCTTACAACTTACAGTCCATGAAGCATCTGAGCAAGATGCCGACAGAGCAGTAGCAGCAGCAAAGGCTGCTCAGCCCGCTTGGGCGGCATTATCTGTCGAGGAGCGGGCCAAGCCTTTCAAAAAGCTCGCAGCTCTTGTTCGCCAGCACAATGCAGAACTTGCTGAATTGGAAGCACTTTCTATGGGTCACCCGGTGTCGACTTATTTCCATGCCCATGCATTTGCCAGTACTTTTGACCACTACTCGGAAGCTGGGTACAATAACCAGGGAACTTCGAGTCTGAATACTCCTGGTTTTGTCAATTTGACTTTCAGACAGCCTTTTGGCGGTAGGTTTTATAACTTTCTGATCCCTGGGGAAAATTCAGTAGTCTGACTGGAAATACTAGTCGTCGCTGCTATCATTCCTTGGAATGTCCCATTACTATTCTTTGCTGGAAAGTGTGCTCCTGCTCTGATTACGGGAAACACCGTGGTCCTGAAAAGCAGTGAGAAGGCGCCACTGACAGAAAGTCTTCGCCCCAAAAAGAGTCCAGGGCTTTTGCTAACGCCCTCCAGTCTGCTCGGGTAGCTTCTCTTGTCAATGAGGCCGGCTTCCCTCCAGGTGTGCTCAATATTATCACTGGATTTGGCAATGTTTCAGGATCAGTTCTCAGTCACCACATGGATGTTCGAGCCTTATCCTTCACTGGGTCTACGAGAACGGGAAGACATATCCAAGAAGCAGCAGCAAAGTCAAACCTGAAAGTCGTCATGCTAGAATTGGGTGGTAAATCTCCAGCCATCATTTTCGAGGACGCGGATCTTGAGAAGGCAGCAGAAGCTACTCAACACTCTGTGCAGACGAACAGTGGACAGACATGCATGGCCAATTCTAGGGTTTATGTCCAGGATACGGTTGCAGATAAGTTCATTGAGCTGTTCAAGACGAAGTTTGCTCCAGTCTCGCTTGGAGACCCCACGGCGTCAGACGTAAATCATGGACCCCAAGCAGACAAAGTCCAGCATTCCAACGTACTCAAATACCTGGAAATTGCAAAAAAGGACGGCAAGGTCATATTGGGTGGGACAGCGAATGATGAAAAGGGCTACTTCATTAATCCTACGATATTTACCGGTCTACCCGAAGATTCACAGGCCATGAAGGAAGAGATCTTTGGGCCAGTGGTCAACATCAACATCTTTAAGACCGAGGAAGAGGTTTTGGCGAAGGCGAACAACACAGAATACGGGCTTTACGCTTCAGTCTTTACCAAGAATATCGACCGAGCTATGAGATTTGCGAAGGGGCTGGAAGCAGGCACAGTTGGTGTTAACGTTACGAGTCCAGTGACTGCACGCGATACCCCGTTTGGTGGTTACAAGGGCTCAGGTATCGGACGAGAGGGATTTGCTCATTCGATGGACAACTTTTTGGAGACGAAGACTGTACTTATCAAGCTCGATTCATAGCGAGGTGCATCGAGTATATGTTGTGTCACCAGAATTTAGGCACATTGCCACCAGCACACCCACAGGGCAAACAACATTTTTCACACGGCTTGTCACATCCGAAGTTGATGATATGGAAAGCAATGCCTTTCTTCTTTACTATGTTCGCAGTCTCGAATTTTCCAACTTTCAATTGCCGAAATATGAGATGGGCATGTTCAAGCCTTCTTCCTGTTTTTCAACGAATGAATAGCTTCATACAACTGCCGCGAGTTTCTAGCGCTCGTGAGCGACTTGTGGCTTGAGTGGCCTCCCTCTTCAGGAGCTCAGCGGGGCTTTCCCCGCGCCTTCAGGGATCCCGCATGTGGGGCAGACCCCCAGGACACCACCTGGGCATTGTACAGTGCAGGAACTACCCCGCATCTGGCAGCTAATGCAGTCCAATCCAGTCCGGTTGGAACCCTGAAATTCCTCCCCGAGAAACAGCTCTGTCTTCGGTTTTCGGTCTTGGGGTAAGTAGTAGTTTGTGGCGACGCGTCTTCCTGACCTTTCAATTTCTCTGAATGATATTCTGAAAACATTTTGCGATCCGAATGAATCAAAGTCGTCGAGCAGCTTCGCGAGACTTTATGTACTTTCATGCTATCAAGAGGCGCGTGGTTGAGATCTAGTCATGACTGAGAATCGAGTCGCAGAAGTCCGCAGAGGCAGCGGAGCTAGCAATAGCCAACTGAAGGCGAAGAAAGTCCGCACGCCGAAGAGCTGTGATCGTTGCAAGAGTAGGAAAACCAAAGTGAGTCATCCTGTGTCTTGGGAAATGTAACTAGCAATCATACTGACTTGAAAAGTGTATTGACCCAGGTTAGTCGACCTTCAAAGCAACCAGCACACTTAAGTTTTCTGCTTGAATCATGGGACTAACACACTCAAGTCCCCGGGCCATGTCGATACTGCGCACACATTGGAGCTGAGTGTGGAGTGGCACAGCGACCAAGGCAGAGGCCATTTTACCATGTCTCAGAAGAAGAATATCGCTGTTCAATGCAAATACTACGGCACTTCTTGCCACAGGACGACCTGAATCTAGAAACTTTAAGGTCTATAGCGAAGGAATTGAACATTGGGAACAGCCCTGCTCAAGATACTCTGAAGAGTAGCAGCGCCAAAGATTCGAGCGAACATGCAGAAGGCTCTGTTAGTAACGAATCGATCTCGGACACTGAAGAAATTGGAGACCTGCATCATCAAATGGGGTGCTTGATGAAAGATTCCCTGGGAGAATATCGTGAGTTTCTGCTTCAACTACTTGCAATGCGACAATTCGAGCTAATTATGACCAGGGTATCTCGGAGCATATTCAGACATAGCTTTCAACGCAGCAGTTTGTTCAATAGCCGAAGCCCCAAGCCCCGAACAAGAAGAATCGAAGATAATCCTACCACCAAAAGATTCATATCCACCTCAAAAACCTTCCAGAGTCAAGCTTCTCAGAGAGCCCGCATCGCCAAATCATCCATACCTTCCACCGCGTCAATACTGCGATTACTATGTAGCTCGATACTTTGAAGAGGTGCATTGCATATATTGGCTTTACCCAGTAGAACAGTTCCATGCACGGCTAGACGACACTTATATGACAGGAGGTGGAGCTGCTACGAGTTCGTGGCTTTGCTCATTATATTCTATCTTCGCACTTGGTGCAGCTTCGGGAGAGAATTCGAAAAGTACTTTATTTGTGGATTTCGTGTCTGAGGAGGCGAGAATGAATCCAGATCTCAAGACCTCGGACGATTACCTAGCTTTAGCCAAGACCCTCATCCCAGCTGTGCATGATGAAGCGGATATTGACAGCATTCGAGCTCTCGCAATTTTGGTAAGCGGGTCTTTCAACGGATTTGCATGGGATAAGACTGACTAGGAGTACAGAGTCTGGCGCTTCTCACATTCAAATTCAGGATCACCTCTTACCTCTACATGGGAACGAGTATGCAGATAGCTTTTTCACTGGGCCTCCAGCATGACCAATCACCAACCACTCAAAGTCCAATGTCTAGACAGCAGAACAGGCGGATTTGGTGGACGTTGTACATTCTCGATCAAGAAATTGCTTCGAGATGTGGAAGTCCTTGTGTAAGCGACGAACGAAGCGTGAGGATACAGACACCGTTGCCGTCCGAACAAGTACGTCTTTTTGAACTCTCGCCCAATGACAAATTACATACTAATATCCACAGGTTCTCAATCCGGGCACCAACACCCCTCTCGGAGCTCTTTCAGTCTCCACGTCCCTCTGTCGTCTCAAACGTGAGATAATCCAGACTATATACCCAGAGCGCTCCTCCGATTCGCGAACCATATCTTTCCAGAAAGTTACCAGTTATGTCTCGTCACTTCAGAAATGGCAAGCTAGTATGCCCTCACATCTCAAATGGGGCGTGCCCGTCGCGCCTACCCATCGGCGCTCCATCGGCATACTGCATCTGAACTATTGGAATGCCATGATGCTGCTCACCCAGCCTTTCCTACTATACTCCGTAATACGAGGTGCAAGCCTGAACGATATGCGGAAAGCGTGGTTTGAGAAGCTTGGCGAAATATGTGTCGATGCAGCTAAGAATGCTATTGTGGTATTAAAGAGTATGGAGAATGATGGTAGCTTGTCGAGTTTAGTAACATTTGATTGTACCTGTACATTGAAAGTTATCATGATCCTATGTCTAGCATTAGCGAAGCGCGAGTCAGCTGAGCTGAGAACCGAGTATGAGTTCTGCTTGGGGTTGATCGATAGGATGGAGCAGATAGGGTTCTGCAAGAGTGTTAATGAGGAGTTGCCATCACATCTGGCAAGATTGGGTATCAAGAAGGAGAGAAGAGAGTCGGGTGCTAGTATGGAGGTTAGCCCGAACGCTGTCTCTCAGATGTGGTCTGGTTTCGATCCGTAAGTTCTCGGCTTCCACAACATAGACCGGATTTCAGGCGCTAACAAAGTGGTAGAAACCATAACTACATTAGTACTGCAGGCAATCTACAGGGTATGCAGGATGTGGGCGATGCTTTCTTGATGGACATGGATCTGTTCATGGATATGGATATGCATGGTGCGGGAGATTTGTTCCAGCCAAATCTGGAGTTCTTCAATGGGAGCTTCCAGGCATATGATGCCAGATAGTACGACAAGGTTGACATTATACGCGATCGGATCAAAAAATCTTCGTGCTGCCACGCTCAAGTGAAATTATCTACCTCCTCTGTCTAAGCGAGCGCAAATCTAAACAATGGAAGGGAGAGACGCGTTGTTAGATGGCAAGATGCAAAACTCTTCGATGTTCATTGCAAATCAATCACACTAAATACGTCAGTCATGAAGCCTGAGATATGAAAGAACCAAGGCACTCACACTCTCCCCTCCATCTTTCCATCGGCCATCTCCTGAAACACGTCCGTTAATCTATCCAATTTCTCCACCCTTATCTTCGTCTTCACCACTCCCCTAGCAGCCAACTCTAGCACCTCAATCGCCTCCTTCTGACTCCCCAGCGAACTCCCCACGATACTCTTCTGCTGCGTCAACATTGCACCAGGATACGCACCGCCCACAAGGACAGGTTCTCCCTCCGGAATGCCCACGCAGACGACGGTCCCACCAAATCCAACCATCCCCAAAGCCTGCCCATAAGCTCTATTACTCCCCGCGCAAACAATTACCGCTTTCGCTCCTTCGCCATCAGTAATCCGCTTGATCTCCTCGGCGATGCCTGCGTCGTCGAAAGATGTCATGTCGACGAACACTTCGGCACCACATTCCTTGATGAGGGAGGACTTAGAGGGGTGATCGATGCCTATCATACGGAAGTCCATACCACGAGACCCGATTTGGAGAGCAATGTGCCCAAGACCACCTCCTGCGCCACTGACTGCTACCCAGTCTCCTTTCTTGGCGTTGGCTTTGAGGAGGGCAGTATAGACTGTGAGACCCGCGCAGAGCATGGGTGCTGCGTCGATGGAGTCGATATTTGTGGGGATGGGTGTCACGTAGTTGGCTTGAGCGATGGCGTATTCAGCGAATGTCCCGGGAGTGTAGTATCTAGATCTCTCAGTCAATATATGAAGTGTTATGATAACCAAGTAGTCAACGTGTAGGAATCGGTAAACATCTCAGCTGCTCGTGACCAGAGCATCGCCAGGTTGAAAACTCACCCTGAGAACTTCTTTAAGACACAGTGCCCATCAAACCCGTTTCGACATGGCCCACACTTCTCACACATAGCTGCTGCCCATTTGATCCCTACTCTGTCGCCCAATCTGACATTCTTCTCAGCCCCAGGTCCCAGTTTCTGGATGATGCCAATGCCTTCATGACCGCCTACTTGGCCTTTAGGTGTTGGTGGGAGACCGGCCCAGCCACATCTCATAATGCTTAAATCCGAGTGGCATACTCCTGAATGCTGGAAATAGTTAGTAATATGTACCTCATGCAGGTAGGTACTTTTTGGTGAATTTTTCTGGGTTTGTTTAGAGTCATTGACTTACGGTTAAGCGGACCAAAACTTCTCCAGGTCCAGGCTCGGGGGTTTGCAGTTGTTCAATATGAGTACTGATCTGACCAGGATTATCTATCGGACAGTACGTTAGTAAAACTCGATACTTCTAGTCACAGCGATTCATCCCATGTAAGATATGGATGCTCACCATAAACCGCCGCATTATAAGTTTTTGGAATCTCGAAACTCATGACTTAAACAGGATTGTCTTTCGGAACTTAGTCGCAGTGCGATTCGAAGAAAAATGTCTCGCTAACAGTGTTGAGTTCGAATATTGAAATCGGTAGGGTTGTAATTGAGGATGTCTGAATTTCTTGGATGATATATCAGCCTTCTACCCCGCATCTGGTTCACGGACTGAGCTCAGCAGCTTTCAGCTCTCAGCTCAAATCGTCGGATCATTACAACCATACAGTAGGATAATGTAGATTGAAGAGCTATTTCTCGGACCTTGCAGCGGGACGAATGAAGAGCGTATTACTTACAAAGCTTAAACGCGTTCACTGTTTGTTCTGATTAAGCGAGTCTCGTAGGGGGCTCAATTGAAGGAAGTGGCAGGGTAAACGCACAAGAGTATCAAAAGTCTAGAGGCAATTGGAAGGAATGATTGCAAGGTTACTTTGGTCAGGTAAAGTCTTCAAGTGGCCATTCACGATAAAGCTTAGCGGCCGTTTCAGTCAGTGTCGTTGGATGTGAACGCTCGGTTCAATTGAAGCGGTCTTGCTCGGCACTATCAAGCCGAATCAGCACACAACGGCATCCAGCATTCTATACCAATGGGAAACGGCGTGAAAGAAGTTATCAATAATAGAGTAAATAAATAAAATATAACTTACAAGTAGTGGCGTTCAATCTTGCCAAACCCAAACTCCATACCTCACTTCAAGTCTCATCCAAATCCGCGTGATGGCACACCTCTTCTCCTACCTTCCCGTCCCCTCACCCAACTACACAACCGGCAAGAAATCCAGCTCCCAAATCAAATACCCCAGTACCGGCGTCTTCCAAGGCTTCAACCGGCCCTCCCGCCTCGAAGGCTCCATCTACGACCTTGAAGTCTCCGGCACAATCCCCTCCGACATCAATGGGACATTCTACCGAATCCAGCCCGACCACCGATATCCGCCTCTCTTCGAAGAAGACATCCACTTCAGCGGCGACGGCAATGTCTCCGCCTTCAGATTCGAGAACGGCCATGTTGATTTCAGCCAGAAGTATGTGAGGACCGATCGGTTTGAGGCGGAGACGAAGGCGAGGAAGGCGCTGTTTGGGAAGTATAGGAATATGTATACGGATAGTGAGATGGTGAAAGGTGTTATCAGGACGGTTTCGAATACAAATGTGGTGTTTTGGAGGGGCATGCTTTTGGCTACTAAGGAGGATGGACCGCCTTTTGCGATGGATCCTGTGAGTTTGAAGACGATTGGAAGGTATGATTTTGAGGGGCAGGTGGAGAGTCCGACGTTTACCGCGCATCCGAAGTTTGATCCGAAGACGGGGGAGATGGTGTGTTTTGGGTATGAGGCTGGGGGAGATGGTCATGATGGGAGTTGTGATATTGTGGTCTATACGATTGATAAGTATGGGAAGAAGACGGAGGAGTGTTGGTATAAGGCTCCGTTTTGTGGCATGATTCATGATTGTGGGTTGAGTGAGAATTATCTTGTGCTGCCCATGACGCCGTTGAAATGTACGAGCGTGAAGAAGATGAAAAATGGTGGGAATCATTTTGCTTGGGATCCGAAGGAAGATCAGCTCTACGGAATTGTGCCGAGAAGAGGCGGGAAGCCGGAAGACATTGTTTGGTTGAGAGCTGACAATGGTGAGCTTCATTAATATCCGAATCAGCTGAGTACGCCGCTAAAAGAGAACAGGATTCCACGGCCACGTAGCAGGCTGCTACGAGAACTCCTCTGGCCACATTGTATTTGACCTAACCGTCGCCAGCGACAACGTCTTCTTCTTCTTTCCACCCGAAGACACACCTCCCGAAACTCTCCAACAGCGCAACAAACTCGTCTCCAACACCTACCGCTGGATTTTCGACCCCAAATCCCCAACCAACACGCGCGTCACCCCCGCCGAAGTCTTCGCCATCAATGGTGAGTTCTCCCGGATCGATGACCGCTTCGTAACGAAGAAGTACAACCATTTCTGGCAGGTCCAGATTGATCCTACGAAGCGGTATGATTTCCAGAAGTGTGGAAGTCCGGCTGGAGGATTGTTTAATGCGATTGGGCATTTTACGTGGGATGAGAAGGTTAAAGATGTTTATTGGGCGGGGCCGACAACGACTTTTCAGGAACCTGTTTTTGTGCCGAGAGTTATCGGTGCCAAAAGCGAAGGGAACGTAGAAAATGGAGGTCAAGAAGAGGTCGAAGGCGACGGCTATCTGATCGTGCTGCTCAACCACCTGGATGAGCTACGGAACGATATATTGATCTTTGATGCAATGGAGTTGGCAAAGGGACCAGTGGCAGTGATTCACATGCCATTTAAGTTGAGGTTAGGTTTGCATGGAAATTTCGTCGATCAGAGGGATATTGAAGCTTGGAAGGAGTTGAGAAAGGAAGATGGAGAGGTAGGGCCGGTGAAGAAGGCGGAGAAGCCGTTGAAGTGGCAGCTGGCTCTTCAAAAGGAGACCAACGGGGTGAATGGAGTGAATGGTATGAATGGGACGAAGTGAAGAACGTGGATAGTTGGTATAAAGAGAAGCAAGCGAGCTGTGTTCAGGTGTATGTTTACGCTCGCTTAATTTTGAACAATCAACAGTGAGAACACCACGATGATAAGGTCGAAATCAGGAACACAAAAAACGATCATGGAGGTGTCCATTCACACATTGTAAATTCCACATACTAAACATCGTCCTATGTAACGTATCGTGTGTCGTTTCAGCCGATACGTAAAACTCATTACTCAACGTGAGATGCATGTCATGCACCCTCCGAGTCAAAATTGAAAGGTAGCAAACAGACTCCTCGATCCCTTAAGCAGGGAGGGACACATGGACAACCATACTCCATGTTTCATACGCATATGTGCTCGCCCACTACCGCACACCAGTAAGACTTAGAAAATGGACGATAGTTCGTCCCAAAATGCAGACTTTAATGCAAAGCCGCCTAAAGAAGTATGCATGATACCGTCCATGTAAGAAGCCCTATCTCATCCTTGTGCATGCCGGGAAACATATTCAATCGCTATGCAAAAATCAAATGTGTATCAAGAATTAGGTAGCGTCATTCATCATGAGAAATCGTCATCTCCGCCCTGGTTTCGGTCCCCATCAATAACATCCACACGTAGCACCAGCTCTTTGGTCTCCCGGGCAATTTCGAATGCTATCGGTGGTAGCGATTGATTCCATGCTCTCCATGCCCGTTCGCCCTCGTCGTCATCTCGTCCCTCATCTGCGATGTCTCGGCCAGTCTTTCCTGCGTCGATCAGGCGCTGTCGAATGCCTGCAAGCTTGCGGACAATAGGTTCGCCTTGGGTCCTCAGAACGCCATTACCGGTTGAGGACATAGCAGTTTCAGTAGAAGAAACGACCGTGCCAACAACATCGGCGATGGCGTTGATTTGTGTTGAGATAGCAGTTATCCCAGCCTCAGAGCGGATGGAGGAAACAAGAGACTGGATATTCTGCACCAATAGAGCGGTCTGATCTTCGAGATAGATCTAGGTTTGTTAGCGAATAAAATCTTTACATGGAAAATTGGCAGTCTTACCTTGAGTTCTTCGACATCACTATCTTGCGTTCTGATGCCGAAACCGACTCCCATTGGTGCTGGCGGAAGTGCCTTGTTACCATTCGTGTAACCGTTTCCATTCTGGGCACCCCGAGACATAGATCGCTGATGGCCCGCCCAGGATTCCTTCCCTGAGCTCTTGGGTCGCATGGTCGATTCCCGAGGCGAGTTGATCGGGCTGTACATGGAAGAATCGGCACTCATGCGAGCGAGACCTTGGAATGGTGGTGGGGCATTATCCTGTCTCGGGTCGCGGACGGGGAAGAAACCAGTGGTGTCGACTGGAGCCAGGTTTCCGTCATCATCGTCGTCCAGTTCGCCTGCCGGCGTTGGTCGGATCTTCACAGTCCTGACAAGCTCAACCACAGCAGAAGTCAAGTGAGAGGCTGCTGCATCGAGTAAGGACACAGGAGACAAGCCTTTTGCTGAAGCAAAGTTCTTTGAGGCCGTAATCAAGTTGTTTGCAGTAGCTGAGACCCTGGACTTTAACTTTGTTTGCTGTTGGACCAAGTCTTCACTGCCGGTCGGTGCCTCATCGATATCCTGTGTGATTCTCCGCACATTCACAACAACAGATTTCATGAACTCTATCACCCTTGCCGGATCATCCACTCGAGCCGTGCGTAGGAGCTCGTCAATCGAGATCTGAAATTTGGTAACGTGAACATCCTTGACCATTCCGTTTGCCTCAGTGAAGCCGCTTTCCTTGGCATATTTCGCTGCGTCTTGCTGGATGGTGAGACCAATAGATGATGCTCTTAAGCTTCGAAGTTGTGTCTTGGTCCGGGCGTACCGGTTTCTCCAGTCCTTGACTTCCTCTTCTAACTTGTTAACAGTATTCGAGAGGTGCTCTTCTCTGTCATACGAAGATTCGCTCCGTTCAGAGAGAACTCGCATTTCCCGCAGGAACTCTTGAGCTTCCCTGCGAACTTCATCGGTGACTATCTGCTGTTCTCGCAGCTCGTTTCTCAGTTCTTCATTTTCTCTCTCTAGATCCGGGTCACCCATTCCCCTCGATCCTGGTGGAGGTCCTGCTGCTCGTAACTCCTCGATCTGGGAGCGAAGTTCCCTCTCAGTATTTGCCTGTGAAGCTCGCATACGGTCCAGTTCCGATTGCAGCGACTCGTTCAAATTCTGTGCGTCCGCAAGCTTGCTCTCCAGGTCCATTTTCAAATCCGAGAACTCTTTCTTTTCCATATTTAGTGCAGTTGCCCGACTTCTCTCACCATCCAGCACGTTGTTGAGCTCATCATCTTTCTGCTTGAGGGTATCTTCCATGGCATCGAGTTTGTCCCTCAGTTCGGCAACTTGCGATTGATAATCATCGATGAGTTTCTTGTCGGTCTAGACATGTCAGCAGGTATACCAAAACAAGAAATACATTAACATACTTCAGAAGAGCCCCCAACACTCTTGTTCCTACTTCGAGCAGCACCTTCTAAGCCGAAGGCATCTCCATCATCGTCATCATTATCCTCGCCTCCAGTCTCGTCGTCCTCAACCATTGTGCTCTTATTAGGCACTATTGTATTGCTTTGAAACGTTTTGGGAGTAGGTCGGCCATAATCATTAGGAGGTAATCCTGGCGAGGGTGGCACACCAAGACCGCCATTCATTCCACCATTCATAGGCCCGCCATTCATTGGCCGTGGTCCATTCCGCGATTCACTCCTCATTGAGTATCCTGCTACAGAACTTGCGTCTGAAGGTCGTCGCATACGAGGCATTCCGTTTACAGGTGTACCGTTCCCATTTCTGCTCGGCGGTCCTCTCATAGAAGCAGGACTGCCCATTCGACTTATATCACCCGCTGCAAATTTGGGAAACCTCCTTTCCAACTCATAGTATACATCTGTCGCAAGGTCGCGAAACCTCGGGGGCGGTAAGGTTGACAGCTTTTGTCTGGCTTGGTTTCTCTTTGGATGGAATGTATCTTTCGGTAGCAGGTATGGTGGCGGTCCGCCATCTGGTGTCCCTCCATTTGGTGTCCTCCTTCCAGACTGCTGTCTCCGCAGCAGTTCATCAAAAACATCTGTACTTAATTCTTGGAATTGTACAGGCGACAGCCTCAGCAGTTTATCCCGTGCCCTATTCGGTCTCGGGTTCCCTTTCTCATCTCGTAGCGACGCAGCCAGATATCTCTTGAGGGCGACATAGTGTTCGGAGAGTGTACTTTCGAATTGCTCGTCCTTCCTACTCCTGCCGCTCTCACTCTGCGCATACAACCCAGTTCCAACACTCGATCTCGCAATTGAGCTCGGCGGCGAGGGCTGACCGGCGCCAGGACTGCCCGCCGCAGATGACCCTCTGGGTGGAAATCCTCCTCCATTCATTGTGCCGTTCGAGCCACTCGATATGGGCGGTGAAGCAAGTTGCCCGCGGTTATTCGGTGGGAAGTAGGGCGAATCGTTCTCTGTTCCTTGGTATTTCGAAATCCCAGACCATTCGCTATCTCCTACAGAAACAGGCGACAAGGGGCCATTTCGGCCATTCATTGTAGATGCTGCTGAAATGGGTGGTGTCTGACCTTTTCGAGGTGGACCTCAGTTCGTAGCGAGCGTCCTCCACAATCTATAATTACTGACCAGCGCAACCACTGTCTCCCAGCATCTGCGAGATCTCTCGTCGAGAAATAGGATCGGATGTTCGAATACAAAACTGCCTCAGAGTGCAACGATAGTGGCCGTGAAACGTCGTAGGCTGGCAGGGTTGTCAAAGCGAGCGAGCGTGTCGGATCGTGACTTAGTGTTCCCGGGAGGGAATGGGTGAGTACCGAAGGTTTGGCGCTGGAGTTTGGATGGATGGATGGATGACTGGTAAGGACCGTGGGCTGTGATGTTGCACAGAGAATAATGACAATGGCAAGCAGATTGAATTGAAAGTTCTGGAGATTGAGGACGAACGATGACGGCGGAAAGGGGTCGCACCGCGCGTGTCGATGTGGGCTGCACTCGATTCGGGAATTTCTAAAGTTCTTCCCCCTTTGACGGCGGGCAACGGCGTTCTTTGGGCAAGAGACGGCGCGTAAATTAGCTGCTGGTCAGGAACGCCAGTAACCAAGTGTGAGATCGATAAGCTCCCGATTAGACTTTGATCGGCGGCAGACGAAGTTCGCGAAGCCACACAGAAGCTGGCTCGCAGGCAAGGGAGAGTTTGTTTTGTTTGGTGTTGTGATGCAGGAGCAGTTCGCGACAGAGAAAAAGATAAAGCTTTAGAGCGAGAAGCAGGGAGAAAGTAGGAATGAGAAGAAAAGTCACAACTTTTGCACCGACATTCTGTTGTTTCTCACGGATTTTTTCTCAATATCCAGGGCCCTTCCAGACGCATTGGCAACGTGCTTTCATCCCCAGGTTGGACAATCGTTTCAGGGGTTGATATATTACTTGCTGGCTGGCCACCCAGGGGGCCCAGTTCGGTGATTGGCCCCAGCCACAACCAGCATTGATTCTCATCTCACAGAAGTGATAGATTAGAGAGCCGATTTCTTTTCTATTCTGCCTTCTCTGGTCCCATTTGCACGCCTACAAGTTAATTATTGGTGATGATGGGATGCCATGTTGTACAGAGGTGAGTTGGCAACTTGGCAGGCTAAAGGACATCTGGTGATGAGACCTTTGGAGGGTTCTTGCTTGTTGTCCAGACTTCTGGAAAATCCAGAGATTCAGACCAGAGCATACGTACCGCGGGCCTAGCCGCTCACCGTGACTTAAGACCCATACCCAATGTCCACCCCCTGAAGCACCAATCTTGTCTTTCCAGGTCCGAATTATGGGTCAGGCCAACCCACAGACATGGAGCATCATTTTATCCCAGACCGTTGCACGCCAAAATTATACAGCCCTATGCAACATTATTGACACTTCGGCATAAAAGCTTCTTGCGAAGAAGAGCCTCATGATTTATCCACCCTTCATAGCCTCATAATTGCCTGATACAGGTTGTAGAAACGACATTTGACTCCTTAATATCTGGAGCATTTCCTAATCCAGGTATTCCCCGGAAATGTCTCTGTTGGGTATCCCGGTCCTCGACGCCAGCCGTAATCTAATATGCAAAATGCAGTTCTCAAAACCAAGCCAAAGTCCATACCGCAGGGAGATTTGGCCATCTCTCTTGCCACTCCCCGATGATCTCGGGCACTCTCTCATCGAAACCACTTCTACTGGCAGCGTTTCCACTGTCAAAGCCAGCGGGATTACGCTCTCTCTCCTCCATGGCGGCCTTATTCAACGAGTCAGCCAAGTCCAGGATGCCCCTACCTCCCACCAGCGCCTCTTCGTGATTATCTTTGATGTCAACATTGATGACGTGCACAGGTCGGTTCAAGGGAGAACCTCGACTCATAAGATCATCAATAACGGCATCCCAGCATCGTTCCTCACAAGTGATTACCACGTCTACTACCCCTCCTTCTACCCCTTCACTACCTCTATCTTTGTTGTGTTCTATTCGAGGTACTCCAATATGCCAGTCCTGCCACCTCTCCGGGCCCCACTTGACATTCCTGTTTCTCTCAAGCATGTTCAAGAGCCCATTGGCACGGTAGAGACGCGGGTCCTTGGCTTCCAGTTCTTTGTACATGCTATCGTAGGATGTCTTGTTGAATTGGTAGACGTTGGGCTTGTCTATGGAAGGACCTGGCAGACGGACAAGAGAGCCTGTGCCGAAAGAGATTACGGGATAGTGAGCTGCAGCAAGTCGGAGATGCGATTCCATAGATCTGTTGTGATTATCAGCTTTGTTGTTGAAACGCAGTGAAAATTTTGACGAACCGGTTCTGGTTGCTTGCGCATACCGTACAGAACTTAAGCTTGAATCCTCCCGGGTCTGGACGTTCTCCATTCGAAGATACACCATTGGTGGCTCCGCTTTGTGATTGTGGTTGAGCCATAATGACAGGCGTTGAAGAGTTTTGTATGCGGCGGACGAATGTCACGTCGTCGTACTATGAGCAACTCACATCTGCAGTTACGTGATCTCCGTTAGGGCTCTATTCACAACTTCTAAGCTGTCAGCTTTGATCGGATTGAAGATTCCAAGAGAATGGTAGAGTAGAGTGAAAGCAATTCAGTTAAGCGTAAAAAATGTGTCTCCTCAAGGGGAATAGGACAGCTCCAATATGGTATATCATCATGTTGCAGAAAGGGGTGGGTAAGATGTGCTGGGTATACGTACTGTACGGAAGTGGTATTGCGACGTTGAGGTTAAAGACCAGCTTTGAAGCTCTCGGAGCAAATGAAAGAAAAGCTGTGGTTTGTCTGAAGGCTCTTAGCGTCTCGCTTCGTGACTACGGCGACCTACAAAGGCGTCCCTAGCAAAATTCGACTGGAGATGGGAATGTTGTCTCAGATATTGAAATCACCATTATTGTTGGTATTATTGGCAATATCATAAGCCAAAGTTGGTTCTTGTCTTAAAATTAAAGCATCACATAGCGAGATTCGTTTTGCAAATATCTCTGGCAGTCCACCGCCCTCAAAGATGGCCTCGTCTATTCAAGTGTCGTATGGGAAAGCTGGTGGGTTCGTGAGAGAACTTCCAGAATTCTGGGCATGATCTGCTCTCTGGCTGTAAGATTAGGGGAACATGCTCGGAGAACTTCATTTTCTCCAAGCCTGCAGCTAAGTACAAGTTCTCTCCCAGCTGAACCTGAGTGACAACTCGCCCAGGTCAGACTGGCAAGCTGGAATATTGGTATCTACATGGTGAACTTGGTAGACTCTAGATATATATCAGTCATCCCATCTACAAATATGAACGCCTCTGATACACCTACTTCAGTGTCAAATAACCGAAGTACTATAGAATGACTTCGCATAACACTTGAGACAGGATAACCGCGGTCACCTCATGAATGGCTTCAGAAAGCAGCACGTGTCTCTTTCAACAGGCATCGGAAACCGGTCGAAAGTGTTGCCGAAGCCTGTATGACAGGGAAATCGAGGAAGAAGCTGATTTTCAGTGATTTTCAGGTCCTCCGCTACCAGGATTGTCTTAAATCATACTCGGCTGGAAATGATAGAGCTTCACATGTGGTTCATTATCGCCTCCTCCGTCCCAAGTATTTTGACCGTACGGCTGGATCGCATCGCTCCCTGTAGAGACTTAGCATCCCCAGCAGCGTAGAAACACAGCTCGAATGCCATTGGTCCAGGCTCGACTTTCCCGCTTGTGCTGCCCCCTAGTTGTTTCATGTCAGGGTGTCCTCGCAGCTCTATTCCGGAAATAGATTTCTTTTCGGCCTTTAGACGCATGGAGATGCCACCCCCAACCGTCCTTCCAGCACCATCGTGGCCGTGATAAAAAGCCTTGTCAGCCAAAACAGAAGGCTCCATTGTCGTCGCAGGACAGCTTCACTCTGATGTTCGCATTGCTCTAGGTTCCCCCGTAGAATCACGTGTGACAGCACCTTCACACGAAACCTGGAATCCACGCTTCTGTTCCTCATTTCGCGTTGCGGGGTTCATCAGGCTTGGGTCTTGTCCTGGCATCGAGGACCTTTTGCGGCGGCGTTTGTGTCTCGGCGCTTGTTCTGTCACTTACCTACCCACGCCCGCGCACGAATAGACAGCCCTGTCCTCTTCAGCAGTCAATCCAGCTCCAGCTCCAGCTCCCTGATAGACCAAGCAGAAGGCAAGCGATCTGAGCGCCAGGCCAATTCAGCGCCTGTCTGCCCATTTCGGTCGCTGGCTTCGCAGTAGCCTTCCTCCTCTTCATCTTGTCGCTCCTAGGCGCATTGGTGCTTACCATTGGGTACGTTGGAGGCGGTGGGGTCAACGCTCCCTTGATCTCTTCAAAGATCAGATTTGTCTGTGTCCACTCTCCAAAAGCATCAACCTAGTCGAGAAGCGCAACCCCAAATCTGAATCCTCACATCTATCTCGAACAAGCCAGTCGTAGCCCCGACAGCGCGTCTCTTGCGCCAATATTGACTTATTGTCGCATCGACAGTTGGACATTCCACACCTCCTCCGTTCAATCCTACGTCCATCGCACGCGCGGGACTGTCATACTGCCATCGTTGCTGATCACTATCCCGGCATCAGTCGATCAGAGTTCCAGTGATCTGAACAGTCAGAGCATACTCCGATCTTCCCCTCGTTGCTTTGCGCAAGCGTAATCACAATATCTGGTGGGCTTCAAGGCTTGCTGGCAAGCTGCCGCCGATTTGGCATCATCGCACACAACGGATATACACGTCGCGCCTGTTGAGGAGGCTGGTCATAAGCACGACTTTAAGATGACGGCCGTCATGTCTCCCACGCTGGATACTTCATCACCAGCGACGTCACCCTCGCCGGTCACTTCCCCCTCGTCGAACCCGAATCATCCTCCATTACCGCCTTTGATTACATCTCCTCCTTCCCGACGATCAACTCTCCAGCGACCAACTTCACATGCGTCGAAGAACCGGTTATCTCAGTACTCAAATTACTCGGTACCATCGCGATCAAGGCCACCATCGCATATCTTTCCAGTCTTCCATTCGAGCCTACCGTACACGACAGTACGTGATTTTGCATATCCGGTCTTACATCCTATGCACTATGGACCGCCCTTGGAGCCTTCTCAACCACCATCAGGAATGTCAACACCTGCAAGCGAAACACATAGGCGGCTTTCTGATCCACCAACGTCTTGGGATAGTAGGGGGAGCTGGGTGCCTGGATCATGGGCAACTGAAGGTCTTATGAAGGGCGAGCAGTTGGCACCTATACACTTTGGGGATGGCCCGCCATGGAGTGAAGATGAAGATCTACAAAGCCCTGTGGTAGTCAGTTCGCGCCACAGAAAGCACAAGTCTTCTGCGAGTGGATTTGGAAGTTCACAAGGGCGCGGGAGAGGACGAAATCGCAGAGAGGACGGCGAGCGTACTACCAGTATGCTGAGCCAAGAGAATTACGAGCAAGATAGAGGTTTCTTCGTCAGTAGGGGGGGTGATGGTAGCGAAAGATATTATGTGAACGAAGGAGACGAGGCAGATGGTCCGGGAGGGGAGTTTGTCACTTATCCACCAGAGCAAGCTCGGCACTCGACATTAGCGCCTTACAATGTACCAGGCCAGAGGGACTCGCACTTCGCGGGTACTCTGCCTAGCAGATCATATACTGACGAGACTGGGCAGGAATATCGGTCTGAATCAGATGCTTCGAGCTCCGCTTCTTCTCCTGGATTGACACGACATGATGAGTCCAGGTATTCGAGAGACTACCAGTTTACAATCGCATCACCAGATGAGGAAATGCATGGTAAAGCTGTTGCACTTTTCGATTTTGAGCGGGAAAACGAGAACGAGTTACCTCTGGTGGAGGGACAGGTCATTTGGGTATCCTATCGGCATGGGCAAGGATGGCTCGTTGCTGAGGATCCAAAGACTCAGGAAAGCGGCCTCGTCCCAGAAGAGTATGTACGGTTGTTGAGGGACATTCAAGGAGGCTTAAATTCTTTGACTGGGCAAGCCACCGATCAGTTACTCAGTCCCGTCGCACCAGATTCGGGTACACCAACTCAGGCGGAGCATGGCCAGGGCTTTGGGCATACACCAACACCAAGCAATGGAAGCAATGGGTATCAGCAACCTATAGTTTCAACTTTCTCTACCTCCTCGAAGGATCTGCATCCATATCCCCAGCATCTCCTAGGAACGCCAGCTGGCCAACCGCCGCCGCAAGTCATCCACTACCACGGCCAACGGGGAGGCAGTCAAGCAAACACGCCGACAATGTCGAGCTCTCAGGAAGGCGCCCGAGACAGAACTAGCAGTCAAGATACGAAGGCTCGCAAAACGGAAGACAGCTTGAACACCACACCGATTGCAATTCTGCCAGACACAAGATTGGAAACTGCAGTCAATCAACCAGGTAGCCCAGACAGCGATTCAACAGAGGGATCTTCTGATGCGGAAAAGGACATTACAAGTCCATGACCTTAGGGTGGTACTTTGGATTGCTTTTAGAAGGGGACATTTGAGATTTCTAGCGTTTTGGTTCCTGTCCATTTTGATTTTTTGTTTTCCCCATACCCATTCATCGTCGGTTGGCTTGCATATACTCTTCCGGAAAGAAGAACATTCGCTTAATACTATTCCTGCCCTCCATGTATTATAACATGTTTTCGTTTTGGGTGGCTGGACGGGATTCGTGCGGGCTTCATTCATAGGTGAAGCTTAAGGGAGGGGAGGGAAAGATTCGGTGCATAATAAGGTTATAACGAGCTTCATGACGGACCTTATTTCTGGGGTCGAGGGTTGGGGTTGGGGTTGGGGTCGTGGTTTGGCCATGGATTCGATAGGACCAGGTTGGATGAGACGATGTATGAGTTCAGACGAGATGTTCATGAGTTGGTATAGTGGTTATTGGAGTAGCTGATACATAGTGGAGCAGAAAGATCGTTGAACACGCCTTGTTTATTGACATTCAGATATGGTGAATCCTTCAAATAGCCGAACCAAAACTTTGACCAACATCAAGACCAAAATAAAGACAGCTTATGATAATTTTGAATTCAGCTTCAACGGAAGGATCCAGCCTACGAAGAAAGCCTTTGAACTAAAATGGCGATGTGCTGAGAGAAATAAGATACAAGATACGAGCATGTGATAAGTGACAGGTACCAAAGCTTATGGTGGGGTTGAGGAGGGGTAGCGGGTGCGACCGCATCGCTAGGTACTTTTCCCAAACATTATCAGACAACATCAGACACCCAAGCTCATTCAAGCTTTCAAACAACACAGATCACAGATATCCCCCAAACCTTATCTCGCAAAAGCATGCTCGTATATCAAACATGGCGGAGCCTACTTTCAAACCTGCTCTGATCATCGTCGATCTCCAAGAGGATTTCTGTCCACCGGTTTGTGCCCCTCCTTCACTTCTTGCGTCGCTCTATTATTACACTATTTGTCGAAATGACAATTTTAAACTGGTCTAAGTGCGGGGGGTGTAAACCCTCTACAAGCATACATATCTATAGCATTGGAAGCAAGAGCTCAGCTAACCTCCCACAAACAGAACGGCACCCTCGCCGTCGACACAGGCCGGGCGATAATCCCCACAGTCAACCACCTCCTCGGCCTCCCCTTCGCCCTCAAGATCGCCACAAAGGACTGGCACCCCGCCGACCACATCTCCTTCGCCTCTTCACACCCAGACAAGAAACCATTCGTCAACACCGTCACAATCGTCAACCCCTACAACGCCTCAGAAACATACGAGACCCGTCTCTGGCCCGACCACTGCATCCAGAAGACGGCGGGCGCGGCTCTCGTCCCGGAACTGGATGTTGGTAAGGTTGATAAGATTGTGGAGAAGGGGATGAGGAGGGAGGTGGAGATGTATTCTGCTTTCTATGATCCGTTGGAGAAGCCGAGGGTTAGTGATAGTGGGCTGGCGGATGTTTTGAGGGAAGGGGGGATTACGCATGTGTATGTGGTGGGGTTGGCGTTTGATTATTGTGTTAGGGCGACGGCGGTGGATGCGCAGAGGGAGGGGTTTAAGACGGTGGTTGTGAGGGAGGGGACGAGGGCTGTTGAAAAGGATGGTTGGGCGCGGGTAGAGAGGGAGTTGGAGAGTATGGGGGTTGGTGTTGTGGGGGTGGAGGGGAAGGAGGTTCAGAGGGTGAGTGAGCTTGGAGGGAAGGGGAGTAAAAAGTGATGAATTTACGAGTTGGTTGAGAAGGTCCAGGTGATGGCGGGCCTCTGGGGATAGATGTGTATGGTTCACGAGATCAGGAGTTCCTTGAGGAGTTTTTGGGACGAGGACTTGTTTGTCGGAGGGCAGCGCGGCGTTCAAGGCATGGAGATTTGCAGATATCGCGTCGTTTTAAAATTGAATGCACAGAGGGAATGGTTGTCCACGAAGCTACTCTTTGAGCCGGCTTAGTTCACTTGAAAGCGATAGCTACCTAAATCGACATAACCTTGGGAGTTGGGTAAGATGTCCGGAGTTTTTTATATGCTCCTTATTCCCCAATTGTAAGGCCATAAGAAAGTCTGACGGTACTTTTCTTGAAAAAATTTGTTTACAAAGCAATATGGGATATCTGCTGATAGCTTAACTGCCTGCATGCACAGTCAACAATTATCCAAACACCCCGAACCCATCGTCTGTTGGTATGATAGATAAGCAGGGGTTGCTTTCTACTTCTTCTTTTGGACATTCAGTAACAAAATCACCACCGAATACTGTTCGGCCAGCATTTTCTGATCGTAGAGAATAAATGAAATGCACAACTGATATCGTCGAATAGCACATCTGAAAAAAGCTCCGACTAATTCCATTGGGAGACAACAATTCTCGAATCAATATCAAAAACATTCCGTCGCCGACAAAACATGGGATTGAAACCGAAGGATAAGTACGAAAAACAAACAACATGATCAAAAAGAACAATATAAAGCGCAGTCCGCAAAAGGCGCAATATAAATAAAATACTTCACGAGGATGGTTTTCTTTCCTTTTCACCGGCTCGTCTCCGGGATCAACGATTCAGTTAGTCATAAATAGGGGTCGCATTCAAGTCGGATTTTGTAGCCACACTCGCCCCCCACTACCGACATACCCAACGACATTTGCTGGCGCTGCGCCTCCGTTGATCGGCTTTGGAGATGATGATTTGCTGGTTGCAAGATCAGCATACGCAAGCCCAAAGGCTGTTCTGTTGGACGAAGAATAGGCAGGGAGGCAGGTAGGATAGAGAAGAAGAGCAGATAAGAAGTGTCAAAGAACTCGAAGAACAATATCAAGCTTCACTGTTGATACAGTATTGTCTGCTCGAGTTCTTTGATTGAGTGTTGAACGCGCTGCCCCTTTCTCGGGAGAAGCCTTTATCATCTTGCATCCCTCTAACCGTTCCTTGCCTTAGCGGCTCGCTAGTCCGATAGATTTGGCAGATTGTCACTCTGCGTGCAACTCTTGCCCCATCCCAGTCAGTCAAGCCCAGACAGGCGACTTTAATTTACCTACCGTACCGTACCGTACCTCTCTACCTCGACCAAGTTTGCTGCTTCTCCTCATTCCTCCCTCCTCTCTCCAGCTTCAATTGACCAGCCCATCCCGCAGAGAGTAAGCAGCTTGCGTTGTTAGAGTCGGATTCAACATCAAAAGCCTTAGGGCTGTCCAGCTATTCGTCAAGTCGCAATTTCAACCTTCACCGCAGAAACTCAGTGAGTACCAACGATTCAGTCTCCCCAACTCAACCTCCCGTTTGTCGCAATCAACATTCCATCTTTGATACTTGTATGCATCTGCACGAAACCGGAGGATTTTCTGCCGGCTCTTCTGCATCTGCTGCAGGTTATTGAGCAATCATACCTCGAAGATTTGCCGCTTCTCGGTATCGCGTTTTGTACGGCGTGAGGTTGTCTCTTGCGAGGGACCGAGTCCCAACCTGTCAGACACATGTTTCGTTTCAAGCTCACGACTCACGATCAGCTTCTCGAATATTTCGAGCTTCTTATCTACCAACTAGTGTTTTCGCAAGGACTTAGGACGAAAATGGCTGGACTAGAGCTAATTCTGGTGTGTAGCAGCAACCCCGCCAACAGCCTGTCGATGGCTTTATAGGATCGATTGAGTGCTCCCCGAAATCAACAAAAAATGGTTCGCTCATTACTCGGTACGTTCTTCGTGCCCACGAGGGCACGCGGTGCTACAACCGCAGAAGCACCTGCTACTCCAGTCTGGGTGAACAAAAAAGTCACTCCCCTCCTCCAAACACTCTCCCGCCGAGCATGCCTCCACCCTATACACACGATTGTCATTGTTGCAGTACTTGCAAGTACGACATACATTGGTCTCCTTGAAGGCAGTCTGTTTGAGACTGCTACAACACTTGGAAAGGCAGATTGGACATCATTAAATGAAGGAAGCAGACAATTGAGAGTTGGTGCGGAAACTGGCTGGAAATGGCAGACTTCTGAAGCAGAGGCTCCAGTATCGAAGGATGTGGACCACCTCGCTCTCCTGACATTCGTCTTTCCGGATTCTTTGGCGGCTTCCTCCCCACAGAGCGCACCATTGTCGCACACAGTCCCTCTTCCACAGAACCTTTCTGTTACAGAATTGCCCTCGACCTTGAATCCACTCTCTGCGATTTCTCAGGATACAGCCCTGGCATATGCAGTACCTTATGATCAGGCTGCCGAGTTCTTAGCCAGAGCTCAAGAGCTTCCGAATGCTATCACTTTGCCAAAAGATGAGAGTGCCCGCCATGGTCAGGAAGCAGAACCCATCAAGGAGGAGAAGATGTGGATTATGAAGGCCGCGAAATCATCCACCACCAAGAATAGCGTCAAGAATTGGGCGTCGAATGCCTGGACCGAGTTTGTGGACTTGATCAAGAATGCCGAGACTTTGGATATCATCATCATGGTTTTGGGATATATCTCCATGCACCTGACCTTCGTTTCTCTCTTCGTTTCTATGCGCCGTATGGGATCGAACTTTTGGCTATTCGCTACGACTCTGTTTTCCTCGGTCTTCGCATTCCTCTTTGGCTTGATTGTTACAACCAAGATGGGTGTGCCTTTGAACATGGTCCTCTTGTCTGAAGGCCTTCCCTTTTTGGTCGTCACTATCGGATTTGAGAAGGCAATTGTCTTGACCAAGGCTGTTCTCTCTGCATCGCTTGAGACGAGACGACCCCAACCACAGGGTAGCCCAAAGCTCGCAGGAGCCGATCTAAAGTTCGGTGTTTCGCCAACTTCCATTCAGTATGCTGTTCAAGTCGCCATTAACGAGAAAGGATACGAGATTGTTAGAGATTACGTTATCGAAATCTGTATCTTGGTAGCTGGAGCCGCCTCTGGTGTTCAAGGAGGACTACAGCAGTTCTGCTTCCTCGCCGCTTGGATTTTGTTCTTCGATTGTATCCTGCTCTTCACATTTTACACTGCCATTTTGAGCATCAAGCTCGAAATCAATCGAATCAAGCGCCACGTCGCTCTCCGCCAGGCCTTGGAAGACGATGGAGTTGACCACCGAGTTGCCGAGAACGTTGCTCAGAGCGATGAGTGGCCCAAAGCCGACAAATCTGGGAACAATGAAACAAATATCTTCGGTCGTAAGGTCCGAGATAGCAGCGTTCCGAAGTTCAAGGTTCTCATGGTGTCTGGATTCGTCATCGTCAACATTCTTAACCTTTGCACGATTCCCTTCAGAGGAGGAAAAAGCAACGCAGAAGCCCCATCTGTTACTGGACTTTCTGGACAAGGATTTGCCAGTGTTATGACTCCGCCACCGATGGACCCATTCAAGGTCGCTTCCAATGGTCTTGATGCTATATTCGAGATGGCAAAGGCCAATGACAAGTCAACTGTTGTCACAATTCTTGCTCCCATCAAGTACGAGCTCGAGTATCCTTCGGTCCACTATGGAAACATAGCCACTCAAACTCCCGTTAGGACGCAAAACCCCGAGGACAGCGAGTATGGTCATGTTGTCGACAGTCTCTTGAAGAGTCTCGAGGACCCTATCCTGTCTAAGTGGATCGTGTTTGCCCTTGCTCTCAGTGTCATTCTGAATGGGTATCTGTTCAACGCTGCCAGATGGAGCATCAAGGAGCCTATCCAGATGCCGCCTCATCACGCCGTTGATCCTGCCGAACTCCACCGTGCAGAGCGCTTCAACGATGCGGCCACTGCTCAACCTCCTAGACTTCCAGCTATCGGTAACGGGGCCGCAGATGCGATTTTGCCTATAACACCAGCTACCACGGATGATGAAGAGGATGCGCTGGTCATGCGAAGACGACCTGAACCTGTTGCAGACTCCCAGCAAGCTCTCCGACGGACACAAGCCCAAATGGAGCAGATGCTCAAGGAAAAACGCGCTCGTGAACTGACCGATAGGGAATTGGTGGAACTATCGCTTCAAGGCAAAATTGCGGGCTATGCTCTAGAGAAAACCCTTGGTGATACCACTCGCGCCGTCAAGATCAGAAGATCAATCATCTCCCGGACGCCTGCCACTACCGAAACTACCAGCTTATTGGAGAGCTCTCTTCTTCCATATGAGCACTACGATTTCGATCGTGTCTTAGGTGCTTGCTGCGAGAATGTTGTCGGATATCTGCCTTTACCACTTGGTGTTGCTGGCCCCATTGTCATTGATGGTCAAAGCTTCTTTATTCCCATGGCCACCACCGAAGGTGTTTTAGTCGCAAGCACAAGCAGAGGATCTAAAGCGATCAACGCCGGAGGAGGTGCAACTACTGTGCTGATTGGTGACGGAATGACTCGCGGTCCTTGTGTTTCTTTCGAAAGTCTGGCTCGTGCAGGTGCTGCCAAAGTCTGGCTCGACTCGAAGGCTGGCCAGAAGATTATGACAGATGCTTTCAACTCGACCAGTAGATTCGCCCGACTCCAATCGATCAAAACGGCTCTTGCAGGTACCTACTTGTACCCTCGCTTCAAGACTACTACTGGAGACGCTATGGGAATGAACATGATCTCAAAGGGCGTGGAACATGCACTGAGCGTTATGGCTACTGAAGCCGGCTTTGACGATATGGAGATTATTTCGGTTTCAGGAAATATGTGTACCGACAAGAAGGCCGCAGCTATCAACTGGATTGATGGCCGTGGTAAGAGCGTTGTTGCAGAGGCTATTATTCCTGGAGACGTCGTTCGCAAGGTATTGAAATCTGACGTTGACGAGCTCGTGGAATTGAACATTGCCAAGAATCTTGTTGGTAGTGCTCTTGCCGGAGCTATGGGTGGGTTCAACGCTCATGCTGCCAATATTGTCGCTGCTATTTTCTTGGCTACTGGTCAAGATCCAGCTCAGGTCGTCGAAAGTGCTAATTGTATTACCTTGATGAAGAAGTAAGTCACTCCTACTTAACTTTTCTTAGAATGGTACTGACCTATTAGTCTTGGTGGTGATCTTCAAATCAGCGTCTCTATGCCCTCTATCGAAGTCGGTACTCTTGGTGGTGGCACCATCCTTGAGCCACAAGCTGCCATGCTAGACATGCTCGGTGTCCGAGGCTCACACCCAACGAATCCTGGTGACAACGCTCGCAAACTTGCACGCATTATCGCAGCTGCTGTTTTAGCAGGAGAGCTGTCACTGTGCAGTGCTCTCAGAGCCGGTCATCTCGTGAAGAGTCACATGGCGCACAATCGAAGTGCACCAGCGACACGCACAAACACGCCCGCTCCATCCGGTGCTCAAACGCCCGTCACATCAGCCATCTCGTCGATGCAAGAGAGAGCCGGCCTGGCCATGTCGCCCGCAGCAACACAGAGAGCTGCCGAGGTGAAGAAATAGTACTTAGAATTGTACAGATGAAAACAGATGTATTGGCATTCACTGGAGTTTTTGGGTCAGGCATTCAGCGTTCTTTTTAAAGGGTTGAGCAGCCCGCAAACCTCAAAAGTGCTCCGAAGAAGACAAGACCCGTGCGTGGTTTGTCGCAAACAAAGCTTTTTATTTTAAGTTGTCTTCAGCATTGGCCACTAAAACGGCCGAAGTAAATAGAAAAATAGATTAATATATGATCGATTCAAAAAGGCTTGCTATCTTAAGTTCTTCATGTTCGAGCGACAGGAAACTTCCTTGCAAATATGCTACAACGGTTTCATGCCTAAAGATGTCCTCGCAAGGGGTGAGTTTGAGTAGAAAGGCCCAGCATCAAAATCCTCCTTGGCCGTCTTGTGGTAGACGCAAGCTGTGTTTGTGGATGATGACCGCCATCAGAGGAGAACACCATTGTAGGTTCAATCCGACCAAGCTTACTTTGAAACGAAGTGTCAGATAACAGCTCCACCAATTAAATGATGCTGGTATTCCAGATTCTGAGTTGCGGGTGTGCTCACGCACTTTCCTTTATAGATACACGCTCCAGGTGTTGTTTTTGCTGGAAAGGGGACCTAAGCGAGAGCAAAGGAGGATGTGCCATCCCTGCAATATTATCAAGGCGGTGAATTTGCGCTTACCCTGTTCCGGTTCTGCCGCTTCTCAAAGAAACCTCTAGAAATCAAAGGTGCTGAATGGTTGTCTGATGCACTGATTTGAACTTCAACTCTTTTCAACTTTGCCAATTTCAAGACTTCGTCAGAAAATTTCCAAGATACCCTACCCTTTCTAGACACTCTCAACATGGCGGACGATCTTAAAGCTCTTGGTAATAAGGCGATCGCGGAGAAGAACTTCGACGAGGCTATGTAAGTAAAACCCCTCTTGTTTACTTTCAATTCCTAGGTAGCTTCAGGCTGGAGCTTGCTTCTCATATAGCACAACTCATGCGCATGCTCTCCTATACTTAGAAGCTAAGTTGACTGTGTAATAGCTCAAAATTTACAGAGGCGATCGAGATTGAACCCACAAACCACATCCTGTACTCGAACCGTTCTGCTGCCTACGCATCAAAGAAGGACTACCAACATGCGCTTGAGGACGCCGACAAGGTTACTGAGATCAAGCCAGACTGGTCAAAAGGATGGGGACGAAAGGGTGCTGCGAAGCATGGCTTAGGAGACCTCATTGGTGCTATGGATGCGTACGAGGAAGGATTGAAGCTGGATCCAAACAATGCCCAGAATAAGTCAGGTCTTGCTTCTGTCAAGCGCGCGATCGATGCCGAAGCCAAAGAAGGTAAGAATTGATCAATACTGAGAAAATGGTAGGATTGTGCTGACCAGTATTAGATGGTGTCACCGGAGATCCATCTGCGGGACTCGGAGGCATGTTCAGCGACCCTCAAATGATCCAAAAGCTCGCTGCCAACCCAAAGACAAGCAAGTTCCTCGCAGATCCAAGCTTTATGGCCAAGCTTCAGCAGGTCAGAAACAACCCCAATGATACTCAGGCTATGTTCTCCGACCCTAGAATGATACAAGTACTTGGTGTTCTTATGGGTGTGGACATGGATATGATGGGAGGCATGCCAGGTGCGGGAGGAGAGCCAGGTTCAGCACCACGGGAAGCTGAAGAGGATGTCCCTATGCCAGATGCTCGACCAGCTTCTGCTCAGGCGCAGCCAAAGAAGGAGCCTACCCCAGAACCCGAGCCAGAGGACGAGGAGGCAGCTGAGAAGGCTAAGGCTAAGGTTGCTGCTGAGGCAGAGAAGAAGTTGGGCACGGAGAACTACAAGAAGAGAAATTTCGACGAGGCCATTGCGCACTACACCAAGGCTTGGGAGCTGTACAAGGATATCACTTACCTCAATAACCTTGGTGCTGCCCATTTCGAGAAGGGGGAATACGACGAGGCTATCAAGGCATGTGAGAAGGCTGTTGAAGAAGGTCGTGAGATCTATGCAGACTTTAAGATGATCGCCAAGTCATACGCCCGTATTGGATCTTCATACGAGAAGCAGGGCGATCTACCCAAGGCCATTGAGAACTACAAGAAGTCTCTCACTGAGCACCGTATTCCAGAAACCGTCAACAAGCTCCGCGCTGCCGAGAAGAGCCAAGTTGAAGCCGCCAGACAAGCACTTATCGACCCTGAGAAGGCAGAGGAGGCTCGTGAGCTTGGTAATGCAAAGTTCAAGGAGTCTGACTGGCCAGGCGCGGTTGCAGCATACAGCGATATGATCCAGCGCGCACCAGAGGACCCACGAGGCTTCAGTAACCGTGCTGCAGCCTTCATCAAGCTCCTCGAGTTCCCTAGCGCCATCGATGACTGCAACACTGCCATCAAGAAGGATCCTAAATTCATCCGGGCCTACCTACGGAAGGCCCAGGCTTACTTCGGCATGAGAGAGTACTCCAAGTGTGTCGACACGTGTACTGAGGCTGCGGAGGTTGATGTCACCAAGGCGAATGCTAGAGAAATCGAGCAGCAACAGCAGAAGGCTTATGCTGCAATGTACAGCGCGCGTGAGAATGAGACTGAGGAGCAGACCAAGGAGAGAATCCAGAGAGATCCAGAGGTATGTTTGAGTTTGGTCGCTTAAACATATAGAAAGGCTTTTGCTAACAGATTCACAGATCATTGGTATCATGCAAGACCCTATTATGCAGAGCATCCTTCAACAAGCCCAAGGCGACCCAGCCGCTCTTCAGGAGCACATGAAGAACCCCGGCATCCGCGTCAAGATCCAGAAGCTTGTCGCTGCTGGTGTGATCCGTGTTGGTAGATGATCGCAGCCAATGCCGGAGGGGAGTTGAGCTAGGAGAAGACAATGCAAAACCTGCAAAGTATCAAGGTGACGCTTGGTGAGGAGGGGAAATGAGATGATGCTATCAGAGCTAATGGAAATCTTGAGAGTGGTGGTCTAGCTTGACGATAAATGAACCGTTCCCTAATCTCGGTGGGCAGGAATGTATTTTAGGTGCTTGCGTGCTTGACTTTCATGCTCGGGTTTTAGCGTATTCATCAATCAATTGCATTGCGATGGACTCTCACTTCAGTCTCTTATAAATTATGTGACTTCAAGCGCATAACTTCATGATCTGGTAACAGGTTAACGAAATGGGGGGTCGTCTGGTCCCATTTTACCCTGACCAAATCATCGAGTCTTAGTAAGGACCCTACCTCCATATCCACCTGTCATCCATGTTTCTCACGTTGAAGACGTTACACGACCCACTGTATCATGCTTTGGTTTATATCGATCGCTGCTTTCAGTCAGATGGCTATTCGTGATTATTTCGTATCTGTCGCATCTAAGATGTGATCGTCTGCTTGTTGAATATTGTCCGACCTAGGTGCTTTCTCACCAGCTCGTTTAGCAACAGCAACAGCAACGAAATAAAACAAAACAAAACAAAACGAAACAAGATATCCTCAACTGAATCGGGTGCTTTTCATCTCGCGGGTGGTAGGATCTACGAGCCCAAGCAATTCTGAATTCGAGTGCAAGTAGAATGTAGAGCCGAACCCTCGCGCCGGCTCCGAGTATTCGCACAGACCATCAAGTTGAATCTGCCGCAAGAGAGACAGCAAGCAGACTAGGGCAATCTATTGCTCACAATATATGTTACGTGCTCAGCGTGCTAAGAAAAACTTGGAATATCAATGCAATTCTATTGATTCATTATTAGGACCTGTGTCCAATACAAAAACTCCAATGTCCCGACCCAAGTATCACCCATCCGTCAATGATTGACTGTTCTTCTTCCACCTTTTGTAAACGAACGAGTGTGCGAGCGCTGTGCTCTGCCATTTTGGTGCCATTGAGGCCCTGTGTATCCGTCTCTTGCGTGTCATTACCACTCATTCCTTTCTGGACAGCCCTAAAAGAGAGATCAAGCCCAGGCTCCGCCGCATCCGAGACGCTGAAGCGAGCGACGAGAAGAGACAAAAGAAAATCTCAGTTCTCAATATCCTTCGCCGGCCCCACAACCTTCAGCTTCCTCCACAGGCAAATACTAACCACGGAGCTAAACGCAAACAGGATACAAAGCGCAATGCTCAGACCCCAGATACTCTTCAGCTCGAAACAGGTCGTCTTTGAGGCGCCGGCCCAGACCCAGTAGTTGACCTTGCTCATGTTCTCGCCTACGGAGGCGAGGAAGGAGGAGGTGCTGCCGCCGGAGTTGGAGAGGGCTGCGCAGTCGAGGTAGGAGAGGGGCTTGCCGACCGTGACGGCGACGACGATGACGGCGATGAGGATGGTGGAGTCGAGGGCGGTGGAGATTAAGAAGGGGAGCATGGAGTCCCAGTAGAGAACGTAGGAGATTAGGACGTAGAGGACTGTGATAACCGTCTATGAAATTCTTGTTAGAGTTTCTTCTTGAGGAGGGATTAGATGGGGAAGTGAGGAGACTCACGACGCTGAGAGTTCCGATTAGGACGGAAGGTGGCTTTTGGTCGAGTTTGACCATTTGGTCAATGAAGTTTGAGGTCATGCCGATGATGGCGATGAGAGAGACGAATTGCATGGCACGGACGACAGTGAAGGTAGCACCGAGAGCTCCGAATTGTGGTCCTGGCATGATGGCGGCTGAGGGTAGAATTACGAGAACGGGATTGTAGATTGGAAAGTCGGTTTGTGTTTGGATATCCCGAGTTGGAGCTGGGACGAAAGATTGAGAGTGACTGGAAGACTTGACTTCTGGCTGAAGAACTTCTTGGTGAAAAGATTGGACGCTGGCTGGTATCTGTGGAGGATCTGGTTCTGGTGTTGGTTCGACTTCTTGTGGATGGTCGACTTCCTTCAATGACTGGGAGTCTTTTGGTGTAAGAGGCTCGGAAGGGGTGTAGAGGATACCGTTGATGATGACTGGGCCTATATAAGGAATGAAGGTTGAACTTTTGGCCGTGATGGTGCTTGAAAAGTGATCACTGAATTGATCAACTGAAAGTGGCTGACTAGCAGCAAAAGAATGACCAAGATGGTATTGTATCAGAAGAGACAGTCTCAAGGAGATGAAACAATGAAAAGCGCGATAAAGCAGAAAGGTTTTGTAGTGTTGAGAAGCAGGAGATGGAATGAATGAATGGAATGAAGAATCGAAAGCAAACAAGCGGACTCAATCCTCTTAAGTATTCATCAATGATACACAATGAGAGAAGTCTAGACCATGATCATCTTTGAGTGGCAGACCAGAACTGTGACTCTATTAATTGTTGATACAAGAGTCCTGTTATGACAGGCGCTGAGCTGGCCAATTGGAATGCATCCTGGGCAAAAGGTCGCTTGCTGGGCGGGCGCTTCATTAACCGACCGACGACTCTGAGCCAAACAACAGCTTCAGCTTCGCGGTTACGACCAAGACACCCGCGATCCTATTCTTACATAGAGTTTGAGATGAGAGGCTGATGACCGGGGAGAGACCCGGAGAGTTAGGCTCGCCAGTGGGCCGCGCTACAAGCACTGGAAACATGAGGCTGGCAACGCGGTAGTGGCGACAATGAACAGCCTATGAGACCTGGATATTGAAGTGCAGATCTTGGAGAGCATTGACGGCCTTGCGATTGTCCTACGACACTCGTCTGTCTGTGGAGCCTTTAGAAGAGACACAAGTCTCGACTCGAGCCATCTCATCTCATCTCAGCTCATGCTTGATCGTCTCCCAAATTGTTGGGAGCTTTGTCAAGCTACATAGGATGAAAGCAATATGGTAGCGCCAATGATGAGCATGACGGCGCAGCAGGTTTGAAGGAAAGCTGAAACGACGAAGCTAAACTTGTTTGCATGTGAAAACGATGGAGTTGTGAGTGATTACTTGTGAACATGGAGGAACAGAAAACAGAAAAGGGGTGACAGAAAGGCTACCAAATTCCTAGCGGCCGTCTCCCAGCCTCGCGACCCCTCGCGTAGAATTTCCCCAACTTTTATGACTCGGCGACGACCAAACCAAAATTTATTCGAGCCAGACACAACCCCTCCAACCACGACACAAAGCCCCTCCTCGGTTTTTCAATTCGCTCTCAAAGCCTCTCGAATAACTCAATGTCAATCTCAAGCCAATAGCCTGTCTGTTTCGATCTGCTTCGCGTCAAACGAACCGCGACTTAAACCACACACAATGGCGTCTGCGCCAGACATCGCAGCTTTGAAAGATGCCGTTTACAATGGCTGTTTCGCCGTCTGGGAGGAGAATGGATTGGATCCCAAGATGACGTTCCGACAGCAGGATATCATTGATCTCGATGTTATTCCAGGAGACGATTTGCAGGTGCTCCTGCAGGTGGTGCAGAAGCTCATTGATGACAAGTTATTTCGGACGATGATGACGGATGGTGTTGCTTGGATGTTAAGGACTGCTGAAGATGCGAAACGGTATGTTCTCACATTACAATACTCTTGTTTCGAGGCTCTGGTTCTACTTGGACTGAGCACTGCATTTGGACCTGGGATTACTCGGACATGGCTTTAGTACTCGTGTTGACCATAGCTAACATACACACAGCTACCGCGGCCTCACAGCAGAACAAGAAATTGTCTACGCCCTCATCGACGAAGCCGCCTCGGACGGTGCGTGGTCCAAAACCATCAAGATGAAAACCAACCTCCACGACTCCATCTTCCAATCCGCCATCAAGCACCTCAAAGCCCGCAACATGATCTCCGAGATGAAATCCGTCGAGCACCCGACCCGCAAGATGTACATCCTCTCCTCGCTCCGCCCATCCGAGCGCGCCACCGGCGGTCCCTGGTTCACAGACGGCGAACTAGACGAGGAGTTCATCAACACGGTCATCAAAGTCCTGTTCGACTACATCATGAAGCGGACATTCTACCACTCAAAACACAACGTCAGTCCTGTGCGGCAGGCGAAGAAGGTTCATAAGAAGATGACGCCGGAGGAGATCAAGGCTTTGAGGGATCAGGGTCTTGGTGGTGCGAGGGTTAAAGATGAGCCAGATACGGAGGTGGCGGCTAAGAAGCGCAAATATGATAATATGCTCCCTATGCCTGCAGGCTATCAAGGTTACCCGACGCTCAACGAACTTACACTCTTTGTTGAGAATGCGAATATCTTCTCGCAGACTCTGGCGGCGAATGATATTCAGCAGCTGCTTGATATCATGTGCTATGACGATAGGATCGACCGGGTCATTAATGGCAGTGAAGGTGTCTCGTATAGGGCGCTGAGGAAGAGCCTGAGGGACGAGGAGGAGAGAAATAGTCTGTTGAGTGAGGTGCCTTGTGGACGGTGTCCTGTATTCGACCTTTGTGAGGAGGGGGGCCCAGTGAGTCCGTCGAATTGTGAGTATTTCAATGACTGGTTGAGCATTTGAGCTTGAGTCAGCTTCAGCGCGCGTCAGGGAGTTTCTACCACCGCAGGAAGTTGGGCAAGATTCGCAATACATACAAATCGGCAGATGGGGATTACATGAAAAATCGGAGTAATACTGGATGGATGGGAAAACTAAAAAGATTTTCTTGATTTCAAATGCATAGCGTGGCCAGATGGCTGGATGGATAATGGGCGTGGCTATTTGAACGCCTTTGGAGTTTGGGAATGGAATGATACCAGGATGCATAAACTTGTATGCGTATATGTACTGTATGTCTTCAAGAGAAATCAATGACGTCCAACAGAGTGTGGTTTAAGAGAGCCCACTATGCTTCGCAGCTACAAAAGTAGCAACCAGGAGACTTGGTTTCACCAAAGTTCGGTGCGGTTTGAACTTGAAGTTATGTTGATGACAATTTTCGTCTCAACATTGGTTGTCAATAGTGTGAAGTCGCATTATTAAGAAATGCAAGCATGACAGACCTGATTTGAGTCCGTTGGGGTCATGGAGCGTCAGGGCTCAGCAATAGTGTCGCTCGTTGCTCGCCGGTAGCGAGAGGCCAGCAAGTCAACTGAGCGACTCATTTAATGTCAATGTTACAAAGTCATGTTGAGGTATAGTCAAGGCCAATGCAATATGTATGGTGTTTGGAAATCATTGTCATTTCGGACTCATAATTAACTTTTCGTCCCCAATCAACACCCTGCCAAATCCATGCAAGAGAAGAAGCACTATCGTATCACCAGGCCACATCTCAAGTATGATTCGCAGCTCCCACCGCTACTACCGGAAGGCAAATCTACAAGACACCAGACTTGACGATGGTTGGCTTCTTGTTGTAGTTGACCTTTCCGCTGCCGGATCCGGTAGCCTCGAGAGCCTTGACGACAGCCAAGGATTGCTCATCAGCGACCTCACCGAAGACAACGTGCTTGCCATCGAGCCAGCTGGTGACAACGGTGGTAATGAAGAACTGGGAGCCGTTGCTATAGAGACGCAAAGTTAGTTGTTTGTTATGTCTTGGATTGAAAGGGGCGTGCGTTGCTTACGTGTTTGGTCCGGCGTTGGCCATGGAGAGAAGTCCTGGCTTGGTGTGCTTTCTGGAGAAGTTCTCATCGGCGAACTTCTCACCGTAGATGGACTTGCCACCAGTGCCCTGTATACATGTGAGACGGTGTTATGTGTTGTTGTGGAGGAGAGGTACGAACGTTGCCACGGGTGAAGTCACCTCCCTGGAGCATGAATTGAGGGATAATGCGGTGGAAGGCAGAGCCAGCGTATCCGAAACCCTTCTCGCCGGTGCAGAGAGCGCGGAAGTTCTCAGCAGTCTTTGGGACAACGTCATCGTAGAGGTTGAAGTTGATGCGGCCGGATTGCTCTGATGAGGGGGGAATGTCAGCTCATGTTCTCACTGGGCGGGAGCGAGGTGGGGTAATGCATCGACAGCATCATCAACAACGTCAACAGTGAGGACAACTTTGGAATGCGAACATGGAGGTGAAGGCGAATTGATACCAGCCCCAAACATGAATAATCGAGACCAAGTATGAAGTTGTTGATAATGATGTCGATGATCAATGGTGAAGAATGAATGAGAAAGTAGAGACTTACCAGCAACCTTTGAGGTCTGCTTTCCGGATGCATCCATAACTGGGCCCTCCCAGGTAACGTCGAAGAAACTATATCGGTCAGTATTGACGAGATATACACTCGATACAGCTTGGGTACTCACGTCTTGATGGCCATGTTTGCTGATGTTGCGTGGAAGTATCGTGTTGTGGATGGTTTGTTGGTGAAGGATTTTGCGAATGGGGAGGAAACAGAATGGAGGGGTTGTCGAAGAAGGCGGGGCATCATTTTGACCTGAGAGGGAAAAGACGCTAGTGTCCGATTGGTTAGCTTGGAATCCACCCCATTTCAACCCAGTGTTGACAGGTGATTGGCTGACAGTGGTGAAAGCAGGGCAGAGCTGCAAGTGAAGCGGTGGTCCTCGGGCGGTGATGATGGAGGGATGCCAGGGATGATGACAGGATCGGAGCAGAGGGAGAGCAGAGAGGGGCTCTTGGGGCGGTTGCTGACGGAGGGGGAAAAGCCAGGCAGGCCAGGGCTCAGCTTCAGCTTCAGCTTCCGCTTCTGCTTGGAGGTTTCAAGAGAATTCAACTCTCTACTCCCGTTGTCCTTTTTGGCCCTGTCCAATGCTTGAAGCTACAACTTCGGTACTTTCTTTTGGGACACAGCCCCGAGAATACCGCTTGAACCTTCCAAGGAGGGGGCAAAAGAGCAAAGTTGCTGCTTGCTTCTTGAAATGACCAATCGCCGGAGACTCTTCATGATAGACTTATCTGGAGCCAGAAGCTACTTCTGCGGGTAACAAGGGAGCTCCCGTTTCCCCCATGCCCGTCAACCTTTGGAGAGAGGGAAAGCAAGAGAGGCAGGAAAGAGCTTGAGCAAGCAGCTTTCCTACCCTCCTTTGAAAGGTCAACACCCACCGCTACAGTGGCTGTGAAGGCTGTGCATCAGGCCGCACGCTGCGTCCATCACCGACTTCTCAAACGCCGATCAATGGAGGTGCATTGCTGCTCTCTGCATGCATCAAAAGATCTAAAGAACCGTACGTACCTGGATATGGACAAGTACAAGAGCTGGGAAAGCTAGCTACGTGGAAGAGCTCGGAAAGGAGTGGAGGAAGCTTGTAAAGTACAATGTAAGGACAATTGATGAATTAGAAGACAGAATCTAGAGCTCGGATGATGCAGCTGGTGTTGGTACAAGATCAATGTTTGATGGTTGATGGAATGAGAAAGTGTTGATGCTCTGACTTTTCTACTTGAGTCTATCAGGGGCGCCCCGACCAGACAGGGATTAGCTTGGGAACTCGCCTCGATGTAAAGATCAATATTCTGTACATTACATTCGATACACCACCGAGCTCTAAGTATCTACCATTTCAATTTGTGCTTCAAATCCATGGAATACTTTCTTGTTCTCCTAATTCCAGCTCGCACTACCACGTTCATCAGTTAGGAGCTTTAATGGTCACGTGGGCACCAAACCAGTCGGGGTTTCGACATCACTTGGCGTCAACTCCTTGTCCTGTGGTTCAGTGACACCTCTCGAAGGGGACACAATAATTATTTCCACGCGCAACCTCACAACACTCCCCAACCGTCAATCCTCGCATCACAGCCATGGATCTCAACAGTCTGAAAGAGGCTGCGGCCAATTTGACTTTGTACGATCTCAAAGCCGGTGTGCGAAAGGTCCAGAATGGTAGGGTCCTCGAATTCCGCCAGCTGTCCGGATGCTCACATGGGAATCTGCAGCCGTCATGAACTATACCGAGATGGAGGCCAAAGTTAGAGAGGCAACAAATAACGAGCCCTGGGTATGCGATCCAGTCTATTCCCTCGCTTGCCCGCCTTTCTACGCCTGCGGTGTCCAGCCATTACCTCATACATGAAATGCTGACTTTATGCTAGGGCGCAAGTTCAAGCTTGATGCAAGAGATTGCCAATGGCACATATAACTAGTAAGTAAACATACCCTGGTGGATTATAGCTCTGCTAACCACTCTTCTAGCCAACTACTCAATGAGATTATGCCTATGATCTACAAGCGATTTACAGAAAAGGCCGCCGAGGAATGGAGACAAATCTACAAAGCTCTTCAACTTCTGGAGTTCTTGATCAAGAATGGATCAGAGCGTGTTATTGACGATGCCCGCTCTCATCTCACGCTGCTCAAGATGCTGAGACAATTCCACTTCATTGACCAGAATGGCAAAGATCAAGGACTTAATGTCCGTAACAGGGCGAAGGAGCTTGCAGAACTTCTCAGTGACGTCGAACGAATCCGAGCAGAACGAAAGAAGGCCCGGGCAACTCGAAATAAATACACAGGTGTTGAAGGTGGAGGCGGACTGGGCGGATCCGGCTTGTCCAGCAGCAGCCGATATGGAGGATTCGGCAGTGAAGAGGCGAGCGGGGGCGCTGGTGGGCGCGAGTATGGAGGATACAGCGGGGGTGTATATGGAGATGGAGGTGGTTTTGGAGGTCAGACGAGCGACTTTCAAGATTCTGGCAGCCGTGGAGCTTCTGGAGGAGGTGGCCGAGACCGATTCGAGGAATACGACGAGTATGACGAGGGCGCACAGGCTACACCAGGACGGAGGCAAGCCGAAGCTTCATCATCTTCTGCGAGTCGGCGAAAGACAACAGAGAGGCCTGCAACCAAAAAGCCAGAACCGCCCAAGAAGAAGGAACCCGAAGTGGACCTGTTCTCATTCGACGACCCAATACCAACATCTGCTCCAGTGGCTGCACCCACAGCCACCAATGCCGTAGACGATGACGATGATTTCGACGATTTCCAATCTGCGACTCCATCAGCTCAAGCACCTGCTCCATCTTTCCCTCTCGCAGCACCCACTGCAACTACAACCTCCAACACTCAATATGCCGCACCTCAACCTGTCTCCGCTCCCAAAGCCGCGAACTTGAGCGACTTGGTCGGTTTCTCTTCCATCTCTCCAGCGTCCAGCACCAATCCCACACCAGTCAACTATTCCGCATTTTCACCACCAGCAGTCGCCCAACAACCCAGGCCAACAGCCTATCAAGGCTCTCAGCCAAACTACTTCACATCCGTACAGGCACCTTCGACACAAGCCGCCAAGCCAGCCTCTGGAGCTTCGTCTGTTAAGTCTCCTGGGGCTGCCAAGCCAGCTGGTGGAGATGCCTTCGGATCTCTCTGGTCATCGGCCAGTGCTGGCATCAAAAAGACAAGCACGCCTACTTCTGGTCCGGCTCTTGGACAGCTAGCCAAGGAGAAGGCTAGTGCGGGGATTTGGGGAGCTCCAGCAGCCAGCTCTACGCCTATGCAATCACAAACGCAAAAGCCTGCCCAGAACCAACAGTCACTGGGCAATGGCTTGGACGATCTGTTGGGATGATTGTTTGCTGGCGTGGTGATATGGGAGAACGGTATGTTAGTGGATTACATATGGCTCTAGGCGTTACTAGAATATGGCGCATAAAATACATTCTGTTATATGGTTTCGAGCATTACGTTCGATATTTTTCAAGCATTGGTTATTCGTTTGCAGCTTCCAAAATGTTTTCATTCGTGTGCCCGAAAATATGCCATCAGTAAGTGCTCCTGGCCCGATGCTTTCTTGCGGCAAATTTCGAGTTTCCAATCTGATGGTATGCACCATCCCCGAGAACAAAGAAAGTTTCCTGAGATGGAGACTATGGATCCTCTAAACTTTGTGGCTCAACCGGGATCTTGATTTCCACTTCTGTATAGCTTTAGCGGTCTGTTTGTGAATTGATCTGCAGTTTTGACATTTTTCTGTTCCTTCATCTGACCTTTGACAAGGGTTCAAAGCCTCGTCTTATTAGGTCCGGATTGTCTTGCTGCTGACCACAGCAACTCGCTAGTTCCGACCTGTGCGAGTATCTGGATTGGCCATAATTAATGTTGATGCTGACACCGATCCCGTTCCGGGCTCTGATGGCTCAAATGGGTCTCGATGATAGCCCTTCTAGCGAGATTCTGGCTCCTTCTGAAGAAGCAACATGTCTGCTAGACTCCGATACTTTAGAATCTATATCCCTACCAACACCTGCTATGACAGGCACCGGTTCGCCTTCCGCAAGCTTAGCCTTCGCTTCCTCCTCCTCCTCCTCCTTAGCGACTAGATCCAGGTTCCTCTGACGGTACTTGTGTTTATCTTCCTCTAGTTGCTTTCTCTCGGCTACAGCACTACGCGTCAGCTTTGGTCTTCACATTCAAGATACCACTCGATCACTTCAGTATGTTGGACCAAGCTGAATACTTATGGGAGGTAGGTCCTTACTTTTCATGGTCAGCTACTCATCTAACATCACGCCTGCCCCAAGACGAGACTTTGTTCCAAGTAGCACAATTACACGCGCTCAAGGAGCCCGAGAAGTCCAAGCTCGAGTTCCTGCGAGATTGGCTCGTGAAGCCAGATATGGCTGATCAATAGATCAAAGGTCAAGAAGGTATGACTTGGGATGACGCCACCGATCTTGTAGCTCTTGCGAACCCAGCTCCGGAGAAAGCGCCATTCTCAAGGTGGGCCACTGGGAGATTCTAGAATTTCTTCCACTACGTGTGGGGCTTCGGACACAACGTTAGCTGTTCTCGAATCGAAAATAGTCGATGTGGTGCGGTTTTCTGAGTCTCGTAGAGTCATTCACGCGAGATCAACCCCGAAGCCGGTCCCGATCTTTCACACTACGACGAGACCGCAATCATCAAGTACACGCGGTATACGATCACCATCCTAGCCTCTCTACTACCTATCGTTTGTATAGTGATTCTCTGGGCTGTGCATAGTGTAAGCTGGAGGCTTGGGATCATGGCTGTATTCACTGCTGCGTTTGCTAGTATCCTGGTAATCTTCACTTCTGCGAAGGAGGTTGAGATTTTTGCGAGTACAGCTGCGTAGGTTCTCCATTCCTGTGTATTTCTGTACTTTTAGACGAGCGAGAGCTACGAGACGGATCTTATGGGAGTACAAGTAGATCTTTTGCTGATTTGCTCACAGGTTTGCGGCGGTTGAGGTTGTTTTTATCGGGAGTGCTTTAGCGGGTAACTCTACTGGTGGTTGAGGAATGGACGAAGTGGGGTGCCTTCGACTGATTCCACTATGAAACGATCCATTGTAGAGCTGCACCTTCAGAAAGGCAACGGAATTGACAGACACAGGAGATACATGATGTATTGTTTACACTTTCTACTTGCTAAGCGAGACCAGCTTGTGAATGCTAACTCCCGAATTTTCCCTATCGGGTGCAACAGCAGTGATTCAAACCCCCAGCAAGCTCGATGAAACATAGATTCTCGAGTGCACTGCATCCTAATTAGGGCTAAGTTTGAAGGTGTTACACATGGAAGATCTCTATTGCGTCGACAATATTCAACCCTGCTCTTCCATGCTCGACAATTTCTTTCCAAATGTGATGCCCAAATATGGCTTCGCTCAGCTTGTAGTGCTGTGATAGCAAATTACAATGACACCCCTCAGCCTTGCGCCAAAATGACAGTCAACAAAAGGAAGGGAGAGGCTTCTTCTGCTGGAAGGATAAAGGACTACAGGACAAAGAACTGTTAATTGAAGAACTGCTGAGTACAATCAATAGTGTAGGACTTCCTAGATTCAGTCCTACTGTGCTATTAGAGTATAGCTATGCATAATCCTAAGGCGTAAATTACCTAGTAGTTCGATTCATCGAAACGTTTCATTAGTAGTTGACGACTTGGGGACATTCTTTTTTTGAACTTTTGCTTTTACCTTCACACTTAGAGGCTACTAAATGGAGTAATACCACAACAATAGAGGTAAACAGAGGTAATTTTCTCAAGGGTATCTGAATATATAGCGCTCCAACGACATTCTATTGCATCGACGATACCCAGGCACTTTTATCCAGTCCAAAATCTCCATCAGAATCAAACAAAACAGGCCGCAAGGCAACAAGATTTGTCAAACAACACAAGATAGTAACACATGCATCTACCTTCCGAAATGCTTCTTCTCGAAGTATCTCAGTGGGATATATGTGATAGCCGCAAAAGCAAAAGCCAACTCAAAGCCAACATCTCCTCCATAAGCAGTACCGCAAAGTTTTCCTATCGGACCGATAAACCATACTTGTGCCATTCCGAGGACCGCACCCATGACACCGAACAAGAACGCAACAACAGCAGCGATTCCAGGTGGAAGCAGCTTGGCATCCATGTAGATAGAGGGATCGTAGCCGGTGAAACCACGCTTGAAGATAACGTGCTCAGGGACCGAAATACCCTCGTAGATTGCAAGCCAATACGCAATCAACAACATAAAGTTCTCAAGCACGCTCTCAAATTGGCCGTAGCCAGGGATAGCAATTGCGCAGTAAACTAGAGTTCCGACAAAGGTCCAGATAAATCGAGGAACGCGCTGAGTCTTTCTTGCCAGAAGCTGAAGGGAGAGGCCCACGGAGTAAATATTGGGGCAGTTGTTGGCGATAATCGAGAGGGCGAGGACAACCAGGCAGAATTTGCCGAAATGGCCAAGGGGAGGTACAATCACGGCGGCAAGAAGACCACCGATATGAGAAGTGTGGTATCCCTCCATGTAGATGTTATCGCCGTCATTGGCAGCCATGGCTGTCGCAACAGTCGCTCCCAGCATTTCAGTGAAGAGAAGTGGGAAAGCAAGGCCGGCGTAGGTCCAGGAGAAAATCGACTTGCGTGGGCGGTCAACTGGCTGGTACACCGTATAGTCCGCCGCATATGATGTCCAACCGGTGGCAAAACCGAAGACACTGGCAGCAAATGAGAGAGCTGAGCCAGCCTCAGAAAGTCCAACGCCCATCGGAATGTTGTAGAAATGGCCGGAGTGAGCAAACTCTCCGAGGACAATCAGGAAGATGATGAAGCAAGGAATCCAAGAGTAGCGTTCGTAAGTGTGCACAATCTTGTATCCGAAGAGTGTGACCAAGAAAGTAGCGGCGGCGATGACAATAATTCCAGCCCATCCAGGCATGTTAGGATTTACGGCGTGGAACAATTGTGCTCCAACAATAACATTTACCGCACTCCATCCGACGCAAGCGAGGACGTTCAAAACAGCGACGATCTTAACACCATAGTACTACAGGCAATTAGCATTCACTTTCTCAATCACAAGGAAGATGACTTACTCCGAAGAAGTAGCGGGACAGAACCATCTGTCTGAGGCCAAAGCGAGGACCAAAGGTGGAGAAGAAAGCGACCGGAATTATCCCAAGAAGATTGACGAAGAGAATAATCAACATGGTGTCGACGTATCCGAGATAGAATACCGGGTAGGCTAAAGCACCGATGGCGAATGACGAGACGACCATATTGGCTGAGAGCCACATGGTTCCGACTTGGGATACGGGAGCTGTTGATCGTTCATCGCTGGGGACCCGCTCGATACCTCTTTGCTCGACACCCATCTTTCCGGCCAATCTTTGTGTCTTCGCATACCACGAATCACCAACAACGAATGTCTCAGCCGCGATCGCTCCATCATCGGGAACATAGTCTAGGCTATCAACAGTCTTCTCCCCGGCCTCGACATCGGGCTCTTTTTTTGTCGTGAATGGACCCATCTCCAAGTAATCGAACTGGGATCGTGTTCTTTAGTCCTAGTCGTCCTCAAATTAATAGGAGGAGTGAAGAAAGATAGACGGATCTCAGTACAAGATCACTGCTGAACGTTGACTTTGGATACCTGCTTGATATCCCATCTTGGAGGGAGAAGTGGACTGTTATATAAAAGTGCCATATCTCCCAGGTGCCACTTGTGCAAGGATTGACGACCAGGGTAGCTCGACGAAAGTTACCAAAGGTCCGGCCAACGGACTACGCCGGCATGATCGATGAGGGGGAGTGGAGTGAGCCGTGAAGCTCCCACCAGTCGGCAATCTGCTGCTGAACCCTGCCGCAGGCGGCTTGGACATCGAATTTAGTCACTGATAAGGAAACACGAGACAGCCAACAACGAAGAGCTAGAAAACCATCATCAATGCCTAGCCAGCTCTAGACTCGGGCACTATCAAGAGCTAGAATATTTGTATTTTGCGAACACGCGCCAGCTGGAAGAAAAACAGCATCAGGATGGAGGGCCCGTGTCAGAAAATCCACGGACGGAATACACAAAACAGAGACCTCGAGAGAGGCGAGAGAGGTTGCCCGCGAGCGATCAACAGCCAAGAGCGGGCGATTTCTCTTGTCACTCGACAAGTTTTCATCCCGTTATCTGCTGTGCGCCACAGCCCTCGCCTGTGTATCTTTCCCGTCCTTGACAGCCCGCTCAAGCTTTGCTTGGCTCTTGTGTCTCGCCAGGATATTTAGCATGTCCAATCAATCGCCCGGCGACTGTAACAATCTCGAAATACACTTGTGTGAAGGTTGTCGGCGGACAGCTAGAACAATCCAATGTGCGGTATCCGGCGCCGTATGAAGCTTGACTTTGCGTGCTCGTTGGTTTCCAGCCACGGTGCTTAATGCGGAAGGGAGATGCTGTGTGGAGATGCATGCAGGTTCGCGCACAAGTGTGTGCAAGGGAAACAAGAAGCCTGCCACTTGGTTTCAAAATTCTTACTCCTCGTGTTTCCAGGAATACTGTCCATGTGTAGCTCTACCATGTAAGATGGCCGTTTGGGAGAATATTCGAAGCAGTCGTGCAAAGTTGTACTGAAATTGACGACTTGAAGCATGGTGATAGATATCGCGAGAGCGGGGTGAAGGCTGAATGGTGACGCGATTCATGACAACTGAACGCTACTTTTGGATGGACAACTCTCATTGGCGCCGAATCAGATAAAGCTGATCATCCAGTTATTGAACGATGATGATAATCAGAGGGGAGACTGAAAAGCCGACAAAAGCAACCAATGAAGTACCTTTCCTGAAGAAGACTAGCGCACCAGCTCTGGGAAGCCTCTCCTCTCTTGGGAATGCCCAAAAGCTTATCATCTTTTTCATACTAGTTGGATATTGTAGGTGCTATACAGGCTCAATGCAATCATATTCCAGCCCTGCAGATCAGGTCCAGGTATGGCTAATCTGCAGTAGTAATATTCAAGGAGGGCGGCGGCAGCCTACAGTTGGTCGCCGGACGCTTCCCTCCTCTTCTGATCAGCCACTGGACTTGTCCTTTCTCGTAGGCGAATTATGGCCAACATGCGTATCTGGGTTTGATATGGGCCAATTAGTGTCAAACTGCCAACAGCTTGCTTTTCCTCGCCGTTCAAGTCACGCTGAGGCCGAGGCTGAACCCAGCTGTCGGAATCGCCCGACATTTCTTGCTATGTCAACAAAGCAATACGTTGCCCTCCTTTTGATGAAAAGCTGAGAGAGGCGTTTCAGGACTAGTTCACCTAGAGCAATAATCGCTTGTAATTGTTTTTCGAGACGGCCCAATGCACAAAGTCTCATCTTTTGAGGTCCTCGTCCTCAGGATAGCCCTTGCCTCATCCACTCTGCAAGTCCTAGTCCTATGCTACTGCAAGGAACCATGACAGCGAAGAGATGCGATGCATCGATGCGGTCATGTGGTCGAGACTGTGTGTACCTTGCATATGTATGTTCCCGACAGGCAATTCTAGGATCCGTGCAAGTGTATATCTTTCTTTTCTTTGAGCTCTAGAGTACACTACTACTCACCGCACAATTCTCATGTCAAGCACCTATTTCTATTGAAAGGTCTGAAGTGCGGAATAGTGGAGTATCATTATGGTCTTTCCCTTCGACGACGTCTCGTGCTTCTGAAACACGCGAGCTTCTCCGACCTGTCACTTGCATAAATTCGCGAGGCTGTTGGGAGATATCAGAAGCGAATAGTTCAAGCTGTAGCTTTGGCGCGAGAAGCAACTTCTGAATCTAGATCTGCATACGCTCGTGATATTCTTGATTTGAACAAAGTCTATAACATGTCTTTCACTCAGACCGCTCTGATTGTCCTGGGTATTTCCCAAATCTAGCGCTGTCCGTCTAAATCCTCCAACGCCAAACAATCTAATCCCAAGCGAGCAGACGCCCGTCTCAAATCTTCTTACTCATGATCCAGTCCGTCTGAATGCAGTCCCCCATTTTGAAATCATGCTCCCCAACCTTCCCAAATCCCAACTTCTGATAAACCTTTTGCGCCTTGAAATTCTCCTCCCAGACTCCCAGCCACATAGTGAGAAACCCCTGCTCTCTTGCCATCTCCTCAATCCGATTCACCAGCTTCTTCCCAATGCCAGCACCATGGCAATCTTCCGAAACGTACAACCTTTGCAGTTCTACTATTTTCTCGACACCAGCTAGACATGGCTCGGTCGTTCCTCGCGTGAGCTGAGAAAAGCCTACAACGTGATCATTTAAGTCGACTGCGACGATTGTATCCATGTTGGGATTTGAGAGGTCCGATGTGATGGCTTCATAGCTGTATGCTGATTTGAGATATGCTTCTAGGTCGACTGGTGATAGTGAGTAGCCGAAGCTGTTTGAGAACACTCGGGATCCTAGAGCTGCGATTGCCTCGACATCTTTGGGCTTGGCGGCCCGAATTTTGAACTCTCGTCGAACTGGTGATGTTGATTGGGGCATGTTTGCGGCCTTTCACAGTTCAGATAGGTGTGCTACCCGATGGTTGACGGTACTGCGGTTGTCGGTCGGAGACTTGGCAAATGCCACTGGATGCATCAGCACTTTATATGTAGTACTTCGGAGTTGGGGTTATGACTCACGGAAACTCTTCTCTTCTACAACATATACTCAAATTTCTCCATAGAATATTGAAGAATTTACTCCAGTCCAAACTTGAAAGTAACGGCGTTGAAAAATGACATGAGAAGGGCGTGGAACCCAAGACTCTGCCCGGTTAGTGCACTCAAATAGGAATTCATACCCGACGGCAGTTGAAAGATGTCCGATTCCGAACCCCGAAAGGCAATTTCTCCAGTCATAATTCTTCCATTGGCAACGTTCTAGAATATTAGCTTAACTGGGAAATTTCCTAGTTCCCGTTCGAGTCAATGAATGAATTGAAAATCTTCTACAAAGGTCTTTCAAGTTCTTCTCCAGAATCAAAAATCCTTCTGCATTTCATCAAGCAGTAATCCCACTTCCGAAATTTCGGGATACACGTTCAATTCGAGTCACTGTTGTAGGAAATTTGCATTCCTTTGACACCAAAACCTTAAATTGAACATCACACTACCAAAACTCCACCATGTATCTCCGTCCAGTCCACACAGATATCAACCTCCCAACACTCTACAAATTCATCCGAAGCAACCCGCTTGGGATTTTCACCACAGCCCTTCCTTCTCCTAACTTCCACACCATCCAAAGCTCTCACATACCCTGGGTTCTGGACGTCTCCCCAGAAGATGAGACTACATCTCCCCCCAAAGCAAGATTACGGGGCCATCTCGCAAGAGCGAATCCCCAAACCAAAGCCCTGATCGAAAACGCCACACAGAAATCCTCCAACACGCTAGAACAAGAAGTCATGATCCTCTTCAACGGCCCATCCCACCACTATGTCACGCCCAAATTCTACGTCGACACAAAACCGTCCACCGGAAAAGTCGTGCCAACGTGGAATTACAGCGCAGTCCAAGTCTACGGCAAAGCAACGATATACTTCGACACTTCATCACCTGCTACCGGCGAGTTTTTGACAAGTCAGATCAACGAATTGTCACAGCAAAGCGAGGAGAAGATCTTTGGCTATACAGGTCAAAATGGGGCGTCTAAAGCGTGGAGTGTGAATGACTCGCCTGACAATTATATTGCGCTTCTGAAGAAGGCCATCATTGGGATCGAGATTGAGATCGAGAGTATTGCCGGGAAGTTCAAGATGAGCCAGGAATTAGCGAAGGGGGACAGGGAAGGTGTGATTAAGGGATTTGAGGCGCTGGGAACGGATGAGGGTGATGAGATTGCAAGGACAGTAAGGGAGAGGGGGGAGTTGAAGGATAGTGCGAAGGCGTAGGGTATGAAGAAAACCCAAATCAAGAATTTCGAATTGCAGCAGTCAGCAGAGGTGATTAATACTAGGCAAGAAGAGAAACTTCGGTAAGCACACGTTCGTGAAGCCGACCCGAGATTTAGTCCCGGCTGCCTCAACAGCTTATGGTTTGTCCTCTTCACAGCTGCTTTCAACGGCCTCGAGGTGATGAAGGGTATGAAAACTTCAGACATAATCTCAGAAATTGTTGCTCTTTCCTACATATATCCAATCACAATCACAAGCGAGGGACAACTGCTAAGTGGCCCATTCAAAGCTTATACCTGCATGACCTGACTTGGCACAAAAATGAGACCTCACAAAAAACCTAGACGACATTTGCTGCACTGCAACATCACCGGTGCCCCCAAGTTACATATTGCGACGTCTGAGTTACTAGCCTAAGTCATTCGCTAGTATATACGAAGTACGAGCGCGAATTCTGCTCACGTAAGATAACCTGCCATCCCCATGGCAAGATACCCTGGCATCACTGAATGAGATCTAAACACACGACTATAATATGAGTAGAGTCTCGCATTTGACTGGCAAATCTGACACACTGGTGTCGCAGGTCAAAGGATATAAAGCTGGGCCGTAGCGATGGGAGTGGTTAACTTTCCTTTTCTCCTTCGTCTCAAAATTCTCGCTTCGCTTGCGAAACACAACAAAGCAACTTCACTCCATCATGTCATCCACTTCTTCTATCCAACTCAATGTCCTCATCGTTGGCGCTGGCATTGCCGGTCTCTCAGCGGCGCGAGCCCTCTCTCTAAACGGTCATCACATCACCGTTCGTGCATTCCCCTTTCCATCTGTCCCCACTTTCATCGCTAAACATCCACCCCAAATAAACAGGTCTTCGAGCGGTCTCAATTCACCAATGAAGTCGGCGCCGCTATCACAATCTCTCCAAACGGGTGTCGCGTCCTCCGTGCTTTCGGCTTCGACTTCGATGGTGTAGGTGGAGTCGACATTCGGTACTTGCAGACTAACCACGCTGTGACTTTTGAGAAGCTCTTCTTCGCTGATTTTGGGGATGCAGAGGAGACCTGTGGGGCGAAACACCATGCTATGCATAGATTGGACTTGCATCGTGAGTTGGAGAGGCTTGCACTTTTATCTGGGACGGAGAATGGAGATGCTGGATCTCAGAAGAATGGTGGCTGTAAGTCGGCTGGAAGTGTGAGGATACTAAAGGGCGTAACGATCATACGCATGGATACCGAGAATGGAAAAATGGAACTCAGTGACGGGAGAGTATTTATTGGTGACTTGCTGATTGGATCCGATGGTTTGCATTCGGAAGTCAGAGCTCAAGCAACGGGCAAAAGAGAAGAGCCCATCGACACAGGCTGGCAGATCTATCGATTCTTGTTGCCGAGAGAGAAAGTCATGGAGGATCCGGTGATGCGTGAGATGAAGATGGAGAATACAAGGATGATTTATGAAATACCCGATGAGAAGGCTGAGAGTACAGTGCGTTTTGTGTGGTATGAGTGCCGGAAGTAAGTATCTGCGATTCGCATGTCGTTCCTCACGATATCTTGGAAGTCATTGAGGGGCTTATGAACGAGACTTGCATTATCTGACGTACGAAAATAGTGGTGAGGTCCAGAACTTCGGTGGCTTCTATCGAGGGGTTGAAGACCAGACCAAAGTCGAAGGTAATAATGCTGGCCTTACTAGAGAGGTCGCAATTTATCTTGACATGAGCTAAATTTCGTGTAGACTTTGGGCATATTGCAGACAAGGAAACTGTCATCAAACTATTCAGTCGTATAAATCCAAAATTGGTGAACTTCATCAGGTCAGCAATTCCAGCCTCATCATATTTAAGGAACGAAGCAAGACTCACTCTTCACATAGACAAGCAGATAAAATCCTCTACTGGCGCGTTTATGAACGCTACCCTCTTCCATCATTCACATACCACAACCGCACAATCTTAATTGGCGACGCTGCTCACGCAATGACACCTATGACTGCACAAGGTGGCACACAAGCCCTCGAAGATGCTGGTGCCCTTCACGCTCTCTTTGCTGGCATTCCATCTCTTGCTTCTCTCCCTGAACGTATGGCTCTTTACGACAAGGTCCGCTTGATAAGAGCAACCCGTATCCAGCTGGGAGTAGTCATGCCTTTGAAGAATGGCGATGTAAACCCTCTGAAGAAAGTAGCGGATGAGCTATTGGAGAAGGATGTGGATTTGCCAGCTGAGGCGAAGGTTATTGGACTGGAGCATAAACATAGGATGTTCCATGACTTCAGGTGAGCCGACTTTCCTTGAACCTTGAACAGGCTACAATAGGGAGAGCATGTAGCTAATGCTCATGTAGCTATGATATATTTGCAAAGTGCCAAGAAGCCCTCGAAGCAGCCCATGGCGCACAAGACGAGGAAGGGTGACTGGCCAGCTGACACTGGATGTGCTTAAACTGACGATTTTGCTGAGACTACCGCGTGTCAATTATTGAGGCATTAATGCAGATTGAGAACTTCAACGTGTGAATGTTATGCACTTGCTACCATTATGAATACAAGCAAACGCCATCTACATCGTAATGTATCCCGAATCCCAATTCCTTTTCCATATCACAAGCCGGTCGCAAAAGAATGAATTAACAAAAATCGCTGTTTAAGAGTAGAACTGACTCTTCTGGAAACTGTCCACGCTCATATCACCAGCTTTTCCAGTGACAACAGGAGCCTTAGTTTGGCTCGTCATACTGCTCGTTCTGCTTCCGCTTTGGCTTGCAGACTTGATCTCAGCGACGGCTCCGCCTGGCCGTCTGGCTACCTCGAGATATACACCGGGGAGATATCCCACGCGGCCGTCTCGAGCTCGGCATCTCCACCATTCGCTTGGGTTGCCCATGGGATCACTCTTGCTCAATACTGCGACCAAATCGCCCTTCTTGACCTCCAGATCAATTCCTTGTACTGCGGCTCCCGCCTCAGGTGTGAAGTCGTAAAGAACTCGGCAGAAGTCAAGCTTTGAAGGATCGATTTGTGCCTGAATTGGTTGACCATCTGGCCCAATCTGCATCTGTCCCGATGCTGCCAATCTGCGCTGCTCTTCCTCTTGCGATGCTGCAAGTGCTTTGATGAGCTTACCCATCAGGTATGGAAGTCCGAAAGCCGCAGCCAGGAAGAAGAGGAATGGCTTCTTGCTTGGCCGTGGTGCTTGGGCCGGAGTGCCATCTGGGTGGAATTTCCGGCCCTCGAAAGATGCAAAGGCGCTCGGTGTCAAAGCTGTTGCATCAGCTGGCGGTGGCCGTCCAGTTATCTTGGCAAATAACGTTCGCAGCCATCTCATCAGTGTGAATATTCCCAATATCGATCCGAGTGTGTTTCTGAGGTTTCCAAATTGTTCCGCAACAGATACCATTGCTGCATCATGTTAGCTTTTCCCGCCCGTATTGTCTGTCATATGAACCTTACCAAAGAAGCTGGAATGGGTAGCCATATATGTGCTCTCCAGCATTTGGGCAAATCCGCCAAAGGCCCCCACTATGCTCTCGATGATCTGGAAGGTCGCCTGAGTACTCTGGGTAAAACCATTGGTCAAGCTATTGGGATCATTGGGATCTCCTTGCATCCCTCCCATACCACCACCATACATCCCTCCTCCGTACCCTCCGTAGCCCATACCTCCCATACCTCCCATTCCGCCGTACATGCCCCCACCGTATCCCATCCCACCCATACCTCCCATCCTTGAATAAGGAGATGAGTATGCTGAGCCTATCCCGCCATACGGAGAAGCCATACCGCCGAGTCTATTCGCGCCGTATGGAGAGTACGCAGATGCGTTTCTATTGACTGCGGATGTGAGAGATGACGGTCGTTCGGGAACAGCTGGAGCGCCAGCTGTGGCGGTCGAGTTCGTCGTAGATGCTGGATTTGTGACAGCACTGCCAGTCGAGATGCCTGTGGAGGATGCTAAAGCTAAGGAGTTGCACGAATTGTCAGCGCCTCCTACTTCAAAGCAATGACGAGAAATGTCCGAGGATCACCAACCTGAGTTTGCGCCCGTGGCTCCAGCTCGTTCCCAAGGTTTTGGAGGAGACACTGTCGCCATTGTAACAACTTCGCGAACCCTCTCTGCCTTGGAGGCCAGAGTCGACCGTCGCTGAGCTTATCGTGTCGAGATTATGGTGGATGATTAGGCGTGAATGCTTGAAGTTACCTTTGATCGCAAGCTTGTGACGTTGGGAGGCGAGAGACCGGGAGCCAAGAGTCGTGAAAGATTTGCGGGGTCGGGGAACGCCGACCAAGAGCAAAACCGAGCAGAAAAGTGAATGAAGTATGGGAGGAATATTGTACAAGAAAGATACACCCTTTCACGCATCTCTCGATACTATTGAAAGGGAGGAGACACAGAGAGGTATCCACTTCTAATCATTAAATGCGCTCCTAGGCTCATGGAAAATGGGCCTTCGGAGGCTGGGGACCTCGGCAAAAAAGGTGCCAAGCGAAGTCCTCGAAAACCTGGGGAACTGGAGCGCGCAACAAGTGCTAGATCCACTTGTTTGCTACTATTTGGTGTCTATCTCGTACATTCCATTAATTACATGTAATAGGATCTTTATGATACTTGCCATTTCGCATTTCATAGTAGTTCCCACATCGATTGAAGGATCTTGCCGAGGCAGGTAAGGTATCGGAGTGGAAGCAGCTCAAGGGAACCATTTCCATATCCTTTTAAAGTTCATACTTAGATTTGCAGAGATATAGCATAACGATTCAAGCCTGGTAATGACATCTCTTGCTGTATACCGCCTACAAGATTTGAGATGGTACTCTATCGCTTGGCCCTATTCCCTAAGGAGTATGCATATCCTCTCGGCTAGCGATGCAAGGAAAGAAAACAAAGCAGGAATCACGCGCTCTCTTTGCTCTCAGTTTAGGGCTACGCAATAAAGGCGAGAAAATTGAAGGTAATGATGGACAGAAAAAGATTTCGTTGCGTCTGCATCTATGTCACATACCGTCCACTTACACGAACTCGCTTTACTTCAAGTCAGCAAATGCTGGAGCTTTAGTAGCCATGAATTCCTTCCACGTTGTGAGCTTGTCAACCAAGATCTAGCCAAAGTATTAGTCTCTCGTTCAGCGGTCCTCAGATATCAAATGACTCACGGAGTGGCTCTCGTCCAAGCTGCCTCCTCCGTAATATCCAAACTCAGACAACAGTCTCATATTCTGAAGCAATTCTTCTTGCGTCTCAGCTGGCATGCCTTTCGACCCTAGACCATCTTTGTAGACTTGGTGAGAAAGTTCGACGGCCTTAGCAGTCTTTCCAGCTTCCGGGAATTGCTCCCTGAATTCCTTCACGATCTCGTCGATGGTGTAATAATCTGTGGCACCATAGATTCGTTTCCCGAGAACTTTCTCGCGGTTGAGTAGGATGCCTTTGACAAATTTGCCCACGTCATCAGCAGTGTTGAGCAGCGGGATGGGTGCAGAGGTTGGGATCGGGAGAGCAAAGGTCCATTCGTTGTTGACCAAGCGCAAACTTGATCCTGGAATATTGGACATGTAAAATCCTGGCATGAAGTACGTTGCTGGCATGCCGGTACCTCGGATGTACTGCTCGATATCGGCCTTAGAGTCAAAGTGTAATACCTTGGTCAAAACGCCTTTGGTCACTGAGGAATGGTTAATGGTAAACCTTCTTGAAAAGTGTACTAGCCTTACTTTCGGAAACATTCATCAAGCTACTCCATACGAAGTGCTGAACTCCGGCTTCTTTTGCGGCATCAGCCATAGCTTTACCCTGTTTCATCTCGACTTCCGCGCTGTGACTTTCCCAATAGTTGGTTACTGCAAAGACCGCATATGCTCCTTTCAAAGCATTTTGCAAAGTCGAGGCGTTGTTGAGGTCGGCCTGGGGTAAAGTTTCAGTTTGATGGACTAAAATTCTGTCATAAAGTTACTGACAGCAACAGTCTCGGCCCCCAAAGACTCCAATGCCTTTGAGGACGGCTTGGAAACATCACGAGTGACACCCCGGACAGTCCAGCTTTCTCTCATCTTCGAATCTCCAAGAATCGCCTTGACGACTGAACCTCCCTGGACTCCAGTGGCACCAAACACCACAAGGACTTTCTTTGCTGCCATTCTGACTATTTTGGAATATCTAATTTGAGTGACGAAAGAGGGAGGACGAGATGTGGATTATGTATCGTACTTTGAATGTGAAGATTGGACCACGAAGCTGATGAGAGACTTGATAGTGAAATGGTGATGAGAAATGTTGGGTACAACTTGATACTTATACTTTTTGATTGAATTGTCAGTTGTGGTAGTTTGTTAGTTCTTACCAATTCCAGCGTGCAATTAGTCGTAGGCTTGGAAAGCCTTGTATCCCCTCATTCACTAGCCAGGATGACAAAAGTACTACCCAGCCTCTACCTTATGGGCCACAGCATACTACACATCGGGAATAGATGCAAAACATGTCGGAGGGCCTCCTTTGGAGAACAGTTCCTCCAATCAATCGCCACGAAGTTCGACCCGGCCTCCACATCATCGCGATGCCGAGAGCGAAAGAGCGAAGAGCAAGATGGTTGAATAAGCAAGGCTGCAGATTTTAGATGTATCCGAAATGTGTGCGGGTTGAGGAGAGTTGTTTCATTGGCGGCCAGGATTCTGATGAACAAGCCCCGCTGACCAATTTCGAGGCGGTTCAGGCCATGTCTCGCGCCCTGGCATCACGCACTTCAGTGATTCATTTCAGGTCCAACATCATACTCCGTTTCAACAAGTATCATTCAGATCTCGACTCGGGCTTCGGCCTCGCTATTTTCTTGGATATGTATTGTTCTTATTGTCAAATGCCAAGTTGGTCATCAAGTTCTCGGTCTTTCTTTGTCAGTTTCTCGTGAGCCTGGATTTGGTGGATGATCAGTCAACCGACAAAAACCAACAGTCGAACGTTTTACCTATAGATGTTGGTGTTTGGATTCCACTATCCCAAAACTCTGTTGTCTTCCGATTCGGATTCTATCCTTTCACAGAAAGAGTCTGCGTCTATTTTCAGAGATCTGCGCTGGTTGACGCCCGCATAGATCTCTTTTACGCGCCCGGCAGAGACCGCCGGATGATGCCTGTATGCAGTTGTACCGTTTTACCAAGCGAGGTAGTACCCCCACAGAATATCCTCATATCAATCTAGAGCTCCCACCATATTGAAAAGACTTGGGCGGCTGTGCTGCCAATCAATTTGATCGATAGGGAGTGACCAGCCTGTTGGGCCCCCAAACAATGGCTGGCTAGGCGATTGAGGGGCTTAAAACCCTTGCGGATGGGGGCTGATCACGGATATCGTTGCATTCGAAGGATCTACGGCAAATGGTAAAAGAGCTGTTGTTCAGCGGGGTAGTTTCCCTTGGCTGTTGGTTTGAGGAGGGTCTGTCCAGTTGGGTGCCAGTAATGTTCACCACCTGCTCTTTCGAGAATCTCCATAGTACCTGCATATGAAACATTCTCTGCATAGAAAGGATAGCCGCCGCTCTGCCTTGCTGTAGGCTCACTCAAAACCTTCGTCGTGGCTCGTACATAAGGCTCAATCCCTCCCCTCGGCTTGAGTTTTTTTTTTTTTTTCGAAGTTTGTACCTCCCTCCTCATCCTTAAGTTTGATATCGTTATGTCTCATAGGAACCTGGTAAAATCTGGACTGAAGACGGAAATGGTGACTGTCCGACCCATGCGAAGTGAGAGTGATCCATCGCTGTTGTCAAGAAACACCGGGAGCTCGGGACCATCCAACAAGGAACCCGCGTTGATCACTTCAAAATGGACTATAGGGTGGCAGACACCGACTTTAATGATAGCTTCATATGCACTTGGTACGCAGTTATCTTGACTACATATTCCGAGCTGACATGTCTAGCACTTGCTATTGCAATTGCACATCTATTGCTTTTCCGGTACCTGGACGGGAGAGAGGCAGATGGTCCCAATCGTGTCGCTCCCCAAGCATACATCACAACAGCCTCGAACATTCTTGCCAACGCTTTCGGATTCGCCTTGAGAGCTTCTCTAGCTGTAGCATTCTGCCAGTATCTATGGCGACTCTTCCGAGCCCAAGCCATGAAGGTGTCCACCATCGAGCTTATATACTCGATCCGAACAAATCCATTCCAGTTGTTCCAATTGGCAGTTCTGAGGGCAGCACCAACACTATGTGCGCTTGCAACCATCATGTGGTTGTCGCAGATTGCCAGCAGTTTCCCTCCTGGCGCCATTACTATCACAACCGCCCAGAGGGTCGAGTTCAGTTCGGTTATCGTTCCAAATTTCAATGCATCATATGTGAGTCCATACCAGCCGTTCTCCGTGTATCAAATGGAAACATCTAATAACTCGCTTGCGAAGATGGGAAATGGATCTGGAGCAGAAGCAAATGCAAATTCTCTTTTTAGACTGGTAATCAGCGAAACTGCAACCGGTTTCGTTTCTGGGTAAGTAACTCGATCTCGAGAGACATACACGGGACTAACCGATAATCTAATGTAGCGAATACAATACGAGGAAGTCTTCTAACCAGCTCAGCCGCTTGGCTAGACAAGTGCTCGTTGGCGGAGAGGCGTTCCCAATACAATCACCATGTGGCATAAATTGCACATACACCACACAATTTGAGGCGCCATATTTTGAGTGCAACAAGTCTACCAACACGAATACACATGCGGCCCAGGAGACTCTCAATATTTATTCAGGAGCGTGGTTCGCACCTACCGCCCCTCAATCAGCACTTGGAGGTCCACGATATAATGGAACATACACACTTGCAAACTTCAACAGCACTACACTCAAACCCATTTCAATTAGTAACAACACGGGAAATTCCACGGAAGCAAAGGTTATTGTGAGTGAAGAGAACACAATTTGTGCCCCTGGCCGAGCGAAATACACTGTCAACAACATCTGGGAGAACAATGTCCACAAGCGTAACTTCACAAGAGAACCAATTGACCGACTCGTCAATCTGGCACTGGCCACACGTGATGGAGCTGTCCTCGTCCCCAATTTTAGTCTTAACAGAACACGAGTCTATGGTACAGCTCCAGCAAATTGGACTAAAGCGACGCTGGACATTTATCGAGACAACAACATGATGGCGATTTTATCTGCTATGATGTCCTGGCTCCATGGAGACTTCCAAGCCTCGCTAGCACAACTGGACAACGACAATACACGTAATGTCACTTTCATGAAGGCTTGGCACGAAGCTGTATTTTTCGAACGTGAGGAAGGAGTGCTATTCAGTGACGGAGGTATGTGATGCCCTTCGAAAGCTCTTCTCAGGCCCAAAACTAATTCGAAGCGTTTCATAGCCCAAAACAAAACAGTGGTTGACAATACACGATTCAACTCAGTGTTTGCTGAATTTCAAGGGAACAACGAGCCGTTGTTCAACATCACTGCAGACATGCTGAACGAGTATGTCTTTAACGCAACCACTTCGGTTATGGCAGTGTATGGACGATGGAACACGACAGCGAACGCAACCACGTTCACCACTCTCAACGTCTACAGCTTCTCAGAACCTCTCAACCTCATCATCCCATACTTCCTCACTCTATTGGTCTCGGTCCCTTTCGTTGTCATGGGTTGCTTAGCCCTCATGAAGAACGGTGTCTCTGCCACTGATGGCGGATTCATGCAGCTCATCACAACAAACACAGGAAGTGCTATTATCGACAAAGCAGCCGCTGGAGGATGTCTCGGAGGAGATGAAAGCGCACCACAAGAACTCAAAGATTTGGAGATCAGATTCGGGGAATTCGTTGGAAGAGACGAGCCTGGACGAATCAAACGAGCTGGTTTTGGTGTTGACAGTGAACTCACTTCACTGACAAAAGGAGCTAAATATGGAATTGCAAGATGGATATAGGGTTCTGGCCAATCTAAACGTTCAACTGTTTCTATACTCACTGTCAATGCAGAAAACTTCAACAAGATAACAGCAGATGGCTTTCAGCACGTTCCACTTATTACTTCGAAAGCAGACTCCCTCCTTCCACAAGCGCGTCTCTATTCTTTACTTGTTCTAACGCTACACTCCCCAGAGGCATTTCCATGATACTCATCACAACTCAATCATCAACTCTACTAAGAGCTTCTTACTGCACTACAAAAACAAAATACGGGACCGCTATGCAGATAATCTTGGTTCATATCTGGAGGGATAACTTTGCTATGATTTTCGGGTCTTCGACTTCGCGCCCAAGCTTATCATCTCCCGCTCTCAATCTCTAGATCTTGCTCGCGTTTGCTGGTCTCTCCTATGATCAAGTCTTCAGCCGCGACTCCTCGAGGAATATGCGGTCCCGCAGACCAAATCAAACATGAAGAATGGAGGCCATGTCATATCCCACACTGCCCACACCCGCGGCCGACAGATAGCAGATCCTGCAAATCACCATATCTGATTGAGACACGGAGCCTTGCTCTAGCAAAACATCAGACAGTGGCGTTACACAACCCATTAACACAGCACAGAGCTTCCAAACGCAGCTGGACAAATATATTAGCGGAAAGTGCAGGACCGAGAGCCGGCTGCCAATTGCGCAATCAGGTGGATCACTCTCGGGGGCAAGCAGCGATATCAAAGCTATCGACTTGACATCTTTTACGCAACCAACGTAAGTGCTCTTCATTAAGGACTATGCCACAACCATTCAGCACAATCCACAAGGCAGAATCGATCACCAGTTCATCAAGAATGCATAAGAGTACTTGAGCTTCGAGACTCTAAGACCAGAGATGATCCACCAGAAAGAAAGGTCACCCCACAAGTTCGAATACCTTGCGAGCAACACCATACATTATCCTTCAACATCGCACGCATCCATGAGAAAGGCACGACACAGACAGCAACCATACCTAGGAATACCAACTCGAGAGTCAATAATCGAGGGAAGCAAGTGTCTCGTGGACCATGTCAGGGGCTTCAACACTATTCACTGGGAGACTGCGTATCCCAGAATACCACATCCTGAGCCAAAGTTCACAGCTCAACCACGAACAGACTAAAATCCTGGGAAAGTAGCGCAGGCAAGTCAAGTCTATCTACTGCATCGTTCCCTGGCCTGTAAGGAAGGTTCAGATTCACAGTCCAAGCTGACAGGTTAAATTGCATACAGTAGATAGCTAGCCAGGTCCGCAAGGGAAGCCGACTACTCCTACTGCATCGATTTTCGTCGCACGATTCTCGGCATCATATTCTACTTCAACCCAACTGTCGGTACACATGCGCAGCAGATAACTCCTCAAAGATTCGACTCTATCCACTTCCTCATTCTCAATCCGCGGGCTCTGACCTCAAGTCACTTGGCCGAAGTTGGACGCCACCAAAAGGCAATCTAATACAGCAAAGCAACGTGTCTATACCTACTGCAGCGTTGCCTGACTCTCGAAGGCCAGCATTCGCGTCGTGAGTTTAGAACATCGATTTCGGGCTTGAGAGCCGAAGTACAAACACAGCTATCACACACATGGGTACTGGGAGCTCAATCCTCGTCATTCACTGCGATGACGCCTTCCGGACTTGGAGCTCAAAGCTGGACTCGTTCAGCACCAAAGTCAAGAGGCAGCGCGCCAAACAGGAGACAGGTTCTCCACGAACTGCAAGCATACCACATCATTCATCTGTAGCATCATCATTCCATTTGGAAATACAAAACCTGATTTCTGCCTAGGCAAGACAGGAACAGCATTACGAAGCAAGATATGCATTCTTCCTATCCCTAATGTCGATCATCGTTCCCTACCAACGATGACAACCAGAGAGCTGCCCCAGACCGACCTTTAGATCCCCGAACCAGTACCAGATTCCCAAGACTCGATGCACACCCAGAAGATCCCAGGAGAAGTCACATTTCTATTTTACAACATGCCTGCACACCCAGGTCCCATAGCCCCGTGCAAAGATCCCCAAGTCCAAAAAGCACCCTCAAACACTCCTCAAGAACAAAAGGAACAACCAAGCAAAGTCACCATTCTGCTCGACGACTTTCAAAGTCTCTCGAGAAACACGAATGCGGACTCATAACTTCAACATCCTCTTCTTGAATCAGCAAATGCTATGAGCTATTTGGAAACTGGAATGCCAGAATAAGCTCAGGATGAAAGTCACGAGCGCAGTTCAAGACATTACAGACACCCTTCTGTGCCCGACAGAAATGCATCCTGAGTTTCTCGGACTCCCAAGATGGAACTTAATGAGGACTACTGTTCCACCAAACATTGCGAGTAGCAAAGTCACAAGTACTACTTCATACATTTGACATTGTTTCTTGGGTAACTCCAAAACCTGAGGATTACGAGATCAAGATACAGCATTGCAGAGATACAGCAATGCAGTTACTCCAATATCTCTAATCCAACTTTGGACATTGGAAACCCAGAAACTGGAAACGACAAAATGGGATATCTAGCGGATTGGCCACTCGACCAGTACAAGGATGAAATAGCACAACGAAGCTTATTGAATGTCCTAAGTCACGCAAAGAACATTTGTTAATGAACTCTTTCATTCATTCTCGACTCACTATCCGACCCAGAAGTCATCCGGGCACTGTATCCGCAAAGCAAAGCACACCTAGCTACAAAGGTCCATTTATCCAGCCTTATACACGGAAACCGAATCCCACGCCCAGACCGGAGAATCCAACATTCGCAGCAGCATTATCGTCCAGCAAAATCTACCAGGCCAAAGGTCCGAAAGAAAGCACCAAGACGAATATTGGTAGATAGCTTAAGCAATTGTGAAATCCGATTCGCTCAAGGTATTAACATCAATCATCTTGTCGATGTCGTTGCCGGTGAGGTTTCCTGGAAAGTTCTCGTTGGGAACGACGCCAATGTAGATCTCATCCTTGCGGAAGATAGTCACAATGGTTGTGGTTCTAGTAACTGGACGATCGAAGTAATCAGAGTCACCTCCTGAGGTATCGGCGTGGATTGTGGACTTCATGTAATGGGAGCCAACGGAGAGGCACTCGGCAATATCGATTCTAGAAAAGTAGATTTTCAGCGCATCATCCAGTGACGCTTGAAAAGATCGACTTTTGAGGAAATATTGCGCAAGGGAGATATAACTTACTCGCCACAAGAAGGCCAGCAAGAGCAGCCGCCATACTGTTGGGTACGGGGAATCTTCGCATTCAAAAACCAAACCGCAGGCTGATCACCCTCAAAACCAGTCTTTCCATCAGGCGGCATGCCGAACTCAAGGAAGAAGACTTTATCTGCACCTTCAAATCCGCCTAGTAATTCGAGAAATTAGTAGCTGACGGATCGGAGAGACACAAACTTTCATAGGCTACTTACGGTAGGCAACGGAACCAGGACGAGAGTAGCCACAGTTGTGCTTGTCACATTTCTCCCCGGTCATGATAACAATCTCGTTTCCGGATGGGATAATGGTATCGGCAAGGATCTGAGGAGAAGGAGAGCCAAATGTTCCTTCATGATTGACGTACGACAGAGAAGCTCCGAAGGTGCTGCTAGAACGTTAGCAGATAGCTTCACTTTGCTTGTGTTGTGGTTCCATGATCTGATTAAGATTCTTCTGATGAATTTCATTTCGACAGAAGCCAGCTCCTAAGCAGTGTTGATGGAGAAGCTGAAGGCTGAAACTTACAAGTCAAAGATACCAGAACCTTGGCCACCATGATTGCCGAGGAAGACCACGTTTTCGGCAGTTTGGGAGACAGCGTCATAGTGCGAGATTCTTGAATAAGCATTCTTCGACTTTGCATTGCTGTCATCAATCTTGTCATCGGCCATGGCGATAGCAGGAGTGTTGACTGGAGTTGCGATGGCTGGCAGTTGTTAGTCTGACACGATTCGAGTCTCCATTTCTTTATGGACCTGATGAGGACTTACCCTGATTCTCTGTCTTTACGTCGCTGGTAATGCACGTAGTAGCGGTAGTTGTAGTAAGGCCAGTAGTAGTAGTAGTGGTGGTGGTGTCAACTTTGCCTGTGGCCTTGACTCCAGTGATCAGGGTAGTGGCAGGAGTATTTGTCGCGTCGGATCCAAACCAGTTGTTCTCCCAGGATTGAACCAAGCCATCAATGGTCGCAACAACCATATCCTTCTTGACAATATGGGTATAGCGGCCAGCGTTATGGTAGTGAGCGTAGTTGTGTTCAGAAACGCCTCGCTTCTCCTTGTTAGAATCCTTTGGGACATATGCAGCGAACTGCTTGATCGCAATGGGACCTCTGAGGTGGAGAGACAACTGTGGCGTCTTTGTTAGCAATCGCGAAGCCAGTTCAACATGAACTTAGCAGACGCCTTACCTCTTCATTGAATGGAGCCAAGCCACCGCCGAAATGCTTGACTCGGGTTTCACAAGTACCCGAGCTGTCCATACCGATGACTTCCTTGTATGCGCCTCCATACTTGCCCACGTTAAGGTATTTGACGGACTTTACCTCTTGGCAGTAGGAATTTCCCTCCATCATCTTAGATCCCTTGGAACAGAGATCGGCGACGGTGAGTCCGAAGGACAGGAATACGACCATCAAGGCCAGGGGCTTGTCGACTGAAACACACTTCATGATGGGCAGATGAGTCTGCTGCCGATGGCCGTGTTCTTCTCGAAAAGAAGATCGAAGGTTGACGCGTTGGTCCAAAGAGCAAGAGTCTCGAGCTGACCATGAACGAATTCGTGGCAGCGAGGAGAAGAATGTAGGGATTACCAACAATGGAAACTATAACAGCGATCAGCGCGTGGATGCGCAATTGATGTTGTAGAGAAGGATGTTGATGATTGTATAGAGGAAAGGTGGTGGTTGAAAAAGAAGGTTGGAGCTCGTTTGTTTACTCACGATAGCTTCATATAGCTCGAAACTGAACTCGCCAGCAGCGTTTCGAGCTAGCGGCCGCGGCTACGGTCGGCAGAATCTCCCATGCAGCAAAGGGCAGACCAGGCAGGAACTACTTGCTTTTGATGGACGTCATTTACCGGCCTGGGTGTCGACGATCTGCTGGGAGAAAGGAGGTTGCTTCCAGGCATTTTCGCAGCTCGTAGGAAAGCCTGTTCTCAAGACATCCTTTGATATAATAACGGACAAGACTGGACGTATTATCTGTCCCAGTTTGAGGCCTTGGAGTCTCTTCGCAAGGAAAAAAGTGTCAAAGCAGGCCTTGCATAGTAAACATCGGTGTGCAAGGCCTGCTTTGAAGGAGCCGTCAAAGACTGTGAAGAGATTTTGTTGTTGTCAATGGAAGAAAGAGAGGAAAGGAGGGAGACAGAGGAGATTTATATAGACTTTTCGAGCACCGTGGGCATCCCTTTCACGCGTGGAAGGAGCATTCACCGGGTATATTCACGGGGCAGTATCTCTTCCTTCCTGAAAGCAGCAACCTACTGGCAAGTTACTGACAAGTTCTTCCGGAACAGTAACCAACAAGAGCAAATCATGAAGCATGGCAACAGCAGTACAGCTCGGCGGCAGTATCTCAAGCACGAACCAGTTTCATGAAGCATGCCGTTCACTTGAAGATGCTGCTTAAGCATTGTTTTTTTGCCCAGTGGCCATGATTTTCCGTATCAACCGCATAATCTCCATGTACGCAAGCAGTCAAAATGCAAGTCCCTCTCTCTGTCGCAGAATACGGAACATTTCCTTTTACACTAGTCAATCAGCAACTTCGTGCTGTATGCAAATTTCATGATCAGGAGAAAGCACCAAGTTCGTTGCTGCTTAGCAGGCGAATATCATGACGATACGAGATGGTTGTTTCATGAAGTCACTGGTTTCTTCACCCAAAGATGCAAGGCACTCTTCGGCTATGGTAAACATTGATCTTTAAGATTTAACTATGTCCAAGAATATCCCAAATATACACCTAACACCCGTTCATGTATCGTCCTCTATGAGATAACTCCTCCCATCTTCGTTGTCAAGTGCATGGTGGTACCTGGAACGTAGCAGCTTCCGTCACTGTCTCCAATTGGTGTGTACTCGGCCAACCAGAAGTTCTCGGTTCTTGAGCTGACACAGGAGTTCTCCTTGGCTGAGATGGTCATGTCGTAGTTGTTACTGTTCTTGCTCAGGATCGCAGAGTAGTCGAATCCACTGCCCTCGGAACGGAACTGAGCCTCACCCCAAACGGTTGCGTATGCGCCAGAAGCGGTAAGGTCAGAGGTAACCTCAGCCCAAGCGGTTTGAGTGTTGTCTTGGAAAGCAACAATCTGGGACTTTCCTGCTGGAAGGGCAAATGTGAGGGTGGTGTTCTTTGGCGCAAGAGCGGAGCCGGAGAGAATTTGTCCATCAGGACCAATCTTGTTCCAGATGTTGATGACCATGGTCTTGGAGCCAGTGTTGACGAAGGTATTGGTGAAGTCATATCCAGAAGTGCTGGATACCTTGATGATATTGGATCCGTACGGAGAACCACAGTTTCCTCTGTAAAAATCGCCGAGTTGTCCCTCCTCTGCTGAAGCAGTTCCGAAGGACGAACGGGAGTTCGAGGCACCGATCAATCCACCCAACAACGACGAAAGATCATCGGCGATATCAGAGACAACTGAGCTGGCGCTGACAGTGTCGGCGGCGCTGGACTTAGCAGCGGCAGTTGTGGCCGCAGCCTTCGCGACGGCGACGGTAGGAGTTGCGACTGCAACTGGGGCAGCGGTCGATGTAGCCTGTCCAGCTGCATAGGCGGACTTCCAGTCGACATCCATGTTAGCCCAATCGAGAGACTCCCAGTCAACACTACCGAGAATGTTAGTCCAACCCCCAATTCCCGAGCATGGCTGGGAATGCTTACTCCTTCTTCTGGTGGGCTCGACGGTGAAGATGAGCGTGAGTAGGACCAGCCACGGCCTCGCCGATCAAGGCGGCCATCATCAAAGTAGAAACAGTTGAGCAACGCATTTTCGAAATGGTTGGTATATAATGTTGTTGTTAAAGATGTTGTTTGAATTGTTGATTTTGCGAGATGTGGGTATTCAAAAATAACGAAGATCTAAGTCGTGAATGAGGAAGCCGTTGAGAGTCAAGGAGTGTTGTGAGCGGTGTATTGCTCGAGATATTGGCAAGAAATATTGCGAATGTGAAGTGAAGGTGTTCAACGGCGACCTTATGTCCTCTTGTGGATGAGAGAGGAAGAAAAAGAAGGATTCAGGAGGGAGGCGGGTTGCAGTACATAAGGAACGCGGGTGCGGGTGGATCTCTGGTGTGGATGGACTTTCATTTGGCTTGGCTCATCTTTGGGGGGGGTGATGTGAACTGGCAGCGTGGGCGAGATGGGTCAACAGGGGTGAAATTGAGATGAACCACGCCAGCGCAGTAACACTGACCAGTGAGGTAACTGTCTTGCTCTAGCGAGGGCACTCGACACAAGGCCCAAGATCCACTAGAACGCGTACCTGACCGGCCCCTTGACTGGCCTCTTGAGGGGCCGCTGTGAGTGGCCAAAAACATCCACCAAGAACAGGGTTAAGGCTTGCTGGGACAGGGGCCGAACACCCTAATTCCACTTCATTCCCACCCAGAACTCAGCAACCATCGCATCAACAACCCTTGCCCGGCCGAACGCCTCGAGTCCCGGAAGCCTCTTTCTCTCCCTTTCAGGCTCTGAGCGTCTGACAGGCCTCTCTCCAGGCTTGGATAAACCAAACAAAACACACTCCATCGACCATCCGACCACAACATCTTGTTTCACGCTCCTCGGTGGTGGCACTGATTCGAGCCACGACGAGCCAAAAAGAAACTCGTCCGGTTGCTCATCCAGTCTCTGAAGTGCGATGCAACGTGCGCTTGCTCCCAAGTCGTGGACTGGATGAACCTTCGCTGGCAGTCAAACGGGCCTCTGTTCGAGCTGTCGCCAGCAGGCCAGCATTGAATCCTGTTTGATCCTGGAAAGGGACTGCTGAGGTGAATTGTTATTACTCAAAGGGATGGATAACATCAGATCCACAATTGGAAGTCATGAATCAAGGAAAATACCCAGCACGGTAAGAATTGGTCGGCATATTCCACTTGCTACAGAAGAGCCTTTACAGAGGCTTCTTCATGGAGTCACTGTAACTCTCGCATTGGTCTAAAAACCTGCAAAAATTCTAGCTTTGCAGGTCTAGAAAACGTTCAGGTACTGTGATATCAGGCCCGACCCGATCACTTACAGATTGCTTCCACACTTACCATAATCTTCAAAACTCAGATACTCGCAAGAAAGTGCCAATCATCTCAACAAAACTCATGCATCTCAAGAACTCTCGGTCACCGAATCATGCATTTTCTTCTCGCACAATTGGCCAACACATCAAGAGGTACAGGAGCATCTTGACATCTCATGACTTTCTGATATCCCACCCACATGCACATGCACATGCCCGCTCCAGCTCGGCAGATCTGAGCATCACCAAACCCAAACCCATCCATCGCAGGAAACCCTAATCTCTCCCTCCCCACAGCCAATCAAAAAATAGCATTTCAATCGTCATCCATCTTCTCCACTGCTGGCATGCTGCTGCGGATGTCGAGGCGTTAGAATTTAAAAGCCCGTAGCGCAGCGCTCTAAACTGCTCTCGCTCTAGAGCTGCCCTAAATCTGATTGTCATGTCCATCAAAGAGTCCAGAACATAACGCAGCCCTCCTCAGGAACGCGCGTGTCGCACCAGGGGGGGCTCAGGCTCGGGGACGGTCAGAACCGTTCAAACCCTTTTTGGCTTGGGAACTTCTTGAAGAAAGAAGGGAGTCTTGCCGGACTCGGCAGCTGCTCTTGAAGACGGGAGCATCGAGATCGAGTCATGATTATCGCCGAAGAAGACGGGAAGGAAGTGACCTCCTCACTCGCTGACTGAGCACAAGGCCTGCACACTGCTTAGAACATGCATAAGTAGTGCTTTTTTTGTGCGCCTTTTATGTACAGCCTATGGGTCTGGTGGGTAAATGTGCAAAATCTGCAGCAACTGACTTTCTTGTGCACTTCTATCCCGCCCTGTACAGTGTCCCGATTGGATATTTCGGCGATACTGGTCTACTTACAGGGACAGCTCTCCGAACGGGGATTTGTGCAGAGTTTTTGTGCTGCATAAGGCCAGGACTAAGTTATGGAGGGCTTCATGTGATGCGGATTGGACAGCACATGTCATCTTTCCTTTTCGGAATGAAATCCTCTTCGTGCTTTCATCGCACGGCTGATGGACTGACGGAATCACTTTGTTGAGTTGTACCTGCGCTTCAGGGCCACGTCAGTACCTGCATGTCAAGCTCCGAGTACCTGCAGATTGCATCAACGGAGAAACACCACGAACCGAGGACAGAACGAACAAATGACCGATACAAGTCCTGCGTAGGAAGACTTCGTGGCGACTGGAGACAGGTGGGCCAGCACCGGAAATCAAGAAACATGCACCCAACCAACGTTGTTGCGATTGCCTATCAAATGGATTTGTTTCTAATCTTCTATTTCCTAACATTTTGTCCCTTTCCGCAGCGACATTACTTTTGCCTTTTCGTTTCCAATTATCGTTTCCGTCCTCAACAGATCAGGTCCAGACCGACCGACCTGCCCTCACAGCCTCTCGACCGCGTGGCTGGCCTACATGCGTGGCTATTCAAGGATTGTCAGAAAACAATTGCTTAACCGTTCCACCATCCGCGGCGCTGGGAAAGCATTTCCAGTCCAGCGATAGAGTTAAATTTTGGCTCAGCGTTAAGGGTCGCGACCTCCCCTCCCAAGCGGCTCTCGTCAGCCAAACAAAACACCTGACTTGTCTCTCGTTCTGCATTCTTGATTTGTTGTCCAGCCACAATGCTGTTTAACTGTCTGTGTCACAATGGAAGAAGCTTACTCATTGGCTTTACTGAAAGGACAGTTTCTGTTTCGTTCTCTCGTTTCGTGCGGAATAGTGAGAGGCTTAGTCTGCTCCCTCATTTGCTGTACTGAGCTTTGGTGAGCGGCGGTTAAAATCCCATGGGTCTTTTCGTGGAGACTCACTGTACGACGATAAGCGCGTAATCAATAAGAAGTCCATGAGAGGCTTCGTCGTAAGTCAAAACAGTATTTTCTTACTAGTAGCTCTAGAACATCACTTCCTGTGGTGCGAGACAGGAATACACATTCAGCCTTATGAGAGCCTTGGCGTGAGATCTCGCTTGGATGTGTGTGTGAAATTGCCTGTTCATTGACGAGCTGCGGGTATTTCGGGAAGGGCTGAGCAAATTGAGAATCGAGATTATGTTGTAGGCTATCGATGTGTCTTCTTTGGTATGGTTCACGTGTGAGAGGCCCCAGCAAGTAACTCGCGTCCTGAGGATAGACGCCCATATGGTGAGTTGATGCGGCTGCATATTGAGTCGCCAATGTGACTGAGAATATCCTCGTACCGCGCAGTACGTTGGAACATACGGAATGATGGCTGCCAGTAGATCGAGCGAAGCAGCGAGACTTCGAACAGTTGGTTGTATCAATTCGCGCCACAAATAGATCCCATCTGAACCGTCAAGCAGGAATGCTCGGCGCAGTTATAGCTTCTTTGTCAGCGACAATTATTCAAAGCTACAGTACACTCCTATCTCAACATTCCTTAATATACTAATCTTATGCTGCTAAACATGATATACCTTCGTACCACTACGTCCGTAATATAATCATTCTGCCGAGATCCTCAAGCCTCGTCTCGCTTGACAATGTCAACAAACATGACTCAAAGAACAAACACATAACAAAGTATTCGAAATTTACTCACTCAGAATGCAAGATCATACTTGAAAATTTAGTAAGTACTCTCAGAGTAGTCAAGTGGCATGCTTAATAACCAGCGAACACATTGTCCGGGCCCTTGTTGTCGCTCGCCACCATAAGATGGAAGGCAGGGCCGCCCCGAGTCCCGCTTCCCCACTCCACCTGTCCATTTTACGTCAGAATCTTAGCCTACATTCCGATGGTAGTCACTTCGTATAGCAGCTTGTTGTGCGCGTGTGAGTTTATCGCTCATCTGGATGGCTGTTCTGGAATTGTGATGTTGTAAAGTAATGTGGCAGGTGGCAGCAATCGAGCGTATCCCTCATCCCTGGCAGATATACAAGTTACGTCTGGAAGGCTAGAGGATATCATGATAGTATATGCTTGTGCCTGAAGCCTAGAAGTACAGTCCCATCCATATAATCCATCCCATCACTTCCTCAATTTCGTCCACCCGCTCGTCCCAGGCTTCCTCTCCCCGTCACCGCCAACCATCTCCACAGCCTCCACCACAGTCCTCATACTCATAAAACTCTGCATGCCGAGATTCTGCAGGCGTTCTGCCGCCTCCTTCCTGGCTCCCACAACGACCCCATCATCACCCATCTCATCATCGACTGCCCAGGCGTCTGCATCTAGCATTTCCCATTCAGCATTCGCTACTTCGCTTAAAAGCTTTGATTTCAGCTTGTCGGTGAGCTTCGTGGGGCTTGGAAGTTTCCAGCTACGGATGAAGTCTGTGCCTACCGCACCACCTAGGAAAGAGTGTGCGGTTCCATGAGAGAAGTTGCCCATCGTCGTAAACGCTGCACTCTTCCTGTCACTCTCACCGTCTGTTTCTCGTCCACCTTTGGTTGGTGTGCTTTGAACAGAAGATGCTCTACTCCCTGGCGAAGGTCTTGGCTTCGTTCCGATTAGTAGATTATAAAGGTTCCGTCCGAGGTTGCAGATATCTTCGAAGCTGCTCTCGTCTCCCACGTGTATCCCTTGACTCTTGCACACCCACGCTATGTTATATGCAAGAAGTGTGACTCCTTCCAGGAAGAGACCGTAGCCTGATGGATCATCTGTGGAGAGGAGAGGGAGCGGCTTTTTGATGAAAAGTGGCCGTGGATGGGGGAGGTTACTTGGTGCTTCCGCATGCCTTGACGCTGTAGGACTTGTGTTTGAAGACTGGTGGGGCGTGCTCCCTGGAAAAGGGACTTCTGTGTGTTTGTAGGACGAAGCGATAGGGAATATCGTGGGCAGTGGGTAATCTCGGTGAGGTAGTGTGATCTCCGCTGGAAGTCGAATTGCTAGATAATGTGTAGATAACATCAAAAGATGTGCGATATGTGATAATGCCGTAGAGATCTCGGCCGGACTCGCAGCTGAAATATGGTTAACAATGACTTGTCCAAGACCACAATACTCACTATTCAAAGATCTTAGATCCATAATCCGCACCCCGCCTATTCTGTATTCCTCACTGCCGCTATTCCTTCTGCCCTTCTTGAGGCCATAGAGCTTCGCAGCTTCGCCGCAGAGAAAGGTCCGTGAGGAGGCGGCAGTAGAGTGTCCGAGATTCCATTTGTGTTTGGTCATACTTGTGGCCTTCTTGACTTCTTCAATCTGCCGGGTTCTGCGAGCCTCAACTCCGTTGGAAGCAGAAGCTAGATCAGACTTCCTGCGGGCGACAGTTGCCTTCCTTTTGGCTATCTCCTCTTTGGCCAAATCAACCTTTGCTCTCAACTCATCTGCTCGTGTAATGATCTGATGTGTCCTATCAACTGCCCGTTCTTTCTCAGCAGATATAGCAGCTATTTCTATAAAGCTTTGTGGTGCTTGTGAGGTCTCGCCGGTTGTCTGAGTTTTGTCGCCAGGAAAGAGGTTGGCGACTTGCGTGTTAAGGGCGTCGTTCTCAAGCAGGATTCGAGCGTTTTGAATGCGTCCATCATAGAGCTGATTCCGTGCATCGGTTGCGCATAAGAAGTGTAGCTTCTTGTCTCCTTGTCCGCCTGTTCGAAAGCAGATATCGCACTGCATGATCGTCGACTTAGGGAGACTTGCTCCTGGTAAGCGTAGGTATGGGATATTGCTCTACCGGATAGCTCAAAGAAAGACTGAAAATGCTAGACTGAACAGGCTGAAACATGTCGTAGAACTCAAGTGGGATGGTTGATAGAAGTGGGCATTTTATATGGCTTTCATGTTGTGAATGACTCGGAGATGGAGGTAAGGCAAGGCTGTCGCGCCTGGTCTCGAGGACATGGCGGTCGATCCGATAAGGCTCGCTTGAATGTCTTATCGGGGTCACGTGTAGACGTGCCGAAGGAAGTCGCGCTCGGGGACGATCTTCGTGTATTGACCGAGGAGTTCAACACATCATCTGGCTCTCACCACCATTCAAGAGACTCACGAGCAGGTCGATAATCCACAGGCATCAGAATAGTCTTCCACCATGTCATCTGCCTCCGAATCTACTGTTGGAACTCCTTCCAAGCCTCCATCGAATGGTAATTCAAACGGTCCAAGAACTCCTCTGCCGGGAGGTCCATCAAATGGTGCTCCAAAGACGACAATGATACCACCCAAGAACATCGCCCCTGATGCGGTCTCCGAAAGAGAAATTCAGGTTCCATCCTCCATCCCACCACCTGGACCTCAAGCTATTCCTACCAATCCGCCCGCCAAAGTTGATACTCACGAGACCCAGCAGCCTGACGAAACAGACGAGGAAGACGAAGAAGATGAGGATGAAGAGGATGAAGACCAGGGTTTGGCGAAGTTTGACTGGGGCGATTTTGAGCAACGCTATACTGAGACACTCAAAAAGCAACACGAAGAAGAGGTTGAGATCATCGACGAATTTGACTTATATGCTACCGTGTGTATCCGATGTCCTTTTGTCACTGAATACATCATATTGACCCAGAGCATAGTCTTTCATGGTTTGGGCTCAAGCTGCTGCTCAGCGAGATAATGCTAGGATGTCCAAGAGGTGAGCCAATGGCCAGCAATTGCACTACGCTATTACTAACAGCGTGCAGACTCAGAACCCGCGTGAGATTTACACAGCTGGCTGAGAACTCCTTGGAAGACAAGAAGAATCACTGTATGCGAACTATGGTAAGAAAGCAAAGTATTAGCTAATAATTTGATAGATATGGAAGTCGTTGGTGCTTTCCAAGCGGCTATGAACATGCTTCGCCGAACTTGATGAGCTCGGGCGATTTTCGTGTGGATCGTCTCTGTCCAGCAAAAATCTGTTCTCCAGCGGTGTGTCTCCTTTACGTGGCTGTTTGGCTGTGATATGGCAGGCATGGAGTCTTTTGTTATTCTCGGGCGCCAGGTTCCCAAGAAGCTTTCATCCATTATGTTGCGTTTCTAGCTAGCGAGCTCCAGAGATACCCGATTGCACAAGACTTTCTTCTAGCTACACATCAAGTCAAACACTTTAAATACCAGTAGTCTCGGCATCAGCAAGGTTGTATCAGCTCGCTTTTCTTTACAGACAAATCGTCCTTCAGGTCCACTTTTGTTCTGATATAGGTCTTGGACAGTATACTTGTCCCTGCGTGTCCCAAGTCTTGCATCGGGATATCAAGTCAATCTGGCTCAATACTCTTCAAGTCTTTTTAAATCATCTAAAAGAAGCTCTGGCCTTGATGTCGTGCTCCAAGGCTTATTGCGATCAGGCTTCCGGGAAGATCTCGACATGTAGCAAAGAAAGAGATCATTGGCCTGGTCTGGAAATCCCTTAGGATGCGCCCTAGAATTGACATTACAAGTCTGACTTAGGAGAAATGGGGGGTCTTGAGTCATTGGTCATTCTACCAAGAAGCTCTATCCGGAGTGTGGTATACGTTAGTTATGTTGGATGGATAATTCTGCAAGTACATCCCCTTCCGGATAGTGTCAAAATCAGGCTCGGCCTTTACACTGGCTCTTTGGGGCCAAGTCTCTGTTGTGACACGTGTCACAGGGTCGGTCCGGTACCTAATTCTGGCAGTTTGGCTCATTCTCAACGCTTCGCTACATTGAATGGTAATTTGAGCTTATGGTAGCCACTGAGCGCACATGAAGGGTAGAGTACGTGCGTTACAACGTGCGTTACAGGCCGACCGGCATCGATGGCTGGAAGTATCAAGTCTGGTATCGATCGATAATAGGGTGTCCAGACGTCACGTTATCTCTGTTCGCTCTTACGTCCGTTGGCCTCGAGCGCATCAATTGGTCAGATGCGCTACTACGGGCATCAGAATCAGCCGATAGGGTGATCAAGCAATTATTCACCACCCTGGGCTAAGCGAGTGCGGATAGGAGATCTTGAGCTTGTGATTGTTAGCCTCAAGTTAACATCCGATGCAGGCACTTGCTCTCTATCACTATGAGGTGACGTTTGTACACCTAACAAGGCTGCAAAAGCGGCTGAAAGTGGTTCAAAGTTAGCTCAGTGGCGCATAGTCCATGTAGTGGCATCAATGCAGACTTTCCTCGCTGTGTCGCATTCGTTTGTAAGTTCTTCCAGTAACAACAAATAACGGACGTAGGGCGTGTCGCAGCAAGACTTCAGCTGTATAAGTATCAAGATCGTTCTGCGACCTTATTTCTATCTGCATCAACATCAAAGATATCATTCTGAGACACTACCGGTTTCAATTTAACGCCGAACTCCGATTTTTCGAGAGCGCAATTCTCAACAACTTTTCCACGTAACACCACACATATACAATCGCCATCATGGGTCTATTTTCAAATACGAAGCCCCCGCTCACTGAGAAGAATCTCCCAGATCAGTCAGGAAAGGTGCGTTCCACTCACGGTCCCCTTTCAAGTGCCCGGACTCATTCCATGCATTTAGGTCTTTATAGTCACTGGCAGTACAGGTGGCCTAGGAAAGGATCTCGTGCAAATGCTCTATGCTCAAAATGCCAAAATTTACATGGCAGCCCGTTCGGAAGCGAAAGCATCCCAGGTCATAGCCGACATCAGGGCCAAATGCACGGCGTCAAAGGGCGCGTTGATCTACCTCCACCTAGATCTCAACGATTTGACAACCATCAAAGCCTCGGCTGAGAGCTTTCTGGCTCAAGAAAAGTCCTTGCATGTGCTCTGGAATAATGCTGGTGTTATGCGACCTCCACAAGGCAGCACCACCAAGCAGGGCTACGAACTTCAAATCGGCACGAACAATGTTGCTCCGTTCCTCTTCACTAAGCTCCTCACGCCTCTGTTGAAAGAAACCGCCAAAGTCTCGCCTCCTGGTAGTGTTCGCGTGGTTTGGGTATCTTCTTCCGCCGCGAAGAATTTCTCACCAGATGGCGGCTTGGATGTCTCTAATCTCGACTACCACATCGACAAAGGTGTCTGGCCCAAGTACGGAATCAGCAAAGCTGGCAACATCTATCATGGGAAAGAGTATGCTAGACGCCACGGACAGGATGGGATTTTGAGTCTCGTAAGTCTGGTGCCTGCTCTGAGCCGATTGTACTGACCTCTGTAGTCCGTGGATCCAGGTTTTCTCAAGACAGATCTGTACCAGAATCTCCCTCGATGGCAGGCACCCTTCATGAACTTGCTGCTACATGATCCTATCTATGGGGCATATACAGAGCTTTTCGCAGGTCTGTCGACAGACATCAAGATGTCAAATAATGGCGATTTCAGTGAGTCCCCTAGGCTTCAAGCCATAGTTTTACAAAACTGACAGTCTTCAGTTGAACCATGGGGCAAAGTCACACCAGCAAGGAAGGACATCGAACTAGGAAGTAAGGCAAAAGAAGAAGGGGGAACTGGAATTGCCAAAGACTTCTGGGACTGGACGGAGAAGCAAGTCGCTACTTACTTGTAGACCATCAGTCCTGATGTCCTTGTTGAGATCCTATGAACAGCAGATAGACTTGAATGGCTTTTCAGCGGGTTTGATTTCTTGATTTCACTCCAGCTCTGTGTGATGCAAATTGGGACGTTCGGGGTCTGATGGAAGTTTTCGGAGTTACGGCACAGTTTCCTTCTTCATCTAATTATAATGAAATTGATTGGCTTCCTCGCATAAATGATAAGACTGCCCCCCTACTAGTAAAGTGGAAAGGGGTCTAGCCCCCGACGTGAAGATGTGCAAATGCGGCTGAGATGATTGACCTGGCCGAGCAAATCGCGCTTAAAGATCATGGGGTTTTCCCTGAAACCTCGCTCCTAGCCACACTACCATCGCAACGGTCCGGTCCAGGATGAGGCTTTTCAACACTCAAAAAGTCCAATTTATCGAAGCATACGGTTCCAATGTCCCCTCCTACGCGATTTTGTCTCACACTTGGTCCGATGGGGAGATCTTGCTCCAGGACCTCCAGGGCGCTGAGGTCCAGGGTGAGTCGTGGGCTGCTCTCAGCGAGGACCCTCCGGAAATCTTGGGCAGTATCAAAGTGAAAGGCTTCAAGAAATTGCTGGGCACCACTGCAATCGCTCGAAAGAATCGTTACGGCTACCTATGGGTCGATACTTGCTGTATCGATAAAAGCAGCAGTGCAGAGCTCTCGGAAGCAATTAATTCGATGTACCGGTGGTAGTGGGTATTCTTCGAGATTTTTCACCCATGTATACATTTCCTGAGGAGCATTGTGGCCTTCTCTTCTTGAGACAATCCACTACTCCATGAATCATCTTCGCACTCTTCATATCTCTACTCAAAAGGGTAATACTGACTGACTTTGTTTATAGCGCTGGCGCTGACGTTTGTTATGCATACCTATCCGATGTTCCCTCCGCCTCAACTGAGTCTCCATTCGAGCCAAACTCAAAATTCCGCAAGAGTCGATGGTTCAATCGTGGCTGGTACGTTGTTCGGGCAGTGTCTAATCCTCCCAAATCCAATGTCTCGGGAGCACTTTGCTCTGTCGGGTACTCCTGAGTTACGAGTAGATTGACAATTGCTGACTTCCGATCATGACAGGACACTGCAGGAACTTATTGCTTCTCAGCAGGTAGAGCTATTTGCCAGCGATTGGAGCTATCTAGGGGCCAAGACTGGAAATCTAGAATTCACCAAATTGCTCAGCGATATTACCGGTGTTCAACTCGATGTGCTTCTGGGCGAGCTCAGTCCTCAGGACATGAGTATCGCAGCACGAATGCACTGGGCGGCTGAACGATCGACTACCCGCGAAGAGGACGCAGCATATTGTCTCCTTGGAATATTCGACGTCAACATGCCGCTTCTTTACGGCGAGGGGAAGCGAGCTTTTATCAGGCTACAAGAGGCCATTCTCACCAAGGAAGAAGATCAGTCTCTTTTCGCATGGCACTCCGAACCACTACTTACGAGCTCTCTCGGCGACTCTGGACCGACTGGAGGTTTTAGTGGGCTCTTGGCCGAGTCACCAGACTGGTTTTGGGATCATAATGATATTGAAACGTCAATGCCTATGATACTAAAGAGCAGTCCATCTGCAGTCACAAGTAAAGGTTTGCGGATTGACCTGCTTCTTCTACCATGCGAAGAAGATGACCCAATCGCCAGTGAAGCTGACTTTCGCGTTGTATTGAACTGTGAGCGAGTTCGAGATGGACAGAGAGAGTCGCCAGTCATCTATCTGAAGAGAATTTGGGGAATGGGAGACCAATTTGCTCGTGTTCGGCCTGATCACAGACACTTTGTTCCCCCTGCGCTTGACCTCTTGGATATAGGTACCCATGAACGTGTCTTCATCAAACAGGATCCATGGACCGATAGACGCACCATCCGAATAGTTGCAGCTAAGGACAGCTCTCAGCTTCAGCTTGATGATTATCCTGGAGGCGGAAATGGACATCGTGTCGCTGCTGCTGATTGGAAGATCAAAGACGCGTGGCCGATGAAAGGCTGGGCAGAACACATGCAGACGTTCCAAACTCGAGAATTCACTTTCGGAATACCTTGCGAGTACTTCGACTCGAAGTAAAAGAGTCTGGTGAACCTACCACCGTTGACGTGGCCATCGGCATGCACGCTCCTAGCGAAAGGTTATCCCGAAGTTGGTGTCAGTAGGTGGTGCCAAAAATTTCGTCGCCCCTACATGATACTCTGAGTAGACTTGAGACTTTGTCCTCAAGTCATCTAGCACTACGAAGAGATTGGAGACATATGAAGAATTAAGCTAATACAGGTATTGCTGTAGAATCATGAATCTCAATTCCTTCATCAAGCCCGAGAGTGCGTTCTCCTGGGCAAAACGAGAAGCAGTATCTGGGAAGATTGTCTACAACAGCCTCTCAACCCAGGATATTCACGGCACTGAAGTATCGACCTGGGTGGTTGTTACCGAGCGAAATCGGAAAGGCAGACTCGACATAACTTTACACGTATTGTCAGATAAGCCTCGCCCTACAGATGAGCAACCGTTGGACCGAGGATATGGCCACATAATTCCAATGTCCACTCTGCCTGAGGAAGAGATGAAGCACCAAGCTACGCTGGCGAACCACCACCCACTCTACCATCTACCTACGCGTGCATCTGAAACCTGGAACTATTGGCAAATGGAGACGGGAGTCTTGATGGGAGATATATGCGTTGTTGATTCCATCGAGATAAGCGTATTCCCCCGTATATCTTTCGGTTCGAAAGTAAGGATACAGGCACGGTACGAGACGTTCCCACCTCCCAAAGCTATGGAAGAATATTGCTTGAATGCCTTGCCCGCAGACGATAGAGAAACCCGCTGACTCGTGGAGATTCTCTTTGGCTATAATGAAGCAGGAGGTAGAAGCGAGCTGGAAGCCTCTCGCATCTTGGATGCTTCTCGTATTCTGGAGGGTAGACCTGATTCATTTTTACAACTACAACCTGTTCACTGGGCTGTAATTGGAGGCCAGATCGATATCCTACGCGTTCTGTTGGACTCAGGACTCAGTGCGGTTGGGAAATCGGAAAAGCGTCTTACGCCACTCCACTTAGCTTTCCTCCTTACCGATGTGTCGCTGTGCGACCTTCTTTGGGCGACTATCCATCCATCTGGCGAGGACACTTCATGGACCGAGATAATACAGGATTTGGAACCAACAGTCAACAACGAAGACTACCCAATCCATTTCGTGGCTGCTTATGGAATGTCTGCTGAATTTTGGGAGCCAACCGAGCTCCTAAGTATCTCACAGATGGGTCCTGGCCCACGTACCAATCGACTGGGGGAGAGACCTATCCATCGAGCTGCGGCAATGGGTAACATTCTAGCTGTTCAGAATCTTCTAATTGAGACTTTTTCTCGCCATGTTAACACTGAAGTTGATGCCTTGGATCTTCAAGGTCGGACGCCACTATGGCATGCAGCCTGTGGCGACCATACAGGGGCAATCGCAAAGATTCTTCTGAAGTCAGGTGCCTATGTAGATGCAGCGGATAAGGATGGTCTTGCACCAATCCATGTTGCCTGCCGTCAGGGTACCTATCGCTTTCTGAAGAAATTAAAATCAAGCGGAGCCAATCTGAATCTTCCTGTGGGAGCGTTGTGTCTGTTGCCCAGTCACTTTGCAGCGACTTTTGGGCAGAAGCAATGCCTGGAATTATTACTGGAAGGCCGAGCTGAGCTTGTATCGAACACTAACGAAGGCGTCTGTGTTTATGCGCTGCATCTTGCAATTGCGAATGGTCATGAAGCTTGTGCCCGTGCAATCTGGGATGCTTTTGAAGCAAAACATCATTTCGAAGGGTGGAGTCTCTGTATTCTCATCGAGAGCTCAGGTCCACTTCTCAAGTGGATGTATCTTCAGGTCAACGATGAACACTGGCTTGCGATTGAGGATCCGAGCCAGGCTGGAGGGACGGAAAAGTTTGTCTGCTTCAGTCGAGTGGACGCCTCTCCTAAGCTGTGGGTTAGACCTGAGATTTCTGAGAACAGAAAAGAGGAGGTTGAAGAGGGTGAAGTTGAGGATGATACAGACGATGACGCTGAGGAAATCGAAGATGAAACCGAGGGAGAAGTCGAAGAGGAAATCGAAGAGGAAATCGAAGATGAGATCGAAGAAGAAGAGGACGAAAGGGAATATCAGGATTTGACAAGGGAGAGTTCTAACGATACAAATGCTGCTGTGATAGCCGAAGAGGATACTCCGACTGATATACCGCCCGATTCGGAACCTAAGCGATTCAACAAGGCTCGTCGGCTTATGAAATCCGTCTTTCATAGCTAGGTAGGGACGTCGACATTCTAAATCTGTGATTTGAAGCGGGCAGATGATCTTTGAATTTATGCAGGGCCAAGTATGACCACACTTCAATTAGTATAGCCATCTGATATGGATTCGGGACGTTCGAAGCTCGACGCGGTGGATATTGAATTTTTCGTCCAAAGACAATTGAGCATTATCAAGTTGCTCTTATGAGCAAACCCAAGAAATTTCAAACTAGAATGACAATAGTTCTACTCACCGAAATTCGCATCTGCCATTGGTCATTATTTGGGCTGCCCTGCATCGATTCGCGCTAGTGCCCCAGCCTCACTTCTTCCATCTTGAAATTGCGAGCAAGTGCTCATCCATTCTTTTAAGCACGACAACTTTCAACTTGGGAAGCATGCTATGCTTAATGATATTTTGGACATGTCTTCATCTATCTATTCTCCTCTGCAGTTCCCTGACGAGATACGACTTCTCATTCTCCAGCCCTCACGTTCTGGCGTGGACAGTCCACCAACATGGCAAATGAAGCATGCTCGCCTCTCCGAGAACCCTCAATATGAAGCTCTCTCTTATGTGTGGGATCAAGTGCCGTGCGAGGAACAGAGGAGCATAGCATCCGAAGAAGGATTGGCGACGAATCTGTCGCGTGCTCTCAAGCACCTCCGGCGAGTAGACGAGCCTGATGGTCGGGTTCTGTGGATAGACGCATTGTGTGTAAATCAAAATGATATAGCTGAGCGTAATCATCAAGTTACGCAGATGGGAGAGATATATTCTCATGCCGAAAGTGTTATTGTGTGGTTGGGAGTTGGAAATTCGGGAACTGGAACAGCAGTCGGTAAACTCTCAACACAATCTGACACAACATACACCTACTACAAGCCATCAGACGTTTCACCGTGGACCCATTTAACGATCTTGATGGCAATCAGGGCTCTCTGCAGGCAGAAATACTGGACGAGATTATGGATCATCCAAGAAGTTCTTCTGGCGGCTAATATTGAACTCCATTGGGGCAAAGAGGTCTGTCAATGGTCACAGCTGTGCTGGATACTGGAAAGCATAGACATAGACTGGTTGGAGGATGTTGATTTCTTGCACGATCTCAAGATCTCTATGATCGAGGAAATAAGAGCAAGCACGGCAGCGAGACTGTGTAGTGATTGGGTGGAGCGGCAGGCGAGGAAAAGCAACACTATGGATGCAAGCAAGCTAGCCTTCAGGCCACTCATTGAACTCTGCTCGACGTACGGCGATGCAAGCTGCGTCGACACACGAGACAAGGTCTTCGGACTCCATTCTCTAGCGGAGAGTTGTTGCAGGGCAGAAGTTCCCGTCGACTATGGCCTAAAACTTCATGAGATACACAGCCGTGTGCTTGAACACTGCATGACACGTCACGAACGTTGGGATAGCATTATTGGAGCCTCTCAAGACTTCCACAAGCAGTTAAAGATACCGCTGTCTGAGTACTTAAGCCCGACAGGACGTCCCTTAAGGGTCAGCTATTCATACGCAAGCGCACAAGCTGTGGGATACACTACATCAACTCTTGTGTTTCTCAGTGCTCGAGACCTGAAAGGACCAGAAAGCTTTAAACCTTTTTTCGTCTCACGGGAATGCAAGCAAAACCTGTCAAAGGTCCGAGAGATGCGTGCTTCACACGGTGTGGCGAAATTCCAGAAGGATTTCGTAACTAGACACTTTGGGCTCGCAGCTACCGTATCTCTCGAGCAATATCGCCATCTATCAGACAAGATTCTGCGGGAACCGTCGGCTTCTGCTCGCCTCAGCAAAAGGGACATAAGTTGGATAGTAGAGGATGCCCGGGCAGTCACAGCTGGAACTCCCATGATACACACCAGCATCGCTATATGCAGTTCCGGCGAGATCTACTTTGTACCAAGTATTGCAAGACCTGGCGACCTTTTCTGCGAAATGCCTGCATCGGATATCATTCTGGTTGTCAGAAAGAGTCCTTATGACGGTCATGACCTTGTTGGACGTGCAATTCTATTTCTAGGGGAGCCTTTAAATAAGCCCTCCAAATTCTCGTTCAGCATAATGGCTATGCGTCAGATGAAAGAATCTGGGCGTGAAGTAACGCTCACCCTTGATCTGCATGCTCTCCAGGTCATGACGGCTTGGTCTGCCAAATGATATTGGCCGTTTCCCATTGCGAGGATTACATAAGCAGATTATTAGAGCAATGGACTTGATAGACAAAGACTTCGAGAGCCCACAATCTTAGTTGAAAAATATGTTGAATACGTGTTGTGATTGTGACCAAACCAAGTTCGATGATATGTAGAACAGAATTTCAGATTGAAAGCGCTTGCTTCGTATCGCCTCAAATCGAAATGAACTGTGAGTCTAGTATCTTAACTTCTTCAGGAACAAACAAGGCAGCAAAGGAGGGGGCATAGCAAAACCTCAACAACGATGCCGGGCTCGGAAACCTCACATATCAGGAAATGAGATCGCCAGTATGTCATGGTTGTTGGCCATATCAGGGTAGGCAGATAGAGGAAAATGATAAGTTTATGGTTCTTTCCACTACTTGCACAGGGGGCGCACAATGGTATCATCTTCTCAGTGCGGCGCGAGAAAGTGTATGAAGTGATTTGGATAGGTAACAAGAGCGCATTCAGGTGTTTCGTTAGCGGCTTCTAGGGTGTCTTTACTGTAGCGACGCGAGCTCAGGCGACTTCGCGTGCCAGAAGCTTTTCTATCTGCCTATCAACCGACCAACCGCCTCTGCTCACCAAGATGTAAACGCCAACATTTCGGCTGCTACTGACTTTTGGAAGGCAGTATTTCGCCATGACATCTATCGCGATCTCGCAGGTAAGCTCTCCTTGTATTCCATTTCAAATCTGCTAATAATTACTGCAGGACAACCTATCGTCTTTCCACGCAGCGCATTTCTCCACGAACTCCATTGATCATTTCTCAGAGAATTTTCTCGGCCCGGTGGAAGAAGATTACCACGAAGAGGAAGAATTTGACGACGGCTTGGGATACTACGAAGATGGCGTCAAACGAACCTTGACCGACGAGCAGATCGCAATATTCAGACACTCTGAGATCGAAGCTCTTCTACGGGAACGACGACATGCTGCCGAGGAGAAGGAGCACCAGAAGACCTATGATACTGAAGACGATGTGTCTCTTGAAGTGGTCATGGAGCCCGCGTACCATGTGCCAGACGACGTGGAAGATGGGGAGTTAAAGGAAGAAAGTCATGCTAGCAATGTGTCCACTCCGACAGCTTCGAAACCTCAGGCGTATATGACGAAGAAGGAGAAGAAGATACAGAGAGCAAAGCAATTGGGCTTCTTCAAGCAGAATGTGAAGCCTGATCTGCGGAAGAGGACATGGGACAAGGTCGATACGGGGCTGGGAAGTTTGGATTACGATGAGGATGAAGGCGCAGCCAAACGAGCTCCCACGAAGCCGGCACAGAGAAGACGAATATCCTATGATGATTGAACACCGCTTTCGTGCCAATCGAGAACTATCAGGCGACAATAAATGAGACAGCTGCCACAATCTGCTCAGAGCGACACACAGGCTACGAGGGTTAAAGGGTCTATCTGGCCCGTGTTAGGTGCGTTCCTACACTCTGTTAAACCATGATTCTCCCTTCTTGAAAGTAACATGATGAAAACCAAATGTATCGTCATCCTTAGTCTGAACCCCAGAAAAGCTCTAGCCATCACCGTCAGTTGGGATGCCTATTGCAGTTCGGGTCTTTGATGAAACAACAATCTTCTCTCTGAAATACTTCACATTGCTACTTGTCACGCATAAGTCTACTTTACAAGTACGAAAGCTAATCATGAATGTATGGTAGAAATCTCAATTCAGAGACGAAGACTCGAGATATTCGCAAGCTTGCGCAAAGACTTATCGTAGGAACCCGCCATCCTCTCAGTCCTGAACAACAAGAAGTCGCGAGTCCGCATAGAAGACAAAGCGCCGTGTCAGAAAGTCTTTTGGAGATTCCAAGTCTCATGAGTGACTTGATGCAGTATTTTCCCGGGGGGTGAGATAGGAGCGGGGAGTGATGTCACGAGGCTGTGTGTCAGCCTTGTCAGCCTGGGAAATGTGGCTATAGATTAAGCGCAAACGAATCATTTTGTCCAAGAAACATGTCGTTCCACAACACAATATATCTCTGCTCAAGATGAGTGACCCTCCTAGCTATGATCAGCACCTCCTCGATCGCTTGAATGCCCTCAAAAAATCAAGCATCGCGATAGACCCAGCCAAGTAATTTGTCCCTAGAAACGTCACATCACATGCTGAACTTCACTAGAACAAAACCCATCTCTCCCAGAACCTCAACACCAGAAATAGATCTTTCTGCCCGTCTAAAGAGTCTTCGAAATGGCGCTCCATCGTCTTCTCCATCTCCAGCTTCAATATCTCAACAGCCAAAACCTACCGCTGATCCAGACCCCATGTTTCCGTCCGCACCAGCTGAAGACCCCGACCCACTTCGCGACCCATTCAACACCGACGACAAGACCCTCGATGAACTTCTCGCTGATCTAGGACCAGAAGATCAATGGACGCTGAATCCTGATGATCCAAAGGATATCCAGAAATTACTCGATGAGGCGAAGGGAGCCTTACCCCGCGACGAGGAAGCCAAGGCTGAGCCGAAGGACCAGGAGCACGGAGATTATTCGGATAGTAGAGCAAGACGGCCAGATCCTCAGTATTTGACTAGGGACCTGGACATGTCTGCTTTTGCACTTGATGATGGCGAGGGCGAAGAGAAGGTCAAAGGGAAAGGGAGGGTGGATCTTGAACAGGAATCACGTGAAGCTCAAGATATTGTGGCGAGGATGTTGGATGAAGTCAATCTGGAGAGAGCCAATGAGCCAGAGCAGGAACGGAGAAGCACATCGCCCGAGCGGCCAGAGGATAAAGATGGTGATGAAGATGACGGCGGCTTGACCCTGCCCTCAGCGCCATCCGCTCTACCAATGCCCGTTGAGACAAGCAAGACATCCCTAGATTTCGAATCAGACATAGCAGCACGGATGGCGGCACTCTCTGGCCTGTCTACGAATTCTCTAGGTCTCCCTTCGGCGCCTACATTCAAGCCGATTGACAAGCCTGTCAAAGGAGTGATGAAGAAGTTTACAGATGAGGAAGTAGATAGCTGGTGCATTATCTGCCAAGATGATGCGACGGTGAAGTGTATGGGTTGCGATGGAGATCTTTACTGTGCGAATTGCTGGAAGGAAGGTCATATAGGCCCCGATGTCGGATATGAGGAGAAAATGCACAAGTGGGTGAAATATAGGAAGCCGAACTGAGGTTGCCAACGAGTCGCAGGAGGGTAATATCCGGCAGGCAGCATTCACAGACCTTCTCAATTCAATGCACCAATCAAACCTCGCTTGTTTAATCGACGAAATTATAATATTCGGGCACTTATGCGCGCTTTCTAGCGAATGAAGGAATGGGGTATCATCTATCAACGATGAAGCGCCTTCACAAACCCTTTCCTCACCAACTCATCCTTCAAACAATCCCTAAACTCCTCTTCCCTCACAAATCTCGTAGGAGCCCTCACCATCACAAGCTCAACCTCAATCTCCTCCTCACCCATCCTTTCCTCCCCGCCCCTTCCATACTGCACACCCTCCAACATCTCCAACGCCATCTGATCATTCCTATTCCTCTTCTCCCTTTCCCTCTCCCTCCTCCTCTCCCTAATCCCCACGACCCACGCCAACAACCCCTGATTTCCACCCTCATAAGTAGTATAATCCAGAATATGACTATGGAACACCACATTCCTCTTCTTACCACCTCTCATCCACTGCAGCTTAACATTAGCTTGCAAAGGCTGCATCCGTCTACACCACCTCTTCTCACACAACTTCCATAAATCACCTAGTCTAAACCCCTCAGGAAAGCACATGATGCTTTTCCGCTCATAAACACCCGCCGTCCTTCCCCTCCCAACCTCAATCGATTCTTTGACTCGTGCTCTCGTGATAAGTGGCTGGCCTGTGAGGACTAACATCCGTCTCCAGCTCGCTTTCTCATAATTGAATCTCTCAAGCGGAGTCTCCTCTGTTGGCTCTGGGGTCCGATAGAGGAACGGATCATGAACTGCCCCGGCGAGACTAGGATGTTGACGCTCGTGGCGCGGGAACTGGAGATACAGCGGGAAAGAGTCCCTTTCTTTTAGGAATGGATGCAGGCCAGTGGGGAATTCGGGCTGCGTGGGATGCATATGTAGGATGCGGAGGAGGGAGGGCGTGGTTAGGATGGTGGTATGCCATGTTTTGGAGACGGCGGTACAGTTGATAAGGAGGTCTGAGAAGGGGAGGTGGGAGAGAATTATAATGAGGAGTTCTGGCGTCGTGAGGACGATTTGAGTGGATGTTGGCTTCATTTTGGTAAATGAGAAGGAAGGGGAGAGAAAAGACTCGCAAACAATTCTACGAGGTTGGTCTCTCAGCCTTATATGTGTTTGATGTGGCTCATGCCGAAAGTATGCATGATGCAAGGCTGAAGATATCTACTCGGCCAAGTCGTGGCTATGTATGATGTAGTTGGGAGCTTTGAAGGATCCCCCTTTAGCCGATCCAATAAGCTTCAACCTTTGACGTGAGGGGTGAGATAATGGACAAATCGAAGCACTGCATTATCAAACTACAATTTCATGAAACTAGACATCCTAATCGTGTACATCTTGGAGTTCCAGTGGTATACCCAGCGCCAGTGCCATCCCATACCGTCCCCAAGAGACCCGGAACGATCCAAAGCCACCTACAAGAAGCAGATACATAATAATCCGAACACAAACATATATCAATTCAATCAGTCATCAGCACCATCGTGACCATTATCGTCTCCACGAATTCCCCTTCCTGCCGCCCCAGTAGTTTTCTTTGTCTTGCCACGGATATCTTGCCATGTAGCTCCAAATCGTCTCCCGGTGCTGGCAAGAAGACCTTCCTCCTCGTCTGCCTCGGCGTCCTCATCAAGTTCACTGAGGTTGAGTTTTGGTGTGCGGAATAGTGACGTGATGAATACGATCAAGAATACTGCGAGGAAGACGAACTGCGCCCAGAAAGTTAACGCTCCGAAGAATGAGAAGTTGATCGTAACCCTGTTGAGGAAGGTGGTAACGACGGTAGGTGTGCAGACGTGCTTGGAACCCTCGCCAGAGGAAAGTTCAGAACAAGGCTTGACCAGTTCTGGATGCTTGGAGCAGTCAGGCTGATCGCCTGGAAATCTGGTCGGGTGGCTACAGAAAGTTTGAGCACCGTATATTGCGTATTGAGGAGCGACCATCATTGCAATGGAGTAATTGATCGCCAGCATTATCAAGGTCAACATGACAGTTGCCACGAGCATTGCCTGGGGAGAGGTATGGCCCTTTCGGATCTCGAATAGCTTGACCCAGAGGAATCGGATACCAATAGTGGCAATGCCGGCGACTGAGCTGCTGAAGAAGAACAACACAAGCAACAGCATCAAGACGTAGTCAATAGGGAAGACTCTCGAAGCTTGTACAAAGATCCAGTTAACTGGTTGGAAGACATTGATACTAGTCATGTCAGCAGTGAGATGATAAAAAATGTCCAGTTACGTACCTTCCCAAAATATAGCCACAATGTGACTTGCAAATTGAGTTCTTGGCTTTGTCGATGCCAGTGATTAACATAGATACCCAGATTACGATAGCAAGGATCAAGAGTAAAATTCCTCCGATAAGCTTCAGAGGTCTGAAGACGGCACAAACTTTAGTCCATGATCGGACGATAAAGCTCCTGCCTTCGCCTTGTGCCTCAGCAGCAAGGCGCTCGCGACGGACCAGAGTGCGTTCCTCACGGACAAGGGCCTCAAGCTCTCGCTGATCCTTGGCGGGCATACCGCCATCACGACCAGCATTGCGCCCTTCAAGTTGGCGTTGTCGCTCCCGATTTTGCTCGAGGGCTGTTGCGGTAGTTTCCGACAGTTGAGGGGCACTGATAGATGGCGCCGACTTTATGAATGAGATTGGAAGGAGCGCAATACCAGCAGCGGTATACAAGATGTATAGCAGCGTACCCAGAGATATGAGTAGTCCAAGAGCAAAGGTCAATGCTCTTACTCCGTGATTTTCAACGAGGAGGCGCTTGAAGTAATCCAGATCATAGTGGACGCCCTTGCGATCTTTTGCAACTGGTACGAAGAATCCAACGAGGAACAAAATGACGACGAGGATAACGAAGATGACGGTATATTTCAAAGCCCCCAAGAACCTCTGTCCAAAAGACTGAGTACCTTCTTCATCTTCGACATCATCATATTCCTCGTAGAAGAAGTACGTAAATGGAACGACGATCAGGCAAAGGATAGCGTCGAAACTATAGAGACTGTAGTAGACAATCTTGAGCGTGACCAGGATCCTGTGTACAGCTTCTGGTGTTGCCCAGTCCTTCTTCGCTCCAAGCTTGGTAGATGTTGTAGAGCTAACAAGTGCGATGTCGACTGGTAGGAGGAGGACCGTTGCCAGTAAGGAAGTAAGCGTTATTATGGTGACCGTTGAAACCAGCGCAGAGCGATCTCGCGGAGTTTGGTATGTGTAGGTAAAAATGGCGGCGATGAGGGCTACGAGTCCTACTGCGACTGCGTAGGCCACCCATATGAATGCCATTTGAATGAGAGCCATCTTTGCGAATGTAAGGCCTCTCCAGAGGAGTCAAATAGTGGACGATATTCGTGGGCTGATCTGATAATAACGTGTGGTTAGCTAAGGGCGCACAACTCCTGCCAAGTAGCAGACAGAGATGTTGGCTAAGGAGCACAGAGAGAACTCACTTGCTAGATGAAGGATCCCGTCCTTTTCTGTTGAATGGCGGAATTGTCCTAGGTGAGTATTGAGAGGAAGGAGGGGAGGATTTGGCTGCCTTGCTAAAGTGAAGAGACGAGAAGAGGAGTCGGCGCTGTAGGAGTGCACTAGATTTCTGACGTAGCTCCGGCTAAGAGCAATTGTAAACAAGGATCTGTGAGAGCTCCAATCCCTGCCGATTGGCATGCAAACAGTGCGGCCGCTAGCGCCGATCATAGAATGAATGTCTAGGACCGCAAGGAGACCAAGACAGCAAACAATGTCAACAAGAAAGAGAGACCACAATCACGAAATCACGAAGCTGCGCAGCTCAATCGAACCCGAGGACATGCGGCGCGCTGTTCATACACTACCATAATGCAATGCTACACGGAGCTGACACCTCCTACAGCTGTCACACACTCTCTCAACTTGCCTTTCATCTCTGCCAGCGCAAACAACCTTATCGTCGCCAAAACCTCCTTACTTCAGATATTCACGACTAAGATTACCTCGATCGAAATCGAGAACCCGCAAGATGTTCAGAAGCAGAGCGAGAAATGGGACCCAACAGTCAATAGTGGCGATGGGTTAGAAGCCTCGTTCATCGGAGGAGACTCTCTCCTACGACCAGACCGCGCGAGGAGAACAAAGCTGGTCCTCGTGGCGGAGTACGCATTATCCGGCACAATCACATCACTCGCTAGGATAAAGACTGTATCTTCGAAGTCTGGAGGGGAAGCGCTTTTGATCGGGTTCAGGGACGCGAAGCTCAGCTTAGTGGAATGGGATCCTACACGCCCAGGAATATCGACGATATCCATACATTTCTACGAGCAAGACGATCTTCAGCGCAGCCCCTGGGCGCCTAGCCTCAAGGAATGTGTGAGTCAGTTGACTGCGGACCCGAAGAGCAGATGTGCTGCCCTCAAGTTTGGAGGCAGAAACCTAGCCATTATTCCCTTCAAGCAAGACGATGAGGACGTCAACATGGATGACTGGGACGAGGATATTGATGGACCTCGTCCAGCTGACCAGGCAATCTCCAAAGCTACAAATGGTATCAATGGAAAGGAGGAAACACCTTACAACTCCTCGTTTGTTCTGCGTCTGGCTGCTCTCGACCCAAATCTCATTAACCCGGTACATCTTGCCTTCCTCTACGAGTATCGTGAACCGACTTTTGGGATCCTTTCATCTACCCAGCTGCCAGCTTCCTCCTTACTTTTCGAGCGAAGAGATCATATGACATATATGGTATTTACCTTGGACCTTCACCAGAAGGCATCCACGACCATCCTATCTGTCAATAATCTGCCTTACGACTTGTTTGAGGTCATTGCACTTCCTGCTCCTGTTGGTGGAGCCTTGCTCATTGGTATAAACGAATTGATACATATCGACCAGGCTGGCAAAGCCAACGGTGTTGCTGTCAACGTCTATGCCAAACAATGTACCTCCTTTGGTCTTGTAGATCAATCAGATCTGCAGATGCGATTGGAAGGCTCAAGAATCGAGCAATTGTCGATTCAAAGCGGAGAGATGATCATCATTCTTCAAAGTGGGGACATGGCTATCCTAAGTTTCCATATGGATGGACGATCAGTGTCAGGATTGAGCGTTAGAAGGGTATCGGCAGAGGCAGGTGGGCTAGTGATCCCGACCTCTATATCTAGTATAAGCCCTCTCACACAGAATACGGTCTTTATTGGCAGCGAGACATCGGATTCTTTGGTACTCGGTTGGAGTCGGAAATCAAATCAGCTCTCTCGTCGAAAGTCGCGGGTCGAAATCGTCGAAGATGCAGATGAAGATCTGCTTGACGAGCTGGACGATGAAGACGATGATGCAGACGATGATCTATACGGGGACGGACCGTCAACAACACAGGCGAGCACAAATGGCATCGCAAAGTCCGAGACCGTGAACAGCAAAGCTGGCGATTACGTCTTTCATATACACGACTCGCTGGTCAACATCGCTCCAATTGTGGATATTGCGTTTGGCAAAGCAAGCTTCTTTGCAAAAGATGAAGACAAGGCTGACTCGGAAGGCGTCACCGGCGACTTAGAGCTTGTCGCCGCTGTGGGCAAGCAGAAAGCAGGAGCCCTTGCTGTTCTGCATCGAAACATCCAGCCCAAAGTGGTCGGTCGGTTTGAATTCCCGGAAGCTCGCGGAATATGGACAATGAGTGCGAAGCGGCCTACAGAAAAGGGACTTGAAGTCAAGAAAGAGAAATCCGCGATGAGTGGTGACTATGCAGTCGATGCACAATATGACAGGTTCATGATAGTTTCGAAAGCTCTTCCTGATGGTTCAGAAACGTCAGATGTGTATGCATTGACATCTGCTAACTTCGAGGCTCTTGCGGGAACCGAATTCGAGCCTGCTGCTGGATCAACGATAGAGGCTGGGACCTTAGGGAACGGCATGCGGGTGATACAAGTCCTGAAGTCAGAGGTCCGAAGTTATGATGGCGGTAAGTCTTCCTCCTTCTTTCACCTTCTCTTTCCCACATCACGGCGGTCCTCCAATCTGGTAGTATACGGGAAATGTCTTACGACAGCAAAACTTGGGGCGTATGTGAATTTGCGGTACTTCTGTCTGCTTTTCGGAGCGCTATCTGGCAATAAATCATGTCCTATAGCATCAATGAAAGCGTTTACCATGCCCTATTTGTGTCAATCTCGTGCTATCGCGACCAATTATATGAATTACCTGAACCACAACTGACCCGATGAATCTCCTAGATCTCGGATTGGCTCAAATATTGCCGATGTACGACGAGGATACTGGAGCTGAGCCACAGATAGTCAGCGCAAGTTTCGCAGACCCATTCTTGCTCCTATTCAGAGACGATGCAAGCATATTCGTTGCACAATGCGATGACAATAATGAGTTAGAAGAGATAGAACGTGAAGACGATGCTCTTCTCGCGACCAAATGGCTGACGGGATGCCTTTACACCGACACAACGCGAGTCTTTGCGCCATTTCAATCCGATAAAGGCCAAGCTTCCGGCGAGAATGTGATGATGTTCCTTCTCAGTTCTACTGGAGCGCTGCATGTAAGTTGACCTGCCCGTATATCGTAGTTGTCTGCTGATAGCATCAGATATATGCTTTACCCGACCTTTCGAAAGCAGTCTATGTTGCAGAAGGGCTCTGCTTCGTGCCGCCAGTGCTCTCTGCGGACTATGCTGCAAGACGATCTGCAGCTCGTGAGATCATAACGGAATTGATAGTTGCAGACCTTGGTGACGAGGTCTCAAAGTCGCCGTACCTGATTGTGAGTACTATGAGAGTAATCACTAACTTTGCTGACAATATTTTAGTTACGCCCATCTACTGACGATCTAACGATTTACGAGCCATTCCGGACCACTTCTGAGCCGACTTTGCCTCTTTCATCTACCCTACAATTCTTGAAAATACATAATCCACACTTGGCCCGAAATCCTGATGTCTCTGCTATAGAGACTGAAGATAATGTTGCTGGAAACAGAGACGAGCCCATGAGAGCTATTTCGAATCTTGGCGGCTACAGCACTGTTTTCCTTCCTGGTGGATCACCAAGCTTTGTCTTGAAGACTGCTAAGAGCACTCCCAAAGTCCTGAGTCTGCAAGGCCTCGGAGTAAGAGGCATGAGCAGCTTTCATACCGAGGGCTGTGATAGAGGTTTCATCTACACTGATGTGGATGGAGTTGCTCGAGTGTCCCAGCTTCCAGAGGACACCAAATTTGCCGAACTTGGTGTTTCGTTGCAGAAAGTGCAGTTGGGAGAGGAAGTCCACGGTGTGGCATACCACTCGACATCAGAATGCTATGTTGCTGCGACAAGCACTCTGGTCGATTTTGAACTGCCCAAAGAAGAGGACCACCACCATCCAAATTGGGCGAAAGAAGAAATCGTTTTCAAGCCAACAATGGAGCAGAGCCACCTCAAGCTGATCAACCCTGTCAACTGGTCGGTCATCCATGAAATCGAGCTAGATCCTTTCGAAATCATCATGTGCACCAAGACTCTCAACCTCGAAGTATCAGAAATCACCAATGAGCGGAAACAATGTATAGTAGTGGGGACAGGGATTTCGAAGGGCGAGGACCTAGCAATCAAGGGTCGAATACATGTCTTCGATGTGGTCAGCGTCGTGCCGGAACAAGATCGGCCGGAGACCAACAGGCGTCTCAAGCTAATCGCTAGAGAAGAAATTGCCAGAGGAGCTATAACATGCATTTCTGAAATTGGAACACAGGGATTCATGCTCGTCTCACAAGGGCAAAAATGTATGGTTCGTGGCGTGAAGGAAGATGGTACTCTTCTTCCCGTAGCATTTATGGACATGAATTGCTACGTTACCTCGATCAAGGAACTTCGAGGGTCAGGAATCTGCGTCTTTGCTGATGCCATCAAAGGCGTGTGGGTTGCTGGCTACACAGAGGAGCCGTACAAGATGATGCTCTTCGGCAAGTCGGCCAAGAACATGGAGATCATGGAGGCGGACCTGTTACCAGATGGCAAGGAGCTATACATCGTCGCTGCAGATTCGGATTGCAATTTACATATCATGCAATTCGACCCTGAGCGTAAGTCTGAACATCCCCAGACAATCAAAGCTCATACTAACGTACTGCGACAGATCCCAAATCTCTACAAGGCCATCTCCTGCTGCACCGCTCGACATTTGCCCTAGGCGGTCACCTCCCCACAAGCATGACAGTGCTCCCTCGCACCAAAGCCGCAACTCTACTTCCTCCTACTCCCGACGCCATGGAAACCGCTGCCGAAGATACGATTCCAGAGCACGAGATCCTCATGACATCCAGCACAGGCTGTATCTCTCTCCTCTCGCCCCTATCAGAAGCTCAGTACCGACGACTCAGCACTCTGTCCAGCCATCTCATCAACACACTCTATCATGCTTGTGGCCTCAATCCTAGAGCGTATAGGATTGATAAAGATGCGCCCGAAGGCATGGTGGGGAGTAGGACTGTGATCGATGGAACGATTTTGATGAGGTGGATGGAGTTGGGGAGTCAGAGACGAGCGGAGGTTGCGGGGAGAGTTGGGGTGGATGTTGAGGAGGTTAGGGATGATTTAGCTGCGTTGATGGGTGGGCTTGGGTATCTCTGATTTATTGATGATGGGAGAGGCATATTTTGGTTGTACTTGTAGGCTAGGTAGAGAAGGCTGGAAATGATTCGACCGTAACCTATATCAGCATAATCGCTGTTTACAGATATTTGCTACTGATAGCACATGCTTCCCAGAACCTTCCTCCCAAGAGCCGCGTTTTAAGTGAGGATGTGTTGTTCTCATTTTACTATTTAGTATGGTCCATTAGACATCAAGCGGTGACGACCGGCGCCACCTACGAGTGATTATTCCCTCATCAGATGTGGTATTGACTTCGATTATACATGTCACAATCGTCGAATTAAATTCAGAAGATCAACTCTTCATTAACGCTAGAACCTGGGTGGCATAAGTCCGAGCCCTGCCCGAATCAACACTGGCTTCGGACGGCATTTATTAGCTTGCATTGCTTCTTTTGGACCAGCTGAAGCGACTTGCAAGATCTTACGAAGTTACGCACCAAAAGAACGAGGTTTGATATATTGTAGTATTCTGCGGTTCGAGCAGATCTGTGAACTACTCTCCATTCACGGGCTAGCAATCAGTAAGTAGCTAACCATTGACTGCAATAAAAGCTTATTGGTAGTCACCCTGAGCTCAAAATCAAGAAGAAGAAAAATGGACGGGATAAATACTAGAAGCCTCTCACCTCTGTAGCGAGGATCTCTGATGTTGAGTAAGCCCCAGAAGTCAGACAGGGGCCAAAGTTCCCCGGGGTACTATGGCCCCTGCCCTAGAATCTCGCGCCCCTACCTCAAGACACTCTTGATCTTCTCGCCAAAACTTGCGCAATTGCGCTAATTCTCTACAGGTGACTGTCAAACTTCGCTTGCCAACTACTAAAATGTATTCGTTACAATTGAGGCTTGGGCAGGGGGCGTACAGGCACTCCTGCATCAGGTAGCCTACAATTATTTGATCAAGATGGATAGGGTTATTGGAGAGGGTGGCCAGATAAGTAGCTGATTCGCGCATTCCGTGATGGGTGGTTAATCAGCTTATGATGGCTGCAGAACACCTCCGTTGGTGCCCTGTGTTGAGACGAGTAGGGGTTACGAAAGGCTGTGGTGATTATAGCCTCAAAATTATTTTACTTGTCCCTTCATTTCCATTTTTTTCAACAACACCAAACCTTCATACTGAATCAATATTCCGTTAAGTCAGAAAGAAAGAGATATAAAGATCCTTGGTTCGCTCCTGACGACATATGCGGGTAGACAAAATACAAGCCAATACACAATCGATCGATCATCAAGTCGTCAGCACACTATGCCCTACACACCATCGACTCAACTCCTACCCCGAGCCATCTTGGCTGACAACAAGATAAATGTCATCATCGGCGTTATGACAATAGTCATTAGTGTCCTAAGTGCAACACTTGGATGGGCGACATGGAGGCTCACCAACGATCGGAGGGGGCGATCGGGTCAATTGATTATGCTCACCCTGAAACTCATTTTTCACGCGTCCCGTCTATTGAAATATGCTACTATCATGGAATTCCCCCGTTGATGAAGTATTGAATTGTGTTGAAAATCCGTCCCAGCTAACAGTCGCAGGTCCGATAGAGGACTCTATACCACTCATGAATCTTCCGCGGCCAGGAGTAGGACTGGGATACGAATTGGCATTCCGATTTGGGAGGACACCATATTAAATGATCCAGACTTGACATGATCTGGTCATAGTGTTTACCCGAATAAATACTTGGGATTGTTAGACTCAGGTGCTTGGATTTGGCGATTGGTGTGTGAAAAGGGATGGGAACGAGGTGCTGAACAGGGCCGATGGTAGAATTTGAAATCTCGGGAGATACCTCATTCTCTCTTGTTACTGAGTATTTATGAAATTACTTTAGGCTTCCTCCCTAAGCTAGCTGATGTCCACGTCAAGATTTCAAGTTTTCTTGATTGCTAGCGGTTCGCTTAGGTGGAAACCGGAGCACAATTCGGCAACATCTCTTGAGTCCATCCTGTTTCTTGGCCTACAATTGTGGCGCTACACTATGTATTCTTCTCACATTGAATTTCTAATGGTGTCATCGTTCCAAAGTAAAAACAAATTTAAACTGTGTAGTTGATAATTGTCCTGGTTCTCCCTCCTTGCTTGGTAACTTCTCACCCCAGTCTCTGCACCGTCATTCTCAACTTTAATGATCTAATCTAGTCATCTCTTGGGCCACTAAAGATTCTCATTGCGATCCTACCACGGGCAAAATTTCGACGTAAGTATGATTCTCAGCAGATAGCGGCAATCGGGATTGTGGTGTTTGTTATGGTAGTGTTGTAAGCGAGCCCCTTTCTCCACTATTTTCGGACATCTAAACCACCATGGTTCGGTACCTGTAGGCAATGACTTGATCCTCACTCATTGAAGTGCCAGTCATTGTTGTAATTACTATAAAGCCGAGATTATATTACACTCAGGGAAAAAAAAAATCCGCTCGACTGATATCTTGTGAGGGTTGCTGCAGCACAAGAGTGCCGACATGTGAGGCAGCCCTACCACCTATAAGGGGAACATAGAACGTCAATGTCAGTGTCGACGACGATCTTTTGAATAAATTCAAGTTGGAGATTGCTGAGCCATGCTCAGTAATTCAGATGTGCTGTGCACTTTACAGGCAGAACGCCAAATATCGTGATCGTGATCTGGATCCTCGAGACGGTAGAGAGTCTGGCGAGTCAAGGTGTATGAAACATCATGATGTGATTGAGAAAGAGAAACGGCCACGAATTTCACTCCATCACAGGGTGCTGGGTCCAGATCGTTCGTCCAGGCCTTGCTCGGTAGCGGTAAGCACCAAATCCTGTTCAACTTCCAGAGACCGCCGAGAAGGCTGTGTACGCAGCGACATGACCATCGGCCTCTCGGAGTGAATTATTGGCAGTTCTGGTCTCCCAGGATGTCTTGAGGCGTATGTCCTTTCGGATTATCACAACGAATATACAATTGGAAGCGCCAATAGGATGGCTAGAAGCAATGAGCTAGTAAGAGCAAGTGCAACGAAGAATTGCGAGAAGGCGACATGGAGTCAGCTAGAAGGATTCCAATCCATGCTGCAAATTAAATGGCCTCGATTATCCTGTAGAAGCACGGTGTGCCGGAGAGATGCGAAGTGGTGAGGCTAGGGAATCCAAGAGGGCGAATATCCATGGCATGGGCAACAAGAGTGAGTGAGTGAGCATGAACAAGGGTAAGTGCATGGGCATGGGCAGTTCCACGACGGAGGAAACTCAGGGAGCTCATGTTTCAAGGATCAGGAATGGCTGCGCGGGATTGGGACTGTGGTCGGGACTAGGGGTGCACGTAACAAAAAGAGACACATCGAAATGAGAAGAGCAATGTCAAGCCACTTCTCGCCTCATAGCGAATCAACAGCCTGCCTAATGTGCTACGACGATTTATGTCTCACATTACTGGCTGGTAGTCTGGGTCTGCAGGCATCATTATCACTACTTTCGACGTTTACTTTGCACGTTTACCAAAGCCCGGGAGCTATACTGCAGGATCGACATCCAGGTTGGTGCCCCAAATCTACGTTTTTGACTGCATCCTTACAGTATGTTCGCGTTTGATCGGACCCGTAATGATGCACAGATATGAGCACCTTGCCCTTGTCAACACGTCCGCGAGCCAGCTAGCGCAGTCAAAAAAAGCCTCGAAAATGGAGAGTTCGTCTAGAAGAAGTCAATGCCGAATGTTATAAATCTATCTCCCTCGCTGTTCTTTTCTACTTTGACCAGAGACTGTCAATCAACAAATCTCTGATCCGCCCTTGACAATTCATTTGTTTTTGATATTTTTTGACCCCCTCGTGCAAAGAGACTTAACATGGGTACGTTCCCCTTTTTTCAGGCCACCCCGCAATCCTCAGCCTTGTCCAAAAATGACGAAGGCTTATCTATCTCAATAGCCATGTCTGCATCCCGGCCGATTCTCCGAGCATCCTCAAACTACATCTTACCTCGAGGCATTTCTCAAGACAATAAGATCAACATTATCATCGGGGTTCTGACTATCATGATTGGGATATTGAGCTCTATCTTGGCATGGTCAACTTGGAAACTCACTCGTGATCAGAGACGACGACTCGGGAATATGAGTAGGTACACTACCTTCTTAAAGTTCGCACTAATTGAGTCATCGTACAGGCCCAGCTGTCGAGCCTATGCACTTCGAAGAGCTTCATCATCGCCTACCAAGACTCGGCTATGAGCTGGCGTTAAGGTTCGGAAGGAGTCAGTGAGATAGAGGAATGGTGTGAGATTGCATGCTTTCTGGTGGTGTTTGGTTCCTGCTATCTAGGAGTCTTAGCGACCAGGGACAGTTATGTTTACTTGAGAGATTTCCACATTTGATGTAGATGATGTAGACAATGGCTCGGGTTCGTTATGACACAACCTTTATATTACTTTAAAAAATCCCAACAAGCTTGAACTAGCAGTCATTTCTCTATTGCTGTTAGAAGAAGGAAACCCTGTAACAGTGATGGAGCCCGTATGTCCCTTCCCGGGCTCGCACTTCCGCCTGCCCAAATGTGCAGATCGCCCTCCTGCTCCTTGGTCCTGTAATCCCAACACAATCACTCAAAATCATAATCGGCGTCCTCACCATCCTCATTGGCATCTTCAGCTCGATCGTAGCATGAGCGACATGGCGACTGACGCATGATCGCCAGCGCTATGTTGTTTGTCCCAATGCAAGTAAGCGAGCCCCTTTCTCCACTTATCTTGCCCCATCAACACCATCAGAACATTCGCGCAAGCACTCTCGAAGGAACGCCCTCTGAAATTCTGCTGGATCTTGCTCTGAATGTAAAAGCATAATCTAACCAAGGCTGGCAATTTGGACCGAACTGAATAGGTCCAGAAATCAAGGCTACATCATCGGAGCGTGAAGTTGCCTGTGATACTTCGCACAAGAACATAAAGTTGCTTTGAGGTTTGGAAGACGTCATTGACTCTCATTACAGGGGCATCATTTTGTTGTGCATGAGGAGGCATGTATGTGAAAGATTCACGGTCTAGCGTGAGGTATGTCATGCATCGGAGGAGTCTGGCATCCGGCGGTCTCTTGAAGGTTTGGTGAAGTGACAGATTAGTGAGAACGAGAGAGTCAACCGGGTCAAGGTAGCCATTTATTTATTTCATTACCCATATTATACATTTGGTGCCATGTCCGATCCTTTGATCCTTTGATCCCTTTCCCGTGCCCAACCCAAGTCTAGCGTTGTTGATGTCGAAATTGATATTCTTGTGAATTCATTATCGTACTTCCAAAAATTGTGGTACCGTTCGGTCTAGATTCTTTTTGTAGCTCAAGGATCCGTAGCATTCTTGTTTCGTCTCAAGCTTCCAAAGCGTCGCTTTAATCCCTCACCGATGCGTCGTCCTGTGGTGTTGGACCGTCGCATTCCATCTCCGTTATCCACGTCTAGGAAAGCACCTGCGGATGGCCTGCTAGATCCTCTGAAATCTTCGTGGTTTCCACTGATGCTTCGCTGACGACCGGTTCCTGGTCTCTGTGGTTGCATCTCGTATGAACGACCGTCAGGAGATAGGCCGTTGCGAACGCTGCTCTCTTTATGTTCTTTCAGAGCCTTCTCGATTGTGTAAGAAGGTTCTCCTTTGCCCTTGAGATCATCGGGATGGTATTTCTGCTAGATGTCAGTTATGGTCTATTCATTTATCAGAACTACTTACGACATGATCCCATCGCTTGTAGGCTCCTCCTGCTGCGTCAGGCTCGCGCATCAGATCGGCACCCTCTTCGTAGTCCATTCTACGGCCTGAGAAATCTTCAAATCCTGGGGGAATAACTGAAGTGCCTTGAAGGGGTACATGTTTGGTCAAGGAGTCCTTAATGTATTCTTTCGGTGTGGCGCGGATAGCCTCTTCGTTGGTCGACTTCACAGCATCAACTGGAGCATATTTGACATTTGCGTTCCGGGAAATCAGAGTTGCATCATATGGTCCTTCATGATGATACAGTCCTCCAATCATGGATTTGTCCAGCTTGTCAATGCTATCAGCTCCGGGAATATGCTTCTTCCTCAAATGTGGCGCTCGATTGGCAGCTTTCGTCTCCTTGCGCAATTGGTCCAGTGGTCGGTGAGACATGTCTCCTGGAAATCGTTCGCCTAGAGAACCTGGAGGATGTTAGACCGGATCTTATTGGAATTATAGCTAAATGCGACCACTCACTTCCTCTTCTACGTCCGTGTCCACTGTTTGATTGTTCACCCGAGCTCTTCCGGCGGGATCCGCCTTCGTTAAAGTCTCCAAAAGCTAGCTGTCTGTGTGACGGGGAATATGGGTTCGATGGATGGAACGAGGACTTTGTTGGGCTTGCAGAGGTCGGTGGAGTTGGATATGATGATACAGATGCCTGTTTTGAAGATCTGCCAAATGCAGGCGATTTTGAAGTAGAGCTGGATCTGTTGACTGATGATGTGAAATGCGTTCCAGGTCCGGTCTCCTCGCTGGGTTCGGGGGCATTTAAAGGATCGAGGAGATACTTGGCAGCCTGGAAATTCGTCAGTAAAACATGGCAGATTAATTATTGATCGCTGATGCTAGCAGATCTCAAGCTGGAATGCCTGTCTGGTTCTGCCCGCATTCATCCAGTAAGAACTTACCCAGTGTTTGTCTTCGCGAGATTCCATTTGGATAGTGGCGTGATGGCTCGATTAATTGTGTGTTTCTCTGGGGACAATTGTCGTCGTGAAAAGATGAGAAGAGACAAACAGTTGGACCGGGAGAAATGGGGCTTATCTATCTTGCTTCGACAGCTCACGTCCTCGTACAGTAGTCATTCTTACTTGCCGGCAGAATTGGGTTGCGCTGTACTGTGCTGTGCCTGGGTGCGTACGAATCGGGCAGGGATGCCCCTCTGGGCGCGGCTACGTCATTCGCTGGGCTTGTGTTGACCCTGCAGCTTCCAGACCAGACCAGACCATAATCGTCGATGTAAAAAGCGGATGCGCGGAGGAAAAAGAGGAGATCTGTATGCTGACGAATTGTTGATTGGCTCAGACTATAATATGAATAAGACTCAAGAAGTTTATCATTCGCTGTCAGCTAGGAAGCTCCTTGTGTCGTCTCAAAGTAGCTTCAGTTGACTTCTTTCGACCCGCTGCTGACGTTGAAAAGCAGTGCAGTGCCAGTGCACTTTTCGTCTTAAGGTTAGGACGAGCTTAACAGGCGGAGGGCTTGCCAAGCCCCTTCAAATAGCAAGCGAGGGCATTTAGAGTTCGTGGGACCGCGTTTGTGCCGATACTCGATCAACAGACCTCGATCCCGACCCAACATCTCGACTTTCGTACCTGGGGCTATTCGTCATCGCGAGTCTAATCTAAAAGAGCCTCCGGCACTGTCGCTACCCTGCGCTCACATGGAAATGTAAACAGCGACCATGGCTCTGGTTGATTACCCTTCGTCTGATGAAGAGGACAACAACGAGACGCCCAAGCTCGAGAGCAGCACAGAAAATTCCAGTCTCAAAAGAAAACATGAACAGTCGTCAGGGCTACCCCCGCTGCCATCCAAGTTCCACAATCTTTACGCCTCGACAACCAGAGTAAGCACAAGGGATGACCCAAGCTTGCACGAGGGAAGAAAGAGAGTGATCCCACATATTGAAGGCAACTGGCCGACCCATATCTATATTGAGTGTAGGTGCATGTTAAACTTATTTTCCCCTATTAAGGCTTTGCTAAGTCGATCGAGGGTATCCATCGACAACAGAGGATGTATCATTATCAAAATTAATATCAGCATTGCAAAAAGAAACCTCGCTCGATGCTGCTACCAGAGTCCACTCCTTTGTCACCAGTGACGTCGGTGTTCCTCTACCGCTTCATGTCAGCCTTTCCCGATCACTCGGATTCCTGGCACCAGAGAAGGACGAGTTTGTTGATTCGCTTGGACGAGTTCTGAAAGTATCTGGTGTTCGACCGTAAGTCTCTTTCCAAGTTGTTCATTGTGAGCACGTGACTGACCATTAAGCTTTGATATCACATTCACCGGCGTAAAATGGGTTTCCAATTTTGAGAAAACCCGCTGGTTCCTCGTACTGAGCATCCCCAAACCCGAGTCTGACGGATTGAATAAGCTTCTCCATGTCTGCAATTCTGTAGTCAAGCAATACGGGCAACCACCTCTTTACCCGAAGCCACCAACTGGGCCAGCCTTCACTCCTCGGAAGAAGCAACATAAGCGAAGTTCGCAGGAGAACAGCAGAGCACCGTACAATAAAATTCACAGCAATATGGACTGGACGGACATGCAAGATGCTACCGATACCCTACACATCAGTCTGGCATGGACTTTACAGAACCCTAGCAAGGATCTTCTTGAGCTGACAGACACCGTTGCCAAAGATCATCTCAAACTACTTCAAGAGATAGAAGTCAGAGTCAACGAGATCAAATGTAAGGTGGGAAACATTGTGACAAGCATGCCTCTACCACGTCAGGCTTCAGATCTTGGTTGAATCAAGCCCCAAGCCTTGCGACTGTCCTAGACTTTGAGACGTCCGTACGGCGCCCATTCCATGACAAGATCATTATGGTAAAATTGCCGTCTCAATGATCACGAAAAGTGCATGTCTCAAAATCAAGAATGATGGGAACGTGTGGCAGGAGCTCAAGGCTTCGTTGCATTATCACACCTTCGAGACACAACACGACTCCACGAAGCTTGGCCAGTACGTACCTCTTGAGCTTATGTAGCATTTACTAGGGTCAATGACAGATACTGAGGATCATGGACCCAAGATTATCTACCCTACTCGCCCAATTCGCAAGGTCCAATACCATATTCTTGTCCAAGTCCTCCACGTCAAGGTGATTCGATTTCCGCAAATCGCCAAACCTCAGCATCTCTGGTCCTTTCCTGCTTGACAGATACCGCGTGTACTCTACTTCCCACGAGGCAGAAGTTTCAGCTTCCCACATTTCTTTGCTGCATATCAATGGCAGCGTGTCGAATTGGCGGCAAACGGTGATATTTGGTTTGCCAACATTGAAATCTAAGACTCGATCCATAAGATGTATCAGGAGCAGTGTCCTGCGAACCAAGCATGCCACGTCAGCTCAAAAACATCTGTCTAGCTACGAAACATACCTTCTACTGCTCTCTACAAATTTCCAGTCATCCCAGGTCGGGAAGTTACCCATTTTCTCATGCGTTGAGAAATCACCGTTCTCGACGACCAGTTTTCGTGCCATTTCCTATAGTTGCACTTCAGCGGAGTCTAGAATTCATGGGATGCATGAATTTTTACCCCCATGGCAACTCTCGTCATGATGCTCAAAAGGTTGCAGCGTTCTGGATCTGAAGCAAGCACAATCACATACATGGTTAGAGCTTGTAGAGCCTCAAGACGGGAACTGTTGTCGCAGCCGCCGATCTATGCAAAGTCAGCAAGCGCTTGAACAAGTTGCAATCGAGATTACCCCAATACCCTTACCTCATCATTCAATGCGTTCACTTCATGAAACATGGCGTTCAAAACGATATTGTGGCAAGCTGATGTCTTTTTGAAATACATCCCTGCGATGCCGTCGAAATTTGCTAGTGCCTCTGATAGATTGAACTCTGTAGTTGTAGATTGCGAACGGCCCGGCAAGCTACTCCTGTGTATGAAGGGTGGGAGGCGACCTTTACAGAACTCCATTGGATACGTCTTGATCTGGGACCAGATATTGTTCGCGTTCGTGAGCTCCCAAACTTTGTTTACTTTCTTTCGGTTGAGTATATTTGGAAGCATCTCAGACACACTGTCCATTGTCTTCCAATGACCCAGACTAGATGTAATTTCCATCATGGAAGTCTCCGGCTCAGGCGCCACGGTACCAATCATATTAGCATCCTCCTGCAATGCTCTCTGTAATAGTGCGTTCTGAGCGTTCATCTTTTCAAGAAGCTCTTCATTGGAACAGCCAGGGATAGGACCGAATGTACAGGCATCGTGCGCATCGGGCATAGCCAGAACTGGATCCGGAACTCCATTCAGGGTCTGGTCGTTCGCATCACGGGTGGCTGCAGATGGTCTTGCGGCGCCTCGTCTCGTTAGGTCCTCCTGACTGTCCTCGTACACCGGAACTGCGTGAATCTTGCGGTGCGGCTGGCCGGGAGTTGCCGTCATGCCTGGTGCCTCCTGAAAATGACTAGCTTTACCGGATACATCAGGTTCTGTTGTATTGGTCTCGACCAACCAAGTCCGAAAGAGCTCGTTTGGATCAGGAGCCGCCGGCATTGAAGCCCAAGTCGGTTGCTCATAGGTGCAAGCGAAACCCTTCTTTTCGCAACGGGCACACCGTGCCTTGAGGTCACATCTAGTTTTGGCATACCTGCATTCTTTACAGGACTTCTTTCGTGAGTGTTCCATTGTATGGACAGATCGTTATTATGGATTTTGAGAAGATTTTTTTTTTCTCTTTCAAAATTTCAATTGAATACTTGAAATGATCTTGCTGACTGTATACACAACCTTGATATCGCTGCTGGGCACTGGGCATTCATGACAAATACGCGGGTTACGGAGTCTGACCCACAATTCACCAAGTCCGGTCAAGCGACATTCTGTCGGCGTCTCGCTTACTTGCTTCGTCAACAAACCACCATATCGGGTCGATGTCAGTGCTCCGTCCTCGTCAAGAGACGTTGTTGATTTCGAAGCATAGAATTTGGGCGCCGGCAGCTCTCTTCCTCAGACATATATCAACATTATGTACCTGCAATGATGTACATCATCCTGTACCTCACACTACTTTTGATCTCGCTCCTCTTTGTCCACCGCCTATACCTCCAGCATTATCATCCTATCATGTCTCCTCCAATTCGAGTCGGTCTCGTCGGCCTTGGTAAAGGTTCTCTCCAGATGGGACCAGGAGTATGGGGTGCCTCAGTCCACCTCCCATACCTTCTCGCCTCTCCCAAATATACACTCGTCGCCGTCCAGAACTCCAGCGTCGAATCAGCTCTCGCATCAATCAAGTACCACAACCTAGGGCCAGATGTCAAAGCATACGGCACACCTGAAGACCTAGCTCGCGATCCTGGCGTAGACCTGGTCGTCGTTTCCATCGTTGTAACGCACCACTACGCCGTCGCGAAACCTGCTCTGTTGGCAGGTAAAGACGTTTTCGTCGAATGGCCTCTAGCAGTCATCACAGCCGAAGCCGAAGAACTGACAACGATTGCCGAGGAGAACAACTGTAAAACCATTGTAGGCTTGCAAGCACGAGCCAGTCCTCTGGTCTTGAAGATCAAGGAGATAGTACAGAGCGGCAAGATCGGGAAGATCTTATCGTCGACTGTCGTAGGGCAGATTTCGAGCTTGAAACCGTTCGGAACGTGGCAGGAGGGAGCGAAGTATTATGTTGATATGGATAGTGGTGCTAATGGGTTTTATGTTTCGTTTGGACATTGTCAGTCCCCTGCGTCCTCCCCGAGCATTGAGAAGAATCGAAGGTACACAGCTTACGTTCTGCTAGTCCTCGACTCCTTCATCCAAATCTTCGGCCCCTTCACCTCCCTCTCCTCGATCCTTCACACACACTACCCAACCATAGTCAGTATCCTCTACTCTAATTTATCACATGCCATCTTCTCCTCTCACAAAATACCCCCCCTACCAACCCATCCCCTCCTCACAGTCCAATATGCAAAATGCTAACCCAGCCTCCCCCGAACAGTCGTTAGTCACTAGCAGCGGCACACCAACCCACCCCTCCCACCCCAAAACCTCACCCGACACCATCTTCCTCACAGGCACCCTCTCCTCCAACGCCATCGTCTCACTCTCCCACATCGCAGCACCCATCGATCCCGTCGACGATACCGGTCTCAGATGGAATATCACTGGTTCGGAAGGAGTGCTGGAGATTACTATTCCGAAAGACATGCCGTGGCAGATGGGTCCGCCTGCGGTTTTGAGGGGGAGGTTTGGGAGGAATGTGCAGGCGTTGGGAAAGGGAGTTGAGGTAGTGGAGTGGGAGGGGGAGGGGGAGGGGAGTGAGATTGGGGAGTTTCCGGTAAGTGGGACTGATTGGGTTGTAGCCTCTCTCTTTCTGGATGGATTGCTTTGAGTTGCTTAATACTGAAGTCCTTCGTCTAAGTCTGAATGTAAGATATTGGTGGAGGCACCAACTGACTTTTTGATCATCATAGGCTGCGAATACGAGAAGGATTTATGAGGCTTTTGCTGCTGTTAAGGGTGGAGATGGGACGAGGAGAGGGGAGTATGCGGATTTTGGGGAGAGTGTTGAGTTGAGTAAGTTGTTAGATTGGATCAGAAGGGCGGCAGGGAAGTAGGTTGATTGGATGGCGCTGCCAGAGCAGCCAAGTTGACGACGAATTAGGCGGATAAATGAACTTTGTTTGCAAGAGCGACACGAGGGCTATGTCAAGAGACTTACATTGATGGACTCATCTGATGGCAACGTGTTTTATTGCATTGACTAGCTAACAAGAAGCATGCAATTTCCACCCACCATATTCTGTCCGAACACATCTAGCAATCCCGCCATTGTTAGAAGTATACGCACGATCTACCGCCCGAAAGTCGAAAGAAACAACGTACACTGCTCGAAAGGTAAGGAAGCTTAGCGCAAAAACTCAAGGTTCTTGCTATTGATGAAAGCACAGACGCTCTGATCAACAGTGAATCTCTCAACAGCTGCTGGAGCACTGCCACGCCCAAACACAAGGTTGCGTTGAGTGAAGGAGTCGAAGGTCTCCCAGGTATCCGAGGCAGGAATACCGTTGGGATCAAGCTTATTGATGAAGTTGATAATGGAGCGTTGGAACTTGGTCATCAGGGCTCGGTCTGCTGCGCTTTGCTTCGACATGTCGACGCCACTGGTACATTGTGTTAGCTGAGCTCGTTGATGTGGAAGAGGAGGCTTACCCGATGGGGAACAGGTATCGAAGGTCACTGCCTTGTGGAACGCCTTCCCATGACTTGACGGGAGCAGATTGGAGGACGGCGTTGAAGCGGTATTTGAAGACGTTGTCCCCATTGGAGGCTTGTAGTGCCATGGAGTTTGCTGGGCAGAACATCTGCAAGTCGTTCAAGATGGCGACGACGCGGCTCCATTGAGCGCCGGAGAGAGGTGGGCCGATGTTTCTGAATCGAGAGACTATCGAATTGTTAGTACCGATCCAAATATGGTAAAAGAGCTGATAGCAACGTTGACATGCGCGTCCGGAAGACGCCAAGAATATTGACGAGATATATGCTTACCAGGATAGTATGACAGAAGGGTCTGGAGGGTTGCATCACCGGCATATGGGAAGAGTGTCTTCAAGTAGGCGATGATGCTCTCATCAGTTCCGAAGCCATTATATATTGGTACAGAGTTGACAACTAGGGAACAAATGATGAGTTAGCATTGCTCATTAAGAAAGCTGCAGAATTGCTTTGGAGAAGCAATCCTTGGACGTTGGAGAGGCAAGGCAACATGGGGACTTACGTTCTGTTGTGGTTGTTCCAATGAGGATTGGTACTTGTGCAAACTTTCCTTGCTCCATAAGAGTGGATGGGAAGTCGGTTAGGAATGTGCCGTCGACGACTGGAGAGAATCTGCAACACTTGTCAGTTATGACATTTTCACGAACTGTCTGGGCTGGAGCCCCTGATCCCATCTTCAAGTGAGTAATGTACTTACACAGAAGCTGGATTGGCAAGCTCGGAATCAACGAAGACTTTGCTGGATGCCTTGACCACTGAATCAATTGGAGCGTTCTTGAGGCAAGTCCAAGTATCAGGAGAGTTGTTGCAACTGTGATGTTAGAACTATCTTAAGGAGAATCGGAGAACATACCCAGTAGCTGAGACAATCGAATCGTAGTGGCTCTGCCATTCAGTGTGATTGGGATGAGGAATAGGCGAACGACCAGTTGCTGAACCGCTCTGAAGGATTGCACCACGGAAAAGACCATCAGTCTTTGCTCCATAACCAAGCAAGTGATAGGCAACCATGTCAGCTCCACTACCTTGTCCGCCGATAATGACCTGCATGAATTGATGGATTAGCAAATACAGCTTGACTTCTTAGGAGACATAGGGAAGAGAGTATATGTAGTGGTAACTGTGAGTAGGGAGGACGCAGCAGGGCGGACTTGCCTTCTTTGGATCTCCTCCGAAATATGTAATGAATTGTTGCAACCAAATCAGGGACCATCTTGAATCAAGGATACCAAGGTTCATCGCAGTGTTAGACTCTGCCTCTCTGCCACTTGGGAAGCCGAGGAAACCAAGTCTGTAGTTGACAGCGACGTATATGATAGGATTGCCGAGAGCGATGCTGGTCTTGACGAGGTTCCGACCATCGTACTCAGACTTGTCACCAGAGTTAAAGTCACCACTGTTGCACCGATAATCAGTAACCATGAAAGAGATGAATGAATTGGAATCGAAGACTTACCCGTGGAAGAAGACATAAACAGGTAGAAGCTTCTTTGGTGGAGGTGACATTGGATTAGCCAGAACAACGACAGGATTGCCCTTGCCACCTGGGCCACTTGATGGACGGATCAGGTCGAGAGTCAAGCAGTCTTCCGAGCCAGGGCTAGTGGAAGAGGCACCTGGGCCAAGCTCGAAGCATCTGTTGCTGGTAGGCTGGTTGGCCATGACAACACCCTGGTCGCCAGACAATGGCATAGGAGCATGGAGACGAGTGGGACGAGAGGCGTAGGGAACACCGATGAAGACATCAGTGCCATAGTCAGGGTCTTGGACGCCTACAAAGGAGTCTGCATTGCTCGAGGCTGCAAGCAGCAGAGCGAAGAGGAACGTCAACGTGAACTTGATCATGGTGACGGTTGATCTCTGCGGAGAACGCGTATGTTTGGGATGATGACAGTGATCTCAGAGAGTATCAACGAGGACTGAAGACGTTGGAAGTATTTGGTGAAGTCAGAAGGGGAGGAATTTTGCACTCGAGAGGTGAAGGTTTGACAAAAGGTTGACCCCGACGAACCTAAGTACCAACGAAGCGCCTCAACGTGCTACCTAACCGAGCATCGGTGAGCTAGAAACCAGATTCACCTATATCGGACGGACAAGCAAGTTCCTTCTTTTCTGGGATACATTACAGCTCTTTGAGCTCTCGTGAAGGCTTGCTGAGGCCGGTTTCGCCGACTACTTCATATTAAGCAGACCACAGCATCTGGCACGACAGCAAAGGCAAGCGCGTTTCTGTCCAGAGCTCCGATTGTATGCATTGCTGGTTCGCCAGGAGGAGAAACGACATCAGTATGTCAGGGACCCAGGGTACTTTGCAGGGAACCAACATCTTTATTGGCAAGGGCAGAGGATTTCAACGTCAAAAATGCAAGCAGCAGGGTCAGGACAAAGCACGTAATTCCATGAAAGTCTTCAAATTGTATGTAAGGATGTAATGACGTGCAGTGCCTGATACAATACAAATGTGCACCAAACCAAAATCTGTAACTCCTTACGCTGATGCTTATGCAATCAAAGAACGCCTTGTTGATGTATTCCCAAGTCTTTAAAGCTCATCTACAGTTGGCCGCCGGATTTTCCATGCTCTCGGTCGCATTGGCAGACCAATGTAGTTGTTCCAAGCCCTTGAAGCTTCTAGGGTGAAGATCTCCCAACTGAACACATTAGCGAAATCCCTCACGTGCAGAGTGTGATACTTACGCTCGGAATGGGAAATTGATCCAGCTTTTGACCACGAACTTGGACACTCTCCAGACAAGATCCAATTCGGCATAGAAAGCCTCCGAGACAGTGGCATTTGGTGAAAGCCTCTGGCGAACAAAGGATTCTCTTTCGTGAGCCACATAATCAGACTCTGTTGGATCTTTATACTCCTTTCCAGGCACGACGTGATGAGGTTTCTTGACGCGGTCGGACAAGATATTTTCTGCTTCGATTGACTCTTCCGCTTCCACCATGCTTCTAAACCCAGCGATCGCCTCGAGCGAGTCCGAAATGCGAGCAAGCGTATTGAATAGAGCAACAAGCTCAGTTCTCTTGAGCATGGGAATATCATCTGAGTTGTTATCGAACTCGAAGAGGACTTTCAAAGCTGCTCCGTAGCCAGCGGTTTGCAACTTGCCCCATAATCGACATTTGTCGCAGCCCACGCAGTCCATGATCCGGCTAACATTTCTGAATCGGTTGCGGAAGTCCTCCTTCAAGCTTGGACCTTCGCCATTGACGAACATAAGGCTCTCGTCAAAGATCTGTGGTACAGTACCAGCTTTGGACGTGAGAGCCTGGACCTTGGCCTTGGTCTGGCGGTCTTGAACTGGGTCGCCAGAGCAGAAAGTGTAGTCTTTCAAGTACGGCCCAAGCTTGGTGACCGCTCGGAGGACGAGAGCATAGTTGAAGTAGAGGTTGGATACTCTGTCTGGGAAACCATGCAATCTGTCTTTGTAACATTGCAAATTTGGTCCCCATGCTCCAGTTGTCTGATTGAGATATTCCCAGCAGAGATGAGTGCTGATAGACGTGTGCATACCAGAAACGACCCTGTAGAATACCCGCTTCTCCAAGCATTGATCTTCATGCTCAAGACCAGATTCTGTAACGAAAGGCGTATTTGGGTTATGCTTTTGGTGCTCCTCAAGAGCTTGTTGCAGTCCTCGTTCCCTCATGACGGATTGGAGCTCGCTAACTGCTGGCCCTTTCTCGGGGAATGGAGAATTTCCTAGAGCTGCTGACTTTGGGAATGAAGACTTCGAAAAGCAGTTCTCCCTGTAAATGGCATCCCAAACCTGCTTGGTACCTTCTCCTGCATACCCTGTGAACCTCTCTGGGTTGTCTACCAAGCTCACATAGTCTCCCTTCGATCCAGCACTTTCATCCTCTGGAACACAGTAGTCTCGCTCGTCGCATTCATCATCATATTCCACAACACAACTCTCGCCGACATCCTCACCCAGCATTCCCTGCAGTGGTCTCACTGGCCCGCGTTCCTCCTGTAACTTTTTTCCGGGGTGTCCGGCTTTGGGACCTTCCAGCTTGCCCAATTCCTCCGCCCTCCATATTTCTGGGATATCCTCTTCGTTGTCCAAAGTGTTTACGGCGCAAGCAATATTTCCACACATGCCACTGTCATCGTTCCAGAATGGACACTCCTTGCCAAACAAATTAAGCCGGTAGTATGCGAAGAAGTCTGTCGTTTGCGTGATATCATTGAGCGATGGCTTGAGCTCATGGTTTAGGGTATCGAGGGTAGAGTAGGAAGCGCATGCATCTGATACAATTGCTTTTGGAGATATCTGAGTAAGGCAATTAGACAAGCATGTCTGATAAAAGAGTAAAAGTGCGTACCGCGCAAACATCGGGACTAGGAGTTTTGGCCTTCGATGCTATCTTGGAGTCTGCGCCATGCGAAGTCCCAAGTAGAGAGAAGACGGCAAGATAAAAGACCTGCGCAGCAGTCTTCATGATTGATTGTCACAAGACACTTGGCCTTTATCCCAGGTCGTTTTAGGCAAGAAAATCAAATATATGGCTGAATAGGGTGGAACGTGAGGTGGTTGTGGTGGGGTAGATGACCTGTTCTTGGAAGTTGATAAAGGATAGCTGTCTATTGAGGCTCCAAATCGTCCAGAGGCCGATGAAAGAAATCTACAGGAAAAATTGAATCGGTTTTGACTTCATCAAGTGAACAAAGCTGCGGAATGAAAAATTGAATGTGGGTGACAGGGCGACATTTGTAAAATGTTGATTGTAAAGCAGCTCTGGTTTCGGTATATCTGTCTGTTCGGCGTGTGGTTCGATTACAATTCCATCAGCATACTCCGTACCACACTAAGAGACCAGGGAATCTGCACTGACGCCACGCTTGGCAACCTCTAGCCAGCCCTCCCGTTCCTGAGCTTTCCCAAATTAGATATTTGGCTTTGCTTCATGTAATCATCTGGTGTTTTTGGTCCTCAATCGCATGATATAGATCTGCCACTCTCCATCCAACTTGACAATTATGACAGGCTGGAGGAGAACAGATCTAATTCGCATCTATATCTAAAAGGACAACCAACATCAAAACGGACGAGAGCGCTGATTACAAGACCTTGGCACTACTTTATGGGTGGCAAGGGCCGGAACTCTAACTAGATTTTCTTCCGCCGGTGGCCTCTTAAAGGCGAGAAACTCGAAAGAGCGCTATCTATCAAACATCAACGAGTTCTTATGTCTCAAATCATGATCGATTTTTTCCACTATCCTTCTTGAGCTTCAAATGTCCAGGCTCACAGATAAGAGGCCATTTGAGAATACACCCAGCAAAAGAACATGAGCGCGTGGGCGCCGAAGACCCAACTGTGGCCAAGATTCTGGTCATTAATATTTTCTGTATCCACAATCCACGAGGACGCCCTGTTCGATATCATACATTGAGGCCGCCCATCCGCCAAAAAGGCAGACCTAATGGAAGCCGAAAAATAAAAGAAGAGAATGTCCATTCGCCCTAATCTATTACATCGAAGTGGAAGGCATGAGGTGTGGTGTATCGAGAGAGACATGAGACGTAACATCGTCAAAAGCATAGGTACGCCGTTGCTTGCAAAGTCTTGCGCTCCAGAAAAAACCACCAAATTCAAATCGAGGCCGTGAGCAAGAAACCGTTGTATTTATTGGCCTGGGGGAACATAATTGATTGGTCTCCTACTCTCGAGTCAGTACGAGACATTTTCCTTACGGGTCTCGGGAATTTACTTGAAGAGAAGTATGTGTGGCTCGGGCTCGTGGACTTCATAATGCTCCCATCCAAGACTCTGCGAACCGTCAGTATCGGAATGACAGAGCGGAGGTCGTAGGCCAACATACCTGTGTAATACCCAAAGCTCTCCACTCCTCTTCCCACAATAACTTCAGTGTTCCTTTGGAGGAATCATGATACTCCTTGGGGATGGCCTTCAGCATGTTCTTTGGAAGCTGGACATGTCGGTATTCGAATTCGTTGTCCGAGTACCTGTGTGGACAAGTTAGCACTGCCCGAGAAATAACATAAGTCGCAGCCTGCAAAATCCATGTCCAAATCCAAGTCCAGCCCAACTGCTTTTACAGCCCTCTCCAGCAAAAGTCTTGTAAAGCATCCGCACGTCCAAATGATTTTGATTATACAAGAAGATTTCGTGATTCTACTTACCTCGCAGAATAGTGAATGGAATCGATAAACTCCTCCAGGCGCGCCTTCTCCGACTCTGTGAGTGGCCTGGGGTTCTTATTTCTCCTGTTGTAATCCATATCCGACATTTTCGCTTTGCTTCTCTTCCTCGTCGACGTCGAGATGGCTTTGCAAGCTAATGGTGGGGCACGCGACACGAGCTTTCAAAGATCCCAACTTGAAACTGGGCCTCAGAATGATGTTTGATGGCGAATGGTGATTTTATGATCGAGAATATGGTCTGTCGGGCGATGCGACGGGCAAAAAGGTTGTGCTAGAAAAGGATTCGAGGGAAGGTGAGTTGGGCGAAGTGTGGTAGAGGACGGTGTAGTTGTCCAAACCAAGTCGAGTACTTTGGCACAAGCGAAGGAATAGAAGCAATGGCGAAGGAGAAGTGCAGGCGATCCGAAAGCGGGCGCGCGGGAGACGGCAACCGGGGAAAAAAAAGTGAGTCTGGGTTGCTGCGATCAAGAAGTGAAGTATTGATTTATTGAAGTAAACAATGCTCCTCTCCACAGCCTTGCCGGCGCTATCTGTAACCAGCTTAGCGCCAAGTCACATGACACCACCGTACCTCTAATGGATGAAGCCCAGTCAAAGATCCTCGACGAGTGAAGAACATTGAATTGCACAACAAGTGAATTTAATTCCCTGGCATATGGATAAGTTTTCGGCGTTGCGACGCACATCATAAGCACGAAGACAAATCTCGATTTTCGGTTTTCGTGAACCTTCACTCCTATCCCATTTCGGCAAACCCAGCCCAGGCCATCCAACAGCAAGCAAGGATCTTCTCATCCTCTCTCCACGACGGACGCGCTGCCACTGAGTGATCGCGTCGCCCAGCAGTCTGCGCCAACACCACAGCAATTGTAGCTTCGATACAGTCCACAAGAGTTCCCGGGGCGCATCAATAATCGGCATCGGTTCTGCGACGCACGATCGAAAAGGACAGCATGGACAAGCGCAAGGTCAATGGCGGAGGCCATGCGAGCGAGGAGTTGGACGATCGCGCTGCAAAGAGAAGAAAGATGCCGAATAGTGTAAGTTCTTGTCGCTTCGCTTTCCTTTGCTGCGCAGGGTGAAAGAGTGATGGAGTGCGCGATGTGGGTTGTACTTTGTATTGGCGATGCGGTCGACGGTCGCAGGGACTCGAAGCGGCGCACCGAAGGTTCATGACCTGCACCATCATTCGTGCCTCCGCGTTACTTATCGTTCGAACATACCGGGCAAGGCAGGCAAGGCTGACAAGATGGCAGGACATCGACCTCATGCAGGGAGAAACCGCGGAAACCACCACGCAAATGGGTCTGAAATTGTTGGACACTTTCCGGCAAACGGCAGATAAGAGGTACGTTCTATCGACTTCATATTGCGACAGGCGCACTCCCTCCAGCCTGGTGCGGATGTCTGGTTCCCATACAAATCGTAGACACTCATACTGCTGCGCTGCGCACTGTACACCATCCTCAGAGTCAGATTTCTATAACACCATTTCCCACTACCATTTCACGGCAATCTGCACATTCAATTAACATAAATCACAGTGGACGCCTCATTGCTACACCATTTCTCACCCTCCCAAACAAACGACAATTCCCGGACTACTATGAGATGATTCGGATGCCCATTGCCTTGGATACGATCGAAGCGAAACTCAAGCGCCGTGAATTCCCGACTCTTACTACCCTCGAAAGCTACTTCAAGCGAATGATTGCGAATGCAAAAGAATACAACCAGCGTGGATCCGAGATATTTGATGATTCTGAGCGCTTGAGGAAGGCTTTAAGTAATTTTATGACGAGATGGAATCCAGCATACAAGCTAATACCTGGCTACACTGCATTTCCGACACCGTTCCCTGCCACTCCTGAACCAATACCTCAGACGGAAGGTGGTGATAGCGACGAGGATGCACCGGGAGAGCCTGAATATGAAGTCCCAGCAACAACCACTAAGAAAGCTCGCGGACGACCACCAAAGAACCCTCAACCTCAGAGAACAAGTGTCACTCCTGCTCTATCCGAATTCACATATTCAGGAAGCGGTTTTCAAGGTCTATCGTTCCAGGATGCCCAAGAGAGATTCGTAGATGACTGTATCGCTCAGAAGGAATACCCTGAGTAAGTCGACTTATATTTAGGGAGGACGCCTCGTACTAACACCTTGTATAGGGACGATTTCCCAGCTTTCCAACCCTTTATTGATCTCCCCTCAAAGGTTGATTATGAAGATTATTATCGAGTGATTGACCACCCTGTCAGTCTGAAGACTCTCAAGAAAGGCGTCAAAGGTGTCAAGGGCAAGTACGCAGCAACCGGCCTGTCGCTCTACACGACCTGGCAAATGTTCGAAGCCGAAGCGAGCTTCATCTGGAAGAATGCTTTCAAATACAACGAGGATGGCAGTGACATCTTCGTACTAGCGCTTGAGTTCAAGGTGAGTTAGGAAATATTGATTCTGCTTCCACACACGTGGCTAACACATTTGAGGCCTTCTTCACGAAGCTGCTAGCCGAAGCCAGAAAAGCTGCACCTGACGGAGCTGCTCCTGCTGCCGATGTACCAGCTACTGCTGTCCCCCGGATCAACTTGAAGATCAATAAGCAGCCTCCTCAGCCTAAGTTCACCTTGAAATTTCCAGGCAGACCTACACCTGTCGATTCTCCTACACCTCAAGCGCCTGTTCGTGCAAATGGTTCAGCAGGACTTGCTACCACCAATGGCCGAAATCCATTTGCTTCCGCAACGCCTGCTCCCAGTTTGATTCCACTCGAGCGGGCTAGAAGTGCATCTGGTTCTGTTTCTTCGCCAACGCCTTCGAGTGCTGCCCTTGTCAAAAATGAGGACGCTGGCCGCAACTCACCGGCTGTCACAGCCCCTATGAGCAACCTTCGTGGCTCGAGCCAGGCTGCAGCATCACCTGGCGTGGCTGTGAATGGTATGCTGCCACCAACGACCCCTGGGAACATCTACAATGCTGGTGGTTACGCTCAGTCATTCAACCACCAAGCTCAATACAATCCTCCAAATCCCAGCTTCGATTCCAAATGGCGTCAACCTGGTAAAAGTAAGTTGCAATTATCCTTAGCATGATGTTCTGGCTAACAATGCTAGATGCTTCTGATGCTATGATCACAAATCTTAGTCTTGCAACTCATCCAGGGCTCAATATCTCTCGCCATTTCCGTATGGATCTGCCACCGTCTGCAACAATGGCCCAGCAGTCAATCACTATAAATCTCCCTTCGACTCACTACTACCTACAGATCAAACCGACCATCGCCCAATCTCTGCTTGACCGACAACACAAGCTGTTCGTAACTTCTGGCACTCAAAGACTGCACGCCATGCCTTTAATTCCAGGACACCCTGTCGATCACAGGCATCCTCTGTTCGAGGCTCGTCTTCTGCCGGGTGTGAACAGAATCGATATTGAACTGATCGCAGCATTGCCAAAGGGTGCTGCCAAACCAGCCAGCGGTCAGGAGATTGAGTTGGAGAAAATCACCGTTTTCGCGAATCTTTTAAAGGCTTGAGAGGATCGCTATGTATCATCTTGCTAAGGATGGTCTCGTTTTTTGGAAGGCGTTAATGCAGGCATGGGAACGGTCATAGGGATGGCGCATTCTGGCCTCTGCCTAGCACATTGGCGTTTGTATAGTACCACACCTGTTCGAGTCAATATTCACGCATGGGGATTTTCGGGAAGTCTGGTAGGGAGCAGCTATCTTGTTAAATTAGCTCATAGAACAGCATGGCGTCGTGCTCTCCGGCTTTTGCAACAAGTGATCGAGGAACTCTTCGCTTCTTGGTACAAAGTTTCGTTATCTGCAAAGCTTGTCATATTAACAGATTCTGTAAGCCAAATTCATCCACTGCTCGTGATGTTGTCGTCATCTGAGGCGGTGAGCTATAAATGTTTCCAGTGCCTTCTGCTGGCATTGCAGGGTAGGCAGAGGCCCGAGGCCTCGAACGCAGTCCAGTTATAGGGGAAGTTTTGCATTTACATGCTGAGCTCTTCATTGAAGTCCTGGTAATCGCGAAGTCAAACCAATTGCTCTGGTGAATGTTCCCTTTCCACTTCGAGACATTTGATGTGGATCTGGCCTGCGATCACAAAACAGCATGCAAGGGATTTCGGGATGCAGCCCAAGCCCGACACCATCCAAATGTCGTAGAATACACCGGATACATAAAATTACTGTCCCGGTGGATCAATGTACTGCCGCTTTTCGCAAATATTTTTAAAGCTGAGTATTTTATGACGGTTCAAGCCGTTTGATTTGCTGGCCTGGCTATTCAGCGCCACATATCAAGCTACCTCTGATTGGCTGTCTCTTAGCGTCGCCATAACCGAACGGCAGCTAATCCACCCTGCACACCTCTTTTTGAACTTTTTTCTCGAGGTTCCATTTTCACACCTCCCCGCCATACCTTCAACTCCCATTCTCCCAATCCCGAACACCACAATACATTCATCATGGCTGAAGAGATCTACGACGGTGCGATCGGTATCGATCTTGGTACGTTATTCGCCCATCATTGAAGCCTTGCGCGCTCTGTGTGAAGATCAATTATGCTGACCCTCTTATTAACAGGCACTACCTACTCTTGCGGTATGTTATTCGAAACTGAATCCAACAATGGATCGACAAGCCATACATACCGGATACTGATCGATGATAGTTGCCAACTATGAGGGAACCAATGTCGAGATCATTGCCAACGAGCAAGGTAAGCATTTTCCGCATCCACTACATAAGGCTCTATAAGAGTCTGCAAAACGGAGCCTTCGCACGCCTCAGAACTAGAACTAATAAGTCCTCAGGATCATTTACGACTCCTTCGTTCGTCAGTTTCACAGACAAGGAGCGTCTGATCGGAGAGTCCGCAAAGAACCAGGCTGCTATGAACCCAAGAAATACCATCTTCGATATCAAGTCAGTCCATCCGCCACTTTTGCTTGGTGGATATGTATTAACATAGAATGAAGGCGTCTGATCGGTCGCCGCTTCGACGATCCTACCGTTAAGAAGGATATTGAGTCGTGGCCATTCAAGGTCGTTGACCAAGATGGCAGTCCGATGGTGGAGGTGGAGTATTTGGGCGAGAACAAGATCTTCTCACCCCAGGAAATCTCCTCCATGGTTTTGACCAAGGTAAATTGACTCTTCCTACCCTGCGCTACCAGTTTATGCGCTAATATGCTACCCTCCAACAGATGAAGGAGGTCGCCGAAGTTAAGTTGGGCAAGAAGATTGCTAAGGCCGTCATCACTGTCCCCGCCTACTTCAACGACAACCAGCGTCAAGCTACCAAGGATGCTGGTGCCATTGCCGGTCTCAACGTCCTCCGTATCATCAACGAGCCTACCGCCGCCGCTATCGCCTACGGTCTTGGTGCCGGAAAGTCCAACAAGGAGCGAAACGTCCTGATCTACGATCTCGGTGGTGGAACTTTCGATGTCTCCCTTCTCAACATCCAGGGTGGTGTTTTCACTGTCAAGGCCACCGCCGGTGATACCCACTTGGGAGGACAAGATTTCGATACCAACTTGCTTGATCACTTCAAGAAGGAGTTCCAGAGAAAGACCAAGAAGGACTTGTCTGGTGACCCACGTGCCCTCAGACGTCTTCGTACCGCTTGTGAGCGTGCCAAGAGAACTCTCTCCAACGGTGCCCAAACCACTGTCGAGATCGACTCCCTTTTCGATGGTGAGGACTTCAACGCCCAGATCACCCGTGCCCGTTTCGAGGACCTCAACTCCAAGGCCTTCAATGGTACTTTGGACCCAGTTGCCCAGGTTCTCAAGGATGCCAACATCGACAAGAGCAAGGTTGATGAGATCGTTCTTGTTGGTGGATCTACCCGTATCCCAAAGATTCAAAAGCTTTTGAGCGACTTCTTTGACGGAAAGAAGCTTGAGAAGAGCATCAATCCCGATGAGGCTGTTGCATACGGAGCCGCTGTCCAGGCTGGTATCTTGTCAGGAAAGGCCACCTCCGCCGATACTGCCGACCTCTTGCTCCTCGATGTCGTTCCTCTCTCTCTCGGTGTTGCCATGGAGGGTAACATCTTCGCCCCAGTTGTCCCCCGCGGCCAGACTGTTCCTACCATTAAGAAGGTACGTACCTATTTTATACTACGGGTTCAAATCCCTAGGATTCCCACCATCCCCTTTCATCGTTGTGTTATGTCGTCAATTTGTTTGAGGACTTTCGCACCGTGTCACTTGAACAGGTGCATCAGCAACATTTCTGGCACAAGAGTTATCCTACAGCACCTCCAGCATTTCCTTTCAATGTCACCAATCTTAATCAGGACTTTTGGATTGCGATCACAAGCTAATATCCTTTGCAGAGAACCTTCACCACTGTTGCTGGTATGGCTGAATACCCTGTCCACGTCTCACTCATATACTAGAGCTCAACTAACCTTCAATAGATAACCAGCAGACAGTGCAGTTCCCCGTGTTCCAGGTCCGAAATTTCCGTTACCTTGTTTTGTAATCATGGCTGACAACTTTCCAGGGCGAGCGTGTCAACTGCGAGGATAACACCTCCCTGGGAGAGTTCACTTTGGCTCCTATCCCACCAATGAAGGGTATGCGTGAATATATTCCGCAGGCGTTAAAATATTTGCTAACTTCATATCAGCTGGTGATGCCGTTCTCGAGGTCGTCTTTGAGGTCGACGTCAACGGTATCCTCAAGGTTACCGCCACTGAGAAGACATCCGGACGCAGTGCCAACATCACCATCTCCAACTCCGTTGGAAAGCTGTCCTCGGGTGAAATCGAGAGCATGATCAACGGTAAGTCAATCTACTATTCGTGCCAAGACGTTTACTCATATTCTGTTAGATGCCGAGAAGTTCAAGAACAGCGACGAGGCTTTCAGCAAGAAGTTCGAGGCAAGACAACAACTTGAGTCATACATCTCAAGAGTTGAGGAGATCGTTTCCGACCCAACAATGTCCCTCAAGCTCAAGCGTGGAACCAAGGACAAGATTGAGTCCGCTCTTAGCGACGCCATGGCCCAACTCGAGATCGAGGATTCGACCTCTGATGACCTGAAGAAGAAGGAGTTGGCCCTGAAGCGCGTTGTCACGAAGGCTATGTCTACCCGCTAGATTACGAATTTGCTACACAGCACACGGAGCAATGGTCGGTGGTTGATGCATGATTTTCTCGGCATGGATTGGCTAATCTGGTTTCTGGCTCTTCCCATGGGTTCATAAAAAGTCATTTGCGAGTTTCTGATCTGGCTGCTTTGTGATCAAGGAATGTTTTTCTTCCTTTCCTACGGGCATAAAGCGCGCTTGTAGAACAGGAAGGAAGAAAGTTAATCAAATTGAACAAAAACATGAAAAATACCTCTATTACAACGTTCCGTCTCGACATGAAACGGGATACTTGCATGTCCTTTTCTGTAGCCGAAGCGGTCAATGGCGATTCGGGCAAAAATGTAAGATGCAACTAAAATTGAAGTGCTTCAAGTCCTCGAGTTATCTGGTGACATTGCCAGTGGGTATCATAAGTCTTATGCTTATATAGCCAGTACCGCATTCCCTTCTAATTTGAGAAGCTCTGTCACATCCTTAGTCCGCTCCAATATTCCCTCCCCATAATCCTCCTCGAAAGTCCCAGCCAATAGTCTGACTCTTTCCAAGTACGGATCCCTCAACAGATTAGACAACCTCTTCCAATTCTCGAACCACTCTCCCTTCCCCAAGGCCTTCAAGAACCCCTCTTTAACCACGACCTCCACATCCCGCAATCTGCCATTCAACACACAATCTTCAAGAGCCGGTATCAAGTTCTTGCAAAAGAAGTCCTTGGTTCCCCACCGCAAGACCACAATCTTCAAAGCATGGATCTGCCGTCTATTATCGAGGAATTGAGGAGCCAGGAAGTATGACCAATCGTCGTTGCGTCGCCGAATCGTCAGGGAGAAGGTGTTGCAGGTGAAGTAGACGGGACGTAGTTCGTGGTAAAGTTGAGTATTTGTTAGAAGAAGATTATGCGGGTATGAAGGATGGATTGGCTCGGAGAAGGGAGAGGAGACTGTTGAGAGGGATACGTAGGATGTTGGTGAGGTACAGATGAGGATGTAGATTTTGGTGCGGATTTCTGGTGGCAAGTCGAGGATTCGGAATGGTTTGGCCATCGTAGATTTATAGAAGTGCTGCTTGCAAGTGCAAGAGATCCAAGAACAGAAGATCTCAATTAACAGTGTAGACACAAAGTTAAAAAACGGTAGAAGTATTGGCTTCTTGGAAAGAGCCTCGAGCTGTTGTCGCCACAAGGTTGATGCTACGAGAGAAGGCTGAGATCCGAGACGAGGCGCTGCCGACGCCTTGTCCAAAGTCGCCAAACTTTTTTGAACATCAGACTTCATAACAAACAGACCACTCACATAACAATGCCTCCACCACTACCTGTACGAGCGAATGTGCTCAGACAAATTATATCGAAAACTACTGCTCGTACAGAATGCCAATTGAGGTATGCACTCCAAAACAAGCTCAATTGGCAATAGCTAACATCTTCCAGCCTCAAAACAGTGCCTCTCTCCCAGAAACTCCCAATCAGCACCCAACCACGTCTCACATTCCAACGGCCTTTCTCACAAAGCTCTTCCCTCTTGAAGAAGAAAGGACGAGCCGATCGCGAAGAAGCCGCATCCTCACAAACCACTGATGTGGAAGACCCCTACGATTTCTCTACCCTAGAAAGCGGCATTGAGAAAGTCCTTGAAAAGCTTAAGAATGATCTTTCAAAGCTACGGACGGGTGGCAGGTTCAATCCGGAGGTGCTGGAGAATCTAAGGGTGCATCTGGTGAAGGATAGTAAGGCGAGTGAGAAGCTGGGAGATTTGGCGCAGGTGCTGCCGAAAGGTGGCAGGAGTCTGATGATTTTGGTTGGGGAAAAAGACGTGAGTTCTATGTTTCCGAAACCCTTCGCAATGGCAGTTAGGGGAGAGATCATTGGAAATGTTCATTAACAGGAAAGCAGCATGTCAAACCAATCATATCAGCAATCCAGGGCTCGAAGGATCTCAATTTACAGCCAGTACAAGACGCTAAGAACGCTGCTCAGCTGAATGTTCCTATACCACCACCTACGAAAGAATCTCGAGACCTAGCGTTAGCAGCAGCTAGCAAGACGGGAGAGACTGCCAATGTAGGGATTAGAAATGCTCGAGGAGCAATGCAGAAACGTCTCAGAGCTATGGAGATCAAGAAGACGATACGGCCGGATGACCTCAAGAAGGCGTCAAAAGAGATGGAGAAGATTGTAGAGAAGGGCGTTGCGGATGTGAAGAAGACTGTTGATGCCGCGAGGAAGGGCATGGAACAGGCTTGATGGGATGTATCTTGTATTCTACAGAATTTTGTACAATATGGCAAAATAGTTGTACAGTATGCGAGACTAAGCCGGCCTCTTCGCCGCCTGTGCTTTCGGTTTTGGGTCCCTCATGCTTGCTGGCAACAGTGCCCTTAATGTCTCCTCCAACTTCCTCGCATCGGCGGGCAGATACGTCTCATTCCTCCTGGTATACGCCGCGACCTGTGCCAGCACATCTCCTGGCCCAGTCGCACTCTTCGGCGGTACGTACTGTCCTGCGACCCATTCTTTCATCATAGCCTCCTTATCATCCTTAGAAAGCTTGTCAGCCTTCTTGAAGACCTGCTTCGACCTCTTGCTCTCAGTAGCATTCTCAAACAGCGTGCCTGCCCCAGACATCATCTTCTCATGATGAGCAGCAGCGCTCTTGAACTCAGGGTTCACATTGTCCGTCGCAACAGCCATCTTATACACCAACGATTCCACCACACCCCTCGGACTCGAAATGACAGGCGGTCCCCAACGAGCTAGGTCCTCTGCGCTCGTGACTGGTTTGTACGGTGCTTGGAACCCTCCGACCCGTTCATCAAGATACTCCAACTCGTCAGGCTTAAGCGGTACTGGCTCAGAATCGTCCTCTTCCTTTTCCCTCTGCTGCTTATCCCTTGCACTTGCGCTTCCTCCTCGTCCTCTGGCCTTTCCTCTAGCAGCTCCTCGTTTCCCTCGTCCTCCACGGGCACCACCACGCATCCCTCCACCCCTATTGAATCCGCCTGGTCTAGGAGGTCCTCTGAAGTCTCCTCGTGGCACGAAATTGGAACCACTGCGGCGTTCTCTTGGAGCCGGGCTATCGACCATTTCTCTTGTGATCTTGAATTGTTGCGGGGGTTTGGCGGCGAGGGAACGGGCGTCGATGCCGCGTGTTGGACTGGGTGTTAAGGAGGAGACTTCTCGGAGAGCTTCTGAGGATCGGGAGGGTTTGGTTCTGAGGGCATCTATATGAGATTCAGTACTCTGATCAATTGAGATAGTCGAAGCGTGATCGAGATGGATGTAGCTTAGGACATACCTCCATTACCATCCTCCTCAGCATATCGAGAAGCAGATATAGAAAATTGCCTCAATGAAGCTGCAATTCCATCTGCGACTCTGGCAAAATCATGACTTGCAGGTCTGCCGCGACCAATGGCCGAGTGAACGTGCCATTTAAACATGTTGTGTGGATTGAAAGTCACAGCTTCACAATTGTGAAGTCGAGACGTTCTTTGGTTCGTGGTTGAAAATTGTTGATGCCTTGTTTGGAATTGATGCCTTACAGCCTCGAGAGCTTGAATAAGCTCCACTATTTCGCGTCACTAGCTCGAGACCTCTTTAAGCACCAACTGAACGGCACTCAAACAAACAACTTTCCTACACTCGAACCAAAAACACCGAAAGGCAAATCACTCCTTCCCCTCACATCGCATCGCACCAACATAACCGCACCTTCCATAAGAAATCAAACTGTGACAAGCCACCTCCCTCACAATACAATACCGCAACAATGCTCCGTCGCAAACCAACAGCCATCACGCTTACCACCGAAGACATAGCCACCTACGAAGACAGGCGCGTGCACGAAGCCCAAATGCAAGAGCAAGCCGCCATGGAGGCTCAGATGCGCGCTCAGCACGGTACACCATTCCAACAGCAGAAGTCCCAGAATGTCCGCGACCCAAATGACGAGTTGCGACCTTTGCCTGGTGATAGATCGAGGGCTCCGGTTAAGACGAGGGAGGAGAGATTGGGACTGGGAATGGGGAATGCCGGTGGTTCGAGAGGATGAGAAATTGAAGAGACCATAGGATGGACTGCTGCAACCGAGAATGGGAGATAAATGAGGGAGTGGAGGAGGCAACCGTGGAGAGAGCGGGGAAACGTGGAGGATGGGGGAGATGATGAAGGAGGAAAGACGTCACGACGATGCGCGAGAGACACTTGGGCATATTTGGATTTGGTCTTCTTCCCGTTCTCATCCGCTGACGTTCCAACTGTACAAGGCCGCTCTCAAGCGCCAAACTCTCGAAGGAGCCTCATGCCATACTATGCACACATGCACAGAGGCTATGCGACTCAAAACCATTTTCCCCTCGCGGATCAAGAGACCTTCCTTCCTCGGTCTTCAACGATACAACAGACAGCTATCTACGAGTCAAAAAAGGAATCAAATCGATATTATCGTCCACGTCGATGACCCGTGGTGCCCACGAACGCCTTTTCGCTAAATGCAGATGTGAAAGTTTCTTTTCCCACCGAAAATAACAACAAACCGCAACGCCATTAACCAAGTCTCCGCAAAAAGTCCCGTGGCACCGGTAGCTTAACGATCTTGGAAGGTCTCGGGGCCGGAGTGGTGGAGGGACTAAAATTATTCCCTGGAAGGCCTATGTGAGTAGAGGGGCGGGGCACAGCGTCCGGAAGAGGCTTACGGATTTTCAAAATCGTTCGATTTTGAACGGAAGGGTTCTGAGGTGCCGGAGACGTGGAGTTATTATTTGAAGGCGCAGGACTAGGAGGGAGTGGGTGCCGTGGAGCAGAAGCATTTTGTGGGAGTGCAGTTCTAGGGGCTGGAGAAGCTGGAGGCAGAGAAGTTCTACCGTTAAGTGATTTCTCAGGGAGAGGAATTCTGCCAGCGGAAGGTCCAGGGAGCGGGGTTCTATTGGCCGAAGGAGTATTTGGGAGGCTTGTTCGCTGACCTGTGTTGCCGGAAGGTAGTGCGTGACGTTGTGCAGGAGGTGCCTTTGGTCCTGGAGATGGTCTGGGGGAGGGTCGAGGACCAGGTGATTCGCTCTTGGTGGATGACTTGGCACGAAACGGTGCCGGATTAGGTGGCCGCTGTTGTATTTCTAATGCCTTTTGGAAGCCTACTTCTGTGAATGGTAACGCAACTATCTTGACTCTCTTTCTTGGCCGGTCATCCACACTTGGGGTACGTTCTGGTGCTGGTCGCTTTGGTGCAGATTTCGGTGGCGGAGGTGCCATAGATTCGACTGATGGAGTTGGTGGCTTGGGAATTTGCGTAGGATTTACTCCACCGCCAGCACCCAAGGCTTTGTTGTTGAATGTAAGTTTGAAATTTTGTGATGAATTTGTTTGAGCTGGCGGAGCTGGTTTTGGGGTAGCCATTGGTGCCATGACAGGAGCCGGTATTGGTGGTGGTAATGGCGCCTTCGGAGGTTCGACCACCAAAGTGGCATTTGGGGGCTGTGTGAAAGCTTTTGTACGGATCTTGTCTGTCTGGTTGAAGACAAGTCTGCCCTAGATCAAGCAAATTAGCATATAACAAACGGCTTTCAATCAGAATCAAATACCTTGCCCAAGTGAGTAACCCGCCAGTACTTAGGGTATAACAACTTGATTGTTAAGGACTCGACCGTAGAGTAGATGACCTGGCAGATATCCAGGAGATCTAACTGCTCCGCAAAGCCTATGACTGGTGACTTGACAGCCTTCCAGATTGCTTGCTTCAATTCATCGTTGTCCTTGAGCTCAACCTTCAATGCTGCCAGGGCACCATCGAGAGTCTTTGTGCGAGCAATGTGAGCTGCACGAGCTTCCGCGTCACGAGTTGCATCTTCTTCGATGATCAGTCCATCATCTCCACCTTCTGCTCCGCCTGGCGCAGCTCCAGTACCACCCATCACCACGTCATGGTCTCCATTCACAGCCGCAACACCATTGGTCTTAGCCTTGGCAGGTTCAGGTTTCTTGTCCTGTCCAAAAGCAATTGCAGCAACACCAACACAGAATATCTCGAAGAGATGTCTTCGGACATATGGTGAAGGGTCCGTGCTAGCACAATTGAGAAGCAGACAGGCGACCGAGTTGTTTGTTAGATAGCCTAGTTCGATTAGAGCAGAGAATGCCTTGATTCGAACATATTCTGAACTGCCATCATGTAGGTATTGCGCAAATTCCATTGCGTCGAGAGGCATGACTTTGGCCTTCATAAGACGCTGCTTGCAGTCCAAGACTGTGACTGTGAAGGAGTTATGGTAAGAATCGATCCACTCATCATTACGGCGGTAGCGATCAAGCTCATCAACAACCGCCTTTCGATACTCCGTAGGCTCGGGATCATCCTCGTCGTCCCCCATATCAAGAACATTACTGGCGTCCTTCTTAGGGATGAGGCAATCAGCAAGAGCAGATAGCAAAGTTGTGATCTTGAAGTTATCCGAGAATTGGTTACTCGAGTTCTCGTTAAATCGTAAAATATCAAGAAGCATGGTTCGAGCTTTCTTGGGGCAATTGCCGTGGTTGTCTCGAATCATGGAAAAAGCCTTGATGATAGCCATCTCCACTTTGTAGGCTCGCTTGTCGCTGAAGTCATTGGGCTTGGGAGTCGTGCTGTCAGGGTAACAGAAGAATTGTGAATAGGCCTTCTCAAGTTGCTTCATACCGATATATTGAGTCGAAGGCCCAGCATGGGTTTTGATGGCCAGAGCTGCCATAGTGCGAATGCCATGAAAGTAACGAGTGTCCATCATCGTACGAGTCAAAAAGGTCGAGACAAGCGGATGAGGCGGCACAGTTTGGAGATACAGCATCGACTCCTGCTGAGCAACAACGTCCTTATCCTGCTGAAGCTGGGACACGTACATGTACGAAGCCATGCTCGGGAATTCCTTCCAACAGAGCCACTCGAAGTCGGCATCGACACGGATCCATTCATACGACTCCATGTCCATTTTGGCTTCGGTATCTGCATCCCAGTCTCGCAACCCCCACTCCTCTTTATCCTCATCTCTTTGCAGGACATCGCCCAAACAGTACAAAAGAGAGTCATCTCCACCTTCAGCATTTGGGTCTACTCCTCCGGCATTGAGACGCTCCTTCTGCTTCCGACTTCGCTTTAGTCGCTTGTACTTAGTGTTGTAAGGGATATCGATCTTCTGTGAGGCCTCTCTGATCTCAACGATGTGTTCGTAAGGGGTGCCATCAGCTTCATGGATTCGAATAGTCATCGGTCCAGTAAACAGGGGTTGAACGTCGGGTGCGTAGATATTATGAACTTCTTCCTTAACTTCTCGGAGAAAGGAATCCTTCTGAAGAGCTCTCTGAGTTGGCATTGTGTCTTGCTTCTGAGAGATGAGCAACTCAACGCACAATCTCTTCTTGTTGAATTTCTGGTTGATCGTGAATCGTGGGCATCCAGAACCTAGAACCCATTGATTCCAGAAGATATCGAGGTGCCGATATTTGGTAATTTTTTCACACAGTTTGCGGAAACCGTCTGTAGAAACCGTGTTTTCAGACGCGGTGTTAGCGAGCACGACAAGTTTCTGGATGACTCGATTGAGACCACCCGCACCCGTGACTTTAAGAAGTCTTCTATCCAGGATGAACATGACAAGTGGTGCCTTCAAACTCATGAAGTCGTACTCGAAAGATCCGAGATGTAGAACCTCGCCTAGAGCGTAGAGAGAAGGTCTTTGGAAGTCCAACTCTACCAGCTTGTCGGATAACGACTTTTGGCGAAAAGCATATTCATTGTTGCCACATAGGGTCTTCATGAAAACGCCAGTAATATAATGTGACAAGCCAATTGTAATCCATCGATCGTGAGGCTGAGCAGGAGTGATACCAACACCAATCCACTGGCTTGCAATCCCATGGACCAGTGTCCTGACGTTCTCAACTTCCGGGTCAATGATCTTCTCAGAAAATAGAAGTCGATTACTGCAAATAGTAAGAGCTGCCGCATGCTCAGTGTCATGAACCTGGTCATCAACAAAAACGAGCCGACAGTCTGAGAAAGGGAAGGCTCCAAAGGCAAGCAGAAAGTAGTCTACCGTGTGAGCCAATGGAGCACAAAGATGCCGGACTTCAGGTGAGCGGTTTGGTAGACAGTACGCCCAAACTGGGATGACTTGACTCTGCCCAAGCTTCTCATCATCTTCCACTTCCCGAAACTCCGATAGATCGACTTGCTCGAAAGGGCCAATAGAAAAACCAATGTGCTGAGGAGCAACAGGCTTCTCTACGTAGAAAGACACAATTTTCTTTGAGCTGTCCTGAAGATCTGTAATATCGTTCGTCAACTCGCCGGAACAGACAATTGTCATTTCTAACAGCTTATCCTCTTCGCTGAGAAGCTCTTCTTGCTCGTCGTGCTCTTCATGATGTCCATGCTTAAGAAATCCGTTGGGCTTGCGAGGCGCAACGGGTGAACGCCGCTTCATTGCATCTCCAAGTGTTCTTGAGCATCGAATGGAGATATCCCAAGAACATCTCATACTCGAGTCATCAACACACGGGAAAATGCACGAAGCAATCCCGCGGTCGATGCTGTGTTTCGTAAAAACATGTGGATAACGCTGGTCGCTTTCGTTCACACCAACCCAATGCAGACCCTCTCGGAAGCTGTTGACAGAGAAGGATATGCTGACAACAAGAGCCTTGTAGTTTGAAAGTCCGCCAACTGCAGTCCTTGGACCCGCCGAAACCGCCGAAGAAGGTGCATCAAGAGCGACTGATGGAGTCCGCATGCCAGGCAAGCCCACTGCTCGAATTGCCGCCAAAGGAACAGCGCTCTCAGACAGTGGGTCAACCTCCGTGATCTTGACACTTGGGGGTAGAGTGATGACTAGCGAGCCATTTGATCTCATATCCTCAGTCATAGCCACCGGCTTCAATCTGGATTTCTGCTGTTGCGCCTGGTGAACTCCCAACAGCCAATTATCAGGAATGTTAAGCATCTCCATGGGGTCCTCATAAGAGAAATCCGCAGCCACTCCTTCCACCTTGACCTGGCCTGAATTTATGACACACTGTCGGGCATCCAAAGTGATCTCCTTAAGCTCGTTATGATTTGGCAGGATGGTGATCTCGCAGCGCCCCGTCAGGCTTTGGGTCGAAAAATCGACATCCAACTCCACCTTCTGGCTCACTACGACGAAGCCATACTCGGGTTCAAGCTTGGGCTTCTCACCTACGGGCAGGCCGTTGGCGTCCATGTCGCTCGACTCGTCGGCGCAAGATCTCAGAAGTTTATGTAGTCGCGCAGTTGCGCTCGTTCAAGGTCCAGCTGCCCTGGCGCGACGATATCTTCTATAAACCTATCATCCGTCCTCAGAGCCGCAAGCTCGATCTGGTAGTGTACGAATATGTATGCGCGCGTGATTCGTCGACGAAAAGAAGGTAGTTCGTGGATGTGGAGCAGCGTGTGAATTCGCGATTTGCTTGACTGTCGTTGCAAGATCGATAGGTTTGCAGAATTTGCTGGCGGAAGGAAAATGAAGGTCGGTGCTTGGTGCGAATTTCGAAGTTTGCGTTTGTGCGATCGCAGTTGGAAGGATTGTCGCGGAAGATTGAATCCAAGGGCAAAGGTGAGGGAGTGACTGGAAGGTGAAAGGCAGAAATGCGATTTGGGAAGAAAAGCTTGACGATACCAAAATACGGTTTGAATTTTCTTCTGCGCAATGTCTCTGCTGCTATTGCTACAACGAGGTCCGAGTATTATTGAAGCCCCTCAGAGGACGTTGGCAAGCTCCAAGTTGCTCCAAGGCCAATTGCGTAGATAAATTGAGGTCGACGCGACCTTTCGACCAACCCCTGCAATTAGACTTATCACGTGTTGCAGCCTTGCATACCTAGGTAGCCTTGCCCCTCGAAGCTTAGGACCCATTAGCATAACACGATGAATTAGTTCGATTCACTTTCAGAGCACACTTTATCAAAAGACGCCATACTACTTAGCGTAATTGCTCCATTAAGAATTTCTCCGTGCTCCATATCAGAGTGCTATCATACAATCCTGAAGAACCATCCGCGCTCAACGCCTTCCATGATATCCGCTCCTTGACCCAGATTCCGATACACCAAACAAGCCATGCCGAATGAAGCACTTTCAATTCGGCCCTCATTTTACCCTCCCATATTTGCATCTCCATTGATTTTATACCTTCAAGATTTGCTGACCCTCCTGTCTCTACGCTTTCTCCTTGCATGGATCTTCAATGTCTCCTCATCCCGATACTCCTCCGGCAGGTCGAAGTCTGTCTCTGCTACCTCAGGAACTGGATGACCCCATGCTACAGCTGTTCTTCCACTTCGCCTCTGTTTTCCTAGAGCTGCTTCCCGAAGATGCGGCTTGCTATAGAAAGATTTGAACTCCCTCTCCACCATTTTGTACTCCGGCATTAGTTCCACTTTTGCCTTTTTCTCCGTATGTCTTGCAGAAGGGGCCGATCGAGCCACTGCCTCTTCGTGTAGCTGCCTTGCGGCAGATGCGTCGACATCGCTATAGTCAGGAGGGTCCCCATCACTAACATAGCCTTCTTCTTCTTCCTGCTCGGCAGCCTCCTCTGCTTCTTCTCGCTCATCCTCATCTTCGTCGTCTTCCTCTTCCTCCTCCGCCTCTGCCATTGCAGCATCCCTTTCGAGCTTCTTTTGCTTCTCCAATTCCTTCCATATCCGAAATTTCTCTATAATCGCTTCGCAACCCCGGAGGAAGTATTCCCGTGCCGGCTCAAACTCCTTTTTCTTACCCTCCGTGATGCCACTGACACCCATGAGCTTCAGCCAATCATGACCTTGTAATCCCTCTAACAATCGTATGACTTGGTCCTTCTCATGTTGAGCACGACCTTTGTCGGTATTTCTGATTGCTTTCTCCTGTCGTTCGGGTTTTCGGTGTATTGATGCGAAATATTCCTCTGACAAAGGATCTTCTCCACCATCCTCCTTATAATTCTTGTCTATCCATGAGAAGTCTACTCGTTGTGCATCGTGTAAGTCGGTGAATAGGTAGTCGGAGAATTCTTTCAAGGGGTAGTCGTGAGCATTTTGTTTTCGTGGAGGATGTTTTGAGGTCTTGGCGCTGTCGAGGATGATTATGGGGGTATCAAGGTTTAGGATATCTGTACAAGTTAGCAATCAATCAAATACATGTTGACTTGGACATCGTGAAGCTTACGTTCTTCCTTGGGTTCATTGCCAATTATTTCGTCGTACTCCGGAAAGTACGCGGACAACTCGCTCTTGAACCGCGTGCCTTCCTGGGATCGTAATTTGCGCTTTTCGTCCTTGAGATCTGCAGCATTAGGCTGCAGACGATCGAGCTCGTGCTTGATTCCATTGACAACCTTATCATGATGATTTGTAGGTTTACGCGTGGGTGGCGAGGGGACTTCGGTCTGTGTGGCTATCTCCTCTTGTTTTGGTGGTGATGGCGATGCGGCACGCTGCTGCTGAGGTGGTGGAGCGACGTCCAAATTCGCGTTGATGACGAGAGATCGGGTTTTTGGCTGGGCCTTTGGTCGTGGATGGATCTCAACAGCAATGCGAGCCTTTTTCTTCGCGATCGAGGGGTCCTCTTCGTGATCGAGTGAGTGTCTGCGGCGCTTCTTCTTGCCAATGTTCGATTGCTGGTGCTTGTGGTTGCCTGGAATAGTCGCGACGTTGTTTCTCGTACCAGATCTCGTCGTGAGGCCCTCAGCTCTCTTGGAAGCCCGAGTAAGATGAGAAGCCATTGATCTGGAGCGACGCGCAGAGCATTCTTCTGCGAGGAAGAATTGGTAAGTTCACTGTCTTCCGCGATAAAGAATGAAGCTTGTAGTCATGACTCCAGCGACGGGCTTTAGCGATGAGGGATGGCACTGATGAGCCAGGGACAGGGCGATGTAGTAGCAATTCACGCGTAATTCAATGTCGCATTTCAATCAATTCAATCAATTGAGATGTAAATCTGGACTTAGTTATGAGCCAATCAATAATTATTGGAATGCTACTGGCAACGAAATCTTGTCAGGCAAACAAGCAGGCAAGCAAACAATGTTTTAGAGGAAACTGCGACACACTGCACTCTGATGATGTCTGACAACTATCGAAGCAACATTCGAAAAGTGACAATATCGGCAATCAATTTCCAAGTTCTACTAGGACCATCAGATTACAATGCTGCAATTCTATTCTGCATTATTCTCCCCTTATTCATCAAATCCAGCATCTTCGTGATGCCACCTGCACGATACACTACTCTGAGCTCACTAATTGGGAACAAGCAAAAATGAAAGACATCCTTGCTTTCAGCAAACAATGCTTGCTTTTTCATCTTCAACCAGAACCACCGCTGGCTCGCTCGCATTTAAGGTATATATAACTACCAAAACGTCATCTTCATGGGGTATCAACTCATCTATCATAGCTCATTAAGCGTTCTCTATGCAAAACTCATTGGCTCCTTCTGCCTTCAGGCGCAATAGCATTTTCAGGTCCGGTTCCAGACACCTGCACATCAGCGTCTGCCTGTCTTTGCAGGTTCTCCTCAGACTCATGTGTAGGAGCATGAGACCTTGTGAGGTGTAACTTCTCCAAAATTCTCGCATTATGATTCTCCTTCTCCCTTTCCTCCGCCTCTCGCTTCAGCTCCAGGAATCGCGCTTCTTTCGCCGCGCTCTCGCTCTTGTCTCGCGCAGCCTCTTCTTTCTTGGCCAACTCTTCAGGCGACAGAATCTTCTCCTTACCATGTACCAGTTTCCTCATGAACTTTTTGCCTCGCCGTCTGGTTTTGACATAAGCTTCGAGTCCCAAGAGGACAGTGTAGGAGCGAGATATCGAAACATGGCTCATATCGACGCCAGCATCCTTCAAAGAATGGATGAATGCTCTGAAGTTGGATACCGGTGGTCTATAATGGCCACTTAGAGGACTCAGCTTCGCAATCCGTCCATTTTTTACTTTGATGAGCCCAGCTGCTGAAATCCGAGACCCATGAAGAAACGATGAGTGCTGAAAGGCGCCGGATTGTTTGATTCCAACGTATAGCCGGAAAGAGGTATCTGCAACGAAGATCCAAGTGTTCTTCTTGACGGAGCCTCGCAGCAGCTTGTTGAAAATGGTAGCAGCAGAGACATGAGATACCTTCTTGACTCCTTTGGCTTTGTCAAATTCCGGAGTGGCGTATTTGTCGGCACGAGCTGAAGTATCGTCTGTGTCTTCCTCAGAGTCGGAAGAGGATTCCGAATGATCCTGAAGCCCTGTTGCAGCTTCTGCTCCTGCTTCTCGATAAGCCGGCGTTGTGTCATCTGCGGGTACCTACGTCGAAGTCAGATTTATCCAAAAAGAGGCCAATTCTCTTTAAGACCTGAGACTTACAATGCCATGGATCGAATCTTTATACTTCTCCGTAGTATCGATTCGAGCTCCATTTTTCGCCCAACATAGCCTTCCTTCCTTGTCGATTTTTACCAAGTAGTCCAACCTCTCCTCCTTCGAAAGGTATCTGACCTGCTCTCTGTCCAATCTTTCCCTTGGACACCCTTGACAGTCAATAAACCTCCCTTCTCCATAATCCAACCAATAGAAGAAGTTCTCCTTCGTATCCGACTTTTTCCACTCCTCGTGGTAAGTTCTCAAATTGCTCCCATACCGATGCTTAACATCCACCATTTCCAAGAAATACTGCAGATCCATGATCTTGGCAGCCTTCTGGCGTTGCATCTTAGCCTCCAGCTTTCGCTTCCGCCTCTCCTCTCGTTCCTGCTCAGGCGTGTTCTCATCATCCTCACTACTATTAGATTCCGAGTCCTCATCCCCTCCCGCTCTCCTCGTAATCAGTCCAATCTTCTTCCAATTCTGCCTCGCAACATTGACTGTCCCCGAACCGTGCACATTGCTCGCCGGAATGTCCTTCCCAACCTTACTATGCTCCATATTGCCCCTCGCCCTTGGCTTTGTCAGGTTGCGATACTGAGCTTCCCGAATAGCTTCAACCCACCGCGTACTCGGGTCCAGACTCAGCCCATTCAACATCCTGCGCTCCCGATGGCCTCTATAATTCCTCTGTATCATATTCGCAGCTTTCTCTCTCTCCTCATGATCCAGGTCCCCAGATAACCGCTGCATGATTTCCTCTTCTTTCTTCTCCTGGATTTCCCCAATCCGCTGCACCGTGTTGGGACTCGGTACCTCCAGACTGTCTAGGTATTCCTGGTGGCTGCTACTCTGCGTCGAACTCCCTGTCGAAACCGAGATTTTCGAGTCGCGCTTTTTCCGGTGCAAGGAAGAACTTGATCTTCTTGATTTATGAGCTTGTGGAGGTCGTTTATGTACAGTGTTGTTGTTTTGGTTGCAGTTTTGATTGTTGCGGTCTTGGTGAATCTTATCGGGAACCGCGGGGCAAGTATTCGTGGTGGGGGGAGGTTGGAGCGTCATAATTTAGATTAATGTTGGCAATTCGCTGCCAAGGCAAGGGATCTTTTTCGGAGGGGCAAGTTTGGGCAAGCTGCAGCATGCACGCGTTCGTTGTGGCTGGCTGGCGGGGTAGAAGGTGTAGCTTGAGTCCAGCCCTCACTCTTTTCCTCTCCATACGAGAATACTGGAGTTGGAGCAGTTTAAAGCTGAAATATCCGCGTCGGATGAAGAAATTAAGTTCAAGGACTCGTAATTGCGGGAATTAGACGTAAGATCCGAGTTCTGCAGTAGCAACAGCATAGATGCCTTGGATAGCCGTTACTTGTTCGTTCGTTCGTTCGTTCGTTTCTTGCTTGCTGACTTTGCAGAACTGTCTCTCGTAGCTCTCCTTGATTTCGTGGCTTCGTTGCGTAGAATGCGTAGGCAAGTGTGGCCGAAGTAACACGACCTAGAATCGAACCATCCATCCACCACCTCTCAGGGCAAAGTGCCGATGCCCATCTTCTTTAACATTTTTCTCCAGTTCAAGACGAACCAGGGACCAAGCTCTGAGATCTGGCAAGGCTTAGCAAAATCTCCTCCATGTTGCGCGTATGGCGTTGATTTTCCGACGGTCTCTTGGAGGGTTCTCGGTGTTGCCTTGCCCATGCGAAGAGTCAGAAGTGACAGGGACCCGCTGTAGTTGCACTAATTTCTGGAACCAACGGCACTGTCAGCGAGTTAGCAGCCGCTATTAGTGATTTTTGACATAGAAGTAAAGCTTATTTGAGCAAAAATTGGGTCTGAATTGACTTCTCGGCACTGGTATACGCTGCCGTACGAGACACGAATCCGGAGGACAACAAGGGAATCCTTCCCCGAACCTATTTATGTATGTATGTGTTTTCACTTTTACAGCTTGACAGGGGATTTCAGGTCTCGGTAAGTTGGTGTTCCTGGTATGTAGAAACACTTTTGATATTATTGATCTTGTGAAGTCAGGTAATAATCATGCTGAAGCTTTTAGAACACTGGCGGTCATCTACTTATGCAACATAAATCCCACGACACCTGTCGATATGCGTCCAATTCGCTCTTCTTGTCAACGCCAGTCCAATGCTCGAGTTTGGTATCCCGCTCTCTTTTTCTGCAACCTGTCCTTCCTCCATCCGACACTTCGAACGAACAAGTCTATTAATGCTTATGTTAAATGATATAGTGCTGTAAAGAATAGACCTCCCCGAATCATGACCTTCGTAATAGTCACAGCAAAACGACTGCAACATCTTCTTCGCCCCACAAGGTAGTGTTGAACTAGGCTTCTGGGCCAGCCCGCACCTAGACTGCCGTTCTACCCGTCTAGTCCGCTCTTTTGCCATGTCCATTTGTCGTCTTGGCATTGCCGTTGGCAGCCTTGGCTTTCTCCTGATTGGCAACCAACTTGTTCGTTGGAATTGTCAAGCAGTTGATGCCCAAGTAATCGCAAATGCTGTTGATGACCAAGAAAGCCCAGCGGAAGTAGACGATTAAAGCAAAGACCAAGTAGCCCCGTAGGTACCAGAGCTCAACAAAAGCACTGACTTGAGGTAGACCAATCCGTGGGAGGTTACCCAGGACAGCACCGCCAACCAATGGAGTGAGCATGACCGTCCAGTAAGGGAATGGTTGGCGCGTAAGATGTGCCAGAATGATCTTGGTCGTCATTCTACCGAAGACAAAAGACATGGTCAAGCAGAAGAGGACCAAGTGGTTGTCCGGCATCAATGTCGAATATGGAGAGAATAGCCAGGCGCCGATAGAGAACGTGAAAACAGCCATAGGGGTCCACTCCAAGAACACCGGCATAACTGGGAGGTTGTCTCTCCGGCGAGCTTTGACAACATTGATAACACAAAATGGAACATGAGCTCCAAATAGAGATACAACAAGGATAGGTACCCAGAGATCCCTGACCGAATAGGTACCAAAAAATTCATGGTATCCAAAAAAGTAGTGATGTCCAACTAGATCCGTGATTCGATGGGTCCAGATTTCCGGACCGTAGTATCCTGAAAGGATCATTAGGGTACAAGCAAGAATTAGACCTTCGGTAGGTCCGTTGAAAACACCCAGGTACAAGGTGTGAGTGTGGTATGTCTCCCAGGTAGAGAAGAACATAGGAAGACATGGGATGAGCGCCGTGAATATTCCGGCTTTCGATGTCCCCAAACCCATCGCTGCAGTCTCGCATAAGCTGGCCAGGGTGCAATTGAGCGAGTCGATACCATGGTCGAAAAGTTCTCCCAAGCCACTAGATGTGCCAGTTCTTCGTGCTTGTTTCCCATCCACATTGTCCATCGTTGAGTACATCCAGAGGCCAAAAGCGAAGCTGTAGTACAGCCATGACGGTCCCTAGAGCGCGCTGTCAGCACTTGATATTCCCACAAAGAACGGAGTAGCATACAGGTCCCACCAAATCCGGCATCCATATCACAAGGCAGATCACATTGGAGAGAATGAAGAAGAATCCCAGCAATGTCACCATGTTCGGTGCAAGCCATAATGGCAAAAGTTCCACGAATGCATTCCACTATGTTTGTCTCAGCATATTTCTTCCGCGTATTGTGAAGGTCGTGGTTCGTACATAATGTTTGAGGATATAATTCGAAATCAGGGACTTGTCCACACTCGAATATTTGTAGGACTTCAAATGAACCAGGGCTTCTTCAGAGACGCACTCGTGCGCTGCCTCCTCTATCACGGTACATTCGTTAGCATGAAGCTCTGCCGACACATGCTTGGAGGTTCTGATACGTACTTTTGCTCGGCGCCATTGGGGACTTGGGGGTTGTGACAGGTTGAGGCAAGAGAGCATGCGGCTCTGTCTTGACCGCGAGTAAATTTAGGGGCCGAATTCTGGATAGGGTCAGTCGGATCACGCTCCGACGTCGGCGAGAATGGTGGAATATACGAAGGGTTGTTTGAAGATGCAGCTGGTCATCGAGGCATTGTCTTTTGGCAAAGGGGAGGAGTCGCGGATGGGCCGGTTAATAAATGTTGAAATTGGGATTTCGTGAACCCTGCAAGATTGATTCGTGGAGTCCTCGGTCGGTGGTCGTCATCCATCCGCTGCACGTGAAGGGAGGCTTGAATCCAATTCATCAGCTCTTACGATGAGTAAAGAGGTTGCAGCTGTTGGTTTATTCACAGAAACTCGGTTCTTCTTCACGTTTGGTGCCACTACAAATGTGTTGGTTTGGTGCAGCATGGCAAGTGCCTCCCTTATCAGTTCCTCGGCTTGTTCCAGCGCTTTTAGTATACAGCGTATCCCCCAGTGTAATTGTCTAGCGTACTTTTATGACATCTGCTACTTTATGTGTCTTCCGTGTTTCTTAAATCCTCACAGCAAATTGAGTCGGCTCCTTCTTAGAATGATGTCTAGCGATTAATTTTAATAATCCTCAGCAGTAAGAGCAGCAAATGTCACAAAACCGTTCTAGACAATCAAACGGGGTGGGGGGAGGTTTCACTGTATTGTATTGAGACACGAAGAATAGCCAAACGTTGGGATACCGGACCTTGAGCAGTTAGTTCCTTCTCGAATCTCCTCATTGCGACTTTCATTCGCCTGCTTCCAAGTTATTTTCCTGATTCAGTTGCTTTAGACCACTTTCATCACATACCGATCAAATCCTGAATCTGCCCTCTGCATTTGTTATTAGGCAACACAAAGGCTTGATCGCCAGGTCGTGCAGTCTCTATCAGGAGGACACTCTCGACCCGGGCATCACAAGCAACGGTTCGGCAGTGGAGAAGTCATCTATCAGACAGCTAAATGCTTTCAAGCATTGATTATTTAATTCGATCCCTCCGAATAAGTTTCGCTGACTGCCGCTTCATTACCGATTATGATAGAGGCTGATTCCCTCTGCTCTGTGGTAACGCAACTAAGAACACGCTGAAAATGCTAAGACCAAATACATTCCAAATACATCGCTAAACAAACGCATGTGTGTGTCGTCGAGACTTGTGGCTTCAGAATCAGGCCACTCGATACAACAAATCGATCGAAAAGAACCGAAGACGAAGTCGTCCTACATGACCAAAGCAAATCCGGCGAAAAGACCAGCGAACACAACAGCGAAGCTGTAGCTGCGGCCAATGTCCAGTGCCATTTGTGCACCATTCTGCTTGGTGTCTGTGCCAGTAGACTGAGCACCAGAGGCAGCTGTTGTGGTTCCGGCATCGCCTCCAAGTCCGTTGTAGACAACCTCTCCTCCTGCACCAGTTGTTGCACCAGCTGGGACATTGGTGGCAGTAGAGGAAGCACTGCTTGTGATGTTGACTCTGGTGGGGTTTTGGGCTCCGCATGGATGATCGGTTCTGCAAGCACTTTGGCATGGTGTGTTGCCATTGCACGCTGCCACGCACTGGTTTCCGTATTCTTGACATTCGAAGTATGGGAGCGTCTGGGAGTATTCGCTTGCATTTGGGCTCAATCCGTTCCCACAGATACACTCGTAGGACAGTGCTTCCTGCTTAGAGTTAGCATTGAAGTCTCACTACTTCATCGAAAATCTTACAGGATCACAATCATTGGCAGCAGTGGTCGAAGATTCACCCGAAAGTTGCAGGCAGAGCAGAGGACATGAAGCAGTCTGCGAGGAGCACCATCCTTGACGGGTGGGCAACGAGACACTATCCGGGTTGATGGTATAGACTGCCTGGGAATTGACACTCATCGAGAAGAGTGCGGCAGCCAAAATGGCAGCGGAGGTCCTGAGTGAAGGCATGTCGGAGGATGAGTGGACTGAATGTGTTGAGAATGGAATCGAGATTCGAAGGATTATCTGAATGGATTTAAAGGATTATCTGAATGGTACTGTCAGTTACTGATTACTGATTGAAGATTTTGCTTCGCAGATCAACATCTGACTGAAACTGGTGAAGGTGTGATTGAGCAGGTCGTTCCGTTTTACATATTTTCGTTCCATGTTGATGATACTCATCACCCAATGTGGCGTGGCCGTACATACAGTTGAGAGACAACAGCTGGGGCAGCAACGGTGGGGAATGTGGTTCGAGACTCATACCTTTTTATACGGATACGAAGAATTCGAGATCGAGCGAGTGAGATCTCGAAAACCAAGCAGAATGTTAAAAAGATAGGAACCAAGAACACAAGCGAGTGGTGATATTCAGTCAACGAGAGCAATGGACAACCAAGTGAGGAGAAGGAGGAGACCACATCTTATGAAAGTCTCCATCCCCAAGCCCCGACCACCTCGAATCAACAAAATCGCCCGAATCAAGATGTCGCGCCTTGACTAGGGCCGCCACTGGAGATGCAGAAGGACTGTTGTAACTCAGTTTAGTTAGTACTGACGACCACCAGCCAACCGGAGGTTTGATTGTGAGCTGACCCCAGCCAAAATAAGTGATAGCGCGGAAAGGGTCTCACTTGGCTGCACAGTTCTCGACCAGCTCCCCCTTGGAAGTTCCATGATTAGAACGGTTCACATGCACCAGACTTCGTGTTGAAGAAGCCATGTGCATGATATCGTATGCATCACGACTGAGAAAATCCACCCTACTCGCCACCTCTATTCTCAATGAAAGCACCACGAAGAGTGGGAGACCAATGGGAAAACAAACACAGCTGAGAGAGCTCCAATGTTTCGCTACGGAGGAACTGGCGAACAGGCGAAATTGGAGACCGCCCGTGGTTCCCGAATCTTAATATGTAATCCCTGTAGAACAATGAATTTAAAGCTTTAGACTCGGAAAGGGGCGCGATATCTCCACCATTTGAAAAGAGTCTAAATCCATACAGCCAAGCTCACAACAACGTTACCGAGATCTGCAGAATTAAATGCGTTTCAAACAAAAAGCAAACTACTCCAAGCCGCTGAAGAAAGAGATCGATCTCGGGGTTGGATTTTGGAGACGAGGTTGGAGACCCCTTTTTTCGTTTATTGTTGGGCGGGAGGACAGCCAGTAATATCGGTGGGGGACTCGGGCGAGGAGGCTGAACGATCTGGACAAACGAGCAAGGATAAACACGGCAGACGAAGGCAGTAGTCGGTAATCAGCGCAAGTGCTTGGGCAGCATCCCCAACATATCTCATCAACACCAAACTCGACTCGATTTCAGCCTAGACTCAACCCCAGACATTCCAGGCTTCTCCAGCCTGCCGTTGGCATGGATGGAGGCCATCCTCAGTCAACAATCAAATCATGGCCGCGCAAATGGTGAGCCTGCCGACACGCGCAAACAAGGACTTAGTACGACGACTACGTCACACGACGAACACGAAGGAGGCAAAATTGATTCTCCTGTAACTTCACCAGTGAGCTCGCCGCCGTATTGGGTTCAGTCGCACACACGATCCTTCTCGAATATCTCTGTTGAATCGATACCGGCAGGCGCAATAACGCTACAAGATAATACGGATGAGGGCGACTCAAAGAACAAAGCATGCTGGGCGAGGAGTGTATACATCGAGGACCATGTAATAATTAATGGAAGCAGAACTGGCATTGGGGCATTTGTAGTCTGGAACATCACCGTGGAGACTCTGCGGGTAGGTACCTCGAGGCGCAGGAGCAGTAGTTGGGCTTGTGCTTACAATGCATTGTAGGGTGGTTCCATGCGGATTCGTAAACGATACTCGGAGTTTGACGACCTGCGAGACAAGCTGCTCCAAACCTTCCCAAATTCCAAGGCTGCGATGCCTCCACTGCCTCCAAAGAGCGTCATCTCAAAGTTCCGGCCAAAGTTTCTGGAGAATCGGAGGAGTGGCCTACAATACTTCCTCAAGTGAGTGCTCTGGTCCATTTTCACTGGAAGGAGTCTAATTGGCATAGTTGCATACTGCTCAACCCTGAGTTCTCTGGATCTCCTGTTCTCAAAGAGTTCCTATTTTCTTGAGCATACTTCAGTACCTGTATTGTACCTAATTGTACATTGAATATGGCGTTCATGGTGGGAGACCAATATGTACTCGAGCATTTTTGCGGGCGTTGTTCATGGGGTCATCCTAAGTATATAATGATAAATCTGATATCCCAAGAGTCATTGAATGAGTGATCTTGGAAAGCAAAAGAACTCTTGGTTCAATTGCTTGAGAATGAAGCTCAAACCTGAAGTGCTGTTCCAGCTATCAGGGCATTTTGCGGATACTCGGCATAGTTCGGCCAGAGGATAACGACCTTTCTGAGTGATTGTTAGCATATCATAAGCTTGAATTCTAAAAGCTATGAAATTGAATTCCAACTTAACAACTAGATTGTTGTGAATTCGAATCCACGGATCATGCAAGAACGGACTATCATGCCACATCACGTGAGCCTTAACGTCATCAACTTTCGAGTGCTCTCCGAACGCCCTGGCTTCACCAGCTAAACTCATCAACTTCACAGAATCATAATCTTTCAAAGCTAAAAACGCTACTCAAGATGGCCCTCGCTCCAAAATTCGCCGGTCAAAAGTTCACGGCGTCAAATGCTCCTACACTCCACACACTAGAGCTATATCTCGACTATGTTTGTCCCTTCTCGGCCAAGATGTACAACACAGTCTACAGCTCAGTCTTCCCATTGATCAAGCAGAAGTACGCCTCGAAAGTCCAGATCCTATTCAGACAGCAGATCCAGCCATGGCATCCATCTTCGACTTTGGTGCACGAAGCCGGGGTTGCCGTACTTAAGCTCCAACCCAGCAAGTTTTTCGAGTTCAGCAAGGTACGTGCATACTTCTCAATTTATCATGCTCTTGAGAGTAGGGTGTTTATGAATACTTTGTAGGCACTCTTTGATGACGCCAAATCATTCTACGATGTCAATGTCGTCAACGAGACTCGGAACAAGACATACGAGCGTCTTGCGAAAATCGGAGGTAAAGTTGGCGTCAATGAGCAAGAAATGTACAAGCTATTGCACATTTCAGACAAGCCTGCTGAGGACGGCTCTCTGAACACCGGCAATGGTGTCACCAATGAGCTGAAGGTCTTGGTCAAGATGAACCGGATGCAAGGCGTTCACGTCACTCCCACTGTTGTCTTTGATGGCGTGGTTGAGAATGGTATAAGCTCGAGCTTTTCTGCTGAGCAATGGGAAGAGTGGTTGGAGAAGAACGTTGCGTGACTCGACGACGGCGAGAGTAGAACAAATGTTAGTATGAAGGGGAGATTATGAGTTTATGGAATCGACAGCTTTTGCATAACTGTCTGCTCAGACGTACTGCCTTCTTCGACTGCCGTCGCCATCGGAACAAGATTGCCTGCAATGTTCTCGAAATTTGAGATGACATTGATATGACAGAACCATCGCCATCTTAGGGATGCCATCCGCTCGACTTGCTGCCTATTTTCAATTAGTCCGCCAACTACACACTCCATTTTCTAGCTTCTTATCTACTTGCAGATATCAAAGCCGTTCAATGATGCAATCTACTGTTCGACTGGGCGACCTTTTCTTTCGTTTCGAATTTTCTAACGCTTTTCTGTTCGTTAAAGTTTGTCTACAATCCAGTCCCAGCATCATGGGGACGGACTGGCCATATTTGGCCTACGCCAAATGTTGAGCAAGGACAAGCCTTCAATGTTCTAGACCACCTCACATTCAGTCTGAACGAATGAATGAAGCCATTGATAGTCACGTGAAGTGGACAAGCTTCATATTGAGCTCTGGCTAAGATCGTCGGCGCCCACGCCACAATGTACGTGAAGATTGATTGGAGGATTACAACGACACCTGCTTCCTCGTCCCAAGTCTAAAGGTCCGTTCCATGTTGGCTAGCTAGACCAGTTTACTACCATTTATCTACAAGGTGAGTTGTCAGCACTATCCTTATGAGGCAATATTTCTGCAGTTCGTCAAGATCCAGGTCAAGTTGGCGGAGGCTGAGCCAGCACCCTCAGTCAACCTTTTTGTCTCGACGTCTAAGAGGATTGGACTCTTGAATCTGTCGATGACTGAAGCCTCGTCTGATTGTTCTGTATTTCCATTTGCGCTCTTGACTTCTTCCTCAATAGAGACATCCTACCTTACCGGCAAGAAACCTTCTGGCAGATGAAGATGGTATCCGCGGTGTTGTCGAAGTCGACTTGCCTCCTGCTCCCTTTCCTTGCGCCAATCGTCTTTGCTCAAGACGCACCAACGCAATGTTTTGTCATTGATGGAGCAGCAGCGGATAACTCTGGATACCGATGTGACAACTCGACGGCAGGAAACAGCGCGTGTTGCGCAGCGGGGGCAACTTGCTACTCAAACGGCCTTTGTAAACAGGATAATGGACCTACGGTAGACTATCTCCGCGTAGGCTGTACGGACCAGACGTGGGAAAATCCAGCATGTCTAAATCAGTGCGCAGCGTGTAAGTACATCATAGCTGGAACCGAATCGCAACAAGCAAACTGTCTCGCTGACAGTTCTCAGTCGCAAATGGCTCAACGGCTGGTGTTCGTTTCTGCAACGGCGACATCACAGAGACGACTTCCTACTGCTGCGACGATGGCTCTCAAGGCATAGGCAGTTTCCATTGCTGCGATAGCCCGACATCCATCTTCCGCATTAGTCCAGCTGCTACGATCCTCGCGCAGATGCCTCTGTCGCAACTCAGAACCACAACTTCGTCATCCTCATCCTCATCTAGGACAAGCACATCATCAGCCACGACAACCACTAGCGCCCCGGCAACAAGCACACCCGCCTCGTCATCCGGCGGCGGATCATCGAATGGTGCAGCAATAGGTGCTGGAGTTGGTGTGCCTGTAGCAGTCATCGCGCTCGGTATCATAGGGTTCTTCTTCTGGCGACACAGACGGAATAAGAAGCGCAGCCAGACCTTCGAATTGCAGAATAATGGGCCGGATAATGCATACGCAGCAAGGGGAGTAGGAGGAGGAGCGACAGGTGGATACCATGATAATCATACGCCGCCGCCGGTGCAGGAAGCGGAGGGCTCGCCTATGCCGGCGCAGAAGAAGGGGTATTTTGGTGGGAGGGAGTACCAGCCTGCGCCGCAGGAGTTGCCGAGTCAGAATCAGGTGCATGAGATGGGGTCTTGATGTTGTGGGATTTGCATATTTAGTTTAGGGGAGTGGGAGGGGCGGGGAAGGCGAGGGAGGTGTTTTGATCTGTCACTTCTTCTTGATAGGGAGTTGAGACAATGGAACCGAGAATCAGGAATCGAGAAACTCGGAGGGGGATCGATGTTTTGTTTCCACGGTATAGGCTGTGTATTTTGCAGAGCGAGGGCGTTCGGGACAACAGAACAATCGAAGCTATCTTCAAGTCACATTCCAAATTGAGTTTGTTTGTCCGTTCCTTTTTTAATAAGCTTGACATGGAGTCATGCAAGGATAATTTTAGCCCTGTTCTAGACTGTTTCCACTTCCTGGTTAGTGATCGGCTGCTTTCTTTGCTTTCCAATCCCAAGTTTTGGTTCACTGGTCCATGATAGACTGAAGAGAAGGAAAAGATTCTGTTGGACCTCGCTTTATGGGTAAAGGATGACAATTTCTAAGAGACCATATCGCAGGCAGGAAGTCCTGTCAATATCATCCTGAATGCGCAAAGACTGTTCCTTCACTCGACCTGCTCTAAGAACTCCTCATTAAATCTATTTCTCGGAGCCAATATTCGGATTCTATACTGAGCATGTTTCGGACGCCTCAACTAAAAGCTTGAGATGATGTCTCTTCGCTCTACGGTCTGAGAGTCGTCATCGAAATGCCATCTGGCATCCCATTCCAAGGAACTCATCACACGATTGGATGAACCATCTTACCGGAAACTTCCAGATGATGCAGTCTCGCCCCGGAGATTCGTCGCCGCAATGGAGCGAGTAAGTGACAAAGGCCGAATGACGCACTTGTGCGGACGCTCACCTTGGGAAAGAATGCGAGGAAGCTCAAATGATGTTCATTTAAGCTTTCGGCTTCTCGAGGTTCGTCAGCGAGGAAGACGGCATTGAGAAAATGCGAAGCAGCCTTGAATTCGAAGCAAAAGCTTAATGTGTAGTAAACAGCTGGACAGCTAGCTCGGGAGGTAGAAGATTATATGCGAGGTACTCGGGCTGCGGGCTACGAGCGACATTCCAGCTCCGAAAGACTGCGAAGCTTAAGCCTTACAAGCTTAATTGGTCGCCACGTCCAAACCCTAAGCTTATATCCAGTGCCCAAGAGGCTCGGAGACTTAGCCTGGAGTATGTTGTGGTGATTTTGATTGGATGGAATTGGATCTGAAAAGGTTAGTAGGTTGGGCTGCAAGCAATATTTGGTTTCGTTTCGTTTCGTGCAGGGGCTAAGCGAGGCTGAGGGGATTGTTTGGGTTGGTTCGGTACTGGTATGGTGTTGTGAGTCGTGCGCACGGGAGAGTTCGTGCGGTGTTTCGAAGCTAGATACATGCTCGGGCTGGGGAGAGTGGAAACATTCGGGTTTGCGAGTTTAGGACGGGTATCGTGAGTCTGGTTGGTGAGAAGTTTGCAGGTGTTGGGCAATTGTAATCTTATATATTGATGGGTGTATCGCTGTCCTTCTTGTTGGCTTCTGCACGCCCTGTTGTGTTGTTGTTTTCTCGCTTAATCGTAATTCTACCCAATTCAAACTTTACCGAATTTGCGACTTCGACATGAGGGCTTTCACTTTCGTCCAAACGCTGCTCCTGCTTTCTCGAACAGTATGGTGTGCGACCACGTTGGAGGTTGGATCTGGGAAGACTTTCACCACTGTATGTTACGACTCGATTTGCGTACTTGAAATGATTCATATAGAACATTAGCTGATCCATTGTGGCTAGATTGCAGATGCATACGCGAAAGCCGTTGAAGGCGACACCATCATGGTCTTCCCAGGCACATACAGCGAGAAAGTCACCATCGACAAGGACAACATAACGATGAAGGGCTCTACATTCCCAAGTATGGATCCAACCGCGAACAAGGCTACTATCACAGCGGCGACGTATGCGAAGGATGTGAAGAACAACGATGCTAGTGGTTCGTCTTTTCCTTTTACATCCAGATGCGCACCTCTTATAAGTCTTGAGACTGACGTGCGTTCTGCATTCACAGCCACCGTTCTAGTGACTGGCAACAACTTCGCCCTCTACAACATAAACATTGCCAACACAGCCGGCACAGCCAGCCAAGCCATTGCCCTCTCCGTCAAGGGTACCGAGAATGGCTTCTACGCCAGCAGCATCACCGGCTTCCAAGACACACTGTACGCACACTCTGGAAGTTCGTTCTATGGTAGTTGCTCTGTGGAGGGTGGTGTGGACTTCGTGTTTGGAATTACAGGGCAGGCGTGGCTTCAGGGATGTAAGATTGGTGTGTTGAAGGAGAAGGGAACGATTACGGCGCAGGGGAGGACGAGTGCTGGGGATATGGGGGAGATCGTTTTTGATAAGGCGTGAGTTACCCTTTCCTTTCATTTGGCTGTTGGAAGAGAGCAGTCGGCTGACATTATGATCTGTAGGAAAATCACGACGGGAGCTACTGCTGCATCCACTGCTAAAGGGACGAACTTTCTCGGGCGACCATATGGAAACTTCTCGCAGACTGTCATTCAGAATAGCGACTTAGGGGGTGTTATTGCGCCTGAAGGTTGGGAAGGTATGTTCGATAAGTTAGACATCTATGCTTTTCTTGAATGTATGCTGACGCCGATATGTAGTTTTCAGAGAAGGCCAAGACACGAGTAATGTTCTCGCAGCAGAATTCAAGAATACCAACGGCGATGGTACGAGAGTTGGATTTGCGAGTATGCTGGATGCGCCGGTGAAAATTGAGTCGATTCTCCCAGGGTACAAGAAATGGGTTGATATGAATTTTGTGGGTGTTAGTGCACCGTGATATCTGTTTTGTCTGTTTGGTGTTGGTTGGTAGGGGATCCCTTTTGGGTTTGAGCCCGTTTGATTCCTTTCGAGTATTATTCTCCATCTAAGTAATTCATATCTACCATATCCCAGGTGTTTTTAATACAGCATCCCGTTCGATTGTTTCGATGAATTCATTTCAGGTATGTTTCATTCGCTGGCTGGAGAAGGTACGGAGATACTTCACTTGCGCCTAATTACTTAAGGTTATCTGGACCCAAGCAGCTGGGACAGAAATCTTGCCAAGTCTGGAGAATTGTCTTTCGAAATCAGCCCATCGCCCGGTCCAGCCAGTGAAGGCTTGAAAATGATCCAGTGTACGCAGACAAAAACAGCCGATTACTTAAGCGAAGATTTATCGAATGATGTTCGGGGACAGCTCCGCGCCAGATGATTCGACAGCAGCGAATAGGTTTGTCTCACAGACCGTCCAGGGCAGGGCAATCGGAATTCTGAAAATGCCCATGTGCCCATGTGCCCATGTGCCCATACGGAGGTACTGCATCGGCAGAAACCCCACTGACATCATCTGCAGCGGTCCGGCAAACCTTCGTCGCAAATCTTGTATCGCAGAGTTGGAAAGATAAAACAACAACGAGGGGATGAACTGGCTTGCGACTTTCTAGTAAAGGAGATCAATTGAATAACGGTCGAGCATCCGTATAAATGATAGTATCTTGGGGGACGGGATCAAAAGGCTGGTTTCTAGAACGTGAGCGGTGAGCCCCTAGGGTCAGCCGCGATTACAGCGATTCCCTGGGCTTTATGCAAGATGCGGTAACCTGGAAGGTTGAAAGAGGACGACAGGCATGTTCTGTAAGGCTAAAATGCCGTGGCATAGAACAACATTTTACATCTGACGAATATACACGATGGCACTTAATTGTATGAGGAGAATAGGAAGACGAGCAGTCCATGGCTTTTTGTATATCGGAGAGGGATACCTCATTCTGTATCTGTCCCCTTCCGGTCATTAACTAGCTTCCTGCCAATAGTTTGGAGCTCTGGGAAAGGAATGGAAGGCTGTACTGTATTCAACTTGGCACGCCAATCAAGAGCTTCACCAAGCTCGCGCTCTTTTACCTTCACCTCCACCTCTACTCCACTTCGTTGATTCCCCCACGCGCATCTTGACTCGAGAAACAACAACATCTTCGGGGCTTCCTTTTACTGAGCTTGCTCCATCATCACTTTAAAGACCATTGCACCGTGTTGCAACTCGAGCCCTTCTCTTGCCTGGTGCTGGGGATTACAGTACAGCGAATCAACTTTACCCCTCCGATCCAAGCCCGGGCCGTACCTTGCCTTGCCTGATCTTTGTCGGCGCATTTATCAATTTGAGGAGGGTGCTAACAAATACCCTGGTCTGCCATCGAAGCTGGACGTTGGTCCTCCGTCGCTACATGACCCACGACCCATCCATCCATCCATTGCCTTCCTTTCACGCCCTCCAACAAGCAGCCAGCTTCCCCCAAATCTGGCTCTCCCGCGTCGTTGCCTTGCTGTCAGTCCCCCGACTGCAGCTCCCCGTGCATGCAAGGCTAGGTCAGCGTGGTCCTATTGTTGCATTTTGGCTTGCTACCATCCCCCCCACCAACCCAGCGTGAGCCGTTGCAAACTCACCATTCAGTGCCAGCCTGGAGGAATTCCATTGTCAGGGTTCCACGAAGGAGGTGCACGTCACTGCCCAGCCGCGGCAAGATTTCGGTGTAACCTCGACTTGTCTGCATCTGTTCTGCTGGGCGGGTCAACCTGACATTCATGAATCCAGAACCAAAATCGATCTTCACGTCCCAGAGAGATTTTACCAGTCAACCAATTCGCGAACGGATATCCCCTCCTTCGAACACGACCCCGGCTCCTCAAATCCCGACTTCTACATTCGAGCAAGACATTATCAGGGAGGAGGCTCAGGAAGTGCGCCCAGAAGACGACCCCACGAAACTTGTCCAGAGAGAGTCTGCGGAGGTGACAGGTCTGTCCAGAGGCCGTCTTCCGTCAATCAATCTCCCCGAGGTAATTGCTCAAGCAAACCATCCGGCCTTGTCTAGCAATACACCGAACACCAAATCGTCCAGGCCAAGACTAGATTACCCTCCTACTCGAACATCACTCCTACCAAGAGAAGTACCGCATGCCTCGAAACATCCAAGGGCGGAGGATAAAGGTTCAAGGCCAGTCTCTACAGAGCGGCCGCAGAAAAGGAACCGACCCAAGTTATTAAAAACACGCCAACATACCCTCGATTCAGAGATTCTACAGACAGCGATTTCTAGGAAGGTACAAGGTTCTCCACCTTCACCTCTATTCTTTTCGTCGCAACACTCCAGAAAACGGCCATTGCTTCCTCCTAGTTTCTCCAGCGCCGAAGCTGCGGCAGCCATGCTGAACAGAGCTCGAGATGAGCCTGGAGGGGTAACAACGCTGAAGCTGGCTCGAGGAAGCCTCAGCAATTCTAGTCCTCCACGCGGTTCAAGTACGCACGGGATCTTGAGCGAACGAAGCAGGATATCTCGAAGCCCCGAAATGAATATGAAGTCCTCTGCAGGTATGCAAACGTTGGAGGGAGTTGGGGTTGTTGAGATACTCGAGCAAGACGAAAGACCTACTTTCATTATCGACCTGGCAGACACTACAAATTTCACACCGGGCAGCCCCTTGCAATTAGTTTTTGCAAATGTGGCGCTTTGTGCATATGAATCTGTCTTAGACATGGTTATGGGCAAAGCAGACCTAGATAGTCCTGGCGTTGCTGTGACGAACGATTTCCCCGAATTCAAGGCATGGGCTTTGAGCTATGTCAAAAATGGTGAGAGTATGGATGTATGCTTACCCTCAATGAAGTACGGGGGCTTCACATGGAATTGCAGCACATTGCGGAAACGGCTACGTCTCATCAGTGGGAGCAATAATGCCAGCAGCGCCGCGATACCATCGGGGAGCAGTTCAAATGGGGCTTTGAGCGGTTCGTCGACTGTGAGTGAGCGGCTCCGTGGATCGACAGTGACACGGCTGCCCCGATCTCCTCTGGTCCAATCGACTGAGCCTTCAGATTACTTCGGCGATGCTGTTCCCATTGCAAATTCTGGAGCAAGCACACCTTCTCAGCAAGATATCTCAAGCTCCGTAGAATCGAGAGAAAACGGGGCCGAATCACCTCCGAGGCAGGCAATGCTTGCGTACCAAAGCGAAGATTTGACAAGCGAGTTGATGCGCATCCGTTATCCTGAGAGTTCTTCTTTCGACTGGACAAGGATTCCGATTTCTGCCGCTCTTCCTAGACATGTTCAGTTCGCTCGGTCTATTGATTGGGCTTCGACGGCTCTTGGACCAATTGAAAATTGGGCTTTTGATTTGAGAGCTATGTGCAATCTGTATTGCTCCCTTCCCCCTTCTAGATGTAATCATTTCATAGAGGGATGAAATCTGGTTGAAGAACATATACTGATCAATGCCGTCTAGTATTATGGGTTCTCCGCATCCTGCTGCAATGTATTGGGGCGATGAATTTATTGCCATTTACAATGAGGTGATTATCTAGCACTAAGTTGAAAGAGCAAAGCTAATCAGAGCAGGCATATATCTTACTAGCTGGTCAAAAACATCCTCAATTGATGGTTAGATACTCTGCGTGCTTTCTAATCGGGGAATGTATTGAAGAAAAATGCTGACATAGGCACTACAGGGTCAAAGTTATAAAGCTGCATGGGCTGAGATTTGGCCAGAAATCGAAGGAGTCTTCAACAATGCAAAGAACTCGGGGCAATCAACGATGAAAGATGATGACTGTTTGTTTATAAAAAGAAATGGGTTTCTAGAAGAATCCTACTTTTCATGGTCAATCATTCCATTGATCGGTGAGGATGGCTCGGTCGTTGGGCTTTATAACCCTGCCTTCGAAAAGACTCGACGCAAGATCGCTGAGAGAAGAATGTTGACGTTGAGAGAGGTCGGAGAAAAGACTGCAACTGCTCGTGAGGTCAAGAGCTTCTGGGGGCAGGTCATCAAAGGACTTGAATACAACGGTATGTACTTAATTAATCTATGTCTGACCGACGCTGACTTTCTCCAGAGTATGACGTGCCTTTTGTATTCCTTTACTCCGTCAGCGAAGAAAGCGACAGTGATCTAAGCTCCATGCACTCTGGCTCGCTCGCGCAGACACCACAGTGTATTCTAGAAGGCACTTTAGGTGTTCCTCCAGATCATAGGACGGTTATCAGTCCGCTCGATTTGAAGGCTAGCGATGAGAGCTTTGCTCCCTATTTGCGAGAATCCATGAGATACAATAAGACTATTTTATTGACAACCGAAGACGGCAGTCTGTCTTCAGACTTGATCGAGGGTCTCGAATGGCGAGGTTTTGGAGATCCATGTCGAGCAGCTGTTGTCTGTCCAATCCATCCCACAACTGGAGAAGCCATACTCGGATTTCTAGTCATGGGAATCAATCCAAGGCGACCATACGATGATGATTACAGTCTTTTTATCCAGCTCTTGGGCCGGCAATTGGCGACCTCAATGGCTTCCGTTGTTCTGTTTGAAGAGGAGATTAGACGGGGTCAACGTGCTGCTCAACTTGCCGCACTTGACCGGCAAGAACTCTCAAAACAGCTCGACTTACGAACTCGAGAAGCTGTGGAGAGTGAAACAAGGTTCACTCGCATGGCTGAGTTCGCACCCGTGGGAATGTTTATTGCGGATGGATCCGGTGCTATCACCTACAGTAACGATACCTGGTGGGAAATATCGAGACATCCAAGGGGTGTGAACAGTGCAAATACGTGGATGGACAGCATCAAGGACGAAGATCGTGTCGGAGTTGAGGCCATCTGGAACAAGCTGGTCAATAAGAAAACGGTTGTCACGCACGAATTCCGCTTCAAGACCCCATGGCAAGACCGGAACGGCCATAGAAGCGACACATGGGTTCTGATGAGCGCTTACCCCGAGAAAGACCAGGACGGCAAGCTGAAGAGCGTGTTTGGAAGTATCACGAACATCAGTCAACAGAAATGGGCCGAAGATTTTCAGAAGAGAAGAATGGAGGAAGCCATTGAGATGAAACGCCAACAAGAGAACTTCATCGATATGACTTCCCATGAAATGCGGAATCCGCTTTCTGCCATCCTTCAATGCAGTGACGAGATCACCACTTCGCTCATGGAGTTCAAAGCCGGCGATGAAGCATCAAATGCATCCGAGAAGCTCCTGGATACTTTGGAGAATAGTATTGATGCTGCTCAAACAATTGCACTTTGCGCTCAACATCAGGTCAGTATATCAACACAATGAGTAGTACCGAGCTAATCAAATTTTTTTTTTTTCAGAAACGCATTGTTGACGACATCCTAACACTATCTAAACTTGACTCGGCTTTACTCGTAGTAACCCCTGTTTCTGTACAGCCTGTAAGTAGCTCTCATTCTTCATGTGATTGCTCAAAACTCATAAATTTAGGTTGCCGTGGTCCAGCGAGCTCTGAAGATGTTCGAAGGAGAGTTGGATACTAATGACATCGCCATGGAGTTCATGATGGAGAAGTCTTATCTAGATCTGAATATCGACTGGGTAAAATTAGATCCTTCCCGCTTGCTACAAGTTTTGATCAACTTGACAACCAATGCGATCAAGTTCACACATGGGCAGGACAAGAGAACCATTATTGTTAGTGTTGGCGCTAGCAATGAACGCCCTGGTGGGAAGGGCTCAGACGTGTCTTACTTCCCAAGTCGTTCGAAGCGAAAAGATCTGATCACAGAGGATGCGGAATGGGGAACTGGCGACGAGATATACCTTCACTTTGCTGTTCAGGACACAGGACGAGGATTGGATGAAAAGGAAAAGACACTTCTCTTCCAGCGGTTCAGTCAAGCATCTCCTCGTACCCACGTACAGTATGGAGGCTCGGGTTTGGGGCTGTTTATATCGAGAGAACTCACGGAATTACAAGGAGGCGAGATCGGCGTATCATCTGAACGCGGCGTTGGCAGTACATTCGCTTTCTATATTAAAGCACGTAAGGTGGACGGTTTCGCAGAAGATACACCAATAGCTACCACGATTAGTGCTCTACGAAGGAATTCGTCGAATTCCGCCGTCACAATCGAGAGCCGGAAGAATTCGTCTGGCAAAGCAGTTCATCGAGCTCACACCACAGGTCATAGACGGCGTTCTACAATCACTCCGCCAACTTCTTCACCGCCACCACTGCCAGTACCTGGAATTAAGATGGATCATTCTAAGCTCAAGATACTCATCGTCGAAGACAATCTTGTCAATCAGAAGGTCCTGCAGAAGTCACTCAAGAACCAAGGATTCATGACTGAGCTTGCCAACCATGGTGGTGAAGCACTTGAGGTTCTCAAGATGTCTAACTACTGGAGTGGTCGAGAAAAGGATGGGATCGAACTGGCAGTTATCTTGATGGATTTGGAGGTTCGTGTAATCATGCTAATAATTGAAAGAACACTTGCTGACAGGATTAGATGCCCATAATGGATGGTCTTACATGTACCCGGAAAATCAGAGATTACGAGGCAGACGGAACTATCGTAAAGCATGTACCGATCATAGCAGTAACAGCAAATGCTCGCCTGGAGCAAATCGATACAGCGCTTGCTGCTGGGATGGTATGTAGCTTCAACTTCATTGATCCTCAATATCTAATGCTCAGTAGGACAACGTTGTCTCGAAACCATTCCAAATACCACAACTGATTCCCAAAATTTACGAGCTCGTCACTAGAAGCAAAGCAACATCGACAGAAAATGCGCCGCCCGCGGCTCTTACAGAAACAGAGGCAGGGCCATCATAGACCGGGATAGGAAGGGAATGGCTGTACAGTAAACGGGGATTAAGTGCAAGCAGCAGATTTGGGCTTACGCACTGCACGGCGTTGGAGGCGTTGCATTTGAACAAAAAGTTAAGGATATACCATTGAGGGGCGAAATTTGGGCGCATTGCATAAGCACGGATGGATATGCTTGCGGAATACAGAACAAGCTTTTAGGCTTTTGATGAGGTGAGATGAGATGATTGATGATTGAGACTTGTATATACCAAGCATTATGATGAACAATATCACGAAGGTGGCTCGTCGCCATCGCGACTCCGAATGGAAGCGCAGCGAAGCGAACTCGGGCTGTGTCTTCAGCTGGAGGATCAAATGAATGAATTTGGGGGAGCTGAGCTGCATCATAATCCTGATTCGAATCCCACAGTTTGGGTCTATGGTGTCATGCAAGCGAGTGCTTCGTGAAATCCAGGGGGGCTGTAACCTCTTTGGAATCATTCATCGCCATTGCATTGCCTTCCTAGTATGAATCAATTTCACAGGCCACTGTTTACGAAGCAATCCCGTGTCACAATTTGGTCGTCAGCGTCGTCAAGGACGGTACGAAGGAGAACATAGGGATCGGTTACATGATCCGAGATCTTCGGTATACTGAATCAATACCATCACGTACCCGTAGATGGGTATCGAAGATGGGTACCAAAAACAGCGTTCGAGGCTCCGCGATGTCACGGTACAGATGTACGAAGATAAGAATAGGACATAGGAGATGGTACTGTAGATGGAGGATGGTGGATGGTGTGCATTAGCGATGCGATGCGATGCGCTGTTTGCAGGCACAGGTCCGATTGTCAAAATCCCAAGCGATGGTGGGATGGAGGGGTGGAAGGGTGGAAGGGTTGTACGAGGGGTGGCGATTCGATTCATACTGTATCGAGATTATCCTGCTTCTCACTCGCCTTAGACCACCAATACATGTTGATTTGGTGAAGTAGCAGGCTTGCGTTTATGCATGTCAGATTGGCTTCTACAAGGGATATAACGCAAAAGGAGAACAGAAATCATCTCGTCTCGCCTCTGAGAATCAAGCAGTCAGAATTGAAGAATCGGTAGGTAATACCCGGGAGGCAAACGCTGGTGAGTGTGCGAAAGTGACAGACAGCCACGCGCCGAGCTGTCTGTTGGGACTGCCGAGATGAAAAAGTTTATACCGTGCCGGCGGTTCTGGGTTTGATTACATTGCGCGTGTGTTTGGTTCGGTTTGTCGGGAGATGCCCACAGTACAGTGTCATCCAGTAGCACATAGGCCGAAGTCAGCGCGATACGAGTAGGCGAAGCTTTTCATCCTTTCCGGCTTCCGCCTCGCTTCATGCTTCATATCACATCCACATCTACAGCCAGAGACGAGACGAGTCGAATCATATCAACTTGGTGAGATCCTGAGTCCAGTACAAAAAGTCAAGCCCGAGTCAAGAAGAACTGAGACGAGATGAGATGAATTCAATACAATATGAAATGCCACTAGTACTTGGCGCTGTGATTGCCCACATCTAGATCTCCATCGGTACAAGAAGCTTTGTTCCTGGCGCTGGCGCCATTGATTCATCCCAATCCAGGGGGGAAAGTATGGGATGGAACAGGCATTCGATGCATTCGAATGAAAAAGGTTGTTCGATTCCCGGCATGATTCTGAGGGGAAGTGAGGTGATAGCACTAGATGTGGTACGGAACATGTTGGGGCAGGCGCCCGGCATGCGGCCTGCGACCTACCTGCCTGCTCTGATGCATGGAGATGCACATCTTAGAAGATACAACGGCTCTTGTGCGACAAAGTTGCGGAGAGGTTCCAATCGAGGGGGCCAAATCGTGAGTGAGAGCTCGTAAGCGAGAGCCGGGAGGTCTTGATGTCCAGGGCTTGGGCGCTGCTCTTGGTCGCATTCAGCCTAGAGCAATGCCAGCGGACACAGCGGACGGACCTGAGAGAAAGCCAGAGAGAAGACCTGACTGGCCAGACTGGACGACTGATGCTCTTTCATGGTCTCTCAATGGGTGCAGAGGTCTTTGATTGGGCTTCGAGAGAGTGCTAAACGGCGCTGATTGGAGTGATATCTCCTCCCCTGTAACGCCTCGACAGGTTGCTTCCCGCCCCTCATTGGACCCCAGGACCCCTCTCCTGCCCGCTGCTACTGCATGTAAGCGCTGAACTTCCCATCACGACTCTCCATTGGCGGCTGCATGCTCATCCCGCACTCTTGCACCAATTGCTGACCGTATCGTCCACCACAAAGAAACGGGCAGCAGGCACAGGACGGACTGGCCCCATGGCATTCATAATGGCGGTGCCGGCCCTCCAAGAAGCCTCTTCCTTCTGCTTCCTCGGATCTGGTCTGACCTTGCTGCTTGCTACTTGCTATTGCTGTTCCATGTCAATGTGAAGCTTCAACAATACGACGGCGTCGATAAACCGTCGATTTCGTCTGTCTGTCTGTCTGTCTGTCTGTCTGCACAGGATCTCGCTCGTTCACTTCACCGCTTGCATTGTTCCCCTCTCGACCCAGCCTCAAAGAACAGGCTCGGTTGAGTGATTGAACATTATCCGAGTCATCTCATCCGCCTCTCAAGCAAATCCCACGTTACGATACGATACAATACGACAAAATGTTCAAATTCCCACGCATCGTGATCTCCAGGCGGTGGAAGTGGCCGCGAGTTCTCATTGCCTTGATGGTGATCGAGTTCGCCGGCACCGTAGCAGCACTGGCCCTCTTCGGCATCGCCCAACCGGATCTCTTTCGCACCAAGCTCTGGCAGGTTGGTGCTGATAACGGGTGGAATTCGAGTCCGAAGGCGAAGTTGTATGCGTATGCGAATTATAGACCGGTTCCGAAGACGCCGTTTATTTGGTCGAAAACGTATGTCTTGTCTTGCCTTCCTCCGAGGTTTATTTGCATGTTTGGACTCGATAGGAGGGATGTTTGGATTGAAGAAGGATAGTTGCTGATAAGTTCATAGAATCACCGATTTCAATGTTGCCATCTCGGTGCTTAGCACATTCATCCTACTCGTCAAGGCAGTCATGTTCGTATTACATGTCTGGTACCCATTACTGAGCACGATCACCAATGCCGTTATCGTTGCGCTGTGGTGCGTTAGCATATATGGACAGATGGGTCCCGACCACTCGGATCCACAACACTCGTCGAATATCGCTTGGTATATCTCCAAGAGCTGTGATGTGGCGAAACCATCTGGTAATCACCATAATTGTGTGCTTGCTAAGTCGACTTTTGCGGTGACGGTTATCATGATGTATGCTTTTCCCTTTTTCCTTTTTCTTCTCCAATGTTCTCCAGTGGTCATGGAAAACATCTTTGATTGGCAACAAAGACTAACACAACCACAGGGCCGTCTTCTTCTTCAACTTCCTCTTAGGCATCTGGTCTATGATCCCCTCAGCCATGGAGCGCGCAGCAGACGGCGTTGAAGTCGACGACATGCAGATGACCAAAGGCTCACCTGTATCCGACAACGCGTCAGCTGAATGGGAGATGAAGAATGTGCCCAAGCAACCTGCTGTGCCGTATACGCCTAGGACGTTAGCTTTCAATACCTTGGACCGACAGTTACCGTTGCGGTCGCAGGAGGGGCCTAGGTGGGCGTGATAGGTCTGCTTTGAGTTGCATTTTGGGTTCGGAGCTGGGGAGTTGCGGTTGTCTTTGTTTACATCTCATCGGAGTACGATGAGGTGTAGAGGTGATATGAGGGGCTTATAAGCCGTGTTACGATACGATATGATGACGCTGGACACGATCGGATAGATACGAATGGGTACAGAAGCCCATCTATCTACAAATTCATCGTCCAGAAGTCTTAGCAGCAGACCGACCAAAAATGTCTGGTCGGCTAGCCTTACTTAATATTCCCTCCTGTACCGAGCTAGCCTGTTACTGTTGGGGGCTTCAGGTCTGGCATCTACCTATCTCTTCGGACATTTTCTTCTTGTGCATATAGTATATACATAAATCCCAGACAATAATAAATTAAAACGAGTTCACTCAAAGCATGCAAAGTCCATCGAGATTCACATAGTTCCCCTCCTTCTTGAGAGTCTGAAATATGCTACTGATTTTTTGATTGATGGAGAGTTGGAAGAGGTGATGTCGGTATTTTGAGTTGGAAAGTGCCGTCTCATATCAGCTTACTTCCGTGTGTAGCGGTTGTCTTGCAAGAGCTTGTTTGGAAACAGCCTGCTTGACGATCAAGCAAGCATTTTCTCCCCTCTCGCCTGCGCCCTCACGTCAGATTCATACGTACCTTCCTCGCCACATACGTTCGCTAGAGGTAGAGGATGTGTAAGATATCAAGTTAGCTTGGTTGTACCTTACTCCTCATATCGCGCCTTTCATCTCCAGTAACGTGATTACCTGTCGAAGAAGAATGGAACCTTTAAGCTTTCTTGTCAACAAGTCCTCTTCAACGCATATACAATCTTGCTAACTAAATTGTGCTCCAATTTCACACAGCCCACCATTTGCCCGCCTACTTAGTCCTCAATGTCAATTTAAGGAAGGCGGTTTGGACCGGTGACCAAAAGGGCCCCTGGTGAATGCATCATGCAGCCACACAATCCAGCCTCACTCGTTGGCTTCAACAGCACATCACATATTTTCATCTCCGATCAAGATGTATCGGATCAAGTTACATCAGTACGGACAAGATCATTTGTATCCCAGACCTTTTGCCTTCCTCTCTGACTCTGTCTGACTCGATTCTCTGGTTCACAATTTGTGAAGCTCGACCTCACGACTCACGAGGCTACAAGCAGCCCAGCGCCCTTGATTATGTCGCAGCCAAACTTTACCGTTCTCTCTGAAGGCGGAAAGACTCAATTCCTTCCCACGACACATCTCGGGCAGGCTTTCATCACCAGGATCTAGCTGCTTTCTTCGAAGAAGACGTGGACAACGTAAGAAGTTCTCTCCCGCCAAATTAAGCTCCCCCCCCCCCCTTATGAACATCCATCAGGCTACGAAGAGAGCTTTTCCGAATCGCGGGAAAACTCGATATGAAATGGTCAACGTTTGCCTCATACGATGGGAAGCCGATGAGCTTGGGGTCCTAGAGGAGCTCGCTCGTCTGAACAACGTCTTCCAAGCGTACGGCTTTCAAACCAATGTTTTCCTTATCCCGAGCACCAACTCCCATTGGGACTTGATGAGGAAGATGCTTGATTCCATTCAAGCATACGACAACGACCAGAATCTACTTGTCTTGTACTATGCTGGGCATGGTAGAATGAATAGCGCTCGGCAAGCTAATGGGTCTTTGGACAGAATCCAGACTCCCCTGACTCCCCATTCGTAGACTGGTCTGCAAGATAAGGACTATTCGGAACGGCCAAGTCAGATGTGCTTATCCTGTTGGATACATGTGCAGCGGCGAGTTCAGCAACAACACCGCAGTTCGCGGTAATGGAGACAATAGCTGCTTGTGGATTCGAGAGACGAGCTCCTCCACCTGGAGAGCATTCCTTAACGAATACTCTCATCGATGTACTTCATGATTGAATCAATAAGCCGTCATTCTCGGCCGCATCCTTGCATACTGAGATACTCTTTCGACTGAAGCTTAAAGAAGCTAAGAAAGGTCGAGAGGGCATACCATTGGAATGGTGTGTCACGCCCATACATTGGATCAACATGAAAGACTGTAAGGCGTCTGGAATAGAGCTATGTAAAAGGAGATCGCCGAACCATGTACCTTCTGATCCGGACGCCTCGACTTACGTCGACACCATGGACTTAGATTTTGATGACAAAAGCTCAAGCTCAACTCCTCTATCCTCCATATCGTCAAATGGAGCTTATAAAGTACCGCATGTCTTGATTACTCTTCAGTTAGAAGAAGATCAGCCACTAGATGCAAGGCAGTGTGCCCGGTGGCTTGACAATTTCCCCCTATTGGCGAAATGGGTCAAGGTTGAAGCGGTATTTCCCAGCTACTCTACCTTATTGATCCTGGCTGTACCAATACCAATATGGGATATGATGCCGGATCACCGTGCTTGTTTCTTCATTGGATATGTCACTGGTCCAAGCATCAGAAGCACTGAAGTGCTTTCAGTAGGAGGTTCCACGCGAGGGAAGGCTTCGGACCAATGGACTGGAGATGTTGCTCAAGACGAGTCCTTTGACTCCAATGTACCACCATGCAGTGAAAAGATAGAGAGCGCTGTTATCAAATATATGCTCCACGAGGGGCCAGACTGTAGTTCAGAATATGCGAACAATGAGCCATTGTCGAATAGGAATCGCGTGCTGGCCAGGGAGACCAAGGCTATGCCAGACGTTGGTTCTTCAGGTATTGAAAGTGGCAGTTGGATGCCGCTGACCCCTATGCCTAGTAGACACTTATACTCCTCGTCTCCAGAAAGCCTGACAGCTCCGGAGATCAATGAGAAAATTCTGTGTTCGCTAGAGCTACCATCCGCTGAGCTCCTGGACGAGACAGAAGAATATACAGCCCAACTCAAGAATCCCGGGAAGACCTCAACGAGTCTTGACAAGCGAGCCAGAGTCAGCAGCAGCCCTGACACCACAGCAGAAGATGAATCCATCACGAACGCAGCTAGTCCAGCTAAGAAGAAAATGAAGCCTTCAAAATGACATAATATAGAACTATAAGAAAGTAAGATGTGTTCCTAAATCCTCAATACATTACGCAAAATCACATGTTACCCAGCTCATATCAGTCGAAAGCCCAGCTGGATAGGAGAGGAGGCTCGGATTTTTGGGTTCAGCTCAATTCAGACAGCGAAATATTACTACCAGGTGAAATAAAGATATTATGGAATTACTCATACTAGGAGAGGTCGTGTTACTCATTAGCAATGTTGATATCAATCTCGCTTAGCTGACCGGATCAGCGAGCTGGGATGTGTCTGAGAATTTCGCCACAGGGGATGGGATATGAGATGAATACAGCAAAGCAAAGAAAGATTTCCAATTGGGATGGTTTGCAGTTTGCGAGACATCGGTCCTCATAGAGCATCAAAGTCACAAGTTTATCACTTTACATTTGGGTACGGACGGTGTGTGGCACTTCACAATCGACTTCGTAAATCATGATCCCTGTAAAAGCAAGCATTCAAAGAAGAACGCCTTTTGGTATTTTGATAAGTCTGTCTATCTGTCTGTCTGTATGCATCATTCAAATATCCACTCCATCCCAAACGATCGATGCAAACACACATTCCACCCATCCACCTAAGTATCCGTCATTCCTCTCACTCACTCAGTAATCCAAGCACTAAAGCCAATGATATCATGCTATGCTTGCGAGAAGTAGTATATACTTGCGCCTTCGATCTTTAGTCTGATGTTCAGACTTGTGTTGAAAATATGCAACCCAACCCCGATGTGCGAAGTGGTGTAAGAAAGTGAAAACATGATGTGCAAATGTATAGTTCCAGATCCCACCTCAAGCGTGAGCCCCAGATTTCTGTTCTGAGATTGATTCAGAGCCAGATCGAGACAGAATGTTGTTTTCCTTTCTCGTCCTCTCTTTGATGACACCCAAGCAATTAAGCCTACGATGTCGCGAGGAGAAAATGGCAGGACCTTCCCTGGCTGCTAATTGAAATTCGAGATATTTGTGGGCTGTGCTTTATTGTTGAAAATGCGATGGATGTTGAGAATAGTAGTACATTCTTTTGATTGATGTGCTGTGAAAGGAAAGTCGTTATTGTCGTAAATATGCATGTATGAATAGGTATCTTTGAGTGCGCGACACTCAAAGAGGGAGTCGCTCCATTGATTCTCGAGGGTGCGACGTTGCATCTCGAATTTGTGCCGGAGATGAAGGTGTAGTGCAAAGTTTGGAGTGCAAATGAAGAGGTGTAGTGATGAGTGGTTGGTATGTGCTATGCGTGGTCATGTGTTGATGCGTATGAACTCGAATTCGAAATTGGAAAAGTGGAAGCAAAGCAGCGCAAGGCAAGATCTACACTTCTGAGAGAAGTGAGATGTTGTGCTGGGGTGAGTATGTACATCCGATCGAGGTATGAAGTATGGAGTGTCGTCGGGTAGAAGAAGTTGAAGGTAGTTTCAGTCCATGGAATCAAAGTTCAGGAGCTGAAAGGGCAGCAAGCTTTCAACCTAACAGCGGAAATGGGCATTCCGATTATCCATGTTATGACGACTCCACTGAGTAGGCTCCTTGTCCTCAGGCGTATTGGCAGTCGGACTACGCTTCTGGAAACCGTGTCTGCCATATGCCTCCCATGGGATGGGTTCTTGTCGACAGTCGTACTCAGCGTCGTAGTTCTTGGTCGGGTCGGTTCGGTTCATGGCATGCATGCGCTTGTTGTCCAGATCATCAGCTTTGCCAATGATGTGTCGGGTGTGGAAATCGCTAAGAAGGAGAGTGAGATTAGTTTGGATGTGATGTAGTGGAAGATGAGGGAAGAGGAGGGAAGAAGAGGGAAGAAGAACCTACCTTAAAGCCTTAGGCAGATCCGCAGTATTCCATCCATCGTCCTCATCATAGAGCCAAGCCTTCATGAGTCTACGCTTCGATGGCTTATAGTGGTCTCGCTCATACTGGCAGGCAAGCTTAAGCTTGCATCCAAGACAAGTCAGACCTGCAATGCGGGCACTATTTCCATGAAAGCTTAAAAGCTCGAAGATGTCGTGGTACTTGTAGAAGATACCTAGGACTGGAAGCTTGCAGTAGTTGCAAGGGTACTTCTTGACGTATCTATGGTATGACTTAGTGGATGGGAAACAAACAAAGAATCGGGAGGAAAGAAACTTACGGCTGCCAACCCTCCGGGCGACATCCAATGTTGTCAGAAGCCCATTTCCGCCAATTACCGTGATGGTCCGGATTGCGACTGTCAACCAGAGCGCATATGACTCTCGGGTCGGTATTCGGGTTTAGCATCGCCTGTAAAGTCTTCTCGACATTCCATAGCAAGCCTTTGTCCAACCATTGTCTGAATGCAGTCTCCTTACTAATAAGGTCAATGTTCTGAGCGCGAGCCATAGGCAAGGCACGCATAACGATGGACCAGACAGCAAGAGGGGTGTTCATGTCTGTGTTGTCCCAAGTAGCTCCATATGTACCGGTATAGTATGGGTTCCGTTCCTTGCCGTTTGTATAGAACTCAGGGCCTTGGTGCCACATTGGGTAGAAGTCTAGAGAGATCTGGTTCTCGCAGCCAAGAGGACGGTCGGTCTTGATGATTTCTAGGAGGCGAATGATCTCTGCGACGTGCAGCAATTGGCAAGAGTAGATTCCAAGGACCTTCAAGTTGACCATCTTGGGAATAAGGAGCATAAGGAGTTGAGGGGTGAGAAAACTGATTCTGTGGAGTTGAAGGTTCTGCATGTTTTCGGCGAAGTTGGACATTGAGATACCTGAAAAGATAGTGTTAGCTTTGACTAGACGGAGATGGTTATGACAGTGGAGAATGTAACTTACTCATGGTGTATAAGTTCCGAACTTGCTCGTAGTAAGAGGCAGGGCCGCTGGGTCTTCTGAAAGGTGCAACAACGATGACAGGAGAGACTGAACCTTGGTTCCATGGCTCGGTTGGTGCATCAGGTCCATAACGAGGCTTCTCGCAGTTGTGGAAATATCCACCATCTTCAAGTGTTCCAGTCATATCCCATAAATGCTAGACACAAAAGTCAGCAGCTCAAAACTGGGAGAGTGAGTGTAAGAAAGTGAGGCCTTACCATATAAGTGTCGTAGATTTGTGTCATCTCTTGGCAAGTGGACCAGAACTTCCAGGCTGTACTATGCTTTTCGAAGATTAGACCGAGGAGCTTGCGAGAAGTAACATCATTGGCAAAAAGCCTTGTGAAAAGCGAGGACTGTTGTGCAGCTTGTGGCAATGTGAATCTTGGCTCGGGATTTTGTCCTCCGTCGGCAGCATAGTTTAAAGCGTAAGGTCCCTGCTCTGAGGTCAGTCCCGAGTCGAATACAAGAATTGAAGCATTCTTACAAGCAGAAAGAGCTTCTGAGGACAATCCATCCACGGCCAACCAGTCAATGCCTTTTCAACTCTCTCCTTGATAAGCTCCTCCTCCGTCTTGACGTCTTCCTCAACTACCCACTCACGCTTGGGGATCTTAGAGTAATCGATGTCACTTGAGTCGACAGTTCCACAACCTCTAAAAGCTTTTTGGGCCTCGATTTCTCGGAATTGATCGGCGAAGGCTTGCTCGATCTCGATCTCGTTCTTACTCTTGTTCTTATTGTTCTTGTTCTTGTTTCTCGCCATTGTGGAAGTCGTTCGATCAATTGGGATGGTGGAGGATGCTCTGTTGAGAAATAACGTTAGCAAATGTCTCAGAAATGAATTCGATACGGTACATCAGCTTGAAGTATAAATGAAAAGCTGAGAGATAAATGAGCGCATAGCTGAAGTGGGACTTGCGAGGGAGACGTGTTGTGCAGTACTACTGAGGGGCCAGATGAAAGTTGTGTGAAGGACGACCAGAAGGAAGGTACGCTTCAAAGAACAAATGTCTGTGACATCCAGAAGTGTGTATGATGTGAGGAACCTGGGTAAAGTCATGAAGGAAGGATAATGATGTTTGTGTCGATGGAAGAGTTCAGTTGTGTCGTTGAGTATGTTATGGTGTTGAGAGGAGGAGGAGTAAGAAGAAATAAACAAACAGAAACCTCGTCAAGAGTTGCTCGGCGCGCGCAAATAATGATTCTGAGCGACTGTCAGATTAGCTGCTTGGTTGCAGTCTGGTGGAGTTGTACGGAATGATGAAATATCGTAAAGCAAGAATGGTATGTCGAGGAATGGATGTTGGGTATTGTCTTGGTAGTAAGAAGTAGTGTTGTGTTGAAGAAGGGGAGGGAAGTGCTTGAAAGGAGGGGGAATAAATAAGAATCTCGCTACTCGAATTTTCCGCCAAGGAGTCCTCAATGTCAACAGACCCTACAGGGGTCTCGAGGACAAAGAAAGGCGCTCGAGGTAGTGAATTCGAGGTGAAAAAAAAGAAAACTCAATACGGGGACAGCAGATCAATGAATGACCATTGCGACAAGGTTTGAAGCACATCAGACAATAGCAGGCTGTTTAATGGTGAAGAGATCGTGAAATGCAGTGAGAATATGAACAGTTGTTGTTTGATATTGTGTAAGTACCACTTGAGAATAGGTCTCTTGAACATTCCGAAAGACTCTGAGGACCTGATAGAAACTTTAAGCAGACAAGATAATGACCCTACAAGATCCAGTTGAGACCAGAATGAGGTGAGGACATGCAGGTAGTAATCACAGAGGCACAGAATGAAAGCAAGCAACAGACAGGAGGAAAGAACGTTTTGATTAACAGCATGAGACTCCATAGGTGGAATCTGCAACATAAAGGTGATATACAAAATCACAACGCATCCATACGAGACGAGAGGTGAGCTTCTACATACCAGAGATATGCTAAAGCAAGACCTGGGTAATTGCTTTCAGAAAGTGATCAACTTTGGGCGATGGTGAGGTTACCACCTCACATGAACCTAGCGTACTCTGAACTGTTGTCTTCAGACGACAAGGGCTTCGCCGAGAGTCCTCAGGTGTCAATGCTTAGCGAGAGAGGTTCTGTGAGGAGTCAGATTAGCGGTGAAGCGGGTAAGCAGGGAATAACGAGTCTTGAAGGCAGATCTTGGGCGATGAGAGCAGTAAGTTTGGGAGGAGAAGAAATGTAGAGTGCTTACATGAGTTGAAGAATGTGGAAATCAATTCATGCTGGAAGTCGCCGGGAAGGTCAAGATTTGGTTATATCAAAAAGTGGGGGTTGAGTCGGTGGAATTATAGAGGATCGTATTGCTGAGAGGGGCACTCGGTGTCCAAGAAGACAATATCAAAACAACCGAGCAGACTAGTGGCCATGTAGACGAGAAATTGGAACCAGAGAAGCTCTTCGACAACGGCGAGGACTTCATTTAATGGCTACCCCGCCTGTTTGATGGTAGTGATGAACAGCGGGGCAGAATTGAGAAGAAGACTCCGAAGATTGATTCCGAAACCATGAGCAAGACCAGTTCCTTGATCGGATCAGCTAATGAGGCGCTGCGCTTGACGAGAGTAAGATATCGGAAGGGATGAAAATTATTCGGGAGCCAAAAAAGGTTGATCTATCCTCGGCAACGCTAACAGAAAGCGGATAGTTCATGCTGTTTGACTTGAAAGAAGTATAGAATGAGAAAGAGTAGACGTACATAGAATCGTAGGTGAGGATAAGAGCCAGTAGTCATATATCGCTGTTCTGGTCACCAAGAACTAGTTAGGGAAGCATTGCTGGACAGAGATACATCGGGAGAGACAATCACGTGATACTTTCTATAATAGCACTGGCAATGACCCTTCGAGGCAGACAGCGCAAAATAACAGATATTCAAAAGACGAATGGATGTATCTGTTCTTGATAAAGTCTTCTTATCTCCCATTGGGCACAGAAGTACCCAAAACAGGAAAGTCTGTTCTGTCACGTGTATGATCACTTGTTGATACCCGTTGTCTTCTAAGGCAGCGTACTTCAGTCTCAAGCGAAATACAGAGTGGAGGATAAAAAATGAGCGTAACTACATGTAATGCTTGTTCCCACATCCTATTGCAGCTGCGACTGACAGTAGCAGTGTCCAACAAATTTCGGTAAGCGAAGAATGTATTTAGGTACGACTAACACAAGAAATTCTACGGAGATACTTCCGAGACGTTGACTGAACGGCTTAGACCAAGAGACGCGAATCGAGATCGAACCATTCCAGGCATGAGTAGAATGGTCGAGATAACGCGAGCAGACATGCAAACCAGACGGTTCATAGATCCCATGTACACTCGCAAAAGGTGCGTATCGTCATGTTGCATCCAACCTCAAGAGGTTGCCAAACGAAAATGCCATCCGCAACAGCCGAAACAAAGAATAGAAGCAATCCAGACTGAGTCATGGATTCAATACCGGTGTTTTGTTGAGACCTACCGAATGCCTGAATGTTAGAATCTGCGAATGAGAGGTGGTGGCCTTATCTGAGCGGTGTATGTGGCCTGACGATCCATTTGGATATTCTTCGATCAGAAATATCCGGTCTTCTGATACGCCCTCAAGGACTTCCTCAGTCTGCAAGTTCGTCCGTTGTGCCTGTAGTCTGGATTGCACAATCGTGTTCCATGCCGTACTCGGCTGGACACCGCCAAAAAGATGACTTTCCCCTTGCACGGCTGCAGACCATCACACTACGATCAGAAGCTGCGCTGCTGCACAGTGACATAGCCGATGCCGATGCCACACACGAGATGCAGACCCCGCGAAAACGGCTGTCGCATGCGTTCATGTGATGAACTTTTCATGAAGCAAGACCCTCTGGAAGGTTCGCGGATTGTCGTTTTCGGGGTTTCCTTCGGCGTGTTGTTGAAAAGTTGTTGAAAGGTTTTAAGTCTGGGCTGCTTAAGACGGGAAGATGTAAGGAGAGGTTATCAATAATCTTTGAAAGAGTGGAGCCTTTGCAAGAGAATTCTGGCCGACTTTTCAATTGATAGTTTCGTGCAGGGCGCTGGTGAGATGAGTGGAGGACTGGCTCCAACTGAGGTTGATTCTGGGTTTGGCGCTGTGGGCCTTGCATTTCCTGAGGTGGATCGCTGGCGTCGTGCTAGACACTCGCTGCCGGGACTTGAAGAGCTTGTAGGGATGGCGCGTTAGTGGCTGATGCAGGGAAATTTGAAGTCTGAAGTAGAGGCGCCAGTGGACATCGACGACGGCACAAAAAAATTCGAGACTTTGGAAAGTCAGGACCTCCTGCTCGGACCCAGGATTCAGGAGGTTGGATTATGTTGTGCAACTTGTAAGACGGGGAGAGCTTAGGGTTTTCCGAGCCGATATACGAGATTTGCCTACACGACGGCGGTTGTAGCAGATGATGACAGTCCTGAAATGCGGGATGGGAGGGCGGCCAAGCGATTGTGTGAGCCTGTCCACGACAACTCTTACCTGAAACGAAACAGCTGAAGGGTGGATGAAGCCGAGGAGCACAGCAGCAGACAGTCCTGTTGCATTATTATGCAGTCGACCTGCCAAGAGACGATCGAGTAACCGTCCTATGGATTGTGGTTGGTTGGTTGATTGATGACTTGAGGTTGGTCTCCCTATCATATGGTGTCGTCTACAGACAGCCAGCCAGCCTGCTTCATGTGCTATTGAAACTACTCGGGGTGCCTGTCAACCTCATGGTAGTGATGGCGCACACTCGCGGGATTTGGCCAGCCTAAATGCGTCTGCCGACCATAGAAAGTAGACAACTGTTCTAGATCTATGATCTCCCAACAGAAGCCACGATCGTTGTATAATTCGTTTTAGGCGTGCAAGCAAGCCGAGTTGGTTACCCACGGACGGGTCTTTGAGGCCAAAGCTTTTGTTCTAGTTCTGGAGACTGGAGGAGGCGTCCAATTTCCCGGCAGCTTCATCTGGATTGGGGTGAGTCGGGGCACCGCGGATAGCTTACCAGACCGCTGTAGCAATGTAGGGGGGCTTAGCCTCGAAAGTGATTTGGCTGTTGTTGGGTCAGCAAGATTCGATAGACAGGGTCGCCGGCCGGCGTCCTCGCAGCGCAGCGAGCGCAGCCTCGCTCGGAGGGCTCAGGAGAGAACCGTCTGACATCTTGGACGACGTCCTTTTTGCCACCAGCGATAGGATGATGAAAGAAGGACGATGCATGGCAAGGCATGGCAGAGAGGGGGTAGAGGAAAGTTACTGTACGAGAGAGGAGAGGCGTGCTCTAGAAGCAGGAAAGTGCCTGTGTGTTGCTGGTGGTTGTGCAGGCCATGTGCCATGTGAACAAAGTGCCATTATGCAGCCGTCCAGTCGAGGCGAGTGGAGGACACAGGAGGAGTCAGGGAGTGGAGAGGGGGGACACCACCCTTGGCTGCTCAGGTGTTGATGCCGTCCAATAGCCGTCTGGGTCTGCCTTGTCTGAACTTCCAAACAACAAGGTGCTCGCATGATCATGATGGCGATCTCTAACTCCTGATGGCGTGTTAGGCCTGCTACTTGACGATGGCGGCGAAGGTGTGCAATTTATCTTGGGCGTCGATGACGGCGACGCTGAGGTACGAATATCATGCAACTAGTAAAAGCAAAGCAAAGTAAAGCACTCGTACCGAACCAGAAGCTACCGTTACTGAGTCGCGTAGGCATTTACGAAGTATACGGTAGTCTACATGAGTCCCAGTAGATCAGGCTCGTGAGATCTTCGGGATATTGAATTGGATGGATGAAGGGCAGCGAGAATTAGAGCCCCATTTGGCCTGGTCCGTTTGCGTATTGGATGGTTTGATTGTTTGTTGATTTAGATCGGAGGTTGGAGGACGACTGAGCGGGCTGAACTTTGCCTATGCAGCGTACTGGACCAAATCACAGCGAATTGATGGGCGCATTTACCTGGCTTTTCTGGCACGCGCAACTGTTTCTTTGCTGTTTGTTCCCTTGCGTTTCCCATCTTTGTCTTTGAATTCTCGCAACCTCTCATGCTGGAAAGTCGCTGTAGATGCCACTCAGGTGATTCCATTTGCTGCTCTGGCCTGTCTAAGCCCACGCTCATGCTCATGCCCATGCCCTGCTGCTGATCTGATTCTGATGGTGCTTTCCATTTCCTGCTCTGCTCCAATTTCATTTCGCCTAACTAGCTCCAAGCTAGCAACCCCTAGCGCAGCGCCCCTGCACCCCTGCGCGGCCTCATCCCTGCAGCCAGCTCCTCCCCAATAATAAAAGTCTCCCGTCCTATTTTTCTTTCCCTCCTTCCATCCACACATTCGATCTTCTTCGAAAGAACAAAAGAGCCTCACTTCCTCACGGTTCAGCTTCTTCAACTTCTTGACTTTCAATACCTTCTGTAATAGATACCCATCTCCATCCCTTCGATCAACGCCCTATACACACCACAGATATGTCTGCCGAAGCAAAGCCAGTCGAGGTCACACCTCAAACTGAGGCACCTGTCGAGACCCCAAAGCCTGTTGAGACTGCTCCCGTAGTCGAGCCCACAACGACCGAGCCAACAACCACCACCACCGAGACACCCGTCGTTGCTGAGGCACCAAAGGAGGAGGTTACTGAGGCTGCTCCAGTCAAGGAGGAAGTGAAGCCCGTCGAGGAGGGTGTCCTTGGATACAAGGGACCTGGTCTTCTCAAGTAAGTATTTCCATGATCAGTTCGCCATGTTTGTCATGAGATCGTCTGCAAAGCAGAACCTACTTGGTCGAGGTGTTACGGTGTTCAATCGAGCTTGCTATGTTTCACGCTTTGGGCATGTTTACGCGAGGCTACGAACTATCACATCCTGACTCCTAGTTCGACTTGGAATGTTACACTGCAAACTCTATCGCTCATGACTCGATGCACCCATGCTAACATTCCTTCTCTCAGGAGCTTCATTTTCCAGAAGAAGTTTTTCTACTTCGGCACCGAGCCAGTGGAGAGCAAGACCCTGTCGAGCTACCTCCGCGGTGAAAAGGCACAAGACACAGCCAACAAGAACGTTGCTTGGGCTGCACACACCGGAAAGGGTCTCCTTTTCTTCACCAAGAAGGCCAGCGAGAAGGCAACCCCTGCCGGCATCATCAACCTGGTAAGCAAAATCACATCATCACCCAATGCAAACATCAGCTGACAATTGACACTTTTAGTCCGATGTTTCCGATATCACCGAGGAGGGCACTGTTGACTTTCACTTCACTCTTGGCGGACACAAGCACACTTTCCAGGCCAACACTCTGGGTGACCGTGACAACTGGGTTGCGGTCTTGAAGACCAAGGTTGCCGAGGCAAAGGAGCTTGCACCAACTGTTGTTGAGACCGAGGAATACAAGAAGGCACACGCCGACTTGACCAAGCCAGCTGTCGTCGCCGCCGCCGCTGCTGCACCAAAGAAGTCCGTTGAGAAGCCAGAGGCTCTCAAGGAGGAGAAGAAAGAGGAGAAGAAGGAAGAGAAGGCCGAGGAGAAGGCCGAGAAAGCTGAAGAGAAGAAGGAAATCAAGGAGGAGAAGAAAGAAGAGAAGAAGGCCCGCAAGAGCCGCAGCGCATCCCGCAAGCGCAACTCCATCTTCGGCAACTTCGGGATTGGCAAGAAGGAGGAGAAGGCCGAGGAGAAGAAGGAGACCCCAGCTACCACTGAAGAGACTGCTGCACCAGCCCCAGCTGTTGAGGAGCCAGTTGTCGCTGCCACCGAACCCGTCGTCGCCCCAGAGACCACTGCCACTGAGCCAACCCCAGCTGCTACTGAGGCCACCCCAGCCGCACCTGTTGAGGCCAGACCCGCTGCCTCCAAGCGCAACAGCATTTTCGGTACCCTCAAGTCTCAATTCTCTCAACACAAGGAGAAGAAGCCAGAGACTGAGGCCGCTCCCGCTGTCCCAGCCAAGGAGACTGAGCCAGTCAGCGAGACTGCTCCAGTTATCCCAGCTGTTGAGGAGAGCGAGCCTTTGGCTACCTCCGTTGCTTCCCCAGCCACTGTCCCAACTGAGACCACCGAGGCACCAGTTACCAACGGAGAGACCAAGGCTACCGAGACTCCTGTTGTCAAGACCGACAAGCGCAAGAGCTCCCTCCCATGGTTGAGCAAGAAGGAGAAGGCTACCACCAGCGACGAGGAGACCGAGAAGCCAAAGTCTCCATTCGCCAAGCTCCGTGCCACCGTCAAGGGCAAGACCTCCCCAAAGGCTGAGAAGGCCAGCGAGAAGCCAGCTGCCACCGAGGAGGCTGAGCCAACTACCACCGAAACCGCAAAGCCTGAGGCCCCAGTTGTTTCTGAGCCAACCCCAGTCGTTCCTCAGTCGACTCCCCAGGTTTCTGCTTCCGCATAAGCACCAACCATCCACATTGTCCGAAATCGCGTCATTTCTCACTGATGAACGAATTCATTATCGTCGGGAAACGGATCTCCTTGAAATACCCCAAGATTGATTGTTTGATTGATACCACTCTCATTTTGCATTATTGTGTCGTCTTGTTTGTCTTTAGTCTGCGCGTTGCATTTTTGCTGCGTATTGATACCCTGATACCCTATACCCAGGACTTGTCTTTTCGCAATCTGCCACTAGGGCAAACCCTCACAGTTAATACCTAATAAAAAATCTCTTTGTTGTCGACACAACTACTTGATTCCACCATTATGCTGTGTGACATTGATCCCAAGTGTGATGTGTTGTTGATTTCCTTACCGGCTGTTTTCTTTTGCACAAAAAGCAAGATGCCAAGTATGATATCTTGCATGTTGCATGAAGTACCTACCCTACAGCTGAAAATAGTTCCTGCGTGGGTCTAGATGAGGCTGATGTTTGGGAGGGCGATGATCATATGTCTTCGCACATATATATATCTTATTGATTGGGGTGTTTAATGCTATTGCTACATGGTATTTTCTGGGTATTCTTTTGAAACGATACTGCAAGCCATGCGATTGGTCTGTATGATTTAGGGAATTAGGGCAGAGTATCATGGTGCTTGCTATTTATGAATATCTGCGACTATGGGGGATAGCGGTGAAGGGGAGTGATGGGAGTGGAGATATCTGGTGGTGAGGGACTGGAAGGATATTAAGGGGAGACAGGTCTGAGAGTGATTGGGAATGAATGGGATTGGGATGGGATGGGTTAGGAGGGAATCAGGAGTGAGGAGGGAGGACTGCGAGATGGGCTATCTGATCTCTGATTCTGGAGGAGCTCGAGAGAGAGAAAGCTTCATCAATGTTGTATTAAGTACCAGATGTTGATTCTGGATGAGAACTTTTGCAAAAATCGGGACTGTGTATGATGTGAGGCGAGGTGAGGTGAGGAGAATGTTTCCATGTAAAATCGGCTTTTCTGTACCTATCCCTCAGTTCGTGTACCTCTTCTCAACTGCTAACCCACCTTCTGGTCAAGTCTCTCTGTTGAAGAAAGTTACAGCATTTACTGTATCTCAAGCTTGTGCTCCAGACGATGTAGCAGGAGGGAACTAGGTGATGAGCATAAGACCTTTCTTTGGCCAGACCTTATTGTCCTTTGCTTTTTGAGGTGATCTTTATGCTCATGCTCATTATATCAGTATTGTGGCTTTGGCTCTCAGGGAAAGGCGAGGGAGAGGATGAGGAAATATAGAAGACTGATGAGGGATAACTGCTGTCTATCATGCGTACGAGAGGCATGGTTGGAAAGGGGGATGTGGTGGATTGCTGCTTTTGTTGCTTGGGTTGTAGATGGCTGGTGTTTACGCGCATCAACTTGGGACCAGAAGCAGAAGTAGGTAAGGGCGAGAAGTGATGAGTTGCGATAGTTTGAGAGGTTAAGAGACAGACATATAGCTCGCCGAATATTTATAAGTGTCTTGGGTGTTTACTAGACGAAGTTGAATGCTCTAATGAAATCATCGCTTGGATCGATGATTATTATTTTTATCCATTTGGGCTTTCCCCAGTGACAACTCTTCACATAACGGAATAGCAGCAGAGCAAATGCAGGTTAGGCACATGTTGAAGAAGACGAATATCATTTTTGATTCTTTCTATTCTCTGGAATTGCAACGACCGTTCAAAGACAGTTCTATCGCATCCCGAGTCTGGTTTTGATCTATAACCCCATCCCATCAATGACACGCAAGAAAGCAAATGCAGATGTAAGGACTAGAAACCTTCTATAGTAGAGGGTTGTTCCTGTACTCTGGGACGACGACTGAGTTGCCTTTCTCGGCTGTCTCAGACTCCAAGGGATTAGCATCCTCTCTCTCGGCGAGGTACTTCTCGGCCTCGAGGGCTGCTATACACCCAGATCCTAGCAAATGTTAGTGAAGTTTCCATAGAGACTTTTTCGAAAATGACATACCAGCACTGGTGATAGCCTGTCTATATCTCTTATCCTGCACATCACCAGCAGCGAACACACCCTCAATGTTGGTGTAGCTCGTTCCTGGCTTAGTGATTATGTAACCCTCCTCATCGGTGTCGACCTGGCCCTTGAAGAGGGCTGTAGCTGGATCATGTCCTACAGCGTAAAACAGACCATTCGCCTCAATAGTCTCTTGCTTTCCGGTCTTCGAGTCCTTGATCACCATATGGCTCATCAAACCACGGTCATCACCCTTCACCTCTGCACCCTCGCTGTTGAACCGGACTGTAACCTTCTTGTTGGCCAGTAATCTGTTGGCCATCGTTTTTGACGCCCTCAAGACATCCTTTCTGACCAAGACTGTAACGTGCGATCCGTATTTCGTGAGGAACATAGCTTCTTCAGCTGCAGAGTCTCCACCACCAATGACGACCAAAGGCTTATTTCTGAAGATGGGTACCGCACCATCACAGACTGCGCAGGCTGAGATTCCATTCTGCCAGTATTTGTCTTCTCCTGGGAGACCTAATCTTCGTGCTGAGGCACCAGTCGCAATGATGATAGCGTCCGCGGTATTTGGTTCTTTATCCTCGGCGTACTCGTTCCAGTACTTGAATGGCCGTTGCGAAAAGTCTACCTTTGCGACAGTCTCGGTGATGATCTCGGTGCCGAACTTCTCGGATTGTTTGCGCATAGCATCCATCAGCTCGGCGCCTCCAATTCCGTCAGGGAACCCAGGGTAGTTCTCTACATCGGTTGTTGTTGTCAATTGCCCTCCTGCTGCGATACCGTTTGCAAGGAAACCTTCGTAAAGAACGGCTGGTTATATGTTAGCATTTCTCAAAGCTGTTCGGGTAGGGAGACTTGCGCTTCAACTCTGCTCTGGCTAGGTAGACAGCTGCTGTATGGGCTGCAGGGCCGGAGCCAATGACTGTTCGCATGTATTAGCCCATGTAATCTCCTCTATATAATTTCTCTTTGGCAAAGACTTGCGATGTTGAAAGCACTGGAGCGCGGGGTACTTACTGACGACCTTGCTATGCATCTTTCTCTCTGCGCTCCTGAAGAGGAGACTCGCACTACTTGTCTGTTTCACCGGCTTCTGCTGTACGCTCGCTGCTGCTGCTACAGAAAATCCAGACACGCCTGCTCGTAGAGTCCTTCTAACAAAAGCCGAAGAAAACAGCTTGACTGATTCTTTGCTGGATTGGGAAGAATTCGAGGATCTTGTAACTGTATTGGAACACAGAGTAATTGCGCGAACCGAGGTGTTTGTAGGAAAGAGGGACGAAAGGTATTTAAAGGCGAGGAGTGGGCTGTTGTAGGGTGTTGGACGAAGATTCCAGGTCTGGTCGTGTTGATTCCTAATAAAAAGCCAAAAGTTCGCGTCGAGGCCCTCGCTTCGCCCCGTCCGCGGTTGCCTCTTGATAATCGGCAGTGGCAGTGATTACTTACAGTCTCGCTATGCCCATGCCCAGTGCCCTGTACGAGTACGAGCAACGGGCGAGACAGTACAGAACCTCCGAACCAAAGTAATTAGTAACCAAAGTCGCAACTTCTACGACTCGACGACAAGACAACCCACAACTTCACTTCTGCATGGAACCGTAACGCCTCCAGGACCGACGGCGGATCGCAGAGATGACGTCTTGGAATAACACGAACGGTGCCTCGCCTTACTATGAGTATTCACCTTCAAGCGCTCCCTCGAACGGCGCGCAGGGACTTGGGTCGAGGGGAAGTGGAAGTTCAGAGCCTCGCCTCCATGCAGCCGCGCACAACATGATGCCGTCACAGCCTCGCAGCAATGGCTATACGAATGGCTACAACGCTGGACGCCCGTCATCCTCTTCGTCGAATATGGCTCCTGTCAATGGGAATGGTAGTCCAGCGTTCACTTCGCCGCAAAGAAACGGCTGGAACCCAAGTGCGCTGCTGAATCCCCGAGGCTACAATCCATCGTCCTCTGCTCGACCTCCTGCGACGCAGAACAACTTCTCGAATAATCCTCCAAATCAACCGTCGCCAATGTTTCAGTTTGACAGTCCCAGTGGCGAGCAGCAGGTCTACCAGCCACCGCCAGCTTCCCAGTTTAATGGCAACCGGCTCCCACAAAATAGTATCAATGGCGGGTTCTCGGCTTACGCCAATACAAATGGTGCTACGAATGGGATGGGAAATATGCTAGAGCGTATGCATGGCGTCACGGACCGAAGTATGGTTCCCCAGAAGCGGAGGAAGATGAACGAGGAGCAAGAAAACCAGAGGAAGGCGGAATTCAGTGGTGGCGGCGGCAAGGGCGGCCCTATTGGGGAGTATATGAGAGAGAAGCGGAAGCAGGGTCAACAGGAAGGGATGGCAAATGGTACTACGGTGCCTGTGAGTTTAGTCGACGATGACGAAGAAGTTCAAGTCGTTGGAGATAGTGGAGATAAAGAAGTTTGCTATGGTCGGATCGAGGGCGTTCAGATCAATGCTTTCAAGGTTCCTACTCCGAAGCAGGGAGCGAGAGCAGTCAGTGATGCGTTTTGGCCACAGGTCGGTCAATTTCTCTTTATTTGTCTATGGACTCTTGTTATCCTTGAAATTGTGTTCGAGGAGTAGAGGACCACAATTTGAAAACAGTGCTGATGCATCACATAGGTCAAGATTGTACTCAGGCGGAGATTTGGGGATAAGACGACTATTATCCACGCTGTGGATAGTACAAGGGAGATCATAGGATGTGTAGATGTCAGCACTTCCATTGGACTCACACCTATCCTTGACTCAAAGTATAGCATCCGTACATCAGCCAGGATTCTTACACGACAAAAGAAGCCGGGCGATCTGGAACCAGGAACAACAGGAATATCCCGTAAATACGATCTCGATTTAACTCTATATGGAGCTAAGAAATGGGCGCTGGCCATCGGTAAGCACCTTTCACAAAAGCAACTTTGGCTTCGAACGCCATTGTTTGTCGACGCAGGTATCGAGCTTCACAACCCTCACACGATTCAGAGACCACCGCAACCGCCTCCTCGACAGTTGATGGCTTATGGATCTCGCCAAGCAGTAACGCGAACTACTGAGGAGATGAAGAACGACATTGTGAATATGTTTGATTCTCTGGAGCGGTCCGAGCAGTTACCTGAAATGAACCCAGATTCCCGTATTACTACCGAGCTTCTCCGTCATCAGAAGCAGGGTCTTTACTTCATGACAAATAAGGAGAAAGAGCGTGTATTCGGTGCAGACGAGAAAGGAAATAGTTCGCTTTGGCGTCTCAATATCTCAGCTCGAGGAGAGCGCAGTTACTACAACGTTATCACTGGACAGGAAGAGAGCCAGAGTCCGCCACAAGTCCTAGGTGGTATCTTGGCCGATATGATGGGACTCGGAAAGACTCTCCAGATCATTAGCTTGGTTGTACAAACCCGTGACAATGAGGCTCTTGAATGGTCGAAGCAGACTCCGTGCTCGTCACAAGATAACCGAGATTTATGCCCTGTACGAAAGGGAAAGAACAAGGTACCACTGCCCAAGCTCGATCATGTTCCTCTTATTCTCAATTGCAAGACTACACTTCTCGTCTCGCCTCTGAGCACCATCGCAAATTGGGAGGAGCAGATGAAGCAACATGTCAAGCCCGGAACCTTGAAATACTATGTATATCATGGTGCCAACCGGATCAAGGACGTTCAGAAGCTTGCCGAATTCGACATCGTTATCACCACCTATGGATCTGTTGCCACAGAATTTAGCAATCGAAGCAAGAAGAAGCCGGGTGTATATCCCTTGGAGGAGATGAACTGGTTCAGAATTGTGCTTGACGAAGCACATATGATCAGGGAACAATCTACCCAGCAATCGAAGTCAATCTGTAGATTGTCAGCAAATCGAAGATGGGCTGTCACTGGAACACCAGTTCAGAATCGACTCGAAGATCTGGGTGCTCTGATGACGTTCCTTCGTATCAAGCCTTTCGACGAGAAGGGTGGATTTGCCCAATACATCATGTCGCCTTTCAAGATGTGTGACCCGGACATCATTCCCAAGCTCAGATTATTAGTGGACAGTATCACCCTCCGACGCCTGAAAGACCGAATTGACCTGCCTCCACGTCATGATCAACTTGTAAAGCTCGATTTCAACCCAGAGGAGCGCGCTATCTATGAGATCTTCGCCAAGAATGCCAATGACCGGATTAAAGTCATTGTTGGTCAGCGCGAAAAGTCGCTGAGTGGCAAATCATATGTCCACATCTTACAGTCTATTCTTCGCCTCCGGCTCATCTGTGCCCATGGTAGAGATTTGCTCGGCGAGGAAGACCTGAAGGTCATGAACGGCTTGAGCAAAGACTCTGCTATTGATCTTGACAGCGACGATGAGGATGATCGGCCCGCACTGTCAGCAAGACAAGCCTACGAGATGTACAATTTGATGAGGGAGACGAACGCCGATGTTTGCGTGGCCTGTACTCGCAAGATCGGGCCTAACGAGGCTATTGAAGCTGATGGCGACACCAAGGACGAGATCGTTGGCCACATGACTCCTTGTTTCCACATTGTTTGCAACACTTGCATTGATAGGTACAAGGCTGATATCGAAGAAATCACCCAAGGTCAATCATTCAATTGCCCTATATGTCAGCAATTTATTAAGCCATTTTACTTCGAGCTCCGGCAAGGCGGACTCGATGATCAAGAAGCATCTCGAGTCAAGACCAAGGATAATGCGAAGCACGGGAAACATCTTGATGGTTACAGTGGCCCGCACACGAAAACCAAGGCCCTACTTCATGATCTCCTTACGTCTCACCAAGAATCCCTAGCTATGCCTGATGAGCCTCCGATCAAGAGTGTAGTATTTTCTGGCTGGACCGCACATCTGGACCTTATTCAGCATGCTCTTACCGAGAACGGCATCACTTTTACTCGACTCGACGGCAAGATGTCCCGCACAGCACGCGGAGCGGCTCTGGACGCTTTCCGCGAGGATCCTTCTATTCATGTCATTCTGGTCAGTATCATGGCGGGTGGCCTCGGTCTCAACTTGACCACAGCAAGCAAAGTCTACGTCATGGAGCCTCAATATAACCCTGCCGCCGAAGCTCAAGCCGTCGATCGAGTTCATCGTCTAGGTCAGAAGCGCGAGGTAACTACCGTCCGGTATATTATGAACGACAGTTTCGAGGAAAAGATGCTTGATCTGCAAGAAAAGAAGAAGAAGCTCGCCAGTCTCAGTATGGATTCCGAAGGTCGGGGCCGTATCGATAAAGCTGAGGCTGCGAGAAAGCGTCTAGAGGATTTGAGGAGTCTGTTTAAGTAGAAAGTGCATGCGAGCCGTGCATTTATTTTCTGTATTTTAGACTTGTTGTGCTTTGCGATGATCTCCTTTTCTATCACATTGTTTTGCGGGGCTTTGATAGCATCTGATTTGAGGGCATGCACGGCGTTTGAGCGAAGCGGCATGCATACATAGATGGGCGAGATCAAATCATGGACATGGACGTGGCGTTTCTCGAGGCATATATCCTATGGGTGCATTGATCAATTGAAGAGAGGTTGATCAGTATTCGAATTGGGAACGTACCCAAGTGAGCCGGTATTTGAAGCATGAAGAATGGTTGCATTAGATAGAGAGATAATGGAGCAATTCTGAACATGATTCGCAATATTCTGATCCATTGTGTGAGAACAAAAGCATTGTGTTAGGAGTGTGTAAGAGCCACGTGAGTGTGGAGATCCTTCATGTACCTGCAATGGAAGTCTTGTTTACATATTCTTCGTGCAGTACCCCACCGCGCAGTCTGCGAAGCGAAAAATGCCGAGCGGCGTCCCAGGCGGTTGCGAAGTCCGATGTCACTAGCATCACCGCGAAAAGGCACAGTTGGGATTGCCCGGCTCCACAGCCAATCAGAATCAATGTCCTCAAATTTCGAGCCCTCTCATTCGCCAGGACCGTCTTGGCCTTGGGAGGAACGATGTACAATACTTGCTGCTCATTAGGTTCTGGTGAAATATATAAGTCACAGCAGTCCCCAAGTGATATCGAGAATTCTTCAGACACACAAGCTACTCTGATTTTCAACTTCATCTTCCTGATTTCTAAGCATCTCTCAAACCAAACCCTCAAAATGGCCTCCCAACACAGCACCTTCACAACCTCTCGCTCCTTCACCTACAGCTACATCCACATCCGTCCCACCACCGATTCCCAATCCCAAACCTCCAAACCTTATCTGCTATTCCTCCACGGCTTCCCCTCTTCATCTTACGACTGGCGTCATCAGATCCCATACTTCCAACAAAAAGGCTATGGGATCATCGCTCCTGACTTGCTTGGCTATGGAGGGAGTTCGAAACCGCTGGACGTGGAGGCTTATATGGGGAAGGATATGGCTAAAGATGTGTATGAGTTGTTGAAAAGTGAGGGTATTGAAGAGAACGTTTTTGGTGTCGCGCATGATTGGTATGTATTCTCGTTCGAACATTTCCTGCCGGGCCATGATTCGCATATTCAAACACATACTTCCAAGGCCTATGAGAAACTGAGCTGACACGTCGAACAGGGGATCTTTCATCCTATCTCGCCTTGCCAATTACTACCCACAACTATTCAGCAAACTTGCTTTCCTGGACGTAGGATATGTCTCACCAGGCCATGGCATGACCGAGGAAATGGTCACGTTTGTGGATAAATCTATCAAGGAGGCCATGGGCTTCGAAGTTTTCGGTTACTTCCGGTTCTTCAATGAAGACGGCGCTGCTGACTTGTTGGACAAGAATGTGAGTCTGTCGTTCTCTACTCCCGCTTTCTGAATTATATCTCGGCTTAAGAGCTTTGGATGCGAATTGAAGATTAGGCGAGGATTAATTGCTGATATTTTCTGTCTGAATATAGGCCAAATCAGTGCAATCGCTCTTCTATTCCACGGATGCCGACCTGGGCAAGAAGTCTATGGGTGCTAGAGGGGGGTTCAAAACCTGGCTTAGTGAAGGCAAAGTTGCTCCCAAGGAAACCTGGTTGAGTCAAGAGGTAATGCCCAACTTTGTTTTTTCATCTGACTATTACTTATCTACGGCTTGCTAAAATCGAGTTCTTGTAGGAAATCGACCATGCAGTCAGGCTTTTTGGCCCTGAAAACGGTGGATATGGCGCTGCTATCAACTGGTACAGAGCACAGTTACAGAATATTAACGCTACAGACGAGAAAGGTAAGCTCCAATTCTTCACAGCTCTGCCAAATCCATGACCTGTTCCCATTAGATCTGTACCATCAAAGTCCATCAATGTCCATTTCGATTGAAACCCGTGATACTAATCAAGACACCAGAAATCCCCGAAGCGAACCACATTCTCCAACAACCAACGCTCCTCATCAACACCACAAACTTCATCAGCGCGACCGCCGATTTCGCCAACCAGATGAAGCCATATGCACCAAAATTGGAAGTTGAAAAGCTGGAGTCGGGACATTGGGTCATGTTGGAGAAGAGGGATGAGGTCAATGGGCTCCTGAGAGCCTTTGCTGAGAAGTAAGAAAGAAAGAAAGGGCGATAGGGATAGACATTGTAGCTTGAGAAATACCACGTGTTTTAAACACTGTGGGAATTTACTGTAACTAGTAACCAGATCATCTCTATCAAGCTGCTTGATTCCGAGGACGTCCGACTTTCCCGTCCTCATTTATATTTTGATTCGATTCCTTGCAGCCCTCTGCTTTAATCTCAACACGTGATGCGAGATCCATTTCCTGATTTCGATATGAAGGAAGATAAAAAGTTATGTGTACCTATGAAATCTCAAGCGCCCAATAGTCATCAACCCCATCACTTAATATCTTGTAGCAATTTACACTTCCCCACCAAGCCCCAGACGAGTTGCCTGATCGGCACGTTGGCCATCAAATCAAACACGCTAACCTCAACAGCCATTTCTGTCGCAATCCAATTTCGCACCTCAACTGCAACTAAACTGTCTACTCCGTAAGTATTCAACGGTCTACCTGCGTCAACATCGCTCTCCGGCATCATCATCAACTTGGCCAACCGCTGCACAAGAGCCGCTGTGACCAGGTCCGTCGCATTCGACGCGTCTGTACAACGTGTCAACTCGTCGCGTAATGATATCAAGGAGGCAGATCCGATGGATGCACCACCGGCGCGGTTTCGTAGAGCAGCAAATCGGCCATCTTGGATCCAGTACCACGCTTCACTGTACTCATTGTAGGGCAGACCGCACATAACTTGCGCCGGATACGCATTGTTTCCTTCCATGGCCATGGAGAGCAGCCCGTGCAAATCGCTATTGTGCATAACTTTCAAACCCATTGCCTTGACGTGGTCGACGTATTCGTCGTGCTCGGCGACAAAGCCGACGCTCAGGAGATATCCGATATCGATGGTCATGGCTGGGAGGCCTTGCGAGCGGCGGAACGAGGCGAAGTAATCTTGGAAAATGCTACAATGGCGAGTTTGTTAGTATGAGCTCTATAGCAAGTCTCCAGTCACTTTCACTTACTTTCCACACCCATAGTTGCCTTGTCCGCGGTGGCCCATTACTCCTGCCAGCGAGCTCAACATGACGAAAAAGTCCATGTCTTTGGGTAGCAGGTCGTGCAAGTTCCATGTTCCGTGAACTTTCGGCCCAATAGTCTTTTGGACCTGCTCGGCTGTCATCTTGTCAAAAAGAGTATCCTGAGATGCTTGTCAGTCGAGATGCTTGTTGAGACAAGAGCAGAGGAACAAACATCCAGCACCATAGCCCCTGTCACACATCCTTTAATAGGAGGAAGACCACTACACTTTCCTAAGGCAATCTCCAACGCTGCTCGATCACCAACATCGCAGTCAAAAGCTAGGATCTTCACAGCGAATGTTATTCGAAGTTCCGCAGCGAATCTGACGTTTTCTGCGCCAGTAGCTGCACTCCTCGAGAGGAAGACCAACGACTCAGCGCCCTTCTCCGCAAGCCAGCGGGCGATCTCGCGGCATATGCCACCAATGCCCGCAATGATATAAGTCACACCAGAACGTACTCCAGCCTGTGGAGTGCGCGGAATTGCCGGAACCATATCTGCTTTATCCACCTTCACAATCACTTTACCCATGTGCTTGCCAGTTTGCATGTGGCGGAAGGCTTTCTCCACTTCTGATAAGGTGAAAACCTGGAGAGGAGAAACAGGGCTTAGTGAACCTGCTTGGATCAGCTTGGAAACCTCACTCCAAAGAGCGATAGCCCGTGGTGTCGGTTTGTTCTCAAAATCAAGCAGATTAATTCCAATGTAGCTCTTGTTGTCAAGGAAGGGCTATAAAAACGGTCAGCACGAGTGTCAAGGGTACAGATTGTTTACAAAAGACCTTCATATCCAGACCAGTGTTTGCAAACAGATCAGCTTTCCCAATCTCTAAGAACCGGCCGAATTTGTTCAAGCAATGCCACGAGACACGCAGCGCCTCGCCAGCAAGTGAGTTAAGGACGACGTCAACACCACGGTCGTTTGTGGCTCGCATCACCCCCTTTGCGAAGCTTGTGTCTCGGCTGCTGAAAATGTGGTCTACTGGAATGTTATACTTCTCAATGATGAGCTCTTTCTTTTCCTCGGAACCAACGGTTGCGAAGATCTCAGCGCCAATCTGTTTCGCAAGTATGATAGCTGCCTGCCCAACACCGCCCGCGGCAGCATGAATGAGAACGGTCTCACCCTTGACAAGACCACCGGCTGTGATTAATGCATAGTACGCTGTCAAGAAGATCAAGGGCATGGAAGCTGCCTCCTCGAAGCTCATATCGGCGGGCATAGGGATAGCTCCCTGGACTGGGAAGCGAACAAAGGTTGCGAAAGTATCGCATGAAGCCGTCATAACACGATCACCCACGGCGAATTGCGTTACATTGGAGCCGACACGTGTGATGACACCGGAAGCATCAACACCCAGCTTGTTCTCGTTGAGGTTGCCGAGAGCAACAAGTACATCTTTGAAGTTCAGACCGACAGCCTTGACTTCAATCTCTACCCAATCCTTATGAATGGGCTCGTGATACTTCTCATCCTCTTGCCAGCGAAACGTGTCGAGAAGACCCGGGGTTTTGATTGTTAGTTTGAGGTGACGGCCGCAGTCGACGAACGATACTAACTCTGGCTCCCCCTTAGACTCATATCGACGCAAAGCAGCGTCGACGACTGGGGTTCGCTCAACACGGGGAACAAGTATCGTTCTTCCACGAAGAGCGTATTCGCCGTCGAGACTATCCCCCCGGCTGTGGTCAAGAGCAAGTTTGAAAATAGCTTCGGATGAAGTCTTGATGTCAATTAAGTCCGACGTATCGATATCAAGAGTTGCAAGACTCATGCCGGCGTCTTCGTTCCTGATCGCTCTGGCAAGACCAACCATAAGAGATTGCATGGGATGTGAGCAATCAATCGCCGCCCCTCCAGTGATCCAGAGTGTGCCAGAAGCACCAAAAAGGACTTGCCGGAGTGTGGACCAGCCTTCGGAAGTGATATTTGCGAGAAGTGGAGCCTCCCACTCAATGAGAGAGATACAATATTTGTCTCTGACATCAGCATCTGTCAATGAGTTCCAGTCAGAGATGCATACTCTCAAACCAGAAGAGACCAGTGATGACCGCAACGCAGCAGCGAGCTTGTTCGAATTCTCCGTGCCACTGGAGAGGACGGCATACTCGGTGGCGGGCTTAGCCCGTGCTATGTCCAGCTTAGTCGACACGATGAGTGATACGGGCTCTTTCGACTCTTCGCGATCTCCGCGCACATTCAGGTCCACTCCTGAGAAATTTGCTTTCAAGAGGGCGGTATTCCATTCTTCTGCGTCAAGAAGCGGTCCACCCTTTCGGCCATCATCTTCACCTAACCACCAACCTATTGAACTTCGTTAGCTTCGAACCAAAGATTGTCTACATTCCAAGCACGGAAGCGAATCCCGATGCAAAATCTAAAGACCCAAAGACGGAAAATAGTATACCAGGAAGTGGTCCCTATATATTGTCAGCGGATCAATATACCTGGTATCGTGTGGAGAAGCTTCGCAGGGAGGGGGTCTCGGTGGCAGGAATATTTATCATACCATGATAAATCCACTGAAGATACGCTTGATGGTGACCTCGGACAAAACAAGTTTACCTCCGGGTTTGAGCACAGCATAGCAATGGGTGAGAGTCTCCTGAATACTCTTTGTGGCATGCAGGACATTTGCACAAACGATGAGATCAAAACTCTCGGACTCGAAGCCCTGGTCTTTCGGATCTTTCTCGATGTTGAGAGTCCCAAATTCCATGATCGAACCGTCCTTTGAGAAGCGATCTTGAGCCTTGGCAAGGAACCCAGGGGAGATATCAGTGAAAAAGTACCGGCTGGCCTTCGATGTCCCATCCTCGTTCCGCAGTCTTTCAAGCACGTGGAAGGTAGTGCCACCAGTACCAGCACCGACCTCAAGGATCCTCAGTCCGGGGTTCTGATCTGCAATCAAGCCAATGTACTCGGCAACGTTACTATTGAAACTCGTGCCGAATGCGCCACGGTAGAAAGTGTAGAGTAGGTCTCCCTCTGTCATGACCTGGAGTGGCTCTACTTTGCGAGTAAAGATATTCGCGAGATTCTGACCAATTCGATCGACCATCTGAACCGTGATGTCCCCACTCTCTGAGAAAGCAATACGTTCTCTAGCAGCTACCATCTTTCTCTCAACTTCCTCTGGTGACTTGGGCAAAGGCGGGAAGTCTTGGACAACATCCGTCATCCACTCCATGTACTTTTGCCAGAAACCATCGGCAGGGACGAAGTCCTGCCCCTCACCCCGAAACCACTCCAGAATTTGGTAGATATACACAAGACAGATGTACTCCAGCAGATCCAGCACACTTTCATCATCTTTGTTTGGTATTGTTCTTTGGTATACGAGTTCCTTCATGTGGCTCGGCTCCAAAAGATCAATGGCTTCATGCCAAACTTGACCAAAACACAGAGCTCTGCTCTCGGCTGAGTTAGACTTATCGCTCCCACCGACGGAAGCGAGGCCCAGTCCTTCCATTATGATCAGAGGCTCCGAGAAGTTCTCGTCAGAAACGGTGATCGAAGACATCCATGTGGTATAACTCGTTTTCTTCGCAGTACAGAAGCCGTGAAGCTTGGATCCAGGGTCGTTTGGGATACAAGCCGAGATAAAGACTCGGTCAAAAGAGAAAGGTACCACTGCTTCGGTAAGAGTCTGCTCATCGCCGCTGATACAGGGAAACAGTAGATGCAGAACAGAATCGAGAGTTGCTGGATGAACAACAGCCGGGTACTCGAAACGCTCCGGCATGACAGCCTTTGTGTCTGGCACACTCACAACGCCGTAACTTGATCCGGGGCTTGCGAATAGCTCGGTCATGTTCCGAAACGTCGGCCCATATTGCATGCCAATCGTCTCAACGCTATCGTATAGAAAGCTTCGAGCAGGCCTCTCGCAGATGCCCTTCGCATGCATGAAATCTTGCTTCTGTTTCTCTTGTTGTAGCTGCATTTCGTATTGCACGTTAGCAGACAAGGATGATCTGTAAGTCGTGGAAATGAGGCCCCTTGCGTGGACGGTCCACTCTTGAACTTCTTCCGACCATGAGGATACACTAAACTCATTCAGGGAATTGGATGGTGCGGCCTTGGTGCCTGTTCGACGCGCATGGAATTGCAGAATGATCTCAATGCCTTTCTCTGTGTCTGGAACACGCAGCGCAGTCACAATGTTCACGTCGCGCATTTCGTATCCGTGGACCGCCTCGTTCGGATCAGCCAGCTGTTTTGCTGCCTCAACAGCCATTACCAACATTCCAGCTCCCGGGTAGAGAATGGCGCCTTGCACTTTGTGTTCGCGAATCCAAGGATTTTCGTTGCAGCGCAGGAAATTCCGCCATGTTGGCTCCGGAGTTCCAGCGACACGGTAACCGAGGAGATCAATCCGAGGCTTGTCGCGGAGGCGATAGGCACGACTGAGGTGCGACTCGTCCCAGAAGGTATGCGAATGGTTCCATGCATATGGTGGCAGGTCGACAAGCATTCTGACATTGGCATTAGTCTCGTTCACCAGATCCATATTGATGGGATAAGCCTTTGTCCACAAGTTTCCCATGGCTTGTAAAACAGTTTCCACGCCGTCGAAATTCTTTCTGAGCATATTCCCGTAAGTAAGATCAACAAACTTCTCTGCCTTTTGGAGAATATCTAAGACGTAGGTACGCAAGGCGGAATGGGGTCCGACTTCTAAAAAGATGTTCGCGAAGGCTTGGCGATCAATCGCTCGATTTTGGCCGTTCTTATGGTTCAGCAAAGAGACCATGGCATTAGTAAAGTTGACAGGCTTGACGAGATTCTGTACCCAGTACGATGGATTCATCTCTTTGGGTGTCACGAGGGCCCCGCTGACAGACGAGAACATCGGAATCGTCTGGCCAGCAGAATCGTGAGGGATGTTTGCAAGTGCAGCTTCATATCGTGCCCGGACAGTCTCCATATGGAAGGAGTGGTATGCCACGTCCATTGGTAGTCTTGTGCAAGAGATCTGACCTTCCCTGAGAGCCTCTTGTAACTCGTCTATGGCATCTTTGTCACCAGAGACTGTGCAAGATGACCAGCAGTTGAAACAGCCGACTACTGCTCTTCCCCGAGTGAGAGCCTCAAGCTTTCGCTGCACTGCTTCAGCACTAGTGTTGACAGCCAACATGCCTCCCTTCAAACCGGTCTGTGCGATAGTAGCGGATACTTGACCTCTTATCCAGGCGATCTCAACTGCAGCTTCGTGGCTGATCATTCCAGCACAGTATGCCGCAGCAATCTCACCACTGGAGTGGCCTACTACTGCAACTGGCTTGACGCCCCATTTCTTCAACAAGTCTACTAGTGCCACTTGTAATGCCGTGCAAGCTGGTTGGCTGTAGTCCGTCGCGCGGAGATTGCTTTCCTCCTCAGGTCGACCAAGCTCTTGCTCCAAGCTCCACGGGCAACCAAGGGACTTCAGTACGCGCTCAGACTTGAGCATGCTATCCTTAAAGCTGTGAAATACGGATAAGCCTTTGCCCATTGCAAACCATTGCGCACCTTGACCTGTAAAGACGAGTGCAATTTTCGCTTCGGCTGTGCTTGAGGACCGTACCGGTGCTGGAATGCCCGAGAGTGACTGCTGTAGGTGAGAGACGTCCGATGCGACGACGAAAGATTTCCAGGGGAGAGGGGACCGCTTTGCAAACAGAGTGTGTGCGAGATCCGCGAGAAAGTTTGAGCCACCCTGATCTTTGTTATTCAGGTACTCCACCGTACGCTCAACATTTCTCTTCACTCCATCCTTGTCGTTCGATGAGAAGAGGAATACTTTTGGCTTCGGGCAGAGTACTCCATTAATGCTGCCGTGATCACCATGGCCATATTTTGGAGCTCCAAGCGTCGGATGAAGTACTGTGGCGTGGCAGCCAGTCAATCCTTTGCGCACGAAGTACGAGGCAGCATCCTCAAGGATTACATGGGCGTTGGCGCCACCAAACCCAAAGCTGTTGATACTGGCTCGGCGTGGACCCGAATTCGACCATCTGGTAGATGCAAGCGGAATTTTGACATTTGCTGGTAGAGTAATTGCTGGGTTCAATGCCTCAAACCTGTTCCGACGGTCAGTTCGTCCATGTAACGATGCGATTCTGAGACTGAAAAGAGCTCACCAAAGATTTTGCGGCACAATTCCTCGCTCAACGATCAGCGCGGCCTTTATTACACCTGCAACTCCAGCAGCGCCTTCCAAGTGGCCGATGTTTGTCTTGACAGAACCAACATATAGATCTTCTATCCTGTTCTGGCCGATCGTCCCTAGGATAGCCTTTGCTTCAAGCGGATCTCCAGCTTGCGTTCCGGTACCGTGAGCCTCTACATAACCTGTCTCAGAAGGATCTACGCCAGCTTGTCTGTACGCTGTGCGAATGAGAGCCTGTTGTGCCTCACTATTTGGCAATGAGATTCCTGGTGTCCGGCCATCCTCGTTCACTGCTGAAGCAAGTACAACAGCTCGGATAGTATTGCCGTCTCTCTAATGTTACATGAGTATCTTTACGAACTTCCGAAGGTCTAGAATCGCGACAAGAAAGGGTAAGATCACTCGGATTTCGAGATTAATAACAACAAAGAGGAAGAGATCTACGAACCAGAGCTGCATCCAGAGATTTCAGAATAGTGACACCAAATCCCTCGCCACGTGAGAATCCATTAGCCTTCCAGTCCCACATCTTGGACTTGCCATCTGGCGACAGGATCTTCGCAGCGCCGAGAAGGATGGACATGTCGGGCCCAAACATGAGATTGGCCCCCGCGACAATACTCATTTCTGCCTCACCCGTTCGAATACTCTGACAACCCAGATGAAAAGCAGTTAAACTAGATGAGCACGCTGTGTCGACGGTCATACTTGGTCCCTTAAGATCGTAGAACCAGGACAGTCTATTTGACGCCAATGCAGATGACAGTCCGGTCGCGTGGTAGATGGATGGCCCTTCATTATCTCTTGCTTGGAGATTTGGGAAGTCACCTGTAAAAGTGCCAATGTAACAGGATGTAAGAGTTCCCGCTACATCATCAAGCGATAGACCTGCGTTCTCAAAGCCTTCGTAGGTCGCTTCGAGGAGCATTCTGTGCGTTGGGTCCATAGCCTTTGCTTCTTTGGGTGTCACCGAGAAGAAAGGGGCGTCAAAAGCTTTGAAGTCCTGCTTCAAGAAGTGTGCATGCCTGAAGGACAGGTAAGCAAGAAGCTGGTATTAGACCACAATCTTCGATATGGCTTTCATACCGTGGCTGAATGCTTCCAAGACGCTCAGGATCGGGATGATAGTACCCGTCGATGTCATATCGCTCCCTGGGAACCTCACATCTTGCAGAACGGGCGTCTAGAAGCATCTGCCAGAATTTCTCTGGCGTTGAGCCATCGCCAGGACCTCGAAGTCCGATACCGATTATGGCTATTGGAGTACTTGTTGCTGCTTGACACGACATGATGAGGATGAGAAAAATGAATTAGAAGTTCAGGTGAGTTTTATTCGAGAGGATATGAGTGACGAAAGTGATTATACTTGGCAGGATAGCAGAACCCTTTTGTAAAGACACTACTACCACCAGAAGGTAAACACAGAACTCCTTCATACCATACCGCCACACTTCCCAAACATCTGCCACCACGTGTTTAGGCTGCATGGATTTCCCACCATCTTCCTCTTCGAGTGACGACTCTGTTAAAGTTCATGATAAAGTTCACGATAAAGTTCAGGCTTCGAAGAACTTCGGAATGTTCGAGTGGGTTTGAGGTGAGGACGCACGTCTCCTTTCAAAATGCAGCCTCAAAATTGTAACGTCGAAAAACCAATCAAAACCAGTCTTCAATCCACGCTGCCAATGTGCGAGCTAGTTACCGAGAGGCCTAGTTTGTTGATCAAGGACGAGTCTGACTCAACACGGATGAGAAGCCAAAATGAGCTGTCAGGTATGGGCCAACCGTGCATACGAAGACCGGAGGTTTAGTAGAGGCAGCGGATTATCTACGGGCACTCCCAAGGAAGTAGGTGAGCCCACAGGGAATCTTTGAGACGATTAAAAGTCAGGGTGTCACACACCAAATTACAATTCAGGACCTCCGGCATCACATTCCAGAAACATCCCCGGTTCTACAGCACTGTGCGGAAAGAAATGTCGGCAGAAATAATCAAAACCGATCTCGAGCGGCTGCTTTCCTCAGAGGCTGCGATAGCATTGCCTAGCTCCGTCGAATTCGCACGGTCTAATCTACGATTCACAGAATATGAAAGACCTGTTTGTGTACCCATCTCTGATATCGCTCTCGAATTTCTGACGTAGCTTTAGACGTACTTGGTCGCTGTTCGACCAGCTTGTCCGGCAGACGTCGTCCAGACGGTCAAGTATGCTTGTACAGCAGGAATTCCCTTCTCACCTCGAACCGGGCACCACTGTGTTACAACTACAATGCGACATCTTAGAGATGGCATATTACTTGACATGCGTTCCCTTGATGGACTTGTTTTTGATGAACAACTTGAACAGGTCACTGTAGGTGGTGGAGTAATCACTGATAATCTAGTTCGGTTTCTGGAACATCACAAGATGGAAGTCAGTAAGTTTTAACAGCTCACCACGACAATTTCACCTACTCAAATACACAACAGATGTGGGATCATGTCCAACGACTGGTGTCATGGGAGTAACTTTCGGGGCTGGCCTAGGACGCCTCCAAGGAAAATATGGCCTGCTGCACGACAACCTGGTTTCTTGTGAGCTGGTCCTAGCAGATGGCTCCATAATCTCGGTGTCTAGCAAATCACATCCTGATCTGTTTTGGGCTATCCGGGGCGCAGGCCATAACTTTGGAATCGCGGTACAGGCAACCTTCCAGGTCTACCCCGAGGCTTCTGGTGGAATTCATTATACATGGGATCTTGAGTATAGCCTGGAACAATGCGACGAAGTTTTTCAGACGTTGAACGAGGTGCACAAAGATATGCCTGCCGATTTGGCGATTTTCGTCCTTTGGAACAGACAGAGTAAAAACGGACTGAAGGTATGGCCAAGATCGCCACGTCGATCGAGGTCGCCGAATCTGACCTCAATAGCATCTCATACTGATCAATCTCGTATGGTCTGGGCCCGAGAGCGACGCCTCTGCTTGGGTCCGCAGATTCCAAAACTTGAATCCGTTGGTCGATAGCGGCAAGACAAAAACGACATGGAGCGAGTTGCCCTGGACAACATACAACGGCATGAACAAGTTGCTCAGCAAACCAGAGGTGTGGTCTAAAGCACCTTTCAAGATGATGGGCGCTGTCAGCATCGAATCATTTGACCTTGCAACCACAAAAAGATTCCTGCACGGTCTGAAAGATATGAACGAAAGATGGGCAGGGAAGGGATTATTTGGCGCCATGTTTGAATGCCTACCACATCATCGAGTTCGAGAAATTGCTGGTGAATCGACGGCGTTCCCTTGGAGGAGAGGATCGAACCATTTCCTGTGAGTTTGCCAAAATGTTTCGGCCCCATAATCGGAAGAGAAGCTGAACTTGGCTTCCCCTTCTAGGATGATGACCGCCACTCCTTTCGACCTCGATAATCGTGAGCATTTCGAAGGTCACCTCGACAGGTGGAAGAAGGAATTCACTGCCGTTTCCGGCTATGGGCGTCTACAACAGTATGTCAACTATGGAAATACCACCTCGACGTTGAAGGACTCGCCTGAAGCGCTATACGGATACGAGCCGTGGAGGCTTAAGAAGCTGAGATTGTTGAAGGCCAAGTATGATCCTGGAAACGTGTTTCGGTGGTATCAGCCATTGATCGAATAAGGGTGTCTAATCACATTGATTTGATGATTTGTGATCATTTTTGATAACCTGGGTCAACATGTGGTCTTATGATAGGCTCTCAAACTTTGTCCTTTCAAGGATACTCTGTTCTATCGTGGAGGTGACATCTGCAGGACTGCAAGGAGTAAGAACATTGTGCAGACTTACCGCCCTTCTGAATCCACATCTTCCCCCGCGGCATAATCGATTAAATGCCCCCAACACTTGCATCGTCCCCACAACTTCTATAAACAGACACCCAAGGCATGATAAGCTTTCGTGCTAAGTGGGTTGACAGGAGTCAGTCCCCCCACGTCTCGAATAAGCTTTATGCTGAGTGGGCTGACAGGAAAGTATAGCAAAAGTCAAAAAAACCCTCTGCTGTGCAGATTGTTGTAGCGTTCTATCGGAAAAGGGGATGTCTTGGCTTCAAGAGTCGTCAGTGTTCACTCTAACGCACACTGATGTCCTCAGGTGCTTTCTCACGTTCCTGATGCTTCAACGATGGTTGGTCAGAACGAAATCGTGGAAAAGTGGTAATGCTCGTTGCTGTTTACGAAGGTCGCCCTTGAGCAAAGCTGGCTGTCAATTTCTGGTCTGGCTCAGTTTGGATCCTCGGGAGCTCTTGGTTGTTATATCAATTTGAGAAGCCAGCAAATTTGGGGTTTGGTTTTTACATCCCGATCAACAGCTCAAGATGGCCGAAACCAACCAGATTCAATTGGTTTCCCCTCGAATGTTTACTTTCACGAATCTCGCCTTCACTTTCTTCTGTTCTGTTCGTCATCTGTCCTTTTAACACCAACATGACTGACAAGCAATCAGATTTTCATTTACTGGACGTGGAAAATTGTCTACAACTTGTGTTTCAGTCCCCTCAGAAATTATCCAGGTCCAAGACTATGGGCCATATCACGACTGCCCTGGAACTGGGTAAATATGCATGGGAGGATTAGCTGGCGCCTTCGAGAACTTCACGACAAATACGGGCCGGTCGTACGTATATCTCATGACGAACTCTCTTACACAACATCGGGAGCATGGAAGAAGATATACGCGCAGCGCAACCCAGAGTTCGTGAAAGCTTTGGACGGCAGAGGTATCGCCCCTCCCAGCATTGGGGGCAGGAAGAGTTTGATGACAGAGACGCAAAACAGACACGCAGCTCTCCGCCGGGTCATTAATCCAGCCTTCTCTGAACGAGCTTTGCGTGAACAGGAAGGTTACCTGAAGACCCACTCGGACACTTTGATTACACAGTTGAAGAAGCGATGTGTCGAAGGTCCAGTCGATATGACCAACTGGTATAATTTGACCGCCTTTGATATAGTATCTGGTGAGTGCATTGGGTGTCGGAGAGTGGCGGAAGTCTTTATTAACTTTGCTAGACCTTGCTTTTGGAAGCCCTGCTGGCTGTCTTACGAATGCCGAGCAGCCATGGATCAAGATCATCTTGGCCCGATCAAAAGCAATTGTGTGGTTTCAAATCGCGACGCAGTATGGCCTTCTAGGACTTCTCAACTTCTTGACACCTCGCTATGTGGTCGAGTCGAGAGAACAGCATATTGCAATGACCAATGCGAAGCTACAAGACCGCATCAACGCTAAAAATCCCGGCAAGGACTTCATGTCTTATATCTTGGACAACGAAGGCGAGAATCTCTCAAATGTAGAGCTTATCATGTTGGCAAGTAACTTCATTGTGGCGGGATCGGGAACCTCAGCAGGCGGCATGTCTGGTTTGACTTATTTGCTACTACGAAATCCGGAGAAGATGATGCATCTGACAGCCGAAATCAGACGAACATTCAGCACTGGAGAAGATATTACGATGCTTGCCACAGCCAGATGCAAATATCTGAACGCATGTTTGGAGGAGGGTATGCGCCTTTATCCACCTACACCGGGAAGCTTACCTCGTATCGTGCCGGGAAAGGGTGAGATGATTGACGGCCAATGGGTTCCAGGCGGAATCGCAGTCGGCTGCAATCAACTTGCTGCTGGTCACTCTGAGCTAAACTTCCACCGTGCTCGCGAGTTTCTTCCAGAGCGATACTTGGATCTCTCTGCCGATTCAGAATTCGCGAATGACGATAGAGGAGCAGCCCAGCCGTTTTCTACAGGGGCACGAGGCTGCATTGGGCGAGCGTGAGTCTATTTCAAGTCTACAACACTATTGATACTAATCATGTTAGAATGGCATATGCAGAAATGAGGATGACTATGGCAAAGATGATATTCAATTTTGACATGGAGCTTGCAGAACCTGACAATGATTGGTGGAACAAGCAGGGAACCTACCTTGTGTGGGAGAAAATGCCCCTCATGGTTATTTTGCGTCCAAGAAAGTACTGAGATATCTCACGATGTTTAGCTGGCTATTAGCTGATGTCAAAAGATAGTCTTGTGGTCCCTCAAGTGGACGTTCGACTTGGTCTGAGGCGCAAGTTGGTTTGGGGCGTTCTTGTAGGGATCATTGAACAGGTATATCCAAGGACTTGCGCAATTGTTCGTCGAGCACAAGGTCTTTATTTATCTGCGTCTCTACGATGATGTTGTTTCATAACAAATACAAAAATGAGTTGCAGTGCCACTCAGCAGTGCATGTCAATGATGCAGTCTTGCTTTGTGACAATAAAGTGTGATATCATCCACACGGCTTCTCTACCTGCTCCCAGGCTTCCAATGCTACCATGCTTTGTAGCAGCTCGCTCAAATTCTTACGTCCATTTGGAAGTCAGGAGCACTGTCTCTCGACAACTGTGTGCCACCCAGATGACCTCTTCCGGACTTCGCATTCCACCCATGCTTGACTTGGACCCGCACATGCAGAAAATGGCCTTTGTACTGGTATACCTCAAATGTTTCTCCAAGACTTGGTTTTACACATCATTACGCTGCAAACTCAAAATAAGTGGTTAGTGCCCAGGTACGAATTATCATGCTATTCACCAGACTCCACCTCACACGTTTTGGTTCATGAGCCGCGGGTCAAGCCAACATGACTCGTCCACTGTCCGGACTGTCCCTGCGACGATGGAGCCTGTCAAGGGGATTCGACTGATCAACAGAACCAATAATGTGAGAGAGAGCTGATGCACGTGGGAGTTCAAACAAAACCCGTCGTGTACAGTGATTTATGAGAAGATAGAGCAACCTGTTCGAGATATCATAGCAAAATAAGTCAAGAACTACATTTTCACCATCACGTTCAATAATCAAAATGGCTTTTGAGGCTATCCTAGTATTTGTGCTTGGCGGCGTTCTGCTTCAGATTTTGCGTTTCCATGTTGTCCTGCCTCTCTTGTACATTCGCAAAGCCAGAAACAAAGGCTGTGGAACGGTACCAGTTGAACCAACAAGATGGCCATTAGGGATCGATAAGGTGCGAGCTGGGCTACAAGCTGATCGAGACCAACGTACTCCGGATTTCATCACAGAGAGATTTGAAGACATGGGCCGCTATACTTTCAGAATTAGAATTCTCGGATCCACGAACTTCATCACGGCAGAACCTGCAAATGTTCAAGCAATACTGGCAAGCCAGTTCACGGACTTCGCCATGGGTGCTGCGAGACGAACGAATCTTAGATTGGTTCTAGGACGGAGTATTTTCGCTGTTGATGGGAAGGCGTGGCACCGTGCCCGTGAGGTTGTCCGACCGATTTTCGCCAGAGACAATATCGCCGACTTGGGTCTTCTAGAGAAACACGTTAAAATCCTGTTCGCCTGTATTGAAGGTTCAACTGCTGCAGCTGGGAGCTGGACCCAGTCAGTGAGTTTGGCAGCTCTTTTCCCCTGCCTTACTCTTGATAGTGCAACCGAGTTATTCCTAGGACAGAGTAGCCACTCCTTACAAACTGCACTCGCAACGGACGAATTCAGTGCCTTCCATGAAGATTTCGAGAAATTGCTGTCGTTATTGTCCATCCGAATGAGACTTCGAGGATTATATTGGCTGTATGGGAACCGAGAGTTGAAGAGGTGCATGACTGTCATGTACAAGTTCGTGGACGACGCAATTCGCACTGCGGACGAAGCTCAGCTCGATGGGACTGCCAGATCGAAGAAATACAACTTCATCGACACTTTACGATCGACATGCGCAGACCGTGCGGAAGTCAGAGAACAAGTACTTGGCCTGCTAGCTGCTGGACGAGATACCACAGCCAGTTTGATGAGCTGGGTGTTTTACTGTCTTGCGCGAGATCAGCGGGTGTGGAAGAAGTTACGAGCAGAAGTCATCAGAGTCTTTGGAAACTATAGCTCAGACACCGAAATGGCACTACAGAGTATCACTTTCCAGAAGCTCAAGAGCTGCAGATACCTTCAGCACGTGCTCAACGAAACCTTGCGGCTTCATAGTGTCGTGGCCTTCAACAGTCGCATGGCTGTTCACGACACCACTATACCTACTGGAGGTGGACCGGATGGGAAACAGCCTGTATTCATCCCCGCGGGTACCGAAGTCAATTTTAGTTCTCATGTTATGCATCGCAGGAAAGATTTGTGGGGAGACGACGCCGACATGTTTGTGCCGGAACGCTGGGAAACGGCGAGGCCAGGATGGAGCTATGTACCTTTCAATGGAGGCCCAAGGCTGTGTATCGGACAGCAGTTCGCTTTGACGGAGGCCGCGTATGTTGTTGTTAGGCTTCTGCAAAGGTTCGATGTTATGACAGGGCTGGACGTAGACACGACGAGGGACTTCACACATTTCACTGTGGTAGCGAGTCCTGGCACGCCGGACCGCGCGCAGGGAGCACTTAGATGTCGCTTTAGAGTTGCTTCAAAAACCTAAACATCCAGAGAATCTCAAGAATCCATAGAATGAATAAACCCAACATCGCTATTGTTTGTTTTTGTTTTGACCTTCTCGCTTATATGCAGTCCTTGCTTTTCTCTCAGCGTAGTCGTCGCAGTACAACTCTAGGGAACGTTTCAAGAACTGCTCTTATCCCAGAAAATGGAGCCAGGAGATTTTCCATCGAGTCTGAATTTCCCACAGCAAAGACTCCCAAGCCCACTGAAGCCAATCCGAGAGACCAGGGGATTAGTCTCCGAAGCCCCAACTTCAAAACCATCCCGAGAAAGCGGTGTTGTCTGTCTCGAACACGTTTGAGATGCACTTGTCTTTCGTTGACTCTTGGAAAAGGCACATCCGGAACCTCTTTCCCCAAGAATTGGCACAGTGGGACCCAACCATCAGCCAGACTAAAATTCAAGAGCCTTTCAGGCGGAACAGCTGCTCGGATTTCTTGGTAGTGCCTCTTGTACCTCTCTCTTGCCTTCGCTCTCATTTCGGTGACATCCTTCGATTCGAAGTATCCGTACATGATCTTCCGAATCGTAGCCCCAGCCTTCCCTCCAAACAGTGGGACTAGAAAGCTGATGAAGAAATCAGCTCGATAGCCCCAGGTCGTTCTGAAAATCGCTTCTTCTACGCTGGCATACCACTGCTCGATGTCCCGCTCAACAAGGATTACTTTAGCCTCGGGGTAAGCGGCAATCAGTGATAATGAGAAGAAAGAGCCCATATCGGTGATGCCTTCGCAAGGGCCAAAAATCTCATCCCACTGCAGACGCGTGAAGCCATCTCCATTGTAATTTGGCAGTGATGGGAAGATCGCATCGCAGGCGGCGCTGAATATGGGCCAGTCGGCCGGTTGCATGGCGGCATTAATCCCATGATGTACATCTCGGTAGTGTAGGATTGTGAGAGCTTCGCATATAGACGCCGAGCCTTTCATGCTATATCAGTAGTCTTACTCAAACTCGATCCTCCTTTCGATCAGCAAACTAACCTGTACGGATGCATCCCAGGGAGAGAACTGCAGTTTGCCGTAATGGGCGATCAGCCGAAGGTCTTAATGCTGGCGCCGACATCTCAAATGGTAGTGTATCTGGAACTTGAATATGTGAGAGTTTATGAATAGTTTGGGCAAATTTGACATTCAACTCGTTGGGATAGCACTTATATTACCTCTTACAGGTGTTTCGACACACACGTGTGGCACTGCAGGCGGAGGAACTTTTCCCCCACACGATGGTGAAGGATCATCCGGAGTAAATACGGAAGTACTTGAGATACTCTATTTGGCAGTCTGAGCTTCTGTGCCGATGTATAAATTTATTGCAAAAGTCAAATCCGGCAGGGGGCTTTCAGACTTTTACAGGGATTACCGGTAGCATTTCCCACCCCACACATGAGCCTCCGCCAGAGAAAGAACTGACTCGGGAGATATCGAGGCGTATCGTATCAGGTTCAATGTTGTTACCACGTGTACGGACTGAACTCACTTGCGCTGATGAAGGGACGACTGGTACGAAGCCCACGAAAATGTTCCAGTTTTAAAGTTCACTCAAACACCTGTCCCATCCAATTGCACAACTTGAGTAGCAGACATGGAGGGCAGAGAGCCACCTCTCTCCAGACTGCGAACTGTACGAAAAAGAGTGAAGCCTTAGGAGCAGCTAATTCACGGTGCGTGCTGTTCAGTCATCCTCTCTAAGCCGGGGGGGGGGGGAATATAATTTTATGCGATGTCATGTGAAATCAGTCCCCTCAAGTGTATTCACAAGCATCCGTGACAATGAATTTGATCGAGCCGTGACTTCATAAGGTTGATCCGCGGTCACTCTCCCAATTCCATAAAATACTCAAGCGTGAACCCCACCAAATCGACCTACGAAGTAACACTTATACAAATTTCATGCTACAGTTCCCTTGCCGTAGCACCTGCGTATGGTTAAGAAAGACAACTGAACCACGAAGTATACATAACCAACAATTTCTATTGCTCATATAAGTCGACAAACAATTTGAAAGAGACCAAAAAAATAGACGTTTCCATACTACAAAGTTTTTTGTCTCAGGTCAAACACAGCCTGATACTGTACCGATTTTACGAGCAAGCGATCTGAGTATGACGACTTATGCAGTGAGGCTTCGCTTTCGATAAACAAACAAGAAAGGAGCTGATTACGACATGTCAATCAACATGCTCTCGTATATAACCGAATATGCGTAAAACAGACTTTATTTTTCACTTTCGGCAAAACTCTAAGTCATCACTTCGTGGATCCCACCAGTTCACATACATCGCACATTATGCCGATGCCACAACCACCACTCTGACGACCACCCCAAACACAACTCTCGCAACAGCAACACAAGTACGAACATGACAAGAAGTCATCTTAACACTTTTTACACTTGATAGCCAGAAAGCAATCCCATTACGTATGATCTACAAGGAAGACGCCTCACCTGGACAGAAATTCTCATTGCATCGTAATCACGTGGTTGATTTGAAATCAAGTACGTACCCAACATGTGAAGTGGAGTCTAGTTTCAAAAACAAATACTGTGTATAAAAAACGTGCTGCATACTTCTGTAATCTTTGCCCAAAACTTAGGTCGAGCCCTTGATCAGAGAGTCCCGAATAACCAGGTTTGTCTTGGTCGCCTTCTCGTTAAAATATCTTGGTGTTTACTTTGCTGGATAACCTCGCTTAAAGCACCTCCACGAGGCAGCACCGTACAATCAAAGAGCAACAATGTCAACGAGAACTCACGATGCGGTTGTCACCGTAGGTATTGGTGCGCCATTGGAGATCAGAAAGGTACGTATATGATTTCCTAACACCTCACCTCAATGTATCACATCTTTCTGTCAAAACAGCATGTCATTTCCATTCTCGTGTATGGGTCACAGCGAAGACTGACATGAAATAAAAGGTCCCAACACCTAAGCCCACAGGCGATGAAGTCCTTGTCAAAGTCCTCTGGACCGCCTCCACGCCTCTAGATCTCCACCAGAACGATGGCGGTCTACTTGTGACACACCCGCAAGTACTAGGCGACGGGTCAGCTGGTGTCGTAGTAGAAATCGGTCCTGATGTGAAAGATTTGAGAGTCGGCGACAAAGTATGCATCTCCCTATTCCTCCTAACCTCAAGGAATCTCACCACTACCTCCAACGTCTAGTTGTTTCAAGTATCAGGCAGTAAATGAACCCATTACTAACATACCCCTGGGTCTTCGGCTTCACCTGGCGCTCCCAAGCCGGAAAAGCCCATCAGATCTACTCCCTCGCCCCACGCTACCTGTTGGGCAAGCTCCCCTCAACACACACCCTCCAAGAAGCCATCACCCTCCCCAACAACCTCGTAACAGTCTTCCACACCCTCACCACAGACCTAAGTCTCCCCCTCCCCTGGCCCAAACCCGCCTCCTACATCCCCGCACACGCAGATTCCCCGATTCTGATCTGGGGCGGTTCTTCGTCCGTCGGACAGTTCGCGGTGCAGGTTTTGAGGTATTATGGATATGGGAATTTGCTGACGACGAGTTCGAAGGTGCATCATGGGGTGTTGAAGGAGTATGGTGCGAGGGAGACGTTTGATTATCGCTCTCCGACAGTAATTGCAGATATTTTATCCTCTGTTCCGTTGGCTTCGGGAGGAAAGCCTAGGATCCCGTTTATTCTTGATTGTATCGGCTCTCAAAGCGGGAGTCTCGCACCATTAGCGAAGATCGCGGAGAGGGGGAGTAAAGTCGGGGTCTTGTTACCGGTTATCGTGAAGGATGCGGGGGAGGGAGGAGTAAGGCCGGAGTATTCGATGGATGTTGGGGCGAATGCGGAGTGGAAGGAGGGGGTTGACGCGAGGGGTGTGAGGACACATTTTTATCTTGATGTGAGTGAGCAAACGACCATTCTCTTTTCCTTGATTGTTCTCTATCTGTTCTCTTTCTTTGGTAGATGGATGGGGGCGTTGATTGGAGCGAAACGGAAGAATGGCTAATGTGTATGGATGAGCAGAATCCTGTCTTCAAGGAATTATTGCAGTCGGAGATAATGCCGACGTTGCTGGCTGAGGGTGTGGTGAAGCCGAATAAGTATCGCATTATTGAAGGGAAGACGTTGTTGGAGAGGGCCCAAAGAGCCATGGATGCGTTGAGACGGAAGGAGGTTAGTGGGGAGAGGTTGGTCTGGAGAGTCGCTTAGGAGTAGTCCAGCCTCGAATTCTCAGCAGACTTCGCGTTCAATGAAGCAAACAAAGAGATCTGATGTGTAAATCAAAAGTGCCATATTAGTGCGACTCGCAACTTCTCACGTCCAATAAGGCACACAAAACTGTTCTAAATGTATTTCAATTCTCATGCAGCTACATACATGAAAACGCGAAATAGACCGCAGCAGCAAAAAAAGGAAGGAAAAGCATGGATGGAGGATTTGATGGTCGTATCACGTTGTAGTCCAGCTTGCTTGCTTGTGTGTCTTCTTCAGGCCGAGCCTCAGGACCCAACCCAACCCAAGCCCGCCCATCGATCGAAAATGCCGAAGTCTGCTGTGCTTTTTTGTCTTTGTCATAATAGTCGTGATACGCGTGTGTCGGAGAAAAACGATGACAAGTCTTTCTTGGAGGGAGATGCACAACACTGGAGAGAGTTGAGGAGGAAATCTATCCATTTTCTTTGGATGCATCTATAGCTTATCATAGTACTAGGAAAACTGTCAGCTAGATGTCTGGGATTCATGGGAATATTTTGACTCACGTTCTCAACACCTGGTACCTCGACCTTGAGACCCTTGCGCTTACGCATCTCCTGGACGATACCACCAACCTTGGAAGTTCCATCAAGAGCGGATCCACCGGGAAGAATCTGCCAATGGTCAAAGACCAAAGTTGGGAATGCTTGTCCGGAAGTGTGCGAGCGGAGATCAGCGTTGAAGCCGAATGATTCCATGACTGGGAGGTAAGCCTTGATGGTGAAAAGAGGAGTTCCTGGACGTTGCTCTTCGTTGAAGACGTGACCTCTACGGCGGGTAAGGACACCGTAAACACCACCCATGGCGCTCTCGGGTACTTGAATCTCGACCAAGAAGACAGGCTCCTGGAGGGCAGGGGTGGCAAGGAGGGCGGCAGCGTAGAGAACACGACGAGCAGTTGGGATCAGTTGTCCACCACCACGATGGATGGCATCAGCGTGGAGGGTAACATCCATGATGTTGAAACGGCAACCTCTCATTGGCTCCTCAGCAACTGGACCTTCTCTTGAAGCCCATTGGAAACCAGAAACGACGGAATCCTTGATTTCGTTCAAGTATTGAACAGCCTTAGTCTGGTCAACCAACAAGTTGGCACCGCTGGTATCTGGGCCGAAACACCAAATCTTACGGGCATCGGTAACATCCCAGCCAAAGTCATCAGCCAAGATACGGGCACGAGCCTTAAGATCATCACGAGGAGAGATCTTTCCGGCCTCGATCTCCTTAGCAAGCTCCTCGTCCATTGGCTCAGCGATCATGTAAAGACGGTTGTGCTTGTTGGGGGACTTGGAAAGAGCAGTGATGCTGGACTTCTCGGTGACAGTCTCACGATAAGCAACGACGGGGTCGGAAATACGGAGAGGGACACCAGCGTGATCCTCCTCAAGATCCTTCAAGCAAATCTCCAAGTGCAACTCACCGGCACCAGCGACAACGTGCTCACCGGACTCAGTGATCATGGTAAGGACACAAGGATCGGACTTTGAAAGACGCTTAAGACCTTCGACGAGCTTGGGGAGATCCTGAGCGTTCTTGACCTCGACGGAACGTTGGACGACGGGGGAGACGGAGAACTTCATGACCTTCAAGTTGTGGGCAGTCTCACTGGTGGTAAGAGTTCCGGACTTCAACAAGAACTGATCAATACCAACAAGACCAAGAATGTTACCGGCTGGGACATCATCGATAGGATCAACCTTTCCTCCCATCATGAGGACGGTACGTTGAACGGCCTTGATGAAGAGATCATCCTTCTTGCCAGGGGTGTAGTTGGGACCCTGGATGCGGACCTTAAGACCGGAGCGGACGGTACCAGCGAAAACACGACCGAAAGCGTAGAAACGACCCTTGTCAGAGGTTGGCACCATCTTGGAGACGTACAGCATGAGAGGACCCTTAGGATCACAGTCGCGGATGGCAATGCATGCCTCATCATCGGGAGGACCTTCGTAAAGGGTCTCTGCACGGTACTTCTGGGCAGTGACTGGGGATGGCAAGTGAAGAATCATCATCTCCATGAGCGCATCGGCAGCTGGGAGGAAAGTTCTCATGATAACCTTCAACAATTGCTTGCCCTCCTTATCCTTATCATCGGAGGAAAGCTTGATGGAGAGCTTCTCGAGGAGAGTGGCAACCTCATCCTTCTTGAAGTTCATAACAGCGTTGAAGATTCTGAAAATTGGGTCCAGGATAAACTGGTTGAAGGCACGCTCCAATTGCTTACCCTCGTGGGAACCCTTGGTGGTCCACTTCTTGGTGTGGGGGTTGAAGTAGTTGTCGCCCTGAAAACTTCTTAGCACATATATGGCAATTCAGTCAAATCTCAACATACCCAGAGACGCTCCATCATCTTATTTCTGTCAACACCGAACTTCTTGGCGTATCTGACAGCGAATTGGCGGACGGTGAAAGCCCATCCGTGGAGACCGGAGCCGAAGGCAACGGTACCCTTGTATGGGTAGACTTGGACATCACCGAGGACCTTGTCGAAGTAGGTGGAGATAACGACGTTAACGGACTCGATGGTTCTCGAGAAGGACTGGTAAAGATCCTCCTTTGAGACTTGGAGCTCGAGAAGAGCACGATCGACCTTGTTGATGATAACAACAGGCTTGATACGCTCACCAAGAGCCTGACGGAGCACAGTCTCGGTCTGCACACACACACCTTCGATGGTATCGACGACAACGAGAGCACCATCAGTGACACGGAGAGCAGCGGTAACCTCAGAAGAGAAATCGACGTGACCAGGTGAATCGATCAAGTTGATCAAGAAATCACGGCCGTCGGTCTTCTGACCAACGATATCCTTGAGATCCTCGTCATTCTCCAAGTTTCCGTACAGGGAGATGGCGGTCGACTTGATTGTAATACCACGCTCCTGCTCATCCGCACGAGTGTCGGTGGCTCGCTGATCACCGGCCTTTGCTGCGGAGATAATACCGGCCTTGGAGAGGAGGGAATCGGTGAGGGTCGACTTTCCGTGATCGACGTGGGCAATAACGGACATGTTACGGACGTTGGTGGCCTTGTCCATCAACTGGCGGACCTCTTCGACGGTGAAGCTGCAAAGCACATTCGTATTAGCCTCTGCATCTGGCTCTGGAGATTGAGCTTATCGCCGAGGGACGATATCTGCATCATTCGAGCTGTCCCTGGGCAAGCTGAAGACGTCGCCAACTTCTTTGTGCCTGGCAGAGACGAGTGAGATAGAGATTGAACTTACTTGACCATGGTGGCGGTGGTGCTTCGAAAAGCTGATTAATGAGGACTTTTCTTATTGACGCCGGAGCGCAGTGGGGTGTTGTTGACTCGAGAGTGGGCAAAAGGCCACTGGTCGAGTATAAAGAGTATTGAGATCTGTCGTGGATGGACCAGACAGGAGAGGAGTGAGCGCGCAACGAAAGTTGAGGCTTTTGATGGAGGGGAGGTGGAGTAGAAGAGGAGGGGAGGAGAAAGGTCGAGGAGGTTGGACGACCGAGAAGAAACTTGTCTTGGGTGGGGTTGATTGGAAAAGATTGGCCTCGCATAATTGAGGGGCAGACTAGCGACACGCCTGGTGAGTACTGCCGTCACGCCGAAAAGGGTTCAAACCCTACTTTATCACCGAAAGAGTCATAAATTGATTACGGGACATTCAATAGTGCAATAGGGTAGACGATAGCATGATGAATAGGAGGCAAATGATGGATAGTAGCTACTAGAAGTCGACTCGGATTGTTTGTAAACATCATAAGACCAAGCACAGTCAGTCAGTCCACTTCAATGCTCTGTGTCTCTTCGCTGAGTCTTTCCATTAGCTTTCCATAGAAGCTAGAGGACAGAGGCAGAGAGGGCAGAGGCACCGAGTCCGAGGCAGAGGCAGGTGTTGACTCGAGTCCAGCTTCAGCTATCGTGACAAAGTTTCCTTGTGTGCAGAGCTGAGCTCTTCATTGGCTTCATTGGTGTGTTAGCATCAACTTTCCTAAAATCACACCCATATCAGCCGAATCAGCCTATCGCAGACTTGTTCCCCTCCCCTCCAAACTTTAGCTGTCTCGATTGAGCGGTCAATAGCATATTAAGACTGCCATATCGTTGACAGAGAAAGCAGAAGTCTTTCCTTCTGTTTGTATCTTAAATCTGCCATACACGCTTTGCATTGTCACAGTTTGGCTGACTTCTCTGCTCAATGCTCAGGCCATTACCCCGCTGATCCAATCAGTGCAGGGAATATCTACCCCTCCATGTATCATGCCATGCCACCATGCCAAGGCTCAGATGCTCATGACCTCGATTTGATACCGTGTACCGCCCGGTGTGGTTGTCTAGCGCAATTTGTGACATTTCCTGCTCTAACTGCTGAGAACTATTAGATCCGTTCGTAAAACATGATTTCGAGAAGGAGCTGACTTAACAGGCTGTACGAATTCAAGAGACACGAAAGATATACAAAGCAGCAAATGCTCAAAAGTCTGCCATTATACCCGGGGGTACACTGTACTAAGCATGAACGCATCTCACACATGCCTAAGACAGTGCAAAAAGTTACTACAAGTTGCATGGGCAATTAAGTATAATTACTATCTAGTACTTCGTCATACAGAGCCACCATCGGGAGCCTCTGTCAATATGCATTGCAATAGCCTATTCAGGCCGAGGTCATTGTTCCTCATTCTTTTTCCGAAACTCCTCGCTATGCCTTACAAGCCTACATAACAATATGCAAATCCAGTCATGATCTCGAAAGCTCAAGACGAGCCTAAAATCTTCCCATACGCGTCTTCCACCTCAGACGCTAGCTCCAATAAAGTTACAATCACAATCTGATGTGTCAGATTGGGAAGCCTATCACGGTGAAGCCCAATCCATTCCAGCCTGGAAGTCGCTATTAGCATTCAGCTCTGAGACTAGATTTATAAGTAACTTACGGTGGCGTAGCTTCTCCCATGTCTCGCAGTTGAGGCGTCTCGATTATCGGTGGCTCGAGTGCGGTGTAGTTGTACCTAGACTGCGGCACATTCACCTCGGCTGTGATCTTCTGCTGCTCGCCATCCTTCCTCTCGGGATCTTCTTCGTCCGGAACTCCTGTAATCTTGACTGCTGAAGGTGGCAGCGGCTTGCCCAGTCTCTGTGCGAGAGCCTTAGAATGCGAAGCGTACATACTTCGAATGTAACTGATGCGGGAATAATTCCACCCAACTTCGACCTTGCCTTCGAAGAAACTCTTGAAGATGTAATCGATGTGATTGGAGCCGGGTACTTGCCATGTTTGCATGGTAGCTTCCACTTTTGGAACCTTGAGGATGGTTCCGCCGCGAGACCCAGTGGCATTGCTGACAACGTCCTCAACAGAAATCTCGCCCACGGATTTGGGAAGGTCAACCTTTCGGACTCCTGCCAGACCGATTCGCAACTGACCAAGTGTGAGGCCAAGGATACTATGGATCTTTCCATTGTCCATTGTGACTGCAAATCTTGCTTGGGCATCCAAAGCCTCAAGCTTGAAGACCTGGTGATCCGAAAATGTGTTTGGGAAGACTCCCATATTTACAGCTCTCAAGGTAACAATGACGTCTGTGTGGAGTGAGATTGGGGAATCCGCAGCCTTGTCTTCTTGAACTGTATCAAGATGGTTCTTCGAAGTTGGAGTCGTGGCATGAGCCACTGATTTCCGCTTCATGAACCGGTCAATCTCTGCCAGGGAGGCTTCGTAGTTGGACCTCTTCTCTTGAACCAATCTTTCGAACGCCTGGAAAAGCGCAAGGAATTGCGAAGCAGTCGTCGCAGTACAGAATACCTGAACTGCTTCCCCATCCAGGACTGCCACAAGTCGGTCACCCTTCGCGTGGCGCCCATGCCGAACATTGTACATGAGAAACTTGAACGACGTGATATCGGCGACTAGAAATGCTTGATAATCAAAGGCTGCCTTGGCTCGTAATTGACTGAACGCAAGCGATCCTTGTACCAGTGGTGTTTGATTCAAGGCCATCTCTCGCGCGGGCCATTGAATCGATGTTCGTACTTTGAAATCCTGGAGTGCTACAAACCCGCTCATTCTGCCAGTGCAGTCCACTCCAACCTTGTCAAATCCAAGACATAAGTTCTGCTCCCAATCGGAATTCTTCTTCGATGAGATCCAGAAATTAGAAATCATGAAGGCCGATTTTCCAATCGCTTGACCTAAATCCAGCTGCACGTCCAATTCTGCAATCGACACAGTTGCATTCCATGGGAAAGCTCCAGTAGCTGCAACTTGTTGGTATCTTTGGACAAATAAGGCTTGGGCCTGCATATTCTGTGCTGCTGCTGTCGGGGCTGATGATGCCTCGCGTGCCTCAGGCGGTACCCAGATCTCTCTGAAGAGCAAGAAATCTTGCAATTGCTTGGCGTTGATCAAGACTTTCATAGGACTGATCTTCAAGATTGCTGAAACTCCACTAGTGCCGCTGACATGTTTGCTGTTCATCAAAGACAGGAACACAGTATCGACTTCGAAGCTCCCTGTTGATTCGCGAGAATAGACATGCTGTACTGAAGCTTGCAGTCGAGTGAATGCAGCAGAGGCAGCAAAGAAGTGGCCATGTTCAGTCGATCTTACTGTATTGATAGTGATGTAGATGTCGTCGAATTGAGCTGTGGCTGCGACTCGAGCGATTGGCTGGCAGCTTAGACTGAACTCTTGTCTGCATATACGAAGACCAAGATTCAGTCTTGTACGGCCTAGCACTGCACTTGGGTCTGTCGTGAGAATGTTGTCTTCTTCTGCGCTCATGAACTTCTGGGGTGAAGATTTTGGTTGCAGTGGATTCTTCCCGTCATCGTCGCTGACTACCTCCCTCACCGTGGACGATATCTCCATGATCAAGGGGACCACAGACGGGTACAAGATATTTGTAGACTCCTCCACCTTGACTTCTGCATTAAGCGAAGGGTCGTCTAGACCGTTGTCTTTGTATTCGACCTTCCAGGCTAATCCTGGCGCTCGAAGTGCGGTGTTACTACTTGCGTCGGCGTGTGTGAACTGGCCGTATCTTCCGGTCTGAGTAACTCTGGCACCCTTCATCCCTGGAGTCAGACTGGTGGTCTCAGCAATTTTCTTGCCGGATAGATAAACGACAGCTCCTGCAAAATCTGCGTCAACGAGTAGCGACTCCATACGTTTCTTCCCAAAGAATGGCTGGCGGCGACTCGTCTCAGTGGGTGCAGGACTATTGGTAGTCCACGATGCAGTTGCTGCACGAACCTTGTCAGATGCATAACCGATTGATTTGCCCACCTCTGACGCAGGTATCATGAATTGAGATGTTAATCGCAAATCCAACGACTTTCCTGCGGCTTGAAAAGCAAAACGGCGAGCATCCGCAGTGGAAACATATCCGACATTGAAGATAACCTCGGGAAGCAGAGCTGAATTCATAGATCTTTGAGCCTTGTCTTGTGACAACGGAACCAGTTGAAGCTGCAGGTCTTCGATTGTGAGTCTCGCTGAATTCTCTTTCCTTGTTGACAGGTCGATCCGCTTCAATGACAGGACTAGATCCTCTTTCTCAGAGTGGGAGGACTGATTGGCTTCGTAAGTGCCTACCAACCAGCTGACCTGTATGTTAAGTAGCTCCAAGGAATACATCGAGGCGAACATGATCATAGATCCAGGTGCACTTTCTTCAACAGGTTCTTGCTCGTCGTTGATGGCAATTCGAGGCTTCGACTTACGCAGCTTTCGTAGATACTTCTTCTCTCTCGAAAGGTCTATGTCTTTGATCTTGTGTTGGAGGTGGCCTATTACATCAACGACAGATGAAGCTGTGTCTGCAAAAATGTTGATTTGCAGTCCGTTGCTTTTAAGATGAAAGGACCTGACTTCGTCGCCCACGTGATTCGTCTTCGAAGTGGCATTCAAGGAGGCAGCAAAGGCAAGGTTACCGCAAGGCTCCATCCCGCTTCCATTCCATCTGGAAAGCTCAAACATGATTTCGCGCAGATTCATCCGCACCTCCGGAAATTCAAGGACTGGGCCAGCTGGTTCTAATCGATTGGCGATTACCAATTGGATACATCCTAGATTCAAGTCTAACCTGGCAGTTTTGTGGTCTTTGTCGGCACCTTGCGCGTTTGCAAAGACATCAAATCCTGCTAAGGTTAGATGTGCATCGTAGACAAGCGATTCTCCTTTGGCGGTGGCTGGCTCCTTAAATTCTTTTTTCTTGGGCCCAAAAATCTCCTCAATGTGTGACTGAACCGCTTTCAAGTCTTCCTGAACATCGGCTATGACACTGGATATCTCTGGCCTATTGAGAGCAGTCAAAAGGCTGTGGACAGCAGCGGCATCAAGTTCAATAGGCTCCACTGATGCCATGACAGAAACAGAAGTCTCCTGTTCTGACATCTGAATCGTAATTCGACCGTTTGTTGGGGGCATCCGGAGGAGGGATATGCTCCTGGGCTTGTGGAAGGGAGCGGTCTGAATATCATGTGAATGTTCTTTCACATCGAAGTCGAATAGAATCTCAGCGCCGATCTGTGCTGCAAGAGAGGCTCTAGCCACGACACCAGAAACAATGTACGTCAGAGAGTGAAGTAGCGGCACACTGATGCGGTAATTGTCGAGAAAGAGAGCGACGTTGATCCGTGTCGTCGAATGTACCTTTTCCACTGGAGGTTCTAATTTCAAGGCAGCTGTTTCTGCAGTTGGGACTTTTTCGCTCAGCCGATGGAGTTGTGCAACTTCATCTCCAACAATGAGATCTAGGACTTCGATCAATGCTAGTATGTCTTGCTGAACAATGAAAGATAAGTCTTGACAGTTTCCAGCAAACTTAACAACGTTGGCCGGGCGCTCGTCCACAACCTCAGATTCGTATGATGCATAAACGGTTGGGTATCGAAGCTGGTGAATGGTCAATTCCTGAGCATGGCTTTTCATCTTCGTAGTTACAGCTTCCGCTGCAAGTGTCAGGCTTGCAATATTTCGATCACCTTCTTCCAGCGGATCGATCATGATGAAGGATGCCTTGAGACCTTTGCTCATACTGGCAGCTCTGATATTTATTGTGTCAATACTGATCGAGCCCTTTTCAGTCGCCACGAGGATGTGAAGATCCTGTTTTAATTTGATCGTGCCTTTCCCGGATCCAGCTGCTAGTTTCTTGGCTGGAGATGCAATCTTCGTAGCCTTTGGGTTGCTCTGATTGTATAATTTGATAATGTCCTCCGCAAGCTCACATAATTCCCAGTTGAGGTTGATGGACGCATCGGAACAGAATACTTGAACAATAGTGTTCTGCACCAATTGCAAATCTTCTTGTGGACCAATATCCGCAGAGGACACAGTCGTCTTGATTTCGACAACGGCTGCTATGTCTGATAGAATTACCTCGTTCTGTTTGGGGCCAGGATCAACTACTAGTCGAATATCTTCTGTTCGGAACGAGACTTTGAGAGGCACCGCCTGCGACTTTGGCAGGATCACAACCGGAGAACCATAAACCTTTGCCATTACAAGGCACTCGTTGATGTTGTTGAGATCCCAGCTTCGCCATTGGTCGAAGCAAGCGTGGACACTCTCTTGCGCATCCTCTGGCACCAGTTCCGTATTGCCGAGACAGCGCACAGCTAAATCTTGCTGAGTTGATGAATTGAGGCTCTCATACATGTGTCGAAGACGGGTGACAATCTTCCAAGAATCACTCGTTCGAAGGTGTTCGGAAGCCGAGCGCAATACATATGACGGTCTCGTCAAAAACAGAGGATCTGCTGCTTGTTGTCCGGCGGTAGCGACGAGATATGTGAAGAGCTGTACACGATTACGCTGCAGCTTGCTTTGAGAAGAAAAAGATTCAGCAAGGTCAAGACCAAGTACTTTGGTTCGGTGCAGTATGGAAGCCAGGTACTCAATTTTGCTACTAGCTGTGGCAAGCTCGAAATCTTTAAAAGCCACATTAATATGTGTCTCGTCGTTCGATACAATCCACAACACGACATCGTCGATGATGGCATTGACAGCGGCCTGTGGATCATCGAGGTCGTTAAGCCTCTCCTTGGCTGAGCATGCTGCAGAGGCCAGAGACAGATGAACAGTCGAAGACTTCCGGACACTATCAGAGGAGCCCTTACCGGCTGGCGTAGTCTGTGATCGGGAAGAAACTGCAAGACCAGACATAGAGAGATCATACTGGTCGCTCATTTCCTGATGAGGGCTTTGGGACCCAGTGGAATTCATTAAGCGAAGGTTGATAGCTGGAGTAAACACACCAAAGTCAACCACATTGCTTTCTGGGATCTTCTGCTTCTGCAAATCTATTATTCCGGATATTGACTCTCTTTGAAGTTGATCAAGAAGATCGGCAGGCTCGACTGGCTCGAGAGCGGCAATAAGACTGACAACGGCCGCGGCAGCTTTTGGGTTGAATACCCCTTGGACCCCGTCTGGCAATTCAAGCATAAAGCTAATATGTGCGGGTTTCCCACTTATTCTGTCTGGGTGAATATCGTTCAATCCAAGCTGAGGATCGTTGTCGTTCTTGTGATCCGGAGAAGTTGGGAGATCCCTGGTGTCTGGTTCAACTCCTTCCAGAGGGAAATATGGGGCCGCATACGAGCTTGAAAAGGTGACAGTGGAAGGAGGTAAGCCGCGATGCTCTCCAATAGCACTGTAGAAGGAAGATTGCCTGCCAGTAGATACTGATACGTCTCGTAGAGGGGTGCGGCGTCCCGGTCCAGCACTGACGTGCAGGCTTCGTGAACGTGATTCATGATGTTGTGCCTCGCTGGCCTTTCGGCCTCCTCGAGGACGAAGAATACTTGTTGCACTCTTTTGGCTGGAGCCAGACAGGGACAAGAATGAACTTTTCCGACCCAAACGTGATTTGAATTGTTGTAACGAGGACCTTTTGGATGGGCTCATGGATATCCTATCAATAGACGCTTCATCGTCCTCGGTGACGGGGAGCGGCATTGGAGGAACACTCATAGCAGGTGGATCGACAGGAAATAGCATCGAATCGTCGAGCAGATGGTGATGCAGAAGAAAATCTGATCGGTGTGTCCGTTGGTCGTGTCGTTTAATATGCTCTTGTTGAAGCTGTCGGTCTTTTGCAAACTCTAGCTTTCTCTGTATCATTGAGAATGAGATTGTCGTCTGAATCAGAGCATGCGTCTCCACTGGTTGCTGGGTTCTTGATCTATGTCTCGATGCAGATTCGGCATCCACGCAGCCGATTTGAAGGCCCGGCACTTCGAGCTTGAGTTTCTTAGAATAGTGTGAGCCAGCCCAGTCGTTGAAATTTACTGAAATGGTCTCGGTAGCAAAGAGGAATGCCGCCTCGTCCACATGCAGCCATACCCGAAGAGACTCGATTGAGGCTCGAAGGAAAGTGACATCGTGTAGAACGAGCTCGGATATAGAAGGCAATGCGTTTTCATCATCGTCAAAGGAGAACGCGAAGGCTTTCCCTCCAGTAGCTAGCCGAGTGAAGAATTCAGACGTACATTCCCCAGTCACCGCGCCGACAGCAAAGTCCCAATTGCAAATATAAGTCGGCTCGCTTGGAGGCAAGCCAAAGAGTCTATTTCCATAGACGTTGACTCCATCTATGAACAGCTGAGTGCTGGAGGTAGCACTTATTGGTGTGGTTGTGCCATCATCACCACTACCCTGCGAAAACGCGAGGGTGCTCAACACCACTTCCAAGTCCATGTAATAGTTGGTGAAGCGCAGGTCAGCAGCGAGGGTAGCGATTTCGATACGGATATGATTCTTTGACGAGTATAGATTCGAAGGCAGGATCACGCTCGATTCGTCCGCACTCACACTCAAGATGACATCGAGATCATTTGACTTCTTATGAGGAGGTTGAGGAGAAATGTCACCCTCGCCGCTCTGGATTGCACGTAGCAAATCCTGATACTCCTCGAGAGTCCTAAACCGTATATCGTCTCCAAAATAGTTATCTTTGACCTTTAAGTAATAGCGAATGACGAATCCGTAGAACTGGGCGGTTGCCCCGAGACCGTGCACATTGAGCAGCAGTGTATCGGTGTTACTTGTCGAGGTGGTGGCATTGTATTGGTATTTTCCATCGATCTCTAGCTCTTTCAAAGTAGCTATCTCGCTGGAGTTCAAGAATGTTGCTTGAGTATTCCAAGGGGGAACGTTGAGATTCAATCCACCATTTCTGGCACTGACTTTGAAGGGGATATCATTGAGCTGTGGTCGATAGTCCTCCAGCGGAATGCATATATTGGCATCCAAGGTGGACCCAAAAATGATGATGAATGTGTTGTCGTCGAAATCTGACGGATTGTTGATGATATTCGAATCATTAACATTAAGATATATCCTGAAATCGGCAAGTCGGAGATTGACCAAATACTTGAAAGGTGTGAAGGTCAAATACTCCGGTGGTGGTCCGCTTGCCCAGTCATCAACCAGATCAGTGAGCAAGAAAACGTGCTCCCGTAATATGAACAGCTCCAATGCGCTACTGTTGACATCGAACTTCCAGGTACGATGACCATTCCACTGGAGAGGATTTGAGAGATCACAAGCTACATGGTTGTCTGCAGATCTCAACAGCAGCCCATGATTAACGCTCGTAGTCACTTCGAGGTCTGGGAGGTCCAGTGACAGATCGTTAGAGTAGCCAGCATGTCCTGCAACCATATCCATGACATAGCTAACGGTTGCATTTGGGCCAACCTTAACATCGAGCCAGCCAAAAGGACGGACTTCCAGCCCTGGGTTTCCTTTGTCCGTCTTGTTCTTTCTATTATTTCTACCGGCCCTCTTTTGGTCGCTGGGCGCGGTACCCATGGTATCTGCCTGTTTCGTCCATTTCCAATTTTTGGACTCTTCTCTGATGGGAACACGAAGAACAGTCTCTTCGTCAAACTCGATGTACAGCTTGAATTCCACAGGAACTCTAAACTGGCCCGCAACAAGATTCTTGCTTGGTGTGGCATCTTTACAAAGACTTGGAAAGAAAACTCTCTGTATGTCAGCACGCTGCCGGTCCGCCCAAGGCCCGTAGTTTATGGTGGCTTTTGTCAGAGACAGATTGATGCCCCATTCTGGAGGGACATCGCCGTTAATATTCAGATGCTGCTTTCCACGTTTGGAGCCAGCTCGCGCTTGTACAATTCCCACGACATCCCAGTAAAAACACATGCTAGCCTTTGGGCAATCGGCGATGGTGGAAACAGTGGCATATTCAATAGAAGACCATTTGGCTCGATCATCTTGTTGACTTTCATCAAGATATCTCGAGAGTCCTTGCCAGTTGTCTGATCCTGGGATTGCCTGCGAGGACGATCCAGGTGCATGCAAGCTGGATGATAAGGAATCTACCGAGCTTCGAAAGGCGGGAATGAGATCTTGGAGCCTGTGCCAGGCTCTTTTACGTTGACGGTGCATGAATGGATGACTGTGGCTGTGATGGGGATCTGGCTGATCAGCCTCACCACGTTTGACTCGAGTTGCAGCAGTCGTTTGGTCTTCCTTATAATCATCGTTTGGCTTCATCTGAATGACCGGATGTTCGAACTGAAAGGTAAAGACCTGCCTATACTGATCCAGTGAAGTCGTTGACCTTGTTGCATCAATTTCGCCAGTAGCACTGTCAACTTTTGTAATCAAGACACTTTTCGTATTCTCGTTGCCGAGCACAACGGCTGCTTTTTCACAGGTAACTTGAACGGGGAGAAAACGAAGGATGAAGGCACTGTCTGAGCCTTTACCCAATCTTTCACTCGTTTCGCTCCCATCAGCTTGGGACATAGTTGAGGCCTCACGAAGTTTCCCTCCACTTGTTAAAGTACTCTTTTCCGTTACGGGCGAAATTTCCTTTTCAAGATCAATGAAACCTTCTGAAGATACATTCGCTTTCTCGGCATCGTGTTTTCGGCGTCTTCGTGGCTTCCCATCGTAATCGCCAGTTTCGGGAGCAACACTTTCAGGCACTGGACCAGCCTCAGCGTGGTCATCCTTGGTGAGACCAGCCACGATCGCATCGTAGGCAGCACTTCTGTTGTAGACAAACCATTCCACTCCTCTCAAGGTAACATTGAGACGACATGGAAGCTTCGCAGGGTCTGACTTCCTTGCTTGCTGTTCAGCATCAAGCCTCTCAGTCTGCTCACCCACAATCTCGTCGACGTCCGAAGAGACTCGTTTTGTCCCAGAATGGTGATCTCGTCCCACATCCAATTCCTTTACATTCCTCAGCCAGTACCGCCACGTCACAAATCCGCTCTGGATCAAGATTGTCTCATTATTGCCATGATATCTGAGACCCTTGAAGAACACCCTCCCTCCTAGCAGCGATATCTGTAGCGCCTGGATGTCTATGTAAACCCGATGTACGTGCCATGACCATGCTCGAAGTCCGTAGGAAACGAAGGTCGCAAAGACTCGATTGAAATAAAAGAGGAAGAAGAGAGTCCTACTTTACATTAATAGAGATTCCGAATATCCAACCGGGTACACTCACAGAATGCCGCATACTCCCAACTCCACAAGAAATACCCTGGGAGTAATTAGCTACAGTTCAGTAATACCAGAGGTTAATCCTACCAGTTGAAGTCCGGAGTCGTCCTCAAAGGGGAACTTTGTAATGATCCGGTGCTGGACATCTTCAATCACTCAGTACACTCGCAACTTGCCGATCATGCTGCCTCGAGACTCCATACTCTGAAAATCAGCCTGTCGAAGGGTCAATTTCAAAGCGCCGCGCAGGTCAAGAAACATCTGAACTCTTGATGCGCGATGGAATGATCTGAGCGAGTTGAGAGATGCAGTTGACGTTCAGTTATTGCGCAGCCAATCATTGACTGGTCTGGGCAGCTTGAGGTCTCTGGAGCTGCCCGCGCTATTCTTGTTATAGCGATTCTGCCGGTGTTCCTCCTCCAGAATCTTGGTCCTCATCGCATTGTCAACCAACTTCTTGTCAGCCTTCTGTACACCACTGCAATTCCTGTGAAGTTGAAAGTGGAAGACGATGTTTATGGGACACTCTGACGCAGAGTAATGACCCTTTCCACGACACGCATTTCGATTTCTACCAGGAAATCTTGAACGCGTCATAGCATTGTGCAGCTCGCAGCAATGGGAGGACTTTCTGGCGGAACTGGGCAGAAGTTGACGCATGCCACCATCATTGTAGCTGGAGTATCTTCTCTACTAGCATCTCTGCTATCTATCGTGTAGGCCAGTCCAATAATTCTGCTCTGTTTCATCTGCTAACATCGTTATCAACAGCTCCGTCTGGCTCCAAACGTATTGCCTCCCACCCACTACATGCTCGCAACGACTAATGGCAACAGCAAAAACTACCGCAAACCTCTCCTCCAACGATATGTCATTCGCATACTGCTTATGTGCGTTTCGTCCTCAAAATCATGTCGCAGTCTGCTAAGATACACAGGGTTCCTATATATTCGTTATCATCATGGTCTAGTATTATCTCACTTAAGGCTGCCATGTTTGTAGACCCAGTTCGTGATATCTATGAGGTAGGAGACCCGTTTCTCTTCCAGTACAGTCACTCATCCTTTAAGGCTTTCACGATCTATACCTTCTTCCAACTCTTGATCAACTTTCTCGGCGGCGAACGAGCTCTGATAATCATGATGCACGGGCGAGAACCAGTCCACCATCTCTGGCCTCTGAATCATTTCCTCCCGAAAGCCGATATTTCCGATCCTCACACTTTCCTGGCAATAAAACGTGGAATTTTACAGTACGCCTGGCTGAAACCAATACTAGGTTTGGCTTCTATCATCATGAAAGCTACTGGGACATACCAGGAGGGGTATCTTGGGTTGACTTCCGGGTATTTGTGGAGTGGAATTGCATACAACATCAGTGTCACCGTCAGTCTTTACTCTCTCGGCATGTTCTGGGTATGCATGTCGAGAGATTTACAACCGTTTCGTCCGGTTCCCAAGTTTCTCTGTGTCAAGCTCATTATCTTTGCATCGTACTGGCAAGGATTTTTCTTGTCTATCCTGGTATGGCTCGGTGCAATTCCGGATGACGTCGAAGGGTACACGCCCGACAATCTCGCCGCTGCTATCCAGGATGCTTTGATCTGCATAGAAATGCCTATATTTGCTATTGCTCACTGGTATGCCTTTTCTTGGCATGACTATGCAGATGTTACCATCTCAGCTGCCAGAATGCCGGTCAAATTCGCGCTCCGAGACGCCTTTGGTTGCCGTGATCTTATCGAAGACACGAAAGAGACTTTCAGTGGAAACAAATACGAGTATCGCCTTTTCGATTCGGGTGACAATGTTCTGGCACATGAGGGTTCGTCTTCCAGAGTAGCCAGAATGATGGAAGGTATGCGCTATGAGCGAGGAGGAAAGGGAAAATACTGGATACCGAAGCCTGGCGATGCTAATGCAAGAACACCACTTCTGCGGAATAACAGTGGACCGAGCCGTCCTCTGTCACCATCAAAACCACATGACAATGACGCACAGTACCTGGGATATGGAAACGGTGCGGTTGACGAGTTGACATTGGATCCCGAAGAGGAAAGCATGTACGAGAGAGCGAGGGCGTTAGAATTCGGTGACTGGAATGTGAGTAATCCAGCCGGAGACACTTTTCAATCGTATCTGACATCTGACAGTATCCTGTAATCACTGCACACGAAGCCTCTCGGGAAAGATGGCTAAACTCTTCACCTGGTTTGGTCACAACCTCAGCAAATCGTAATTTGCTCCAGCCCACTAGAGATAATGAGATCAGACGTGCAAGCAATGTCCGTGGCACAGTCGAGGAGGTCACGAAGAAGACCAAACGCAAGCACAGTGCTTCAAATAAGAATAGAAAGAGGGACAGTAGCTCGAAGGGTAAGCAGAAGGATGCCGCGACAGGCGAAGAAGGACGGGCCCCAGCTCTAATGGGTATGCTTCGGCACCACTCCTCTGCTTCAAGCTCGGCAAAATCCGATCGCAGTCAGCTTGTAGATTTGGTGGTGGAAGACACAACGGCAGAGGATATTGAACGGGTTCGTGCCCGGAAAGAGGGCGGCGCGGGCTGGAATTCCGCTGAGCCAAAACGCTTCGTGTACGTGTTCTTGTTTGCGTTTGGGAGTGATTGCTGACTTGTGATGTATAGACGAACATACGGACAGGACACGGGTGAAGATATTCGCGAGGGCTACGAACCAGCCGATGAGGCGGCGATCGATGAGGCCAACGCAGCTGGGGAGGATGAGTTCACAGTTGGTGAAGATGATGAAGGGCAGACGCCCCAAGAAGAACCAGAAGAGACGAGTCACTGGAGGAAAGAATCGCCAGAGCCAGCTCTCTTGTTGAAGCCTAAATATGGGCTCGATGGTGAGGAATTTGAGAATGTGTGGGGAGGAGGAGGACCTTCTCAGAGTCCTCATGAGAATCCTTGAGCGCTGTGTACATTAGATACCCCATTGGAGTCTGAGGCTTTCTACTTTTGGGACCTCGGATGCATGGCGAGGGCGTTGGGAAAGGGTTAGCATACAGGAAATACACATAGTGGCATAGATGACTGAAGACTATCGCATATCGATTGCTCCTATCGTCTACGTGCCGTGCCATCAATTTCTACTGTCTTAATCTTCAGGATAGTACGAAATAGTGAACTTAGCAACGGTTCAAATCCTTCGTGGCCAACTCCACAATCGGATCTGCGTGATCCATGCTTAAGTTTCTGTGGCACGAGCATAAAGTTCGGACTACTGTAGACAGAATATCATCAGTCACCTACAGTGTCATAAGAAAGTTATCATAGTTGAGACCAACAAAATTCTTATGCTTCCAGCGACTGAAAATTTGCTTATATACCTAATCACGAATCCAAATATGCTTCATCCCATAAATATCTTCATGATAATGTATTAGGCCGAGAGATTTGTGACACACTGAATTGAAGGCTACTTGAAAATCTCCCGACTCAGTAATGAGGAGACGCGATGAAAGTCCGTCCTGGCTAGTCCAGGAGCATGAATTCCACAATCAGTCATCACATGATCGTAAACCTTCCCAACGGCCAAAACAGACCAATTGGAAGTGTCCCATCTATTCCAGCATCCGGGGTCAAGGTTCCCAAAAAAGCCCCGAAGAGGCTGCCATGGAACTGCCAACACACCCCGCGTCTGGCTGTGACTGGATGCAGTTGCACACTCTGAGCTCGCGCTCTCGAGTTCTATGCCTCATCCAGCCCAGGACCAATTCCTTCCGCACTTGCTGAGTGACACTACAGGAGATAGATCATTGATGTATATCAATAACAAAAACAGGACCTGCTCGATCTTACAGTTCCTTATGCAATCTATTACCATAAGAGAACAAACCCACAGCCAATTGTCCACCACCCTCGACGCGGCTGAACATTCGCCGGCGGATGAGAAGTAGCAAGGATGATTGCTCCTTCTTCCCAGCCAACCCAACACACCCTGTCCCGAGCTCGCCCTCACCCAATTCTGGAAGAAATCGAAGCGAAGCGAGTGAGCTATCAACCTCCCTTACCTCACACTCACCCTCCCTTCTATTCTCTTTGCCTTCCCATCAATATCGTCTCCTTGACTTCTTCGGAACAGCAGTCATACCTCGGTGGCGGATCCCGATCTAATTCGCGACGCAGCACGAACACGATCTTCTCCAAACCATCATCACAATGCCAGCCGGCACTTGCTTCCAACCTGCCTAGTTGCTGCAATCCCTTGTCTAGATCCATGACTTTTCCCCCTTCGTCCAGAGGATGATGTCCGACACATCTCGAGACTTGACAGAGGACCGGGACCATTTCGTGACAGGTCACAACGACATTTCCACATCGCCTTGGTCTGCGGACAGACTCCCGTCTCAGTACCATGGTTCCGTGATGTTCAAATGCCGCGAATAACTTCGACCGTCGATGGCGCGTCATCGAGCTCATGTCAACATCGACGATGCAAACACTGATGATGCATCGCTTACTTATGTGCACTCTCGTGGACGACCAGACCATCGTCTTTGGTCCAGGAAGTCATCGCTCACAATCAATAGAAAGATGAATTTCAAACTCCTCAAGAAGCAAACAATAGATTCGAAGCTGGCCAACTACTTCTTGGAATTTAATCGGGTCGGAAGACTCCACTGTCATCACAATGAGAGAAGGAGCGTTGTTGCATTGGATCATGCACTTCATTTTAATGTCGTAAGCAACAAAAAGGCTGATGAAGAAGCAATCTTCCAAGCAATCAAACGCGCTCCGGCACTCAGTACGTTCTTACATAGTCTTGAAAAGGACAGAAGCCAAGAAGTAGATGACAGGAAATCATCTGACGCAAGAAGAAGAAAATACAAACACCTAAAGGAACGACGGCAGATACTGAATACTCCATCTACCTGTCCTTACAACCCATCACTGACGAACCTGTCACGGAGTTGTGCGAAGACCTAGGACATTCGCCAGAATGCTTTTCAGATGACACTCGGCCAATCTGCTAGTCGAGATACACGACGATAACAACCGCGTGCTCATTCAATACTTCCCAGATCTATCGACTAGAGCGAGACTTTCGACCGATGCACACATACAGCGGGAAATAAGCCTATGTTCGTTTCAGCTATTATATCACAATGCTAGCAGAGAATAATACCTTGAAGGCCGGATCGTCTGCCTCGAGGCGGGCCTGAGCGACGAGTAGGTGTACATCCTGGACTGGCATCCTGTTCGAAACCTTAGTAGTGATAGTCCAGGGTTGCGAACGAGCGACTTGGACTCCACAACCTTACCTGAGTCTTTCCGTGAACGGGTAAATTGCCAGCGACAACAGCATTCTGCGGACGTTCTCTCTATTTGCAATTCCTACGTCATTGTCCCTCTGGTCTACATTTCACATGTTGATGAGACTTTCACTTGCCGACTGTGTTTGAGTACGAACCTGTGCTCCATCCACATGTGGGTAGTTGTATGACTCGATGCTCAACGTCCACGAACCCAGCTTGCCTCATCATATCGGGAAGGCGTAGCGGCGCCCTGGGGTCCTTCAAACCTTCCATACTTTCCAAGTATCGTGCACTCCATTGGCTCAGAGCGTGATCTTCCCGCCAATCAGCAAACGCATTCCTGCACTGGACTCATCCGACCAACCTTCTGTCAAACTACCGTTATCGGACTGGACATTGCAATACAGCTCGACCATTTGTGTCCAGCCTCCAGGTCTTGTGACCCGGAGCAAGTCACGGAGATATTGAGGCCATCTGTTGACATGGATTCCAGCAGAGACCATCCGAGAATGGACTAGGTCAAAGTTGTTGGCTTGGAAAGTGAACCTGGCTCCAATGAGTTGGTTGTACAGGATGTGTTCATGATTCTCACCTTCGATTCAAGTCGTCCACTTGGAGGTATAGGTTGTCAGGCATCTCTTCCGGCTGCATCATCGGATTTATATCTATTCCAAGAACCTAATCCGACTTCGTATCAGTATATACGATACACAAGCCATATAGATTCAGATGCGGTCTTGCGGGCCATTCCATTCCTCACCTATGCCTTCCCAGTCTCCAGGCTGGATAGGCTGGGGTGCGCTTTATCCGGTTGGCTCTTCCTGCGAAGTGTGTAATCAAAGGTCGCAAACTCACCTCACATCGAGGATTCTGCTCTGCGACATCACTAGCCCACGCACCCGTTCCATAGCCACAATCAAGTATGCGTCGAAGCCGGTGAATGGGAGGGAATACCAATCTTCCATCGAAGACTCGATTCAGCACATTGTGGAAAATGTTGAGACGTTCTGTCTCATCCTACATGCCGTCAGACTTCGGCAGATCTACTTCTTTTCAGGGGTCGACGTACTTCATCGCAGGGAGCAAGATAAGACAAGTTGTTGATGGCATATGCCTGGTACGTCCGATTATGGTACTCTTCTGTTTCCAGGAAGCTGTTGTCAACCGCAGCCTAGGTCTCGTTAGTGTTGAGATTTCTAATTTGGCCTTTGGAGAAATGATCAACTAGGAAGGCAGGAGAGCGTCTATATTTGTCTTTGCTGGAATCGAGTTGTTCGACAATGTCCATCCCCCTTCTCAAAGCAAGAGCTAAACCAGCTCAGAAGCCTCTCCAGAGTTGCCCGCCACAGCTAAAGCATCCTGCTAGTATCTGCACTTGCTGGCCGTATGCTGAAGTTAAAATCTTGTTGGGTTGTAGAGGCATAGGACGAGAGTTCGTTACCGTGTTTTCTTCGGGGTGGCTAAGTCCATGGCACCACGCTGTCAGTTGTTGTTCCTAAAAGGGAAGAAGAGATATCCTACGCGGCCATGCTTAGTTTGCAAACTGTCAATTCGTCCTACTGATGATGCACTTGCGGGGTCGTTTCTTGGTATGCTACAAATCAGACTCGCTTTCGTCTTTTCCTGCTATGGAGAAGCTCAAGTGAGGCATCTGCTAGATGTTGGTAGAGCGGGCAGTCCTTCTGTCGCCAGCCGGCTTCCCAATGGAGATGATCGTAGAACGACTCCGCTGGAAATGAGCACTGGAAGCCAGCATCATTGGCTCAGATCTTCAGGCTGTCCGATTTGGGTATTTTGGTGGGTTCCGGTCTCTAGAACTGGCTTTGCTTGCAGGAGCGGATGTGCTTGACCATCAAGCATCCCTGACTAAAGAGGACTGAGTGGCGGGGGCGGCACATGGTGGTTGGAAGCAATCTGAAATATCACTGGTTGGGAATAGCCAACGATTGAGAAGCCGAGGATTCAGGGTCGGAAATCTGGCGACGGAAAATTTTGAATGATCATTGGAAAGAGGGCCCGCCCTCCTCGAAACTTACGAAGAAGCGAGTCCATCTGGTACATTAGAAGCCCTTCAATTACACCACCATTTGAAATGTTCTCACGACTGACGGCAAGGCTATACCCGATGGTGAGAAACTTTGATGTCTGGTTTTCATCCAATCAAGGATAATAGCATCTTACTAGGCAGTATTATTCGCTGGCAGCTTCTTCTACCCTACCCTATCGAAAGATCGGGCTGCAATTCCAAGACTCGGGAGTCAAGTCCCTGGTAAACTATATCTGGATTACTATTTCGATCAACTTTTCGTCCTAGTCAACATTGCCAAATTCAAAGAACGGAAAGGTTGTGGCGCATGTATCGATCCGGGGATTTGGTTACTGGGACTGCTGTCAAGTAACACACTGACCCATGCAGTGCTTCAGGGCTGGCATCACGCACACAAGGCTTTGGTACATCGGTACAGAATCGGAGCGACGACTTTGCATGCATATTGTGTTGGCCGCTTGTTCGACACTATCCCGCTTCTAGCCAGCGTTGTAGGACAACAACTGCCAACATCGGCAACGAACCCGCTATTCAAATCCCGGCTTTGTTCCTCTGGCAGTTTCGACAGCACTCTGTTTAACACCTTGCTGATAACTTTGTGGGTTTAAGTCGGAGAAATCTAGCTCCGCAGCTGCAGTAGTGTGGTGCTGCGATTCGGACATCAAGTCAGATTTAAGTTCCTCGCTACAAACTACCAAATATCAAAACGCTCGGCTCGTGCCCTCCCGCGAGCATGGCTTGTGTAGTGTAAAGTAGCACGAACCCTAACTAAGAAGGTAAGTAGGGTCTTGGGCATGTTAGTCCGAAAAGCAGGGACCACTTACACGTATGTGCAGAGTGCCCTGAATCTTCAGCATGCAAAGATAGAAAGTCTGTTGTCATACGCTTGACATACTGCTCGACATAGTGGGGTCTCACTGCTTCTCCTCACGAGGGGCCTCAGGTGGGTTCTGCGCTGGTCACACTACGTCTTGATTCCCTCTTCTTGCCTTGGATAAGCGGCATTTCAAATCGATACTCCTCTATCCGACGATTACTTCATGGTGGTGTGCAGAGCCGTCAGACCTCGGGTACTGGTGCGCTGTTCGTTACAGCAAATTACTCTCTCACCTTGTTCAATAAAGCGAGGGATGATGACGAGCTTTTGGCTTACAATCAACCGCTAGAAGACACTTGGAACTCGTGGTTCTTGAAAAGAGAAGGAAAAGATATCAATTACAGTTGGAGGTCAAATACGAAAACTCTACATAACTGACGTGATGCTAGATGTTGCATATAGACAGACTTTGTTGCACATCGCAATTCGCCGCAAAGCCGTCAGTCGATGGTGCTGCCACATGCGAGCAGCCACCAGCTAGCCAACTACCCTCCTTGCCACGAGACGAAGGCTAAGGCAAACGAGGTACAACATTACTAGCACACAGCTTATTGATCAACACGGGCTTAATATGTAGGTGTGTACCCATAGCATACAAGCTATACTATTCCGATTATTTTTCACGCGCTTTGGGCGGCACTAATACAATGACCAAGGACAATCGCTATAATCCTCGGTGTTCGTGGATCAGGTGGGTGATGTACAACTGTTCAACACAATACGTGGAGGTTTCCCTGTACCACATATAGGCAAGGAATTAGCATATCTATCGGGGAGGGCTGTTTTCACTTAGTCACAGGACAGCAATTTTAAGGATCTACCACTGAGTTACGAATCTCAGTCTTGGATGCCCAGGGCAGAGCAGATCAAGCCAAGTCAGCATTCGGTGCTGAAGGTCCTCAAATGCCATGATACAACTTGACGTGATTTTCTCAAGTCTTTGCTCGATCCTGTTCACTGTACCAGGTAGCTTCAGTGAGATATCAAGATTGAAGACTCCAAACAAAGAGTCCAAAACGATAGTATCACAGTTGCAGAAATTGAAGAGTATAGAAGCTTGTTCATCTAGCTATCTAAACATCCACTTTTCATTTGAATTTTCCTTTTCCCTTTCTCGTCTATCAGTATTTGTGCATTCACATACAAGAAGTAGCACAACAAAGCAATCAATTCATGCCTCTCTACATCGCATCATCGAAATGAGACCAAGACCGGCAACTTTACGCCATGTAAGAAAAAGAGGACATGAGGGTCTAGAATGCGAAATGAACGATTTGAATTGATTTGAATTTTCCCTCCGGAACGCCTGCCTGCCATGCCTTGTGAAAAATCGCCCGGGTAGAAAGCGTAGAATGGTAGATGGGGCATCGAGTCGTGAATGAGAGGGTGTAGATGAGAGAGAGCGGATAGGTGAGGAGGTAGGTAGGAAGAACACAGGTCTTTAACGACTGTTTGTCTTGCCCATGCCACGCTTGCCGGAGAACTGCGAAGGATGTTAGCAATGGAACTTGGTTTGATTTCTCCATTCTGGGAGAGGATTGGGAGGGGATGTGTAGGAGAAAAGGAAATCCGGAGCAAGAACATACCAAGTGCTTGGGCATAGCAGCAGCAACATGCCTATCAGCTTCACCCTGTCTAGCCATCCTATTCATCTTCCTCTGTCCCAACTTCTGCGCACGCTCCGCCTTCGTCCTAGCAACCTCATTGGTGACACCGTCATCACGTCTATTGCTCTGGCTTCTCGCCCTGCTCTTCGCGCGCATCTTAGCTTCGTAATCAGGAGAATCGACATCCATAACATCCTCAGTGCCAGTACGAGAGCGCAACACACTGCGACCACGGCTGCGGGAGCGAGCGCGCTCGCTGATAGCGCTTGTGTCATGACCGAGCGAGTCGAGGTGGTCTTCCATATCAGTAAGCTTCTTGCGGATGGCTGTACGGGGGATGATGGCGCGGTTCTTGAGTGACTTCTTCATCTTGGCCTCGTTGCGGATCAGCATGCGCTTCTCGCGGATGAGGTCGGCCTTCATTCTGATCTCGGCGTCCTCAGCGTCCTCCAGCTCCTCGTCGGAATCGTAGTAGCCTTCCGCCTCCAGTTTCTCCTCCTCTTCTTCCAAGGCGGCGAGCTTGGCTTCGATGTCCGGGTCGATGAAGTCGTAGACGTTCTTGCCGTCGAAGACCTCGGGGATCTTGTCGTGCTTCCATTCGTCGTTCTCGAGGAGGTATTTGTCCTTGAGATCGACGTTGTAGACTCCTGCGCCGCCGTTCTCTTCTTCGATGTCGCGGGCGAGCTTGATGCGCTCGGGGTCGTTCTTGTCGTACTTCTTCTTGTTCTTGACGGCCTCGGGGATGAAGGCTTCGCGGACGATACCGTCCATTGGTTTGGCGACGTGGATTCTGCCCAGGACATCTTGGAGACGTCCGCCTGCTCCAGTGCTGTTTGTGCCTGCCTTGAACTTTTGGGCTACGCGGTCGGCGATCAAACGCTCGCAGGCGGCGTTCTTGACGTCTTGGACTCCTTCAGCGGTGGTACACGAGAGTTGGAGCATCTCTACGTCTCCAGGCTTGAGGAGGGCTTGGAGAGCGGCTTGAGTCTCCTCATCGAGATCTTCTGGTCGAGTGACATCGATTTTGTTGATGACGATGAAGACGAGTTTGTTTGCGAAGAGGGGCTTGATGCTCTGGAATAGTTGCATCTGTGCTTGAACGGTATATCCGCACTGCTCGGAAAGATCCATGAAATACAGGATAGCTGATCGCAGATGTGCAATTGCGGTGATCGATTGCATCTCAATAGTGTTCATCTCTTCCAGAGGGTGGTCCAAGATACCGGGTGTATCGATGGCTTGAAATCGCAAGTACTTGTAGTCGAAATGTCCCACGAACAGACTCTTGGTTGTGAAAGCATATGGCTGAACATCGACATCGGCTCTGGTAACGCTCTTCAAGAAGCTAGACTTTCCAACATTGGGGTATCCGCAGATGAGGAGGGTTCTTGTGTTTGGGTCAATCGAGGGAAGACGACCAAGATGCTGTCGGACTTGATCGAGGTAGAGGAGAGGGTCTTTCAATCTCTTGCAGATCGTGGCCATTCGTCCCAACGCCGCACGCTTAAGCTGCTTGCACTGGAACAGTGACTGCGCATATTTGAGGAGACGGACATAATCGCGAGAGACGATTTCGATCAAGTGCTTTGCGGTTGACAGCTGGCCGAGGGCTATCCTGAAATGGTCGGCATCGTAAAGTGTGTTGAGAAGATCTTTGTGGAAAGGGTGGATATCTTGGAGGCGAGGGAATCCGTCGAGGATAAGGGAGAGCTTTTCACAGAAGGTCTCTTGCGTGAATTTGACCTTCCTAGTATAGAAATTGCGGATTCGTGAAATTTGGAAACCGGCTCGGATTTGTGTTGGAAGACGTCGTTGTGTTCTGCTCAGGACGATGTCGAGGAATTCCTGCGACGTCGGAACGGGCTGAATATCCTTCCAAGTGGTCTTCATGACGGGCAACCTTTCGTGTGTATGTGCGAGAGGTTGGTGGTGAAGAGAGGGAAGGAAGAGGGTCGTCGAGATCTTGGGGTCTTGAAGCCGGGACAATTTTCAGATTTCGATGGACAATTATTTTTGTTGCGCTAAAACTGACGCTAGTGGCTATCAAGCCCAAGCCTCGGGGTCTTGGTGAAGCGGCGTGCAGGAGTGCTGTTGCAGCAACTCAACAGCCGTTCGATAATCATGCGAATGGTCGACGTTGTCTTTCTCTAATGTGTTGTAGCGTATTGGTGACATTTCATCTCCAAAATTTTGTAACTAAAGTCTCATGATGTACGAGGGACACTGTCTGGTTCGAGTTGTGGTCCTTTTTTCAGTGTCGCTTTAGCCCCAAGCTTATCGACGATAAACCCCTCCAAAAGCGAGCAAGCGATAAAACTTTTTGGATTCCCAATTCCACCCCGCGTCTCTCTTCCCAATTCAACTTTCACAACCTTTCACAATGTCTCCCTCCGACCTCCCCCAATTCAAAAAAGATTTCCTCCAAGCAGCCATCAATGGCAAAATCCTCAAATTCGGCAGCTTCGAGCTGAAATCCAAGCGCATCTCCCCCTACTTCTTCAACGCCGGCCTCTTCTACACAGCATCCCTACTCCGCTCCATCTCTACCGCCTACGCAAAAACCATAATTGAAGCCTCTACCTCCTCCAACCCAATCGAATTCGATATTCTGTTCGGACCAGCATATAAGGGTATTCCACTCGCTGCTGCGACGGTCGATAAGCTCGCGGATTTGCAGCCTGAGAAATATGGAGATATCTGCTACTCTTTTGATCGCAAGGAGGCGAAAGATCATGGCGAGGGAGGTAATATCGTCGGCGCGCCACTGAAGGGAAAGAGAGTGCTTATAGTAGACGATGTCGTCACTGCCGGTACCGCGAAGCGCGAAGCCATTGCGAAGATCCGCTCAGAAGGTGGCATCGTAGTCGGTATCCTCGTGGCGCTGGATCGCCAGGAGAAGTTGCCGAGTCCGGATGGAGACGATAGTAAGGCTATGCCGAGCGCAATTGGGGAGATTAGGAAGGAGTATGGGATTCCGGTGCTGGCTATCTTGACGCTTGATGACATTATTGGGGGGGTGAAGGGGGCGGTTGCGGAGGAGGATGTTAAGAGGATGGAGGAGTATAGGGCTAAGTACAAGGCGAGTGATTAGACTATGATACCCCTGCTCTAAGTACTCTGGTCTTCTCTCTTTCGCACCTTCTCTCTCTTGTGATTGAATACAGGCGTGCGCGGTTATGAGATGTGATTGTGAGTAGAAGGGAAGAATCGAACGAATCGAGAAAATGCTTGATATGCGCGAGCTTGTTCATCTACCAGGCCTAGCCTACCCGACCTGATCCTGCCGGACTCCCATTCATTATGCCTTCAATCAATCAACTTTATAGAGAAGCAAATCGGGGGTATCATCCATCATGAAGACGTCAGTAGAGGAAATACTCTAAGCTTAGCCATACGCTGTTCTTGCTTCCAGAGATTTCAAGAGGAAACCCTGTAAGATAGAATTAGTGATTTCCTCGTCATGTAGGCAGAGAAATTTACCATATCGATCCAGTTGCCACCTCCGAATGTAGCCTCACTCTTACCAGTATTCGTGAAGCCCAATTTCTCATACCACGATGTTTTGTGCTGTTCCAGGTGTTAGTTTGGCATCAGGGAAGACCACAAACACATGGTGAAAGAGATGGACTTACATCATGAGCAATCAATGCCAATTTATCCGCAATGCCTGCTCCGTTCATATGTTGCATATAAGACATCATCAAGACTCTTCCAATTCCCCGTCCTTGAAAGCCCGGCAGTACAGCGACAGAATGGAGAACGATAGTTCGCCCATCTTCTGAATGACCTAATTTTGAAGATTTAGGAGAAGCAGATTCCCAGTCCTCTGGTACACCCATGGAGTCATCAGTAGCTACTGCATCGTTTGTCTTGGTGGAAATGACATGGCCGAGTAACACACTGACGGCTCCGTTTCGGCGGCTGGTCTCAACTGGCTTGCCTGTTGCGAGAGTCTCGATTTCGAAGCCTGAGCCTGGGACTACGGTACAGAAGATTCCGTAGCAGAGCTCACCGCACTTGGTGAGTCTGTACCTGAACTATATGGAGCGTCAGCAATAGCTCAAAAGCAAGATTGAGCAGGACGGAGGCGTCATCAAAAGCGGTAATCTGTCACGTGCTCGTATTTTAAAAGAGTGTGTTACTGACCTTCTCTCTCGTCGCCCGTTCCTCTGGATTCGTGAAAGCGGCATTCTCAAGAGCAACACAAGAATCCAGGTCTGAGATGGTGAGGGGTCGTGTGTAAGGGTGGAGGTTTGTCGGTGCCTTGACTTGCTGACTCTCGGGAACGATCACAAACTGGCGCTGGCGATCTGTTGACGGAGAAGTAGCGCCCTCTTCTTGTTGCGACGGGCTCTCTGATGTCTCGGTCGTGACGCTATTCGGAGACTCTGTGAGCACTGGTGGCCTCTCTTGCTCCAAGTCACGAGGCATGGCTGCTGGACTGGCTGGCTCTGGGCTTGCTGCAATGCTTTTGTGATGTTGATGAGTGAGAGATTGTGTGTGACGCGGGGTCTAATTTGGGAATTGAGATTGGAGAGGTGCGGCTGAGCTGAGTGAGTGGGTGGGTGTGGATATTGATGGATTTGGTGTGTTGCTTTAGAATATCATGTGCATCTGGCTATTGCCATGACTGTATTCGACTTGACTGCGTATGTGTTGCCTTGGCACGGTGCTTCCTATTGATTGTTCTTGGAAGCACGAGAATGATTGTTGGAAGTGATTGCGTGTGAGTTGAAGTGAAGTAAAGTAAAGTGATGTTTAGGCACAGCCATGGCCTAGTATTGATTCGGTGACAGGACAGGGACGCCACCAACCCCTCGGGCTCAGCCATACCCCCGCCTCAACAGCCTCGTCATGTGCTAATGAATAAGGAAGTTGGAAGAGCTTGAATGCGTTTCATCATACTCAGCTTGATTTGGCCATAACTTTGAACCGAAGGTACGGCCTAGTAAAGTCTGGATATGATCTGGTAAGATGGGATTGAAACTGTATCACGCTCTTCAAGAGGCAGGTGGCTATCTCTCCTCGACCCCTCCCCCATACAGATGCAAGTTCGAACAAGAAAGGCTAGTGTCAATCCTCCTGCAATATTACCGCTGTGATATCAATCATCCGTAGTATATTTGCTTCTTCGGTATCTGCAACTAGCTCTCTCTGTCTACTTCTTCTCCCAACGGACGCCGTCACGCCTAACGAGCACCAATGTCCTGGCTCCTCCACACCCCAAAGGCACTACGTGTTACACCCGCTCGATCATGCCATATGCCCGGATATGGCAGGCACAAGCAGTAAGAGAAAGAGAAAAAAACAAGCTCTTGACAGCTTCCATGTCATTCCATGTGATAGTGATGATTAATGGATTCGAGGGGAGGGAGGGAATTGCGAGATGGGTGAGATTGAGAGTGAAAGCTCCCATGTTCGATGCCCTGGGCACCAAGTGGTCCTGGCGGCTCGCCTACTATTCGTAGGTACGCCAGAGCAGGCAAGGCTGGCACGCGGCTACTTCTTGCTTTCCTTTGCCTTCCTTGCCTTCTTCATTTTCTTGTCCTCGACGTCGTCATCCCCGCTCCGCCTCTTTCCCTTCGTCCATAATCCGTCTTTTATCTTCAGTCATTTAAGATTACGATACTTGCGTGATAATCTCACTAAGTCCTCCATCTTCTAGACTTCAATCCATCTGAAACCCAGCTTCGTCAATATACATTTTCGAGCAGCTATCCGTCAAGGTCTTTCGAGATGTAAGTACAGAATCCAAAGCTATGTTTAAGCTTGGACTCAGACTGACACCTTCGCAGGCATATCACATTGACCATCACTGCTCCCACTCACGATGGCGATCTCCTCTCCCTCGAAATTCCCCCAGACACAACAGTCAGCACTCTCAAGGAGTCTGTCCAAGCCGAGTCGCAGATCCCGAAGACATCCCAACACCTTTATCATAATGGCCAGCTGCTGAACGACGACACGAAGACGATGGAACAGCTGTCTATTGGGGATGGGGAGATGCTGGCCTTACATGTTCGAGACATGGTAGGAAATACAGGTCGCCCAGCAGGTCAACGTGCGCCACAGCCTGCCCGCCAGCAACAGAGAGGAGGCCAAGCGCAGCCAGATGCAGAGACAGTCCGGTTACAAATCCTCGGTAACCCTGCGATGAGACAACAGGTCTCCAGTCAACGTCCAGAGCTCGGAGCGGCTCTCGATGACCCCGCGAGATTCGCCCAGGTCTATCAGCGAATGCAGGATGAGGAGCGAGAAGCACAGGAGCAGCGCAGTAGGGCGATCGCAGACTTGAACGCAGATCCTTTCGATATTGATGCTCAGACTCGGATTGAGGAGATGATCAGAGAAGAACGGGTTCAAGAGAATTTACAAAATGCCATTGAGCACAACCCTGAAGGTTCGCAAACCTCCAGTGGTAAAGTTTGAAGTTGTACTAACTCCCTGCAGTATTTGGTCGCGTTCATATGCTCTACATCGATGTCGAGGTCAACGGTCACAAAGTCAAGGCGTTCGTCGATTCAGGAGCCCAAGCTACGATTATGTCCCCTTCATGTGCGGAGATGTGCGGTATCATGAGACTGGTGGATAAGCGCTTTGCGGGTATTGCTCGAGGTGTAGGCACAGCTGCTATTCTTGGACGAGTCCACTCTGCACAGATACGGATCGGAAGCTTGTTCCTACCCTGCAGTTTCACCGTTATGGAAGGCAAAGATGTAGATCTCCTTCTGGGCCTCGATATGCTCAAGCGCCACCAGGCTTGCATAGATCTGTCAAAAGACAAGCTAGTGATCCAAGACGTCGAGGTGCCATTTTTAGGAGAGGCAGATATCCCTAAGAATATGGAGGAGGAGCGAGCCGATGAACCCAAGGTTGCTGGACCAGGAGGAACTACAATTGGAGGACGAACGGGCGTTGTGTCTGGCCCATCAACACAACAACCCGGCCCTCAACAAGCCTCTGCTCCCCCTCCTGCGGCTGCTGCCGCACCACAACCAGCACCAGAGCCCTCTTTCCCCCAAGAATCTGTCGATCAGCTCGTGGCACTGGGATTCTCGCGAGCCGAAGCCGTGAACGCTCTGGCTGCTTGTGGAGGCAATGTAGAATACGCTGCTGGGCTCTTATTTCAAGGTTGATCAGGAACAGCAGACTGATTCCGGTGGTGGCGTATGGGAGATTGGCAGATTGGTTGATTTGGTAGCATATGGATAGCTGGACTTGCTGGGGAGCTGACAATATGGTGGGGAACATCATCGCATGAATCTGGTTGAGAGTATCAATCACTTTTCCGGGCGTTACTATTTATGAGTGCTTGCTTTATCATGTCTTGGCCGGGAGGAGAGAGATAGAGATTTGCTTTTGATAGTCTCTTGACCTTGATTCCATTCCTTGGACTGTGAGCTATATAGCAAATGAGCAATGACATCTCAATGACCTATCAACTTGGCCACTGCATTTTCATCATTCGATGCTTGTGATTGCTCGGTAAATCGACTATCAATCTCACTTGATAGCAAACCCCTATCTCAACTTATAAACACAAGGTTTCAACACCTTCGCCTCACTACTAACATGCACATCATCCTCCTCTCCCATCTCATCTCCACCCTTCCCCTTCGGTGCCTTCCTCTTCCACGTCTCCCCACCCTTCGCACCACCCTTAGCAAACTCCTCCGCCCCCTTCGGAGCAGGCACACACTTCCCCTTGATCGGCGTCGTACCCTTCACAAAACACATCCTCACAAACATCTTATTCCTTAAATCCACACTCGTCTTCTCCCCACCCTGTCCCTCACCCCTCAGCACAAACCCTCTCTTCCTCAACACCTCCACAAAAGCACTAACGTCCGTCTCGCCCCCGCGATCTTCCTGCCCGTCAACTTCAACAGCAGCGATCTCATCATCAGCCGCTTCATCAGCTGCCTTTTTGGCCTTCTTGTCTAAAGGACGTTTCCGATTTCCGACACTATGCTCAACGACTTTCTTGCCTCCTGAGCTGGACCCGGCGCCAGAGACGCGCCCAAACCGTGATTTAATCTCGGCGATCCAGAGCTCGCCTTTCCACCTGAGGATTCGATACGCTTCTTCAATGAAATCAACCCAATTCGTCCCCATGAGCGCAAGACAGAAGATTGCTACATCGACACTGCCATCCTTCAACGGCAAATTCGCAATATCAGCTTTCGTGACGAGTGGCGATGGGGATTGCAAATCGAAGCTATGGATCTTGAGTTTCAGTTTCTTGAGATGAGGTTGTAAGCTCGTAGCTAGCGCAGCGTCTCCACATCCTAGATCTGCGAGCACGCATGTGCCTTCTGTGCGTGGGAGGGCTTGCTCTTTGGTTTTGTCGAGGGGGTTTCCGCGCGATGGGCCGCGGATTGGGCCCCGTGTGAGGATCTGGTTGAGGTAGCCGTCAACGGGGTTCTCAGGCCAGACTTCGACTTGGCGGCGGAAACCTTCGTGGTATTCGGTGAACATCTCGGGATTCTCGGCGAAGAGGGAGAGGGAGTGCGCGGAGGGCGTGGTGTAAAGTGTTTGGTTGAGGTGGCGGAAGCGAGCAGAGACCAGCTTTTGGCGCATGCTGGCTTGGAGGGGGGTGAGTGTCGGTTTGGGAGGTTGAGGAGCGGCTGCTTTGGGTATTGATACTGGTATGGGGTCTGATTTTGCCGAAGTGTTTGTTTGATCTGTAGTCGTGCCGTCTGCTAGAGCCTTGAGTTTGGCTTTCTTTTCGCGCTTCTTCTCCTTCATCGTCTTGCCCTTCTTGACTCGCTCCTTTGGGGCCTCAACATCCTCCGCTGCCAGATCCTTGACCTCGTCGTCTGAGACGCTACCTTTCGACTTCTTTGCATTTTCCGGTGTATTTTCTGCTGTAGCCTTGCTCTCCTCCGCATCCGCAGCATCATCATCATCTGCAGCCTTTCGCTTTTTGTCCCCATGTTTCTGTTTCTGCTTCTTCTCCTTCGGCTTGCCCTCAATGACCGTCTCCCAGAGCTCCTCCATATTATTCACATCCACATTCTTCGGTCCCTTTTTCTCAATTGCCGCACTGCGCTTGCGCTTCTTGCTACTCTTCTTCGACTCCCCCTCAATCACAGCTTCCGGATCTGCAACTTTCGCAACTGTTTTCGATCCTTCTGGTTGCTCAGCCTTCAGCAGACTTGAGGATACCGACCATCCTGGAACAGCAAACATTTTGGCGGGTTGGTGTGGGATTGTCGTGGAGGGCTTGTGCTGGACAACTTTGTCAAGAAGTTATATTTTTTTGAGAAGAGGTTTTGGTCAGAGCTCAGGTGCCCCACATAGACTGCGGGAGCAGCCGTCCTTGGCGTGCTCCTGGTCTCGTTTAGCTTGTTATCGTTGTCGATATCTGGGCTCGCTTTGATGTGTTTAGACAAGGTAATTACTGTAGAAAACTGTATAAATAGTGCAATAGGATTTCATTTATGTGCTGTTATGGCACTTATATCATTCAAAGTGTACACATTGTCTCGAGGCAAGTTGATCTGTGATATAATGCGCAAGTTTACTTTATTCCTAAAGAAGAAGGTTCTACCCAGTGTTGAGGTCAATGTGCAAGACGCCAAACTTCATCATCTTTCCATTCACTTTTCGTATTTATATCGCATGAGCATAATAGCTAATGATGCTGACACCGGACTTCCTCTGAATTGATTCTTACCTCAAGCTGTCTCAAATTCACCATTGTGTCCTGTACAGTTCATCGACACCTTTGTCTGACTTTAGGCGACTACTTAAGACCGCCGACAGGTCTCCTCTCGAGCAACTTTAAAACCTCGAAACTTGCGCAACGCAACCAGAACACCACCAGCAAATTCTTCGAACCCAGCACCCAATAACATCAACACGATGTCTTCTCAATCTGGTGAAGAGAATCTGTGGGCCAACCTACCTCCTCTACATACCATCAAACCTGAAGAGTGTAAGTCATGTAGAGTTCACCTTCCGATCTGAACTGCTTCGACGGGCTGGAGAATTGAATGTGTGATCGAAGCGCCAAATCCAGACCAACCAGTTCAAACCATACTAAGAAAAGCAATCCTTGCTGACTCTGGTTTCCACACAGTGATCCGCTATCAGATCGTCGATTGGGACCCGAACAATCCTCATCATCCGCGCTACCTTGCTGGTCATATCCTGATCAAGTCTCTATTCCGACGCAACCATTACTACTGGATTGCGTGCAGCAACCCTCTGCCCAAGGACAATACCAAGAAAGCACCACCCGCGATTACGTTCAGTCCTCCAACTTCGGCGCCATCATCCGCTCTCGTCATGGTACAGTCTACCAACTCATCTTCATTGTTCGAATCCAATTTCGAGAAAGCTCAACCTCTTGCTCAAGGACAACATGCTGCAAGCGTTTCTTCTCCCACGCTCAGCCATCCTTCGAACTTAGCTCCTGCTGAGAACAACCTTCCCACAATTGGCATGAATTCAGGCTCCAAATCACCATCAGACATTAACTATGCTCATTCTCACCCCCTCCCGACTAGAAGCAACGTCTCACCTCTATCTCTCCCGCCTGCTGACCGCTCGTTTGGATCGTCAGCGACCGCCTCTCCCTCCACAGATCAGAACGCGCGACCAGATGAGTATTCTTCTCCAGTATCTTCTCCTGATGTACCAAGATCACAGAAGAAGAGAACATCAAATTCCAACGCACAGAAAGGACGGAATGTTCGACAGGAACAAAGCAGACATTGCGTACAGGTGGAGGGACGTGTTGAGAAGCCCGCTGAAGGATGGTTGAACCTGGGAACGTTCTCGTGGCACTACGGTGGCTCTAGTGATGGTTCGGGAAAGTCCTAGGATAAGCGCCAATACGTCAGTGAATGGAGGGCTACATGGGTGAACGAAATGAGGATGGTTATGCTATATAGATCCAGTATCTTTTTGGAAGGCAAATGGCGGCAGGTAAAGTTCAATTACAGGCATAAGATGAAGGAGATTTCTGCTTTGCAGTTGGAGAAAAATCGGCGTTGGCGTGCACATCGGAACTTCACTCTCCGCGCCATTCCTGAGGGTTTGAGAGCAGGCGAGTTGAGACTGCTTGCTGAATGAGTGAAGTCTTCGGAGAGCACTCTTGCCTGAGGAAGAAGAGAAAAGCCATACACTATACATTGAGGGTTCTACATAGGTCGTGGAAATGAGAACCAGTTTTGAGCAGACGACTTACTTTCCTCTTACGTGACAAGTACTTGATTGCTGATTATTCTGTGCCGAATTCAGGAGCCTCACTCCTAACGGCGTGATCAAAACCCCCTGCTTTCACACCCGTGTACACAAAATATCTACAAGGTGCTCTGTAATTCTCGTCTGCCTCTCCTTGCGTTAGGCCTAGGATTGGGGAGACTTAAGCGAGTGACAATTGTCCCACTTTTTCACTCCACTTTTGACTTCAGTCCCCCTTCACATGTGCATCTCTATTCTTATCATCAATGCAGTCGTATAAGGTTGCCTAGATGCTCACAGGCACGATGTCTCGAATATTCTTCATCCGATGTTGACCCTATCTGGCCTCTCAGGTCCTTCTTGACTCCCCTGTTCGAGCTGAGAAGCAGTCTGCAGGCGATGAATGATGTCTTCCGCTCAACCACGATCGCCTAAGCTAAGAACGAAGACCGGGTGCGTAACATGTAGGTGGCAATATAGAGCCTCGTCCTCTGTCTGTCCGTGGGTGAGCCGATGCTAAGTTGAACAGGTCGAAACAGGCGTAAGAAATGCGATCAGAGGAAGCCAAGTTGCGAAGCCTGCGATAGACTGGGCCTCAATTGCCGATATCCAGATCCAGCGTCACTTGAAGATCGTCGTGAGCGAAAAGCATCAAACTCGCGATGGTCTCTGAAATCGAAGTCTCGTGAACCTAGTCCGCAATCAAGCAACGAATCTCTTACAGATGTCTACTCGGACGACCCCATTCCTGTCTCAGAAAGTCGGTCTGTCCAAACCTCGAACGTCTTTACGATTGAAACTTCCTATTTCGGAATACTATCAACGGCACAGATCTTCCTCCGTAGCTCCCGTGAGATACAGCTCTTGTCTTCCTACTGTGACTATTTTGTTCCAGCAAACATTCTTCCGAATGCGCATGCGAACTTCTCGAGGCTTTGTGTTGGAGAGGTGCAGGAATTGAAAGACACCATATTTGCTTGCAGCTCCGTACAGATTTCCAATAAGCATGACGCTATTCCGGTAGAAGCTCTTGACTACTACACTCGAGCTGTTTCTGGAGTGAGGAAGAAGTTGGATAATGGTATGTTGACGGGGAGGGAAGATTGGCTGCTATTGACTACAATACTGCTACATTGTTTCGAGGTGAGTCAATGCCGAGATCAGATGTATTATTTGGGCTAACCGAAGATATCAGACTTGGCGATGTGATGTTGGTTCGGAAACACCAATGGCCTTTCAACACCTCCTTGGTGCTATCGAGCTCCTTAGGTTACGGTGCCAAAATCCCTTAACTGAAGAGACACATCAGGATCTCTATGTACTCATGGCCGAGTCCGTACTTTTTCACGTCTCCACTCTGTTGATATCAAACCCATCCTTCACGAAACTAGAAATAGACCCTGGACTTTGGGAATGGGTCGAAGTTATACTTTCGAAACCAGTCTACGAGAATCATCCACCACCAGCGCGCCATCCGATACTTGGTACACCCCGAAAACTCAACAGGCTCATTTTCGAAATTTCAAAGCTAAGCATGCAAGCTACGACCAAAGAAATGGATATGGAAAAGATACGGAAATTGGACGCAGAGTTGAGACAATGGGAGGACAATCGATACCCGCCTAATAGACAGTCCGACGGAGATCCTTACCTTGAAGTCAGAAGACTCTACGTTATCTGCGCTCGCATTCTCCTTATGACAACCGAAATGACTGCGAGCCAGATACAAGGCTCCACCCTAAAGCAAGGATTACGCCGACAAATCCTGAAAGCCGTGGAAATTATTCGCGTCATGGAAAGCACAGATGGAGACATGTGGAACTTTATCATGCGCTGGCCGCTGCGCGTTCTGTGCTGCGCCGTTGAAAATGGTGAGGAGAAGGAAGTGGTGCGAGACTCGTTGAGGAGGATTTGGGCGAAGTCTTCTTGTGGTGATGTGAGAAGGACATTGTGTCAACTGGAGGGATAGAATCATTACTGCTGTAGCATTTGCGGGTAGGGGTTTGAGCTGATACCAAGTGCCTTTTCTGCTTTATACCAATCATTCTCTATCACGATACAGTATCTGTGATATTTACTTGTTGGAATCACAATTGTTTTTATACGTATCTTTGAATACACGCAGTTTTAGTTTCTCTTGGGTTAAGAAGTAATTGGTATTAAGAAGTGTTTATGTGGAAGCAGCTGAATTTGACTAGTAGTGTCCGCCCGGAATTCCGAAGACCCAGAATACAACAGCACCGCAGAAGTATCGAACTCTCAATGGGACAAACCCAAAGCTTTGCCCTGAGCAACATATCGCCAATATCTCAGCTTACTCATCTCACGGAAATGTTTACCCCACTTGATCATGATCAGAAATGCCAAAGACGTAGCCATGGAGATGAAGGCGGCACTAATGAATGTGTTTTGGACGCCAAGTTTAAGGATCCACGGCGTAATTCTGCATTACTGTTAGTAGCTGGGATGTTTCAAGATAAGTCGATTACTTACGCATATGAAGTGATCGCAAACCCCAAGGTATTCCGAATCACGATGACGGTGATCATAGCCTCGCCACTCAACTCGGGGTATGTATCGATACAATAGGTAATGCAGATCGTGATTGTCGCCGCTGTAGCTGCTGAGAGGACGAATGCCGAAAATGCAAGACCAAACCCTTGGTAAGATCAGCATCATGTGTTCAACAGATAGACTGTGGGAACTCACAGTGGATGGAATGGGCTGCTCCAACACCCCAAAGGATGAACCCAAATGGATAAGCAATGACAGGAAATATGTAGATCCAAAGTCTATTCTCAGTCTCGGCAATCCCATTGTTCTTACGTGCAAATCGAATGGTGATCCAGTCGCCCATGAAGCCACTGATGATGCATCTGAACGGGACGTCAGCGCCGAGAAGCATTTGGAAGTGGGGTTTCAACTTACCCAACAAAGCATCCAAGCAGACTGGCGACTGAGAACAACCCAACAATTGAAGCTTTGAAGTTATAAGGAGGGGATGAGAGGACAAGGGAGCTAGTTCCACTGCTGAGCAGCGACCAAACCACCGTACAGCCGTAAGCGAACCCCGAGTAAACAACAACTGGTAGGGAGACAAATGTGAAGGGTCTCCACATCATCGTCAGCAGCAAATTTGGTCTCGGCTTATCCAAGAGACTCATTTTTTGCAAGTAAGTCTTCTTCTTGTAGACCTCCCCAGAATTGACGCTGGTTGTGGTGGGTTCTGGAAGTCCATTTCCTTTCTCGGTGTCGACGTTGGCTGAGCCTCTGGTCGAGTTGGCTGATGATTCGATGGTTTCCACGATGCCGATGGTCTTGCGATCATAGTTTGTCTCTTCCATCAAGAAGAATAGTATGATGAAACCGAAACCGCAGCCGATCGCTGGCCAGTAAAGAACCCATTTCCATCCCATGCCGTCGTAGATGAATCCAGAGAAAATCTGGAAGAGTCAGCACCAAGGTTCAGCAATGATGCGGAGCAGGTTAGAGACTTACAGGTGCAAGGATGTTACTGCTGAGCAAGAATAGTGCGTAGAGACCCATGTACTTCCCTCGCTCGTGAGTGAAGTACAAGTCCGCAACCGAGATCTCGCAGAGAGACTCAATTGGTGAACCGAAGAACCCCTGGAGGATCTTGTTCGCGTACCACTGTCCGCTAGTCTTGCAATAGGGTGACCACATCTGGATCGCCTAGTATAATGTTAGATGGGGCGAGAGAAGCGACTTGAAAGAGTGTAGGTACCAGAGTCGCCAGCATTGAAAATAAATATACTGGTCGTTTGCCATATTGAAGAGCCAGTGGTTGCCATATGACACAACCCCATCCAAAGAATAGGAACATGTATCCGGTTCCTAGTATCGTTTGTCAGATAGAAGTCTCTAAGGTCCTAGGAATTGGAGTACTTACCAGCGTTGAGATTGGCTAAGGTGAGACCGGTACTCATCGAGATGGGCACCAGTACGGAATAGAGAGCTGCGGATGCTATGCCGACGAAGAGACAATAAATGAAGATGCAGAACATATGCAAAGACTTTCGTCTTTGCGACCAATTCAAAGGATCTTCGGGATCTGCCGAAGGAGTTGGGACGAGGATGATGTCTTTGAGACGTGCATCGTGGGATGTATGGAGCGTTCCGTCTAAGTCAACGAGATGTGTAGTTCCAGGAACCACTGAGGTGTCGACCTCATGGTGGACTGTAGCCATTGTAGAATAGTAGAAGTGCTTCGATTTTTGATAATACAGTTTGCAAGGAAGTCTTACTTATTGAAAATGCTACCTCTTGCAGCTCCCTCACCATCTTAAATGTTCTGCATAATCGTCCTACCGCTATCTTGTTGACGTCTAGCGGACCAATGAAACGTATTAACGCCCAATGACAGGGGTAGGATAAACTCTGAAGATAACAGCCCTCAAGAGTCCTTGTCTTATCTGAAGATCTGAGGTCTGGAGCTCTGGCTTTTCCCAGGCTGCTGGTTATGCGGATGGGGAAATTCGACCCACCTACGCTCGGATCTTGCTGTGGTTCCTTCTATCGAGATATGCAAAATGATCCACAATTGCATGCGCTGCTTCAACACTAGATATGCCCTGACTTGAAATTGCAAGTTTGCTCGACAGCCCAATAACAAGAGGTTGATCGCGAGAGATGAAGCATCCGTTCGCTTCACTTGAAAGTATATCAAAGCATTGATCGGCAATTGACTCTCTGAGTTTTTTAGGATGGTTGAAGTGAAGCTTCATGACACTGAAAAGTGGATTTATCTCCGACAAATGACTAGCGGACCTCAGTTTTGAGTTGTAAGCGAGGTCCAGCCCCCAGCTCCCCAAGGATGGGGTGTGCTCGGCAGCTGATCCCATGTGAGTTCAAGATCAGTGGTCTGACGATAATAGCACATGCTTATCGAGTTCGGCGTAAATATGTTTAATTGGCCAGAGCAGGTAGCCTCTTTGAAGCTATAGATATCTCAGCTGCAGGGTACAAGCTCCGAGTTTGTTGACAAAGGCAGACGATCGATAAAAGCTCGAAAGCCACCAAACTGAGGTACTTACTTTCTAGATAACAATAATAACTTTCTTATCTCTTCAATCTCTTTCTAAGATCAATGGGCAGCATGGTATCAAAATCTGAGAATACGTGGGAAGTCGAGGCTGAAAAGAACCGCAAGGTTCTGAGCGAGTCAATTCCAGAACAGTGGCTTCTTCCTCAGGACAAGCTTCCATCATCAGATCGTCTCAATATTCTCTCAGTTCCAGAAGAAAGTGGTTTATTGACCAGGAAAGAGCTTGATATCACTGAGAGTGATGCTACGCACCTCGTTGAGAAAATGGGTGCTGGTGAGTGGTCTGCCGAAGAGGTCACTATTGCTTTTCTGAAGAGAGCAACAATTGGACATCAACTTGTAAGCTTCACATCCTCAATCAACCAATCGAATCTAGTCAAGAATTTCGAATGTTTCCGCTGACATCAAACGTAGCTCAACAATGCAACAGAGTTCATGGCCGAAGACGCCATCTCTCGAGCCAAAGAACTGGACGCTTACTACGCGCAACAAAAGAAACTCATGGGTCCTCTTCATGGCGTGCCAATATCCACCAAGGAGCATATTTGGCATAAAGGACGAGTTGCAAGTGGTGGGTATGTTGCGCAGGTTGACAAGATTGCGCCTGAGGACTCCCATCTCGTGCAGCTGGCGAAGAATGCTGGAGCTGTTTTTCATCTGAGGACGAATGAGCCGTTGACATTGATGGTGAGCGCTAAAAATTCCTGATTTGAAATCGAATAGAACGATATTAGGAAATGTTTGGTATTTCGATGCTGACGAATGCATAGACAGGAGATTGCCACAATAATATCTTCGGCCAGACTCTGAACCCATACCACCTAAAGCTCAGCTGTGGAGGTTCATCTGGTGGTGAAGGTGCATCGATCGGTTTCAAGTCTGCTGCTCTTGGACTAGGAACTGATATTGTAAGTGTCCTTCAACGTGAACATATTCACACAACACTGAACTCCAATCCAGGGCGGCTCAATCCGCATCCCGGCAGCATTCAACGGTATCTACGGCTTCCGGCCATCAGCCTCCCGCCTCCCCTACGATGGAATCGAACTACCAGGCGCAGGTCAAGAATCCGTAAAATGTGTGATTGGGCCTCTAGCCCATAGCATCGACGACATCAACCTCCTGATGAAGACGATTCTCGATCAGGAGCCTTGGGATAACGAGGTTAGCCTTGTACCACTACCATGGAAGAAGGTGGATGTGTCGAGAAAGATCACCGTGGGGATCATGTGGAGTGATGGGTGAGTCTCCTGACACAATTCAGAAATGACGAGGCAACAAACCAGAACCACTCAGCTAATCACTTGTTTACTTCCCCAGCATTGTCCATCCGCATCCGCCTATGAATCGTGTACTGAAAAACGCAAAGGAGAAGTTGCAAGCTGCTGGGATCAAAGTCATAGACTGGGAGCCTTACAAGTCAATGGAGATCCTCCAGCTCATCGTTAGTCCCCCCCTTTCACCTGTCGTACTCTTTCCCACGCCTCTGCCTGACTACCACTTGGAATAACTTGACTGACACCCTTTCCTCGTGCGTCTAGATCACGCTCTTCTTCCCCGACGGCGGCAAAGCCATCACTGATCTCATCGCCCTCACCGGCGAGCCCCTCAGCACCGGTGCAGCCACCTTCCTCCAACATGCGCGCGAACTCACCGTAAGCGAGAACTGGGCGGCGAACGCACAGCGTGATCGTCTCCGCGCCGAATTTCACTCCTTAATGAAAGACCGCGGCGTAGATGTCATTTTGTGTCCGCCGTTCGTGGGTGCGGCGCCGGAGATGAACAAGATGGATTATGGGACGTATACGATGTTGTGGAATTTGCTGGATTTGCCGGCCCTGGTGTTCCCGACTGGGGAGGTGGTGGATGGGAGGGTGGATGTTGTTGAGGAGGGGTATGTGCCGGTCAATGAGATTGATAAGGCGCAATTTGAGAGATGTGAGTTCTTGTTCTTTTGAACTCCCTTTGAGAATTGGCTGGGGGTGGGATTCTTATGAGTTGTGCTAATGAGGTATGATTGACAGATGATCCGAAGACTTTCGAGGGTGCGCCGATCGGCTTGCAGGTTGTAGGGAAGCATTTGAGGGATGAGGAGACGGTTGCTGCTGCGAAGCTTATTGAGAGTATATTGAAGAAGTAGAAGGAGTGGAGCACAATCTCATCGAATGGATATCCCAAATGCCTTTCTTGTGTTTACCTGACATCGTTCGTGACAGATGCTGGGTCACTATGTCTTGTTGCCTTGCACAAAGTGGGTCGGTAGATGCGACTGCGCAGGTACCAGCTGAATTGAATGTATTATCTAGTTCCGCGCATCGGTATATAAGTAGTCAGCTTGAGTCGCTTTCCTCAATTCTCCTACTTATTTTGCATGTCCAAATTAAGCGAGAGAAAGGGGGCGCCACCAACCTTTCCAACAATAAGCGAAGAAGATAGCACGAATCAGGTATGAGAGGCTGCCAAAGATCGTAAACACACTAGACGCTTTGAAGTCAATACGTGAAGTCGTATACCATCCTCAAACCCAGCACAATCCCACCCACGTATCTATCCTCCCATGTCTCAACTTGGCCTATTCACCCTTCAACCTGGCTTCAATCATCGCCTGATTACCAACCGCGTATGGCCAAACCTTGTGCAACACCAGTCCAGCACCATCCAACAAAGCCACAAACTCTTTCTCGCTTCTCTCTTTCCCACCAATGGAGATCATCACCATGTCCATCCAATACGTGCCCAGATCCTCGCCTATTTGAGTACGGGCTGGGACGATAACTTCGCCGATCAGGAGGCGTGATTTGGGTCCCATGGCCCCGGCAATGTTTTTGAGAATCGTAAGACATACATTGTCTTGGTAGTTGTGGATGATGCGACGGAGGAAGTAGATGTGTGCATCTAAGTGATCAGCCTAGTTCTTGATGTCGAGAATGAGTGAGAAGTAAATACTTACTTTTGACAGGCTGCTCGGTGTAGAAATCGTATGGCATCTTTTCAATATTCGGAAGCAACTCTTGCGGTATCGTATCCAGGACTTGCGGCCTATCCTGCAACACCATCTTGCTCGACGGACCAAAAAGAGCCGCCGTCTCCTTCTGGATCAAGAGAAGAGATTGTCCTCTCCCGCCTCCAATGTCGACGACGAATGCCCGGTCTGGCTCAGCTTCGACTTCTTCCTTCAACGACGTGAAGGGAAACATGCCGAGCGTTGGGAGGGAAGCTTCTTGTTGCATCATTGCCTTATTGAACATGTTAAAGCGGTTTTTGTCAGCATGCAGAACTTCGTAGAAAGTTTGCCCTTCTTGACCGTACGCGAATGTGTAGGGTGTTTTACGGAGGTCGATGAGCTCTTCTGGTGTGCGTGTTTTGAAGTAGTCTGGCCAGGTGAGATCTGGCCAGGGCAGAAACGATTAGTGCCGGTCATGAGGGTCCAGTCAAATGTCCTCAGAAACGGGGCAAGTACTCACAGCAGCCGAACATGTTAATGCTGAGGATTGTCAGTTCTCTGGACTCGTCTGGTGATGCAGGGAGCACTTACCACAGGTTGAAGAAGTCCATAGCAGCTCCATTTAGGTATGCACGTGATTTTGGAGTGTGAGCATAAGTGTCTTCTCCTGTCAACTCGATCACCCCAGTGCTGGTGAGCATCCTCATTAGACGAACTGGGTTCAGAGTCAGACTCTTTTGTCGGCATTGCATTTGACTCTAATGCGATGAGAATGTGGACTAAAGAATGGAATCTCACCTATGACTGATGGTTCTAAGTTGATGAGTGCGCCCAATTCAGTAGCAGTGATGCTACCCTCCTTCGGCATCTTTTCGAAAGCGTCCATCTTCACCATCATGTTCAAGGAAGTAGCAGTGTTCATCTATGCCAAGACATGTTAGCCTGGAGTCCAACAACTATAGTCCCTTCTCAATAGACGCCCAAAGATATTTGGCTTATTGCGGAGACAAGAGATGTAGCCTTACAAATGACCATTGTCGTAGCACTACGCATACCAGTCAGTTGACATACGCAAGCGGGGTGGCAATATCTCACTAGCATCCATGGGGTCTTCCAGCTCTAGATAGAGGAGGTCGACTTGCTTCATCAATTCATGGCGTTCAGCTCTGTCGCCCTTGAATTTCTTTGCACTAGCAAGAATCGTCTCCGCTTTACTGATGATATCGTCGGCTGAAGCCATCGCAAGACAGTATCTGCACGGAATGAAGGTCAGCTAGGCGGGAACGATTCAGGGGGAGGCTAAATATCAGACCTGGGGGCAGAATATTGATAAGAAAGAATTGAGCATTAAATGAAATGCAAAAGAACAAATGAATCTGAAGGCTGATATGGAGTCAATTGAAGTCGAATACTTTCTGAAGAATGCGGAAGTTTGTTGTACGGAAACTTGGAGAGTTCCCCCGCACTAGTGGATGAGTGTTCATGGGGCGAGCTGGCGAGACCTTGAAAAGTGCTGGCCCAGGCTTCTGGACGGCTCGCAAAATGAACCGAGTCGCCGACAGCAGACATATTCCCCTGCTTTGTAACAATCGGGAAGCAAAAGAAAACCTGTGCAGGTATTAGTACACTTTTGGTGTAAAGACTATTGAGGCAATCTGCTTTTTCTCTGCAATACAAAGTCCTGGCCGGTGGAGTTGTTACACAGTGAGATGCCATGCACAGGCCACTTTGGCTCGCGTGCCTGCACGTCCAACCTTTCTTTATCTTTCTCATCCACCCAGTTCATCTCCTCTTCGTCGACAACCTCCAACTGCAAGTCAACGGCGCTGCTATCTTGTCTTTAGTTTGGCTGGCCGTTGAGCCGTTATCCGGCACCACTTGCCTTCGTCCTCCAAATACAGCAGGCTTTAACTTTGAGTACGGTTAGACTGCCGAGCAGCGTCTCTTCTGCAGCTGCTGGCGGCGTCGAATCATCATTGTGTTATCCCGTTACAGTATCGTTACCGACTCTGCCCACCCTCACTAACTAGCAGGAGGAGCAAGCTCCATGCAGCCAAAGCCAAAGCCAAATGCAGCCATTCGACAGCCATTCCCACCCCACCCGTTCTCAGTGGGATGCTTGTGTCTACTGCTGGTGGACGACACGGCTCGGTAGAGAAAACGGGAACACGCAACATCTCCTCCGCAGCCAATGCAAATTTAAAGATCAGAATCGGCGGTTGGTAAAATGTGCCTCCTGCGATCTTGCACATGTGTTTCCAAGGGCCTTCCAAGAGCTGCATCCCACCAAGCGTTGAAGAAAGCAAGTTCAAGGTGGGCTATTGGTGGCGTGGCAAACAAGACAGGCGCATTTTCAGCATGCCAAAATAGTTCTGGCGCAGTCATAGTGAGTTTACTAGCACGACGCTCCGATCGACGGGCTGCTTTTGAAGGTCTCACGGCTCAAGCCTCAAGCCTCGAGCACCCCTCAGACATCGTCACTGCACGCAACTTCAGAGGAAGCCAATCCAAATTTGTCTGTGGTCCGTATGAGTTACTCGCTGGCTAAGTTAGACGTTCAACCCCTCTTCTATCATCTACACTCTCCGTTCTTGTTCTTGATCATCTTCTACTCCTTCATATTTCTCTCTTTCCGAAACACCATCTTCATCCATGTTGTAGGCCGGAAAGTTGTACTAGGCACAATTGGACCCTGCCACATCCCCCGCCCTGTTAGATACCTTCGAGACCTAGGCCATACTTTGCGCACGAGAACACCACAGGATATCCACGATGATGGAACATGAAGACGAAGCCATTGAAGCTGAAAGCGATGTACGAATCTTTCCCAGTCCTTATCGTTCGCTGTCTGGTGGATACCTGCCCAGTCATGAAGTTCCAGCTGACTGGCATGCGCACCGTCAAAACAACCTTCTGACAGGCCGTACAGGGTTTTGATAACGACTCGGCATATGCAGGATCATCGTACGAACACGCCCTACTACGCCCAGGTTCTGGTTCCTGTTTTCTGACAAGGCTTGCAGATCGGGCAGTCTGACCGAAACGTTATCGTCGACTATCGCACGAGGTGTTGAGGAGCATGGGAGGACCTGTGAGTCGCGTTACACAGCAAATCGATATTCGCATACAGATCATGAGGCTGATACGCTTGTCTTCTAGATGCCGCATATGGGAATGAAGGTCTGCCAATCAAGTACCCTTGCACGGATATTTGATGGACAAGGAACTGATATGAGTCGCTATCTAGAGTATGGCCTGCCAATCGATGAGGAGGAACTGGATAGGATAGACATGTCCCATGCAAAGTATGGGATGCTCTTGGAGAAGAAATTGTTCCTTGCACCTATTACGGACAAACCACAGAAGATCCTGGATATTGGAACAGGTAAGTACACCAACCCATCGTCTAGTAAACACCCTGAATGGTTGACTGACTGATGCAAGGGACGGGGATATGGGCAATAGATGTATGAAATCTACTACATTTGACGAATGAGACTAATTCTTTGACGTCAGATGGCAGAACTATATCCTTCTGCAGAGGTAAGCCTTGTCATTGCTGCCCTGCAACCGAAGACTGACATGGAAAATGCAGGTCCTTGGCCTAGATATCGCACCCGTGCAACCACAATGGTATGGGAAACCGTCTGGCGCAGAGAAGGCCATTAACTGACATGATGAAGGGTCCCGCCTAACTGCATATTCGAAATCGACGATGTAGAAATGCCCTGGACACTCGGTGAAAGTAGCTACGACTTCATCCACGCACGGGACCTTCTCCTATCAATCCGAGACTGGCCCAAACTGGTAGATCAATGCTACAAGTACGTCTTCCAAAGCGAGCGTCCAAATCGACTCGACAATCACTAACAAATATATTACCAGAACACTCAAGCCTGGCGGATACCTTGAATTGCAATGCATTTACCCTCGCCTAAAATGTGACGATGGCTCTACGCCCCCCGACAGCGGTCTCTGGATGTTCTCCAACTACGCTCTTGACGCATCCACCAGAATGGGCGCTCCCCTTGATGCCTGCACACGCTACGGCGAATACATGGCCGCAGCTGGCTTTGAAGATATTGTCGAGAGAAGGTACAAGCTACCCAGTTCTCCTTGGGCACGAGAAAAACGCATGAAGCTCATTGGTGCATTCGAGCTGCATAATTTATTGAGAGGTGTCAGTGCGATGAGCTTGAGGATGTTTTCCAAAGCGTACGGTTGGAGCCAGAGTCAGATTGAGCTGTTCCTGGTGCAGGCGAGGAAGGATATGCAGAATACGAGATTTCACTCTTACTATGACTTGTAAGTTTTGTAATTCTTCGTCCCTATGCTGAGGCAGGAAGGCTGACGTTTATGGCAGTATGATTGTATACGCAAGAAAACCTGGCGGACCGGCTCCTGCCAGCGAAGGACAGGAGGCCTGAAAAGAGGCGGAAAAAGAATGATGGGTTATCGGCGTTCTAGACGGAACTTGTGATGGATGAGATCATATTTCGAGACACTTTATCACATGGAGTATATTGTCGGAGAATGGGCGAGTTATGTATGCTTCTTGTATTTGTTTCGATTGCTCTCTGTGAATAAATTTAGGCTAGGCTGGGTGTACATTACTGAATACTGGATCTTTGGAACAGCTTCGATTCAAACATGTATTGCCCTCGCAAGTTCAAATCGTGATGAAGTCTTGAAGTTGATGCAAAATCAAAATTTGGTCTAAGTGCTTGAGGCTTGTTTACGGGGACATTCAAGTCCAGCCATCTCGAAAGAGATATGTCCAGCAGAAGAAACAGCATCTATTCTATTCACGGATAAAGCCACTCTGAGCCATTGTTCCCAATCAACCAGTAGTTTTGTCATTTTTTTCTTTCTTGGATTGAACTCCTCTACGTGCCTTCGATGACAATAGGTATCTTAGTAGAAAAAGCACGTGCTTCAGTGAGGGGTGAAAACACCTCAGGGCAAGCAGAGCGGGGTCGGATGCAGGGAAGGAGGGGCAATCAGGCAAATCCTCCAATCAGATTAGCGAGAGAAGATCGCACCCGCCCGGATTCCGATCCATGAGAGAAACGGGGCGGGAAGAGACGATAACCATCAGGAACACTGCAGCTACGGACCGTATCATCCAGAAAAGTAACTGGTGCTGTTGTTGTCGTCGTCGTCTAGGAAAGAGCCAGCAAGCAAGCAACAGACAAGCAGACAAAGATTTATAAGCTGGGTTTCTCACATCAACCTTCTCCTCCCTTTCTTCACACACACTTCTTCTCCTATCGTCTCTACCTACCTTGCAAGCCCCTCCAAGACAGGGATCGACCTCCTCCATGCAGTAAGGATTTCGCTAAGCAAAAAAGTCTCTCAACTCGATTCGATCCAACAGACTCGACACCGCTCCTCTCTGCATTCCGGTTCGGCGCTTTATTGATGCATCTCTAAAAATCCCACGCCCTTCTCTTACTCTCACCCAGTCAGAGCAAACCTTTCACCTTGTTGTCACACTCGCACCTTTCACAAGTCAAGAGGCTTTCTCTCTCTCTCTCTCTCTCTCTCTCGGTTTCTCTGACTTCATCACCCTCTCTCCATCTTGTCCCACTCGACTGCAGTCGAACCCCGCCACAACACCACACTACCCTCCCTTCTCCAACTCGTCGTACATGCAGCGACAAGTCGTAGATCGTTGGGCCCGGAAACGCTACTTCGGTTAGCACATGCTACCGTTGAGATTAAGTAGAACATAATAGCAGATTTCATTTGAGTGGAACAATAATACAAAAAGGTGCGTCTTTTGCCCCAAAGACTCTTTATTGCCCCAAGACACCTGCAGAGAATTGCTACTTGGCCTTCGAGACCAAACTAGACCTCAGGAGAGCTAGGAATTCTTCCCTTCAGGTGGCGAGCTTTGCTATAGCTGATGCCTTGCTAACAGTATCCTTCTTCCAGGTCAATTTCCCATTTCAAGCTCCTCAAGGAGCATCTAAACCGCAAATATGCATATCAAGGACATGTTGGCAGAGGCCGAGAGGTCGGGGCAGCCTACATTCTCCTTCGAATTCTTCCCTCCCAAGACCGCACAAGGAGTGCAGAACCTCTACGACCGTATGGACCGAATGCATGGTTTGGGACCTAGCTTCATTGATATTACCTGGGGCGCTGGAGGTCGTCTGGCACAATTGACCTGCGAGATGGTCAGCGTGGCTCAATCACACCATGGGTTGGAAACATGCATGCATTTGACGTGTACGGATATGGGACAAGAAGCTGTGGATGCTGCGCTCAAGGATGCTTATAAGGCTGGCTGCACGAACATACTTGCGCTGCGTGGGGACCCGCCGAGAGAGAAGGAGAAGTGGGAGGCTACAGAGGGAGGCTTTCATTATGCCAAGGATCTGGTGAAGCACATTCGCGATACATACGGCAATCACTTCGATATTGGTGTTGCAGGATATCCAGAGGGTTGCGACGACCAGGACGACCCTGAACTCCTTCTTGAGCATTTGAAGCAGAAGGTTGATGCTGGAGCTACGTTCATCGTGACGCAGATGTTCTATGACGCGGATAATTTCATTAATTGGATGGGCAAGGTCAGAGCCAAGGGCATTACGATTCCGATTGTTCCTGGTATTATGCCTATCAACACCTACGCAAGCTTCTTGCGCAGATGCAACCACATGGGCTGCAAAATCCCACCGGACTGGAGTGCTGCTTTGGAGAAAGTGAAGAATGATGATGCCGCTGTCCGTAACATCGGTACTGGCCTTGTGACCGAGATGTGTCGCAAGCTTCTTGCAGCCGGAATTCATCATTTGCATTTCTACACCATGAACCTGGCACAAGCTACTCGCATGCTCCTCGAGGAACTGAACCTCACGCCATCCGAGCAGCGTCCATTGAAGCAAGCACTCCCATGGAGACAGTCTCTTGGACTTGGGCGCAGAGAAGAAGATGTCCGTCCCATTTTCTGGAAGAACAGAAACAAGTCATACGTCACACGAACACAAGATTGGGATGAGTTTCCCAACGGCAGATGGGGTGATTCGAGATCGCCTGCTTTCGGAGAACTGGATGCGTATGGTATTGGCCTGAAGGGCACCAACGAGCAGAACCGCAAGCTGTGGGGTGAACCAAAGTCGATCAAGGACATTGCCGAAATCTTCGTGAAGTATCTCGAAGGTGGCGTGGAGAGTCTCCCATGGAGCGAGGCGCCTATCAGCAGCGAAGCCGACTCCATTAAATCAGATTTGATCGCGCTCAACAAGCGAGGTATGCTTACCATCAATTCGCAGCCAGCTGTCGATGGAGTGAAGTCTTCGCATCCTGTCTACGGATGGGGTCCTAGCAATGGATACGTCTACCAGAAAGCCTATCTGGAACTTCTGGTGTCGCCAACATTGATGACCCAGCTCATCGCTCGCATCGAACTCGATCCCGACTTGACGTACTACGCTGTCAACAGAGCTGGCGAGCTGAAAACAAATGCACCAAGTGATGGGCCCAATGCCGTTACGTGGGGTGTCTTCCCAGGAAAGGAGATCGTGCAGCCTACCATTGTTGAGACGATCAGTTTCCTAGCTTGGAAGGACGAGGCGTTCCGTTTGGGAACTGATTGGGCTCATTGTCATTCTGCGCTCAGCCCTAGCCGTGAGCTCATCGAGAACATGATGGATTCGTGGTACCTTGTGAACATTGGTATGTTTCTCCTTTTATCTTTCCTAACATCGCCCCTCTAACATCTATGATTTTGTAGTCCATAACGATTTCCACCAAACTCATGGTCTTTTCCCACTGTTCGATGGCCTCGAAGTAAAGGATATCGACGTTCCATTCTCGACACCTTCCAACGGCACCGAAACCAACGGCGTGAACGGCACTGCACCACCGCCACCAGCAGGAATCGAGAACGTTCCTCTTACGAACGGCACTGCACCACCGCCACCAGCAGGAATTGAGAACGTTCCTCTTACGAACGGCAATGCTGCATCTGCAGCCCACTAATCTCTTCTCATCCTCGCATCTCAACATCTCAACGAAACGACTTGACGATCACGATCACGATCACGATTCAACACGCAGCAGAAACTTAGACGATCCTCTTCTCAGTCTTCCGCTACTTCATTCACCTTGTTTAACTTCTTCTCCACAGCTTATATTCTTCTTCTTCGGACGTGTTTTCAACAAAATATTCACATTCACAAAAGCAAAAAGGGTTATTTGCCTCATCTGCATCTAGCGCTGGTGTTCTGGGTGCGGGAAAGGGGGCAAATGAGCAAACTTCAACAAGTTTGGCGTTCTTTTTCTGGTTGGGCTCTTGATCTCAACGATCAGGGCTTGGATTTTGGTCGGCGAATTCTTTGTTTTTGAAAAAGCTCTGCATGGGTATTTGGTCTGTTTTCATGCATGGAATTACATGGATCATGAGCAATTGGGAGGGAAAGGTCATTCTTCATCAGAGACCTGGATGGGTGGATGGAATAGGCATGGTATCGCCTTCAAAGGCTTGTAGGGGAGAAAGCCTTATCCTGATGGCGCGCTGTGTAGTGTGATGGGGATGTTTCATGGTCATTAACTGACCTGGCCTGGCTCGGAAGGAATGGGAACAAATATACTTATTTCCACGCCACATGTCATTTGCTCTTTGTGTCGCTCCCAGATGTGAAGCCAAGGCCAGGTAGGTGTTGCATAACAAGGCCAGGCACTGTCCGCTCTGTGAATGTTGTCGGGCGAGCTGGGTACTTACTGTTGAGGTTTGAGAATATTGGGTTCGAAGCAGAATGTCGCATCTGTATCTCATTCGTGAAGCTCAGGGGCTTTCATATCAAGAAAAGTTCCCAAGATATACAGGTAATAGCTAATTTAGGTATAACAATCGCACAAAAAGCTCTTTCTCTCGTCGGGAGAGAGCCGAGCTAAAACCATAGAATAGCGGCAGCTGAGTCCAACTAATCGCAGAGAGGAGGGCTCTCGAAGTCATCGTAAACGCCATCCTTCCAGCCAACCTAACCAAACCAAACTCCAGATAATACAACGAAACCATTCGTAATCCCAATTTTCTTGACTATAGTAGCTGAGGCGCTGAGCCCGAGCTCAAGTCTATCTCGTATCGACTCTCGAACCTCCAGACTCGCACTCATCTCATCCACCTTGAATCAATCCTCGATCGCTTCTTCATCTTCATTCTCCTCTCCACCTCCATCACTCTTACCACCTCTCTCACTTTCCCGTTCCCGCTCCCCATGACTCCGACTCCTCGTCCTAGTCCTCTGCCTCCTCCTCATCCTCACCCCCCCCTTCCCACCCCCTTCCTTTCCGCGGCTCCGACTTCGACTTAGGCTCTGACTACGTCTACTCGATCCCTTTCCCAGCCCACTCATCCCACTTCTAAATCCTGAGGGCATGTCCGAACCAGGGTCTTGGAGGCCGAAACGCTGGTATTTTTTCCCAGGACTCTTCCTAGGTGATTTGGACCGGTGAAGCTGGTCTTGATGATGTTGATATCTTTCTTCGGTGAGGGCGCCTGGGGATGTTTGGCTGGAGGTTTTGAGTTGAGTTTGGGAGGGCGAAAATGAAGATGCTGATGGTGAAGGGGTGCGATGACGACCGCGGCCGCGGAGTGTGGTGCTGCCGTGGGAGGTGGTGTGGTTTGAGGCTGAGCTGCGGCGGCGTTTTCGGCCGCGTTGGGTGTCGTCGTCTGTAGAGGGGGGCTCGAGGAGGTAGGGTTGAGATGAGGGAGTGTGGGGTTGAGGTTGGGGGTGAGGTGCTAGGGATGCCATTTTAGGGTTGTGAGGGTCTTGGTGAGGGATGTGGTGAGATGAGGTGAAGCGTGTTGTGGTGTGTAGTTTTGAAGGGTTGTTGATGTCTTCTTTGGGAATGTTTGAGAGTTATCGAGGAGAGTTGAATGCGTTTGAGCAGTTGTTCCTGTGAGCCAGTCTCGTCTCTCGGTGGAGGGGGAGTAGTTTAAGATCCCAAAGTCAAGTCGTCCGTTTGTCTTTCTGAGAGATCATCAGATGATATTCTGTACTTCTATACCATTCCTCTCCATTCCAGCCCAGAAATGAGAACGAAGTTGTAATTCATACAAAACAAGAAGCAGTAGACAGATAGGAAAGCATGAAGGCAATGAGGAAGACCAGAAAGATATACAGCTCGCAATGTGCAGTGACAGTCCTCGGATGACAACTTACACTTTCTCAGCACGACCGAGCATGTGCCTTTGCTTAGAAAGTATACCAGCCTAGACCAACGACCGCCTCAGCCCTCGGGTGACAAACAATCAAGCATTGGCGTTGTGCTCGTGACCTTGTGCTGAGCTCAGAACGGGAGGATCAGGAAAGTCGCCTCTACTTTCCGATTGAGGGTTGACTCATCGAGGATGAGGCTGGAACTGGTATGAGAGATGTAGGAAATAGACGATAATGGAACGAAGGGACGATAGCATGTGAAATATATCGGCATAAGAGATGGAGGGTGACATACATGAGCGGCTTGGCCGGCAGTGGAGGTTGAAACGCGGGGAGAGCTTGAAGCTTTGATGACTGACTCGTTTACTTACAAGAGGAATGTAGATATTCGAAGAGAGCGGAAGTTTGATAAGTAGACATGTAGGTACTCGAACTGAAGTACTTAAGTATCCTCGCCGTATGATGAACGCAATTTCATCAATGTCCTACTGTCGCTCATGATGGATAAATGTAGATCATATAGCACAGCTGATGTTGGCAGTTCGGGTACAGTGAAGGTAAGGTTGGGAGTGGGAAGCTGTCGCGTGAGGGATGCCGCTGCAAAGCGAGATGTGGGAGCTCCGGGGGGCCAGGGCGGGCTTGGAAATATTTTGTCGATCGCCTGATGGAGCTGGAGCTCAGTTGAGCTTCAAAACAGCTACGACAGAACACTCAATTGAAATCCACCACTGATCTCTACACTTAGTAATCGTGTAGGAAATAAAAGAAGAAGCAATGATGAATGTACGACCAATGATTAGAGCTTCCAGGCTCTGCTGCCGCTGCTATGCAACCAGCACAAGCACAACTCCTCCTATGCTCCTCAAGATCAGGCAAGCTCTCTCCCAGCACCATCCAGCTTTCCCCAATTTTCCCCCAATTGACAAGTCCGAACACAGCTAACCTCATCTCCCCGAACAGAAAAGACATGAAAACCGCCATGCAGCAAAAAGACAGCAACCGCCTCGCCGTCCTCCGCGCCCTCCTCTCCCAAACCCTCAACGCATCCAAGACCTCCTCTCCCATCAATACAGACATGCAAATGCTCTCCCTCCTCCGCAAATCCGCCAACGCCGCAAAAGCCGCAGCTGAAGAGTTTAAGGGTGCAGGGAGGCAGGATCTCGCGGATAAAGAGGACTTGCAGAGGGCGGTGCTGGAGGAGTATGTTGGGAGTGTGGAGGTTATGGGGGAGGGGGAGATTAGGGGATTTGTCGAGGGGGTGGTGAGGGGTTTGAAAGGAGAGGCGGGTGGGAAGGAGTTGAAGATTGGGGAGGTTATGAAGAGGGTTTTGGAGGGGGAGGGGAGTTTGGAGGGGAAGGCTGTTGAGAAGGGGGAGTTGGCGAGGATTGTGAGGGAGGTGCTGAAGGAGAATTAAGTCTGGGTGGGCGGATGGAATAGGTTGAAAAAAGAGGAAGAGTGTATGTTATGGTGTGTATAATATGTAGCATAGATGGCGTTGTTATGATACCAGACTCTACTTTCTACGAACGACTCGCACGAAATGGGAAGCGAATATTTGGAGCTGTCGTCTGATTTGTCAATGCTACCTGTGCTCTTGACATTCTAAGAAATCAAGCACAATTCCCACTCAGCTACAATGGTCTTCGGTTTGAGTTGGTGGAGTTGGTGGAGCTGGTGGAGGTTCGTATTGCTAGCACTTTGGTACGAGTGTCGATATCTGTATTGCTTGCCAGATAACCTCTTGGGAAGCACGACTAGCAATTAAAGCTAAAGAAAACGTCCCTGATATCCAACCTAGCATCTCACTCTCTATCAATTACTAAGCACACCTCAAACTCAAGTTGGCTGCATGTTTCCATGGCGTCGGTACCAAAGTTCCACCGGCGCCGTGGAATGCATTCGTGCCCCTTGTCATCTCCTCTTCTCCCCCCTGTACGGAGATAAGTTTCGTGAAATTTGTGCATGGGATGGAATTGGAATTGGGGAAGTTGGGATGTGTCTTCCGGTGTCTGTGCTCTGCAAAGTACTTGCTGCAAGGCCAACGAGAAAGGAAGGAGGGAGATGGATTTCGTGCCGTTGCAAAGGGCATTTTTCAATTCTTCAACATGGGGTTGAGTCAAATGTTCCCAAGGATTCGGAAGCTGGTAAAGCCTTTCTTTTTGAGGGTGTATTTTCTGACAGCAGTGACAGGAAAAGCAAAAGTGAGGCGAGGCTCCATAAATATACCTTGGAATGCCAAATGGCACTGCAGACGGACGCATACAGGGCTCTGTTCTTTGGTAAGCTTCACCTGGGAAGAGCAGCGTGTTCGGGTCCGGTGGCAGATCCGAGAGAAGCTGCAATGCAACCCTACTAAAAAGTGAAGGGTTGTGTTTGCGGCCGCAGCAAGTATATCGTGAAAATACAAAACAGAAGCCGAGGTCTGAAGCACCCCAAGTAAGGGACGATTAAAGGAAGAATGGCATTGGCAAGTCAAAGATTACTGTGGCTTGCGAATAGAGATGGGATGAAAGAGAAAGAGGAAGAGACCGGCGTTTTTAAGACTGAAGGACACACATGAAACGCTCAAGTCTTACTTGAAGTATGAACGGACCTGCTGAATCTTGTGTAACGGTAACAGAAATTTAGAAGACAGACAAAGGCTTGGCCTAGAATATTACCAGTCACACTCGGCATTACCAAAAAGCTCCGTACCTGACTCGGGTTTCTGCTGAAGTTGGGTCGGCAGGTGTCGCGATATGATCTGATGATAATGGGATTGTGGAGACGAAGTTTGATAACGGGCCGGCTCGAGTGTTGGTTGGTGAGTTGCGTGCTTCGGTTTTCGGTATCGCATCATAGATCCGGAGGAACTGTTGGAGGGGTTCCTGTGTAACTTGACAGTGATTCGTTTATGATACAGTATGGGAATGCAAGTAAAGTGTTGAGACTCTTGAAAAGACTGAATCAATGTAAGACTTGTAATCTTACCTCCTTTCTGTAGTACCGAGCTCCCTGTCAGCCCAAGTGCCATGACATCCTGGGGTCATCTTTAGCTTCAATTGACTTTCCACTCCCCTTGTCACAAAATCATCTTTCTCCCCCGTGAAGTTTGATAGGACGCACAGACTTCCGCCAATGGAGGAGGGATTCCTTAGTTCCGATTGATAATGGCAGTCTGAATCGCATCGCAAGACATTTCGCAAGGGCATTTTCGACAGAAAGAAAACATCACCTTAGCCGGTCCTCTCTCACCTACTTTTTCTAGAGGTTTGGAAGCACAACATCTATCCACGGCCCACGCATCCACCCGCGCCCCTATCAACTTATAGCCTCTTGCTGCACTCGGCTGCAGGTCGACTCTGCACTGCACTGCATTGCATACGGACCGACCGAAATAGCTGGGTCGGCTTCCAGCATCCAATCCTCTCCAGACCCCCTCTCTTCCCTCTGGAATTGAGTCCGACTGGTTCCCAAATCCTCTCACCCATCACTACTTCTCCCAATTGGAGACCTAGCCCTATCCCCAACCATCCTCATCTTACTTCCAAGTCCGTGGTCCCATCGTTAGCAATCCCGGCCGCCGACGTCGACTATTACTTCAACAATCATATTTCCAGTCTCAGCCCAGCATTCCCCGCAACCACGTTCACGTTCTCAGCTTGTACGACACACCCGTACCAGCGCATCGGGATCTGAACCACTCAGCCGCTGTCACTTGTACTTCAAGGAGAAGCCACGCTGCTTGGGAAACAACCCATTCCAGCGCCTTTGTCGATCTGTCGTCTCTGACTTGTCAATTGACTTTCTTCAGCGGCCACTCATTGAACGTGACCATATCGACGACCACGTGGAGAATTTAGTCTCGTCCACTAAGAGGAGGAAGCAGGAGTGTTACTGTCGAATTGTATTCAAGGTACGTTGTATTGACATGCAAGTCTTGTGATTCCAAACTTTTCCGGAGGGGGGTACTACGGATGCGGTGTAGTCTGGAAGTAGTGTACTTCGGACGATCGTTTCTTCTACACTTCCCTATTTTTCCTCACCAGCATCGAGTTTGCGTTTGGTTCTCAATGTCTCAAGCTAGTATTTCAGACTGAAAATTCTGAGTTCTCTCCGAGTTGGACGCCTGAGAGTCGTTGGAATCTGGATCTGCAGAGGCTTCATTCGAGCTGTCAACATCGGCAGACATTCCATTCCGTTCAAGGAACCGGACCCTCCACTAGTCCTCTGGGGCAGATTCCTTCATCCCGATTCGAGCACCTCAAGTTGTCCATACTCTTTTTTGCTAGTTTCCGCTCTCCTAGTTCTACAATCTGATTCGACAATTGCTAGCAAAGACGGTTCACATCACAGCACATGCGGCCCGGTGCGACCACATCACATCGCCACAACCGGCCGACACACGTTCTCAACTCTTTCTCTCAGCCCGATCAACGCCTCTCCACTAGGCGTGAATTTCCAAAGTTCAAGACTTATTACACAAAGTGTCTCAGTCCTTGAGGTTTAGTAGCGATCTCGATCTCCACTCAATTCCCGAAGCTAAGAGGAAGAAACTGTCATAAAACCCCTCATTCAACACCTCACTTCATCCCGTTGCACCTGACGACGTTCTACTCTCAGAGCATCAAATTATCAACGGCGGCTTGCCAATTAACTTTCGGCACCTCACGGAACCTATCACTAGCAGTTGCGCCCTCGCAGTAGACCACAATTTGGTCCCGCCCCAAGTGCTCTGGATTACCCGATATTCTGGTCGCAATGTGCTTCGATAATCCCTAATAGTGCTCGTCTACTTGCTACGACTCAAGCATTGGACCGCTCTGGTCTACAGCTCGCCCTCGTATAGAGGCTGCAATATCATTCAAAGTCTCAAGTTGTCCATCACGAGATGAAGGATTCATTTACCTCTTGGTGAATTGCCTATAATACGGGAATTTGTAACAATGGATGATCATGAGGAGCGCGACGCAAGCAGCCCTGAGCTCATGGATGAGACTCACGAGGGAACAGATCCACCGCCGAAAAAGCCGGGATCGAAAGCGAAAGGACGGAAGAGGACGAAGACCGGCTGCTTAAGTAAGATTGCCACAGTGTATCTTGAATGTATTACTAATGCGGGTGGTAGCATGTCGAAAGAGACGCATCAAATGCGGTGAAGAGAGACCTACATGTATGTGATTCATTGGCTCAATTTAGCCTACCTAAAGGATCCACATGGCCATGTCCAAAGTACTGACTGTAATGTAGGTAGTAATTGTACAAAATCCAAACGCCAATGTGAGGGTTACAACCAAAGAGTAGTATTCAAGGATCCCATGAATGGGTACAGACCGCCAGTACCGCCATTTTCTCAGAGCTCATATCAGAGTATTGGCTATGGTCAATCGTCAGGCCGCCGAGAGTCGTATGGTCATTCAACAGCTGGACAAACCCCGCTTCCAATTGCTCCGAAACCCAGCTCGTCCGTCGTACCTCCGAATAAAATCGAGCAAACGCCACTTGCCCCATCTAATGACCGAAGGGCCAGCTCTACCACCACCGACAACTTACCGGGTCAATCAAGGCAGGGCGCCAGATTACAACCTAGAATCAAGGTACAGCTACAAGATAAGCCTCTTGACACGAGAGGCCATTCCCATGTTTTGGAGAGGCAGTCTCCGAATGATCGGGTAACTCATTATGATTTCAATGCTCTTGTGAATCAGGACAGTCGAGCAAATCAACCCTACACTCAGTCCCAAGCCACCTCGCCTGACTGGTCTGCTGGTCCTCCTTGTAAGTGCTCTGCAACTCAAACCTTTCTACGGTTTTCTAACGGCGGAGGTGTAGCAGCTGGATCTTTTCAACAACCATACTCGCCGCTGAAATGGGAGCCCACAATCTACACTCCGACTTCAGCAGGCGTCGATGATCGTAGAGCATCGATTGGGAATTTTCAACCGCCAAATCACCCACAACCGAAAGAGCAAAGGGCATCGATTGGCAATTTTCAGCCACCAAACCAACCACAACCGAAACAGCCTTCTCATATTCCGAGTGAAACAGCTCGACAGCCAAGTTATCCTCGGAACTGGCAAGGACACCAGCAGGCTGCAGTATATCCTCCTCCAGCGCCTAGTTGGAGCCTTGGTCAACCAGTGTCACAAGACAGACCAGAAATGGACGATATCGATGATCCTTTCGATGTTTCTGATGAAGACGACGACTATGATATGACAGATGACCATTTCGGCGTACTGCATGATGATCCTAACGATACCCATCTGAAGAGGAATGACCTTGGCATAGTCGTGGCTGTACAAGCAGGCCAGGATAAGCAGGGCACCAATCTTCGCTCATTTGTCTCGTTCATTGACCGTCCTGATATGCTGGCCACCTACACACCGTCATCACAGTCAACTCCATTGCGAGACCAGATGACGGCAAGGATTTTCTGCCATTTTGTCAATGTTACTGGGCCGTGCATGTCTATGTTCGAAAGGCATCCTTCGAACCCTGCGTTGATGTTCCAAGGAACACCAGTTCCGAAATCACAGCAGCACATTTGGGCCTGTAAGTTATCCCGATATTCTGGTGTCCACTAGCTAAGATTCAATAGACACCTTCCCGACGTTGGCATTGAACAACTCTGCCTTATTACATGCCATGCTCGCAATAGCTAGTCTCCATATCTCAAAACTTCAAGGTGGACCGATCACTGCATCATACAAACACTATGCCCTCAGTCTGCGCAGAATTGCTAAAAGTGTCAGTCTGCCCACAAGACGAGGACATCCCGCAACACTTGCAGCTGCACTCTTGCTCGCATTCTACGAATGCTGGGCAGCCGACCATCAGAAATGGAGCAATCATTTGCTAGGAGCAAAGCAACTAGTAAAGGAGATCGATTTCGCTGGCATGACGAGGCATATCAAGCGAAAGAAAGCACAAAAGCGTCAGGAAGTTCTTGAAAGACAACATTTTGCCTACGATAACGGTTTGGAGTACGACTTCGATGATCAGAGTCATTTACGACCTCATGATGAGGTCGATGAGAATATAGTAGGAATAATCATGGGTAGGAAGGTCAGCTATGATGAGTATGGCCAGGTTGTAGACGATGATAGGATTCCTGGTTGGGGAAAGGAATATACAGAAAGGGATCTGGAAATATATGAGACGCAGCGGGATCTGTTCTGGTGGTATTGCAAGCAGGATACGTATCAGAGTATTCTCGGAGGAGGGAAGCTCTTGTAAGGCATCCCCCAATCTGATGTTCAAGACCGAAACTGACGACGCACAGTCTTGAATACTCCTTCTGGAGTCATTGCCCACCAAGGGCGCCGCTGGGACGCCTTAATTCTATGTAATATAGCCTTGTACCCCATTCATCTACATTTCTGACAGTCACAGTTACGGCACATTTGACCACATGATCCTCCTCCTCGGACGTCTCGCAAACTTCCAAGCCAAAGACATCAAGAGGAAACGCCTAGCAATGAAAGCTAACGGCGGCCGCTGGCAACCACCCGAGTCCATGCGAGCGCAACAGCCTCCCCAAGCCCAGGCCCAAACCAATGCCGCCCCTCAAACACCTCCCCAAATGCCCAACTTCAGCGGCATGGTGCCAGACGTACAAGAAGCCCAACTCCCCATGGGCTTCGAGCCATCCCGAGACTCTCCAACAAGCACGCAGAGCGAAGACACGGATCTCCAATCGCAGACCTACGCCGCAAATGAAGAATGGCAAGAAATCCGCGACGCGTTCGACCTCCTCGAAAGCCATTTCGGAGAAGACTTCCAAGCTCTGGGCCCGGAGTTCTCGACTCCCATTCAGACGCCATTCGGCCCAGCATTGCAGTACAGGACGTATGGCATTGCGGGGATATGGATGAACTTGTATATGGGACTGATCACTTGCTACCGCTCGCATCCGTCCATGCCGCCAGCTGCTATTATGGCCGCTGGCATTACCGCAAGACAGACTGCCGGGTTCGCGAACCAGCTGGGCAGGATTGCGGCTGGCATTGCCCCCGATTTGAGTATGGCGACGGAAGTCAATCCTGGTGTGGGAGCGGCGCTGATTGAGTCTTCGACTTGTATGTTTGTTTCGGCTGTGCAGGTATGTTCTCTCCTCTCTTTCGCTCATCTTCCTTTCCTCTGCCCACTCTAGTTGAATGGGAATTCAGCTAACACAATCCCCCTCACCAGCTCCAAGACGCCTCTCAACGCTCCTGGACGATCCTCCGCCTACGGGACATCGCCCGCCTAACAGGCTGGCAAACCGCGCTCGCCGTAGCAACGGGCTGCGAAACCTCCTGGATCAAGATGGGCGAGCTGGGTAAAGGACCGGTATACGTTCGCACTAAAGACCGGCGCGTCGTGCCGGATATTTGGGATGGTTCAAGGAGGATTGATAGGGCGCTTGAGGGGAAGACGAGTGAGGAGAAGAGGATAGTTATTGAGAAGAGTGATAGGGTACAGTATGCTCTCGGAGTGCTGGGGCTTGAGGAGGACTTCGAGGGGCTGGATTTGGAGGGTGGGAGGAAGTAGTGTGGTCAGTGGAAAGGGATGCTGGGTGTTTATTCGGTTCTGGTTTGGTTTGGTGTTAGGTAAAAGTAGCTTTTTGCATGGTGGAATGAAAATGGGCTGTTCTTGGGTTCCGGTATGTTAGGGCGGTTTACATTTGCTGCATTTAGCTGTAGGATCTGCGGGATACTTCTGAAATCTTATTGACAAGCATGGGTGTGTACTGTTTGGATCAAACTTTTGACTCGCTTACTCCCTTCCAGTCGCGCTGCTGATGACTGACTCGGCAGGATTGAGATATTCTTTATGTCTAATGACCTTGATTTCATTTTTAATGCCTCGTAACTCCGTAGCTCTAACATGCATGTCATATCTTTCAATCCTGACTTTGCAATTGGTCACTTTCCTTCCAGCCTAGACGCCCTCAATTTGCTGGTAATCTCTCTACGACTGCGGCCATCTCCTCGTCTGTGTAGATCCGGAAACCCTTCTCCTTGGTGACGCTCGCCAGTTGCACGTTCTTCGAATCGAGCTTCTCCTCCATGACTTGCTTCAACGTCTTCAGAACGAGTGTTTCAGCCTCCTCAATGGTGAGAGACTGGGATAGCTGTTAGCCATATTCTTGCGCTGTATCACCCGACGCATGTGTAAAGCTCGAAACCTGCAAAATACGTATCCGTACCTTGTGGAACTCATTCTGCAGCTCAGCCTGCGCACCCTCCGATCCCGAACCAATAGCCTTCGCATCATATCTGTAGAAAGTTCCACTTGGTTCCGCATGGTACAGCTGAGGTCCATCCTCATCATATCCAGCAATCAACAGCGCAACACCAAACGGCCGACTCATAATACTCTCCTCTCCATCAGCACCCTCACCAAAACGCAACGCCAGATCACAGATCGCCTGCGTACAGCTCTCGACTCTCAGTGGCTCGTTGTAATGGAAGGCATGGTTCTGCGACTCGACCCGGGCGTGCTCGACCATGCTGCGTGCGTCGGCTTGGAGCCCCGACATGGCGCATCCGATGTGGCGGTCGATTTCGACGATCTTTTCGACAGACGAGGTCTCGAGGAGGGTGGAAGTGACGCGCTTCTCGACGCCGAGAACGACTCCGCCGCCGGTGGCTACGCCGATTGCGGTTGATCCTAGCTTGATTGCTTCGAGGGAGTATTCGACTTGGAAGAGACGGCCTTCTGGGGAGAAGGTGCTGAGTTGTGTTAGATGCTGCTTGGTCTGTGTAGATAGGAATGGAATCGCAGGAGATTAGATAGAACGTACTTGATACCACGATCTGTACAATGTTAGCTTTGGCCTAATATACTCTGTTTGGAGCTCTTGTTCACTTACCATATTCTGAACGAGCAATAAACATCTTGACAGCTTCTGGTGATCAACGGAGATTATTGCAGGGTCGGAGAATGGATGTGAAGCTGCAAGAACTTCTGCAGACTATCTTCAAGTAGGTATTAGAGCGTTGCAAAAGTTGTGGTGAGAAGACAAGAGGTTGAAGTAAAAGTGTCGTTCGTTGCTCTCCACGGCCAGGCACGCTCATCCACGACAGCTCCGTTTCGTTTCGGGCCATGCTACGAGGGTTGGACCTGAGCTATACCAAAAGCGGACTAGCCATACTTACTAGCACCTTCAACGCGCCAATGTTGAAGAAGCGCGTCCCCCAGTTTATCACAAGGTCCGAATAGCAACATCAAAATTCTGAGCGTAACTTTCAACAAACCGGACTTCCGAACTTACTCGCTAGTCATTCGATAACTTCTAGGATCGAGCACAAATGTAACTATAATGTCGTCTTCGTCCCACGCCAGAATCCCCTCGCGGAGCGATCGCAGGACGGCTACCGATAGTGGCAGTACACAACCCCGCGCCCCTTCTGGACAACAGGGTGGGAGTCGAAGTGAGAGGTCGGATCCAAGAAGACAGCCGTCGCCACAGCCGTCTACGTCGACTGGCGGGCATAAGAGAACGGCTTCTGGCGTCCAGCGCTCGAGTAAAGCGGTGGAGGAACGACGGACTGAGAGGGTGCAGGTTACGACCAGGGAAACGATATCTTCGAGAACGAGGAGTCCGGAGAGGAGGCCTGGATCTACGCAACCGCCGGAAAGGCAGAGGCCGGAAGCTAGTAGGACGCACTCAGGAGATCCAAGGCCAAAACCTGCGAAGATGGAGGCACCAACAGGTATATTTTCCATTGTGTATATTGGGTTATGGTAGAGAAGAAATCTGATATTTCATGATAGCACTATGGGCTCCAGAGGCTTCTTTAGTTCCGCATACATCTGCTCCTCTTGCCTCACGGATATCCATACCACCGCTCTCATCACAGGCTCCGACCGCTCTTCAACCCCGCCCTCTCCATGAGTTATCTCTTGAAGTCCAGGAAGCAGCTATATTAGAAGATCTTCTTTTCGTGTTCATGGGATATGAAGGACAGTACATCCGATTCTCGAAAGTCTACAATCCATCTATTGAGAAAGATCGCCTTGCTGGACCAGGATTCAAGATTCAACCTGGTCTAGATCCTAGTCTGCAGGATCTCACAACTACGATGCTAAAAATGGCTACACATTATGGTGCTGTAGACGCTTTTGTCGAAGTGCAGAGTCGAGAGGAATTCGGGGCGGTAAATCATGCCCTTTGTGCAGCGATACGAAAACTCCTCCAGGATTATTTGATTTTAGTTGCCCAGCTGGAGACACAATTTCTGACTAATCCCTCTTTTACCCTACACGTTCTGAACCTGCACACTTTACCGACTAGCCATATGATGTTCCAACTCTATTCCATGGCTCACGAGATCTTGAAACGGAATTCGATGCTGGAGGAAGACGAGGACTCGGACGATGGTTACGATGATATTGAGAATATTCTGGAAAGCCTGCGGGAGGGTGGAGACCTTGGACCTGGAAACATACCTGGGAAAAAGATATGCAAAGGTGGAAGTGTGTTGGGACTTATCACAAAACGACTGGAATCGATGTCTGGAGACCCTGCCGCTCGTGCACTGCTGACATCGTTACTACGAGACGCAAGTCGGCCGTACATGATGATGTTGAATGAGTGGCTACACCATGGAAGCATCAAGGATCCGCATGCTGAATTTTTGGTCAGGGAACAGAAGAGCATTAAGCGTGAAAGGCTCGAGGAGGACTACACGGATGAGTATTGGGAAAGAAGATACACCATTCGGGATCACGATGTCCCACCGCAGCTTGAAGGTGTGAAGGACAAAGTCTTACTAGCAGGCAAATACCTGAATGTTGTTCGAGAGTGCGGTGGTGTCGATGTGAGCAAGGCTGTCACGGACGTCCCTCGGTCTTTTGACGACAATCGATTCCTGGATAACGTCAACAGTGCTTACGCTCATGCCAACGAGTCTTTGCTGAAGCTGTTACTAACAACACATGCCCTCCCTGCACGATTGCGATCACTCAAGCATTACTTCTTCCTGGACCGTTCGGATTTCTTCTCTTATTTCCTGGAACTTGGTACATCTGAACTGAGGAAGCCAGTCAAGAGTGTCAATACGAGCAAGCTACAATCCTTGCTAGATCTTGTGCTGAGACAACCAGGCAGTGTGGCTGCACAAGACCCGTTTAAAGAGGATATCAAGGTCGAGATGAACGAGATCAGCTTGACGAACTCGTTGACGAGGGTTGTGAATATTTCAGGAATCGAGCAGGGCGAGTCTCTTCAGACTCCGGCCACGCAACCTACCAGCGAAAGCGACAAGGCTGCTGTTGGATTCACGTCTCTGCAATTGGACTATTCTGTCCCATTCCCTGTATCACTGGTCATCAGTAGGAAGACAGTCTGGAGATACCAAGCACTATTTCGTTATCTTCTATCGCTACGGCATCTTGAGCAGCAGCTCGTGTCGTGCTGGCAGACTCACAACAGATCCGCGAGCTGGGCCCACAAGAGTTCGAACTCGACACTCGAGATGTGGAAACGGCGAGTGTTCACCTTGCGAGCTCGAATGCTCGTATTCGTGCAGCAGCTGTTGTATTTCTGCACTGCCGAGGTTATCGAGCCTAACTGGCAGGCCTTGATGGCACGATTGAATGCGAAGGAAGATAGCAAGGGTGGCGCAACACCTGTGCGAACAGTTGATGAGCTGATGCAGGACCATGTTGACTTTCTGGATACATGTCTGAAAGAATGCATGCTTACCAATAGCAGGCTTTTGAGAGTAAGTCCATTCGATTCTTTGGACAGCCACATGCTAATTTTCGGCAGATCCATTCAAAGCTCATGCAAACATGCACATTCTTCGCATCATACACCGGATGGCTAGCCAGAGAATTAGAGAAGGCAGACCCGGACATGACGGGCACAGAGAAGCCAACCTCTATGAACAAACAGCATTGGAATCGATACCAAGCTGAGAAGAACCAGCGGCATGGTGACTCGACGAGCTCTACTGCTCCGCCAGCACCATTGACCGATGCTGCAAGAGCAGAAAAGCTGGAGAGGATGTTTGAGATCATCAAGAAGTATGAGGACAACTTCAGTAGACATCTGCAGATTCTCCTCGATGCATTGAACCACTACGCCGCGACGGAAACGGTCGTGTTGTTAGGCCTATGTGCTCGATTGAGTACTGCCAACCAAGGCACGCAGTACAGTGGCCTAAAGACGGATGAGGATGGTGGGGTACAGGCGTAAGGGTAGAAATTACGGAACTCGAGATTTTGCAGCGTCTTGTTCTTTGAGGGATGGGCGTTTTACGATATCCAGCACTGGTTTTCGGGATCATGGATGAGCGGGATGGGAAATAGCTTCTACGAAAAAGGGAGCGGAAAGCGTCTAGATCTTGGAAGCATGTAGAAAGCTATTAGTGGTCTTTATTACTTGCTGACAGAGTCTTGAGCTGTAGAAAGCCGAACTTTACGATGTGCTGTCGCCGAGGGAGGTTGTCTTTATTTATTCTCCATCTGTGAGAAGTAGTTCAGGGCCCTATTGTGAGGAGGTCCCAGACAATGGCAGACAAGAAAACTCCCCTCAAACTGTGGCCTCTCTGGTGTCTAATCAGAAATTGCTATGCCCTCAGAACGCCTTTTCTTGAGTTGGTTTCATGGCCGAAGTTGAGTAGAATCCGCCTTGTAGCAGAATGCCTTTGGCTTTTATGGGGCAACGTTAAGCGAGCACAGAAACAAAACATCGTCACAAACTCGAAAGAACTTGGCAAGTTGATTCGCAATTGATTCCGTATGGGCAATCTATAGTGCACTATAAGTTATTCGTAATTCCCTCCAAATCCACTCGCAAGTGCTCCAAAGAAAGAGATCAAGAGACGACCAATCTCGCCAAAAACATGCCAACCTTAGAAGCTCCCATGCCAAGCCGAGTCGATTCAGATGTCCTACTTGAAGGTTAGTTTGTGATATGTGATGACTGGGCTGGGATCTCATACCTTCTTAGATGCAGTATGGGAGACCAGCGATGATGGTGCAAGACTGGACAGGGGTGTCGCACTTGCCGGCGTACTGCCACTTGTAGTTGTGATTGCAGACCATCTAGAGCGAAACAGTCAGTCGGAAGTTCAAATGTTTGAAAAAGATGGGAGAACGGGGAATGGGGAAGGTGGAGGTGGAGGTGGAGGTGGACTTACCCAGGAGTGAGGAAGGCTCTGGTAGTTGCACATGTAGAAGTTTGGGTTGCAGTCACGGGCAGCGGCGACGTCGGCGGAGGCCTCAATGGCTTCAGCTGGAGCACCGAGGGCAGCGACGGCAAGGCCGAGGACAGCGGAGAGGGTCTGGAGTGAGAGTTGCATGATTGCTGAGTGTTGGTTGTTGGGTGTTGGATGGATTGGTGTGTATGGTGTGTGAGACTGGACTCAGATGAATTCAAGATATCGAGGAGTGTGGGAGATGTGGAGGGTTTGGTTTGTGGTTGTGTTGATAGAGAAAGGCGGAGGCTTTGGAAGCAAGAGGTGGCTCTTTTATACAAAATTTTGCCCGCGCAGGCTAGACGAAGAAGTTCGAACAGGCATTCACTTGAGCGTTGTCGGCGACGACAGAACCGAACAGACTGGGAATTAATACGCTTTTTGATAATGAATGAGGCAATCACAGGACCAATCGGAGGCTTGATTGGCCAACGACAGTAGAGAAGTCGCTACCAATTGACAAGCCAAGACCAATTATAGGAAGAATAAGCGGCCAAATGATGACTCAAACGGTCATGAAAGCATTGGTGTTGGTATTGAATCGCTAGCTAGCAAATGACTAACCAAATTCCAGGCGGCCCAAAAACAAAGCAGAGGTTACACATCCCAGCCCAAAAGGTGAGGTCGAGCCGGATTTGACCTCCAATATTTGTCAGTTACGACTTCATTGAACAAGGTTCAAAGGACAACTTACTTCGGCCGAGGCAGTAAGGGACTTCGTCAATCTCCTTGCAGGTCTGGCCGGCACCGCAGGTAGCAGCATCGATCCATGTTCCCATTCCGTTACACACGACCTGAATCGGCATTAGTTAGGATTATGTGGGTCGTAGACCAGGTCAGACTTACAATACCATAGAAGTTGTTTCGGTAAATGCAAGCATATTCGCCCGAAGCATATCCCTGGGTGACGGGTGCGGCCATTGTGCCGAAGGCCATGGCGAGGCAGAGGAACAGCATCATATTGAGGATACCAATGACCTTCATAGTTGCTGAGTGTTTTGCGTGTGGAAATATTGCTTCAGGTTGACTTGTTAGAGACTGTGTTGCCGATGAGGAAGATTGTAGTGTTTTGGGGAAGAAAACAAAGCAGTGGTCAAAGTCGATGGAGTCCATGGTTTTATATCCGAACGAGGCTCAACATGGTGGCTACATTGATGAATGAGAGTGAATTGATTCTGAAGTATATGCTCAATAGGAGATTTAAAATGAATACGATTACTAGTTGTGACAGAGGTGAAAATTATGGAGGGAATCAAGAAACTCGTGGAAGGGCGTGATGCCTTCACAGCGATCTCCACCAAGAGCATCGTCCTCAAACATCGATAAAAGAGACTTTGGCACTAAAGTTTGGGAGAACCATGTTCCTGAGATCAAAAGCCGCAAGTAAAGCTACTTAGGTGATTGTCAGTACAAGTCTTTTTACAGAACAGATATCCCTCCCATCCCAACCCCCATATTGCCTCCCCAGTCTCCCATCTTTGTTATTGAAGGAATTGGCTTCATTAATGCTCGCTGCTGAGCCCGACTAGCACCGATCACACTGTCATATGGTGCGTCTTATCTACTACCTCCTGAAAACTTGTACTGTCTCAGCCATGGCTCCAGGTGTGAAGCGGGGGAAGAAACCTTGTCCCTAACTTTCAAGCCCAGTGCTTCCTACAGAGCTGTAATATACTCCTCTTCTTTCTTCCTAAAACGGTCTCTGAAATGAGTTCTAGGAGTTCTCTCTGGCAAACTTTCAGCTGCCTCTAAGCGATGGCGATGAGCATTTACAATGAATGGAAAACAGTATCCCGGATGAAATGTCGTCAGCGCTATTGTTGCAACGACAATCATGCTATGATAGAGAGACTCATTAGCACTCGGATTCTTGAACACAAGGTGAAGAAACACTAAGAATGTCGTCTACTTACAAGCCTTCCAGAATAACATACTCAACTTCATTGCGCATGATTGGGTTGGCCCACCCTCCAACAATTTCAGCGATACGGTAAACGCATCTGGTAAATATCGTGATGAAGGCAATGATGATACCTGCGGTGAAGAGTTTGAATGAAGTTTTCTGAGCATAATTCCTTGCAACAGGCGAAACAGCTTCCCAAGAACGTCTAGTTCTGACAATATACTCGAGTGCCAGATATCCAAAGATTACGAGTGTTGCAACCTGAAACACAATTCCAGCCAGCATAGTGTTGGTTCCCTTGGCCCTCAACTCAGCATCCTGTCCAGCACCACCCGCCAATCCACCTCCGACGGCCTGAAGCATGAGTGAGGTGAAGTCGCAAGCAATAAAAATCCAGGTATACCATCTGGGAGTCAAACGAGACTTTGCCGTCCCGAAGAACATGACGATATGCTTCAACGTGATATATATTGCGGCATTGACGAAGGCGGGCGCGAATATGAGGCATGATATCTGAATTCGGAACCCAATCTCATCAAATGGATTCTTGTTCATCATGATCCTGCCTCCATATCCAATAGCTTCGGAGATACAGCCAACGGTCATGACATAAGCAAAGAAGTAGGTCTTGAAGTATATGCCATAAATTGCGTTCGTGATGGCGAAGAACGAGAAGAATGCGACGAAGAACGCATTGAGAGGTAGGGATGGGTAGTAGCCGTAGATGGTATTCTCGACGGGGCAATCTGCTGTCACTGATGTGCAACTGAGGTCGACATAATGTTGATGCATGGCGCTGACTTCTATTCTGGCCAAATGGTACTCAGCATATGCCACAACAGCAACCAAAGACTGGGAAAGATACCAACAACACATAGTGTAAGAACTGGTCTTACTAACTCTGAGTATGAAGACTACTTACCAACAAATTTTCTAGTATCGTGTCAAACGAAATGAGTCGTCAAAAGGCTGGTGAGGTGCAACTTTCTCCAGAATACTGATCGTGCTTGAAGAACTTCACGTATTGAGACACTGTAGGATCTCCCTACATGTCGAAATCACAGCCTTGCCATGCGGTGCAGAGCATGTTTTTCTTGCACTAGCGCGGGGCATTGGAGAGGATCAGAAATGGCGCCAGATCTCAACACGAAGGCAGGGCCATTTGGATATGTCTTGCCCTCGCTTGTTGTATCATCAATTTAATTAGGCCAATGAGAGTATGAATTTCAACGAGCGCCCTAGGCTCAGATATCCTTACGTCCGTAACAGCTCATATCTGCAACGCTTGGCAACACCCACTTTATAATTTGCATGCGATAGGCTTCTATGGACTGATATACGACAACATTCTTGATTTCATGAATCATCATTCGTTACGGCCGTAGGATTCAGATATTACATGCTGCAGAAGAATTTAATTTTGTCTTAGGGGATCAATCAAGAGCATTTCATGAGCATGTATCAGCACATTTCGGAACCAAGATTAAGCGAGATTTCTTGTTTGGTATCCTGAAAACACGGCGCAATAAGGAGGCACCAGTTCTCTCTTTTCGGTGGATTGGACGGGACGAGACTATAAGCCTCAAGTAATCGCAAAATGCCGGCCAAAATCAGCCATCACTGCATGGCGATAGCTCCGCTCTTGCGAGGGGCTGATTTTCCGGAGACTAGGATGAGGACGTCGCCTAATCAGGCTGTGAAAGTCCATCAAAGTTACTATATGCGACCTAGCCTTGTGGTCGAAATGTATAGTAGAACTCGACCCGCGGATTACTTCAGTTGTCTTCTATGCAATCCAGTCAATTTCTGACGTCGAAGGAGGTGCTCTCCACTTTCAATGTATCCTGGATTGCTCCATAATTGATAATATAGATTCGTTCTCCAAGATGACAAATCAATTCGCTTTCAGAACTTTTGCCATGTGAGCTTAATCTATGATGCTCATAATCGTATGAAACTTCAAAGCAGCCAAGTCAAAGATAATGAATTTGCCGGGTCGCTGACCGGTAAAGTCAACAAACAGCCAGCGCCCCAACCAAAATTAGCGAGCATCATGTTCTTGTGTATTTCTCCTGGCAACAGCAGAATAGCCCAATCAATCGACACCCACTTTGCTAGATAAGTCTAGCGAACAGAAGATGGATTATACCAACAACCTGCAATATCCACGTGAGTCCGAAATTGACTTGTTCCAGGGTGATGTTCAAGCTGTAAGCTCCGAGTCTTGCTAGGTTTGGTCCCCGCCAAGAAAGCCAGTGCGGGGTCATTGTATGTACACCGACCCCACGTTCAAACGGATGCGGCTTCAGCATGGAGGCTCGGAACGACGTAGGATGAAGCTCCTCGTAGTAGTGGCTTTGTTAGGCGTCGTTTGAGTCTAAGAATCCAGTGTCGAGCCCCTAAGAGGCTAAGCGCAGATCATCTCTTCCTACTTTCCCACGGACGATCACGAAAACTGGGGAAACCTCCCGCAGCAAATATTCTTCAGTGGGTTTTCCATTCTAAGTCAGAGCTTGAGCCGTAGGTCTCTGGAAGGTTCGTATATTGATTGGTGGGATCGTCTGATATTTTACATCAAGAAGAGTGAGACGCTACAAATAAGGTTTTGTTTACGAAGTTAGGCGAGGGGTAGAATCATTCAAAAACTCGAATTGTTTCGCGAATCTGTGACACCTTCATTTTTCCAGTCAACTGACCACACGAGAATCAAATATGAAATTCAGCCTTGTGGGTGTCCTTATCGCCGCAGTTGTAGCGACTGCTACGCCAGCCAATTCTGGCTGTAAGCAGATTCAATACCAGTTCCCAAGCGGATCAGGAAATCCAGAGCGCGCAAAAGCTGTGGTCGATGCCTATAGACGAGTCTATGGTGAATATGAAAAGTACTGTTTCGGCAAAGATGGACTTCAGCCGATCTCAAAGACGTGCGACAATGGCTCTCTTTGGGGTTTTGGTGGAACTATCATTGATGGCCTTGATACCGCGATTGCCATGAACCTCACAGACATTGTTGCGAAGGGTCTTGAAAACACCGCGAAAGTAGATTTCTCGTCAGTCGAGCTGTCTCCTAATGATACCTAATTTTGCTCATATTGTACAGAAATGTGACCATTCTTGTCGAGTTGTTCGATGCGAACATCAGAATCATTGCAGGGTAAGTGTTTCTTGAAGGGATTCTGGCTCTGTTTACTCATGTCTCTGCAGATTGCTCGGTGCTTATGACTTGTTAAAAAGTGGAATGTTCTTCAACGACTACCCCAAGGATCAGATTGATGCACTTCTGGCGGGAGCAAAAACGTTGGCGACAAATTTGAAGCCATGTTTTGACACCCCGTCAGGAGTTCCGGCGTCTTTCACAAACTTCACCAACAAGCAGCCCGTTGACGGGCCTCCGTACACATCACCAGATGAGGCACCATTTGATGGCAAGTCGCATAAAGCACAGAACACTGCAGTCGTTGGCACTCTGATTCTCGAATACTTCCATCTGTCGGACTTGACCGGGGACGACTCTTTTGCAGCACTGGTAAAATGTCCTTACCAAACGTGATTGTCCTACTTGAGATCTGACAGAGTGTAGGCACGTAAGGCAGAAACATATCTGATCAATCCAAAGCCAGCCCCGAAATACCCAGGGTTGGTTGGTGGCCAAGTGAACACTGACACGGGAGACTTTCTTGACTATAACTTCGGGTGGCAGAGCGGGCTCGACAGCTTCTTTGAAGTGAGTCCCTTGGGCACGGTCCCATGTCGAAGCAACATCTGAAAACATTTAGTATCTGATCAAGACTCACATCTATGATCCAGGACAGGATCGAAACTCAGAGTACCTAAATTTCTGGACGTTAGCTGTCGATTCCAGCATGAAGCATGACACAGTATCCCCATATGGCTTCCCCAACCTGAAGTTCTTGAGTAATACTGATACTTTGGGAAACCTCAAATACAGCATAGACGATTATGTAAGGCATCTGAAACTTCTGTGGTGCACAACCTAACCAATTCAGACATGTTTTGCAGGAGGAAACTTCTTGCTCGGCGGTGCTTACTTGGGTAGACAGGATATGAAAGATGCAGGGATTGCTCTGACGGATTCTTGTCATCAAGCATACAACACTACGCTCACGGGCTTGGGACCACTAAGTAAGACTCCCCGTCTTTACTTGAGTCTCAATAGCTGACCGAAACAGCTTTAGCATGGTACAACGAGAACAACACAGCCTATAACCCCGCTTACAACAACGATACCGCACTTCGTGAATATGCCACTAAGAATGGCTACTTCATTCCTCCTGAAGGCTTTTCAGCGGTCTACTTCTCTTTTCCGGAGACCATTGAATCCATTTGGTATGCCTGGCGTATCACCGGAGACACTAGATGGCGAGAGTATAACTGGGAGATTTTCAAGGCTCTCAATACAACTCGCTCCGAAGACATTCCGTACTGGGAAATTCTCAATGTTAATAAGCCATCTGGTGGAGGTGCATGGAACTCTCTATCTACGTGAGTCTACATCAATCGACTTGCGTGAATTAGTTACTGACTACTCTGGACTAGGTACTTCTTTGCAGAGACTCTAAAATACCTTTACTTGTCATTCACGGATCCTGAGGTACTCAGCTTGGATAGATTCCAGTTCAACACTGAGTGTCACCCATTCCTTATCCAGCAAGGGACTTGTGCTGTGAATTATCCCAGAGATTATGATTCTCCTAGGGTCTACAAGCAGAGTAAGTGCCCTCCCCAATCCATCTCTGAACAAATCAATGCTGACGAAAATGCATCAGAGCTCAACTTAGAGAGGGTGGAACTATGAACAGCTGATCCATTTCATGTATTCTCATGAAATCAACCCGGGAGATGTGAGCAGCAAGAGGTCAAATGATCTTCAATCTAGATAGATAGCCCGATCCAATAGGAAATCGCAGCTGGAAGTGCAACATCATCCTTCTTCAGCATTTACATGCACCTCAGCAAAACATGCCGTAGTCAAAGATGTATCTCCACAAACAGCTTACAGCCCAAACACACCCCTCCCATCTCCCTTTCATGATGCTAATGCCCTGACCAGGGGTCGCAACCTTAATAGTGAGTTCAAAATTGTCGAATCTCCTGCACATTGATGACTTGTCGCTGCAATGCCTCTGCGAACTTGGAGGATTGCGACCTTGACGTCGTGTGAAACGAGCATGCGGGAGATCTCAGGTCTCCAAGGGTGCTAATTCTTGGTGAGTATCCTTCATCCTGTGTGTTTGAATTGTTCCTGGGGTTGTGTCGAAATTACGGATGGCTTTGTGGAATTGATATTTGATACACAAGAATTCAGGAAATAGAGGCGACAGCCCATGGCGTTGAGGATGTGCATACACCATTTTAAAGCGGTACCATGCCCTATAAACACCTTGGATCAGGCATAAGCTTCGCAAACCGCAAGTCGGGAGCTTGCCAGTCCGGGAACTCGATTGATTGACGCTCCAACCACCGCTTGGCAAGAGTCATTTTGTTTGAATCGTATGGACTTTGGTCAGATTCGCTTTCTGGCACCAGAATCTTCTTTTCCGCATAGACAGCTTTTAGGGCAGGGGCTATGAGTTCGTCTTTCGGATCTTTTGCTTGGAAGCGAGCGATCATAGAAGTGAGTTTCAAATCTTCGTCGGAAGACGGGAAATCAACTTGCAAATTTGGATCTTCGGCAATATAAAGCACTTTCAATTTGCCGAATTGGGTGATAACCTGCTTCGAGTCTGCTGGTGGTGGCAGTGGCGGCATTCCATGGAGCCTGACTGGCCCTCCATGTCTGAACTCGCTCCTTGGCCAATCTTTGCGCCATGTAACCAGATTCTGGATGTTGTCGATCGCTTCTTGGGACAGGAACTTCCGGCACGAGCCTTCCTTACACGCTTGAGACATGAAGCTTCTCGTAAGATGCAAGATATCCGTCGAGTAGTTTGCATATGGTGACCTGGGGAATGGGGTTCCCATGCCTCTGATTGTGAGGTACCGATCTGCGGGGCCTTGGCCTTCTCTGCCAGAGAACTGAAGATCATTCCGCCGCTCGCCAGGGTCAGAATGAAAGCATGGTCTATATGTTTTCAGAAGGGCTTCTCGTGCTTGGCGACAGACCGAGAGCTCGAGAATGGGAGGGCGAGGGAGGACGTGAGGCTCCCAGTCAACTGTGTGTGTCCAGATTGCGTCCTGCAGTTCTGGGGGAAGATTGGGGAAGACTGTAAAGGTTTTGGACTCCTCAGAAGATGATTGCATTGCGGATTTTGTTGCGCTTGATGGCTGACTCTGGAGATGCAGGACAAAACGTGAAGTTTATGAATAGTAGATGACGGATGACGTGGGAATACTGTATGATGCCTGAAGATTAGCCAGGCACGTGACGTAACCTTCTAACAAAACAGTATGAAGCAATTAGTTCAAGCTTTTACATTAAGTGATTGCGAGAGGCTTCTTAGCATAGCTCCGACAAGTGAATTTCCTCGTTTCGTTCTGAACCGTCACTCGGTCTCCGCTACGTGTGTTTTAATTTTGACCGATCTATCTACCCACCGGCTGATCTCGGAAACAAAGGATGAACAGGTACGCATTGAGGGGTGCAAAAGGTTGATCTGAAATCTATGAACGAGTGTGAGGCCCCTAACCAGTCTTCCAAATATGCGAACATGTTTATTAATGTGCTTGCAGGCGATTTTCCTTCCATGTGCAGGTGATGAGTCCTTCGGACCTGGTGTTGCACAATCGACCAAGCCGCTCGATCATTTCATCAAGACATCTGCCATGTGATTACAATGTTGTCTGATCCATCAGCGCCAACAAGTGTTGTTTTGGCAGATACACCATTTCCATCTGCTCCTTCCATATCGATCACGTCGCCATTTTGAGGAAAGGAGCTTGCTGCGGTCATGGCAGTCGACCCAGCACAATCCGTGAGAGTAATGGTGCCAAAGTTGAGCAAAGAGGGTGAACCACCAAGTTTACCCTCCCCAGGGAGTCTTTCGATTACCCACTCAATTTTTTGCCCGTTGATCTGACTTTGTGGACCATCACTGGGGAAGAACTGGATTGGGTCCTGTTGGACGCCGTTTATTGTGAAGAGAGCAGTGGCTTCATCGCTACCAGCACTGCCAGTGACCTGAACTGTGACAACTGCAGATTAATTTGTTAGCACATGCTGCAAACTAAAGCTTTTCAAAGATAAGCACTCACTGTCACCACCAGCAATCGCAAAGCCAGTGTCCTCGGGTTCCTCTTCCTCTTAACCATCAACCCACTGACCAAGCAGATAAAGTCAGCAGAGGTCTTGATTAGCATATGTTGAACAGAATCATGGGTCAGAAATTGAGAAATTGCAACCATACTTCCGTCCAAGAACGATATATTTGAGTCCCATCACTGGCGTATTCTACATCTACCCCTGCTTGTACTACCGGTGGTGACAGAGGGTTATAGCCATCGATGCCTACCCATATCGATACAGCAGTTCCTGGGGTCATAGTTGGCGGGTCGATCGTTGGTACAACGAAAGCTGAACCACTTCAGATTAGAGATGTTCTGCCTCGGTGGTCTCAACTGATGACTGCCAAACATCTCGAGAGGGCCTTTTTAAGTTTCAAGTTGGCAGGTGAAGAAGAAAGTATCAACATACTGGCTATGACAGTGGCGAATGTGCTACCATCTGGAGGAGCTGGAATCGCGGCTCCTGCCCAATTTAACGTGCCAACATTGCGTTTCTCGCGCGCATTGGTGCGATCTCCGCATCGGTTGCTAGGAACCAAAGAGAGGACCGTGGATGCGAAAATCGCAATGGTAACACCGAAACCAAGTTTCATGATGAAATTGAGCTGTCTTTTGATGCTTGAGATACTGTATGAGAAGAAAGATGGTTTTTTAGTACTCTCGATTCGATGAGAATTACAGGACTTTATATTCTCAGTGCTGCCGGTAATTTCAGATCCTTCACATCAGGAATAGCTCGTGGAGTCTGTAAGAGCATAGTTACAGACTATGCTCTCTTCTCTCAGTGACAACATTACGACATGGCACATTGCGTTGTTGACAAATTCATAGTTGTGCCTCACTGGTACATGGCTGTGCCTTCCAGAGACTTGTGAGGCCTTGAAGGAAGTTTGTATCCGATGTTGACATCGAAATTTCACTCCTCATAGATGGTAAACGTTCAGTTCCGCTCCATCGTCTCAGAATTGTGCCTCATAAGCACTTTCATCCCAGTCTGTTAGCGGTTAATTGCTTACCGGACTCTTCCTTCCGCGGTTCATCGTACCTCCATATCACAACGCCGCAGGTACTGCCGATCCTAGACAATTTGTGGTACCTTATGCACCTATGTCAACATTATTCGGAGTTTTGTTCCTACATGGAAAAGATATTCAGTCATCGATTGTTTTGCGAATGCGAGATGGTAACATACTTGTTGCATACCCGATCCCTCGGCAATTTATTGTGTCCCCGACCAGGAACGTAGCAGGCACTGCCGGTTCTAGATTATTTGTGATGTCCCTTGTATCTAAGGTATCAAATATGTCCAGTGTTTTGTTTGGAAGTGATCATCTGTCAGCCATTATTTTGAGAAAGCCAGATGTTCACAGAGAAGCGAGCTTAGCGAGCTGTTTTATGAGAGCAAGTTGCCAATCGAAAATTGGTACAACGATCCGGTCTTATAATAGCTGATACGACTCATCTTGAACATTGAGGTAGAAGGAGCTGCAAGAAGATTTTCACGTCGATTTCGTTCCGCCGCGACAATGATTCCGAGTTGAACAGGAACGTAAGACTTGTGTAGAAAGCTGAAATAAGCATGGGTGTGGGGTAATGCGCCTCATTGTGTGACCGGAGCGGGATCGCGATCGACAATATGCAAATGACGACTTCTGAGCATCATACAGCTGTCCATAAGCAAGGTCTTATCTGGTCAGATTAGGTAGTAGTTGTGTGGGTGTCATCCGGCAGGTGATATCTGGTAGGCAAGTAGAGAAATATGTTTTGGACCCTACGAGATAACACAGCGGAAATATCCCCGAAACAAGTTCGCGCAGCCATTGATGATAACCAATGATCAAGGTTACCTAGGAGTGTCCAAAAACATAGCATCGTTGCACTCACATTGTTGGCTGCAGATTGTAACGGGACCCATCGGCCCCTGGTACTCGTCGCCAGACATATTTTCGAGAGTTTAGAGTGGCAAAACCTCCGTTGCCCCGTCAGATGTCTGATCTGGAAGGTCTTTTCCACCGCCGCTCTTGACTCTGGCGAGCTCACCAGTAGATCGTTGCCAAGACCGAACCGAGGGTGAATAAAAACAACAAGCCGAAAAACAAAAATTGGTAGATAGCGGGGAATCAGAATGACTTTCTAATGTACGGGTGAGCCTCATCCACGAGAGATTGACACTTTCAATAGAATGTAAGCTAAAGACATAGCAGTGCCGACTTGCCGGGCGCCTCAACATAGCTCACATACTCTCTTCGACGAGGTGCTACCTGCAATCAGCCAAGCAATTTTTCTCACTTGCGGATCGAGTGTCAGACATCTCCTCTTCCAATTCAGAGGCGAAAGGCACTTTTTGACTATAGCGGAGTTGAGGAAACCTGCATGGAGTGTATCTTGTCTAGTATCGTGGTCTGTGGAACTAATCTGCCTTGTCTTGCGTGATCTAGACGTCAATTGTAACACTTTGAGATCCAGAGCTTACAGGACTATCAATTCTGCTTCGAGAAATAGTAAAGGAAACTATGGCTAGGCCTGCCTGCTTGGAGTGCTGTAGTCGCCGTGATTGATCCTGCAGGCTAAATAGACAATTTCGATCACTTTAAAGGTACAGGTTAACGATCAATGACTAGTGAGCTCACCAGGAAATCCTATATAGTATCCTCGCTCGCTGGCGTCAAAAAGTCGAGTACTCCTTATCATAGGTCCTACTGATGCTTGAGCCTTCGGGTATATGCGAAGATTGCTTTCTGATGGAAGATCAAACAAGACATCAGCTGACCTTGGGCTGATTCGTGAAGTTTGTCACCTAGCCCTCACACCTTGTGAGGAGACATTACATACAACAGTCCGCGTATTGCTGATTCTACCTGAAAGTATTGGGCAATGTGTGCTGAGCTAGAGCTTTGATCGTGGCTTCCCCCTCGTTGATTTTCAGGCTTGGCAACCTAAATCTCACACAAGATCAACAAAAGCGACATCCGCCCGACACCAAATCTTCTTTAGGGCTGATTCGACTGGATATTCCTCGAAAAACTCTCAAAGAGTTTACTTGTTCGATGGTTCCATATTCATCATCCGCCGTGTACACAAACAGCCCAAGGTTCCTGGTCTGCTGCGTACCTCCCGATAAGCACGAAAGGAGGGATTATACTACTAGCAACTTTGCCTCGAGGGAACAACTTCGAAAATCGGCCGCACCAACCAAATCCCCATCAATTTTGAAGTAGATATGATCATGCATTTATCGACCATGTGAGGGCGTCCTACCGATGCCCAAAGATCAAACTTCGACATAACCGTCCTTGAGCACATTAAATCCCTGGAGATCAATGGGACAGTCAGACCCGTACCAACTGACCGGTTGATTACGCTCTCCTTTGGGTTAGAAGAGCTTGCTCTCGTTGTGCCTGCCTCGGATAGTGCTGGGATCGATCTGGAGCTGAGCAGAGCAGAGACTGAAGCTAACATTGTAGAGAATTGGAATGAACAAGGCTTTGCAATTCCTAGTGTGCAATTGTTTTGTGAATTCAAGTATGGTTGAGATGATTAGGATGCCATTCAATTCTCGTCCGCAGATATTGTCGTCACGGAAGAGTGCTTCGAGAAGATCGAATATGTCTCAGGCTGGGAGGATCCTACTGGCTGGTAGCAACGGTGAGCCCCTTTTCTTTGTCTCACTGGCCATACAGCTTCGGCTTGGACATATCTCAATGCAACAAAGAAAGTGTACAGTCAGACACGTTCACAAGCTGATCTCTCCTGTCAGTTACGAGCTTGGGCTAATAAGAGCGTGTTCATTTTCCCCGATAACTACTGCTAACATCAGTCGAAATCTAATTTTAACTGCGCACATAAAAAGTGGTAAGTCTCTCAATCCTGAGATGGGTTTGGTATCTTAATTTCAGCCTGTGTCTGCATGAACCCGAGTCCGTCAAGAATGAGAGAAGTATTGGCTTGATTTAGGAACTAGAGACGGTAAGTGGGCATGGGAATATATCTTTCAAACCTTGATCTGATTATGACCGAGCCGTATCTAACAGTGAAGCGTCAAATAGGATCCACCACTGCGGTGCGGGGTACATTAGCACAGTAAACTAGTATTTTGATTGCTTGGACGAGAGCTCCTCTTCTATAACACATGATGACTTGCACATAGCTGAAGGTTCAGAACGGGACTCTCTTGCTGTTCCACCCAACTTTCTTTCCGCTTGACCGTAACTCCGCTGGATCCTGAATTGAGGGGTCTGCTCAGTCAGTGGTCTTATCCGAGAAGTCTTGGCCCCCTCACCCCATACACATCAGGAGATGCCTAGGCAACATAAAAAGCGTGTCTCGTCTTTTGAACATTCTTCCAGAAACTGTCGTCATTTTAATTTGCATTATTGATAGAATTCTCAATTGGCAACAGACATCATGGCTATTAGTTCCAATGTCCCTACCACGCAAAACGCAGCAGTTCGCACTGGCTCCGGAGAAAGCGCGACTGCTCCCGTAAAATCTATCCCTGTCCAAACACCAGAACCACACCAAATTCTTGTCAAAATCAATTGTAAGTTCGGGTATTGATCTTCTTCGCTTTCTCAGTCACTGTGTGAGACCCGGATCCGCTTACCCTAGGCTTTCTCTGAACAATCGTAGCCGAGCACATTGTTGACATTCTACCATAGGGTCAGGTCTTTGCGCTTCAGACAAGTCTCTGCTACACGATGAATGGTCGTCATTCGGCGTAGCCATGGCAGAGTCCACCCAGGGAATTGTTGGCCACGAAGGAGCCGGCATTGTCGTTTCAGTCGGCGAAGCCGTCAAAGACCTCTGGAAAGTCGGAGATAGAGCAGGCATCAAATGGGTTGCTAGCACCTGCGGAATCTGCGAGATGTGCACCAATGGAAAAGACGAACTTCACTGTCCAAAGCAGATCAATAGTGGGCTCACCACTGCTGGAACGTTCCAAGAATATTGTGTCACTGATGGCAGATATGCTACGCATATACCCGAGGGAGTCAAAGACGAAGAAGCAGGTCCCATTATGTGTGGTGGGGTGACGGCTTATGTAGCCTGCAAGAAGAGCGCTGTCAGACCTGGTCAGTGGATCGTACTTCCTGGTGCGGGTGGTGGATTGGGTCATTTTGCTGTCCAATATGCGAAAGCTATGGGGATGAGGGTCATCGCTGTGGATGGTGGTGCTGAGAAGGAGAAGTTGTGTAGAAGTCTTGGTGCGGAAGAGTTCATCGATTTCACGACCTGCAAAGATGTTGCTGCGGAAGTTATGCGCATCACGACTTGGGGTGCTCATGGTGTTTTGGTGACTGCTGCTAGTAAAGAGGGGTATGCTTCGGCACCGATGATGTTGAGACCTGGAGGAACCATGGTAGTAAGTGGTGCATACATTTTTTGATGAGCTGAAAGAGAGATTCTGATTAATATTTAGGCTGTAGGTCTTCCTAACGATCCAACAGTCATTGCTGGGGCTCCGCCGATTGTTCTTTGTTTGAGGAAGTTGAACGTTGTGGGGAGTGTAGTAGGGACTTTGAAAGATGTAGAAGAGGCGCTGGACTTTACTGCTAGAGATTTGGTTCATCCTATCCTCACCAAAGGAACGCTTCAGGATGTTGATAAGTTCTGTCAGTTGATGATTGCTGGAAAGTTGGCCGGGAGAGCTGTTTTGAAAGTCTCGGCATAGCGTAAGGCAGGTAGCAATGTACATATGATGACAAGTGGCGTAATGAACGGTGAATTGCTGAATTGTGCTTGGTAAGCTTCGACATTCGGGGCGATTGTATTATTGTATTTTTCATCTACATGGAGAGAGCAACGACGTATGAAGGACTGTCGGAAGTTGCTTGTCCTAGAAGCCACTTCCCTCAGCGCGTTTGCTACGAAAACGAACAAGCCTTATTCCGCATCAGTCCGCCATACTTTGTGAAGATCATGCAAATACAGGTCCATAGTGGGAACATATTCCTACGTAGGCTCTTACTCATCCACAAAAGGCTCACCATCTCTAGACCAGAGTATCCTGCAAAGCGAGTCGCTAGACGTTGGAGATAAACCTGGCACGACTGTATGAATCCACTTGGCGCGTATGGTAAACTCAAAGTTTGCTACCTGCTCTTCTTGTTGAGCATCGAACAACCTTTTGAAGTCATCGAAAAGTATCAGTGCTCTTTTGCGGCGTTCCAATTCCCCTCCTACTGTATCTTCCAAATCTCATATAAATTCGTCGCCCCAACTAAAGCGGAAATATTTTTCATACGGAGGATATCGTTCCGCCATTGTCGCAGTATGGGTAAGCAGCATTACTTCCTTGAAATTAGGGCATCTCGGCCATTAACCCAAGCGGAGAAATGTGTCCTCCACCAAAATGTCCCAAATTCACATAGTATCGCAATGTTCCTAGCATCTGCTAAAAGGCGGCTGTTCATGTTGTACATATTTAGTGCCAAAGGTCGTAGAGAAGATTCGTATTCATACTCGAAAGGTGTCTCATCCGGGACTGGTTTCTCGAAGACAAAGACATCGGCTTCAATGTTGACATATGAGAATGACCAAAGCTCGAAATACATCGCATGGTACCGCAGTGCTTCTTGCCGTGAGCGATGACAGGTATGGAGAACGGCAGGGATCGTCGATTGACTAGCTACTGTTGAGTTAGCAGTGCTCGTAGCTGAAGCACACTCAAGCGCATGTCTGAAGAGATAATTTCGAGTAGACATACCAACTTCGTGTGATAGATTCAGATAATCTCTGCTATCATGAGGCACTCCCCAGACCTTGATCTTCATCTGCGTATTGGGGCAACATAATACCACACTCTAGTCCGTAGTTCGAGTGGCAGCTTCGGGAACAAGGTAAACTCTGTCAATGTCTGGTGAAGGTCGACCTGAAGAGGAGGGAGAGCGGCGAGAAGAGCTTTGCGGCGCGTCATACTGGGTTGCTGATTGTCTGTGTCTTTGAGTTGTATGTGTCAGGAAATAAAAACAGGTATTTGTAGGAAGCTCAGTTAATGGTATCAAGCTTGCTGGCGGTTGAGAAGAAACTTTAGAGGCTCGCGTGGTGGAGGTCAAGTAGAGCTGCTGACGCGAGGTTGGGGGAGCAGACGCGAAGTCGGCATGAGCTATCTCTGCGACCACGTGAGGCTGATCAAGATTCAGTAGCCCGCGGTGAGGCAATAGATCGTTGAGTTGGATTGAACATCGTTTCCAGATTTGACGGGGCTGCTTTTCAACGGGCGAGTTATCGACTTGAACACGACCAAAATCCAAGGTGCTCGGCCCGGTTCAGATTCTTTGAGGGTGACTCTTTGACCAATGAACGAATTGGAGGTTGATGCGAAAAGCAGAATTGTGGTTCATGTTGATATGATCGCTTTTTTTCAGGGCTCCACAAGCCAACATTAAAACAGGAGATTCCTTCAATCACTTGCAAAGTCCGGGCAAAAGTATAATTTAACGCAACTCAAAAGTATTGCAGCGGTAAATCCTGTCGTATGCCTCCGTTTTCTATTTCAGTTCTTACGATTCGACATTTTGATGCTCGCGTTGCGCCTAGATGCGCCACTCAGTCAAAAGTAAACAAACGCATCTCGCTTCGGCAAACCAAAACAAACCGCCCGACGCCCTCCCAAAAATCCCAAAAAATGAATATCTGATTCACCAGATCCAACCGACCACCTCAGCCCCCAGAAACCCAATCATTTCCAGCCCATACAAAGCCTACACATAATATATTGGAGGGAGCGCGTACTCTGCCAAGTTCCTGGTTTGGTGTAGACTGAGATGCTTATTTTAACCTCTCGTTCAATATTCGGCTCAAGTTCACGATCGTAATCATCACCTGCACTGCTTTCCTGTCATAAATGCGTACTTCCCAGTGGGACATGGTGGGTGGGTTCTTCTGTGTGGTGATGGTTGTGGGAGGCAATCATCGAAGCGTGAATTGGAAGGTGAGGGTATGGGATTTATGTTTATTTGGTTATGTATAGGTGGTGGAAAGTTGGATGGCGGAGCGGGGGCGGAGGGCGGGACTGTCGCTTGGTTTGTTGTCAGGACCTCCCTGGGAGGACATCGAGGCCCGCTGCACCAAAATTGTACCCCAGGCGCGGATTGATTGCTGTCATTGTGGCGGAGCGCATTGCGAGTGCAAATGTCGTCTTGCTTTGCTCATTGTGTTATCGATTCTTGTAGATCAGCCTCATGTCCGAAGGTGCATCTGAGTTTAGAGGAAGATGATCGCAGAGAGGCAGTCTAGTGGAGGAGCGCTGTCTCCCAGGACGATAAATGCGAAGACCAAGGTTGGGAATTTCGAGGGAGCGCGAAAGAGAAACAGAGAAATTGATGAAAGAGTGCGAAGGAGCGCGCAAGCGGGTCAAAGAAAATGGAGTCATACCAGTGACAGTCTGCTTTCGCGCTAAGAGCATAAAATTTGGCGGTATTCAGTTTCGTCACCGGAGTGTCAAAAACTCCGAAGGAGAGCAGCAAGTAGTCTGTCAAGTCATTGTGAGATCTCGGCATCTGACAATGGGTTGGTAAGGCTTGTCAGATACACACCGCTGACCTTAGTTTAGTCTCACTCGAACAACTAAATTCACGTATCCTCCAAAATGTTTGCCCGACCCCTTCCTCTCTCCTCTTCCTCGCTACCCTCCCTCTCCGTCTTGGCGCCAACTTCGCCAACATCCTGCATCACATACCCACCACTTCCTCCATCGCCTCCTGTACCGCCATTCTCACCCTCCTTCCCCCTCTTTCTCTTCCTCCTCCAAAGCCAAACGACCCAAATCCCGCATCCCGCCCCAAAAAGCAACATGAACCCACCCACCAATCCCCCAACTAATGCCTGCTTCCTAACCTGCACATCATACTTCTCCTCTCTACACGTAGAATTACAATGCTTCCCTCCACTGCCGAACCGCGGGAGACTACTGGAAACAACAACAGTAAACACACCCCCCGGCACCGTCGCCGGATTCACCTCACCATTACTCCCAGACATCACAACACCACTCAAAGACGATGTGCTAGGAGGCGTCACAGTCCCCAACCTGACATCCCCTCTCTCCTCAAGCCACCTAGGCAAATGCCCCAAAACACTCTGTCCAGCATAATCCAGCTCAACTCTCAACTTCCCAAACGCCGGATTCGCCTGACACGCGCGGATACTGTAATTACCACCCGGGCCTACACGGGCTGTAGCGCAGTGCGGGAGGTCGGAGGGACAGTGGAGGATGGAGGGGGCGGAGGCGCAGGTGCTGTTTTGGGAGCAGGAGGAGGAAAGACGGTGCGGGATGCAGAGGGTGTGGAAGGTTATGGAGGTGGGGAGGCCGCAGCCGACAAGGGGGGAGGGAGAGGTGGTCCAGAGGCAGGTGAGGGGGGAGAGACAGGTGTAGGGGTTTACTGTTGAGTGGGAAGTGAGTAGGTGTGAAATGTAGGTAGGGAGGGAGAAAAGGGGACATACAGGAATCATGGTTGACGTAGCCGCAGATGTTTGGGGCTTCAAGAGGTCCGTCTGCGAACTGAGGCGGTGGAGTTGAAAGAGGGTAAAGTGAGGTATCAGAGGTTGTGGCGAGTGACGCCGTGCTCGTGACTAGCTGAGATGGTGTAGTCGATGGAGCTTCTTGCCATGGTATCGCATATACCGAACTTATTGGATATAGTAAAAGTAGGAGGAGCATTCCCAGGTGCTTCCTGAACATGAGATCCGCGCCAGAATTTTTTGTGCAAGGGACTCGAGGACATCAGATCTCGGGACGTGGAGGAATAGTTGAAATGGAATCATCTGAAGTTCGGGAAATGCGGTGCGACATCTCACAAGCAGCGATAGCATGGTATTGCGTATTACATTCCGGTTTGGTAGGAAGAGCTATACGTGCTGCGCCGCCAGATCCTCGAGTATTGTGTCAAGCTGGATGGAGATGTTGCACAAAGCCCAGGTCAGTCACAGAAGATAGAAACTGACAATATTCTTGAACCTGCTGAGTTATAAGAAAAAGAAAGTATGGCAGAACAGCTGATACTAAGTGGATGTTGGCATGGGAAAACTTTCAGAATGTCACTCGGCACTTTGTGATATGTTGCACCACAAGAAAGGATATATTGAGACGCAGCGTCGTGATTGGTGAAACGCTGGCGAACATAAATCAAAACCACTGCATTGCAACCCCTCACTTCCCCGGTTGATTGGGAATCTGACGATCAATCTGGGGAGCATGCGCGAGAAGGTGAATCGGGGCCAGTTATCCAGCAGCCAGCCACAGGGCTGAATTGAAAGGAAGATTCAGACAGATGCAGGTCTTAAAGTTTTCATATTGCGTTTTTGGTGAGCTCATATTGCTCATAAAATTCATGATATTTTCGAAGCATAAATCCCTCCCTCCAAGCCGTAAGACGCCGACGCCAATGCAAATGCAAAATACAGGAAGATATTAGTCCTAGGGCGCAGCAGCTGCATCAGACTCCTCTATTGGAATGTCCGCCAATGCTCTGGCCGGGCCGGTGGCATGGAAGCCATCTAATGTAACCGTGACAGCTCCAGCTTGTACCAACTAGTTTATGTTAGCAAAAGGACCTGACACTTTAAAGGGTTACTTACAGCTCGGCTCAAGTCGTCAATTAAATCATCCGCATCTTCGATACCAACACATAGTCGAATGATGTCTTCCGGCATTTGTCGCTCCTTTCTTACTTTCGCGTCAATGCTCGCGTGACTCATCTGGCATGGCATGCTGATCAAGCTGTTGACGCAGCCGAAACTGACACTGATGCCCCATAATCGAGCAGCCTCAACGATGCGCTCAGAAAGGGCTACATCTCCAGTCTCAAACGACAGAACAGCTCCTGCTCCTCTCGCCATGGACCAGTGAAGATCGTACTGGGGGTGGGACTTGAGACCTGGGTATCGAACACGGAAGCCGTGCGCCTCGAGGAATTCGGCGATTCTTTGAGCATTAGATTGTTGCTTCTCCATACGGATAGCAAGTGTTTTGATACCTCTCATGAGGAGGAAAGCATCATTTGGTGCCAGTCCGCAGCCAGTAGAGTTAATCGTGAAATACATCTTGTCTCCAATTGCTGGGTCGTTGAAAGCTAGCACACCAGCCATAATATCGTGATGCCCGGAAAGATATTTTGTTCCTGACTCGTAAACGATATCGGCACCCAGTTCAAGAGGATTGCAGAGCATAGGTGACAGCATGGTATTGTCAACCACAACCAAAGCCTTCTTGTTCGTATCATGCACAATCTTGGCAATCGATGGGATATCGACAATCTTGATGAGGGGGTTGGTAGGTGTCTCCAACAATACCATTGCGGTCTTGGGCGATACAACTCCTCTGACCGTCTCCGGGTTAGTGGTGTCAATATGGCGAACAATGATGCCGTGGTTCTGTGACATGTAGGTCAACAGTCTGTTGGTGCCACCGTATAAATCATCCCCAGTAATGACCTCGTCTCCAGGTCGTAAGATTCTTGTGATAACATCCAGTGCTCCCATTCCAGAGCCAACAACCAACGCTCTCGTGGCATTCATGATCTTTGCCAGGTGCCTCTCCAAGTGTGTCCGGGTAGGGTTTCCCGATCTTGTGTAATCATACTCGTTTCCTCCATTCGCAGACGTTTGCTTGAAAGTGGCAGACTGATAGATGGGCATGCTCGATGCTCCATACTGGTCCTTGCTCTCGGTATATACCAATTCTGTTGCCAAAGCATATTTTCGACCGTTTCGAGGACTTGATGGTGCTGGCGAGGGTGGCAGATCATGACCATCAAGATCTATTTGAGAAAACGCTTTTCCAACGCCATTGGGCTTTCCAGCTCCTCCTGATGGTCCTGGCGGTGTGGTCATTTTGCGAGCTCGAAAAGGGTGGCGGATGAGGAGATTGGGGTGTTCGATAGTGGGGTAATGGTCTTCAACTGTTTGTCCGTATAAATCAGACTGAGCTTGAGCTCAATGGATAGCGATTGATCTTGTCTGAATTTCTGATTGTTTGTTTGTGAAGGTGTGACTAGAAAGTCTGTGGAGAATTTGGTTCAACGCGGATGCAGGACAGCTGCTGTGTTCGGTGGTTCGGCCTGGGATCGGAGTCATGAATGCAGCAAATCGTGGGGTAAAATTTCAGCCAAGACAACTCCCGTTTCGCTAATGAGCAGGCCTTGAATGACGTGATCGAGCCTCAATTTATGCCTGAGGAAGAGGGAACAGGGGTGGTCAAATGGTGATGTGAGCAGAAAGAATAATCTATCTCATTGCAATTGAGATATCAGATGGTAAGGTAGAAAGAGGAGCCCTTGATCGGCCAGTCCACGGATGGAAAGCGGATAAAGAGGTCTCGGTCAGAAGAGGCAAAATGAAAGGTTCAATCTGGAAGCGAGCTTCGAAAAGAGTCGATAGGAGTTGAAAGCTTCGCATTTCACTCGTCGAGATAGACAAGCGTCTCTATTCCTAGAATTAATCAACCCAACTATATATGCACAGCGGTGTTCTAGCATGTCAGAACCCCGAACGCCACAACCCGTATGATACAATGGTATCTAATTATCATCAATCGCTCCCCAGAATCCCTCAGTCCATCGACTCTGCTTCCTCATCGACATCTTCATAGTCATCACTCGATCCTTCCGTTCTCTTCTTCTGTGACTGCTTTGCGGAGTGGCGTGCATGGTTATCCTTGATAATTTGTCCGCCACCTTTGCGCCCAAAGAAGTCTTCTGTCCTGACACCTCGCACGGATTCCGGTCTAACGCCAGACATTGCAACTCCTCGCTCTCGTTGTTCCTTGATAAATTCCCGGACAGGTACCATAGCAGCATCTCTGCATGCTTCTTTGATATCACTGCCTGACATGCCAGCCATGACACGGGTAAGGTACTCAATATCGAAGTGTTCAGGGTCGGTCTTGGTGTCTTTCAGGATGAGCTTCAAAATCCTCCGCCTCTGTGAATTTGACGGTAGGGAAACTGGGAACTTCTTGGGCATTCTCCTCAGAATAGCCTCGTCGATATCTTGAATTCTGTTTGTTGCTCCTAAAATCATGATTCGTGCAGGTAAACCAACTTCGTTTGATGAAGTGAGACCGTCCCATAATGTCATGAATCTAATGTATATTAACAGCAGCTCAAAAATCACAAGTTTGGAAGACTTACTCTGCCTTCACCATGCCGCTAGCTTCGTGTTCCCCACTCCGCCTCTGTCCCAGAACAGCATCTATTTCATCAATGAACACAATAGTCGGCTGTAACTTCCGGGCTAACGAGAAAACTGCTCGTACTAATTTGTTGGAATCACCATACCACTTCTCGGTCAATGTCGAAATGTGTAGATTGATAAAGCAAGCTCCACTTTCATGCGCAAGTGCTTTTGCAAGCATAGTCTTGCCACAACCGGGAGGACCATATAAAAGTACGCCGGATGGTGCAGCCAGTAGTGAAGATGATTGAGAATACAGATGAGGCATCGTGAGAGGGTAGATAACCGATTCCTTCAGTTCTTCGATAATATCGTCCAAACCGCCGATATCTAGGATCCATTAGCACATGCCATTCCAGACTACGAAGCGCAACGTACCGTCGAATCCGACTGGTATATCCTCGGGAGCAACCACTTCCATGGCTATCTGACTCTCATATTGATCTAAACTCAAGTCCTCCTTTCGAGGTCGCCTGGAGGAATCTGTGCCATGCCCCGAATCTTCCTCCGAGTCGTCCTCCCTCCTCGACTTGTCTAATCTGCGAAGGTTGGCCGCGGCTCTGACGCGGGCTTGTTCGTGTTGTTCTTTCTCGGGATCTGTTGCAAGAGGCAGACTTGATACTACACTTTTTGCGATATAGTACATGGCAGTGCTCTGCGACAACAGGGTCAGCAACATTCCCGAGGTCAAGGACGGGGAAGGCTGAAGCCAGGCTGATAGTGCTGAAAGCAACTTACGGAGACAAGAATGAGCAGGATGTCCTGGATAAAGCCCAGCTTTCTGGAAGGTCCATCTCCCATGGCTGTGATCTCTAGACACAGATGTCCAGATTATTTGAAGTGGATTGCTTGAGTTGTGGATTTGCAGAAGGGGATGGTTGGCTTTGCGAACTCGCGGCTTCAGAAATCTACGCCACTTTGCTGTGGCTGGTGACGTGTTTTGTACTCCGTACTGGAAGTTCTGAAGGCCTTGAAGCAGTTACCCGATAAAAATTTATGCTTGAAATTGTGACAAACCACTACGGTCTACAAGAGTTCAAGTGAATCACTAAGCAGCAACTTAGAGCGAAGAGAATTTTCAGAAAGATCAATTTCGTAGACCAAGCCAAATATTTCTCGATGTTCCGGTTGATGCTGGGTATTGCTGGCCGAGGCGCTGTGAGAGAGCTAGTCCGATGTGTGTCTAGCGCCGGGAAGCGGGCCAGAGTTTGGATGTAAACAAACATTCCCCTCGATTGTTGCTATCCCAGCTTCATATCACCATCCTAGTATTCTGCGCGTCATATCCAACGCGTCTTCTCGCAACCATTTCTGATACGACTTCTCGGCGCATACCCCACGAAATATAATCAATCGCCATAACGATTGAGGCATTCGCTGAGCGATCGCGACGCAACAACAATGCCAAAGGTCAAGCAGCAAGCAACGCTCTCTGGACTGGTAGACTCCGATTCTGAAGACGACCAATTTGGAATGCCAACACCAGACTCTGCAGCAGAAAATAAGATGCCTGCAAAGAAAGTACGTGGAAGACCAAAGGCAGCACCGACGAAACCAGCGCCGACGAAAGTCACGAAGACGAAAGCAAAGGCTCCGGCGCGTCGCACGAGCGGTCGTCTCGTTGCAAAGGCCATGGAAATGGAAGTGGATGCAATGCCAGCGCCAGCGCGTACAAAAACTAAGAGGCCGGCCTTGAAGGACAGGACGAATCAGTACGCTGGCGACGAGGACGAGCTGGACGAATTCGATCGGAACGTGGTAATGGATGGGACTGTGGAAGACTCAATGGTTGCGGCCAAGAAGACGAAATCAAAAGTCGCGAAGATGGCAGTCGTTGCTCGAGGAAAATCTGGGAAGGCGCCAAAACAGAATGATAGCATTCAGGAAGCCCCAGAGGCTGCAAAGCCAAAAGCGCGTGCGACGAAGAAGACAGGGCCAGCAAAGAAGGAAAAGCCAGCGGAACCATCTCCAGAGAAGATTGTCCAGGAAACTCAGTACGAAGAGATGGACGTGGACACTGATGCGGATATGGATGAAGTGGTCGAGGAGCCAATATCAAAGCCAGCACGTAGCATTTCTCGAACGCACTCTCATTCCCGGCAGCGCCAACCTTCAGTACAACGAAGACGAGCTGGAAGCGCATCCGATACGGAGAGGAACGATCCGGTTCTGAGGCGTAAGCTTGGGGAAATCACCAAAAAGTACGAGGTATTGAACATAAAGTACCAGGATCTGCGGCAAATAGGCGTCAAGGAGGCAGAGAGAAACATGGACAAGCTGAGAAAGGAGGGGGAGTCCACGAATAAGAGTAAGTTGGGCAAGTCGATTGATGTGGATATTGCTGACATCATTTTAGACGCTGGAGAATACATCAAATCCCTGAGAGCAGATTTAGCAGTCCAAACTGCGGCAGCAAAGAAAGCCGATGGATTGAAGAAGAAGCTTGAGAGCCAGGCTGCAGAAGTTACCACTCTCAAGGAGCAGATTGCAAAGCTGACGGCAAACCTATCTGAAGCCCAGTCAGAGACCAAGACTCTTTCAGCAAAGTTGGCAGCAAATCGCACAGCTTCGGCCTCTGTTGAGAGTGCGCACTCAAAGACCCCGGGCAGTGCAATGAAGGCTAATGGTGGTATACGCCTGATGGGAACTGCTGAAGCCGCGCAGGTTGCACAGGCAGCCCAATTGAAGGAAGATCTGTACAGTGACCTCACTGGCCTGATCATGAGGAGCGTAAAGCGCGAACCAGAAGAAGATATCTTCGACTGCATCCAGACTGGTCGCAATGGCAGTAAGTACTTATCTTGGAGCCCAGTTGCAATTACTGACAGGAGTACTAGCATTACATTTTAAGCTCGCTGCAGCGAACGAAAAGGCAGCGGAGAGCTACGACGATGCTCAATGTAGCTATATTCCCCAGCTCGACCCAAGCAGAGATAAGGCCTTGATGGAGCTGCTGCCCGACTATTTGGTTGACGAGATTACGTTCCCAAGGCCTCAAGCAGCCAAATTCTATGCTCGTGTAGTGAAGGCTTTGACTGAGAAGCCAGTTTGAGCTGTTTGAGGTATTGGAGGTATCGGAGTACATTTGGAGTGGAGCTTGGAGTTCAGGATTGGAGGATTCATGTCAGGGTTGATTGGGTAGTGGTGATTGCATGTTTTGACTGTGGCATACCCGGAGTACTTTCTAATCGACATACAATTACGTCTTTCGACGTTTCGTGCCGTTGCAACAGATAATATCAATCGGATTTTTCGCTTGTGTAGCTGTTGATGGTGAGTGTTCTGATGGCTCGGCAATCGAAGTTGCCTACAAGTGTGAGCTATGATGATGGAGCTGAAAGCTATGAATCAATGATACAAAAGTGGCAAGAATCCACTGAACTCAATCAAATCAATCCTGGAACTCGTTCCCACAGTATGCGAGGTCACAATTCTTATTGTTTACTTTTACCCCTGAGACATGTTCAACCCCTAGCTAATCGCGAAATCCGAAAATAGCCACGAGCTCGGCAAAATGACATCGCCATCAAGGTGACAGGGTCGCGGCAGCTAACAACCGTTAACCCAAAAATTTCGAGGACGCGTTCTTCAACAACCATCCACACATGAATCTGTCCTTTCCACGGACGTGCCACTCCTTTGAACGCTACCGATGAGATAAAATCCCAGATCAATTGCTATACGAATCATTTTCCCCGGCTGCGAAACCATTACCCTTCGCCCCTCGGCATACCAATACATCTAATAACCATGGCCCGGGTCAATCGCTTTGGCTTTTTGGCCATTGCGCTGGCTTTCCATTTGGTTTATATCTACTCGATTTTTGACATTTATTTCGTCAGCCCAATCGTGTCGGGGATGCGAGAGTTTGGTGTGGAAAGGCCAGATGGTGTTGAAGCTCCCGCCAAACGTCTGGTTCTCTTCGTCGGTACAGCTACCATTCCCCAATCCCTCAGCGGAATACTTGCTAACCATTTTCAATGCTACAGGTGACGGTCTTCGAGCAGATAAAGCCTTCCAGTCTTTCCCAGATCCATACCCAAAAGACGATGCGGATCTCGTCCCCCGACCCCTCGCCCCCTTTCTTCGCTCCCGCGTCCTCGAGCATGGCACTTTCGGCGTATCGCATACTCGAGTACCTACTGAATCCAGGCCTGGACATGTAGCTTTGATTGCAGGGCTGTACGAGGATGTGTCTGCGGTGACCACGGGGTGGAAATTGAACCCAGTCAATTTCGACAGTGTCTTCAACAGGAGCAGACATACATATTCATGGGGCAGTCCGGATATCTTGCCTATGTTCCAGCTTGGAGCAGAGCCTGGGAAAGTGGATGCGTTCATGTATGGAGCCGAGGAAGAGGATTTCTCTGGCGATGCGGTCTTGCTGGATATCTGGGTGCTGGACAGAGTCAAGGCGCTGTTCGTGGAGGCTGCTACGAACGCTACACTCAATGCGGCGCTTCGACAGGACAAATTAGTGTTCTTTTTGCATCTTCTCGGTCTGGACACCAATGGACATGGACATCGACCATATTCCAAGGAATACTTGAGCAATATCCAGGTTGTGGATCAGGGTGTCAAGGATGTCACAAAACTGATGGAAGACTTCTACAACGATGGCAAGACGGCATTTGTGTTCACTGCAGATCATGGAATGAGTGATTATGGAAGTCATGGAGATGGTCATCCCGACAATACTCGTACACCTCTTATTGTATGGGGATCTGGAGTTGCCAAGCCTGTAAAACACGATGGACTTGCGCCGGGTCATGATGAGCTATCCTCGGATTGGGGCTTAGATCATATTCAAAGACACGATGTTGCTCAGGCGGATGTTGCTGCGCTGATGGCATACCTCGTCGGATTGGACTTCCCTGTCAATTCAGTTGGCGAGCTGCCTTTGTCTTTCTTATCTGGGGATATTGCTGCCAAATCAGAGGCTTTTCTCGCCAACGCTCGGGGAATCCTTGATATGTATCGGGTCAAGGAAGAACAGAAAAAAGCTACCGAGCTACGGTACCGCCCATTCAAAGCCCTTGGCGATGAGGAGCATTCTGTGGAACATCGAATTGCTGCTATCCGAGCTCTTATTGACGAGGGCCGTCACGAGGAAGCGATCGAAGAGACCGCGGCACTTGTCAACGTCGGCATAGCTGGTCTTCGCTACCTCCAAACTTACGACTGGCTGTTCCTCCGAGCACTCATCACGATTGGCTACCTAGGATGGATAGCATTTGCTCTAACGACTGTTATTGACCTTCACGTACTTCACGGCAAGACCGAGACCTCAAGAACTCTTTCTGGCACCATCTTCTTCTCTTCTGTCCTTGTATTACTTTACGCTTCTTTCATTGTTTCAAAATCGCCGTACACGTACTATGCATATGCTATCTTCCCAGTTGTATTCTGGGAAGAGGTCTATGCTCGCCGTAAAGCACTCGATGAGGGTAGGAAGGCTCTTTTCGGCCACATTACATCCGCTGGCGGCTCTGTTGTACTTGTTCTAAAAGCCGCCCTTGGTTTGGGCCTCATGGAGTCACTTGTAAGTTTCACATACCTTTAGATGGATCATTCACTAACTGCCTATTAGGCGTTGGGCTACACGCATCGGGAGGTGTTCTCTGTAATATGGGTTGCTGCTGCATTTTGGCCGGCGTTCTACGGCATGGGTTTCCTCAAGGCAAATAAAGAGCTTGTGGGAACTTGGATAATAGCATGCTTGGCGATGAGTTCGTTCACGCTCCTACCTGCGATGAAGATCGAGGATCTGAACCTCATGTAAGTATTGTCGCTTCTCTGACTGGATTCTGGCTAACAAAGTGTCGAACAGAATGTCTGGTGGTGCATTGATGGTGGTAATCGGCATTGCCTATCTTGTTTTCCAGAAGCAATTGCTTCAGAGGTCAAAATTATCTGGTGACTCGACCAAACCAGCAGATGACAATCTGTCGAGATCTTTAATTGGCGTTCAGGTAAGTAGAATTCGGTCTTCTGCCCGTAAATTTCTAATGGATGTAGATTGGCTTCATCCTCTTGGCTATGGTTGTGACTCGATCAAGCTCTCTGTCACTTGAAGCGAGACTTGGCCTTCCTCGAGGAAATCAAATCATGGGATTCGTGGTCTTAAGTATGTAAAGTCGCAGGGTGAGTGTAAATTTGTGCTAATGACCGAATAGTACTGCCTGTCCTCATGCCTCTCCTTCATCGCCTTCAACCAAATAATCACTATCTCCATCGCTTGATGGTTGTCTTCTTGACATTTTCGCCTATCTTTGTCCTCCTCACCATCTCATACGAAGGTCTCTTTTACCTGGGTTTCAGCGTTATGCTGATAAGCTGGGTACTTCTCGAGCATCGCATCTACGACGCGAACAGAAAACAAATAAAAGTCAATGCAAATGGGAATGGGAATGGAGCTGTTCCCGCATCATTGTCATCATCGCCTTTCCGATCCCTTACCTTGGCCGACGTTCGCACCTCCCTCTTCTTCCTCACGATATTGCAGTCGGCGTTCTTCAGCACAGGAAACGTCGCATCAGTTTCGGCATTCAGTCTGGAGAGTGTCAACCGACTCATTCCAGTTTTCGATCCATTCTCGCAGGGAGCGCTACTTACTGTCAAGCTGATGATCCCCTTCGCCCTGATTTCCGCCAACCTTGGCATCCTGAACAAACGACTGGGCGTTGCGCCTTCGGCACTTTTCATGCTGGTAATGGCCATCAGCGACTTCCTCACACTACATTTCTTCTGGGTCGTGAAGGACGAGGGCTCGTGGCTAGAAATTGGGTCTACGATCAGTCACTTCGTCATCGCGAGCTTGCTCTGCATGTTCGTTGCCAGCTTGGAGGGCGTCAGTGAGATCTTCATTGCGGGAGTGGAGGTCGAGGATGGGTCTGCGCAGTTAGTCAAGGAGAAAGAGCTTGGTGGGGTTGAACTTGTCTCGGACAACAGTTCGGGCGTCAGTGGAAAATCCAACGGAGTATCTGTGAGGGTGTCTACGAATGGAGGATTATCTCCTAGGAAGCCTGTTGCCAATGGTGTGAAGGATTAGGCTCTTCTTGTTGTTTAGATAGTGAAACATGGAGAGATATCAAATATAGAATAAATGGTATTCCAGCCGAGATCATCCTTCAGTCCAGTCCAGTCCTGTCCAGTCCAGTTCGGCGGCTATTTTTCAATTGCCGTTTCCCGGACAGAGACCAGTCCAATTCTAGTATCCCGTACATTCCAACGACACTTCACCACATATCCAGAACTTGCACTTGAAGTGGACGCGTAGCATAAAATCAGAAAATGATCGTCGAGCCTCAGCAATTTCAAATAGAAGGAGTCATCGTACGATTCTCATCCCGTGTGGTCTCGATTGTATCATCAAAAGCAAAACAGCTGCGTAGATACCTACCTACTTACTTTGTCGATACGAGAAACTCTACTACTTCCATGGCCATGGGGTAATTTGAACCTCGGCATCCTCACCCGCACTACATGCATGTGAGGATCTCCTAGACCCCGGAATAGCTTAGCCACGCAACCCATCGCGACTCCGTTTTTTCTGGGGTAGCCGCTACCACGGGAAAGAAGCCAGCCTTGCCCTTACCCTTACCCTTGCTTTTGCTTATATTTGTTACTTCGGCCGGAGTCTCGGACGTGTTTGTGGTGCTCGCTGGGCTGAATGAGGGGTTTGATGGACCGGGAGTTCTAGGGATGGGGTGCCGATGCTGACGATTATGATGATGTGAGGCGGGAAGAGATGAGATGGTAGGTATGGTATGGATGGCTCGGATGCAGAAAGTGGAACAAAGGAGGAGATGCGATTCGTGCTGGGCTTTGTGGGGTAAGTAGCACGGCGGAGGGAGGGAGGGAGAGTTTCTCTGGGGAAGTGGTAAGGGAAGGGAAGGAGAGAAGTTTAATTTCAGTAGTGCTTGTTTGTCTGATGCACGTCTATTTGATTGTTGGATATGCTGGAGGAGTGAGGTTCGTGTTGTGCCTAGGTTATATGCAGGTCAGGATGGATGCGGAATTCTTATATGCAGTCGAGTACTTCTCGTCACTTTCGTGCAACCAAACAGTAGTTTCATCTCGGATCCTTTGAGGCCTTCGAAGATGGCGATACCTTGTTGACAGCTGCAACTAGTTTCTTTCCCGGCCAGGCTATTTGATTAGAATGCTGTTGCGAAGTAGTCTTCAGGCATCACAAGATCACTTCTAGGTCCCCGAATCTGCTCATTCTCATCCTCCTCACAAAGCCTCAAAACCCTAATGTTATTGCAGTACGGAGATAGCTCATCTCAGAGTGAGACTTGCCCAGACCCGTTGAGGCGTCCGGCGTGCAATTGCCCTGCTTCGAAAACGTGCTGAACCACACACCCGCCGCGATCTACAGGCCTACAAGGCTACACTTCCCCCTTTCTTCGCCTTTCCTGGCTATTGTTGACCGCCAGTCGATGGATCGTCGGGTCCAGGGCACGTCAAGTTCTAGGTCTGGACATCATAGAGGCTTTAGCAACCCGATATATCCCATAGGCTGACCTTGGACGAGGTCATTACGCTGTTGCACTTCCGGCTTGAGGTTTGCCTATATACTTGGTGTTGTAGTCCGAAGCGTTGAAAGTGGCTGGTAATGCTCACTTTCGCTCTTTCAGGTCCTGACTTTCTTTACTACTGGATTGTTTTGCATATTTCGAATGCCTCTGTACATTGACGAATATCTACCTGATTATTTGTAATTCTGCGACAGTGCTAAGTATTGGGAATTGTCGAGAACAACTGGAACTATCCACGTGAGCCATTGGTATTTCATTTTGATCTGGTATGGACTGGTTTATTATCCTCCTGCGCGGCAGTCCACATAGGTCCCAAGTCTTTTCCCCAGCTTTTCGCTTTGTTTGCTGACAAGTCCCCGGTCGAGAAGACTCGGTTAAACCAAAACCAGCCATCCTCCGGAGCCTGCACCCAGGCCTGCCGTGCCCCTCGAGCAGACCTGCGAGTGCACACCTACCAAAACCGTCATCAACAGCCCTCTCCACCTCGACCTCGAGAATCCGACCGCAAACAACCCAGTGTATATCTTCACGCGCGCCCGGAATTGATCGACGACTAGTCTGCAGAGGGAAGCATCACCATGGACATGGCTATGGCGTCGACCGAGGCGTCCGCGCGACCACCGAATGGCTACAGTGCAGCTCCGAGCAGCAATGCTCCCCAAGGGTCAAACCCTATGCCCAACAGCCAGACACCAGGCCATCCAAGTTTTAGAAGGTGCGTCGAGGATCGCGCATCATCTGCAGACAGACGCAATAAGAAGGACAGAAAACTGACTTGTAGTGCAAATGCAGACAGCGGGCATCGCGAGCTTGTGAGGTATGTAGCCATCGCATTTCTTTTGTACAGGCTGCTGTGGTCGAAGCGTGCCGAGGCACCGAGGGAGATGGAGAACAGCTTTCCTGTGGAATGGGAAAAGGATAATTGCTAATCAGACATATCATCCAAACAGACCTGCCATGCAAGAAAGGTAATTAATAACCCGAAATTCAATACCCTTGGCTCGGCAATTGATTGTCGCTCGTCGTCGACACCGCGAGAGAGCTCGTTGACAGATCTTAGGTACGATGCGACGCCGCAAGCTTGGGTGTGCCATGCACAAACTGTGTGGCCTTCTCGATAGAATGCAAGATCCCGACACCGAAGAGAAAGAAGACTGCTACGGGCAAGGCGAAGGATTCGGATAGGTATGCATGCATCTATACAGACCACTTTGGCGCTGCTCTGACACAAATAGTGATCGCGGTGAACCAGTGGAGGAACGATCCCCTCGAAATGACTCCCCTACAACAGGTCGAAGCAATAGTGTTTACAATACAGCCACTGATGGCACTCCTGCTACATCACTCACCGAAGCCCAGTACAAACAACGTCAGGATGACGATGGAACTTATGCACAATTCATGAAGCCCAAGTTCACCAGAGCACCGATCAAGGAGGCTGGACGAGTCGCATATCTTGGAGAATCTTCGAATTTGACATTGTTAGTTCACGATAGACACGGCACAGCAGACGTTGTCCACTATCCACTGCCGGAGAATGTACGAGGTTCTAGAGCGAGATTGACAGAGTTGGACAACGTGGAAATCGATATCCTGCATCAGCGAGGTGCTTTCCTGTTACCGCCACGATCACTGTGTGATGAGTTGGTCGATGCATATTTCAAATGGGTTGCTCCGATTGTTCCGGTCATCAATCGAAACCGATTCATGAAACAGTATCGAGATTCGAAGAATCCCCCGTCCCTTCTTTTGCTTCAAGCTATCCTCCTGGCTGGATCCAGAGTCTGTACTAACCAACAACTTATGGATGCCAATGGATCGACGACTCCTGCGGCTCTGACATTTTACAAACGTGCGAAAGCCTTGTATGATGCCAATTATGAGGACGATCGAGTCACTATTGTGCAGGCTCTTGTTCTGATGGGCTGGTATTGGGAGGGTCCGGAAGATGTCACGAAGAATGTTTTCTACTGGAGCAGAGTCGCCACAATTGTTGCCCAAGGTTCAGGAATGCATCGAAGTGTCGAAGGATCGCAACTCAGCCAGGCCGATAAGAGACTTTGGAAACGCATATGGTGGACGCTCTTCACCCGGGATCGATCTGTTGCCGTTGCGCTGGGACGACCAGTACATATCAATACTGACGATTCTGATGTTGAGATGGTATGTGAAGAGGACTTTATCGAGGATGACAACGATCAACCACCTGAATTTCCACCGGATCCAATGCATGTCCAGTTCTTCTTGCAATATGTAAAGCTGTGTGAGATTATGGGCCTGGTGCTCTCTCAGCAGTACTCGGTTGCCTCGAAGGCTCGCCGCCAGAATGCCATTGACCTCACTCATAGCGACATGGCTCTGGCTGATTGGCTGCAAAATTGTCCGAAGGAAGTCTATTGGGATGAGTCGAGGCACCATTTCTGGTCCGCTTTGCTGCACTCAAATTATTACACCACACTTTGCTTACTGCATCGTGCACATATGCCACCGGCTTCAAATACGAGAGGAACGTACACGGAAGACAATTCGTACCCATCTCGGAACATCGCTTTCCAGGCAGCTACGATGATCACTTCAATCATTAAGAAGCTGGCAGAAGCTGATGAGCTACGCAACTGTCCAGCCTTCATTGTGTATAGCTTATTCTCTGCACTAATCATGCACGTGTATCAAATGCGCTCATCCATACCGGCTGTCGTAACGGCAACCCGGGCGAAGATAGGCATTTGTATGGATGCCTTGAAGGATGTTTCCAGAGTTTGGCTAGTTGCGAAGATGGTGTATACCTTGTTCGAGTCGATTCTGGGCAATAAGGTCTTGGAAGAGAGACTCCAAAAAGCTGCTGGAAAGCGTCATAAGAAGATGGCTCAAAGCCTTACAGCAGGAATCAACCAGGCCAATCAGATACAGCAAGCGAATCAGCTCAAGAGAGAGGATTCTGGATCTGGACCTGGCAGCAAGCGAAAGTATGATGATATGGCTCTCGATTTCAATGTCAACAATGGACCAGCACCCCAGGAGTCTTACGAACGATCACGACCTCAGACTCCTAGTCATACACCATCTCGTGAACTTGGCCATAATATTGCACCGATGGCTGCACCTCCGGTCACATCACCAAATTCGAGACAGAATGATGCTTTCATGGGTGGTTCTAATTCCCGTCCACATACCAGACCTGCGACTCCATTCAATCCATCTTTCTCCGTCCCTGCTACCCCTCCAGACTTGTATCTCGTCACCCGAAACTCACCCAACATTTCGCAATCACTCTGGGAGAATTTTCAACCTGATCAGCTTTTCCCAGAAGGTTCTTCAAATATGCAAGCCCAGCAATTCTCTCCTCCTCAGCCACATCAAAATCAGAATCATAATCTAGATCCGAGCCTGATGCCGCATATGAACATGAACCAGATGCCAAACCAGAATCAAGCTGCTCAGCTACCTCAGAGAATGCGTGGTCAGAATATGGCTGGAAGCCCGACCCAAGGATCAATGCTTCAGCCAAATGTTGCGGGATATCAGGTGCAGCCTGGCATGTGGCAGGGTTTCGATCCAGCAATGCAGGACCCTCAAGGCCATAGTCCAAGTGACACTTTGAGTAATGCTTCGGCCCAAGCTGTTCCTATGACCATGAATGTTGAAGACTGGTAAGTTGCTTTGAATCCTACGCTCAAGCTGAGACTAACAATTATAGGTTCCAATTCTTTGGTATTAACGGTGATTTGAGCGGAATGAATGGAGATGTACCTCTCGCTTGAGGGCATCAGGGAATGGAAAAGGCGTTTTGCTGTGGATGCCATGGGAGTGAATGGAATATGCTATAAAAGCTTTGGCTGAATTTTGGGATCGAGGTGTATAATTAGTATTGGCAAATGGCTGTTGGCTAGGACTTGACCTGGTTGCTGAATGAATCGAAATGTACCGAAATAAATGATCTTGACTTGACATCTTGTGACCTTGCCTATGTTGCATCTGCGTTGCGGCTGAATCGTGTAAACAGGAGAGGCCAGTTCCCGATGGTCATTGCATTCTCAGGCGCTAGACCCGCCTACAAGATGACGAACCGACTGGAAGCCACCTAGCCCCAAACCAGTGGGACGACGCTGTTCAACTACATCAACAATACACAGATCAGCTTGCACGCCTGCAAAGTTAACAGCGCCATTAACTAGTACCAACAAACCAGCATTCAGTTTGATAATATCTCCGCAATGCCAACTCCATAACTCAGCTCTCTCCGGTACAATCCAGCCAAACTAGCTCCCATGCCCGCAAGTATCGAGAGCGGACGGCCCGCGACCAAGGACCTGGCCTCGACCTCGGATTTCGAATTGAAATCGGATTCGATACTAGACTTGAAATCGAATCTGAAATCATGATACCCTCGTCATCCTTTACCTCGAATGCACGCTCCGATTCCCTCAACAGAAACGATCAGAATCCCGTCTCGAGCTCTAGCATCCGACCGCGAAACAAGAGACTCATATCGACAGAGCAGGAGCTGGTGAGTACATCTGCTACCAGTACACCTGCGGGGAGTAGAGCCGTCAGTCCGATTCCCTCGAAGCATCCGAGCAGGAGTGTCTCCAATACAGGCAATCAGAATGGCAGGCCAGTGGGAGGATTGCTTGCCCCGCCCCAGAATGGGAAAGGGAGGTCCAGCCCGGTGAGTCTGGGAGGAGGCATATGGGAGGGTGGATGGATGAGCAGCTGGACAGCGTTACAGGGGATAGCGAATTCGGTGCTGGGTGCTGTGGAGGGTGATAGCGATAGCGAAGCGCGGCCGACGAGTTCTGGGAAGAGGAAACCTGCGTTGGGGAAAGCTAAGGCGCCGAACAAATGGGGCCCATCAACTGCTGCGGCTCAGAAGAAGAAAGATGGTGGAATTGGCATGGGGAGTACGGAGGAGAGGGAAGCGGCTTTGATACAGAGGAAGAGGGCCGGAGTTTTGGAAGGCAGGGATGAAGATAGGTTGTTGGATACAAGTGGGAATTACAAACGGAGGACGTCGACGGAGGAGCAGAGACCTGGGAGCTCGCACGAGGATGACCAAGCGCTGGTCTATATACATCATGTGCAGAAACAGGATACGCTTCAGGGCGTGATATTGAGGTATAATTGCAAACCGGATGTCTTCAGGAAAGCCAATCGATTATGGCCGAATGATACCATACAAATCCGGAAAACGGTCGTCTTACCTGTCGATGCGTGTACAGTCAAGGGACGGCCTTGTGATCCTCCATCGTCAGATTCTCCATATCAAGGAGTAGATCTCCTTGCTCCAACACCAGGAATCGAAGACCCTCCATTCTCAAATGGGAATACAGCTTGGCCAGGGATCACGACTCAGAATGGGAAGTCTGCAGAACTTCCCGAAGAAAACGAGAACCCTTGGACACATGTACGTTGGGTATTGATCGACTCCTCGCCGAACTCGAAACCAGTCGAGATAGGGCGAATGCCACGAAAAACATTAGGGTATTTCCCACCACGCAGGAGAAAGAGTCTCCTCGCCCCGTCTATTCCCTCAACTCCTCGAGGATCATCAGAATTTCCTCGACTTTCAACCGATCAAACTACCAGTACTTCTAGCACTCCGTCACGGCAATCAAGCTCTCTCGGACGCCCAGCACTCCCTATAGGAACCATCGGGAGCTACTTCCCGCCTCCGAAATCCAGCACACGCCCGCGCCGCGAAAGCGTAGGCGAAGCTGCGGATCGACTAGGCTGGATGCGTGGACCCGGCGGCGTCGGTACATTTGGGAAGAACGTGCGGCGTCCCGGTCCCGGCAACGATGGTTTGAACACGTGGGCTCGAAAGCACATCCCGGGTCTGACAATGGACTCTCTACCTTCTCGCTCCATCCTCGGCGGCGAGACAGCCCATTTCGGATTCTCAGACGACCTAGCTAGTATCGCTGAAGGCTCGTACAATAATCCTGACAGCGGCTCTGCTACGCCTAGTGCTGGCCAGGGTCTCGGTCTTGAGAATGCGGCGGCGGCGATTGAGGGGTGGGTTAGACGCATGGCTACTGTTACGCCTGGGACGCCGAAAGGAGGGGGGAGGATTGAGCCGCAGCCGGATTTGATTGAGTTGCTTGATGGAACGGGGAGTGATGATGGCAGAGGCTTTGAGTTGAGTCCTGGGAGGCTTAGGTCAGATACTCCTGTTGGGACGGGGAGGGAGGATTTGGATGGGTTGATTAGGGGGAGGGCTACGGCGGGGACAAAGGGCGGGAAGAGTGATTGAGCCTCCTCCTGAAACCGAGAACCGGAACCAGTAGCGCCTCGAATATCGGAAAGTAGACAGCGGAGGAGACTATCAAGGCAGGAAATATGTGTGAACTATGGAATCTTCAGACCGACAGGTATGCCGTTTCGACAACAGCATGAGATGGGGCGCATTGGGCTTGGCGTTTAGGCTTGAATTGAGACGAGAGGTGCGAATTATTACTACCCTCGATCGTTGTTTGCTTCGCTTCGATTTGGATGAGCTAGCGAGCGTGCGTGTTTTGATCTTGGTTGGAAGGAAGAGGTTAGAGAGGTGAGTTGAGCGAGAGGAGAAGCGGGGATTTATGCTGTGGTGGGTGATATAGATACTTCGGTAGGATAGGCTAGGATAAGATAGGATAACACAACATGGAATGAAGAGACGTTTCCTGAAGGCCCTTGTTCTTTGGGGTGTGTCTGTGTGTTTCCTACTTCGTTTTGTTTTCTTTTCTGCTTCATGGTAGCGAGAATGGATCGGAGAGATGCACTTGGTTGAAGTCGGGCACAAGGTGTTCGGATTTCACATCAGTGACTGGGGCTCAGGTCAGGGAGAGTGAGATTGTGGAGTACGTGGAAGTCGTTGCTATTCATTCATTCATTCGTTTCGAAACGTTCTTGCAGTCTTCAATACACTTGCTCAATCAATTTCTCCACTATTTGGTACCCAGGCCTTGGCACTATGTCCCAACTAGAGCCAAAAACGCGTCCGGTACTCCTGTAGGCTTGGAGAAGTCTCACAAGCTGGCTGGGATATACCAATCATCTTCCATGACGGCCTCGTATGTGACCATTGCATTGGTCGTAGTTGATGGGTGTGTAGCGGCCGTGGAAGTTGTGGAAGTGGTGTCTTCCCAGTTGGTTTGCTCGAGGTACTCGGCTAGAGTTTGGTTGGTGGGTGATATCTCGTATGCCCAGAGTTGGAGCTGAGATTGGGACGGGTAGTGTGAAGTGTTTGGGTTCGATGGAAATAGAGTGTTGTTGTATGTTGCGGGTGGGTTGCCAGTAGAGAAGATGACTTGAGAAGTTTCTCTATTTCCTGGTGCGACTTGATACAAGCCTGTCCTGACGGAGCCGCCATCGATGGGAAATGGGAGCGCTGTATTGAATGCCATGCGTCCCACATGGCTGTTGATGCCTTGTGCCGTTTCGGTCGAAGTGTCTTGAGTCCCAGCAGTGACATGATCCATCTCGATGGTTCAGAGGAGTGGGTCTGCGTTGACGGAGAGGCTGCTCGTGGATATATTGGCGTAGATGTATTCGAAGGAGGGAGGATGGCTGCTAACTGCTGTCCTGTCTGGGAGGTCTGCAGTCGAGGAGATAGAGCTGTTAGTGGCGAGCTCGAGAGGTTGATCATGTTCCCATCCATATGCTGTAAAGCCAGCAGTGGAGACTTGGCGGATGTTCGATGAGGTGTTGACGGAGAGCTTATGTATTAGTCCACAGTCAGAACTTGCAATGCCAGGAAGTAGAGAAGCCTGGGAAAGAGGTAGTGCTACCCTTCATTATTATCTTGGTTGGGGTACAAGTTTGCGACAGTATCACTGCCAGCAGCAGTAGACTTGGTAGAGGGATATATGGTGACTGTTCAAGTGCGGTATCTAAGCAATGAGTGGTGTAAATGTGCAAGAATATATGATTTCGGATCTGGACTTGGTTGACTCTGCTGAAGCTAAAATGTCTCTTGGATTAAAAAGGTTTGGGGAGCCCGCATCTTTTGTATCTGGTGTGAAATGTTACCAGACCGCAAGCTCAGCACGCCGCCCTCTTACACTTTAGCAAATTTGGCTGCATCGCCGTGACTTGTGCATTGTCTGGGTACCTTATGCCACCAGATTGAGCTCCGGCGAATGAACTCCGGGGATTCGCCAGGCTTCTCAAGGGAGGCATTATCCATGGCAAGGATTAATTTGCAGTTTGTAAAGACGTATAGCTGTTGACGTTCCTCTCTCCAACAATTGTAGCAATGTTACGACGATAGAACGATAAGAATGGGCCAGAATTCGCTTGGCAGCAGGGCTGGGCCAGCCATCGCCAAGAAACCAAAACTCTTCGGCCAGTGCTTGGCTTCTACGCGAAAAGCCATATCACGCTCACTGGAACCCCTGGTCGGGCTGTGTTCGGGGTCTTACCTTCTCGTGCTTGCAATAGCAGGCCATAGGGCGTGATGTGCATGTGGTCTCGTCGTTCAGAGATAATCAGCTCCGTACACATCGAGAATTAACCAGCCAGTAGCATTACACTCCGACTATTCCCCATGTCGTTATATGTTGTTGTACCTATAATCAGAGTGTGTATTAGCTTCATCCAGCCTTGTTGTAATCATAACATGTACCGGCCAGCGAGATCAAAGGAAGGAGAGCTGAACTTGGAGATTATATTCATGGCACCATGGGTTATCCACGATACAATCAGCCAGGTAATCAAATTAGCGACCTGCGAAAGCTGTATACCACTGCTAACAGATTCCCATGGCAACACGGGTCCGAGGCTACTTCTCTGTGTGAAGTCGTTGACTTCAAGTGAATTGGTTGTCATGCTGTGAAGAATTTGCGTAAGACCAGATCATTACCTGGCGTAACCAAGATCCGTATCTAGCAGCATGAATATCAATTATATTTACCATGCATGTGTTTCGAATCCTCACTTATCTACGATAGGCATCATATTTAGGAATATCCTAGAGTTTGAACCCTATCCTCTGGCTCTTCCTCATGATGCCTTTGAGTACTTCGGCCAGTACTCTATCTGTCTTCAGATCAAGAGCGTGAAAGATAACAAGAACAACCTTTGATCCAGCTATCACGATGATAAAGCTGATCAAGATGATGTTGTCCATTGCAAGGCTGCTGAGGCCTGGTGAAAACGTTTGGCACATGGTTGGTTCATTTTTGTGGTGATTGGTGGTTCTGACGAGTAACGGAATCGTGGCTCGAAGGATTAGTGAGTAGATCTGTGATAGTAAAGAGGTGCTGGACTCAGCTGTATGAGTGCCGTGATGATTTTGCTGATGATATTTCGCCTTTTGAGTGCTAAGATCCCGGCCAGTTGTGTCAGACCCGAGAACTTTCTCATGGGAGAATATCTGTGCGGTGGTTCGGGGTGCCTTTAGTCTCGTGCGCTAACTCGGGACCACCACACTGGCCCGTTCGCTTGTCAATTTGTTGTGACTCGCTTCGGGAAGAGGCAGGGTGGAGGGTGGTTCTTTATTAACGATCTGGACTTTCAGATGCGTCAGGGCAGCAGATTCTATATCCTTGATGTACTCAATCGTTTCTGTCACATGGGAACAACTAAGATTCGCTCCGGAACGTTTGTATTATCGGGTCATCGATCTTGTGCAGAAGATGCGAAGACTGCCGAACACGGGCGTTCTTGAAAGCTCCAGGTTGCAAAATTACTACCAGCTCCTGTATCTTCCACAAGAGATGCTTTGTCCCACGGATCTGATCTGCTATACAGATGTAGCCACGTCCAGTACAACATTTGGCAACCCTGTGCAGCCAGCAGGAACCGAGTAAGTCAGGTTCCAAAATTCGAAATCGCTATTTGAGCGTCAGCATTGACGGATTTCAATCAAAAACAAGCCATCGTGCAACAACTCACTATATAGGTTCATCTTGTCCTCCAAACAGACCAGCAAAGGACAGTTCGAATGTTCCATTCACGACCCCCGTCACGTTTACTGACAAGCCTGGGATATCCTCCCAACCTTTAATCGTAGGCCTAGAGCTGAATGTTGAGATTATGAAGCTGAAAATGGAGGAGGTAGTTCCGTAAGGGTACGTGATGTTCAGTCTTCCGGGAGTTGCGACGATTGTCGCCGCTTTCTCGGTTGGCCAGAGCTACACATTCAGGTTAGTTACAAGCCTCTGTCTTATGTTCCATGATTATGTGGTGACATGGGTGAGTGAATAGAGCTAGTCGAGAACTCACAGAGATGAATCCAATCTCTGCGCCCGTCTGCCATTGTACGACAGCAGGTTTGAATTGCGTTTGAGTCTGCCTTGGGCCACCAATTTCAACTTCATCAAAAGTCTCTCCGCCGATACTGATATTCGGAGCCAGCCAAGCTGTTATGTTGCGATGATGCCCTAGATCATATGCCGGAGAGATGATTGAAGTGTTGTAGGTATGTTCTCCAGAAAATCTCTTCAATTTCTGCACCACGTGTTTAGGAATGAGGCTGTTGTGGTACTCTCCTAATACTGCAAATAGAGGGGCATAGGTGAAGTCATCAGCGTGAGACAATGTTTGTGGCTGCCTGCAAGTTAACGATCATTTCAGCCATGATCTCAATGCGGAAATTTACCGATTCAGGCAAGGCGGAGTATTCTTTGCCAACGATGTTCCAGAGGTGCATCGATAACAAGCTGAAGTAACGTGTCGTGTCGAAGCCATAAGACCGATCCCATGGGCCTGCCAGATTTCTGAGCTGTGGGTGCCAGAGATCGCCGATAGCTTCCCTATTCTCAAGTGTTAGAGGCAATTGCTGTGTTTGAATTTTCGCAGATACCAATGTTCTCCGTGTTTCTGAGAACATGCTCTATGACCTCCAAGAGTCTCGACGAAGCGGAATTAATCTCAAGTTGAAAAGACGTTGAAACCAGTTCTTGGACTTACCAGGTATATCTGATCATGGTCGGGCCATGCTGGGCCATGATCGACTCGGACGGAAGATACTTTCCCCATAGGCTGAGGGCAAGCAGGGAAACTCCGGTGTAAGTGGCGCTGTTGAACTCTGATAATGTGTTCGACGATTCTGCAAATAAATCAATGATCTCCTTGCCGAATTCCTCGCCAGTGCGAGTCATGTTCGTGTCGTTGAGACGACGACCGGTCCATCCCGACATGAACGCACCCATGATTGCCTGGTTTGTAACATAGTCAACGAAAGCTCTACTGGAAAAGTTGCATGAGCGTTTCACTTACAGGATTGGAATACGAGGCGTAGTAGTTGTCACCGTCAACACCACCAACCCGGTAGGTGTCGCCAATAGTGGCGTTTCTAAGCGAAGCCAACATATGATCCACAGTTGCGTTGCTGAGCAGGCTTCCGAATTCTTCCAAAGCGATGACAAATGTTGTTCCGATGAATGCTCTCCAGTTTGGATCCCAGGTACCGTATATTGAAGGTGGATATGCTGGCGACCCCACTTCGGGTTCTTCTGGCTCTTGTTGATAATCTCCAAACCTGTCATCGGTAAACATCTTCGTGAGGCTAGCCGAGAATCTCAAAACGTACCATTGGTCTTCTGGATTTTTGTACTGAGCATTGATAATATTGTTGATGATCTTTTCAGCATTGGCTACATCCTTGTGTTTGTTTCGAGCAAGTAGCCCTACAGCATACCAGGCGGAGCTGCGAGTTTCGTGGTGAAATGCGGAGTTTGACAGAACCCAGCGGAGATATCCTGCCTCGGCATCATAGAAGTTGTCCATCCAATTCATTGACTCTGCTAAGAGAGTCCTTGAGTTGTGTGGCAGTTTTGATACATACGAGCCATGGCAGACTTGTGCCAGCGCGAGAGTCGTCGAGACGATGGAAAGGAATATGACCATATTTGCGAGTGAGAACAAGTATGTAGAATGGATAATCCCAACAGAGCATTCGGGGAACAAGCTTTTATACTTACTATGCCATGAACGCCAACAAGAGTGGGAAATTGGACAAGAAATCCAACAGCTGAAAGAAGTCGTTCTCATCTGAAGGACTTACCTGCAATGTAGAGAGATGCTCGGCTGCAGTGAAAGCAGTGAGCGTCATATCTCACAAGTTCACCGCACATGCCCGTAACATGCAAATGCTTGAGTCAACTGACCCGCGTTGCTGCTCCGTATTCTGTGGTCTTCGAGGATAATTGTTGGAACAACTCTACCCCACCTTTCCACGATGCGCTCAATTTTGCGGGAAAACAAGCTTCACTTGTATAGGCTTGTGGAGAAAGGCCACGGAGATGCTCCACCTACCCTTGATAAATGCCGTGATCCCCGTACTTTACCGGTGTCGGCCCCAGATGTGCGTGTCCGCGATTGTGCTGATCGGCGCAGGCGTTGCTCAAGAACAAATTCAAAGAGGGGAAGTCAAGTGTCGATACAAAGGTGGGGTAATGCCCAACTTGCTACTCTCAAGTGAACGAGTACTGGTATTGGTGAAAGGACATACATACTAAATAGCTCGATGGCATGTCAAGGATCAAGCGCTTCAAGATCCCTCATGCTAAATTGATAACATACATTAAAAACGATCTAGTACAGCTCGTGCAGATAAAGGAGTTCTGGTACGCCATACAAATACAGTTTGAAGAATAATTGCCCACACAGAGCTGTGACTTAAGCACAAGTGATGACTGGTTCGGCAAGTTTAAGTGGGACTTCAAAACAAGCCTTCACTCCCACTTGTCTTCATCACTCCTGTTCTGACCTATTGCACCCCTTCTCCCATTTATGCTTCTCGAAGCGCTCAGCAGGTGTAAGCTCGGTGTCACAAGTCTCGTGAACCCAGCGCTGCAGCTGAGTATGCTGTTCTTCGCTTCTATGTCTGCTTTGCGTGCGTCATTAGCTCAAGTGCAAAAGACTGGGTTCGCTTCACCGACCTTTCCTCTTCTTCTAGGTGACTATCGTGTACTGATTGGTCATGATCCTGCCAATGATGGCCTTCGACATTGTTCATAGAAGTGTTTGGGTCCGGTCTCGCCGAGTGGGAGCCAGCATTGACGGAAACACTGTTGGCGGGCGGGCTATGACGAAGAGGTTTTCTAAGAGCAAGTCAGTACATGTATAAATTTCAAGCTACCAGTATTTCCCTACTGAATCTTCACTTCTGCTGCAGAAGTCTTGTTATCGGGTCCGCTCTGTTCTTCTGCCATGATAAGCAAACGTCGATGCGCGTACACAGGTAAGCGTGGTGTGAGAAAGCTCGATGGGTTATGGACACGATGCGGATGGGATGATGGTAGGCCGATCGAATATATAGAGGGGAAATGGCGCAGGTTATGAAGCTGTGTACGATCTCAGGGGACGACATCGAGTGTCATGAGAACGAGTTAGCAGTACTGATACGAGCACTATCCACGTACATCGAACCCAAACCAGAACCCTTTCCATCTTCAATATTCCGGTTAAGAGAACAAGGTACCCTGTCGAACTGGCAGGACAGTCCTGTCCATAGCAAGCCACAGCGGTATTCGAAACACAAAGCATCGAACAATGTGACATGACAGAAAGCTTCAACGGTCCGTTCGCCTGTGATCTCTGTACGGAACAATCCCGAGATTGGGCTTGTAGCTCTTCCGTACGTTGAAGTCGTAAATCAGTTCATTTTTTTCTTGCTTTTTCGTCGATGCAGACCTCAAAGCGTAGTAAGAAGCAATGATGGGCGGATTGGGGCATGATCGGTGAGAGTTTGATGTGAAAGAAGATCTCGGGGGACTCGCACACATGGCAGGCGGCAACAATCCTCGTTGACATCGGGAGGCTGCATCACTAGGTCACAATCTTAAATATTGGCAAAGTAGTCCCCGTGGGGGAGGCAGAGCCGACTTTGCAGCATGGGCGGGATGGGCGAGAGCTCCGGATTACCTGCATGAAATGAACGTCTTGAGCGCAAATAATGGTGCCCTCCTAGTCGCTTGACGGGCAGGTGCGCGGCGTGCAACTGAAGGACCTTCCCGACGCCCCGTGTTGGAGCCCAGGTCGAAGCAAAGAAAGTGATAGCCCCACAGAGCGCTCATAGACTTTTGCCGACCCGCCCCCTGTAAGGTTGTATTGACAGGAAGAGCCGTCATCTAAACAAGTCGGGTCTTCGTGCTGCAAGGGAAAGCCGGGAAACCATATTGATCGAAATATGCAGCCAAGACCCGCCCAACGGTCCACCAAACATACTTTAGAAATTGATAGAATGATAAAGACTCAGGAGTATCTAGACGCATTCGTGCACTGAAGTTGGGTCATCCTTACGTTGAGTTCGTATTGGATAGACGTGCGAGCTTGTCATGTTGCTTGAGATAGGGCTTGCTCGGTGCTCAGTGCTTAGATTAGAAAACTTGTTTTGCACCACCATATCCTAGATACATTGACTGGGTTGCATATAGATCGACCTTCGTGTAATCTCCTCTTGTTCCCAGTCCCAGCGACGGTCTCCTGGCTGCGGAAAATGTATACAATTTTCATCTAGAATGAACTGACTTCATAGCAGGACAATGCCCATGAAGGTACCGTGATGCTAAAAATCTGCAAGCTCACAACTGCTGCCATTTTTGATGTGATGTGAACGGAGTGCAGACTGTCATCTAGTGATTGAATGTTCTGTGCTAACTTCAAGGCGGGACCAGAACGAACCCTTTCGACAGAAATCTTGCATTCTGGAAAGAAAAAACCAATGAACGGGCCAGGATACAGATCATTGAAGACTTTTTTTACAACACTGTATGCTTGAAGCAGCCTACCCAATCGACGTAGCCTTGTAGCCCAGTATACGAAGCGGCTGGGGCGGGGCTGGTATTGGTGAATCTCTTTACCTAGCACGAATATTCCAACAAAACAAAACTTGAATAACGGTAAAGTAACAAGGTAAGAAGTCATGCTTAAAGACGAGAACGATAAAAGTTCTAACACCTATCTACCCGAATCCGCCGGGGAGACAGATGCGTAGTACAAGGGCGAACCTTGTTTGCCCTCAGTTGACCTCCTTTGGGAGTGTATTGTCACACTTACTCCGGTCGCTAGTCTGTTTTCAAGCTCACTCTTCAGATCCTTGCTGCCATAGATCGACTATGCTGATTCTTGGAACATAGATGCGCACTCGGATAGATAAATGACATCGCAAAGTGGCTCATCACCAAGCTGGCCCAGCAAGGGAGCGACGACGTCAGCTCGCCTCGCTACTTGGACCATCTCCATGACTACAATGATGAATGTTGTTGAGTACGCATGCGACTTCGTTTTGCGACTTCATTCGACAACATTGGCAATTCAAAGCCTCGTTAAGACATTGACTCGTCGCGCTGTGGAATTCCAATACTATTGCCCAACACGCGCATGACGAACTTTCAAGGGCGGGGACAGCGACCAAAGCCTGCGATTACAAGACTTGTCAAACGATCGGATACCCAACTACTCATTGAATCTTGGAGTGACAGGACACGCAACCGTCCTGCCGATCAACTTATCCAAGGCAAAGCATCTTCCATTTGGAAGTAACATGTGTTGATGTAGCAATGGATGCACATGTAATAAGAAAATTCAAAAAGCCTCAACAGCAACCCTGCCTGACAACATTTCTTCAGGGACGCTCTCAACAACATCCTGAAACTCGACCCACCCACTCATCTTCTGTAGCAGATGCTCGCCATACACTACCTCGTCTCCATCAACACTCTCCACCACACAGTCCAAACCCGGCTCGAAGAAGAAGGGGACAGAGTACCGCCCTTTCATATCGCTACCTTCTTTCTTCGAGGAACGAACTCGGTGGTACGTCGCAATCCACTTTCCGCCACTCACTTTTGCCATTAAGTCACCGATGTTGACGACCATACTTCCCGGTACATATGGCGCCGGGATCCACTCTCCTTCGCCATTCCTCACCTCCAGTCCGCCCGTCTTGTCTTGGTGCAGTAGCGTGAGAATTCCGGAATCAGTATGCGGGGTACAGATCAATTCTTGTTGCCTCGATGAGGGGACTGGAGGGTAATGAAGGAGTCTGAGCGTGCTCAAGGAATCTTTCAGATAGTTGTTGAAGAAAGATGATGATTTGCCAAGAGCGACAGCGAGAAGAGAGAGAAGCTTCGACGACAAAGTCTGGAGCTCGTTATGTAATGTCTCGCATCGGACTCTGAATTCTGTGTTGGAGGCAGGGAATACATTGGGCTCTGTGAGATTGAATTTTGAGCTTACGAGCGCTGATGTGCTCCGTCCGCTCGAGGGAGTGCCAAGCTCAAATCCTTCTTTGAGGTTGTCATCTCCTTCTTGGGGTGGGAAGTACCTGGGATTGATCAGTCTTGAATCTAGATCATGGGGGATCCACGTACCCTCTGTATGTATTCTTGTTTGTTGGGACGAAGGTCTTCTTGGCAAGCTTCATTTTCTCGTCCATCGTCAATCCGTTATAACCGAAAAACTCATCACAAACTCCGAAAACATCATCATGGGTGTATGTGAGCGGTAGATCTGTAAGATATGCAAACCCAGTCGTTGAAAATACTTCATTCAAATGTGAAGCTAATTTTGACAAGTCTTCTGGCCTTGGCGATGGGGAGGACAGAGCAGCAAGAGAGACAATGGGAAGGGACGAAAATGAAGTAGACATCTTGAAGATTTAGGAAATCCAGTGGGGAGTGGCTGACAATAGTGTCCATCACCTAGCTATATATACCCACTGGTCTGGAACACCTCTCTTCGTGAGGCAAACTCCACCATTACTATACCTGCATCTAAAGCACGACTGCGGATTCCAACAATATTTGAATGGCTTGAAATCCAATGATCTTCTCATATGGATTTTATTCGAGGTATGGGAATTGCGATCCTGTTACGTGTAAGCGTCTTTTGGGTTGACATGTCGTAGACGTCGTCCAGTTAAAATGCAGCCCACCCAGTCTTGGTCGTGTGCTCAGTTGCCAGATTTACTGGGGCCACCATGATCGAAAAGGATAAAGTATCCCCGCCTGTCGATGACTGGCTGCCACCATAAACTTGAGCCCCATTTGGTGTTCGGGGATGACGAGAGGTGGAGAAGAAGATCAAACGGATCGAAATTTAGTTTCGACTCCTTCCTTAGTCAGCGGTCCTTGCCCGAAGCTGATTTCACATGACTCAAGCTCGTCATTCACTACAACCGAGAGATGATCACGATACAGGAAGAGTATTATATAATAGTAAGCACGTTTCGATTTGAAAAGGCTTCAGATTCTAGGTAAACATTTCCCTTCAGGTCACATGACCGTTACGTGCACTGGTATATCATGGTGCTTGGTGCTGACCTCCAGTGTCACGATGAGAAGCCGGGAGAATGATAGCATTGCAGACTGTACGCGCCGTATGACCTCTTAAAGTACCAAAAATATCTATTTTGCTTTAGAAACGCAAGTAAACAACGAACCACGAATTAAGCGAGCGCAAAAAAGGGGGATAATAAATGCTGGCAGTGGCCTGGTTTACCTAAGTGCTCGCAGATTCTGCTCCCTTTCCCGAGAGAACTTTTGAGATATCTCTGTAATATTCAATTCAATATTATAGGTCTGATACACACAAGCTTGAAGTTGAGCAGCTTCCCCAGACATATCTTCAGGACAGTCACATTCAATCCCGTCTCCTGCTGCACGACTATCCTCAACGACAACGTTGATGCGAAGTTCTTTCATCAAGTAACGTCTTATATTTGACACCTTCACACTTATTATGGTTGGACTAATGACGGCACCAGCATCAAATGCTCTCTTTACCCAGGTGGAGTTCTGCTGAGATCTTAGTGCCTTCATCTCCCTGGTCGGAATTGGAAACGCCACCGACGAGAGCAATATGTTCAGGTAAGCTGGTGCTCCATTCCGCTTCCAGAGAACCACATTCATGTTGTCGGGGAAGTTGATCGGATGTTTCTGCCAGAGGAATTTTAGTGCCGAATGCTTAACTCCTGCCGCCACTGTCAGCAGAGCGAACGGCGGAACGTGATGGGGAAGGTGTGAAACATTGGAAACTTACTCAGTGGGCTTCGAGGATAATCTTTTTCTTCTTGGGATTCCCGTGAGCCATGATGAGAGACACACGATTCGCAGCCATCACAATGTCGTTTCGATTGAATTTGGCACCAAGCACACATGATTTTGGAAAGTGCAATGGTCTTGGGCTCGGAGGTAGATCTTCGATTTCTTTCTTTCGGGATGGTATATGTAATGGTTTTTTTTAAGAACCAAGACCTCTGATATTTGCAACGCCTTGGAAGAAAAGGAGGGTAGACTCTTTGTCGAAAGTGTTTAACTTTCAGAATAGATAGGCTGAGTTGGAAGACAATCCACAGCGGGCGTGAGGCAGGGCGAGAAAAGTCTGGAGGGCATCCATTGGATCTCGCATGCAGAGTGGAATCTAGAGGGCATCGGCATGGTCCTCAGATGCAATATGACAGCGTAGACTGTCCCTGATGTTACACTGAGGCGCCCATCCCTCATCCGAGGCATGGATGCTTGCAGTCATTTTGATCAAAGTTGCGGCCATGTATATTTGACCGGATGAAAAGGCCGAAGGTCAGGAATAGAGAAATACACAGGTTTCAATGTGCGTTTCCACCGAAGAGGGATAGTGCGGGTGTCCACAAGTGAATCGCCTCGACCACTTTTCCACTTGGGCACTTGAAGGCCAGAGCTGCATGCATTCCCTCGATGCTCTGATCCTACCAACGGATCATTCATCACACCATAGCTCCCCAGCGGGTGCAGGTCTGTCCAGAATGAGCATCCAGCTGCCTTGTACCACCCCATCAGGTCCCGGTCTTATGTTCTAGAGCTACAGGGACAGTCGCAATCTCACCAACATGCTCGCTCGGAATAGCATGCCGTCCAGTCATGTAGCCTGTTTTTGGCACGGCCGTGCCAAGCAGAGTTTGGGGTCTTACCCATATAGGAAAAGTAGGTACATGCAGGTTATCGGACGCTGCGAAAATTCGCGGAGAGGCATTCTATGCGATGTTGCCGAGACTCTGTGACATTGCATCTCACGCTGTTCACGCCTGCATATTGTAAGCAAGAAGGCCCGAAACGACAGGCATCTGCGCCCCTCCACGCCACACAAGAAGCGCAAATCAGACCAGAAAACCCATCACAACGCATATAAGTGCAACACCGCTGCCGCCTTTGCCGCACCCTTTGTATTCAAGCGCGCGTCAACTCCCTTGCTCTTCGTGCGTTCACACTTGAATCGGGCGTACTTTAACCTTCACTGTGAAGTGAGACGCGGGCGCGGATGGGATCGGGCATCCAATGGAAATGTCAAGCAGGGTTATTGCGTGAGACTCGAAACTTGTTTTCGGTAATTTGTAGTTGCTGGGGCATTGATCAATTTTTGAGACGTTCACCTCTAGGTAGGATGCATGCATGTACGGACTTGCGAATTCGTGAGAGGCTTCTCAGAGTCACATAAGCCGCGTGCCACATACGCTTGACGGTCGCTTCCTCCTGCCCCTCAATTGACTTGAATACAGGGACTCCCTTACAGCTCGGCTAGATTTGAAAATGTGACAGCCTCGTCATTGTTGAACCTGTGACCTTGAACCAAGCAGATCTATCAAAACAAAGAACTAGGGTACATCGCCTAGATGAACCTCGTTGGTACCACCGAGTAGGATCTGTAGATCGAAACAAATGATAGAAACTGACGTTTGAAGGCCGTGCCAGAGCTTCACAGCCGTAAAGAATGTTTACTTCTTTGCCAAATCTTGGATGGAGACATGCATTAGTGAGAATCATATGATTTTTAGGTGTGTTACACACCAATTTCACAATTTTTCCAGTCTATCGACCTCCCAATTGGACTTCTCAAGTCTTTCGGCAAGAGATATCTTGCTGTGACAGGTCTCATACACCCATAGTTCAAGCTGGTAGCGCGACTTTTGGTGGCTGGAAACCTTGATTGTACGTTCATGGACCGTGGCCAGACGGGTTATCAGGAGTCCAGACTTCTCAGGCCCACTGATAACGGTCTTTTGATGACCGTCCAGAGGAAGGGAGTTTGACCCAGAGTTATGCTGATTTGGACAAATCGAGGAATACTCTGTGACGTTTAAGCCCATGAATCCATGCTGACCACTCGCACGCTGATCATTAATATGGAGCGTACGTTGGCAGGATTTTGGGACCAAAGCTCTGATTTGTGACGGCTCAGAAGATATTGAACTGCCATCGTCATTCAGCGGATGCGTGTTTTCGCTGAGATAAGCATTGGCTATAGACCCAGAGCTATCGATGATACCCGCGCTTCGTGGAAACTTCTCATCCCTATGTGTAGCAGACTCGGCTGAGTTAATGACGTTCAAGCTTAGACTTGGGAGTCAGCAATATCTTGGTAAAATTGCAATGATAGCAGGAGAACTGACAGCTTCTGAGAATTCTCTCCTTTGTTTGCCATTATGACCTATCGGATAGCCGCCTCGCAATGGGCTGTTTCGTATATAGGAAATGTACTTCAAGGATAGAACATCGACAGAATGAGCAGGAAGTTATAAGCTGGCGAGTTTAAATGTCCAGATTGAAGTGGTCGGCCTTTGAAAAGGGGTGCTCCCATAACGTATAAATACATGCCGCCTTTCGCCTGGGAACAATGTCCCGCGTGCGCTTCCAAATCTCGATAAGATATGTACGTATCCCAACTGAGCCAGTACAATATGATCGCAGCCATCGCAAACCACAATACACGTCCAATCTCAGCTGTCATGGACCAAGTTCTCGGGCTCCTGCTTGTATCCTGCATGAAGGCGTCGTTCGCTTAGGGGAGGCAAGTCCTCCACATGGTTCGCATTTCCCAGGCGCACCACTTTAAGCAATGAATTGTGCTCCCCCTCAGAAATTGAATCCAGGTGTATCCGTGGAGACCCGCGTGAGAACAATCCCGAGCATCAGGGCCATCTCAGCTTCCACGGACAACAGCACGGAAATGGTTCGCATTTTGGCGACCTGTCTGCCTCGGGGAAATTTCCAGGTCCTTGCCATTCCCCTCGCCCTTCACAGCAAAAGTTGGTGAGACGAACAGCCCGACCTTTATCTTTGCTCACATGGCCTCAGGTGATCACATTGACCAAAGTATATTCAGCAGCTTGCTGTCGGGACTGAAAATAGGCTCGTACTCTAAATTCATGGAGCAGACCAGCTTTCTGGCTGCGTAGACCAACTGGCCTCACAAGTCGCGATGAGCCGGAAGAGCTCACTTGAATTCTTGCCGGTTCAGCAAAAACGCCAACTTGAAAATAAAGACTTTCCCGCCAGTAGGTCAGCTACTTTGACAGCCGACAAAGGGAAACAACCCCCCATCGATCGCGAGTGAATTTGTATTGGAAGTACAGAGGGTCGCCGCCCCAGTTCCTGCACAAGGCAGCTGCGGGCTGCCACAGTGAGCGCCCACACAGCCCTGTGCATGGGGTGGAACGTTGCCTTGCAGCCGAATCCCAACGCTCTGGACGGTGGCATCATCCAGGCGACTGACTACTATATCGCATCACCTCTGCCGGATGGCGTAATTTTGCAAGTCATCTGGCATATTTCCGAGATTCCACGGCAAGATTGAAAGCCATCCGTTCATACGCGGCTAAGTCTGCCCTGAAATGCCCCTGAAGCTGCTCGACTGAATACGTATCATCTGGACCGGAACTGTACAGGCAAGTAGACAGTTCAATATCAGAGGAGCTACGATCTCATGGGCAAAGAGGCTTTCAGGATGCTCTTGACAGGAGGACTGATGCGGTACTGCTGGTCCGATTCATTGAGCGGACGTGAAGCTTGAATATTTCCCGAAGGCTCGGAGAAAATTGTAGCGTCAAGGATCGCTAAAAGTGAACACTAACTTTTCTCGTTTAAGCCTATCCTCCGCCAGCTCGGCTCAGAGCAACCTCGACTCGACCTCAATTTTCTAAGCAGTCCCTACAGTCTTTCACATTCGAAGATGAATATCTATGGGCATCCCCAAGGCTTTTCAATTCCTGTGTAGTCATATGTCTAGTGCCTAGCTGGACCTTCTCAACCATGAGCCGCGGGTTCTAACCTAGTCATGCTTAGTCATGATAAGGACCATCCTTGTGGTTCTCGCTCTTCTTTGCACCGAGGATAGCTTCTTTTGTTTGTCTATCAATTAGCCCAACTCGTATATATAACTATGATCTGCTAATACTCGCATACATTACCTGAGACATGTGTCGAGGTACACACCCGAAGTGGCTCATGGTATCTGCCTCTATTGCAGCAGCGGCATTAGCTTCGGGCCTGGCATTCTGGTCATTGGACAAGAAACATGACCATCAGCCAATTGTCGATTTGGGATACTCGCAGTATCGAGGCGCAGTGCTAGAAAATGGAGTGGACCAGTACCTGGGTATCAGCTATGCCGCTCCTCCGATAGGAGATTTGAGATACAGGAAACCAGCAAAACCAATGAAAAGATCAAAAGTACAGGACGCAACCGCAGTCAGTTCTCGAGGCATATTTCGTGATTATTACTAATAAACCAAGTTTCGACCTATTTGTCTCGGGAGTGGTGCTGAATATCCATCGTCCTCTCATAGCGAGGATTGTTTGTTTATCAATGTTTGGGGACCAACGTCGGCTACACCTGAAACGAAATTTCCCGTCTGGGTCTACATTCAAGGCGGAGGCTACCGAGGAAACTACAATGCTAACTACAACGGATCAACCGTTGTGGCAACTTCTGGTCATAAGATCGTATTTGTCAATTTCAATTACCGTGTCTCCTCGTGGGGGTTTCTTGCAAGCGAGAAGGTTAGGGCCGATGGAGATCTCAACGTTGGACTTCTTGACCAGAGATTGGCGTTGGAATGGGTGCAGGAGCATATCCACCAAGTATGTCCATCCCACTTCTTACGATAATGGCTGACAGTATGTCAAGTTTGGTGGTGATCCGAAGAAAGTTGTCACCCACGGCGTTTCAGCTGGAGCTGGCTCCCTGGCATTGCATCTAGCAGCATAGTAAGTTCTCGGAAGTCATGGTAATAAACATAACTGATGCTGGAAAAGTGGTGGACGTGATGATGGTTTGATGCGAGGTGCAATACTTGAGTCCCCATTCTTCCCAACGCAGCCCAAAGTAGCAGACCTCGAGTGGCAGTTTGGCAGATTCGTCAATGCAGCAGGCTGCGCCGGTTCTCTAGATGAGCTGAAGTGTTTGAGATCGAAAGACACAGCAACACTTCAAGCTGCAGACGTAGCGAGCCCATATCCAGGCCGTACTATTGCGCCTCAGTTTTATTGGACTCCCACGACTGATGGTGATCTCATCCAAGACTACCCATCCACGATGTTCGAAGATGGAAGATTTGTTAATGTCCCTCTCATGATTGGCGGTATGTACTTTGCCCAGCATCGAAGCCATGAAACGAGACATTGACATTGCAAAGATGACACAAATGAGGGTACGGGGTTCGCAGCAGATGCTGCAACCCCAGAACAAGTCGGCAGTTTTTTCCAGGACAACTTTCCTCGCCTAACTTTTGCTGACACTGGAGCACTCAACCGTCAATACCCTCTCATGGAGGCTCTTCCCCAACATCAAGCATACTTCCCTTCAGCAGCAGCAGCGTACGGAGATACAGTATTCTCATGCCCTGGCTACCACTTATCACTTGCGTTCTCAACCTCCAAGTCTCCTTCACCCGTCTGGAATTATCGCTACAACGTCCTACAAAATGACCTCGTCGCAGCCGGACTCGGAGTCCCACATACTTCCGAGACTCCTGCTATATTCGGAGTAGGGAATACGGGTAGTTCAGACGAGACCAGCAGCTATTTGACCTACAACAAGAACATCGTGCCCGTGGTGATGAATTACTGGATAAGCTTTGTGAAAAGCCTAGATCCAAACTCGCATCGACACACCAGTGCATCGCAGTGGGACACTTTTGGTAAGGGTAAAGAGAGTAGGATATTGTTGGAGACGAACCGGACACGAATGGAGGACGTACCTGAGAAGCAGGTGAAGAGGTGCGAGTTCTGGAAAAGACTGGCGAGCACGATGGAGCATTGAGGGTTGATGCATTTGATCGATGTCGACATATCTTTCGTTGGGCGTTATTCTATTTAATACAGAAGACGCAAGTAGAACAGGAAGAGAAAACGGAGGAAAGATAAAAAAAACTCCTGCTTTCAGAACATGACGACTTCTGATATTTTAGAACCCAATCCTCAATCCAGCACTCTTTCCAATGTCTCTCACCCTACTGTATGAAGCTGGTAAATATGTACGAGAGGGGGTTTTCAGTGGTTCTCGCCCACCCCCCTGATTCTGCCGGTTTACTATGGCTATTTACAGTAAGGATCTACCATCCAGAAGGCCCTCCTTTCCTCAATCTGACCTTTTCTAGCCTTTGAGGCATTGTATCAACGAACCTATTGATAGTCTCAATAGATATCTCATTATCCCAAATATTTATTATTGCTTTCTCAAAGTCCTCAATAGTCCAATTGCCTTGAGGATTTCTGTTTCTTAGTCGTTGTTTTAAAATCTTCCAAATATTTTCAATTGGATTGAAGTTTGGCGAACAGGGAGGCCAATCGATCGAGTATATATGACACTCAAGCCTCACGGCGTTACAAATTCCATGATTCTGTCGAGTATCTGTCTTTCCGTGAACTTTACTATTATCCTCCACGCAAAAGAAGTTACCTGGTTGCTCGAATATCTCTTTGAGAGGGCCTCTAAGGATTTGATCTGCGTACTTCTTTTGAGTAAAGCCTTTTCTTTTTTCCTCGTATAAATAGAAGTAAATCTTCGATTTATATCCATAGCTAATTTCTACTCAAGCCATACTTGACTTATGTCCTGAGTGAAACGTGAATTGAATACAATCTAGTCTCTTTCTTTCCCCTCGCCGACGAAGCAGTTTCCGTCTCCGTAATAGATCTATACGAGTTATTGTCTCGTTTGTAAACCTTCCTCGTCGTCAGTATTCGTGTGTTCAATCCCAATTAGCAATTGCAAAGCTCTAGCGTTTTAACTTATTTGCTTTTGATAAGAAAAGTTTACAATCAGGAACATGGTAATGATAACCGTGTCGTTCAAGAGCTCGTAAAAGAGTAATATCTGCACAATCGAGGTGGAAGTGTTTACGGATTTGCTTAAGAGTAAGAACTTGACGATCATAATAGCCTGTAAACTACTGAATTATCTCTTGGACTTGTTTATTAGAGATTATCGGGGGAGCGCCAGGAGCTTTTGCTTGTCGATTAGGTCTACCGATTAAGTATCGTGCTGAAGAGCGAGGTATATTAACCTCACGAACCCTATTGAAGGCGTCAAGAACCTCTTCTTCTGTGATTTCTGCAGCTTCGTCGACCGTAATCGGTCGTGTGTTGGGTGGTCCAAGCTCAGATTCGCGAGCAGCATCGTATGGTACGATCTCCTCGCTATCTTCATCAACCCAGCCCACTGGTACTCGTGGCCATTCATGAACCAGAGTATCAAGTATACATGAAAAGTGGTATATCGATGTGCAACTCTATGCGCGAAAGCAACGATTTGCTCTCCAAAGACTGCATGCACGGTCAACAGCTAGGTTGTTGTAGTTACCGATGCACTTCTTGGGACCAGCGATGCGCGACACTATGGACTGCGCGGCTTTTTTTGCCTTTTTGGCCAGCTTCTTCTGTTTTCGGCTGGTTACCTTCGCCTTCTTCATGGGTCTTGGTAACATAACAAGCTCCTCAAATAAGGCTTCATCGTATCCCACACATTCGAAATATTCATAAAAAAGACTCATGGAGGATTTGCCACTGTCGTCTGTCTAGAATAGGTCAGCATGAACACGCTGATCACAGAGACCATCGTACCGTTTCGAAGGCTTCATGTACTTCTTTGGTAGTGATCTTTGGTGCCTCTTCGTACGTGATCCTTCGAGAAACCAGTTGACCAGACCCTAGGTCACCCGATTCGTATGTGACCAGAGTATCAGAGTCGGGCTGTAGCCAGCCAACTTTGACCCTCGGCCAATGACTGGTCAAAGCACCAACTGTCTGTTTGGACTTGTTGGTCATTTCCCCGACCTGCTCGGACAAGTGTCTCTTTACCTGACTTGGGACATTGATCATCTCATTACATCCAATCAACTCCGGTCTTTGCGGATTGCGATACGTACCAAGGTACCTGTAGCCTTTCTGACGAGATCCAACGAAGATATCAAACAGCAAAGGGACGCTAACCTGAGGTGCGTCGCAGTGTATCCTGGCCCCGTGCTTTCCATGTTCTCTAGGTAAGAGAGGGCCTTCTTCTAACCTCAATATTCTGTACGGGCGAGGATGAACAGCATTGGGCCTTACCCGCCCAGCCCCAGCCCCAGGACGGCTAGCACAGAATCTTCTAAGGAAGGTCTTCGAAAATGTTTTGTTTATATTTCGCTGAGGTAGAACCAAATCCTCCATTGGAGGAAGTCTTTCGACCACAACTGGCATTTGCGTTCCGTCGTAAGTTGTAATTGTGGTCTGGTGACTTCAGGAGGAGACTGTTCAACAGACATCTGGACTCTGGTAGCAGAACGCACTGGTTCCTCGTCTGCTAGCATATTCCTCACTGGCGAGGGCGAACTGTGGGAAAGTCAGTGAATCGAATTATCAACACATTCGGAGAGCATGAAGCCATACGCATTATAAATGTTCGCATCGTCAGGCTCGGTTTTCGCGGACAACGACGCCGGTGCATGCTGTTCCGCGGAATCTCTCAGATGGCCAAATGCAGGTTGAGATTCCTGGCTAGTCTCCAGGATGTGAGGTCGATGCGGAGATCTGACATCGATGCAGTGTGATGGTATACTTCTCTCGACTTCGAGTATACCGACCTCTCTTTCACAGTCTGGACGTCTGGTTCATCCTCATCAATGGCAATGACCTGCGGTCTCGGCATCGCTTTGCGAAGCTCATTGAGCTGCTCTCTTTGGGCATCAAACTCATCTTGGAACCTGTTCCGCTCAGACGCTTGCTTCTGGAGTAATTCCGTCAACTGTGCTTGCACTTCCTCCAGACCAGCTGGTTTCTCCTTTCGAGGGCGTCCTCTACCTCGCTTCGCTTGGACAGGAGGTATATCGGGCCTGTCAGGGCAATAGGTCGGATCAAGAACTTCATCGTCAGTCAATCTTGCTCTTTTGTTCTTGTGCAGAGACTGGTCAAGTTCAATTATGCCTTTGGGTTGGCTCGTACTTTCTAAGACACTGGTGAACTCGTCAGTTCTTGAAAGTAAATGCGGGGTCCATCTTGCTTTGCAGCTTGAGCTGCTGGAACATTGAAGACCTGGTCGATTACCAATCCTTCGCCATGATTATTCTTGACTGGACTTTGCATTGTGGATAATCACCTTCGTGGAGTGACATGCGTGAAGTGGCTAGTTCCTGGATGGTGAAAATTCCCGATCCAGAACAGTTCCTACGAGCATCTTATAGATTATATCACGATCGAACATCGGTTGCTAAATACAAAAGCTATTGGGAGAGGGTGATTTTCCATAATTTTGTTGTAAGGGATGCAGTAAACGGAAATGAAAATATTTTGAGAACTGGACCTCGTCATTTTGGCACGGGCCAGTTCGCGATGGCGCGTCAAACCAAAGCTCCGTGAACACCTTACAGCATCTAAACCTCTCACATCATGTTTGCACCCACCACAATCTCCTATCACCGATGATACTTAGCTGTATGCAATGCCCATCTGCATAGAATGTCGATTCCCGGTCAAGACCTTGTACACCGAGTACTCCGGCGCAGATGACAAGTCCAGCGGCCATGGAGTGCGCCTTACTGTATGCAAGAACTGCGGAAGGTTTTGTGATAAATATGTAGAACATGACAACGTGGTACTTTTTATAGATCTAGTGTTGATTAAGCCGCAAGTATGGTCATGTTCATTGAAAGTGGGACTATATCTAACTGCTGCAGGTTTATCGGCATCTATTGCACAATACTCTAATGCGCGAACACGACCAATTCGATGTACGTACGATAGATTCCTCTCACAGTAATACAACCAGCTGATAGCATATACAGCCCTCTATAATACGACTTGGGATCCTCCTCCTACTCTTCGACGTCTACCTAACCTGGGCACGAATCGAGAAGCAAACCTCCTCTACCCCTTCAACAACCGACAATAATTTCCTCCGTCTCGCCCAACAGCCCATAGTCTTCCAATACATCTTCTTCCTCATACTATGCGCGCTCTCTACATTAGCATTCCACATGTCGATCCGCTTCCTCACTTCGTCGCCGCTCTCGCCTCTGGTACTATTCGGGCTCATCCCGCGATACTCTCGGCCGAACTCAGTTAGCACAGCTCTGCTTGTCTCCTCTTCTACGAAGCTCTTTCCTATATTGATGGTTATCTGGGAGTATGATGTGCCTGCGGCTGCGAGATCACTGGGTTGGGCTGTTGTTGCGAATAATGTAGAAGCGTTGAAGATCTTGCTGGATTGTGGTTATGGGACTACGGCTATATTGGCTACGGTGGGGGCAATCAGTAGATGGATGGTTGGAAGGGGCATTCTCTGGGTAGTAGGACTGGATGGGGTTGATACGGTGGGTGATTCGGGGGTTGCGGCCGATGGCAAGGCACTGTGGGCTCTGATTGAGCTCGGGAGAGAATGGGGTGGTAGGTTGGGGCTTGGATAGTGTCGACATCCATTGATGTTTGTGCTCGATCTTCGCAGACTTGCAATTGTTTTTATGGTGCGAGAAGTATGTGATAAGATGCCCAATTCTCCACGACTTCGAGACCGTAGCGCAGGGCATCCAGGGCAATATCTATTTCACTCATTATCTCTCGTTCAGCATGTCAAAGGTATCCCATTCCGTATCGATATACACGACTTGTTAAAAGCCCAAGCTATGATCCCGTATCCTCAACGCCGAATTGTACATCCATACACTTCTCTTCTAACGCTCAACCGGTAGTCCATCATCTTCCCGCATCAACCCTTCACAGTATGATTTCTCAGGCCCGACGCTCGCGGTTCGATGAGTGGGTGCCATTGTGCCAGAAACGTAATTGCTAGAAGCCCATATCATTAGTGACTTGCTTGCCGATGGAGCGTTCAGGGAAAGATGATGAACCATACCCCACATAATGTAACAGCTTGCGAACGAGAGAATCAGAGAACTTCGCCAGATTCTGCAAATCTGTTAGCCACAATTCCATTTGCTTCCGACTCATGATACGGATTCAATAGCCAGTCTATCCGAGCAGGAGTTCGTACGTTTGTGTCTCGCCCTTAGGTGCAAGGAACCATCCTGCGACGCAGGCAAGCGCAACTACCACGAAGCCGATGATGATGCTCCAGCTAGATAGACAATGAGCGTTAGCCAGCGCATTTTGGAGGAGAGTTTCTGCATCCAGTGGAATATTGGAGCTCAGCTTACCCGTTCGCCATGTTGTAGGATTTGTTGAGCTTGAAGTGATAGCTTGGAGATGCTGTCGTTGTCTCGCTTTCCAGTTCCAGGCATATCAAAGCTTAGCTTAGATTATGTAAGCAAGGCTCTCAAATGTCACTGCAGTTTCGACGTTCATTCCAATTCTTCTGGATAATTCATTTTTGTTCTAGTTCAATCATCTAATTTTCAAAAGGCAACCCAGCTTCCTGCCTAACGGCGCCATAGATAGCAGCAATGTCGCCAGACTCTCCTTTATGAGCCTTTACTTGCGCCAAGTGTGCATCCGCAACTTCAACATCCTTCAACCGAGTCCCAGCAGCCTTCGCAAGAGCCTGTGCATGCCTAGCATCTTTCCTAGCCAAATCAATGGCAAAAAGTGGCTCTTCTCTCTTGTGGTAATCCCCAGACAGCATTCTCGTAGAATATGCCGTGTATGGACCAGGGAACATAGTCTCGATGAACTGATGAAGGTTTTCGGTACCGAGCCCGGACTTCTCTGCCAGAACATGACCTTCTGATAAGGTCTCCACCATATTCAGGATAAACGTGTTACCGATTATCTTCAGTGTAGTGGCTTTGCCGACGGCTTGTCCACCGAAATCCACATTTGCTCTTCCAATAACTCCCTTGGTGTATGGCTTGACCTTCTCGACACTCTCCTTTGGACCGGCGAGTACACAGACCAATTGACCATTGTCTGCCATAGCTGGAGCTCCAAATACTGGGCAAGCAACAAATTCGCCGCCGGCTTCAGTGACTTTCTTCGCCAGACCTTCACTGGTCTCTGGATGCACCGTAGAGCAATCTACAAGAAGCTTTCCCTTGACGCCGGCTTTGACTGCGACATCAATTGTGCTGTTGATTGCCTCATCATCTCCGACACAAGTGAAAACAATGTCTGATTCTGAGACTAATTCTTCAATGGATGAGGCAACAGTGGATTTCCCAGATGGCAATGACTTGCTCAGGTCGGTTGCACGCTTTTCGGTGCGGTTGAAAATGATGAGGGGCTTGTCAAGTTGTCCTTTCTCAACGAGGTTCTTGCACATACCCTTTGACTTCAGTTAGTGCTGGCTACTGTTAAAAAATGAGGGGTCACTTACCCTGCCCATATTCCCCAAACCGATCCATGCTACTTGAGGTGCCATTTTTTTCAATTGATCAAGCAAATGTGGATTAAAAGGACTTGAGAGAATAGATTGTCTCGATGTTCTGGAATGATGTAAGTATATTCAAGCAGATATATTCACGTTCTAAGTAGATACTCCGGTAGTGGACGGCCCGAAGACGGATGTTCGTGACGCGCCACCAGTTCGGCTGTTGAATTTCTGATGTCAGAAGTAATGATCAGGACTAACCACGGTACTGACTTTCTTTGTCATATCTACTTTCAAGACAAAGAGGTTGATGGATCTTGAATAAGTTCTTCAACTCATTGCTCCTGTAAGAAAATAAACAAGTCTTGTCGTCCTCCAAGCCATCCGTCACATTGGCACATGCAAGTAAGTCCGATAACGATAAGAGTTAGCGCACTGTGACCAGCAAAAATCCCGACATCCAAACAATCTTCCCCACATCAACTTGGGAGTCACGCTGCGTTGCAAAAGAAATCTTCTTGTGCATAAAACCTTTCCAATGAATCTACCTGGGTAATATCGTTCCAATATGCACAATGATTTTGCAGGAAATAGCCTTGAAAAAGGGCAGACAAGTGGCTGGTCATAATGTGAGTCAAGAGTGTGGCAGGCGGTGTGTATAGCTCTAACACGACTTCAGATACAGTCTTGGGCAAAGCGCAGAAGGCGTACTGAATATATTTCTGACAATGGATTGAGGAATTATGGATCTCGAAGAGCGCCAGCCAGCCAATTGAGACAGGAGCTCGCGAAGGAGCATGTGAAGGACCTGTCAAATCAGCAGAAAGCTAAGAAGAAGGCAAGAGCTATCGACAAGGTATTCCTTCTCTGCGGACGTATAAGCAATGTTCCTGACCGAAACTTAGGACTTCTTCCTATCAGTACTGGGCTCATCTGCCACGAAACGAGAAGCTAGATCCTACATCCAACGTTTTACACCATCCGAAGAGTCATCTTCGAGCACTAAATCTTCTCCCGAGAAAGCACGACGATCCTGCGGTGTCAATTTGGGAGGGTTCTACGGGCCTGCGGCTGTTCAAGAAAGTCCACGGTTCATACAACAACCCGAGAGGCTCTCGAAGGTATCTGTGGGACCACAACTACATGTTGCTTTGGTGAAAATAAGAGCTCCAGAGACTTTGGATGACGAGACACTCAACGGCATTGGACGGACTCTGGCACAACTTGCTCGACTTGGACTGATCAGTGTGGTAGTCATCGACTGCGATACTGGAGTACCTCCATCAGGAGAGGAGAAAAGAGATGCCGATTGGCGAAAGTTAGAAATTGAGCAGACGAACCGTCTTATTGCTGCTATAGATGCCAATGGGGAGACCGGTGCTAGGCTTGTTGACAATGTCATTGGTGTCTCAGAGGAACCTGTCAGGCCTGGATACAGACACACCAGTGCCCATGTCACCCTCCGCAAGCTACTCATGACTCCTTTGAGAAGGGGGGTAATCCCGGTTATTCCATCGATCGGATATACCGACATATCACAGACAGCTGTTCCTGTTCTAGCTACTGATATTGTTCTCGCTCTCACTAAGGAACTGGCCGGCCTCTCAACACAGCTTCTTCCGGACGAAGATTCCATCGTCGTTCAAGAACGCCTCCAAACTCTTCGAAAAGAAGTCTCGCTTGATCGGCTTATTGTCTTGGATCCTCTTGGAGGTGTCCCTTCTACAGACCGAGACAATGGCTACCATGTGTTCTTAAACATGGAGCAAGAGTATGAGCCAGCCAAACAGGACTTACTCAAAGGACTCCATCCTAATAGTTCTAGAGGGTCTCTACAGGCTCAAGCGAAAGAGGAACGAGCATCTGATTTGAGCCTCAGCAACCCGTTTTCCAAATTTGCTGAGACTGAATTCGGCGGCCCCAAGCCGCTAGCCCAGGAAGCAGAGCAGGAAACGACGGAGCAACCAAAACTTGACAATTGGTATCACCTTCAGAATCTACAACTCGTTCGCTCAGTTCTCTCCATGTTACCACCCAGCTCTTCGGCTCTCTTGACCACGCCAGAAGAGGCAGCCAATTCTGGAAAGGATGCACCTTTTCAGGCAGCAAGAGTTGGCACCAGACGTCAGCGGAATCCGCTCATTCACAACCTACTCACAGATAAGCCGGTATTCTCTTCATCACTACCAGTTGGCCGCCTCGGCCCTCAAGCCTCAATGGGCGAGGTCGTGTCTCCAGCGGAAAGCATCACTCCTACGACATTTGCAAAACACGGAATGTCGATCACTCTATTCCCAAACCCAAAATTCGGTCGCTGGGAACCACCAACCCCTGGCACGCCTCAGCTGACGTTGACCGACTCGCAAATTGACCTTCCTCGTCTCGTCCATCTCATTGAGGATTCCTTTGGCCGTAAGCTTGACGTCAAGGAATATCTCAAGCGAGTCAATGGCCGCATCGCTGGTGTTATCATCGCTGGTGAATACGAAGGAGGAGCTCTCTTGACGTGGGAAACTCCGCCAGGTGTAAAGGATGATGGATCTCCAGAAAGCAGGGCGAGGATGGTACCGTATCTCGACAAATTTGCAGTGTTGAAACGAGCGCAAGGTAGCGGCGGCGTTGCGGATTTGATTTTCAAAGCGATGGTAAGGGATTGCTTCCCTGAGGGATGTGTCTGGCGGTCAAGGAGAAACAATCCCGTAAACAAGTGGTATTTCGAGAGGTCTCGGGGCACTTGGAAGCTCCCTGATACTGGATGGACGATGTTCTGGACTACGCCAGATTTGAGCTTGGATAAACAGCTGTTCCTGGACTATGAAGGCGTTTGCAGAGGAATTGAACCCTCTTGGGCCGATAATAAAACTGTCTTAGACTAGAAATGAATGTCTGTGTCTTATGGGCTCAAATGCTCTATGGCATTGCCTAGGTACTCGTCAGCCTGAGATTTAAGATGCAGCAGAATTCCTCCGCCATTTCCTTGAGTGACAAGACCTCAAGAATCCAGGGGTTGCTGGGCCGTTTCTTGCTCAAATTCGCAACAATTCAATCTCCAAGACATAATATGAGGTCCTACCAACTGTAGACTTTTCAGAAAACTCAAAGTACCAGAAACTGCCGTATCTCCTTAGATAGATTTCATGGATCTGTTGTGACACAGCTCAATCTAAATTGTTACTTGTCGCTTCGAGCACGTGAAAGGCCATTGAGGGATTACGACGCTAGCAGGCTGCTGCCCTTCAACTCGAAGCTCCACAAGACGGTAATCCCCAACAGCATAAACAAACAATTCTCCGCCACCTCTACTATCACAAACGCTTCTCCCCTCAAACTTCAAGATGGATAAAGTATCAGCATTCGGAAAGAATTTCACGTAAGCCATCTCGAACTTCCCCCGAACCCTGATCTAGGGAACTGGTTATCTCTCCTGCCTTGGAAGCAATACGAGTCTAATCATCATACCACAGGGCTTCATTCACACCGTTCGCCGCTCGCACACAGCAATATGTGAAGGAACAGCTAGGACAGGCTGAGGACAAGGTTAGAGATAGCTCTGCTCGAAGGCGCATGAGCGACTATTGATAAGAATTTCGCAGACCCAACTCCCTCCCGACTATATTGAGTTGGAGAAGAGAGTAGATTCTTTGAAGCAGGTTCATCAGAAGATGCTGCAGGTTACGTACGTACCATTCAATTTCAATATCTGCAGTATTTCCTTATCTAACAACATTGTGCTGCCAGTTCCCAGTATTCCAACGAAGCATACGACTACCCTGCCAACATCAAAGAGAGTTTCGGTGATTTGGGACGCACAGTCAGCGAGAAAGTACACCTCCTCTCATCCGCTACCACACCTGCCGAAGCACAAGCAGCACTTACTGCTCCTCCATCCGCAAAGCCGCAACCAAAGACCTTCAACCATGCTATCGCCCGTGCCAGTTTGGCAAGCAGCCAGCTGCTCCAACAACAACACTCTGGTACTGGAGAAGACCCTCTTGCTACCGCCCTTGAGAAGTACGCCTTGGCCAGTGAGCGTGTCGGTGAAGCCAGACTTGCCCAAGACTCCCAAATTCAGAGCCGATTCCTCGCAGGCTGGAGCACAACTCTCAACACCAACCTTATGTTCGCAACCCGGGCCAGAAAAGGAGTCGAGAACTCAAGATTGATGCTTGATGCTGCAAAGGCCAAGTCCAAGAACCCTGGCTGGCACCTACCTGGCGCAAATGCTAAGGCATCCGATGGAGCTGAGCACGAGGATCCTTCCGAGGAGGCTAGAGTTGAGATTGAGCAAGCTGAGGATGAGTTTGTTGGCCAGACTGAGGAAGCTGTTGGCGTCATGAAGAATGTGCGTAAATTTTACCCTTTTGCAACACCCAGATCTAATATGCACAGGTACTTGATACCCCAGAGCCACTCCGAAACCTTGCCGACCTTATTGCCGCCCAGCTCGAATTCCACAAGAAGGCATACGAGATTCTAAGCGAGCTTGCACCAGTTGTTGATGGTCTTCAAGTTGAGCAAGAAGTACGTCGTTCAGGAGATTTTACCGCATAAAATGGTTTGCTGATGATGCGATTCTGCAGGCCAGCTACCGAAAGAGTCGTGAAGCCTAGATCAAGCTCTGACTGAGCCGAGTAGGAGACACAAGATTCGTTCTCGTCGACTAGGAGTGGTGATTTGTTCTGATATTGGAGAGCTGGTTGGCTTGCGAGCTGAATCTCTTCGTTGCGCCTATTCCGAATGTTGTTTATGGGCGTCGTATTTCATGGTATTCGAGCAATCGATCAGATTATTCCCACATTCCGAATACAATTTGTTTTGATAGCTTTCCAAGGGCTAAACGTGACAGCTCCTCAGAAGCTCACTGTGAAAAGTGGAGAGCCCCCTAATTCAGGAGTGGCGGGTAAGGGTTCCCTAACCTCGACTGGCTCCACCGCGGGTTACACACCAGCTCACAGAATCGCCCACAAAATTTAGCCAGGACTCTCCGTGCGGTTGCAGTGTTCCACTGAAAATCTAGCCAAGCTAACAGGCCGATCTGGCATTTTAGTGGAAGCTTAACAGAAGCCTCTGCCACACTGCATGCAAGCCCCGCAAAAGCTTCTTGACAGCCACAAATCAGACGGCTTCTAAGTGGCATTCTGGAAAGACTAGAAGAACGGATCATATTCGGTCCTTCCTAGTCTGTGGGTTGCAGTAGAGCAATTGAAATAGACGTCCGAAGGGTCTTCCGATTTCTCTTTCCTGTTTACTATTCTCGATGGCGTGATTGATGGATATCCCACATCTTTGAGACATCGATCGTAATGTACTGAGCAGTTTTTACGACATTAGGTTTCATCGCTATCAATACTCAAGATGGCTTCGGCAGCTCCTGCTTTAGATCTCTCGTCCGCACCTGCAGAGGATCCTCCAAAGGGTTCTGGGGGTCCTACAGAATCTATCTCGGATCATCCCATAGCACCAGATCAATTCGACCCAGAATGGGAGACTGACAAGTATGAAATTTGGAGCTATTACGCTTATTACATTGGTAACAATGGCTTGACGCTCTTCAATTTTGCACCTACGGCGTTTCAAAATTTGCTCTACCAAGCTGCTGGAGATGGGACTTCTTTGCGATTTGCTGGCAGGTGAGTTGCCTATGTTCCAAAAAGTTCTGAGGACATACAACTAACAAAGATCAGAGAACGTACGATCAACAGTATCGTGCTCTTATCCAACGGCATCAGTTTTGCCATCCAGATCGTCGTGTTTCTGTTCTTGGGCAGTTTTGCTGGTATTTCGTGATGGGTGTCTGGTTCTTCGCTGGCTGTTAGCTGACACGGCCAGATTTCGGGACTTGGAGACCTAATATCTTAATTGGGCTTTCTCTGGTGGCTTGGGGGATTGGCTTTGGATGGCTGGGAGTCCATACTCCTGACAAGTGGCAGATAGCAGCTGGCATGTACATTGTTGGTCGTAAGTTCTTGAGCTGTACGTGAACGAGGAAAGGGACTGACACAGTCCAGTTATTGCTTATCAGACCACACTCACATTCTGGACTGCTGCGTAAGTCATAGTGGATCCAGTCTGTATGGATTTACTGATCGTTGTAGCTTTCCTGGGCTTGCTCGAAATACACCGCAGCTTCGTGAGAAAGCGGAGCAGTACCAAGCAGGAGAGATTACTCGCGAAGAGTACGACTATGCGGACACCTTAAAGCGCTCTGAGCTGTCAAATATGGCATTCTACATCCAGTCCCTGGGCGAAATTGTTATTCTAGCCATCATTGTCGGTATCATGTTCGGACTGCATGTCAATGCCTCTACAGAAAACAACAACTGGGGTCTTTCGGTACTCATCGCTTTTGCCAGTGGAGTCTGGCTTCTCCTTGCCATCCCCTGGTTCATCAAGGAGAAGCGACGAGCCGGACAAGAGGTTCGTATATGTTCGAGGGACTAGTGTTCTTGCGCTAACAAAATCAGGTTCCGCCCGGAATGAATATAATCACAGTCGGGCTTTGGCAGTTGTATCGTGCTCTTCGCCAAATATGGCATCTCAAACAGTCGCTTATCTACCTCATCGGCTATTTCCTTCTCGGCGACTCCCTGAACACGACTGTGACCGTGATTGGCACGCTCCAGAACAGTATCGTGGCTTATAACACCCTCGAGCTTACCTATGTCCTGATAGTCGGAATCACAGCCCAAGCAGTCGGGATTTACAGCTTCTGGTGGGCGCAACAGAAGTGGAGGCTAAGTACTAAAACTATGTTCAACATTGTAGCTTTTAACATCATCATCCTGGATTGCTGGGGTATGATCGGAATCTGGACACAGAAATTCGGTTTCCATCATCTCTGGGAGGTCTGGGCCTACCAAGCCTTCTACGGCCTCTTCGTCTGCCCCTGGTACTCCTATTCCCAAATCATGATCAGCGAGGTTACTCCTCGGGGCCGCGAATTCCTCTTCTTCAGTCTGTTCAGTATTATTGGCAAGACGAGCAGTTTCATTGGACCTCTTGTCAGTTCTGCCATCATCGATGCTACGCCGAGCGGGAACAACAGCACGCCATTCTACTTTTTGACGGCGCTGAGTGCGCTTAGCTTTTTGGTATTGGTTCTCTTTGTGGATTTGGAGAAGAGTCGGAAGGAGCAGGAGGCATTCTTGGAGACTGAGGAAGCGGCGAAGCGTGCTTTAGTCGGCGAGGATATTGATCGGGAGGAGCTTCACAGCGGCAGCGAGTCCAGAGCGGGCAAGAAGTCGTCAGATGTTTGAAGAACATGGTCAGGGCGGATATTGATCGGGAGGAGCTTCACGGTGGCAGCGAGTCCAGGACAGGCAAGAAGTCATCCGATGTTTTAACAACATGGCCAGAGAAAAACATTTGAGGGAGAAAATTAATACAGTAAGAAGTCACGTCTGACTTTCCTTTCACGAAGATAATGGAATTGATCACAATTCTGATAGTACTTCATGTTTATCTGTCCTATTCAGTCACGTCTTTCACGACAGAACTAGCACTTTGGTCTGATGAGTACTGATGCTGCCAAGCGTGATCTTGTCAGTCATCTTCCCCAGATTCTTCGCCTCCCACACATCTCGCACGCTGTAACTCTTTCCATTCAGCCCCTTCATCGAGTTCCAAGACGTCGTGAAGTTCGTGATCGACGCCCCTTCGTTGAATACCAGCATCACATGGCGATTCCTCGAGAGAGGTCCAGCCCAAACCTGCAAGGATCCCTCCTTGCTGATCTCTGGTTGGTAAGAAACAGCAATTCCCATGTCATCTTGATTGAGCGCGATGATCTCTCTGTTGCGGAGGATATCGAGGGATGAATTGCTCAGCTTCTCGATAGCAGCTCCGATGATCAGAGGGCTTTTCAGAGCGGACCAGAAGCTCATGTGAGTCTGTTCTTCGTGGACAGTCATATTGGCTAGGCCAATCTCAAGCATGTCCATATCCGCTATCACATGGTCATTACTAGGCTTTTTATCCGCGTGAAAGGGTGATTCTTACCCCATGATCCGGGAGCCTGGAACAGACTGATCTCTCGCATTTTCCGAATCATCGTGAGTACGCTTACACCAGCGTATCCCGTGTTCAAGCAGTAGGCAGTCTTACAGACTCCCGAGTTATCTTTGATGAACTCGTCGTGAATGTCTCCAGACATGCGATACGAGTCGCTGATCTGGTCAGCCCAGAACCAAGGGTATTCCTGGCCCCATTGACAGAGACTGTAGAAGATATCTCGGCCTGAAGCCACGAGTGCGTTTGCCATTGTTGCGTAGCGATCGTATGGTGACAAGATGCCTGCGTGGAATGACCCGCAGTTGTCATACTTGAGGTAGTCGATTCCCCAGGAGGCGTAAGTTTGCGCATCTAATTCCTCATAACCGTAGCTTCCAGGATAGAAGCCGCAATCATAGATACCAGCGTCGCTTTGCTTAGTTAGAACGCTTCCCATGTCTCAATGTGTGAATTTACTTACCTGTAAATTCCAGCTTTCAGGCCAAGCTTGTGAATCTTGCTAACCAGAGCAGCGATGCCATCTGGGAACTTCGTCTGGTTGGCTTGCTGGCGATTATCTGCTGCTCGTTCCAAGGTTTGCCAGCCAGCATCTAAAACTAGATACTTGTACCCAGCATCCGACAACCCAGTCGAGACGAGACCCTCGGCAACGGTCTCGATAACGCTCTGGTTATAAGCGTACTTGAAATCATTCCAGGTGTTCCATCCTACTTAAATTTAATCCCGGCCGAAGACAAGAATTTCGAGTTATGGTGCTTACCCATTTGTGGTTTCTGTGCCAAATTCTGGGATGTGCTCAACGCTGGAGCAATAAGCGAGAGGCCGATCAAGGTTGAGAAGAACATCTTGTCTACGAAACGACTATCCGAGCAGGTGTACTTTCTCGTTTCATGTTCTCAATGGGAGAACTGACTTCTTAAAACAAATCAAAGCCAATGATGCGGAAGTCGGATATTCCGTCTCGTTGATTTGTTGATTGCGGGGTCCGGGGCAAGTCCCGGAAATTGTCGAATTGGTGATCTCCCCTCCTTTTCCTCGCATCCTCATGAAGACTAGAGATCCCCACGGGGACAACGCCGGGGCATCTCAGGGTAAAGCTCCGCTCCCTCGAGTTGTCCAAATATCAGGGGATGTCCAGCGTCGGTTCCTGGCTCGCCTCTATGTCGCTCTGTTTTAAAAGTCCGTCAATTTTCGTTCAAGTAAATCTGTGCTTCTCGACATGAAGTTCTCTATCCTTATTACGTTCACGGCTCTCGTTGCAGCTTGCTCTGGAAAGAGACTCGATCGAGACCCTCTCACCTATGCACCTGTGCCCGAAGGGACGTATGTTCTTCCCAAGAATGCCAGCACCACGACACTTCTGGATCTCGTGAAGAGTCGTCCGGATTTGTCTACGCTGGCCAGTCTCTTGCCAACTCTCAGTGGTAAGACTCATCCTTTGTGAGTCGAAAAATGGTAGAAGTTGACAAGGTCAAGGATTCGTGGAAGCTTTCGACACACCCCCTCAGTGGCAATACACTGCATTTCTGCCTTCCAACGAAGCTTTTAACAACACCGGCGCGTATTACTCAACGTACGCCAAAACGCTGAAGGGAAAGCACTGGCTAGGAAATGTCTTGCAGGTTCGTTGAAAGGGTTCTCAGCATCTTTTTGACATAATCAGCTGACATGAGAAGCATCACTACATCCCAAACTCGCAGTTGAAGCTTTCTACCTTCAACAGCACTCTCAGTCGTATTCAGACTGCCAGCTTTCTCTATGTGAGCACACAGAATGTCGGTGGCACTTTGACACTGAACAATGCTGCTAAAGTCACCACGGGAGATTTACCTGTCACTAGTGTAAGCACCACCTCTTCTATCTATGACAGGTTTTGGGAGAGTATGACTGATGAAATTTAGGGCCTTGTTCACATCGTTGATCACATTTTGGATCCTTCAGCGCAAATTTTTGAGGAGGATTTGCCAAAGGCTAAGCAGGGATTTATTGCTGGAAGTTGCTCAAACCCAGCGCTTCCTTACTGTTGAGAAATGTTTTGGAATGAGGGCTTGAAGAAATTCAGAATGTTAGAGGCTACGTGTCGTTCATTTAAAATGATACAAAGAATATGAACCGAACCTCTCTTCTTCATTTGCTTCATGATACTAGGCTAGAAATAACAATTATGTTAGGACCTTACCGAATCACCCAGCTGCAAGAGCTTGAATTTCGATTCGAGAATTACATTTGCCTCAAAGTTCCGGTTCACTGTAGAAAACTTGTATCGCTCTGCTACGACCTTCACCTTCATATTGAGATGTTTGCGCTATGAGAAGTTTTCAACAACCACATTGGTGCAGATACTGGCAGTCTGGAGACATTTCCAGGGATCGATACCATCTTCAACACTGTAGCTACTCTCCCAAGCCCTTTGACTGCTATTATCGTATTTAGATATGGATTGGCAAGTTTTCTGGTCGTCACATCTTGCCAGCGGCTTGGACAATGGCTTAGAATCAATAAGTGGTGGTGGATGAGCCGGCCACGGGACAGCGCCCGGAAGTACCCCGTCACTGGCTTTGAGTATTGTAAGTACCCTGTTAACATAAGTAACACAGGGTGATCATAGAAGCATTTTGATGACTTTGATCAATTTGTCCAAGGGTTCGAGCCTGACTTAAGTGTGGCATGTTATCATCACGTAGTAATTGGTCAGTCACTTGGAGGAAAGCAAAAAGCCCGCGTTTTTCGACTTCAGACAGTAAACAATCAATCATTCTTCAGCTACTGTCTCCAAGCAGCCGTCTGTACTTTCCTATCCCAAAACCTCAATGCCTCGTCTCTGCTCATAGGCCCTTTCTCATCTTCCCTCGGTAGTCTCCAAACAGTAAACCCAAATCCACTCTGCTTCAAACTCGTCACCATAGGTCCCAACGTCATTCGTTTGACAGTGATACCTTGCGTTTCCAACTCCGCAATAGCTAACTCAGCAAAACGAGCGAGAACTTCATCGGAGGTGCTCCCGGAGCTGTTCACCAAGAGAATAGCTTCGTTCTTCTCCTCGTTCGAAAATGGGATGAATGCTCGATCCGCATCAGTGGTATCGGTGAGAAGATTGATCATCTCTTTTGTCAGAGCTTCCGGGCTTGGAACGGGGGAAATCTGACGAAGTCCTGGTTCGCCGTGGCAGCCAAGGCCAAGCTCGATGGTAGCTGGAGGCAAAGTTTGGATTTCGGTTATGATATTGTTTGGGAGCGCGACTCTGTGAAAATCTTTAAGCCCATGATCCAGGTTCAGCTTGGGAAGACATACCGATCAAAAGCCACGGCAATGGTCCCAGAGTTCGCAGCGATAAACTCCATCACGTCGCCCACTCTCTCCAGGCTCTCTCCCTGATCTGCCAAGGCGCAGGCTATTTTCAAGCCTACAACATGGCCACTCAACCCTCTTCTGCCAACCTTGCCACCCTTCTTCCTGCCTACTGCAACATCGTCACCAACTGGAATGAATCTGACTTTGTAGCCAGCGGCCGTAGCTCGTGTGATCGCTAGACCCGCGTTGAGAATATCGCCTGTATAGTTGCCGCAGACGATCAATGTCCCTTTCGAAGGGCCATTTGTTGGCTGGCATAGCTTGATAGCTTCAAAAATTTGAGCTGCCGTGGGAGAAGCGAAGATATTTCCGGATACTGAACAGGAGAGGAAAGCGGGACCGACGAAGCCTGAAAACATCGGCTCACTAGAAAGAAATTAGTTCCTTATTTTGAGAATCATTCTTAGATTCGAGAGAGAGATGTTTCTGAAGCATTGTTACTTACTGTCCACCCCCAGCAAATCCAATGGTCGTTACATGATCGTTCCGGAAGGTATCCAAATCACTTCGATATACAATTTTGTGCGCAGTCGCATAGGAAAGATTACGGTTCTGTTCTGTGAGCCCAATTGCAGCTTCATGAATCGCATCTGCAGGGTCGTTGATGAAGTGGAAGGTTTCTTTTGTGGGTTGCTTTGTTTGAGTTTCTGTCGCCATTGTGAAAATGCGGGGTTGCGGGGTAGAAGTTCAACGGACGTGGAGAGCAGATCAGAACTTGATGATATATGACCTTAACGTCGACCAGTTTAATAAACAAACAGTTGAAAGGTAATCATTAAATGCTTTTCATCCAAAACGGATATCCGTCGAAGGCAAAATGGTTCCCACAACCTAGACTCGTAAAGTGTTCGAATGGTTCTTCAGGAGCTCTCCCCGCAATTCGGATTGCCATTTTTGGCATTCCGTCGGCGATCAAGTGGGGAAACTCTTAACATTTCATGACCGAAGCACGAGGACTTTCGAGGCGATTATTGTATCTCGTGTTTTGTTTGTTCCTGGAAAAGAATTCTGGAATTCCTGTATCATATCCCTAATCATGTTTCTCGTCGTCGAGCAAACTATTCCATACAGTGACTCACAGCTCAAGCTTGACGACCCGAAAAGATGGAGTCGTCTATTTCCTCTCATGCGGCCTTCTATCAAAGTCGTTGAAACCACGAGAGGTCAAACCGTCGTAATTGATACAACTCTTGCCAACGGTAAAGATGTCTTGATCGCTGCTGTGGGAAGTATTGGCAACTTTTCGAGCAAGATTCTGAGCGAGTCTCACCTTGCGGCTTTCACGGTAGAACAGAGCGAGAAGAATGTTTCAGCACAGGAAATGGCAGAGGCGTTGAAGGATAGCGGGTTTCCTGTTGAGAATGGAGTCGTGGTGATCAGAGCTGGACAAAAGCAGAGTTTGAGTTCAGCTTCCGGGATACTGGAATTTACCGTCGATGGGGAGCTGAAATTGGATCATGCTTTGTCTTTGTTGCTAGCTGCAAAGCCCAAGGTCAAGTATGTCAACTCACGCATCTTTCTTTTCTGAAACGAGCTGACTATTCCTAGAGCATCTTTTGACAAGATAGAGGCACTACTGCGTCACTTCATTAAGTCAACTGCGAACACCACGTCTAAATTTCACGAGCAGAAGTCTGGAGACGTGCCTTCTGTAGCCCATGGTGTAGATGTGGTAGCTTTCAATTCTGCAAAGACCTCAATCGACAAGGATTTGAGCTCCCTTCTTGCCTCCTCTTCATCAGCCGGCGAGGGACTTGTGTACTCCGTTCACTATTCAGATATCAATGGACTTTCCCGTCTGGAAAACAACATTCTGGCTCATGAGATATCGGAATTTCTTGGTATGTTCTGCAGATGTTTGGAAGATTCTCCACTGACAAGTATTAGCCAGTCAGAAGCTAGAGTCACATATTTCCCAGTCCACGATCCTCAACAACCAGTCACAAGCTAGAGGATGGTCAATATCACTGTGTGCTATCCCAGCAGAGTTCTTGGCGCCGCAAGCAAAACCATCAAATGCCTTAGCCAACAGTGGTGCTTCCACTTCATCCAAGCCAAGTGAGATCACATCCAAGATTATTTTTTCAGACGCTCAAGTACGCAAAATCATCACTGCAGGATGTGAGCGTCTAATCAAAGAAGAACCTACGATCACTGAGTACGATACAGTCGTCGGCGATGGAGATTGTGGTTACACTCTGCGAGACGGGGCAAAGCAAGTTCTGTCGTATATTTCCAAGGCCGATCTCTCAAAACTACCTTCGACTCTGAGTGATCTCGTCGATGATCTCGAAGTCAATATGGGAGGCACCTCAGGAGCGTTGTACTGCATTTTCCTCTCATCGCTTGCTCAAAGTCTGCGGGAAGCTACAACATTTGCGGAAGCATTAGATGGGGCGCTTCAGTCTCTTCTCAAGTATACGAGGGCAAGATTAGGAGACAGAACATGTTTGGACTGCTTGATTCCGTTTGTGGAGACTTTGAAGAAGACTGGTGATTCAAAGCAGGCGCTAGCGGATGCGGAGAAGGGAGTTGAGAGTACGAAGAAGTTGGAAGCTAAATTGGGAAGGTCGAGTTATTTGGATGAGTCTACTACTAGGGGAGTGCCTGATCCTGGTGCGTATGGATTGCTGATGCTGTTGGAGGGCATGGTTGGTGCGCAGTAATTTGAATTATATTCGCTGCAGCTGATGTGGAGAATTGACCTTTCAATATATTGTTCATGGTAACTCTATAATATCTGAATAGCAGCCTATCATTTCTGAGACTTTAAATCGGTGAAGAAGGTGAGTTAAAGGCCCTCTGGAATCCCTGATAACCTTGGGCAATATATATTTCAATTGCTAGTTGAATTGTATGTCACACTAGCATCTGCTTTAAAGGGGAGGCTCCTAGAACTTTCCAAAAGCAAAAATAAACTCTACAGGTTTACAATTCTTCCTGATGACTTTGATATTAAAGTGATGTAGTGATACAAACTTGGCTGAAAGAGACGATGGCAAATCAGGCAAAAGGGGAGCAGGCGAGGCAACACCAAAAGTGGGTTAATGAAGGAAGTTGGGAAGATAAAACTTGAAACTTGAAACTTGTTGTACCAAGAAGTAAGGTGCCAACAAGAAGCAGATGTATAACGAATAATCAAATAAAGAACAGTGAAATAAAGATTGCAGCTGCCGCTGTTGCCGTCTAAGCAAGTGGGGTGGGTGTACTGAAGCTCCATGATTCGTTTAGTTAAGCGAGCCCACAAATGAAGCCAGTTTTTCACGGAAGATTTGTAGCTAATGTGTAACGAAATAAGCAATACCGTGCCATCAAATAGCAATAACTTGCTGTTTAAGACCTCATCCGGATCGCTTAGCTCAGTTGGTTAGAGCGTGGTGCTAATAACGCCAAGGTCGCGAGTTCGACCCTCGTAGTGATCAAATTCATCCGTTTGTCTTTTGCCTCTTGACGGACATTTCTTTGTGCTTCCATTTTTTTGGTGTGTAAATTGGTTTGGGGAGATTATTAAGCTAGTCGTGAAGCTTGAACTTTGCTTCCACCAGCCTGATGATTAGGCGAGCATGAAGAGAAGGGAAAAAAGAACAGGCCATTTTTGGCTAACTTCCCTTTTTCTACGGATAGATCCACTTGCCGTCTCTTTCTTTGAATGGTAGCCATTTCCGAATTCTTTAAGCAACGCAATGCATGGCATTAGCATCCATTGGACCATGTTTTGGCTTCTGAGTCAATGTGCCTCAGTGAGACGCTGGAGCTCTTCCGCCCCCCGGCAAAAGACCTCGCTTAACGAAGGAAAGAGCTGCAGTAGTACAATATGTTCAACGGCTGCTGGAAAATGTTACCCCTCAGCTTGTTAAGTTGTATTTCGAATTATTAAGGTAGCCCCTGTGATCTTATTCTACGGGAGCCTACCGGCTTTTGACCTGTCACTAACTCCTAGCGTTTCGACATTTGGAAAGAGTGGGGTACACGGGCGTGGCAGTCCGAGTTGATCAACAAGAGGAAAGGAAGACATTGACTCATACATCAGGAGAATAATATATCGACGCTCAAATCTTTGCGCACCCTCAATTGACAGGACTCCAATTGCCAACACAGCAATCCGACGACTTAGGTCTTTCCACACTAAATGAACATCTCGCAGCCTCATCAATTCACATGGAAGATTTACCAAACAAATCAATATTTTGATCTCAACTCAAGAAATAACAGCACCTCAAAATGGCTGCCACAATCGCCGCTCTCAAAAGCCGAACATGGACTCGAGAAAATTATTTCATAACGACCAACTCATCCCTCCTCTCCGTCTCAGACGTCAACACTGCCTTCTCAACCAAGGAAATGTACTGGGCTACTCCTCTTCCCGACGAAGTCATGCGCGCCTTCCTAGATCACAACCTTTGCTTCGGCGTGTTCTCCTTGCCATCTCCTCCCACCACAGAAGAAGCATCGAGTGGAAAGAGCATGAACCCCTTGCCCTCGGACGCGACATTCATTGGCTTCGGCCGTCTCATGACGGATTTTGTGACCATGGCCTACCTTACCGACGTCTTCATTCAACCCGCACATCAAGGAAAGGGACTTGGCCGCTGGATGCTGTCTTGCATCCAGGAGAGTCTGGAGTCAATGCCGCATCTTAGGGGTAGCATGTTGTACACAGGTGACTGGAAGAGGAGCGTTCCTTTGTATGAGGAGATGCTCGGGATGAGTGTGCTTGAGGGAAAGAGGACTGAGGATGGTGGGGGCGAGGGGCTAGCTAGTATGTTGAAGACGTGGAAGGGGAGTCCGTTGCATGAGGATAATGGGGTGGAGATACCGAAGGATCATTGAGATGATATTTGGTCGGAGACTTGCTTGCGCTTGAGGATGTGAAGGATTAAATCGGGAGAGCAGCCTTTATCAAATTATCAGCCTCGGAAACCAGCAATTCAGACGACAGAAGTCTCTTGTTACCGCTAATATTACACTGGATATTGTACAGTACTATACACAGAACTCAAACAATTCGCAGATGAAGGCACTGTCTCCCAAGCCCAAATCTACTACTGTTGCTTCGCTGCCGCTCAAGACTCGTAGCCATCGGACTCGATCCCAATTCTCCTTGAATATGCCTTCGTACCAAGGGTATGGGGCCTCTTCTAAGCCTTACTCATCTTGCCGATATCATAATGAGTGCCTCCAGGATGACCTCCACCCTTCTGAAAAGCATCGTACTTTCCAAATCGTCAGCAAGATCTCCTAATCCACATCACTAGCAAAAACAACTTACCTCAAGCTTCCAGTCCCAGCGATACCACATCTTACAATCATACTCCAAGTCATCTTCCAGCTTCCAATCCTTCTTCTCAGCAAAATGCCTGTAACCGTTCCCGCCATCCTCTTTACCCGAATACTTGCTCTTCGTCTGCTTCTTCTTGTACTTGTCCCTCCATTTCTCGATATCCTTCTTGGTAACCTTGACCTGTTTCCTCACTACATCATCAAGCTTAATACACGCCTCATCACACAATCGCACAACCTCAGGAGCCCAATCGCAATCCAAATCCACAGCTTCGCATTCCACGAAGTGCAAAAGAAGAATTGAGATGATTCCGATATTGTTGACTTCCGAATCAGGCTTGAACAGATCGTGCTCTTGAAGGGCCATGGTCCCGTACATGTGGACAATCTCGCGTGTGCGGTCACCATCTTCGTTATCTGTTCGAAGGTTAGATTGAAAGTGATGACCCAGGTGGACGACTTACTGATAAAATAAACCAATTCCATCTGCGCACCAAACAGGAACACAGCCAATCCCTCAACATACGCCCATTTCTGATACGGACTCGCCGTCTTCTTGAAGATCTCCTTGTTGAAATCTTGGAACTGAATGTAAAATGTCAGCACACATTCCGTTCCAAGAAGTTACTCTCATGGAGTCACCAACATAATTCTCCAACAGCTCACACATCCCCCATCCATTACAATCATTATCGATGTGCATATCATGTCTATCCTGGTCTCTCTTCCCATACTCCTTAACTAGCTTCTCGCACTGGTTCATTCCGCCCTCGGTGACAGGGGTCCCGAGATCAGATACGCGGTAGCAGAACTCGTCGATGAGCTGGCCCTCCTTGGGCATATCTTGATCTTTGTCGTCGAGGAAGTCACCGATGTTAGGCCATTGGAGGTTTGTCCATTCGGGTTTCTTGGTTAGCTGTGCACGAGATTCTATTAGCTGTCCATTTTCAAAAATGGCTTTGAGAAAATGCGAAACCAAGGTACAGTATTTGCATTGCTGTACTTCACAGCCTGTGCCTTCGATTTATTACTAGACTTTTCAGCGGCAGGAGTATTGTCCTTCGCTGGAGAAGCCTTGAGCGTTGCTTTCTCTGACGCTTTCGAAGCTGATTTCTTCGACGCATCAGACTTAGCTGATGTCTTTGCAGCCTTTGCATTGCGAAGCTTGGTCGCAGCGTCCTTATTGGAGCTGGATTCGGTGAGTGCTTTGCGTTTTGGTGGCATCGTGTGAGTGTGGATGTCCAATTGATCGCTGTGAAGAAAACGTATTGTAAGAGAAGGGAGGAAATTGATTCACCATGCCGCAGTAGGCTTCAGATCTCTTGCAGGTGTCGATCAGCGTGCTCGATGGTATGACGATGTTTGCTTTGCGTCATAGGGCAATATTTACGCGTCTGGGGTGAGAAAGCGCTTTTTTGTGGCTCTTTTTCCCAGATTTTGATCTCGACACCCATGTGGCTGAGATCTTGACCTCGATGAAAGTGACAATTGCCGTGTACTTGACTGGTTCAATTCGACTTCTGAATAGAAGAATTGATGGGTTTTGCTATGTACACAGGCTTTGAAACGATTCTAGCTGTGCTCGAGTGCACATGTCCTTCGGAAACCAGCCTCAATCTACACTTTCCCGAGGATCCACAGCTCGCCCTCAGCAGTTGCATCGCTTGTAATGTACATCCTCTCAAAAGCATCAAAAGCAATACCGACTGGTCTGAAGCAGGATGTTGCACCACAAGAGGTAGCCTTAGCATTTGACCAGATATCAACATAGCCGGTGGTACTATTCAACGGAGCAGTGGGCTTGTACGATCCATCGTCAGCTTGCGTGAATGGCACAGCAACAACTTTGTACCCAGTGGTTGGCGCACGGTTCCATGAGCCATGGAAAGCAATGAACAGATTCTCGAAAGCCGGATCGAATTTCGCGTCCAGTGGTGCAGAGTGGGCTTGAAATGCAAGACGCGCGGGCTCAGATTTCGTCTTGCAGGTTTCGTCGCTGAAGGTCTCGTTGGGTGCGAGCACGAATTGATCACCGACTGCAAAGGCCTTGTCCGTGAAATCGCTCGGTTTCCAGATGGTATAGCATGTAGGATAGCCATACCACTTCGTATTCGGTACCGAGACGTCTCCTAGGTAGTTCAATTCATCGGCGGGATTGTCCTGGTGTATATCGATTGACGAATTGTTGACGATTCGTCTAATCTCATCTGAACCGTTTTCGACTCCCCACATCCTAGCAACAGGTTAGATAAGATTGGCTACCGAGTGCTGGGTGGAAATACATGTTGTTGCCATCAAAAGCGAGCCCGACTTCATTACGAAGTCCATACCCCGCCTGATAGCCATCTGTAACAAACTTGTATCCAGTCGCCGGAATGGCACTCATATCAAAGACTTTGATGACAGCACGTTGTGTCTTCATATCTCCTGAAGGATAATCGAAGTTGTCGCCTGAGCCATGGCTGACAAGAAGAAGGTTGGGTTGATGTGGTGGGATGACAAGCGTACGAGAGGGGTGTCCAGAATTTGACATGCCAGAAATGATCACCTTGGACCCTCCAACGACCGCGACAGCCTTCGGATCATATGTCCAACTCCAGACACTAGTCATGGAGCTTGCGTACAACGTGGTTCCATTTGCATCTAATGCGATTCCATGGCTGAGACTTCGCTGAGGAATGATCGTTTTGCTGGAGGTTATGCAGCCATCACTTCCCACAATATGGGCGGTGATTCCCTTGCCACTTTCGACAACGAGTAGATTCCCTGCGTTGTCGAAAATGACTCCTCGTGCTGCTCCCATGCCACCTTTGACCTTTGTAGCCCTCCATCCACTTGCGGTCACTCCCTCGTATTTTGGGGCAGGAACTCCTGGGCAGGATAGCGGAACAGGGAGAGTCGAGTGTGTAGGAGTAGCCTTGGTCGTTATTGTTGAAGTCGTGGGAGGGGGAGATGAAGTCGATGCAACGGTAGAAGTCGGGCTGGCAGTGCTGCTAACTGCGGTCGAAGTGTCTGTTGATAACAAATTCGCCTTTACCCACGTGTCAAACAGTGGGCTACGCGCTGCTTTGATGTCATGTTCCCATTTGGAAAAGCTATCATGGTAATTGAATGCCGTTGCATTATCTGTTGGGTCGACCACAGGTGCCTTCGCCTGAGCACATGCGACATTCGAAGTGCCTGTGTAATGAATTGAAGCGATTGACTCATCGTTGCTAGACCAAGCGGTACAGCCTCGACAGAGAGTTGTCAAAGTCCAATGAGTAGCATTTGTGCTTGTTCCACGGAGATAGAAATACTCGGCAGCATCGTATGTTGTTGGTTGGCTCAAGCCACTGCGGGTGTAAGTCACAAATGAAGCCTCGCAGCAAAGTCCAGCTTACTATGCAAATCGTGAAGAAACCACGGCACCTGTACCATTTGACCATCCCATTGTCAATGGATTCCATACCATCGTCCCTCCCCACGCGAATGCAGCCCAGCCGAATTCAATGGGTGCAACTATTTGAATGATGGCATCGCTAGGCGCTGCTGCCACATCTGGAAGAGCAATTCGATATGAGATGCCCCACTCGTTTGTGTATGAAGAGTAACATATCGTTGTCAAAGGATCGCAGTATGGAACACTCAAAACTTGGCCATACACTGAACTGAATCAGCTGGAGTAAGTAGCTATGTTGAGAAGCACATACCTGATCGCACACACAACACGACACCGATAACCTGCCGAATAAAGCCCATTACAAATGCCTCGAGAAATGAAATGATTGGAGTTGTGAAAATATGGAGCTACTAGTCGTCCATGTTTAAAAGCTACGTGCTAGACTTTATAAACAACAAATCGATGATGGTATCATACTAATATAAAAAGCTTTGCCGATACCAGACGGAATTAAGGAGAAATCCTGCATGGGTATTTGGGATGTGTATCAACTGCAGCAGTTGAACTGCTAAAGTCGTCTAATCCGACATCCGACATTGGTCAGGCTCTGAGCCAAATTGGGCTGGGAAGCGAAGCCTCTGTCGCTGGGCAGAGGATCCGCACAGCCGTAACATGAGCCAGAAATGAAGGGCAAGTGGAAGCTTGCTCAAGATGTTCGTAGAGCAGCCTACCTTTCTCTTTCTTCGATATTGAAGTACGCGATATCAAAACTTCGCAGCAACATCAAACGTTAGCAACTGCTGGTCAGTTGACAGTGCTGATGATCAAATGAGTTTGTGCTCGAATGATTGTATCAGGTTATGTGATGAAGTCCGGAAGCGAAATGTGGGGAGAGAAGTCTGACGAGGTGAAATGAGGCTTTTCCAGCTCTACAGCCGCAATGTAAGGTTAAATGCAACACACCGAAGATAGAGCCCCATTCGGGATGAAACAGATTTCTAGATCGCTGGGCAAAAGCCACTTATGGGCAGATCTGAAAACGACTTTAGCCAACAGTCCGAAATAAGTTGAGATGGATGCGGGCAAAAGGTACGTAAAGTACAATCGGACGACGAGAGGGCCACCGGGGAAGATACATGTTGGGACAACATATTGTTCGGGTCATGGTACTCTTTTGTGGTCAGACTTTCGGCCTCTTAGGACCATCCGACCTTTTTGCGCCACTATACGAATAAAGGGTAGAAGTACAGAGAAGCATCTTCAGTGAATTGGGAATTCTCTCAGCTGATCTCACTGCAACTCTAGAAGTATGAGAGGGCTATGGCACGTTTCGACTGATAGAAACCAGCTCCATTTCCAAATCGCTGATCCGGTTGAGCAGGTCTCCTTAAATTCGCGTCTAAGTTGAGCTCGATTTTCCCAAAAAGTACAGGTGGTTTTGGCCTGCGATGATATGTATTTAGGTTCTCAGTCGCATCTACCATGCCAATCGAACAAGTAATTAGGAGGGCTTGTATACGAACGTATGTATACAAATAAGCTTTCTTCAAATAGAGAAGCTCGTTTGAAGAAGATATGGAAAAGGGAGTCGATCATTTAAGCGGCAGCTGTCAGATGTGCCTGTAAAGGCGCTAATCCCCAAGGGGCAAACGCCCGAAGCTTAATTTATTTTTACTCACTCCGGACTCGTGGCATCTTCCTCAGCCTCGCGAGCCGACAAAGCCTCGTCATCACGAAATGGAACAAAATATGAACATTTAATCGCCGGCCGACGTCCAAATTCCTCTCTCACTTCACATTCATTCTTTTACATATTTACAGAATTCACCAGCATGGTGATACGGCACACACCAATGGCCACTCCCACGGCATCCGCTCTCTCGTTCACGGAATCCCTCAGCCTCCTCTCCCTAACACTCGCCTGCGTGGGCATCATCTCGAACACCTTTCGAGGCGATGGCGAGCCTCTCATCGCATCGCTGGCATTCAGCGGTATCGCATTTGCGGCGTCTTATTCGATGATTAGATGGCTTGGGCCGACGTTCATGAAGGCGGGTTTGAAGGGGAAGGATATGTCCAAGGTTCACAAGAAGGAGCTTCCCGAAACCATGGGTGCTGTCTGCGCAGTGGTTTATCTGTTGATGATCATTGTTTTTATACCCTTTCCGTTCTACAAGGACATTGTGGCTGCGACTTCTGGAGGAGGAAATCGAGACGTGGTTCTGGAGATGGAGAATGTGCAAACTGGGAGGTTCTTGCATAGGTTTCCACACAGCAAGGTACGGGATTCTTTATTTTGTTTGCATCTTCCGAGATCGTCCTTTAAAAGCGATCATTTCATGACTTCTTTCGAAAGCGACTACTGGGACTAGTGTCTCCCAATCGGCGCGTATATCTTTCGTAGTCTCCAGCTCCAGTTGGAAAGGTGCAACGAACTTCCTGAAGAAAGATCTTTTTTTTCTCTCAACACATAAGAATAGTTGTGTTCCCTTTTTTAAATTTCTTCATTGCCTTTTCTATCCCTTTCTACATCAAGCCTACCAAGATCTTAGGTTTTGCTAGAGAAATTGTCGATACGTGAGATAGTAAATCAGGCCCCAGAGAATTATTTCATTATCGCAACCTTCTGCTTTGCACTCGCTTTGGAAAATTAACTTCTCAATCTCATATTAACACTTCCCAGCTAGCATCATACCTCTCAGCCATCCTCTCCCTCCAATCCGTCTGCATCCTCGGCGTCGGCGACGACCTCTTCGACATCCGGTGGCGCCACAAATTCTTCATCCCCGGAATCGCCAGCATCCCCCTCCTAATCGTCTACTTCGTCGACTTCGGCGTCACCCAAATCGTCATCCCAATCCCTCTCCGGCCCTATCTAGGCGGGCTCTTCGACCTCGGCTTCCTCTACTACGTCTACATGGCCGCCGTCGCCATCTTCTGTCCCAACAGCATCAACATCCTCGCCGGGATCAACGGCATCGAAGTCTCGCAATCGCTCGTAATCGCAATTCTCCTCGTCATCAACGACGCTTTCTATCTCATCGGCCCGTTCCCGCCTCTCCACCCAGCAACGGACTCCCATCTCTTCTCGCTGTACATGCTCCTACCCTTCATCGGGGTATCCCTCGCTCTGCTCTGCCACAATTGGTATCCCAGCAAGGTTTTCGTTGGGGACACGTACTGCTACTTCGCGGGCATGGTCTTCGCCGTCGTGGGGATATGTGGTCATTTCAGTAAAACGCTATTGCTGCTCTTCATACCGCAGATCTTCAACTTCGTGTACTCGGCTCCGCAACTCTTCCGTCTGATCCCATGTCCGCGCCATAGATTGCCGCGATTCAATGCGAGGACGGGACTTATGGAGGCGTCTGTGACGGAGTATACGTATCCGCCGAAGAAGCATGTAGCGGTTATTCTTACGGTGTTGCATAAATTGAGGTTGTTGAGAACGGAGTGGAATGAAGAGGGTGTGATTGTGACGAGTAGCAATTTCACGATTTTGAATCTGTGGTTGGTGTGGTTTGGTCCGAAGAGGGAAGATAGACTTGCGCTGGAGATCCTGGCGATGCAGACTGCAGTGGGGTTATTCGGGCTGTTTGTGAGGCATAACTTCGCACTTCTGATATTCGAGTCGGATAATCTAGGGAGCAAATGATGTATATGAGTAGTAGAGTGATGTGATAGAGGATTTTGGTCTGTCAGCGAGAGAAGGAAGTTGATATGTGGTACGAGCTTAAATGAAGGAAGACTGTGACATCTATACCACAAGTGTATCTATACGAGCTTAACAGCCCGGCAATGTAGGAATAAGAAGGGCAATACCGACGCATTCCCTCCATATCTGTATATTATCCATGTGCAGTGGAGCTACGAATGGACATGTACAATACCGAAAAAGGATCCAGAAAAATCAAATTCCTTCAAATGTCAAGATCCAAATATCCCAAGATATAGATTCAACCTGCCTACAGTACTCTCTACAAACTTCACTTCACTCCACGCAATGAGACGCAACGCTCGTGAGTCGTTACCTAGGTAAATATAGATAGCTACCCCCTCACCCCATCGGACAGCGGACTAACGCATCGCGGCATCTCAAAGTGAAAATCAAGCATCAAATCATCCAAAACACTACAACAAACCGGAGCGTTCGTGATTTTACGAGGAATTATCATTGACGGGTAGGAAGAGGCTCCATGCCAAGCTCCACATTATCGTGGCGATGTCTTGCTTCCACCGTCACGCAGTCACGCCTCCACAGCGTGTGACTCGCCAGGTACAACGTCAAGTCAAGTCGAGTGGATACCTACACTCACAAGGCATCCATCCATGTACACGCATGTAGGTGGCTCATGCCTCATGACAGCAGGTAGCTAGCTAGTCATGAGTAATCATCTTCCTTTCTTCTCAAGCTCCTCCCGCTTTCCATATATAAGCTGTTACGCTCCCTGCCTTCTCATACGCTTTTGAAGGTATTTCGCCTACCAAGATTTCTACCCCGTCTCACAAATGCCAGTTTGGTCATTGTTTTGCTTTGCTTTGATTTGGATTTGATTCTTTTTGCCGTTGAGGCTTCTCCATCAGCTACTGGTACAAACAAGGGGTATTTGCCCTCTCCCTCTCTCCCTCTCCATCCATCTCTCTGTATGGGTCGGTCTTCCATCCCCTTGCTCTCTCATCATCATCTCAGATATCGTATCGTTTCTCCATTCCATCCAATCCCTTTCATTCATTTCCACGAGAGCAAACCCAACCCCAACCGCCCCGCATTTGCAATTGCTATCTAGTAAAGGATCAACCGCACAAACAAAGGTCAGTCAGTGCAGACCCCAAGCAAGTTAAAAGAAGAGCCCTCCCTAATACGCCAACCAGCCAGTCCAGTCCAGAGACTATACCAAGCCCCGTTTTGAAAACCCCTGTGGTAGTAGTAGCCATGCCGTGCCATACCAGACCCGAAAAAACGCTCAAAATCCCATAAACAAGAAAGGGAAAACCACTAAACATCTGAATAGAAGAGCAAAGAAAAATCTCAAAAGAGAGAAGTAATGACGACCAGCAGAATCGCTGTGACGAAAGTCTAGTATGTTACAATGCGCCATTGGACTTTTCCCTTGGCGAAGTACTCGGCTGAGGTTCCGAGGTTGGCCCAGCCACCGCTAAAGGGTTCACCGTCTTCTCTATTGCTGCTGGAGACTCGACTAGTGCGGAGCCCTCCAGACCGCCCTGCGACTTCACCTCTTCGATCGTTGATAAAGAGGGCTTGAGAGATACAGGAGTAAGAGTTGGACTGCTTCCTGGGGCAGACTTGGCCGTGTTGGAAGTATCTGTCTTCTTCCTTCTCGCCGCGTAATCACTCAAGCTAAGTTTCTTTGTCGTCTTGATCGGGCTTGGAGTTATACCGTTGACAATAGTAGCACCAAGAGGAGGTGGAAAGTGACCAGTCCCGAAAGGAGATTGTGCGGTAGAGGAAGCAGAAGAAGGAGTCGCAGTACCAGTTCCTGAGAGCGGAGCCGACATATTAGGAGTGGAGAAGACAGGCGCGGGTGGCATTTGAACTCTCAGGTCAGGAGACTTTTGCCCTAGTAGAGGGTTCGAGCTAAGACTGTTCGACTGACTGGGCCATGGTGGTGGGGGAGGTTTTATGGCGGTGGCAGACGTAGCGGCCGGCGCATCGATCATTGCTACATCTACAGAGCCGGGTGCATCAACAGAGGGTGTTGAAGATGCAATGCTCATGTTCCGACCTTTTGTCTCGGTCGGCGATTGAGTTTGGTGGCGATCTTCATGATTAGGTGGATCTAGGTCCATGGACACCGTTGGAGACGCCCGAACGCCACCGTCCTCACCACCTTTTGAGGTAAGAGTCTGTTGAGCGGCCCGTGCCTCTTGTTGCTTTTGTATATTGTGCCGGTTCCTTAGCAAACGCTTCGACAACGTCAAAATCGACCTCTTAGGCTTTGGGGTAGACTCGTTCCACCATGCGTTCTCGACCTCATCGGTTTGTGTACCGGCCTCAGCATAGGTAGGCTTGGGGTTGGCAGAATTGTGCCGTGAGCGGTAGGCTGCCGAATGACCGGGAGAGGCGCGAGTATCTGGAGACCGGACGGCAGCTGTAGGTGAAGCTGTAGTGACTGGGGATCCGGATTGTCTTCTTGATGCTGTGCTCGCATCAACATACTTGTGCGACCGAGCACCATTGGTGGGAGGCCCAGAGGCTTGCGAGATCGATGCTCGAGGTGCTACAGAACGTTGCCGTTGTTTTGGCGCAGCATGGGCTCCGGCGGCGTGGGAGGATACAGACATGTTCGAACCATCAGAAGCGCGCTTCTTCTTTCTTGGTGGCTGGCCTTGCTCCATCTTCCTGAAAGAATCCTCAAGAGCTGCTAACTTTCTCTTTTCTCGCTCGGAGTTCTCTGTCAGGATACCATTGGATTCACCATTATGCGATGGTGTCATATCGCGACTGTGAGGTTTGCTCCTGACCGATCCGGAGACCGACCGATTGTCGTCGTCCTCGTACTGATCGCCTTGCCCTTCACTTGCAGCGCGACTGTTTGTTGCGTGGCCAGTACTTGTAGGCGAGACGTGATTCTGCTTTGACTTCCGACCCTTCTTCGGCTTGATGCCGTTGGTCTGAGTATGCGACCTTCCGAGATAATCTCGATGGAATCGAACAAACGCGCATTCAGTCCCGAGATCACACGCACAGCCACCATGATCTGAGAGGACGGTAGAGACTAGAATCGAGAGCGTTTCGTACTCATCATCTGTCATATCGGAGTGATCAGGAGCTGGAGATTCGTCCTCCAGGCCTAGCAGACGCTTACACCGATTGCCATCCTCAGTGTTGGGAAATCGAAAGTCCCACGGGATGGTAACCTGCTCATTAGCAGCCAGAGGCCGCTCACTTGTCAACCAGAAGTGATATTCTGTATCGTGCGCGAGGAAGGATTCCATTGCCGTATTGGGACGACAACTCCGACGTACGTAACGAGATTCCGAGCCTTCCGTCCTCATGTCGATGACCAGGGGCAGTTGGGGATGAAAGAACACGAAGGGCTGAGGATGAGCTGCATCTGCCCAACGGTTCGTAGGGTCATTGCAATAATCTACCTGGAAGGTGATAACACCATGCATGGGGCATATCCGTCCAGCTTCAGAAAGGTGTGTTGTGTTGCGTACAGATCGCCAGGTGAGTGTCGGACCTTGCTCTTGAGGGACCTTCTTCGTTTCGATCCGTAGAGTGGGCCATTTCAATGTCTCAACAGGGACTTTGAGAACTTGAAAGACGTCCGTCTTGACGACATTGGCATCTTGTTTGAGTTTGTCCGGATTACGGAGCCAAGTTGCGATCCTGTTTGACACATCCAAACTCGCAAAGTTATCAGATGTGGTAATGTTAACAGAATCATCGCCATCGTAAAGGGATAGAAATCGAGCGTTGTAGTCATGGATTCGAACGTCGCCAACTTCGGGAGGTGTATGTGCTGGACTAGGAGGATGGCCATGATTATGTGGTCTAGCATTCAAGGGAGGGCTGCGCTTCATCTGAGAGCTGACAGATTGAGTCGATCGATGGCCTTTCGACTTCTTTGTATGAGGGTGATGATCTGAGGGGCTGCCATGTTTATGATGATCGTGATCATGATGGCCATTTACTTGAAGATCCGATGGCTTCGACTTCTTCTTGTGACTTTTCGAGGGTGGCCGTTTTGTTTTCTTGTCGGGGCTATCGTTGATGGCTTTGTTCTGCCGTTGCATTCGCTGCCTCTCGGTCGCATGCCGCCGGTCTAATGTTAACGGTCGCGGTTTGCAGTCAGCACAAGAATGATCGAATTCCTCTCGCGACGCATCATCAACTTGGCCAGGGTAGAAGCATTCTATATGCTGCCATGTATCGCACTTTTCGCAATAAATTGTGTTTCCATCGTCGTCGAGGTAATCGCAGATGCACTTGATGGTATAAGGCTCCTCCTCTGCAGACTCGATGACGGGACGCGCATCGCTGGCGGAGTTCAAAGCTGTTGGATGGAAAGCTGTCTGAATCGGAGTCGCGTTCTGCGTTGAGATTGAAAGGGGCCTTTCTGTCATCATCTAGCAGGAGCCTCCAGGTGGCTGTACAAGTGGGAGGTTCAAGGTGAGTTCACTGATCCTTTGGCCTGAGTCGCATGACGAAGACGGCCGCGACTCGATCGAAAGAGGTGTCGCAGAGCGAGCAAAGGTTGCGAGAACAACAACGGCTGTCATCAGTTGTTGGGAAAGGCTGTAGAAGCTTCCTGTCACTAGTTGACGCGGTGGACTCGAGCAACGGAGAGGTCGGAAACGACACGGTAATTCAACGATTGTAGAGCCCTTCCAGAGGATGTGTATGGCCGTCAACGGTGCAGTAATAGTCGTAGATCGGGGTGTAGGACCTGTAATCGACTCGAGGATGCGAGAGCAGACTCTTCAAGGCTGGTGGAGGCGAAGGGCGTAAGGATGGAAGAGGAGATCTCGAAGGACAAGGAGGTTCGTTGAAGTTGACGGATCGCTATTGACAGAATATTGATACTCCTGAGGAGTCCTGTACCTAGATAGTAGCTGGATGAGAAGTCCCAAGGGATTGTCGAAGTGAATGGGTGCAGTTGAGAGCAGAGAGTAAAATGGTGATGTGAATGCGAGGAGAGAGAGGGGGAGACAAGATGGTGAGTGGCCCTTCCTCAGGAAAGAGCGACCTAGCGAACTGAGCCTGGCCGCTTTTGGCACAGGGCCTTGAGCGCTACGGCAGTCGACAACAACCCGCTTATCAGAATACGGTGGTCGACTGCAAGTGCAAGCTGCACTGACAGACGGAGTAGGGCGCACTTTTCCTTACCGTAGGATATCCCGCGCTCAACTCACCATCAGGCCAGCCAGGCTGCAGGACAGCTCAGCTCATCTCAAACCATAGGCACTTGCTGTTGTTATGGCAGTGATCGAAGTCGACAGGTATCTGGGCTAGGCTGGCTGTATGTTGCAAAACTATTCTGATTGAATGCTGATATCTGCTGCGACTATCAGTGATAGTAGGGCAGACTTGACTTACCTGGCCAGTTGCCAGTTACCAGTGCCGATAAAGCTGTTTGCAGCTGAGCTGAGCAGTGCTGTGCTGTGCTGTGCTGTCTGTGAAAGGGAGGGGAAGGGATGGGATGATGGAGAGATGAGTGAGTGAGTAGTGAGAGTCGGGATCGGGGAAGCCAGATGACGAGGGGCGAGGACGAGGTCAAAGGAGAGTGGCAGGTGCAGGCATGTAGGCCGCCCTGTAGCCAGACGGCATTGTTCCCTCAAAGCGGCGAGATATGCTTAAACCAAAGGCGTTCTGGTAGTAGCGTCGAGGGCTGTGTCCAATCAGCAGCGCGTCCTTCTAGTGTGCAGTCTGCGCGACTGAGAAATGGATGCCGCTGCCTGAATTTGAGCCAGGGCGGGCGTCGTGATGCAGACAGGGCAGAGCGAGCACCATGGCATGGTAGGTATTGCGGCTTCGGCCTATGGTAAGGCAGCGGACAGTAAGAGAGGGAGGCACAAGAAGTATGATGTCAAGATTATATTCGTGACTTTGAGCGAAAAAGCAGTCGACGCCAGATAATATGAGCAAGTGTTGGCCCTTCTGGCCTCGTCAGAGTTCGAGGCTATCGAGACTTTGCGTAGAAGAGTGGACCTTTGTTACGATAAGGGGGAAACACTAGCGGCTCGAAGAAACTTTCCTTCTTAAATCGCAAACTCAGTCACGTGTAGATCTATATTTGTTTCGGACTTTCAGGGGGTTGGGCTTCAAAGTCTGGACCCTTTGGATCTGGATAAGAGAAGCTCATGAGTCCTATGAATGAACGATGTCAATGGGTTTCAGCCATAAGTAATTGACGTATGGAAGAATCGAACATCGATGGAGCATCCTAAAGATGCTGAACAGAATAAATGAATAAATGAAGCGACCAGTCCTGCAAGCTGTGCTCCTCTTGCTTCCCCAATGCCGCCTTTAACTTCACCGCAAATGCGCCTGTCAGTCCAGTGCCAACCCGGAGAGGCAACTTGATCCCTGTCGCGTTCGCGCACGGAAGCACAAGTAAACATCCGCGCCTCATGCAATTTTATAATCTTATAGAGAGCTCCTGAGCCTCACTCACTCACTCACTCAAGAGCTCATGGTATCTCACCAGTCGAAACCCATCCAAACTTTTCTTTACAATGGGGATTTCAGACGCAATTCCAGATTCAGCAGCAATCGTGCAGCACCCCTACTTTCCCCAATCAGTCATCCTCTCAGGAGGAACCTACTTACCCAATGATTGGGACGTCGTGACTTTAATCGCCGTATTTGGCGCAGGATGGGCCGCTATCATGTTCGTTACGCTTCTGATAGTCAAGCAAATCAATCCGAGTCTCAAGAAATCAGACCGAGCTTTGGTGTTGTGGTTTGTACTTTGTAAGTTTGACGCCGCAGTAAGATGTGAATTGACCTGGATTTATTTAACTGGCTCTAGGCGGCGCCATCCATCTATTCTTTGAAGGATACTTCATGTACAACCACCACCGAATGGCCAGCATGAACGATTTCTTCGGACAGTTATGGAAGGAATACGCATTATCCGATTCTCGCTACATGGCCTCCGACCCTTTCGTGCTCTGCATGGAGTCTTGGACCGCTGTACGCCCCTCCCCTCTCAGCCGCTCTTACCAACTCCTCAAAATCTCCCCTCTCAGAATCCTCCCAACTCATGCAATTCGTAGATCTTCTGGGGCCCCCTCTCCTTCCTAACAGCCCTCCTCATAACCACCAACTCGCCCTACCGCCACCCCGTCCAAGCTCTCGTCTCAACCGGCCAATTCTATGGCGACGTACTGTACTACACGACTAGTCTCTTCGACGACTTTTACAAGCAACAGAGACATTACCGACCAGAGCCTTACTATTTCTGGTTTTATTTCATCTTTATGAATGGGGCTTGGATTGTTATTCCTTTATGTGAGTTGACTCCTGTTCTCTAGATTTTGTAATTCTTGGTGGTCATGTGGTGGTGAATCAGAGGGATTTGTGGTGTGGGAATGGAATCGATGTTTTTGGTTCAGTTGAGATGACGGACAGACTATTCTATTGGAAATCCGCTAATGTTTGATATTACAGGCTGTGTCTTCAGCAGTATGAGGGCGACTGGAAAGGCATTCGCTGTTGCGCAAAAATTGGAGCAGGGGAAGAAGAAACTATAACCGTTGAGATCAGGAAGGTTTTCGCTTCATAGAGTAAGTTGCGATAGTATGCACAGAGAGCATACACTTCAAGCGCATTCGAGATGAGAGGATAGGAATTAAAGAGGTGTAAAATGTACAGTAGAATAAGAGACCAAAGAGGGAATAGACTAATACTTGTAGATTCTACCAGAAGGGAAGGGAAAAATGAAAGGTTGACCTGCAGTGGTAGGTCCAACAGCTTCTGATTGGCTCACTCGAGCTCCTTTTGTTTACCTCGTCTAGCTTGCTTGCATCTCATATCCCTCGTCTTTTTTTTAGAAAAAAAATCCTGCAAAGCAAGAAGTTCATTAGTATTTCCTTCATACCTCGCCCCACCCTATCACCTTCCTCTCCCCTCTCCCCTCTCCCCCATCTCACAATCAATAAAGCAACAATCGCCACTTAACCCTAAACCACCCCGCAACCGTCCAACTCCTCACATCCCACGGCTGACCCCTACCAACTCCATACTCATCCCCATCCCTCTTACAAACCAACCCACCCATCACAATATCCATCTTCAATTCTCTCGGGTCAAAAAGTGGTGGTGTCGTACTCGCCCCTACAACCCCGCCCAAGAAGAAAACCATTAGCATCAGCATCAGCGATCGCCTATCAAATCGCAACCACCAAAACAAATCCCTCAAAGACGCCGAAAATATCGAGCAAAATACTTGAACTTAACTTACAAGCAATCCCCCTCTCTCTCAACGTTGGGAAAGGCAAAAGATCCAAATACGCATGATGTCTAAACAAGACCTGTGACAGCGTCGGCCGTAGATGCGGTGGGTAATGGCTTGGGAGGGAAGATAGGAGGGTGCTTGCGGAGGTGGATGTGCTGGTGGGATGGTAGAAGGGGGAGAGGGGTTGGTTGGTGAGGAGTTCGTGGTGGGCGATTGAGAGGGCGAGGGCGTTGTGGATGAAGGCTGAGATTATGCCTGTTCTATGGTGTGAGGTTAGCTAGGTGTCATGATGGGTTGGGAATGCAATGGGATAGGCGGTGAGAATCTAGAGGGATGGGGAATAGAGGTCTGAGATTGGAGAGAGAGAAATGGGTTGGAGGAGGGGGATGACGTACTGGTAGGGTGTTAGGAGGTTGAGGTATGGGGAGGGTATTGCGGGCGTAGGGTAAGATTGTGAAGGAGAGGATGAGTGCCAGAGGGTGAGGATGGCGAGCTGACGTTGTTGGTTCGAGGGGTTGGTGTCGGTGGTTGTGTTTTGAGGAGCGGATATTTTGGGGATGAGATTTGGTCCTGGTATGTGGCTAAGCACAGGATCGTCGAGTGTAGACAAAGTCGCTGGCTGTCGGTGAGCAGTAAATAGGTCTTGATATGGGTCGGGGATATGAGCATCTGGAACTGGAACGCGCTGGCCCAGTACATCATTCTGTAGGTTCTCAACTTGGAACGAAGGCGCTGGCATCGACCGAACAATGGGATCGAACACCGTCGTAGAAGTGCCATAGCCCAAAGATCCGCCAGCACAGTTCACTACCGAAGAACCACCTTCAGGGCCAACTTCGATATTGCTGCAATCTCCAAAGTCTACAAATGGTACACCCATAGGCCCTACCAACGAGGATCTGACGATAGTGGTATCAGCATCGGCTATGAATCTAGCTGTTGATAAAGTTGCCTCGTAGACTTCTTCAGGATTGAGAGACTCAGTCGGTACTTCCGACCATGTAGGCGGTTCGGAAATTAATGGTTCCTGCAGTAGTTCCACTTGCTCTCGGTCCATTTCAATGCCGATTTGGGTTTCGGCAGTGCTTTGTAAGTGTTCCTGAGTGGTACCCAGCACTTCTGGCAGTTCACCAACCTCATCAGGTTGGCGAGGCTGGCGAGGACGGAGCTCATGTAGCCTATGAGGTATTTTCTTGGTGGCTTCTGAAACCTTTGCAGCTTCTTTCTGTCTCTGACCTGTACTTAGGCATAAGCTATGTTCCAAGACTGGAGGTAGATTGGCATGGTCTGTACTCACGAAATGCTCTCTGTGCTAATCTATTCTGCGCTTTTCTAGCATTTGTGAGGACTCGCTTCTTTCGCTGCTCGCCTTCCATGCCTCTAGTTTGAAAAGCTATCTGGCTCATTTTACTTTGCTCCAATCCTGGCGGACTTGGAATATCGATGACTGGAGCGTATTTGATAGTCTCGATTAGTGATTACTGGTCAAAGCATTGGACCGCGAAACAGGTCAATATCGATGCCGATGTCTATCCTGTCTTCGGATAGGTTTTGGTGTATAACCTTTGAGTGGCATAGAAATCAGTAAGCCAGACGTGGTCCCATGGTCCGTGGCGTAATGTTTCTTGTGGTGGTTCTCGGAGTTGAGCTTTATGTCCGAGTGGATTGGCTTACGCAGGGTATCCAATGAAAACAACCCAAGCCGAGTCAGCCAAGTTTGTCGTTGACATAAAGTCTCGCCTGTAGCCTGGTAAGCCAGATGGGGCTCGCTTGCTTACTTATTTCATCCAATGATTGGATAGCTATGTTGATATTCGCAGTCTGAAGTTCATCCGACTCGGAGCTGCCGCATGGCAAAGTACCGAGCAAGATAAAACATCTGGAAGGTATAAGAAGTACCAGTCTCAAGTCTAAAAAGACAAGTCTCAACTCAAGCCCATAACATTCGTCAATTCGCATCACATTCACATTCCGATTTGCAAAGTCCTCATCATGTCTTCGAACAACAAGAAAATCATCGCCGTAGTTGGTGCTACTGGAAATCAAGGCTCTTCAGTGGCCTACACTTTCCTTCAACTTCCCAACTGGCATGTCCGGTGCTTGACTCGGAACATCTCTTCCACAGCGGCGCAGAATCTCGCATCACAAGGAGCCGAAGTCGTCAAAGCAGACCTCTCAGACCTCTCCTCTCTGTCCAAAGCTTTCGAGAATGCCAATGCGATCTTCGTCAATACCGATTTCTGGGCACAATATCGCGATCCCAACCAGACTGCAAATGACAGCGAGAAATCCTACGAGCTCGAAGTCTCCCATGGGAGGAACGCTGCCATCGCAGGTGCAGGCGTGAAATCGCTTGAAATATTCGTGTATTCTGCTCTTGGTCCCATGAAGAAAGCTTCAAATGGGAAGTACCCACACTCTTACCACTGGGAGAGTAAGAACGCCATCGTCGACTTCATCGAGAAAGAGCAGCCCGAGTTGGCGAAGAAGACTTCCTTCATCTACTTGGGAGCTTATGCAACCAATGCATTTCTTGTTCCCAAGCTCGATACCAGCACGGGCAAATACATTCTGGTCATTCCCATGAAGAAAGACACAAAGATGCCAATCATCGAACCAGGGAAATCAACTGGTCTGTTCGTCCAGGCTCTTGTTGAGACAGAGGAGCCGGGGAAGAAGCTGCTGGCTTATGATAGTGACTTGAGCATGGGAGAGATCGCGGATACCTGGTCGAGAGTCACTGGTAAGGAGACTGTCCTGAATGAGGTCTCGGTCGACTTCATGCACAAACAATTTGGTGTTCCTTTGGAAGTGCTCGGCGGACCTGCCTTTATTGAGGAATTCGGGTATATGGCGGGTCTGACTGGAGTCATCGAGCCGCATCAGTTGAAGACGAAGGTTGTGACAGCTTCTTTTGAGGATTTTTTGAAGGGAAAAAATCATGATGAGCTTTTGGGTGATGCGAAGGCTCAGATGGATGGTATTAAGCAGTGAAAGCAGGATTCGGCGACTAGAGATATTATTTTCGATATCTTGTCTTGCACACAACTCTGGATATTCGGTAGAGCTGGTGGCACTTCTGTAGTCTGAATATGACAAACGGTAGCACAATGACATTAAAGGTATCAATTAGAAAGTACCAGTGCAACCTAGCTGGATTTTGAGATGAAAGACGATCTGATGAAATGGCACAAGGTATATTCTCACGCCGGCTGAACAGCGATCTTTTGACGCTCTATGACGAGCTGATGTACCCCATCAGTTTCCGAGGTTGGTGTAGCTCTTTGCAAGCATCTAGGAGAGCATAAGAACTTCCAATTGCAGAGTGAATATGTTCAGTTCTCCAGTCAAGCATCTCATCCGAATCCCTTTAAGATCAAGAAGGTTTAAGTTTGTTGTTGCCAGTTGGTTCAACTCCTCGCTACAGTCACCTTGGACGATCTTGGCTTTGGCGCAGGCATCTTCTGACCACAGTCGTCATCCACCCGCAGTGACGCTAAAACCAGCCCCCGCCACTCTTTGACAGGCGCTTCTGCTGCTTCCAATCGTCCAGACCTCAGACCTCCAACTTCTCCAACAAACCGGCCGCTCTACAATCTACAATTCAACGTAGAAACCGATCACAAAATGAAGTTCTCACTCAGTGTGGTCTCCTTGCTCCTCAGCAGCCTCGTCGCTGTTGAGGGCTTATCGCTCTTCGGCGACAGTCAGAAGATCCTCGGTGGTGGAGAGGTGCCTGGCGACAACCCTCTCACCTTCTGCCAAGAGCAACACGATGATGATATCCTCACTTTGGAGAAGGTTGACCTATCTCCAAACCCACCTAAAGCGTGCGTATTCTCCAGAGCAGGTTTGCTGTAGTACAAGCTAATCTGTCAACAGAGGCGAGCCACTTCTTATCAAGGCTACCGGAACTCTGAGTCGGGACATTACCGTCGAGGACAACGCTGTCGTCGATATTGTAGTGAAATATGGTTTCATCAAGCTGCTTAGCACTCAGGCCGATCTCTGCGAGCAAATAAAGAATGTCGATATGGAGTGCCCGATCAAGAAGGGCCCGATTACAATCACGAAGGAGGTTCAGCTGCCAAAGGAGATCCCACCCGTAAGTTGCCATACTCAGGCTTTAGTAACGGTTTGCAATTGTAATACTAATCTAAACGTAGGGAAAATACTCCGTCCATGCCAATGCCATCACCAACGACGACGATAAGAAGGAGAAGGATAAGATCACTTGCTTGGAAGCAAACGTTGTATTCGGAGGTTAAACGAGGATTGATGAACGTATATCTCGAGGCCATTGTGAAAGCGAACAGAATACGACAGGTCGAGGAGTGACTTAATGATGGGAGCGTCTGGTTTATATTCGATTGCATTGCTGGTATCAGATACCTTTGGCCATGGAGTTTTCCCTTTGGAGCGTATCTGTATCTACGGCGGGTTTTCGTTATCGTAAAGTTGAGCAATACATTGGGATTCTATAATTGGGCATTTCCATCTTTGATTTGATCTTAATATCAGCCATTTCTGTCCTAGGAGCGATGCCTCTACTTTGCCAGCATTTCCTCATGACTTAGATTGTCTTTGAATTTCTCCTCAAGACCGAACAATGGCACTGCAATCGTAATACGTAAGAGGCCCAAGTATGTTTCAGAGGGACTTCATGGTGTATTTGCTCGGTAAACGCCTATTCTTCCTCTAGCAACATTGAGCCCAATTCCAAAACCACGCAGCAACACAGATAATCATAAGTTCATATAATCCTTTACTCTCCAAAGAGTCTTCGTACACGCCTCAGAACACTATCCTTCTCGGGATCATATGGGTGGTCCTTGCTGGGAATTTCGAGGAGGGCTGGGAAAGCGGCTGTATATTGATCGACTCGGTGACGAATTCGTTCAGCAATCTACGTTCGCATCAGTAGCTGAAACTACCAGTCCACAAATGAATTCCGTACATGTTGATTGATCAACAGAATTCCAATATCCTTCCTCTCACTTGTGAATCTCTCGAATGCCTCTTCGATGGCCGCATTGTCCGTCTTGCTGTCGACAACTAGGAAGTTTTTTTGCGAATCGGGAGGCTCCGTAACATGCTATAGCTCTCCATCAGCTCCAAGTGCATGTAAGTCGTGGACAGGGCATTTCATACACCAACTCCTGCAAGTAGCAGTCCAGTAACAGAGTCCTATATGACTGTTTAGCTAGCTTCGGCGGGCTGAGCGCAACGCATTCACTTACCTCGTCTCCAATCACCGCAAGAAACTGCCTGTCCTTGTAGGCAGATGGTGGAGCTGCCATGTTGTCTGTTCTTCGTCGTGTTGAAGTGAAATGGGAGTGACCTGGACCTCGTCCAGCCCAGCATCAACGACGATGCGGGAGCTTCAACAGGGCGGCATCCCACTAGCGCTAGCGCCGCTGTACCCCTGCCTGCAAACAGCTTGAGCTCCATCATGAAATATCCGAACATCAGGCGCCTGTAAACAAAGGACACTCAACTCAGTGTTGCCACCACCTCAATTTTCGACATTCGACCATGTGAGGAAGGACTTCGCATTTCGTCCACAATGCCGAGACTCGTGCGAAGAAAGCCGACCATTCAGCGTCTCAAGGACTACCTGAACCCGGGCGACTGGTGGTTGTATCTCGCGGAGGAGTTCGAGACGGCGGACTGGGACAAGCAATATGCTTCACCTCTAGCTCTTGGGCTACACATAGTTCTTCTGATTGCGAGGGCAAATACTGGTAGTTCGTTAGGAAGTGGGCAAGATGATGTGTTCGGAGACGATTACTCCAAGACAGGCTGGCTGAGCTCTATTGTAAGTAAACAAACATTGCCCCACTACGAAGAGTTCTTTCCTGACAATCGTACAGGCCACCTTCACAGTATATTTGTTGACTGCCTTTTCGATCGCAAATGCGACATACACATTCTCTCGGAAACGACATTACCGCTTATTCGAAAGCTCTATCGATGCCCCTCAGAGCACCCCTTCCGCACATCGAGTGCGCGTGGATTCTTCTCCAGTCTCTTCTTCGCCATTACGGTTCCTTACGGGAATAATAGGGAATACTAGCGCAGAGTCAAGAGCATACCCAGATCCAACCCGCGATGTATGGGAACTCGCTGTCTGGGACCCAATACCGATTTGTCTCCGTCTGTTCTGCTTTTTCAGCCCAGGCCATGTCCTGGTATACTGGCTCTTCCTTCCAACCACGGCAGCAGACCCTCGGCCCAGCGTCACGGTCTTCACGACACTCCTTTTACAAGCGCTGTTATCTTCGCAGCTATATCTCCTTTCTTCGTTCTTCTCCCAGCAGGAGAAGGATTCCGCCATTATTCACAAGGAGGTTATGAGCGAGTACGATATCAAATATGTACACCCTCGATTGAATCCTCTTACTCGTGACGTCGGCACACAATACTCGGACGCTGGAACTGGAACAGACTACGAAGGAGATGGTGACATTGATACATATACGCCCACCGTCCTCCTCAGACGTGGTTTTAGAACTAACCCAAATCCAAATTACGCCAAACATGTTGATCCTGACAATGCGACTCAAATTTCCAGGCAGTCATCACCTGCCCCAGCATTCACACCTTCAGCATACACGTCCCGAGAAACCACACCTTTCAGTGGCATCACACCTCGTCTAGCCATCCGACAACCTCAATTTCGCAAGAGCATGGGCGGAGCTATCTCTTCAAGCACAAGCACGGGAGACGGGGGCAGTCTTGGAGTCTACAACCATGTCAACTCTCCACTAAAAAAAGCTACCAGCATGTACGATATTCAAGCACGGGATCCTCCTAGAAACTCGTTTGATATGGCCAGTCGCGAGATCCAGGAGCAGCGAGAGCGGAGCAAGAGCCCGGCTAAAAGGCAGAGCGATGCTCCAAGAACTTTCCTCCAAGGGAGAGTCCCATTTCCAGAGATTGGGGACGATCGACGGTCAAGCACGCCCGCAGGATTGAGTAGGAGGCCAGGAAATGCTGAGAGTCCTTACAAAAGGGGCCCGTCAAGATTTTGAGTTGTAATATAGAATTGGATAGCATTGGTAGGCGTTTGGGTCATGGAGTCAATCCATGACAGGAATATCATAGTAATTGATGCATTTTTCGTAAGCCTCCCAGTTCTGTGGCGATTTCATGTAAAGTACTCAAGGTAAACATGTCGCTCCTTCCCTTTTCGCTTAAATTGTTCTCCTTCCTCTTCAGCCAAACTAAATACTAAGAGTTCAACCGAATTCCTGCTCTTTCTTCACTTCACTATTCTTCCAACAGTCAACACAATTACTACTTCACAGCAATGTCCACAGAAGTCCAACCATCGCAAACACCAGCTCCAAAATCCGACTCGCCAATTGCGCCACCTCGCTCTAGTAGCTGGCATCCTTCTTCGCTCCTCCCAAAGAACAAGCGAACCAAGTCTCCACCGCTAGCTGCTTTCAACACTCAAGGTCAGAAAAGACACCATCGGCGGTCATCGAGTTTAGGCGAGGCACTGGCAAGGCTCAGACCAAGTAATCGACCCGAACGAGGTGGTACGTTGAGAGTACGGAGAGATGATGGGGAGCAACATGTCGAGAGCAATTACGGCCCCGAGACCAGCGGTATTCGGCTTACTTCTGATAAGTCAGGTTTTGCAGCTATGGCGAATCACCAAGGCCATGTACACCCTGGGTTGGGCTTCGACATTACTGATAGAGGGAATTGGCCAACTAACGCTGAAAGTCGAAATCCTGAACGCCCCGCGCTGGCTTCCCCATCCACATATGCTCGCTGTGATCTGGATCGACCTCAGTGGAAGCGGGCCAATGCACATTTTTCGCTTGGAAGCTTTCCCAGGAGCGATGATATTGGAAGTCCAAAGGGGAACTTGGCGCAAGATGATACGAGAAATTTCGAAGAACATTCTGGAGAGAAACCTGCGTCTCGTGGATGTACCGCACCCAATGCTCCTAGCACTTTACGAAGAGATCGTGGCGTGGCATATCAAGAGCTGGCGACCGATCCAAGACTATCCAACAAATCTGGCGATGGAGGTCCTGAGCCAGTTAGCACTCCTAGCCTTGTTGGGGCAGATAGACCTTCACATCATGCCAATAGACCTGAGATTGAGGGTGGAGTTCGCGATATTCAGCGAGGAGGAGAGGAGACGACGGTTCGTTCAATTACAGCAGAGATAACTAGAACGGGAACAGAGATCGATGCAACAGGCACGGGCGGAAAGCCCGATTACGAATCTGGGAGAGGAAGTGGACTGAGGAAGCTCTTAGGCTCGTGGGGTAAGAAGAGCAATCCGGAGAGATCCAGCGCCAGTCCAGACATAAAGTCAGTGATGAAGCTACTTCCGGCTCTACCTCAAATGCCACAAGAAGATCTAGGATTTCGCATCTCAATCCTCAACTTCTCAGAAGAGAAACAGATCACTACAGCACAACAGATGTTCGAGGAAAAGAAAGCAAGACGAGAGCAAAGACGCAGTCTGAAAGAGAGCGGAGACTATCTTGGAGTACAGGGCGCCAATCCAAGAACCGGCTACTGGGATGTCAGCAGTGGCAGTGAACCAAGCCAGATGAGCGAGGAGACTAAGCGAAAGCTCGATGAAGAAGCAAGAGAGGTCGCTGAGCGCAAGCGAAGGTACGAAGAGGCTGAAATGAAGCATCGAATCGAGCTTGAACGCGTTCAGTCCATGAGAGAAAAGAAAAAGAACATGGAGAAAAAGATGAAGCAGAGAAGACGCGGAAAGTGGCAGTTGAGCGAAAATGGTTGGAGTAGTGTGGCAGAACCTGAATTGAGTCCAATCATACAATCTGTGGTTGGAACACCAATTGCTGGTGAGCCACCACGTTAAAGAAACACGGGCTTGACTGATTTTTACCCAGAGCTATCTCCTGCTGATCGCCTCTTCCCTATGCCCATCGCTGCTGATCCTACACCTTATGTTGACACAGCTACCATCAAGGAAAAGGACTACTTTGGTCATAGACCCGTTTCTTCTCCGCTGAGGCATGAACATCGGTCGACCGAAGGAGCATCTACACATTCTATACCTCGGAAGCCTGTTGGCTCTCCAAATCGTCGACAAGCCAATGGTTCTTCGATCACTACCATTCACAACCCTGCTATCTCAAGCTCACTCTATCTAGCGCCTGCAATACCACCAATATCACGTAATTCAAATACCGCACAAGCAGGATTAGGAATGTCTATAGGAGGAAATAGATCACCTAGGTTGGACTTTCCTCCATCAAATAGATCCCCGTCTCGACGATTGGAGTCTTTTTTAGAGAAGGCAGCTCAAGTAGACGTGTCCGGAGACCCGCACGGAAAAAGAGCTTCAGTGATCTCATACCAGTTAGTCTCGACGAAACAGGTCCAGATCCACCGGCCGTCGGTCCAAAACCAGAGAAATCCAAGCAGGCAGGCCAGAATCATCACTTGCCTGAACGAACTACCGCCGGTGATACTGAAAGATCCTTTCGCAGCCAGGATCCCGTCGAACCCGCCAATGAGAGAGACGTATCCGGTGGTATGCTGTCAAGTCGCTTCTGTTCTGTTGCCGAATGTGTGCTGACTTCATTCTCGTAGTGGATGCCGCCGACCATCATCAGGACAGAGCCAGATCCAATATCATCCATCAACATGTTCACCACCACCACTACTGGAGACGCTCTTCATCAGCTCCAGCCCGCCCAGTTCGACGGCCAAGATATGAACGAAGATCGAGTGAGGGTGCCATCGCTACAGCGAAAGTTGAGTCGGATACCTTTGAGAAAGGACTCCTATCTGGACATACAACAGAGACAGCAGCAGAACACATCGTTCCAAACTCACCCAGCCGACACCGTTACATCATCGGAACACCAACTCGAGCAGATGAAGGAGCGGACCGCAAGGTTATGTCAGATGGCTTCTCCAGAAGGAGACAAGGTGGAGTTGAAGAACACACCCATATCCATATCTACGTCCCCCAGTCCAGAGAAAGACAAACAGGCAGCCCGAAACGCTGCACATATGGCGTTTCAGCATCTCAAACATACACTAGCTGTCAAGAAAGCAGAAAGCCAGAAAGGGGACCAGCTTACACCTCCAAAATTGAGAAAGCAGAAGGTAGAAGTGAAGGAAGAAGTCAATCGGACAGTCCCAAGCGGCAGAGGAGGCACAGGAAGTCCTTCGAGAAGCAAACAAAAAATCAAAAAGGAACCGAGTCCGAAGCGAAAGAAGCTCGTTTCTGAGGACAAACTCACGGTCCGTCATCCACATCCAAATGCAGCGCCGAAAGCGGAGAATGCGGGGAAAGTGAAGGGTAGAGACAAGAAAGCTGTTGTGCTACATCAAGCTGGCACATCTCTAGTCAAATCAGCCCCAAAGCAAGCACACGCGCAGATGTCAGTCGGCCAGGTGGTCCTTGGTCTGCTGCAGAATGCATGGCTATTCGTGGAACCTGTCTTCAATCCGAACTCCGGTATCAGGAAGAGATTCGACAAGCAGAGACTGACCTGGCAAGATACCGGATTGTTCGTTGCGGCCGCACTCTTCTGCATAGCTATGTCCCTTGTATTGGTCGTTCTTGCTCGGGTGGTGGGGATTGGATTACAAGCGTTAAAATCATTCGGTGTTATCTTTCGGCTCTTGATAGGGGTCTAAAGATGGGGTAAATCCTACTTGGTTATGGTCGGGATATATGTAAGTGCGTGGAGTCCCCACCCAAATATGGAAGAGGAAGGTCTTTGAGTGGTTGGAACATACGTCTTATTGGATTATGATTGCATTTGAAATAGGGTTATGATAGGGGTGGTTTCCACTTGTACCGGATGCAGGCAGAAGCGGTGTACTCTTGGTTGGGATGCGGCATCGCTGGGGTTATCTTACATTGTAGGGCTATACTTCGCTTTGCGTTGCAGACGCAGACGAGCGAGAGGTACGCTTCAAGGCTGCATGTAGATTATGCGGGTGGTTAGAACGGGCTAGGAGGCTCACCCACAAAACTTGAAAGGAATACTCGGGGTAGGTAGTGATAGCGGGAGTAGTATCATGCCTCAATTGAAACTATATGGTTATCAGCTGTGCTTGGTGGATGTGTAGCAAGGGCAAATTGTCAAGGTGTTGAACTTGATATCTCCCTACAAGCTTATCGTTGAGTTTGAGTATCAGGCCATAGAGGCATCATCTACTCGGCTCGGCACCTGTTGTGCTCCAGACCCTCAAATGCATGGGCGATCATTCGTACGAAGGTGGCGGGTGGACGTATCCGACTTGCGAATAGCGACATAGAGTTCACCTGAGCTTATTACCCAGACTTGACAATCAAAACCTACATCTTCGGGCAGTTGGGGCGGAATAGAGCGAATTCGAAGCGTTTGTCCCGAGTCGGAGCTTTCTATTCCACAGACTCCGAGGGACACATCTATTCCAAGGTTTCTTTCTTCACACAACGATTCAATTCCTCACCAGAAACATCCACCCCTCTGCCCCTCCTGCGTCGCAGTCCACCATTGAATCATTCATGCGAGATTCAGCCACGACGATTATCGAGAAATTCACTTGACTGTAGGTAATACTGCGCGTCTGATTGGCTACAGTCCACTCTGCCCCGCTTTGCCCCCCGCCAAAAACTTGTTACGGGCAGGGATTAGATCCCGATACCGGCGGCCGACAAGCTTTAGACAATCGAGGAGCAACGGAACACACCCCGCACAAACTCAGAGACAGAGACATTTAAACACTTCCTCTTTCCTCCCAATACTTCGAACAAAAACTACACGAATCCTCCTCCTTCCCCTACTTCCTGTGATCCTTCTTTTACTTTTACAATTTTGAGATTGACGTTGATAAAGAGAGATACTGAGAAAGGAAGCTTCAGCTACACGCAAAACTACGTTGCCCAAGATGCCGACTGCTGAGGGACGTCCGCAGACTTTGTATGATAAGGTTTTCCAGGACCATATCGTGGATGAGAGACTTGATGGGACAATTCTGCTTTATATCGGTATGTGGACTTGTTTCTGAAGGTGAGCGTGTCACTGACTGAGGATTGACAGACAGACATTTGGTTCATGAGGTCACTTCACCTGTAAGCTGGTCCCAGTGCTGTCTGCGCGTGCCACCGACTAATTGAGACTGCAGCAAGCTTTCGAGGGATTGAAGAATGCTGGCCGAAAAGTCCGAAGACCTGATTGCACTCTTGCAACCACCGATCACGTATGTTCTACTCTACAATTTACTGCTACCTTCTTCTTCAATGGCAGAGTACTGACTGGCTACTGGTACAGAATGTCCCCACCACATCGCGGAAAAACATGAAGAACATCGAGACTTTCGTCGAGGAGGAAGATTCTAGACTCCAATGCATGACCCTCGAGGACAATGTCAAGGACTTCGGCATCACATACTTTGGTCTTGGAGACAAGCGTCAAGGAATTGTACACATCATCGGCCCTGAGCAGGGCTTCACCCTCCCCGGCACAACCGTCGTCTGTGGTGACTCCCACACATCTACACATGGCGCTTTCGGAGCTCTCGCATTTGGTATCGGTACAAGTGAAGTCGAGCACGTCCTTGCCACACAAACCATCATCACCAAGCGCAGCAAGAATATGCGTATCCAAGTCGACGGCGAGCTCGCACCCGGTGTCAGTTCTAAGGATATCATTCTCCACGCCATCGGACAAATCGGCACGGCTGGTGGAACAGGTGCAGTTATTGAATTCTGCGGATCGGCTATCGAGTCTCTTAGTATGGAGGCTCGCATGTCGATTTGTAATATGTCGATTGAAGGTGGTGCGAGAGCTGGTATGGTCGCCCCGGATGAGGTTACCTTTGAATACCTCAAGGGCAGACCACTTGCACCAAAATACGATTCCGAGGAGTGGCACAAGGCTGTCAAGTACTGGAACGGACTCAAGTCGGATCCAGGCGCGAAATACGACATCGATGTCTTCATAGATGCTAAGGACATCACTCCTACGGTCACTTGGGGTACTTCGCCAGAGGATGTCGTACCTATCACTGGCTCTGTTCCCGACCCAACCAAGTTCGCTACAAAGGAGAAGCAGGAGGCTGGAAAGAGAATGCTCGAGTATATGGGTCTCACTGCTGGTACGCCTATGGAGGAGATTGTCCTGGACAAGGTCTTCATCGGCTCCTGCACGAATGCACGTATCGAGGATCTCCGCGCAGCTGCTTCGGTTGTGAAGGGTAGAAAGGTCGCTGCGAACATCAAGCGAGCTATGATTGTTCCAGGCAGTGGTCTCGTCAAGGATAAGGCGGAGTCAGAAGGTCTCGACAAGATCTTCACGGATGCTGGTTTCGAGTGGCGCGAAGCTGGTTGCAGTATGTGTCTTGGCATGAACCCAGATATTTTGGCACCAAAGGAGCGTTGTGCTAGTACGAGCAATCGCAATTTTGAAGGTAGACAGGGTGCTGGTTCGAGGACTCATTTGGTCTCGCCTGTTACCGCTGCTGCTTGCGCTATCGTGGGCAAGTTGACCGACGTACGGAAACTCGCCGATTGGAATGCTACACCACGGAAGGCTTCTCCACAGCCACCGATGGAAGTCAAACCTCATGTTGACGAGCGAGTTGAGACAAGCGAAGAGGAGCGCGAGGCAATTGGCGATCAACCAGAAGATGGTGGATTGACGACAAATACTATCTCGGCTGGCACATCAGTAGCCCAGCCTAAATTCACCGTCTACAAGGGAATCGCAGCACCATTAGACCGCTCAAACGTCGACACCGACGCCATCATCCCCAAACAATTCCTCAAGACCATCAAGCGCACCGGTCTCGGCTCCGCACTCTTCTACGCCCTCCGCTACAACGACGACGGCTCGGAGAAGCCCGACTTCGTCCTCAACCAGCCACAATACCGCAACTCCAAGATCCTCGTCGTCACAGGCCCTAACTTTGGCTGTGGTTCATCGCGTGAGCACGCCCCATGGGCTCTCCTCGACTTTGGCATCAAGTGTGTCATCGCACCTTCCTACGCTGACATCTTCTTCAACAACACCTTCAAAAACGGCATGCTCCCCATCGCCATCACCAACAAATCCGACCTCGACGCCATCGCCGCCGAAGCTTCCGCCGGCCGCGAAATCGAGGTCGATCTTCCGAATCAAGTCATCAACGACGCATCGGGCAACAAAATCTGCTCCTTCGATGTCGAAGAGTTCAGGAAACATTGCCTTGTTAATGGCCTTGATGACATCGGCTTGACGATGCAGATGGAGGAGAAGATCCTGGCGTTTGAGAAGAAGATGACGGCGCAAACGCCGTGGTTGGATGGTAGTGGGTATTTGAAGAGGGGGAAGAATGGGAGGTTGGCGGTTAAGGCCGTGCCGGTTAAGAAGACAAACAGGGGGGAGGAGATTAAGGAGCCACTTGATTGGTAAATGCGTCGGTGGAATTTTCCTGGAGTGCGGAGTGGAGGATGGGGAGTGGGGAGGGAGGTCTTTTTCGAGCAGCCTGAAATGGCTTGTACGATGTGCACGACACGGAGTTTGACATCTCGTCTTGTCTCACGAGCGAGATGAATGGATGGTGGTCTTATTTTTTTTCGATATTACTGACGTTGATTGGCATTCTACGAGCTCGTATCGAGAGGGATGGTCTTTGCGTTGATGATGTTATGGCTTGCATTGATCAATGCGGGTCGGGGCGGAGATAGGGGCAGATACGTTGAATATGATCGAAATACCGCAAGGTAACTGAGCTATGATGAGCTGAATGCAAAATGGAAGCGGAAATGGGATTTGCAAAAGCGAGAGAGAGAGAGAGAGAGAGAGTCTTTAATCGAAGCAAATAAATTAAAGCGTTGAATTGTAATCATGAAGCATTGGTTGAACCTGACCCTACAAGTGGAGTTGAGAACTAGCATTTATGTGAAATAAAGACCTGACGACGTTGCTTTCTCACAAGCTTTGTTTGGTTTGGAATAATGACTGACTTATGTAGGGTATCTATTTGTATTTGTATACATCATGTCTCTGTATACTTACATCTCTGTGTACTCTTGTACGTCATACCAGTGGAGTCCACTTAATCTTTCTTTCCTTTCCGTCCTCCACTCTCTGTACGCAAATCCCGCGTCTAGGCTATGCGTACCCTCTATACCACACCATACTCTATCCAAGTGGCAGAGCGAACGAATTAACAACCACGCTATGCATCCAAACACAAATGCCACAGTACCCATTAACTCGCTTATCCTCGCCAAACACCAACCAAAACACAAAGAAACGCCCTCGCTCGTCAACATCATCCAACAACCTAATCTGAGCCATAGCAGCTTCTTCAGTCAAGCAGCACCCTACAACCTAACAGGATACTCCTTCCTAATCCTCCCCCCAAACCTATAAATCAGCAACGGCGCCGGAATAAGTCCAATGGCAATGAACCCCAACACACTATTTCCCCAACCCAGACCCAACGCCTCATACATCGAAGGGCCAGCGAGGGGGAGAAACGCGCCGAAGAGAGAGCGCGAGACTGTGAGGGCGGCGATGCCGGAGGCGGCGAAGGAGGGGAAACTGTCGATCGTGTAGGTTTGGATGGGGATGAAGATGCCCATCATGCCGAAGCCGAAGGGGATTAGGCCGATTATGGGGACGATCCACTGTGTGGGGTAGAGGTGGTTAGCTTGTCTTTGTTTAGAACTTATTCTACAGTTCTTGTATTTGGTCGGAGTTGTTTTGATTTGATCGGGAAGCCAAGAATATAAGCGAGGGTGAGAATAGGGGAACGACTTACGTGAACTCCTTTATCAGCGCTCCATCCATACCAAAAGAAGGTAATCGGGATGAAGCATGCGAAGAATATGCAAGCTGGTAAGCGCATCTCTGGCTCGAATGCACCGTTATTCGCTTTTGTCATGCGGACTACCGTCGCGTCTGAGATTTTCGCGACGACGGCTAAGCCTGCAAAGAAACCTAGGCCGAGTCCGATGTATGCGAGCCCGCAGATTTCGGGATCCCAGCCGTAGGTTTCTTGGAAGACTTGCGTGATGGTTGTGAAGAGGAGGTAGAGGAGGCCGTAGGTTACGGCCATGTAGAGGGAGAGGAGGAAGATGATGGGGGAGAGGAAGAGCATTTTTAGTGGGCGGACGATGCCATTGAGGAGGATTTGGCTGGGCGTGTGGACCGGACCTTCGGGGTCGTAGCAACTGCGGAGGGAAGGTCGGTTAAGTTCTTTTTGGAGACCTGGGTGCGTTAGTGACAGCGAGAGCGCGGGGGAGCGGGGAGACTAACGAGCGACCTTTCGGTGCATCAACACTCTGTGGTTGGTCTCTCGGTTGAAGAACTCAATGCCCAGAGAGACGGATGTTCCAGATATCAGCAGGATCCAGAACACCCATCTCCATCCAATGCGCTGGGCAATGAAGCCACCGCATACTGGACCAACAACTGGGCCAAACAATGGACCTAAGCTGTAGACTGCCGTTGCAAGACCTCGTCGATCTGGTTGGAAGAGATCTGCAATCACCCCGCCGCCAATTGTCAAACATCCTGAACCTCCAATGCCTGCGAGAAATCGAAAAACAATGAGGGCCGACAAATTCGGCGAAAGGGCACATCCAATCTGCCACTACAAGAACATCAAATCAGTCAATATTGCCAAGTTAAACTCGGCAATGCAACTTACAACACAGAAGAACGCATTTGCCCCAGTCAAGACGAATCGCCGGCCATATATCTCGGATAGTGGTGCCAGTATAAGAGGTCCAACCACATATCCCAAAACGAATATAGAAACAGTAAGTGAACTGAGTATGAGCGACGTATTGTCGAAGTCCTTGTTCATAAAGGACACACCCGGCGCAAACATCGAAGATGCCAGAGGCGAGATGAATGTAATGCTTCCCAGGAGAGAGATGAGCAACCACTTTCGTTTTTCGGAAAAGTTGAGGGGCATCTCTGGATCATCTTGAGATTCCCATCCCACAATATCATTATCTAAATCCGAAACTGGCAAAGGCGCCGGAGCCAGACGTGCCTTTTTGCTTTTCGATGTAAGGTTTGTAGCTATCCGAGATATTCGACTCCGCGTACTGGTTCTGCTATTCAAGCGTGATATTTCGTTGTCGTCTTTCCTAGGACCAGCCTTGATGGAGACTCGGGACTGCTCTTGGTCAATGGCCGTCCAAGCTATGAGGGTTGGGAACACTAACGCGCTCTCTTTCGAGATCATCCAGATGTCCCTGGTCCATCTGCTCTGCCTCTTCATGGTCTATATCTGGTTCACCTGTAGTTCCATCATGTATAACCTTCTCATTGTCCGAGTTGTACACTGTAGATCCAGTCCCAGTTGTCCCATTCTCTAGGTCTGCGCCTTTCTCGAGGTCGCGTGGAGCAGCCATGGTGAGAACTCCGTTTTGCAGTCAGTTGGAACGGAAGGTGGGGGAGGTGTCAATGGGATTGTGTCGGTCGATGAGGCTGCGAGTCAACAGAGCATATCGGTCGGACAACAGGAAGAAGTTCGTGAATAATCGCAATCGGGCGGAGACAGGACGAGAGAAAGGTACTGCAGGAGAGACGAAGAGAGAGAGGAGAATGCGATACAGATACAAAAGAGACAGACCTACCTTCTTAACCTGGCCTGGCTGGCCTGTCTGGCTGGCTTCATGTTTGTGCAGATCGTGCAGTGCAAGGTCGGCAAAGTGTTGCCGGGCTGGAGAGTGGAAAGTTGACCCCCAGCGCGGGCAGAGAGGAGGGCGTGGAGCGAGGCAGGGGACCAACAGGACCATCCACCATCCAGCGACCAAATTGCACGTCAAAAGCACCAAGCTTTAGCCGAGACGAGATCTGATACGTGACTAGTGCTATACCTTCCGTACAAAGGATGCACAATTGGCCCTGTACATGCATATCGTTTTGTGCGAGTTTTGTGCAACTCCTCCGTTCCGCGCCAGTCAGCACTAGGGAGCTTCCGTCCGTTGCACAACTCCTCGCAACGTCCGCAACCAACATGAGTCGGATTCGGAGGCTTCTTCTTTCTGTGCATGCCGTTGGTCTCCTCAAGCTGGCCCATATGGCAATTTCACAAAAGTATCAGATCTCTGGATCAGACTTGCACACGAACCTTCTTGTTTCTAGAAGGCTATGATCTCCTCGGTATCCACTTGAACCCTTGCCAGACGGAGATGATCACCGTCAAAAGCACCCCTTCCGGCTCAATAATCCCGCACGCATATAGCGATGGAAGCTTCACCGCAACAACGTCGAGCACGTTGGCGATAAAGCTTTTTGACGACACCTGCCAGGCAATTGCTAGAATCCCATTCTTGGTGAACTTCACACTCATCAGCCGACTTGAATCGATGAGTGGCTTCCATTGGTTTCCTATTCAGCAGCCTCGGGAAGCCGAATGCTTGGATTGGGATTTGGAGGTAACAAGCTTCATGTGGCGGCCAAAGAGACGTTGCATATATACCCGAGGGATGCAGTGTGTCACACACCAAGACGGGGTTTCGTCATTTGGCTGCAAGCCTCTGCCGTTCGCTTAAACTGATTGTTTCTATGCACGCTTTGGTCTCTCCCGAGTTGCATCTCTCTCCCCTTGCGAAATTGTTGTCTATCTATGCCCGGTTGGATGGCACCTCATTTTGGTAAAGAGAGGGGTGCAGTCACCTTCCTCATTCGCGAGATGAACCCCTGCCAGTTTGTTTTGGGGTTGTCAATAACCACTTGAACCACACGACAGATTGTACTTGTATTTACTGCTAGGAAATCCAGGCCAAGTGACGATTTGCATTTGATTGGGGCAAAGTGTTGTAGTGTTCGACTTTTTTTTTTTTGATAATTTCTGATCACCTTGTTGACTATTGATTGTCATAGTGTCCCAATTGGTGGCATCCCGCTGGTTTAGTTAGTTTGGGTGAGACAGCATTGAAATGTTCGCTATAATTGCTGCACTTCCTAATACAGAAATTCGGTTCGAAGATCGAGAGAATGCAACATGACCAAATGCGGCCAATATGCATTCAAATGCGGTTTTATACAAAAGCCCAAAGCGGAATGCGTAGGACAAAGAAATTGACTATGGCTCTGTAAAGATGCACCAGGGACATTATGCATTCGTTTTTGCGACAGTCAACTGAATAGAACCGTCAAGGAGCTTCCACGTAACAGCTGCAGCAGGTTTGACATATCAAGAATGGGAGACTCTGAGACGAAACCGACTATGGCAGCGGTTGAGAGCAAACCATGGGACCCTATCGAGTTGGTTCTCGCTTCAGCAAAAGGTCGGTAGCCTCAGCTTCAGATGACTTCGCCATATTAAGATCCTCTAGATTATGGTTCTTTCAGGCCGGTTAACCTACAGGCCACCCAAAAACCTCCTCTTCATGCCCTTTTCGGTCGAGATTCTTGGTCGTCCGTGAGTGATGAAGACTACAAGTTACTCCTACCAAGCATGCAATTCGCATCGAACCTTTTACAAGTCGGCACGCCCTTTCTCTGCTCGTTCGTCCCATCAAGCAGAGTTCACGACCGCTTGGTGGAAGAAAGAGTCAACAACAAGAATTTCTATCAAGTTGATTCTCAGGAATGGACGAAAGAAGATATCAATGAGACCAGAGACGAGTTGCTCGAAATAGCCAAACACGTCGAGTGGGAACTGAACGATACCATTGCTGAAGACAACAAGTGGCTAGGAATTACCAGGCTCGTCACGAGTGATAAATGGGGCCCACGACCTTGGATGGATCTCTCTCGAGACGACATCGTCAGGTCAGACAACGAGTTGATGGAGCAAGGCGCCTCTCGTCGACGTCTGAAGGTGGGAATCATGACAGAGTATGTGGATACTCTGAGGAAATACACCAAGCACAGCGAGGAGCATCTCAGGGCGACCTTTCTAGCCGCAATTACCATGACGCATGAGGTTGGACACATTGTTTGGCATGTCAGTACTTCCTCCATTTGATCCCCTCACGTACGATATGTGTCCGGACTGATAAATCATCCCCTACAGCAAGATTTCAGGTCTATGGATTACGATAGAGACGGGGCAGAGCCTTACTTTGAGGACTACAGCATTTCAGAGCTAGGTTGCTGCTTCATTGCCAGCATTTTCGATGGCAAGAATCCCTTTGAATGTGGCAAACAAATTCCGACCGACTTCACTCATGCACTATACTGGGAAAGAGTGCCCGAAATGGACACCGATGAACTATACCGCACGGATTATTCTATGTCCATTCCCTACTTGGAGCAAATCCTCTCACAAATTTCATGGGACCAACTTGATCCTGCCGACCCCGAGTTTCTGCTTGATGCTATGGATATGCTCCATCCCGAAGATGATCCTCCAGAGGAAGAATATCTGCCAGATGGAAGTCTTGCTATCGGCTACGGGTTCGGGATCAAACTCGCTTCAGCACATGTGCGTGAGTGGACTGTCTCCCAATACGACGGGGACGCAAAAGTTATATGGAAATCAACATTCAAGGATCGAAGGATACGGAGTGATGAAAAGCTGAGAGACGTCACAGAAGCAGAGAGGGAGCTGGCCATGTACGAAATCAACTTGGCAAACCCTGGTACTTTTGGGGATGAGGATGCTCGTAGATGGGATATCATCGCCAACAATATGCACGACCCTACCAGGCTGATTGAAGATGGTGTTATCGATCTAGACTTGGTCAGGACAGGACGGATTGTGAATTCAAACAGTCCGACAAGAATTGAGATACGATATAAATCGAAGCCTGGAGACTTCAGTGAAATCTACCAAGCTCGCCCTCGTCGCCATCGACGTCGTAGAGATACCATGCAGGGTTCCGATATCTCAGATTTCGATTGGTTCAGTGATGATGACACGAACTCCCTCGAATATGACGACCGAATTCCCAAAGACTTCCAATTCGGTGGTCCCCGCGAATGGTACAAACCAGGAAATGTCCTGGATCTCATCGCGAATAAGCAACGCGAAATTATCGCCCGAACAACTATCGTAGACGCACACCAATTCTGCAAGCTGCGCCATATCGATTTGGGGCGATCACTGCCAGCGACATACGTCCAGCAGAACCAACGTCTTGACCTGACTAAGGCAGCAGATCGAGCTCTCGTCGAGCGGATGAGGCAATTCTGTCTGGGGGAAGCGGAGAAGCTGTTCGAAGGCGACAATCAAGCACTTTTGTATATCTATTATGCCGAGATCAAGTACATCGACGACTGGAGTGAGGAATATCTGAGAGATCGAGCTGGTCTGAGTGGACTGGATGGTATTGATAACGCGCATGCCCTTCGAGAACGTGTCAGAAACTACCTGGTCAAGTATCTCCAGGGCTTTGCCAAAGACCACAATCTGTCAGCGAACGAGGAGATCTTCGAAGCTGCAGGACTTGTTGACGATGACGACTTACCGACCTGGTCTGATTCAGACTGGATGGCATTCTTCCGCATCAATAAGCTTCCAGTCTGGGGCAACAGGCGGATTTGGATTCAACGACACGCCGCTTTCGAGAGGGAGAAAAAGTATGGTCTCAAAGGCAGACGCCAGGAAATTGGCTTTGACAGCATAGGGGTGGTCGACAGATCTATCAACGGCATCGAAACTTATGCCTGGGATGCACTTCTCGCGGGAAGTTCTGTTCAAGCTCTGAAGGGGGCTCTATGTGAGGCAGGCCACTTCCCTTCTGATTGCACATTAAATCTATATTTTGGCAACAATCGCGGAATGCCCTTACAAGATGAGAAACCTCTCACCTTCTACGAGCCAGTGGACTGGAAAAATCTCACCTTGGAGATCACCAGGACGTCGCAGGCTGACAAGCCAGACACCAAAATCTCAGAAGCTGAACCTCCTGTCATATACTACAAGCCAAAAATACCCAGCATTCCACACTGGATCAGCGGAGACGGACATGGAGCATCCATCACCGACAGCAACAGCCCCATCGCCCGTCCCTCAAAACACCCTCGCGTCCCCAAAGACGTCCAACGCATCTACGACCTCACACACAACATAGCGCAACCCACCGTCACCGAACTCCTCGAATCAATCCACACACGCGCCCAAGAGCTCACACAGATCCAACACCCTCTTGGCGCGCGCGACGTCTTACGTCCACATCTGAAAACGGTGCGTTCGAAGTCAGTGGTTGAGATGCTGGATAATCTTCGTGATTTGGAGGAGGTGAGGGGGAAGAGGCAGAGGTTGATTGATGTGCAGGTTGATGCTGAGGGGGTGAGGGAGGGGGCTAGGAGGAAGAGGGCTAAGGTTTGGGGGGAGATGGGTGCAGCTAGTGGGGTGGCGAGGGGACAGAAGGTGAGGAGTTTCATGGCAGATATTTTCAGGGAATTGAAGGGGAAGGTGTGAGTGGTGAGGGAGCGTGTCCGCTTTGTTTATCTGGGCGAAATAGGGGCTGCTAAACGAGGGTGGGTGCTTGGTCGCCCTGAGGGACGGGCTGAGATTCGGCTCACGAAGTATAGGGTGTCGCTAAGGAGGATTATGGTGTGCTATTTCGATGGGTAGATTTTGGCTGTCGAATCTCATATCAAGTGGTGTGAGGAATGATCTTCGTTTGGTTCCCCACTTTCTAATGTGTTACTTCTTGATACTTGGGTTTTATAGCTTTCGTCTAACGCAATTTTGTTCTAGTCTCTCAATGCAACCCATTTTGCGATGCATCTCCTCTGCTGTGAGTTGTAATTTCTGGTGAATTTGTGGTTTATGTGGTGCTTGAAGTCCAGACGAATGAGGCTGAGCTGACGTTGATTGCTCGTTACCAATTCTTTGGTGGAAACTTGCCTCATTCACTCTTACGTCTCTATGGAAAGAACGAAGACGTGACAACTAGCCTGCTTACCTTGAGAGCACGCCTGATCTCGTCTATATTAGGAGTGCTTCTCTCTCATCTACTTCCAAATATTCTTCAAGCAACAACTCCAAACCATCTACTCACACAGCCTTCCATCCTTCTTTCGCCTTCAATCTCCTATCACTAGCACCTAATAATACACACTGCGTGCCAGGCTCAAACTTCCTTCAGGGAACACTCGTTCTGATCAATGTCCAACCGTCATTTCAACCTCATTAGATCTCCTCTAGCAACCCTGATACTTTGAATTTCATCTCCAGCTCAAATCTTATTCTAATATACACTCATCTCCTCGAACTTCTGTTCGCTCTCAACGATTAAATCTCACATTACAGTCAGAATAATTCTTTCTGCTACCTGCTTAACACTCACATCTTCACTTCTCAATACCAAACTGAACTTCGACCTCAACCTCAATTTCCGTATAAATATCTACCTCATCTAAACTTCAACCAACAGCAAGCCACATCAACAAGACTTCTACTCAGCTTCACCACCTGGACTACAGATTTCTCAATCACAATCGAAATTCGCTGCTCATAGCTCTACTTGCTAGAAATTCGGTATCAATTCCAGCTCGATATTTCCAAGGAAAGTCGCTTTTTAAGCTTGGATTGCACCTAGGAGCAGTATCGAGGGTTACAAGTACTGAAAGATTTCTACGACATCGACTCTGGATATCTTTCAAGGTTTTGCGTTCACTGTAAGTCTAAAATCTTGACAATCAGATCCTGAGATAGCTTGCTGCAGAAATGTCTAACATTGCATCAGGCTGGCCTTTCACGCTATCTGGAACTAAGTGCATTCAAGTTTGGTACTGGGCGCACCAACCAGCTACTAAAGCAGTCTGACTTAGCATTTACTCCAGAAAGCTAAGCGAGTTTCCTTGGCCAGTCCGGTTTACAATTTGAGCAACGATACAAAGTCAGGAATAATTTTCCTGTCACCGCAAAAGATCTCCTCTCGAGGACTTTCACATCACAAAAATTCACAAAGTCACCAATTCTACTGCACAAGTCTCAAGCTCAAAACTATTCATCATGTCTGTCCAAATCATCGAGAAGTTCACAGGAGATGAGATCACTGAGGATATGTTAGTCTCAGCAGCTGAACTCTTCAGCCTGAACTACGGTGTCTGGGGGCCTCTTGCGGCGGAGAAAATGGGAAAGTTTGCCAAACAAGGTCAGCCATTTTAACATTTACTGTACTGCGCTGCTTACATCTGATCGCGCGGTCATTTTCTCTTTCTCATCTATTGTTATCTATTCCCATCACTATCCGACTTGTTAGTCTCTGATTTATAATCTTGACTGCTCACTTGTTTTTTCAATGCTTATCTAACATTGACATTAGCTACCCGAGTCAAGATGTCATCGAAAAAGCTCAGAGAGCAAGTTCTGCCTCCTGGTGCTGACAATGTTTACATTCGTGTTAACATTGATGGTGAACTGGCGGGAAATGTCTTCGGAACAAGATGGATCTACGATGGCAGACCCATGCTCTGGATCACACAACTTGTTGTCAGCAGCGCTCATCGCAACCAAGGTCTAGCCAAGAAATTACTTGAGGAGCTGAGAGAAAAGGAGCGTGGCTTCGGCATCTTGTCATCGCATCCATTTGCTATCTTAGCTGTGCTCCGTGTCTTTGGTCGAGGCCCAGAAGATGTCAATCTCGAAATGACCAAGATGCACGCCAAAAGTCTGATGATGTCTTGCCCGATTGAATATGTCCAAACGGCCAAACTTCGAGGATCACTTTTCAGTCAAGATGGGAAAGATGTTGGAGGGGCTATCTCATGTGCTGACACTGAGTTCTGGGTCGACCACGAGGAGCCACTTGAGGCACTGAAGATAGTACGGGAGAAGGGAATTGTTTGGCCATTTGGGAATTTGCCAGACGGTCATGAATTTCTGATCTTGGTCAAGGCAAAGGTGGAGCAAGGACGAGGCGAGCATCAGACATCAGACTTTTAAGTTGGGAGTTCTGAGATCATTGGGTCACCACGTTTCCTCCTAATAGTCGGTTGAGGCTCATGTTTGATAGTTCAATCTTTTTGCAGCAGTGGTGGAAAACAATTCCTGGAGTTCAGGGGAAGTTCATAGCGTGGCGTGGCTTATGGGTAGATGGTCTTAGACTTTGGCGAAGTTGATAAATCTCGAGAGATAGATGTTTATAGATCGAGGCCAATATTTCTGCGCTGCTTTCTGAGTTACGGAGTTTGAAGTGGTCACTGATGAGTTCAGCTCATTCATTGGCAGACTTTCGTATTTGGCAGAGAGAGTTTGAGGAGGGAGGGACTAAGATTTGCTTTGTTTTAATATCTAGCTTTCTCAACCAGCCAGGCCTCACCAAATTGCACAATTCATACCATGATTTTGAACCTTTGAAATTTCAATCCTCTGTTAAAGGAGTGTGTGCTTGTGTAAATAGATCCCCTGCTGAAGCGAGTGGCAAGTTTACAGCCCCCTTATAAGTGAAGCTCTTCAGACCACCATTCCATTTAGTAGAGTGCAAGCTGTTGCTACTTGAGGTTGTGAGGTATATAATCATGTTTGAGGACATAGATCATAAGGAAAAGAAATAGCAGGAGTTCAAAGACACACAGACTCGAAGAGAGCAGTAAGTGGAAGAACAACCAGTCCAAATCGCCGTCATCATTTCTCAATCAACGCTACGGAGTATAATGCCCATCCATTCTCCCTTCACTCCCCTACTATAACCCAATCTATGTACTTTACCCCCTTCATGTCTCCCTTCTTCAGACCACACCCTTAGTTATCATCACCAACCAAGTTCGTCCCCTCTCTCAGGCCCTCAACAACCAAATCATGTCCCTCAACCCGACGGTAGATATCCCTGACATCATCGGTCGTAGTCTCGAAGTGGCTGGTGGCGTCGTAGCTCTTGGAGATGAAGATGTTGTCGTTGACGCCGCTCTCGAGGGGTTCGTAGAGCGGGATTGGTGGACCCTGGTTGGTTGACATGTCAATGTATGGTTCTCCGGACAGGAGAGAATGGAGGAGAGGGAGAGGAATATGATTGGGTTTGGGAAGAGGAAATACTGACCATGAACTTCTCCTCGATCTTGCCGAGACGCTCGAAACCGGGGGCGAGCTCGAGGTGGTGGTTGGCGTTTGTCTCGGCGATGGTGGAGACGATGGCGATGTAGTATCCCTTGGGGCAGACGCTGTGGGCGCTTGAGACGACTGCGATGTAGATATCTGACCTCATTAGCACGAATCACTCTTTCTCAAGTGGCGAAAACGTACCATTCTTGCGTCCAACTTGCGATTGAGGAATGATCAACTGGCATGAATCGCTGTTGTCTGTTCCAGCGAGAGGATGGTTCAAGATACAGATAGCCTTCAAGACATGACCTGTAACCTGAACCTTGCCAGGGAAGTAAGAAGGATCAGCGAGGATCTTCTTCGCCTTGGTCTCGAATTTCATGGGCTCCTCTCCACCGCGGTCTTGCATCGTAGCCTTGATGCCAACAGCCTTGTTACCATCATAGATAACTTCGTCGATGTTGGTGTTGAGCATGTATGTTCCTCCATAGATGGCGGACAGACGAGCGAATCCTTGAGGCAGCTCGCCGAGACCGTAGAGTGGGTAGATGTAAGGGGATTTGCCGTAGCGGGAGACTGAGTTTCCATACAGGCGGATTCGCTCAATGGCTTCTGGGGCGCGGCCCTTCTCGTTCAGGTAGGCGTCGGTTTGGTAGAGTGCCATGGCGTGGCCGATGAAGTCTCGGGTTCCTGTCTCGAGGCCGAACTTGTCGTAGACATCCTTCATTGTGCAGGTGTTGATGTTGAGACCTTTGTCTGTCAGCCCTATTTCCCCTTACCTAGGATCCCAACAATACCTTTGTGACTAGCAGAATCCGACTCCTTGAATGTGCCGATCCACTCGATAAAGCTCTTCATCCGTCTCTTCTCAAACAGACCCATCAACGAAGACCGGAGTGCTTCACCAGCATCTGAGGGGACCTTCGCAACAGCCGCCTTGGCTCCAGAGTATTGTTGCACATAGCTTCCTGCCACCTGTCTGAACTCAAGATATCTGGTAACGTCGGTGGAGACGAGGATATTGGTCAACTCTCCGCTGGACATAAGGAGCTTGGGTACGAGGTCGATGTTCCAGTCGTTGACGCGGCCGTACTTCTTCCATGGTTCCTCCCCTTTGTTATAGTTGCCGTATTTCTTGAAGAGCTGGCAGATGTCAGGATATGTTCGCAGATTCGAGAATGATACTTACAGTCTCGATGTTGACTGAAGCAGCCTCACTTCTATTGTCAGCGAAACATAGAAAGTTGGGGGTCCTCGAACTTACCCTCCATAGTGGTCGTTTCGGTCAATATGCAGGACCTTCTTGCCCTTAACACTCAACACACTGTGCAGCTTATTAGCTTCCGATTCGAGAGAGCTTCGTTATTCAAAGGGCTTACCCAGAGAGCACACATTCTGTCAAACCTGTGCGTTGTGAATTAGCTTGAATCCCCTCATATCGTGGCTCTCTCTGCTTTGCCCCTCCATGCGGGGTCGAGTCCTACCTGTTCCCAGAACAACGACATCATACTCGGGGGCAATCTCATCCATGGCGATAGCTGATTGAAGGGCGGGGACGATAGTAGGAAAGGAGAAGAGAACAGCTGGAAAGGCAAGCTGCAAATGATCGGTGAACACAGCTTGAGGCTTTCTGCTTCGAGACTGGGACGTTGGGTCAGGTCCTGGTCGATTGGATTGAAGGGTCGATGCTCATTGGTCTCGCCTAAGGACCCATCTGGAACTGGTTACCGCCTATTTCCTTTGTGTCAGAATGTGAACGATGTTATGCTATGCTACCGGGGCAATTTCTATTCATTCGCAATAATGTCAATGTTGTTGATTGAGGTGATCCTGGTGATCATGACGGTATTTGTATTGGTACAGGTTTCTTTACATCTATCTGTTTGTAGCTTCCGCTGTAACTGCCGCCGTAATGCTCCTCGCGACTCTATGCAACCAAAAATCATACAGCTTTTGGGTATCCACTTATTGTACAAGTCACTCTCCAAACCATCTCTATGCAATTGGTGAAGTCTTCTGCTCAGTCTTGGCTCCTGTGTCCAGGGAAATCTCCGGCTTAACCTCCGCATCAACTTCCTCCTCGAATTCCATAGGATTGTATACTGGTCCCTCTCCAGAAAGGTCGATTTCAGGATCCTCCTGTGCGAGGAGTTCCGCTTCCTGCCAGGAGTAATATCGCTCCGTGAGGACTTGCTTGATAGCTTTCTGTGTCATTCTCACCTGAACCCAATTAGCTCTTTCCAAAATATTCTCAATTGCCACATCCAGCCAAAGCATGCCTATAAGGTGAAGAGGATATACTCACAACTCTATCCCTCCTCTTCGACTCATCCTCTCCATATCCCGCCTCCAAAGCCTTCCTCTCATACGCCTCTGTCACAATGCGATTCCTCTCCTTCGCGCAAACCCACCACAGCGCATGTAAATCCTCCCAGCTCTTCCCCCTCAGCTCTTCCGTTGTCCATGACCGCCCGTGCTCTGCGTCCTCCTCAGGCGTGTTCATCGGCTTGTCCTTGCTGTGGAAGAACTGCCAGAGGCCGTGGTCTGGGTCCACGGCTACCTTGGTGCGCTTCGTGGCATCGAGGACAGGTTTTGGGAGCTCTGTTTTCGAGACTGAGAGAGGTTGGCGCAGGCCGGTGCGGCGCACTGTAGAGACACCACGTTCGCGATTCATGTCTCGCGGGTAGGGTGTTGATGATGTACTGGAGAAGGAGGAGGTTTGTTGTTGGATAGGGGCGGAGAGGGATGGGAGGAGGAAAGTCGGTGGGAAATGTATAGCCCTATGGGATCTTGTGAGTGCCCTCATACTGGGACGTATAGCTGATGATGTCGACATTGCGAGATGGTGGGCAATTGCTGCCTTCGTTGCCAGCTCTCGGACAGCTTCAAGAGTCTCGAAATATTTCGATGATGGATGCGGAAAGGTCGATTTGCTACGGATGTCGAGATTTGCCACTTGTGCAGTACTCAGAGTGAACTTGATTAGCTCAGTAATGTTCGACGTTGATTCCATCGTCTATTCAAATAAACCTGAATAATTTTTACCGGAAGCTGTCTAATCTTGAGCACTTACTGTCCCAAAGAATGAAAAAAATAAAAAGCACAGGTACGAAGTGCCTCCCTGGAGCTGACACTTTAGAATTGGCAAATCGGGAAAACAACACAATAGCGCAGAGAACAAATAGAGTTTTCCTATGGACCAAGTCCAACAGAAAAAGCTTTAAAAACCCTAAGGAAATTATAAGCAGTTCAGATCAGAGTCCTAGCAAAAGTCCCCCATCAACTCCTAGTAGCCAGCAGATGTCAGCAGTTGGAATTGACTTTCAGACGTCGTCAAGCCGGAGAAATGAATAACAAATCAAAGATCTGATTGGCACACTTCTATCATCCATTTAAGATGGAAATCCTCCGAAAACTGCAGTGCCTCAAGCAACGAAGCTATTAATTACCTGACCTGGACTTGGCGGCAGAAGTATGCGATGTTATGGTTGAAGGGACCGATTGTTACCCTTCCCTGGAGAGCTAATAAGCGAGCCAGATCTTCAAATGTTGACTTTTCAAGTTGCGAAGCCTGGTTGCGGATATAGACATGCAGCTACAGCCAGCCAGTCATATACGATACCAAACGTGTGTATTCAAGGAGATTGAATGATGATTGAGGCCATCAAACCAGACGCTGCTATCTGTACACGTTTTCCTACCACCTCCTGTGTCTGAAGTTGTCTCTCCAACCACAATGAACTGCAACTATCGCAGTATCGGCCCTTTGCAAGCTAGGTATGAAGTTTGATATCAATATCATAATGCGTTCTTCACATGCCTACTTCAAACTCTATCATTTCTTTCAAATTTGTCTGCCACTCACAAGCAAAGTGGCTATCTTATCATATCGTTTCAAGCTCATCCATCTGCATGTAAGTATGCAATATGAGTTGTCCTTAGAGCTACCCGTTCTTACCCGTCCTCGATCGAAGATCGAAACTTCATCTCTAATCCTCAAAGTCTAGTAAACACAATTTTCTCAACTATTCGCAAACTCTATCCAATCCGCACTCCCTTCACCGCCCATGCTGTCGTACCACTTTCCAGAAGAAATCCTTATCGCTCGCACGTGTAAGATCGATCGGTATATACCAGGTATGCATTTCATCATCCACTTACAAGTAAACTTAAGAAAATGATCAATTCCATAAATCCTGACGTTGATGTTGATCAGCAAGTGAATGGAGCTGCCGGGCCGGGCCTCAGACGTTGAAGTCGCAGATGCTGGGAAGCACTGATAGAACGAAGAGCGTCCTATGGTCGGTCGCACGAGAAACGCCTATCTCTCTATCTCTCCCTCTGCATGTGCATAATCCTCAAACAAGCCAGCAAGGCTTCGCTATCGCGGTATATGTATCTCTGCTGCAGCATCGTTGGAGGTGCATCTCGGACCTTCATATGCGAATGGAGGCTTGTAGACAATTTCGGACTTGCAGATGGGAGGGCTCGGAGGAGAGCCGGACCGTTGGATCTTGGTCTTAAGCGACAACAAGGTGGTGGAAAGGTGTCCGTACGACAGGTAGGACGAAATTTATTAAGTGGCCTGATTTTGTGGCACTGTTGTCTGCCTATCGACATGTGAACCTGCAATCGATGATCCGGAAATCAAGAATGTTAGACGATAAGAGGCGTGTTGGTATCAATCCTCACCGCCACGCACGCTTGTTGTCTCTGATGGGAGGAAGACGGTTGGGAGGGAGAATGAAGCTTGGTTCGGTATGCAGCCCGTGCATAAGACATTTATCCTTGCCTGCATCCGCGCAAGCGATTTCGGCTGATCTGATCCCTGCTCCGATCAGAAAGATTTTGACTTTCGAGCGAGTTGTTCAAACCTTCTCATCACCTCTTCATGCCCTTCCTTGTTCATGATCGGACGATGGGCCAAAGGATAGCGGTATGAACATCATTCGCAACGGGGAACAACTCAGCGGTGGGTAAGGGCAATATGTTCCTTCTTCCACACGTCTCGTGGTGTCCTTGACTCGTATTTGTTGCTTTTCTCTCACGTAACAGGTTGTCAAGAGATCGGCTGGTCTTGCTGGTGCTTCTTCTAGACAACTGATGAGCCAGCAAAGCCTGACCGTCCCCGACTCTACTCTCGGTGCATTCTGGCCCGCGGTCCTCCTCTCCCGTCACACCGCAGAGTTTTGGTTGCCATGCAATCGGCAGACCAATTCAGCCAATATCCTAGCCAATGAGCATGCCTCTCTGCTATCGTAGCTCCAGGTCCCGGAATGCATATTGGCTGCTTCTACATGCAGATCCAGAATCCAAGTCTGCGAATGGAAATTACTCTTTGCGCTCGCTTCTCTGCATCCGCCGCTTGCATGCATGGTGGGGCACCTAGACATACCGGGGAGAGGCTGGATGTAAAACATTCTCACGGGGAAAATAGGACGGGAGGCGAAAGATAGACACAACAAGCGTCTGCGCAAGGACATGCAACACATGCATCTGTCAAATTGCCAACAAATCCGAGCGAGTCAACAGAGCTATACGTCGGTACTGGCGAAAGGCAAGGCAAGGCCCAGGTTTGTTTCCGTTTCTTTGGTTCCGAGGTCAGGTCGAGGGACCACACCAAGGGCACAATCACTTAGTCTGGCCCACCCATAACCTCCACCATCTTCTACCTATAATTCCACCACCCCTCCTTCAACGACTTCCTCCCACCTCCTTCTCCTGTCCTTCTCTACTACAGTCTTTACACAAGTCAATTCTTCCTCTCGCACATCTCAATTTCCTTCCTCGCGATCCCTTTCTCTTTCACCCGTTCAGAAAGAGAGGGAAGAGTCGAATTGAGCCTACCTCTGCTGCGCTCGCCAATCCTCTTGCCACAGAGTCTCAATCCGCGACTTGCGAAGCCGTAAGATCAAAGCCAGGAAACATAGCAATGACCCTAACAAAACAGAGATCGAGATCGAATCGAGATCGCGACCCCGAGAAGTTTCCAACCACACAGCTCTTTCTACTTGGTACGTCTTGTCCTCCCGGCGATGTCATTCCAGATGGGCGACATCGCAAAGCATATGCAATGCTGTACAACTCCTAAACAGAAGAGAGGCACGAGCTGACATGTGCGCCTCTTCTAGCCATTGTGCGACTCGCGGAACCCATTGCTCTTACGTCCATCTTCCCCTACGCGTGGCCACTCGTCAAGAAATTCCATGTCGGCGACGAAAATGACGCTTCTTTCTACGCGGGTCTCCTCATCTCCGCCTTTGCTTTGGCGGAGTCCATGACGGGCATGTGGTGGGGTTCTCTGAGCGATAGAGTAGGACGAAAGCCTGTGCTACTGGCCGGCTGTGCTGGTACAATGCTGTCTATGATCATTGTGGGGATGTCATCGAACATCTGGATCGCGCTGGCTGGTAGAGCGATCGGGGGCTTCTTGAATGGCAACATTGGCGTTATTCAGACTATGGTCGCAGAGCTGGTTACCAAGCCCGAACACGAACCAAGGGCATACTGTGTTATGCCTTTCGTCTGGTCGATTGGAACGATCATCGGTCCTGCGCTGGGTGGCACATTTGCAGATCCCGCGGTTGGGTTTCCAAACACTTTCTCCAAGGATGGGCTCTTTGGACGATTCCCATACCTGCTGCCAAATTTGCTCTGCTCCAGTTTACTGCTTGTCAGTATTCTGGCAGGCTATTTTCTCCTGGAAGAAACACACCCAGACATGCAACCACGAGTCAATCTCCCAGATTCGACCTATGTCTCAGACGAAACCCCTCTCATCGCCACCGCAGACGCAATCAAGACTCCAGCTGTCGATCTACGAGCAGATACATATGGCACATTCGAAGGCAGCGACGACAGCAAATGGCGCCGCGCAACCAACAAAACTCGCTCCAGTCCTCAAATCTTCACCAAAAGAGTGATCGCACTCATCATCGCCCTCGGGATCTTCACCTACCACTCCATGACCTACGACCACCTCCTCCCCATCTTCCTTGAAGACACCCGCGGCGAGCTGACCATCTCGGCCCTCTCCAACACGCACCTGACCAACCCATTCTTCATCCCCGGCGGTCTAGGTCTCACAGTACAAAAAGTCGGCGTCATAATGTCCATCAACGGCATCATCGCGCTCTTCGTCCAAGCCGTCGTCTTCCCCCTCGCCGCCGAAGCCCTTGGCATCCACAAACTCTTCATCACGGTCTCAATCCTGCATCCAGTCTCCTACCTCATCATGCCCTATCTCATCTACCTCCCGGAATCCTGGCTCATGGTGGGAATATACACATGTCTTACGGTCCGAAATCTACTCTCCATCCTCGCTTACCCGGTCCTCTTGATCCTTATCAAGGAAGCTACACCGTCGCCATGCGTCCTCGGTAAAATCAACGGACTTGCAGCGTCCGCAGGAGCGGCGTGTCGGACTGTTGCGCCGCCTATAGCGGGGTATCTGTATACGCTTGGCTCGCGGGTGGACTTCACGGGTCTGGCGTGGTATGGAAGTGCGTTTGTGGCGATCGTTGGTGCTATGCAATCTTTCACTGTCAAGAGGACGAAGCGGGATACGGAGGCAGAGGATTGGAAGCCTGAGCAGATTTCTGCTGTTGTTGCTGCGGGGCATTGAGAGAACGAGGACTGGATCGTGGATACGTTCGAGGATTTTTGAGATTTTTGGATACTGGATTCTGGGGTTTCAGATTCTCAGCGGCGGGTTTCTTTCCCTGCCAGTGTTATTTCTCCTTTGTCTATAGATGAGAAAGAGTCAGGGACAGACAGATCAGATGGGATGGAAAGGGATGGGTCACAAGGTATATGCATAGAGCGGCGTTTTGTTGGGTTTGGACGTGCTGGCGTTTCAGCGGGTGTTCCTTGATTTTCTTGGTGCTGTATATACATTTCGTGGCTTGGGAGCCTGAAATCCTTGTCATAATCAGGATCAAGGTCAGAAAGGCCCGGGAGCTTGGGATCGTCCTGGATGGACAGGCTTGGTAGATGCATATTTAGACGGGCAACTGGGATGGAAGGAAAACGGGAAGGACAGGAATGGATGGGAAAGAAGGAACAGGAAGGAATAATGTGGCGCTCTCTGTAGAAAGCAGAAGGAAAGAAATATAAGAACTATAATCAAAAAGAGTCATGTGCACACACTGCCATATGATGTGATGTCGTTAGTATAAGAATCTAGATAGCCGGACCTCGATGTGGGGGTTGCGCGGATCCAGTAGCTGAGGAGTGGGGGGTGGGGGTCTTCTTTTGTTTACCTTTAAGCTGGGCTGAGGCTGAATACGCTGCGTTGAAATCATACTGGTCAGAAGATGACTGAGACCGACAATTTAAACCTTATATATATGCTTTCCAATGGACGACACACCGGAAAGTTTTCTTGACAGAGACGCAGACAGGGCTTAGTCAAAGTACTGATATGGTACCTGAAAATCGGCTGATATTAACGCATTCCGCCGCTTAAAGTCCGAATATCATATAGCTCAAAGGAGATCATGACTTCATGGCGCGTGGCGATGAAACACTTTCAGGTCAAAACCGAAATTATATTGTAACTGAATTTTGACTTTTGAAATCGCTTCATTCTTGTATTTTACCTTCCTAATTTTCCCTCGCCTCCTGTTCTCATTCTGAAATGGTGTAATCGTGGGGCTTTCTAGGACCCTCTCTTGTTTTCTTTCTCGATGTTCGATTCAATTTCTTGCAATCTTCCGTTCCCTACAGACAGCTTCTGACTTGCATTCTCACGCAACCGAACACTCTCCTCCGTTTTCTTCAGACGGCAGAGGGGTGATTCGCTTCTTATATCGGAGTCAGTGTCCACACGACTTCAGAAAGGCATGGTGTATTTACCTCACAGTCCTTAACTCTTCCATCTGGACTTTTTTGATTTCTTACTTTCGGGGCACTCCACAACTTTTGAACCATTTAGTACCTGGCCGACACCTTGAACGCCACAATTGGTGTACGAAGCCGGCCGTAACGAGGCCAGTCCCTCGGCAGTGCCCTCGTGCCCATTCGTGACACTTGGCATTGCGGCGTTAGGCGAAGGAATCCCATTGTTGACGATACCACAATTGTTCCAGGTGTCTGTTGCTCCTTGGTACGGGCCAGAGTTACGTGTTTCGCTTTGGTTCTGAGACTGGTTTTGGTTCTGAGTTTGTGTAGAGGGATAACGCATCCCAGGTGTAGATTTAGGGAAACAGCCTACCTGGCTGTCATGGCGTTCATGATCGTTTGAGCAGCCTGCCTGGTAAACTGGCTGTTGTGTACGGATAAGAGATTGCTGTTGTTGATCTTGATGTTGATCTTGTGGTTTACTCGTCCATGGGTAGTTATGCGGTACTTGCTCGGTGTCCGCCGGTTCTTCGACTTCATAGTGGTCTTTACCTGCATGTTGGTGTGAGGGCAAAATTACCATTCACCCCAGAAAGACCTTACGTACCAGCAGCTGAGAAACCTTGTTGATGGCTAGGTCCATATCCTTGACCGTCGGCGTCTGCCACTGGGGCAGTTACGTACTGCTGCTACCATGGTGAGTAAAAATGCCATAATATTGTTTCTGGAGAACTGACTTGAGAAGAATCCTGGTTCATGGTCGGAATTGCTGTGCCTCGGGTGTACACCTGGATGTTTTTCCTGATCAGACAAGTGAGGTCTCCCTGGATCGAAGACAACGTTGCTGAGTTTGAAATTGTGAGGCAAATTACAAGCGATGTTTTCTCTTGCTCTAGTCGTTTGAGGCTTGAAACGATATCACTCTCTTTTCCGCCTTTGGCAGCGTTAAATATTCGGCGAGCAAGATTCCCTTGTGTGTATTCTCGTAGAGTACAGCTCAGAAGTGATTCCAGATATTCTGCTTCAGTAATGGCAGACTCAAGTTGCTGCTTCACGATGGAGCTCTGCAGCTCGGTGTTATACTGAATGAGCAGCGTCGTGTCCTGAAGCTGTTTAATCTGGACCAGGTATTTTTGCAGGTCGGCAGCTCCGTTCAAGCGCGTACATATCTCTGTCAGCGACGCACTGATTTTGAAAGAAAACTGCGTCAATTGGGCCGCGCTGGCAATGATGCCCAGAATCTCCGCCATGGGTCTTGTCTTTTGGTGTGGCCAGGCTGGAATATAATTTGCCAAAAGGTTCTCAAGGACGATACGAAATGCCACAGTCCGCGGTATGTGGCAGTTTCTTTGAAAGCGCCCTAGGATGAAGATTGATGCTTTGATCATCGAGTTCTTCCATGTTATGCACCTTTCAACACAGTAGGACGATTCGATGCCACGTCGCTCAGTGTGTTACCACGAAGATCGTGAAGGCTGCACAATAATACCAATGTACGAACGGCGCACGTAAATACCCGGGATTCTTCAAGATTTCGTCGCCCGGCTCCAGTGCTTCCACGAGCCAGCCTTGTGCTTCCCGAATGCTGGTAAGCCATCAAGATTATCTCGGATGTCTTCAATAAGGCTGCAGATGGGGGCTGATTTCCCCAGACGCATATTGCCCGACTGCTGCGCCTTCAGCGCCAGCCTTCCTTGTTTATCTGGCAAATCATCTGAAGACACATCGCACTCGAGAGTCGCTGAGCTGCTTCGATGTTGTACAGTGTACATGCGCATTCGTGAGATCTAACATGGTTGGGCTGGTTCAATGATGCCTGACTGCTCGCAATTTTGCCACTTCAACCCGAGTGACGAATGTGTTATGCAGGATAGCCATGCGCATGCTAAAGTCGTGAGGCTCTGCTCTCGGCCGTCGGCACAGCATTCTTGAATATACAAAGAGCCTGTTGGTCTCATCTACATGAAATTTGTTCCGCAGAGGGCTCATTAAGGACGACAAGACAACATTATCTGCAGACTTGGGCCTTCCGATATTTACCTCGAAATACGTACGCAACCGTGATCGCTACCAGCTAAGTCTTGATTGAAGGTAAGCCAGCCAATCTTGTCTCTCTTCATTGGTATTGCTGAATGCTCGATAGGCTGACAGCGGGCAAGATGCCATTTCAATGCACCCAAGAGAGTTGCCGTCATACACAAACCGATGAATGTGCATGTAAACAAAAACTTTGCGTGAGAATATCAATTTCTTGTATTACTTGATCTCGATGCTTACTCTTCACTCTCGTTTAGTGCAAATGCAATCAGAATTCCTTAAGATACGTCACGCCTAGTGACAGTTCTAGCTTGGATTCTATATCATCCACAACTACTACCATCGAATCGACTGCTTCGGAGTCGCAACGTCCTTCAGATTCCTCTACAGGTCGTTGATCAAATCATCTGGTCAGAGTTGTCATGTATCATGTTTCTCGCTTCTCAGTATCCTCGACTTAGCAGTGACAGAATTCCTGACTGTTTGGTCTGTGGAAGGTGGATATCTCGCTTACTACGAGATCATTCGCAACTTCTTACTTCGTCTTTGGGAAAATGTAAAACTTCGATGATATCTTCAAGAAGTACAGGACCTGTTGCACATCGTTTAATTGGCTAATAATACATTGTAAGAAGGTTCTACTCACAGCTGACTGTTTCAAACCTTCTGCATATGAATTGAACGTAAAAAGGCGCGCTGTCTCGAGCGACTCTGGTGCATGGCTCTAGATCCCTTTTTCAAGCGTGAGTTATGGGCACGTGCTCAGTGCCTGACTGTCGATCAGAGTATACCCTGCTAAGCGAAGGCAGATGGCGGAGAAAAGGAAGACCCTGCTGCCACTGTCCATCCAAACATTAGACGCTTAGCGATACAAGTACGAACATTGTAGCGGATGTCAGCAATCAAGGACTACAGAAATTGAGTGACAATCTGCGCGTATAGTGAACCAGCGTCCAGTCTCGATCCTCGCGTTTGTTTACCATAGTGCCTATGACGATTTCGGCCATACCGTTATCATCATTCGCGTGACGATCCCAGGTAACTAATTCCTTCGTAAGGGCTACCGTCTTTCGATCGTCTTTTCCTCTGAGGAGTTCAAGCCCACTGACTACCCGTCTGAGGAGTTCGTGGGCCTCCCCTTTCGTCTTCGGGCTGCTGTACAGCCTGTATGCGATCTTTTTCCACAGTCTCAGCGTGTGGGCGTTATCGCGCCCGAATGTAGTCTCTATGAAATTACGCATACCACTGCGAATTTGAAAAGCAATGAATTCATTCTGCTTCTTACCACCCCACTGATGTTTGATTCCGGATTGAACAGACTCTGACAGAATTGCGCCGATTTGCCGATAGCGGTCTGGAACGTCTCGCTGAAGTCTGACGACGAGTATGGCCACGCGATCCAAGTCTCCAAGCTGATCAAAGATGTCTGCTAGATCTAACATCGCTAGCAGAGCAGCTGGATGAAAAGTAGCGGAATCCTCCTCAAGCAGTGAGTAGAGTGGTGGATCGAGCGGTGGGTAGTCAAACCACCGGTACACATTCTCGATTTGTAATTCCAGCTGTTCCTCCAAGAAGTCGGGCCTGTTCTTCCTACCCAGCTTCCCCAAAGCAACAATCAATTTTCTCTCGGCCTTGAAGGCTTGTAGGTCGAAGCTGATGGATGTCTCCTGACACTTCTTCCGGTCTTGATACACGGCTCTTTTCAGTGACAACCCTTCTAATCGTTGTTCATGATCGTTGGTTTTGATCAGTAAGGAGCCCAGCTGATCCATTGCTTCAAGAAGCTCATGACGGGTTTGTTTCTTCGGTAGCTGTCTCAAACGATCCACTACATCCCGCTGGAGATGTAAAGCTTCTTGAAGCCCGATAGCATCTGACTTGACCCCACTCACCACGAGGCGCATTTCCGCGTTCAGCATCTCAGGACTGTTGATACCGGAATAGTCCCTGACTAGTCGCACTGTATCTTCGAGTAGTGTATGCGCTTCTTTGGAATTCTGCTCGCCTCCCAGATCTTGAAGCATATTCGCAAGTCTCGTCCTTGCTTGGATGGTTTCGGTATGCCTATCTCCCCAATTTGCATGCCAACGTTCAAGAACATCCCTCTGTAGCTGAATAGCCTTCAGAAATTGTCCGGCATTGGCAAGACTTTCCGCGTAGTCGCCTTCAAGGCGGAGAATGTCGATGTGCTTTTCTTGACAAATGTTACTGAACTTCTTCAGGTGAATGGCTCGATTACATGCTTCTTGCCGGTACTTCAAAGTATCTGGTCGAACTCCTAAACTGTGGAGCGTGCTTGCAAGCTTTCTCCATGCATTGATTGTTCCGATCTCGTCTCTGCCGTAAAGCGTGGACCGAGTTCTAAACACCTCTCGGCGGAGCCTATACGCGTCTATGAATTCTCCAGACCTCTGATGATATCCAGCAAGGTTGGCTTTGATGACTAATACTTCCTTGATGTTATGACTGATGCTTGAGGAAGCAATAGCAGACAGAAGCTCAAGCGATATGCTTTTGGCATCATCAACGAGGCCTATGTCGCTTTTGCTGGCTGCGAGATCAGTCCTAGCTCGCACATTCAGCACGCTCAACACTGATGAGCTGTTCAAGACCGGAAGTCTCTGTACAACCATCTGCCTCAAATTCAGTGCATCTTTGAATTTGCCGCTTTCGGAGAGGGCCGAAGCAAATCGCAATGCAATCTCAAGGCAATGTTCGTTGTCGTTTTTCATAAGACACAGAGTTGCTACAGCGTCGTGTCCTTTAGCACTTATGTCCTCTAGAAGCTCAGTAATATGAGGTACTGCAGCACGTCGATTGGCATAATGGCACACATCTTCCCCTGGCGTGAGTGCATCGGCCAAGGTACCTACAGTTTTGATCCATGCCTCGGATTCTGTGCGATCAGTAGACTCATTGCTGAATCGGATGGATCGCATGTATCGCCTGAGAAGAGAATGGATCGAGCATTCGAAGCTACTCTCATAGGGTTCGTAATCGATAAGACTGTTGGACTTGAGAAGAGCGAGGACTTTGTGGATCGGGTGCTTTGTCCAATCTACGGAACGGCTTCTGGTGAAGATTGCGAAATGCGTATCCAAAACGGACTGGGGAAGAACACATGACGATGGATACTTCTTCCGAAAGTTCTCGTGGGCACACTGGAGCAGATCGCTTGGAACATGACCCAGCTCCGAAAGCAGGTTCAGAATGTCGAAGAAATCCTCTTTTAGGACGTTATGCTTCTCGGAACGTCGCATAAGATCCTCTATTGAACGCTCGAAAACGAACCAGACAACTTCAAATTCGCTTTCTGGCCACTTTCCGCGAGAGGACTGGAAGTCCTGCAAAAAGTTGGCTATTATACGATCCATCGGCAGCGTGTCTTGCCTCCGAATGAAGCAGCAGGCGGCAGAAATTGCGATAGGTAAATTACCCAATGTTTGCGCGAGTTGCACTGCTCTGCCCCTGGTGATAGGACTGCGGGAGGGAATAGACTTGTTGACAAGCTCGACAGCTTCATCGTCCGTCATTTTGTTCATGACGACCAATGAAAACGATTCCGTGTCAAACCCACGATTCTGTGTGGTCATGAGAACAGTCCCTTCGAAATGAGATGGCAGATAGTTGAAAGGGTCCTCGTCAACGACCCCATCGAAGATCAGCAGCCACTTGTGATTGTTGTTGAGCCAATCTCTGAATCGCTGTACGATGTATGATGGATTGCCATCTATCTCGCCCAATGTCTCTGGGTAAAAGCGTAACTCTCTCAGAATTGCTCGATATTTCTCGATTATAGTCTCTCGAGTTTTCGCGGTGATAATCCAGGCGCGGGTAAATCTAGGTTTGCTGTCAGTTGATCTGTCAACCATATGCGAAATATCTGGCACGTGATTGAAGATGGAAGCTCTGCTTTACCTCTTCCTATTGCAGGTAGCAAACCTCATTGCCAGTTGCGTTTTCCCCACCCCTGGCATGCCTTGTATGCACAGAATTTTAGCCTTGGGCTTGTTTTTCCGCGTCTCAGAATATCTAGCTTCGAGGTCCTTCAATGCTCCTCTATCGACATATGGATGTGACAGCGTCAATGGGCCAAAGTCATATGTGCGCTGAGGCCTTGCTGATATGTGTAAGTAAGCAGTTACCTCTCTGATTTCAAGCTATTCAGACTTCTTACTCACCAATCATCCCTTCAAGGAGCGCCTGTGGAATGAAAGAAAAATACAGATGGAAATGGTTCTGCGAGATATTATGGCCGTTATGCACATGGCCATGTTTCACTCCTGATTTATTCCATTTCCCCGAAGCCGCAGGGAGTGAAACCTCAGAACCCATTTGTGAAATGCAGTGATGAAGGAAAGAGACATTTGTGATGTGTCGAGAAGAGAGTACCGGGAACGCATGATGATAAGTCTGTATATATCATTATGTCTGGTTTCGGAAATTGGAAACACTCAAATCTCTCAAATGTCGAGATCTAGGTTGCTTTTTTTAATTGGTGGCGTCGTCAGCAAGCCGTGTTTACTCCCAAAAACAATAGATGTTTCGGAGGGAGATATACGAGAGATCCTTGGCTGCCATCGACGCACTCACATACTGAAAGTTTATTAGCTTCAAGAGCACTTCAGGTACCAAATTCGGACTCACGTTGCATTGAAGGAGCCATTTCCAGGGGCTAAACCCAAAAATCTGTACCAATTCCCAAAACATGCCGGAGGCTGACATCGAAATAGTACTAGAGGTCAAATGCCGTGTCGCCCATAACTGTAAGGTAGAACTACAGCAATCTTCAGACTTTCGCAGCTGTAGTGCCAGTGCAAGATTCCAGTGCTAAGAAATTCATATCAGCACGAAAAGTTGGAGAAAGCTCAATGGGAAGACGTTTTGACGTTACCACGAGGTAAGACAAACCAGCAGCCGTTTGTCCGCTCTCATGATCCACCATCCTGTGATCGACAGGGATCAGGGATCTCTTTCCAGCCAGCATAGTCAGCCACACTTGAAAATTCAACGACATCCTATCTCACAACACTGCAAGCGTCCCAAAGCACACCGACTTCACGTTATGAGACCACGCGGCTCGCATTCGAGATCCTCGTACCTCCTCGTCTATTTCAACCACTAAAGTCGCCGCGACAAAAATGTCCTTCTTCCAGTACCTCTCCCTCCATCTCCCCTTCTCTCTCACTCCTCTCCAACTCATTCTGAACACCCAACTAACCCCCTCTCATAGAACCTTCCTCAACCTCACACCCCGCACGCGCCTCCTCGTCGGCACATCCTTCCTCGCCTGGGGCACCCTCGGCCTCTACCTAACGGACCGCGCGGAATCCACCCTCGGCTTCGAAGCTACGGAGCAGGATCGTGAAGCGTTGAAGAGTACGTTGCCGAGGATAACAGTTGTTGAGAGGGAGGGGGAGAGGGAGGAGAGATGATGTGAGCGGAGGCTTTCAGGCTTTCTCAAGAAGTTATAGCAATTTATATGTCGGTTGGATTTTCGGGTGTTGGATGGGGAGGGAAGAGGCATCAAATCAAGATCTACGTGCATGTGGAGATACAGTATAAGCTGATCTGACCTGACCTGATGGATGAACCAGGAGGAAGAAAGGGGATTTGTAGTATCGCTGCTTCGTGGAATGGGAGCAGAATGAGCGAGTGGAGGGATGAGGGTGATACATCTGATGGAGGGAGAGCATGGGGTGGATGAATTGGGTGGGTAGGATGGCAGTGGCTACAGTTCTAGCACTGGAAGGAGTACCTGTGATGTCCATTGGTTCGTTGGTCTGTGGGTCTGAGATGGATGAGGTTGGAAATGATTGATATTTCGTCCTCTTCCTCGATTAGGGAAGCATAGGTGCTTACAAAGAGAAGCTCCGCCTTGGAGATACGGACTGTATGTGTTGATGTCCGTGAAGATCGTAGCTGGGCCCGCTGGCGTGCGGGCACATTCACATACAAACAGATAGTCTGACAGTGTGGCTAGTGGAGCTGGAGAGTGGATAATCTATGGCACGATAGATACTGATTCAAAACGCAGACACCTTCAAGCTGTATCAATGAGACATAAATTCTTAAAGAGCAACAACAATATATTTGGGTTTTCTACGACTATTTACACAGCAACGCCGGTTCTAGTCTAAGCTATGCACATCTTTAACAGACTCCAACAACAAGAAAGCAGAAGAGCCACCCACCACCAAGCAAGCAATGCATAAGCAATGTGAAAATGATCAGCCAGTCCGAAAATCGACCAGTAAGCAGCTCTCTTCTCAATAACAAATCAACGATTTATTTGAATGCCCTCACAACAACAGCAACAAGCCTTCCATGCGTGCAACCAAGCCAAAGTAAGAAAATAACACAAGCAACCCCATCAGCAAGCCACCAACCAGTCTATATGCAGCGCCATCAACCCTTTTCGTTGTAATAGTCCGGGCCGAAAGTTTCATCAAACCAGCAAGTCTAAAGCCTGCCTTATTTGTTCGCCACCGATGCAAAAAATGGAAAAAACGTATTTAGCAAACTTTTGTCGCCAGTCGAAGATATGCACCATGCCTGTGTGGATGCAGTGATGACATCGAGTCGAAATAATGCAGAAACTCCCAATGCAATGCAGCCCCGTTCGAGGCGAAAACCGTCTATAATGCCCATGCCCCCAATTTCTATCCCATGTTCGTTTGTACACCAGGCACTGGAGAATCGATCTGTCGGTTGATTGGCTTGAAGAGCTGAGCCATGTCGAGCGTCAGATTGGAGACACCGTAATCCTTGTCGATATCGCTGACAGATCCAAGTTCCTCGCCACGCTTAGCACTATCTGTTTGTACCCAGTTCTTGACCGACTTCAATAAGTTCATGACTTGGCCAAAACGTTGATCAGGAGCCATCTGGAAATCGAGACTGCGACCACTCTGTAGAAGGTACTTGGCGAGCCAATAGAAGTGCACAGCATCCCGACAGAATCCAAATCGGCGATAGCTTGAAGATGATGGGGGATATTGAGTAGACATATCTTCGTCCCAGGCTTTCTTCCACTTATCGAATGCGTTATTGATAGACTTGATTGACGATGCCAACTGGCCTGCAGAATCGACTGGAGTCACTCTGCCGCTAGTATTCGCACTGTGGGGACCGCTTCCTGTAGGATCATTTCTTCCCCAATCATGAGAGACTGGTGTAGTTGTGCCACTAGTGGGGAATGCCAAGGCATTGGGACCAGCTTCCTGCAATGCCAACTGTCTCTGAGCACTCCACAACTGAATGTGCAGCGCATGAATGAGAATAAACTTGGAGTAAAGATTCGTTGTTCCAGGCTGGAGCCAGTCACCGTGCATAAGCGTCTTCATAGCGACAGGAAGTTCTGGTTGTTTTGGACGACGACTGCCCTCTGAATTCTTGGTTCGGGCAGCTGCAGGCCCATGGAGACCGAGTGCTTCGGCACATTCAGAAGAGGATGTGGCATCCCAGGCGGCGTCGTCTGCTGGAAGAGGAAGTCGAATCTCATCTCTCTCGAATTTTGGTGATGCATTGAAGAAAATAACCATGGCGCAATCCAAGAGATAGATAGCAAACATCAATCTAGAACGTTTCTCCTGCTCGACCCAAGCGCTCCAATCGAAGCTAGCAGCGCTGAAATTCTCAACAGTAACATTTGGTTGATGAAGCACGCTAAAAGGAGAAATGGTCATTGGCTTTGTCAATCCGGCGCGTCTTGCAATCTCGACTGTGAGGTGGAACTCTCTGCGAGCCTTCTCTCTCTGGATGGGAGTACCATGCCAGCAGGACATGATCTGCATCATGAAAATAGCAGTGATCTGTTCCAATTCTGACTTGCTTGAACCAATGGTCTCTCCTCCAAAGCCAGAATCGCCAGTCTGCTCTCGCGACACAATGGAAAAGACCTGAGAATTTCGCTCAATAGCAGTTTTAGAAAGCTCCATCATTTCACGAGCTTGGGAAGCTGATACGCGGTCCGAGTAGACGGCACCAATACAGATCATAGCCAAGAGTAGGCCATCAAAGGTATCGGCAACTCGACAAGTCGGCATATGGATGATCGGGAAATGACCTTGAAAGCTGGTGAACAAATCTAGGAAGTGCTTGATGTTCTGGGCAGAAAGATACTTTCGAATATCGTTGGATCGGCCGATAATTTGGTTGTTCGGGAAGCAGAAGAATATCAGTCGGTTTGAGATCTCTTCGAGCGGATCATTCTGTAGGTTCCAAGCAGGAAGAGGCGGTGTGTTGTTAGAGCCATGGGGATGGATACCAGGGTAGATAGCTGTGTACAAGCCGTTAGAATTGTTTAATGATGGTTCTGTCTTGAATTCGGTCTTAAATTCTGTTTTGATTGGGACCTGCGGGTTGGCGATGGTCGAATTATACGGCATATAGCCAGATTGAGGTTGCTGCTGGTGGAACATGTGTGACCAGTCTTGTCCGGCGGGTTGTGGCTGCGGTTGCATGGTGTTGTTGCTGTTGCCGTGAGAGGCATAATCATAGCCCTGATTGTATGAGTGACCGTTCTGTCCTTGATTCAAATTGAACGCGACTGAAGGATTCATACCAGAAGGCATGCTCGCTACGGGACCGGCATAGTTCTGCTGATCAAAACTAGCACGGTTCGAGCCTCCTGGGCTGGGCCCAGTCATGCGGTTCCCATCTCTTCCTCCAATGCCAGCGGCTCGTGCTCGTAGCTGTTCAGACTGCTCCTCGGTCATGTTGGAGCCGGCGTCGGGTACAGTACCGTCTGGGGAGATACCGAAAAGGTTAGGACCTAAAGATCCGCCGTTCATGCCATTGACACCCATGAGCTCGTTCTCGTTGGACATCTGGTTTGCGGTCTTGTGTGGGCCGGGGTGTGACTTCTTCAAGTGGGCTTGAGCGTGTGAAAGATGACTGGCACCTGTTGGGTTACCACGACGAATGGAGCATTTCTGGAAATGTCTCTTCAAAATATCACTTCTGGAGAAGGTATCGCGGCACAAAACACACATATATGGTCGGTCTCCAGTGTCTGCTCAAGATTAGAGCTTTTCTCACTACTAAGGGAACACGGTCAAACTTACGTCGGAGAAGATGACGCTTCAAATGCTTAGCATGAAGGTATGTCTTTGTGCAGTGAGGGCAGGGAAATTTTCCATCGGCGTCTTTGGCTGGAATCAACGCGTTCTTACCAGTGCCAGTCGCGGATACCGCGGGTCTACCTGGAGCACTTGGCAAGATACCTCTCCTACCTTGAGATCCAACTACGTGAGTAGGAGGCTCCATATCCTGCATCATTCCCATACTATTCTGGCCGTAGCCTTGCATCCCACCTTGCATGTGCTGAAGTCCATGTGGAGGCATGGGTCTCAGAGGTTGATTGGTGCGGTTTTGCAATGGAGCTGGAGCGATTGGCTGTGGGTGGGACATCGACATTGAAGACTGGGGCATCATGGATCCAGCGGTTCTGTATTGAGGGGGCTGCTGGTATGTGCTCGTAGGCATCATCTGATATTGTCGCTGCTGCTGCTGCTGTTGTTGTTGTTGTTGTTGTTGCTGCTGGTACTGACCTGCCATCTGTGGAAAGTTTCCCATATTATTTCCTGAAACGGGAGTACCAGGAGTTGCTGGGGTTCTTGGAGTGTGAGGCGCGCTGCCAGGATGCTGTTGAAGGTGAGCTGGCATGGTAGCGTGCTGAGTGGCCTGCAACGGAGGCAATGTTGCTGCGTGATGAATGTTGGATTGCTGCAGCTGGTGAGGCGCAATATTGGGCAGGTATGGAGAGTTGTTGTTGCTCATTCCATTGCCTGGATGGTATTGAGAGCCGTCCATATTGATGCAGATATTCAGAGGTGGGGGATTGTGTGGAGATGTGGATTATCTGGGTCCGTTGACTCTTTTATCCACTGTATTTTAAGCTCCTTCGTCACAAGAGTTGATCGCGTCGAGACTGTTAAAAATCTAGATGTAACCGTGGTCGAGTGTCGTGCAGTGCAGACGCGCTTGTAGGTATGAGGTTCGAGGGTGTTGAAGAGTTGATGCTTCGAGGATTTCGGCTCCGAAGAAGCTCAACAGTGGTTCTTTAGCGGATTGATGACGTTGATCTCGACGACGGACGGATGAAGAACGGCGCGTTGACGAGCGCGATGGATTGAAGAAAAGTTTGAGGCTCAAGTATGTTGATGTTGAAGTAAAGTGGAGCTGTCGAGGACTTTATCCATCCAAGGGCCCTGAGGGTTTGAGTGGGTGGTGGTGGAAGGTAAGGTGGGTGGGCAGCGGGATCAAGGCCTGCGCCTGGTGGAGACCTTTTTGACGACTTGAGGAAGCCGATCAGATGGAACGGGGACGGACGGCCCAGAGAAACACAGAAAGTCAGCCTCTTTGCGCGAACATGCCCACACTGCAGCGGATCTGTCTGGCTGGCTGCACAATTGAGATTTGGGGGCAGCGGAGGTTCGCAGACGCGTCGATAACGCAAACAATGGTCGAGTATGCAATTGGGGATATATTGTCTCCGCGTATGTCTTGTGTTTTTGCGGTCGGTGATGAAAAAAGATGTTCAGGAAAAATCAGAGAGGGAAAGAAGGTAGGACGAAAGCGAGCGAGGCGGGGGAAGCCGCTTTAACAACTTGACAAGGGCCACCAGGACCCTGACGCACGCGCTGCCGGGATGAGGATTGGGATTCGGATTTGGCGATTGACAGGGATGCTTTTCGCCCACCGCTCGCCTCGTTGCCCTGCCCCTACCATTTCTCGGCCAGTCAGTCAGTCAGTCAGTCAGTCTGTCTGCACGACACAACACACAACACAGCGCAGCGCTGGACGACTGGCAGGACACGCTGTGATCGAAGAGTGATGTAAACCAATGTAAAGTGCTGTGAAGTGATTTTAATTCGTTGTACTCATGCTCAAGGCATTTCTTCAGCCACTCTTGCCGACTTCCTGCTAGGCTCTGGGCCTAATACTCGCTGGCAAATGCTACACTTTCTACTGCTTTGGGAACTTCTTGCTTCGTACTTCCTGTATTGGTAAAGCACGTCGGCTCCGAGATTGGAGTTGGTTCAGACACATATCTGATTGATCATACGGACTAGACAGACCTAGAATACTTCCTCACATGGCCGGGCCTCCAGCAGACCAGAGACAGCACTTGAGAGAAGGGCAAGCAGTACCGATTCTACTGATGTGTAGTCAACAGTACTACTGACATGCTACCAATGGCAAACGGCTTCTTCCGACAAATATGCTGGTGGCCGGACGGAGATGGATTAGACTGGACGGCTCGACCAAAGTACAATCGATGTGATAGGCTAGGGAGAGCTGGCATGGGAAGCGCAAACGCTTGCTATCGAGTCTGCGAACTACTCGTCAACTGCATCGTCACTTTACGCACTTGGCCATTATTAGCGTGAGAGACAGCGCTCAACAAGAAAATATCTTACGGGCGAATGCCGAGGCTAGGAGAGATAAAGAATCTACTGCAATTTAATTCTGCATCCTAAAACAGACACATTCGTCAGCTAGTCAGCTAGCTACTAGTCCTTTTGTCAGGAGATCGTAGTCTAGATCCAGCTATATCCTCTAAGCTATTGCCTGTCAAGCTTCATATTTCATAGGGCGCATTTACAGTCGAGTAGGGCTTGCTTGTATACGACAGTTCGAGAGTGACTCTTTGAATATATTCAAGGCACTTTTCAACTTCGCCGCCAATGCCGACTGCATCCGGACCAAAGGAGCTTGATGCCATGGCTATGCTCTACCATGCCATATGGCATGCCATACCAGGCGATGTACCGAGGCCAGTGATGAGCTCTGATACATGACACTCTCGTACAGCACATCCCAAACATCCTGTTACGTGGCTCGCAAGCGCGATTCGATGAAGGAAACAAGTCACGATGTCCTCACTGCTCAGTGGTTCATGCCGCCAAGACCCATGTCATTGGAAGTGAAACCGAAGAAGGCCGTTAATCCCGATTGACAGGCAAGGGCCTGGCAATTACTCGACTGGCAGTGGCAGACAGGCATGTTTGGACACTGGAAATAGTAACGGTTCGATTCAAGGCGATCGTACTGTCGTATAACATTCATTCTTTTCTGTAGTAAAATGCTAGTCTTTCGACGTTACACACTTAAAAATGTGGTAAAGCTTATAAATCCCACATTCCACGGCAGTTCTACTTCTCTATTCAAATTCTTCAACTGTCTCTTGCAAAACGCCGAACACTTCTCCAGCATCCCCGATGACGCAGGCATTGACTAGGGCCTTCGACCTAATCGGCAGGTGTGCCGACGAAAGCAGACAGAGGACACAGGACAGGCCAGCCAGGCTAATCCGCGGTTTACGCTGTGATAAAACAGCAAGCAGCCAGCAAACAAGCTCGCCCTGCAATAAAAAGCCAGAGACAGGCGACAGGCAGGCAGGCAAGCAGGCAAAAGATGGCCGGCCGCGGAAGGGGCAAAATGCGAGTGAGAAGCAGACGACGAGTCAATGACTTGACATGACAGCGGTGATCGGCCGTAACGTTGTTGCCCGTCTGTCTCGTCTCGAGAGTGCCGCGCAGTGCAGTGCGCAGGGACACGAATTCGGACAGCAGTGCGGGGAGAGAATATTTTAAAACTATGTAAAGATGAAGAAGTCGTTAAGACAAATTCTCTCCTGCTTGATGGAGCTTTACAGATCAAGAAAGAGCGGAATCTGCAGGCAAAGTGAGGCCAAAAATCACATCACGAACATGATCACAAAGCGGTACGATACGATTCAGGATGAGAACATATCCGAAAACTTCACCACGCTAGCGACTCGCCCAAGACACAAAAACTTCCTTTCCACCAACCAGAAAACAACCTTCTCTGCCTGTCCCTGTCGTCTTCCTCTTGTGGCTGGCGGCAACTTATCGAGTGGCCAAGCCTGCCACAAAGACACGCCTCACCTTGATTAGGGCAAGGTCTGCATGACTTGGGTGAGCCGGTTGCCGGTGGCCTTGCAGGCTCGAGGCCGGCCGCCCCTTTCATCCGCCCTCACAAAAATTGCCTTCACAAATCACAGCTCATCTCACAGCCCACTCTTCCACAAAACATGCCAGCCAGCGTGCCAGGCCTGCCAGAGACAGGACCACCTCCATAAATTTAACCTCATGGAAGAGTTGTAGAAGCCTGGAAAAGGCTCCAGAAGTCCTGTCAAAAAAGTAACCATGGGCTCCATCTTCCCCAGCCTTCCCGTTCATGAGACCTCGCAGCACGTTCCTTAGCCCTTTCATCCACTCGAGGCTCCTAACATGCAGCTATAAAAGAAGGACCATATCATCTTCCCCTAATTTGTATATTAATAGCAAGTCATCCCTTAATCCTAAGTATGGCGTGGACGTCGTTTCAAGCGCTTCCTTCTTCCCTTCACTTCAGCGATCCGATCATATCTCAACTTGCTCATGCCTGCCCTGCCCTGCACTGGATGCCGCTTCTAGATCAAACAACCTCATGTCAGACGAGGAGCGACCTAGCATCGAATCACTCTGCTCAGCTCAGACTCCTACGATGTACCTAGGTACCTACCGAACCACGCACGCACATATGCCGACTTTGGCCCGCCGGTCATGTCACCTCGCGTCACAACTCACGATTCATACGTACGATTTCCGACTGGAATTTCGATAAACACTCGCACCATCGAATTTTGAAAGAGTGACTTGCCCGCCACCATTTTCCTCTGATCAAGCCATCTCCGAGGCCACGCAACAGACCAGACTAGAAACGGCCTACGCGACTATCATTCTTGCTGCTCTTTGGCTGTGATCTCTGTTACTTTCTCACCTTCTCGGACTTCATACCGCATGTTGCCAAAGCTTCATATCCAAAGATATGATAAAGCTCAACACAGCAAGCGCTGTCTCCTGGGAGTCCCTATCCTGTCTCGAATCTTGACTCGCTCTGGTCGCTCTCGTCGGCTCGTCTAAAGATGCTGGTGCATGCCAGCCAGGAAAATTGTATTGCAGATCATTCCATACTTCAGCAGATCGTTCGTTCCGATCACAGCAAGTTCAAGTTCCAGCAGAGTTGCAAGACAAACACGCCGTTACATTTACCAAGGGGGTTCGTTGGTTCACGAACCGCCAACTTGTTCTGTTCCACCTTTCAGACGTGCCAAGGATTAAGGGTCCCGGCATATGATATCGGATGATGATAAAACTGCCCTTCACATCCTTTCAAGGTTTGCGTACTCGTACTTCGGTATCCTCGATCTAACAATCAACAAATGCAACTACCCATCGTAGCTTGAACAAGTCAACAAAAAGCTCCGCATTAAAATATAGGGGGCCAAAACCGCCATCCATTATCAAAATCAAAAGCCTCCACCTCCCCTGCTCCCCTCCTCCCCTTCACCAAAATTGCTTTCGTCACTCGTGACACCTCTTGGTTGAAAAGCAGCGCCATAAGACAAGGATTCCTCTGTTTCGGAAGCATCAAATCTGCATAGAACAGGCCCAAAACCCTACTAGGACCAGGCCTCATCCAGCCATCCAAAGCAGATTCTACAGGGGATCAGGGATTACCGAGGCCTACAAGCTACCAGGCTCCCCGGTCAAGCAGGGCAAAAACGTGCTGGCTGCGGGCCTTCTTCGACCGTTCTTCCCACCGAAAATCTTCTGGGTGCATATCCTGTAGCGAGCTAGGCAGGAAAGAGTTCCTTTTTTGTTCTTTTATTTTTTATTTTTACGGTGGCGCGCGGTTTCCGCTTCCTGGGATTTGCTTTGAACTCTTGAGACGATTGGATTGATCGACTGACTGACCTACCTTGTTCGTCGGCCATTGAAAGCTTACAGCAGCAAGGATTCTGACTTCACCGTGCTTTACCGACGCCGATAGAGAGGTCGTTGACGACTGGCATGACACGTCCCGATGGTGCTGCCTTTGTGAGAGCTTCCAGTGAAGGGACCCCGAAGGCTAGAGAAGGAGGAGTTCTCCTTACCTCTCTCCTCTGGAGGGCCTCTCTCCCGCAACACCCACTCTTGTGCCCACTTCCCGCTCGAGTCATGCTGATTTGGGCCGTGCAGGTCAACCCAGTGCCGCAATAAGTGGATTGTTGGTAGCAGGAAGCACGCAAGATGTGTGAAAAGCGGCCAGCAGATGAGTTTTGATGCGGCCAACTGCTGTAGATTTACCTCCGTAATGAGCAAATAAGAAATAACAATGGATACTGACATGCATGTCATCCGAACCTTTTGATCTTCAAGTAATGGTATAACTGAGTTCCATCAAACTTCGTTCTAGTTTCCACGAGAGGAGAAGTCCTTACAAAAGAACCCGGCGGGCTGGCTCTTCTTCTTGTCCGAGTGCCCTGACAAGTGCCTCGGCATCTTTCCGAGGAGAGGAAGGAACTTTGACTTTTCCAAAAGCCAAAAGCCAGAAGCCAGCCAGCCCACTGAGCCCAGACTGGACACCCCACCAACCCCTCCATGACTTCACTCCGAAAAGTATATCTACAATTCTCAACTCTGTCCCAAGATCTCAAAACTCAGAGAAGAGCATCAAAATTTCACGTTAGTCAAGTGTCAAATGCCTCAGTGTTACGTGAATACACGTGATATCAAATCTCGTATCTAATTCCGTCTCCGTGTCTTTGGGTTTGTCTGAGCCCCTTACTTTAGCTCCTGTACTGCAATCTGTTGTGCCGCCTTTCGTCTGTTGATCTGTGCCAGTGCACCGTCATAATTGCGAAGGGACGGATTGAAGTTTTCATTTCTCTGTGAGTCTGTCTTCTCATCGCGATACCTTCAATTCCAACATCAAATCGAACAGCACACTCGTTCCTGTTCACGGCTTCAATCATTTCCGATCTCATTCTCTCAACCATCAGCGGCAACTCTTCACTTCACACCTCAAAAAATCCCAAACCATCCACCCGAAATGCTTTCTACAACTACTCTCTCCCTCATCCTCACCATCCTCCCTCTCACCCTCGCACGAACCGACCTCTCAGGCTGCACATCCTCCACCGCCGGTGCCTCAATAATTTACTACGTACCAGGCACAGGCGAACTCTGCTCTTTCCTCGACTGCGGCGGCGGCCGCGCGCCTCCAAAGACCACCGTCCCAGGCTGTCCCCAGTATGCCGGGACCGCGACTTACTCTCCCAGTTTCCTCGCTGGATTCGGAGCCGGCGCCGCTGCCAGTACAAGCGTCGTGGCTGCAACGACGAGCCCGAGTCCTGCTATCACGAGTACGGGGGAAGCGTCGAGTACTGGTGGAGAGGCAAGTGTGATTACGTTGTCCGGGACTGTGAGTCCGAGTTCGACGGCTTCGGTGGTGAGTTCGGGGTCTCAGTCGAGTATTGGAGTCAGCACTGGGGCGGATGGCAGTACTATTGTGGTTACTAGCAGTACTCCTACTGGGAGTGCGGCATCGCAAAGTGTATCGTCTGCTTCGTCATCTGGAAGCAGCTCAGGGACTGGATCTGGAACTGGGACTTCGACGGGAACAGCTGCGGGTGCAACGAATACTAATGCTGGGGCCGCGAATGCGGTGAATGGCGTTGTTGGTGCTGTGGCGGCTGGTATTGCGTTTCTGTTGTAGGGTAGGGACTTAATAGGATGGAGATAAGGGAGATGTGATTACTCGTTTCTGATCGGGAGCCGAGGGATCGGAAGGAAGATGCGGAGAGAGGCAAACAGGACTCGAGCCGGTATTGTCTCGGGTACTCGATCACAAAATGTTTGCTCGACTAGGACGGATATTGTAATGTATTGTATGTTAGGTTCAAACTTGTCTTGTTGGCAAAGGAAAGATTGAATCACAAAGCACATGAAATTGGGAAGGGGATAGAATATGGAGGGGCATACAAAATTGGAACATGGAAAATGCAGTTTCTCTACTTGGCCATGGCTATCAAAAGCATATACTCTGTACTATAGAACGAATCAGCTTTTTCGAAGCAGCTTCTAAGTACACGGATACTTCTTCAATTCAACAATTCATATCACAAATATCGAGACAAATGAAAGCGGCACTCTCGTCCATCCATCATACTCAAAGCTATCACAAGCACAACAGACTGATCATAAGCATTTCCAATCTCCCAAAAGAGGCAATGATTTCGTGTTTTTGCCCCTTCGCCACAAGCACACCATCTCATCCGATGTCACCTTCAAACCAAAAACCTCGCCTCACAAACTAGCAGCTGACGGCATAACAAGTCAGCTTGCATTGCATCGCATCACAAGTTTACCAGCTGAAGACTAAACTCAAGATCACGATCCAGCTCAAGTCTAAATAATTTCTCAAACAAGTAAACTTAATGTTACACATTCAATATTGAAGCATCTATAAGTCGGTTCGTTTCGCTGTAAATCATCGTCCCTTTGAGGAAAGCTATTCAGCAAATCCTAGCTAGTCGAAATTCCTCATATTCGGCTGCAGCCATCCGCATCTCACCATCTCACCATCTCAATCCCTCTCCTTCACCTCGAAAACAAGAGATGATGTCGTATCGACCCGACTCGATCCGGAATCAATCAAGTATCCCTGCAGACCACGCAACTATCCTCGTCTTCCTAAACCTCAAGCAAAGCAAAGCAGCGACGAGCGATTTAAGCAGGGTGACGTGATGTGATTCTGTGATGTGATATGATGTAAGTATAAGCGCACCTCTTACTTGTCCTGTTTGCTCGCTTGTTTGTGCCTAGATCTGGGCTGCAGCTGCAGCTCGCAAGGAAACGGACGGCCAAGAGATAAAAAGTGTGAGACCTTTCCAAGAGAATGGACGTCACAACAGCGAGAGAGATCATTGTTTACATGAGTGGCTTTTTAGTGCTTTGTTTGGTGGTGAAGTAAAAGTGGAGCAATTCTAGACCTGTACGAGTAGACGTTACTAAGGGATTAGTCTACGAAATATAGGTGTGGGTGGAGCTTCGAGATGGAGACAGATATGAGGATTTAAGACCCGACGCACGCGTTCCTGGAATTATGGGTTCTGCTGTGGAGGCTTGGAGGAATAGAAGTGGAGTCCGGTGGATATCTTTCTCTGGGGTATGACTTTGAACTCTGGAGTCTGGACTCTGGACTTGCTTTTGGAGGTGTGGAGAAATGCGGGAGGAGGGGCAGGAAATGAGGGGCAGATGGGCATGGGACCTGGCGACGGTGAGGTGGGGCAGGCTGCATCGTTGAAGCTTGATTTCAACGTTCTCCATTCTTTGCTTTACGATGAAAACAGAAAGAGGCTGAAATTCCTGTCATCTAACGTTGTGCGTTCCGGTGCTTATTTTGTTCAGTTTGATTTGTAGCTTTCGTGCCGGACTTCGAACGGCAAGATCTTCATCAGCAACGTGCTTCCCTGGGGGCGAAGAAGACTTGATACAGGGTATTGGGTCGAGTATTCAGGAGCTATATTCTTCTCGACTTGCGAGCGATTTCACTAGCATCTTTCGGATTCGGAAAGAAGGACCTGAAGAGATGACCAGAACATATTGAATACCTCATCGGCCCAGAGATACTGTTCCAATCTTTAGTTAACACCGCCCTTGAACTCAATCTCACCCATCCCAACGATGTTCCCTTCATATAGAGCTCTCACGTCCTCGCCCCTCGCCCTCTCCGCCTCCTTCACAATATCGCCCATATCCCTCCACCTCCACTGCTTTCCCATTACAGGTCTTCGAAACATCACCATACTCTCCCCTCCCTTCTTCACCGCCAGCTCCAAGACTTCATTCGTGTCGAACGCAAACGCGAGCTCAATCTCCACCTTACCCGTCTTCTCTACCTCGTCTATCCATTTCTCCTGTACCTCTTCACCAAGCCATTCCGAACTCAACTCAACCTCTCCCAGAACATGATTCCTGTTGGCTAGCTCCCGCTCTCCCTCGAAGATACGAAAAGGCACTATATAGTAGTGATCAGCAGCCACATTCAACACCACACTTTTCCTCAATGGCGTAACATAATCCCGGGGTATGATGCGAAGGAATGAACCATTCTTTAACTCGATACCAAGACTGAGGAGCGTCACGTCTGTGAAATAGGGTTCCACGCGTGGGCCCAACATTAGGTCGGCAAGCAGAGATGCGCCGCAGACCACTGCTTGATCGGGCGTGAAATCGTCGTAGGCCTTGATAAGTTTCGAGTTGGGAAGATGTGTTTCCAGGATCTGTTGGACAGAAGAGGTCTGGTTTTGAGCCGGCGTTATGATGATGAGGCCGTCGATGTCTTTTCTTTCTTTGTTGGAGGTGAGAAGCAGGCGGCCAACGAGTTCCAAGATTCTCTTGTTTTGCTGTTCGACTGTTGTTGGTTCTGACTTGGTAAGAGAAAGCTGCTCGAGAAGTGAAGCCCAGAACGATTCTATAGGAATGTTCTCTTGATCGTCGACGATTGTACCCAAAACTCCATCCCCATCTGCTCCAGCATGATAAAGACTTAGATGCGAAAATCTGCCATCATCCTCGTAGATGATATACCTACAATCCACCTTCTCCCCTTCCCCATCGCAGTATGTAGTACCCAGCCGATACGCCATCGAAATTGCCGTCGGTTCATCCACCAGCTTGAGCACATTTAAGTCTGCCAGTCTCGCTGCCTCGACCATAAGATCTCGTTGATACTTATTGAACTCTGGTGGAATGGTAATAACTGCGTGTGTGACGGTGCTATTGAGGCGCATTTCTGCCATGCCCTTCAATTTCTTCAAGATCATCCCTGTGAATTCTTCCAGCCTATATGCCATGTAATCATGCTTTACGCCTACTCGGACCAATACTGCTGGCTCGAAATCATCGAGAATCGTGTACGGGAGTTCTTTGATGGCTTTTTGGACATCGGGATGAGAGCCATTATAACCCAGCAGCCGTCTATGGATTCATCATTAGTACCCCACACTTAGAAACTTCAATATGTTCTCACCTAAAATCATGGAACGTATTCTTAGGATTACTCTTCGCCTGCTCTTTTGCCTCGAAGCCAACAATCGGAGGCCCGACATTATCTCCCAACTTTGGGAAGGCGACATAATTCGGGATCGCGGTACGACCTTGCTCATCGGCAATTGGCTGAAAAGTATATCCTCTGACGAAACCAACTCGTGAGTACTCTCTTCCGAATTCTATTCCGATTACTATGGGAGGTCAGAACTTTGTGCACTGCGATGCTGGAGCCTAGATAGACACATACCATTACCGTATTCGACACGGGGAGGAAATCCATCATCGTATGTTTTGTCCCAGACTTGGTTGACTTTCTGGGTGATGAATAGAAGGACTATTATGCCCAGCCACATCACCACTGCATTCTTAAATTCTTTACTTACAGGCATTTTGAATTTTTTAAGAGAAGTCGAGGGTCATTAGCGAAAAGTGGTCTGAATAAATACTGGCAGTCATATCCCGCTTTTGATAGGTGTCCTCCAAATCAGGTTGCCTGCCTGGAGGCTTGACAGGGTATTATCGACCGAGACATAGAAACACCAATTATACCCTGGAGAAAGAGGTAACTCTCCAGAAACCAACATTCGCTGCTTCGACTGAGCAGACAACAGTCTCAAATTGCAGGTGAATGATTGTTTTGAGTTCGCCCCGGATTCAGCCGAGGCGTCTTGGATGAAGCGAACCAATCAGCATACAGTCCCGGAAGTGGGACGTGGACGGGGGATCCCATTTGCCCCTCATCATTCATGACAGTGGTGATTCAAGGCGGAGCTTTCACAACAAGCTTAAGTAGTCGAGACTCAACCTCGCATATACTCCCATGGCTGCTCCTGTTCTCTTTCTTATTGATTTTTTGAAGCGCCCATCTAGAGCTCTAGCTACCAAGATCCTTCAGTAGTCCGGTCTACTTCAACAACTTGAGGTCGATGTACAGCTGGTGTCGGTCTGAGATTCTCAGCTTGACAAGTCCAGCGAACCCAAAATAACGTATATCTTATACAAAGTCAGTACAGCTCCCCTTCTCTTGAGTTTCGTCCCGCGAAAAGATCTCAGTGCCACTTCCTTGATGAAATAAGCTAAACACAACTCTCAGATGGACACTCTCCCCAACGAACTCCGCCAAGTAATCCTCTGGTACCTTCCCGTCCAAGATCTCAAATCCATCCGTCGAACTTCCAGATCATGGGCCATTCTAGGACAAGAGTATCTCCTCGCCCCGGTCTTCAGAACTCTGCCTCATAGGCCTGATACACTCCACCTCAAGGGCATCTCCTCTCATCCTGCATTCAACCATCGAATTCACTCCATCCACTTCAATCATGGCGAAGTAAACGAGTACTCGGGCCGTCACAACGCCTACTTCCTGCAATATATGATGGTTCCTGAAGAACGCCTCACGCAGCAATACGCCACATGGGAAGCCTACGAGCGCTTCAAACAGCTGACAGCCACTTACCTTCCGACATCCTGCGACGAAGCTACACTTACGGAAATTTTCGCGAGTTTACCAAATCTAACGAGTCTAAAAATCAACTTAATGCTCTGCCCATTCATAAAACGCAACCCGAACGTCCCGGATCTACTGGTCAATATCTGGACCTTCCCATCAACACGCCTACTTCCACGTGTAGCAACCGTAGAACGGATGACCTCAATCCTGAACGCCGTAGCTGCAAACTCCACTACCCTAACCATCAACTCACTCTCCCACGATCGCCTACCCTTCGAATTCTTCTTCCAGAACCCCAAGAAGATGGCCGTCATATCCACAGCATTCAGATATCTAACATCCTTGGAACTACTCCTAGATTACAGCGATTTACCGAATGACACACATGCCCCTCAAGCATTCGCCAATCTGGGGAAGTGTCTCCGCGCTGCTCCACTACTGAAGGATCTCTCGTTGGGATTCCAGGGAAGGCGGAAAGTCGATGTTACGGCACTGCTTGCTTCTTTCGCGGAGGATGAATACACACTCCCCCATCTCTCGACCCTCCAACTCCAAGGCATGGTAACCACCGAGACTGACCTCTGCGATTTCCTCGTCCGGCAGAAGCAAACTCTAACGACCGTCACCCTCGGCGGCGAGGGCGTGAAAGCCGTTCGTCAGCCTGTCAACGGCGGAATATTCCTCGACATTGGAAGCTGGAAGGGTTTAGTGAGCTGCTTGACTGAGGAATTGGAGCTCGATAAAGCAGGTTCCTGTGTGGTGTATTTACAGGGTGATCTGAAGGGACTTCAAAGTGACGAGAGCTGGATTTTCGAGGAGGCTGTTGAGGCGAGGGAGGCAGTGAGTCAGGAGAATCAAATCCATGTAGTGGAGTATACTGTGGAAATAGCCGCGATGTCGCCTGTATAGCGACTTGTTGTGTAAGGTTGTGGCATCCATCCCGTTACCTTATGGAATATAAACCATGGCTCCTGGAGGGAACGCGAGCGACTAGCATTAGCAAGACTTTCATTTGACGATCTATATATGAAGAGATGATGTTTCAACTTGTAAGTGTTCTTTCTGTCAGTATGTTATGGTGTAGAGATATGATCGTTTACTACCAGTACAATCACGCAGGATCTGAAATCTAAACTGCAATACACAACAATCTCGAGACCTTCCCACTCAAGTTTTGTAGAACCTATAACCATACTCACAACCATGTAGTTCAAAGTCTCGTCCTACTTATAAATCAACCCCTCCACCATCTCCGCAATCGCCAAACTACTCGTCAACCCCGGACTCTCTATCCCCAGCAGATTCACAAACCCCTCATACCCCTCCTCCTTCCTAATAATAAAATCCAAAAAGTTCTTCCCCGACGCAACCGCACTCGCCTTTCCCAGCTTCGGCCTGATGCCCGCATAATCCGGCTGGATAGCATCGACCTGTATATCCGGTAGAAACTTCTTGATCTGCTCAATCGCCTGCGGTAACCGCGCGTCATTGACGGCTAGATTATCAGGATCGTCGACCCACTCTACGTCTGGTCCAAAGCGGATACGTCCTGCGATATCGAGAGTGAGATGGGTGCCTAGACCGCCGAGACCTGGTTCGGGAGCGGGATAGATGAGGTGTTTTGTTGAGGGCGTGGAGGCGGCGTAGGAGAAATAGTTGCCTTTGGCGTAGTAGGGCGTCATGTGTCTAGCTGGCGGTAGAATCATGTTATTGATTTCGTAGGCTCCCAGGCCGGCGGAATTGATGAGTACTTCAGCTATGACTGTGTTCTCCTCTCCGCTGGCTTTATCCCTTGTGGTAATTGCCCAACCTGCACTCCCCTTCTCTCCTAGAGCTTCGACGCTCACTACGGGACACATGTATGCGACATCTCCTCCCTTATCTTCGAAATCTCCAAGGAGAAATTGCATGTATGCGTGGCTGTCTACTATCCCCGTGGTTGGACTCTCAAGTATTCCAGCCTTTGCTTGCACGAATGGCTCTTCTTTTGCGGCACGCTCGAGCGAGACAAATTCTGTAGGGACGTCTGCGATGGTACGGCTGAACTTGTGGACTTTGACGAGTTCTTCCCATTGCTCGTTTGTTTGGGCAACGATCCATTTCCCCGTGTTGTGGTGTGGAATGTCGTGGGTTTGGCAGAGGGAGTAGAGCATCTGTCGCCCGCGGACGCAGAGTTGTGTTTTCAGGGAGTCGGCACCGTAGTAAAGCCCTGCGTGGATTACCTGGCATTGAATTGTTAGCAGCTTGGAAATCTGGAAAGGGAGTGAAGGAAGGACGGTAGAGAGTTTAGCTGACTTCTGAATTCCGCGAACTGGTTTCCATTCCTACTGCTTTATTCCTCTCGATCAACACGGTGCTTGTTCCATCCCGAGCCGCCAATTGGCGAGCAATTGCCAATCCGACTGCACCTCCGCCTATTACCTGTTGATTGTTGTCAGTATGATATATCAAGACTTCAGGTACTTCACAGCCTTACCGCATGAGTGAAGTCAGCCTCACGCTTTGCCGTCGATGCAAAGCCTCGGCATGACGTCTTCACCAATTGACTCCGCAGAGTCTTAGAGAACATCTTTTTAGGCGCCCAGTTCCCTCATTACAGATGCCAAATGGACAAAGAGAACGATGTTAAGTATATTCTTGTAGATCTTCAAGCCTCGATTTCGTCACCGGCTTCGGCTTATCTAGGAGTGGGGGACGCGGGATATATCTGCAAGGCTGACAGAACCTTGGAAGCCAAGACAAGGCTGAAGGGCTGCCAAAGAGGCGGGGATCTTCCTCGCTTCGACGCTTTAGGCAGGCAACCAATAACCAAGATTCAACTTCTTGAATCGCCACCCGTTACGACTTCAAAAGAAAGTCACGCAAACATATATCCATTTCAAGTATCCGTGTACGCTCTGCTTTCACATTCAGGCACGATCTCAAAACAAATCGATCTTTGCTTCAGACCTAAGAATCTTCGACATAGAAAACAAAGTGCCCTAGCCTGATTGCACCGTACGCCTCCCAAGTTCAATAAACCGCAGATACCTACCATGGACGGCCGAAGAAGAAGATTCGGTCATTTCAGACCAATCCGTGGCCCTCAAGTCGAAGGACCTCGCTATGTCGAACGCCAGCCTGACCCGGAGAAACCTCCCATCCAAGAAAGTCAGCATACCGCAAATCCCCAGAAGGAATCTCCTCTCTACGATGGGCGCATCCCACCCGAGATCCGTAACAGTATCTTCCAATTCGCGCTCACGGAAGAAGATACCACTCCCTACGAAGTCAACAATGGGTACTCTCGCCCGGGCTACACCACCAAAAAGAAAGTCAACAACGCTCTCCTGCAAACCTGCCGCCGCGTCTACCTTGAAACCTACCACTTACCACCCATCACAAAAGAGCACGTGTTTTGGCACCCACCGGAAACAGGACCCCACGGCCGCTTCTACTCCGACCGCAATGGCTGGGAGCGCGAGAAAGAGATGTTCACCTGCCGCATGATGTCCTGGCAGTTGGATCTTGTGAAAGAAATCCAGATTTTCTCACAAGAGTTCTGGCTCGAGCAGCATTTCCCGAAATTCTGCGAGGAGAGCTTCATGCAGGGTATTGAGAAGGTGAAGGTTACGATTAGGAGGTGCGATTGGTGGTGGAATGAACGTAATCATCCGCTGGCGATTAATCCGTATAAGGGAAATGCAGATACGAATCAAATGACGTGGGATATTATGGCTTCAAAGGAGGGGAAGACTCTGGAGTGGAACATGGAGGGGTGGGGAGCGGCGTTTGCGAAATTGCCTAAGCTGAAGGAAGTGGAGATTGAGCTTGAGACTTCGGAGGATAAGGTCGATGAGTTGGTCGCTATTGTTGACTGGGCTAAGGGTTGGAAATTCCCTTTGAAGGATGGCATGGTCCTGAGCACGGAGGGAGTGGATGCAAAGGATGTGCAGACATGGCAAGGTCCGATGTGTTTCTTGTCGCAAATTTGTCCGTACTGCTCAGGATTCTCCCAGTGCAGGGCCACAGATCCACCGAATGAGAAGTGTACGGAGAGAATGAGGTTGAAGGCGTTGTCTAAAGGACCTCTTTGCTCGGTCTATTCGTTGAGATGGAGAGCTGCTCAGGCTGCTACGACCTCTAGAGAGGACGAGCAAGAGTGAGAGTTCTGGAACGGGAGAGGGCTTTTGGCAGTCCGAACGATAGCTTTAGCATAGTGGCTACAATTTTCTGCCCGACAACAGTGCTTAGCGACTCATTCTCGTGAACTTGGGTTTCCCTCTCAGCTAGGAGAGATACCCACTCCATGCCAAAACAAATTCCTTGATTTTTTGACAATGCTCGTATACAATTAAGCAGCGACTATCTGGCAACAGGCATTTCCTTGAAACCTCATCTATGTGTTTTCGACAGCTACCATGAGCCCTGAGTACTGCATCAGCTTGAACGAACATGATTCCAAGTAGATCTGTAGACACTGTAGCTTATTACAATAAAGTATACTAATTGCCGACTTGCTTACTACATTCAGACCCCTGTACGCGAACAGACGAGAGCCCACAGAGGCGGTCTTGAAGTTCCAGTTTCCACCTCGCTTAGCGAATTCCCAAAACAAAAACAAGACATAAAAACAAAACAAAAATTGTGAAAAATTGAAAAACCCAACTGGAAGCCCACACTCGGATGCGTGTGAGGTTCCAGTCTACAGACGTAACTGAATACGTTGTGTCCGATCGCTCGTTTGTTCGCTTCGCGTTGGTGTTCGATCCGCCGTCAGTTTTTGGTGTTCGTACACGTGAATCGGGGGGAGGAGGCAGCCGGGCCCGGCAGCGACCGCGCCCGGCTGTGCTGAGAAACTGTTTATTTGGTTATATGTAGGTGTTAGCGAGGCTGTGGTTTCGGCCTGGGCTCACTGAGTAGTAAGGTCGTAGAAGAATATGGTTAGGAGGCTATGCATTTTGGGTGTGGACAAACGAGTAGGGCATCCGTGATGGATACATGGTGACTCTTCTTTTTAGAGCCTCGATGGTGCTTTCTTGCGGGCACCAATCGAGAAAGACTGTAATCTACAATTCTTCTCTCATATACAGCAGTCCATCACTCCGCCTGCTCCAACTCCTGACAGCTATTCCAAATTCTCTTCATGATGATGACATACAATTCCATATCGTTCCACAGCCAATGGACTAGCCTTAAGATCCGCAAGAATCTCACTGATCGGTCTCTCGCAAGCAGGGAAGGCAGAATAGAATATTCTGCACTGACCATCCAAAGCATTCTTATCCAAATATCCATCTCTATCTATGTATTCCTCAATATAGATCTCCATAGACATCCAGAAGTACTCATAATCAGGTTCTTGTGCCCTTGCAATCAGTCGAAGGTACGCTTCTAGAAGACGATTTGCACTCGGAATGCGTACAGGAAAGGTGTTTGCTTTGAAACGGCCATGTCCTCTTCCTGGTCGTGAGACTGGGAGACGGGAATCAGATGCCAAGATGATGTCTGCCGGCTGACCATTCGCCGTACAAGACAATTCAAAGCTTGGTAGAAACCAAAACGCCGACGACTTGTTGTATATGCATATGGTGAGTTCCGAGTTAGCGTGGAGGTGAACGACAGGAGGAGGCGATGACCGTGTTTCAGCCACGACAGTACATGTCTCTGCCTCTTTGCAAGTCGTTAAGCCGGTTTCTAGTAGCGCTGATATTGATTCTGCAACTTTTTCGTCGGGAACCATGAAATCGATTGACTGGTTAAGTCAATACCGTGGTCTGGACAGGGCAAGTCGAGAACTCACATTGACAATCGATGGAACTCCATATACAGTCAGGAGATAATTCCCCCATAAAATGCAGGGGATTCTATTGATAGCCAGGCGCTGAGAGATGGAGGCTGCAAGGTTCTCATCAACGACTCTTAGGTCGAGAGCGAGCACATCTCGTGATTCCGCTTGTTCTGCATCAAAGTGATCCTGAGGTGACATTGCGATGCTTGTCGAATGTGCCTAACAGAACTTTAGATTCAAGATGTTGCGAGACAGGTAGCTGATGAAAGTTTCTATTCATGAAGAGCATCAGCTGGGTCAGTGTTGTATTCTATTGTCTCTGCGAACAGCAGTCAAGGTATTCATCGCCCCCTTCATCCAATGCCGCGCGCTTAGTGGCACACCTTCTACTTCTCTGGAATCCACAATGGTTGATGTAACATTCAAAAGAATCGCAATAGGCAGCTCGATTTGAGGCAACTTCTCGGAAGAAGCTAAGGTGGACCTCGAAAAGATAGTATCCAATCACTGCACCGAATCTGGCAATCAACAATTGCTTTCGTCTATCTTCAACCCTGCCAGCCTTTGTTGTGGGAAAATTAAGCGAGACTTCGCAATGAAAGATACAAGACACTTTGGGACACTCACTTTCAAATTGAAAATGATATCCATCACCAACTTGATCACTACTCCACCAATCCGAAGATTGATTCATCTCCCACTTTAGACCACACATATTATTCAAATTACCGAAGAGCAGCCAGGATCAACAACGTTGATGTGGACGGAAGGTGGAGATACCCCGCCACCCCGCACCTGCCAAGGACCCCAGCGCCGGAGTGACATGAAATTTTGCTGCTTCTTCTTGAACTCTATTCGGGAGGTGTGCCCGGCCTTGGAATTTTGGAGGAGCAATGGGAAATCTTCGGGGTATTTTGAGGCTTGGAGGTAGTGGTCTGTGGTATTCTTGGTGTACAGTATGGGGCTGTGAACGAAGTGAGGAAGATGAGGACGACAGGTAGTAAGATATTTAAATAAACAAATTCAGTATACATTGCCCATCCTATACAGCAGAATTCTTGTTATGCGAATGAATCCTTTGCAATACTACATTGTTCCCCTATCTCCTATCTTGGGAGATATCTTCGTACTGACTTTGTTGTTGTTAGGCCCCACAAACGCTAACGTCGCCAGCTTTAATTCACAGCCACTCCCACTTTCGAGATCTGCTTCCCAAAAGAAACTTACAACCCGACCAACTGCCGAAGCTCATGAGATCTAAGTATATATAAATACCGCCGACACAAGGCCGGTAAGTAAGAGGGCGTTGGACCGTGGTGTCTTGGTTGCAAATGAGGGGGTGGAATACAGGTCTCCAGAAGACGCAAGATGAGAAAAGCCAAGGTGAGCAAGAAGTGGTATTCTCTTACTATGGATGTCCCAAATCAAGGGAGATACTTATATATAAGGTGCATGTGCTGCTGCTGTCGTCGGAGACGAAGTCTTACGCTCCGTTATCTTTCCAAACGTTTATCTCGAAGTCGCTCTCGCGCTCAAAAGGCAACATGTGGACTCAGATAATAACAGTCCTACTCGCAGTTCTCCCATCACCTGTCACGTCAACCTCACCTCCTTCTTACAGGCCCCAAGATACCGCCAACATGACTTCCACGTCCACACCCATCTACCGCAATGCAACCTACTGCATCAACGAGCGAGTCTCCAACCTCCTCTCCCTCATGACACTTGAAGAGAAAGTTGGTCAGATGTTCCAGACCCAGCTCTATCCGGGTCCAAACGGCACTCTTGACACCGGAACTTCAACCCGTAACAGCACGGACAACCTCATCGGCACAAAACACATGACGCACTTCAACCTCGTCGGCGACATAACCGACGCCAAAGTAACAGCCGAATTCGTCAACCTCGCTCAACAGCGAGCAGCAAACACTCGCTTAGGAATCCCACTCACATTGAGTTCCGATCCGCGCCATCACTTCACCGAGAACATCGGAACAGGCTTCCAAGCCGGCTCATTCTCTCAATGGCCCGAGACACTAGGTCTCGCCGCCCTTCGAGACCCCAAACTCGTACGAACATTCGCCGAAATCGCAAGAGAAGAATACCTCGCCGTCGGTCTACGGGCAGCACTGCACCCACAAGTCGATCTCGCCACGGAACCTCGCTGGGCTCGTTTAGGAAACACTTGGGGCGAAGACGCTACTTTGACGAGTGAGTTGCTGGTGGAATATATCAAGGGATTTCAAGGCGAAGATGGCAACATAGGAAAGCATTCCGTGACGACTGTCACTAAGCACTTCCCTGGTGCGGGACCGATGGAGAATGGTGAGGATTCACACTTTACGTATGGTAAGAACCAGACGTATCCGGGGAATAACCTGGACTATCACTTGATCCCATTCAAAGCAGCGATCAAGGCCGGGGCGCGCCAGATGATGCCGTATTATTCACGTCCGATAGGGACGAGGTTTGAGCCGGTGGGCTTCTCGTTCAATAAGCAGATCGTGACGGATTTGTTGAGAGGAAAACTTGGGTTCGAGGGCATCGTGGTTACGGATTGGGGTCTGATTACTGATACGACAATTCTGGGTCAGGATATGCCGGCGAGGGCTTGGGGATTGGAGGATACGAGTGAGCTGGAAAGAGCACAGCGAATCATCGAGGCGGGGTGCGATCAGTTTGGTGGTGAAGCTCGGCCTGAACTGATTGTTCAGCTCGTTCAAGAAGGTCGTATATCAGAAGATCGAATCGACACTTCCGTCCGGCGACTCTTACGCGAGAAATTCCTCCTCGGACTTTTCGATGATCCATTCGTCGACCCAGAAGCTGCTGCGAGAGTAGTGGGGAATGACTATTTTGTGCGACTCGGAAACGAAGCTCAGCGGAGAGCATACACTCTCTTGTCCAACAAGGATGATATCCTCCCGTTGAAGCCACACGCCAGTACGGAGACGAAATTTTATATTGAGGGTTTCAATGCTACATTCATGTCTGCTCGCAATCTTACAGTCGTCGTTACGCCCGAAGAAGCAGACATTGCACTCCTCCGACTCCAAGCACCCTATGAACCTCGCCCCGGCGGCTTCGAAGCCAACTACCACGCCGGCTCCCTCGAATTCTCCCCTCAAGAAAGAGCTCGTCAAGCATCCATTTTCAGCACTGTTCCCACCATCGTTGACATTATTCTTGATCGACCAGCTGCCATCCCAGATGTTATTGAAGGTGCGGCTGCTGTGCTAGGTAGTTACGGTAGCGGGTCAGAGGCGTTCCTGGATGTTGTTTTTGGGATCATGGGACCGGAGGGCAAACTGCCGTTTGATTTGCCGAGATCGATGCAAGCAGTGGAGGAGGCGAGGGAGGATGTACCGTTTGATACAAGGGATCCGGTATTCAGATTTGGACATGGACTGAGGTATAGGGATGTTTGTGGAGACGAAGGGAGAGAATGTCGGTGAGCTGCTTTGGTACATAGGGAACACTTTAACAAGTGGAAGAGCCGTGGTAATATTGAAAACCAGAACTTGAACGGGAACTTACCTTGTAACCAAACACATAGAAAAACAAACAATCACTTGGCTTCCTTGATGACGCGACAGCGAGTCCGGCCTGAAGGCGGGGTTGTTCATGTGTTGCTACGCGAGAGCCATTTATGTACATCACTCTATAATCTGAAAATTCCAACAACGCCGAACTCCCAACCACCCCAATGTTTCCTCGATCCCAATGGAGATCCCAGACACCGACCAATGCACTCATCATCATTCCCTCATAATCCTTTTTACTCATTTCAGATCCTCAAACCCATATCCTAGCGTCACCTCCCACTCATCTCAAAAGTCTGCACCACCAGAATCCCCTCCCCACTCTCCTCACTCTCACTCGTCTTCCTACCGCTCCCTCTCTCTTTCCCATTCCTACCAGTAACACTCACCTCCCTCCTCACCACCGTCTCGCTAACACCCCTCTTCCCTTCACCACCCAGACTCTTCTCCAAATCCAACAATTCCTCTCCCCCACCCGGCGTCACGACACCGCTCCTCTGCCCATACCACTTACGCCGCGACGTCTCTGACGTCCCCGATGAGACAGACGCCATCGATCCGAAGAGTGAAGGTAGGTATGTTGAGAAGAAAGGTTTGGTTGCTGGGATTGATGCGCATATCTTTATGAGACGGCCGTGATTAGCTGAGTCCTTTATGAAAACACCTCATAGGATATAGAGTATGAAAGTTTAAAGTTAGAGGCTCAAAAGGGAATCGAGACTTACAATCCCAATATACAACTCCAACGCACTAGTCACCCACACCGGATAGCTCCTCCAAGTCTGATCCCACCCCGTGGTAACCTCGTACATGTAATACGTACGGATGACACCTGCAATGCACGAGATGAAACCAAAACCGAAGAGTACCATCACAACGATCATTTGACGTCTGGGTAATTGTAAAGTCCAGACTGTTCGGATGGGGAGGAGGACTGTGGCGAGGTCGGTGAAGGTGTTTATGATTCCGGCGGCGAGGAGAGTTGCTGGTTGGGAGATACAGTTCGGCTGTGGGTCTTTGGTTACTTTCCAGTAGTCGTGTATTGGCCTGTTTGTAGATTAGTATGTCTTGACCGTTGTCTCATCTTGTGAAGTTCCATCTTTTGGACATGTGATTTTTCTGGAAAGGTATTTGATGGCCGGTCGGAAACACTTCACATACCTACACTGAAATATCACCGTCAGGCAAAATACAATTCCCTGGATCGTCACTATGACGATTGCAGCCAGCGTCACTCTACGCCATAATAAGGATGCATTGACTAGAAGTCGCCGTACAAGCATTAGCATGGAGAGTTTGGTGAGGGTGATGGCTGCTGCGAATGTGACTTCGGCTGCGAGAACCATCTTCAGACCGCCTGTGACATGGCTGATTGGAATATCGTACTGCTTGATTTAAGCACTGTAGTGGTATAAAGGTTGAGTGGGGAGGACATACTGTATGCCTAATCCAGAGATACTTGGTATCTTTTAAGATACTGATCACGAAGAATCCTGTGGTAGGGACCTAGACAGCTCACAGTCAGCGGTCTGCTTCATTTACAATCCATAAATGGGACAGTTGTTTTGCTCTACAAGAAGCAATCCCACGACATACCAGAGCAAGCAAGATGAATGTATCATCAAGCCCAAAAGCATTCTTCAGACACTTCCTCGTCCATATCCTCAACCCAACAAAACCAAGCAATATCGTATAAAGAATGATATTCAACACGACATTCGAATACCCTCGTGTCTCTGGATCGATATAATTCGGCTTCGGCCATGACAAGATGACGCTGAGAGGTGGTTGCTGCATGATTGCTTGATTACTTGTTTTGATCTGCCCAAAGTAGTAGCGAAGCCAACAATATGGTGTGGAAGCAGGTTGGTCAGGAACACCAATGGCAAGAGCAAAATACAAGACAAGACACAAAGTTTATTTCCTCGCGAAGAAAGACTTGGGATGAGCTGGCATATTAGAGGAGGAGCCGCAGGAGGGGCAGAAGCCAAAGTAAGTAGGTAAGAAATGTCGAGCAGCGGACGCTACTGTAAGGGGCCTAACAGAGGCATGGGAAAGGGTGTGGTGAATGAAGAAGTTTTGTTACGTTGGTAGGTTGGAGAGTAAGTGGGTGATCTGCGAAAGCTCTAGAAGCTGAACAGACCTTCAGAGCTCGAAGCTAGATTCGTGAAAAACTCTCTTTTATTCATCGAAAAATACCATACCACACACACCGCACTTACATAGTTGGACCCATCGCGGGATACGATGGGATGGGATGGGATGGTCGTGAGTAAGGCAGGGCCTGAGCGGGTCGTGGTCGTTCGTTCAGCCCTCGTACTTCCAACACCTTTCACCCATTTCCTGCGAGTAACTCGTAACTCCTTACGAACACAACCAACCAATCTCAACAACCAATCCCTTCGCTCCTCGCATTCCAAACATGCAATTAATCCGACCCTCCAAGATCCAACACCACGATCTCCGTCTCAAAAATGTTTTTCTCAGAGTTCGGACCCCAGATCAGAGCATGTGGGGCGACCGATGTTGGCTTTGGCATCAAAGCACCTCTGCATTGCAGCTCTAGACAGCTGACATAGCAACAAACCAAGCCGTATGCAGCACTAGCGGCATCACGAATCGTCCCAACTCGGACCTCGAAGAAGGCAAAGCAAAGCAAGCTGGGCGAAATATTGGGAGTGTGCGTTCTTAGGGTGAGGCGGTGCGTTAGGTGTGGTTGTAATATGATTTGTGGCCGTGGTGAATTGCTTGAAATATGTCTAGAATCGAGATATGAGAATTTGGGGTCGGTAAGTCGGAAAGGATAAGTTTTGTTGTGGGGTCTCCCATAGGTCAAGAAAAGAAGAGGTCCTCGAGGTACTTGTCAGAGAAAGGGAAGCTGTAGGAAGGTGTCTATGAATAAGATGAAGCTTGAATCATTGGGGGCGGCTCGAATGGCTGTACTGAGTTGTAAGCTTTGATATGACTCGCTTGAGACGGGATGGAAGAACGGGTGAGGCGGAAAGAAGATGATAAAGACGGAAGGCCAGTTCTAGATCTATTGGACGGGTTAGGAGGAATTAGGAAATGTTGTGCGAGCGGTTGAATGGACGATTCAACACCTCCTTCAATAGCCGTACTGTGCTTCTGACGTGTATTAGATGATTTCACAGACCTCAAACCGAGAACTTGGATTGCTGTGCAAGAGAAATGGTCGCGAATACGTTATTACAAGAAGATCCATTCTGAGGACGTCTGTTGGTATAGTATCTCATCTCATGCATCATCTTCCCGAGATCTAAGCAGCCTTCTTCGCAAACTCCACTCTCAAAATCAGATGCTTGAAACCATAACCATCCATCTTCTCGCACGCCTTGGCCGCATCCGTCCTCTCCTGGAAACTGATGAACGCAAAGCCCTTCGCCATACCCGTCTCCCGATCCTTCGCAAGGAAGACTCTGGTGACCCGACCGAACCGCTCAAACATATCCCGCAACTCCTGCTCCTCTGCCATCTCCGAGACGTTCGTGACGCGCAGCGTAGCCAGGTCGTCGCGCTCGTACTTGCCGCCGCCCATTCGGTCGCCTGCTGCTGCTGCTCCGCCGCCATTCCGCATGTGTGGTGGTACGTATGAACTCTTTCCTGAACCAAGACCTCCTGGACCCTCGACGACATCTGCGGCTCCGGCTGCGACATCTGCTCCTGCTCCCTCCTCTCCGACTGGTGCCATGGTGTCTTTGAATGGACATCTGGCGGTGAAATGCTCGCCGTTACAGATACGACACTTGACTTTCTTGTCCTTCAACTTGTCCTTCATGCTTCCGGCCTCAGTCTTCTCCTCCTTCGCATCCTTGCGCCAGTTGCTGCTAGGTCTGAAGATGATGTTCTCTCCTACACTCGTGGTGTCTGTTGCTGGCTATCGAACTGTTAATATCACCTCCCGAATTGTAGATCCTAGATCAAACGTACCCCTGAACCATCCTTAGCAGAAAGACCAAACTTCGACCACTGTTTGCGCTCTGCTACTCTTGGGTTGACCACCTCCTTGTGTACGGTAAATCGGATTCTGCGTGTCGTCTTGACCTTCTTGCCATCATCGTTGAATCTCCATGAGACGATTGTCTTAGTGCCATCTTTGTTTGTAGTTGTAGTGGATGCAGGGAGCTCGTTCGTGGTATCATCGAGATCCTCGTCATCAGCCCAGTCGGCACGGCTATTCAGAAAAGTGAGTACAGTGCTCGCATAAATATAGTGGCGTACCATGAGGGAGGGGGGGGAATGGGGTATCTTACGCAGCTGCTTTCGACATCTTGTTATTGGTTTTACGCGCCCTTTTTTGTTGCGTTTGAGATGGTTCCTGGGAGGTTTGTAGAGTCGCAGGTAGTTGGTGCGATCGTGTGTCGTGAAGTTTAGAAAGTCGATGTCCTGGTCAAAGGCGGGGGAGATTTCGGCAGCGAAAACTCCAAAAATATCGAAGTGGGAATTTCAGCCTCGCTAGGGCTACACGTGACCGCAACTACAGTACAAATCAAGATGGACATCTTCGGGCCTTTCGAGGCCATTCCTTCCCGTCCGCCACTTGCATTCGAGTCAGCTCTGAGTCACAACTATTGGGCGTATGTCACGTAGAAGTTATATACGGGAAGCATTATTGCAGCTATCATCCTCGCTTTGGCCACATCTTGACATCAAAGCGGACCACATTCTGCAGCCCTCCCAAAATTCTCACCATAGGCTAAATAGATCCATTGAAAAGGCCAATATCACATATTTGAAAGTCTCAAGGACTGCTTTTTTGCGTGATTCTGTAAGCTGAGTTCGAGTTCCAGATGGGCGCAGAAAAGATGTCAATTTAAAGCTCCAGAAACCGTTTCGAGGAAAGCAAAAGTTCCGGTTGAAATCGAGGCTAAACGAAGACACTGAATCATGATCGGAGATAGCTCTTTGAAGTAGAACAACCCTGAAACTCACTATGAAAATGCGATGTGCAACAGACTGAAAAGATGTCGATAGCAAGCATGCAAATGACCTTCTGTTCGTCCGGGACCGTTCATAAGTGGATAGCAGCCACGGGCTGACAGTTCAGTATTGACGCACGAAGGTTCATGCATCGAAGAGAAGCATCACAAGGCTGCCATTGTGAGAGGGGATGTCATATTATTCGTCGTCTTATCCTAGTTTTATACAGCCACAGTAAAGCCCTTTTCTGTGCAAGGTATCCACCACAAGCCCACGCTGCATGATACCGCGATGCGTGCTCTGAACGCCTTTTTGCCCCAAAGCTATGAAGAACATGAAGTAGCTATGACAACAGAGAAGAGTCGCCAATGTGCAACATATGAGTACAGAGATGAATACAGGAGTGGTCTTTCTGAACCACTCAAAACGCTAAAGAGTCAAAGAAATTGTGCCGAAATTGGTCGTCTATTGCTTCTTCTCACCGTCCTTAGCCTCGCCCTCTGGCTTGGCCTCCTCACCAGCTGGTGGGGTCTCGCCTGACTCGGCACGGGCCTTGTGCATCTTATCGAAAAGATTCAAGCTTGCCATTTGAAGCTCGTCGGTCTTCTCCTTGATCTCAGCAGCGGTGGCGGTGCCCTCGCCAGACTGGGACTTGCTGACAAACTCGCGGAGGGTGGTGATCTTCTCACGGATTTGGTCAGCCTCGGTCTTGTCGAGTCTATCAGCGAACTCATTCAAGGCCTTCTCAGTATCGTTCAAGACACTGTCGGAGCGGTTGGCAGCCTCGATGGCGTTCTTGCGCTCCTTATCAGACTCGGCGTATCGCTCGGAGTCGTCAACCATGCTTTGGATCTCCTCATCGGAGAGACCAGATCCGGAAGCGATAGTGATAGATTGATCCTTGTTGGTAGACTTGTCCTTGGCGTGAACGTGGACAATAGCATCGGCGTCAATGTCGAAGGTAACCTCAACTTGAGGGACACCGCGGTGAGCGGGTGGGATACCGGTGAGTTGGAAGTTTCCGAGCATCTTATTGTCACGGACAAGCTCACGCTCACCCTGGTAGACCTTGATCTCGACAGCAGTCTGGAAATCAGCTGCAGTGGAGAAGACCTGGGACTTCTTGGTTGGGATGGTGGTGTTTCGGTTGATCAGACGAGTGAAAACACCTCCGAGGGTCTCGATACCGAGGGACAGAGGGGTAACGTCCAAGAGAAGGACATCAGTGACGTTACCAGCAAGGACACCACCTTGGATCGCAGCTCCCATAGCAACAGCCTCATCTGGGTTGACAGACTTCGCAGGGTCACGGCCGAAGATGCTCTTAACAGACTCGGCAACCTTTGGCATACGGGTCATACCACCGACCAAGATGACCTCTTGAATGTCCTTGGCAGCAAGGTTGGCATCCTTCAAGGCCTTTCTAACTGGCTCGACGGTACGGCTGATGAGTGGGTCAACAAGCTTCTCAAGCTGCGATCTGGAGAGCTTCATGTTGATGTGCTTCGGTCCGGAAGAATCGGCGGTGATGAAAGGAAGATTGATGTCAGTCTGCATAGACGAGGACAACTCAATCTTAGCCTTCTCAGCAGCCTCACGGATACGTTGAATGGCCATGCGGTCGTTGGAGATATCGATGCCAGAATCCTTCTTGAATTGTTGAACCAAGTGGCGAACCAAGTGAATATCGAAATCTTCACCACCCAAGTGGGTATCACCGTTGGTGGACTTGACCTCGAAAACACCCTTCTGGATCTCGAGAACAGAGATATCGAAAGTTCCTCCACCGAGATCGTAGACGGCAATGATCTTGTCCTCATCCTTCTCGAGACCGTATGCAAGGGCAGCAGCAGTTGGCTCGTTAACGACACGGAGAACATTGAGACCAGCGATTTGACCGGCGTCCTTGGTGGCTTGACGTTGCGAGTCGTTGAAGTATGCTGGGACAGTAACAACGGCGTTTTGGATTGGTTTGGTGAGGTAGGCCTCAGCAGTCTCCTTCATCTTCTGCAGGACAAAACCACCAATTTGCGATGGGGAGTATTTCTCGCCGCGAGCAGATACCCAAGCATCACCGTTTGTGTGTTGAACGATCTTGTATGGGACCTCCTTAATATCGCGTTGAACCTCGACATCAGTGAACTTTCGTCCGATCAAACGCTTGGTGGCGAACAGAGTGTTCTCTGGGTTAACAACAGCTTGACGCTTTGCAGATACACCGACTAATCTCTCGCCATCTTGAGCGAACGCCACTACCGAGGGTGTCGTCCGGGCACCTGGAAAAAGTTAGAAGGCGAGGAATTGGAAAGGGGCAAATGCTGAAAATGTACCTTCTGAGTTCTCAATAATCTTAGCTGTAGGACCTTCCATAATTGCTACCGCAGAGTTTGTGGTTCCTGAAAAGATTGTGAGCATGCGACCAGATTGTGGCCCCCTGGGAGCGCCGGAAGTGAAAACTTACCCAGATCGATACCGATAACTGGACCGCGAACCTTCTTGTCAGCATCATCTGCATATCTTCGTACAAATGAGGAGCCAAGTGGTGTGCGGATGAGATTCGAGGAGCGTGTGGCGGAAGATGTAGCTCGAGGAAGCTGTTAAAGTCAGATGGTGATGCAATCAAAACATTCGAGCATTGCAGGAAGGATAACTACTTACAGCTCTGGACAATCTGGAAGACAACATATTGAGGGTCGCTAGAAGATCAGGAGAATGTGCGTGAGGGTGTTGATGAAGATGGGGGGAAGATTATTGCAGAAAGGAGAGATGGGAGTTTGATGGTTTAAAGAAGAAGTAGAAGATGGTAGATGATGCACGGCTGCAAAAATATTCTTCGAGACGCTAACGGGTGGAATTGGACAGAACACTACGGTGGGCCAAATTGAAGTGGAGTGCAGGGGGTAGGCTCGGGCAAAGAAAGCAAAAGCGGCACCAAGGTACAAAGCTACAAGTGCTTTTGCGCACCTCTGCTGTCTTTCCATGGCGATTACTAAGATATACTATCAATTCTGATACGTTCAGAGGAACTTATGAATTCAAAAGAACATCTTAAGCTTCAAAAACTGTAAGCTATATCAATATTGTGCGAATTCCACTTGATATTCAGGAGGCACATTGTTGGCTTCATGATCGATGCTTCACATCCAGTGCCGCCTTTGTCAGCGTGGAAAAGGTTCTCTGTTACAACCTCGAACGCCAGGCATGACTGCAGCTGCTCGTTGCCATCCATGTGCCGACTCCACCCTCAGCCTTGACGTCGTTGCGAGCAAGCTAGATGATGCGACAAGAACAGACAAGACCAAAACAATCACATTGCATCCAAACTCCGGCCGATCGTTTACATACAACTCGAAAGAACCTCTCTGCTAGTCGTTTGAACCATCTTGAATATATACAATCTTGACTTGCAGAACAAGTACCCAAGATCTGCCGCCACTTCGTACGTGGAAAGAGCTTCATGAGAGCACGCGCTGCAGCGCATGGCAGCCATGGCTGTCAAAGAAGAAAGCTTGTACGATTGTGCAAGGTCTATACGTCTACAATCAAAAACTAATGTGATATCTGTAGACATCATGCCACTGAGAATCTCATCCTGCCGAACCCGAGAAAGTATTACAGGGCTACGATAGACACTAGGTGAGTTGGTTGATGGGAAGACCTGTGATCCATTTGAAATACTGGCGGTTGGCATTGAAGCTGCGGAAACGGTCCTGAATGTTCGAGCATGGCTACATCTTTTGAACGATAGAGAAGAAATCAATGAAGCATCACTTGCTGACAAGGTATTCTAGTCACTGGCAGCTGCGGTCCCTAATAAGCTCCCCAGAGCAGGACATCGTCTATTTCCCCAATGGAACAGACATCATATCTATCAACTCCAAAACTCGAGAACGCGAACTCATCGCCTCACTTACCTTCCTTCCACGATGCCTCGTCGCCTCAAAAGACTGGTTATGTTGCGGAGGAGATAATGGAAACTACACCGCCATATCTTTGAAAAACCGATCGGCAGCCTTCGATACATCTTCATTCCTAGACTCTGACCCAGATGCCCGTTTACCGCTGGATCTAGATCCAACCAGACGGACGAATATTGGGGAGATGATTGATGCGTATAGGAGGATCCGAGGCCGGGCGATGACCACACACAGTGAGAAGATTGGAGCGGAAATTGTCAATTGCATAACTCTTTGGTCGCCGAGGGATGATCTATCAGAACGGGTGTATAAGGTCCCAGTGGCTGTGGTGTCGAACAATGATTGTACCGTTTCAATTCTGAATGTGGCGACCTCGGATACTCTGGAAACATTGAAGTTGCCTGACTTCGTCAACCGTTCCGCGATATCACCGGACGGAGAGCTTCTCGTTGCAATCTGCGATGATCCATTTCTGTATATTCACAAGAGAATGCCAAAGGCAGAGCCGAGGAGGGAACGTTTCGAGAACAAGCGAAGTCCGGTATATCAATGGGTACTTGCTGGGAGGATACAGCTGGAAAGTCAGCGGCAGGCAGATAGATCTCAGATGAGAGGAAGTTTTGCACTTTCTTTCTCGAGATCGGGAAAATACTTGGCCGTTGCAACTCAGTACGGCATTATATCCATCTTCGATGCGGAATGTCTCACCGAAACGCAATCTCTAATGGTATCATTTACTACTTCGAGACCTGGCCGTCAAGCCGGAGCGGTTCGAGCAATGGACTTCTCACCAGGACCCTTTGATCTGCTTGTAAGTATGAATTCACTACTTCGATGTAATGTGTCTCGTGATGATTCCAAGCGATATTTTGCCTCAGAACCTCCAACTTACAGCAGTCACTCCGAGACCATGAAGCTGACTTCCACAGGCTTGGACAGAGTCAAGTGGCCGAGTAGGCATTGCTGACGTCCGAACACTCTTCAACTCCCGCCAGCTAATCCTGATAAACTCCAACGAAGAAAACGTAGAAAGAGTTCTTCTTTCTGATCGATCCGGTCAGAGATATGGACTCCGCAGTCTAAGATCCGAATCACCACCCTCAGCCAATATCCCAGATTACCTTGGAGCCGACCTAGAAAGACGACATTTACGAAGTCTTCTTCTAGACAGAGACCAAGATCCACCCACAGCAGCTGAGCTAGACGTCCTGGAAGTATCACGCATCGCAAGACGACAACGAGACGCCGCCAACGCAGCGCGAGAAGTCCTAGCCGAAGCATCAGCAACATCACGATGGGGGCCCTGGGCAGAAGGACGCCGCTCAACCAACTCCAACACAAACTCCAATGGCGAAGGAAGTTCCAGCAGCAGCACCACCACCCGTCTGGTCAACAATGCCGGCCTCCCCACCTCCCTCCGCGACTTTGTATCACACGACCGTTCCGCCGCCTCATTCCGCGCCTTCATGGATGAACGCAACCGCGAAAGCGCACGCCGCACTCAACTCCAACAACAGGAGCCACGAAGACGCAGCTCCATGCTCCTCGCCGCAGCCGAAACAGCCATCGAGCGAGAAACAATCGGTACGCCTCGAAACGACGATACCTTCTCCGGTCTTGAACGCCTCACTCTCACGCCCGGCCGACGAGATCGTGACCGAGACCGAGAACGAGATCGCGATTCCGCCGCAGAACCCGGTTCCAGTTCTGGTTCCGGCAGAGCGCCTGAATCCAATACCCCCTGGACGGATATCGAATCCATCTATAGAGCTGCTCGCCAAGCTGACGCACCTATCACGCGCTCTACTCGCCTGCGTGTCGAACTAGGTGCCGAGGACGACGACCAAACGATTAGTATCAACCCACGGGAATTCGCACATAGGCTTCGACAGCCGTGGCGGCCTACGGATGATGGGACGACCTTTGGGTTGGGTGCACTTTCGAGAGATGAGAATGGGCTGTTGGACGGGGTGTTGAGAGCTGCGGAGACGATGGGCTGTTGTTGGAGTCCGGATGGGAGGATTTTGTGAGTTTCTTGCTTTTCCTTTTCTCCTTCTTATTTTTGGCTGCTCTTTTGGCTGCTCTTCTCGTCATCCCTAGCCTTACTTTGCTCGCTTGCTTGAATAAATGAACAAAAAGGCTGACGAAACAAAAACACAGATACGCAGCAACACTCGAAGGGATCCACGAATACCACGTCAACATAGCCGGGCGGAAAAAGTTCCCGAGTATTGTTTTTCGGTGAACAAAGTAGCCTCGTTTTGCCGCACTGGGCACAGGAGTTTTTGGAGTTGTTTAGGTATCTAATGACTGCGAGATGAGCATGCAGCATTCTTCGAGTTGAAAAGGGTGAATCAGCCGGTAAGAGGCATCTCAAGCGAAAGATGGAGGAGTGAGGGACAGATATGTAGGAATAGCAAACAAGCAAACAAACGGGACGGGACGGGACGGGACAGGACTACAGTAGCAACAGACAACAGTTGTATGTATGTATGTATGTAAGCGTATAGCAAGCGAAATGAAATTCACATATCAAATACCATCTTAAAAAGCGAGACATAGAAAGAAAAGGCGTTGATGCTGGTTTACAATGGTAATAGAGATGAACAGGATTAAGCGAGTATGGAAACATTGGAGGTAAACACATATCAATATAGACAGTTTGCAGCGCGGCGTGTAAGAGAGAGCGCTCGATGAGAGATGATGACCCTGAAACTGGTGCTTTAGTGGGGTATTCAACGATCTGTTCATTTCAGGCCTAAAAGCCAAAGCCAAAGTCAAAGTCAAGGTATTTTCGTGCCATTCATCCATTCATTCATTCACGTCCTCTCAATTTCCCCCCATCCCGTCATGAGATGGCTCAACCTCACATCCCATGCATGATCATTTCAAGGATCAATCTTGGGGCGCTTGCTTGCCTGCTTGCTCACTATCTGCCAACACAATGCTTCATCCTATGCAGTGATTTAATTCATGACCTACACCACCAATGCAAACCTGCGAACTCCAGACCAGATTCTAGAGCCCCACAAATGCACTCCGAAAACACCATCGAAAGAACCAGGGAAAGTGTAGAAAACGGTGCTTGCCACGCCGCACTGTAGGGAATTATAACGCCATTGTTCACTTGCTCGGTTCTCCGTCCTTACAACCTCGCTGAAGTCTCAAAACAGGCTCAGTCACTCTTAATCTCGGCTCCAGCTGCTGCAGTTGGAATTGACGCCGAAGCCGCTGCTGATACAGCTGGAATCTGAGGTGGTTCTTCTTCAGAAACGGATTGGGAGCGGAGGAGGTGGGAAGGCGTGGCAGGTTCATTAGTGATAGCGGAATTGGAATGAAGCTCATTGACTTGGCGCTCTGGAAGAACAATTAGCATTGTGAAGGGTACATTTCCTTTGCTACAAGGATCATACCCAGTTCCCTGATTCTCTGTCTCAACATCTGGTTCTCTCTGATCATCATCTGAGTCTCTGCTTGATAGAATGCGCTCTCATCACGTCCACCAAGATTCCACGTCTCGCCGCCCTCACCGCTGATGGATGTTGACCTCAACCGTGGAGAAGCAGTTCGGCTGGGTGTTCTTGATCGTCTGTGTTGGAGATCTGCTCGCGCAAGATCGAATGAGCTGCGTGGGTGGAGGGCAGCGGAAGGAGAGCGGGGTGTGGACATGGCTGAGTGACGAACGTTTTGGTTGGAAAAGGACATCGAGCGTTCTGAAGTTGGAGTGGATTCGTCGATTACAGGAGGGGTTCCGTGAGTTGGATCAGCACCTCGAGCAAGTTGTAGTTGTTGAAGCTCCTGCTGTTGAGTCCGGATCATTTGCAAGAGTCGATTCTGATGTTCAGTCAGTTTCAATGTATGATGACCCTTTGCGCTCCATTCTAAACAAGATACTCATTTTCTCTTGTTCACTGAACCAAGTTGAAAATAATAAGCTCTCCTAGAGGCTCTCCATGCTCCAAAAGTATTATAAAAGTCATGTGGACAACGTACAACTTGCGCCTCTTGTTCCTGCTCTATTTCCTGATGTATCTCTCCCAGACTCGGAGCACGAAAGTGATGAGGATCTCCAGTAGACATGATCGGCGAGCCTGTAAGAGAGTGTGGGCTTGATGTTCGATAGCCTGACACGTGGGGTTCGTGAACCATTTCGCCTGGTGCAGGTAGGGAGGGGTCGTTGAGTTGCAAGTTCATTAGGACTGTAGATCGTCTTCTGCCAGCATGGGAGGGTTGTCGATTTCTTGGGACGGAGCTGCTCGAGGAACCTAGAATTGGAATGTCAGCACAAAAACTCTGACTATGTCTTGTGACAAGAGGTTTGGTCCAGTCTATCATGCAACCGTTGGGTGACAGTTTGTATTCCACCCTGACAACTCAGCGCATGGAGAGCTGAGCCCCAGATTATCCCTCTTCGCTGAAAATAGTATTGCAATATGGTAGAGACTACGGAATTGTACATACGTCTTGAGTCTTCCTGTTGTAGTCCAGCATTCACAGCCGCAGCTGCTTGGAGGGACGTCGAGGCAGATCGTGGAGAAGGAGATGGTGTTTGACCCCGCAGGGCAGCAGCGCTGGTTTCCCCAGAGCTCGAGAGTGTTCGTGCCATGGTAGGTGATCCCGAAAGTGATATTGATCGTGAGGGAGGAAGAGAGTTGAGGTCGGGCGCCATTGGACCTTTGTTATATGAACCGGAGTGTGCTACAAAGGTCGCTGATGGTGGGGAGTATCGGAATACGTTGGAGGGCTGTATGCGGGCGACTAGCAAACAGGTATGGACGTTGTCGGAAGAGAAGGCAATCGAGGGATTGGAGGAAGTAAACTCGCCTGCGATCAAATCAAATGATGGCGTAGGTGTTAGGTGTTTGCGTGAGTCAAATGTCTGAAAGGAGCGTGAGCGTGATAGTGATGTTCAATCGAAGGGAAGCTCTGCCCGCCTGGTGACGATGATCGCTTGTCGTTTGGCAGGGGTCCAGAGAGTCCAGTCCAATCCAGTCCTCAAGAGCGTTCTACTTGGCGAGACCTTAGACCTGGAGCATCAACCATGGAGCAGCTTCAATAGTGAAGGCTTATTGTGAGATGTTTCTTACTTCTCCTTATCTTATGTCAATAAAACTGCCTACAGACTCAGTCTCCAACAACCACCTTGCATATCTACAATGAAGGCTCCTACAAATTCAGAGGCCAAGTATTCAAATTCCAATATTCAATGCAACACCTCTTTGCAACAGCCACAACTAATCCCATGGCAACCTGCTCTGGGCCATCCGGTCACCTCTCCCGACTTTCTAAGCCACCAACGGCTTCTCGTCTGAATCGTCTAAGAAACTGTCTGAGTAATCACGGGACACATTTGGGGAAAGGTGGTTCCGCCCATGAGCTGGCTGCTTGGCATCACGAAGTGGCACGATCAGGCCACAAAAGCACTCGACAATTCCACATCGACTGCCACCACTTCAGATCAACCGACAATGACAGAGGGGTTGCAAGATGGACAAGGTGAAATTTCATCATTGTGGCAATAAAATACCCAGGTATTCAACGTCATCCGGGGTCGTGGATAGCCTACGCAGCATTGCAGGACGCGTGACTTTGTCAATTATATGGAGCCGAACTGAAGCCTTCCCTAGTGTTCAGAACTGTTAGATATGCTGATCGGCAGATGTGTCTGGAACACAGCAAAAAAGTATTTACTAGCAGACTTAGGCCTGGCCTCTAACAAGCTGTTGAGTTCCAGACTCGGAAAACAAGATCAACAAAGCCAGAAACAACCGGCCAAAACTCAGAGACACTTCATCAATAATTCCATCTTTTGGCAATCCTACCTCCAAGCAGAACCACAGGAGCACAAACGTTGACCGCTCAGCGATGATTGCTTACCGCCGAGCTCCTGTTGGTGATCGATCTTCATGGTCAAGAAATCAATACTTACTCTCCCCCACATAAGTTCATCCGAACCATGGATCTCATATGGCCGTCTGGATCGATCCGAAAGCCATGGATGATCCCTCCTTATGACCCAACACTGCGGTCAGACTGACCACTTTTACGCATTTGATTCGCAACGACACTCCCACAAAGAACTGGAGATTACCAACATTGGAAAGCAAAATATATCACCAGCTAGGCGATGCTACTGCCGTCTCGTCAAGTCCAGTCAAGGTGCTTTGCTTTTCAAATTCCCAGCCTCGGCAGCACGGACTCCAGCACCCTGGTATCTTATCAGGTATCCTTGGGCCATAGGGCTCAATGATCGGGATGTAATTTATGAAAAGCCAGCCCCTTTCGGCTTGCAGACAAGTCAGAAGTTGGTCATCCGCAAATCTTTTCCGGATCTCAAGACTCTTGATCGACTTGAGAAAACTTTCGAAGTCTGGCGCGCGGGACAAGTGCCGGTACTCCAAAAAGTTAACCCCCTAACATACTTTTCGTCCTCGACTGTTGGAAAAAAGTCAAAGCTAAACAACAGTTCGTTTCTTTTCAATACGGATCGCATCGCACCGCATCGTGCGTGATTCTCGTGCAGAAGTCCAAACTCCGATTAGCCACTAGACTTTCACTGTGGGTGGCCCTAATGCAGGCACAATGCCACCATGATGTTTCTTTTCCCACCCAAGCAAGCCGTAGCGCGGGTGGTGGCCGTGGTGAGTGAGCATCCCGCGACGGCTGCACTGCACCCCATCTAAACTTGAGACAGCGGTATATGTGAAGGCTTATGGCTCGAGTCACCAATACGCTTTAAGTCCTTACCTATCAAACTTTTTACTGGACATGACAATTCAATAACATTATTTATTGACTCGATCGTCGCTTGAGAGAGCCGTCCTGATGGTGGGCATCTGCAGCCCCTGTGCCCGGCTCTGGCCCTGGCCCTGGTGTTGTTTCTTCGGAGGTTTTGCTGTTAGCGTCCACTACGACCGCTAAACTCAACGCCTCACGCCAAATCCACAGGCCGTTTTGAAGCCCGCTCTCCTGTGATTTGGCAATGGAACGCTCCCCTTGCGAGCCCTGGCCTTGCTGCAGGGGAACAGCTGGGTAAAGCATGTGCATGGGACCATCAACCGGCCTAAAATAATCATCATCCTGGACGTGGAATATCGGACAGCACCCGTGCGTAAGCTTCGCGTTCTCCTTGTCGTCTGCTCCCCTCTCCATATCAAAAGACGGGCCCGTCTCATCCTGCATGTCATGTTTTTTCTCCTCTTCTCTGCTTGCGAACTTTCCCCTCTCCCCGCTGCCTTTCCAATCGCGTCTTGTTGTTTGCTATACCATTGAATTGCTATTGCTTCTGCTCTCGATGCCTTAGTTTCTACGCGTCCGTTTTGCAGTCTTTCATTCTCGACGTGTCAAGATACCGGATGCGGCCGCAACCTTTCTTTTTCCCCTCAGGACTTACTTCGCGACAACCACCCCACACGCGTCAACCGGAACAGTGTTCTCAAACACCAGCCGACCTACTTCGCAGCCATCCTTTTTTGACGACGTTGGAGAATTCTCGATTTGAGGACTTGCCTGGATTGAGCCTATATCGATTGTGTCTTTTGTGCTTTTCTGGACAAGTGTATGAGGATTGTCTCGGTTTACTTTGATATACCGAAAACCCCTTGTGCGACTTGAAACATTTCCGACTTCTACCCCAATAGAAAAGAGAACGAAGCGAAAAATCCATATTTTAGCAGTAAACGTCCCTGCATCAGAAACTCGAGTTGGGCCCCGCACGGAACGGGAAACAGAAGGTACTTCCGACGAGAATTGTTCTACATAGCGCGCCAGAGACGAGGCGAGACGAAACGAGACCAGACGAAGCTCAACAAGCAGGAAAGATCAATTTGGTTCTGCATAAGTCCAGGCAAGCCAATTGGCGCCAGCTATGGGAGACATCAATGAAGCTGTTCCGAGTCGGGCTGGAGGCTTGGACGATCTTCCGCAACTGAACTTAGCCTTCCACTCCAACCGCAGAGAACGACCACCAATGATCAACCTGTCTACTGGAGATGTTGCAAGTCGAGTTCCTTTACGGCAAGCAAAGGTTCAGAGAAAGGATTCGAAGGGTGGACTCCGCGGGATGTTCACACGGACTAAGACTGACAAAGCTGTGGTCATATCGCCATTGATAGAAGAAACTCCTCCACTATCTGGATTCTCGGAGAGATCGATGAGAGCTGTAGCGGAAGCAAGCTTACCTCGTAGTCTATCTGTGAAAATGGCCAAGCAGAAATCCGAGAAATCGACGCCAGTATCGGAGATCACAATGCCCGCCACACCAGCAACATCTACTACTAAAGCCTCTCGAATGAATCTCAGGTCTAAGTCGGTCAAATCTGTCAAGACACCCAGCAAGCCAAACCCAAAATCACCAAGTACAAAGTCATCGCCACGACCTCCAACAAGGACATCTGCAGCTTGGGATCCACCACCACTCTTTCAAGCCTACCCTCAGGCCATAAAACATGCTCAGCTTTCTGCTTCAACGCTTTCGGCTGATGCTATTCTTCGTATGAGTAGCCATAAGAGAAACAACAGTCTTCGAGACGAAATCGCTCAGACTGAAGCCACGGATCTGACGAGTGCGGCGGCGAAGAAGGCGGAAAAGGCGAAGAGTAAACACAAACGACAAATCTCAGGGTCATTATCGAAGGCAGATTGGACCCAGAAGATCTTCGTTCTTGTCACTTCTGGCTATTTACTTCAATATGCGGGTGAGGGATCATTCGATAGATTACCTGAGAAGATGATGCAGCTTGGAAAAGATTCTGGTATGTTACAACCTTCCTTGGTATGCCAATGAACAATGCTTACCAAATTAGTTGCTTTCGCAAGCGATGTGATACCAGGGAAGCACTGGGTATTACAAATTTCACAAGCTATGGATTCTGATGGTACCCCAGCATCAGACTCGAGATCCTTGTTATCGCGGCTCGCTTTTAGAGGCGCGGATTATCGAAGATCTGCGACGAGCTTACTACTCGTCCTTGACAGTGCTGAGGATATGGATTCGTGGATCGCAGTTGTGAGGAGAGAAATCGAGGCTTTAGGTGGCAAGAAACATGTTTCAGAAACGGGAAAACCTAAACCAGACGACAAAGTCATGCAACTGAGAGCGCAGCCAAGCCATCGATATCTGATTCATAGGAATACAGACGAAACGTCTGACCCAGCGTCGCCTCATATTCCATCTTTCGGACCGCCGCCATGGGTTAAGGAGAAAGACAATGAGTTGCAGAAGAAATTAGAGGAGGCAACTTCGGAACTGATAAGGCCACAATCATCGGCAGTTCGTCCTTCGACTGGTCACCATTCGAGAGCTGGCAGTGTCACTTCCAATGATGGACGTCAACTCGAGAGTTTGAGAGATAGTTCGAACAGATTTTCGTACGTTTCTTCTGGACAACGAACATTGATCACCTCTCAGGGCTCTTCGCCAGCCACATCACCAACTCGAGAGAGTGCTAACTTAGAAGATGTTATACCTAAATCTTCGACCGAAGATACGCATCTCCGACCAAATGCAGCTGCTGTCAACGAGCGTCGAAGATCCATGCAGACCATGCAGATTCCCGTACTAGAACCGCAAGCTACTGCAAAGCTCCACAGGCACTCAACATACGGCGGCCCACAAAGTCTGAATCGAAGCCGTTCTCCAGGTCTCACGCCGAATTTCAGCGTCCCAAACTCTTCTATAAAGCGCTATTCCATTGCTAAGAGCTCATCGCCAACGCCACCCGTACCAAGCACACCTAACCGACCGGGCCAGCGCGATTCCATTCTCAAGGGAACACGCAAAGCACCTCCTTCAGCGCTCCACGTTCCACGCTCCCTCTCCCCTGTCAAGGCCTCACCGAAGAAGGTCCAGCCCATGATCTTTTCACCCATGCAATTCGATTCAATCACAAACACCAACACCGACACGCACTCCTTCTCACTAGTCAAGAACGCCAAGCCATCCATGATAACCATTCCCCCACGGTCACCCTCGGCCGCCACTACACCATCCAACACTATGCCCACTCCTCCGCCTCGCCGCATGTCAAGCCTCACACCGCTCGCTCCCCACGAAGCAGCACACATCGATTTCCACCTTCCGCGTCGCTACTCGAGCATGCAGACGCTTCGCGACATAAGCGAGAAACACGCTCTGAACAACAACAATGTTGATGCGCCGCTGAGACCTGCGCCCTTACCACCTGCGGCGCTCTCAACGCCGCTTCCAAGTTCACCATTCGTGTCGACCTTCGAGTTTCCTCAATCCACTACACAACAGAATCAAAGTCAAAGTCAAGGCCAACATCTCAGTCATGCCCAGCCTCAAAATCAACCAAACTCTCAAAGACCTCGAAGCAGAGCCAGCGCACGTTCACCTCAGCCCATCCCGGTCCCAGTCCCAGTCTTAGCAAACACCAAATCCAAAGTCAAGCGCCCAATCAGCATGCAAATCGCGCCCGCCGCCGCTCACAGAAACAACCCCTACCTCTCTCCAAAAACCAAATCTCCCCAATCTCACTCTCAGTCACAAACCCACACCTTCTCAGCCCTCTCGCCTCGCCCATTCTCCTCATCCTCAAACAACTCCTCCATCTCAACTTCCCATTCTACAACCACCACAAACGGGAATGGAAACGGCAGTGTCGCAACGCCGCTTACCTCGGTATCAATGCTGTCACCTAGCCTACAGAGAGTGAAAGAACATGAGATCAGCAGGACGGTCATAAATCGCCGCAGTATGCCAACTCTTGTTAATGGCCCGCCGCCTGCGCCGCCGCCGGATTGTGCTTTGCCTCCTCTACCGCCGCCCGGGAGCGCGAGGGGGAGTGTGGGTAGTAGGGGGAGTATGGTGAGGTGATGAGATACACGACACGGGGCGGAATCTGATGGGTCGATATACCCTATCTAGACCCAGGGACTTCACTCATTTCTTTTACTTTACATCTTCATACATACATACATATACTACCATATACTCGTCACGATCGGATATACACGGAAAAAGGAACGCAGCAGCAATCGCACTCTCATTCGACACCTGGACACGAACGAGCGAACGACGCGCAGATGACACACTCTTTATCTTTCCTTTCCTTCACTCACTCCCTATATTTCCTTCATCTTAGCGTTTCGTTGCGTGCGTTACTTTATCATTTTGACTTTCATACTATCGAGACGATCTTTTCTTTTACTTATGTACATTATTGCGTTTACTCCCCGGTGAAATGGGTAGATGGTTGGGCTTGGCGTAATGGGAGAGGCGCGTTCGTGTTATGATATCCATGTACAAAAAAGGAAATGATGAGCTCGGCAACTGTAAGATAAGATAGGATAGGATAGGAGAGGAAAGGATGGTGAGGTAAAGTGAGAAGGCGACGCAAGAGACCTCTCACTAGCTTGTTCAAGTGGAGAACGGAAATACGGTGGGGAAAAGTATATAAACGATTGAAAATCAAATTCGAACCTAATTAAAGTACTCTTTGCTTCCTAATCCTAAACTGTCGTTTGAGGATGTCTTTGCGTAGAAGATATATCTGATATATATGTATATATACACATATATACTCAGCTCGATACTTGTTATTTGTTACTCATTGCCTAACATTCTACTCAACTTACTGTACCTGTACAAGAGCCCTCAAATTCTCCATTCTTAAAATTATGTAGAGGTGGGAATACTAGCTGCCTACCAACCAATAATAATGATCTTTCACCAGCTAATCCAAATCTCAACCTTTTCCAGCGACACACTCAAAGATTCCTCACCTACACCTCACGGCACCGCATCTTGCGCCAGCCATCTCAGGCCAGACCGGACCGGACCGGATAGCAATATAACATTCCATTTAGCTTAAATGCCTTAGCTTAATTTCAGCCTTCCTTTCACTTCATTTAGATCCTAACTTCATAATTTCAACGACCTCCGAGCCTCGGCCCTCTCGCCTCAAACCTTCCCAAATCTCGACAGTCGACTACAGTATCTGCCTGCAGAGCCACAGAATAAAGAGCAATGAAGCGTAAAGCATGAGTGCAGTATATCGTACTACCAAAGAAGTGTTTTCAATTTCAAACTCATTTTCTTCTTTTCCTTTTTCTTGTTCTAGTTTACTTAATTACTTATCTATACCGTGGGAGCAGGACAGGTAGGTAGTGCAAAGCAAACAAAACAAGATAAAATATGGCAAGGGAAGGGGAGGAGTGATGGATCATTGTGTAGGTACTGAGGCAGTGCAATGAGGCGTTAAAAAGTGCGAATAGATGATGAGTGAAAGTGGATGGATCGGTGATATTGAGACAGTACGGAACATGATTGAATGGAACGGAATTTAATTCGCTAGGCCAGTTGCTGATGTTTGGAAAAGATGAAGGTGAGGATGAGGGTGAGGATGGAGACCTAGGTCTAGGTATAATAATGGCCTTTCCACGACGAGGACTGATGTGAGCAGATAGAGAGGCATGAACGGCGATGACGGCAAAGCCGAAACCCCACTTTTTTTTTTTTTTTTTGGCAAAGGATGAGGTTTGAAGTTCAGGTATTATCTCTTCGATTTTTGCATTGAAGAAGCAAAGCACCTCGGTGTGGGCGTGTCTCACGCGAGAAACAGAGAAAACACCAGTAGCATATTGTACATTGTACCTATCTCATTCCTTGCATAAGAGTACCCGAAGTCAATCGCCGTTTTTCCCTCCCTTTCTGCGGACTTATTCGTATCCACAATATTAGGCAGATGTTTAATCCTCATCAAAAACCTCTTCGACTCGAGGCGCCATGTGTCTTTGCGTGGTATTCGATGAAGTCTGGATTTGTGGCGCGGCGGATGAGGTCGTGGCTGTTGCTGGGGCGGGTTGTCCTGTCATGGCAGCCATTGTAGCACCTGCGCTTGCGGAACCAGATTGCTTGGACTTCTTCTTGCCTTTCTTCTTCTCCTATTTCATGTTAGTTTCGAGCCCCCTTCATGATGACTGGTATTGCTTCTTACCTCTTGCCAACCCCAAAGAGGTCTAAAACTATCAAAGAATCCAACATCCTCAAACAGATTCGGGTACAGCCACAGTCCGGGCGGGACAGCGAACATAGTAATCGCGAAGAGAATGAGTCGGAAGATAGCCATGACGAAGAACAGTCCAATGAGGCCGAGCATGCCCATACTGAGATACCAGACACCGAGACGAAGTTTCATGGGCCAGAGCGGGAACATGACGACTGTGAATACCAGAGCTAGAGCACCAACAGCATACAACTTTTGCTTGACTTGAGCGCCTTCATATAACCAGACAAAGTGCAGATCTTCGCGGCATTCTTGTTGTTGTTCGATTTTGACTGTCCAAAGGCCTTTGACTCGCTTTGTCTTGTGTGCGCCTGGGGCGTGATTGTGGCCTTCATGCGGATCGGCCTTGGAAACACGAAGAGCGAGGAGGGACATGGGAAGGAGCTTGAAGGTGTTCTCGAGGGAGGCGCGGTCGGTAATCTCTGGTAGGAGAGGGTTTTTCGAGCGGGCTTTAGTGTAGGCTGGAGACTCGAGGGCTCGAAGTGCACGTTTGACTGCGTCATTGTTAGTATTGCATTAAGATTAATAGCACAAGGCAAGCTCACCCTTGAACATATCCTTTCGTTGTCCATTGAGAATACATGTTCGCAATTTCAAGTCCTGGCCCTTCAAGAAGTTTGCGACTGCAAGTGCCTCTGGCTTGGGAGGACCAGGCTGAATCGGTTGCTGCTGCTGCTGTTGGGCTTGAGCCTGAGCTTGTTGTGCTTGCTGTTGCTGTCTCTGTGCCTCCTGCATCTTCTGAATGAACTGAGGAACAGTCAATCCTTGCTTTGCGGCCTCAGCAGCGAGTTGCTTCTTCATGATCTCGATTTGTTCTGGGGTTGGCTGCGGTTGTCCTGGCGGGGCTTGAAAGTTGATTTGAGGCTCGCCTTGTTCGGCTGGCGGGCCTTGAGGAGGTGCTTGTTCTGCCATATTTTCTATCGGCTATGGTAAGTCGAGATGTGGTGCTGTTGAATCGCCTTCGAGGATGTATGTTTTGAAGGTGAAGCAAAGTGGAAGTGGAAGTCACAGAGAAGGCTGAGAATTACTGAGACCTGTCCAGTTCAGATTAAAAAGAGTGGAGAATGATCCGATCGTCTTGGTTGGAACACAACCGCCACTGTGGCTTGCCGGCCCGTGCGTTTCTCCGATCATCCGACAGGGATTGAGACCAAGCTCCAAACATCCACTAACAGCTTCACACCACCACCTTGCTCAGATATATTTCCATTTTGGCGCATTCTCTCTACTTGTCATCATGTGTATCGCGTATATCTGACTTCTTTTCCAATCTATATTATATTCTGTTTAATCAAATGCTCTCACGATGCTCACGGACTGATACTTCTATCCACTCGTTTCCGGCGCCTCCGATGACATATCAAACATTCTTTCCTGAGCTCAATGTTTGTGTTTTCGGTGGAGGATGAGTGAGAACTATGCGCCAGGGGCTGATGCCCTACCAGTACCTCCTTATACTACAGTACTTCTTGTGTGTAACTCCATGTGCCTCAACAATGCTTGCTCACGTGCTGACGTATATGATTCTAGTCGCAAAGAGACTTGGGATTGAGAGTTCCAATCAACTTCGTCACAGACCCCGGTGTTTCCTTAAGAGCCGCCTGCTTCTATGAAAACAGATATGAAGACGATAACGCTGGAAATTGCGTCTCGAATCTTCTGGCTGCAGGGTTTCGGAGGTTCGAGCTCGATCTCTACTGGGATCAAGGACGGAGTGTCTGGTCGTTCTGTCCAGTATCAATTCCAGCGTGGATTCAAAATGTCGATCCGCTTTCGACTGTAACAGTATTTCCAGGACCTACTTCAGCATCGAATTTTTCTCAATCAACGAGTCCTGCTACCTTGTCAAACTTCTCCCAGTCAACTAGTCCAGCAACACTTTCAGCACAAAACTCCCCATCAAGTAGTCCCAACCTACTTGCTAGACAGCAGACTACAGCCGCACCAACTTTAACCAATCCGACTCCGACAAGTTCAACAGAAAGCTCTCTTGGGCAAGTTCTGCCTAGTGTGTCAGCCATTCCAGACACACCAAACAGCCCGCTAGTGGCCCTTGGACCATACGTTTGCACCACATCCATCAATCTTTCAGCATTCACATCTCTGCTTCTTGACTACATCCAGAAGACCGAGAACACTTTAGGTGCTCATCTCCTTTACCTGATACTGAACCTGCACGCCGCCGCATCAGAACAAGACCCTGGTGCACCTGCTTCTCAGCCGTCCAGCCTGCCCCAAGGGCCAGATCTTCTCGGAGCCCAATTTGCAGAGAACCTGACAGATTATATATATACCGAGTTTGAATTGTTCTCCGACCGAATTAATCTCAACGAATCCTGGTATAACATTCAAAATGAGTTGTATAGGCCCGTGGAGGGTTATTACGAGATGAGTCGTACACCAAACGGAATCCTCACAACAGAAGACGGGTGGCCGTCAGAAGCGTACGTCGAGTTTGCTAATAGCAAGAGACTGTTGATAGGATGGGGAACAGTCGATCCTCAAATGTCAGGTTACAATTTTTCCGGCGACGCTGGAACGATATTCAATGAAAACTTCATCCAGGATCTTCAGACGGATGTCACGGCGACGGAAGATGGAGTGCTAAGAAATGGCTGCTTCATGAATAACAGCACGGATGACCTGGCGCAGGTCAATTCTTCGTGGGCTGTTCAGAGTAATTTGTCGAGGTTTGACTATCCGACAGCAGCTTCAGCTGGTAGGTAGTCCTTGTTTAGACTTTGTCGTGTGTTTTCGTGCATCGAAGCGAGGTCAGGGGTTCGGTTGTCAAGCGACAATATTTTCATCGGAAGGCTTAATGCTGTCGCCACTTCCAGTGTTTGTCAAATCGACGAGTACTTTACCATACCCCGACCATACACAATTCCTCCCACAACCTCCATGATCAACACCGCTTCCCAGAGACCCCATCGCTAATTTTCAACTATAGACCTCATCCCCCTCCTAAACCTCACAACTTCCCTCACAAATTGCGGCATCTCCCCCCACCTAAACAGCACCCTCCTCTCCACCTCTGCCCACCAAAACTCCACCCCCTACACCCTCTTCTCCGCCTCCACAATCTGGTCCTGGGCCCCCAACTCCCCTCAAAACGCCTCTACCACCCCGTCCTCCCCCTCCTCCGACTCTGAAATCTTCCGCTGCGCAATAACCACGCGCACCGACTCAGACAACCCCTACCCGGGCCGCTGGATCGTCGACGACTGTTCGGCAAAACGCTACGCCGCCTGTCGTCTCCGCAACAAACCGTACACATGGACACTCGCCGACGTCGCTGTAAGCTACAGTTTCGCCGATGAGAACTGTCCCGAAGACTATGACTTCGCGGCTCCAAGAACCGCTCTCGAGAATGCGTATTTGACGCTGGCGATGAGGAGGAGTGGGCGGGATTTCGACGGGCATGGCGCGTGGGTTGATTTTAATAGTTTGGATGTTGAGGGGTGCTGGACGATGGGCGGGCCGAATGCGACGTGTCCGTATAAGGAGGCGGTGGGGAAGGAGAATGAGTTGAACAGGAGGGAGATTTTGGTTTGTGCCTTTTGTTTTTCTTTCACTGTCCCCCGTTCTCCACTATATCTACATCACCCCCTCCTCCCTCTCACTCCATGCTGCTCTTTAGCGAGTCGTACTGATAAATATCCCCCCAAAAGGTCCCAACCATAGCCGCCATCATCGTCCTAATAACATTCGGCCTCACCATCTTCGTCAAGTGCGTCGGGAACAGGAGTTCAAAACGTCGTGTTAGACGCAGGACGAAAACGGCTGGGAATGGATTTGTGTATGAGGGTGTGCCTTCTTGAATTTTTCTCCTTCCCTCGATATTTGGGGCAGTGGGTTTGAGGGGTCTCGTTTTATTTGTTGTATATACTGATAGGGGAATATCTGAGCGGGAGGGGAGGGGAAGGGAACCGGTGAATCATGGCGGGTTTCTGTATTTTGTATCGTCTGTAGAATTTTGTTGTGGGGGGAGGCCGTAGAGTGAGATGGTCGGATCGGCTTGGATTGAATGGATGGATGGATGATTTGAGAGGCATATTCTCGTTGTTTCGACTTGTAAGATACAGCATTTTTTAAGCCAAGGGTTTCGGGGCTGGGCGGTCAGGCTGGTGTTGGAAGGGATGGCGGTAGCATTGGCGTTGTATATGAGTGGAAAGATACACGGTACTTGGGAAGGGGAGGATAATTGGCTTCGACCTGAGGATCTCAATTGTTTTGTGTGATATTGTACCCTCGAGCTGGGGATGTATTTATTCGCTTGTAAATAAAGGGCTTCGAGTCAAAAATGAAAGAAAGGCAGATGTATTTTACCGCTACAGGCTGTAGTATCCAAAATACGCCTAGGAGCAAAAATCAAATAAAGACTGCAAGCGAATGATCTCTAAACGCCACCCTGCTAGACCAAAACCTCCCATATCCGTGTGTGTTGCCCTCGTTTCCTACAGCCCATGCGCCAGCTCCTGATCCAAAACCTCTTGTGTGCAGAACAGAACCGAAGAGCATGTCTAATTATGGAGCACACCAACATCATTCTCGCTGACTTCACTACCAACCTCGGTCCAAGACCCAGGTGTCGAGATGCCCTCTCCATCGACGCTCATCACGTCCGCCTCGCTCGTAGCGCCACTTCTTGGAGCCCATACCTCCTCGCCAGAGCCAGCTAGCGATGCCGAGTCCGTAGGTGTAGCCTCGCCGCTTCCTGGGACTGAGATATCTGGGTCGCTGAATGTAGGCGAGCCAGGTACGATCTCGAGACGTGGAGATGCGGAGCGTGGTGTTGCGGGTAAGGGAGAGTAGAAGCTATTGTTTGCGTTATCGGCCCAGGCGTGAATTGATGCGTATGCCGAGTCGTCTCTAGGAGCCATGTTCGTGTAGTCCGTATCCTCCATCATCGGGTAGGAAACTGGTGGATCAGGAACAGCATCCGAGGTATCGATTAATTGCTCGGCGATGGTGGCGGTGGTCTGACGGGTTTCTTTAGGCTCTTCGTTCGCGGAATAGAGGTCGGACATGACTTCCACCTTCTCTGATTCCTCGGGTGACATCAGGCTGGAATCTACGGCCCGCTGCTCGTCGGCGTCGATGTTATGTTCGTCGCTGAAAGGATTGGCGTAGAATGAGCCTCTGTTCAATCCTCTTACGTTGCGGTTTCGAAGTCCTTCCTCAGCATCGCCACGGACATCTGCGCCAGTATTATAGACATATGTGCCTTTCTCAGCTGTAGTGTCCTCCTGTAAGAAATCATCGAAACTCGACCCGCGGCTTCGATTTGCCGGTTTGTCGCCATTCAACTTCCGCTCCTTCTCCAACTTCTCCATATGCACTGCATTCCAGTACATTAACTCCTCACGCTGACGACGCTTGGATTCCTCATCTGCGTCTACGCCGATATCTGCACCGGCTTGGCTTTGTAGGAATCCTTCTGCGTCTTCGGGGCGGTTGAATCGGGGTTGTTGGGATGCGGGGTTGATTTCGTCGCCGAGGGAATGTAAGGCGATGGCTATTCGGCGGCGGACATCTTCTGCGAATTGTCGTGCTTGTGGAGATTCGTAGACCGCAATAGCAGCCTGTATTACTCAGTAGATATTCCGCAAATGGTGGAGAAGTAGACTTACAGCAACTGCGGCGGCGACTACCACAATGGCTCCTGAAACGACAACTGGGTGAGAAGGCATATTCCAAAAGTACGCAGGAATTCAAAATGTTTAGGAATTAGGTTGATGACTAGGAGAAGAAAAGTGTAGGTAAGGTGAAATAGCTTGGGAGAATATTGATAGGAGAATGTAAAGGTCCAGATGTTGGTGCCTCGAAGGCGAAGGCGAAGTTGACTTGACTGACTTGCGCGTCCATGCGAGGCCCATGAGATCTGCCTTGACAGGGTGTCTGGTGATCCGCACCGCCTATCAAAGTCCGGGGACTGGATGTTGGACTGAGACTAACCTTTTGCGACCACGGCAGGCATTGTGACAGATTGCCCTACACCGTAGAAAATTGTCGAGGAGAAAAGACGAAAGTAAGGGTAAGTTGAAGTTGTGAGGAAGATGTCAGGAAGAATGGATGGATGTTGGATTACGACAGACGACACTCCATGCGGGTCCATTAACCCCGCTATCTTTCTGTGGCTCTGTGGCTGAAGCTGTTGATAAGGGAAGTGGCGTTAATTTTGAGGCTTCACTCGGCTGCTTTTCATCACTCAAGTTTCGTCGATGTGGCAGCATGAACGACTTCAATAAATCTGTGACTGTTTGTACTAGATGAGCAAGATCTTACTAGCCACTGAACAAAGCTCATTGACACTGAGCTTTATAAATTAAAGACCTTCTCTTCAAGGACGCTAGGACAGTCGAATTAGTAGGTCCGCCATTCTTACTGGTTGTTCCTAGCTGCAAGCGACAGTATCGGATCATATGGCAATATCATGATATTATTGTGAGCAGCTACCTTTCATGACGTACGTAACTGAATGAGACTGATCTCGTCATTTCAAGAATGTTCAAAAGCTGAAGATGCATCGCGTTTTTGAACTACAATTATTGCCTAATGTTGCCTTCTCCGTATATAGGAAGGGACATCTTGACTGTCTATGCAGTCTAGAAGATGCGTACTGCCTCAGCATTGCTCAGACCTGACGCCGGTCCTTTTGAGAGCTCGGTTAAAAGTAGTGTCTGCCTCACCCCGGAGCCTTGTCTTGATCCTTCCAAACCGCAGCCAATCTTCACCGACCAACCTGCATAACATCCGTCCAATACTGCAGATATGGCTCTGCGGCTGAGATGGCGTTTCCAGGGTGTGGCGGCAACCTGTAATAATCACGGTATAACTATCATCCTGGCCACACGCCAGATTCGCGACGATGGAACTGCTTCATCTCAGCGCGTTGAGAACAACACTGTTGCAGTAGTCGTCGAAGGATGCCCTTGGACCTGGAAACGTTACACAGGATGATCTAGTCTTGTTGACCAAAGATAACACTCACTTCCGCATCCCTCAGACAAGTCGAAGGTTCCACAGCCACTGAGCACGTGAAACTCAAATGGAGGTCCTTGGGATAGCAAGCAGCATCGCTGGTTTGATCAGTCTTGCTGATGTGATCGCCTTCAAGGTCTCCAAATACTATACTCTCGTGAAAGGGTCGCAGTCAGAGATCAGGGCCTTGTTGATAGAGGTCCAGAGCCTGTACGGGGTCTTGAACAGCCTCAAACTTCTAGCAACATGCCTAGAAGATGGTCAGCAGCCACTTGGTATGTTCTTCAATCCTTTTTCCATTTTACAGAGCTGATGAAATATAGGACCAGCCAACATCCCGCAATTAGATCATTTCCAGACATGTCGGCAAAATCTCGATTACTTGAAGAAGTCCTTGAGCAAGCTCGATTTGGATTCCGTAACAAAGCTCACTGTTCTCAAGATCAAGTTGCTCTGGCCATTCAAGGCTACAGAGACCAAAGAGCTTGTTGAGAGGATTTCCAGAAATAAACGAGATCTAGCTGATGCATTGACGGCTGATGGACTGTTAGTTCTCAGTTGTACCCCGACATCGTTCATGCTTATTGAATTATGCACGGCAGGACTGCATTGCTCAACGCCTTGTCAACTCAGGCAGATCTGGCAGAAGCCGTCGAAGACGTGCAGATGAGACTACAGAAGATGGCGGAAGAGAAAGGGGAGAATGAACAAGGTCCGTTGCTATCTAAATGTTTAACGGACTTAACTGATGCAACCTTAGATGAGCGCAAGAAAGCAGTATTCAAATGGTGCTCTGTGGTGACTCCTTATGAGAAACACCGTAAAGCCAAGAGTCTACGGCATCCCAACACTGTTACGTGGTTCTTTGAATCTCCAGAGTTTAAGAAATGGGCGCTGGAACCAAATTCAGGCATCTGGTTGTACGGAATCCGTAAGATTCATCGTATTGTCGACTTTGTAACGAGATACTGATAACAGATCTTAGCTGGTGCGGGTAAAACAATTTTAACGTAAGTTACGCATGCCAAACCCAGGAACAATCTAACAACTCCAAGGTCCGCCGTCATCGAAGAAGCTAAGATGCTTGCTGCTACCAAACCTGACCATGCTATCGCATACTTTTATGTTGAATATCGCTTACCAGAGACGCAACTGCTATCTAACATTCTAGGATCTCTGATCAGACAGCTCTGTGCAAGTTCCGAAGATGCTTTTGAAGAGCTAGAGTCGTTCTACCGTGAGTGCAACGAAAAGTCCAAACATCCCGTCTTACCCACCTGCGAGCAACTTGGCGACCTTCTCAGCCGCATATCGAGATGTTTCGAATGTGTAATGATTGTGATCGACGGTTTGGACGAAAGTTCCGACCCTCAAGAACGAAGCTCTACTCTGCAACTTCTATCGACTCTCACTGCGCCTGAAATCGGAACCATTAAAATTGTTTTTACTAGCAGAGACGAAATAGACATTAGACGAAATTTCGAAGCATTCGAAGGGATGTCTATTGCTGCTCGAAGCAATGATTTGGAGTTATATGTCGCTGCCGTCATTGAATTGCGCATCAAGGATAAATCCCTTCGAATGAGAGATCCTGCCTTGAAAGAGATCATCATCAACGGAATTGTAACCAAGGCCAACGGCATGTAAGTACACCGACTCATGGGACATAGGACACCAATACTTACAACATATAGGTTCCAATGGGCGAAATGTCAACTGGACTACCTCTGCACCCTTAGCACCGATAAAGAACGACGTTCGGCCCTCGAGACACTACCCGCTGATCTGTTCGAGACTTACACGAGGATATTGAACCGTGTTGCTAGGAGCACACCTGGTAATCGGCGCTTAGTTGAGAGAACCCTACGATGGATTAAGTTCGCTCATTATCCGATGAAAATTGAAGCAATTGCTACCGCCGTGGCCGTCGAAATAGGGTCAAGATCAATTGATGAAGACGATATCTCGGATCGTGATAGTATCTTAAAGTGGTGCAGCAGCTTAGTCACACACGACGAGAAGGCCGGAATCTTATCTTTCTCCCACTTCACCGTCGAAGAGTTCCTGACAGACAAAAAGCTCTTGGAAATCCCAGAGCTGCAAGACTTCTACTTGGATGAGTCCGAGTCCGAGAGAATTCTCGCCAAAGTCTGCCTCACATTCCTTCAGTACCCAGAGTTCTGGCACTGGGATCTGAAAGATTCAAAAACTATCAGAGAAATGGCAGACGAGGTGCTTTTCTTGAATTATTCCTGCGAATGGTGGCTTCGCCACGCAGAATATGGCGAGATCGGCGATGATAAAACCTACATCGAGCTGACACGACGTCTCTTCAATCCTCAAAAGTCGTCGAATTTCGTCCTTTGGTTACATATCTGGTGGGCGGAACACGGTCCTTACAATCTGGAAACTCCAAAAGCTGCCCCGACTTTGAATATAGCAGCCGCTTTGCAACTTGAGCACATCTGTAGATGGCTCTTAGATGAACATAGTTGCGACGTTAATTTCGATGACGCTATCGTTGGTACGCCGTTGATCTGCGCGATCAGAGGTGTTGGTTATGGAACAAATCCCATAAAGGAGGAGGTGGTTCGCTTGCTGCTTTCACATGGTGCTGATGGAGACATCAACTTCGGCGAACTCGATTCTCTTGATGGTCGAAATGATGACACCCTTCCGAAGAAAGTCATCCGGACCCCCATGTCACTAACATTGGACATTGCTTCAAGAGATGTAGAATGTTGCTGTGCCGTCTTCAGACGTCTGCTTGAAGCAAACTGTATTTCTTCATGTGCAGATTCTGCTGTGTGGAGGTCTTATGTCATCCGACGTGTACCAGGGCCACCAAGAGGAGATTCATGGTTGCCACCACCGCCACCTCCTCCTCCTCCCCCGCAAGGCTATGCCGTAGGGAGACCTGCGAGAATAAGGAGGCCAAGCAATGCATCAAGCCATATATCAGAATCACATTCCGAGGACGTACCAGAGCAGATGCTCGTGGTCCTCTTTCGGGATACTCTCAAACACCCCGACTCAATTTCGTTGGACCACGAGTCCAGAAGCAAAATGATTTCATATATCACTAGTCATGGCAATGAGACTTCTGACCTGGAGCTAGTCTCTACATTGGCGACGAGAGAAGACTTGAATGATTTCCTGAGTATCACGACAGACCAAGCTATCTCTGCAGCAGAGTGCGGACAGACACATGTGATCAAAACCTATGTGGAAATAGGTGTAGATCCCGAGATTCTATACGAATGCATCCCGTCTGCAGCCGACTCTGGGCATGCGGGCATGGTGAAGCTACTATTGGACTACTGTCCTAGGGAGAAAGCTGCCCTCGCCAAGGTTGTTGAGGAAGCTTTTATTTTAGCAGCAAAGGCGAACTACTGTGACGTTGTCGAAGTAATCCTCAAATATGGCATTGATGTCAATATCGTTGTCAACCACAATGATTTCAGGCTGAACTTGCGAAGAGGCTCTGCCATAGCTTTTGCTATACTTTACGGAAACTTGGAGACCGTCGATCTCTTGCTCAGCATCACTGGAATCAATCTTAGCATTCTCACAGAAGGTCTCAATCTGCTACATTTAGCCCTGAGGGCACGGTCTCGTAGGTCTGAATTGGTAGATCGGATCCTCAGCAAGGGCATTGATCCTCTCACCAATCAAGTCGGAAAAGACGAGATGTCGACACTTCACTCCTTTCTCGGTGCGGATAATCCGCTCGAGCAACAAGACGTGGAGTTGCTGAAGCGTCTGATTAGCGCTGGATGTAACCTCAAGGCTGTTGACAAACTCGGCAACTCTCTTCTACATACAGTTTTGAAACGAAGAAATATTCAAACAGTGCCAGAAGAGATTATCGAAATGCTGATTGAGGATGGAAATATGAAGAATTTGCCGGACAAGATGGGACAGTTACCTCTTCAACTGGCTGTCAGAAATCGGGCAGAAAGCGAAATCATACGAATGCTGATACCCGAGGACACGTCCTTGTGGAATTTTAAAGAGCGCCATGTCTTCAGTGTTCTACATTCCGCTGTCTATCCAGACAACACGTTGCCAAAGCCACCTACGATAAGACACCGACCACCCCCACCCCCACCACTGTTGGGGCCAAATCAAAATACTCTGTCGATGACTCGTTCCATGGTTCCTCCTCCACCACCGCCGCCACCGACAGCATTTCGGCCAGGTCCGGGTAATTTGTCTGATGACAACGACATGCTTAGAATTCTAGATGTACTTCTGGAGAAAGACGACATCGATATCAATGTACTCGATTCGCAGGGAAACACACCTCTCATGATTGCTACCAACAATTGTGACGACCAGTCTTCCGAAACTCGAGCTCTAATTATAAAAAGATTTCTGGACAGAGGAGCCGACGTCAATTGCGCCAATGCCGCACGCTGGACGGCTCTTCACCACGTCGCTTCGAATGGATTCGGGTCTGGCATAAGGGAAATCTTCAAATTCAACCCTAATCTTGAGCTCCTCAATGAAAATGGGTTCACTCCACTTCATCAAGCTATCTTCCAAGGAAGAACTGCCTGCGTCAGACTTTGGATCGATCAAGCTAATGCTGAAGGTCCACGGACTAAAGCTTTTGTCAAAGCGTTGGAAGCCCGAACAAGTCGTGGTCTTTCTCCATTACATATTGCCGCATTGCATAATCGAGTCGACATTATCCAGCTCTTGCACGACACTGGAAGGCTGGGAGGCGTCAATGTACCGGGTTCGATCGACAAAGTCTCTCCGTTACATCTAGCAGCCGTGATGGGCCACATTGCTACAATGACTATGTTGATCCAGTATGGTGCGGATGTGAACGCGAAAGCAATTGTTGGTAACACGCCACTCCACTTTGCAGCCGACAGAGGAGCTGTCAGTGCTGCTCGGCACCTAATAGATAGCGGAGCATTGGCCGACTTGGAGAATGACGATGGAATGAAGCCGTGGATGATCGCCGAAATGCAAAATCATACAGAACTAAAGTTCGCATTGGAAGTAGCCGCAAGAATTGAGACTCAGGCCAATGACAAGAATGACGAGTCGACAGAATTGGTGGTTTTAGCAGGCGCCAATCGAGTGGGTAGCGGAGATATTGATGTACCCATGCTCTCAACACTCTTCAGAATTGCACCGAGGAAGTCCAAGCCGGCAACCCTGCTTGATGCAGTGACTTCAGGAACAGATGCTGAAGTGCTAGCATTCCTCGCAACAGGTAGCGACCCGAATGAAGCAATGGGAAGGGACGAGGCAGCCCCACTGCATATCGCATGCCACAGAGGATACACCGCAGTTGTGGAACTTCTCCTTGATTATGGCGCCTGTGTCGACGTAGTAGATCGAGCTGATAATCAGCCATTGCACTGTGCTGCTTCAGATGGCAGGCTTGATGTTGTTGAAGTGCTGCTTGAACATGGAGGTAGCCTCACAGCAAGGAATACGGACATGCAAATTCCTCTTCATCTCGCAGCTGAGCATGGTTGGCTAGATGTAGTCAAAATGCTACTCAAGGCATCTAGAACCACAGTCATCACGATTGGGACCGACGGGAAAGTCATCAGTGATACTGCAAGGCACGGTACATTCAACCGTTTCCCATAACATTAAAAGAAGCCTAACTGATCGTCTATAGATGGTGTGTCCCCCCACCTCGAACTCCGCGACAAGGAAGGCTACACCCCACTACTCGCATCCCTCTACGGTGAACATACCGACGTCGCCAGATACCTCATCCAACAAGGTGCCAATATCCATGCAGTTGATATCTGCGGTGTCGGATGCATGTTCTACGCCGGCGACGCCTCCGACAAGGCCTTTTTCGAACTCCTCGTCTCCCACGGTCTCGACGTCGACCAATCCGCACCCGGCGGCTCCACACCACTCTCGCACGTTGCTGCCCGCCTGCGAAATCAGGATGAAGCTACGGCTATCGCTCTCTATCTCATCGAGAACGGCGCATCTGTCTCCCCTAAACCGCGTTACAATCTCTCACCACTCGTGTTTGCCTGCGAGTCCGGAAGCGTAGAGCTCGTCAAGGAGCTGATGAAGCGTATGACGATGGAGGAGATCAATACGTCGTCGGTATCGCTCGGTACGCCGATGTACCAAGCCGCGTTCCGAGGGCGCCCGGAGGTCGTCAAGGTCTTGCTGGATGCTGGTGTAGATTGTGAGGTGAAGCATTTTGGAGAGACGCCTTTTCAAGCTGCTGTTAGGGAGGGGCATTCTGATGTTGTGGCTATTTTTAAGGCATCTTTCGGGGGGTGTGAGGGTGAGAGGAGTGATGATGCGGAAGGAGATGGATGCAAGGAAGATGTTGATGGGTCGATAGATTCGACATCAAAATCAGAAATGGCATCTAAGTTTGAAGATTTGGGGTCGGGATCGAGGATCGAGGAGTTGGATGATGATAATAACATAGAGGCTAAGGAGAGCAATGGTGAGGCTTTGCCTCCCTATTCACCCAAGCCGTGAACAAGAGCACCAGATGTGGATATATTGTCGGGAACTCTTTATCTTTATTGTATATTCAGAATATAAGAAATGGAATTCGAATGCCTTAATTGAAAGAGTGTATGTTGTAGCTTATTCTTACATGAGGTAAACAAAGCCACATCAAGCGACCCACTTTTGGGATTCTTAAGCGAGCACTTCACTTCTGTGGGTACTTCGGGTTATTTCATGACTTTGGCTGACTATAATATGAGGGTAGGCTTCGAAGACGGAATACATTTATCCTCATCACAACTTCCTATTGTAAGTCTACTAAATGTTTTATCGTTTGAGTTGTTGAGATGTTATTAAGCGACCCCTTTTCATCAAGCGAGGATTGTGGCCTGGTGGCCGGGGTCGAACAGTCACAACAGTGGTAATTTTCAACTTGAAGACTTCCCGTCCGGTCCTGGGCGAATACTCTCATGCATTAAGATTGTGTAATAATTATAACAGAGATATGATATGCTGTTAATAACATCCTGTTGAAGGGACTAAACAGGAAATGACCCCGTTTTCTGCACGTGAGTACAGCAAGCAAGAAGACTGGACTTGAGCACGCTCTCACACCTAGTCCACTAGAATCTTCTCTTGCCGGGGATGGATCCACCACCATCTCCCTGCAGCCAGATCTTGGAGCCTTGGACCAAACTGGAAGATTCTCCACTGCTTCTGGTGATTTCACTCCACGGACCGCGCCATTGGAAAGAGACTGATGGCTCGAATTGATATCTTTGTCAATCTCTCGAGGACTGCCTAACTTGCAAGGTTCTTGTATATAAACTTCTCGACAATCTCTAGCAATGTCATTTGACTACAAGTTTTGTTCTAAGTTCCAGTGACCAGGTGCAAACAGTAGCATGCTTTGTTCGTTGAGATGGAGTGCCGGGGCACCTGAGCAAGCATCTCACTGTCTTGGCCACAAGTTCACCGGCAATATTAGTGGCAGTGTCAATCACTGCTGTGGGATTTTTTTTTTTTTGAGATCTTCTAGTCATGGATATTGATTGTTTGGGCTCGTGGCTAGATCTTGATTTTGATCGTGATAATAAGGGCAAACGTGCTTACTATCGTAAACAGCTTCACAGAACATTATAAAAGGGTCTGTCTAGGATAGTCAAGGGGTCAGATCTGCAACAGCTACAGTCTTCTCGATAATATCTCTACATCCTTCGATGGCTTCTCCATCTGGTCTAGTATTTCATACCGAAAATCTAGTTGGCCACCCTCTCACGACTGCCAGTGACCAGCAGCCATCATGGCTATCTGTTCGCTATGTAACGTGGACCACAACCTCCAAAGGTGCCCAAGAATGAAAGGCTGTGGAAAGTGCAAGCAGAAGACTACCCACAAAGCCTCCTACTGCGGAAAGCCCTATCCCAAATACAACGAGCAAATCTGTGACAGCACGTTGCAGGAAAGGCCCGTATGGAGACTCCGGACGACCTTCTGAAGATACTCAATATCATCTCCTGGAAGAGCATCACTAAGCCAGGTTCTCGCATTGGCAAGGTCGGGAATAAAATTCATCCAGAGGAACAGCCCCCAGAATACGCCGCGGCAAGAAGAAAGAAGGCTGACGACTACTTTCTCAGAGACGGATTCTTCACGTCGATGCGTCCAGAGGATGGTTCAATCCTGCTGAATATCAATACTGTCACTGAAGCATTCCTGTCGCCCATCAACTTGCAAAACTGGATGAAGATGGCGTTCCATAACCGCAATCCTAGCCCGAAAGAATTCGCAATCCGACTGAAAAGTATCAGAATTACCCTCGATCTTCACGAAGCTAGTCGAGCGTGGATAATCTGTGATTACAGAGGCAAAAGCGTCTCTGAGACAAAGTTCAACAAGGGTGGTGTAGAGGTATCTGTTTCAGACTATCCCAAGAGAAGTAATCTTCACTGGCCTGTTTCAATCTCAAATTTTGAATGTTAACTACAAGACAGAGTATCCAGCTGGATCCTTCATGCCTTACGAACCGACAGTTGATGATATTAAATCCCCTTGCATCAACCTTGGTTCCACGGGTCGTCAAGTATAGTACCCTGCCAGCGTTTTTACAATTATGGACTGGAAAAAATTGCGCGAGAGTCAGTACAGACAGTCAGTGGACTGCAAATGGTCAACGTAACCGCGAGGAAGCCCGACCAAAACGTGAAGAAAATCATGGGTGACGGCCTCAAAGTGCTCGGTCTTGACCCCCTGGATCCCTTTTACAAGGTAAGTACAATTTTTGTTGCCATAACTAAGTAGAATACTGAGTTAGATAGAAGTTCGGACTTAGTACAACTAATAAGCCAAATGATCTCGTAAGAATGGTTCAGGTGGACGCCAAGAAGCTTAGAGGGCCAAGCATACTCTACAAGAAGGAGGATGTAAAGAAACAAGGGCAGCCATCGATCTACAAGAGTGGCTGGAAGATAGAAGATCAAGGCTCCATTATCGATCAAAAAGGGGCCAGCAGACTCTTCATCCTTCCTCTACACTCGACGAAATTACTTTCACCAAGCGAGAAGAACGCCGCGAAGAAAAATGCTGAAATAGCAGCTCACAGCAAACTTGTCCGAGAGTCTGGGATTCCAACCGCAGCCGCAGCTCTAGCAAAAGCATTAACGGACTACAGTATAACACCGAACATCGAGTATGTAACGGTCAGAATGGCCAACTACACCAAGCCTGTCAATTTCTCCCATGAACTCGCAGAAAGAGGAGGTATCGACAGGACTGGACCACGCTTCTAGATGGCATGTTCGCGTTTTTCAAGGTGAAGAGGGAGGATGTACCTTTCATCCTGATCATACTACCCGAGAGAGAGATTTCGATGCATCAAGAAATCAAGCGCTGGGCGGACTGCAAGATGGGTATCCCCAGCATCTCTGCCACGCAAGAAAAGTTCTTGAAAATTCCGACAAGCCGTTCGATTCGATCAAATATCTGGTGACATCCCCTCACTGAAGTCTGTGAGGTCCCAGCTAACGTATCTCAGTCTCAAGATCAATTTCAAAATGAAGGGAGTCAGCCATACCATCCCGACAGGGGCTCCAGGCAAAGGCCCTTCCGGTGCACCCCTCCGAACCATGATTGCCGGCGCAGACGTGACGCACCCGGGCAAGAGTTCGGGATGTCCATCTATGGCTGCCGTAGTTGCGACTCATGATGACCTTTCCGGTCACTACCTCGGATCTGCTCGACTCCAGAAAGGATGGGAAGAAGTCCGTACTCGCCCTCCAAATTAGGATTATTTCACTGACTGAAATTGACAGTACATCTCTGACCTCTAGGGAATGATGAAGGAACGTGTTCTCGCTTGGCAAGCCAAATCTCAAATGGACGCGGACCTCAAGAAAGCCGGCTGGAAGGCCCAGTTGCCCGACCGCATCCTCTTCTACCGGGATGGCGTAAGCGAAAGTCAATACGGGATGGTGCTCCACGAAGAGAAAGACCAAATCATGCGGAGATGCCAAGCTGCATTCGACGCTCTCTGCAAGAACGGCAATATCCCAAAAGTCGCTAAAGTATGGGGTCCGAAGTTGACGCTCGTGGTTGTGACGAAAAGACATCATGCAAGGTTTTATCCGTGGATGGTATTTGTCAACGACGATCCTCAGAATGACAAGAATCTTGACTATGGGACCGTAGTTGACACTCAAGTCATCACGCCATATAATTGGAGCTTCTATTTGCAGAGCCATGACAGCCAGCTTGGTACTGCGCGCAGTGCTCTGTATGTCGTTATCTGGGACGACTGCAAATACACTCCAAGCGACCTCCACAAGTTTGTAAGTCCAAATAATCATCTGGGATTCTGAGTCGTGGTCTAGTAAGTACTAACCGGCTCTGACTACAGACGAATAACATCTGCTGGACCAGTGCCAGAGCCGCCAAGATCCTGTCCGTCTGCACTCCAGCCCGATACGCGGATTTCCTCTGGGATCGGCTTCGATGCTACATGAAGCCTGCGTTGGAAGGAGTGTATACTCCAGCAGCTCTTGAAACAGAACCTGGTACCGAGTCGTCTGAAGCGAAGTTTCCGAAATCTCCGAAGTCGCCTAAGTCACCGAGTCCTAGATCACCGTCCGCCAAATCACCTGGCGTTAGATCTTCATCCAACCCGAGCACTGCTGCTTCGGGGGTCCAGGGTGCTCCCTCGACGTATGATGATGGCAGCCGCTCTGTCGAGGATTACGCTGCCGATCCGAACATTTGGATGGCGAGACAGCCGACTGATGGACGAAAGAATCCATGGCATCCAAGGTTGGGTGGCTGTATGTTCTACTTGTAGAATTTCTTCCCTTGCTTTGCAACGTAGGAGATCTGCTGCATTTTCTTTTTTATCTTTCTCTTCGTTTTCAACCTTCATCTTTCTTCGAAGATTCCTTGCCCCTTTCTGTCTGTTGGCCCTTGGTCCCTTGTCCTCGGTTGCATTCTATGGGCTCGGTTGCATGTTTGGAACTTATGATCTGCTTTTTGGGATGATAGATTGTAGTGGATTAGCTTTGGCACATCTGATTTTGGTCTGTTTTTACGGTCTCTATCGAGCCCCATGGTGATTTAGTGTGGTTCTGGATTTCGTGGGAGGGTTTCTACGTTCGGTTCCTCAAAGCCTTCTTATCATTGCAAGCGATTTTCATGTTTCAATTTCAGGCAGAGCGAAGCGTGTGTGTATGTACATCTGCTAATAACGAATGAATGACTTCTTTATTGTAAGTGGAGGGGAAATGAAAACCATTCCGTGCTGCCGGCTCTCTTGATGTCTACTCTGGCGCAAGTGCGGAGATAACATAAGAATGAATGTGGTAATGTATGACTCTTGGCCTTTAGAATTAGACTAGACAGGGGACAGTTGTGACAAGTGAGGAATTCACGCTGGCTATTGAGTATAAACCCACCGCTACTCTGGTTCCCCAGTCATCATTAGCTCATCAGATGAATTTACTACGTAGAGCTGGAATACCAAGGCCATATGCCTACCAAACATTAATCTGCTCGGAGCTGCAGCTTCCACATTTCCATCTTCCAACATGGACAGTCCTTCGCTTGCACCTCAAGCATTCATAATTTGGTCCGAAAAAGCCAATTCTCTTAGCTTTAGGTACTTTCTTCTTGGTCTTGGACTCTGCAAGCTGCCTCCTCTCCTCCTCCATTGCTTCTAGCTTTTGTTGCAGCTCCTTCATCTCCGCCTTGAGCTGAAGCTCCGTTTCAGCGGATTGCTTGGTCTCTGTAACGGAGAGATCAATGTCAATCGATGCAATTGACGGGAAATACTCGAGGAAGTCTTACGCTGTAGTCGTGACTCTTCGAATTCTTTTCTGGTTGCTTCCAGCTCACTTTTCAGTGTCCTGGTTATCTTCTCGTACTCATCCCTCAGCTCGGCACCTGCAGAGGTGTCTTTCAATTCCTTGCCGCTTTGAAGTTCTCTCTGAAGTCTGGTTAACACTGGCGTGTTTTTCAGCAACAACTTTACCAGCTTCAGCGCTTCGGTCTTCGTATTGGTCATCAATCTAGTAGACTGTGAGCCACTATCGATCATATCTTTCCAGAAAGTCTTCCTCAGCTCAGCCTCTCTCCTCGCCCCATCATCCTCTGTCACCTTCTCCCACATTGTGGTTGCCAGGACGACATTTTTAAGGGAGGACACCCCGCATAGCTTCTTCATCATTCTCAGATTCTTCAAGCTTGGTCCATCCACTCGAGGATCGATGATCCGATGAAGGTAGATTATGCCTGTGAGCTTCTGAATATCGGCCTGGGTCATATCCTGCATCCATTCGGCGATCCGTCGCAGGATCTCTGTATCTCCGACGTTTGTATCACTGAATCCCGGTGTGTCGACAAGAAAGACCTCTTGGCCACCAACCACACAGTACGAGGAGGTTACTTGATCGGTGCCTGCAGTCGTTGTCAGACTATCAAGAAGCCTACTGATCAAGGGTAGCTTACATGAAGTGAGGCCATGTCCGACTTGAATCTCTTGGTCCCCAGTGACTGCTTTGATCAACGACGACTTTCCTGTCCCAGTCTGGCCAAAAACCGCAATGACAATAGGATCTTTCCTCTTGTCTTCAACTGCTAGCTTAGGCTCTGCGGCAGGGTGCGACGGCCGTCTTGATTTATGGCTTGGTGCAGCCTTATTGCTCTGATGAGCTAGAACAACAGGATTGAGGTTGGAAGCGTGGTGCACATGGGTTGGTAGCGGTTCATAGATTGCCGGGCCTGTATTCGCAACATCGTTGGTCGTCCAAGGGTTTTCAATGTCTGATGGTCCTGCTACAGTTTCTGTTCCTGGTCTGCCTGCGAATGCCTCATGGTGGTGTCCGTTTGGCTGAGTCTCTTTGTAGTGACCTACCTCTTCATACTGTCCGTCTCCCACGTCTTCGAAGGTACGAGCATACTTCGCTCTTGGAGCTTCCGCTTTCCCTTGGCTCTGTTCGCTGTTGGTGTCTATAGATTCTTCTTCGGCGTAGTCTGCAGGGTTATAATCCGCCCACGGATTGTCTTCAATCGACGACTTCAAGGATGTCGTATACTGTCCGGTACTGCCAGTAGAGCCTTCTCGGATATCAGCACGCGAATTTGACGATTGCTCATCAACCGGTGCTTGAACGTTTGAATGCGCCTGTGGAGGTGATCTCTGCTCCGGCAAATATCCCGACATCTTCGTAATTGCAGTCGAATAACTACTCTTTTGCCGCGATCGAACTTTGCTTGTTGAGTTCGACGCAGAGTTGTTCGCAAGTGCATAGAGCGGGGGACTAGGAATGTTCCAGCTCGACCTTGTATTCGAGTGTCTTGAACGGCAGTTCCCTCCACAGCCTTGTTTTGGCCCCTCGTTCGGTCAGGTTGCATGCATACCTCCACCATGAGTCCATTATTGGCCTATCATTGTTGATCTCCACCATCCCCCGAAATTCGGTAGTTGATAGTACTGGGCGCCTCGATGCAAGTGTCACCTCATCTGTCTGATTTGGAGTGTGGCTACACGACATTGCGTCCACAAAGACCCTTGACAATGGAACTACTCACAATTTCACCCTAGGACCACACAGCAGTACCGAATTTTGGGATTATCTCGGCAGGGCCATCCACCGCTGGACCCAAATTTCCGAGTGCAAGTTCCGCGCCGACAGCGACTCCAGCCGACAATTGTGATGGCGATGAAAATCTGGCATGTATTCAACACACTAAGTTTGTCCCGAAGTATGGAAGAGAAGCTCGAATGATGCTGTTAGCGCTGCTCGCAAGCGGCCTGGCTACCAGGACTTGATGACCACTTGTGGTACCTCTAAACTTCGTAACTTCTACAACTCGCCATCCCAAATTAAAATCCTGAATCCGTAGATGCCACTACTGCTACCCTCATTCCTAGTGTGTGGATTGACATCCCTTTCCGAAGCAGCAGGTCAAAGAATGGACGATCTTGTCTTTCCCGTATCCGTTTCATTAATACTGTGATGTACATTAAACAATCCTATTACTATACGCGCGTAAGCATGTGAGCAAGGCTGGCTTCCAAAGGACTCGAAGCCCGCAAATCACGGCAGCCAGAACGCCCGCCCTGGGTATTCGTCTTCTTTCGCTTCCCCTTTATTCCATGCTCCTATCAGTGGGACCTTGCAAAATCAAGCACTGTAAGCCAACCTTTTCCACCCTTGAGTCCTTGAGGGAAGTATTAAGCCAGTCAGACACGAATTCATACACCACGAATCTTTCCCTTCTCCCTAGCACGACAATCAAACATGCACTGCCTGCTGCACATGCGGATAAACTTGAATCAACCTCTGCCACAGATCCGGAAACTCATTAATCAGCACCTCTGGATCAAACGCCATGGCCACAAACAGTGTCGAAACGCCGCTCTTGATTGGCACCAAGAATACATTAGCGATCTGCAAGCCAATGAGGAACGCAAAGGCCATAACGACAGCCGTGAACGCGTTGCCTTCGTTATAGTCTGGTGAGGTGAACGACAGGTAGAGGTAGGCGAGGAAGGAGCAGAGGTAGGCGACGAAGACGGCGCCCATTGTGAGGACGGGGTTGATGAGACATTCGTTGACGAGGGCGTCGATGCCGCGGTCTTTCATCATTTTCCAGGTTGTCTGATTAAGTTAGTAACAAGCTTCGTCACTCCATCTGATCGACGAGTCAAGAACGCGGGACGTACCTTAGCAGCAGGAATATAAGCTTTCCCATATAAGGCGATGTACGAGAACGCATACTCGTTAATGAACTGGATAGCCCAATCCAAAATCCCGATAAAGCACTGCAAGCAGCAGAAGAATGCCGCACCGAGGAGGTTTCCTTGCGCAGCTTCGTTCTGCTGAGCGATTGAGCAAGCTTGACGTAAGCATTGAATGAGAGCAACTAGCAAACTTCCGAAACTGATACTGCCGAAGCTGTAGGTCATGGAACGCTTGAATGCTCCCCGAGTAGCTCCCTTGGGTACACCACCTGGCTTTTGAGCGCAGAAGTACCAGGACCCGTAGACGCCGGAGATGGTAACGTGGATGACATTCTTGATGACTTCGGTGATCCAGTATCCTGCGAATGTAATGAACACCAGCAGACCGATGACCTTGGCTTGGCTACATCCTCCATCGGTACTACAACTTGCGTTGCCAGGGTAGTAGCGCACATAGATCGTGACCATGGTGACAGAGAACCAGGCGCCGAATGCGGTAGCGATGAGTCCTCCAATAGCTGATACCATGAAGACATGTCCGTAGTTCTTGGAGACATCGATGACGGTTTGGAGCATCAACACTGAGAATGGGATGCGAGGGATCCAGGAGATGAAACAGATGATGTAGAATACGGAGAAGATGAGGAAGACGATCGCTGCGCTGTAGTAGTGACGAGCGAAGTAGACGATAGCCGTGCCGATTCCCAAGACGATTTGAAGAATACCAGTAATCCAGATAGCTCTATAGGATTGTCAGCAGAGATGCTGGAATGCTCCAACGGAAGTACTTACTGTTTCGTAAAGGCACGAATGATCCAGAAGTAGGCGGCCGAAGTAACAAAAGCCACAACCAGGACAAAAGCACTATTTTCGTCAGTACTCATCTCGGACGATCCATAATTCCGCTTACAATAGAATAATAGTATTGGAGTTCAAGGAAACCTCCTGGGTTCCACCATAAATGCCACCACTTCCCCCGACAACATATCCATGGATCGCAATCCCCGACACAGCGCAGAATCCGAGAAAGGTTGCTAGGAAGAGAAGCGCAGCCCAAATATCATTGTACTTCGGCTTATCCAGCTTGAAAGTCTGCTCAAATCCCGAGAGCTTTCCATTCGGCGCATTTGGCGCATTCTGCGGCATGTTGTTTCCATAATTCGGCGGTTGTTGGGGGTATTGCTGTGGAGGAAGTCCTTGCTGTTGTTGCTGGTAAGGCTGTTGTTGATATTGGCCTTGTGGCTGTTGGTAAGGTTGCTGTTGATATGCACCTTGTTGTTCGTATGGCCCACCTTGATATTGGCCTGGCTGTCCATATCCCTTCTGCTGGTTCTGCATACCGATATCTTGCTGGCCTGACTGGTAGTAGGCGTCTGCCTCTCCGCCGTGTTGAGGTTGATTGTATGCCATGATGCTCGATTGTTTTGTTTTGACAGCGTTCCTCAATTGGACCGCAAACACCTCAGTCAATCAATGACGCACTAGGTATTTCCCTTGCAGCCCTTCTATCACACCACTTCCACACCTATCCAAACGGAACTAAGAAAGTATTCCTTTCACGTAGGAAGGATAGCGATGCTCAATTGAAGGATGGATGCTTGCGCACAGAGAGATACACTCATTCGTGAAGCCGAGGGAAAAGAGAGATGTCGTCGCGAGAAATTAAACAAACATATGAAAGTCAAACGCGCCCAACTAAGGTTGGTGGCTCGAAGCTGTTTAGTGATGTGCCAACCCAAATCCCATCTAGACCAGGCTTTAGTTACAGTGGTTCAGCGAATCCGCTGCTGCCAAACATGCCCCACCTCAGCCCATTAGATCTTGGTTGAAGCGTGCCACGGCAGCTGCGTGCCGGCGCCCGACCCGGATGTGGACTTGAGGATTGCAGAGCTGTTCCATATGCGCTTCTTCTGATATGATTTCTTCTCATGTTGCTCTTGATACAATACAGTACTATGCTGATCGTTTCGTAGCCATCTTGGCCTCTCCGGGGGTTCTCTATTCAGAGTATGAGTGTTTTAGGGGACTTCAGAGGTTCAGCTGGACAAGGTTAGTTCAGATAAGCTTGATTTGAACCACGATGCACGCTATCGTTGATCTGGTTACTGGGATTGGACATCGAGGTCTGGTTGGCGAATTGAGAGGGAGAGGTTGAGCATGGGGCGTCTGGTGGCTTTTGATGTCAGATTTGATGTGTTTTTGAATTTGAGTTTAAACCTCAGGAGCTGTAACAATGGATGCTTGATGGAGTGCAGTACTCAGTAGATTTTGAAATCCTGGTTGGAATTGAGTAGAGAGACTTGTGTTACTATATTGGATGCAAGCAGTTTTGCAACATTGATGGATTTAGTGGTTGGAAAACATCGTTAGATGCACCCAAGAGGGAGATTTGAGGTATTCTGATATGTTCTGAGTCCAGCATTGTCATGCGAGTTAGACATTTTGAGAAAATATGGTACATCGAAGTATGAAAGACAACTTCAGGGTATTGAGAACGAAAAAGCAACGATGACCTGCACCTTGCTTATAAAAAGCTCAGTGCAGACTAGGTATCCAATCCATTCATACAATCATCCTTCCCAAATGCGCCGAAAAATATCCAACGCTCAGTCGCTCGCTCGCTCTCCAAAAAACGCAATCCAATGATCGTTATCTCATTTCGTCCTGATAGTCATTCGTCTCTCTCCTCATCCGTCCATTTGACATTCAAATTCAAACACCCGCACGTCTCAAATGCGCCTCATCACTCTTCCTCGACCTTCCCCATCCCCTCGACCGATGCGATTTCTCCGTGTACTCCCTCTTCTGCTTTCTCTTCCCAATAAAGAACTCCACTACCCACGCCGTAGCCGCCAAAAACATGACCGCGACTGCAACCCAAGTGATGATCAGATACTTGGTCCCGCGGTACGCGTACGCGCCGACATCATTCCCGTATTTGTTGATAATATGTACACCCTTGCTCATGACGTATGTGACGAGCGCGGAGGCCACGAGTAGGCAGAGAAAGCTGAGTGATGCGAGGCCCCAGTTTCCGAAAGAGATGAGTCGAGATCCGTGAAGGAAGAATGCGACTAGGGATGCGATGATCGCTAGGCCCGCGGCGGCGATGCCGATCACATAGAGGATGAAGACGGCGTTGAAGGCTACGTTGAGGGTGTCGAGGCCGTCCTGGATGTCATCGGGCCAGTTGATGTCGGATAGGTTGATCTGGAGAGGGCCGACTTCGAGTTGTTGGTTTAGGACTTTGTTGAGGTCGAAATCATCTGTAGGACCTCAGTCAGCTGTGCCAATTTTGAGCTTGAGTCAAAGAGGACTTACACATTGCGGTTCTATTGGAACAGGATGTGATGTTCTTGCTTGCGCCTTTTGCTGTGGCATTTGGCTTGTAGTATCCCTCGCACATATCCAACAAGTGTAAGCTGTACCATTGTCGAATACCAAGTTCCTGTGCTAGCTTGTCCGCAATATCTGCCACCAGATCGTTGAACTCGTCTTCAATTGTATCTGTGACATTGTCTTTGATATCGGTGAACCAATCCCCGATCTTGTCGGCGGTTGAAGTGGCTGTTGCGGCAGCGGCAGATGCTGTGGTTGTCGAACTCGGGTCGTCTGATCCTAGAATGTTGTGGCCGAGTGTTGATGTGTTGAGCTGTAGAGAATGATTAGTTTCTGCCACTGCAAGTCTGCGAGAAAGGAGAACGTACTGTAATAATATTGTATTCCTCCATAAAGCTCTTCTTGCTGCCCGCAAAGAGACAAAGCATAGAAAGCACGAACCCCACAATGGCACAAGCCAGCGGGAAGAGAGCTGTAATCCTCATATCGAGTACTGCGCTTGCAAGTAAAAGATCTTGTAAGTCTTTTGAGACAGTAGACTAAGTAGCAACCGGTGAGAGAAGTATTGGTAATGAGAGAAAGACGAAAGCCGTTGAAGATCAGCCAGTACTTATCCTTTAGCCCAGCTAGTGAATGATACCGCGCCGCGGTATTTCCTTTGAGTCCAAATCAAGATGTCTAACAAACGACATCATCTCAACACCACGCCATGCCTAACATAGAACCTCCTCCCATTCCATCGCCAATAAAGGAAAAATCCCAACCGCCAGCAAGGCCACTACCCTGCTGCACATGGGCTGCCCTGCCACATTCCATCCCATCAATCACGATGGCATGTTTGACTCACCTGTCCCTCTCTTCATCCAATCTCCAGGAATACGGGAGACAGGCCCGTCTGGGCTTGGTTGCGGTGATTGTGCTGGCATGGACGTCGTCGTCGTTGACTCGTCGTATGGTGGAATGTACGTCATGCTTGTAGAAAAGCTGGCAAACGTCTGGCGATCATTGAAAACAGGCTGGAAGCGAGCGGTATCCCTGCCAGCATGGACGCGCTTTTGTGGATTTCAGGGGTTCAGCGTGGCAGTTGTTCCTGACCACTTATTTTTCGGCCCGCATCGGATCGTGAAACTTGGATTTGGGAAACTTTATTTTTACTTGATGGCTCTGAATGGCTTCAATTCTGGCTGGTCTTGGAGTTCGTCCAGCCCTTTGACGTGAAGATATATTTAGAGTGGCTTTGGCGGTGTGAAAGCATGTATAACTTTACAAGTATCGGCATATGAACCTTAACAAAGAGGTTCAAAGATTGGCTTTCCTTGCTCTCAGGGTAATTGAGCTAGACATGCTCGTAACCAAAAGAAGTTACAGGTCAACATTTGTGTTTTTATTAAGCTGAAGGATCACAATCTATGCCGCAAATCAGACCGCAAAAGACAATCTTGGCTCGCCCGTACTGCCTCTACTATTCTCAGTACTTGTGGCGAGCCTCACTTCACAGATGATCCACATATCATTTGTTATCCTGCGCCAAACGCCAGACTTCAACCGTCCCCATGCTTCAGATTGGAATAATCCCCATGTTTGGCAGACACACTCTAGCTGTTCAGATAGCTTCTGATAGCACCCTGCAATTTGGTGGCTCCCTCACCCAGAACTTGAGTAAGGTTCTCCAGATCATCACCTGCAGTAACACCAAATTTGCGGACGAAATCCTTTGCAGCACTTTCCAAATCGCCGTAGTCCTCTCCAGCATCCTCCTCCTCGGGTCTTCCAAAATATGCATTGGATGAGATGGATGTGGCTCCCTCAAATCCCTGTAGTCTGGTTTTCGCTTCGGATTGTGCATTGGGGTCGAAGGCGCCTTTGCCGAAGAATTCATCTGAAGAGATACCCTTCTGGGCTCCGAACTTTTGCCGAGCATATTTCTGGTCATCATCTATGTACTTGTCAGCGTAGGACTTCCCATATCAGTTCTCAATCTTACCTTCCGACTTGGCCGGACCAACAGAGCCGAACCCGCCCATTTTCTTAGGAGCTGCGGCTGGCTTGCTTCCACCAACTTGTCCAAAACCCAGACGTCCTATTCCCATCCCGAGTCGCTCAACATCGCTGTTGTTACGACCTCTGGCGCTGGGGCTGATTGGGGTAGGAGACGCTATGCTTGGTAGATCTGCAGCTTTGGTTGCAGTCGCCTTCTTGGTCACTGGTGCTTCCTCCGCATCTGGATCATACCCTAACTTTGCGATCCTCTCGGCTTCTTCCTTCGCCTTGCGTTCGGCAGCATCAAAATCGATAACGTCTCCTGTAACCTTCTTCGCTCCCAATTTTGTCTTCTTGGCTCCCAATACGTTGGCTTTGCGAGGTCCTGACCCAATTGCACTTCCTTTGCGCAATGCAGCGGAAGAAGTGGTACGGCTTGCAGCTGGGGCAGCACCGCCTGCCAATGGTGACGCGGTTCGTGCAATGCCGTTTCCATTGCCATTCGCATTCCCAGCATTGAGGAAAGGTGATGGTGTTCGGCCAACCACCGCGGGAGTTGCAGTCCGGGAAACTGGCGGTGTAGGCTTTTTGATCGCAGGCGTATCCCAAGAGGAGAAGAAATCATTTTTTGGTTCACCAGCCGGAGTGGAAGTTCCATCAGGTCCGTTGCTCATAACATCCGTGATGTATACGACATGTGAATTCTCCTTCTCCTCGTCTGTTTTGGCAGCAGCAAGCCTGAATCACGTCAGTAAGCTGGTAGACAAAGATGAACTAGAACTGACTGTTGGGCAGCATCTGCTTGCGCACGACTTTTAACAATTTCGGTGTATTTTTGACACAGGTCCTTTGGATACTTTACTTTGGCATCTGTGCTATTTGCTAGCGTACGGCCAGCCGTCTTCTGCCAAAACTTGGCTGCTGCTTCATTGCCACCGGCTTTCATGATTCGCAGTTGTTTCCACTTCCATTTGCCTGTGAATGTTAGCAGGGGCGCTTTCGTCCATTACACCTTGTAGAGTATACCATCGAGCACGATTGACCGTACGAATGAATAATCGGTTCCGAGTCTTCGTTGTTTTCCTGAGCAATCAAGGCAAAGATAGACTGCCAGATTTGTCGAGCACCATGTCGGATTGTTCTCTTTGCAATCGAAGCAAACCTGCGGGATCGGGTTAGTACAGTTTGACTTCTTCTCCGACTTCCTGAAAGCGCACATGGGTACCCTTGGCCACCTACACACGAATGCACGTAGATTGAAAAGCTGGGGACTGGCTAACGTACTTTGTTTGCAGGCTTGGTCTTCAGTTTTGCGAAAATCGCCTTGGCCTCTTCCTCCGTGGCCAGGTAATTGCTTCGCTCTTCCTGCGCCTGTTCCGGCGTGTAGTTAGACATTGCGAGGACTCTTGGACTCTACTGGGACAGAAGAGGAGAAAGTGAACCAGACGTGGCAGAGGGGGACGACGAGGTGCTTGTGTTGTGTTAAGGGGGTCCTCCTTTTCGAGGGGCGCTGAGGTGGAAATATATTGAGGCAAGGAGCGGGCCAGATTGTCGATTGGGATTATTGCCAAGCCTAGTCACAACCACTTGGGCCAAAACGGCTTAGCAGTATTTCCCCACATGAAGCTTCAAGCTTCAGAGTCTTAAGCTTCATATTGTATCTGCAATTTCATCCAGAGCTTGTATGCAAACCAACGACCTCTCTTTTCTTCCTTGAAGATATTCTTGGCCTCGCTCGTAATGGCTTCCCTTCGTCATACCGCGATACTCAAATGCCTGGCTACCCTTCGTCCAATTCTCGCCGCACGAATGTATGCAACCCAAACAGGTCTGGGAACGACAAGCGGTGCTCCTCGGCCACGAAGGAAGACAGTGACACCATTCAATGATGATGGCAGAGTGGCATGGGGGGAGCTTTCGGTGGGCGAAAAGGCGGCACGGACAACGCAGCAGACGTTCAACTTTAGCTTCATCCTTCTCGGAGCTGTTTTAACAGTAAGTTGCCCAAAGCTTTAGTACAACAACTGCTGAATAGGTCTAGAGTGGTGTGGCATATGTCATGTACACTGAAGTCTTCTCCCTCGATAGCAAAACAGTACATTTCAACAAAGCAGTCAACCAGGTCAAAAAGGATACAAGATGTACGGACCTACTTGGAGATAGCAAAAAGATTACCGCCTACGGAGAGCCGACATGGAACAAATGGGCTAGAGCGCGACCCATAGCATCAAGTACACGGAAGGATCAGTATGGCAGGGAACATTTGATTATGCATTTCAACGTATGCTTGTACTCCAGCATCTGAGGCCATGGCTAATAAGAATAGGTGGAAGGACCTTTAAACAAGGGCGTCGTCAACTTGCACAAGATTAAGCCTTCGGCAGAAAGTGAATCTGAAGGAGGGTTTGTCTACAAATATCTTACATTGGACGTTAAGGGCCACCCAAGGATATACCTCGAGAACGCCGATGCCACACTCGACAGTCCGGCCAAGAGCAAGACCAAACTCTTCGGGATCTCCTGGCGATGAGAAAATCTGGCGAGGAAAATTGGACACACTCTTGTGTTCAGCCGTGGCGACTCCGCAAGTGAAATGGCAGTGACGGCTATGTTTTGGCGGGCTCGCACATCAGCATTGCTCAAGCTAGAAACGTCGAATGCTCAGCATGCCACGTCATTGAAGGAGTTATTTGAAATCGGATCAAGGCATAGGCATGCCGTCGGAAATGCTAGCCACGAATGATGATACAAGCATCGCTTTCGATCAGCCTCAGGGACAATAGAACCAGATATCTCAGTCGACTGAGTGACCGTTTCTGATGAAGCATGGGGAATTTTGATTCTCGCCGCTGTACGGGAAGATTCACCATGATGTCTTCAAGAGGTTGTACCTAGGAAGATCCCCTTTGTCTGCGGTTATTAACGCCAGAATCTGCGATATTATGTACAAATACCATATATGATATTCTCCGTTTCTGATAAAGTTTTGACCGCTTGTGTTACCCTACTGCCGTTGATTGTTGATCGAGCTCGATGAAAAACAATGTCCTGGTCACACAATTCGCCCCCAAACTATTGCACTGAGACCGGTCCAGACGTGGGGGTCAGTTGCTTTGGACTTTTAGCGATTGGCAGAAGTTGTTGCTTGGGTATGCGGACAGGCGCCTCAGTGACATGCCTGATACATTTGGGGTGTCTGCCAGACGTATCTTCTCGCTGTCAACCTTGCCGCCTGCATTTCTTCAGGGGGGCATCGCCTTAGACCTCCTTCGCGACCCTGGAACATGTACAGCCTCGTTGCATGTCCAACAACTTCTCTCTCGCCCATTTATAGCCCGTCGTCTTCCCCTCCAATGTGTTGTTCAATTTATAGTTGTTATTCGCGTCGTGATGGTCCGTCTTCACAGATATCCCATCTTTATGGATTCTGCTAAATCAAAACAGCCGCTCAAAGTCTTGTACACTGGCAACGGAGAACCGGGTGATCTGGAACCAGCTATAGAGTAAGTCCGCGTGTGAATAACATAGTCTGTGCAAGTAGATTTGATCCCTCGATCGCCATCCCTCCGTGTTTCTCATGATTTAGACACGAGCTCTATAATAATAATGATATCCTGCTAACGATTGCCATCTAGTATCGTCGCAATCCATGGCCTCAACCCTTTCAACAATGCCAGCCATGGCTTCGATACCTGGCGCAAAGATGGTCATCTCTGGCTCGAAGAATACCTTCCGAAATATATCGAACGCGCGCGCATAATGCTATATACATACAACTCGAGTCCAGTCTTTGGATCGGGGAAGGATCGTTTTATTACTGAGGCTTCGCAACTCCTGGAGAATCTCTCCATAAAGAGACACCAGTGTTCGCGCAGACCTCTCATGCTTATCGGCCATAGTTTGGGTGGGATCCTTATCAAGCAGAGTCTTGTGAACGCAGCTGCGAATCCCAAGCATCGAGACATCATTGAATCGACCTTCGCTTTGGTATTCATGGGTACCCCACACAGTGGGCCGACTGATAGCTCCAAGATCCTTTTCGCGCGTTCATGTGCCAAAATTGTGAAAAGTGTGAAGAGAAACAAATCGAACGATCTGCTTGAAACGGTGGAGAACGGATCACTGTTTTCGGACATTCTCAAAGAGAATTGGCGGCACCAGCTGGAGAACTATCAGATCGTATCATGTTACGAGACTATTGATCCCGTAAGACCCTAGACATCTGATTGAGTGATGGTAGCAACAGAAAGGCTGATTTAGATCCAGATCGTTCCATATGACTCCGCGGTTCTTGGTTTACCCGGCAATCGGGAGACTATTCTCAGTAGACATGCCAATCACGGCGATGTCTGCAGATTCAATAATGATATTGAGGCTGACCAAGACGACTTTGAGCTGTTGATAGGGAATCTAAGAATTCTTTGTCAAACAGCTATGAGAAAAGGTGAGACGATGAGTCCCCAGGCACCTGCCCAAGCACCCTTTTAAAGGTAGGCTGCTTGACCCAACACTTCTCAGTATTTTACTGTATATTAACCAAGAGTCGTATTTAGGCGAAGAGCTACAGGTTCAGGTTATGGATCCCCTGGAAGATCGTACGTTTCATGTCACTTGCTTGAACGTTGCTGATTAGTTCTGAGGAATTGTCAAAAGCCTTCTGCAATACTCCAAGAACCCAAGATACGGATCCATAGAGGAGGAACATGTCGACACATTCAGATGGATTGCGCGACCAAAAGCGAATAATGGGCCAGGCTTTGTAGACTGGCTCTACGAGGAGGAATGTTTATTCTGGATTAGTGGCAAGCCTGGAGCCGGAAAGTCGACTTTGATGAAATTCATACATGGCCTCAAGCAACCGCTGCAGCTCATAGGTTCTTCATGGGGTACGGGACCTGCAAAGCTCATAAGCTTTTTCTTTTCCGAGATGGGCACACCTTCCGAGCGGAGCTTTCTTGGATTACTTCATTGTCTCTTATCGCAGCTCTTGGTCGCAATCCCAGAAAGTATCCCAATCATCCAGGATCGATATCAGAGACTATTCTTAAGATCTGGATCTGAATCACAACGATCGACTATTTGGACTGAGGCAGAGCTTCAAGGTGCCTTTGACGACATCATTCGGGCACAACAGAGCAATGCTTCCTTCTTCTGCATTGTTGATGGGCTTGATGAGTGTGAAGAATCGAAGACACACGAGACACTCGGATTTCTGCGCAAGTTGGCCGAACTTCCAGGCACTGGCTTGCTCAGATTCAAGGTACTGTGCTCCAGCCGTCCGGACAACGCTGTTGAAATGGGCCTGAGCAAGTACTCGTTCTTCAGGATTCAGGACTACACATCTAACGACATTCAAAAGTTCGTAAGGGAAAAGTTCGCAGCGACAACCGAAAATCTGTACCCCGGAGATCCAGTACTCGAGATCGTTGACGACTTGGCTCCCGAGATCGTAGAAAAGGCCGAAGGGGTATTCATATGGGCAAGGCTAGTAGTGACAGAAATTCTCTTTGCAATTGAATCCGGGGACGCAATATCGCAGGAAGGCTTTTCCGGCGAACTGCCTTCGGATCTCGAGGAACTTTACAACAGGATCCTGTCCAAAATCCCCAAACAGTATCTACACCAAACGGTCAATTACCTGCGGATAATTCGGAAATGCTTATGCCGCAATCTCTTAGGGATGACAGTCGCAGTCCAAGCTCCGAATGAGCCACTGCTTCGACCCTTGCCGATGCCTCCAGTCGCCGACCAGAGCAAGATATCAAAATGCATAACCATGAAACGACTGATTCAGAGTAGATGTCGCGGACTCGTCACTGTGCCAACGCTGAATCCCAAGTGGACATTCGAGCAAAACAGTAAAGAAATCATGGCATCATTCTGCATGGGAGAACTCTCTATCCATAGGACGGTGCATGAATTTTTATTTGATAAGGGGAGGCTCGACAAGCTTTGCGCCCAGATAGATGCAGCACTCCTGGACGACGAAAGAGCTCAGAAGATCGCATTTCATTTTCGACTTTGGCACTACGATCCAATGTTTCAGGCACAAGTTTACAATTATAAAAATCCAAAGGAGTACGAGGCCGAGCGAGGAGCGCCAATGTTCACGGGCATATTCCAGTCCCTCCTGTCTGAACTGCAATCCAGCGAATGCCCACCATCCACTAGCCCTCTATCCGTAACCTGGCTACCATTAATCAACTCTCACCTAAAGCAGACTTTTCCTACAACAGATTCATATGAAGAATATCTAGACGACGCCGTCAAACACGACTACATATCCCTGGAGCGCTTCGCCGAGGACCCAGCCATGTCCCGATGGCACACCAACATCCTTTGTATTGCCGTAAAATATCACTTGTACTCCTATGTCCGCGCCAATCTCCACCGCGACAACATCACAAAGCCAGGGCGGCCACTTCTACACTATGCTCTTTGCAGGTGGGGTTGCCATCCAATCGACAAGGTGAAGTTACTGCTCTCCCGAGGTTGTCGCACAGATACCGAATTCAATTTCCGCACTACCTGGGAGTTTCTCCTAATCGCTTCATCCACTGTATATGATCTTGGTGCCGGGGATGGGAAGCTGGCTGAAGTCATTCCGATGTTCTTGAAACATGGCGCCGATGCTAATCAGCAACTTGATCTGCATGATTATCAGTGCTTCGCTCTACATGTTCTGTTCACCAACGATCATCTGGACTACAAGATTCTGGAGCCCATTTTACAGGAAATGCTGGCCAGAGGTGCGAATGTCAATGTTCGAGACTCCAGGGGAAGATCGGTCATCGATCTAGCTCGGGAAATTAGGCCCGAGGCTGTGAGCCTGTTGCAATCATCCTCGTCCACATCCCAGCCTCCGCCCGTCCTGAATAACACGAACACAATGTGCAAGAAGATTGCAGCCGCAAATAGAGAATCGGATGTGTCAGGAAATTTGCTTCTTGCTTTAGAGGAACAGGAGGGGTACTATGAAGAATTCCTCGAGAGGCGCCCTTTCAGGATCACTAACGATCATTGGGCTATGCAGTCCAACATGTCAGCCTCCGGCGCCAATGCTGCTATCCAGATCTCGAATGAGTCCAGTGATAATGGCGGCGTTGCTGCTCCGCCGGATGCTGATGAGAAAGTTGGGAATAATGAAGGGCTCCGTGAGCATGATGCGCTTGTCACAACGGCACAAATGCTGACTGCGCAAGTGGGCGGTTGTAGGATATCTGAAATAGCATAGAAAAGAGGAGGGGGGATTTGGAGTTTAGGAAAATCAAGGCAGACTATACATGACTGGGATGCTCAAATATAGGATTAAGTAGACTAGGGAATACGACCAATACCAACATTGTCAGGCTACACTGTATGAGTTTGTGTCCCCACCAATTGAAATTGAGAAGGCACAGCAGCGCAGCAATTTTATCAACTTGCACGAGACGTGTTTCGTTCATTATTATCTGTACTTAAAGTACAAAAGAACCATGTAATGTCCTCCGAGCAAAGCCCTCTGCCAAATACAAAATAAAGCAAAGGCTATCGGGCGGCAGCTAGACAAGCTACGTCCTTCAGTTCACCAAACGCCCGCTGTAATCACCCAAATGAACCATCGATACCATCATACTATACGGCAAAGGACATACCCAGGCACCAGTTTCCATGTAATTAGTATATTGTACAGCTCAATCGATAACCTCATGCTTGATGCTTGGTGCATATTTATGTCTCGTGTTCCACTGCTGATTGAAGTAGTTCTCGAGGTTCTGGCACTGGGTGTAGATTGGATCGCCCTCCTTCCAGTACTCGTAGCAGTTCTTGAAGATCTGGCGGACATCTTCCTCAAACTCTCCAGAGGTGGTGTACTCGTTTCGTTCCATCTTGCCCTTGATGGTCGTCAGGTCCATGGGTCGCTTGATGACTTCGAGATAGTTGGGGACGTTGTCGGCGACAGGATCCACGGGGTGCTTGAATGCCTTGACAAGTCGAGTCCAGTAGCCAGGGCCGAGAACCATACGGGAGATCATCCCACGGCAGTATTCAAGGTCGGCCTCAGGAGACAAAGGGGCGCCGTCGGAAGAGGAGGTGTGGGCTTTGCTCTTGCGGCGAACCGGCTCGGAGCGGCGTGCTTGCTTCTTGACCACTGGCTTGATCTCGTATAAGTCGTCGGGACCTACGGTGCTCGCGCCAACGTCAGATTTCCGATTACGCTTGTTGGATGGGCGAGGGGGTGCAGGCTCGAGGTCAACCTGGGCTGCTGCCATTGGTTGCATGACTGGTTGTTGGTGACGAACAGCTTGTGGCGTGAAGGCTGGAGTTGCTGGGAGCTCACTCATAACAACGACGAGTTCGCTGAGAATTTCGTGAGGAAGAGACTTGGCGAATGCGTTACGTGCCTCGGGGGATGTGCGCACTGTGATTGTTAGCTTTGCTATGACCAGAAGGCTATATACGGACTGTGCTCTGCAGCCCAACCAATCAACATGTGTCTCAATCCACTACCCTCGCGAGTCTCCTTCCAAGCTTGAATGAGCAGTGGCGTGCCAGGGATGCAGGAAGTCTCTTGACGACGCTCAGACATAGTGTCAAGAACAGCTACGCGTAACGGAGCCATTCTCAATTTTGTAGCCAACTTCCATACACCCATGAGAAGAGGATAATCGGGGATGGCTCTGCCGTGTGCCTTATCATAAACCTTGCCGGTATAGATGAAGGTTTGAAAGCAGCCAAAGATATCGACGGTCGTGTCTGGGAGCTTCACAATGAACTCAACCTGATTGTCGCCACCATTCTTCGTGAAGTATTCGCGGTAGTACGGGGATTGAGCGCAGAGAAGGTCCTTTTGTACGCCGAAGGGAATCTCATCAGGACCGACGAGGATAATAACGAAGAGAGGGTGTGCCTCACTAATGGGTGTCAGTATATCGATGTCATCAGCAATATAGGATATGTACAGGGCAACGAATGTGCCCAATTTCAACTTACTGCCACGAAACCGTGCTTGAAGCTTCACCTGCCTCAGCAGTGAGATCAACACCTTGATATGACATGACTTCGAATCTGGGAGTACTTGGCCGTGGGGCAGGTTGGCGGGCAGGTTGAAATGTGCGGGGGTGGGTCTGCTTCGGAGCAGATGAAGAGGCTTGAGGGTGCAGTACAGGAGTCGAATTTTTGTACGCGATTGTACTTGAACCGTAGTATACGAGTTCTTCTGGACTAAACTTGGTAGTGCTGCTTTTGATTTCGACGTCAGTATATTCGTACAGAGCTCATGAAAGGAGGGACATATAGACATCGCCCAAGGTCATTCGCAGTGAGCACTAGCTCAGCCAGGCACACCGGAAATGAGCCTAGGTAGGAGTCTTGCTAATAGTGCGACGGAATAACTCAAGTCAAGCAAATATATTAGGACGATGTGGTTCTGCATTGCCCCCAACCGCCCACTGTCCACTCATATCAGGCCAATTGGCTCTGATTGAAAGGAAAAGATTTGTGAGCGCATCTCATCGACATACCTTGGAGGTTCTCCGCCATTCTCAGTCAACGGCATCATTGCGTTTTTTTGATGTCCAAAGACATTGTTGTCGCCGTCGTTCGAGTTCATCTCAGCCATGTGTGGAAAGAGGGTTTCTCCGCATGAGATTTTACGTTGGGCCGAGAAGAACACAAGCGCGGTTCCTGCCTGGCGAGGCATCAATAGGTCCCCAGCCATTACCGAGGATTGAGTAAACAACAAGATATTTCTGAACTAGAATTTACAATGCTTACTCTTGGAATAGAAGGACTTTTCAGAGTCTCAATCTATTGAATGTGATGTGATGTCTATGGAGAACTTCCCTCGATGTTACTACATGAGAAAGGGTTAACGATACATCAGCCAGGATGCTACGTCTTAGATTCAAGATATCGATGCAAGTGATACTTGGGGAGAGATTAAGGAGTGATCGCTCATAGAACAGCAGTATTTGGTATTTTCTCTAGACTGGCATAATCCCAGGGCAAGAGACGTGCGTTTTTGCCTCCCCAATGCCTCTGCATGGTACAGAACCTGACAATTATTCGTGACTGGAAGAATTCTTTTGGGCTTCGACTACGATAATATATCCGCGTACTGACTCTAAAGCACAGAGTCTCTCATGGTATCAAAGCTGTTTCACGCTCCTCATGCCTACAGTCCAAGCCGGAAGGTAGCGCCGCATTGCATTTCAGTGCAGGTATCTCTTCCAGATTGACACCGCCCCCTAGTCCTCATCGGCCGCATTCTCACTCTGATTCTTCTCCCTGGAATAAGGATATAAACATCATAGTGTGGCCTGCACAAGTAGTGTTTGTCGAATATGCCACGATTTTTCTTCAACTTTCAGACTCAATCAAGCATCCAATCCAGAATCGCTATATTGAAGCGACACTTCCCCATCTCCCAAATTTTGCCACTACGTCTGGCGATAATGTAACGTTCATTATGACTTAAAATCAGAGCGCCTTTCTGGATTTCTTTCGAATTCTGGCAAAATATCTAAGGACAGGCTGCAGCCTTCTGAAACCTTGAGATTCAACCAACGATGCTGCCCTCATGGCCCACTCGAATGTCGACCGAAGCATAATCACATTAGTGGGATGTGATTGTTTATTTGAATTTGCTGATCGGTGAAATGAGAATTGCCTGGCTATGTGCATAATTGGCTGAGCCATAAGTGAATTCCAGGCATCTTGGAGGGTTCAGGACCCTGTAATTACAGAGACGTCCATGCCAAGACTCGTACGCTGTGCATGGCTGAACAATGACTCAGCATACCCGCCCTTCATTGAAGCGACGACTTTTCTATGCCACTTCGCAATACACCACTTCATCGACATCATCTCCAGCTTCTTATCACGGAAGCGAAAGTCCTCAAAGTAATACTGATCTAAATCTACTTATTGAAAATGTATCTGACAATTTTGTAGTTTCTTCTCATCTTGGTATTGACTCTCAGAATCCAGAACTTCTCCCGACGGCCAAGCATGTCAACGCCACCTCAAGTCCGCGTCGGCGTCGGTGTCTTCATCCTCAAGTCAACCTCAGAATCGCCCTCGAATCCCTCATTCCTAATAGGGAAGCGGATCGGCTCTCATGGGGCAGGAACATACGCTCTCCCAGGCGGCCATCTTGAGTTCGGCGAGTCGCCCGAAGAATGTGCGGCTCGCGAGATTATGGAAGAGACTGGTCTCAAGATATCTAACATCGAGTTTCTCACTGCCACGAATGATGTGATGGAGAAAGATGGGAAGCATTACGTTACGCTGTTTGTAGTTGGTGTTCGGGATGATGAGAGTCAGGTACCTGAGGTGCTGGAGAAGGAGAAGTGTGAGGGATGGGAGTGGATCAAATGGGAGGAACTGGTGGAGTTGGTTGAGAAGGATGGAAAGGGAGAACAGATGCAAAGGAGTTTGTTCATCCCGCTCTTAAATTTAGTGAGGCAGAGACCAGGAGTTGTCCCCTACATGGGGTAACCTGTCAGCTTCTCGCGATGGACATAGTCTTGTTTAGGCGGAGGGGGAAGATCAATGGCAAAGACTTTAAAACACTTCCGAGTGGAATGTTCAGCTCAATTATGCCAAAACCAAAACACTGTTGCCATCGACCAGGTCCTCTTATCTAGCGTTCAGTCTAAATAAGTCGTCGCAGTTGCAAAGATCTCCTATTTCTCGGCCCATGAGAAGTAGCCACTCGAGGAAATAGGTTCAGGAGTTTCTTAATAGCCCAAGTCCATAGACTGAGCTGGATCTGACTTTGAAACCTTTGCTTACTCCTGGCTTTCAACCCACTCCTTTCAAACCCTCTCCAAATAAGAAAGACGACAAGTTGCGAACCAAGAATCACATATGACAGATAGTGAGTATGCTATAAGCCTTGAAATCTTTATCTATTGCTCAAAATACCCTGTTGGAGTTTGAACACCCTCTCCGTAGCAGTCTAGTAACATTGCAGTATATCTAATACTTCCCGTTCAATAGACATACTCAAAGTTTGGATTCTCCTTATCCGTCATATCTCCAAATGCCGTCGCATTCAAATTATCATCGCCCTCCAGCACCCCACTCTCCCTCAACTCCGCTCTTCTCTTCTCCTTCTTCTTGTTCTCCCAGATGAAAGCATATCGGAAGACAAAGAACAGTGCCAATTCGATGAAATTGGCGACAAGCAATGAACCAATTCCTAACGGGTACTTGGGAGCTTGCTCGGTCTTGTAGAAGAATGGTGATACGATGTTGCCAACGCAGGCACCGAACCAGATCATACCGGAGACGATCATTTTTTTGGATTGGCCGCCAGTGTTGGATGTTACGAGGGAGAGAGAGAGCACGAAAGAGGCTTGGTAAGAGCCGGTTAGGTAGCTGAGGTATGTCAGTCAGAATTGAGGAGAGTTTCTGGAGTGGAACATACAAGCAGATCAAGCGACCAACATAAGCAGTTGTTGGAGCTAGCAAGAATCCAAGGGCACCAGCAATCGTAGGCAGCATGAACAATGCACAAATCAGCGTCCGGCTGTTTTTGGGCAAGTATCTGTTCGCCATAGCCCCGAGCCCGATCCAGATGACCACAATGACTCCCTGCGGAACACCAAGAAGCGCAGTATGTAGAGTGTTGAAACCCAGCCCTCGGATAACCAATGTAGAGAAGTTACTGATCCCACCATTTGGAACATTACCAACAAAGCCAAGGAGTACGAACAGCCAAGTCTTGTAGTCAATATAAGCTTCCTTGACCTGGCCCCAGTTGATACGGCGCTGCTCGATACCAGTCTGGTTCCTTCGCATGCGTGCAATCATGAGGAGTTTTTCGTCGTGGTTGAAACCCCAGAACGTGATGGGTGAGTTGGGAAGGAGGATAGCTAGGACGATTCCCCAGGCTGAGCAGACTGCGCCGACGACGAGGAATTCATATCTCCAAGATTGGAGAGCGCCTTTGATATTACCAATTCCGTAGCCTGTTTTTAAATTAGCATGTGCCATATATCGGGATCAAACTCTCTGGACTTACCGATCAGCCCACCCCCGGCGACACCAATGCCGTTCCATGCGTACCATGCTGCGATTCGTGATGGTTGTTCTGCTCTGGTATAACTGAAATGGCGGACAGGTTAGCGCTTGATTTGACCAGGCTTTCTTGAGACTCTTATAGGAGTACCAAAAAGGAGAGAGAAGTTAGAAAAGTGCTAATAACTTACTACATAGATGTTATCAACATAAAGGCAGGATCAGCAATAGCTTCGAACGCCCCTGAGAGTATTCGAAGTGCAGCCAGCGAAGCAAAGTTCTTTGCTGCAGCTTGTGCCATCAAAAGAACACCCCACATAAATATATTGAAAGATAGGTCTGAAGAAGCAGATATATTAGTACAGTTTATGCATGGGTGTTTCAGAGATCAACTTACACCATCCAGGGCGACATCTCTGCATGATCAAGTTGGAAGGAATAGCCCAGAAAAGCCAACCAAAGTAGAACACCGACGAAAGCCAACTATACTCTGTCTTCTCCAGTTTGAGATCCTCCTTAATCCCAAAGATAGCTGCATAAGAAAGCGTGGTCTTGTCGACATACTAATGTACCACAGTCAGCAACTTCAGCCACCATGAAAAGCAACATAGTTGAGCACGAACATAGAAAAAATAACAAATTCCCAACAAAGGCAAAATCCGCTTATCAAGCTTGCGCTTCAGCCTCGCCTCATCTGCCTGATCAATCGCTTCGTCGTTGGGATATCTCGCGATAGCTTCAGCGTAGATCTCTGCATTTGGTTGATTGATGTGTCGTTCGAGCTCAGCAGCTACCTTGCTATCTTCGATATCACCAATGACGCTTTCATGGTCAATATCGACCTTCTTCGTCTCGTCCGAAAGATTGGCCATCTTGAAGTTTCTTCCCGCGGATAGGTAAATCCCAGAATGGTCGCATCAAAATATGTCGGAAAGGCATCGCGTTCTTATACCTTGTACGAGCGAGTATGCGGCGAGCATCGTACGTAGCACTCGGTAAGAAGTCCGAGCGACGGATCGGAGGTTCTCCACCCCAAACGAGTCAGGTCTCCTCATAGCTCCAAAGAAAATCCTGAACTAAACCCCACCTATGACCCTTCCCTGGGTTCAAATTCTGTCTGACTTGGGGAGTTATCATCATCCCCCGTGGAGAATGTCGGCTTGGCAGTCTCCGTTAGGAGCGTTGTTGTGGAGGAGCCGCTCCCCAGATCCCACTTTTGGAAGATGAAGGGAGGTCCACTGTGGTGTAAGCAAGTCCACTTTGTTTGTCTTTTTTTTTTTTCCACAAATGAAAATTAGATCCGTGGAGAGTTTAATGGATCTGGAGAAGATGGGGTTCAAGGGTGTTGCTGGTCAGGTTGAATCAGTTCCAAGAGAATGGTCGGAATAGTGGGTAGGAGTGAGGCGATGTTGTTGACTCCGGGTACCGATATATACCCGAACAGATCAATCATCATGCGTCGAGGAGCCCGAGCCCCAATGCTGTTGGACGAAACGTTTCTCTCTGTATGATTGTGTCATGAAAAACCATCTTGCCTCCTGTGGATTGTCGTTTTGTCGGAATAACATTGAAAGGACCTCGAACTCGTGTGTACCAACATCCACTTCTGGGCATTCCACTAGCGAGACGTTAATCAACAAAACTGCTAACAAGGCTAAGGAGAAGCGCAGAGATAAAATTGGTAAATATTTTTCGATATTTCCATTGATCATTCCTTACCGATACTCAAGGGATTAAAAGTTTTCTAACATTTCGTTCTACTTAAGGAACCAATCTGGTCAAGAACAGAAGCTTCCTCTAAGCTCTTGCCCAGAACACCTAATGCAGCTCTACAAGTGGCAAGGACTTGGCACAGAATCTTGCAATACTACAAGCAGAGTATATATGCACAAAATTTCAAGTAGGAGAGAGATTGAGCGGCCAAACCACATGGATTCCTAGTTCCTACCAGCCTATCCATCCATGCATAATATATATACGCGAAACAACAGCAGAAGAACAGACTCCCCTTCCTTCCGAATCCCAATTCCGATTCCTCGCCCTACGCCTCTGCTCAATTCCCACCCACAAGCTGTCCCACATCAATCATCAAATCATACAGACTTACATATTATACCAAGGCCCGGCATTGGTCTCCTTCCAGCAAATTAGTCTCCCTGGCATCCCACCGCATCGTAGCAAAAGCAATTACTTCGCTTCACCTCTTCTTCTCCACCACCCTTCTATCCGGACCCAACCTCAACTTGAAGCTGCTTATCTCCTCTCATTCTCATCCAGCCCCTCCGAGAAATTACTCTTCCGTTTAGTACTCTCGCTCGGACTACACGGACTCCTCGCCCCGACATAATCTCTTGAATTAATGCCCTCAGGCGGTGTCAACGGACTCACAGCAGAGGGCCTTCCATCCTGTCCTCTCGTCGGAGGTTGGCCTTGTGGAGTTGCCATACCCTCTCCCCTCTCCATAGGCGTAGCATACACTCCATCAGTACTAACACTTGTTTCACTAATACCTCTCAAATGACCACGATCCGTATCGCTGAGATTCGATATACCGCTTACTATACGATTCTGGTTTTGGAGATCGGGAGAAGGAGACGAGCCAGCGCGTGGTGATGGGAGAGGTGAGATGTTGGGGCGGTGGCCGGCGCCGTCGGACTGCGACCAGTGGGAGATACTGCTTGCTTGGGAAGTTTGGGATGTTACGGACGGAGAGGAGGCCAGTCCTCCATTACGGGAGTGGCCATTAGTTTTGGAGCCAAGGGCCACGAAGCCGGTGCCTGTGTCGTGAAGCTCAACGGGCTTGGATGTATCTGGGGTTGTTGGTTAGTGGGAATGGTTCGCGGGGTGGTAAAGGGGAGCAGGTAGACACTTACCCATCATCTCATGAACTTGTACGCCCGCCATCTCAGGAACATTTGGTGGCTCCTCCTCATACGGACTGCTGACCGTGTCATCTGTCGTTACAGTCGGGGCTTTGGCATCAGCAGGTGTGGCTCTCAGCCAGCTCGTCACCCATCTTCTGTTCTCAATGGTTCCGGCTTCGGATTGTGTGCCCGCGCTGCTACGGAGAAGTTTCCTGCGGCGCCAGAGAAGAATGGCGAGGATGATTAAAGTAATGAAGAAAAGGCCGAGGACGACTCCTAGGACGGGAGCGAGATATGCTGGGGTCCCCGAATGTTTCGAGACTGGTGTTACAGGGAGTGTTGGCCTGGGAGTGTTCGACGGTGCTACGGCTTCGTACGGGTACCAGTTGACGATCTTGGTGCTGTCGTACTTGGCAGTAAACACATCTGCTAGCGAAGTGTTCGAGAACCCTCCAGATGGTGTTGTTTGAGTGGCGCTTCCAACAGCAGTACCTCCGATCAATGCTTGCAAGGTGGGAGATACCGTGTAATTGCTCCATGTCTTTGGATCGTATGTTTGAATCCACTCATTGCTCGAGAGATTGAAGATCTGTACAATACCACCTTCGACGCAGGTCAGGTCTGTCCCAGACAGTGAGCTGTATCCTCCGATTACGAGCATTTGATCAGGGTACGGTTTGGCGCATCTATGTCCAGCTCGCGCGTGGGATGCTATCCCATCGCTCACCTTCACCCACTTAAACGAGGGAATGGACAAGACATAGACCGCATCACTGAATGGCGCAGCAGGATGGAGTCCATCAAAGCCTCCATACCAATAGATATTGTGACTTGATCCATCTTGGGCCGATGCAACGACGGTACACCCTTGTGTCAATTGACCTGGTGCATTGCTGGTTTCTTGCTCATACCATGTATTTTTGGCGATATCATAAACGGAGACGGTAGACATGAAGAGAGGGCTCTGTTCTTCCTGTTTCATTGTCAGCGAGGGGGTATGGGGTTGGCAAAAGGACTCTTACACTCTGAGCAGTCGCTGCCGCACTACTACTCTGGTTCACGTTGACGTACGCTGGGAAGATGACCCCGCCAATTGCAACCAGAATTCCTTTTTCGGCGACTGGTACCCATACAATCTCAGGATTGGCTCGTCCTGGTACACTTGTTGGAAGAGTAGAATTCTTCCAAGTTTCTCCCCCCTGTTTGGCCATATTGATCTCAATCAATGTCGTTGACAATTGGTCGGCACTGACAGACTGATTCCTGGGTCCAGGCAGGTTGAAAATTGGACCATAGCTCGCTGACCTCAATCCGGCGAAGTAGTAACCTAGGTTTTCGGAAGGCACACTGACAGCGGCACCGTTGGTAACATATCTGGTGATTCCTTCCGGTAAGGTATCCAGGATAAATCCTTTGTTGAAGTCTTTCGGCGGGCCAGACGGATAAACTTGGTACGATGCAACGGCATTTCCAGCAGGGGCCTTGAACTGATCTGTTGTTCTCAATTTTCCTCCATAAGTGTACCATTCGTAGTCATTTGCAAACATAGCACCATCATAGTATTGAGGACCGATATTGTTCGCAGCACCGCCTCCAGAAGCTTTCGATAATGTGGTGAATATACTACTCTGATTGAAGTCTGTTGAGGTTTTGAAAGGAGTGCTGAAATTGAGCATATAGACCAGTCCAAGTGGGTTTCCTTGACATTATCAGCATCTACTACACTATTGAGGAATATAAGTATATTACCATCGGAAACGACGGTCGCATATGATCCATCAGATAGCCCTGGCTTCCACCAGAGATAACCGCCGTCAATGTACAGCGTGTCGCGAACAACGGCGGCTATGGGTTTTCAGTAATAAATCTTTAGTATAGGAATCTCCAGAATGCAAAAGGTGACTCTAGAAGGAGAGGCGAACGCCATTTTACCTCGTGGAGAGTCCCATTGACACATGGTCGTGTTGACCTGATTTTCTTGCCATCCTGCAGCCTGGGCCGTACATAGTCGTACAAACCACCCCGCAGCAATTAACGAAAGTTTGGACCTGAACATAATCATTACAAGACAACGGACACAGGTTCCATTCGAGGCCGCCGTTGAATGATGATTGATGAAGATGAGGAGGCTCAGCGCACCGCACTATTGTGAATGCATAGAATGCACAACAAGTTCTTCTTACCCATAGGACTTAGTTGTCACAAACTAGTCAAAAGTCACAATGCAATCCGCCACCCTCCTCAAAGTCAGCATCCTGCGTTATTGGTGTGCCGCAAGTTCCTCAAAGGACTGGACCACTTCACTCACAGGCTCAACTGTAAGGAATGTGGGCCACCCAGATTTCTGGTGATCGGCTATAGAATCCAGCCCCTCACAAACTCTCCCCATCCCGCTATCACTTGACGGTGAAAGAAAGAGTGGTGGGGTGAATGCTTGCAGCTGCAGATGTTGGTGCAGCGGTGTGTCCGAATCCTTGCATGCAATACGGCTTGTCAAGCCTGATTGGGACTTCGCCTCAACAGCCCTGTAGATCTGAGCAATCGCACAACTCTTCAGCCTTGTCCGAGATCCAGCTGACGGTATGATCCATATCGTACGTCTATTTCTCGCTTTTGCAAATAGTATCTGAGTGGGAGGCAAGTGTCTCGTTGGTTTCTGATGCGAGCGAATCTGATGGGCAATAATGCGCCAATTCAGCCAGACCTTGACTGTCTGAGTCGTTTCCAAGGCACAGAACTTTATCACGAAAGCCATCATGCAGCAACACTCAGTATTAGACAGCCTGGAAGTGTTTCTCTCTGGTCTGGTGAAAGTGCACCTTTGCACCTTTGCACCAGAAGCACGACGATGAAGGAAGTTTGAGCCACCAATTGTCCACCAGCCTCTTCTATTGATTTCGGGTTTGTTGTCGCCGGAAACGGTGCTTTGTGGTACAATGGCTGACTGCTTCTGATCATCTGCTTGGTGGGGTAAAAAGCAAAGTGCTCGGCATGGCTATCAACCAGCCCACCCAAGTTGCTTATTGAGGCTCTTTGTCGGTGTCAGCACCTCCATAGGAAGGCCGCTTGTCAGCATCTCTCAACATGCGAACCTTACCGAAAGCACGAGACAATATATCAGACGAAGGTTTCGAAGCTTCACGAGGCTGCAGCTATTCTCCATTCATTAGAGGTTGGATCCTGAGGGAGTCGGAGCAGTGAGGTGTAGGACGGATGGATCGAAGGGGAAGAAATGGCACAGGAGGCTCGCCTCAACTCGACCGGCCATCCCGCAAAAGTCCCCACTATTTGTTGTAAACTTCAGCGTATCACAGCAACGTATCGCGTAAGCAGCCAATCACGGCAGGACAGCAAACCGCCCTCAAGCCACTTCATGTCTATTTCGGGGCTGACGCCGACAACACCTCACTCACCTCAATCGCCTCTCTCACCTCCTTCTGTCCCACCCGCATCTGCAGCTACACCTACTTGCACCTGCAACCCTCATGCACGACGAGGAACTTTCTCACTCCGCTCCAATCCTGTTCCTGCCACCCTCAATCCCAGCTCATCAACCAACCGATCCTCAGGTGGCTTTACGCCTATCATATGTCTCTCCTCATCCCATGGATTGGCCAAGTGCGATGGCCTCATCCGAGCAGATCCCCTCTATCGACTCAGCTTTTCCGAGGGCGTGGACCTGAATGGACCGAGTACTGTCATGGCCAGGCGTCCTTTACTGCCCCGCCTGGCTGATGACTTTATCCAACAGGATGACAAGCTGCATTCGTGATAGTTGCAAGCAATGTAACACTGTTGCTGAGCGACGAATATGAAGAAGTCTAATAATCCCCAGGAGCATCACCCCCGCACTAGGAAGCTGTGTTCCCTCCCGTACCGCAGACCTTCCTACTCTTGGACTGGTTCACAGAGCCTCGAGACAGATGTGTTTCTCAGGCACAGGATCGTGCATTGATCTCTGGTTGGGCAGGTTCGGGGGCGCAACGTGTTATCGTGCGTTGTCCTTGGGATGAGAGTGAGGCTCTATGAAATTCGTGTTGAGACTCATTCTGCCTGACCTCTCGAACCGATACGGGCTCTATCCTCAGTTTCGCCCCGATGTACGAGCAGGGTTCATACCCTGATCATGCAAGCCGCTGTCACTTACTTCATCGGATATAGCTCTGAGCATCCAGGTATCCTTGTATCTAGGTCCCCATCTATCACGATATGTCCGAAAGGAACTCTGCGGCTGGGGTCCCATAGCTGTTTTCTTCTTTGAGCTGTTGGTTCGAAAGTATTGGCGTTCATTCCAGATTCTTATTTCTTTGTTCTTTCTCGCCCCTCGAGCCTTGAATCGATGTCTGCATGCCATCGGAACACCTAAATGAACCTTGAACTCCCAAGGATCAGGATCGTGCGGATTTGAGTGCTGATTGGACGCCTGCTTCTCGTGTGGATTCCTCCGAACCTCAGCCTTGGGCTGACCGAATAAACTGTATCGCAGGGCTCCAGGCACACCACCAGCTCCAAACCGCAGTCAATCGTTCTTTATTCCAGAAAGACGCAGGTAGCCGTCTTCTGTCACTCTCGCTCCTCCTGGATCTCAGCAAACTGGTGACATTGAAATAATCGTTTCGAGCGCCTTTCGAGATCAACAATTGCGATGGTTCTCAGACGAAACTTTTGGGCTGTGGTGGGGTTGATTGGGATAGCTCAAGCTCAATATGCAAACACCACCGAGACGCCTTCACCTACCGACGAAGCAGCAAATAGGAAAACCCATCCTACGACAACGTCTAAAGCAGAAACATGTAAAGCATCAACTGTGACACTTGCAGGCGAACATTGTTATCCTGCAACTACCACTGTCACCCTTCCCGCCTCGTTCTGCCATCCTACGACGATTACATGCTATGTTACCGTCACACCTACAGCGTAGGTCTTTGTTCTCTTGTTAATTGTTCATAGCTAATTGAGAACTTTAGATCTACAAGCACAACCACTACAACGGTCTAGTAAGTCGGAACAACGCGTTATAGGTACCGAATTAACATGGTTTAGTGTATCTACCACCCAAACCAAAGATCAGACCTCAACAGTAAGTCAATGTACATCACTTTCGAATTCTAGCTAAGTCTTGCCCATCAGGTTACCGAGATCTCGAAATCGGATGTATACATTACCCAAAAGACAACGGAGAAGCATACGGAAACGGAAGAGCGGACAAAGACGGAGAAACAGACATCTTTTACCACAGCTACAGAGGAGACAACGTGAGTTATACATATGGTGTCAGGTCATGTGGAGCAGGCTCGAGGTGGAAGTAATGTCACGAGTAACGGAGCTGACATTCAATCGCAGTACCACCACGACAACTACAGCTGTTTCGCTCTCGACCAAGCTGATCACTACGGTAAGTAACGATGTACTGGAACTCTCGACCATATTAACACCCTACAGTCTTACCCCTACAAGGTTACGATCACGAATTCGTATGGGTAAGTTCAATCCCCATGGATGTCTCATATGATTCAAAAGAGCTGATCGGTCCAAGTTATCCCATTACGACAACAGTTTGGAAGAAGACAACCTCTACTTTCACAACCAAGATTCCAACCACGGTATGTTTAAGAAACTGATGAAGACATGGAGATAGAGCTGACTTTCCTCGCCCAGATTCCGACGACAACTACAACGACCACGAGCGTTCTCGTCCCAACCACTGTAAGTTGACAGATTCCTCCATGCCTTGTCGAGTCCAATGGGAATCATGCTATCAATGCTCGGATATCTCCATGCCGCTGTCATCTTATGGGTATATTTGAACCGATTGATAACCAAGTTGTCGATCTAAATACGCATCATTCGTAACTTTTGAGCCTCAGACTGACCTTTCCCAAGTACACGACGACTAGAAATATTACCTATACAACTTCGTATCCATACACCATTATCAGCGATCACACAATATGGAGAACATCTACTACAACCACAGTGACAACATACAAGACCACCAGTACTCTAATAGTAAGCCTGACCCCGTCTGATCTTCGGACATCGAACAGTCATGTGATTCCGAAATTTCGTCGGAGATCCAGGAAAACCTCATGTTCCGATTTTCGTCCTTCTACTAACTCTTCTTCTTCAGGTTCCCACCACAGTTCCGACCACGGTGCCTACTACGGTTCCAACGACGGTAGAAGGCCTCGAAAACCCCATCCATGATAGCAAGCTGACTCGAACAGACCACTGCGACTACGACCACAACGACCTTGTCCATTTCAACCTACTCCACAACACTGACTTTGTCCACGTAAGTTCCTACACAATCTCAATCCAGCATGAGTCAATCGGCAATTCGATCATTTGCGATCATCGAAGCTACTTAGTGCTGACTCCTACACCTTGTAGGTCTTACCCAGTAACGGTGACAAGCGACCACACGACGACCTCGACAGTGTACAGCTTCAGCACCTATACTACAGTCTCTACCTCCTTGAGTACCCTGACCTCTAGGATTACAGATACGACTAGTATGCAGCCTTCAATGTTTCGAGACAAAGCTGACACTTTATAGCTGCTACCGCTACAGAGACCTCTGAAATCACAGATACGACAAGTGAGCCAAAATTACCTTACCTCGAACCATACTGACCCGTTTCTAGCCGCAACGGATACATCATTCATCACAGACACGACAAGTGAGCCATAAATTCCAAATCGATAAAATACACTGATTGACCATTCTGTAGCTGCAACAGATACATCATTTATTACAGATTCCACAAGTAAGTCTTATCGTGCTCCCTTTCAAAGGTTCTGAGGCTAACGTTGAGAAGCAACAACGACCACGAGCAGTATGTTCCAAGTCCTCGCATCTCGTAATGTACTGACAATGTAGTTTCAACTCTTCTGTTTACTACTACAACAACGTTACCTGCCTCTACTGTTACCTCGTCGATCTCGGGCTCTCTGACCACCATCACAATCCCGCCAAGTACAGAGACAACTATTTCGACATCGTTAATTACTCTTCCCGGGCAGATAACTACACTGTCCGGCGAGATAACCACTACCACGCTTCCTGGTGAAGTGACGACACTTCCTGGAGACATTACAACGCTCCCGGGTGTTGTCATAACCATCACAGCTCCTGGTTCAACGATTCTCTCAACACTCCCAGGTCAGGTGACTACCCTTCCAGGTGTTGTTACCACAATCACTGCTCCTGGGCCGACGGTCACGCTTCCGCCAGTTTCGAATACTATTACTGTCCCCGGGCCTACAATTGTTGGGCCTGGAGTCACCGTGACTGTAAATGGTATTGTTGTATGCCCTAAGCCCACCAACACGCCTGGCGTCGTAGTCACTCCGCAAGACTCTGGACCTAACGCCCTCTGGGGTTGTTCACCTGGATACGTTTGCAACCTACCCAAGCCAGCGGGATGTAATATATTCGCGGACCCTCCGGACTACGACTTCCTTTGCGACGCGAAGTATTGTATCCCAAGTCCTCCATTCCCGACAGTGGTTTGGCCGAAGAATGAAACCTCATACTATCCAGTCACTGATGGGTACTTCAATTTTAATCCGCAAGCTTTCGGCTTGGACTTCACAATCTTCGTCATAAATGTCGAAGTCATCACAGTGACCGGCAAATATGGCAAAGAAATAGTCAAGACCGTCACCACAGGAGACTACTCTTCCCAAGCAAGCCTCACTCACTTTGGTTCATCTGACATCCCTTCATCAACCTTATACATTACCCCATCTCCAACCTCTACAGAGACGTACGTCTACCCAACATCCTCCGCACATGCACACTGGAAGAAGGCCCGCGAAGTTCTCCACCTCCTCAAACGCGACGAAACAATCGTCCCAGCTGTCTGCTTCGCGACCTGCAATAACGCCTACCTCGAAGCCCAAAGCGTTGGCAAGGACCCCGAGCTCTGCACTGCCGGCTCCGCGTTCCGCGTCTCCTATGAAGCGTGCCAATCCTGCGTCATAGCCAACGGCGATGTTGAAAAGGCGTCCCTTCAAGTCTACGTCGAGCCTAAATTTGCACCGTTTATCGACTTCTGCGAGGCACAGGAAGCAATTCCTGTTCTTGAGCCCTCGACTTCAACTTCAACGGCAACAGTGGTTCCAGTACCGGCTACGCAGAGCGTTATTGTGGCTACGGAGACGGTGCCGACGCCCACAACGAGCGTAGAGGTCACGAGTCAAGTTCCAGCTGTTACCAGCTCGAGCCCTGTACCTATCTCAACTTCGACTTCAAGTACTCCAGCACCAGCCTCAAGCACGACGTCAGATACTCCTGCGCCAACTCCAAGTACGACGTCAAGCAGTCCTCCTACGACGACTTCTGGGCTCGTCCAAATCACAGGCAACGTGGCGGCTACTTCCAAGCAATCGTCATTCGCGCTCATGGTTTCGGTTCTGCTCACCTCGATTTTGGCTGTGATGATTTGAGGTTGATCTTGATCTTTCACCTCCATTTACATCTCAATTTCATTTATAACACGCATCTCTGCGTCAGCGATCGATACTCTTCTTTTCACAGCACTCGGCATTAATATTTACGTTTCATGACTTACGAACACATAGCCATCATGATACACACGGTCCTTAATCAGTACATACAGCAACAGTTTAACGATCCTTACGGTACAGCATACCCATATCACAGCATATACACGCGTCATTCACCACAGAGATACCCACAGTCCTTTACGCATTGTTTTCAGTTTCAATCTTCGGGGCATAGATAATGGGCGTCGGGTACGAACACACGGAAGGGAAGATACCCACACACTCTCTTTTCGGAATGGATTGGCGTTTCTTGGACTCAAGGCTTGGCTCGGTAATAGGAAAAGTAATCGGCTACGAACAACAGCTCTCGTAAAGCTCTCAACGTTGGAATTTGGGAGATGAATAGAGGTCAAGAAGGGCTGTGAGGAGGAGCATTTAGTGACGAGCGGGGAGGAATATAGGGAAGGAATCAATGAGATAACCGAATTCGCTTCTAATGTCCTTTGTTTAACGATAATGGAATTTCGAGTGGGAGAGAACGGACAGTAGACTGTAGTGGAGAGAAATCAAATTTCAATGACCATGAAAAATTTCGTGATCAATACAGTGCTCTTTTCATTACCTCAAGCAAGCAGAGTCCCAAATCAAGTGGTCACACTTTCGAACTTGCCTTAACCCCCAGAACCCAGATTGAGATCCGTCTTGTATTCATATGAAACGTATTTGATGTGGAAATGGAAACCGAACCCTGCTGGAGTTGTATCTGTGGCACCGAAGAAATCGGATTAAAGTGGACAACTGAGCTCTGGTAAAGCGGATCTCTTTGAGGTCTGTGCAAGGTAATTCAGTATTGTAATACTGTAGTTCCGTGATTTCTTGTTTGAGAGGGGTTAACGTTCGGGTTCTACGAAACTCCATATTTCCAAGCAAATTCTTTTAAATCTTAATAAACACTAAGGGATCCTTACTATACTTTAAGAACTTTACAAGCTTGAGACTTAATTACAAGACGGTTTCGTACACAGAGTTATCATACGTACTGAGTACTTGTGCTGTGGCACTCAAGTTACCGTGGCAGATGCCGATTTCATTTCTCCTGAACGAGCCCCTTGGTGGCCTCAGAAGGCAAGGAAACATCGCATATTATTTTATCGGATAATGAATGCAGCTATGCCAATAAACAATCCTTGAATCGTTTCCTGTTGTTAATAATGAAACTGTAAAGCGTAATACCATCTATTTCTGGCTTGCCTCACCCCAAAGTTGCTCTGTAACCACAGTCTCAGAGCCTCAGCGCTTATCACTGGCCTGAAGGCCGTTGTGGCTTGCACTGCCTGATCAGCCCTGAGCCGCCGTGTCAAGACCAGGAGGCGTACGGTTAGATACAAATCTCAAGCGTTGCTACTGAAAGCAAAAAAAGCAATAGAAACTTCATATGACTGTTGGTTAACCATGGACTTCCGATCAGCTACCATAATATCTAGGGCTCTCGTGCCTTCAGCCTTGTTTATACCTACTCTTTTGAGTACTGTCAACGCAGCCTTATCTTTTCGTGGTACAAGCACGACCCGCTTTCTTTCAACTATTCAGCAGAACCGTGCAACTATCCAGCCAATCGTCCATGTGATATCGTCCGCTCCGGGTGCTCTCCAGATTTTCGTCGTCAGCAGTCTACTCCGTTTCCGACTCAAAACTCAACTACTCGCGACACCACTTTCCCTCAACAGCCTGAAGCTGCGTGGCGCACTGGACCTGGGGAAGCTAGATTTTGACTTACCAACGTGGTCAGTTATTTCAGTGTTGGCCTATGTTTTGATTATTCAGGGCCCAGCCGCCATCTGGGCTGGTGCCATTACGCCAGTCGTTACAACGAAGAACTCCATGAGTGTCTATCCTGTCCCTCTGTACAGAGAAGAGAATGTCGAAGATTGGGGGACGACGTGTCGGCCGGCATATGATTGTGGGAAAGTAATGACTCGGACTAATGAGATGGGAACGTTCACAAACGTAGCTTGGAAGTGTGAGTTGCATGTGCCTCCAATATTTTATGCTTTTGTTTCGCTTGACTGACGGCGCTCTCTTCTGTGTTCAGCTATGACCGGATTGCTACTGAATTCTCTCCGCGAGGCATCAAGTAGTAACTCTACCGTTTCACAGCACAAGAAGCTGGATAATTCGGGGTACAGCTTCCACGGGCGTTCGTATGGCGTTGGAGCCAGCGTAGGCCTTGTCGGCGTTTCATCGCTAGTCTCCCAAGATAGCAACCACTCGGCCCAACAAACTACCACTCGCTTTACTTTTGAGGAGAATGGCTACATTTCACAGCCTCGCTGTATAATCAACCAGACAGCAGATTTGCGGTTCGTCGACTTAGGGGTTATTAACGGCACGTTTTCCGACCAGCCGTACGCCTACGCAGGCACGGTAAATGCCTTTCGTGGCACTGGAAACCTCCCCACGGGACCATGGTTAGGCTTCACGACTACAGGGATAGTGACCAGTGGCAGCACATTTTCCCTTGCAGCAACGGCAAATGACACGCATTATTTCTATGGCCTAGTCGGAGGAGAGTTCTACGCCATTCTTGATAAGATCCAGTGTAGCGTGACATTCGAGCCAGCGACATTCAAAGTCGATGTTGATGTCTTAGCAAAGAATATCACCGTGTCCCTAGTCACTGATAGAGGCACTACCGATGGTGCTGTCGATATTGACCCTTCCCGAGCCATGTCAACGAAACCTTCTACTCGCTTAATTTTCTCTCCCAGATCCTATCAACAATGTACATAGGCGTCCTAACCGATGCCTTCATTATCAACATCAACGCCGTTGGAGATCGAAATGGTCGTGTTAACGCTACGGATTCTGATAGGCTAGTCGGTGTCACAGAAGGACTCGAGCTACTTCTCGACTCCTATTTCGGCACGATCGGCGCGTCACAGCTTATGAATTATCTCGAAATGGAGTCCATAGAAGCCAGCAATACCAGCCTTGTCGTGCGGCTTGGTATCCCTACTTACACATACCTGACGTTCGGTATAAATCTAGTGTTGTCATCTTTGTGGTAGCTGGGGCTACAAGGACGAGATTTCGGAGCAAACTACCGCGTTTTAATTGCTTGGATGTCAAGTCTGCGATCTTAGGTACGGCGGCTGGCGGACAGCCGCTGAATACCCCGGATGGTGTGCGCTTTTTTTTGTCTTAGAATGGAGATGCAAATGATCGTAATAAAGGGAGGATTGTGGTTAAGTTGGGCCCGAGTAAGACTGTACTGGAGTTGAGTCTCAGACGACCGGAGTCGATACAGGGGTATCTTTTGTCGTCTCGAGAGGGGGTCGGTGAGTTTGGTGATACAGAAAATTGAGTGGTCCCAGTGTAGCTTCAAGACAGAGCAGAAGATAGTTCACTTCGGCGTTTTCCCTAATAGAACTTATAATATACCACGGCCTAAGTCGTTAATTATCTTTTCGACTTCAAATGGTGGAACGAGTGAAGCAAGAATCATCTGAGAGTGCTATGCTAAGCCATGCCTCGCCAATTACCTCTCATCATCCCCGCCGTACTTTGCTACAAGTGTTCTCATTGTCTCTCTTCCACTATGTCTGTCAGTAAGCGTCGCCCGCATTTTGATTCATACATACATCGCGCGAAAGCTGAGGTTCCCAGCATATAATGAAGAAGACATAAGGTCGAATCTTCTGATTGAGAATCTGTTAGCATTTTTGAAAGTGCTACAAAGGAAAGGGTACTTACAAGCAATACAACTTCCCACGATCGTCAAACTCTTCGACCGGTTCTGAGATAGGGAAGTGTTTGATATACTCATCAATATAAACTTTCGTCATCTCATGCCGGGTTGCTCGCCACGGCCCCAGCTCATCTAAACGAGTCGCCACATCAGCTTCAATTCTAATCTTGCTGTCTGCAATTAAGACTCACACTCATTATGCGCATACAACGGCGTCCCATCGAAGATAGTCGACTTCCCGGTGTCCACATTAACACTCGCATTTCCATCCCAAAGATCGCCATGCACAAGACAAGGTGTAATGGATCTCCCTCCCGTCTCAAGCTGCCTCAAAAGGCGCGGGATAACCTTATCCATAACCCTCTTCTTCAACTCCTCAAACTCCTCATCTCCCCTGCCATGCGTGGCCACCTCGTTCTCAAAGACATGCTGCAACCCTCCCGAGAAACATTCCTCCCACGTATCGCTGATAGGAAACATCTGAGACGAGTTACCCGCGAAAGTCTCCATTGGAAACCCGAACTTACCATTGGGGGAGACGCCGCATTTATGCATTTCCGCCAGGAGCGCGGGGAACATTCTGACATCGGGGATAGAGCCGCTGACCGAATGGAAGGCGCAGGTGAAGAATCGAGTGTCTGGGGTGGACTTTTAAGTTCTGTACCCGATTAGTCGGGCAACGAGTGAGGGCACGACTTGGTAGAGAGCGGTCATGGAGTGGAATTCTGATGAGACTATTCTTTTGCCGTCCGACCCTCGGTGTAACTGCGTCATGTCAGATTTCTGGTTTTTAGGGAAAGTTTGTTCCTGTATACCTTAAGGAAAGAGTTCTGATGTTGGCTATCTGCATTCAAGGCCTCGATTTTGGCCGTTCGTGCCCAGTATGAGGTTCCGCTGGGGGAGATGCTGATGATTGTGATTCCTCGAGGTAACACTGTAAAGCGTTAGAGTATGATCCAGAGGCTCAAAAATAATGGAGATGTTATGGAGATGCCTCACAGAGCGCCGAAAGGAGCAAGGTGATATTGGACTGACTTTTGATTACTGCCGCATCGACATATGAAATCGCGTTTGCTGGAACGGGAATCTCCTTGTCCCAGACTGATCTATTAAGAGCCACAATGTGATACTAAGGTGACTTGAGGCGTAATTGACATTGTAGAGTAGCATCTTACCTGCGTAGAAAATGGCAAAATGTCGAGCTAAAGGGAGACGGGGACGCTTTGTTCGAAATGATCTACCCGGCACTGGCACAAGGACCAGGACAGAATCGGTTCAACGCTCAGAGGTATTTTAAGGTTTTGAGATGTCACTCTGTTTCATTTTCACCTATCAATGTCAAGTCATTCTAGAATTTTCAGAAGAAAAAGCCTTCCCAACTTTCTTTCCTCAGCCCCTCGCTTACCTAGGGTAGATAACAAGAACAGTTGCGGTGCTGCGTCAAGTAATTTCTTGTGCAATCGAAACATCCTCATATAACTTTACTTCACATGTCTCGTATCGTCAAATATATATTAGAAAGTATTCCGTGCCCGGTAATGGTGGCCGCGCTGCAGCTAAATTGATTTGGCCCAGGTCTTGGTTGTTTTGAAAAACTTAGAGGGCCCACATATTTTAGCGAACGATGGCTTCTTGCTTTCAAATCTCGACGAATTCATGTAAATAGAACAAAGACTACCTTAACAAATTCCACCAATCCTAATTTCAAGAATGATGCCTAAAAGCTTACCTGGGTATTGCTAATTCTATTACATTTCGGATGTGGTTAGCTCGCTGTGCCTAGCCTCTGAAGTTCGCTCATCTATCATTGGAATATGTTCGTTCTTCTTGTTTCAATTCAGAGAACCATGATAAAGGAATGCTCCACGCCTTTTTAACACTCTTCTTCAATGTAATAACCAAAATTTAGATCATTTTGGTTACGGCACGCACCAGCACTCATCTGCCAAGAGAGCCAAGAAATATTCAAACTAGATCACGTGGGGCATGGTTTCATCCGAATTAAGCCACATCGCAAGACCTCTTGTTGAGCCGCTGAAGCATTCTCAGCTTCCATATCCGCATTCTAACCATGCCGCGAGTCAAAACCGGTCATGTTGCGCGCGCAGCATGTGCTGTGGCGGTGATAGCTCTCTATTTCTTCTACTCGAACCCCTGGTCTTCGGCATCACCATCTAAACCTGGGGTATGGCGTGGGGGCGGGGCCGATGTCCTTGATCATGTCAACATGTTCATTGGGACTATCAATGGAGGTGAGGCTGGGAATCCAGATTATGAAAAACTGATAATAATGCTTGTTCAGGTCATGCTTTCCCAGGAGCTTCCCTACCTTATGGTGAGTGAAATTAATGCCTTCAGTCGTATGGGTTCATGTAAGCTAACCAAAACAGGCATGGCAAAAGCCTCCGCAGACTGTATTGGTGAAGCTCACGGAGGCTTCGCATCAGATGGAAGTGACATCTCTGGCTTCAGTCACATGCATGATTCGGGAACAGGTGGAGTCAGTTGCCTCATTAATTCCGTTTCAGAATGCGTTACCAATGACTAAATATCACAGACCATATCCCTTGGAAACTTTCCGATATTTCCCCAGTTCTGCGAGGACAACGATATTTCCAAGTGCAAGTTCGCCAAGAATCAACGTGTAGTTGGCCGAGGAAGCTATGATGCGTCTCCAGGCTATTTCGACATCACCCTAGCGGATGGCATTCGGGGAGAGGCGACTGTCACGTCACATACTGCCCTGTACCGATTCACTTTCCCAAAGAATGTATCTACGAATGGAGCCCCACTCCATCCAGTTATAACGCTCGATCTGAACGATCTTGCTAATACACGGACTGGTAGTGCCAAAGCATCAATCGACCCCAAGACCGGCCAGATTCAAGGAAGCGGTATCTTCTCGCCTAGCTTCGGAACTGGAAAATATGAAGCGTTCTTCTGCATGGACTTCAAAGGCGTTGAAATGCCTTCAAGTTCGATTTGGGAAGGTATTGGCACTCTTGTCAACGTGACGACCAAAGAATTTGTGGGGTATTCGCATGGCGGGACATTGTCTATGTTTGATCCCCCGCGCGGAAATGACCACATTCTGACTCGAGTCGGTCTGAGTCTCATCAGCTCGAGTCAGGCTTGTCAAAATGCGGAGTCTGAGATTCCAAAATTCGACTTTGGTAAAGTCAGAAAGGCAGCTGAGAACGAGTGGAGGAAAAAGTTTGATGTGATTAAGGTGGTACGCGGAGGCATTGACAAGGACTTGGAAGCTATTTTCTGGAGTGGCTTCTATCGAACGATGATCAGCCCTCAGGACTATACGGGCGAAAACCCATTGTGGAATTCTACTGAGCCGTACTTTGACAGCTTCTATTGCATTTGGGACAGCTTCAGATCACAGCATCCCTTTCTCACCCTTGTCGATCCAATCGAACAGTCGAGAATGGTCCGAGCCCTGCTCGATATTTGGAAATTCGAGGGCAAACTTCCTGACTGTCGAATGAGTCTATGCCAGGGTTTTACTCAAGGGGGATCTAATGCCGACGTTGTTTTGGCTGATGCTTACATCAAGAAATTGGGCGGAGGTATTGACTGGGACTTGGCATATCGAGCGGTAGTCTCAGATGCCGAGGACGAGCTAGAGAGATGGGATTACGCTGGTCGAGGGAGCCTTCATAGCTGGAAGCGATTGAACTTCGTTCCCATACACGACAAAGATGATCAGGGTGCAGGACTCAGAACGCGAAGTGTATCCCGTACAGTCGAGTTTGCCTACAATGACTTCTGTATCGCGGCAATGGCGGAGGGTCTAGATCACAAGGAAGATAGCAGTAAGTATCTCAGCAGGGCTGGGAATTGGCGTAACCTGTTCAAGTCGGACCAGAACTCGTCTATTGATGGCGTGGACACAGGCTTCGTGGGGTTCTTGCAACCGAGGTAAGCCAATTAGTTGAGCTGCCACATTATGTTACTGATGATAGCTTAGGAATGCTGATCTAACATGGGAAGAGCAAGACCCCGCTCGATGCTCCCCACTACTAAAACCAGACTCTTGCTACCTCGACGGTGGGGGCGGAGAGACTTACGAAGGTGCTTGTTGGCTGTACACTTTCTTTGTTCCCCAAGATATGGCAGCCCTTGTGACCCTTCTTGGTGGTCCAGACGAGTTCACCAAGCGGCTCAATTTCCTACACGAGAGCGGGCTTCTGTATATGGGAGAGGAGCAAGCATTCTTGACTGTGTTTCTATACCATTATTCAGGCCGTCCAGGCCTTAGCGCCAAACGTGCTCATGCATACATACCAAAAGAATTCAACAACACTATCAACGGAATTCCAGGTAACGACGACTCTGGAGCCATGGGATCATTCGTCACTCTGACTATGATGGGTGTCTTCCCCAATCCTGGCCAGGATGTGTATTTCATTACGCCTCCATTTTTCCAGGAAATCAGCATTGTCAATTCACAAACAGGAAAGACTGCTACTATCAGGAACATCAACTTTGATGCCAGATATAAGAACATCTATATTCAAAGTGCGTTGAGGGACGGGAATATTTGGACGAAGAATTGGATTGATCACAGCTTCTTTGCGGAGGGAGGGGTGTTGGAGTTGACGCTTGGACCGGAGGAAAGCAAATGGGGGACAAGAAATGAGGATTTGCCGCCAAGTATGAGCACAAAAGCAAGAGACGCGAAAGACTTAATATGAAGATGGGTGTAGATCCTCCTCGATGGCGCCACTATCCATATCGAGAGGATGTGGCCTGATTGTACATCGTAAGAACAAGTCTAGGGAAAGCGAGACAGGAAAGCTTCCCACGAATAATCAGTTTGATCAGATGCCTTTGAGCTTCGGCTGTCTAAAATCAGTTGATGCCGACATAGACGAGCAAAAAATGATAATCCACTTTCAAAATATTGAATTGTGGAATCATAGAATCAGACGGAGCATAACTTTGCAAATTGCTTGGATATTTGACAAAGTTGTACAACCTTCAGCGTACTGAAACCTTTCAAATCCAGTGCATTTCAGTTAAGTGCGGGGTAACCGCGGGGTATATTTCAGCGCCCTCAATCACTAGAACTCCCTAAGCGAGCCTCTATGGTACTACCACTGAAGGCCATGTAGGGACGATCGATCAAGGCAATAACACTTTGCCGCACTCCTCTCGATAGAGGCTTAATGCCTCATGCTTCTTCATTCTATCTTCTTTGACTAGACAAACTCTCTTGCAGACGAGCACACTGCTGCTGCACAGACTCGAACTGCTTGTTCTTGTCGGCGATCGCTGCCAAAGCCTGACGGGATTTCTTCTTCTCCTCATTAAGCTCGCTGCGCACTCTGTTCAACGCCAGAGCGTTCTCTTCCAATGTTCAAGACTTCTCTTCCAGCTTTCGAGTCTTGTCTTCCGATCTAGCCTGGAACACATCTCTTGCTTGCTGCCGTTCTATATTCTCCTGTCTCATGGAAACGAGCATACTCTCTGAACCCTGTTTACCGTGTCCAGGAATCTCTACCTTCTCGCTCAGTCTATCCAGCATAGTCTCGTGTATTTTGCAGAGAGCAGTTTAGAATGGAAATTTCTGTGATGCAAGCAACGGCATTGCTACATCTGCCGGAACGAATCTTCCGAGGTATAGGATCACTTGCGCAGCATGGAGGTCAAGAAGCAGATACAAAAGAACCAACGAAAGCAAGCTGCCATAAAAACCTTCGAAGCATCAGCTCATAGAGCAAGAGAGAACGAAACAGCAACAAAGCGAGAGATCGCAAGGACTACGAAAAAATGACCCAAGGCAGGTTGTGGCGACAAGATCGAATGGAGTGGTGGATGCGGACACTTCACTTGCAAGAAGTGCTCCGCCGAGTTTTGCTGGTGTTGTAAAGTCGTCTAGAAAGAATAAAAAGGTGCTTCAATCAGCTGGCTGTCAAATTGGCTCGAGGTCTACGACTTCCAAAGCTAGTCTGGACAAGACTGGGTATGCCGTAGGGTAGGATGCGGACCTCGGCTACGATACTTCGCTAGACAAAGGACTGTGGCTGATTGAAGGACACCAGTAGTGAGTTGAATTTCAGCCGTAGTCAAGTGCATGGGAGAAGGGGAATGAAATTTCAAACTTTGATATTAAATTCCGAGTTCTGCTCCTCCATGTCAAAGTGGTTCCTTTCGAAGTCCGATGCAAACCGAGAATGCGGAGCTGCAAGCTGCACGCCCTTGCAATAGCGTGAAGACCCCCATTCTTGACACGACCCGATATCTCGGCGTAATTGATATTGACCGAGACGCAAGTCAAAGAGACAGCGGTATTAGATTTCGACATATGAATAACAAAGAGCTACACAGGATTTCCTACACAAGATTTCATGCTCATATCAGCTGTTGGAACACCATTTACCCAAATCATCTTTGCCACTTGACTTCATCATGGGAAGCATCGAGATACCTGCAGCCAATTCTGGCTTGCATTCAGAAAGCATCAAAGTGGCATCGACTTGGTGTGGCCCCGGTCCAGCCGCATATGACTTTCGGACTGATACAATCACCACACCAACTTTCTCTATGCTCCAAGCCATTGCCCAGACATCACTCGGCGACGATGTCTACCAAGAAGACGATACTACCACGTCCTTTGAAGCATATATCGCCGACCTGGCAGGCAAAGAAGATGCCCTCCTCGTGATGTCAGGAACGATGGGCAATCAGATAGCTCTGAGATCCCTTCTCACTCAACCACCGCATGCCATCCTTTGCCACCAACAGGCTCACATCTACGCTGCTGAGGCAGGAGGATGCTCTTCTCTGTCCCAAGCACATATCCAGACTGTCACACCAGCGAACGGTCTCTATCTCACTCTTGAAGATATCAAGAAATCGGCAGTCATCAGTGACAATATCCACGTCTCACCAACCAGAGTGATATCCCTGGAGAACACGCTTGCTGGTACAGTGACGCCTCTTGCTGAAATGCAACGAATCTCGGAGTTTGCACGAGAAAATGGAATCAAGATGCATCTGGATGGAGCACGTATCTGGGAAGCTGTCGCATCAGGAGCCGGTACCTTGAAAGGATACCTAGCCTGCTTCGATACTGCACAGATGTGTTTCTCAAAGGGCTTGGCAGCACCAATGGGAAGCATCATCGTTGGTCCCAAGTCCGTGTTGCAGCATTCTCGATGGGTTAGAAAGAGCATTGGAGGTGGCATTCGACAAGCTGGTATCATTTCCTCAGCAGCAAGAGTTGCAGTTGAGGAGACATTCATTTCCGGCGGTGGGCAGCGACTAAGGGATAACCACCAAAAGGCGAAAAATGTTGAGAAAGCTTGGCTGCAAAGAGGAGGAAAAGTGCTCAGACCAGCTGAGACTAATATGGTTGTTTTGGATTTGGCAGCAAGTGGTGTAGCAGTGGATGACTTGATTCGAATTGGAAAAGAAGAGGGAGTCAAGTTGATGGGTGGACGGGTTGTTGTTCATTTCCAGATCGTTGACGAGGCATTTCTGAGACTGGAGAAAGTCATGGACAGGGTTTTGGCGGAAACGAAGGGAGGCGTGACAACCAACGAGCAGTTGGTATATAGATAGAACTGGAAAGGCTGGATGACTGCTTCAACGGGAAAGTCTTCTATCAAGAAAATTAGAGTGGGGTGTTTGAGAGTAATCAGAAAATAATAAATTTTATTTACAATTAGCCAACTTCGTATTCCACGCTCGCTTGTCAAACGAATGCAACTGGCACGGCGCAATCAAACATCACCTTCATCAAGCCTCTGTTTAACTAGACTGAGCGGGTGTAAATATGAAACTTGTATTAATCGTTGTTGATTACGATGTCATCGCAATGACTTTATCGGCCATTTCAGGGAGCGTATCACTCATGACATCCATCTTCTCATCAAAAATCTCCGAACATGGCTCCTTGTCATATATGGAGCAATATGCGCCTCGAAATCTACAATATATGGTCAGTCAATAATTCACATCAAGCAAAAATGCAGTCTGATCTCCAAAAGGTTGAGAGAGAACATACCCAGCATGCACAGCTGCAGTGACATCCCACATATGCGCAGCCGCAAACCATTTCTGATCCTCCTCGGCAAACATCTTCAACATCGGCTTATACGAAGCCATGGCCGGCTTGTAAACACCGGTCTTCACCCCACTCACGGGATCAACTTCCGCAAATTGATCACAGCTCACGAAGTTCTCCGAGGGCATCTCCAAGCCGGCTCTCAAGAAGTACCCTCTCACTCTCTTCACATCCCCCGTCGTCAAACACCACACCGTCCACCCTGCACCTCTCAACTTCTCCATCATCTCCACGCAACCTGGCCGGAGTTCAAGCTCCGAGTACCCAGCTTGACAAGCATCACGTTCAGCTTCTGTAGCAAGTTCTCGTGGGTTGCATATTCCAGCCATGTGTAACGTGCGGTAGAAAACGGCTTTGAAGATATCGTTGTACGGAGTGTAGCGACCCGAGTACAGAAGAAAGTAGAATTCTAGCTCAGCGGCTTCTTTCCAAGTGTAGCCGAAATGCTTCGCGTTGACATTCTGAGCGTTAAGTCGTTGTCCGAGGATTTGATCAATACGGTCATAGAACGCATCGAATGAGACGCATGTTCCGACAACGTCGAAGACGATGTGCTTTTTAGGTGCCATGATTTCGAGGGAGGAGTGTTTTGGTATCGAGGTGATGAATATTCTCAACAGCGTTTGCAAGCTCTGAGGTAAGAAGTGATTTCTTTGTGATGTTGAGAGGAGGGCTCTCCGATCTTGTCTTGTATTTCTTGGAAGAGCTACGGAGCGGAGAGAAGTCGCGGTCCATCCCCCACTCTACCCACTCATTCAAAAATCACGTGGAGACGTGGCTCCGATACAGCAGGCAATAGCCTGTGACACGCGCCTTGAGATGACATTCGTGTTCCGAACGATCGTTCGATACCTAAAGAGTATGGGGATGTTGACGATAAGGAGCACAGCGGGTACTCCGCAGTACTCCTGCGGAGTGGTTCTTCGGAGTGGATATGTGGACCCACTCCGATATTTGACGAAGTGAAGTACGCACTGCCGGCATTTCCGATGAACGGGTGGAAGATAAGATCCACTTGGACAAGAGTCAAGTAGTTTAGTAAATGGATAGATAAGGCAGTGATAGTGGTTGTCTGTTTCTCAAAGGGAGAATGTGGCGAATACGCATCGTTCCCAAGGTTGATGGATTCCGCGCAAGTGGAGAGAGGCTCGCTTGTTTGTCGATAGGGTTGCCCCTGGATTGAGACCGAGAGCCTTTGGTCTTCACTCGTGTGGTCAAGATGGCAAATGATTTCGGAGTCGGGAAACGGGAATTTACGAGGACGAGGAGTCATGGCACCTCATTAGATGTTCTCCGAGTTTATGGAGCTTCTCTTCCTTCGCTAGAGTCTGTGTCGCAAAGAAAATTCTACTCCGACCACGGCATTAAGATGGAAGAATAGTAATATTTTAAATATAATCATTGATGGCACATCGTATGAAAACACCCACCAATTTACTACAAATCCCCAAGAAGCCCCTTGACCAGCAAACCTCTCGCTACAAAAATGCTATCTACCACAAAATATTCAGTCTCCTCAGCCCACTCTTTCGCTCGGGCACTGGTTCTGGATTGGCATTTGCGATGTCAATGAATCCCTGCGTGAAAATTAGCATTGGTCTGACTAAGGTCCCCAAGTCTGCTCTAGAAGGCTGGGGCTGGCAAAATGACAAGCAGATTGGAATGGAGAAGGAGTATTGCTCACCTGAATCGGAATATCCTCCAATGCAATGATCTTTGTCTTCTTGATAAACTTATACCCGAAGTATAGAATTGCGAAGAGGGGAATGTTTATATAAGATGACACGAACGTCTCGTTACTCCAATGTCCATGGATAAACGTCGCGTAACCACCGGTAATCAGCAGCAGCGCAAAGATTGTCCCTGACACCCAGGTGATGTATGGCTGTAGTGGGGCAGCCCAGGGCAGAGAACTTCTAGGAATCCCCTGTTTCTTGCATCCATAATAAAATCTGAGATATGTGACGCAAATCGTCAGCCAATTCACCAGAGTCGAAATCGACACGAGATCTTGGAGCCAATCGAACGCAACACTGGCGCCCTCGGACAATGTCATGAAGCCGAGACACATGAAGACGCTGAAGAAAGCTACTGCGAAGTATGGAATAGCGAAACGGTTGAGTCGGGTAAAAATCTTGGGGGCTCTTCCGTCCATTGCGAGACCGTAGAGAACTCGAGTCGCGCCAAGCATTTGGGAGTTCCCAGCCGACCATGCGGAGGTAAGAATCACGGCATTGATGATAGAAGGTACGACTTTAATTCCTGCTCGTTTGGCAGCGACTACAATCTGTTAGCATCCCTTACTCCATGTAATAGATACTGAATTGTAGCAAGTTGGCCACTTACTGACAAACGGCGAGGTCGTTGCAGTTCCACTGTACCGAGCGAGATCGGGGTCGTCCGAAGGCACCGTCAAACCGACCATGAAGATCGAGATTACTTTGTACAGGTCAGCACCCATTGAAACTTTACGCAAGCTCGAGACATACCATAGAATAGCAAGACACGAACAAAGATGCGCTTCGCAGCGTCGGGGATTGCTCGTCGAGGTGACTTGGTTTCTGCCGCTGCCATTGTGATATTCTCAATTCCCGAATACGAGTAGAGCGCGTTGTTGAGAGCGGTCCAGACTCCCAAGAACCGACCCAAAGACCCAGTAATTCCAAGGTATTGTACAAAAGGACCAGGACGGCGCCAATATTGAAACCCGATGGGTTCATGATTCGGTCCGCCACCACAAGTGATTACGAGGGACTGGGCATGTTAGTTTGTTTCGTGGAGAGAGTATAGGACGGTTACCATAATGTTCACGCCGACAATCAAAGCAATCTTCATCATCGAGAACCCAAATTCCAGTTCTCCGTATACTCGAATGAACAAGCTGGATGTCAAAATCATCAAGAGACCGAAGATAGTAATCCAGATTGCAGAGTTGATTGTCAACCAGAACTCGACGAGAACTGCAGCTGCCACCAATCTAAATGACACAAGAGTCAGAATAAATATCATGGGCTCATATAGAATAGACTTACTCAGCAGGGATCGAAACAATATACGAATACACCAGATTCCAACCATTCGCAAACGACAACGCCGGATCAACAAAGTACTCCGCATATCTTACAATTCCACCATTCAGCGGCACCAGCGCTCCCATCTCAGCAACAGCAAGCACAACACTGCATGATGTCCCACCCATGACCAGATATCCGATAAATGCACCCAGCGGACCAGACCTCGATATCGCTCGTCCTGAGCTCAAGAAAAGCCCAGTACCGATCGTCCCAGCCAGTGCTATCATCTGGATGTGTCTCTGATGAAGACCCTGTCGAAGTTCTTTCACTTCGTGAAACTCGCCTGGTGATTCGAGGTCGAGTTCAGGCATGATGACGCCGGCTTCGTAGGCTGGTGATTTCTCATTCGAGGAGGAGGCCATATTTCCTGGGGATTTCTCATCGGTAGAAGACATCGTGTGTCTGGTCCAAAGAAGTAGTGAAACCGGATTCCGAGAGTGAGGTGTGCAAACTGGTGAGGAGTGAGAGGAGCTATGATTGATCCAAGAGATGCCTAGAGGTCTTATAACATCAAGCTTTCGGAGTAACGCATGGCATCCTTATCTCGAAGTCCCAAAAGAGTGCACACACACGACAGTACTCCGAATCGAGCACATCGTTATCTTTCCCTTCAAAAGAGAGGTCCAGCTTCCCGACCCCCATATCATCCCAGCCGACGGAGAGGCTCAGAAGTGGGTAAATGTCAGTCGACCAATCAGACGAACTGAGTTTCAAGCAAGAGATAACGGAAAAGAGGGGGACGTGGCTTCTAAAGAATGTAAAGAGGGGATACAGTTGTGTTCCGCGTCGGTCTAAAAGCCGGAGTAGGCTGGGGTACCTGCAGCGCGAAGCCTTGTGAAGCTTTAGTGGAAAGCTTATGGGCGCTTTAGCGAGATCCACCCCTGGACTTGAATCGGAGTGGACCATTCCACTGGTCCCCTTTATCTATAGCTGTGGGGAGTTTCCCGTCGGGCAAGGAATGCCTGGCGATAGCTTGGTGAGGAAAAGTCTATCAAGATAAGGGTCGCTGGACTTCAGTGTAGGATTTGTCCCGGCTGATTTCTAAATGTTGCCTTTAGATCTCCAAGATCTCAATACCTAGTCAGCACCGAACAAGCTGTTCCGTGGGCGAATCCTTGTTTTCATGAACACACTTCAACATCCTTGGGGAACATTATTTGATCTATCGAGTTCCCTTATACTAAACAGGATCGACTAGTTTCGTACCTTCCAAGTAGTCTCTTGTCTACGCCATGATATCTCCTCCATCCCGATTGTTCAGTGACTTCTCAATCCTCTCCCTCGTAGACTTGAATAACCTAGGCATACCCGTCTTCTCAAACTCCACGCCCTCAGTAACCATCTTAGCAACACCCTTCGCAGCCAGCCAGATGACCGGCATACCATGGCCATTGAATCCCGCCAAGACGAATTGATCATCCTTTTCCGTCGTCCCAAAGGGCCACCACCACCTCTTGCTCTTCGGCTTGTCTTTCTTTGGGAGTACGCCGATGTGAGGATTTGAATCGAAGCTGTACCCCATCACACCAGACCAGATCTTGTCGACTCTCGCGCCCGTATTTTCCCATCCATGGAAGAAGCGTTGCATGTAAGTGTCGAAGTGATCTTTGCCTGGCTCGATCAACGTGCTGTCATCGACGTTGTTGTACCATTCTTCTGGGAATGGTTTGAACTTCGAGCTGGCGCCTCCAACTACAATACTCCCGTCAATCTTGGGCGTGAGATATGCGAGTGTGCTGTCATCTTCGCGAATGATGTAGGAATTGGTTAGAAGTGGTGCGCGAGTATCTGCGGGAACAGTGATGTGCGAGCAAATTCCTTTACAAGGAACAATTGCGTTCTGATACTCTGGTAGAAGTCCAGCAACATGCGCATTGTTGGCGTAAATGACCTTATTGGCATGAGTTGTTCCTCTTGGAGTGGTGATTATGAAGCCGCCCCTGGGATCGGGCGTTACACTCGTGACAGGCGTGTTAGTCTGGATGTTGACCAGCTTCTCCTCTACCAGAATCTCTGCGAGCCGTAGGATGAGCTTGTATGGCGATAAAGTCCCCGCCGTGTATGTAGCACAAGCCTGAGCCCCTTTGATGCCAGAGATATTCTCGGCATCTTCACTTCTCGAGAAGAAAACATCGTCCATGTAAGCCAAGTTCCGCGAAGACATCAGATCATACACCTCTCTTGCTTTGATAGCCGCGGTCTTGTTGATCCACACGTCCACCGTTCTCGTGAGCGTGAAGTCACAGTCAATCTTTTCCTTCTCGATCAACTTCTTGATAGCCTCCAAGTGCGCGACTTCGAATTCCGCAATCTCTAACCCGGCCTTGACTCCTGCTCGCTCGATGTATTTTGGAATATGACCGTACATGTCTGGACGTAAATGTCCTCCATTTCGGCCTGTTGCTCCTGAACAAATACCCCGCGCTTCCAAAACCGTGACTGAAAGATTGTTTCGACGCTCCCCTTTCTTCAAGTGGTACGCTGTGGCAATGCCTGCGTATCCTGCTCCGATTATCACAACGTCACTGGTGGGCGGTAGATCTGGCGTGGAGCGCGCATCATGCAGTTCGTGAAGGTTCTCATGCCAGAAGGATAGAGTAGGATTCTCAACAGGAAGATAATTCGCAGGCGGATCTGGTAAAAAATGTTTGTCGGAAACCATTGCGCCAGGATACTCGAATTGGAAAGTGCTGTCCGGAAGTTGGACGTCGAAGCGATTGGAAAGAGCAGTATTTATCAAACGGAAGGAAGGAAGCAACCCAAGAATTATTGCTCCATAAGTGAACGGACGAGACATTCGATCCATCTGAGACCGAAAGTCGAATCACTTCCGGAGCGAAGACACTAAAAGCTTGCGACCTTGATTTGCCGTTTGCGGCCCCAAATGATGTCGCCATGTCTTCGTGCCGAGCAAGTGAAACTCCGAAGCGGTGTGGAGCCGTAGGACTGATGTTCTTATCTTTTCTGGGTCAACACCTTGCTGGGATATACCCCGACCACACAATCGCAACTTCAAACAATCAGATAAGAGGCTCAGTAATGCTTGTCATCTTCCAAGAACTCGTGTTCGTGCTATTTCGTGCTTCCTTGAGCTTGAGGAGTGACGTGGAGCCCCCTTGACTCCGAAGCGAACTCCGGAAAGTCCCAGCGAAGCCGGATGGTACACCGACATTTCGAGAGGCACGATAGATCATTGGAGCCGCTAACAATCCGATTATGCTAGTCAGGAACATGTCTGCTTATCTTTCATGGATCGTCGTCACCCCAGATTAATCAGATTAATTTAGCAGCCTAATATCTCCGAATCCCTGCCGGGTCGCGGCATCCGAGTTCATTCGGATCACACACTGGTAGACTCCCTTCATCAGGGAGGCTGGGACGGACTTGGCCAACAACAAACCTTGACCGCTTGTCAGACACAAAGCAAATTGCAGTTCTGTTGGCATGCAATATCTAGCCCTCAAGGTGGTGAGTTGGTTTCAGTACATGCGGGTAGTGGCACCGGAAAGTCGATGCCTGAGCGCCACCTGTCGTAGCATAGCCCTCATAGCGACGATCGAGTGAAGCATGCATAGGCTTCGTACTGGTAATAGAGAGGATCTCGAGAACTGTAAGGATCATCGCCGATCGATCATCCAGACGTGCAGGGAGGTCCAGCCTGCGAAATAATCTAAAGCCAGAGAAACCCTTCCGGCTTCGGCTGAAGTCGGATGGCAGGCCGGGGCGGTCTGAGTCTCCAGATACTCTATCACCCAATATAGTTTTGCTGGCTCAGCTCCAACCAGTCTCCTTGTGTCCAATCGACAGTATTTAGCCAGTCCAGGTCATCCATGGCAATCATAGCGGGGTCAAAATCATTCATGTAATCCATCCCATTCTGTGGCTCAGCGGAATGTAGAGGTGCATGTTGTATTGAATCATGCAGCATTGGTTGAGGAGTCTCGGATAGTCGTTGGGCTGGTAATGGAGTTCGTTGCTGTCCTGTGTATGTTGGCCGAGGAGCGTCGATGGCGGTGTCGATTATTCGCTTGACGACTTTCTTAAATTTGCCGCAAAGCTGGACATTGTTGTCTGTCGGTCTGATCCAGCTCAGGAATGCAATAAACATTGTTAACGTCTGCACTACTTCCGATCGCGAAAGCTGCACAGGTGTAGGAATTGGCATTGCTTCTGTGGCGGGCATTGGCGGGGCAAGATTGCTGGCTCGGAGAAGCTCGAGACATAAAATGCCCGCGCAGGGAATTCCATACGATAGGATCTTTTCAATCAAGGTCAGCATATGTAATCGAGCAGTGGATGTCGTGACTTACAATCCAGTCGAATGAGAAATTGTAGACTCTCAACTGCTCTCGGTCAGACCACAGCGAGAGAACGACTGATATCATCTCTTGCGCGACGTTGAATAGTTCTTGTCCATTTGAGAGCCCTCGTGAGACCAGGAGTCTCTGCAAGAGGAACGCACACTGTAGTACATCAAGCTGAATCCGAGTGATCAAGTATATCTCATGCGGGGGTCTCGTCTGCACCCCGCCAGATGGAGTCTGCTCTAGACTTCGGTATCGGATATGTTCGGGGTAAGAATTAGTGATCTGGTCAAGTTGAACGACCAGGGCACTGAAGTTTAGATCTTAGTCAAGAGTGGCAACGGCGCTGGAGGATGGACTTACTCTATTTGTGGCTTTGTATATTGTATGTTTGCGCTCAAGGATAGCCGGAGGATCTCTTCTCGAATGGGTGATAGTAATGAGACTGCACGAAGACAGGTCACTGAATGAATTTGCTTTTCCGTATTCCAGCCATCGGAATCAAGCCTTTGCACAGCGGCTGCCAGCCGTTCCGGGCCAGAGTAGAGGTCTTCCTCGGATAGATCTAGTGGTTGAGGAATATGGCAGTATCTTTGATCCAGAATTGGAGGTCGACCAAGGAACAAGCTGTCGCACTTATCAAGATGGAAGAAAGAAGTAGCTAGCCGAGCCCGATGCTGAGACAATGGAGTGACTTGTCGCGAAAATGACTGTCGATGCAGCCCACTGGTTACAATCGCACTGCCTGTAGCGCCGAAGTGCATTCTCAAGCGATCACCTAAAGTTCTGTTATCACAGAGCACTATCAGACCTGAAAACGGGTGACTTACTTTCGTCACTGATGATCTGGCTGTGCAACTTCGCAAAGTTCTTCATGAGCACCACAATGACTTCATTGATCTCCGAAAAGTCTTCGCACAGCTGCAGACAGGCTTTTGCCCCGACCCTCATCTTCTCAGCTGACGTGTTTCGATTCCTACCCTCCTGCTCCGGTAAGTCAAAAATTGGATCCCAATCCTGCTGATGCTTAAATGCCATTCCAGCCCAGGTGAACAAAATCCCAATCATCTCCCATCGTAGCCTGGGGCCGCCGAACCAGTTGACCCAATTGTTCTCCCGTTCTCCAGGTTGAGTGGACAGTGGTAAGGAGCTTTTGGCATTTTCTATCAACTCATCCGCCAGTTCCAAAACCGAGGCTCGTGAGCGATCGTTGCCCAAACAATGCCCGTAGTCAGTCCAGAGCTGATTCAGACATTGCCTGATCATGACTGGCGATATCCAGATGTCATGAAAAGATTCGATGTTCTTCGTTAAAATTTCACACGTGCGGAATGTCGGAAAGTCCAATAGGGTAACGATGGCCAATTCTCGCTGGGAATTGCTCATGTCGACGCCTGGGCCTTTCGGACTGACAAACGTGGCTCTCAAACTTGACTCTTCAGCAACGGTCCCAATTGCTGGCCCAAAACTGGCTTGATTCTCGGAAAAGATAGCCGAATAGCGTGTCGTTCCATATGAAACTCCTTCTTTCTCAAACAGCGTATTCTGTGGCCCCGTCTGATAAGTTGGACCAGATAAAGATGGGGAAGCCGTACCAGAAGATGAAGTTCTTGCGGAATGACGATTGATATGAGGCGGCTCCATTGGTGAGAGTATCGAACTCAAAGGATTCAATTGCGTGCTGTTGAAACCTTGCACGCCCTGTGAAGCGGGTGGTGGCGAGTACAATTCGGGATTTTTGGTCATGGGAGCTGGATGATAGACACAGTCCAATCGTCGCGTTATACATCTGGAGCATCTTGGATGTCCATGATCACATCGTACTTTTGTCTTTCGACATGGTTCGCATGCTTGCGGCTGCCCATTTCGACGGATTCTTGCTTCAGCGGGCATTCCGATATCGTCTGGAGTGAAGCCTCTCCTCCTGATAAGCCGGGTGACGGTGACGACTCTGAGGAGCGAGGATGGAAAGACAGAAAGGTTCCACGAAGGACTGCGAATGGGAACTCGGTGTATAGGAGTACACTTCGCGCTGCTGTTGATATGTCAGGAAATAGAAATATGGAGATATGAGGGAGGGAAGCTGACGATGTTGAAATCAGGTGGGAGGGTCCCTGAGATTTGGCCCCTGTCTAGCTGCGATAAGCCCTGCCCCACAGTTGAAGGCGGGGGAATTCAGTGCTCGAGTGGGCAGGTGGACATCACGATTTACGTACAAGAACAACGACAGATATCTCTAGCAGGGGAAAGTATAAGCTTAAAACTTTCGCTTTTAGTTCACAGATATAAGCCATTGACGTGTCATTTACCTGAATTTGTTTTGCTTTTGAATGGTAACGGACCAGTTTCTTCCTCGGCTAAACGAAAAAGCCCCTGAGTCAGCGACGAAGCGAGCCTGCAGCAAATGATGTTTACATGAGAAGCGAATAAGATCAGCCTTGGAGGAAGATATCGTTCGCTAAATCGAGTTCTAGATCTATCAAAATACGCTTCATCAAGTCTACAAGAATATTACAACCCCAGCGGTCAACGCCGCCAGAACACCCAACAGACTCAAGTTCATCCTTCCAGCGCTGCCAACGCCAGCACTATTCCCAAGCGCGCCGTGGCTACTGTTCACAGCCTGTCTAAAGACCGGATCTACATTCCCCATATTCGTACCATTCATAGACATAATGCTGCCCTCAACACAGAATTGCTGGGGATCTGTCCACGTCGCATCGACTGTCCGCTTCCACAACAGCTCGGGACTACTCAACATCGGCGCAGTATAGAAAATCCTGCAATTTGCAGGCTGCATCAGAAATTGCAATGGCGTCTGGGAGTCGGTTGCCGAGAACGCATTCTTGCCATTTACAGCCCCGGGACTTGTTGCTACCGTGAGCCGTTGAAGTGCGTACGCGTCTGCCAGCAAACCGGTCTCGCCAGCCAAGAGTTCGGCTTTGCGTTCTGCTGGCGCTAGCTCGATGACAGCTGCAGCAGCATTCGCTATTTCATCGAGAGGGAAGACTTGAGCGCCTTCTACTCCGGCAATGGATTGCATTACGCCTGTTTGAGGACGGCCTCCAACTACAGTAGCTTTAACGTTCATCTGCAGAATCATCAAGTACGAAAAGAGAGTGCAAGTCGATCCACATGTTCCATCAGTCAGAAGCACAACATTCTCAGGGGCGAATACTGAAGCTGGAGGATTGGATCGAGTGCCGGTTCCAGTAAGATTGAATTGGGGATCGGTCTGGTTCAGTGGTGTGTTCTGGTAGGCTGTGAAAAGATCGCCTTTCAGAGAGACAGGTGCGATAATCTGTTCCACAGTGTTGAAGTTGGCGCCGGCTGGAGTGAAGACACCACCAGGAATCAGATTGCTGACTACCGAACTTTGTGACAGAATGTTGATCGCGGCTCGTTGTGCAGGAGTCCTCGCAGTGAAGTTGTTCGGGATCGAGCCAACGATCCGTGCGATATTGACGAGACTGTCTGCGAGACGAAGATTATCCGCTTGAAACCTTTGGACAGTGGGATACAACTGATTCGCAATCATTAGCTTTAAAGTTCAAACATCGAAGGAGGGATCGAGCATGCGTACCTGAGCAAAGAGCTCGTATCCAGCAACAACAAATCCACCGCCATTGGCCTGCAGATCAATCACGAGTCTCGTCTTGCCTGCCGCTTTTGACTGAGCGAGGAAAGATCCGACGGTGCTCTGGAAATTGGTGAGATATTCGACAGCGCCAACGTTTCCCTGGGGAGCGAATCCCGAAATAGCGAGGACAGCAACATTCTCGTACCCAGTTCCGTTGAGGAAGTATCCGGAGGTAGTATTCGCACCACTATCTCGAACACTAGAAAACATCATCGTCAGAACGAACCCAGCGATTGAACAACAAAATACTGAATCTAACTTACATGGGCAGAGGATAGCCTTGAATTGTTGGCGGTGGCTTTGGAAGTGTCGTGTTCGTCGGCGGAGTCGTGGTAGGGGTCGTCATATTTGAAGCGACCTGATTATTCGGATTACAAAATCGCTGATAATAGTCCTCCCCATTATTAATTCCAGCAAAGTTCGCACCAGCTCTGATTGTGGCGAAACTCTGTTCGGTCCTCTCCTGTCCATTGTCGTAAGTGAGCGTCACGCTGGGTCCCTGGAAAGCGAGCGAAGCTGCTACTGTCAAGATTCCGTTCGGACTGGCATAAGTTCGGAACTGCGAGTTCCACTGCGAGTCAGGATCTTGGAAACTGCTGAATTGTAAATTCATGTCAGTGATGAACTTGGCGGCGTCTACTCCGTTGATTTTCGTGATGGCTGGAGCTGTGTCGACGGTTCCATTGGTTCCATTTACGGCACCTAAACTGATTAGCGAAACTAATAAATTACCTCGAAAGATGATTTCATACCCAAGTGATACAGCTTTGGCACAGCCTTTCCATCTTTCGACACAGACACAATATCCGAAGCCATGTTATTCCTGAATCCGAAAGCTTTGAACACATCCGGGCGATATGCGAAATGGCCGTCATGGGCTGAAGTGATTAATTTCACAACGCTAAGCTGGAAATCGTATTCGCTCTTGAACCCTCCTGCAGCCGCAGTTGACGAAATATTGCTCAAACCGCCCTCGATGTCCGTCGCTGGTAGCATATAAGATGGCGGCGGATCTTTCAAGAACGCGAGCGTGCTTTGCCATTGCACGAATGCTTTCAGACTCTTGATCATTGCCACTGCTGGGTCTGGCTTGTTTGGTACGCTCTGGAGGCAGTCGAAAGCCAATTGTGCTGGAACCTGTGCTGCAGCTAAATGGAATCTATCAGTATCCTATTTGGATCCAGTGTTTTCCCTTTCTCGGCGGACGTACCTGCTCTTGGATTTTGTGCCATGAAAGCCGCCGCTGCAGGGCCAATCTGACCACATGCCTGTGGATTACTTGCATTTTGAGCATTAACAATAGTAGCGACCGCCAACAAGCACCAGCTTAGTCTCGCAAGCACCGCGGATAGCTCAGCTATCCTGAAACCCAGGAGGCCCATAACGGCGAAAGAACAAAAGAAGGGAAAGAAAAAGGAGGGAGGGAAAGGAGAAGCGAAGAGAAAGTCAACAAAGAATCAACCTCCGAAAACAACAGCACGCATCACACTCAACTTCATCTCCAAGAACAGGAGGAGTCGCATGATTTAAGGCTCTTTACCAACACCGAAGACTGATCTATCGCAAGGATTGGAGTTAAGTGCTTCGGCCATGTCGCACACAAAACGCCATGCACCTCAAAAGAGCGATAAGCCCCTCGAAGCACTTGGCATTGCGATTAAGCCTAGATGTTGGCTGACTGCCGAAGGCGTCGATTGGATAGGGCGCTTTTAAGGTTGCAGCACGCTGTTGCAGATCAGCGGAGCCTGGCATATCCGCACGGGTGGTGGCTGTTAGTGGGGGTGGTTCCATGACCCCACTAACATATTCAGCATCCCCAAATCCTATTTCAATTATGCCTGGCTGCTTCCGAAGCGTGGGGTGGTTGGCGGCTAAGATCCGACTGAACGACTGTTCGGTGCGAGCGTGTATGCATTGTGACAGCCCGAAACCCTCGATCTGATTAGCGAATGGCTTGGGATGTTTTGAAACTGCATGATGCCAACACCATCCATGAAACCTCGCCGAAAAATACCAAGAGATCATTTTGGTAGGAATCCGCCACTAGCTGCGAGTTTTGACGAGTAGCGAAACATGTTTCTAGATATTCTGGGGGAAATCTCATTTAAAAGCATGATGGGATGATATACTTCACAGAAGCCTGATGACAGACTTTTGAAGTGGTTGTTTGAAACTTCTAGCTTCAATCTTAATTGTCCAAACTTTCCAGCTGCCACAGCCGAGATGCGAGTAATTGATTTTTTTGGGCATCCCAACGTGAGAGGTAATGGACGGCACTTTGGATTATTGGCATGCCCGGAATGCCTCTCGATAGAATATGGTACCTGCGTCATGTGCCTTCTCCTAAGAAAGATCTGCAGTCGATTGAGAGGCACAGGGAGGAAAGAATAAGTCTTTTCACTTGCTCAATGAGGGGAGTTTCTCCTCCTATAAACAGTTTATTCTGTTCTCCGAGAATCAGTCACCTGAAGCGCTTCCTGGCGAGGTAGTCTCGACGCTTACCAAACTCAAACTCCGAGAGCTGATGGCGCTGGTGTGAAAAGCAAGGTCCTGTGGTCATACATCTATATAAGCCTTCAGAGATGCACTAATTGGCAAATGATATCGGAATAAGAAGTCATGACTTGGTAAAGGTTCTTGGTTGGGCAAAGAATTCAAGGATGACAGGAAACACCTCTGAACACATTATCATCCTCAGGTGACCATACCTGTCCACGCGAAGCCTACGGTTGACATACTTGTCTCATTGGATCTTGTGAGTTCAAGGCCCAGATTGACTGACGGGCGCCAATGCAATCTGTTCCAGTTGCCGACCTCGGCGCAGTTTCCCTCTCATGCTCTCTCTCCATCTTCAAATGCTTTGTTTCCTCACCCCAGGCGAAAAATCGAGCACACCACATATCAGCTTTTTCGGTTCTGTCCTTCACTGTTGTGGGACCATCACTGTCCGATTTATCATCATTCAAATCGAACGGACCCTGATAAAGGTTCTCTCTCGTTCCACTGCAAATGACAAAGATTCTCTTGAAGCAAAAGAAGGGGCGACCTTTGGAATCGTCAGCTCGGAAGAAAGTGTTGAATGGGAGTCCTTCGTACAGTACTTCTCCTTTGTTCAATTGACGTTGGTTTTGTGATGAGACCATACTGACCACAGAGCTGGGTATTGATCCTTGACACCTGAAATTTGACAGCGAAATAATGGTAATTCCTTCATTTCAGTTTCCCGTGATCTGATACTAATTCTCAGCCGGGCCCCAGTATCGCCTTCCTCATCGTCCTATTCATAATGTTCAATAATTTCTGTACTGGCATATCTATACAAAAACCATGGCACATAGCACACGGACTTCAGCCCAAGGAAATTCAAGATGAGACTTCGTCATGTGTGTCGATTCAGCATGGTTTAGTAACCTACAAGTAGAGGAAGTCTGCGTTCTCTTTTCTCAAAGGTCAGAGTTTCGTCCGGCAGCTGGACAAGAACCAAGATGGATTGGCTTCCGTGACTTCTCTGATGTTTATAACCATCGCAGTAAGACATCGGGAGAGGCTTCGGAGAAGTGACAACATTAATCAAACTGACAGCAAAAATCGCCTCCCGCGCCGACCACCAGGTCATTATTCCTATTTCTTCTCCTTGTAGATTACATAGCAAGATTTCTCATGCATCCACATAAACCTCATAACCTTCGTATATCACTCAACAAATCAAACCACATCAAGATTTCCAAGCAGCCCTCCAGCAGACATCGAATTCTCTCATTGCCACCATAGCGCAGTCTTGAAGATTGAACTGCTCAATATGGAAACAGCGTAATATACGCGAGCCAGAGAGTGTACGAGAAAGAGAACACTAGTATAAATTGTCAGGTAGGAATGTAGAAAGGTCGGCAAGAGTAGGGTGAATAGAAGGAAGTATGCGAATGGCAGTGCGGCATTTAAACATCCACACATTTGGGAAGAGAATCTTAACTTATATGCAATCACGGAAGTCTTCACCGTTCCTCTTCACAGCATTGACATTGTGTGGCGAATTTCATGGAGCAAGGGAAGTTGAAAACACAGGTGCACTGAAGAGGGTGAAGAATTCACTCCAGTCTTCCACCCACTGCATCACTTATTCGCTTCAAAACTCAAACTATCATAGACAAAGAAACCCATCAGAGAAATGCAAGACCGCTTGCTCGCTTGCTCGCTTTCAATATTCAAGATGCTAGAGCCGAGGGCTTCGTTTCGCGAAATGAATAACTCTAAACGCCGTGAAATGCTCCATACTTCATCATCATCGTCATCAGCAATCATCCTTGATATGTCCTTCCGCTTTCAACCTGCCAGATGCTTTGATATTCCAACAAACCCGACAACATTCTCTGTCCATCCAATTGTCGCAAGATCCATTATTCGGCCCCTCGCTCCAAGCACCGAGCAGCCTAGAACCTAGTATATGTCCATGCAATATGTGTTCAAATAGCTCGCTCGCGATGTGTAATCACCAATCGACAGCCCAACCGTTCTCCTGCAAGAATTCCTCACAAGCGGCCCTCAGTGCCAGATTCGGCCGCAAATCAGAGACTTGTAGTGGTTCGCGGGTAAGAGGATCGGTTGGTGAACGGCGGAGATGTTCCATTATCGAGGAGCGATCATAGGATTGGCCTGTCTTAGTCTGTTTTCGTTAGCTACCGAGTCAAAACGCAGCTGGCACAAAGTGACAGGCCGAACGAGGGTTCTCAAAACAAGGATAGAACATACCACAACAGGATCCAGCATAACTGAAAACGTAATATCATCCACACACCAATCAGGCACCTTCCTTCTCCTCTCCAACCCATTACAACCCTCCGCACTCTCCCACACCCTCCTCACCTCCCTAATCTTCCCCTCCCACACACCACGCACCTCCTCCACCCTCCTTTCCCGCTCCTCCTCCCCAACCTCAAGCCCCTTCAACCCCTCCACCTCCCCATCCCTACTCTTCTCCATTCCCCTCACCACCTCCGCAAGCAACCCTTCCATCCCTTTTAACCTCTCATCCTCCCTCCTCTCCCAATCCTCCTTCTTCGCCCTCAACACCAACTCCGTAATCGGCCCAATACTGCTCGCCCCTTTCCCACCAGAAACACACTCCTCAACGCAGAACTCGTGGGCTTTCTTCGCGGATGTGAGGGCTGAAGAGGGGTCTCCGAGCGCGATCTGCGCTTGTGCGAGTTGGAAGTAGGCTTTCATGTTATGCGGGAGGAGGGAGATGGCGTGCCGGGTGTCGAGAATCACGCGTGGGTAGAGGTGCAGCTTTAGGAGGGCCATGGACCGGTTGGTGTAGAGGAGGGGGTTGGAGGGGTCGTGGTTGATTCTGTGGAGGTATTAATTTGGAGGGGGGACTGGAACTGGATATGCATACGCTTTTGAATACAACGCCTCGGCCTGGACGTAGTCACCTGCTTGGAAACATTTGTTTCCGCTCTCTTTGTATTCCAGCGCCTTCGCCGGGTCGAAGGGGACGTCGGCGTTCACCATCTCTGCTTATCGTCTGACCAAGTCGCTCCAAGTCTAGATCTATAGCTAACCCACTGGTATTCGTTCTATCGTATGTCTTGATCTGTATCCCAATCCAGTCCTTCGATTATAGGTCTAGCCTGACAGGCTCATATGTCGCCCTTCAGTATCTTGCTATGCCCGGTCTGTGTTTGGATCGCTTTATGTAGAAAAATCGAGGGAGGCAAAGTGTAATTAATACTCCGCAGTTGATTTTTGAGAGAGCTTCGGAGCTGAAATTCGCAGATATTTGACGGTCGAGATCGAGGATGTTTGAAAACTGTACGGTGACAGATAACGATCGCTCAGCGCTGCAGTATGCAAAATCGAGATGTGAGGCGTTGAAACCCCTTCGTTGACTCTTGTCGTCGTTGAGCTCTGTTGGAGAGCTGAAGGTGGGGTCAGCCTTGTCGTGCTTCCGAAATAATGCGGGGAAAGCTCTTCTAGGTGATGAATAGCTGCAGTAAATCGGCAAAGTGTTGTTCCTTGTTGCAGAAAAGATGCTGAGGACAGGCAGGAGGAGGAGGATGTAGAAAGAAGTGACTCAAAGCTGTTGGCAAACGAGTGGTGGCCAGTGATTGTTGTGAGGTGCGGTGCAGTGCTGTGGAGTGAGCTGTCAGCCTTGTTGGTTGGTAAGACAGAAGATTCGAGAATCTAGCGAGAAGCGAGGAGTGAGGCTGCATCAAACATGCGGAGTAAGGTTGACTTCACTTTATTTTCTTGAATGTTTACTTCCGATTTCGGCTTTTTCGGAACTGAATTATAGATTGAAAGATGATGCTCATCGATTTTAGTACGGTGACAAGATTGGGTGGTTACATATGTCTGCCCAACCTTTCAAGGCCATCCATTCATTAGCTCCCAGTTATGCTGGCAAAAGCCGCCTCCCGTCTCCAAATCATATATTACTCGAAAGCATGTTTCTTCCTTCGTATTTCAGGCTCATCTTTAAAAAATGTCTTCAACAGGCTGACTTAGTCACGTGATCTATCACAGCTCGATCAAGTAGATGGAGTCTAAGCTTCGCCCATAGATGGAATGTAGCATTTTCTAATAGCTTTGACGTGCTAGTGATTCCAAATCGGCATTGAGATAGTGCATTGTTTACCTCTTATTTCTCAAGCGAGGATTCAAGGAGAACAGCCGATTCCACTGCCAAAAGAACACTCAAGTAATCCGAGGAAGCATGTCTCGGTGAGTTGGTGCCATCTAGTTATTTCCTTAGAACATAGTTTTTGTCGCCAGTGATCTCGTTCGCTTTTACCAATCGGCTCTGAACCTATTTTCTAGATCTTCCTCATTTTCAGGTTCTGCCCTACCAGATCCTAAACCTTAGGCTTCCTCGACCTATAGATACGAACACCATATGTTCACATCCTTCGTGCTTTGTGAGTTCGATTTTATGCATAATTGTTGGTTGTAGGTCTTGTACTCGTCTGAAAATGAGATGTTGAAAAGCGACGGGAATATGTGGGTTGAGCCGTAGATGGAATTTAGAGATCTTCATTTCGTCTCGAGGGCAGAAAGGAGTCAACCGGAAAAAACCAATCGGTTGCTTTCTCTATGAATGGTGATCATCTAGGTGTACTTTCGGGAAAAGTCCCTGTCCTTTCGCAGAGTGACGTGATTGTTTACTTATCCCGTGTTTAGCGTCTTCGCTTGGCGAAGCGAGCTACCTCCCTTATGTCTGAAGTCCAAAGGCCAATGCTGGTCATGGAGCTGCAGAACCTCGACCCTTCGACCCTTCGACATACTATCTATGGAAAAGCATGTAGCACAGTGTAAAATCCTCCATTTGCTGATCTCTTCCTCTCGAAGTTTCGAGGAGAGAAAATGCTCATGAGTTACGCTGTCGCCGCTTCTCTCTGAGAATTGTGACTATGAAACGAAATTGCAGGCACATTGATCACGCCTGAAAGGTGAGAGTTAAGCATAAATACTTCTATAAAAATATTACGTCCGCAGATTTGCCTACAATAACTCGATTTCTACACAAGCCTCGGGTTCACTACCCCGCCAAATCTTCTTGATCTTCAACCCACTCTTCGCAAGCAGTTGCTTCCACTGCGTCTCATTCCTCTCCATACCTCCAATAGGAAACATCGAAATGTCTCTGATAGCTTCCTGCATCGTCACATTCGTGTCAGGTAAGACCAGATCCACCAACAAGAGCTTACTCCTCGGCTGCTCCTTCAACACCGGCACGATTTGCGCCAAGAAAGCCGTGCAGTCAGCATCACTCCAGTCATGGACAATATGGCGATAGTAGTAAATAGCTACACCTTTGACAGGCTGTGGAAAGAACATATCATGGGCCATGAACTCAACCCCTTTGGGTGGGCTTGGAACAGCTTCGAAAGTAGACGCCAAATCCTGGACAATGAATCTACCTTTCAACTCTGGATTCCGCTTTCGGATCTCTTCCATGATGTGGCCTTGCCCACCAGCAACATCAACGATGGCGATATCGTCATCTTTCAGGTTCAGCTTCCCAAGCTCAACTCCCCATGGGTACGCATCGCCAGAAACATTGCCAGCATTGTGAGAGCGCATTCCAGCGATCATATTCATTGCTCGATCCGGATGCGAACCGAGCCAAGTCCACAACTCTTCTCCGTGAGCCCATTTGTATGGGGTGCCCGTCTCTTTAGTTGGCGCCTTGTATCCGTGTTCCTTTAGTGTCCGTGGCATGGCCATGATCGACGGCATGATATCCACAAACATAAGGTTGTTGAAGGCACGATGATCTGGATTCAAGTATGGCAATCCGAGAGGAGTCAACGCGAATCCAGGCCCTGGCGTTTCGACGAGAATATTGGCAGCCAATAATTGGCGAAAGACTCGGGCTGAAATTCTCAGCAAGTTATGCTCAACCTTCAGTGAAATATGGTAGGCTTACTAATGATGATCTTGTCGGCTTTGGTGACCTCCAGGATCTCTGCCATAGAAACGACTTTGCCATCGTCAAATCTCTCCCACAGTCCCAGATCGGACACGATCTCAACCGCGACGCTAACATTCACCTTTAGGTATCGTTATTACTTTTTAACTGACAACACGAGTGAAAGAAGAAGAATTTATAAACACCACCCACTTGGAAAATCCGAGGCCAGACCTCGTGATTGGGTTCTTCCAGTGAATACAGAAGCTTCTGAGCTTCGAGTTGTAACTTTCGACGGGCGACATGTTGATCACCTCCAGTGGCAGCCTCGAAAGATGCAGCAGCCTTGTTCAGACTCACCACCGGGGGAGTTATTTCCGCAGAAGATACATAATTATCTGCCATTCTGAAATCAAGTAAGATCTTCGATAGGAACAACAGAGCGGACGAGTGGGAGTCGGAGGAATATGCAACGACTTACCAGAGGGATCAATAAGAACAGCGACAGGACTGATGCTATTCTCCTTATCAGTGACTACCACCTTCTATCCCTCGCTAATAAAGATGGCTTGAAGCTGCAAGATAGTGGGTTCCAAGATTGAGGTACAGCATGTGACGATAGTGATTCGTTGGCAAGAAGTGGAACTGCATCCGGCTCGGATGCCGAGCCCATGGAACCAACAAAAAGCAACCTTAACAGCTAGAAGTGGACACACTCCGACTCCATGCCCGGAGGCGACCTTGAGAGCCAACAGAATAATGTTGGAATGCTGACGAGACTTCTCTATCAACCATAAACAATTTCTTCTCGAATCGATCACTGCCTCCGAGCAATTTCTCGGGAATTTCTCGGAGAAATTGGAACTCTTATCCTGCCACTACACTATTACCAAGACCTCTAGATTGTATCGTATGAGATTGTTATGAGGATGAATTCTGGCTGCTATTTCTTGACAAGGGTCAGAGGGGTGTGGGCTGCATTACCAACAAATGCAAGGGGAAGAGATTCGGTGGCATGCGCCAAGAACATCAAAGATACCAACCAACGAGCCAGTCAAGGGAAACGATTCTTTGGAAGACGCAGCTATGTCTGTTTCAAAAGGGTGTGAATCTCTATCCTTCTTGACATGTTGGTGCTCGAACCGGTTCTTCAGCGCTGGATACTGAATCATTTTCTGTGCCATCTGCACATGCATTGCTTCAGGGGCAACAAACAGAAAGGCGATACTATATCATGTTCAAAAGCAAGTAATAAGCAGCTGGAAGGACCTTGATGCGTGCTAGGTTTTCTAGCCAACGTTGCAACGGCAGGATGCACTACGATCCCAACAGCATGAGTGGCCAGAAACCTGGTTTTGTTGGTGATGGCTCCCATAGTTACCTTGTTCATGAATTCCCGGTTCCTGGATCAGTCCAATCTTCGGAGGTGAGGCGTACACGGGCTTGATTTTCATTTGATGCTGTCCTTTTTGGCATCCTCAAACACATACCCGCCCATGTTAACTATTTTCAAAGGGGGCGTCAAGTGATGGGAAGCTTCCCGGCGTTCTTGACATCGCTTTCCCTTCTTCTTCTACCAGAGACCTTCTGAAGAATACGTCACATCGGCTGTAGTCGATTGGGTATCTTGAAAGATCAGCTCTTTACATTGTGACTCCTTTTTTGTTTTCATCATGGTATCGAGCAATGACTTTCCGCTCGGAACACTGAACCGCCTTGGAATGCGGGTCGGCTGCTATGTGCTCTTTGCGCTTGCCACGATCGCTGTTTTGATGAGGTGAGACTGCACATAAAAACACTGTAGAGTAGATTTTGATGTCATAAGGCTGTACTTTCGGACGATTGTTGCTCGGAAGCTGGGTCTTGACGATGTTTTGATCACATTTTCGTGGGTAAGGAACCCTTCTTTCTCGCAGCAGAACAACAACAACAGTAAGATGATACAAAAATTTAACTACTTCAACTAGTTGGCTGAGACTGTCCACATTATCGCAGTGAAGCTTCAGTTCGAGAATGGTGTTGGCTGGCATGTCTCGGATCTACAAGCTCTTCCAAACGCGAGCACGATATTGTCGAGGATGATTCTCGTAAGATGGATACTCATCTACTCTCCGAATGCTATGCTGATGACTAGAAGTGGCCATGGATAACACAAGCACTCTATTACTTCGGTCTCGGATGCATCAAACCCAGTATTGTCGCCCTCTACCTTCGACTGGCCGTGACAGACCTGCACCGGAGAGTGCTTTGGGGAACATTTGCCTTCATATTGGCTCAAGGATTGATTTCAACGATCGTATGTGTTTTTTAACCACGGGCGAGACCTTACACAATATCTATTGCTGACTTTTCACAGGTTGTCGCCGCTTTCCTCTGTTCACCCCTAGAACAAGTCTGGACCAACCCCCAAGCAATCGGCGGCCCTACCTGTATCAATATTCTGACGTTCAATTACTTCAATGCTGCATTTTTCATAATCTCAGATGTGTTCCTGGCTTTGGCCCCTCTTGCCATCATCCGAAATTTGCAAATGAATGCAGGAAGGAAACGTATGTTCGACTATCACCATGCTTCTTCTTGAAGCTCTCTGTTGTATGCACGCAGACTAACATAAACCAGGGGCACTGGGGATCATGTTCTCACTTGGGATTCTCGCCATTGGAGGCACAATTGCTAGACAGATAACGAACGCTGTCGCAATCACCAACGTTGATGACTTTACATGGTTAGTCAGTCTCCCCTCGTCCATAAATTAAATCACTAAAGTTTTATCCCCCAGGCACTGGGCTCCAACAGCTCTCTCATCTATTCTTGAATCAAGCCTCGGTATAATCTTCGTCTGCGTACCTGCGTTAGCACCGCTCTTCCAAACATGGGTCAGTGGATCGTCTGCCTGCAAATATTCCGATACCTCGAATTTTCCTCCCGATCGACCCGAAACATTTGGAAAGCTAGGTAACAAGCTAAGACTCAGGCCCGAGGATGACAGCATACTCTGTGTGACACAAGTAACTGCTGCTGACATGGAAGATCGAGATGCTGGAGAGGGCTATGAAATGGATATTGTGGAGCAGTACCCGAGTGATGCTGGGAGCGAAAGGAGAATCATACATCCAGCTGTGCTCAACCATAGCGATGATAAGCGTGAGAGCAGGACAAGTCGCAAAAGTGTTAGAAGAAATGGTGTAAGAGTGGACGTGGAGTACCATGTTGACAGGTCGGAGAGGTGATTCACAGCATCGCACGTTTCAGTGAAATCATTGGATTGGAACAGCGACTGTATTCAATGACACAGCATCAATACGCAATCAAATGCATCGTTTGATCAGGTCGAATTGCAACTATCATTCTGCTACTATGATGGTATGTCCTGCTGACCCCTCCAATGTCTCCATAACTTGAACCGTTCACTTGCTCTTCGTCTTTGCTTTCTTTACCTTCCTGATTCGGTGCTTTTCACGGCCAATACATTTTCCGTTCTTTGTCATCTCCCTTTCAGTATGAATTTTGCATTCATTTGCACTGATACCCCGCTCCAGAGCAGCTTCGCAGCGAGGGGCTTCGATTTGTATGTTCCATCGTAGGCACATGGGTAACACATCTCTAGTCTGTCTTCAAAGATTATTTGGTTGGTAGTGAGTTGTTATCAAATAGATCTGAGGTTCTGGCATCTAGCGTTAGGTCAGTTTCGTACTTATACATGTCGTGGTTCTTTGTGGCAGTTGAGGTGAAAGGATCTCTCTTCACCTCATCATGTATGCTCGTTGTCACCAACAATATACTTTCCGCTCAAAAACATAAATACTTCACTGAACGACTTATGAACTTAGACTAATTGCAAAGTTAGAGAGTAATGACCTTGTGCTAGAAAATCAACGATAATCTGTAGCAAAATCTGCGAATGCGCAACCTTAGCAAAACAATGCGGAATGCCGTGGAAAGTCTTGTACAACTTGGCATACTCCAGGAAATCCAAGACCGATTTCTCCGGCCCCAGAACCATGATTGATCCAATGGTACTTGACAGTCATGTTTGGGCCAATTGCTGGACCTTTGGCTGATCAAGTGCTATCGCACTGGACTGTTGACAAGCCTTTTTACCTGTTGTTACGATGTTTGTCTCCGCTACTAGGAGTTCTCTGAACCAAACTCTCCGCAGATTCATTGGCACGAAGATTTCGTGGCACCAGTGTACATGCAGAGTCATTCGAGTAGACACTGCCATCATATTCTGATCCAGGTCCGTGATCATATTTCATGACTCGATTTGATGATGTGCCTCCGTGTCCGGAATGCCGAGCATCACTGTCAGGCCCTTGGCGTTTCTCAGACTGAGAACGCTGGTAGGATGCTGCACGAGGTGCTTGAGCTTTGGCTTCTGTTCGTGGATATCTCTTGTTGTTGGAGCGTCGGGCAGGTGTACTGCCAGATCTAGAGGACCTAGACGTGACTAGTGGTTGTTGACGTATATCGGGCTCAGAATAACGAATGAGAGCGGAGTTGATTGGACTTCCGGAGGCACGAGAGCTCCTTTCCGTTTGTCTTATTGTTCCAGGCTTGGAATATTGGGACACCGTGTAATCAGACTCAGAGTGTCCAGAGCGGGCCAGTGATCTAGAGTGCGTTTCGGATCGACCCAATTTTTCGAAAGATCGAGAACTGGAGCTTCGGGGCCTGTGGACCAATTGCTGGCTATTTCTGGATCTGTATCGATAAGAGACTTGAGAGATAGAATCGGACGGCGCGACCTCTGACCGCGCATCGGAGAAGGATTGATCATCAGTTGTGCCTTCGTCACTGCCACTGCGTGAAGAACCATCAAATTCGTCTTCTGGAACCGATTTAAAGCTTGCCGATGGCCCTGCTGTTGGTGTTGTTGACTGTCGCCATGTCGGTTTCTCCTTTCGCTTTCGAGCATCCAGATATCCTAGGCATGGCTTTGACGAGTCTGGCAGTCTTTTAGGTCCTCTCATTTTCTGTTGTTTGGCACATTTTCCGGCTTTGATGTTCTTTTCCTCAGCTGTTTCACACGGATCAACTGACACTTTCACGTGCTTGCAAAGATATTTTCTGTACCCGAAAGTACACGTGAATAATCTCTTCCCCAAAAGGAAGCGTAAATTTGGTGGAACTGTTAGAAATTTCGATGCAAAGATGTGCCAAAAGGTAGACGCAGTGAAGGAGTAGTGTCCTTGGAAGACGAAGGAATCGAGACTAAGCTACGCACTGCTTTAAAGGTTGTTGACAATCTATGCAAACAGCAGTTGTGTATTCCTGATTGCGTATCGCAACAGATATTCGAACAAAGTCTGTGTAGCTTATCAAGTTCTCAGCTTTTTATAGCCCTCCAACCTCGAATGTGAATCACGCTGGAGACAGGTTAAAGTTCATGTCTTCGATGTGATTGTACGTTCAATGAAGCACTTGGTATTTGGTCCGATATACCCAGACATGGCTCAATGATTCGGAACTTACCATAACTTACTTAAGGTGAGGAACTTGGAAGTCTTTGGCTCTCAGTATGAGGTTTGTGACACTGGCAAGAGAAGAAGATCTAATTTCCATACTGGCGTTAGCACGAAAGGCTGAGGCTTTAGGGCCCACATATCCTATCAACAATACCAAGGATATAGACAAAGCTTTGTATTCCACACAATCAAAGAGGCTCAACACCCTTTTCCCCCTCCCCTGTTCCAGCCCGACTAACTTTTGGCTCACGACTTTCCTCGTCTGGATATCTCGTATTCTCCCACTTCTCCCAGAACTTGGCTCCACGCATCAGGGATGTGATATTCTCCCAAACGACGATGAAAGCAATAAGAGCCATTATAATAGACAAGAACGAAGTAATATCTAAATCGTGGGAAAGTGGGAGACAGATGATGATGATCGCGCATATTGGTCGGAACATGAGGCGAAAATGCTGTGAATCATGTCAGTGAAGAAAAAGAGAGCAGAATCATAAGACAGACCTTGGGAAGCATGAGTGTTCCCGGTGCATCATTAGATCTATGTAGCAAAGCTATGATGTACAAACATAACAATCCAATGCCAAGCCCACCACAGAGCAGCCAAAGCTCAGGTTCGTGGACTTCGGTCACTTTAGTACTTGTCGCGGACACGTGCCCTGCAACGAGTAAACTCGCGAGCATGGGCAAGTGGATGGTGACCCATATAAACGATGCATATATTGAGTGCCTCAGAGGGTGTTGGGGATCGAGCGATCCATCGGCATGAATGTACAGCCAATTTAAGCAAAAGGCGATGACCAGGGTCCAGATTGCCCGAAGGAGTGGCAAGTTGAAACCTATGACAGCAGGAGACCCGACAATAATTTGATACAGGAACTCTCCAAGAACGATGATGTAGAAGGCGGCGAATCGATCGACTTCATGAGGAATGTCGACAGCTGTGGTGTACCGTGCGTTGAGGAGTTTCTTGGCCGCAGGCGAGTAAGAGAAAATCCAAATTGACTCCTCGACAGTGATACCAACTGCGGCGACAGCAATTTTGCTTCTGAATGAAATATTCTCGGCGTAAAGAGGAATGTAAATGCAAAGTGCCAAAGTTGAGAGACAGAACCAGAGACGCTGTTGAGCCCGGTGATGATAGCTTGCGAAGGAGTATATTAAATGAACACAATTGGTCGTCAAGCGGCCGACCATGTAAGCACCAACAGTGGCACGAAGCGCGCCGATGTCTTCATCGACGAGAGTAGCGTTGTTTCCATAGATAACAAGCAAAGTCATGATCCACAGAATCAAAACCCGCTGGGCCAGATCATCGTTGTAGAATGAGTTCATCAGTTCTCTTAGGTCACTCCATATATGCCAAGATGGAGCAAGAATTAACTGCGCGATGATTAGCAAGGGAATCGGCTTTATGGTTGAAAGTATTCTTACGATGTATTTGACAACTCCCACGCCGGAGGCATGCTCGGCTAAGTTCTCAGCAAAATTTGCCAGAATTGCGACATAGAGAAGATCAAGGAACAGCTCGAATCGCCCTAGATCGCTTTTAGTATTGACAAGTGTTAAGGGAATTCCATCGAAGTACTCCTCTTCACTTTTACGTACCTGCCTGTCTTTCGTCCTCTTTCCTTTTCTTCAGCTCACCATCTTGAAACCACTGCAAAGCAAGGGGCTGACGAAATAGAGCACGTGGAGTCGCGACTTTTTGTAATTGAACTGTATCCGCCATTGAATTGGATGGAAAACATCTAACCACAGATCATGAATGATTGAAATGGAAATTTTGGACGACTTCAGATGCGAAGACTGGAGATGTTGTAGACGTTCAGCTCGGGGATTCGCCAAGGCGGAGAACTAGCAGCTTATTAAGATGCTTAAATGAAGCTATCCCCAAAACGTATAATGTACTCGATGCTCCCGTTGCCAATCGCCTGTAAGCGAACGCAGATCAACAAGCCCAGACCTTGGACATTCCGGAGCCAATAAGAAGATGCAGGCGACTGGGTATTTTCCGTTTCTCTCTAGCCTGTTGATATGGACGAAAACGTTCGTACGATTGGGACAAGGCTGCAGCCACCAGTGCAGCTGGGTCTGGTGGCGTGAGTCGCATCACTTTATTCTATTAAGTTGGTAGAGAAATTCTAGCATTAGAATTCAAAACTTGTCGATAAAAATATTCAAGGACAAATGCCCCAGCCAATCGCAGCACAAAACCTCCAATCTTCCTTGCTCGCTGTCCACAACTCATCGACATTGAGGACACTGACGCCTTGTGCGGCCAATTGGGCCCAAATTTTATTGCGAACACTTACGGGCCACCCTGGCGTATCCCAATAACGACTCACTAGCCCCGCTTCAGCTGCAGCCGAAGCCTGTTTCCCAATCTTTGCTAGCTGAGAGTGCGACAAGGAGGACCAGACTTTGCCAACAGCATTTGATAAGTCGACGCTAGCATAGTATGAGTTTGATAAGGTATATTTTGGTGAAGATGAGCTCGCATCGGCTTCTAGTTCGAGGAGCGGAGCATCGAAGAATATGTCTTGGTGAGCATTCGTAGTCTCGTTCGTGACCATTTCGAAAGGAGCGTCTCCAGTCGCAACCTGAAAAATGCAGAAGTCAATTATCTGGTTCTACTGGCAGACACGACAGAAAGGGTATGCCGCACTGGTAGGGATGGAAAACGGGTTCTATTTTTGGGGGAGACTCACGATAGTCACTGGCCCAAGGACCCGCTCGTTCTTGGTAGAATTCCAGTAGGTGAGGTATTGCCTTTCTCTCAGTGGTTGCAGCTGCTCTTCCAACAGGTTCCATATATTCGTGGCAACAGGGCTTTGCTTGAAGTCAATAAGCAGCACCAAAGTTGTGTTTGGATTTGACTCAAAAATCCCATTCACAGCCAGCCTCGAGGAGTTGAGAGCTGCTGATACATTCCCAAGGTTGTTTATCTGGTCTAGAATGTAGACTAGTGGCTCGACATACATGCTCCTTAGTGTACGTTCCGGCCTCGATGAGCCCCGAGAATGGCCGACGTAAAGCTCACTTGTGTTTGCAGCCCTACTTTTCCCCGCTGATACCCAGATATCTGCTTCTACGCTCGTACATCCAGCAGATATAGCATCCAGTAAGGGCGCATAGCGCCAATAATCGTTGTGACTGTGACATGGAATAGGAGTTATGCCGCGCGTGAAATCGTCGGGGAAAGGTTGTAAAGACTGGAGAGAAGCGAGAGTAGATGTAGAATGTGATTTGTTATTGATGAGTCGAGCAACTCCACTGACGGGGTCGGAATGGTGGGAGAAGCGTCGAAGGAAGTCGACGACGAGAGCAAGCCACAGACTGTAGAAGAGGAACATTAGCTGAATTTGACCTATGCACTCCGTAAACAATTTCTTGTATGGGTACAACCACACTTACATTATTCCTAAGCAAAGACTGATTGTGATACCAAGCATGATGAAGACACTTTTTCTAGATGGTGTCCTTTTCCAACATCTCCTTTTACGCGACGCTGTTGAGTTGTGATGGGGTAATAATAGCTTGTCTTTGTGCGAGAAGGATTCCTCCACACCATGCTGCGAAATTGATGGAGATATTTCTATGCAATGAGGATCTGACGATGATCCAGAGCTCTTGCAAGTCTGCTGTAGGATATCCGATTCGCTAGACGTCGGACTGGCGATTCTGGCGTGATTCCAAACGGTAGCGGCCCTGTTAAACATTTCTCAACAACGCTGGCTGGAGCTAAAGATATCAAAAGGAGATATGGGGTAAAGGTTGTTGGAGAGGAAGAGTAGATGAAGGATGACTGGGAAAGTGTCCCGGGGATGAATCATGTCCATCGTCCAGGGACAGATCGAATTCATATATGCTTGATAGAGAAGATCGATGGTGTTTTACACGCGGCCTTGTTGTTTACCGAATCAAAGAAGGTAAAGCGTTCTTCAAACTAGAGGGCCAGCTCTTGACATGACGGAGCGCGTATTGGCAGGCGCCACTCGGTGGACCACAACATATCAGTGGTGCCTGGTATATGAGCGTTAGGCAAACAGACTCGAATGATCATTTGGATCCACTGACCATTCGTGTGGATATCCTTGGGAAGCTTCAAGGGTGCCATGCACAGAGATGGCTATTTTCAATAGGGTAGTACGGAGATGAGAAGTGAAACATGTCAAACTCCACCCATCTCTATACAGATATTGCGTTAGACGTGGCCTGTATTGCCACTCGCCTTCAACTTGAATGCTTATTTGCATTTGAGATCGAAGTGAAATCCGCGTAAATTGTTCTCTGCAAGCCAAGCCCTGGCCTTTATGTCCGTTCCCTTGAAGCCCAGATCGGTGTTTGGCAAGTGACGAAATCAACTGTTTTCGTTCGCGCAAGAATTTGACGAATAAGAGTCGCGGGATCGAGTAGTAAAGAACAAAGCTTCTCTCAGTATTTGTGAGATGAGAGAGGTACGCGGGGTCCAAGAGCCCCATGGACGCGGAGATTGTGGCGCAATCGCGTCGATGAAGTCTAGGGTGAAGTAAGAAGGGTCTTCGGGTCCAATCGGTCTCGGCCCGATGTTCGTCGATAATCTCAACAAAGCACTGGCTTCAGTAGATATGTTTTGTGGTTTAGCTCATATTGTGTCTTTTCACGACTGTGGGCATTCTTCTTAAAATAGCCTGCCAAAAGCACTCTACATCACAGCGACCATCATGACTACATAGATACGGGAGGTTCTGTCAACTTGGTGATTTTTCAATATGATACTGAGAGATTGGGGATGAGTGTGTGTGATAACAATGATCCTGAATTTATTGGGCATCGTAGCAAAAAAATCGACTTATGGGATTTTAGTTGCGACACCAGAAATGGCTTTGACGCTGGGCTGATGGGATGATTCTACCCTACCAAGCGGCGGAATTTTGCGCACTGTTCCATGAGGGGTCTACAATGGACCCGCTTCCTTCATTTCTGAGTGCATACATCGTGAACCTCGCTTGTCGTCTAAGTTGACGCAGGTTGACGCGGCCATGTTGACATCAACATCGTAACAGGCAGCAGGGGTCGCTTAATCTAGCGGCCTCATCCCGGAGATAAAAAATTCCCCGGCGGAACTACGCTTACTTGGAATTTTCCCAATTCCCTGTAGAAATGCACAATAAAGGAATGAAACCCCCTGTTTCATTTCTTGGTCTTCTAATCCTTCTGTTGCGACGAATGTGTGCCGGTGTGGTGCCTTGAACTCTGGGTGGAGGGAAAACGTCTAAAATTTCGAAAATACATTGTTCGCCGTCTGAGTCCTTACTGTAGATCTAGGGAACGCCTCATGCCTGATACATGGCAGTGACATAGGACTGTCCTAATCTGCGTTTCTTCCCAACCTAGCGGCAGAAAAGCTCCGAACTTGGGAGACCATTCCCTCCCGATTGTCTCTAAAAGTAAGTGTTCTTAAAGCGATTTCGTTAATTTCCTATTCTGTCCATATACGGGTCCCAAATAGTGCTGGTCAAGCTTGGCCCACGGCGGCTCTTCTCGATCAACGGCTTCTTGACTTCGACCTCCTAGCGACCCGGACTGAACACTAGCACTAGTAGCTAAACTTCGGTACGGAGTACAGCCTCATCGCGTCAAATAACTTGGCGCGCGTCACATCGGTTCTCTGACCCGAAACTTACTAGCAGCCTAGGCCTACGGGATTGTTTCAGTCAATCGTAGGTTTGATAAGTTCCTGAATTCTAAAAGTGTCTTGGAGATGCTTCACAGCCTTGAGCCCGGCCATCTGTGGAGCCGCAGCGGCGCCATGCAATTGTCTTCCTTGCTCTTTCCAGAACTCTTTATCACTAAACAACTCGGTGATTTATTGGCCGTGAAATTAAGCTTCTAGACTAGAGGTGGCTGTGGTTCCTGCGTAATTGGATCCAACGCTAACTTGATTGGGCATTTTACGACTGTCTGGGACTTGCTAAGACTCTGAAATGTGGGGTAATGGTGTCATGAAGTCTCGCACAAGGTTCAAGGAGCGAAAGCAGAGCTTGAATCAACATGTACAAGTTTCTAATTGAGAAGACTCCGGAGTAAACCCCATGATATACCATGTATCCATAGATACTCTTTACAATGTCTTCCTGTTACGGGTGAGTCTGTCTTTAAATTATGGATCATCACTTCTTTACTCTGTTTGACTGATGCGTATGTGAATACTGATGTATAGGTAAGAAGAATCAGGCGACCCACGTGGCCCACAAATATGATATGTCTCTACCACATAAAACGCTGTACATTCCCCGGCTCTTGCTTCCACTCATATCCTCGATACAGGAACAAGTACCCCGTAACAGCACTGATACTCAGGAACCATGCGGTCTCAAGCCAAAGCCTGTAATCATGTCCTTGCCATCCCCAGAACTTCATCTTGGATACGATCTTGTCAGATATCTCTTGGCTTGCTGCGTCGGTCCTTGCCTTTGACGAGGCTCCTTGAGATGGCAGTGATGGTACATTCAGTCGCCAGATTACCCATGGGATGATGAAGTATCGAGGTTCGACAAGTGGTGCTGTGATGAGAGACAAGGCTGTGGTAACGAGCAGGATGAGAACGAATGATGTGGTAGGCCCCTCCGATTCAGTAGCACTTTTTCCTTGAATTCTGGCTAGGTCATAACTGTTCTTCGAAGACTCTTTCTTCCTGAGGGTGGTTGGAGATGATAAGCTTTGGGAGCAGAGCGTCAGGTAGACGAGATATCCACAGATCAGATAGACTGGCGCAAGTATGTATCGGACCAATGGGTGCTTGAGGATCGTGTATCGGAAAACGTAGAACATGTAGTGTCTGTTGTCCGCCAATGTAAATGGATGGATGATCGTGTTGAATTTGACGATAATCAGAGTCGCTACCAATGCGGCGCCTACGTAGCATGCCACGAGGAGGTACTGCCATACCAACCGCGGAAATAAAGGTAAAGAGATAAGGTTGACAAAGCGATGAAGGAAAGAGACACCGATTGGGACGATGAGGGGCGCCGAGAAGAAGGCCATGAAGGGCCAAATATAAAGCATTTGGGGGAGGTGGATGGTGGCGACGTGATTTGCCTTATCCCCTGTTGGAGTCAGTAAGTGCTCAGGTTTGCTCGGAAGCAAATTTCGTTTTACCTAATACAACACCACCATTCCACACCACGAAGCCGAGGAAAGAACACAGAAGACCAATATACGGCCACAATCGCGTAACAACAAGAACTGGGTGGAATGCAGCTGCAACAGCGAGGCTGATTGCACAGAGAGCGTAGTCTAGACCATGTTAAAGAGGGAAGACTTAAGTGCTCGAGAGATACCAACCATGAAGACCAGCGTCCTTGAGAGGCAGATCATGAATCTGGCCACGACTGTAGCGTTTGAAGTAGAAAACGCAAATATCTTTCCACCTGTAAGGGACAAGATCGGCACCAGGTTTGGTGGTCTGGTTGGTTTCGATCGTCCTCACAACCTCCAACCCTCCCATGAACACAGCCACCCAGAAAATATTCGTCTGTCTCATCCACAGCGAAACAATACCTGTGAAATACAGCCATACAAGCCCCTCAGATGAGTTCTGATATGCTCCTCTTCTTTCCAAGAATAGTCGGTACATCCTCAGAACAATGCCAGTGGACAAAACATCAGTGTAAAATAGACCTGAGAAGAAAAATAGCAGAGGGAACAGAGCAATATTGAATGCAGTGTGTATTTCATCTGGAGACAGCCGCTGGGAGCTGTACGTCCAATTTTGCAATCGGAAGGCGATGGAAGCATTCCGAAGGCCTGGTGGTCCACGAGTCCTGGTACGGGAGACAAGGGCTCTGCAGTCGCAGGCGTACGAGAACACCATGATGAGTGCAAAGACGTTGAATGAGCGTAATATTACTGGAGAGCATTTTCCAAATGTGGAGAGCTTTGCATACAAAGTCGAGAATATGTATCTACGAGGTGTCAGTGGGGGCCGTGGTCAAAGTGAATCGAACATACAGTCCCGGAGGGGTGGTAAGTTTTGGATCCCAAACATCATATCTCCCGTTACAGTAGGCTTGAGCTTGGGGTATATGAAACACTTCATCCTATGAAGTAAGGATCAGCTAAATTGATCTTCTCACGGACTTGGAAGAACAAACCAGATATGGCTCTCGAACGATCTTGGTCACCTGACTTAGCCAAAACTTTGCCAGGCCATAAAGAACCACATAAGCAACAAGCACCGAGACCTGAAAGGAACTCAAGAGTCGTAGAGGTGAGAAAGGAGTATCGAGCATAACGAGCGAGCTGGCAAACCATGCGACGACTTTGTTTGCCCAGGGCAACGAGATGCTCGAGGCTAGCATCGTGAAAAGAACACCTGGCGTCAGATATTCTCTGCAGGCTCGAGATCAGCGGTCCATCAGGCTGAACGGAGTAGGGAGCATCGATTCGTTCGAAACGTTGATACTGAAAAGAGACAAGATGCGCAGCGTAAAGAAGCGCGCGACTAAGAGAGGCAGAGAAGATGCAGGAGGAGGTTCTTTCGCTTCGATAGAATTGCGGTTATCAGATCTGGGCCAATAACGAAGCGAGTTCTGCTGATTAAGCAACTTGGCGCCCCTAAAGGTTCCCACTAAGCTCAGCACTTCTGTCGCAGTTTTATTTATGAGTTCAAGGTGCCGATCACCTACGAAGCCTATGTTGTTGTTCACACGAATTCAAGAACATTAATTCAAAGGAAAAACAGTTTCCAACGCCAATTTCAAGCGAATCATGAAGTGTGAAAGCCATTCATGAATGGCGTCCTGGGACGTATCAACCTGGGTATTAATTCTACAAGATACAATAAAATGCTAGTTTACTCCTTCCCTATGATTATGCCATTAGGTAACTCCAATCCAATCGGCAAACCCTTGGTGAATTTGGCACCAAATTCTTCACCACGCTTCAACGCCAGCTGTTCCTCAACATCCATTGGAATATCATATCTGGGCATGGGTTAGCTTGACACGGCAAAGGGTATATCACAGCTACACTTACGCATTCATCTCTTCGATGGTGAGTTTCGCCTTCTCGTCCTCAACCTTATATGTCGCAATGTCCTTGTTCGCCGAAAAACCTGCGAGAAACGAAGTCAGTCACGTGTTCGAACGAGGAGATCAATTGAGATGCGTACCAATTCGCTCGTTGATGTTGTAAGCAGCTCTTGCAGCAGCAGATTGAACACGAGTTACTCGCGGTAGCCGAATGTCGTTGTAGACCGACAGACTCTCGTCGATATCTCCACGGAAATACTTCTTGCTGAATAGGACACCCAATGCTCCAGCATCTTCGATTGCCATGCAAGCTCCTTGACTTTGATGGGGCATCATCTAAGGAACACGTCAGATTGTTGCCTTGTTTTCCGAAAAGACTGAGATTAAGTCTTACAGGATGGCCAGCATCACCTAAGAGACAAACCATGTTCTTCGCGAGATATGGGTATGGCTTGCTGTGGCGTTGTCAGAAACAGGATATCTGGAACGGAACATGATCGACTCACTGCATCCACAGCCTCCAGGGCTGAACTTCGATACCGATTGCAAGATGTGCCTTCACCTGAGCGTCCAGCTCCGGATATGGAGCCAGGAGCTCCTCGATTGGCCGATCTTCGCTTCCCCAACTCTGATTGACATAGTCACCCTTTTCGCGCGGAAAGAAACAGTAATATGACAGTAGTTTGCCGCCATTACAAGGCGACAACACAATCTTGTCCCATTTCCCTTCTTGACCACCCCAGTACTCGAGAGCCTCGTTCTGGGAGTAGTCGACCAGGCCTAGCTCAACAGCCTTCTCTGTCATGACATTTGCGTGGAGACAACTCTGGTCGGAAGGTGTCTTGCTGGGTGTGATGCCGAGAACACCTCTGACTACCGAGCCGATACCATCAGCGCCAATGATCAGATCATGCGTGACTTTGACGCCGTTCTTAAATGTGATAGTGCCTGCTGCGAGATCAATTTCTTGGCACTGGAGATGTCAGAAGTGAAGCAATTAGAGGGTGGGGAGGTAATGCCTTACAGCATGGTTCACCAATAATTTTGCAGGAGTTCCTTCGCCCTCCTCTTGTAGCGCGCAGTCCTTGAGCATGGAGTGCATATATTGGCGATGGAACATATTGTAGACATATCCCCATTTCTTCTCATAATCGTCCAGATCGTACACACTGACAGGCTCACCAGTCTTCCAATCCCGGTTGATAAGCTTCTTCAAGATCACTGGGTCGCCTTTCGCAACATCGACACCCCACTCGTGCAGCCACCTCGTCCCGTTCGCTGCACATGATACTGATGCACCAACTTCTCCTGCAAAATCGTGTTTCTCGTAAATCGTTACTTCGTGCCCTGAACGTCGGAGTGCAATCGCAACGCACAGTCCTCCGATACCACCTCCAACGACGCCTACGTTTAGCCGTCTCCAGCCGCCGAGATCGTTTGAACCCATTTTGTGATACACTCTAGAGTTCCTTTCTTGTTCTTGTTACTGTTCGTGAAGGGAAAGGCACTAGAATAGAAGAATGGCCCTGGTGTTTCAAGGTGGGGTGTGAAGAAGTCTGGGAGGCGATGGTTGTAGAGGTTCAGATCTTGCTCGCATTGAGCACTTCATATATAATGAAGACATCTTCTCGAAGAACATCTATGCCGACGTCTTCAGGCGGTTTGAAGCGGATAGATAGCAGTATAAGCTCCAATGGGAACGTATCCGCACGGGATGTCCGACATCAAGATCGCAATGCGATGCGGCGGAGTGGGAAGCATACCATGCCGGCTCAGTAGCCATACACTTCAAGGGGCTCTTGGGGCTTTTGCCTGCTGCAGCTCCATTCAGGATGGAATGCGGGCCTCGTCTGTGGATGAGTTATGGTTGCCAGTTCCAAGTTTTGGTGGGCAAGGCTTATTTCTGGTGCGTTAGCCGCCAGCTGCGGCTAACGCACCTCGTGGCGGCATTGTACCACAGGGCCCAATTAAGAGTCGGGAAGAAGCGTGGATCTGTATCAGTACGATCAGATGATTAGAGATAACGGATGCGGATGCGGATACAGAAGAAGGCTGATTGAACTGACGAAGAATACAGAGAGATCGGACCGTGACCCGGCCACCGAGTAGGTCATGTTCTCATCACGTGCTTGCCAGTTCTGCAACCATACCTAAACATGTTGATGGAATTCGAAGTCAGATCATAGCCCATTTTCAAAGCATTCATACTATCATGAAAGGATCTGGGCTATGAGTGAATCATAATCAATTGTTTATACTCCCGTTTCAGATTCCTCTCGCGGGATTTTTACCTCGCCTAGTAAGTCCACGTCCCATGTCCACTGCGGTGCGAACTGTTGCGAAGGTTCTTGAGATGACAAACATGCTTTTGCGCTTCTCCAACCCTTATATCCCACCAGCCTTCCTTACCAGGACTCTCTCCATCATCGCCAATTCCCTCCCTGTAAGTTATACTTTTCTTTCAGGACTTCTTTGATCGCCAGATCGATGAGTTTGAGAGCAGTGATGCTGTTCGGTCCAAGTGAGCTACCGGTGCTCATCTCTGCAACTGCAGTTGCTGCTTCGTCTCTCTTGTAGGATATGTTTTGTCGAGTCAGCCTAATGGATGGCGTGAGGCCTGCTAGACGACCGCTAATGATGGCTAAAAATGGTCCTTCGGAAGTTGTCATGTTGAGCTGTAGGTGTCAAACTCTTTCCGACGAGGATACCTTGTTCCTTTTCCGGTTAATCGACTATTTCCAGCTGGATACTTTTCAAAGATGGAGCTCCCAAATATAGTGATGGTGTAAGTCGTCAGCACGGAACTACTGGTACTGGTTGGTCAGCCTTGATGGCTTGTCTAACTTACAATCAGCTTGGAACTTACATCAGTACCGCCTCACGATAGGGTCATCATGCTGAACGGTGACTTTCGAGATGCGAAATAATCAAGGATCCTAAGTTAGTACTAGTCGACGAGCATTTGCGTTTCGATTACTTTGCTGCACAAAACTGGGGAAATTCTTTTCGGTATGTACTTGAAATATCTGTGGTCTTGGCTATGTTCTTTGTCCATTCTGGAGATTGAAAATCATTCTCCTTGTGCCAGGTCAAGGAAGGTGGTGGCTTCATGCTGTGGTTATATCCTTAGAGCAATCTTGTGCGACCTTAAGATGTTGTCTTCGCTTATCAGGTACGACCAGGGATGTGCTCATTGATGCCCGGTAGCCCATCACTTACACCAGAAAAGAACACTTCATTCTCGTATTTGGTCATCGCTATTTCTCTATGAGTTTCTTCGGAAATCCTTCCAGTTGCTGACTATGATAAAAGGCAAAGCAGAAAGCTGAGGCCGCTCTGAACTAAGCCCTATAGTATTTATGTGCTCCGTCACCTGACCCACCTTGGCGGTTGTACCCCGCAGGTCTCTTCTATTCTCAAGCTATGAACGCCTTCCTCCAAGATTCGCGTGGTGCTTGAGTAGGCAGGCATTACTTACAGTTCGTTTGAAATCGTTTCTGTACAAAATTCAAGCTCTTTCCGAACCCTTTCACAACACATTTTTGATTTTCATCCTAGCATCGACCCCCCACCCTACCTCCATCATGCTCTCTTGCCTCCGCGCCAATGAACCGCCTCGCACAAAGACTGCAGCTCATAATCCCATTACCTACGAGAATAGTCTCTCCTCCATGAAATTCCACGCCCCCAATTCCAGATATATCATGACGCATCAACTTCCTCCGCAATCACCCGAAAACGGCACATCCATTCTGCAGCCCCCATTCCACCTCCGCATCTACCAGACCGAACATTTCAGTCTCGTCTCTGGAACTGGCCATTTCTACCTAGGTCTCGATCCCAAACCATTCGTCACATTATCCGAGAAACCAGGGGCTCCAAAGACAGCTACCATTCCAGTTGGTCGGTACCACCGCTTTGAGAATGCTTCGGAAACGGAAGATTTGGTGGTTGATATTCATTTGACGCCAGAATCATATGAGAATGAGCAGAGGTTCTTTAGGAACTTCTTTGGTTACTTAGATGATTGTAAGAAGGCAAAGATGGAACCTAGTCTGTTTCAATTATTGGTTTTCTTGCACAGGGCGAATACACCGTTGGCGCTGCCGTTGCCGAATGAGTGGTTGGGAACGATTGTTAGTAGGATCTTTTTGATTTTGGTTGCGTATTTTGGGAGGTATGTTCTAGGGTATCAGGATAGCTATCCTGAGTATTACGAAGAAGGGAAGTCGAAGTGATGCCCGCTGGGATTCTTGGTCTGGCGAAGCAAGGAAGAGGGATCCATCAGGAGTTTGGGCAATTCAGTAGTTTATACAGATTGATATATGCCCCGCCCTCCGTCTTAATATTAATCTTTCCAAGTTGAACTATGTTTGGATCCACTCCCTCAAAGTTCCAACCAACAAAACACCCTCGCCACATCGCATCAACTCCTTGAACCAAAATCCAGCATCATGCCAGAAATAACCACAAGCTTACATGCCTCCAAATAATCCCCCAGACGCCTCATTATCAAACGTGAAATTTTCCGATATCTGCAAAGCAAACGTATCCCAGTCTGCAGTAAGAACATCCGCATTTTCTGGAGCAAATGGAAACTCCGAATTCCACCAATTCTCGATGCTGTCCGCTTCGATCCTCGAAAAGTCAGCGTCGGCCGAGATAGGACTCGTTTGCTGCTGTTGTTGGTCATTCTGCACATCGAGCACGAGAATCCGGTCAACGTATTGGCTCGTTGCTCGTCGTCTCTCTTGCGCAATCTGCTTCCGGCGCTTGGTGATGGCGTCGGAAAAACTGCTGAGCACATCGTGGTAGTGCTCAGCTTGAGGACTTTGATGCGAGAGCTTTTTGAGCACGTCTCGGACGCCAGTGAATGCGTTTTCGACTTCGGAACTGACTTCGATGTTGGCGAAGAGGGTGAAGCCGAGGACGAGACCGGCTGCGAAGATCCAGGCTCTGAAGTTCTGCTTAGCGTACGGCTATCGAAAGGGTTGGAAGGGCTTACTTCAATATACACATATTATCGATGATCAGGCCAGCTGACATGGCGTTCTGACAGGTTTGTGCCATATAAACAGCAACATCGATGGACGCTTGCGCCAAGGCCGACAGATTAGCTGGCTCGGAACTGGTGTCGATGCTGATATTTGACTTTGCGGAAAGCCGCGACATCAGATACCGGATTAAGAATGGCCGTGTAAGAAGCATTACTGTGAAGTAGTAGACGCAAGCAGTGTGAATATTCCCAAGCACCTTTTCGTGCTCGGTCGACCCAATGGATGTTCCGACCGAGCAGATCCGCATTTCTGGTGAGAGATTGGTTGCACTCCACGTACTCAGCTTCTGCAGCAAAATCTGTGTGGCTTCAGAATCCAGGGTAGTCTGTTGCATGATGTACTGTAGCACTTCTTCAATGATCGAACATATTTCGAAGTTCGCATTTGTAGCCGTCTTCGCGAATGTGCGGTCGTCGCTGTTCAACTTGGCGATGGCTGTGTCCGGCCTTGTTGACAATGAGGCGGATGGCCTAGCTAAAATGGAGCTGGTCATCACGTCCAGGACTCGTAGGCTCTTCCATGTTCGTAAGCTAGGAGTATTTAGCATCTGTAAGCAACCGTCCGCTCATGAGAAACTTACCGTAGACCCTTCTCTGGGCGAGAAAGTGCAGAATACTGATCAGGATCATGTAGTCCCAAAGCATGTGCAGCTCTGGCAGCAATACCCAGGTACATGAACGCAGCGTTTCTGCGGCAGGCACCAAGTAGGTAAAAAGCCATTAGGAGGAATGAATGAATCAACCTTATGCTCGGGTCTTCAAGCATTCCCTCGAATGCAATCTGCTGCCCCCTTGTGAAATATCTTTGCGAGTAATTCAAGCTGAGAGGACTCGAAACCCGACATTGACCTCCTATCGCGAAGACAAGATAGAGAAGCCCTTTATTCTCATTCATGCTATCTATGTCAGTAAGAAGGTCGTACACCTCAGACCTCGTGTAGAGGTCCAAAATACCACTGGACTAGCTTTGTCAGCAATGGCAGTCAGGACATCAGTTCGAAGAACTCACGGCCAGAAAGAAGTTATCAACCAATATCCGTTTATGTTGGATATCTTCCTCAAAATCTGGCAATCCTTCGCCTGGAATTTGAGCTTCAAGCATAACATTGCCTAACCTGTTCTCCGTGAAATGGGATGGACCCATGTGCTTGGACAGAATCTGACGAAGAAACTGCAGGAAAGCCAGCGCTGCAGCATTCCCGACGTAGACTGGATCTGTTAGCCCAGATCTATGAAGTTTTTAAGCTTCCTTACCCTTTTCTCCTTTGGAATTAAATAGTAGTCGGCTTCGAGGGGCCGAATTCTCCTCCACAGGTGCGGGGTCATCATCGTAGTGGTCCACAGTGTTATCACATCCAATGTTAGGATCGATCACATCTTCCCCATTCTGATCATCGAAATTGTAATCCTCATCGACAAATCCATGACTGGCGCCTGTCGAAACATCGATGGCCTGGCCATGCTCATGTTGGTGGGAGCTATTGCTTAAAGATCTCTGGTGGGGTCGAATGGTTGTCGTCTGATTCGTATCAAGTTGTTGTATCAACACAGTACTGTCATCTGTTTGAGAAGCCGATTGTGAGATCCGTCTTTTCTTCTGTCTGCCTTCCGTATAGATACAAGCTGACTCGCTTGTCCTCCGAATACAAGGACCGCACGGGACCTTGGAATCACATCGCTTTTTGGATGATTTGCAAGGTATACATGCTTTGACTGCGCGTTGGCGGTCTTCTATTCTTATTTTAGGCCGTGGCATGTCGTCTTGTACTCAAGCTATGAGCAAACGGGTCCTATGTGTAATGGAAAGTGTCTGGCGGGGCGGCCATGACAGTCTGGTGCTGACGAGGGGGCCGGTATCCCACTTTTGTGCCTAGGAGTATTAACCTCTCGACAATGCTTTTATCGGGGATCTGGGGCCTCTGGATTGCATCTGAATGATTCGTGAGCAATGATCACGATGATCGAGATAGAAATATGGCTGTATTTAGGAATGTATCAAGATGTTTCTCCTCAGATAAGGAATTAGGTTAGAGTTCCCGTGAGGGGAATGCAGCTGACCCATCGGCTATGTACCTAAACGACAAAGCATGCTCCATAATGCGTTCTGCAGCGTATTTATCGTACCCAATTCTTCTCTAACCCCCAACTTCGGCGATCTCTAATACCCGTATCAGTCTTCAATGGAAGGCCCATACTGGTCTTAACAATCACACAAGTTGCAGATCACACTCTAGATCGAAGACTAAGGTGGAAGGAGATATTGATGGTTTCAACAAATAGCAGCTGTGAGCTTCGGTGAGCTCGGCTTTCGGACGCGAAAATGCGTCATACACAAAGAGCTCCACGAAGCTGCAAAGAATGCTCTTCGAGGAAGATCAAGTGTGACAAAGGCATTCCTTGCAAGCCATGCACCAAAAGAGGTCAAGCAGCGCGATGCACGCGAGAAGTTGTTCTAGTCCGCGGGGTAGTTACAGTGTAAAGGCCCCCTTTCCTGGACAGCTGGGTACCTTAATTTGACTGTTTGATACAATCTTTAGGGCCAAAAGTGATGGACCCCAAATACATACACCAATATTTTTGGTCGATGAACGCTCTGGCCTCGCTTCAGTCTCTGGAAATCATGAACATCGCTTCACTGCAGGAGAGCTTTCAACAGACGACATGATCAACCATCCGCAGAAACTCATGTCTCTCGTCTTCCCAAGCCAGTTTATATCTGTCGTCCAAACATGGGATGACATTTACATGCCAAGTCGTACACAGAGTCTTAAACTCATCCAGCATGGAAAGCTATGGACCTCTTGGATCCACTGCGCCGTCAATTACACGAACTTCGAAGCGGAACATCAAAAGTTCTGGGAGATTCTTGAATCTGGAGGGCGGCTTCGGGAAAGAAATGCATCTTGGTTGGCGATATACTTCGCTCTCTTGACGGTGAGTCGACTGGACAGAGATCAGAGTGATGTTTATGACAAGTCTGATCATGTCGAAGGCAGCGATTTTAACGAGCGATGAAGACAATATGGATCCATCGATCCTTCCTCACGGCAAGTCAGAGATATCACTTCTTATCAAACCAGTACTAACATCTACAGTATCGGGCAATTTGAACTCGCTCTTGCATACCTGGTACAGTGCAAGCTTGTACTGCCTCGAAGTTGCCAAGTATACAAGAAGCAGCGATTTCATGCATGTCCAGGCTATTGGAATCCTGCAAATGTGTTGCAATGCAGTAGGAGACATCGTGTTCCGGAACAGGTTAATGGCAATCGGAATCCAGATCGCCAATGACCTTGAAATGCCCTTGAAGGCTGGCACGGAGCATTCACTGATTGATTCCGAAGTCTCGAAGAGACTGTGGTGGGTGTTTGTAATTGGCGAGTGGTCTGCCTCTCAAAACTTCATCGTTCTTCTTGCCTTGCTTCGCTGACTTGGAACTAGGTTGAATCCTGCAACACATCGACCGAGCATATCCGAGGATGACTTCGAAGTGTTACTTCCACTCCCTGTCGACGATGCAGATTTAGAAAGAGGCTTGATTTCGACCGAGCCCCCATCAGAAGTAATTTCACCGTGGTGGTATCACAACATCCTCTGCAAGACAGCCCTAGTCCACCATCGCTTCACCCAAGGCATCCGCAAGAAAACCACCGAGCTCGAAGTCCTCGTCCGCATAGCCGACGAAGGTCTAGCAGATATTATCGAGTCACTCCCAGCTCATCTTCAACCCCGCGAAGAAAACGTCCCTCAATCAACAGACCTCGAAGATAAATACCCATGGATCAGATGGCAGCGAGTCGATCTCATCATGATTTTACTTCTCCTCCGGTCCAGAATCAACTATGAGTGTCGCAACTTCTGGTCAGACTCACCTCCGACATCCTTGCCGAGAAGGAGTCTATGTTTGCAGTCAGCACAGTCGGTGATCATGCTTTTGGAGGGAGCGGATATGCCGATTCATCAGAGACGGTACATGTACGTAAATTAAACCTCTACATCTAGATCTGGAAGCTGACCAGTATTGTCAGGACATATACGTTGCGCCTCTACGGCGCAGGATTAATCATCGCGTCTGAGATCCCACGCTCGGTCGACCAAGTCGAAACATCAAGTCTAATCAACAGTCTGCTCAGCTGCATCCAGTTGCTGGAACAGTCGAAAAATCTCAACATTGTTGCCGAGAAGGCCGTGGAGCATTTGAGGTCGTTTTTGTTGCGGATTGATACGAGATAATATGTCCGAGTCCATGATGTGCGAGCTGAGGGGAAGCGGGGTGGACGTGATCTGAGATTCTGTACAGTAGACTGACTATCTTGCCTGAACGGCTTGGTCGTTAGATGAGGAAAAATTCACGTTAGCTTCGGGTACTAATCGTGGCTTTGGTGTTCTGGCTGTGACAGGCCAGGTCAGGCCAGACCATGGAAGTCCGGGCATTTTGACTCGCTTGTGGTCTCCTGTCTTCACTCCCACTGAGGGAGGTAGACAACGGCGGGCGAAGCGCAACAAAGCATCATTTCAGCACATATCCAAACGTTGCGAGTCTTTCGGAGATGATTATTGAATATATTCTATTCCGGAAGGTCGTAAAAGCTGTTCCACTCCCAGCCTCTACTTCTCAGGTGGGTAAACCACAATTCTATCCAAATCTGCGCCCTTGTAATCGAACCCATTCCACAGCCCTCTCACCGTGATGGAATTCTTTCTACCCTTTTCGAGAGTGAGCTGAAGAGGTGTTGATAGGATTATGCCTTTGTGCGTATCGCGCTGGAAGAGCGTGTGCACAATTGAGGTGTCATTGTTGACGACTACGCTGGAGATGCGGCGGAGTTGCCAGGTTCCACCGATGCGGTCGGGTGTTCCACCAGCTGTGGGAGATAAATGTTAGTGATGGGTTAGGGCGATGAAGGGGCAGTGAAGGAGAAACAATAGAATGGGAAACGTGAAAGGATGGACCATGGTCCTCGGAATTATAAGACTTACGTTGGTCGCCGAAACCCATGTCATCCGTGTCTAGAGGAAAGTGTTAGTGCCAAATTACCAGTCTTTGAAGGACGCAAATACTTACTCTGGTAGTAGAAAGACACCCATTGTGGTTTGCCAGTACCCTCGATGCCTTCGAACGTCACGCTGCTGTCATTCCCGTAGATGCCGGTGACGATCACACCACCACTTGCGAAGTTCTAATTCCACATCAGCATTGACCTATATATGAGCTGGGATGCGTAATCGAACGTACAGCCTCTTGTTTGAAAGCATTGCCAGCTACCACCGCATCTTTGCCATAATAAGTCTTCCCCTGAATGCCTTTGTATTCTCCTGTCTGGCTGTAATGATAGAGTCAATTGAGGGGAATTCTTCGGGTGCTCGAAACAGAGCAAGAATGTGAGAACGTACACATTCAGATCATACACGTCATACCACACGACATCCAGCGTCTTCTTTCGATCGTCGATTTCCATTGGGAGCCAGATATATCTGCTTTCCCATAGGGAGTTGGAGTCCCACTACACGAACTCGGCATCAGCAATTGCGCCGTATGGGACCGTCCCCAGGGGAATGGCCGCGGGTTTGATAGCTTACCTGATCGCCCATATACAAGTACGTTGTCTTTTTGGTTCCCTTGATCCTCATCGAAAATCCAGATTGGGAATTATACGTTCTAGTGTTCAACGGCGAAACAATGAATGGCTGAGACCAAGGTCCGGCAAGCGAATCGGCACGGAAAGCCACAACATCTGCAAAGAGCATTCTGTCAGCACTGCACCTCAGCTTGCACCGAATCGAATTCGAAAGCTCACTGTTTGGTCTGTATCCCGTCTTATGGCTCATCAACGCATAATAACTCTTCTCCGTCTGAATAATCGTTGGTGCCTCCAGATCATACTTATCGAACCTGTGCACCACCTCATCCAAATCCGTGATGTCCTCGTTGAAACTAGTCAAGTAAACATCACGGCCTTCTTTGCGGTCGCCGTTCGAGTAGAGTGAGTATGAGCGTCCGTCTTTGTAGTCGGTGAAAATACCAAAATCCTGACTCCAGTTCCCGAGCGGGGAGGTTGCGTTCACGAATGTGTAGGGTCCCCCAATGGTTTTGGAAGTGGCGAGACCTTGGAGGAGGAGCCCATAGGTTGAGTTATCGGCGTGCCACCACATCTAGGACTGTTAATTGGGATGTTCCCAGGAAAGCCAGTGGAGGGGACAAACGTGATATTGCTCTAGGGCTTCGCTGTAGACGACTTTTGGTCGTTGGATGATTGCGGTTGGATCGATGTATGGATGGCCCTCAATTGGTTCTATAGACCGAAGATATAATCAGCTCCCTTCGCTGGCCACAACCAATCTCCCGTGAGAGCAATTGTAGGGTTCCAAACATACCAAGAGCAAAACCATGATGTGTCCAGGTCGCTAAATCTTCAGAACTGTAGACCGAGACACCACCACCTTCTTCCTGTCCTTGGACCTTATATTCGCCAAACCACCAAAATGTGCCATTCTTGTCAACAGTCACGCCACCAGCATGTGCATTGACAAGATCTCCATTCGTATCTCTCCATCTCGCGCCAGGGACGATATATTTAGCCGAAACTGTGGCTGCGCCGAGCAGGGCCGTCGTAAACAATTGCGAAAACAACATTTTGCAACACACTCCAGATCTTTGGACCAGTACAAAGATGAAACGCAAAAGACTTACGAACTTATCTTGTTATTTATACAGAATGAAATTAGAAGGCGTCACCGGTAGCTTTTACCCCGAGCCCACAACCAAGAAATGCCAAGTGATGGTATGCGGGGACTGCGGGGGATGGCAGATTTATATATTTTCTCCGTCCACTGGAACTGGGGAAAGAGAGAAGCGCGCCAGTATTACGAAGATTGTGCCTGAATCCGAGCCGTGGCGTGCATGGTTTTTCGGGATGGTTGCACCGAGTCAGTCATGATGTTTGAACCTCGCTCATTCTCAAGGTTGACATGAAAACGACGAACAGAAAGAACCCTCGAAATCTCCGAACAGAGCAACGATCTTGCGATTGAGCGTGAGATCATACAATCTTCCGCAGAAGCAGAGATGATTGACTTGGAATGGTTGAGCACAAAGCGATGTTTAAATTCTAGACGAATAGCTCGATGGAGTTCCATCATTGAAACGTACAAATGGACGCAGTCAATTTGACGTCATCCGACAGCATGCCAATTAGAGGAAAACAGACAATAAAGATAGCAGGAGATTCCGGGTAGAAGGATATACATGATCAGCGAATTCCAAGAACTTCTCGCTGAAGAAGTGGCCGAGATATGGCATAAGAAATTAGTTCACTGCAGGGACGACAGGTGGTATCCCCGAGCTTCCCCATATGAAGATAAACTTCAGTCAGCTCGTTTTCGAAGTCTTGGCACGCTCTCTCCAATTAAGACTTCGCCATCTGGATCTGGGGTGGATTAGGGTATGCAAGGGCGCCGTAAGGTTTTCAAGAACTCGCAGGAGCTTGCTGTCGGAATTTTGGAAGCTTTCGCTTCCACGATCTTCGTCAAGAAAGTCGAACACCACTTCATGGGTAGCTGCAGCTATGCAGCTATGCATCCACTTATGATAGCTATAAGTGCTCAACAGCAAGTTTTGAGAAACGGTTTGCAGTGCCCTGTTTGCCCACAATTAGCAGGTTGCCATGATTCTGGAGTGTCTACCAAATCGAGTATGGAGAGCTACTAATTTACAAAGCATTAAGGGCAAAATCTCTCGTGATTGTCACAGAAGCAGACACAATGTTGACAGAAGGAGAAGACGGCAGACTTGTCGGACAGTTGTGGGCTTCATGCGGATGGGTACCTAGGTACTGTAGGATGTTGAGCGAAGGGACGAGGTGGACGATTTGCTCCACCAGTTCTTTCCAAGCCCGACTTTCATATCGGAAATAGCGAAGACGAGACAATAAAGAAAGAAGTGACCCCGGGACTAATGAAGTTTAGAAATTGAAATTCCTAGTATCGACAGACTCGGGGGCATATTTTCGTGTATAGTAGATACAATTCTCAAAAAGTGACTCAAGGTTAGAGGTGACTCGAACACTAGCGTGCTCCACGATGAGCTCCCCACATGGAACTGCATCATCTCGCATCCAAGGTCCCTCCTCGAACTCCTCCTCTTCTCTCCCCAGGCACAAGAATCGAGAATCCTCAACCTCATCCATGCCAAAGAAACGATTCACATCGCAATACTCAAAGCCTCCAAGTACTGTTCACCCATCTCTAAGTTCAACTGCGACGAGTTCGAGCTCGTCAAATCGTAGGTTCTATGAATACCCCGCCATCCCACATCAATATTCACTGACATTGCTCCGCAGATAACGATGCCCAGCCCACGGTGAATGACCTCATCTCCTCACTTCGCAGATCTAGTATCTCCTCCAAGCCTGCCGCGGCGACAGTCACTACCCCGACTCTCCCGCCGCAGATCCGCCACCTGCTGTCGCAGCCCGAAACTCCCGTTCCTCGCGCCAGGAATCGCAGATTCGATGCAAATGGCAGACGTATACCCCCAGGCCCTGCGCCTCCTCGCAGCTGGCTAGAAGGTTCGCGATATGGTCCACTGGGCAGTAGGCGCTCACAGGAAAGAATACTGCCGACAGATGTTAGGCATCTACCTGGGTTGCCAGAGGAGGAGCGCCAGGGCAAGAGCTTGCAGGATATGTGCTTGAGAGAGATGGCGAGACACTGGGAATATGTGCGCGAATATGAGAAAAATAACCTGGCAGACTTACCGACTGGAATGAGGATGAAGCTCTTGAGCTATATTGCTGTGTATGGACCTGACGACGGGGTGGGATTTGAAGGGTGCGTCTCCCTTCTGCAGTGAATTCGCGAACGTTGCGTTGGAAACTTTCACAAAGACATGCGTGGATCTAATGGGTCAAAGGGACTTGTCAGTGCTAACATCCTCCAGGTTGAAAAATATCCTTACGCTACCTCCACTCGAAGACGGAGAAGTCCCAGAGTTTGACCCAGGAGAGAAGAACGAGAGATTCTTTCGAGCGGATCTCTCTGGGGCTATGGGCAACTCGGTTTCGTTCAAACAGCTCATCGAATTGGTACAATATCCAGCTCCACCTGCCAATATCACTTCCGAGGAGTTGTCCTGGGAGGATAGTTCATTGTCCCAATCACTATCAGCACCAATTCCGAGCCTAACTTATTTATCTCTGTCTCATCCAGCCTTGACTGTCTCATGGCCAAGACTGGTCTCGTTCGCGAAACACATCCCGACGTTGACGCACCTTTCTCTGGCTTTCTGGCCAGTTCCCTCCCTGACCCCCAATGCCAAAACAGCTGTTGTCCAGTCCGCCCATGGACAAGAGATCCAGTACGGAGGCACCAACATGTATTCGCACTCTCTAGATAACGACTTCTCCGAAGCAGCAGACGTCCTTCGCAGACTCGCTGATCGTCTACACGGTCTTGAATACCTGGATCTCACTGGATGTACCCACTGGCTACGGGCCCTGCGATGGATGGGCGGTCAATCAGAAAGATACGTAGACTGGAGCACGCAATGGACGAGACTCCGCATCCTGAAAGCTCACAGCGGCATGGAATTGACCGAGGACAGCGAGTTCTGCGATGTTGCGCGCTTCGTTATGGCTCATAGAGAAGCTACCATCACGGAAGAGATGCTGCGGTGGTGGATGCGCCGTAATAAGACTCTCGGTCGGCCTATGAACTGGATTGATGTCCAGAAAGATGACTGGGAGGTCTATAGGAATCTATGGCGTGGAGGTGGGAAGGAAAACGAGAGGAAGAGGAATGCGTTGGAGGGGTTGGGCAATAAGGACTTTGTCGGAGAAAGTCAGTGGACGAGACCGTTTGTGCTGGACCCGCTGGAGGAAAGGGATGAGCGTGCTGTGGAGAGAATGAGTGTTTGGGATCAATGATGGTACCGTATCGAACGCTGGTTCTATCCTCGATGGATGCGACCTGAGCCCGAGGAGCTCGAAACAGCAGGGGAGTTATACTTCGGTCTGTCTATTCTTGAGTATTCTATACATCGACAGAAGATCAGAGAGACGTTTCCAAAGAATCCAGATGTTGATACACAATAGCTCATCTGGCAAGTGAAGCTCCCGATCCCGGACACAAACCCCCTTGCCCAATTGTCAATTTCCAATCCCACAATCGTCCCCAAGTGGGATCCCAGACAAATCCATCGACTTCCCACGCCATTCAATCACTTATTGAATCATCCATTATCATCAACACCGCTATCTCTAATGCCAATCGCACTTATCACTTACCTATCACTCCCCAGCTCCAATCCCAATTCTCAATCCCGATCTCAGTCCCTCTTCCAAACTAGCTTCTTCCTCTCGTTACAGTACATCTCCTCCCGTAGCTACCCGTGCCTCCCTTTCCCTTACCCTAATTTCTTTACTTTCCCACTTTCTTTATCTTACCTTACCTTACCTTGCTCTCTACCGCTAGTCTCAGTACAACAGTTTAAAGTACAACAATACACAACCAGCATACCAGCCCAACCCAGTGCAGGTCATGATGGATAGATGGATGCAACGTATCATCCGCTAGGGCCGATCTGTGTATACGTAGTCAGGATTTAGCTGTGCTGTGTGTTAGATTTAGGGTGGATTTGGGGTTTTGAGGTCAAGAGAAGGGTAGGGGTAAGGGTCCGAGGGGGTAGGCGATACTCGAAGATAGGTGAGCTGGGGTTTGGGCTAGGTTATGTTGGGATTTTGTGTGTCACTCATGTCTGTCTCTATATTGGGAATGGTCTGGGATATTTTTGAGTTTGAAATGTTGGAATATTACGGACAGCTAACGCAGGGAATGGGAACGAATGGAGTGGAGGTAAGAGTAGGAGTAAGAGGATGGGGTTTGGATGTAATCTAGAAACAGGCAGGCTAGGGGGCACGGTGAAGGCCATGGTAAGCTTTAGGTTTGTTGATTTCTGACGTCGATTGATCCGAGAGGAAATGCTTTTGTTTACTTCTTGCTACCTGCTAGGTGTTTTTGGTGGTGGCAGTATTTGCCTTGCTGGGTCACTTCAGCCTGTGAGGCTTCGCGAGAACGCCTCCATCGAGATAGGCCACAGGTCTAGGGACTTCTATGTCTAGATGGTAGCGTGTATGCTAGCCCATGTGTTTTTTACCTGGTAGACGTTGTGCAGTTCTACTGTTCTGAATTCTTTAGGGGAACATGGTCGAAGACTCGAAGCAATGAAGATCAGATATCGGATTTTCCTCCGAAATTGGGCACGAGCTGGTGATTTTCGTACGAGGTGAGGTTGGAAATAAGATGGATTAGATGGGTTAGCTGGGTAGACAGGGAAGATGTTTTAAGTCAGGCTGCATTGTGGTGTTGATGGTTTATCGCCTGCGTATGTCGTGGCACTGGAGGGAATTACTGCTTTTGTCCATTGAGCGCACATCCGAATCTTCTGGATTGAGGTGCTTCAGGATTTCCCTGGGGGCGGTGCTTGCCACTGCTGGCATACACGAGAGTGAGCTGTGAGGAGTTTGGGATTCTGGGAAGGTTGAGCTCGGTGGCTTCTGATGAGAAGATTTCTTCCGGGTGGCCAACTTACAGTGTATTTCTTCAAGACCGTGTCCTGAAGTCGAAAGTGAATTCTACTTGGTTTGACTGGGCTCAAAACCCAACCTCAGAATCCAAGGAGGATGGAAGAGGATGGGCTGAAGCTTCTCATGGCCTGCGATCCTGGAAGTCTACTGTCTCAGCTAGTGCACTTAATCCTCGCGCTTGAGTCATCCTCTGATCCTCGTCCAGGTACTTGCTTTCTGATTTGGAATGGCCCCATTCAGTGATAGCACGAGGCTGATCCAGAGCTGAGCTGATCTCTCGGGAAGAAAAGGACCGATATGTGAGCGCTAGGCTTGGCAGTCCGCGGTAGTGTATCGAAGTGCCGCTGATGAGCTGCATGGATTCAGGATTGGGAATTGTTAAAGGGTGGAAGGGAGGGAGGGAGTCAGAGGACGCGTGTCCTTCTTCCTGGGGCTCATGTTGTGTGCTTGAAGTGGAGGTCATGTCTTGTTAAGCTTGTTTTGGGACGCGTCTTTAGTAGATGGGACTACGAAAGGCCTTGGGCACTAGGAGCGGCGTGGAGGAGGCTACTGGAACTAGGAGTCTGGACGAAGTAGGGGTTTCATGGGGTGAGGAATGATGAGATAATGAGATACTTCGCCTTTTTTTTGGCTCCAGAGGAAGGTTACGACCAGTCCGAAGATCATGCTCCTATCAGATGTCGAAACCGAGAAAGTCCGAGAAGGTCTATTTCTGCTTCGTCCCGAGGACTTCACTATATTTCACACACGATAGGCACTTTGCTCAAGAGTCGGCGCATCACTGACGCAGACTTGGAATTGCATAAAATTGTTGCTAATTTACCCTCAAAGACACATGTGGTGACATGACCAGCGGTCTCACAAACCTAACAAGGCCTTCCCTAACCCTGGATCCTACTGTACACATCATACAGATCCCAACGCTTCTCTGCGAACCGAAACGCCGAGTACAGTGCTGCCTCGAGTCCCAGGAAATGGGATAGCTGATCCCTGCTCGACTTACTGGTCACCCAGGTCACTCAAGGATACCGAATGGGCAAATGCGAGACACACTTGCGTATAAGACATTGTTTGCATCTGGACGGCCATTGGAATCTGATAGGATCCATGAAGCTGGTTCGGGGTTGAACACCAGAATGGAAAGAGGTGAGCTAGCGAGCTGAGACATCTGTCCCGATACTCTGGTTTGGTGTGTACTGTGAGGATTGTTGCAGCTATTAAATTTGAGGAGGTTAGAGTTCTGTTTTGGCTTGAGTTTGGGCAAGTGCTGCTGAGAGGCAAGGAAGTAGAATGATGGCAAGTTTGGTGGTTGTCGGAACAAGGTCGACGTTAGGGCCGGAGTCTCCGAATTAGGAATGGAGTTCCCCAACTATATGCGAAGTAGGCAAGGCTTGATCTGAATGTCTCGAGAGGCTCTGGGAACTCAGTTGAGTGACATGCCAGGAGTCCTTGAAGCTTGAATCAGCCCCTGCTTGTTACGGTAGCTTGGTCTGTCTGGCGTGCCGCTTAAGGGAGTCGATTGCGGCGAAGTATAGTGGATACAAATGTGAGAGCAAGCTCATGCCAATATCTGGCATGTGCTTTCGATCATACGGCCTCTATAATCGATGTCTTGCGCTGGCTCCTGCCTTGCTCCTCTGATTTTGGTTTCTGCAGTGGAGACTCACTGACGGAGCGGCCGTTGATGGCCTACGTCTAATTTCCAAGCCTAGGAGAAAAATGAGACTAACAAATAGTTCTGCAGCTATTGTACCACTCCGTAGAGGCTAGCTCTAAGTGAGTGCCGGTAGCGCCTTTCGATGGTGTAACGGTCTCAGCTCATTCATGTGAGGTCCCTGAACTTTCTGGGTATTCCCCGTTTTTTGGCTTCGGAGTCGACTTTACCTTGGTCGATTTGTTTGGTCTCGGTGCTTTTTGCAAATCACCGACGTCGCCGACTGCATTGCGTGTTCTCTCTCGGAACTATTTTGGAATCATGGTACGGAGTGGAGATTGACTAGCTTAGCGAGAAAAATAGGGGCGAAGCGAAGGCAAGTCCAAAACTGGAATCGGAAAGGTCAGGCACTGACAGAAGGCGATGCAAATCCACATGACTTGACTTGAGGCATAATTGACGCCAAGATAGAGTTGAGGTGACCTAGATCTGCCAGCCAGGAGAGGAATAGCCCCACGATCTCTCGATCATCAGCCTCGTGCTACCAGACTGGTCTTCTGCTACTTCCTCAACGAACCAGAGGGACATTTCTGCTCCTGCCAGGACAGCACATCGCACTTGCAGATTACATGCGCTTGCTTGGCTACTCGCATCGCGCCTTGCGGGTCAATATGCAGCGAGCTCTCCTGCGTTGTGCATTGGGCTCGAAGACCCTTTGAATGAAGCATCGTGGGATGCGAGCCCAATGCTTTCCTCAAGCTTGCTCAACGGAACGATAAATGGGCATGTGATGATGTGAAGATGCCCAACGAATCTCAATGCGAACACTTCACCCAGCATGCGAACTCCCATTCTGATTTGCGTCTTTATCTGTATTCATCCAGACTATAGCATTATCGGGAAGCAGGAGCGGGCTTTTTTCCAACTCGCAAACAAGTTCACCTGACCCCTTTGCATCGATGCGAGGCGAGGCGAGGCGAGGCAAGGCAAGAGAAGAGAAGGTGAGGCATATTGCGGCCAGGTGATGGCGGATGGACACACTGAACTTGAGCTTCGCTCCCGACACCAAACCCACATGAACGGCTAGGTTGCCTGCAAAATCCTTATCAGTCAGCCATGTTATTCGATATGCTCTTTGAATGGCGGGAAAAGGCGTCATGGGCGCATCTTGACTTGCAAGCCCAATGCCGAATTATCCAGAGAGCGAATCCAATCCATGATGTCCGCGTAACCCGTGCGACAATAGGTGAGGTGTCTCCTATGGGGTAAGCAGATCCCGAGATAGCCATGGTCATGGCTGGGAGATGGCAGAGAGTCTGATATTGCATCAGCGAGGCAAGTGGGGCGGGAAGGTTGTCCGAAGCTGGGAGGAAAGTGTGTGGCTGATTGACGGGCGCTGGCTTTTGGCAGCTGGGTTGCTGGAATGAAAGGTACGGAAACACAAGACATGCTGGGGGTCTCTTCTCAGGTTACGCCGCAGATAGCCGCTTGACAGCTCGAGCAGATGGGTGGATGGATCGAGCTGGTGAAAGATCGGTTGTGCAAAGAAAACGAAGCAAGGTAAAGGCAAGAAGCAAGCAAGCAAACTGCAAACTGCAAGACATTAAGCTGCGATTGAGCTTGAGATCGTAGGAAGGAAGGAAGGAAGAAATGTAAGAAGATCTGTGCTTCGCCCTCTTGCCTGCGTGCTTGCGTGCTCCCTATAATGAATCATACCGCATGAGGAATGAATTGATATTGGTTGCATCATGAGGTGGCGAGGACTCCCGAGACGACATTTCTTTGTTTTGTCTTGTTACAGCAGATTCAGGAAACGATCTCCGAGACAGCGGGATTGGGTGTTGCAAATTGGTAGTCTCAAGCCCGCAGCTCCTTTGCTGTCTGTACTCGAGGTTATTGAGTTTATTGACAAATTGTCATCCTGTTGTGTAAAGTATACAGTGAGCTAATAGTTCATCAGTTTGGAGAGAGGTGTTCGTCCCTTTCCTGGGATTGTGTGAGCTGGACCGTCGCGCTGTGTTGTGCTGTACCTGAAGAAGGTTCGCCAGGAGTGACATTGAGATCTGGGACTGTGGAACGTTGATAGATTCAGCAACCAAGATTTGGAATATGATGGAGATCACGGAGTGTGGTCATAGCGAGAATGAATACGTGAAGTCAAGTGAGGAAAGGGTAAGGCGGCGCTGATCACGGGCTCGGACGTGTAGCAGCGCCAGGGCCTGTCAGTGACCTTTGGGGTGGACCTTCAGCTGGACCTTGAGCTTGTACCAATGTTCCTCTCCGCCCTTCGAATTTAAAATCTTCTTATTCAAACCTTTATCTTGCCATGCTGCTGTTGAATTGATACCTGCAGTTGTTCAACCGAGTGGCACTGTTTTTAGTCAAAGATATTTTTCATGAAGTGCATTTCTCAATGATGTCAATTCCATTCTTCGGGTCCTCATCATCCAATGACCTTCCGAGCAACGTAATTCGTCGATGCATATATCCATTCTCCATCAGCACATGGCAAGCGGGCCAATTCCCACCCGTTTGTCCATAGGACGCTTGGTTCTCTCCATACAAAGCCCTGCTCAACGTCTTTCCCGGCTTCTCACAAGTCAGCCTTCATTTTGTCATACCAGACCGTACCAAACTACTTCCGCTACGCTGACTACCATGCGCTAGAATGCTTCTTGACCTGTGCACGGGGATATCGATGTCTTGCATAACATGCATCCCATCCCGCATATCTCACCTCACTTTCTCCTCTCACTAGTCTGCAAGAAAAATGGACTGCTTCAAGCGCTTCCATTCGGAGCTTCAGTCCTTACATCGTGTGAGCAAATTCGCATCCGCATCTGCTTCCACAGCAAGCCAATACTTCCTCTCACCCCCTGCACCGCAGCGGCACAGGAATAGTGGCGTGGGTTTTCGTTTCGTTTCTTTCCCTTCCTGCATCCTTCCTGCATGCGGGCCTCTACACCGGGAGCCAGCACCCAGAGCCATTTTCTCAGGGTGCAGTCAGATGTTGGCTGATTCTCTTATCAGAACCTCGGAAAGAAGTCTAGATCTTAGTCTCCCTATCTCGAGAAATGCCACCCACGCGCTGCCCTGGCTCGGGGATGCAATGTTCAGTGCGGACAAGCGCTGATATTGGTTAGGTAGGCAGTTTTGTGTGACTCCTGGTGTTTATGCTGGCGATCGAGTGAGCTGTCACGAAGTACAAGATCGCGATGGAGCGGCCAAGGCACTGCCGCTGCTGTGCAACGAGATAGAAAGGAGTGTTGGTAAAGGATCGTCAGTTGGATTTGATGGATGCCAAGAATATCCATCGGGATCTGACTTCATCTCATAAGAGTCCAACGTCGTTCAAGATCAATACCAAAGTCAAAGGTCAAGTTCGGAGATACATTTTGTGCTGACGGCTATCTCACAAACATCTCACTGCAGACTCGGCCCGAACCGTTCCGAACGTCTCAGTACTGTGCCCGGGGAACATCTGTCCGAGTGCATCAAAGACAGAACAGAAGAACTGCTTGGCTCGTCCAATGAGGGTGACAAGCCTGCTTACCTCGCAGTCAGTTCCGGGAGTCGTAGATCGAATTTCTAGTGCTAGATCGATGATTATTTTCTTTTCACCGGACGCAGGTGAAGATTTCCGGCAGGAAAGTAAACAGAAAGATGAATCAGAGTCCCATATTTGTGTTCAGCAGGTTATCATGAGATGGTGGGTGCAGTGTTCTATGTAGCCGAGTAGTTCTAGATTTCTTCACGCCAGAACTTCCCAAAGCCAATCGTAAGAAGCACATTTTAAAAAGAAGGAGTGGAGCGCCTTTCACGTGGCGCTTCAATGAGTGGAGGCAAGCAAGAGCCAGATTCCGCTCCTCGCTGCCTGCCGTCGAGAGTTTCGGCCACCTGCATAACGCCGTACGTGACCCGGACCGGTTCGAAGCTGGGCTTGCAGGGTGTATAGGAATAGCTAGTTACAGTGCCTGCTCAGCTGCAGGTAAGCGTAGATGTGGTTTTGGCTGCTGTTGGGAAAGGGATTGGCAGCTTTGATTCGAAGAAAGAGACGAGTCCTGGATTTTGCCGTTCTATGGAGGAAAACTGGATTGTGGACGACAGCCCCGATTGTGCATCGACCCCGATGGCACCTCGATGGCTTGAGGGAGGCAAGTGTACCGCTCAGGGCGCCCCTCTGTGGGGATGAGGAAGCTGATTGGAGTGGAGTGTTAGTAACAGACGTGGCTAGCCCTGACTACAGGACGGGCGGGAAGCCCCCTAGGGCTAGTCTACCTGGCTATCTGAGAGGATCGCCGATATCAAACTCTAAATAGAGCACTTTTCCAGGATATCGGATGAAACTTGGTACCTAGCAGATTGTGCGGAATTAAATCAAAGTATGGCAGTATCTGGGAAATATTCTGGAATTGCAGCAAAAGTGATAGGCTCATCCCCGCTGAAGATGGCGGTCTCGGGCACTGGCTAACCCTATGCCACGGCAATCCCTCCAATCACCGAGTGACAATACTAACCTATCTCAGTAGATTTCGAGGTCCAGCTAGGGAAACGCAGCTGATGTAATGATGCATGCGATGCATGCCTGGCGTTCCGTTCTAGTCCCAAGAAGCAAAGCAACGACTGGCAAGGGGCCTGTAAGTGGAATGTGTGCTCGCAGGTTGCTCGGCCAGGCTCCGAAGTCGATCATGGCGTTCCAGTTTGTTTTGCCTGGAGTTCACGATAATTGAGCTGCGCTTTCATTGGCGGGATTCATACTATGGGTGACACAATATCTTCTGCTGGGCGAGTTCCGTCCCATGTGTCGGGCTGCGGCGCAATGTCTTCAACTCTGCTAATTATGTCCTCAACATTCACCATGCCCTATTTGTCTTGGTTTCGTTGAACAATGCAGGCTGAAGGCCCGGTGGCATGGCGTGAGCTCATCATGTGGGATGCTGTAGTAGTGCTGAACTGCCACCGTTAGACTCAAGACTAAGCCCAAGTACCATGGTTGACGGGTACTAGACTCTTAAATGCCGAAAGTATGATTGGCCTCTCCAAAAGTACCAAGCAAAGTACTAACGGCAGCTGTTTCCGATTAGATTTGTTCTTTGCGAGTGGGATGTAATTGGTGAATGAGCGAAAGCAGCTCAATAGCTGTTAGCAAAATCCCGATTCAGGTAATCTGATGATGTCTAATAAGCAGGTGCTTGGTTGAAGCTTGGATGCTGCAAGTGGTTTACTAGTCAATCGTTCGTTATGATGATATCTTTGGTGTGCAGGGAGTTCGAAGCAAATTTCCCGCATCAGGACAATTATTTCTTAGTTTGTTGTTGGCTTAAGACGCGGAAGATTGACGCTCAATGGCAAGCCTCCATTCGGTGATGACTTCACAAATAGTTCAGTGCAAACTTGCGCGAGCGAGCAGACGCTGTTGGCGACGTCTGCCCCGGAATTTCTCAATTCTTCTTTTGCTTTAGTCCCCGGAACTTTGGCACGATACCTCCTATTCCCTCCCGCAATGCAGGAGCATGTCATGTAGTGGGAAGTATATCGCCCCTTCAAGGGCGGGACATCTAGTGGGGTCCCTTAGTTGACGGTCGCTCAGTGACCAATGAGTGATGGTGACTCGTAAAGACTCGGGTTTTGATTGGCTACTTCAGATTGCGAAGGGATCTCCATGGTCGAAGCTATGTTTATAGGATCATAGAATGAATCTTGGAACTCTTCGCATCGTAGACTTGGAGAAAGACAGTCGACGGGATCGAAGGAAGATCTCGATCGTATGCTGAATCTCGAGCGGGTTGGGGAGAAGGACGATTTCCAAATCTAGGAAAATTAAGCGAAAATGCAGCTTTTCGAACATTGCAACTTCGAGAAAGCAGGAGAAGGGATGAGTGACATGCTCGTGTGGACGGGCTAGTGAGGCTCATAGCAGTAAGTTCCAACTTCCAAGCTACTTTATGTAGGCCTCGGGAGCCCTACCGACTCCCATCTGCACAGTGGTGTGCGGTGCCTGAACAGAATACGAGCTGTCATATTCCTGTCCTGAAAACTGCAAGCCAGAGGATTGCCACCTGCATGCCCTGAATGCACTGCACGAAGATCCATCAATGTAGGTGCACTACATGAGATCCTATGATTTTTCACAGCGCGCCTAAGGAACATTGATCTTGGACCCCGACTATCCTGACTGCTTGCATGGACACGATGGATTGCTTCGGAATGATCAGGAACGAAGGGGAGGATTGAAATTCTTGTGAGTATGCGCTTTTGATTGGCATTTTGATAGTGGTCGAGGAGGGATGCATGACTTAAAATTCGTAGCATCCGTCGATTGACGGGACGTTGCTTCTGCCCGCGTCAACTCTCCTCGGCATTCCAATCCTGCATGTGCGCATGATTGGCAGATTCCTGCACCTTTTCAAGTTCTGACATGGCTTCCATCTTGGAAGAATACTCGCCTTCGGGGACCAAACAATGAAGACGACGCTGCGGTATTGTTTGATGATACTTAGCTGAAGTATCTTTCTGTTTCCGAAGCTATAACTTAAGTTGTCTTAAGCCTTACATGGAGGTGCGGAAGGACTTGTCGAAGGCGGGATAGTGGATCGCGTTGGAACCAGGAAACGAGTTATGTGGAATAGAACCATGGATCGTGGATCTTAGTCCGTTAGATCTACTGTCGTGTAATGAGGGCAAGGCAGGCTATCTGTCAAGCAGTCATGCGAAGCAAGCAGCCATTATCCAGCAGCAAGCAAGCCAACTGCAAGTCAGAAGAAGTCAAGGAAGTCAATTTATGGATAGTCTGGTTTGGTTTGAAGGAGGAGCATCGCAAGGATACATTTGCTCGAATGTAGATAAAGATTACAATGGGTACTCAGTTCTGACTTCCCCTCGAGTCAACGTTTCAAGAACATACCATCCATAGGTTCTACCACTACTCCATTCCCTTGGTGCGCTTGATTGCGCCAATCTAAACCTTAATTGTCAAACGTTCTCGCCCCTCGATCTGTCATATCCTAGTACTTAGAGTCTAGTCCGGTCCAGTATACGCCAGAATCGCTAGATCTAGCTCACCCGAATCTAATCTTGCTCGGGTCTAGGACAGAGCTAGGATCTTTCACGCCATCATTCGTTTGTTCAACTTCTTCAACAGGTGAGATCTAGCTTCTTACCTGTCGTGAAATAACTCCGGTCGTCGCCAAGGGTCCTTTCGCTCGATTTTAGCTCAGCTCACGGAGGTCACGATACCTGTATCTGTCTCCTCGCCGATTTTGCGATAGCTGATGCGTACAAGTCCTTCCTAAAGTAGCAAAGCACCCCATTGCTAGAACTTCTCCAGGCAGATACAGACAGGGTCTGTCAGCTGCGTCCTAACATTCGATTGACTTGATTTGAGATAGAAATCAACAACGCCTCGACGTGCCAATATCCATCCAAAGTCAATCCAATAATCTCCACAGCTAAGACAATAAAGAGTCAGGGCCACTCAACTCAAGCTTTCCGCGAGTGTCTTAGCGTCAATCGTTTTGTTCATTATTGGCTATCACTCTTCAACAAGAGGGCCTGCAACAGTCAGAACAAACATATATCTTCAACCCTCCACCACTCTGGATCGTGTGTCGGAGCAAGACAACACAGTCAGATACTGGCCGAGTACATACTAGAAGATCAGATACGACCATCGACTCCTCCCATCGACCGACACGTCTTTCAGCATCAATTTTGATCTTCGGGGAGGTTCAGTCGTACCTTCCGATTCAAGTTCGAGTGTGTCAAATATCTTACGAGTACCGAATCTCTCGTCTCCAAATTTCAACCTTCAATTGCGGCAACGAGGAGCCCCCACGGACTCATTAGCAATACCTTCACCAAAGAGCGCACAACTGCCAATCGCTCTTTCGAAGACCCTTGGAAAGTCTCAATCATACTCTGACAGTCGGAAACTGTTCACCGGGTCTGACAACTTGGTCTCGACTCTGAATCAAACATTTTGTTCTCCTCTTAGAACGCGAGTACTACCCAGCATTTTGGATCAGCCGTGAGAAGCAAGGCTCGAAGGCAGGCATCCACACTGTCTCTCCTCCTTCGCAGGTGGCTAATCCAGGGTTCATTTAATAGACCCAACCAGGACCCCAACTTCCCACCACCACCTGCAGCAAGCAAGCCATCAGCACAGCACACCGGCACCTACCTCATCCGCACCGCACCGCACTGTCGCGCATCAGCATTCAGCAGACATTTCCTGCTTGATTGTTTGCTTTTGCAGCCCTGCAGATCCAAGCTCAGCTGTTCCGAAATACGCACCTCAACATCTGTCATCCACTGATTCCCACCCGGACATTTCTCCGCAATCGAGACACGACTTCCTTATTCTCTACGATTGGCGCTTTTCCTTGGTCGAGTTCGAAGAAGTCAAGGCTCGATTGAATTCGTCTCGCTCGCTCGCTCAATCAATCACATCGAGTCCTTGCTTCACTCGCTGCCCCATCACTCACTCAACAGGCCTGGTCTCACTTTTGTCCTCAACATCCAATCGAGAATCCTGGACCGACCGGGTAGAATCCAGAAATACAATCCCAGAAAAAGGGAAGCAAATACCACGCTAGTCCTCCGGGGAAGCAAGACCTCTCAGCCGGACGGAGATTTCCCAGATTAGCTTTCCTGCTTGCCTGCTCGCTCCAAGATCCGGCCCCCAAATCAACGCAGGCCAGATTTGTCTCCGGGCCAGATCAATCTATATTCGCGTACCGCCTTCTGCCCAACGTTGCTCGTTGGCTGTTCCTGTCTTGAGGGTTTCTGTCGAATCGCGGGAAGACTTTTTCTTTGCCTGGAAGTTTGCTCCTCTCCAATCATCAACATTACGGTCCAACAAAAGAACATTCCGATTATCTGCAGCAGGCAGATATACCAGCCGGATCTGTGAGGCGAGCTGGAATTTGTATCTCGCAAATTCCAAGAAGAGGGGGAAAGCACATCTGAATCGACGTAGACGAACTGATATCTAACGGACTCGAATCCGGAAAGTTGCTTTGCAGACAGTACCATACTTTCTTCAAACTCAGCTCAGTGTATCCCGCATCACAGTGCAGCACATCACAGCGCCCGCCGCACCGCCGTGCATCACATTCCCTCCAGGACCAATAACCATAGATCGACATTGCGCACATCCAGGGCAAAGTCAAAATTATACGACGAGCAGACTGTGCCATTTGCCAATCTGGTCTTTCTTGTCTTGACAATTTTCGTCTGCTGAATCGAGGTTCATACGAATCAATTTGCCCGCCGGCAGTTGATCTGTTCTGATCATTTGAGTTTCTGCGGCCCTGCCACTCGGTCAAGACCTCAGTACCGGGATTCTCGAAATATATCCCGGTATCGATCGATTGGCTATTGATTGATTAATTTGTTGCTCGTTCGCATATAGTAGCGGTTTGTTGGAAACTTTGGTTTGATTACCTATTTCTGGATCTTGAGCTGCACAGAACTGCATTGCTCTCGATTAGCGGCACGCATCTCCCCTGGTCAATACTTCAACCAGTCCTCTTCAGTCAACATACCAAGCCAATTAGGGCATCGTGCATCTCATCTGCAATTTTGTGTGTGGCCGTACTGTACTGTACCGCGTGCACCTGGAATTCCTGGCATACCTACAAGTATTCAAGCCACTTTCGGGCGAGACCCGTTCCCCTGTCTTTTGGCCTGCAGTTGCCTCTCGGCCCTCGCCAACCCTTCTATATCCTCGCCGCCAGGATCTCATCCATCCCGCACACCACCACAACTACTCCCGTCTCTCCCCTCCCTCTTCTTCCCCGTGATTGCGGGGAGTCGAGTGAGTGTGTCGAGTCGATTCGAGTCGATTGATTCGACCGAGTGGATAGAGTCTGAGAAGAGTTAGTGAGAGGTGAGAGGGCAGAACAGCAGTCAGGTAGTGTGGTTGAAGTCCGTTGCTTGCGCCTCACCAAAACCAACAAAAGTAATTACCCATATCTCTCTAGCTGCTCTCCTTGCCTTGCTATCTTTCTCTGCCTTGACCACCACAGCCGACACCAACTTTCTCTTCCAGCTGGCTGGTCCAAGGCAAGCTTTTGCTTGTCATCCTTTGAAGTGCGCGCTGCGCTCAATTGATACTGGACTCTGCCCCAGGCGCAATCTTTCGCCCCTCGTCCTCCTACCGCTACATTCTTGATCCTGCCAGACGCAGCTGTCTAATCTGGGAGCTCTACCGTGCCTCACCCCAACAACCCTCCACCACACCAGAATCTTCGGTTGGTTCAATCACGACCCTGACCAGCATCGAACGACAAGAATCGTCGTGCGTGAGAACAGAAGCAGGAGTTAGCGAATGAGGAAGGCTATCCAGGGTGCAAATGATTGAAGGTAAGCAGGCATTCGAATCTCTCTCTCACACTGACTTGTTGCATGATCCTCGCATCCGCTCTGCATCGTATCGCATGCATGTTTGTTCTCTGCTGTAATTTTGGTATCTGTTTTGTTTCGTTTCCTGCTTTCGAGATATATATATATATATATTTGGCTTCGACCGTCAGCCTTTCAGCTCCCACGAGGGCCAACTTTCTAGCCGCCACAGCGGACGGGACTTTCAGTAGTGCTAAGAAGTCTCATTTTCTGCTGACTCGGAGATCACTATTTGCTCTTTCTGTTTTACTGTGTTGTGCGCAAGAACAGAATTCGTCGTTGTGCATCTTATGACTTTCTTCTTATTGGTGTTTCTGCGGCAAAAACATCGAGTCGAGCTCTGGTGTTCGTTCCTCGTCAAACGGGATTCTAGGTGCCGTACTTGTACGACCTCAAATGTGCCTTACCCACCCTGCCCTGCATTTCTTCAGCATTGACTTTCGCACCGGGCCTGTCCGCCAGCGTCATCACCACATGTTTTTGCGCCGCTTCTTGTGTGGCTGATTCATTTCACACGTTTTCTCTTCTGCGATTCGCGATCTTTCCTCGTCCACTCCTCCGTCCTGCAGCTCCCTGAGTACACTTCACACGCCCTCGGGATAATGGCCATGGCAATAACCGCTTCTAACCTCGAGTCCCATAGTTCTCACCACCCCAAATTTAACGCTCAATCACTTAATGGGCTCCCAATCTGGTAACTACCAAGACCTAGCCGCTTCATCTGGCCATTCACCTTCGTGTATCGTCGGATCCGACGCCGAGCCTGACAGCTCTTCCAGAAACGAGTACACAAACACCCAGCCTCTGAGTACTGACATGGGAATGCAACAGTACATGAACAGAATATCTGCAGACGATGTGCGGTGAGCGTCCCTTCTCCTTCATTGGCTCTGCTTTTTCGTCCAGTGTCCCAGCCACCTGGCAGCAGGCTGGGGGACAGACATTTAGGCACATGCGCATCTTCCGTGCACTACCTGCTCCTTACTGTTCAGCCCTATTCCTCCATCCATCCATCCATCTTATCGTTGGCATGGCTGCCGTTGCCTAAGATCGGGATGCCACGAATTTATCCTACATAGCTTGTCAGCCGTTGCACAGCTTAAGCCTCACCCTGTCAGACATCTTCCACTCTTCAAAGCTAGCATCACGCGAGTAGTCCCCGCTCTCTCTGTGCTACGAACGGTTGAGTTGGCGGTCCTACGTCCTACATATGCACATCAATTCAACTGGGCAGCAATACCCATAGCCATGGTGCTCCCTCTTGTCGAACCTTAAATGCTGTCTTACTGTCATGTAGCGTGGTGGCTGATTGATATTTCAGATTTCCATTGGAACCCGGTACCTCTCACAGCCCTGTATACTCTCTTGAGCCCGCTGCACAGAATACAAATCCATCATCGACGTTAGCATTTGCACCTTACACACAAATCTACCAACCGCCCCTGAACGGATCCACGTACGCCAGTGGGGGCACCTATCACTTTCCTCAGAATAGCTCGCTCTTTCCTATGCCTGATATTAAGCCACGATTAAGCTCCTTGTAAGCTTCTTCCCCCCCCCCTTTCCTCTTTTTATGTATCAGGATACACCAGCCTGGAGACCCCCTCCCCCGCTATTGTGATCAGAGAATAATGTCACATTCGCATAGCACAACCTCAGGGCTGGCATCTCTATCCCGCTCTCCAGCGTTGCCCCATCCATCAACACCAATAAACACCCGAGATCTATACTCCGGAACACAACCCCTCCTGCGACGGGGGTCAGAGTATCTGAGATCTCCATCTCTTTCACATAGCGTGAGAGGCGTGCCACTGTCACCACCTTCGACTAGCGGCTTTACGAGTCCCATTTCCAACATGGACGGCTCTCTCGGCGGTGCGCCATGTCCCCCACTGTTCCCTACGGAGGTCTCGTACTCCCTTCAGACGTCCGACGGGCAAATTATCAAGCCCGAGATTTTCGGCAAGATAGACAAAGGCTTTTTCATGGCCGACAATGATTGGACTTGCTATCGAAGAAATTACTTTTCTCTCAATTGCTCGTACACCCTAACCCCCACCATCCCGAACGGGTCCATGTACCTTGTGCAACATAATGGGCCTGGGCCTCAAGTCAACGGATTTGCCATGTCGATAGCAGCAGTTGTTGACGGCCGAGACGGCAAGGCCATCGAACTCGTTCAGCATACCCCCAAACGCGATAAAGGACCCCAAGAAAAGCCGGCTCGTATAGCCCTTGCACCACGTCCACCGGCCTCCCATGAAATGTACGGAGACTCTTCGATGGGTTCTCGGAGTGGAATGTACGACTCCCCTGGCTTCAACCAAAACCCGAACCAGCCAGCTGTCGAAGCGACCTTCGAGCGGATCCAGTTCAAAAATGCCACGGCCAACAACGGTAAGCGGAGAGCAGCACAGCAGTACTATCACCTGCTCGTCGAGCTATTCGCCGACGTAGGTACCCAACATCCGGACCGCTGGGTGAAGATCGCATCACGCATGTCCGCGCCGATGGTTGTCCGTGGTCGTTCACCAGGTCATTACCAGGCCGAGCGTAGAGGGAGCAACAGTAGTGCTGGGCCAGGAGGGTCCACTGGTCCAGGAGGCGGCTCATACACTCCCTCAGGATCGGCGTCTCGAACACCAGGCGACATGAGCATGGGAAGTAGTAGTTCCATGCTCCCGGGCTCGGGATACAGTTACGACAGCCGCGGCGGCGGCCACTACCGATCTGGGATCCCACCTTTACAGATTCCACATGATCCCATCATGTCTCAGGACGAAGAGAAAGCCATTACCGAGACACCCTTCTACACTTACCACCCAGGCGTGTTCTATGAGGGCCACGAGGACAGGTACACTCTTCCCAGCGTGAGCCAGTACACGACTAGTAAAGTCAAACATGAGTATGGTACCGGCAACTTTCTGCCTAGCTTGTCGAGTGCAGCAGATAGCTTTGGGTACGGGAGGCAGTGTGGGAGGTGGGATGCGGTTTCCGGGAGTCGTGGGTACTACCCAACGGAAGTGCTTCAACACGAGTTGAATATGAGTGTTTGAACGAGGTAGGGGAGGGAGGACAATCTACTTTTGGAGGTCTTATTGTATTTTTGGTGCGCGCTTGGTCAAGGTTGTGAGCAAAGAAGAAGAATGAGTAGGAAAGGAGAAAAGGAAGTGGGGAAGAGGAGCAGTGCGACAACTGGAGTCGCCTGCCGGATACATGGACAAGATGTTCCACAACCAATCCGACACTTTGACAGCACCCACACTCCGATCAGCGCGCCATTTTCTTTTGCAGTCTTGCAAGCTTGCACTTTTTGCTTACATACACCTCGCGCCACTTCAGGTTGTCGGATTCGTCGACATCATCGTTGTGCTGCCATGCATAGTTCATGAGATGAACAATCAACAACAGTCACTTACGGACTGGGCGTAAGGATGAAAAACATAACATGTGATTTGGGTTGGGTTGGGTTGGGACGGACGGCGCGGGGAAACAGGCTTGGTTTGGACTTGGATGGGTTTGGCGTAAAGGATGGCATGGAACTAAAGATACCACGACATGGCATTGGAAGGATACTCATCGTGCCCAAGGACGGGCTCGAGAAAGAGCAAAGTAATTATGGCCCACAGTGGAATTGGCGGTACTTAGGGGTTTGGAATTTCGGGATCTCGAAAAGCGTTTCTTCATCTTCTTCTTGTTCTTCTTGTTCTTGTTGTTCTTTGTTTACTTTTAGTGTGTTGTGTATGCAATCTTTATCATGTTTCCCCATCTGTCTACTTTCTATGGATACTAGGCTCAATTGTCTTGGGCCGAATGAAGGGTATTCAATTTCGCCTAGGGTAGCTGTTGTCTTGATGCCAACATGTGTGCTTATCTGTGTGCTTCTCTATCTATTTTGAAGCGGGAGCAGAAGCAGAAGACCCCAATGGTTGGGATGCTACGGGGGAGAGGATCAAAACATGCGTGACGGTGATATGAAAAGGAGAGGGAGGGCGAGGGAGATGGGTATCGCAGCGGGGAATATTGGGGAGGATAATGTCACGATAGGTGGTAGCTAGTCGAATTCAACAGGCGGTCATCTCTGCACTCTTCGCCATGTCATACCTGTGACAATTTTTCTTAAGTTCACTACAGCCCTGATAAGCACATTGATTCCAAACGTGGTTTTTAAGAAGACAGAGCAGTGCTGTGTTTAGTAAGACTGGTTTGTACCTGGCGTAGGTATAGATAAGTTGCTGCACATAGGCACAAGCGACAAGCATCGGACTCATCACCAGAAACGCTTCTCGTCACGTAAAGCGGCAAGGGATTCTAATCAATGGATTCATGCTGCCATTGGTGGTGGTAGTGATCCCCTTTTTTTTGTGTTACCTTCAGCCCCATTTGGATGACCATGCATGAAAAGCAAAGATAGATCTGGTCATGACGTGCTTCAACTTCAACAAATCCGATACCACTTGCGAAATTTCTCTGTGCGATCTCACCAGGCTATGGAGTGGTTCATTTGGAGTAGTTGACTATTAGGGGTAAGTAGCACTCTGGAACTGCCGATTGAACCTTCCCATTCGCTCCTTTTACTTCGTACGTGCTGATGGTTCCCGGTCGGAATAGTTCTATCCCCAGATTCCTGGATTGGGGCTCTCGTACCGTCATCGACAACAAGGCTACACCACTGGGAAGTGATAAGCTACGGCATAGATGTGAAGGGAGAAGGTAGATATGGTCAAGCACTCGGCCATATTTGAAACTTTGGAGCTTGGATTGCGGAAGCAAGATCAACTTTTACGACCCCTCGAGACATCGAAACATCGAAGTCTCGAAATCTTGAAGTGTTGGTCCAGCGCAGATACCCAAATAGGAATCATGATGGGACAAATACACTTTCGAGCAGTGGAAGGGCTGCCGGGCAGAAGAACACAATGGGTCGCGTCTGTGATGTGGGGGAAAGAGGTGGTGTTGATATGGTGGAGGAAGGAACATTGCAATAGAAAGGGAGATATATATGTCTGTACTGGCTGCTTAGAGGGTCATTCAGATTCCACACGAGATATGCTTGGATAGTGGCTCAATTTAGGCCCACTATTGCTTTATGCGGAGCGAGAAGAATAGTCCGTGGGTGTCACATCAGGACTGCCAGGTTGGAACAATTTTCTGGAAGAAGGATCCTTGCGCCTAATCGAGTTGGCATGGCAAAGAGCCGTTGGAAGGGCATACTCTAGAGGATTTAGTCAGGACCGATTTTATTTTATCGTTGGGAGCTTCGACTAATGTCTTTCCCCCGGGTCGTGGGTCTAGTGGCTCTGGTCTTCTGCAAATTATCAAAGACCTCCCTTGCTCTTGCTCATCCAAACTGCCTGATACAGTTATACGGCTCCTGTTGACCTCTGTATCTTCGCTTTTGCTTACCGCCACAAGCTTTCAGCTTTTCCATGCCGGAGATCGGATTCTCCCCAAGTCTGTGCCTAGAGTTTCCAATCTGCCTTCTCATGCTGATGATGTGTCTGTATCTGTTATCTACAGAAACAGGACAGTAATATCGATCTTTTTATTTTTCAATCGCAGGCACATGAGATCTTGTCGTATTTTCCCCAAAGATTCCTTGGTAGTCGAGGCTCGTTATTCTTTGAACGTCTGCTTCACGAAACTGTCATTTGAAATTCCTCATGCCGAACTTCAAATACCAAACCGAAGACCAAATTCAAGTTGCGCACTATTAGATGCCGGGATCGAGTACTTCTTTGCCTTTCTTTCTCAAGCTGCAAGCCCAATCTGCGTTTGGAATAAACTTGCCAACGTGCTCGATGCACAGCATTGTGCAGTAGCCAATAGGTACTTTCCCGTCAGTTTCGAGTTATCTATCACATCTATCATTCATCAAACTGGTCTCAGCATGTGCTGATTATTTGCTCGATGACCGTCTGTGTTTCTGCGAGGCTGATTGAGGGCCAGAATTCTCAGACCATGGAAGCTGCCAAGATCTGGGCTCGATTGGCATGCTTGGAGATATCGTAAATGATGTGATAACAATGGGCGATTAGACATTGAGGCTTTCTTTATTCTCCAAGAATACGGAGGTGATATTCTCATTCTTGGTACATCTTGAATGGAAGTCATTATCCACCACTGCGCTTGGAAAGGATGAGTACATCCCATCACGCCTAGCAACCCACGCCTCAACGGCGCCTGGGTTTATATGCCGATCTACCCGCTTCATCATATACCACACACTTCTTCGGTTCCCGATTTCCTCCTTTCATTTCCTCTCAAAATAATCACCATGACAAGTTCTCCGAAGACACCGGGGCATGCCACCTCGCCAATTTCTGTACCATTGCAATCTGCTAGACCCTCCGAAGTCCAGACATATTTTACATCCCTTCTTAGCACCCTCCATTCGGTCCCTGCAAGTGAAGCTCGGGAGATAGCTTCGAAATGGAAACTTGGTCGTGGTCAGGAGATGTCGTCCTTCGATGTCGAGACATATCGCCAGATATTCGGATGGGAAGCCGGGACTATCTTGTTTGGCCATGCGAATGGGGCGAAAGTCAAGAAGGGGTCCGGGGTGAAGGTACAGCTGAATGAGAAGGACAAGCCGAAGAAAGATATCTTTGGATTGGAGCCTGGCTGTGAGTCTCCGTTTCAAGTTTCCATTCCTGCATTTGCGTCCGAAAAGGTAAACACTCAAGGCGGGGTAAAACTGATGCGGACCAGTATCGATCATCTATCTCTGCTTCTTTTCCACGATTTTCCTAGGCTGGCGCGCCTATATTGAGGCTGATGATGCCAGAGCTGGATTCATGGCTATGTTTGCGGGAATGCTCCTCATGGGCTTTGGTGCTTCTTATTGTATTTTCTATTTTGGAACAAGCTCGGTATGAATCGAAACATGGTAGTAATATCTTTCCAGAATGTTCTTTTCTGTGCTCGAAGCTTGAAACTTTCTACACTGGCCTTGTGAGAAACTAGGAGAGACCTGCTCTATTAGTGCCAGTTCTGTTTTGACGACTTGCGCTTTGCTGGGAGAATCAATACCATATAATCCCCTGCAATGTGTTTTCGTTCTGTTCTTTTTCCTTCACAATTAGAGCTTTGGTCCTGTTGCAACGACACCCCAGGTGCAGCAACAACGTACCCAAGCTCTTGGAGTCAAAATTGGCGTTCTCTGGATATGACCACATCGATACTGACAAATCTTGTACTGTTGTGCATTGGCCATGGCGCAGACTGGTAATTGTCAGTAAGCACTCTTCCTGCTTTGAAAGGTATCCAGAAGGCGACTGTAGCGGACAGACAGCCCAGCCATGAGCAACGTACGACAACAATACCACACTTGCAGAAGAGCCATGGTACGAGATCTCTATACTGTCCAGCTCATAGGAATTGGTAGCCTGTCTACACCTCGATCGCTCCAGTGGTTCAGAATTTTCCTCCCCTCCTCTTGTTGTTCAAGATTTACGGGCAATCGTAATCTCCCACTTCGGCTGTGCTGGCCCAGCGGGCTTTCCTGATCGATAAAAGAACCTGGAAGTTCAAGAAGCTTTTTCCGGAGTCTCCTAGTTTGTATATCCCGACCAAGATTCGCTAAGTTTTCGGAACGTCGCCGATCTTCGACGATTGGGACTTCCAGATGAGTTTGTCGGCTCAACCTCTCTAGGCTGATTACTCCTCGGATCTGATCTACTTCTCGGTACTGCTATCTTATTTATCATGGGCAAATGTGACTAAGATAAGATAGGAATTTTTTTTAAGCGCCGATAGAACAGTTCGCGCTCACATGTCTCAGTCTTTGACGGCCATGACTCGCCTCCGTGGACATTAGTCAGTAAAAGCTTGTCGCTATGAGCGCCTGGATACCTTTGTGAGCTTCAGTATCCACAATGGGTCTATTTGAGATGAAACTCTAATGTTTGTACAGCGGAATATTTATAGCCTTGAGGACGAGTGGAGTCGATGAAAAATGGCAGGCGAGGTGATCATCGAACGTTGCGATCAGCTGATCGACTTTTGGCAAATCAAGTAAAAGTCGGTGTAGACTAGGGTGTTCTGGAACAATCTCCTCGTGCTCTCTGTTTCTTTCGCAACATGCAGCGCTTTCTTTTCGATGGTGCATTACACATGCCCATGAACTACGGTGTGCAAGCTAAAGGTACAATCGTCGAGGCACGTGATGTTTACATCAGATGTCGGTTGGAGTCAACTTTTGGCATAACGAGATTCGAAGCTGTTGAAGCGTCTTGCAACTATAGAGTACATCCAACCGGACCCTTTGCTGTGGATACTTTTCCAACACATGTTGCGGGACGTATATATGTATGTGAAGGGATGACTCCCAGTGACTTCGTTGTAGGAAATTGACCGGTCTCTCCTACATCAGGAAGTAGTGCAAGCGGCGTCATGGTTCATTCAACATCGTAAGCAACTAGATCTGAAACCATGCTCATCATTGTGTCGTGAAAAGTGTTATGGTAGTACAAAAAGCCATGCTTTAGGGATACGCAAGTCGTGCTATTCATCATCCTAGCAACCTCGCTGTCACATCATTTGCCCCGCGGCTGTGATTCTATAGATGTGTTGAAAGAGCTTCTATACATTGAATCAAGCCATTTCGGATGCCAACCGCTTGGGACCGAGTGATGATTTCCAATCATCGGAATCTTGAGGCGGTCAATCAAACACATCCTCTACAAATCCTGATTTCTAGGAGGTTCTTTTGTCAAGCACAGCTTTTGGATGATTCTTTCAGGAGAGACCACTTCGTAGATATTGTGAGTTTCGAAGCATCGCTTAAGTTTACAGGTGCTTCTATAACGAAGTGTTCAGGGGCTCCATTAGTTGTCTTTTGATACTTTGTTGGAAGTGTATCGAAGAATTACGAGGTTCCCATCCGGTATTCAACTTTTCAAGAGATAGACCTAAAAGCGAATAGACCATCTGCCAACACACTACGTCATATTCAGTCTAGAATTAGAATGTTTGACTCCACGGGCATCAGCTTGCCGTGTCTATTGAAAGAGCGAGACTGTCTTAGTCCTTTGTGTACCAGGGCTTGCTGTAAACGTCATGTGGGGAAGGTGCCTACAGAGTCACAATATATGGCCGGGAAGAAAGCAATGAACCTCTTGATGACTGGCTCTATTGCTCATAGACGTTTGGGTTCAATACTACTGGTTATCAAACCACGACATCAACGAGTACTTTCCCATTCTCCACCCATCCCACCCCTGGAATATGCAGTCTACTGGGCTCATCCATGCGAGTCTTCTGTCTCTCAGCAGCGCCCTTGTTGTACCGAAACCAAGCAGCAAAGACCACTGCAGAGAAAGCAATAGAGCTTGATAGGTAGATAGCCCAATTGATCCCCGAACCCAAGTTGAAAATATCAGCACTCCAAACGGTCTGTCAAAGCATGATCAGCGCCAATGGGTCTTGAATGGACTCTAATGTACTTACTGTGACAAGATTGAGAGGAAGAAAAATCAGAGTTACGACGGTGATTGTCTTCATACTCCTACTGTCTTGAGCGGCGAGCTTTGCGATCTGCGTGGAGCTACCTGCTATGAAGAGACCGACTTTACTGTCTCGTTGAGCAATGAGGCTGTCTCGCTGTGCGACAAGACTGAATGTCTAGCGTACTATCTGTCAGAATTCTCGATGATAATTTGGAAAGAATATCCAATCTAGCTTACCACATTGACCTGAGCCTGAACCCTACTGCGCAGTTCCGTGAACTTCTCCCCGCTATGTCGGCAAACCTCCTCATGAAACTCTACTTCCTCTCTCAATCTGGCCAACTTCCCCTGCTTCAATTGCGGGTAGCCAGCGCTATTCTGTAAGGTACCGACCACATCCAGATTCTCCGAACAAAAGGCCCCCAGTTGGGCCGCGAACACCATGATAGTCTGAGCTAGACAGAGATGTACATTGACATCGTGCAGTTTCTGTAAGATGGGGCCATAATCGCCACGCTTTAGTTCTGGATCTGGTGAGTCGCCAACCCACCCTGGCGGATGCATGCCAGTGGCGCTCTCGACTCTGCCCACATCACTCCAGCAGTTTCGTAACCAAATCATGTTTTCCTCCATTAGCCTCGCCAGAATGATAGTCATGATATGCCCAGGGAAGTCTCCCATCAAGCTGATGTCGTTGAGGCACTTAGTGTGTAGGTCAAGGGCCAAGTTTTCATGTCTGGAGCTCAACAAGCAAACGGATGCAAGATCAGATAATCGTATACGGATGACGCCATTTATGATTTGACTGTTACGGCCAGCTCTGAGGATGAGTGCTGTGCATCGTTAGTAGTAGTCTAAAGGTTGCCGCGATGGAAGCGTTACTGATGGCCACAGGAGTTGTTTCATCCTTAGCAAAATGAACATGGCGACTTTGATGTGGTTGTCTAAGCAGGTAGATACGCTTGAGTCTCTCTGGAAAGCCACATGTCTGAATCAACGAGTCCAAAGTAGTACGTCTCATTCCTAACGCATCATCACCGGTACGCGACATGATGCCATCTCCTGTTGTCGTGCTGGGAAAGTCAGCTATAGGCGACGGACGAGAGCACCATATGTAACATACATCAGTACAAAGGGAGCTGCTGCTCCTGGACCATTCCCTTGATGAGTCTGTAATGTGGGCACCAAAGTCTCGCTGAGACTGCCCTAGTGCACCATATGAGCATGACCAAAAATTAGGTGTGCATTTCGACGCTTACAAGGCAAGTCAGTCTCTCATTTATTTCATCATCACCAAGCCATTCATCATCGTTGGAAGAGCTTCGACTGTCAAAATATCTTACTCGAGTATGATCAGCGCACGCAAGACTGTCTGCAACTTCAGCAGAGTATGCAGCAATCATAGTGAATTTCGACGTGACGGAGCCTAGCGATATCCTCAAGCTTCAAAGATGTATGCTGCTGTTCTAGGTTGCGAGAAAGGGTGATGACCTGATGGTGGGGCTGAATCGCGGATGTTAGGATCTATACCTGGAAGCTGACCGATTGTGGCTTGCATATATGTCGTGTCACTGCCTGCACGGTGACTAGCTGACCAATAGCGATGGACTCAATTCTTCTTCGCTTGACACGAGCAATCTTCATCCGCGGAAGATACATAATAGTACGTCTCAACAGTATTCCAAAGATCAGGATTCTTTGCTTCCTGCTCTCTGCAGAACGAGTCATTGAGTGATGGGATACGGCAACGCCGACCACAGATCCCGCAGGCAGGTTTGATGTCAGGATTGAAATCCTTTCCACAAGGACAGATGTATCTGATGGCCTGGAAAATGTAAGTTATAAAACAGCATTTGACTCCAGGGGTAGTCCAACATATCAGTCTAATAACTCCATCGGAATCGAGAGAGTCCACCGTTCTCGTCTTTGGCTTGTTGAGTAATGCCAGTCTGTAATCGAGGCACTCATCACAGTAATGACCATTCTTACTTTGATGATTGTGGACCCGATCGATCAGGAACTCAGAAGAGGTGCAGTTATCTTGGCCTACCAGGTCCTTCATTATACACTCTTTCAGACCGCATCTTGCCAAAATGCGTCTTACTGGAAGAGAATCCTGTAGCTTTCGTTCACGTGGCAGTATTCCAGTCGAGGTCCTGCAATGTTGAAGCAAGCAATACTGGCGATCCTGGTACATTAGTTAGTTTCTGCCATCTGAGGATCTCAAAACACATTATAATAGGCATGATTTCACTTACCCTGCAAAGCTGCTTATCACAATACGAACAGCGCTTCTCCTCATCGAATCTGTGAAGGATTTTGGTTTTGGGGCAGACCTGAAGCGCGATTCGAATCCATGTTTTCTTGGCGTTTTCGGTGAAGTAGATCCCGCCTGACCATAACATATCTTCCAACCGTACGAATTTCACTTGCTTTGCCAGGGCTAGCAGGCGTGGTATGTTTTCGGCTTTGATGAAGAATTGCGTCGAAGGAGGTGGGTGAAAGATACCGGCTAGGGCCTCGATGACGTGCTCACTGGATGCAGTACTCCCAATCGCAGGATCGTAGTCTGTCTCATTCTCGCTGTCGCTGATGATCATCTGACTCGAAGCCTGCTCCGGAGTATTGTTGTCAGTTGGCGTTCTCTCAGGCCCAAGAACCTCCTGAAGCTCCGTGCGAGTTTCTATCCTCTGAGCCTCCAGCTCAACTATAGGCAGATAATAATTGCAAAGAATCTGGAGACGGTAGAGCAGACTTTGAGAAGCTGGGGGGTTTGGCTGGTGGGACATTGTGCTGGAAGGAGTTTGTTGTGGTCGTAGACAGCAAAGTGAGGTACAAAAAGTGTGAACTATTGTGGACGAAATCTTTCATTAATTCAGTAGGAAAATAATTGTCACAAGAAATATTTAGGGGTCAGACTAGATCAGTAGTGTGAGCTAGAATTCTCCAACTTTGGGAAGCTAGAATCAGGCTGCGCACACTAATTGCTAAGCGAAGAAATGTACAATGAGGGGACGGCTCTCAAATTCACGTAGATTGAAGTTTGAACGAGATAAATTCGGGGCAAAATGATAGATGCCCAGATTTGTGACCAGGAGGGCGCGTATCCAAAACCTGTCTAGGAATGGAGGTTCTTGACAAGATCAAGTCTGGACGTGTTTGTTGAAGGCGGAGACTCGAGAAAGCAGAATCAAGCGAAGACAATGCTCGAAGCGAACGGCTAGAACAAGAAGAGACCTGCGCAGAGTTGCAAGACAAGAGGATCAACGTAGGAGGAAGAAGAGAAAGGCAAGAGGGGCAAAAGTCTTCCTGTGGAGCTCACATGCCTGCTCTGACTGGACGACGGAGGTCGGGTGGCGGCCTCTCAAGGCCAGCCCTGGGAGGACGACTAACTCCCGTAGCACGAAACGGGATAGCAGCCTGAGGTGATATGGTCAAACGCATGCATACATATAAATACCGCTTGACATCTTAAGCCCTCCATATAGCATCCGACATCTTGATCACCTTCTCCATCTCTTTGACATCATGTACCCTCACAATATCCGCACCTCCCTGGATGGCAGCAGCAACTGTCACCGCTGTGCCCCAAATTCTTTCACTGGGTTTCTCAACACCTGTGGCCTTCCCAATGAAACTTTTCCGACTTGAGCCCACTAACCAAGGTAGTCCTCGCAGACCAGGCCAATCTCTCAACTCGTCGAAGCGCTGCAAGATCTTGAGATTCTGCTCAGCGGTCTTTGCGAACCCGATGCCGGGGTCAAGAACGATGCGCCAGCGACGAACACCTGCTGCTTCTGCAGCTGCTACACGCTCAAGGAGCTCTTCGGCGATGGTTGGGATGAGACCGCGAGGGTAGGATGTGAGTCTGGACATGTTTTGTGGTGTTCCGCGCATATGCATCAAAATAACCGTGACACCAAGTCGAGCCATCGTCGGTAGCATGTCTGTATCCATAGCTCCAGCAGAAACGTCGTTGATGATACATGCGCCAGCTTTAATTGCGGCTTCCGCCACTGACGCACGATACGTATCCACACTGATGGTCAATTCTCCGAAGCAATGCGAGATCTCCTCGATTGTATCGACAACTCGCTTGGTTTCTTCCTCTACAGAGACCTCTTTGACGCCAGGAGCAGTGCTCTGCCCGCCAACATCCCATATTGTTTCCCCGGTGTCGCCTTCACTTTCCATTACCGCCATAGTTGCGAGAGCGTCGCCCCATTTGCGGTGGTGTTGCTCGATTGCGAAAATGGAGTCGAAGAGCGCCCCCATGGGGTGAGGACCATCGAATCTGGTGTCTCGAGCCTCCTCTTCTTTCTTTTCTTCTATAGCAGGTGCAGTGGTCTTTTCTGTGGAATCACTTTGATCACTCTTCTCGGTGGACAACGCGTGAGCAGGGGTAGAGCTGCTAGCTCCGTTCAGGATCCTTCCTCCATCTGAGAACGAGTCCGGAGTGGCATTGAGAATAGCCATCAGACGTGTGGTACGCCGGGGATCGAGCCCACGAAGGGGTTCCATATGATCAGATAGTGGAGATACAGTAGTCATAGGCGTTTTTGATGGAGGAAGTCCGTTCAAGTAGTCTTGCGTGACTTTCCAAGGATTTTTGGAGTTCAGTGGTTTGCCAGGAATCAACCTGAACATATCAGCTACTGGGCGTCCCAATACATGACAAAAAAGTACCTACTCGGCCAGTGGTCTGAGTACAAATTCTCGTTCAAGCATCAAGGCGTGAGGAATTTTGAGTCTGGGGTGATCGACCACAGTGTCACCATAGAGCAGGATGTCAAGGTCGATGTTTCTTGGTCCCTTGTCCACAACCTTTACCCGGCCGGAATCCTTTTCGATTGATTGAAGAACATCGAGCAGAGCTATGGGCTCCAGATCAGTCTCAACCTAAGACTGGTCAGCAAGGCCCAGCACTGTATTGGCTTTCGAGTTTTTAAACTCTTTTCTTGGTTCTCTCTTTAACTCATCACGTGCTCCAAGCATAACTCACCTCAGCGACACCATTCAAGAACCGTTCCTGATCTTCCACATACATCGGCTCAGTCTCCCACAGGCAACTTGTTCTCCTGATACGAATTCCCCTCTCTTCCATCATGTTGCAAGCTTTCTCAATCCATTCTACTCGATTGCCAAGATTGCTGCCAAGGGCAACATATGCCAGCTGCTTCTGGCCCGATTTTGAGGCTTTAGAGATCCTCGATATGTCGGAAGCTTCTTTGCTTGCAGTTTTAGACGCATTGAGGGTGTGGGGTGTCCATGGCGATGGCTCTACTAGCTTGTTGGTTGAGCTTCGATATCGTCGAATGATGGATGGAAGGGAGGCTCGGGACACAACTGGAGCAGATTTGGGTATAATGCCATAGCTTGTCGAGAGGGCTCTTCCCCCAATCTTTCCTCCCACTCGAAAAGCCCTCATTGATAACCTTATGGGGTTCTCCTCACCATCACTGGCGGAACGTGAGAGGTTGTGGTCTCAGCCGAGATCCACCCAGGGAACTCGATTTTCATATGCGGTCACGTGTCACACATCTTCGTTGATTCAAGCTGTTCCATTGCGATGATTATACAAGAGCTCCTGGATCCTTATGTATCCGTCTTGTACGAATTACATGTCGAAAAGCTCTACAGCCTGTCTAGCTTGGCAAGCACATGCCGTGGAGTTTTGGTATCGGGGGCTGCTTGATTATGTAAACAATATAGCATCACCTGACAGTTGCCGGGCCGAGGCATTTCTAAGTTCCCCAGGTTTTTGGCTCTTAGTGTCCTTGGTGCATCCGAGGGGCCTTCTCCAGCTTTCTCCTCCTCCTCCATAAAATCTTCTCTTCATTCCCCCCCTCAATACTCACCACACCATTCATCTTCTAAGAAGATACCCTCTCCTTGTTTATTGTTATCACTTCCATCACTCATATCCGTATAATCCACAAACCATCAAGATGGCCTCCCCACGTAAGTTCCAAGCAATCAATACAATCACATGCCAACCAGAAAGATATCGCAAACTGACAACAACCTCGCAGAGCAACTCCGCACAACGGTCACCGACCTCCTCAAGATCCCTCATCCAGTTCTCCTTGCTGGTATGAACGTTGCGGCCGGTCCTAAACTCGCAGCAGCAGTCACAAATGCCGGCGGTCTCGGTGTTATTGGAGGCGTCGGATACACACCAGATATGTTGCGCGAGCAGATCGCAGAGCTCAAGTCCTTCCTCACAGACAAGAATGCACCATTCGGTGTCGATTTGCTTCTCCCTCAAGTCGGTGGCTCTGCCCGTAAGACAAAGTAAGCACAAACCGGCCAGATCACCTCTTGGCTTACTCCGAGGCATTGCATGATTAATTATCAGAGATCAAGACTAATTCGCATACTCCGCAAACAGCTACGATTATACCAAAGGCAAGCTCAACGAGCTTGTAGATATTATCATCGACAGCGGCGCTAAACTCTTCGTTTCCGCCGTCGGTGTTCCCCCTCAACATGTCGTCGACAGACTCCACAAGGCCGGCATCCTATACATGAACATGATTGGACACCCCAAACACGTTAAGAAGTGCCTCGATCTCGGTGTCGATATCATCTGCGCACAAGGAGGAGAGGGAGGTGGACACACTGGCGATGTCCCCACCACTGTCTTGATCCCGGCAGTTGTGGAGCTCGTCAAGGGCAAGAAGAGCCCAATGACTGGACAACCCGTACAAGTTATTGCTGCTGGCGGTATCTACAACGGCCAAACTGTCGCCGCTGCTCTTATGCTCGGCGCCAGCGCCGTTTGGGTTGGTACCCGTTTCATCTTGACTGATGAGGCTGGTGCTCCCAAGGCCCACCAAGAAGCCGTGAGAACGGCTGGCCATGATGACAATGTCCGCACGATTATCTTCACCGGAAGACCATTGAGGGTACGGAACAACGCTTATATCTCGAACTGGGAGAACAACCGCGCTGCGGAGATCAAGGAGCTCACTGGCAAGGGTGTTATTCCCGTCGAGCATGATTTCGAGACTTTGGGTGATGATATTGATGATGAGGTATGTCCTTCCCTTCATCATGTTAAATACTAATTACTAACTTGTCACAGACCATGGACAACGCCCGCCCCTTCCTTATGGGCAAGGCCGCCGCTGTTGTAAATGAGAAGAAGAGCGCAAAGGCCGTTGTTGACGAGTTGGTTGGTGATGCCGTAGCATGGATCCACAAGGGCGAGAAGATGACCGCGAAGTTGTAGATGAGTTATGATGTAAGGGTCGGAATTCAATTTGAGCATCGCCAAAAAGGCATTCTTGGATAGTGTATGAATTAGAATTATTGCATCCAATCGCACTCTTCACCAACATCCTCCGCGGCCTTTGCCTCTCTTACCACCTCATCTTCGGCAACGCTTGCCTCTCTTACCACTTCATCTTCAGCAACCTTTAAGTCATTTCAGAATATGGGATTTCTCTCGGCAGGGGTGATTCCTTTCCTCAAGCTCGTATCATAAAGACCGAGTGGTGAACTAAATCCTTTAAAAACGTTCCTAAGAATTCAAACGATGGAATATGTACTGCAAACACAAAAAGCCTTGCCGATTGATGTGGGCTTCTCATAGCATTTTCTTGTATAACTCCTCACACCCTTCATCACTCAAGCTTCACCCCGCTTCCACAGCCATAAGTCACTTCCTTCATCTGTATCACAAATCACACTCAGAGCGTAATACTCCAAATCTTCTCTACTTCACTCACATCGGTTTGAATTCTCCTGTCTTGTGTACGATTTAAATGTTCTTACATTTTTTGAAACGCTTCACCGCACTCGTTTGTGATGAACATCTAGGGTGGCGGAAAAGGGAGTCTTCTCCCGCTTTCAAAGTCATGCTACCGCGACGAAGGTATGGTGCCTGAAAAATATATCTCGCGCTCTTCTTCTACGATGCCACCGTAAGGAGGAGTTCGGAGTGAGTAGCGAGATGAGAAGGAGATTCCTCTCCGGTGTCGCTGGGTATGGCAACGCTTTGTTGATGTAGATGGTGGAAAACTGAAATACCGACATGGGATATGTAAGTGACAATTGGATCGAGCCTGGCAATTGCATACTGCTGAAAGCTCTGCCATCCCTTCATAGTCACTCGAGCTTCTTCTTCATCAGTTATCCCACTTTTCGTTCTCCCATACTTGTCGGCTCCAATATCATTGCTTTCCACAGTCCACGTTTAAGAATGTTCGCCAGTCTACGTCGTCGCACGTCTTACTTGTCCAACAGGTTTCTGTTAAAGATTAGTTTCTCTCCCATTATCTACGTTAGCCTTTTATAACTAGAAATCGAGCATTTTCATCAGCTTCAATTGTTGTATACTCAAGGGCATAGTCAGTGAGTCCCAAATTTGAGTCAACTCTCTACATAAATAGTCCCTCATCAATGCTATAGGCTTTGTCGGTATATAAGTGACATTACTTTTCATGAAAAGTTCCGGTCCAAAATAAGCCAAAGGTATGAAAAAGTCTTTACAGATTCTGGAAGCATTTCACAATTTCGAACCTGGTTTGAATCTGATTAATGTAATCACCTTCAGTAGAAAGCTTGCTCTGCATCACTTTCGTAAAACCGTACAGAAACCTGAATTCGGTGCCGCCGGAAGGCAGAGTAGTTTGTCACTTGTTGTCATGAAGAATCTCACTGTCAGATTTTCAACAGCACTAAGCTGTTCAAATGAGTCTCTGGGAAGAAAAAGGCTGGCATGTCAAGCTCGCAAGTACGTCCTTTTATTTCCGTGTTTGAGCAGCCATTAGCTTTCATTCTCCTCCAAGCATGTTTATTGCTCGTCAAACCGGTCCAAACTGGATTCTTCTCAGAAGCTTGTTTGTGTATCCAGATGTCTAGACGTTGAGAATCTTAAGGTCTGGAATCAGACTCAACTTATAGGCGTAGAAACTGGCTCCGAGTAGTTCAATGAATGGAATCGTCGTCAAGAGTCACTTGCTTGGTGTGGTGTTCCCAGGATCTGGTTTCACCTCTTCCAGGCATTGAATATTCTAGCGTCAATACTAAAATTGAACAAGTCGAGCATATAGAGACCAAGCAATGTAGGCACGCGCATCTACAAGCTGTAAGCTCCGCCCAAAAAGAACTGGCAGGAGTGAGTAGTATCGGAGTAGACACAACTCGCTTATGCTATTTTCCCTCAAAGCACAGGGCCGGAATATACCACGAGCGACTGAGATCGTGTGCTTCCGTCCATAGTTTTGCGAGTAAAGCTGTCCCGACAGATCTTTGGTGACGATGACAGGATGGCAACAATCACCAAAGCATTGGCAACAGTGAAAGACGTTCATTTTGACAGTTGTAAATCTCATGGGTCTTCGTCAACAGATATCTTTCTTGCTATTTATTCCCTGAGTCCAGCCACCTTGAACAGCTGCCGAGGGTTCTATCTCTATTAGAGGCACAGCTGAACACCTAGTAATTATGTCGGTCCTATTCCAAACATGTCACTATTGGATACTTCATCATCATCCATTTTGATTTGAGTGCATTTTTCACGATCACTAGGTAGTCTAATAAGGCAAGTATGAAGGGTGCTGCTGGGGGTGAACAATCAAATTTTCTTCGCGTATGTGACAATGCAAGGAACTTGCCCCTGAAAATCTCCACCAAGTCTTTTAGTCAACATACTCTCGTATTTGCCAAGGACCATGAACTGTCCATTTCTGCCGCCTTCTTTTGTACCGAAGCAGCTTTCATTGCCTTCTTCTCCGCAGTCGCAGCAGCCTTCTTGGCTTGCCGCTTCTGCTTGGTCGTCATCTTTTCGCGCGATCCTCGCGTGAACTTATCTGCGCCAGTCTTCTTCACCTTCTTGTCTATGGCAGACGAGGCTTCAGCTTTATCTTTGTCTTGGTTCTCTGCCTCGCTGTCTGAGTCGATATCAGAATTTGCTTGGAGTCCCGTCAACTCAGCTTGCGAGCCCTTTTCGTCCCGCTCGAACTTGGCTGTGGCGGCTTTCTTGTTCTTGTCTCTGGCAGAATAACTTTTACCCTGGTTCTTTTCGCGCGCAGATAAAGTTTTCCTTTCACTTTTGACTGTCTTTTGAGGTCTGTCGTCAAACTCATCGTCGGAGACAAGCAAGTCGAATAATTTAGATGACATTCTGAATTTTGTGTTCTCGGTCGGTTTTTTTGGGCTTGGAACTGTAGTATTTGTGGTGGAAACAAATACTTTTTAGGCTTGTATATATGGATAAATGGTGGCGGCGGTTCGCTTTTATGATCCCTTAGCCAGTAGTGTTTGTTCAATGTTTTGCCACACGGGGTTGTTGCTCACTAGGAATAGCCATTGTTTTGGGAAGCTACAGTGACCAACAAAGCCTTGTTCTTCAGTGTTACTGAACAATTGAAAGATTGTTACTCACAAAGAGATTTCATTTCATCTTTCTCGGACAATCCAGAAGTCCGGTCCAGCGTGAATGAATTCCGACCCCACACGCATATTGTCGAGGCTTACATGAGGCACGTATCGCTTGGCTCTGCATAAGCTACAAGATCGCAACGCCAGGACCAATGAAAATAGCTTACGTTTGTGAAGGAGTTGCGCTAACACGATATCTTGCATATCCCACAATTGTTTCCCTCCGATTTTCCGTTTGACCTTCAAATCTAATCAAGTCGTCTAGGTGGCGTTCCTACCTCTCAACCAGTTCCAAGGTATTCGGATACCAACAAAATATGGATAAAACAGAAGATGGAATAAGCGAGGACCCACACCTGGTCGTGGGTGGTCTTCTCCCGCCATTAATGGAAACTCAGGTTGATGCTAAAGATGTTCTTCCGAGCCAGCTGGGGGATGATTTGATCGAGTTGACTCCTCAATCATCTATCTACAGCACTCTAAATCCGGACATGGGGCAGTTTCGTCTTCTCGTTCTTCTCCCATCAACGGAAGATGCATCTCAGTTGGAATGCCAACTGCGAATAGCATCTTTCAATGACCACGAATCCTACGAAGCTCTGTCCTACGTATGGGGCGAGCCAAAGTTTACAGCATCTATAAAGCTGGACAATATTCCATTCCTTATAACACCACGGCTCGATGAAGCACTGCGATGCTTAAGATATCCCGACAAGCCAAGAGTGCTGTGGGTTGATGCTTTGTGCATCGACCAAGGAAACAACAATGAGCGACGATATCAGGTAGGACTCATGCGCCAAATCTACTCGAATTGCCAATCGGGACTCGTCTGGTTGGGACGGGATGAAGGCAGTGTCCTGAGTCGTGCCATGACACTCTTGGCGAAGATGGAAGGATGTGATATTGAAAGTCTCGGATACGAAGGGAATCCCTGGGAATGGGACTTCAGACGCCAACACTCCGAATCTAAACCAAAGATTCTTTACGATTTGACGCAAGAAGACTGGGACGCACTGAAACAGCTTTTGGTCCAGAACTCCATTTGGAAGAGAGTATGGATTATGCAGGAGATCTCACTTGCTCCCAAAGTCTTGCTCACTTCAGAGAGACGGTCCCTTGACTGGAGCGTTGTCGAGTCCCTCTTGAGAATGGGGAGACATCACACGGACGCGTACCACCATTCTTTCAGCCACGGCACGCCAATCACCATAACTTCGTCCTTCTCGACCGCCCAAATCATTAAGACTCAACGTGAGCTCTGCCGTCAAAATATTGACGAGCCTGGTTCCAGTCTAGTCGATGTACTGTCGAGGTTTCGATCGACGCTCGCGACAGATCCTCGCGACAAAGTATTTGGGCTGTTGGGTCTGACATCGAACGATTTGGGAATGAGTGCAGATTATTCAAGGATATCAATGTCATCTTCACAGACGTAGCCGCAAGGCTGATAAATCACGACGAGAACCTCGATCTCATATGCCAAAGCCAGTGGCAAAGTTTTGGCAGTCCTGAACGGAGACCGGATCTTCCCAGCTGGGTACCCGATTTCACATCGCTTGGGCAGAGCAAGTTCTTGTTTGCGCAAAGAGGAATCTTTGGTGCGGGTCGAGCAAAATGCACAGTCCCAGTTCAAGTTGATCCTTTTTGGAACCTTTTTCTGAAAGGATACTTCATTTCGACAATAACCAGTGATAAAGATACTTTTCATGTCTTGAAGCGCGACTACCACGGAATATGGAGCGGTCCAGCTGAGTACGAGACGATGATGGATTGGTGGGCGAAGACAGGATTCACAGACAACAAATATGCACCAACAGGCGAAGACCCATTTCAAGCATTCTGGCGATCTATTGCAGCAGACTGCCAAGGGCCAGGCGTAAAACGTATGGCTAGGCTAAGCGATGAAGACATTGCTGCTGATCAAGCCGCACTTCAGGCAGTTCGAGAGAAGGCAGAACAGGCTCGCAATACAACGGACGAGGATGAAGTATTTGGCCGAAATGACCTCTCGGATCTGCGGTGCTACCGCATGATAATTAGGATGCTGAAAGACTGGCGATTTTGTCTCACGGACTCGAAGCACTTCTCCATGATACCCACCAAATCGGAGCCAGGGGATATACTGGTAGTCTTGGACGGAGCCAAAGTCCCTATCGTGCTTAGACCAGTCCAAGGTGATGATCTGGAGGAGAAGTTCCAGGTTATTGGTGGCGCTTACATTCATGGCTTGATGGATGGGGAGGGTTTCATGGGGGAATGGAAGGAGCGAGGGTTCTACATTTGCTAAACAGTCTCGGACCAATGCTTCCATTCATCTTCCATTGATGTTCTTATGAATATATCTATTACATCCTTCTCTCGCAGCCTTGACCTATTTGCTCAAGCCCAGGGGTCAAGGACAAGTTTCACACCACTGACTCCCTTTTCCAGCAAATCTAACGCCACATTCACGTTCTTCAATCCACCATCGACCTTCTGAATAGGCAATGGGACAATCTTTCCACTGGCAAGACCACTAGTGAGATATTCATGGAATGCCCATTGTGGCAAATCCTCATTTCCTGGCTCAAACAGTGGAGTTGACCAAGGTTGATAGACTCGAGTCACATTCGTAGGAAGGGTTTCAGGACCAAATGGAGGGAGTGTGGCGTATAGCTTCCCTCCACCTTGGGCAGCAACCACAGCTCCAGAAATAGCTGTTGATGGCGCAGTAGCGATCGTGTCAACAACCAAGTCGAACGGACCTTCGTTGATGAGAGCTTTGATGAGATCTTCTTTCGCTTGCGTATGATCGATGACTTTAGCTGCTCCAAGTTTCGACACTACCTCGTGGTTCTTTGGGGACGACGTAGTGACCACCGTGTATCCAGCCTGGGAGACGTATTGCACAGAAAGATACCCGACGCTGGACGATCCACCATAAATTAAAACCTTCTTGTTTCTCACAACTACCGCATCTTCCAGATTTGGCTTCTCAAGCCCAGCGCGGCCAGTGAACAGACCAACAATTGTGGGCAAGTTGCCGGTTAAGCTGGCTGAAATCTCCACATCGACATTCGTAGGTACTTTGCTGGTAAACATTTCATCTGCAACCACATATTGTTGGAAAGATCCGTATTGGTTCCCGACGGCCTTGGAGCCTTTCGCAGCGGCAACCTTGTCACCGACTTTGAAAATAGTGACCTCGGATCCGACAGAATGGACGGTACCACCGAACGATGAACCGATGATCGCCGGATATTGCATAGGAAAGAGAGCAAGCTTTGCCATTTTATACTCCACCGGATTGAACGCGATCACCTCGTTCTTGATGACAAGCTCATGAGGTCCAGGACTATAGAGGCCGACATCCTGTACGATTAACGGAGCTTTAGCTTCAGGTATTACAGCTGCGAAGTTCGACATAGCTTCGATTGATGATTCGATTGGTGAGCGAGAGATGATCCCGTGTGTTGCTCGAAAAGTCTGTGCTGGAATTGAAATGACCGGTCGAGCCTCTGCGAGGTCATCCCCGGACTTTATAATTAATCATGGAGAACAAGACTCGGCGGACCCACCACAAACCCTCCGACGTAAACAAATTTGTTGCATGAAGCACATTATGTCGGACCTTGAAGTGAAGTGATTGCAAATCACGTAGTGTTTGTCAGCAGATACAGGCGAGCATGTGACATCAATAAGCTCATTGGCTGATTCGGATGGCCCCCATTGGGACAGCATGTCCATTCGCACCATTCATTCAAGAGATAGTCGCGAGGCCGAGACCGTTGATTCCGAAGCCCGAGAGGTATTTCAAGTTCACGTTTCTGCGTTTCGATGATGATCTGAGAAATGGATGTGAGCCGTCGCGGAACCATTTTCCATTGTCTCGCTTACAGATCCGGACGCGAATGGAGTTTTCGGATTTAATGATGCGCTGATTGATACCAACAACTGAGGGCGGAAAGAAGGACAGTACGCCAAGGACACCTGGTATGAGAAGATGTGCTGGTCGTCAATGGAATCACCAACGTATCTTGTGACGAGTTTGCTTAGAAGGGTCTCAAGTTCGACTGCCTGTTGGGAAGCATGATGGTCACATCTCTTCCTTGTTTTCAACAAGATGAATAAGCTAAACTCATGAAAAAAATGGTCAAGATACTATTCCTTTTCCATAGACTCACTTCCATAATCCTAAACCTCCTCCCCTCGGATGACCTTCGCAACAACCTCCTCCATACTCTCCCCACCAACACCCAACAGCTGATTCCCTTCCTCGGCCTTCACCAATCTCGCTCCCTCCTTCCCAGAAAACACCCAAGCCCTAATCCAAACATAAAACGCCTCCAGAAACTCGCCCTTCTCCAGACTTGCGCCTGCATGACCCAATTGCTCATCCATACTCGTCTTCTCGATTTTCCACTCCTTACCAGTAGCTTTCTCAAGCGCAGCGACGATTTCGTTCTGACTGGTGGAGAGAGACTCTATCTCGACCAGCTTGTTACGAGTCTGTTCTTGAGCGGTGGAAAGGATGGAAACCACGGCGCGACCAACTGTTGAGAGGGTCGTGGCACTGAATTTAGCTGTGCCAGAATCCCAGATTTTGGCGCTTTGGGCTGGAGGGAGAGAGATGTCAAGGAAAGACGTTTGAAGCGCCCTAAGTTTTATCAATACTCTCAAATTTCATGGGACAGAGTGCAAGGTTTCGAAGGGGTGGCCTACCAGTCAAAGAATACACCCGTATTCAACCCTGTCCAGCTGAACTCTCTACCCTCCTGCTCAGCCAATTTCACCTTCTCATCTAGCAACCTGACAATAGCTCTTTTGCCCTCATACACCTCCTCCATCGGCGTCCCCTCGACAGTCATGTCGTGGCTAGCCCACTCATTAGGCATGTACTGCTTGACTCCTGCTTCGTAAGCAGCTTCTACTAACTCTCCTTGGAACTGAGCAGCTTCGTCGTTAAGAGTACAGATGACGACCTCTTGGCCTTGGAGGGCTGCGATCAGTGACGGGCGAGATGAGAGGTCGCCTCGCTTGACTGTCACGCCTGCGGGAAAGGTGGACTTTGAATCCGGGCGAGACAGTGCTGCAACGTTAAATTTCCTGGAAGCGAGGAGCGCGGTAACAATGGGAGTCCCGATTGTGCCGCTGGCCTGTGACTTGTCAGAATCAAGAGGTCAGTGTAGTGCGAAATGGGGACCATGGGGTAGTACTTACGCCAGCGACAATGACATTCTTGAGACTCATTTTGATGTTGGGATATCTCTTTGAAAACTTGTAGATCCAACTGCCAGGACGAAATAGCTCCGGAATACCAGAATATAATACTGTTGATCTCATATAGTCGCAAGTGCAGCCATAATATACTTCATACCCAACCCCACGTTTGATATGGAAGTATCCTTCCAAAAAGCAAGAATCAACTACGTATCCAGGTCCACGTATACCTTGGTAATTTCCAAGAACAATCTATACCTTTTCCACGAGTTTTCAAGCCATCTTACATATACCTCTGCATCGCCAGCCACAAACGCTCCAATGCCCGCACCCCTTGGCACAGTCGGAGTAATCCTACCTGGGCCAAGAGCGATGGGCTCAAGCCACAACAATAAGTTTTTGCTGGAAGCTGTCACGGACATGATAATTTCTATTCTTAGATGTAGGGCTGAATGTATCAACAGAGCTGCAACGTGCGCAACAGGCGGCGTTGCTGTTGGGTGGGCTGGTTGAGACGTTTCTCTAGGATTCAGAAATTGGAGGCCTTGAATGCCAAGTGCGGGAGAGATCGTGATTACGAAGGCTGGCTTCATGCTTCCTCATCAATAACGTATACTTGTACTTCTGAAATAAGGATGGCAGGTGTTTTGACCGCGAAAGGATTAGTTGTTCGTTGGCCTGTGTTTTGGCGATGCTGACTTGTGGTTGTCTTTTGGCCCACTGCATCTCTGAAACTCTCGAGGTTACTGCCATCCATGGACATGGCATTGAGCCTTCTTCTTTCTGACCCGGAATTTGTCTTCACGATACGCTCATGTATTCTTGTTATATGCTACACAACAACTCAATCCTCTCCTCTCTCCACTCCGCTCGACACGCGCGCTGAACTCATCACTCACACCTGGCTGCTGCCCCAGGCTTGAGCATTTCATCTGCAACTCTTCGATACTAAGCGAACGTCGTTCCAGGTGACGAGGGTATTTATATTGAAATTCCGTAGCTAACAATGATACATCTAGATGCGATTACCAGAAGACAAGTCACGGGTATGCACATCAAGTCACCTTCTAGAAAAGTCATTGTGACGTCTTCAAGCTCATTTGTCACTACGCCGGCGTCGCCGGTGTCTGAGCCAAATCGATCACTTCATACTACTCTACACACAGAGCACAACGGATTATGAAAATTGATCTTCTTTGTAATCATCCGAAATAGCAATATCCTCAGGGCCAAGAGCGAGCAGGTCCGCTGGCCTTTTGCGTGGTACTTCAAGACAATACAGCAAAAGCAAAACAAACAAACAACCGAAAATCAGTTGATGCATTCCCAAGTCCACGCAAACTCCTTATCTCCACATTTGATGCTCCCTCTATTGATGGCCCACACATAAAAGCCCAAACATAGAAGTATCACCGACACTACGCCTTCTTAAGTGAGTCCTTGCATGCTTCAAAGCCCCAGTCCTATCACAAAAGCCCTTCGGACACTCCGGGAAGAAGCACTGCCAAGCCTTGAACTTCCTAGGTAGGATGATCGAATGTCGAATCTCCAAATGCTTGGTCAGTTCGGAATTTTGCGACCACTTCTGACCACATTCGAAACACTTGTATGGTTGCCAGTTCGACTTCGAGACGCATTCCTCGTAGGAATCAGGCTTATCGTAACTTGCTTCTGTTCTAGCCTCGAACTGAGCATCTTCGATGGAAGACGTCAACAGCTTCATTTCGTCCTCGGAGGCGTATCGCATCACCTTCTCGGTGGGAGTAGATTGTGGTTTACCTGAAGATCGACGGCGTGCTGAAACCCTCTTCACCACGATCGAGTCGTCAGAAACATCATCCTCTTCCACAGAGTTGATCGGAGTAGACTTGATGTCGGACCGGCGAACAAGACGCTTCTTTCTGGGTCGAGGGCCGGGCAACTCATCCTGCGTGTCCTCTGCAGGGATCTTTCGACGCCATGCCGAGCAATCTACTACAATTGTATCTTCCATATCCAGGTAGGAAGGAACATCAGATGGAACAGTAAGGGAAGTCTCCACCTTGGATTTAAGTTCCTTCTTGAGCACAGGTGGTGATGATGGAATCGAGTCGGATGGGGCTCTTGCAGGAGAATAGATTGTAGCTTGAGTGGTTTCCACCACTGGCGTTGAGAAGGTAGGCGGGGACCAGAGCGATAGGTCAGAAGATTTTCGCTTGCGACGCCTTGGTGGTGGTTCATCGTACGAAAGCGTGCCAGTCCGAACAGGCTGACTGACCGCACGAGCAAGTGAAGGACGAGGAACCTTCGGTTTGTCGGTTGATGTGTAATCGTATGGCAGTAAAGACTCATCAGACTCAAGGATCTGACCCTCCTCAAGAGAACTTGGTGGATCGATGGGCCTTGTCATCTCTTCTTCCACGTTCTTCCCAGCGTTAGTAGCCTCGAATCCTGGACGCATCTTTACACTTGCAATCTGGATCTTTTTGGGAGCAGGTTTGCCCAATGCAGCTTCTACAAAAGATTTCTTCTAAAGTTCTGTCAGCAAGAGCACCGAACAACAAGATGGAGGTATGTGTACAAAGAAGCGGCCCAAAGAAGAGCTTTTGTGGGATGGGTGCGATGTCTCGGCATCAATTGGATCTGTCTCGGGTACGGAGGTCGCGCCCAAGAATTCTTGCAGATCAGGATCATCCGAGTGGTCTAGATTGGCCTTTGGATTTGAGGTAGCAACAAGGAAGTCGTGCATATCAGGATCGTCTGACTGGTATTCAATTTTTGAAGTGCCTGCAAGGAAGTCTTCAAGGTCTGGATCAATCTTAGCAGTATTATGTGTTACTGAGGCCGTAAAATGTCGACAGGTATTTCGTGGAGCAATTGGTGATGATTCTACCTCCAAGCTTGGTCTAGAATCTCGGTTTGGTCTGGACAGTACAGTCACACGCTGTTGCGAAGGACCATTAGCGGAAGAAATAACTGTCGAAAGCTGATCTGTGATAGTAGGCGCCTGACAGGAATGATTAGCGATGTCGTTCCGAGAAAGGCGAAGGACTGGGAGAACTCACAGGCTCTGGCTTGATCAGGCCGCCCTGGCGATATATAGCCAAGCTGCCCTTCGGTCCTTCGGGCGCCAAAAGTGGTAAATTATGTGGCTTCTGATCCATATGCTCTTCTGGAGATACAGAACTCAGGTACTTCAGACCAAGCGATTCTTGCTGGCCACATTTCTGGGAACCATTTTGTGCCGTCACATGAATTGAGTTGGCTGACCTTTCAACAAATTTTGCTGGTTGAACAACTCTATTCGAACTTCGAGCCTCAACATTAATCTTGCCGGGTCGGAGGAAGACGACTGTTGGCTGAACTGCACTCTTCGTGGCATTCTCGGTAGAAGCAATTCGCGCCGTAGTAGGTAGTGAAGTACCCATCTCAGATTTCACATCAGCTCTTGTGTCCTTGATAACCACCGTCTTTTCGGGCAGATGGCATAGAGCAATCCTGGGTATGCTGGTCGTAGCCCCCGTCTTGGCTTGATCAGAACTTGGGATGACATTCTCCTTCTTGTGCTGAGAGTGAACCGGTTGAGCATTTTGTGCAGTCTCAGGCTTGAACGAGGGGGTCTCCTTTAATTTTGGAGAGTGCTCAGGCTTGACTTTCATCTCCTCCGGCCTTCGTGGTAGGGCGTTCTTCTTCCGGTTGGTAATATCTTCGAGACGCCTTTTCGCGGCTGCCACTTGTTCCTTGACGACTTCGAGACTTGGCTTTCGATGGCTAGTTACGATATTCGCTACTTGCTCTGTATTCATGATTGCCTTTTGGGCTTGTGCGTTGCTCGCAGTTGAAATGCTGGTAGGTACATCCTTAGCTATAGTTGACTCAGGTTCGTACTTCATCGGATGGGTGCTCTGACGAGTTTCGAAGGCATTCGTCACGGAGATTGTGTTGGAGCTGATAAAAGCGGAAATGATGTTTCCACTGCCAGTGGACGATCTCGAAGATACTGGAGACTGAGGGCGTTCGGGGAGAAAGCTGGTCGGATCAGGAATTCTGACAGCTGCATCGGGGCTTGACGGTCTCGGAGGGGTGCTGCTAAAACCATTCGGGTTCGAGCGATAGTCCATAAACTTCCTAGGAGAGCACGATTATTAGCAATAATCTACATGTGCCGTCGGCGCTGGGAATTGTACTTTTCGGTGGTGCCCGTAGTCTTCCCGTTGCTGGCTCCGTGTCTGAGTGAAGATGACCGTGGAAGTCCCAACAAGGCCGATTGAGGATGATTTGATTGTTGCCCGCTGCCTTGAGTTCTTGATAGAGTAGAGCTGGGTATTGGCGGATTTTGGACTTTCTCCTGAACGCATTGCTGTTGTCGATCTTTAATTCCATATTCTTGATATGCTTTGCTATGCGAAGCTCCAGTGATCAAGAAAGATTGAGGGTACATGTACTGAGATTGAACTTGGTGCTGTGAATTTGGGCTGGGATACTGTTGAACTGTCTGTTGCAGAGTTCCAGGGGCAGCAGTCACTGTGGAGTTTCCAATTTGAGTATAGCCATTCTGATACAGTCCTCGGTGATCGTACTGTTGACAATTGTATCCTTGGGTATCTGCTGGTAGAGTACTTTGGGACTGACCGGTGCTGTTAACGGCATGCGTAGAGGTCAGATATGGACCAGTAGGGCCAGGCGTCCACTGTCCATATTGTGGCTGGGAAAATTGACCTCCTGCTTGGTCGTTGCTACCATAAGATCTGTACATCTGCTGGTTAAATCCATGCATTGGGGCGTACGGCGCTTGTCCTGGGGTCCAATGCTCCGAGTAAGGAGTGTAGTAGACATGCTGGGTCAATGGAGTATTTCCGTGCTGTCCATACGGAGAGGGAGCAGGAGGGACATTCGGGACAGGAAGTCGAAATACAGCATGATAGCCTGCTTGTGGAGCACCATGGCTGGAATTGTCGTGAGGAGGGCTATAAACAAGGGCTGTTAATCTCGGAGACTGCAAGAGGCAGTATCAAACAGAAAGGTAGGCTCACTTTGACATTTCTGCGATTCTTGATTTTTGAACGCGTCAAAACACGCTGGAAAGAGCCCTCCAAGTATTTCCGGTAAGGAGACCAGATGTTATACCCACACTACTGGCTGATGGGTGCTGTGAGCGTCAATATATTGGTTGTGAGAGAAGAGAAGAAAGCAGAAGAAGGAAGGAAGATACGAGATTGACGAGGCGGGAGTAATTTCTCCAAGGTGAAAAGAGAGGGACGCGGAAATGCTTTGAGGTGGGAACCGCGGCTCTCAGGTAGGCGAGAGTGTTGTTCCTGCCCGAAACGGAAGGCACGCTAACCCAAAACCTGCTGGGAGCACCTGCCTGGCCTAACAGAACTGGGATCTCTCATCATCTTGAATCCTGACCGACCGATACCGAGGAAGCAATTGCAGAACCTCAATGCCTCAATGCCTCAATGCCTCAATAGTTTCGACCCAGGGTCTTTCACTTAAGGATTCAAGCCATGACGCAAATCTCTCTCATCATGATTTCCCACTCCTCTACCTTCCAAATAACGCCCCTCTAGAAACACTATCAACACCATACACCACATCCCTACTAAACCCCGCCTTCTTCTGCAAAATCGGCACCCTCGGAACATTCGACTGTTTCCCCGCCAATTCATCCCTAACAGCCTCCGCCACCGCCTGCGGCCACTCCACCAAATGCCTCAGATGCCTCGGACTCGACTCATAAATGCTTGTCATCCAAGCCAGATTCATCCTCGCCGGCGTATTCTTCGTCCTCCCCGCCCACTCCCGATCGAGAATAGGTAACATGATGAGCTGAATGGCGAGAAAGTGCGCGATTAGGATGCGCGAGATGGCGTTTTCGGGGTCGATGAAGTCGCGGAAGAGGTCGTTGGACATACGGTTGAGGGATTGGTAGATGAAGATGAATTTGAAGTAGCCTGAGAACGACATCAGTATGCATATTCTATTATTCCTGACCAAGCGATAAAGAGGATATATAAGGGGTAATAGACACGAGAATGACTGACCATGTAACGACGAGACTTTAACAGCCTCAAGACAAACGACCATCGCCGTATAAAAGATCTCATGAACAGGAACTTCAAAACACCCCGGCAGCGCCCCCAGACTCCTCTCCGCACACTCCAGTAGCTCCTCATTAATCGCCGGTAGATCTATCAGCCTCTTCTCCATGAAACTGAAATGATCATTTGACGTTAGGAAGAACGCCATAGGGACCTTCTCTTCTCTCAACTGGTTACTTAACAACGCACATCCTCTCACGAACTGAAAGAACTCGTGGATACCATCTTTCATGTAAGATGATTGGAAAGTGAGGAGGTAGCAAGCGGCGAGAAGAGCATCGCCGTCGCTGCCGGTGCGGGACTTGAGTTGCAGCGCGTTGTTGGAACCTTTTATGGCGAGGACACGGTGGTGGATGGCTTGGGCAGAGAGATCAGAGCCAGTGAGAAGCTCGAGATGAGATGCTGCGAGACCGAGAATGGCGTGCATGAGGTATTCGTTGTGATGTGCCACCAACGGCACTTGTGATAACCAAGCCGTGTCGTTCCCAACCGGCAAATGCGGATACGCATCTAACAGGTAATGATGGAAGAGCCTCATGTCCGTCAATGTGAACACTGTCGGCGTGACCTGCAAGTTCACACTCGTGATCGGACTAGCAGAGTACTGGGCCGAGCCCTGCAATGCCGAGAGTGTTTTTGGAGCTGGGTATTTGCAGTCCAGATTCTTCCGAGTGCAATTGCGACATGCTGGTTGGTTTTCTTGACACTGTGTGGAAGTTAGTTCTGATGTGCAAAAGTAGAACCAAATCTAAACGAGATGACTGAGGCGTCATTAAATGCATAAGGTAAATAGGACCAACCTTTATCTTCCTCCTCTTACAATTATAACACCCCCCTCTACTCTTCTTATGCCCCTTCCTCGGCCTATGAGACGGCAACCCATCCTCCATAAGCTCTTCCTGCTCCAAAGTCAAACTCATCTCCTTCCTCAGAGCAGGCGTCGCTCCACACGAGTGCGTCCTCGACCTCTCCATCGAAGTCATCTCGCGTCCAGACCCAATTGCTCCATTCCCCTCGCTCTCCCCAACCGGCGACTCCGAATTCGACACATCCGATGACTTCGGCGTCAAAACAACAGTCCCAGCAGACGACTCCCCATTAGAATTAGAATTAGAACCAGAACCAGAAGCCGGTCCAAACCCCGGACTCTCCCAATTCGAATAAAAAGCCTCCTCATTCATCCTGCCTTCGGCTGAAATACAAGCTCCCTGTTTGAACGCCCTAAACTCATCCACAAGAGAGCGATATTCCGTGTTGAAATTAGATGTGGATGACGAGTTGAGTTTAGGATGCATCTTTTTTGCTCCCCCGACGAGATGAGCACCATTGACTTTCCCTTGAATGGTGAGGGTCGAGTGATGACAAAGGTTGAGATGCAAGTGTCGTTCCGAGTGTGGCGGAGTCAAGCCCGCCCGTGTCGATGAAGTGATGGGAAGCTGGAAGCGAAGCTTTTGCTGATGAGAGGGGACATGATTCGGCCGATTGGGCTCCACTTGGATGCTGCGTCACGTGTCCCTCGCAGAGAAGATGCTGGTTGGTGGCTGTGGATCTTTGAAGGGCTGAGTGCCGAGCGGTAGTGCGTAATCTTAATTGTAATAGATCAAATCAGATACTAGGGAATACGGTAGTGGATCAAGCTTTTTGACTTTCTGGTAAGCTGTCAGGCTGCTTGTTGAACAGGGCCAGGACGCGAAGCTTTAGGACTTGACTAGATTTAGCGAGGAGAGCTTCTGGCATTTCTATTCTTGTGAGGAAGACTTTCTGGACTCTGTCATATTTCCATAGACAGTTGACCGACCTGCCTATTTGATAAAGGAGCAGAAATCAATTTTCCCGTTCGATTTCCAGGGCATCCGATGATGCCCAATGCTTGAGTGAGCAGACCAATGTCGAAGTGCGTGATTCGGGTACCTGAAGAAACAAGTACCCGGGGCAGTGCCGAGGTCAGCAATTGAACCATATTAGGAAGGACACAGCCTTTTTGCCTTTTCAACATACCATCTACGGAGAAATCTTGGTATTTTTGTACCACTGTGAGCTGTTGCAGAATGAGTTGTCAGCATTGATTCTGCATCAGCACCCTCTTCCGTTGCCATATGTAGATCAAGTTCCTCTCGGCTTTTACACCATCATGTCAACAGAGGGACATACACCCGAAGACCAGAACAGTTTTGATATTCAAAGAGAGGAATAATTTCAGTCAATTGACAAGACTCAGAAAACGCATCCAGCAAATTCAGACCGACTAAAGACAGCACAATACACCAACGCTTCAACCTCAACTCTCGATCCTTCTTTTCCAACCAAAACTCCTTCACGGATCTCAGTCTACACGACCATCTCGCCACTCTCATTGACTGGTCCCATCTCATCGCCATTACTCTTCACCGTACCACTCCTCCGTCCACCAAGGTAAGCCGCCGGATGCCAGACGCAAAAGACCAATATAGCAGGCACCATAGGCACACTTTCCAAAACATAGAACATCCATTCGTGCGTAAACGGATAGCCGAAAATGCCGAGTGCAAATTCTATCAGGCGATAGATGGAGCGGATCTTTTAGCATGGTGTCAGCATCTACTATAATCCTCAATTTGTGTCAAGAAATGAAAGGCGAAGACGAGGATCAGGTATTTTAGAACGTGATGGGAAATATTGAGGGGTGAAAAAAGGAGAGATCAGACTCACCAAGATCAAGACACAAGAGATCGCAACTGCTCTCACAACCCTCCTCCACCCATTCTCCGCGTCAATTCTCTGCTCTCTCCTCGCCAGTTCCCAGAATTTCCATAGAACAGTCAAGAAAACCACCAGACTGAAACACTGAATGGCCAGTCCTGCGATTAAAACATTCTCGCCTACTTGCACCTATCCGTTGGTACCACCACACATCAGCAATCGCCCCAAATTTTCGCATCGTATTATCTATATTTGATTTTGGTTCCAGAGGCCTGGCGGGACCACGGTGGTGGGAAAGACGAAGAGCGGAAGCAAGAACTCACCATATCACCCTTCCAATCATTACTCGACGCAATACTCGTCCCGCTAACCTGAATCATCAACGTCACAATATCCGACGTCACAAAGATCCTCGTCAATTTCCTCAATGGAAGTCGATAGATATGCGTGATATGTGGTGGCAGAACTCGCGTACAGAGACGGGTGAGGAGGAGGTAATTCCCAGCGGCGATGAACAGAGGAGCGAGGACTATGAGGGAGGAGGATACCGCGTAGGGTGGCTGTTCGCACGCAGCATTGTGTCAGCCGATGATCACACAACCCCGGCTTTTGGGGCGGAAGAGGAATTGGAAAAGGCGACTCACGATTTGTTCCTCCTGCTTGATACTAACAGCACGACTGATATATCCACCAACCTCAAACGCAGCACCCACAATCACGACACTAAAGTAACAGGCTCGATACCTGAAAACAGTCAAATAGATCTGCCATACCAATGGCAAGGTATATATGACCGTGAAGACGATCGCAAGTGCTAGTGAGGGGTCGTACAGCCAGATGCTGTCCGGGTTCGAGTTCCTGCCTGGCATTCTGGCTTTTGTTTTCGTCTTTCTCCCTTTAGATCTCGGGCAAGTTTCCGTTTCTTCGATTGTTCTGACAGAGATTTCAAAGTGAGAATTTGAACGCTCGAAGATAGATGTCGATTTTGATCGACCGTTTGTGCGTGGTACAAAGCACTGCAGGACAGAAATGCAGACCTTGCGTATTCTCAAAATACTTGCATACAATTTCATACTTCGACCTTGATTTCTCATTCCCATCTATATATACATTTCTAGGACCAGTTCCAATTTCCACTTTCCACAACCAAAATCCCATTCTTCAACAAACCACCTCTATCCCGTCGTACCCTCTCACACGCCCTCCTCGCATTGATCCCTATCTAGCCCCTTCAACCTGTCGAAATCGTAACAAAAATCCCCCCTAGATCTCCCATCCATCGCATTCTCCCTTCCCTCTCCATCCCCCTCCCATCCCAACACCATCCACTCACTCTCCCCAACCGCATAACCCCTCCCATCCTCGCATTTACCTTCTTAGTCACCTACCAATCACCCGCGCAATTGGACCCAGAAGCGAATTCCAAGACGGGAAACCTCGCATTCTATCGTATTGCGTGCGTGGTTATGCAGTGTGTGCGTGGTGCGTGGCTGACGGGAGGGGATGAGCGGGAGGGGCCTTGGCGGGGTGGTAAGACGGGGGAATTTGGGGGTGGGGAATCTGGTGGTGCATTGGGGTGGTAGGGCTGGTTTTTACGAGAGAGTCGAGCCTTAGTCCTTTATGGAAAAGGTGAATGAAGGGTGAAAGTGAATACATGGGGCTGATAAAAATCCATACTGCTCGTGAGGTTGCCGTAAGTATATATTTGGACTTGTTCAGGCTAACAATCAAGACATTAACCCAGATGGAAAATACCTGTGGGATTCTAAGGTGGATGCGGGCACCTGGAAACGATTCAACACCTTCCAGACACATTTTTGCTGTATATGATTAAATTGGATGATTTACGAAAAGCCAGAAATGTGGCAGAAGGGAGTAGGAGATGCGAGGCGACGATGTTGCGTTTCGCTTAGAACTGTTGTCATACCTGGCTTTGTTGTCAATGATGTGGTGCAATCATCCCGCAGCTACCATTATCTACAGTCAACTCTGTAACACTACATCTGATTTGTTCACCGTCTCATGTCACAGGTAGATCGCTTTCTTTACTGCAAATAGAGTTCGATCATACAAATATCTCCTAATAGTCCAGCTCTCCACATTGTTTCTTTGATTATTGTTCTGTACTGCGTGGTAGATCATGGAAAGAAATGGTAGGGAATTTGTATGTTAAAAGGATCTTGCATTTCACGAAGCAGAATACCTTCGTATATACTTACGCCGGCTACAGCTTGAAACTTTCCAGACGCCAGAAAAGAGTTTTGAGGAATGAGTACACATCAGACATAAGTACGAGCCGTCACATCACTACTCGTTGCAAACCACAAACCAATTTCAAAGCCTCAGTTTAACCTTATGTTACTCAGATCTTTATTCCTCCACAGCTACGCCACCCATCTTGCAAAAAATACTCAAATGTTGAGCAGCGAGTAGAAACCTAACTTCCCTAACGCCCATGTCAGCTACAGCTAGAGGCAAGGGTTCACTATTGGATCCACCACAATATCCGTTGTCAATTCCGACCTGCTATCGATCTCATCACTTTCCTCCTTATCGGTCTAGTTTCGCTGATCTTTGACCCAGGAGAGAACATCCACATCGATCCTCATCGAATTCCACAAGCCTTCCAAACTATCTGGATTTCAGATCCCAGGTTCACCGATAGGGGACTGCTCGTCCATTACCTGGAGAATGCACGCTTGTTTCACTGGTCGAGTTCCATGTCTGCAATGAAAAGTCTACACTTGGAATTAATCATTGCGCTTTGTAGCATTTCGCTTCCTACTTTTGATGGTCTTCATTGGCCTCACATGGGTGGAGGGAGGGGTCTTAGATTAACCGCAGGGCATGCCGGGTCAGTACAACAAGTATAAGGGTAGCCAATTACCTCTAAAATTCTAAGGCGCTAAGACAAAAGTGTTCTGGGGACATTTAACGACAATTTAAGAATCATGCATTCATACTATATGTAGATAATCCAGGAAACACGGACGTCAGACGTGGCGTCAGCACGACGGTTGATGTAATAGGGCTAGAACCGACGATGCTACATACTCCGTTTCTATATAAAACGTGAACAGTCCGCGTGGATATACTTGTTGAATATCAAATGATTTGCACATTTGTCTAGTTGCTGTCGTTTGAACGACTGTTGCTATGGAACAAACCACGGCTCGCTGTAGCCAATCTTCAAGAACCCCTGAGCTCCTCAATCATCGAGCTTGGCCTCTCGGGTTGCATCTTTACACTCCACATTTTATCATAATCTCTCGTTAACGATGAAATCGGGATCTCCTTGTCATCATAATCCGCAATGACTCCAAGTAGATGATTCAGCGGGCTGAGATCAGGAGAAATCGCGTCAGTTTGTACATGTTCAGTTTCGTTTCACTGTTGATATAGCAAGGCTTTTTCGGAAGCACTGAGATCCGTATTACTTCACAATTTCGCGGCAGCCACGACTCTAAATTGTTCATTCGGTGCTTAATTTCAAGAAAATGTTACCCTACTTGTAATATGCGTACATGTTCTCTCGAGTCTTACTTGCGCGCAGCATGCTTAAAACCATCCTTTAGGCCCGTTCGTACACTGTCAACCAAAACTCCGACTGAAAAAATAGCCCGTAGCATACAGATCTCATCGGCTTCATCGGATTTACCACATTGAAATCAAATTGTCGGAAAAGCTGTGTTTTTTCAAAGTCAGTATCAACTCAACTCCCAGCACTTATGTAGAACATACCTCAACGAACAACTTATTCAACTCCATCCACGCCACCACACTCCCCAGACACTTCCACTTGCCATACCCAAACACCAAATCAAGCGTGGAGTCCATCTCCCTCAACTTCTCCTCATCCTTATCCAGCCACCTCTCCGGCCTGTACACAGCCGGATCATCACCCCACATCGCTTTGTTGTGGAAAACACCGTACATCCCATACCCGATCTTGGTTCCTCCAGGAATGAAAACACCGTCGATGGTATCGCCTCCTGGAGGTACTTCTTTGGACATTAGACCGACCACGGGTGGGAATATGCGGAGACCTTCTTTGATCACGGCTTGCAGGTAGGGCATCTTGCGTGCTTCGGCGTCGGTGATAGGCGAGGAGATGTCATGGCTGTCGATTTCAGCGCGGAGTTTCTCGACGACGCGAGGGCTCATGACGAGGTGTAGCATTATTGCTCGCATGGCTGTCGCTGTGGTATCCGAGCCAGCCAAACTGGTCACGTTAAATCTGATTATTGAGGCGGAGACTGGTGCGAAGGCTTACATCTGTAACACGGTTTCCGATTCTGCTTGGTCTTGAGTAAGTCCATGAGCAATAAAAGACCCAAGCATGTCTTTCTCGACTTTCTTATCAGGACCGAATCTCTTTGCAACAACACCGTTGGTGATTCTACGTCTCGTCAGTACTCTCATCATTTCACTCGGAAGCAAATCATACCCAAGAATCTTCCCCATACCTAGAGGGTCCTTGTCGGACGGCATGACTGCCTTCAAAATACTCAGACGCAACACCCAGTTGAGCCAAGGAAAAATCGTGACCATTAAAGCAGACGAGAACACGTTCTCGACAGTCGCAATGAAGTCATACATGTCCGAATCCGTCCTCAGATACCCAAAGGCTTCTCGGTATGCTGCATCGGAGATCACATCCAGTGTGAGATATTGCGCTTTCCGAGCGAAGTCCATAGGCTTGGTTTCAGTCTCGGTTGATAGGTATTTGGTCCGAATCAGGTTGACCAAGACGTGAATGTTGCGATCGATTGTTCCTTCGAGGTCCTCATTTTCTTTTCCGGAGTACTGGATTGATCATCAGATTATCTCTGAGACATAGCCAGAGCATTAAGCTTACCCCTGGAGCCATCATCGCTCTCAGCTCATTGTGTTTCTTCTCATCTCGCTCGGATGAAACATTGTCTTTCACTGGGTCGAACCGAACTCCGACGTACCACTTCACGAAGATCAGCTGTGGTCATTTGGGCAATCGAAACGATGATCTCATTTCGAGATTTGTAAATTTCGTCAAATGTCAACATACATCTGATCTTGTGTATGGCGACCTCACAGCCATCATCCTCTTGATAATCGCGGGGTCCCCAGCGACCAGGTCATTAGGACCAACTCGAGCAAGCGATCCTAACGGTCATCAATCCTTGCATCCCGTCTCACTCAAAAGCTTGACTTGGTACACGGCAGACAACTTACCATACTTCTCGTTCACCGCCTGAAGGTCATGATGCATGCCACCAGCTGAAATCTTTCGCGCGAGCCAGAACCGGGTCAGTGCCGCTATCGTCGGGCCTTTAAAGTGTCGCAGTCGATACCAGCTTCGGAAGACCCGCACAGAGTGCCATGTCGCCAAAGCCAGGAACGTCGCAAGGATCCAGTGACTGGCCAGGAAGCCTAGCAAATCCGCCAAACTACTCATTGCAAATCAGATGCTGGTCACTGGAGAGTTTGATACCGGTAGTCTGGGTTGAAAGGTGGAAGAAAGAGGAATGTAGTCTCTCGGTATCAACGAAGTTCTTCCGTCTCCAAGAAAGCTAGGGATCGGAGCCTCCTTCCTATTCGATAGCCGTGGCCGATACAACCCAGCGGCTTCAAGGTACGTGGGGTTTAGTGCCATGCGGCAGCTGCAAACAGCCTGGGTAAGGTATCTCGAAGACCCTGTATATTGAGTTTACAGGGTCTGACAGCCAATCGTATCGCTTATGGAGATGTTGACCTGCGGCCCGTACCAAGAAGGATGAACCCCGAAAAACTTTATCAAGAACGATACAGCTCACGAGGATGACAAGCCTGTATTTTTAACACGAGACCCGGCCTTCCAGGTTTTTAATGTGCCCCACGATCGCACAATTTCAACATCCTCTGGAAATTCCACCTGACTGCACCGCGAACACGAGAAATCCCGGATTACAATACCTTGAGAGTTTCGTTAACCATGGCTGACCCACCACAATCGGAGGTTTGTCCTCTTCAGGCACATTGTGATCAGGAATATGGTAACATGAGATATGCAGGTCGCCGATGAGTTCGATGATGCTGATTCGGCACTGGGAGAGGTTCTGGACCACCTCTCCAGTATCTCCATCAAGCGCTAACGGCTACCTGCAGGACGATGAAGATCTGAGCTCTACGGCGTCCATCGGCTCAAGTATCTTGAGATATAGACAGGAGAATGGAAGGACATATCATGCGTATAAAGATGGAAGTAAGAACATTTCATGCGCGAACGTTAGAGATGCAATTTGGCTGAAATAAATAATAGAATATCTTCTTCCAAATGACGAGGTAAGATTCCGGTCTCAAAGCTCGCTTGCAGCATGGTGTTTACTCTGTGGAACGTAGGGGGAGAATGATCGTTTAGGTACGTGGTCTGAGCTGTCCTGTTCCAGCACATAGGTATTGACGATTCCAGATCTCCAACATCACATGTATTACCTGACGCTAGGTGGGAAGTTATATATCGCGCCTATACCAGAAGACCAGAAGATCCATCGAGTATTAGATCTCGGAACGGGGACTGGAATATGGGCGATTGACTTCGGTACGACCCCACGAGCCATCTGAATACCACGTCAGATAAGTCGCTAACATTATCAAGCCGACGAACATCCAGAAACCCAGGTATGGGACACTCACAGCTTCGAACGAATGGATCTGGATCTGACTTCTACTCAAGGTCCTAGGTGTCGACCTAAGTCCCATCCAACCAACTTTGTACCACATCCCATGGATTAAGCTTTATCATTCCCTCCCTTACTGACATTATCAGCGTACCACCAAATTGCCAGTTCGAAATCGACGACATCGAGGAGCCCTGGGAGTACAAGTACAAATTTGACTTCATCAACATGCGTATGATGGTCGGCTGCGTATCCGACTGGCCGCGGTGCTTCAAACAATGCTTCGAGTAAGCCCCCCTGCCGTTTTCCCTTCTCACCTTCTTATCCCTCACCATCTCACACCTTCTTCACCAGTAATCTCAATCCCGGCGGTTGGCTCGAAGTAAAAGACATCTCTTTCCCCATCGAAGACAACGACTCCTCGTTTCCTGAGGACTGCGCCGTCAAGAAATGGTCCGACCTGATCCTCGAAGGAACTATCAAACTCGGTCGGCCATGTGATAGTGCGAAAGACTATAAGACCATGCTGATTGAGGTGGGCTTTGAGGATGTAGTGGAGGTGAGGTATAAATGGCCGCAGAATAGGTGGCCGAAGGATAAGAAGTTGAAAGAATTGGGTGAGCGATTGATTTCTTGGTCTTGGAATTCTGGAGGCATGGCTGATTTTCTGTACCTAGGGATGTGGATGCATGAGAATTTCAGTACTGGATTAGCGGGATTGAGCATGGCTGTGTTCACGAGAGGCTTGGGCTGGTCCCAGGAGGAGCTTGAGGTTTTCCTGGCGGATGTGAGGAAAAGCATGAAGGATCCGAATGTTCATGGGTACTACCCAATGTGAGTACCCATCTGACGCTAGCAGATTTCTGGGATTGTGTGCTGACTGTAGATCGAGATTTGCGGTATATGGAAGGAAACCTCAATGACCCCTCCCTAATGTAGGATTTTAGCGGTGAACGCCAAATATGACCTCATACACCTTTAATGGACATATCCCCGAATATGTTTGAATCGTTTTCACAGCGCAAGAGTTAGACCGCTTGATCATCACCCGTATTATGCTGGATTTTCTCAGCCCTGGTAACCGGTCTGGGATAGACATCACATCGCGAGACTACTTTTCGAATGCCAGCTTTCCGAAAACTTTTTTGAGCAGGCTCACTGTGCTAAACATAAACGTATCGAAATATTTCGTAAGTTAAACCAAGATGAGTCGCTGACGGTAGACCACCCGAGGACTGAGAGAAGGGGATGTCGAGAAGCTCTCCTTCGCTTTTACCATAACACTTGGAGGCGAGAAATTATCAATCTGACAGGATCTTTGCCAATGGCAACGGTCGAATCATCCTGGCAAATAACCAATTTCCCCAACTTTTTTGACCAACAAGCATACGCCAACACCTACAACCAATGTTGCAGCAATTCAGCTACACCCATGGAATATGTAGAATTTGCTCTCACTCACCTTTTGGGCACTTGTCCCACGCCTCTTGATCTCCTCTACCAAGATTTGGTGAGAGGCTACTCAAGACCAATGTCTTCTTAGCGAGGTCTAAATATACCTTTCTCTAGTCTTCATCTCCTTCTCTCCTTTCTCAAACGAAGTCGACTGAAGATATTTCAAAATACACTCAAAAATGGTGAAGTAAATATCTGTTAGGTTAGCCTACTGTGGCGATCCAACGCCATTCCCAGCGCAGAATTCCACGCAGCCCAACGAAAACTGAACAGAAATCCGCATTTTAAAATTGGAAAGATAAACGAAATTTTCCACCGATCCGATCCGGTCCTAGCCTTGGAAAGGGTATGGATACTAAACGGGTATCTAAACAACACATTTCACCTCCACTGCTAATAATGTGTGAATATTAGAAACTTCGGAAATACTCGAAGTATGGTGTGGATACAGAAGTGGTTCGATCACTGGGGCCCTAATGGCTATTCTTGCGGAGAAGACAGTATAACTTGGAATCGGGAACTGATACTGCAAGGGCAGTATTTTCAACGATGCTCTGACGAAGTGACAAGAGGTGTTTGGGGAGGATTGCACACATGAATGGTGGGTGGGATGTTAACAGTCCGTGGGATGACAACGAGAATAACTCACACCTTCAGCATGTTTCCAGTCGAACACTCTTCCGTCATTCTAACATCTCCTGGGAGCTAATGAGAACTTTATACAGTTCTGATGTTTGGTCAAGGCAAATGGTTGGAATGGATGACGAGGTAGCGATACCCAGTTTCTATATCTCTGTGCTATCTTTCCAGTGACAATAGTATGAGGGGAAGAGAATTGTAGTGTCCTGACCAGGTATCCATATATAGTCCATGATCACATGAAGTCCAGACCAGAAGTAAAACAGAAGAATACGAAATGGTCCATTGGATCGGAATGTGAATGATATGGATTTCTCAGCTAAATCAAGCGACATCAGCTAGACAATCGAATGGCAAATACTCGAGGAAGGACACGAGCGTGAATATGTCCTGATCTGGAATATTACATTTCCAATCACAGTAAATTAAATCTTGAGCTTTCACTCATCCCCAAACCGAAACCGAATCCAAGCACTGCATCACCAACAACCCACGTACCACAAACCCTTACTAAATCCCACCCGATCTCACCTTCGTCCCTATCCCTCTCCTCCAATTACCCTAAATATATCCATGTGCTTGCACCACAGTACATAAACCGCCAGTGCAAATCATCCACCCAATCACTTAATCATTCTCTGAGACATGATCTGAGCCAAAGCATCAGTCCTAATTAGCTTGGTACCCCAGAGCTTTGTCGACGAGTGCAAGGATGAGTGCGCATGAGCTCCAAAAGACGTCTGGAAACAACAGAGCGAGAGGCAAAATGACAATACTACCCAAGTCGACAGCAGATTTTTGCGTCAAAGTTTCTTACTGAAAGGCAGAGCTGAGCCGCGAACGGGTGCAGGAGTTGACCAACGAAGCAGAGAAGAGTATGGATACTCATATTCTTTCATCGGGGGAACACGTAAAGCATGCCAGCAAATTTTGGAGTACATCGGTTCAGCTAGGACTCCGTCATGGGCCGGGCGCGGACAGAGGTGATTTTGAGTACCGGGGAAAGGAGGGGTGGGAGCGGCGTGTTATTCATCCCCCTCAAGAGTCCGGCCACAGGAAGCAAGACCTATTTTCACCAGAGGCGCAAAACACAACTTCGCAATAAAACAGAATCAAATTTGTTATGAATCTAATAATAAACAACGACCCGCTTGCTACCCGCTAACGATACAAGAAAAGCCTACATATTCCCTATCATAGCAAATCATACAATCTGTCAAACTCCCTGGTCCAGCTTTTCCCGCTGAGATCCAGTGCTGTCTAGTCCATCGGCCTTTAGCCATCGTTTCAGTGACTCGAATCACAAGCCTGATTCCAAACCCCCTTTTCTTCCCATCCCGACCCAGATCACTCCAGAGACCACATCAAAGCCGTAGTACGACAGCCAACCCAAGCCCAAGCCCAAGCGAAAACTACATGAAGAAATACCAAGGAAGGAATGGAATCCCAGAATACAAAATCCTACAACACCGCCGTTCTATCCTTTTCCCGCTTGCGATTGCGTCCCTCCCAACCTGATCAATTCGCTCCCACAAACATATATGTATCCCAGCATAGACTAGACAGAAGACAAGCAAGAACAGGAGAAAGCTTAGAAAGAGGCAGGAGATAACTGGGAATAATTCAAGCCAACATAGAGAAGAGAAACGAGCAAACTCAAAAGGCAATGTGCATCATCACCACCCCCTCCCACTCTTGACATTCCTCTCTCTCTCCCTTCTCTTCCCCGAAGAAGGGTGCAAGTACCCATCTTCATGATCGTGATCGTTTGAATTGGTGGCAGAATGATACGCCTCGTCGTCATCCTCATCCTGGTGGACATGCACATAGCTATCGCCGCTCCTCCTTCTCTCCCGCTCAGAACGCCTGTACTCTCCTCTACCGCCCTCATTGTCATGACTATCAGGCGTTCGTCTCGTTCTAGTGCGATGCGGGATTTCGACGAACGGCTCGCCGTTTCGAGGAGAGCTGGGGATGTCATTGGCATGTCCATGGGCGGGACGATCACTCGGCTTCTCGTAGAAGTGCGAGCCGCTGCTTCGAGGCGACTTCTCCCACTGGCATTGAGTCTGGTATTTCTTTCGCTCGTTCGATTCTCTCCTTTCTCTTTCCCGTTCGGCAGCCTCTTCGTCTCTTCGTCTCTTCTCGTCTTTGATTCTACGCTCCTCGTCTTCCTCCATCTTCGCTCTGTGGCTTCTCAGGATTTTCTCGTTCGCCTCGCGCTCTCGATGCTCTTTATCCAACTTACGAGCCATTATGGAGTCTTGGATCTCTTGTTGCTTAATAGCTTCATTTCGTTTGATGGCTTCGGCTTCTGCTTGTGCTCGGAGATCAGCTTTGATCTCGGCTTTGATCTCGGCTTCGCGCCGGGCGGCGGCTTCGATGCCGACCTGCTCGTTGTGGTGAACAAGGCAGCTTGTCCCTAGATCCGGGTTACGGGCTGACGGGCAGTTGGGCACAGTGCAGCAATCTAAGGATAATCAGATTATAGTCTACTGAATCTGGGTGGTTATACATACGATCCTTGCAATGGTTCTTCCTTGGAACTTTCAGTGCTTGGCAGTTGTCGGTCATACACTCGTCTGGTGGTGTGTTAGCTGCAGTTACAGAGATGATGGTTATTAAAACGACTTACGGGGACGGCAGAAATAAACCATGACAAGGCGATTCCCGTCTCGATTTCTCTTTCTCAAAAATTGACATGTTGGCACCGAGCATTTATCTAAGATTTGGTCAACACAGCTCAGAAATGACATTAGGGGCGAGGCGTACGATTGTCGCAGAAGTCTCTTCCCTCTGCAGGACTTGCGAAGCTTCGACAAACCGGGAACGTGCATGAATCTACGAGCGTTAGCTATGGGCACTGAGGGAGAAATGGCGAAGACATACGGAGTCCACAGTATATAAGACCGGCTAACGCGGGTTCATCGCAGCGTTCGGCCTCGCAGCTCAAGATTGCGGGGGTTGTGGGTGGTGGTGGCAGCGGATCTGAATTATCATCAACTTGCGCTCAAGGCAATGAAGGTCCGATATCTACTGACGATATTCACATTGAGGCTCGTCCCTACTTTTCCATTCCCAACATGGTTGTCCGTCCTTGAGTAGTACTGGGCAGGAGTCTGTAATGGTCAGCATACTTCCGGCTTGGATGCGATCTTAAAAACTTACGGCTGGTACAATACTTCCTCCCGTGCTTTTGACGATAAGGTTTGTGTTCCACACAGTCGTCGCAAAGCTTCCTGCCGACTGCTTTGCTAGATGAAGCATGATTCTTGTGCCCGTTCGCCATGGTTCTCAGTGCAGCACAGGACAACAAGCGATTCGTGAAAGATATGATGAGGCTACGAATATAAGGCTAGCAGTGAGAGTCAAGTATTCAAGCCACCAACTTCTAGAACAAAGCGTAGAATGAACCAAAATTTCTGATAGCGAGTGAGGATAAAGCAAGTGAAGGAAGAGTGGTTGGGGAGTTGAAACCAGCGGGGCGACGAAGTAATGTCTGTCTTTCTTTCATCGCCCGGCCGCCGCTGCGATGTAGTCTGAAACGTGACTTGAGAGAAGATAATGGAAAAAGCGACGACGTAATGGAAGCAGGGATTTCGGTGAGGATGGTACTGTTGAGGGCAGATTATGAGAAGAGGGTGTGAAGGGCACGCAAAAGGGCGTTCGGTTTTGGTGACCGGTGAAAAAGACTACGACGAGGCGGCCATGGTCAGGCTTTCTCACTCAACTATGATGATAGAGATAATGCGAACCACAATGGTACATGGTGGTCGGAAAGTGACAGGGCTCTGCACCAAATAATGGAAGTAAAGAATATATTGTGGTCAGGAAGAAGTATCGCATCCGAGGCGGAGGCTGTGTCGGTCCGCGTGGTGAACAAAGAATCATTCCCAATCTGCCTCGTTGCCTCGAGCATCAAGATTCAGCTGAGCAGGTGCAACTGATCCCGGTTTCCGGCAGAGGGATGTAATCTGGCCGCTAAGGGTTGTCTGGGGGCGGTTCCGGGCCGCACCGCGAATTTCGGTTCTACGCAGAGAATTGCTCGTATTGTATGTCGAGAATTGCAGACAGGAGAGAAAACGAGAGTCCATTGCCCAAACAGCTCTCTGCGAGAAGAGGGGTATGTTTGTGAAAGAGGGGTGAGGCTCTGATGAGCACAGCCTCAGTTGCAGCAGCCTTTACTCGTCTGCTAGCCCTCATCACGACCAACACTACCTACCTACGCATCAATTCGTTCTCTGCGCAGACTCATGGACGATACAAGCCAGCTACTCATGTAACAATAGAGATTTTTCCGCCAAAGACGCCCGGCAAACGTGCAGACACAGGCAGGAGAAGGGTGGGTGTCGCACCTGTGGAGGCTGAGGCACTTGCTCACCGAGTGAGCGGCCGCTTGGCTGACCTCTTCGCATCACACCACCATCAGCCTGTCAGAGAACAGAACACAGGCAGCAGACAAGAGCAGAGCAGAGCCTCAGCAGAAGAGATACGAAAGAAACGGACAGGATGAAAGCTTAGAGTGACACGGGAAGAAGATAAGCAGGCAGAATGTAGCTGACATATCGCGGCGTCGTCCGCACTTGGGAACACACAGAACCAAGGCTTCCTAGAGTCCATCAAGACCTCCAGGCACGCTGGAATGAGTCCGAGGCTCGTGATAGAGAACGAGAAGTGCTTCACCGATGAATTTTGAGGATCGATGTTGATTGAAGGACGAGGATTCGGGGACGAATGTAAGAGAGCCCACTTAATGCCAAGACTTTCTAGGTCACGTTTCTTCTCCGACTGGTTCATTCGATCGACGCTTTATAGTCATCTGTACTAGTAGGAAGGAACTTCTGTTCCAAAGACTTAGCAATTACTATTAAAGATAGGGAAAGGCGTCATTTCTGCAGAGTGGGGTGGTGATACCTAGGTAAGAACGTGACCTAGGCTGCCACGTACCTTCAGCTGTTTGGTCCGCATCTTTCATCCTTAATACCAACAACACACAATCAAGCCATCTTTTGCTTTTGGGTATTTTCTCAATTTCTGAACTTAAAAGTTGTTCATTGGCTAGATTTGCATGTGCTAGAAGCAGGCAAAGCCAGAATTGATGAGGTCCCTCCCTCCAGGCCAACTCAGCGAAGTCCACAGAGCCTCGAGCTTACTAGCTACACTTGGGCCCGCTATCATCTCGATCCTTGGACATTTCACAATTGAGAATTGAGAGCATCCAAGTACATCACCAGAATGTATCTCCTCTCCGTCACAACGCTCACCCTCCACTCATTCATCGGCGAAGCTATCCCGCCCTACGCAATCCTCTCACACGTCTGGGGATCAGAGGAAGTCTCCTACGTCTCGATGGCAAAGCCTAAACATCGTGCCATCGCAGAGCAACAATCGGGCTTCCGCAAAATCGAGATGTGTTGTAAGCAGGCGCAGAGAGATGGGTACCACTGGGTGTGGGTCGACACGTGCTGCATCGACAAGCGCAGTAGCGCGGAGCTGTCTGAAGCGATCAACTCGATGTTTGTGTGGTATAGCCGCGCTGCGTGTTGTTATGTGTATCTTTTCGATGTCGACGTCGTTTCAACTCCAAGCAGTGATTGGGGAGAAGCCAGCAGTGATGGGGGAGAAGACGAGGCTACAGGTTTGCGTGGGTTTGGCGACAGTCGATGGTTCACCCGCGGTTGGACGTTGCAAGAGTTGCTTGCTCCTCGGAAACTTGAATTCTTTGCCCGGGATTGGACTCCTATTGGATACATGGCAAATCACAGATATGGTGGGAAGAAAACTCTTCATAATTCGGTACCGAATGGGTTGGCAGACACGGATAAATCTCCTCCGCCGCTCGAGTCTCAACGAGAAATGGCCAGAAGAAATGAAAAAGCTTACCGAAGCCTCTCTCATCCATATCTCGACCTAGCATCACAGATCTCACTCGCGACACAAATCCCAGCAGATTACTTGATCGGAACGAAAGCCCTACGACAAGCATGTGTCGCACAGCGAATGTTCTGGGCATCTCGTAGGAAGACAACGAGAGAAGAAGACCGAGCATACAGTCTGATGGGCCTATTCGATATCAACATGCCCATCTTGTACGGAGAAGGTCTTGAGAAGGCATTTACCAGACTTCAACATGAAATAATGTTGAAGAGTCCCGACCAAAGCATATTGATGTGGTATAAAACAGGCGAGACATCATATCGCCTGCTAGCTGAGTCACCGGACTATTTCTGGAATTCAGGCGACGTAGTGCTGATGAGTTATGCTGATATGAGAAGAGTAGGAAGAGAGCAGAGTTTATGGTCCTCGTTCACCATGACGAATCTGGGGCTGCGTATCACGTTGCCAATCGTCTGGCTTACTGGCCGGTCTGACGTAGACACTAGAGCTGTACTGAATTGTGCAGTGTACGATGTCAACGAGAGTTTCAAGATGGCCGGCCTCAACCTCCTCTTCCTTCAGAAAGACCTAGAAGGATACCCTGTCTACTCTTGTCATCGGCCTCCAAATTGGATCACCGTGACAGGAGATGTGACGTTTATGGCCACGAGGATGCATCTATGTGGAAACGGTTACGTCTCTTCAACAGCAGAATCGACTCCAATTTCATCTGAGATGGCTGCTGGCCTCCGCTCAAAGCCCAAATCACTCGACCTCGAGATATTCGAAATACTAGCTCGCGCTGCTGATGTTTCCGTAGACAATCTGACTGGTGAGACGAAGATCGAGGATCTCGGGATCGACTCTTTGATGGCTCTGGCGGTCTTTGGTGAACTCAGGGAAGCTTTTGGGACTTTGGTCCCAGTGACTACATTTCTCGAATTCCCGGACATCGAATCTTTGTGTTCCTATTACCGCAGGGAGCTTTCAGTATAGGTGTTGCTGAGACATAATGTCTAGTAGCATAAAGGAAATCAGATCCCCTGCGGGCCGACGACCAACGTTGCTGGGTTTCAATGACTGGCATTCTATCTGTCCCATGTCATCTCGCTGCGCAAGCACTATCCCAGTCTGAAGGGTTAAAGGAGGTCGTGTTAAACAGCTCACATAACGGCCCCGGCTCACGTCTCAAATCAAACAAAAATCACCCAACACCACAGTTGTCTCGCTCGTCGCAATATCTAGGCTACCAATGTTACTGGCAGACGGTGGCATCGACCAGTCCTACACTACACTCGCGTGTGGAGACAGCCGGACTGCCTTGCTTTTGAGCCTCTAACGCCCCAGGAAAGCAAACACTTCCAATTTTCCAATATATCTACATCAACTCCCGGACGAGCCGAACCATAGGCCCCGAATCCAATTCCTGGAGCTGAATCGAACGCGAAAGAGTCCAGGCTGTTACACAGAAGCCTCACCCAACAGCAGGCTGATCGAGACGAGCCCCAAGCTACCAGTCAACCAGTATACGTGAACAACCAAGCTTCATTTCATTTGGCACGCGCACCCCTCATGAATCCCATCCTCAGCCATGGCACTGGCACTACAAGCGCGGGAGTTGGTGCCAATATACTATGATCTGCACCCCTGAGGAAGGAGTTCTCTCGCACCACTGAAAACACGCATCTTCAGCTACCGGTACGCGCCTACCTGCTTTCGATGCATCTCCGGAGCTTATAGATACTACTCATTTGATACAGTGCACTGGTAGTGGAGCCTATCCGCGCCTGGGGAAAGGGGATTAAGAAGTTTGTCAGAGGGCCTTGTGGTGGACAATCTCACCTGTCAGTCCGCAAAATAAGAAGAATACTCTCCAATTATGGTTTGCAGGAGCAGAAGCATAACCATATGCGCGGCTCCGCGGCACCCCACGGTCCTCCTGATATGCTGTTAAGGTAAGTCAAGAGTCACAAAAGGGAGTAGATAGCCGGACGGATATCATAGGTGCGCTTGAGACTCTCGAGACGCAAGACGGGTCGATCCTCAAACCACATCACCGGAACGCCTCGAAGTCGCATACATACGGGGACTGCCTACAGCTGGGGGCGGGAGTGGAACACATGTGGATAGGTGCGCATGAACCTCAATCTCGACACAATATATAGATTTCTGAACCACATCACAGACAAGCTTTTCAGATCTGGTAGTTTCAAGCGCACCCATCCACGACTTTGTGCCTATCCCGTCTACCAACTATTCCCAGCCTTACCCAGCTAACTTGTTCAAGTCTCGTTCGAGAACTCGAGAGTTGATCTGGTGATTTTGGTGGGATCCTGTAGTGTTTGCCCTTTAACGAGACCAGTCTCATGAAGCGCACCTATCCATCACTTACAGCGGACTCCTCGTTAACCTTAGTGCACACAAGAGAAGCAGTCCCAGAGAGACGGTTCTGCAATCTACACCATTTTGTCTTGACCTTGAAGCGCACCTATCCATGACTGGACTTCTGTTTCAGCTTTCCGATCGGTTCGTCAAAGCTAGCCAGTCAGCCAAGGCTCCTCTCTGACAGACCTAACGGACATTGCGAATTGCAGAACCACATCATTAATTGGGAGACTTCTCAGTCCCCTCGGATAGTAACTAGATCAGGCTGGATAGGTGCGCTTGCAACTTTAGCCGACGATGCGGATCGCAATACCATCTCACTGGGACAGTTGACCTGTCTACCTTGCATTGTGGACATTCATGGATAGGTGCGCTTGAACTCCAAACGCACCACGCAGAACCTCGAACCACATGGGCGGCACGACCACATGGTTCACTGACGACTGGATTACGGGGTAACGGGAGAGGTTCAAGCATATTACTGAATCTGGTCGTCGTCAAACTCGATGCCAAGTTGTCAACAATCACAGGACGAGTGCTCTGATTGGTGCGCTTGAGCGGAAATCTAAGTTCGGGAGCGCACTCCAGATTCAGAGCTTGTCAGGCTTGTCTGGTCATTTGGACTCAATAATACAGTAGTCAGAGGCCTAACTGTGCCACGCGGAGGCATGGATACAATTTCTCCATCTCCATCTCCATCTCCTGAACTGTAATCTGAGGAGAGATCGCAAGCCGGGGTAATCCACGGACCGGTAATTCACTTGCCTAGCGGTGCAGTCAGGACAACTATTCATGCCATTTGCTTACTGTATGAAGATGGAACGATTACTGATGGACCCTGATCGCAGCTCGCTCATCTGGTACCGACGATAGCTATGTATCCCCCTTCAATCCCAGATCCTTAAAATCCCAGAGACTTGGTAAGTTGGTTCTGCCAAATACCTAGTCCGAGCCCTTTCGTATCATCGTAAACAACATCCGGCGACTCAGTCAAGAGTCGAGAACCTCAAAAGCAGTGGGCGTAGTATACCAAGCTTCCATTTGCAGATTCCATTGCGTTCCTCCTCTATGCGCACAAATCAAATCACAGCATTACCCCAGGTTAGTGGCAGTCTGGCCGCAGAGGCGCCGAGATCAAGAGGCTAACGACCCCGCACTTCATCTCAAACTCTCAAACGGCTTCCACGAGCATTCCACCCGAGCCAGAGCCAGACTCGCCAGAGCACCACCACCTGGGCATTCCACATCCCCTCTCTTCCCCCGACCCCAAGCTTCTCCACACCTGACTCGCACTAACAAACCACCGACCTCCTCTTTTGGGGAAAGGCTCTACTATGATGAGTTTGTGATTGGACAGGATAGATCCTCGGCTATCCCTCCCAGTCCGGAGTACTAGCCTTGCCATGATCCATCAATGAGATCTCGAGCAGACGGCGGCTCGGGGGAAGATGCACCGATGCCCGCTGGAGCGAGCTACAGCTAATGAGAAAGCTTGATGGGCGAGAGAAGAGATGGCGTTGCGGATGCGACGTTCCATTGGCCATTTGATTGGCTGGCTCGAGGACTAGAAGGTGGCACACGGAAGAATGACCCTGCAGATGATGGTAAGGGTGAGGGTGATGGGGGGAAGAAGGGGAAGGGAATGAGGTGAGTGGAGGTGGGGATGGGGATGGGGATGGGCTGGATAGCCTGTGGAGCTTAGTTTGACTACCCAATGCCCCATGTCCAAGCAAGTGCTCCCTCGTGTACGGACATGGCCAAACGTCCGGGGCACACAGGCAAGCTTCACTCTGCATCCAATTCAGCTGTCACAAGGATAGAACTGGGGTAGCAAGTTAAGGTAAGGGTAAGGTACGTAAAGCGAAGAAAAAAAACATTTAAAACCCTCCATCCCCGCCTGCAGTCACACTGCTTCTTGTCTTTCCTTCTCACGTTTCTCCCCAGAAATCGTTCAACCACCGTTCAACATCCAACGGGCAAGGAACAACACCCCATCCATCACCATGGATTCAGAGAAGCCGATCCACGCGTCGGAGGTCGAGGCCAACCCCTCCAACAACAATGGCCCCGTCTACGATACCTACGAGAAGGCCGATTACAATCGCACGGGAGCTATCGATGCGGAGAAGGTCGAGTTTGATATGACTGTCATGCAAGCAGTCAAGGCCTATCCTGCTGCTAGTTGGTGGGCATTCGTTATGTCGTGCACCATTGTAAGTTCTTCTCACCACCATATCCATTCTACACATATCCCCAGCCAGAAATGAAATTACGAAAAAGACAAGGCTCTAACAAACGCCGCTCTAGATCATGGAATCCTACTGCGTCTTCCTGATGGGCCAATTCATTGCTACCAAAAAGTTCGCCGAAGACTTTGGCGTCCCAAGTACCACCAATCCTGGAGAGTTTATCATCGTCGCCTCCTGGCAATCCGCCTTCCAATGTTCTGGACCCGTAGGTGCCTTCATCGGTGTCTTCATCGCTGGACCCATCACATCCTGGATCGGATACCGCTGGGCAACCATTGGTGGTCTCATGGCCCTCAACGCATTCATTTTCATCTTCTACTTCGGTAACTCGCAAGGCATGTTCTTCGCCGCTCAAATCTTGGAGGGTATCCCGTGGGGTATCTTCATCGCCAACGCACCCGCATACTGTGCCGAGATCGTGCCTATGAGACTCAGAGCTCCAGCGACGCAGATGTTGCAGATGTTCTGGGCTATCGGTGCTATTATTGTGGGTGGTATCACCTACCATTATCAGTCGAGGGACGATGCTTCAGCATACAGGTTAGCCATCCCATCTCCGGATCTCCCATCCCCATCCCCATGCCGAAATTCAACCTCAAACGCACTTATATACTAACCCGTTTCCCCAAACAGAGTCCCGATCGCCCTCCAATGGATGTTCCCCACCCCCCTCGCCATCCTCCTCTACATCGCGCCCGAATCCCCTTGGTGGCTCGTCCGCAAGGGCCGTCTCGCCGAAGCCGAAAAGGCAGTCAAGCGTCTCGGCCGCGCCAGCGCAACCGACAACCCCGCCGACGCCGTCTCCATGATGCGCCGAACCATCGATCTCGAGAAGACGGAGAAGAGCCCCAGCTTAGTCGAGCTATGGAAGGGAACCGACAGATACCGAACCCTGATCGTCTGTGGTGTGTATGCGAGTCAGAACTTGACTGGAAACTTGATTGCCAATCAGGCCGTGTATTTCTTCAAGCGTATGTTTTCCCCTCCTACTTCCTCTCTCTTCATATAAGCAATTAAAGCAAACATATACTGACAACTAAACAGAAGCCGGCATGAACGACAACACCGCCTTCGCCCTCGGCCTCATCACCTCGGCCCTCCAATGGATAATGGTCATGCTCTCCTGGGTCCTAACCACCTACCTGGGCCGCCGCACCATCTACGTCTACGGGCAACTAATCTCGTGCGGTTTCCTCGTGGCCCTCGGCATCGCCGCCTCAGTCGGCAAATCCACCGCGGCATCCAACGCGCAAGCCTCCCTCGGGTTGATCGTCTCCGTCCTCTTCTGTCTCGGCCCCGCTCCCGCCTCATGGGTCATTATCGGCGAGACCTCATCCGTCCGTCTCCGTCCTCTCACCACGGGTATCGGAAGAGGTGCTTACTATCTCGTTAACATCCCGTGTATCTTTTTGGCGAGTTATATGCTTAACACGGATAAGTGGAACCTTGGGGGCAAGAGTGGCTATGTCTGGGCTGGGACGGCGTTCATCTGTACGGCCATGGCGTGGCAGTGGGTTCCCGAGATGAAGCATAGGAGTTTCCGCGAGATTGATATTCTGTTCAAGAGGAGGGTTCCCGCCAGGAAGTGGAAGAAGACGGTGGTGGATATCAATGATGACGAGTAGATGATCTTACCTCATCTGCTTTCATCATCTTACTCCACCTGTCATCTCGGAGAGTAGGGAGGGAGGGAGAAGGAGTTGGTGGTCTGGTTGAGTGTGAGAGTACGGAAGAGCTGAAGCTGAAGTTGGCTGGCACTTCGTTCGCTACTGCCATGGTGCTGGACGATCTCGCCTTTAGTAGAGAGGCAGAGTTGAGTTGAATAACTACTACTCGGTAGATACTTGCAATTAATCGTATTGTACTATACTAAACTTGTGTCTATCCAAATGATAATAGTACCTAGGATGCAAATACAATCTGGCTTTATCAACCACCCTCCACTCATTTGGTGATGATCGCTAAGCTTGATTACACCCCACCCCCCACCCTCTCTTACAACCACCATACTCAACTGTTTGCTTCACCACGGAATTCAAAGCACAGTAACAACATTCCTCACATGAAAGTAGAAAGACTTTGCATTTATACTTCATCTATCAATCCATGTTGAGCGTGCGTTCATTCATTCATCTAGACAGTAGCCTCCATCAACTTACAAACCACCCGCCCATGTACGTTTCACTCATCCATCCATCCACTCATCAAACGAGCAAGTTAAAAACATGTTTCAACCATCCCTTTCGTAAATCTCGCACGAAAGTCACCAGACAGAAACAAATCATTGACTTGTTCAGCATCGACCTTCAATGAGACAAACAGAAAGAAACACGGGATCAGCTTAGACAGTATATCTGAAAAACAGCGCATCATCACCCAACTCTCTCTCATCCCACTTCATCTCGTCCGTATATCCACCTGGAGCAATATTACGCTCAGCGCAGAGAGCATCACGACGGGCGTTCTCGCGGCGGTAGTAGATTGTCATGACGGTGGTGAGCGTGAAGGACATGGTGATGAGGGCGATGAGGAGGCAGTGGCCTGCGATGAATCTGCTTGGTTGTCAGCACTACATAAAAGGAGACATGGAAGATGACACATACCTTGGCTTATCCTTGGACAAGTAGACAAACCCTGAAATCGCACCGCCAAGATTACCAAAGCCGACTTGCATGGCGATTCCGACACCACGCTTGAGAGTTCCTCCGATGTTGTTACTGGTCCAGGCGGTGATCAGAGGTACCATTGAGTAGATTCCTCCATGGTCAGCAGATCTCAAAGGACGGGAGAAGTGGGCATACCAGAAGCTGCCAAGAATGTACCAGCATATTGAACATGAGGCATTCCATTGGTGACCAACATGAGTAATCCAACGACCGACAAGCCTTGGAAGCCGAGCAAAAAGACTCCTCGTTGACCAGCCTTATCCGCAGCATAATTGCCTGCAATAGTACAAATACATGCCACGACGTAAGGTGGAACAGTCAACAGTTGGGCCTCATTGTTGGCATAGCCAAGATTGTTGATGATTGTTGGGAGAAATAGTGCGACAGAGTAGAGTGGTGTGAAAAGACCAATCGTGATGATCATCTTTACCCAGATCTTCCAATCTCTGAATGCTTGAACGGCATATTTAATGCGGAAGTCATCGGAAAGACCGTTGTCTTCAGATAGCCTTCGCTTGACTTCGATACGTTCGGGAGTGGTGAGGAATGTGGCACTGATTAATATTAGTTCAGGTCTTTAGAAGATAAGTAGAACTTACGTAGCAGGGTAGTCCTTGACAGCCCAGTATGTGAAGCAACCAACGACGAGCGTTAAGAGGCCCTCAAGAATAAAGATCCAAGCCCAGCCAGCCTTTCCTCCAACATTGTCCATCTCAGAGATGCCTCGAGCAAGCAATCCACCAAAGGCACCAGCAGCTGTAGCAGCAGAGAAGAACAAGGCCATTCGAAATCCACACTCATCGCGACGATACCACATAGTGATGAAGTAGCTGATACCAGGGAAGAGTCCACCCTCTGCGATACCAAGGAAGACTCTGCAAGCCAAGAGACCTTGGAAGTTGTGTACCAATCCCATGCAGGTCATAACCAGTCCCCAGGAAAGCATGATGACGGTAAACCAGATGCTTGGACGGAATCGCTTCATCATCATATTGCTTGGGATCTCGGCGGCGACGTAGAAAGGGAAGAAGATGGCCAAGGCGATGTTGTAGTCCAGGCCCTCCATACCCAGATCCTTCTCGAGATGGACGAGGCGGGCATTTCCAATGTTGGAGCGGTCGAGGAAGCAGAGACTGTGAGTATTAGCAGGGAGCGCAGAAGAGTATAGTTCGATGTGACGATTGCATACTTACAGGTAGATGAGAGCTAGGAATGGGATGAGGTGAAGATCCAACTTGCGAAGAAGCTTCTTGGTGTCGGCCTCATTGAAAGGAGCAGCACTGACAGGTCGGCTGTCAGTTGAGCTGGTGAGGTCAGGGTTCTTCTCTCGGTAGGTTGTAGTGGTCAGGTTGAGGTCGAGATCGGTCAAGGTGTGATTCTCAACCGTCGAAGCCGATGTTGACGCCATGGTTTCGAGCTTGGATGGTATTTTCTTGCAGTTTGATTTGGATGAATCGAGAGATTTGGTAGATGTCTCGTCGTCCCAGTTGCGCATGGTGTGAGGTTTCTCGAGGCGGAGAGGGTTTTATGCGGAAGCGAGGGCTAATCTTGGAGGTGAATTCCTTGTTGCTTTGTGGTGCCTGACAAGTCATCGATTGGAGATACAGAGTTTGTGTTTGGGAAAGGTGAGGTGAGGCGACGAGGTGATGATGCGAGGTGAGAAGCGAGAGCAAGGGAGTGACGGGGAGAAAACTAGCGTCAACAAGGAAGGACAGAGCAGAAGGATGCGAGCACAAGAGGGTAGGCACAACGAACAAAAGCTTGTTTCGAGCGTCGAATACTCTGGACTTGCAACTTGGTTGCGCACAATATGGCCTGACCTTGACTTAGCATCTTGGTCCCATATCTACGGGTTTCTCTACCTACCTTCTGCGCATTGCAGCACTTTCCTACATCGCATGAGCTCGATACGATCCAGTATTCCCAGTTCGTTCAATGCTCAGCACCATTTCGAACACTCATCTGTACCATTCCAGTGATTTGTTGGCAACACAAACGGCAATGGACTCAATTCTCCACGCTTTCCAACTCAGCTATCCGACCCAGGCCATACCATTGGAACCCAAAGCTTCTGTTCCACCAAGTAGATGCCCAATCCACCAACCACCCACTTCGTAAACAATGAAGCCAGTATCGTCAGCTTCATCAGATCGCACAACGCCCATGTTGTGTCTCCACGTGAATCTATCTTTGGAGGAGGAGGGAAAACTTATTGATGCTGCCGCCGTGTCGATCAATCAAGACCGAACCGGATTCCCAGAACCCGATCAAGGATACCAATGTAAGGTACTATACGGGAATGGCTTCATTGCCCCGAATCACGCAGCGAAGCCAGATGATCCAGATGGTGGAACCTGACCCAACAGCGATTCGGCAGGTACCCGAGGGTGGGTTGGCACGTTGCTACGGAAAGTGGCATCGAAATCACCAAATCTAGAACATGGGGAACGAAGCAGGGAAAGATCAACCGGCCCGAGTTTCCAGAGTCGAGGGATAAAACTAAGGTAGACGGAATTGAAGTTATACACTACATTGACCACGCTGTTGATGTTTCATTGCATCGGCGAATTGTAATATCTCACCGCCGTTGTGGCCTCTTTCTCCTGCCTTGTGGCACATAGTAATGATATGTCACAGGATCTCCTTCAGTATATCCACTTTCAGGTCGTCGACGTGGCGTGCGTCATGCTACGTCTATTCAATCCACATACCGATTCACATGACTTCGAGACGTTGACGAGCTCGAGACGGCTCTTATTCGGAGCTTCAAGGGTCTTTTGACGGGTAGTTGAGTATGATTCGAATGCTTCAAGTTACACTCAGCGAGTATATACGGCGACATGCGTGGGAGTTGTCACGAAAGAACGAGGTATTTGGAATGGGGAGACAAGTCGGCGATGTGGATCGAATGTCGTCGTCAGTTTGGAAGGGGGACAATCTTGCCTGAGGCTCGGGCGACGAAGCGAGGCACCAAGAAATCATCGCGTCTCCTCAGCGCGTCGTCCAACCATTCCCAAAACACAAACCACACGAATTGACAACTCACTATGGCATTACCACTGCAGCCTGGTCTGACACCAGCAGAGGTGGCATTCCTCTGTGAAATGGAAATGATTACCGTGGTACCTCGCCAGCGGCTCGAAAGCCTCAATCTTCTCGCTGTATGTTTTACCCCGCCAAACCCCTCCATCCACACTTCAACATCCACCCACAGTTCAATTCCACAATCACACAACACTATACCGCCACTTTCCGCTCTCACTTCCTCAGCAATGCTAACAGCACTCAATTCAGGGCCCAACATCCTCCCTCCGGCCACCCCACCGCGCATCCATCCCCCTCTGGCTCGCCCTCCTCCTCAAACGCCAACGCCGCGCCAACATTCTCCCCCCACCCTGGCTCCTCCCCTCCTCCCTCGACCGAATCCTCAAGCACGAAACTGAAACCTCACCACAAACATTCTCTCCTCCACCACCCCACCCCTACCCTCTCACAACCCGCCCGCTCCCAACAGACAGCATCTCTCCACCCTTCCTGCCCTCCAGCACAGCCGACTCGCCTCCAGACTACCTCCCCTACCACTGGCTCGAACTAGGCGAGATATTACTGGAAGCTTGCTCCGATGATATTCCGGAGCCGGGAAGAGTAAGGACTTTGTTGAGGGATTTGAGGGAGGTTAGGATGGCGAAGATGAGGGCTAGTGTTAAAGTCTTGGAGGGTGGAGGCGTAAGTAGTTTGAAGGGTGTTGGGGCGATGGAAGTTGCGGAGGGGAGGGGCTTCATTGTGGGCGTTATGGATGGGTTGAGGAAGTTGGGGGCTAGTAGGGAGGTCGCGAGGAGAGAAAGGGAGGAGCTGGGTGGTGATGGGGAGGGCAGTGAGGATGAGGAGATGGGGATGGAGTGATGGGTTCGCTTTGATGAGCTTGCATAGCGTGGGATCGAATGGAATGGGACTGATAGGCGTTCTTGGTGCATGGATGGATGGCGTGGGAGGTATATACCATTTACGACATAATGATGCATAATGAAGGCATGGAAATGAGATACCCTTCAAGCTCGAAAAGTTTCCACTTATCAAGTCAACCTTGAATGTATGAAAGACTGTTCAAGTCAATCTTTCTCAGCCCACTAGAATTCCAAACCCGACACTCACTTCAGCCTGTCTATCCTCTTCTCCTTCCCCCTTCTCCTCCCCTCCCCCCCTCCCCCACATTCACAAAATGCCGAAAGGATAAAAGCCGTAGCTCGCTCCACTCCTGCTTATACTAGAGACCTCGATATTTGGGCTTCCGTGATACAAGGACCGAGCCCGGCACACCTCATCTTCCATCCGCTTTCCCTTCTCAATACCTTAACGGCCTTCTCTACTGGAAATATAGGACCTTTCATTGTGGCAGTTAGACGGTCCAGCCATCATCCGAACAAGAGCGTTCCCAGGCCGGTAAGGATCTGCTGTCAAAGTTGAGCTTGCTGTCACTCTTTTTTTGGTATCCTACAACACAACAACTCCATCAGAGACATCTCAATCAGAGACATCTCCACGATGCTCGTGCTGTTGAGCATGTGTTCCTCTATACTAGTGCGCCAGCGATCATAAGCTCGAATGCCTGAGCGGGATCTCTTTGCTTCGGTAATATTGTGAGACAGATGTGCAAGCGAGGACGTCTACTAGCGGAAGGTTATTCTGCTCTGTGGTTCTAATACCCACTGCTGACTCTCACATATTCAAGTAATTATCTCGGACAGTCCGTTTCTTTTCCTTTCACAGATTTCAGCTATGTCGCTATATAAAGACACCGCACCTGACAGCTCTGCTACTCTCCATGGAACAATCATCATCTCACAAGTCTGGCGCAGAAGAGCACTTTCGGCATATCCTTCACAGTGGTTCTATCTTAGTTGTCCAGGAACGGCGTCGAAAGAAATGATGGGAGATATTTCCAAGCGATATTCACTTCGTGTTACGAAAAGCAAGATATGTCGAAGCCATGACGTTGCGTGGTTTTTGTAATCACTCGCCTTCGAGCTCACTGCCAATTTCTTTCCCTGCTGTGAGTCCATCTCCTGCCAGAATATCGCATATTTTGCTCCACTGCCGCTCTTCACCACCTCTCATACACCTAAGACGAAGTATGAATCACCATAGCAAAGCCTTGTAAAAACTTCATTGTACTATTATTTATGGGACAGACAGGCCAGGCAGACTCCGGTGTGAACCATGTGGTGCGCGAACATATTCTCTTCCTCTCGTGTAATTTCCCCATCTCTCCTCTGTATGTCTTTCTCTATCGTTCTACTTCCGTTCGTGGGAGGAGTCTATACCCCGGAAGGGGAGGTTGATGATACGTTCCAGATGCAAGTTATTTCTGGGAAACTGAAAGGTTGTGCTTGGAGATGGGCGGTCATACTTTATTCAGTATTCATTTTCATTTTCCTTGAGGCGACATTTACACTGAATAAGCACGCAGTTCTTTTGCCATATAAACATTAGGCCGGCCACTGGGCTACTCTACACTATACACAAAGTCTATGTTGAAAAAACATCTCCTACATGGCATTGACTGGAACCAACGATTCTGTCTGCAAAACTATATATGGCGGTTGCCTTTTCTTGCGGTATGCTGATGTCCAACCTTAGTTCAAAATTGCTGTAGATATCTTTAGTGCAACTCAATATAGACACTACTTAAGGACCATGATTTACTGCGGACCTCTTGCGTGGGAGTCTTCGGTCGTCAGTCATCAGCTTTTGATCGTTGTCGCCAAAGATTGGTGCTGTCAGCCTGGTATCCGTCCTGTTCTCTAAGCAATGTCTCCAGATGGGTTTCGGACTTGTCCCCACTCCCGGTAAGCATCGTCCTCAAGATCTGACTAGGCAGTCAAAAATTTAGATTCATGCGAGTTGTTAGCAAATGATAGGCTACCAACATCTTGCTTATCTTCATAGTCAATCAATGCTCGAGCACTCACTTCAAGGAATATGTCTGAAGTGACGGATCTGCACGTGATCCCGATGTGTTGAACACTGGCCGGAAAGAGAACTAGGAGAGTACGTCAATTGCGAGCTGTCAAATCTTAATTTGTGGTACATTAGGTAACAGGAGAAAATATTTCAGACAAATCGTCTACCACTACTTAGTTTCAACAAGGGCATGAGACGTTGAGTTGTTATGAAAAGACCAGTCTGTAGGAAGGGAGGCTAAGGTGCACAAGCGGGTCTCCTTGGATGGTCTGGCTCGCGACCTCCCAGAAGGTTCAGGCTTGCTCAAACTACTCTCGTCCTCTCGCCTCCATTTCCATTTCCTACAAGCTCACCAAGACATCGGCAGTGAATATTTGCCGGAAGCTTCTACCATCACCCGACCTCGCTTAACCCCTGACAATCAAAACAGCCTGCACCGCTTCTTAATTTCCATATATTCAACATCCAAACGCATACATCTGCCGTTATTGACCTCAAAAGCCAGTTCCATCTAATAACCAATACAGCTCAACAGTGTCGCAAAGCGTGCATAGTGGTCGCGCGGGGAAGGGGGGGGGGTTTCCATGTGGGGAAGAATTTATCCTCGTGCCTGGCTAGGTGTGGGGAATTAGCCAAGGATGATATATGGGCCAGGTAATGTGTAGCCCAGGGGTCTTGTCCGCATATAAACACCTGTCCCGCTACTTCAAATCCAAAAGGAGATTCATCGCAGTGTTGAAGGATTGTTCATTGCATTTTCGACTGTCAAAATGATGTGGACTTCCTCGCTTTTCGTCCTTGCGTTCGCCGCCACTGGGTTGGCGCAAGTAAACACAACACTACCAGCTGGATATCGCAAGGTTTATCTTACTTCGATGCAAGACAAGAAGTTCGTCATCGTGCCGAAATTGCCAGTAAAGATTGGAACGACACTTGTTGTGTAGGTTTATTCCACTATACACGTCCTGCAGAGAAGATCTCCAAAATACACTTTATGATATACAGTACAACTGAACTGATTATTGTCCGTCTATATAGGCAGACTCTCAATAACAAGTCGGAGCAACAGTGGTACATTAAGGATGGGAACGTGACGGGTAGAATTCAATTGGCGGATACCACCTTTTGCATGGATGCAGGCGCTCAATGTGAGAAATCCAACTCACTTTTGAATATGGCAATCATCAATCTGGTCACTAACTTTAGTCAGCCAACTGGAAGGACATGGGCCCCGTCTCGCTCCAAACATGTTCCGAGACTACGGTAGCTCAACAGTGGGTCGTCATGACCGATGGAAGAATCGCTTTGACACCTTCACCAAAACCTCGTAAGTGACCATAAAATTCCAACCGCAAATGAGATTTTTGAGCGACAATTGGGTGCTAATACAATCTTCAGAACAATGTCTTGACCTGCAGTACCTGCGAGCCACGGCGAACAATCCTGTTGGATTGTATACTTGTGCTGGACTGGGCAACACCGGAGCTGCAGATAAAGGTATCAATTGGCCGCTCTTGAATGCCACTGCAACCTGAGTGAAGGATTGGTGTCAGCGGTGGAGGGGTCGGGAAGCGGATGAGCTGTGTACAGGAGCCGTCGAGAATTTGTACATACTTCTGTCAACACTTCTTCGTCGCAGATGATTTTCTTGACTCCAATACCTTTCACGACGCTGGACACATGTGAAGGGAACCTTCGTAGATTGATTATTCCGGCTGTTGACACTTTCGTTTTTCCTTGATTGTGGACTGCCAATTTTCTTGGATTACTTTGCATACTAGCTAAGTCAGATATGTATTTCTTTAAAATTTTGCAAGCGCCAGACGCAGTTCAAAACTATGGAACAATCGAAGACTGCAACGATTGAAAGACTAGACTTTTATTCTGGTGATATTCGCCAAAGTGAGCTCGGACTTCGCTTGCGACCAAAACAGAGCGCTGACAGGATTTGACTTCACACTCTCGTAGGTGCGAAGTACACGGGATTCTTAATGTCAGACTAGCTAGCTGACTAGATTCTGCTGGATATTCTCTGCTTTGAATATTTGTGCAAAAGACGAACTTTCTGCTGTGGTTTGAAGCGCAGCCTAGTGGACAGGCACTTCCGAAGCCAATGCGACTTTCAAGCCAGGCTGAAGCCAATATTTTCTGTCAAGCTTTGAAACAGAAAAATCTGTGATTTGGTTGATAGTTTTAATAAGTTCCCCTGATACCACAGGGTTCTACGTCGATGTTTGCCTGCGTTCAAAGAGGGGAGAAAGTCAGGAGTGGGCAATCGGCACGCCCCGCCCGATGCGCCCGACGAGTTGCCCGTTCGGCATCAATTCCGTACCCCACTCTAGAATTTCCACTCCGATAACAGTACGGTATCTTTATTTTCTCTAGGCATTTTCAACTTCTTCTCTCACACAAATTTTCCGCCATGGCTGTACTTGAAGCCAATGCCATGAAGGCCGATGAGACCACTCCGCTCATACCACAGACGCCACCAGAATCTGTCAAATATGGCAAATCCGTGTTATATCGAGCCTTGCTGTGTGGGTTCGTGGTATCGTTATCGTTTGGCGTGACACAGGTACCGTATGTCGGGTAAAAAACAATTGTTCTACCACACGTGCTCATGATCAATTATAGACTGCTCTTTGTCTTTCGTTTGATGACATGTCAAGCGTACTACACGAATCATCCAGAGCCATCTCATGGCGACCGTTGTGACAACCACGCCATCGAAGCCGGCACGGCTCGAGCCTACAGTTTACTGGGAGCCTCAACCACCTTCTTCGGAGTTGCGAATCTCTTCGTCACAGGATGGGCCATCAAGAAATTGGGCGTGAGAGCTGCTCTTCTGAACTCGGTTTTCTGGCCAGCAGTCCGGCTCGCCATTCAGAACCTTGGCGTAGTCACTGGAGGTGCAGCAGGAATCATGATCATTCAAGCATCACAGATTATTTGCATTATCGGGGGGCCGGCTGGATACCTCCTCGCACTCAATTCTTATGTTGCTGAAATTCTCGAGGCGAGTGAGCGGACTGGAGCTCTGGGGAAACTTCAAGGCTGTTCATTCCTTGGCACAGCACTTGCCTACCTCCTTGGTGGAATCATCAGCGATGTATTCGGTATCTTAGCTCCATTCCAAGTTACCCTTGCTCTATTCACCTTATCATCTATCTATGTGATGGTAGCGCTCCCATGGATCCCTCCCAACAAAGCCGTCATTGCAGCACCCACGACCAAACTCACCAAATTCTTCGGCCCGCTGAAGATCTTCAGTCCCCAGAAATGGGTTCTTCAAGATGGGCAGATTCGAAAACAGTATGGCACCATTCTACTGGGGATCGGAGTGTTCCTAGGCGTTCTTGCAACGGGTTTCATCCCTGTATTGCTTCAAATGTATGCAACCGATGTGTATGGATTCGGCACTACGGAGAACGGATACCTAATCTCCCTGAACTCCTTCATCCGAGGTATTTTTCTTACATCAGTGTTCCCACACATCATCTCCTATGGACGAGCACGATACTCAAACCCAAAGCACATCAAAGACTGCGAAGCTTCTTCAAACCAAGAAGCCGAATTTCCGACGGAGCCGAACGACTTAGCAGGCGAGGTGAGGGACCATGATGAAGAACCATTGGCGAACCCGCATCTGGAAAATGAGAACGAGACTTTCGATTTCGATTTGCAGTACAGTCGATACAGTCTGCTGGCGGACTGTATTCTGACTGGCTGCGCGACTTTTGTTACGCAGGGATGGCAACTGTATGTGGTGGCGATTTTGCTGCCGTTCGCTTCCGGGACAGGGTCCAGTGCCAAGGGGACGATTATTCAGATGTGCTCGCCATCAGAAAGGACAGATGCACTGAGCGCTATCACACTTGTTGAGATGGTGGCGAGATTGACAACTAGTAAGAATTCGTGATATCTCAATTGTGCCCACAAACGTTGACTGACCCTTCTCCAGCTTCCGTTTTCGGACTGGTCTTCGCCGCTTTTGCCGAAGCGGGGAAGATAAATCTCGTGTTTACATGCAACGCGGTAAGCAGTCTCTCTGTGCTACCAGTCTCGGAACAAATTTCTGCTCTGATGCTAATGTCTCACAGGCTGTGGCATTCGTTGGTTTTGTCGTCTTGCTCTTTGCTTACTTCCCTCCTGATGGAAGCAAACGTCTTGGCGAGCAAGTTGAAGGAGAGGAGAGCCCGCTCCTAGAATAGACAGATGTGTGTGCGAATTTCGTGAACACTGCCATATGATTTCTACGAAAGTATATCAAAGTAGGTCAAAGAAACAACGGAACATTTAGAGAAAGAGATAGAATTTTTGCTGACGGCTCATCCAGGTTCCTCGGTGGTATGCATACATGGGCGGCGTTGGGAATATAGGATTGAATCATCTAAGCAGATTGACAAAAAGACTCAAATGAGGTTTTCATGGGGCACATAGACGTGAATATATAGGGTTTGGGTGCATCATGGGACAAGGATAGATCACATCAAAGCCTTTTCTTATTTTGGGGGGCGATGAGAGGCGTGGAAAAATATCACAGGACAGGTTACTACTATTGAAATATCAGCAGCTGCTTGAGAGTACTGGATTCTAAGCTATTTGAAAGTTTGCAAAGGAGCTTAGAGTAAATTGACCTCACAATGGTTGCTCACATTATCCAATATTAGAGTCAAGCCATTTTTGCAACTCTTTCTTTCTTCCACGATGACTTGTGATTGTTTGAAACAGAAATTCAATCACAGTTCCCTTCATTCTGTTTCCTTCACCACAGACGATGCCGCTCCTCGAATTCTATAAAAGCAAAGCATGTTTGCATTTCCTGAACCTTTCTTGCATCTCTATCAAACACCTCCAACGGTGACACCACATCACCAGATACAACACCGAAGACGTTGAACACCAAAGCACAATAGCACAACACTGACACCGAAGTCGCATCAACGAAGCAGCCCTAGTGGTTCTGTCGAGCAAAAAGATCAGGACCTAGTCGCCTCCCTTCTGTCGATTCATTCTACCTGAAAGTCATCGCTCAGCACAACTCCAGCTCAACAACAAAGCACAGAACACCTGAATCGCTGACATGCCTAAATGCTGGGTCTGCGTCCGAAGTGGGTGTCATATCGAGTATCCAGACGACCCAACACTGCACACCCACATGTGGTCCTATCACAGAGATGTTCTTGATCCCATCGGACTGGTCACTTGTGCACGTTGTAATGCCGTGTGCAGGAATGAAGGATGGCTAAGACATCATACCGCCTGGCACGAGATTCATGGTAATCAACGACCTCCTGCCAACTATGACGGCTAAAGTCCCTCTCTTTTCTTTCTCTCGTGGCTCATGTTTCATTCTCCCTTTAAAGGCCTGGTAGCCTTTGTTGTTGTTGTGGCTAAGCTGGCAGGACCAGACTTGGTCACGCATGTTCCCCACTTCCAATTGCATTTTGATGGCATTTTACACACCACACACAAGAGAAAGCTTCTCCTTGTGTTCTATGTTGTGCTTGGAGCGTGATCACAGATGACTGTGTCCCATTCTTCAGCTGGGCTGGTTAGGGTCACATCGTTGCGTTCCTAGGTCATAATGCTTGATTCACAGGTGTCTTCGCTGGCGGAGACAGCCTTTTATTGTGAGCTATCTTGTTAGTAAGTATTAAAATATTACCAACCAATATGAAATACCTTTTTATGCACTCGTGATTCCCTGAGATATCCTTTACGGGATGAACTGGTTCGGGCTCGCTAAGCCGTCCTCGCAAGTAAACAACCCTAGAACGTGGGCCCTTCTTCTTTGAGATAGTCCTGATAGTTATGGATACCCGAAGCACCTAATTGTTACGATTCCACACTCTAGAAAGTTTTTTCATCGTGATTTATTCTATATGGCCAACATTCAGTGGACATCTGATAAGGAAGTCGCGCGCTCATTGGCGGCTCGGCTCTCTTTCGCTACCTAACATTTTATCAGTCACTTTTGAACAGTAATTGCAGCTTCAACGAAGGCCCTTGCTGACCATGTTATACTGAAAGTGTCCCAGTTGTAATGCTCGTGACGGGAGATGAAAATTCAGAGCCAAGCACGTGACTCCGAGCCATCGACGTCATCATCAGATGTTGGCCTAGCTTCCGCAAATTCCATTCCGCCTCTCAAAACACCTCCTTCAACTCATCTCGAAGTTTCAAACCGACTTCTATTCATATCCATTTAATCGAAAAATCGAATCCTCTCTCTAATTAATATCCTCAGTTCTCAAGATGTCTTTCCAATCCCTCGCCATCTCTCGCAAAAATGCGAGCAAGGAAATGGCCCAGCTAGCAGAAGATCACATGAAGCACGACCTTCAGCAATCTGATCGCGATGCCCTCAACAGCGCAGCCCAGAAATTCGGAACTTTCACCACAGTAGGCTCACTGGTTGGTCTGGGTCTTGGAGCGTTCTTGGCTTTCAGAGTGAGGAGTGCGAGGGCGGGGTATTTCAAGGCGTTCAGAGCGATGGAAAGGCCGACTCATGTCCAGTTTGCGGGAGGCAGGACTGGTTAGTCACTCAATTTCTTATTCTCTTGCCTAGATCATGCTTAGTCTGTTTCGTGATTGGGAGGAGATTGGTATTGACCAGAAAGCAGAGCCAATCCCGGATATCACGCCACTACTGAAGCCCACCACACTTGGTGACTTCGCAGCGTACATGTTCTTTTCTGCAGGAGGTCTGTTCATCGGAGGCGAGCTTGGACTTTTGACTGGGTCTTATGCGGCCAAGAGGTCGATCACGAGTGATCCTGAAAGTAAGGCGAGAATTGAGAAGGCTTTCAGATTGTTCAAGGCGGATGTGCTGAGGAGGGAGATCTCGAGGTTGGAGGGGGACAGTTCGAGTGATGTGGATTTGTTCTTGGATTAGTCGCTATTTGAGAGGGGGAAACTGTTACAAGTTTGAGATGGAGGATTCCAGGGCCCGGGAAATTGTATAAGTACGCTTGGGATATGTGGAAAAGTTTGTGACGTGGATGAGAGTTGGTCAGTTCCCTGCTCCCAAATTTCTATTTGCAATAAAATTTGCATGGAATCTCTTCTCATCAAAGGTAACGACTCTGTTTCAAATAATGCACAATTTTGTATATATGTATATATCTTTCGTCCATTTATGTCTCAATCACAAAGACATTGGATGTGGACGCTGATGTCGTCGTCACGTTGTCAGAGCTTCCACAACGCGTGTTATTTTCAAAGCAACTGAACTTTGTTAATTCTTCTACATTGTCCCATTCATCTAACATTGGTACTTTGCTCGGAGCTTGAGCAGGTGCAAGTGCACCAGTAAATTGCTAGTCGCCCACTCAATAATCTTAGCGGTTCTCCCGAACCCATAAGCGTCAGCGCTCATAGCTTGATTTCGACTGCCGATTTCTCACTTCACACACAGAAGTATTTATAGATCGTTTAGCTCTTCATATTGATGTATCCTCCTGCCCATCAATGACTAGAGTCATTTTTCTGTCTCCAACTCTACTCTTCCAATAATACCACGTCAAAATGATCCCACACACAAAACAAATTATTTGCTCAATATTCAGGATGATCAACTTCCTTTCATTCCTCTGCGGGCTATAAATATTGCACGCTGACCATAACATGCCATGGATCGCGTGTCTTATTCTCCTCGGAAATATTTTACCCCTCTGGCTCTTTGGCGGGTTGAGATGCGTTTCGGATTGCTGCAGCAGCAATGAGCCAGACAGTGTTTCACGCTGTGGTATGGAAACTGACGAGGAAGACTCGGTTCGGGAAGATATAGGAAAGCATGAGAAGGAGGAGATAACTGTTGGAGGGTGGTGGGGAGAACTTGATTGAAATGCACACTATGTATGCAACCCGAGATCCATACTCTATAACTTCCTCTCAAGCGGTCTAATCACCTGGGTGCCGTGCTCCGCGCAGTAAAGATGACATCTACATCCGGTACGGTAGCCATAAAGCAATCTTTTGTCCCCCTCATGAACTCCTCCATATCGAACTCTCTCGCCGTACTCTCCGGCAAACACAAATCAAACTTGCAAACCGTCCTCGCAACCACATCTCTCAATTCCATCATCGCCAGATTCTTCCCAGGACAGTTCGTCATGCCCGTCGAAAATGGAATGAATGCCTGTCTGTTCAGCACCAATTCCGTCTTCGTCGTCCATCGCTCGGGGATGAATTCTGTTGGTCGAGAGAAATTTCGCGGGTCGCGGTGAAGTGTGTACGTTGGCATGGAGAGGATGGTGTCAGCGGGGATGAGGGTGCCGCCACCTTCAACGAGGGACTTGGGCTTGAGTGGAGAGGATGGGATGAAGAGGGGAGTTTTGAGGTTGGTGCGTTGGGAGGCGAAGAGGACGGGTGGGTAGAGGCGGAGAGTTTCGTTGATTATGGAGTCGAGGACGGGGTAGCTTGTCGCGCAAGAGAATGTGGATGGGTTGGAGGAGAGTTTTGGGTCTATCTCTTCTCGGATTTGACCCATAAGATTAGGGGACGAGGCGAGGAGAGTGAATAGGGCGGTGAGGGCCGTTGCTGTTGTGTCGCTGTAGATTGTTAGGAGTCGTTGATATTGTGGATAAAAGGGTGCACTGACCTGCCTGCGGCGACGATCACACGAGAGTCTGCAAAGAGTAAAGTGTTCCCTTTTCTAGTATCTGGTGTGTTCGCTATCAAGTATCCCATGAGATCGGGCTTCTCTGTTCCTCGCTGTTTGATTGTTCATCAGTTTTCGTGTGTTTACAATTTTGGAACATTTTCCTGCTCCAGTGGCATTTAAGAACAGCTTCACTTACCTGCTTTCTCTCATTCAGCATCTTCTCACTCCAGTCATTCCACACTTTCATTGGACCGGGCAAGAACGCAAAGGTCGTCAATAGCGTCATGATCCAAGGCACGTGGTAAAGCAGTCCCAGTGCAAATGTTGCTTCCTTGATGCCTGCCATTACTGATCTCGCCGTCGCACTCTGGCTGCCACTGATGAATCCTCCCGCCTGACCGAATGCTAGTTGCATGGCAACATCATAACTGTAGTGTAGCGCTAGGCTGTTGACGTTGAGAGATTCACCCTCGCTGGATCGGATGCGTGTAAGCAATGTGTTGGTAAAGCTCTCAATCTGAGGCGTATATGCCGAGACCACTAAATCCAATCAATTCACGTCCTAGATATGGCTCGGCGTCACGTACACGTTTTCAAGCTCGAGTCCCATATTTTCCTTCGTTGGGTGTGAAAATCCCTGTCTCTCGTCGTGTTCACGCTTTCTTCCATAGAGTCGTACACGGGACCTTTCCCTGGCTTGGCTCCAAATCCCAGAATATAACTCATCGCAGCTGGATTAGCTACTGACAACTCACGAGGTCCAGTGCGCACATAGTCTCCATACTGCAAATGTAGAGACTGGAGGATCTGATGCCATTTCAGGCCACTTTTGGTGGTGAGGGTGAGAGAGTGAAGTTGAGTGAGTTTGGCGAGCGGTCGTCCGGGAAAGTGATGAAGAGGATGGAAATATACGCGATAGACAGCGATGGATGTGAAGAGTGAGGTGGTGAAAGTCGCTGCCAGTACAAATCCGAAAAGCAATGTGATCGATAGGATGTGCTGCAAAACAAATGGTGCGATGCTGAAAACGAGGAACAAAAGCAAAGGATGCGTATCAATCTCGAAGCGCTTAAAGAATAACAGATGCGCAGTGACACCTAAAGCCGCTGCCGCTGCGAATAGAGCCTCCGTCGTTGGTGCCTCCATCTTGATTGTTGCGCTTTGACTTCGAGATGCAGGATTGATTTTGGGAGGGGACGGCTGGCTTTTTGCTGGGACGGTTGAGCATGCGGGGTCTGGATTGTTATCGAGTGAGATGGCCAGATCAATCTATTCGTGGGACATGCAGGGAGGTCTCAGATGTACCATTTTCCTATTCGGCAGAGAGGTATGCCTGCAGCGGCTGGGGAGGCCATGCCGGAGACCTGAAATGTCTTGAAGCTGTGAAGCGAGGAGGCTTGATTGGCTGAATGTGGCCTGTTCCATGCGCGCTCTTGACGTGCATGAGACTCGCTAAAGGTATCTGTTGATGCAACGGTACTTCTTGAAGGATACCGTCAATTCTTTCGTGGTGTTTGAAGCGTGAGATACGGTGTAATCCTCAGTCTGCTGACATCAATCTGATATTGGATCATGACATGGTCATGTGGAGACCCTATCTGGGCAAGAATCAAGTTGCGCGACACAGACCCCACATCGTTCATTAACTCATTTCTCACGCGGAAATCCCTTTCTCCGAGTATCATATTCGCTTGTGTCGCCCCTCGGATGTTGTGGAATATAGCTATACGGACCACAGATGAAATCAGCGAGATTTGGAATTGCGGCGGCCCGAAATGAATCTATCATGTGAGGATGGGATGAGTTCGCTAGTCGGGCTATTACTTGGTTCCATATAACTTGATCGGAATCTCACTTGAGAGGGCAGGAGGACAGCGCTGTAGAGTCCGAGGTCGAACTATAACTTTAAAAAGTTTTCGCTAGCTGATGTTTAGTGTTGGTTACTATGTGTCACTGTCCGCGGACATCAACCTTGGAAAAAGAAAGAATTCGAGATAAAACAAATTAGATCAGCCAGCTTCCCCATTTCAATCTTGTTCCATTTCACTAAGGCGACTTCTCCGGCAGAGATAAAGTTCCATGTCTCTGGTCCCTAAGCCCAGGGTATACTGTATATATGGACAACCGGCATGTTTCGCAGCATTGAGTCAGATATTAGATAGTCGAGCTTGCTGGTAATGTAGTGATGGGCAAGTGGCTTGAAGTACCCGGAAGATAAAATATGTGAGGTTTCTCTCCATAAAAGATATGTTTGGGTAGGACTTGGTTGTTATGTTTTCTCCAAATTTATCATTTGTGTCATACTGGCAACCCATTCAGTTGGCGAATAGACTAGGTTTGAAAGAAAGCATCCCACTTCGACGATGGACATTTCTTTTCCCCACGCTTTCGGCCATTCGCGTGAGCTCAGTTCTTTTATACCGGACTTCGAGAATTTTGGTCTTTGTCCTGACGGCTACCAAAGCCAGTGCTCGATGACCTGGAATGATCGGTGGTGAGGAATGAGGGAGGAAGGTAACAGATCTTGTGGAAGCTCGAAAAATGGGTTCGGTCAACAACCACACCCAGCAAGATCCTTTGCAGGCTGGGCTTCCATTCGGTAGTTCAATACATCTCGCCAAACCACATACCCATTGCTCTGTTGAAAGTAAAACCTAAGCGAGCTCGACAAGTGGGACATATTCTATCAACATGAAAATCGACTTAGCACAGCCACCTTGACTTCGGAGTTGGAATTAGATGTTCTTGATGAATGCTCAGCGTCCTACTTCTACTGGCAGCGTCCTTAAGGAGCCATTGCGGATTGGCCGGACCTAGACCCACGAGCCCCCACCCCCCACGGGAGCTGAAGTTGTTTCAACTTTTGTTTCGATGCATTATGCCCCCACACACTTGAGAGTCGGGAACATGCGATTACAAACTCTTGCCAATCCAGATAAGATTAATCGTGTTCGATCTGAGAACGAGGACGGATTTTCCCGCTCCCGCCGCACAGACTAACTTAAAGCTTGTCTCGACATCAATGAGGCCAGAAAGTGAGGCTCTGGGACCTTCAGACCATTTCAATTCTGGTCAAGTTGCACATGAATTTCCACAGTTGAGATCAATCAGGCAGATAACAGGCACTCGGGAAAGCTAAGTTGTCAATCGTGAATAGTTCCCGAAATCGTGGATTCGACCATATGTACTAAATCTTGCAAGTACCATGTATAGACTGACTTGAGATTCTGAACCACACTTTCATCCGAACTGTTCTTTCGAAGCATAAATCTCAGAATTTCCCGAATGCCGTGATCCGTTCTCACGTGCTTGAAGAAACGAAGACGCAGTGTGTTCCTCGCGAACAAGGGAATCCGCTCAACATGTATGACGCACTGGTCCGATTTGGATTCCCCGGCCAATCGCCGTCAGCGAATGAAGACCGATTGATACGCACAGGTAATCTGCTTCATTTGAATTCATATAAATGTTGGAAACCGTTGTTAACGTATGTCGGTCATTTCCTACCGGAAAGGATATTGTCCTACATTACGTGAGATTCTGCTGTGTCTAAAGCTCCTCTGCCCTTCTCGACAGTGGAGTTGGTATCCTATCACTTGGTAGACCTTGAGAACTTCCTCCTACCATTTGGCGGAGTCGGGCCATAACTCTGCGTGTCACCTGTTTATAGAACAAATAGATCCCTAAATCGGACGTCCAAGCTGCCAAATAGCTTTCAGAGAAGTTGCTTGGAGGTGAGTGAACATCCTTGATTTAATCTCTGCATAGCTAATTCTCTACACAAAGCAGATCTTCAAGCATGTCCATGAGACTCCCCAAAGAATTGGGAGAGGATGAAAAACGTAAGGGTTTTAAAGTTGGACAGGGGAGAGTGGAAGACACGCAACCATCTTTGCGACTCTTTGAAAGTACACTCAAACACGAACGAAAGAAGTCGACGCCAATTGCCTCTCCGAAACGACTCGCATTCGTCAACATATCTGGGCCACGATCACTTGCTATGCCAAATCTATTCGATCCAGCCATGAAGTCCCAGCCTGAGAAGTATATGGACCGTCTCGAGGATGCGCACATGCGAGAAACACCCGATTTCAAACGATACGAAGATGCCACGGACATTGAACTCTTCTACGACCTGTTCCATGACCGGAGTCTCGACACCTCCCACCTATCAAGTTTACGTGATCTCGCGCCGCCTTTGCTTAGGCTGGCTCAGGCCTGGCTTAGCTTCAGCTCATGCCTGCTCAAGTCTGCTTATCCATCTTACTAGATATCGTCAACTTTTAACGAGGGGCCCGAAAGGGCCCCTTTTTATGGGGTAGCTCACGAGACTATTATTAGCGAGAAGAGAGGAAACACTCCTCTTGGTCATATGGGACGCTCATTTGCAAGCAGATGTAAAGACTTTGAACAGTCTCCGAGTCTGATTGTTGATTGATCTAATTCACGGCTTTTGCTAAGGGTTTCTGGTACTAATTCCGTCGAACGGATATAGATCGGAGACTTTTCCGTTCACCGCTTCCATCGGGCCTCTCGCTTTCGCCTGTCTTCATGCCGAACGAGTAAATTCTCAGCCATGCCAGACTTGGTTTCCCTACCCCGCCTTCAACATCGCTTTTCTCAACCGGGCAAGGGTACTGGGAAAAAATGCTAACTCGTGACTCTCACCCAGATGATACTCCTACTGCGACGTCTAACTGGTAGAGTATGGATCTTCAGCATTGCACTGTGGTAGATAAGTATCGATTTGATCATCAGTCAACTCAAGCTCCTCATCGTTATCATCTAGCAACCAGAGTGAGTTCAAGACTGTTCCATCATCATCGTTGACGCTCAAGCAGCCAAGCTGAAGGGAATTGTCGTCCGCATATTGGGCAAAAGCATTTGCAACTGGTTGATCGAAGTTAGAGTTCCAGTCGTCGAAACTACAAGATGTAATGTTAGCTATTCATCGCTCGCCAAAGATCGAGGCAGAGAGGGTGCGGCACTTACGCAACTTTAGCATCATCCGCCCAGTATTGAGAACCAACCAGAGCTCCCTCCTGCGACCATCCCTCTTGGATCGTGAACTGTCTGCGGTCTATCTTTGCATGGGTTGTGTTGATTGGTTTCATCTGTACTATGCGGATACCACGGCGGGAGCCACTCTGGTAGTAGTGGAGATTGTGCAGGGTGTCTTGAACGGTGATGTTCCCGAAATGCGTCCATGTACCATCTGTGACTTTGGCAGCAAGTTGACAAGCCGTGTCGCAGGAGCCAATCTGTGCGAAGGACTCGTGGACGCTAATGGTATGGCCCGAGAGTTGCAAATGTCTTGGGTTGACGGTCGTGTAAGCAATGTACCCTGACAAGAGCAAGAGTGTCAGTATAAAGACGTGTCGTTGATGCGGGGACCAAGCATCAGAGAGGCAACGCATTCGGAAAAGCAAAAGTTTTGACAGTCCACTTACAGAAAGCGAACATCGTCACTACTGCAGCATAGATCATGGCAGCGATACACACGGTTCCAGCAGTTGTAAGACCACCCAAAACACAGACCGTTCCTGCGAGACCATATGAAGCCGTAACAACAGTTCCCATAACGACGGATGCATCAGCTGATGAGCGTCCCTGCACAAAGGTTGAGACACCGGATGGACCACGGACAGCAATGTCACGGCTGACGACATCGCGAGTGACTGGCAGCGACAAAGAAACGTGGGTGACGTTTTTCAGTTCGAGACTGTTGCTGATATTCATGATGGCTCGGGATTTGACGAGGGGTTCATTGATGAGAGGCCGGGCTATCAGCGGCTTAGCGAGGGCCTGCTTGAAGGTTGATGCCATTGGTAGTACGAAGAGACGGTGGAACAGCATATTGAGGGTGGTTGGTTGTGTTTTATCACAGGATGGGATTGTCAATGATATTTTGAAGGGTCTTTGAAAAGAAGTGCAACGTTTTGGAAACGGCGGTTGTTTATGTAGCTTATGGATTCGCTTCATCTACACCACTACGCAACTATTCTGCTGCAGTCCGTGGCGCAATTCTCGCCCGTTTGATAGGAAGAACAGTTCCTTTTCTTCTTCAGCCTGAAGTCCCTCGCAGACATGGAAGTCCTTCTGAGCCGGAGTTCTTCGTATGAGCAGAAGTAATGGCCCTAATAAGTGACCTGCCCCGTCTGAGATTTCGGATTACGGCCTCCGCTCTGTTCTCGGGGGTGCTTGAAAGTAGCTTATTTTTGCAAGCAAGAACACTAAAGTCGACCCTACGAAGACTGTATTTCTCTACACTACGTTAATCAAATAATTTCAAGACAACTCTTAAATCTAAGGAAATACATGCTACTATTAGGCCTCCAAAGATAGTCATTGGACTCTCATGGTAGCATTTGAATATTGTGATTTCTCGAAATTCGCACTTTTGACAGAAATCGTCAACTTTTGTCCGCCCGCGAGAACTTTGATGGGTCTTGGAAATAAGCAATGCCAAGGAGGTGCCAAGTTGAGATAAGCTTCGGCTGCACATTTGGACGGGTCGTCAAGACCTTTTCTAAGGCAGGGGCGGGATCTGTTCCGGTCAAGGTGACGTGCAGGACCAATCCCTCTCCTCAGTGGTCTGATGGCAGGGTCCTCAAGTTGTGCATGAGCCCATTTTTCTCTTTATCTTACTGTACGTATCTGACCATGACCGCTTTTGCATCGGACAAAGTACACAAAAGGCAGATGGTACACTTGTGCTATGGTTTTGATTTCTCATATTGGAAACATTAGGCGTCCTAACTTTGGACAGATCGAAAATTTGTACTTTAGAAAAAGTTTAATACATGGAACTATAAGGTGCTGAGATAAGTTTTCTTGGTCTTCTTATTGTAGGGGCAACACCAAAGTAAATTACGGCGGGCAAGTGGCATCTCTCCAAGCCAAGTGATATACATCGCAAGATATTCGGAACGGGAAGGCTCATCGGGAAGAGCTATACTAGCAAATTGGTGCCTAGTAGCAGCCTGTAATGAGATCTAGGACACAGAATTACCAGGCCATGACTTGCAGCAGCCAGCTGTTCGTCGTAAAGCTCCAAATGGGAAGCGGCGGGCCCTGGAAAAAGCTCGGCGTCACAAATACGAGCAAGAGCTGGCGATGGCACGCTGATAACGAAATATCTATCCGCGATAAAATTCAACACCTTTGTTTCACTTAAGGGGGGGGGGACCTCGCCTGGCACGGGGCCTCTTTCGAATTAGTGTATACGAGTGAAATAGAGCTCGACACGTCAGCGTCATTGTATTCGGGTACACACTATACGGGCAGTAACTAGACGGTGTTTTCTGTGCTTCCAGGAAGAAGACATCCTACTTGTGATGAGATGCTTTAACATGCATGATGCAGGTGTGCCGGATGCGAGCCGATCCTTGTTTACCTCATTTATCTAGTGGGGTCGCGATTTGGTCTAGTCGCTTTCGACTTGCCGAGTGGGGTCTTTATCTCTTATCTGTCCGACTTCGAAAGAGGGGCTGCAATTTAGATCCCCTAGTCTTACAAAGTTGCAGCTCGAACTTCTTTGCTAAAGCCGAACGGACTTCTCGGGCGACCTCATCTTGAGTATTGATCTTTGACCACACTTGCGAACCAGATATTCGACTTTTAAACAACTCACTCCCGTTACCTTACTCGTATCATCTGTCTGTTTGTATTCAAACATTATTTTTTATGTCCTACCGTCAGAAGTGAATCTTCAAAGCTTGCTCTTAAACACCCAGGTTTCAATACTTCACGATGCTGCCCTCAACACAACTCTCAACAAAACAAGCAGCGGCAAAACAATATGCACTTATAAGCCTTGGGTTGATCTGCTTCTCGAATCTCAGCTTCCATGCTGTCCTTTTGCCCAGACATCAATACCCCGACTATTCACAACAAAAACGTTCCCAAGATGCACTTATCCTCGGGGCTGGGATTGCCGCTGTTGGCTTGGAGATTTCGGGGATCGCGGTCTGGTTTATCTTGTGTGGGAAAGTTTCGGTGAAAGCAAGGAATTCAGTGGTGATACACGGGCTGGTTGCTACGAATGTTTCGCTGATGGCTTTGCTGGTACTTATGCCATCAGCAAGTCGAGGGGGCTATCTTGCTACTATTTTATGGCCGCTTTTCTTTACGATGTTGGCTGGGACCGTTAGGCTGTAACGTTGTTCTATGCTAGATCTTGGCGTCACGTGTAGATGAAACTTATTGGAGGAGTGAAAGTCTTCGGCCAGTGAACTATTGAAGTGACAAAGACATATAGACGTTTGTGCGGTATCTGAGGTGGGGCTTACGTATACAGCAGACGATTCCGGGGAATATGAAGACGTCGATGCAGCCTATACTAGGACATATGGAGACACAAGCCCCAGCCGATTCAAATTCGACACCTGCGACTCCTGGTTGGTCGATATCATCAGATGATGAGAGAATGAAAGAACATTCTACGCTCAACGAAATGCAAGGTCGATATGAAGGAATAGTGAAGGTGGCTAACAGCAATTCGACTAAGGCAGGCTCCCCTCCCAGGCCAGATGTGGAGATTCCAGGAGTCTCGCAATTGATCAAATGCATTCGCCGCAGCCAGCTAGAGTATTGCACGACATACTCCTTTAGTATTGTCAACACGAAGACTCTCGTGTCGTATAGCTGGGTCAAGAATGATGCGCAAACGATAGCCGTGCCAGGTACTCATCAAGTCATGGATAACTTTGGATGAGTCTGATGTGGCTACAGGTATCCCACCGAAATTGAAAAATAACACAATCACTGTCAAGCCAATCTGGGATTCTACACGCAGCAATGTCATACCGCTCGAAGGATTGAAGCAGCGACATTCCATGTTGCCACTGTTTGCAGCTTTGGAGAAATTGAATAGCGAGGCGTCGGGCCTGCTGAGCGTCATTGATTTAATTGCTGACGCGGGAGCCGTAGAGAAAATAATGGGCTTCGTGAGAGTCGGACGCCAGGCACACGATCACCGCTACGGTGATACGTGGCAAATTCAAGTTGAGCTCGTTCATAATACGTTGATACTTTGCGACCATTGGGAGAACCACAAAAGCTCAATCGTTGATAAGCAGGAAGCAGAAGTTATGCAAAATGTTGCCTACAGTTTCGAAATTAATCAGAGATATTGGAGGGTGGTGACCTACAACATTGGCCTTATTAAATGGATTGTCAGAAGTAACGCAGAACAATGGTTTGACGAATCTACAAGTACGGACAACCCAAGCGCCTGCAAACTGGAAACGTCGTCCAGCTCCGAGACCAACAGAATTGCGGTCCCGGAATCGCAAGACATGCAAGCAGGTCGTGAGATACGGGCGAAGTCTCTCATTGCAATGACCGCGCCGATATCCATTAACGACAACCATTTCTACATATCCGATGTTGCAACCGGTTCGTGGAACACCCAGAAAACATTGCCACTCGTCCCGGAAAAGGTGCCCAAGAGACTCGGGCAGATGGCATGGCTCCAACAGATCGACAAAGGCGCATGTCCACAGATATGTGGGGATCAGATCACCGAATATCAGATGTTCGATTTACAACATGCTGACTGGTAGTTTGAGCACAAGATCGAGATCCAGTGCCTGATCGCTGTCATCAGGACCATACGAGAAGTGATGTCAAGCGATCGAGGGGAAGTAGCTGTTGAGCATAGCAAGGCCAATTTGGTCTGGAACGTCCGGGACCCAGATAGTCTTAGGCTGTACAGCGCGGCCTGCAATGATATGGACATCACAGAAGAAATGAAGAGAAAGTTATGGGGAAATGCACCGGGAAAGCCAGAATCGTATAGTAGCGATGAGGAAAGGTAAAAGATTAGGACTGAACGACTGTGCATTCAGCGAGGATCGTGTTATTCTACTAGCGACCTGAATATTAAAACTTAGCCCTATGTTTGAACCTGTCTTAGACAAATCCTGCTCGGAGATAGCGAGACTATTGAGCAACAGACTACAGCCGCTAACCCCACAGAGTTCCGAACAACTCAACGTGTCTTGGACGACAGAGTAGAACGAGTGCAGGTTAGGCAATGCGGTTCTTGTTGGACTTGCATTGGAGATCAAGACCTAGCTTGGCTTGATAAAGACTTCGTCCCTCACAGATACTCATCCTCAACACCATCTCGACGAAGCGAATGATTTCGATAGCCACTACGCATCGTACGAAAAGAGGATTCGTGTCTCATCAATTTCCCACCGCGTGTATTGTCCTCGCTTCTGCATTTCATTGCGCGCGTTTATTTCTTCTGCTTGTCCTGATACTCATACACGTCCGCCTCTCGTCCTTGAACTCTTGGAGGACTAGTTCGACGCGTCCAGTAGTTCCTGGCAGGTTGTGATTATGTCACTATGCTTCGATCTTATCGTTCCATAGTCATCTACGCGCGCGAATGCAATGGTACGCGTATGCGCAGGTCGCGAGAAGGGATATGATATCGAGGAATGGCCGAGGACGACAGCTGCGTCAACGAAGCTCGTACGGCTGGTTCACGGAGACGCAACACTTGTCTTCTGCCTGGCTCTCGCATGGGGTATGTTTGTCGTCCTCTGTTATTGATGGCTGCAGTTGTTGGAAAAGTGAGTGCTACTAAAGATTGCCTTTGTCGTCGTTGGGGCTGGTTGATGCCTCAGGCAGGCAGCCGACAGTATGGTAGATCCGAGCATTTCTCATCACTGTTCTTCTACTTATAGCAATTTATACTCATCTCTGAGTATTCCATTCAAGAGGTGGTTGGAGATACCCCTGGAGGTTAGCATATCATAACTGTCCGTCCCTTTCACCCAGGTATAAATGACCGATCCGTGAATTTACATCCCAAATGCCCGAGAATTCGCACACCAGTCCCACTTCGAATCCTCTCCATAGCATCTTCTGCCCATGCTACCTCATACCTGAGCGTTGGATCCAAAGACAAAGTCTCGATCGCTACCTTCAAAGGGAAGACAGCCCCTGCTGGAGTCATTGGGCCAGCTTGCATACAAAACTCCATGGACTGGCAGATATTCTTCGCCAGAATCGTTGGATCGACACCATGGTCAAGTGGCGGAAGCTTGTCGAGATCGGGAACACCAGGAGGCATCTCACTCGGGGATGAGAGTCCTTCCATTTGCGCTTTGAAAACAGCAAGCAAGCTGTATAGAACCCTGAGGCCGGACCAGAGAATACAACATGTCGCCCAGTAGACCATGCACGTGTGTGCTACGGTCATGCTAGGGAACTGGAAAGCGACGGGGAACACTTTTTCGATTTCGGATTCTTTTTCGACGTCATACGGGCTTGAAGATAGTCTCGGCTGGAACAGTGGCCCTGCTGTCGTCTTCTCCAGCCGGCGGTAAAATGCTCGCAGCATGATGTCCAGCTTCCGTCCTTGATCGATTAGGCCCAGAATCGCAACTATTAGGATGTCGGGTCGAGTTTGCAGTTCTGGGTTCCCGATGGTCTGGTAGGCTGTTTCGATAATGCCGGCAGCTTGAGCCATCAGGTCGAGTAGCTGTTGCGAGATGTGTTTTTGATGTCCTTTCCATGGAAGGCTCTGCCATTCTGGCTGCGACAGAAATGTTGACCTGCGCTCGGCTATCGCCTGCTGGATCTGGGGATTCAATCAGTCTCAACTCGAAGGTCGTACAGAAGGATGCCCCACCTCAATTTGCCTGAAAGTCAAGAACAAACGATGCGCCATCTCGGACCTATACATCTTCGGACCCCTTAATTGAAATAGCCTCGCACAACCTTTCAGATGCCCGACCCATCCTTTGATGCTCTGATCTGGACATTCAGCTACCTCATATATGATCAAACACATACATGCTGCCACCGTCTCATCTCTATACATCAGTTTCTCGTCCCACAGCGCCCGCTGCAGTTCCCATAGACCTTGTACATAGAACTTCAGACTCTCCTTCACCAGAGCTTGGTCATTGTTGGTGCGACCAAGCTTGGCAGTGCAGACTGCTAGGACAGAGGCTTCGAGTGCGGTGGTGTACGTTGGATGGGAAGGGAGAAGGGCTAGCCAGGAGCCTGCGCGTGGCTCCGAAGGGCTTTGTGGATAGTTTGTGAGGAATTCATTCAGTATCTGCTCGCGGTAGACGGCGCGAGTGTGAGGCGAGGAGATGTGCCAGAGGGATTTGTACGCTTCTCTTGTACAGATGGTGCGTTCTAATCTGGTAAGTTCATTGCCGGGTTTTGTAGGTATCTCAAAACTTGAGGTCTCGAATCCCTCGCTCGACGAAGCAGATTTAAGGGAGGAGTTCTGATCCTTTGGCGTAGAAGGTTTACTTCGCTTATCGAGTATGAAGATCGGTGCGTCTTGGTAGCCCTCGCATACTCTGCTCGACTTCACGCAAGTGTTGCATGCTGGACGTTCGAGGCTGCACTAGAAGACAGTGGCTAGTCAGTTCTTCTTTCCCCAGTAGATTCCCACTTCGTATTGTCACTCACAGCAATTCTCCGTTTCTTGCAGGTCTTGCAGGTCTTCGACCTCCCAGTCACGCCTACCATTTCTGTGTCCGATTGTCATTAATTGCACAAGAGCAACGTTCACCAAAACCAAACTTTGGTTCTTGAAAGACTGATCAATAATTTCGCCAGAGTCTCTTACTTGAAAAGTGTTCCTCAAGTTCGCGAGGTATGGCGGGGCAGAGCTTCGACTAAATAAAAAATGTTGGAGGGGTCGATCTCCAGGCAGCTGAGGAAAGCCCCTGTTTTGAGGACGCCACAGGCTGAAGCGAGAGCCAGGAGCGAGAGTGATAGGGCTTATGCAGACATGAGAGCAAAGCCAAAGTCAACAAGGCGTTACAACACCCGCCATCATTTTAGACTCTATCTCATGAAATGCTCAGGCTCACTTTCTTCCTGAACTTCCTTTGGCAGCAAGAGAAGGCGTAAAAATCAAAAATTCAGGCATGCACTTTGTATCGACATGCTGTTCGCTCTGCCTCGGACTGAAAAGGATGGGATGCCCTCTACGGAGGTCGAATAAAAGACGAATAGGAGAATGAACGGTTTCTGGATGAGCATTTCACTCCAAATCATCGACTACATAATTTCTCCAAAATCGTTCAAGGATGGACCCCAGGATCAACTGTGGCGTTCGGTTGACGAAGGGCGAGCTCATGCAAGCTTCCTCACTAAACCCAAAACAGCTCCATTCATCGAGAGCTGCATGGGATGATTACTCCGAGCCACCCAGTCATACAACAGCAATGGTCTTCGCCTGTCTCGAGACACGTGCCTATAGCTTGATTCTAAGTTGAGAAGACTCTTCGTATTGGCAGACCTAGCCTGGGAGTCGAACGATTCCAGGCATGCACCACGGAAGGAATACTAATAGAAGCGATACCAGGTACCGTCCGAAGAACAAACCTGTGTGGACTTTGAGGATGAAACTGGCATAGGACTTCAATGCTGTAATGTATGAGCATCAGAAATAACTTGAAGATAATCACAAATGTAAGAAAGCGAGCTTCGGGGAAGTAGTTGAGCCGAAGCTAAACGCCTCCACATTTCACGTGTTATCGCGCTACGCGTCAAGTCGTATGTGGAGGGGTTTTGTACCCTCACCCAACTGCCACGAACTTTCCGAACACTCATCAGACTCTGTTCAACTTGAGGAGGAGGCCTCATCTCTCATTGGCCATCACTCAAACTCCGACGGATATGTCTAGATTGCTGGAGACAAGACTTATCATCGCCTTATTTTTCTCAATGTCTCCTCCAGCCAAACCATGCGTCGAAGCAGACCTCAATCGCCCAAACTTGACATCAATGAGGGCGCAATGAAGAGTATAAATATCCTGCGCCTCTACGCGATAGTTCCACGAAGTTGAGAATTTATCTACGACACGTCTTGACGAAAGGAAGTGATATTGTGGTCCATGACAGGGAAGCGATCCTAGAATCGCGACCCAACGCTGATGTCTTTCGGGAACGTTCGGGCATTGGAGAGCGACATGCTGAACGATAGAACCGCAACTTTGGACAGAGTCCGACCTATGTATCCCGATCATCAATCGCAATATGATCGGGAATTGAATCCAAATATCAGGACGGTGTTTAGCGAAAGCGGCGCAATGTTCTCGGCTGTGTTTACTCCCCACCTTTGATGATTTTTGCCGAAGTTCTGCGGGCATGACGTGAGATGCAATCCAAGCAATAGCATTGAGCAGCTCATCCGGCCATTGACGTCGGGGCTCGAATGCATTCCTCAGAATGCCTTCAAGCCCATCAATTGACTGCTCAATGACACGGATTTCGAGTTCGAAGACGACAACTCGGGAGATATATACTTCTCGACCCGCGCCAACTTTCACTGTCATTCAGCAATCTCAGCATCCTCCCGTCACCAGCATGACCAAATCAGCAGAAAAGCTCCTGAACAAAAAGGTCATCGTCGTTGGTGGCAATTCAGGTATGGCAATACCATGGATCTTTGACATTCAAGAAGTACTCACATATCTCAGAATCGGCTTCGGTGCCGCTCAAGCATTCCTTGATGCTGGCGCGAAAGTGATCGTCATTTCATCGAACCAAGATCACGTTAAAGATGCAGTCAAGCGACTAGACTACCCAAATGTCGCCGGGGCGGTCGGAAACGTTCGAGAAGAAGAAGCCTTTGTTGAGGTCCTGAGAAGCCTTGCCCCTGTTGATCACATCGTCTTTTCAGCAGTAGATATCATAATCCGGGGCAAGCTGGAGGAGCTCAATCTCGAGGAAGCGAAACATCTTTTCGGGGTCAAATTCTGGGGATCTGTCATCATTGGCAAAGGTGAAGTCCATTCATACTGTTGAGGATCTAACGCTGACGACACAAGCTGTGAAGAAACACAACATCATTAACCCGGGCGGCTCTCTTACTCTCACATCTGGAAGCGCTGGCATCAAGCCCGGGAAAGGCGCTGCTATAGGCGGTGCGCTGAACGCTGGCGTCATCACACTGACCAAAGGTCTCGCTTCCGACCTTGCTGAAATCAAATTCAGGGTCAATGTTGTCGTTCCGGGGCTTGTTAAGACTGAGCTGTGGGGAAAGTTGGGCCAGTCTGAGGAGAAGCAGCAGGAGACTTTTGCAAATACTGTTCAGTCGATGGGCTTTGTAGCCGCTCCTGATGACATTGCCGAAGCATATCTTTACCTTGCGAAGGCAGAATATGCTACTGGGACTAGTATTGAAATTGTTAAGTATAATTTGGATTCATCAGGGCTTGGCTAAATCTAGGATAGACGGCGGAAGACTTCTCTGAAAGTTTTACCCAACAAATAACTCAAGTCGGCCTCAAATGAACAGATCCGAACTTGTTCCCATTTTTCCGAATTGAGTTCCAATTTTGAGATGAATCAACTCCCCCCGCGCTCCCCCCCTCTGATGTTTCCCCATAGCTAGCTTTGTTCATATAAGCAGTGAGGACCAAGAGCCAGTCGCGGAATCTTGGCATGAAATGTCTTTTTGGAAAGCTCGCACAAGAACTATTGCTGACAACGGCGTGTTAGGGTACTTAAAATAGCCTGTCTTGGGTATTTTGCAGTCCCCGATCTCCGTACTGTTTCCAAAGTGTCAGCAGTTGCTTATTCTAGTTAGATAGAGTTCTGCTCGTGATATCAGTATCGCGGTACGGATCTGAATGAACTTCCAAAGGCATTCAAATGCTTCGAAGTGACGTCTTACACGTATTCTGTCGCAGGTATAGGAACTCAGAGGCGATGTCCGAAGCCCATATGTGGTGCGTTTGTACCCTGGTTTGGCTTCCAGGGGTCCTCGGCTGAACAGCCCGCGATCTGCATTATGGCATGGTTCGGGCATGATGACGAGGTGTTCCCGCCAGTACTCGCGAATTCCAATCAGGCAAAATATGGACCTGGCCTGGTGCTTCTATAATTTCCTTTTGGCAATTGGAACTGCCTTATTCTCCTTACCCCTTCTTGACAGCCTATTTTTGACCGAAAGTACACAAATCATTTTGTCATCAGCTTCATTTACGATGCAACAAATCACAATGATCTTTTCGCAAGTAACATACCAAAGCAGAGCTTTGCAGCTTCAATATATTGAAAGTCCCAGCGTGCTTTCAGACACATGCCTTTGTCAATTTCTGGAAAGCCGATGAGGTCAGAGCCACATCAAGGCACCTCATCTGATAGGTTGCTACACATTTCGCGTCGCATGTGTTGGTTGAATCTATGCTTAATAACCCCTGCGTTACCAGACTTCAACACACCCGACCTCTATTTCTTCAGATGCTTTTGCTCGGTCGCTGCACCAAGGCTCCTGGAAATATGGCTGGCTCGATGTATTGTGAGAAAGTTGAGAGTATGCTTCACGTAGGAGCTGGTCAGTGACCGCGGCACTTTTAACCAGTTTGTTGGGAGCAGCCTCTCGCATTAAAATTTCCACAGACTGGATTTTCCAAGTAAAGGTGAAGTCGATACTTCACAGTGCAGGATTTGCCGAACTGTTACAACACATCTTCCCGTCGCGACTTATGAGGCGTCGTAGTGGCCCAACTGATGCCTGTCATCCCATTTTCTGGAGCCGTCAACTGTGCCTGGTACGAAGTCAGGACGGCCCAGCTACAAGGCAAGATCTCGCCATCTAGCCACAGCGCAGGTCCAAGGCAGAATAAAATGGATCCCCCTGCACATGATATTTAATGATCTTACTCCCTTTGCAATGGCTACCGTCCTGATTCCTGTTCGACCAATTTTTAAATTCCTAACTACAACTGTTTCAGGACTCACCCCCTCAAATTTCCACTGGTTTCATCACGCTGGATTTCTTACAGGTGAGGGAGTTGGCTAGCGAGCCATCCATACCTCAACTCCATACACGATGGTACTCGCCAATGGACTTCGTCAGCATACGGAGGACTCCAGAGCCACCTGCATTCGAGCCTAAAGTTGTCGAGATCGAGCGGGGAGTGTATGATGTCGATGCCGATTCGCAACTTGTGGGAACGATTGTTATGGGCTCGTTGGATACGGGGAGAAGAGCTCTGAGACCTCAACCTTCGATGGATTGGAATGATCCGCTGGTAAGTTACCCGTTCTCATCTTAGAGGCTTTTTTGACGCATATCAAGAACTGGTCAGACTGGCAGAAGTACAGGACATACCTCATCATCAGCGTATTCGGTTTCCTCGCAGCAGCGAACACTTCGAAATATGTTCTTGCGGCATCTCTGCTGGAGAAGGAATTCGACAAAAGTCACATGACCGTTGAATTCCTCACTTCCTTCAGTATCCTAGCTTCCGGACTAGGAAACATCTTCTGGGTTCCAGTCATGCGTGTCCTCGGTGAAAGACCGACCCTGCTTCTTGCTCTTCCAATTTTTGTGGCTGCAAATGTTTGGTCGGCGAAAACACACCATTTCAATCAACTTCTGGCATCCTCGATACTCTCTGGATTCGTGTCCGCTGCTGCTGAAGCTCCAGTGGTAGCCGTCGTTACAGACCTCTACTTTGTCCATGAGCGTGGGGCCAAGATGATGGTCTTCCACTTCACTCTTTCTGGTGGGCTCTATCTAGGTCCATTGGTGAATGCTTACATCATCGAGTATTCGACTTGGAGAATCGCATGCGAATCGTACTCTATTGCCGCTGGTGCTTTATGGATCATCGCCGCTTTCTTCTTCCAGGAGACGACGTATCACAATCGGGACGTGTATGCACCAGTCAGTTCATATGGATCAAGAACGACCTTTGCCGGAAAGTTGAGTGTCGTGAAAGGCTACAATGAGCACATGAATATCATCAACGTATTGTGCGATTGCATTAGTATCGTCTCATATCCGAACGTATTGTGGACTAGTCTCTTGATTGGGACATTTTCAGCATGGCACGTTGTCCCTAATTCTCAAGTCGCATATGTTCTGCTTACAAGCTTCAGGGATATCATCATCCAGCTAACTTCCTACCGGACTTTTACTGAGTCACCATATAACCACGAGACTCCATTCTTAGGTCTTTTCGCAATATCTGGATTCATCGGTTCTATCCTCGCCATACCTGTTGGAGGCAAATTGATAGACATCCTATCGAATCGCTTCACCACTTCGCACTACGGTACACGCGAACCCGAATATCGACTGTACGCTCTCATCATACCAGCCTTCGTCGGGCCAGCTGGAGTTCTCCTCTTCGGTCTCACCATTGCTGAGAAAAGACCATGGATTCAGGCAGCCATAGGCTATGCAATGCAAGCCTTTGGTCTCACAACATTCTCTAACATTGTTGTTACGTATATCGTCGATACTTACCTGACGCATGCAGCAGAGGCTCTCACAGTGGTGTTTGTGCTTAAGGGTGTGATAGGAGCGGTGGTCATGCTTTACGGAGACGACTGGATCAGAGTTGCAGGGCAGAAACAGGCATTTGGGCAAATGGCTGGATTGCAGTACTTTCTCTGCCTGTGGGTCGTTGTATTCGTTCTATGGGGGAAGAAAATCAGGGCGTTTACCGTGAGGTACGGCCCTGTCAGAAGAACAGGTCACTCTTGAGCCGTAAACCAGATCCAAATACAAGCTTCTACAAACTACTACTGGATATCATTGGTGAGGACAGAAATGTGGTCGCATTGAAGGGTAAACAGCGAGAGATCGATTTGGTACAGCATACTATAACGATATAAGGTCAAGCTAATATCATACACAGGGGCCACGCCCGAACATTAGGTAGTTAAGCCGCACGTTCTTCAATCCTGTCTGGACTTCTGAATATGCTCAATAGCTTCAAGCAGATGCGGCACGAATTTGTCCGAATCCTCAGTAGCAGGGAAATGTCCTAACTTAGGCATAGCCTTGTGCTTTGCACTAGGGATCTTGTCACAAGTTGCCTATGCCATGGCCGGAGTATTGCTCCAATCGTACTCACCTGTCAGCATGAAGACAGGGCATTTCTTGGTATCGATCTTGCCGACGCGGGAGCGGCCGTCCCAGCCGCCGAAGTAGAAGTCAAGGTCTTCGTGGAAGATCCCGTAGGCCTGGGCGGAATACAGATGCCAGATGAGTTGGAGGTTCTTCAGCGGTGCCGTGGGACACATAATCTGCGTTTATTAGTGGCTCCAAGACGTATTGGGACGAATGAGGACGCTTACGCCGTACACCTATTCTGGATTGTAGAGGGATTGATTGACGTGGGGAGAACGGTCGTTGAATTGCCTCTCCATGTTGAGGTAGTCGGACTTTCATCTAGTAAGCAAAGTTCATTTCCAAGGGAAAATGTCATACTTACCCTTGCAAAGGAATCGTTCCTCCGGCGCCAACTTCATCGGCTCGAATCGCAACAGCGAGACACACCTGCCCAGCCATCGATGCACCGCAGATGATAGGCTTGTTTAACTTCAAGGCCTTCACCATCGCTGCAATAGCTCCAACATAGGCATCCTCGGTGTTCGTATGCGATCCCGGAGGTAACTCGGAAGGAAAGCTCCTGCCATGGCCAGGAAGATCGAAAGCGATCATGCTGCATTTCTGGCGCATTGTGGGGTTATTCATCACTCCATGTTACTGGCGACTGTCTGATCCAGCCGTGTGCAGGAAAACGATCTGCTGGTTGCCCTCTCCACTCGCCTCATAGAAAACCTTGCATCGTCCCCAAACAGGAGTTTTTATATACACATATTTGCCAACGATGTGATCTTCGTCCGTCTCAGCCTGGCTATCCACTTTCATCTCGCCGCATTGTGCATCGTGCAGGACTTCCAGCGTTCGACGCCAGAAATGCGCATACGTGTTAAACGCCACTTGATCGCCCAAGACCTCAATCCCGTCCTGCTTGATGTTCATCCCGAACATGCCCCACTAGCTCTGATACGGCATTTCTGGGACCGGTTTGAAGAATTCTTGCCATTGCTCTGGCAGGGCGGAGAGTGTAAATAGGGCTTTCTTGTGGCTGCCCGTTTCTGCGACGCCACACTTGTTGTTGACAGTGACGAGAACCGCATTGTCGGACCCAGCGGCCTTGATGCCGAAGGTTATGGGCGCTGTGCGCTGTAATTTCAGGTGCGTCTGCGAATGCTTGAAACTGGGGATCTTAGAGGAGGAGGTTATTGAATTTGGGGACTGCGTTCTTGAGTTGACTGGGAAGGTCAGCCCACGCGTGTTGATTGGAATGCATTTTGTGGAAATTGTTATGGTTGATTATTGGTGTGACTTACTCTCAAACTCGTGTAAGTTTGTGGATTTATTCTCCTTTCATAGGCCATTCATATTCCTTCTCCATACGAAGCCGGGAATAATGTGTCGCTAAACCTCCCCGCCATACCCCGCAGTATTTTGCGTACAAGAGCAACCCCGCACCTTGAAAGTGTCGTGGCACAGCTCTAGATGATGCTGGTTGGCTTGCTGGAATTGTAATAACCATATCCAATCATTAAATCTGACCTCGTATCATGATACCATCTCGCAGCATGTTGGTACCGAACGGAATAACCTCCGTTGATGTTTCTTGGCTGTTGCATGCAGTATGATTTCATCACGTCCCTAGAGAAGCTGGACCTTTATGGCCCTCATCTGGCATTTCAGCAGATCTCCCACTATCAATGGAGATCGTCAACTATTTCACTTTGGAGAACTTTAAACACGATGATGAAAGGTGAGCGACCCCTTTAGTGTTTTGTTCGCCAAGACATTCCGTCGCTTACCGAGCCTAATTGATAGACCCCTTATCAAGTAAACAACAAGATCAGATTCTTGTCCTGATTTAGTTCTCGACACAGAAATATACACGCCAACCTGCTATAAAGATGCTGCTGAGTAGTTCATGACTCCATAGGCGACTCTTTCGAATGGGTTTTAAGTGACAGGCAAGAATCTGTTCCAATACCATTGCTAGATCCTTCTGCGAGCCTTCGTCGCGCAAGGAATACTGTCACAGCATGGGAAACTATTGATCGGCAAACAGCCGTGCAACACTGGCACAAAGTACCACGACTTGAGTTGTAGCATACTTTAAGATCGGCCCATTGGGGTTTTCAGGTCAATGGACTTCGAGGGTGTTTTCTGCAGGGAGATGATCGAGTAGGCATGAGAAACAGTATCAATTTGGTTTGACAATATCCTTCTCTCATTCGCAACTATGAAACTTGTATTGGCTGTAGAACTTGCTTGATGTCTAGATGTGACAGTACAGAATGAGCCACAGTCTGGCGACGGTGCATGGCAAAAGGACTCCCAGTCTCATGCGCGCTCTTTGGAAGATGTCATAAGCCAGATTCTTCGTCCGAGATAGGAGGGTACGGCATCATCTAGCATCTCGCCTCGGGATCACAGCATGGATGTGGAATCCCGATACATTGTCTCATGTCGCACAACCAATGATGCTCGTCTTCACTAGTGATCTTCTCCTCTGGCATGCACAAATACTTATCACGATGAAGTCCTGCCATGACCAGAATGTATAATTTGTTTGCATTTCTGTTAAGTAATTTGATTGTTTGATACAGACCAATGTCTCGACACATCTGGCAGGCCTAAGAACTTAAGAGTGAGAGCAACAGAGTCTTTGGTGGGGGAACGTGGACAAGCGACGCTGAACAACCCAGTATTCGTAAGCAATTTCAGCGGCTCCATAGTTCATGAGAGATTTTTAAGGTCGATAGTGGGTAGTTTGGTAAGGATAATGCGTTTGTCCGCGGGATGTTCTTGGAACAATGGTGATCTAATCACGCACATTCGTGTGGTTGACTGCACTTCACTAAATATATGGGGCTAAGGCTTCACAGCCCAAAGACTGTTTGTTTGATGACTACTCAAACTGAAATTTGGTTAAAATTTGTTCTGCTTCCTGTGGGACAGATCTCGGACTCTACATTACCAGCAGATCCTCCACCAACAATGGAATGCCGGACTTATCATATCACGTGATGTTTGGTGTCCTTCATCGCCGTCAAATAACTTGCCATAGCTCTCGAAAAAAAAAACCATGGCAGTACGTTTCAGTTGTCAAGACCTTCCAGCTATTGCTCACTTCACCCCTTACATTCGCCCTTCCGAAGAAATCGCACATCCATGGTGATCCTCCCTTGATCCCACCCCATGAGTCCGGGAATAGCGTGCAGCGGACCAAAGGAAAGCCAAAACAGCCCCAACCCCCAACCAAATCCCAAACTAAAAGCCCACGAACCCACTCTACAACCGCGGGGAAAGCAATTCCCAGCATGCCACAAGCGCTAAGGTCCGCCATCCAGTCATTGCACTGGAGATCCTTGCGCTACGTTTTGACTTTGGAAGCGTAACTTTACTTGGGTTTGACGGTTTGGGCTGCGGGTCTGGATCGATGGGTCGAACTCAGCTGGGGGAGCTAGGGTCTGTGTGTTTGGGTCTAGGGCGTGATGTGCGTTGGTTGTTTCATTTCTTTTGGGCTGAAAAGGGAGATTTGAGTTGAACTTTGGGGTGTGTGGAGATGAAAGCCTATTGCGACCTGGATCACCGCAGCTTTAAGTAAGGTTGTTACAGTAGAGCCTGCCAGGCGACAGAAGCTCTTGACCCGTTGAGAGAAGGTATTCCGTGCAAATGGCTGGCAACAATAGCAACACTTTGATGGATTTTACGATTTACATGTTCAAGATTGGTCAATTATTAGGTATAAACCATCAAGCTGAACGCTTCAGCTACTGCTCCTGCACCAGCAAACGCAAATGCAACGCTATCCTGTCACCTAACTCCCCATTAATTTTGGATATTTCAGTGTCAATAACTCAAGAGACAACCACTGCTCGCTATATTCCCATGACTATATACAACCACGCTCGATCTAGTGAAGACAGTACTTCTTGACCCTGATAATCTTTTGCAGACACATGATTTAGACCATGTTCTCCTTTGCCTTTCTCTTCTCGCTGGCACCCTTGATCATGGTCGACAAGTCACCGACTGGAAGTTGGAATGGGAAGTCGAGAGCTGCGAGCATAATGGCCAAGAAGATCCACCACCCGGCCATGGAAGTGACGAATGTGAACGCACCGGCAGCAACTTGACACCTGTGTGCAGTCTCTGCGTGCGAAAGATCTCCAGTGCCAATAGCAAGAGCGTTCTGCCAATAAGCTCCAGCGAGTAGGCCGAAAGCCGGGACGAGGGTGAAAAAGATGACGACGAAGACTACGTTGGTGCGGAGAGAGCAAATGAGGTAGACGAAGCAGAGGACTCCCATGAAGAGAAGGAAGAATGCGAATGAGGCCGTGAACCCGACGGTTGATATACCTGCAGCTTCTGGCTCGCCAGCAGGTGCATATGATGCATAAGCGTAGTAGAACGGTTGGAGCGTCGAGGCGAATGTGAGCCAGAAGGCACCGAAGGACATGAAGACTACGAATGGGAAGGTGTTTCCCAGAATGAACTCAAGGAAGCCACCAACCATCATGAGAACACCGCCGAAGAAGAAGTAGGATCCACTGTTTGCCATTAGTCTCATTCTCCAACTGAATTGCTTGTGCAGAGTTACTCACATTCCAGAAGCACCGTTGCCACCAGCGCCTCGCCATCCCATAAGAATACAGCAGAGAGGAGACAGGCAGAGTAGGAAACCACACAGTGCACTGTAAATCGGTCAGTAAATTTGAAAGTGTCAGAATTGGAGCGAACTAACACTGGAGTTGGGTTACCGAATGTCTTTCGAAGATCACCCTTCACTTGATTCTGGGGGGACAGGTAGATCTTCTCGAAAAGTTCGGGTGAGATGGAAATGCTGCCTGCGGTTCTGATTCTTTTCAATGCTGTGTCATTGTCCATGTTGGTGTCGTTCAGGTGATACGAGTTCTGTCCATGTCCATTTGTGTAGCCATTGTTGCTGAAATCTTTCTCCAAAGGAGCTTGGGCATCGTGCGCTGTGGCTGCCATATTGACTGGTACCGGAATGAGATTTCTGTTGCTGAAGTGTAAAGAGATGGATGAAATGCCCACAAGGAAAATTGTTCAGGGAGGGAGGAAGAATCTGGGGCCCTCAAAGCATTATGTAGCTCCGTGTATTGCACCTTCCACACCTCCGCACCTGCGGATCCCCGGATTCACTCAGGTAGTGATAGCTGCTAGGTCCAACCAGGCGATCAGACGATCCTGGTAGGACGCATAGCAGCATCACCAACGTTCACCCCTGAGGAGAAGCTGTCCGAATGGGTGCAAGTGTGAATGTAGGTGGTGGGGAAGCTTGAAGATAGTCTTACTTCCCAGGAGCCATCCGAGCTCGGCTTTTGTCATTGGCTGAGAAGGAGCTAAAGTTGTGCAGGGAAAGTTCGATTGCCATGACTTGGGAACGACGATCCAATACAGCTCATTAGGTTGAATTTCGGGGTCTACTGCTCTATAGATTTGAATCCCGAGAACGATTTCGAAGAGTGTTCTACAACAGGAACAACACTTGGAAATGAAAGAACTTCCATTTCCGATATCTTATCAGTTGCCTCAATTGTAATTGAAGATATCGTATTTCAGTTTCACGACATCGTCCCATTAATGGTCGCGTCATGGAGGAACGGAACGGAATTACGGCGCGCTGTCGGCCAATGGACAGTCGTACGATGCGGCCCCAGCTCACTTGGTGATGCTTGTCGATGCACGAGTCACTGGCTTTCTGTGATCTGTATGATTTGCGGCCTCACACTGGTCGTCGGTAAGGTTTCATTGGTTTAAAATGGCTGAGAGGGAATGCCGGCCAAGTGGAAGAGATTCACTTGATACGAGAAGGGCATGGCGTTGAAGTCCGGGGATGGATCGACAAGCCGAGAATGCGGGGGAAGCTAGCGGCTTTTTTGGCGGACGCGGCTCAGAGCTGCTCTGATGTCTGGCTAGACTTCGCATCACGTTCTTGACCGGAGACGAAGTTCACGACCCTCAAGCTAGTTTTCTGCTGAGAACGTCAATGATTTCCTTCCGCAGAAGCAAGGGGAAAGAAAGTGAGGAGGCTGGGCCGAGAATATACGTGGGAAGTATAAACGAAAGCAACATCATCACGTGGATAGAAGCGGCCCTCTCGATATTGTATTAAGGGTAGGTAGTGCAGAGGAGGTTTTGCCAGATGTCATGATCTTTTGTTCTTTCACGTATCAACTTGATTTATTATAATCGACGATGCTGCATTGAGCAGGTTGTTTTTCCAACGAACCCTTTTCGGGTTGCCTGGGCCCAAGCCCACAGGACCGTATTACTGTAGAACACATCATCTGTCAAATTAGGCAGAGGGTCGGGACCTGGGATAGACGCTCATTCGGATACAGCAACTGCAGTCTTTAAGCATACAGCAGCTAGTCAACTACTGGGACTAGGTACATTGTATCTCCTAGCTCTGTTCGTGACAGACGTCACCGAATAATTCTGCGCTTGGCGAAGGAGAGCTTTCTAGTTTTAAAGGCGGTAGAGGCACACTCAACTGTGCGAATTGATCTCTTCTCTGAAGCCTATCCTCTTTCTTGGCTCAACCTCATGTCAGAAGTATATTTTAAACTCAGTAGCAAAGCTTTGCATCTCACGTGACAGTGGAACACCTCCGCATTGATCAACGTCCCGCACCCATTTTCTCCGCTATCCCCGATTTTACTCCAATGTTGACATAGTATCTATGCCTTTCCTGGCCAAGTCCTTATCCTAAACCAACGACATTCGTCGTCCCCAAATGCCGACGTCGACGTACCGAATGATCGCACACCTCGTGATTGTACTAATGATGAGCCGACAGTAGTAGGTGAGTACTCTTGGGTATTAATGACGATATCTGAGGTGGTGGGTACGGGAGGGATAGATGCGAATCCGAATGCCGAAACGACGAAGCTGCACCGCGGACATCTCGGCTCGCTTGTGATCCGTGGAGATCAACAATGAGGGGTAGCAGTACCAAAGCTTCGATGGAGCAGGTCGAAGAAACAGATACCAATCGACATGGACTACGATCGAATTGCTGGCTGCTTGACCAGCAAAGTTGAAGAAAAAAAAACCCCCGGTTCCCCGTGCTAGTCCATGTATTCCGCGCAGTCGTCAAATCGTACCTGATGTTCCTCAGCGTGCCTTCTTGTAGTTCGCAGTGTTGGCCAGAAATGGCCGTTCGGACAGGTTGGCTCGACATCTGTGGCATTGTGAATGTTCTCGTCCTATTTTTCAGATGCCAGCTTCGTTTGCAGAATTCGATAGTAGCTTGACTATGCCTTGGACCTGAATTGACATATTTTCATCTGTTAAATTCGTAAGAAAGGGTAAAAATACTAATCGCGGATCTGATTCACATAGTGACATAAACTCTTCCTGGTTGCATCTATCAGCAAAGAGTTGAGAGTCTTCTGCCGTTAAGCTCCATTTGCCTAGGCGCACCGTGCGAATCAAATGAGCATAGAAAGGTGTCCATTAATTGATCTAATTTTGTCAACAGCCAGTGCCAGCCGGTGATACACGAAAAGGTCTGGCGATCTTGAGGTCTCCCGCGTAAGAACTGAATGCTTGACTTCCGAAAGGAGTAGACTGGAGGATATGGGGGCCTGGAGCTGTCAAATTAAAATCGCATCTGTTTGCGGCTTGATTTATGTCCACAGGGCCCTTCAGGGTCTTAATGTTGACAATGATCGCTTGTCGTCTAAGTTGCGTCTCTACCACAAACCTCAGCCAGCCAGCTCTGTTCACGTAGCCATGACAACTTGACTCAATCACTACGGGACTTCTTGGACTTACAGCGTTGGCGATATTTCATCGAGAAGGCGGTGCTACGCCTCATCCTGAAGGCTACAGCAGCATTGGTACCAAATCGATTAGAAAGCCGATTTCGAAGACCAAACCACCCTATAACCTCAACAAAATGGCCAATTTGACAAGGCAATACCGACGCTATGGTCACCTGCACATATCTGAATGTTAACGTGATCGTCACTCAGGGTCTATTTGATCGGCACCATCGACTAAGAACCACGGCCACCTGGCTTTTGAGAATCTTTGCATGGCGTAGCTCGAAAACCTATCAGGGTTCAGCATCACATAGACGCCAGATTTTTGTACTTTCCATTGAGTTTGCAGGAAAGAACGATTGAGAAAAGTCTATAAACGGAATTACTATGGCTCTATTTGCAACTCTCCATTTTCAAACGTTGCTTTTATGATTCAGGAAGCTGGGACGAAAGATTGTCAGTAAGTCGAAGAAGGACGAGGGAATTAACGCAACATGAAAATACATCTTCCCCAAGCACGCGCTACAGAACAACGAGCAAAGAATTCGATACACGGATAAATTAAGCATTATTGCGAGTTGAGAAAAGAATTGGAATGATGCAAGAAAAGTAAGCAAAAGCACGTGCTGTCGCGACAATGAAGATCGCGCATTTATCCAGACGCGCCAGCTTGTTTCTGCTGTGCCACTCGGCGTATTCTCGACCATGACATCAACAAAATAACCTCCATCTGACTGCACCTCGCTGCAACTAACTTGAACAGAGCATCTCTCCATCCCAATTAGCTAGCTGTCAATGCTACCTACCAGCAACATGCCTCCGAAGAAAATCGCTGGTGCCGCGTTCACACCCGTCTTCATTGTCCTCCTGGGCACCTCAATTGACTCCGTCCACGCCTCCCTTGAATCTGCGAACGAGCGCGTAGCAGCAGCCAAAGTGGAAGGCAATGGCACGCCCAAGATCGAAGTGCAGAGCTTGGTCGGAGGAAGCATAACAGTCAATCCCATCAAGGAGAAGAAATCTGCCAAATTGAAAGCCATCAAGAAGGAAGACAAAGAGGACAAGGAGGTCAACACGGTCGCGCCGAAGAAGACAAAGACGCCTGCGGAACAGCGCGCAGCGAATGCGACGAAGCCTAAGGGCGCCGTGGACGAGTCAGAACTACCGGATAACTACAAAACATTGTTGGGTGGGATGGGAACTGCGCTGAATGGCCTGACTATCTGTGTTACTGGTGTTCCGCCGACACTGGGTAGAAAGAATGCCGAAAAGCTGGTCGTGAACTATGGCGGAAAGGTTGCCAGCAGTTTGAGCAGCAAGACAAGTTATGTTGTCGTGGGTAACGATGCGGGACCGACGAAGTACGTTCCGTCCGTCTCGCTTGGGACGAACCTTCTTGGACTATGTTGTGTTCGCTAACAATTAGACAGGCTGGAGAAAATAGAGACCCTAGGTCTTACTACACTAGATGAAGACGGGCTCGTCAAACTCATCGAAGGCAGCGGTGGAGCCAAGCGGTCTGCAGATGATGACGAGGAGAAGGATGCAAAGCCTTTCAAGTCCAAGAAGCGGAAGACCTGAGTAGGTTCTTTGTCATGGACTCGAGGCCTCTTCGAATTTCTCCATTTGTACTTGATTATTCCCCTGTATCATCCCTTTTTCTAGGCAATTTGTACATGCTTCCTGTACATCAGCATAGCAAGCGCACGCGACATGATCTTCAATGGGCGGAAGGCAACCTACCCAGTACAGTGATAGCTTACATGGGATCTCATCACAAATTAATGGCTCGTCACTTGTAAGGATGAATATGACAAAGTTCAATTTTGCGAGTATCGCTGTCACCTTTTCAACATCTCACAATGTTGTCCAGCTGCAATCCTTGGAATTCAGTCGGTCATTTGTGTATCGTGAAGCTTTGGCATCACCGGGTCATATTATTATTCCGCGAAGAGCAATTGACGACTGCTTACCAGAACACAAAGGTCAATGTACTCGCATATGCTGCTTTGAATGCATTCTTTAATCCCAAAATGTCCTGATTTGTTCGAGCCGCACAGCCCTTGAGTTATCTCGCCCCTGCTGTCTTGTTCTGGCCTCACTTCAATCCGTATTTCTGCCAGGATTGCCTCTCACAAGCTTTCCAGTACGTAAGTTGTGACGATACACACCAAATATGGTCAGCAATCATCTACTGCAATGCGAGATGGAGAAGCATCTCAAACTGGGAGTTGTGAATGTCACACTAGCCACATCCAGAAGTTCAGAAGTTATGGCAAGGTTCCCCCACACCAGCTTCACTTGGCATCGCAAACACCAAGCCCTACGGCCCTCTCCGCGTCCAATCAAATCTGATATCCACCCTCGACAAGCCAAAGTGCAGTAAAACAAAGATAAGATACAACCAGTACCGAGGCTGTGTTGTGCAGCAGATCGCATTGCCGCTGGGGTTATCCCGCTTCAAGAAGGTCGTTGGATCGGAGTCGAAGGCTTGTGGAAGGTACAAGACTCTTGGTACTGCAAGCTACCGCTGCCATCTTGCCATTCGCTTGAGGTTTGAGTGCCGAGAGGTGTAGATGATGGCAATTAGAGCATGCCGACCAAGGAACCAAGGGGCAATGAATTGCTATATAGATTGCTTCTATCGAGAGTACTTTGGGTAAATTCTCAAGCCAATCTGTCCTTGATTATTTCCCACGATGTATTTCTCTGCAGTGCTTCGGGCTTTTGTTGCGTCTCTGTCATTGGTTGCGGCATTGCCTCCTACCGACGGTAGAGTCGCCAATGACGGGACCCTTCGTCTGATCAAGACCTCCGAATCTGATCCTGGAGTATGGGTCACGGAGGAGCAGAAAATTACTCAATACGTCGCTAAGAATATCGGCTTCATCGATATTACAGACATAAAGGTATGAAAGTTCTAAACTTCCACCATCGGGATCAGCGCCTAATCTAAGAGGTAGAACGAGACGGTTCTCAGTCGCCTCTCAACAGTCCAAAGCGAATCCGCCATTCAAGCTCGTGCTGTCACTTACCCAACGACACTGACACACACGACCGAAGCCAATGCTCTTATCGCCAAGCTTACAACTACCGGCCCAAAGAGCTGGTTAACAACCTTAACCAAGTAAGCTGAAGTTTACCGAGAAGAAAGTCTAGCAATCACTTACAGTCAACCAGCTACTACAACCGATACTACCGATCCACGTACGGAACGCAGGCTGGAACGTGGTTACTTGCGCAAGTCAAGACCATCGCATCAACCAACGCAGCCATCACTGTCACCACATTCACACATTCATTCAACCAGCCTTCTATCATTGCCAAAATTCCAGGGACAAGCTCAAACCTCGGTTCGTCACCTCTGCTACTTTGAACTCGTTCCTGCTTCTTGCCTTCTCTTCAATTTCATATCTCGAAACAATACTTACAACTGTACAGTTATCGTAGGTGCGCACTACGACTCCACAGGAGGGTCATCTACTGCCCGTGGTCCAGGTGCAGACGATAACGGCTCTGGCGTCGTCACCATCCTCGAAGCTCTCCGTGTCATTGCCGCGTCGGGATTCAAGCCAAAGAACACCATCGAGTTCCACTTCTATGCTGGTGAAGAGGGCGGCCTTCTCGGCTCCCAGGCTATCTTCAGCAACTATGCTAGCACTGGAAAGACAGTTTTGGCTGTTGTTTGCCAAGGTGTGTTTGAATTGTTTCGCTATGCTGAACCGATTCATATCTCCTGATGAACACTGTTCAGGGATTAAGAAGCGAGCGATAACGCTGACACGTATACAGACATGACCGGATACTCTCCATCCGGCAAAGTGAGCGTGTACACAGACTATAGCGACTCCGGCCTTATCACCTACGTTCGCAAGATCGTTACTCAGTATACTGGCATCACCTACACGACCGATAAATGTGGTTATGGATGTTCCGATCACGCATCTGCTTACGCCAATGGTTTCCGTAAGTTGCTGATCGTTCATTCTGCGGCCTCCCCAGCGCGGATGCAAACCGGACACGAAGTTTTGAGGAAGTGGAATTGCTGACAGCTTTTTGTGCAGCCGCGAGCTACGTGTGTGATGAAGTGATGTCGACTAGCAGTCCTTACATACACTCCCCCAACGATGCATACTCGACCATTATGTGGGATGCCATCTTAAGACACTCGAAGGTGAGTCAAAGGAAACTTCCACGCTGCCAACTGAACCACGACTAATTTCGGTACTAGTTCACTGTTGGGTATCTGATTGAAGCCTCATACATTTGAGCTTGACTTGGATGACGAAGGGTATGAGGATTACTGGCTGGGGTGCTGCCGTCCTCCGCCCCTTTGGGAGGACCACTAGGTGGACCAACAAGAATCAGCAAAATACGAGTAGCTAAAAATGAAGAGACTTAACACCAGGCCAAGTGACCCTTGTTCCCCCTTCCCTTTCCAGCCTCACCGGTGTGATAAGTGGCTATCTCCAAACCTTTCCAGGAGATAGACTAATGATAACCCGAAACCGAGGTCGAGTTGACAGGGATTCATAAGTCAGGAACCCCTACTGCACCTAGCTGCAGGCCATGGCCGCACTTCTCGCTTAGATTTGTTGACTTTTCCCTCGTCGTACCAAGAATACAAGGAAGTGAGCATGCTGATAAAGTTAGCTTGAGGATTAAATATGACCATTTCACTTCTGCTTACTGTCCCCAAGCATTTTCCTTGCTAAGAATCTCATGTTACAAGAGTACCAGCCTGAGAAATTATTCGTCACGTGAGGCGTCAACAGCTCTCTCTTTCAAACAAGTGCACGCAGTAGTCACGGAAGGGAATATCTCAGAGGCTGGTGATGACCGCTATTCGAGTCCAGCCTGACCTGCTTCTGGTCTCTTAGACTGCTTAGTGTAGTCGAGGGTATTGCCGACATGGGTGTTGTCAAATGTAGAAATATCTTGGACAACAAAATGTTTGAGCCCCTACTAATGTGGCTAAGATCACGGATGACAGACCGCAAGATCACCTCGGTTTCTGTGTAATTCTGAGTGAATACTGTCCTTGGCACCGAGGAAAACCTTTGTACAAGTGTTCATTATCCAGCACCGGAGAGGCATCGATGTTACAGAGCAGAGAGCTGTTAAAGCAATACATATTGTTGAGAATTTTAAATTGCAGTGATTGCAGTGTGGTTCTATCTGATTATTTAGTCGTCAATGCAAACATCAAGCCCGTTCGTCCCAATACTCAAGCCCCCCAGATCATGCAATGCAACCGTGAAAATGCAAATTATCAAGTTCCCAAGCTCCGCCCCAATGTCCAGCCGATGCCATTTGTGGGTGTATATCAAAGCTTTAAAGCCACGTGAGGTGATGTAAATATTTATGCGTGGCATGCAACGCTGATGATGGTCTGAGGAGGTCCAACAGCCCACTTGGTAGCACTCAGACGAGCAAGTGCAGCAGAACCATCAACGTAGACAAAGTTGCAGTTGGTAGCCAAAGCACCGAAGTCAGAAACGAGAGTTGAGATGCTCAAGACGTTGTTGGTCGGGACAACAGATCCGTCAAGTGGGACGGTGACCTTGTAGAAAGCTCCCTTGTCTGGATCCGCACCATCGAACTCGATGACGATGGAAGCTGGTGGAGGAGGTGGTGGTGGGGTGGTGCCCTTAGTGCAAGAGATGGAGTTGACGGTTTGAGGAGGACCGACGACCCAGGTGTTGGCTGGTCCCTCGACCAGCGCTGGTGGGTAGTCGACTGTGTGGAGGGTGCACTCGGTGGCGACATTGACACCGTAAGAAGAGACTGAGGAGATTGAGAGAACATTGCCTGGAGATGTGTTAGCCGAGAGCCCGGTGTATCAGGTCATGATCAAAACATACCAGTGTTGGTCAAGGTTCCGTCAAGAGGAACAGAGACAGTGTAAGATGCATCTGCGGCACCGTGGAAGACTACATCGGCGTAGTTGGTGCGGGATTGGAGTGGTGCGGCTTGAGTGAGAGCGGCGCCGGCGGCCAAGCTGAGGATTGTTGAGAGTTGCATATTGAAGTTTGTTTGTGTTTTTGAAAGGTCTATTTTAGAAGATGATGATGTGTAGAAGATGGTGTATAAGAGATGGTTGTGTGAATGTGGTGGTAATGATGGAGAAAGATAGCATTGGGAGGTGGGATCAGGTCATATATATACCCGAATGTGAGCAGCTACGACAAGAGGCTGCAGTGAGGACAGAATGATCATCACTGGATTGATCACTTGCCAACATTCGAAGAGGCTGCATACGAGAGCTAAGAAAAGATACGGGAGCTATTGCGCAGTAATTGTAGGATGCCGAGTGCATATCGCTAGACTCAATACGAATGAGGTGTGGAGGGGCAGATGTTCGAAGAGTAGGAATGTAGACAGAGGTGAGGCGGGGCTGAGCTCTGAGTGAGCTTGAGCTCTCACGATGGCTTCAAGCTTACTGCATGTAAGTACCGAGGCTGAATCTTACTGAGAGAATCACTCACATATTTGCTGAGTAGAGTGATTATCACCTGTTCAGCTTGCATTTGATAAGCCATTAAATCAACAGTTCGACAACAACAAACATCATTATTACACAAAATATGCAGAAACAATATAAAAATGCAGAAAGTATCAGACTACAAACAACTCATCAAGCAATAATCCGACCATCCGAAAACTGGGAGATAGGTTGCCATTGCAAAGAAGCTAAGATTTAAGCTTCTTACTGGTGCCATCCCATTGCCAGCAAGGCTCCACCGATTTATTTTGGGCGAGGCGTGGATCCAACGCCATCGTGGCGATGACAGAACGGTGAAGTCTTTCGACGAATAGTGATGTGCGCCGAGTCTGGGGAAGGATCAGCTTCGATCTGATGGGTGTGGTGGATACGAATGTCAGCCTTGTGGCTTGCGTGAGATGCTGATGATTGAGTCGCTTGATCGTCGAACCACGAGTGCATAGGGCTGAGAACTAATGCGGTGCAGTAATAATGTCGTTGGAAAAACACGGCTTGTATGACAGCTGAGGCTCAGATGATTAGGTTTCGACGGAATTCGAAAGCTTCTACAAAGGTGGGGAGATCTCCAACGGTGGCGTTGTTGGTTGGAGCTGTACGACACGTGACCATGTATGACTTCACGAGTTGCGCAAGATGCCTTCAGATTTCTATGCCTGTTGGAGTTGGAAAAAAGGATGCGAGGCTGACGGAGCTGATGGATGCAAAGGTCCTTGTGCACCTCATACCGAGGCCCTGTTTCTTTCGGGCAAGCCGCCACTGACCTGAGAAGTGGGAAGAATGCCACTAAGCGAGGATGTGGAGAAAACAACAGTGCTGAGATCTCCGTTTCAGTGAGAGAGCTGCACTAACTGCAACACGGCGGCAATCAACTCAGGAAGAAAGACAACGGCGAATGGACTCTTTTTCGGAAGTGATGTCATCGTGGGGAATTGAGGGTAAGAATAAGTTCGTAATTTACGTTGCCGAGAAGTCGGATATGATGCCGAGAAACCAGCAAGACTCGTGACCTCGTGTTGAGTCCAAACACGGACACGAAGTTAAGTACTTCCGCAAACGGCCGTTACTTTGTCAATCGCCGTCTATTTACGACATACTTCCGTGTCTTGTCATGATGAAAATCAGTTCTATCCGACATTCCGAAGTTTTGACGATTTGATTCTTCAAGATCAAATCTGCTCGGCACGCGGAAGTATTATGGAGATATACGTACGGAGGTATACGAGAGTCATAAAATCAAGCTCGTAGTTGCCCGGATCTGACTGCTTGTCATCACATGAGCAACGACTTTACGGCCTTGATTGTCGCAGCCATGTTTGTCTCGGCACTGGAAAAGCCCAAGAAAACTGAATTCCTTCCCCGGTCGCTTACGAATTTACCGACCGGGTATGACAATGTCAACAATGCAATTTTCTGAATGGTCGGCTGTCTTCCGTGGTAATCTTTTTCAAAAGACAATTCTCAATCCGGAAAAAGTATGAAACAAGAGTTCTGACAACGTCTGCGAATCGAATTGGCAAGATTTGGTGCGATAATGGACCATCAATCAACGATTAAGTTAAATGAAAGAAATCCAGAGAGAACAGGGATTCAGAAAAAACTGGCTCTTGAGACCATCAAGACAGAAGCCCATTGGTGAAGAAACCAAAAAGGCAACATCTTTCAGCCAAACCAATCCATTTCCCAACCCTGAGGTTGTCTTTTCAATTTATCCTGCGGCAGCCACTGTCTCTCCCTTCCATGTATACCGCACACCTCGATTTCCACACAGTCTCGTAGCTTGATGTCCAAAGGATTCCAGTCCCCTATCTTACCCGTTTCCTTGAGCTTCTCGAATTGTCTTCGCATCTCAGCTTCGACCGCAGCCCAATGGTCGCTGAGTGCTGTTTCCTTGGTCAGAGGATCAAGATACCAAGGATTACCTGTGACAAGATCTGCCTGCAAAGTGTGATCGGTGTAGACGAAGCTGCATCTCTTGATCTTGGGTAGGGCATTGAGTGTTTGAACCCTGTTGTAAAGAGCGAGTGGTGAGCGAGTCTGTCAATAGGGATTTAACACCAAGATAAACATACGGATGCTCGTAGTCGTTAAACTTGTTCCCAAATGTTACCCTGAACTCCATATTCTGTGTCGCCATCCGCCAGTTCCACAACATCCAATCAACCGCAATATTTTTGAAGTCATTGAGTAGACCCTGCCTGCTCAACTGAGCCAAGAGAACCACATTCTCGTCCGAGTTATCCTTAATCTCGAAATACGGTGTGTCGAGCTCGAAATTCCAGAATGCGTTAAACTTTGGTCGCAAGAACCGAAAACCTTCTGCTCGTGAGGTTCGATCTACCGAGAGGAGTGCTGGGTGTCGACCACCGTAGGACGCAGGCTTCGTGGTCGCGGTCCCATTCTTCTTTTTGTTCTTGGACTTGGAGAGGGTGACGAGCATGACACGAGGACCTGGTAGTGTCTCACGCCATATTTTCTGGCGGATCTCAAGTGGTAAGTTCGAGAATTTGGGGAAGATGGCAGTAGTGTTCGAGGAGGAGGAAGTCTTGGTCTTGGACTTCGCGGTGACCATGCGATTCAAGAGACTTCGTAAAGGCATATTGGGCAAGCACATTTTCTGCTGACTGCTTTAGGATTCGACTTTATTGACGAAAGATAGTGAATAATGTGTTTATGGCGAGCTCTGGAGCATTTATGCTACCTCTGTGCCGCATCGATAGACACCTGATGGCTGCAAGGCTCCCACCGGATAAATCGAATTCGCTGTACATTTCCACTCACCGAAAACATCGATAATTCGACTTCTCACTTTCAACGACGTAATCGGAGCATGCGATAACACAAGCCCGAAGAATGTTACAATTAAATCAGCTTTAGAAACATAGAGCCCGGGACTCTGAGAGCAGGAGTTACATCGAGTCTGCCTTAGTCACTACCAACGCGTTTTCGCACAATTTCAATCAGGGTCTACGGGGTAATGCTTTTGATTTTGACGATTGGAAACTGTGCATAATTGATCTTCTGTTTACTCCGTGTACTAGAGGAATGAAATGCGATCGCGATGTAATGGTCTGCAGCCTCCTGCTCAGATCAAAACTTGTTTGCAGTCTTCCGGGCATGTGATGGATCTTTAGCGCCTAATCTGATCTTATCTGGTGGATGAGTATAGATACATGAGTGTGGTACCAGAACCGTGTATTTAATTCGTGCGCTGTTGAATGTCGCTGTGTAGGAGTGTGTAGGCTTTCAAGGCTGATTCATTGGCAGATTTGCTGCAGGCGGTAGCGCGAACTTCTCTGAGCTGGTCTCACAACTTCTTTCCATGATCTTACTGTCGAGACCCAGATCGACTTCGATAACTCCCTCGGTGACAACATGGAGCCACTCGTCGCATTAGCCTTAGCAGGCAAAGTGCTTCAGTTTATAGACTTCGGGTGCAAGTTATCTTCGCAAGGCTGTGAGCTGTACAAGTCTACCGACGGACGCTTGGCGGTAGACGACGAGATTAGGCTCATCGCTGCGGAGCCTCAGGACTTTGTATCCAAGATCAAGAGTCCAGTAGTGAATTTTGGAACATTTAATATCCTGCAAGCTTCAGCTCCTACCCAAGGGCAAGCACCGGATACGAATTTCGAGAAGATCTGTCACGAGGCTGTGAAGATTGCTGAAGCTATCTTGAGCAAACTCAAGAATCGAAAGCTGGATAAGAATCGAAATCGAAAATTTGAGTCGTTCAAGCGTGTATGGAGATAGATATGGTCCCAGGGGGAGTTAGATGTTCTCTTCGAGAGGCTTTCCCGGCTGAAAGAGGCGATCGATTCTGATATGCTAGCAGCAGTCTTGTCAGTCGACGTGTATTTGGAATGTTCTTTTGTATCTCAGCTGACACGTATGAAGATTTAAGGTCAACGAGCTCGGCGATGACAGTGCTCGTGCTTTGGCTCACTACCAAGCGTTCCATCAATGGGTGCGATCAATGCTCGGATCAGCGGTTGACACATCCCAGGCCAATGACCGAGAAGTTGTGGCAGGTGTGGCACAACTCGCGAGTCGAATGGAACTCTTCTTGGACGATATCCGACATTATAAGCGGAATGTGATTATGGAAGAAGTAGGAGCCGATCTAGGGATGTTGTCATTGAACGGAAAGACGCGAGAGGGGGAAGCCTTCACTCTTGCGCAGTGGGACGAGAATCAGCTCCAGAGCCTGGTGAACAACAGCATTCTCAACCATTTGACATACGAAATGCTGCCAAAGCGGTACGAGGCAGTTGCCGAAGCCCACCCGAATACTTTCGAATGGGCTTTTCAGGATCTCAAGGGCACAAGTCTGTCAACATGGCTGCAGAGTCAAGATGGATTATTCTGGGTCAGCGGAAAGCCTGGCTCTGGAAAATCAACCCTCATGAAGCACACATTAGACGATGAAAGGACAAAAGTCTCCTTGGGGAGATGGGCCTTTGATCATCGCGAGCTTCTTCTTCTGGAACAGTGGAACCGTGGAGCAGAGATCTCAGCTTGGAATGCTTCGATCGCTTTTGTTATAAGTTTTCGAACAAAGACCCGAGTTGGTCCCAGTGGTACTTCCATCGCTTTGGCTTAAGCAGTACGGTAAATATCTGACCAATGGACCGGCTAGAGTCTGGTCGGAGAAGTGGTCTTCGAAAATGCTCATGGCAGCTTTCAGGCGCCTCACATCTCAGCAAGAAGTGAATTGCAAGCTGTTCTTCCTGATTGACGGCCTCGACGAGTTTGACGGAGACCACGAACTTCTCGCAGAGTTTTGGAACGACATATCGAGGAAAGTTGTCCCAAATAGCAAGAGCTCTGTCAAGCTCTGTGTGTCGAGTCGGCCATATGTGGTATTTCAGGAAAACTTCGAAGGGCATCCAAACTTGAAATTGCAAGAACTTACGATTCATGATATCACATTGTTTGTCCGTGATCGATTCCGTACGAATGGAGCTTATAAAAAGCTAGTAGTGCGACAGCCTACAGCTAGTAATGAGCTGATTCCAGCTATCGTATCAAAAGCGGATGGAGTTTTCCTCTGGGTAATTCGTTGTCAAGGATCTTCTCAGGGGAATTCGAAATCGTGACACCATACTTGACTTATGGCGACGGCTTGACGCGCTTCCACGGGAATTGGAGCCACTATACCTTAGAATTCTGTCACAAATTGAACCTTCATATCTCAGCTGGGCGTCCAAAACGTTTCAAATCATCCGCGCGCACGAAATTGTACCGTCCCTCGACATCTTGATTATGGGCGTGGCTTAAGGGCTGCGAGATTCTTGACAATTGTGGAATTGTACTACGCCCTGGATGACAACCTTGAAATCACGATTGTCCAAGAGATGGGGGATGTTGAGCTTGACATTAGATGCCGCGAAACGCACCACCATGTAACTGCTAGGTGTGCTTGCCTTTTGGAAGTCAGCGAAGCATCAAAGGCACGCGACGGGCAGATTCAATATCTGCACCGTACTGTCAAAGATTTTTTAGAGGAGCCGTCTCGCTGGGCGGCGATTCTTAATGACACAAAGGCTGTCTTCGATCCGTGGTGGTCAATGTTGCGAAGCAAAGGTTTGCTAGCCTACCAACTCCTTGCAGAGCAAGCCGAATCAGTCGACGAAAGGTTGGAAATTATTTGCCCCGAGATGCTGGTATGCTCTATGGAAATAGATCAGCAAAGTCCGTACCGCCTATGTAGGATGGACGTGCTCTTGATGTCAACAACTTGCTTAAGCAGTATGACGGCAGCGTTGACCTTCTCGCCGTATATGGAAATTGGTATGATAGGATGGAAGGTGATGACTCTCCCTCAGGCATACGCAGCCCTCTACTTGCCTGTGCACTAGTCCTCAATTTCTTGGAGTACGTGGCTCTAAGATTGATGAAATATCGGAAACAAAATCCGGAAGTGGGAAAAAAAGCTGCAACATTTATGCACCGCTACTTGAAAGACATACGAATGCGTGGACTAGATATGGCTATGATGCTGGTCAAGCAAGGCGCTGATGTGAACGTACTCGATAAAAAGGATTCCAACGTGACTGTATGGGGGTCGATGCTCGCCGATCGACTTCAAATTAATGGATTCAACCCGATCATAGATTTGGACCCAATACTGCCACAGTTCATCAGCACTGCTCTGGCTCGCGGGGCTGATCCTAATGTGTCAATTGGGTGGCAGGAGAAGTCACTTGCTGAAGTCGTCCAACACAAGACATTCCCTCACTATCCTACCGAAGCAAAACAATTACAAGAAGACATCAAGAAAGCTGTCAAGAATCCCAAACGAGGGAGCAATTTCGTGGAAATAGAAGGGATGCAAAGTGGTTCCGAAAGCGCGACGACGATACAACAGCCAATGATGCCCAAGCAAAAGCGTTTAAGGCCGCATTAGTGGAAGATAATACTCTTGAACAGCAGTCTTTGGTTCAATTCAAGGTTCTGAGTAGATGTGTATAAAAGAAACAGAACGAAGGAACAGAATGAAGGAGCTTTCAGATCACAGATTTTGATCACAGATGACTACGGAAACAAAGATTCAGCGAACGAGAAGTAAATTCAAAAGGTATCTAAATGCTTAATATGCCACAAAATCACAACATGTCGATTTCCAATCCTCGACGTTCAACACCACTTGGTTTGTCTCCCATCAATTTCATCCCGAGGATCATCTTGACCTCAGGACAATATTCCATGATATGGGCAACCTTCTCCTCATTATCCCATAGCTAAATTCGTCAGCGCTGCTCTTTTCTCAAGCGCGGGATAAATGGAAGTCCTTACCTGACCATGATGAACGCCCATCCATCCAACATGATACCCCATAGGACTCTCATCCCACACATTCGCCTCAACACTAAATGTCTTACTCACCGACGCATTCGCCATATGCGCCCCAGGCAACTTATTCATCCTATTCCCCAACCACTCATCCTCCATCTGAATATGTCCCATCTCCCTGCGTTCCCTCTCCAACACCATCAAAATCCTACTCACCCTCCTCAAACTCAGCCCACCATTCCCCCCAAAATTCGACTCCGGTCTCCATGGCGCCCCAATATAATCCCACTCCAGAAAATCATTAACCGTCTTCGGGCGCTTCGCACACAATACACTATCCGGCTGAAACACCAGGAGATGTTCCGCGGGCGCAAGATGATGCGTGTACAAATACGGATCCGTAAACATCTGACTGATCTCCTGCCTGCCAGCCATGGAATAGTTGCCCGGTATTCCTGTTATTATTATTTTTCCGGCGGCTTCTAATCGTGCGATGAATGGGTTGGAGCGCATGAAGAGCATGGCTTCGGGGGACCCCATGAAGCGGAATCGCCATTCTGGGGGAACGAGGTTGGTCATGTGGGCGAAGAGGGCGGGGAGGTGAGGGAGTGGTCGCGTTTCGACCAGGAAGGCGAGTTTGCGCTCATCGTAGGGTTGTTGGAGGGTTGGACAGAAGGGGGTTTCGGGGATTTGGATGCGGTCGCGGTAATATGAGGGTTGAAGGATATTTGCTGAGCTGGAAGTAAATATGTCTGTTAGTCGAAGTACATCTGGAGGTTTTGTTCTAGCTCGAGAGCTTGAGGTCCTGCAATGCGCTGCTTCGGAAGGATAGGGGAATTATGGATTAATTGGACCCTTACAAATAGTAGAACACAAGCGCTGATGCAACGACGAAGAAAGTCCCCACGCCAGTCAGGATCTTGCGACTTGTTGTCGCGGCTGACAGCACCGCAACAAACTTCATCGCTCAACTTCTCGCTCGCCCTGGACTCAATGGTCGCTGTCGCGTGCTCAGGAGCGATATCGAGACAAGCTCCCGAGTCCGCCGTTTTTGGGGTTTGGGCCTTTTGTCTTGCCCAACAAGCCATCGACTGTGCCACGGCGCCTTAACATCGGGATGAGATGCAATCTGGACCCTGAGTGGATGCTGAAGCGGCTGGGCGTCGAATCCGTCGACTGCTGCAGGGTATCCGGATGCATCGTGAGGCCCTATTTGGGAAAGTTACGGGGCTGAATGATGGGTAATCTCCAGGTGTACGAGACAACGTATGATCTTGGAAAAGAAGATAATTATAGGGGTCAATTAAGCGACGGAAAAGTAAACAGTGACTTTGACCAGATTGTTTATGTTCTCCTTGAACTACTGTAGGGCTTGGCGAGGTGTTTTGTTCTGGAAACAATGGAAACGCGCTAAATTTAAGGTTTCAGTGGACGAACCCCACGTGCATTAACATCTTCAGCACCTCATCCTCCATGTCATCTTCTGAATAGCTTCAACCTCCCACCTCATAATACCCCTATGTTCAGGCCAGCGTCAATTGGCAGAATCAGATCACTATCTACAATGGCCACCGATGCAGCAGCAAAAGCCTTCTTCTCCGCACCACAATTCGCAGTCGTAGGCGCATCCAGCGACCCCACCAAGTTCGGCCACAAGAGTACTCCTCTCTCCCTCTTTGTTTTCAATCCACGACATTGCATCTTACTCTGTACTGATTAAACCACAGTATTCACATGGTACACACACCACAACCTCCCCGTAACACCCATCAACCCTTCCACCCCCGAAATCAAAGCCTTCCCACCCTACCCCGCGCTTGACATCCAATCTTACTCCACACTCCCCAACCTCTCCGCTCTACCAAACCCAAGCCAAACATCCGTCTCGATCATCACACCCCCGAAAGTCACACTCAAGGTCTTGGAAGAGGCGAAGAAGTTGGGTGTGCAGGGCGTCTGGTTACAGCCGGGGAGCTTTGATGATGAGATTTTGGGGTATGCGTTGAAGGAATTTAAGGCTGCTGTTGGGGGTGATGGCGGGAGGGGTCATGAGGGGTGGTGTGTCCTTGTTGATGGGGAGAGGTCGGCGAAGGCTGCGGGGAAGAGCTTCAAGTTGTGAATGAGGGTTAGGTTGATGGGGGTGTCCAGAGGGTGAGTTGGGCTTGGGAGGGTCTTGAGGTCCAGATATTTTGCACTGCCTTGATTTGATATGTTGAAGTGATGAATGGGATACCAGAATGGACTATTTGCAGTGTAAAAGCATGTGCCTTCATGATGACTAGCACAATCTTTAGTTCGGGCAGAATTCCTAGAGAATACCTTTAGGAGATTCCGCTTTTTTGATTGTGATACCGTCACTTCGAGCTTACGTTCTGTGAAACTTCGTATTGACCATGAGCCATGGCCGTATATAATATTCTTTTCTGGATTACCAGTAACCAGTAGCCGTACATGACAGTGCCTGCTTACGAACTCCTGCTATGTTTTTTTGACTGGTTTCTCCAGCCTCTGTTCTGGTATCTCCTCTGCTCCTCTGTCTACATCTGAAAGCCTCGCCAAGGGAAGGCTGAAGGAGCCGAGGCCCAACGGAAGACAGGATCCTACAGCCTCGTAGATCATCACGGCAATCCGACATCGCATTAATCTACGTACAGTAAAACAACATAACGATCAATTGAACTCTACCTTTCGATCAAACTCTCACAAGTTCTTCTTCGGTCATTTTCAAGGCAGGAATTTCTCTGCCCTTCAGTAGTCTTCCCAATCCCCAATTATACCTGAGAAGCTGCATTGGGCCTTCATCCCACCCTCACAAGCTGTTCGTCTACATCAAAGCAGCTATAGGGACCTGTAGAGGGTACTCCTTCATAACAGCACAGGGCCTCCCTTTACCTCGGATTTTCCCGTCGTAAAACAAGAGTCAAGCAAAATGACAACCTTCGCGCAAGTCTATCCATTTCCCCCATCCCTCTTGCCTCTCCCTCCCTCTCTCCAATCAGTCATTCTAACATTCCTTCTCCCCTTCAGCAAATCAACCTTCAACGCCCTCACCTACGCCACCTTCCGCCCAACCTACCCACCTCAAATCTTCAAAACCGTCCTCTCCTACCACGCCTCCTCCCCCTCCCCAAAACAACACACCCTCCTCGACCTAGGCTGCGGCCATGGCCTCATATCCCGCGCCTTGTCCCCTCACTTCGACCGAGTAATAGGCACCGATCCCTCTGCAAAGATGATCACGCAAGCCATCTCCTCCACACCTTTTTGCAATGAGGGTGCAGGCGGGGGCTCAAATCAAGATACAGACAAAGCAGCAGAGAATGCTGGAGAGAAAGAGAAATTTCCCAACGTCGAATTCCGCCAAGCCTCAGCGGAGGACCTGTGGTTCGTTCAAGATGGCGAACTGGATATGGCAGTAGCCGGCCAAGCAGCGCACTGGTTCGATTACACGCGCGTTTGGGCAGAGCTGAGTAGGACGGTGAGGAGGGGAGGAACAGTCGCTTTCTGGGGATATAAAGATAATGTTTTTGTGGATCATCCGAAGGCTACTGCTGTGTTGGATAAATACTGCTATGGGGAGGATAAGATGGGACCGTACTGGGAACAGCCTGGACGGGATATTCTTAGGAATTTGCTTAGGGAGGTTGTTCCACCGGAGACGGAGTGGGAAGGGGTACAGAGGGTGGAGTATGAGCCTGATTTAGGGGGAAAGGGGAAGGGGAAGGGGAATGGGGAGGTACTAATGCAGAGGAGACTGAGATTGGGGGAGGTGGAGGGGTACGTGAGGACTTTTAGTGCGTATTGGAATTGGATGGGGGCGAATCCGGGGGTGAGGAGCAGAGCGGAGGGAGGGGAGGGAGATGTGGTTGATGAGATGTTTGATGAGATGAGGGGGGTGGAACCTGAGTGGGAGGGGAAGGGGGAGGGGTGGAGGGATGTGGAGGTTGAGAATGAGTGGGGGAGTGTTATTTTGATGGCGAGGAGGAGGTGATGTAGGTTATCCTAATATCACTTCGAAGAAACTGTATCTTAGATGTTTAGAAGAAATATCGAAGATAAGAACTGGGGACTGGCATACTAGCAAATCCTTGAAACAGGACAGTGGCTATTGTATGGTAAGATATGGAAATGCATGATCGATAAGTATCTCAGGAAGAAAATACTTGAGAAGAGTACCATTGGAAGTAAGAACAGACGAAGATTCCAGCAAATCTCTCCCATACTTTTGGGAAAATTGAGTGTTGAGCATTGTTGATGTTCAAGACCCCAAAACAACAAAATGTTACCGTGAATGGTAACTCCCGAACTCAGGACAGTGCTGTACCGAAAAACGACTTCTGAAATTCTATGCTTCAAATCATTCTTTGTAGATACAGATTCAGAAATGCATATTTCTATGCTCCCCTATCCTTAGCCTCGCTTCGCAGCCTTTCCTCTGACTCGTTGATTGTTGCTGCCGTTGCCATGCCCACCGTTCCAGCGCATGTTTCGTTTCCTGCATAAATGCACGGCCCCAGCAAAGGAAACAAACCAACATCAAACCCCATACAATTTCTACAACATCACAACCTCCTTTCATCTTCAACTACATCTACCTCGACGTACTGTTCTCCATTACGAACTCAATTCTTGCATCAATTGCACATATTCATCATGGTAAGTCTAACGCTTTTTTACTTCTGTTGCCAGGGAATGTGGAGGAATGCCAGGAGAGTGCTAGGAGTAAAGGGGCGGTGGGATGGGCAAAGTGAGGGAGGGACAACAAAGACAAGACGCGGTGTCATGCGCTTTCCTCCCTTCCCCTCCCTTCCGATGGATTGGGGGAGGCGCCAAAATAGCACGAGAACCAGAGTAAGAGCGAGCACCACAGCAGCCCAGCTAGACGGAACGAGCGATCAACAAACGGAACGGACTGGACGAACGAACGACACGGCAGGTACAAACTAGGAAGCTAAAGTTTGTTGATCCTCCTATCTACGTCGCCCACTTCACGGAACATCAACATACACAGCATCTGCAAACAAGGATATTCAAAGCTCAACAACTACTCGCATTTGCTACGCACGATTCAATACCGCGCATCGAATACAGCATCGTTTGCATTTGAGCACCTTTACACGCAAACAAGCCCTCTCCTCTGCTATTAACACCACACCCGCATCGCACCCCTCCTTCTCGGGCTGTTCTCCTGGCTCAGCACATCCTCCTTATCTCCTGGCAGAGACACACAACCAAATTCACATTCACATTCAGAGAGACAGAGATAGATAGAACGAGAAAATTCAGACAGAATGGCAGCTAACCAAGCCCCCTACGACGCGCAGGCCTCAACAAACTACAAGGAAGCATTCGCACTCTTCGACAAGCGCGGCAACCAGCGCGTGCAGGTCGAGAGCCTGGGTGATTTGCTGAGAGCGTGTGGGCAGAATCCTACTCTGAGCGAGATTCGGGATTTGGAGAAGAATGTTGGTGGTGATTGTATGTTCTTTCTTCCTCCTGCTTCCCTTCTACACCCAAGTTCCCCACGCCATCACTGCCAGCTGCAAGCACCTCGTTTCAACACCGCAACACTTCATAGCAGAAAGGACAAGGAACGCAGCTAACATTTTCTGCTCTCCCTTCTAGTTGACTTCGAGACCTTCTCCAAGATGCTCAACCGCCCCGGCGGCTTCCGCGACCCCGGCGAACCAGAAGAATACTGCCGCGGCTTCCAGGTGTTCGATAAGGATATGACGGGCTTTATTGGTGTTGGACAGCTTCGCTATATCCTGACGAATTTGGGAGAGAAGATGAGTGATGATGAGGTTGATGAGTTGTTGAAGGCAGTGGATACCAGTAGTGGAGAGATTAATTATACTGGTATGTCTACACTCTATCCGGTATCTGTCTAGGGGTGGTGCTTTTGGGAGAGGGCTGGGATGGGCAAGGAGTAAGGAGCAAGGGGAAAGGACTGGGCTAACAGGAGAATAGATCTCGTCCGCACGATCCTCGCAAACTAGACAACCAGTGAGATGGAGAGGGATGTAGAGGGTGGAATGGACTGGAATAGGATAGAGAGCATACTTCATTGTACGACATATACGCATTCATGGCATGCATAGGGGCTATCTTATGGCAAAACGGGGTGGATTATTGGCGTTTACTTTTTTTTTTTCAACTGTTGATGCTTCTCTCCTGTTGTTGATTCCTGAGGGAGAACGGAGTAGAGCGAGCAGTAATGGAGCTTACGAGGACATTGACGGATACTATATGGAATGCCATGAGCGTAATGCATTCATGTCTGTAGAAGAATACAGCTTTCTATGGCTCTTCATCTAACATGACCTCTCTTGACTTGTCCATGATCCCCTGGACTTTGTCTATACCTTAACGCCTCGCTATGCTCGATGTCATAAAATCACCATCGATCTAATCCTCTATTCCTCATTTACCCACTTCCTCACTGCGATTTCCTTCCTCCCTTCTATTTACCCACCAGACAGGATAAACCATCTTCTCATTCAAAAACCCCCACCGCCCTCCTACCCCCCGTCCCAGTCCCCACAAACCCAACATCCTCCTCTCCAATCTTCCTCCCACTAGCCAGAACCTCTGTACTCATCACTCCACCTGGTAAGATATACAGAATCTTCCCATCATATACTCCAGCATCTCCCTCCCCCTGTTTGCTTTTACCCTTTCCAGAATCGATATCCATATCCATGTTCGTATCCGTGGCCGAGGAGGTGGGCAAGGAAGAGGCGGATTGGAGTTCATAGCCTACTACCAAATTGCATCTCGAGCAGCGGTATAAGATCCGTTTTTCAAAACCGTCGGAGCGGCGGATTAGAGTTGTTTTTCGGTCGGGGAGGAGGCCTAGGAGGACGGTGTAGCCTTCACTTGGGAGATTCCCTCCTTCCTCATTCCCATTCCCAGTCCCATTCCTCGAACCATCTTCTGCTTCTCCTTCAACTGGGGAAGAGGGGGGAAGTGGAGGCGTAGACGGGAGTGGTAGGATTATGGCTGCGTCGGAAGCTGGATGGGGAGTGGCTGAGTCGGAGTCGGCTGGTGGTGAGGAGCGGCGGGGGAGGTTAGAGAGGGTGTGTGTTGAGGAGAGGAGGAGGGAGGTGCAGAGGCAGTGGTAGGTTTTGATTGTGGGGGGTGCCATTTTCTTGCTGTTTCTTTTCTCTTCGGAAGACTGTGGTGGACTCGAGGCGTTATTCTGAGGCTGATTGGTTTGAAAGTGTGATGTTTGGTGTCGTGTTGTGGTGTTGTGAAGTGAGGCTTTGGAGGGGTTGGGTTAGAAAGAAAGGATTCGGACGAGGCTGAAGGTGGATTTTCAGGGCTGGGTTCAGCCCTGGCCAGGCTGGACTTGTACGGATTGGATGGCTGCATTCCGTACAGGATTGATTGTTTACAATTGTGTTGATCAGTTTGTATTAATGATTTTTTTTTGGCGCATTGAATACCTAATTTAATGATTCAATACCATTTTCCAGCCAAAATAGAATACTTGCAATTTCTGTTCTATAATTGTTCTGTAAACACTTCTCGTCTCGCCCCAGCTCCTGCAGCCTTCCGCCTCATGTCCCGCAAGTGAAACGTGGGGACGCCGAGCTGCCTTCCAACGTCCAAACTGTCAAGAAGACATCCATCCTCCCACCTCAATCCCACCCCCGCAACCCCTCCCCTTTCCAATTGATTCCTCCTCCCCGTCTTACTTTACCTGCATCAACCCACATCACCTCGGGAGCTCCCTCTCCCAATCAATACACCTAACCTGGCGCCCTCCCGCTTCCGCAAAGGCACCCTCCTCCTCATAATCCTCTCCCTCCTCCTCTTCACCTCGATCTCCTTCACCCTGGCGTCTTCACGCATCGGGCCCAGACTCCGCAGTCTCTTCAGCCAAATCCGTCCAGCAAGCTACAACCCATTCTACACCTCCTCACCACCATCCAGCTTCCGCCCAATAACCAACTCCACCATGGCCCCCTCCCAATACCAATCCCCACCACAAGCTCCCCCGCTCTTCACAGCAACAGCCTCCTCCCTCGTCGCTGACGCAAAGAAACTCTGCGAGAATACCCGCTCCCTCTACGACACCATCGTCGCAACCGTCAAGCCCGAAGATGCCACATTCGAGAACGTCGTGCTTCCCATGGCACAAGACGAGGATGCCGTGGCTCTACAGTCCCGCATCATAGGCTTCTACCAAGCTGTATCCACATCCGCGGAGCTCAGAGATGCGTCATCCAAAGCAGAGGAGATCATGGATGAGTTCTCGATCGAGGCGAGCATGCGCGAGGATATCTTCGTGCTGGTGGATAAGGCGTGGGAGAAGGCGAAGAAGGGGGAGAGTGGTCTTGATGGCGAGAGCTTGAGATTGCTGGAGAAGGAGAGGAAGAGCTATATTCGGAATGGTTTGGGGATTGAGAAGGGTCCGAAGAGGGATCGGTTTAAGGAGATTAAGAAGCGGTTGAGTCAGGTACGTTCTTCTCACTGGGAAGAGTGGAAATGAGGATATTAGAGGCGGCGACTGACAGTAGTAGATCTCCATCGAGTTCCAGAAGAACCTTAATGAGGAGAATGGAGGTATTTGGTTCACCAAGAAGGAACTTGAAGGTGTTCCGGGTGATGTTTTGGAGGGATTTGAGAAGGGTACGGGTGAAAATGAGGGCAAATTACGGTTCACTTTCAAGTATCCGGATTTGTTCCCTACGTTGAAGTTTGCGCTTGATGCGGAGACTAGACAGAAGGTCTTCATCGAGAATGAGAATAAGGTTAGTAACCTAGACATGGTGGTCGAATTGAGCTGATATGTGCAGTGCAATGAGAACGTCCCTCTCTTCAAGGAAGCTATCATCCTTCGAGATGAAGCTGCTAGACTTCTTGGATACCCAGATCACGCATCTTTCCGAATCGAAGATAAGATGGCAAAGACTCCAAAGACAGTAAACGATTTCCTGGACGATCTCAGACAGCAGCTTACTCCCGGTGGGGCTAAGGAAGTTGCTCATCTTCTTGATATCAAGAAAGAGGACATGAAATCTAGAGGTCTAGATTCGTCTGCTGATGGCAACTACTATCTTTGGGATTCTCGCTTCTATGGCCGTATGATGGTCGAGAAGGAATTCTCGATTGATGAACAGAAGATTGCAGAATACTTTCCACTACAGTCTACGGTGGAGGGTATGCTTAAGATCTTCGAGGAGCTGTTTGGCTTTGTGTTTGTTGAGCTTACGGCTGAGGACAAGGCTAAGATCTCAAGTATGTTGCCCATCGACTCACCTGTATCTATGCTAACAGAAGATAGGCACTGGGAAGGGTGAAGATATCTTCTGGCACGAAGATGTAAAGACTTTCAGTGTTTGGGATGATGCGGAAGAAGGCAACGGCTTCGTTGGCTATCTTTACCTTGACTTACACCCACGTCCAGGAAAGTATGGTCACGCCGCCAACTTCAACCTCCAACCAGGCTTCCTCTATCCCAACGGTACTCGTCGCTATCCAGCCACAGCGCTGGTATGCAACTTCTCCAAACCAACACCCACCAAACCATCCCTCCTCAAACACGACGAAGTCGTCACCCTCTTCCACGAGCTTGGCCACGGTATCCACGATCTAGCAGGTCGCACCAAATACTCGCGTTTCCACGGCACATCAGTCGTCCGCGATTTCGTCGAAGCCCCCTCCCAAATGCTGGAGAACTGGTGCTGGACCCCCTCCCAACTCAAATCCCTCAGCAACCACTACCTCACCGGCGAGAAGATCACTGACGATCTCATCGAGAAACAAATCTCCGTCAAGCACGTCAACGACGCCCTCTTCAACCTCCGCCAGCTCCACTTCGGCATCTTCGACATGACGATCCACACGCCCTCCTCGCACGCCGAAGCCGAATCCTTCAAGCTCTCGGAAATGTACAACCAACTCCGCTCCGAGATCTCCGGCGTCAAAGGTCCCGAAGAACTCGGTCTCAAATCCGATTGGGGTAATGGACAGGCTACCTTTGGACATCTCATCGGCGGGTATGATGCCGGGTATTATGGATACCTGTCTAGTCAGGTCTATAGCACGGATATGTTCTATAGTGTATTCAAGCAGGATCCGATGAGTAAGAAGGAGGGTAGGAGGTATAGGCATATGGTGTTGGAGAAGGGGGGGAGTCAGGAGGAAATGAAGACATTGGAGGACTTTTTGGGGAGGAAGCCGAGTACGGAGGCGTTTTATAGGGAGTTGGGGTTGGTTGCTAAGTAGTGGGGGGAAAGACTTGTTCGCGGTGGAGATGCGAGAGGAAAGGCTAGGGGAAATGGATAGTAGAGAAGGCAGCGTATGATGTGAGGGGTCTGCATGTCTGCGAGGCTGCGTGGTGTAGTTGGGATTCGGTGCAAAACCTAGACAGAGATGCTAACTGAACCTCACGGCTCTCAGCTATCAGTCGATGATGATATGGAATACCATTATATCATTCAAAGCACGAAATCTTGAAACTTAACGTGTTATCTTCTCTACTCTAGATAATACTCCCTTCTGCACCAATGTTTCGCAGCGAACATGTCTCGTTTATCGATCCGTAACTTATTGCCCAAAGCAACCCAGTTCACTGTTATAATTAAAAAAACCAGTCCCTTCTGACTCTATACCCTTCGCTTCTACAGTTGCCTTTTCCATGCTCCTGCTGGTGACCGGCTGCCCGCCGCCAGACGTCTGCAATTAACCTACAATCACTCACTGATCTTAGCCTGTAGGGTACACGTCAAACATACATGGACCGTTGCGGCGGCGGCGCGCATTCACGCTTCTTCATGGGTTGGTTCATGTGGGTACAGCATGCTTCAGTGTCAAGACCTTATTAATATAACAAATAACTATCTTACCACTAGTCTAATCGGGACAAGAGTGAGTCCATTACAGCACTACCAGTCAACTATCCTAATTTGAATTGAATAGACTTTTGATCATACTCTATTTCTAAAATTACCATGTTTAATGCGATTCGACTGTAAAGTAAAGTACTAATATTACTAACAAGAATAGACTTTTGATCCGACGTCAAATCGAAGAAGTTATGTCTTCTAGCACAACTCAAAAATACAATAAATACACGACTCTACTCGTTGAGGAGGAAGAACGCAGTAAGATGACTTATACTTGAGACGGATGTCGTGAAATCCAATGCCATGTCTTAATACATTGACTCTACGTACGTTTTGCCAAGGTAGCTGCCTCTAAAGCTTTTTTGAATCACATCTTAAACCCCAGTCCATTTCAAAGTCTCTTTCACAGTCAACACATGCCTCAGAACTATATGCTCAATCGACTTTCCAATCTCAATATCATACGTCCCTGCGGCGAGTACCCACGCGCATTCCCTGTCGTCATAGTATGACAACGCATACTTATCCACCTCAAAGGTAACCGTAACCTCCTCTCCAGGAGCAAGATCCACGACTTTCTCAAAGGCCTGCAATTCTCGTTTCGGCCGGTATAGTGAAGCATTCTGTGGTGAGATATATAGCTGGACCACTTCGCTTCCAATACGACCCCCGACATTGACAACATCAATGTTGAGGCTCAAGCTGCTGACACCAGGCTCTAACGTCCATTTATCGGCGTAAAGATTGCGGTACGTGAACTCAGTGTACGTAAGTCCGTGACCGAACGAGAATGCGGTAGGGATATTGTTCGTGATGTAATGGCGATAGCCGATCTCCAGCCCTTCGGCGTACTTCACAACGGCATTTTCTCCAGGAAAGTTACCAAAGCATGGCGTGTCTTCAATTCTGGCAGGAAATGTTATGGGCAGTCTGCCTGATGGATTGACATTGCCGAATATGACGTCTGCAACGGCAGTTCCGAGCTCACTTCCCAGGAACCACGCTTGCAGAATGGCTGGGGCTTTGGCTGCCCAAGGCATTTCAATGGGCGAGCCCGAGAAGTTGACGATCACTGTCTTCGGGTTTACCTGCAGAACCCGCTCTACGAGCTCGTCCTGACGGCCGACAAGTCTAGATTTTTATTAAAAGGTGTGAAAGTGAGAGGGTGTGAGAACCGTACTTCATGTCATCTCTGTCATATGCTTCGCTTTCTCGCTCTTCATCTGTACCGATTGCCAAAATCACCGCATCCGCTTTAGAAGCAGCATCCACGGCCTCTTTCATGAGCTGATCGGGATCTAGAACAGGTAGGGCCCCGATACGAAGCATTCCAGCTGCAAAGTCGGCAGATTTACCATCTGGGAAAGAGCTAACGGAGGAGTACTCGACAAGAATTGTGTACGTCTTCGATTTCTTCAACGAGACTGAGCCCTTGATTTCCTTCGATGCCAAACCTGTCAAATGATTAGCAATTTAATTATTTATATAGTGTCGCGGTTACCAAAAAATTTCGTGGACGGCTCCTGCTTCTCCCAACTACTGACGATCAGCTTGCCATCAACGTACAATTTCGCACGACCGGTTGTGATGAGCGAAAACTCGTATTCCGCATCCATTTCTGGGGAGAATTTTGATGTTTCTCGGGCATGAGCTGGCAAAGATACTTCCTTTGGAGCGGAGTCGAAAAATATCATCTGCGAAGTGCCGGTGGTTGTTTTCGCTAGGACACGTCCAGGAGAATCAAAGTCACCATCAAAAAACTCGACATCCCAGGCATCTTCTCCTGAAGCGGTAAAGCCGTCTATGAGTGGCAGCATTTCATGACAGAAGCAACCCTGAGAAAACGATAGTTCCGTCTTTGGCGTCAAGTTCTGACACGCCTTTTTAATCCCCTCGAAGGCTGATACATAATAGTACTGACTCAAGCTGGCACTGCCCCCTCCTGTTGAGACATTGCGCTTCGCATTTGGACCGATGACTACAATGTTAGAAGTCGGCTTCAGCGGGAGAATGTCCTTGTCGTTTTTTAGAAGGACGATGGCCTCGCTTGCTGCTTTCCGATTGATTGCTTGCGATTCAGGAGTGTTATGTTCTTGTTCTTCGGCATTTTCAGTAACTCCCGCTCCAGCGACACGGTGCATCAACGTCAAGACATTAGTTGCCCCAGAATTCAAGGTGGACTGGGTAATCTTGCCAGCCTGTGTGAGACGTATGATTTGTTCAGGAGATCGCCAGAGGGAGGGACCGGGCATTTCCAAGTCCACACCAGCATTGAGTGCCTCAGCAGATGAGCTTGTGCCCCACCAGTCGGACCTGGAAAATCAGCATCGTCACTCACAGTGAATAAGAACTTACATGATGAGTCCATTCCAACCCCACTCCGTTCTCAAGATATCCCCGAGCAGCCTTTTGTTCTCACTGCAATGGATACCATTGACTCGATTGTACCCAGACATGATCGACCATGGTTGAGCTTCGCGAACAATCGTCTGGAATGGTTTAAGGTAAATCTCCCGCAAAGTCCTGAAAGTTAGTCTTGATGTTTCTTGCCTTGGAGCTTGCAATCAACATACCTCTCATCCACGATCGTATCAACTTTCATGCGATCGGTCTCCTGATCATTGCAAACAAAATGCTTGACACAGGAAGCGATACCCTGTTCTTGAACACCTCGGACAAGAGCAGCGCCGAGCTTTCCACTGAGTAGAGGGTCCTCGGAGAAGCATTCAAAGGCACGGCCACCTAATGGCGAACGATGAAGATTCACGGTAGGGGCCAGATGGACGCTGTTGACAGTTAGAGGTGATTTTCCCGTTTGGTATCTGTACTCACGATACACCTTTCGCCTTCGCTTGAGCAGCCATCGCCGTACCGACTTTACCCATCAACTTCTGGTTCCAAGTAGCGCCCTGTGCTGTAGAGCATGGGAAAGCCGTTGTTTTAGAGCCATTGAAGGTCTTGATCCTAGAACGGGGTAAGTCTCGATGGCCAACAGCAGAGGATTGACCACTTTACCCCCGAATACCGTTGGGACCATCCGATACCTTTAGAGACGTCAGTGGAGGACTCACGGGATTTGTACGTTGTCAAGTTGTCATATATCTTACCCGAAGCCCTTTTACTCCTTTAGAGGGGAAAGATGCTGTGTGCCATCTAAGTAAAGTCAGTCAGATATTGGTGTCACGATAGGGAAAACTGACAGGTCTCTACCCGCTAAAAGTTTTGCGATCTCATCTGGAGCTAGGCCAGCGAGAATGCTGTCAACTTTCATCTGTTCCTCAGACATTGCTCGTCTAGATGGGAGTATCCAGTCAAGTATGAGGTGTGGCTGGAATCAATGAATTCGAGGAAAGGAATGATCTTTCATCAGGAGCTAAGAAAGACAGAGAAATGTACAAGGACTTTCAGACTCAGCAATGAGGGCAATCGCTTTTCCCTTACAAACGCTCGATGCTCCGCTTGGAGCGTAGTCACTGGCCAGGACAGAATCCCGGGCACGTGGGCCAAATGATGTCGAGAAGCATACTCAGCCATCCAGGGCGTATTCGACAGTCACTAACCAAGCATGTCTTAGGTCCGTGACCGGTAGATATACGTAATACCGACATTAGTCGGATTTGCTAAAGACAACTTTTTTATAATTAAGCCGGACCGGTCTGGTCGGTGGCGTTGATGGGGAATGCATGGGAAATGGGGAATGGGGGATGTCCAAGATTGGAGGCGATGCAGTGCCAAGCCGGAACCAGCAGTCCAATGGGAAGCTCCGGTGATGGTTTGACCAATAGTTAAAAATGTAAGTGATTACTAAAGTATTCGAGTCATAATATATATTATATAATATATTGCTAGCAATCTATTAACGTTAATTGTCAATCTTTACAGTTTTATTTTCAAATTATTTTTGAAAATAGTAGTAATTCCGACTTATTGATAAAACCTTTAGGACTTTATAATCATTGAAATCTTTGTTATGTTATACTATTACATCTATTATTAAAGCATAATACACGCTTAAAATTTATTACTATTAATACTACTAAGAAAATTAACATTGATATTGAAATAGTGCTTTGATTTTATAGCTCTACTTTGAATAATAGTTTAATACTTGTTACGAATTAGGTTTAGTAACCTTATATGACTACAATTTGAACACAAACTATCTCAATGACATCTCGCCAGAAACCCATGACATCAACACTAGTGATGCGATGGGTGTAGGGATCGAAATCCGCATCCATCCGCTCCAGACTTATATACGCGTGACGAGATGGAGTTGCAGATTGTGCAAATGTCTACCGCGCTCCTCGCTTCCACAGCGGCAAGGACGTACTTACCTCGTCATTCCAAATGAGTCAAAGTCATAACGGCTGTAAAGCGTCGTCCTGTCCCTGGTGACTTAGATCAGTAATCTTCTATTCTCCTGTTCTCTATCAGACGAAATGGCACTACATATATTCGACCTTTCATTTGAGCACCACCGTGATGCTCTGGGTATTGGGCAACCAAGTCCAAGGATATCCTGGAAGTACGATGGCGACGCTCAGGACTGGGTTCAAGATTCCTACACTATCGAGATCCGGCGATCTTCGTCAACATCAACCGAAGCCTACACCGTCCAAACGGCAGATTCAACATTTGTACCATGGCCTAGTCGCCCGCTTGAAAGTGGCGATGAAGCTTCTGTTCGCGTTCGGGCTTCTGGCAGCGGGGTGCATACTTCTTGGTCAGAGCACAGGCGTGTTGAGGCAGGACTGTTACGAGTTGAGGACTGGAAGGCTACTTTGATTGAGACTTCCGCGGAAGTTCATGCCCCTCATGGCCATGTAGGGTCGGACTCTACAAGCAAACCAGAGTCACCCACATTGTTTCGCCGGACCTTCTTGACTAATCGCACCATTCTCAAAGCTCGTCTGTATATCACAGCCCATGGTATATATGAAGCGGAGATCAATGGTGCCAAGGTTTCTGATCATTTGCTTTCTCCTGGCTGGACAGTTTATCAACACGAATTGCCATATCAGACCTACGATGTATCCAATCTACTTCAATCAGGTGCCGAAAATGCCATTGGCGTTGAAGTGGCAGAAGGATGGTATTGTGGGAGATTGGGCTTTGAAGGGGGCAGGCACAACATCTGGGGCGCAAAGCTCGGAGTTATTTCTCAGCTTGTGATCACCTACGAGGATGGTAAAGTCGAGACAATCTGCTCGGATGCTGCCTGGAAACATTCTCCTGGTCCAACTCTCGATGCAAGCTTATATGATGGAGAATCGTACGACATCGCAAGGGAGGTAGGGCAATAGTCTTCTCCAGGCTTTGACGATCGTGGTTGGAGTGCTGTGTGTACCAAGAAGCATGATGCGAGGCTTCTGCGAGCTCCTGATGGACCACCTATCCGTTCTACCGAAACCTTGCCAGTTCTCAACATCATTAAAAGTCCTAGTGGCAAGAAAATCCTCGATTTCGGCCAGAACCTTGTTGGTCATGTCCGAATCAAGATCCCCGAGGGCGGCAAAGGACATGCAATTCGTCTTGTGCATACCGAAGTTCTTGAACATGGGGAATGTGCCACACGACCACTTCGTAAAGCCAAGGCTACTGATACTTTGATTCTATCCGGAAAGACTCCTTCAGCGCAGTGGTGGGAGCCCCGCTTCACTTTCCATGGATTTCGCTACGTTGAGTTGAATGGATGGCCACAACTTGAAATCGATCCTACTCACTTCGTAGCCGTTGTTATTCACACTGATATGAAAAAAACAAGTTCTTTTGAAAGCTCTAACCCTTACCTCAATCGTCTCTACCAAAATATCATCTGGTCCATGAGAGGCAATTTTGTCGGTATTCCAACTGACTGTCCGCAAAGAGACGAGCGTCTTGGATGGACAGGCGACATCCAGGCATTCGCGCCAACTGCAGCATTTCTTTATGACTGTCAAGGAATGCTGAAGAATTGGCTGCGAAATCTCGCGTTTGAGCAGAAAAGTGGCGGCAATGGCTCACCACCACTTTTCTCACCGAATGCCATGTCCATACCAGCCTTTCCTCTTGCCATATGGGGCGATGCCACAATTCTCGTCCCTTGGGATCTGTACCTTGCATCCGGCGACGCCAGCATTCTTTCTTCTCAGTTTGAAAGCATGCAAGACTGGATCGACCATGGAATCCCTCGTAACGCACAGAACCTATGGGGGCCAACGACCATCCAGCTTGCTGACTGGCTGGATCCAATTGCGCCGGCTGATCGACCAGGTAATGGCAGCACCGAAGCTCAGCTAGTCGCCAATTGTTTCCTCATACGCATCACGGACGTGATGGCGCAAGTATGCCAGGTTCTTGGGCATCATGAGAAAGCTAAATTGTACTCTGGCCAATCCTCTTCAATGCGCATCGCTTTTGCATCCGAATACATCACACCGAATGGGCGCATCACTTCAGATTCCCAGACCGCAATCGCGTTAGGAATCCACTTCAAATTATTCCCTACGCAAGCCCAGCAGAATCATGCTGCCGAACGGCTGGAAGAGCTTGTCCGCCAAAGATCCCGCTTCAAGATCGCCACCGGCTTTGCTGGTACTCCCATCATCGGGCATGCTCTTTCGAGCGTCGGGAAAACTCAGTTGTTCTATCGCATGCTGATGAACGCTAAGTCACCCTCTTGGTTATATCCCGTCAGTATGGGCGCTACGACGATGTGGGAGCGATGGGATAGCATGCTGCCGGACGGAAGCATCAACCCTGGCGAAATGACCTCGTTCAATCACTATGCGCTCGGGTCTGTGGCGGATTGGATGCATGCCGTGATCGGCGGCCTCAGTACGCTTGAACCTGGATGGAAACGCTTTCGGGTGGCCCCCCAACCGGGTGGAAGATTAACCTCTGCGAGAGTTGATTTCCAGAGTCCTTACGGGAAGCTTACATCAAGCTGGAGAGTAGAAAAAGACGAGCTGATCTTGGAAGTAGCAGTACCACCAAACACGACTGCTGTGGTACTACTGGGCTTGGAAGTCCCGCAGACCGTGGGTTCGGGAAAGTACACATTTCGGACCAAGTATGTAGAGCCTGAGCGGCCGTCTTTGCCTGCCCCTACGCCGTTCATGGCGGAGGACGATGATCCCGAGTCGCTCACTTGATGAGGAGTGGTAGTCTTAATACCGAGTTTTCTTCCGAATTATAGTTCCAAGTCATAGAAAGCATTATAATCAGAATTTCCAATCTATCTCCACCAATCTAGCTCAGAAGGCCTTCATCATCCTTGCGGAATTAAGGTTGACGGTGCATCAAAAATTCACAAGCAGCGCTCTAGCTCATTGGAAAGACTTTACTGAATGAATTCGGATACATATCGTTTAGGAGGCGAACATGTGGTTCAGAGAAGTCCTCGAGCAAGCATTCCAGTCTCTTGCTTGTAGGTTGTAAGGGGTACTGGACAATCACTGGAACCCAGTATTTCCTCGCGACTTTGTTTGAAACACTCTTAGTCGTTTAGTTAATAATCTGAACGTTCAAGTAGGATACTTGTATTTATTGGACCCAAGCCCAGTCATTCCCTGAAGCTGCTTCACCCAATTTTGAAGGTCAATATTGTGCAGCTTAGTCCCAACTTCAAGTCATGTTGCCGAACTAATAACATCTTATCTTTTCCGTCGAAAGCCATTTTAGCTGCCTGCGACATTCTGAATGTTAACCTCGGATTGAGAGAAGTGATTGTGTCTGATTCTCAAGTGTCCGTCCATCTTTGCCCGAGCCAGTCTGTTTCGTCAAGTCATGCTTTCAACCTCGGAGCAGCCGGACCGGAAGACTAACAGCTGTCTCCGGACGGACAGTGCATGTTGACAGTACACGCACAGACGATTCTTCAGGACCGGATCTACTGCACTATTGATATCTACTGTCCGGAGACAGTTGAACCGGAAGCTAATGATTTAATTTTTGAAATTCAAGTGCCGGTGGGGGCAAGGTAGCGCCACGTCGTGAGCTCGTATAATTCTATTAACAACGGTACGTCAATGTGGACAAGGGTTCGCTATCCACAAGTTCTAGATGTTTGGCATCATGAGCGATCAATCGCTTTTATAAGATGAGGACTGTTGCTGTCTTGTCTCAGCATCGTCCGGGCTTTCATCCGTTCTTTGCTTACCAGTCACTACCTACGAACTCTCCAGCCACAACATCAATACCATAGTCGAGATGTTAATCCCTGCCCAAGGCAGTGTCAGCCACATTGGTAAGAGTTGACTGGTTCTTTTCAATTAGACTCTAACGATTCTCTAGCAACCCGCGCCTTAGCATGCTCGAATCTTCAACAGCCATTTCTGAACGGAACTGAAATCCTCACCTTCAGCGCTCAGCCATACTCTCAATATGTCGCTAGTCCATTCTTCGAACCTTTTATAGCACAATTGGGAGGCGTCACTACCGCCAACGTCAGTTACTGTAATGTGACAATGACCTATACGCATCCGAACCAGAATGACGCAATCAATTTACAGATCTGGCTGCCAGACAACTGGAATGGCCGTTTCCAAGGTACAGGTGGTTCTGGTTGGCGTGGCGGTATTTTTGATCTTGCATTAGTTCCTGCTATCGTTGGTGGGTATGCTGCTGCTTCTACCGACGCAGGGCATTCGATTGTGGATAGTGGTACTTCGACTTGGGCCTTGTCATCTCCTGGAAATGTCGACTTCGTTCCATTAAAGAATTTTGGCTCTATCGCTCTGAATGAGTTAGCAGTGTTTGGAAAAGCTGTGACAGCCCAGTTTTATGAAAAGGAAGCCAGTTATTCCTAGTAAGTTAACTGGATGGAACTGGGATTATAATACAATAGAACTAATTGCTTCTATTTAGTTGGAATGGTTGCTCTCAAGGTGGTCGTCAGGGCATGATGCTTGCCCAAAGGTACCCCACTGCGTTCGATGGCATTCTGGCCGGAGCACCTGCCTTGAACTGGGGAGGACTTATGGGGGGTCTATATCATCCACAAGCTGTGATGAATGGATTAAACGACTATCCCGCAGATTGTGAATTCGAAGCGATCACTGCTAAGGCGATTGAAGCATGCGATGGGCTTGACGGAGTATATGATAATATCATTGCTCAGCCAGCCCTTTGCAAATTCGACCCCTTCACCGTCGTTGGCCAACCTGCCGCATGCGGAAACAATACAAACACGACTATTTCCCAAACAGCAGCTATAGTGGCTAATGAGACTTGGTCAGGTATACTCAGCCAACAGGGACGAATCATCTATCCTGGATACAGCCGCGACGCCCCCCTTGCTACGATCACAAACACCGGCTGCGTAGCCACAGGCAACTGCTCCTTAACCGCCTGGGCCCTTGGTTCAGATTGGTTCCAATACTATGTGGCTAAGAACGTATCGTTTGACCTCACTACAATCACTTCCGCGAATCTTTCTCGTTTCGTGCGCGCTGGGATGCAAGAATACGATTCGATTATTGGCACAAACGATGCCGACCTCACGAACCTCAAAAATAGCGGAACCAAATTGCTTAGCTGGCACGGTATTGCTGATGACTACATCCCAGTCGGAGGCACAATTGACTACTACAACAGAGTTGCTGCCCTTGATACTGGTGTCGCTGAATACTACAAGCTTTTCTTGGCGCCTGGTGTACACCACTGCAGCGGGGGTCTTGGAGCTGCGCCGATTGCGATTCTAGATCAACTTATCGCCTGGGTTGAGAATGGCACTTCGCCTCAGACTGTCCCTGCGAAGGGTACTGCGCTTGTCAACGGAACTTTCTTGAAAAGGAACTTGTGCGCATACCCCTCTGTGTCGGTTTACCAGGGTGGAAACGGAAGCCTGGCGTCTTCTTACAAATGTGTCAATCCTACTCAGCTCGAGTAGAGGCAGATGCGGTGGACGTGTTCGATTAAATGGTGTGAATGGGTTCAGAGATCGTGTACATGGGACGGGAACTGCACACACGTGACGCAATAGTGTAATTTTACAAATCAAATATCTCTTTTCGAATAGGGAGATTTCTCCATTATCTTACGAGGAAGTTGTTGTTGTGATGTTGTGAGCCCGCTTAGCACTGACAGCTTCAGATCAGAGCTTGATCTTGACCATTAAAGTCAACTCTCATATGCGGCGCCATCACCAAAGAATTTCAAGAACAAGTTGCCAAACTCAGGTTCAAATTGACTGTAATGATGGAGTTGTATACTCAATTAATAATTTAAGCTTGTGGCATATTCACATTGTGCATTTTCAAGTATACAATTCAGAAAGCCAATCTTTAACAGAACTCTGAAACGAACTTTACAATTTCTGTGTTCATGATAATGCTCACCAAGCAAAAGTAAACAAGAATTACTGTGCCAAAAAAAAATTGATGACGAGATGTATTCCTCTTTCTGCAGCTGTTTTACATGCCATCACACAGAGCGCCCTATAACCTCGCAAATACAGTAGGTCTGCAAGTACAAGTATTTCGCCGCATTGAACAATTCATGTCACCCTTAATATTGGTAACGGAAATGAGACACCTCTCTCTCATCAGTGTCATCATAACCTAACTGCTCAGCGCTGACGATCTGGTTCGTTCCTGGACTAGCAGGCATATCCGTGTCCGCCTTTTTGTTGAAGCGGGCATAGTGAAAACTCAACAGCCGTTAGCCTTTGAAAATATAAAACAAACAAGCAAGGATCAGATATACCGGAGCGCGACCAGAACGAAGATCGCAACAATCTGGAGGACCATGGTGGTGATGATACCAGTAGGGTACCCCTGCTCAGCCTCTTCACCCTTGTACGCGAAAGGAGCTACGATGCCACCCGCGGCGGAACAGATGAAGACCACGGCATTGGTAACAGTTTTCTTGGTACTGCCACCGATGTTGGAAGATACGAGGGTGAGTATGGTGACATATGCCGAAAGGAAAAAGACAGACTGAAGACGTCAGTTTTGCGCTTGAGAGACATGGATGTCGAACTTGCGGACTTACAACATAGAGGCCTCCAAAAAGAGCACTCTGATTATCTCGTGGAGAGCGCCAGATGAGGATATTACCAGCGATTGAGACCAGTAGACCCGCAATGCCTGTGTAAATGCGTGCATTCTTGAAAACCGTCGGGATGATACTGTATAATAAGTTAGCTAATAATAATTGATGTGGATCACAGAATGTACTTACCCAGCGAGAAGAATAATGAAAAATCCTACTCCAGAACTCGGCATGAGGAGTTTCAAGGTTTCCTCCTCCTCATATCCAAAACTCCCCGCCAGAAGCGCACTGAATCTGGTAGGGTTAACCTTTTTGTTATGAAACAGCATCAGGCCAACTCACGATCCAATTGCCGCGTTTCCAAAGGCAATAACAAAGTTAACGTAAGCTAAGCCCCAGACTTGTGGATCTTTTAGGGCTATGAATGCCTTTTTGATTTTGAATGAAGGAGTTTGCATGCCTGTTCCGTTACGGCGGACACGCTCGATTGCAATTGCCTGCAAACAGTCAGTATGTTGTTGATTATGAGCACAGAGTAGCGAATTCCGAACCTTTTCGCGGGCAGTGAGAAAAAATGCCTTTGTCGGAGTATCTGGGAGGAGAATCATATCTAGGACTCCAAACCCCAGTGTCACAGAGCCTATGATAACGTACATCCATCGCCATGGAGAGTCTGCGTATACACCACCAATATTTATCGCGGCTAGGTCGATTGCTTGACCGACTAGAGCACCCAAAGCTGAACCGGTCGAGATGAGACCTAAACGTAAAGGCTGCTCTTTCTGGGTGTACCTGAAGCCAAACGTTACAAGAGCGCTGTAATCCAGAGAATGTGACGTACCAAGAAGGGATGTAGATCAGGAGAAGGGTGGTCAAGATTGCTTGCACACCATAAAAGACCCTAAATTCTGTCAGTCTTGCTTAGAGCTTATACTTGGCTCGGGTGTGTATATACCGGACTGCCATTGTTCCAGCAAAGTCATTCACAGCCAACATAAGCAGTCCAAATACACCTGACCACATAACTAGACCAGAATACAATTTACCAAGCGGTGTACGTTGAGCGACAAGAAGAATCGGTAGCGTTGTCTGGCATCAGGTAAGTACATGTGTGTCGCGCTGAGAAAGAAGTAGTCGATGAGCCTACAATGAGATTGCCGAAGGTTGGAGCCGATGAAGTCCACGAATATTTTGTGGTCGACAACACGAGAGGCTGCTCGGAGACAATGTCGAACAACTTGAGGTCTTGAATCATACCAAAGAGTGCAGCAACCCCGTAAGCACCCGAATCAGCGTAGCACAGGAGGCCAGATATGAACGTCTGCGATTGATTTAAGATCAGTTTCGAGTCTTGAAAACACACATGGACGACCACTTACAAGAGGTACGATCATCAAATCGAGTTTCAAAAGCAGTCTCTTTTCCTCCTTTTTACTCCAAGTTATACCCGAATTTGCATTAGCAAGCTGTCGAGCCCGATCAGCTTCGGTCATGGCTCCATAATGAGAAGCGTTTTCGGTCTCGAGCTTCATCGAAGCACCCTCCTCCTCAACCGCATCAGGCTTTTGTTCCATGGTGAGGATAGATCAAGGGAAATCAATGAATATGTTAAATGGAGAACGGTGCAAAGTCGGTTAAGGATATGTATGTACATAAACCAATATCCGCAAGAAAAAAAGGGAACTTAAAATGGGCTCGAAGACATGCATCTGTGTCACGACTCGAGTCTCGTGATCTCGGCACTTGGAACTGCCTCAACATGTGGGTTCCCCAGATTCACTCCGCGAGACAAGATACACAGAAGTTCAGCTGCTTATGCATCTGAGATCTTTGCTGCGGCCGTTCACTTGTTCTTCGTCACCTTACCTGACCTGGGAGGGACCGGGTTAAAGTGGAACAGAAAGATTTAAAGCCGGACCGGTCAAGCCAAGCCAGGCCATCCTCAAACTAGGGCACCGGTCCGTGGTTCTGGTAAGTAAAAAATGTCACGGAGGCTCAACTCGGCTCATCGTCCCGTGGGCCGAGCGGACGTTACGGAATTTCGAAATAGCTATCGCGGATGGCATGATCACTTTGCAAGGATTCCTTGATTCCAGCCATCCCAAGCCACTTTCTGGTGGCATCATTAACTCCATCACAAAAACCAAACCACTTGTAATCGAGGTGACGTCGTAATAGCGTATCAAACAACAATCAACTCCCATCACATAATGAAGACCGACTTTCGTTCCGGGGAAGAAGCATGGCACAATTTCTACAGGATAAGTTTCGGTACAACGGCATGTAGGAGTAGCACCGTCCTTAAAAACGATGAACTAGTGAAGCACGTCGCAGAGTGGAAGTAAGAATCTTCAAGACTATTGCTGTGCAAGAGCTCGATAAGGAGTGTTTTGGGTGGGTCCTAGTAGATTCAAGAAGAATTATATAGAAATAAGAAGAGTAATTCCGAAAGAGGCTACCTTTCCAATTCTCGGGTTTACAATGCCGGCATTGCTGGCATCACAAAAGCATCGCTGGGTAGATCTATCTGCACAATGCCCCGACTCGATATTTGCTTTCCTCCATCCTGCAGTGTCTGACAAATGAATTTAATGGCTGGTAGGACTACCTGATGATGGACCTCACCGTCCGCAGCGCCTGCTACATCGAAACCATGCTCTCCTGCGGTCACGAGCAGAGTTTCTGTCACAACGCCTGCATCCCCGAGATTCTCTGCAAACGATGTAGCCTGGTCTGAAGTGAATACCTGATCCCCGGTACCCATAACATGCATCAAAGGTGGATAGTTGTCCAGGGGCAGGAGAGCCGGTGCTATAACTTCGTCAATATTTACAAGGTGGTTGGGCGTGTTATTAATGAACCTACAGATGTTCACAATCTTTTCAAAAGGAACAGATCCAGGTGGGCGAAATTCAAAATCGGGGGTGAAGCGAGCAGCAACAAATTCGCCAATGCCACCATTCCGAAAAAGCTCCAAAGGAAGAAGAGAACGGGGTGCTGCAAAAGCGTCCCCTGGCTTTTCGATGACATTTGTACGTACTGAATCGAATATAGCTGCCTTGGCGATCTCAGGAGTAACAGGAGGAAGAGACTTCAACATCTGGACTGTCTCTTTTCGTGGAGTGATCGTTGAGAAATCCGTGGGGCCGTAGAATGCCAGTATTGCGAGGGGTTGCTTCTTCCATAAATGTGGCTTTCAAAAAAATGTTAGAATAAATCCAGTCATGTGCAATACCGAGATGCTCAATACTTACCACCATCATTGCTAGATGGGCACCAGCAGAGCCTCCGCCAACAATGACTTTTTCGGATGCAACCTCCCAGCCAGTGCCCTTTACTTTGGAGGGAAGATCATCTCGAACCCAGTCCTCGGCGGCCCGAATATCATCAAATTGCTCTTCGATGGACACTTCCGGAAGCAAACGGTAATCGATAGACACAACCAAAAATCCTCTTTGAAGAAGCTCATAGAACACCAAAAGATTTGCTTCCTTACGGTGTCCGGCCATCCAGCCACCGCCGTGGATATGCAAGAAGATGGGACATTTCGACTTTTGGAAGTCCAAGGAAGGAAAGTAGACGTCTGCTTCGATTTTAACATTACCGACCGTTCGGTAGACATGGACTTGGGGCGGAGGCAACGGTACTGCGGGCTGTGATTCAAACATTTTCGAAGGGCGACAACAGTAAGAGTATGTTTGTTGTTCGATGAGCCTAAGAGACGCGAACTGTGTAGAATTGGGGTTGCTGTACTCGTAGTAATCGATCACATCACGGGCCACTCTACTACTAATGGCAGCAAGGAGCTACGGGGGCCGACAGTCGGCGTAAGACTTTCGCGATGGGTGCATTTTTCCATGGATGACGTATTAGCGTAGTTTTACTAGAAGGCAGGAAGTAGTTAGTCCAGGATCTAAAACCTCCAACCGTCCGTCTTCCTTGGAGCCCGGCATTCGGCAATCTAATGTTAGGATCCGGACCAAAGACAATCAGGTACAGCAGAGTGCAAAAGTATCTGCACCGTAGTGAACAAGTGCCTGATCGAGTAAATGCCCCTTGGCGACAAGAGGTGGGAATGTTAGAAATATAAGGGAGTGCTAGAGTAATTAGCTCGTAATATTCATTATAAATGATACCATGTATTTCTAAGAATTAGCTGAAGCTAATATCAATTAGAAATCTCTATAGTTCTGTAGCCTCAATGTATCAACTTTACAGAACTACAAAAGTAGTTATCTCGTAATACACAGTACAATATATAGTACGTTTCTAAGAAATAATTAGTATTGACTATAAAACTCTGTAAGTCTATAGCCTTCATTTTATCAACTTTATACAACTGTAATTCTAATAGTGGAGGGTTTGAACTAAACACACCTTATTGTAGCCACGCCTCCTTGCCCAAAACCACCACCACCCGATCCTTTCAACCTTAACCACAACACGTGTCTCTGTTAGGCGAAAGACCACTCGATAGAGATCGAGTCGCCAGCTCCCATAGAGACGCGTCGCGAGTAGGATTGCGATCTTCTGTCTTTTCCTCTACTCTGCAATATACTCTCATTATTCACGTGAGGTTGGGCACTCGTTGACGGTACGCTCCGCTCGGAGACGTACAGTCAACCTTATTGTTCCCTCAAAGGTTCCATGTTGGAGGGGATCGATCGGCTCTGAGTAGACCCATGCATCACAGCGTCCAGTTGTCATAATTAGCTGACAGCATGTCGGCGGCAGACTCAAGATCTGCATCCAAAAAGAACATATCGTCAAAGCCGAACATGCCTTCCGCCGTAAGTGACGCAGTCCCATCAAAGCCACCCGGGAACTGGTTTATGTTGCGTGACTCCAAATGTGCACCCAGTTGTGTAGAAGTCGTAGGATGGAGTAATTGCTTGCCCGGTGCACTAGAGCTGTTATTCCCAGTCTCCGTTTCTCTTTTCTCGGGGGCTACTTCGCTAGCAGTAATTTTGCCTTCAAGATCTTGCCGTGAGCTCGAACTTGCAAGCTTTGCAAGGATACTTTCACCATAGACTCGGGGGCAGTGATTTTCATCTACCGCAAGTTCCAGCATCATCTGGGCAACTTCTTTGACTTTCTGCAGCTGAGTATCAAAGGGAATATCCATGGGTCGAAGCATTTCAGCCGCTCGAATGATGTAGTAGCATGGCAATGCAACCATTGTGAAGCCAACATCCCCACTTTAAGAACATTAGCCCCGTCAAACACAAAGTCTTCGGACCAGGATCAGGACTCTTGTTTCTTGAAGACTTGTCTTTGATCCTAAACCCCTTAACTTGAAAATAATAGGTGGGAAAAAACACTTACATGTATCGGGCTCGGTCTCTTTGCATAGGGCTCAGACGAGGGAATACTGTGCATATATCGACTGCTGTTTCTGTCGTGCGAAGCACTGCTTTGACAACAGGCATAGACAGAACATTCATAGCAGGCTCAGATAAATCGCGGCCTGCAGCTTGTCGACCTTGATATAGCGAGCGCGTAGCATATGTATTGATACAGAATCGAGTGAATCGATAATGGAAAATTTCGGATTCTGTTCGAGGTGGGACTGACATCTCCTCGGGATCATGTTGCAGGTATCGCTTTTTCCACGCATCCAGCGCACCCTCTAGTCTCTCAAGGGTGGTGAGTGTTTCTCTTACGTCAGGAATGGTAGGTGGTGAGCACCACCACTCGGCTGAGGCGGGATCGTGTTTGGCAGATTCATTCCACAATAAGCTCAGTTCGACCTCTGCCAGCACGCGGTGAACTCTAGAATCCGACGAAAACCTCTCCAGCAGTTTGGAGGCACTTCTGATGTTGCAGTCCCCTACAATTGTAGGTGGCACCCGCATCAATAAAGATGTGTGATGCGACATGGTATAAAGCCACAGCCAGATTACATAGCGATGTAGCTCCATGGAATCGGCACCTGCTTCTGAGTTCCATTCAAGAAGACTGCGGAGAGTCTCGCCTGATCTGTGAAGTGCCAACCGCAAAGCAAACATCTCCACTGTACTCTTCAATAACCATGGGCTTAGTTCATTGTTCCAGTAAAGGTCTCCATTTGCCTGACCAGCGGAATAAGCGTAAAGAACAGCGTATGACAGTAAGACAGTCCATGCCTGCTCACGCATTTTTGCAGCAGGGAGTTGCTTCAATTTCAAAATATTTGCAATCTCTGGTATCATCTGTTGGCGTAGTTCTCCATAACCAGGAACGAATCTTGTGGTCACGAACGCACAGCAATACGCCAAAGGCCGCTGCCTGCGGATGAACTCTTCGATATTTCGAGTTGTGACATCCAGCAAGAAGGGTAAATTGTGCAGAAGGCGCGAATTGAAACTAGCAAATATCAGCTAGTACCCCGCAAAGAACGTGTCATAGGACTGACAAATGGATGAGATCCTTGAGCTGCCCATCGCTCGGTACTACCGATGCTTGTGCAGTCCAGTTGCAGACATCCGCCACAGAGCGAAGAGGCTCTCGATCTTCCATGTTCGGGCTCTTTTGGGCAGAATCGGATGTACCGGACTGTTGCGACTCCATCATTTCAACAGGAGAGATTGAGTACACGGACGGCAAAGAATTCCCCGCAAAACCTCGATGAACATCGGATTCCGGAAGGGCTGTCATGGGCGCCATTGCTGAAGATGCCACTGGACCATCATTCGGTATGTTGGGCGGTGGCAACGATGGTCGTGCTTCGCTTCCACTCCGTGTCGCGCGTGAAGGAGGCTGGACGATGCATGCACGCCGGGCTTTGTTACAGCGAACACATGGAGGATTCTCTGCCCCAATACATTTCATCTGAACTTGTGAGCTCGCATACACTAGGAATGTTGAACTGCACATACCTTTAGCCGACGGCATGCAGCGCAGGCAATGGGCGCGCATGTCCTGGGGCGCTGTGGGGCCGATGTGAAGGATGGCATCATCATAACCTCAAGCAGGTACTTAGGTACGTATCTGTATGTCTAGGCCTATCGAGCTCGAAGCACTGAGGTTTTTTCGTTCTTTGTTTGATCAGTTTAGGCCTGCGTACTTGACGACATGAGCTGGTAATGGGGGAAGCGCTAAGTACTGTAGATCCCGCAGCCCAGCTTCCTTAGCGGATGGCTAATCCTCGGCAAACATTAGTCGCAGGAGAGAGAGGGATTGATAATTTCGTTGCTCTTGTTATGATGGGCTTTTGTTGAAGGAGTTAAATTTTCTCGCCGGGCGTCTGACTTAGACAAAAAGAAATATGGTAATTGTGGTTGTCACTTCTTTCTGGGTAGGATACCGGCCCCTCCGATTTTTATGGAATTGGAATGACTGGAAAGAAATGGCCCAGAGAACGTCATTTAGCAATGACAGACAGCGAGGTTTCGAGAGACAAAAACACCACATCAGCTCTCCTCATCCTTATTCTCACACCAGCTTCACGGTCTCGGAACTCTTCATACCCCACGTCGTCGCCAACTTTGAGTCCTCAACAATATCCAGAGCTCTCCTCTTAACTTCATCTTCTGTCTCACCATCATTCATCACGGGCACAACACCTTTCTACCGAAACAATTGCTCAGACAGGTACAAACTCAATTTCATCCCTGGACAAAGCTGTGGCCCAGATGCCCAAGTCATCTGTAAAAGTCAGTGCAGAGGTTGTTTTCCCTTTGTCAAATCTTTATCCCCTTTTTAGCTACGACCTTTCTTCAATGCTTCCCTGACTCTTTTCGACTGGAAGTAATCTTCTACTTCAAGAATCCAATATTACTTAAAGTTGTTATCCTTCATTCTCGCTTAAGGGCTGCCGAGTCAATAGAGACGGCATGTATCATTTTTACCGGGCGGGTATTTAGCAACTGGGCAAACGGGGGGCCATGCGGTGGGGCAGTTTGCAAAGACTTCGTGCCTTGCTTGTGATATATTTGATGTGAGATAGCGAGTGATGTCAGCGATATAAAATTGTACAAAGTGAAGCAGTCTGATTGAAGTTCGTTCCTCCCATCCAGAACACACCCGTCCACAAGCCGCGGTTCACCCGAATCTAATCCCTAAGCCATCCCATTCAGCTTCATTACATGCCGCCGTTGGATCTACACTTAACTTGAAGTCCACAATCTTACATTTGCATGACTCCTGGAAGTTCCTTGAGCCCTAGTCGATTGTCAGTACAGTGCTCAACACAAAGAGGTAAAACTCACATCCTTCTTGATCTTCGCTGACGACCTTCTTCACAGAACATGACTTGGCTTTGTCGATCTTTTGAACGTTGGCCTTGCCACACTTGCCAGCACCAAAGCATCCCGAGGTATCCATCGCGCTTTGGAGACTGTCATCCTTCCAGCCGAAGACATAATCTCCATGCTGGCCATAACCAGTATTGTCTCCTGTGCTCAAGACAAATGGCTGTCCAGTTGATGGCCAGTCTGCTTTGTTGTTGAACTTTGTGGTATCCCAGACGACTTCGTACATGAGTTGCGGGATGCGGACAGGGTGAGTGGATGGGCATGCGCCTCCCAGTTGTAGGAAGTCTGGTGGATTACCTGTTGGGTAAGCGACGTGATCTTGGTGGTTTGGGGAGTCAAGATTGACACCATCCCAGCACCTGAACCGTCATTAGGCTTGATAACGAAGCTAGTGAGTCATGGAAACTTACGTTGGGAAGAGTAAATTGGAACGGATGCCACCTGGGCATGGCTTCGTTGGGAATGCTTCGGTATCGACACTGTGCTCGATTAATCAGCAATGACGATCTCAAAGAACGAGAGGTAAGAGAGCTGTATGAAAGTACTCACTTAGAGTCAGAGCATGGTGCCCCTGTATCTCCTCCAAAGTTGGGCCCCGTGTAGCATCGGAAACAGTTTTGTCTTCTGAATTTGGTACCAGCACTTGTTCGTCTCATTGGATCCCCAACAAGCATGCGGAATCCCTGTTCAACGTATTAGTCTTGTAGCCCTGAGCGCCAATGATTGGTACATACTGGCTTGAAAGCAGTGATTCTACCAGGCTGGGCCGACGCATAGTAGATGAGGATGCCACCATCGATCTTTGTGCTGAAGTCATCGTTGAATTGACGTCTGCGAGTGTTTAGCATGAGTACTTGTACGATGTTCTGAGCAAACGTACGCGTGACCAAGTTGGGGAACACGTTTATAAGTGCCGTTCTTCGCTTTGAAGTACACATTCGCGGTCCAATAGTTGGAGAAATCTTCAGAGAATGCACAAGTCGTGCATGATGCGGTCCCAGCAACATCACCCGTCGTCATGGACGCGTTGAAGCCATTACCACCAACAATTTGATGGACATGGCCGGAAGGGATCTGGCCAGGGTTGACCAAGGGATCAAGACGATCAATTACGACCTGCGCACACCCAAATCGTAACATGGTTGTGCCTCCTTGTCGGGCTTCGAGTTCCATAACCTGAGGAGCGGCATTGGCGGCTGCCGCGAAGGCGAGGAGAGACTTCCAGAACATCGTGAAGAGAATGAAAGCTGTAAAACTATAGATGTATGCCAAACAAAAGAAGTGAGAGATGGGGCGGGCGGGCTGTCATCTGTCTTATGTCGAACAAGCATTGTGGGGGAGTTCCAGCCAAGTTGCCACTTCATGATCTTCGTATGACGGCAGTACAAATGCCGGCTCGTCAGGAAGTTTTCGTATAATGTTTATATTGTTCGAAGAAATTCTTGCTGCCAATCATCGCGTCTGACGTGGGTGCTGCGCCTGTGGGATCAGCTCGATTGGAATTAGCGGGGTAATAGGCAATTCACGGGTATACCGATATATAGGGTTTAATATCAGGCACGAGGTCACTCGTCAAGGTTGACATATATTTGAACAGATGCTCGGCAGATGTTTGGTGGGAAGAGGTCACTGTCAGGTAACTCTCCCGTTGCATGACGCTTGCTTGGACGGAAAGTATACTCTTGTAATCACAAGAGTGACTGCCGAGACAAGGAATAGTATTTTCTGGGCAAATGGGATAGTCGGCTTCTTTTCCTAACAAGTAACTACGAAGAAATTGACCGAGCATCGTCTCCTAGAAAACGTGGATTTTCTACGGATGTCCAGTTCAACCGTCTGGTGGCCAACAATGACATGGGATTTGATTCTGCATCGATGACTTAATTTTCTTGTAGTTTTCTGGTTTCTTATGGCAAACATGCCTACTATCTTGATTGTATCGACTTCGATGGTTTTCAGAGCTGTAGTACTAGAAGAAGAATATCACCACAAGAAGCTTTATGTAAGCCTTTTGGCAAAGCTTTCCGGCGGCCAAGTACATAGAAGTTTCTTGCCGCTCTCGTGAAATACACCAGACTATGGTGCTCTTGTAAAGGATTGGCAGAAGAGTCATATTGATCAATGTTTAGCCGCCTTATTTGCCACGCCAAGTATTGAAGTGTATCTGCAGAACAGGAAATCTGGGTATTGTGGGGAAGATTGGCTGAGGGAGCCACTGCAGGGCTGTTAATTCGGCTACAGAGTGGCCAGAATTCCTTTCATGAGACTCGTAGGAGTCGAATACCACCTCTCATCTGCAATCACTGTGTATGTTCTTCAGATTTATCTGGAATTCCCCCGAGTATGAGAGGCGATAATCGAATTTTCCCACGTTGCCGGCAGGATGAAGTTGATCAACAAGCTAGCCTGAATAGACCACTGAATCATTCAAGGCTAGAATATGCTCTGGCTTCACTCACGTGAGTTATGTCTGGTCAAATGCTCTCCATATATACAATTTCAATTGATGGAAGACAACGCAAGTCAACCAAGCGCCAGGACGCCAAACTCCGCGATTAGCAAGAAATAACATCAATGGATCGTGATAGCAGGAATCTAGACAGAAGAGTACTTAGGATGCTTGTGTGTGAACGTGATCCTCCCCCGCCAGTCGTAAGGCTGCAATTGTGAGTGACCTCAAAGAGACTGCTTTGCGATTTGTGTTGCGTAATGAGGACGTCCCTAGATGATCCGCATCTTCTAGTTTATGTACCAGACTTGACTCAAAACACACATGGACAAATATCTAGCTTTGTGGACGGTATTGTCATGTTTTCATAGACATTCTTGTTCCCCAGTTGAAGGTCCAGAGAAGTCAGTGTTGTATGAGGGTAGTAGACAGCCAGCTCTCCAAAATCTACATCTTTTGCAAAGTTGCGACTTCAAGAATACTATAGAGATCTTAATGACTAGAGGTTTCTTTATCGAGAGACACATGATTTGATGAACACAGTGCACCAAATTCTTCTCACGAGCAATATTAGGGCATCTTGTTGACCTTCCTTTGCACGTGAAACCCCAAACAAATGAGAACCACGCACCTATTTAGCGAATTGTCTGTCGCGAAAGAAAACAAAGAGGAGCAAGCTGGGGCCTTGTAGTGCTTCGACTAGCCTAAGGCTGAGGAAGCGAGCATCATCTGCAGTAACGGCAGTCAGGAACCGGGGTTTGAAACTCACCGAAGACAGTTTCTGCCTCGTCTGGTTTCAGCCACCGCACGTACTTTCCAACATCTTTATGCAATCCCAAAGCAAGGGAAGATCCGCTTAAAATGTGCTTCTTTCACCAATCAAGCAATTCTACTCGCATGATCTTCATCGATATCTGGATAGGTCGTGTGCCGGATGTGATCTTCGGACGATTATTTTATGCTTAGGTTTGAACTGCTGGGGTCCAGACAGCTGCCAAGATCTATCGTCTGATCCACAGTCCTGTTCAGTTGGTTCACCCAATCTATGGGCGTTCTGTTGTTTTAGGTGGGCCAAAATTAGGTTGGCGAGGATTGCGTGGCTGGCGTCATGCATTGATGGATGAGCGTCTGATATATGCCCTTCTCCCACACCGTCTTGAAGGGTCTGCCTGGTTTATGCGCTTGCTGGTCTGCCTTCAATCTTCGTCTTCTTCTGTTCTACCTTGGATTATTTTCTCTTCATTCCTTCGACTATCTTCATTCATTCTATTTTGTTTTGCTGCTCTTATGATTTACACTCTTGCTTAATTCATTGATCTTCGTTTGATACTTGGAAACAATACAACTGTCAGGAACAGGTCACATTCTTTACGACGAACGATATTCAGGATTTTTCTAGCGAAACCGAAGATAGAATGGATTCACGACCGGAAGCGCCGAAGAAGGCTCACAGTAAAAATGGATCAAAGACGTCGATGAAGGAAAGGGCGACGAGTGATGAGTTCGACTTCGATGCGAAAGTTGAGAGAGCGACAGGCCGGCGACCATCAAGATCAAATACGAGTGTCGACGACGAGGGTGGGCTGCAAAGGACATCGAGTCACAGAAGAGCTGGAGTAGGGATGGTTCCAAACCCAACCAACTCACCTGCAGATCCTCTGGTACGATATGTTGTCTCGAATTCAAGCACTGGTACTGACTGGTGACTGCAGAATTGGCCTCGATGGCGGAAAGAATTGGCTTTTGGATCACTCATGCTTGGCACAGCGGTCATTGGAACACTGAAGACACTTCTCGTCACAGTCAACTCGGTCATTGCCAGCGAGTTAAGTGTTGATTACATGTCAGCGACAGCTTTGACGGGAGCGCCAATTATGTTCGGTGCTTTCGCAGCGCTCAAGAGCCAGATGTTGTGCCATAGCTTCGGAAAGAGAGGCATTTATCTCGGAAGCTCTCTCTTGATGCTGATCGGTGCGCTATGGAACATGCACGTATACGATAGCTATGCGCAATTTATGGTGGCCAGGATATTCCAGGGGATCGGGTGGGGCATGTTCGAGTCTTTGATCAGCAGCTCGATAGCAGATATGTTCTTCGTAAGTACTAGCCCGAGGAAAGCGTACTTTTCTCTGCTAATCGACTGAACAGCTCCACGAAAGGACGTCCCGAACTAACGCATACAACGCCATCTCACTCTGGTTCACATGGGGTTCTCCTATTCTGGGTGGCTACGTCTCGCAGTCCAACGATGGTTTCCGAAACCAGATCATGATAATCAACGTCATGCAGGCTGTCTCGATTGTTTTGCTCATTTTCGGTACACCAGAATCAACTTTCGATCGTTCATCATCTCAGCAGCCTAGTGGTGACAATGCGCCATCCAAAACGGCACTTGGCATGTATATCGACACTTTGAAACTCACCAACTCACACAGCACAAGCAAGTTCACCATGAAAGAGGCACTTCGCCCAGTTCGAGCTTTAGCTGCTCCGAGCACTATCCTTACAGCCCTGCTGACTGCTCCGTTATTGGCATCTTCATTCGGTGCCGCCAGCTCGCTGTCGCTTCTATTCGCCGCCATGCCGACATTCTTGTTCCCCGCACGGATTGGATATATCTTCATCCTACCGCTCGTCTTTTCGCTTCTCGCTTATACACTTGGATCATTCGTCACACACCTTCGGACAAAGCCGCCTCACCACTTGTCTGACTCTGCCGTCAAAACCCTCACTGTGGCTGCACCTGGAATGCTTATTGGTGTTGCTGGACTCCTCGCCTTCGGTCTATACACTTCAGCCGAACTCATGCCTGAAGTTGAGGATAATGGTACCATCTTCGCGCTCAACATTGTTGGGTTGGAGATCTCGCTCAAGACTGTCTCGTCCCTATTTGGTCTCATGGTCAGTGGAGCTGTTATGTTGCAGTACTCAGGCTCAACATATCTCTCAACATTCGTTCCATCCAGTGGGCTTGGAGCAAGTGAGCTTGCTGGTGCGCACCATGTCATCCAAGAGATCATGATCGGTATTTGGGTCATTGGGATGCCAATGTGGATCTCGGGGGATGGCGCGATGTTTGTTGTTGCTGGGCTGAAGAACACGACGATCGCTTTGGGCGTTCTGAGTATCGTGTTTGGTACTTCGATTGGAGCTGTGCTTTGGGTCAAGGGTACTGCTGTTAGTGCTGTTGACACTCGCGTTCTTGGCAATAGGAGTGGTTCAGTCGGGGGTGTTGGTGGACCACTTCAAAGGTGGAAGACTACAGACAGTTTCATCGAGCCATAGGCAGGGGGAAATTTGACTTTTCTTGGGGGTTGATAGTGGGTTATGGGTTCTTATTTGGCCTGAGTTCGGTTTGGCTGGGTCAAACTGCAGCGGCTTCGAGCAAGCAATGGTAAACTTTTAGAAATAATGATTATGAGACTTGAAATTTCGGCGTCTGCAATGGTGGAAACTTGTCGAGGCTCTGCTCTCAAAATATGACAGATGACCTAAGAGACATTGGTTAGCGAGATACAGAACTTCAGCCTCTCATGAAGCTTGCAAAGTTATCACGCAGTTAGGAAGAGGGGGTGATCCCTAAGTCGCAAAGGTTTAGAGGCTCGCTACAGTGTCTTCCAGGTAAGTGCGGGGTCAATTGCGGCACAATTTCAGGCATTGCTCAACAAGCGTCTACAGAATACAAATCGTTATTCAAAACGTTTGACAGCATGTGATTAATCGAGGAGTTAAGTTCGAAAATTATAGCATAACAATATGGAGTAATTAGATTATCATGAGGCTTTCTTTTCTCGAAAACATTATCTTTATGGAGTCTTTTTCTTTCTTCTTCTGCACCTACGATTGCCCAGGACTCGCTTTTCCAAATTTCCTTCGAGACTTGAGGTAGAAGTCATGTGAATTAGATGTCATCTCATCATAAATTTGGTTATTCTGGAGGTCTTCGCCATACCTATACAAACATCTGTTCTCATGCATACCATGCATAGCCCAGCTCTTTTGGGCCATGAGGCAGTAGAAGTCTCTCCACCAAACCTTTCGATGTGCATCCAGTCCAAGGTACTTTTATCCGTGAACGGACCTCCAGTCATGCCGTTGAGCATTCCCTTTGGAACAGTAGAACCTACGGTCTTTTTCTGATGGTCATTCCATTGGCAGGTCTAAATCTTATACATTTTGTTTGTCGGTTGCGTTCAGAAAGTCGCATAGCATCTCCCTGATTTTCGGCCAATGAGTAAATGTTGGCTCTCAATACTGAGATCTTACTTTTGCTGAAGACATCATCTACACAATGGACCTTTTTCCAATATCCAAGGGGGTTGCATGTCGGCGGCGCTTCGAGGTAGTCCCGTGCCGCCAGTATTCCAGATTTCCCTGATGTTGTCTGTCATTGACTGCAGATACAACACCATGCAATAGATGTTCGAGGAACCTGCTCAATGGATCACAATATCGAATAACTTTATCTCGGACCTCTCCTCAATGAGAAGGATTTAAATAAAGTCTTCTTGTCGGTGTTTCTGATGAGAAGTCTCTGTACTGAAGATGATAGACCTTGCTGTACGAAGAAGTCGAGTGCCTGTTGATACTCTCAACTATGAACTAGAGATACAAACACAGTGTGTGCTGCGCGGTACAGCCAGGCTGACAGCATGCAGTGGCGGGCCCACCTGGTCGATTCTGGGTTTCGGACTGTTCAGAACAACTCAGCACTTACAGAAGGCCAAGTCCAAAATGGTTCCGCCTCGATGTATCGTCCCCTTGAATTTTATCACGTATTATATGAGCACCCAAATATACAGGACAATTGTACACACCAGTAGGTTAGGATTTCGCAGTCCTCCGTGTTTGTTGTCCCTCGGCTAACGGCTAGCGGCCGGCGCTGACTAAATCCGAATGCCAACATCCCGACTTCATTCCGGACTCCGGACCTCCCTCACCGTCAAGTCCAACATCAATGTCTGCGATGGAAGCCTCTGCCTCTGGATCTGCCTCCGGCACTAGGCCACCGGTTGCGGTGGCATCCATAGCATGCATGAGTTGTCGGCGATTGAAGGTCAGCTCTTGAGGGATTCATTGTGTTCAATCGCTGATTCGAGCTAGATGAAATGCACAGGCTCCGATAACCCGCCTTGCGACCGGTGTGCCAAAGCCGGTCGCGAATGTGTCGTCCAATGCGGGCGTCCACAGGACTCTGCCAATCTGAATAGAGATACTGAGTCTCGACGAAGATTGTCCCAGATGGAAGAAACCTTCTCACAACCAGCCCAGCCAAGTCGAACATATGACGGTCCGTCATTCCAGCCGGTCAATGGCGTTGGATTCGGAAGAGATAGCCAAATTGCTGGATTCGGAAATTCGGTGGCGCGAACTTTCTTTCCGGATAGTTCGGATCGGGATGCTCACATGAGGAGTTCGACAAAGTCATCATCTGTCTTTGCGACTTCTCCATATGCTGTGGTGGTAGACCAGACCAGAGTAAACACCGCCGGCTCGTCACCTGATCAGCGACCCCCCAAGCGACCAAAACTTGGTGGAAGTAGCTTGTCGTTGGGCATGGTACGTTCGCAGGGTGAAACACTCCAGCAGGTAATAAGCGAGCGAGATATGGTACAATTCATTGATATGTAAGTATGGCATTTGGAGTGGTTAAAATTCGTGCTGAATGATTAGCTTTCGAAAACGTTTGATGAGCTTCATTCCACTGTTAAATACTGACGATCTGGACAACGCTGGCGATATTATCTCAACGAGAAAGCCACTAGCTTACTCTATATGCTATGTTACTGCACGATACATCCCAGGAGGAGATTCAACAAGGTCTAAGCTCCTTCCAGTCATCTCAGCGATTCTCCAAGAAAAGGCTTTTCAGCCGGAAAGTCCTCAAGAGGAGTGGGGTATGCTACAAGCTTTATCGATTCTCTATGCCTACCGAACGGCTGTATCGGATGGCTCGTCGCCAGATGGCGCTCTCGAAATATCGCCGCGCTCTATCAAAGCACATATCGAGACATATGCTCTTAAGTTGTCCATCCACCGATCCATATCTGGTGTGAAGGCGTCATTACGAACAGAGGACCCCGAAATTACAACAAGCCTCTCTTTCAAAAAGTATATTTTCTGGCTCTGGCTCTTCAACATGTCACATCAGTAAGCCGATTGCTCATTGTCCACAATAGGAGACTAACAATGCAGCCATGCAATGGTTACAAGTACCCCACCAAGCATACGAGACGACTCAACAATACGTGCTGCTCCTGAATTACTTGGTCGTTGTAAAGTCGACCCACGTATCCTTCAAGTGCTAGCTGAAGTTGAGCTCTGTCTTATTTGGGGAAAGGTAAGAGTCTATTGGCTTTTCCGACAAAATGCTAATTCTTGACAGATCCCGATGGGTTTGAGAGAGTGGTGGTGTCCTCCAGGTGTCTCGGACAATGTCCATTATATCGAACAAGAAGTCGTTGCTAGCGTAAGTGGCTATCTGAACACTTGGTATGGCAAATGGGAAGCCTTTTTCAACAGCGGTAAATATGGCCCTGCCATTCAAACGTTCTTTTCCGGTCTTCTCACATGACGTAGATCCTCTCACACCAGGAATTGAATTCAATTACCGTTTCGCCCGCTTCTGTCTGAGTGCGCATTTGATCCGGAATCTTCGACTAGCTGGCACCAAAATTAGTCCCTCGGAGGTTGATACCCTTAGGAAAAGCATATCGAATGCGTCCGACTTCTGCCAGTTTTTACTGGATCTCGGCCCATCCAGTCGAGAAGGAGCTCGATACATGTCTGACTCCGGGTTCGTCATGATATCGTTCTCCTGTCTCTTCATCATTCGAAGTTGCGAACTATTTCGCTCTGCGGTCCAAACCCCGGACGAGCATCTTCGTAAAGTGGAAGAGGTGGCTCAGCTGATGAGGGAACTGGCGACCAGTTCAAGTCACGGTCCAAGCTTTCAGTCAGAAAACATCATGTTGAGATTGAAACGGGCAAATGATAAAAAATTTGCGACAGCGGTTGAGAACGGATCGATTACCAGTCGGGGAACGGATCAGTTGTCCCCAAATGCACCTGGCCAAGATTCGTACTTCATGGACCCTCAATGGGAAATCCCGGACTTCTTCCCTGAGCTTCCTCGGCTCTAATCATTATTAGGGGCCCTCTGCTAGTGTGAAGACATGATTTGAAGCTATGGCTATTGAAATAAAGACAAGTCTCATCATACTTTTGTGGGAACGCTTGCTCGGCGGTTCTGGTATCATTACTTCGTATGTGTAACATCGCCTTTTCAATCTTGTTCATCCGACTTTTTCCTGCTTAGCACATGACTGATGCTTTTTAGTGAATGACTAGAATAGTTTGCATGTTGCTAACCTATAGCGGCGCATATCGTAACTCCGGTACGCTACTTATTGTATACCACAAAAGAGAGACGCACCACATCAGTGACATAAGAACAAAGCCACATCAAAGGCGAGGTCTTTTCCAAAGTTATATATCACATTATAACTGTGCTCAGTACGTGCTACTACGATCTGAAGTTTGCGATGGCACGCGTTTCATGTTCAGAAAAGCGACGAGGTCGCATGCGCCCCAACCTGGGGGCACCTCGCCGTGCATCTTAGAACTTGCAGAGCAAAGAAGGAGACTCCGCTTTACCAAAAGAAAAATACCGCAAAAACTTCATCTCTTCAAATGTACTATCGAAAGCATCTGCCGAATCATCAGAACCTGCACGAACCTTCCAGATATTCTCGGCTGCGAAGTGCATACAGCCACCTGCCGCTTTCTGCCACAAGTCTGCCGCTTGCGACGAGAACATTCATTCAAAATCGCTATTGTCCGACATCACTGGTACGGCAAGCAACTCCAGCTGCTTCTCATCAATAGGGACCTGTCTGATCCACCATTCTCATCTGCAGGATGGCGAATCCCTACCGGAACATGCGCATGTGTCTCCATACCAAAAGGCAGCATGCACTTTGAAACTTTCCAACTCCCAACCTCATTCGCTTTGAACTCTCGGGCCCATGTGTGATTTTCCCGGATGTATTTCGGCATTTGAATACGGGGCCAAGCCAGCCTCTGTGGCCGAAACTAGAGCAGTATCGCGTCACGTACAGTCCTTGCACTCCAAAGGGTGGATGGTACTTTATGAGACTACCTGGAACGACTGAAGCCTATGATCTGTTCGATCCCGACGATATTGACACCCCAGAGGATTCTGATGACGAAAGTGACAACAATGACACCCTGGAGCAACAGAATGATAGTTCCAAGGACACGGATGAAGTATCAGATCATAGCTCTTCTCCCTCTGACACTACACATGAGATTTACTACCCAATCAGGCAAGGTCTCGAACAAGGAGATATTCCTACGAGTTCCGCACTTGGCCATATAATGCGGAAATTCTGCCTTGGCTGAAGGCCGTCACAAAAGCAGTGAAGTGTATGCCAGCACTCAAGTCAATGTCAATGACTGGAGCGGCGATTTGGGCATCCGATCCACACGAAGACATTGGTGATTTGGAGTTCACCTTCGCTGCAAAAGGAAACAACCCGATCCTGTACAATCAATATGATGAGCTCGAGGGAATGAACGAGAAGAATAGATGGCGTATCCGATTGTATTGGGGCACGTCAGGCTGGAGGCCCGATGACGAGCTGACAATGCTGTGGAACGAAGCAAGATCTGGCGAGTAAGGCGACGAACTTTTGGTCTACTTTGAAACCTCCCCCTACAATCCTCCAGGATCGGGTCATGGCGATGACAATGAACATTGAAGCAGAAGAAGCGTTGAATTGTTGATCGGAAACAGAGGGCGGTTATCGTGGGGTGGTGACAAAGGTTGTATGGCCCATGAAAGGAAAACTTTAGGAGGCATAAAACTGTGCTTCCTCTCGAGTAACTTAGAAACCAACAGTTTGCAACCCTTCCTCAAGGTCCAATACGTTCTCTAGGGCATGTCCATTAGCCGATTAGTTTTGTTGTGGCTGTGTTTACTTCTTCGGCTACTGCATGCATAAAATCCAACTACAGGTCAGAACATTTCATGTGAGAAATCAAATCGATTGTTCGCTTCATGGTCCCCAGAGTCCAACGCACTAGTCAAAGTTACATTCTGATTGACTTTGAAGTGTCGATTGTTTTCCTTTCGCTTACCCGACTTTGGCTTAGCTCAGATGATCTAGCGCCTCGCCTGATTTCAAACCTCCTACCTGCTTCAGCATTCAACTCGCACGGAATCACAAGCATTCCTTTTGACTTCGACGAAACTTGTTCTCAACGCCGCACACATCTTAGAGTACCTTAAAATGGTTAGCCCAACGGAAGAGGACCTCATTAAGGCGGTCAGGGACATTCGACTTCAAGATCCAACTCTTGCCCGCGCAAAAGTCCTGAAGCATCTCAAGGATGAGAACGGCTGGGAGTATGTTACCTCAACAACAGATTTCCAAAGAGTGATAGAGTTTGCTAATCATCGGATAGGCTGAGTGAAAAGCGTCTCAAGGCTTGCATGGATGCTAACAACCTTGGCGCTGTTGCTCCAACCCTCGACTCCGAGTCTCTGAAGCCTCGAGATGATGCTTTCGAAGAAATTCTCAAGGAAGTATTCTCGGATCTCACACGCCGTAGGTCAACCCGCGCCCGGGAGACGAACGAAATCAGAGACTAACATGGCCAACCATAGTCGAGAGGGAATTCTATCTAGGTCTTTCTAAAGCCGACGCTAAGGCTCTGATGCCTGTCCCGGGTATCAGCTCCAAAGACATGCCTTTCATGATCGCAGCCCAGATGCGCCACTACGTCGAGATCTTCCTCACACTCAAAGGCATTAAGTCTTGTACCATAATCTGGCATCCCTTCGCTACCGAAACCTTCACTCGATTGTATGTTATGCGCCACATTATCCCTCCCTCAAAATCCTCAATCATGCTGACATCCACTTCAAAGAGTTACCGAAGTCTTCAAACCCATCATCAAAAAATACAAACTCAAAACCTACGGCTTCGAGCTCCGCCAAATCGACCACGCAACCATGATCGAAATGGGCCGGCCCCAACCCGACGCATTCTGGCGGGGCGGCTGGATCTTCGGCGACGTGCTCTCTCCCCTATGGCGCGACATCCAAGGCATATTCTTCACGCCCACGCAAATCCACATCGCCCGCCATGAGCACGACACGTATCAGGATCATCTATGTAAGGTCTTTGGATATCCTGTACCAGGATTTCCGAGACAGAAGACAGGGTTTAATCGTGTGTGTTATATGGATGAGACGGAATGTACGGAGCTGGCGAGGTTGAGTGGGAAGAGTGAGGATCAGATTGAGGTTATTGGTTTTGAGTATGATGATGATGATGGGGATCAGGAGAGGTGGATGAAATGTGAGTCTTCGATTCTATCTTTTCTTTGTCGATGGGCAAAACTTGAGTACTGACTAACGACTACAGGTCTCATACATTTTGAGAGCTGTCAGCGCGCCATGAAGAGTGTGGGAAGCAGGTTGGAGATCGATCTTCGTGGACATGATGCCCTCTTCAATTACGTTCACCAGACTAAAGGCTGAGATCTGGGATGAATTTTTGATCCATTAGAAAGCATGGGGAAACTCAGACACTTGATACTCACACAGAAACGGGCTACAGATGGTGGCACATGGTTTCTCTGCATTTCTCCCTTCGCGGGATCAAGCTAGACAGATGGGTGGAACAGCCCTCAGTTAGACTGCATCTGCCATTACATCTGATGTCTAGAACCTCATCACATACCCCAAGTCATTCGGTGCCCGTTCCAGGGTTTCAAGAAACAACATTTGCAAATTGTTGTGATTATTGTATTAATCCTCTCGATTTCTCCATCCCGGTCATCTCAACATGACGCCAATATCATGTCATGTCAAGCCAGGTCATAATATACACACCGTTTCCTTGTCATGAACCTTTTGGTTTTCCCTCACTCCATCCTTCAATGGTTCAACGTGATCTCAATATCGTACAGGTTCAATCCCTCTTGCCCATCCCCCAGCCATTGCCAACTCCATACCCTAGCGGTGTAGCCCCGCCCAATCCCCTTCCCTTCAGTCTCTTCGGTAACACAACGCCCAAAAACCACACGGCACTGCCCAATGCACCAGCCCCTGCACTAAGTACGCAGTAGAAGAATGTGCTGGCATAGAAATGCCCACCCATACCCGCCCATTCGATCTTGCCATTCTCTCTTGGTAGATGCGGTGTAGGGAACCAGCGGACACTAAATTGTAAGGGCAATGGATCGCCAATAACCAACTTCTTTGTCAACGCTGCAGGGCCAGTGGTATGTGACAATGGACTCGTGCTGTATGCTGCTCCAGAATCTATGACTCCGCTATCATGTGGATGTAGGTGGTGCTTCGGCGTCGAGTGTAGCAGGATATTCAAATGTGTAGAGACATGTAGATGTGACAGCTGGAGAGTTCCAGCCAGCGCAAATATCAGAGGGACGAACTCTTGCTGGAATTCTGCAGGAATATCGGCTTCGCTTCCACCGGGGTGAATATGTGCTGGCGGTCGAGAGGGTATGCGGCAGGAAAGAGGGGCGTCATTGTGGATGTAGAATTCTAGAAGATGGAAGAAAGGGTCGGTAATGAATGGGATCGTGCAGTTTAGTTCTAGGTTGACGTTAGATAGTTCGACGTTTCTTGGTAGAACAGAACCTACCGTCCTCGATTCCATACTGCAGCTCTAATGGCTTCCCAGTCTCCTTGCAGACGGGAAATGGGATATATTGCAATTCATTCTTGTCGTTCGAGATATGTTCGCCCGTATCACTGTGCCGCCATCAGTGTCTGGTTCCTGCCAACAAATTTCTCCCAAGTTCAGGGGTCTCAAAATTCCTACTAGAAAAATAATTGTACTCACATTGAACGGTTCAAACAGCTGACTGGAATCTTGGCTCCATAATGGTAGGACGGCAGAGGTATCTTGCTATGCTCCTCCTGCGCTGTGATCCCCTGAGCCCCCAACAGCAAGGCTCCAGCTCCCAAAAAGAGCCTCCAGCCGGCAATTCGTGCCATCTTGTCCTCTATTCCACGGGGTACTCTTCTTCTGGTCAACTTCTCGCAAGATCCAAGGCGTAAAACTTAAGTACTCATAATGCGCAGCTGTGGTCGTCGCTGGCGCAAAGAGATGTTGACACTTCGATAGTGAATCTTGTGGAGTTCGCGTTAAGGTTATCGATATTAGGGCGCCGAGGCTGACGGTCACGTGCACATCCACACCCCCTTTACTCCTCGCCGTGCAAGATCTATCTTGAAACTTGGTTCAGTAATAAAGCTGATTCGAACCAGAAATGAGAGAACTGGATAATGTACGGTGCTCATTTCATTTCCCCTTGTTGTCTTGGCACATCATTCATCACTATCGCATTTTGAGCGGCCTTGCTCGTCCGTAGTGCAATTGACTGCCCCGGCTGGCCTGGACGACTAGCTAGGTGACCTTGATCACAGGAAAGCGAAAGCCTGCTATTTCAGTCATAGATACTCTTGTCCTTGTTTTGAAATTTTGGCTAAATGACAACTGTTTGTATTGGGCTTTGTACACTGCATGACCGAAGCTCTTGCTCTCCATGACTACTTCTTTGCCTGGTTCCGTTCATCCCATGTTCGATCAAAGTTTGTCAACGATCTCTGAGCTGAACACATCATAGATATTAGTCTTAATGTCTTGATCACTTGAGATCTGAAGAAGCTCTTGCTTACCTGTCGGCACGCAATCCAGAGCCTTGATCGTTGTAGTCTCAGGCTGGGCTAACATAAATGAAGCAGAATTGGCAATGTCCTCAGCAACCAACGGCGTGTACCCAGAGAAGAAGTCATCCATGGCCTCTTGGTCGAACTGGACCCTCTGGAGATGAAAGTGCGTGTTAATACAGCCAGGTCTTAGCACCATAACACGTATATTTGTGCCGGAGGTCTCAGTTCTCAAACTGTTACTGAAGGGCTCGATGCAAGCCTTGTTCGCATGGTAGACGGCCTCTCCTGGAAAAGGTGGGCATTCCAAGGCGGTGACAGATGAGATGTTTAAGATTGACCCCTTGTCTTTGGGAATCATGCTACGTTTTAGCACAGAATGTGTGGTGTACATGAGACCAGAGATGTTTGTGCCGTTCATCTTGTCGATGAGCTCGATTGGGAGCTCCCAGAATGTTGCTGGCGCACCTAATGCGAGTCCGGCCTGAAGCCGTCAGATCAGAATGTATTCGCGTACGGAAGCAGGAAACTGACATTGTTGACGAGAATATCGATAGAGCCAAATTCGGCCGCTGCAGCTTCAACTGATTTATCCACGTCCTTGTAATTTTGGATGTCTACTGGGAGAACTGCCACTCTTGCAGAAGGCGATTGAAATATGATTTCTTCTTTGAGTTTGTCCAATTTGTCCTAAATATATGACCGTATTAGCTGGCAAAAGCCAGATCCTGGGAAGAGTAAATACTCACCTTGCTGCGGGACATTAGGACAATATTAGCTCCGTCTTTGGCCAGCCGTTTTGCAATGGCCTCACCAATACCCATAGACGCCCCTGTCTACTCTCACTTCAATGTCAACAAGTTTTCTTCTGCGAGGCTAGAGTGAAGGCAGAAATCTGAAACATACGTACCACTAAAGCTGTTTGACCTTCAAGAACAAGCATGTCTGAAATTCTGTGTTTGATGCTGTAGGTCTTTTGTAAATTGATTCTAATTGCAAAGTTAAATAATCTGGTTCACAACTTCTCGTTAGGGGGTCTGATTACAAAGAGGTCGAAATAGCGTTCTTAGCACGGGTCAAGTCGACGACACTTGACTCATGCATTGGTGTCCAATTTTTCAGCCAGCTGAAATGCGGCCTATAGTAGTACAGATTCATGGTCCTGATTGTTAATCCCGGAAATAGGCATTAGCATTCGTCTTCTGTCCGCTCGATGTCAATATGGCCCATTCTTTGGTATCGATCGAGGTGACATTGAGATGGCACTAAATTCACGCTCTCGCTCAATCTATACATAAAATTTACGATCATCCGACGTTGCAATGAGTGATAATCATTTGGAAGAAAATTAACAAAACAGGGTCCGGCAAACGACACGACTGCCGTGTAAACTGATGATGAGTGTGGCGCAAACGAAGAGAATGTTGAGGTGAATTTGGCATTTCTTTCGCCCTATGATAAGCATGCCAGCTCACTACATTGAAAACATTTCCAATGCCATGCGTGTACATTCGAGGTGCGTTTTGAATCTGGCTTTGGATAGATCAAGACCCCTAGAGTCAAATTTCATTTCATTTGATCCAAACTCCTAGACGTCTGTCCCCCTATCTACCCCAATGCAATAGTGGCTGCTTCACTGTCGCTGGGATATAGTTCGTCACACGGAGTACTTCTGCCATTTACCATACCATTACCATCGCTGACTTGCCCTCAATTTGACGCTAACATAACGATGACACCAACATAATGATGGAAAACGGGCGACAATGTGTGACTAGAGAGGCTTATCTTCTCACTCCTCTTCATGCAAAGCCAGCAACAATAATTCGGAAACAATCTACCAAGCTCAACCTCCTTGAGCCCGCCACCTAAGTTCGTCGGCAATTGTTTGGTGCCCTTGTGTCCAAGAAGACACGAGATAGGGCTGAGAGCGCTTTATGTTGCATCTCTTCAAGATATCGCAGTCGCAGAGCTGCCTTATCTGTCTGACAGACTCCTGGTTCGGCTTCAAACAGTAGCCTGTCAACCTCCTGCAGACTAATACATTACTGACTGTGGTTTGATAGATTCGCTAAAGCATTAAGAGACACCTATACATTCGTTGATACTCCGCAAATGTCCGCTTCGCAATGCCATCCCTACATTGGCTTGGCTGTCGTTTGTTCGATGTTCGCTCTTCAAACTTCAGGGGCAGCATTTGCATCTACATACTTATCGTCACTCTGCTCCCGATGAGTACATAGATCTTGGGTGTCTTAGGATAGGGGGCTTTCGACATCTAGAATTAGCCCAAATTCTCTGCTGTCGGACTCTGATGATCGTCATACCTCAATTTGTTGTCATATCCTTCGAGATCTTGAAACAAACTAATCGCAAGATATCCAGCAATAAGTGAACTTGTTGACCTTTCTCTCCTTTACTAGGTTATTCAGAACAATTTTAGTTACGTGTCCATTTGCAGTCCAAGTACACTTCTTCTTCCATCAGACTGCAGAAAACGTCAAGCGCCTAATTCTGGCTGGTGTTGTGGCGGATGTCCCAAGCTCAACAGAGGCAACGCTTTATACAGCATATTCTTGTATCGAGAGTAAAGATCACGCAAGTAGATGCTCTGATGAGTGTATAAATATCCTGTAATTCCACCAAATCACAAATTCTGTTTTTCTTTTCAACCAAGGTGACAGTACTCCGCTTGTATGATGTTGTTGACAAACCGGCCTCATCTCTCGCTTAGCAGTGATATACCTAGGCAATGACCTCGTCTTGCTACGACAGCTGCACACCAAGAAAATCACAGCCAATCACAGGATTGAAGTGGTGGACTAGTAGCCTCAGTATAGACTAAGTAGCTCGATCAATATCCCTGAAGATCTTTGCAGTGTCTCGAAACTTTCAAGTCACTTTTGCGAGTAGTTGGGTAAAGTTTTAAGACTTGTGTGAAGTCAGCCCCGTACTCGTTCCTCTACTACCATCCTCCTCTCTCTCGTCGAGATTATTGCTACTGCCAAACTTGTCCAACGTCTCCCTCGGATAAGTCTTCCGCTCACAAGTTGAAAACTCAGCTTCCGTGTCCTTCAGCAACGCAGATCCCAGCCTTCTTCATCCGCCATGAAGGCCATTGTTATTCTATCCTTAGAGCCTGAGCTCCCACAGTGGACAGACGCAGACACTGTAGAGACATGTGCCAATGTCAGGTGAAGATCTTTTAGCAGTTGATCATCATAACGATGTAGAATGTCGCCTTATATACTCCTTAGCCCCACTCCACCAGTAAACTTCACCTACTCGAAATATCAAGTGGGGCGTAAGAGAATGCGTTGAGCGTGGTGAGATAGATGATGAGTGGAGAGGTTAAGACTAACACAATTTAACTTTGACTCATCAACTGCTTACGCGCCTCTATCCTGTTCTGGTGCTCGGCACTCTTCACCTACACCTAAAGACATGTAAGTAATCTCATCCGTCGTAGAATCCTGAATCCGCAAGATCTGGCTACGTGTTTCACAGCCTGTGACTTGGTGTCAGGCATTTGTTCCTTGTATTTCATCGTACTTTAACGATGAGAAAAATTTAGAAAAAACTACCCACAAAATCACTTGAAGTCTCACTTCCCGGATCTCTTTCTTGATTCTGTCCCAAAGCAGCTTTCGCTGTCATTTCAATAGTCTCCGTCATATGATCTACATTTGACATTTTCCCCCCGCTTCCCTTGCTCCGTCCTTATTGCGTTCTGCACAGCCCTCATTTCTCCTCAAGCAAACCCCTCATCTCTAAGATCCGAACTCTGGCACAGAGATCCTGTCCTCAGATCTCTCAGTGACTTCTGGTCAACAACACTCTATTAGAGATCTGCAATGTGGAACATCCTTCGCGCTGCATCATTCTATAGACGTAGGTAGTCGACTATATATGCCATCATAATCCCTTTTTAAGTAACTCTGCTATGTCCCTCATTCAACCTCTACCGCTCACTTCTTGCTCCCAAGTACAATTACTCCGCTCCTAGGCTTAGATTCCCTCGCGGCATCACTCCCCTTCCACTTCTTTCCTCTTCACTTTCCCCTCCAAACCACCAACCCCTCCCTCATCTCATCTTATCCCACTCTCTTGTAAGTAAAATACGCATATAAGCCACAACCATCTCTTCACATGCGCAGTACCTCTGAGCTGTGGCAGAGATCGATGACTGCCGAGGAGATCATCACATAGGACATATATACTATGATGGAAGAGGTAGATACTCGGATGAGGGAGGTTCAAGAGGGAGGGAAGTGACATTGGAAATGAAATGAAGTGAAGTGGATTATACAGAGGTGTCAAAAATCAACAAGGAGATAGACAGGAGCCGAGATGTCACGGGGAAGAAAGAAGCCTTGGTCATATCATAGCCATGTCCATTTGTACCTAAGTTCTGTGCTTTTCTGTAAGGGTTTACTGCAGTGCGTTTGTTCATCAATCAATCAATACTCAACATCCCCATTCCAGTTGGCAATCTACCCTCTCTCATCCCATCTGATTTCCCTCAATCTTATTGACTATCATTTCTACCAACTCATCTAAATCTTACTCGCCCCCCTCTTCTTAAAGGCCTCAATCAATCCCCCCGTACTACTATCATGCTCCCCCTTGCTCGCTCCATCCTCCAGCTCCCCCTGGATCTTCTTCGCCAAACTCTTCCCCAACTCCACACCCCACTGATCAAAAGAATTGATATCCCAAACCGCACCCTCGGTGAACGTCAGATGCTCATAATACACAATCAGGGCTCCCAGCGTCGCAGGCGTGATCTTATCCGCTAGGATAGACGTCGTTGGTCGGTTTCCCAGGAAGGTTTTATGCTTCAGCAAGTTATCGGGGGTCGATTCGGCTTTGAGTTGAGCCTCGTCCTTTCCGACCATGAGGGCTTCAGCTTGCGCGAAGAAGTTACTCGCCAGCATCTTCTGGTGCTTGTTGTTGTCGATGGGGTTGTGGGATTGGGCGGCAAGGATGAAGTCCGTGGGGATGAGTTTGGTGCCTTGGTGGAGGAGCTGGTAGAAGGAGTGCTGGGCGTTAGTGGCGGGTTCGCCGAAGAGGATGGGGCCCGTGGTGTATTTGATGAAGGAGTTGGTGCTGCGGGAGACGGCTTTGCCGTTGGATTCCATGGAGAGTTGTTGGAGGTAGGCGGGGAAGCGGTGGAGGTATTGGTCGAATCTAGATGTTCCTAACATTAACATCGTCCTCTCAAGCCTAAGATCTGGAACAGATTACAGGGAATTATCGCGAGGAAAACTTACGGAGATACCAAATGCGTCTGAGCACCATAGAAATCCGAATACCAAACACTCAACAAACCCGCAATAACAGGGATATTCTTCTCCAACGGCGTCTCACGGAAATGCTTATCCATAGCATGAGCACCTTGCAAGAACTGGTAGAAGTTCTTGTATCCAATGTGGATGGCAACGCTCAATCCGATAGCAGACCAAACACTGTATCGTCCACCTACCCAGCTCTCGAAGCCAAACATGTTCTTGGCGTCGATACCGAACTTGGTGACTTCTCCCTCGTTGGTGGAGAGTGCAACGAAGTGCTTGGCGATGTCGCCCTTTCCGTCGGTCTCCTTGAGGAACCATTCTTTGGCGCTGTTGGCGTTGGTGACTGTCTCAGCAGTGGTGAAGGTCTTGGATGCGACGAGGAAGAGAGTGGTTTCCGGGTTGGAGTCGCGGAGTGCTTCGGCCATGTGGGTACCATCGATGTTGGAAACAAAGTGGAGGGTTTGTTTGCGGTCGCCATAGAATTTGAGGGCTTCTGTAACCATGACAGGGCCGCTAGGGGACGAGTTAGCACAATCTTTGGATTTCCTGGCATCGCAAGGGAAGGGAAACTTACAGATCAGAACCACCAATACCAATGTTAATGATAGTAGTCAATGGTTTCCCCGTATAGCCCTTCCACTCCCCACTCCTAATCGCCTCACTAAACTCCTCCATATGCTTCAACTCCTTATTAACACCAGGCATCACATCCTCATCATCCACCAAGATCTTCTCATCCCCTGTATTCCTCAACGCAGCATGCAACACCGCTCTACCCTCGGTGTTATTAATCTTCTCCCCCTTGAACATCGCATCGCGGAGCTCCTCGACCTTAGCCTCTTTCGCAACCTGCACTAGGATCTTGAGCGTCTCTTCGGTCAGGAAGTTCTTGCTGAAATCGAAGAGGATTTCGGTGCCATCGGCCGAGTTGGGGAATGTGAAGGAGAACTTCTCGAAGCGGGAGGGGTCCTTGGCGAATTCCTTTTTGAGGACGAAGGATTTGCCGACGTCGTTGTGGTGTTGTTGGAGGGTACTCCAGGATGGGAGGGCGTCTGCTACCATGGTTGCGGTTTAGATGTCTTTCTTCGGTGTGTTCTGTGGTGGTCAACACTGGATAGTGCTGGTGTTATAGTGTGAAGAGGCGGAGATGTGTAGCTCGAGCAATTGCTTTTTTAAATCTGGGACCTGCGTCTCCGGAGAATATATGCGATGGCGGCTGGTCTGCTGGGGGAATTGATTGAATGGATGGAAGAAAGTGAAGATTTTCTGTTGATAATCACCCGTCAGCTAAATCTCTTTTCCTGCAGGTTTCTTTGCTCGTTCGTTCGTCGGTCCGATGTGCCAGCAACAGCCAGCAACCAGTCTCAGCGCAGCTACAGCCCCAGCATCAGGAATAGACAGCCAATTCCTGTTTGTGCTCTACTCTGCGTGCTGGTAGCGACGCTGAAGATCATGTGTTGCGGCGTTGTCCATCTCTGCTCTGCTGAGCCCAGCCCAGCCCAGCTCCAGCAGCAGCGCAAGCAAGCAAGCAAGGCGGGGTCCTCCCCTCCCCTCCCCTCCTCAACAACACCTCACATCCATCACCTCATACAATACTCCGGGCGTCTCCATCAGACCACACCTGCATCAAAAGGGCGTGCTTACCTATCAATTGACTTCTGAAGCTGCAAGACTCAATTTCCCGTGTATTGTCAAATCGTTATTCGAATGTCTGCTGGCAGCGATGGATTTTTGTTTATAGAGAATGGAGGGAAGAAGTCGGAGAAGAGGGGAGAAATCGCTCATGACGTTTGGCTGATCCCTCACCCCTCCTTTAGCGTCCGGGCGTCGCTTCATCAACCCTGTGGGCATGGCATGGCATGCCCCTCCGAAACAGCCGTTGAGTGGTGCTTGAGCGGCTGTTGACTGGCCCAGACCACAAAGCTGACTGAGCATTGTACATATTTTCTCCTAGGAGCCCCCAAGCAAGAGTCTAATGTAGGTATTGAATTACCCAATGCCGTGGAGGCGGAGATGCAGACAAAATCCATCCAAGCATGCAAGGCTCTCGGGTTCAATTGATGCGAAGGAATTTGCTGGGTTAGTAAGGAGATTGTGTAATCTTCTGACCGATATATTGCGTGCAGTGGAAAAATTTGGGTCTAGACGGGCTCGGGGCATAATGTTATGTCTGGTACGCTGTTGATCTCGCGGCTACATTGGGACATTGAATGAACAACGAAGACAAGCTTGCTTCAAAGTCAGAGAAGATCAAAAGTACCTAGCTTACGGAGAGCTTTGTCCTTTCTGGTCTGGTAAGAAGCATGGATGGGATGAACCATTTTATTGCGGGTTCGAATTCGGGAGGACTTGATATGTGTGAGACCCGAGACTACATGCGAGAAGGTGGGTGGTTTTCCTATTCAGGCAACTTTGTAGCTTGCTTGCATGCTTTCTTCATGTACAAAGTCCAGAGGCATTCATGCGCATTTCTTAAATCAAGAACCTCTATCATGACTGCATGTACGCAGAGTCTATTGATTTGCACTACCGAATGGCACCTACAAACAGAGACCTGCCTCCCACCTACCCACCCACCCATTCATCCACATACCAAATGACCTCAGAAAGCTATGTAACGAATCCAAGTCAAATCAGCCGCAGTCCTGCGCGGTTGCAGTCGCTCCATCTTCCGTTCTTCCAGTGCAGAAAAAAGTCCATGTCAATCAGTCAGTCAGTCATAGCAAACCCATCAACGCCCGCCCTCGCACCACGCACACAAGTCAAGATCAAACCAAAGTGCATGCATGCAGAAAGACCATAAAGAAGGCGCTCCACCATTTTCGTTCGATCGTTCACTGCATTCAATTCCGAGCTCCGGTCCCACTGCAATGAAACGCTTTCGCTACTGTCAATCAGACGAGGAAGAGAGACAGACGGAATATTCGGAAAGTGAGATGTTGTGTTGTGTCTGTAGCAGAATGGATGTCCGTGCTCCATGCTCCACGTGATTTCTATGTGTATGTGGTCCGGAAGAGAAAGCTGGAATGAGAAGTGGTGAGGATCCACTACCTCTCTGTCACACTTCCTACGAATGATGGGTCTCTGATACTGCCACCTCCGTCTCCGAGGCCAGCTACAGGTCTGGGAAAGTTAGTACATATGCAATTTATTAGAGGGCCGAGGACAAAGAATATTTTTGCAGACAATCCCCGTACTGGGAAGACGTACCTGTTGTAACTGAACCCAACGAAATCCCGCTGAGCATCATCAGACAGAACAGGTCCATCAACATACGAATCCTGGGCAATTTCTTGTGTGAACTCAACATCAAAGTTCTTGGTATCAAGGGCATCAGTCTAAGGAAACAGGTTAGCTTACTTATCCACGTGCAACCATCGGTGACATCAAGGCTTGGACCTACCACATTGGGTTTGAAAGTAGGCTCATACTTTCGCTGGAGAAGCTTTCGCCAGTCGATGCTGTGGAAGAATGGGTGGGCCTTGATCTCAGATGCACCATTCGCACCTAATCTCTGATCTGGCTTACGGTTGAGAAGTCTGGTAAGGAGGTCCTTGGCGGATGGTGGAACGACTTCTGCGCTGGGGAAGTGAAGTGGTTCGGACAGGATCTTGCGGTACATCTCGTTGGTGTTCTCGTCGTAGAATGGTGGTAGACCTGTCAACATCTCGTAGAGAAGGACGCCTAAAGTCCACCAATCGACGGTCTTGGTATAACCTTGGCCCAACAGCAGTTCTGGAGCAAGATACTCGGGTGTACCACAGAAAGTGTTGGTTCGATCCTCATCCTTCATATCCAGCTTGCAAAGACCGAAATCACACAAGGCGATATGTCCAGAGTAATCCAGAAGAATATTCTCGGGCTTCAAGTCACGGTAAATAACATTGAAGCCGTGCAAACACTCCAAAGCACACAGAAGTTCCGCTGTGTAGAACCTCGACCGGTTGATGTCGAATCTCTGCTCCTTCTGGAGATGGTGGAAAAGCTCTCCGCCATTGACGAAAGCCAGGACGAAGTAGAGCTTCTCTGGCGATTGGAAGGTAAATTTGAGAGGGACGATAAAAGGGTTGTTGATTTGGGAGAGAACTGATCTCTCAGCCAAGGTGTGTGCAACTTCCGATCGAGAGATGATGTGGGCTTTTCGAATCGTCTTCAGGGCGTAAATTCGCTGGGTATCCTTCTTCTTGACCTGCATGACCTTTCCAAAACTGCCCTTTCCAACCACCTTCAACAAATCGAAATCCTCAATCTTCAACGATCGTGATCGGTTCTCGATGTATTGCACTCCAATTCGGATCTTTCCTGTACCATACTGGACATCCAACCATTCCGGCCCCGATTGTCCCAAAGACTTCTCCTTGTTTGCCCACTCCGCAGCTGCCTTCTCCTTATCTTTCTTGCTCAGCTTAGGATCCTCGACATACGTATGAGTTTCCTCGAATCTCGGATTGATACGCGCTACGCCGAGGAAGATATCTGTGGTTCTCCCGGCACCTTGAGCAGCATTCGGATTTCGGAGATAAAGATGGACAGCCAATTCTGTCACTCGTGAGACATCAAACTTGTACTGTGTGTTGTCTCCAGCCCATAGAGGGTTCTCGGGGGTTCCTGAGACTGCGTTGACAAAGACTTGCAGCTTATCGAAATCGAGGAGGGCGTATGGGAGGTACTTTGATGAGATCCGACCATGGTTCGTGGGGACATTGCTGAATCCTCCTCCAGAAGTCTGTGGTCTGGCGTTATTGGCATATGATCCTGCAACACTACCTGCTTGTTGTGACGATCCTGGTCGAACTGATCCAGCCACTCCAAAGCCATTTCCTTGTGAAAGAGAGTTAGATGTATGTGTGTTGAAGACGGTCTTGTACTGGTCAGGGAGGGAGAAGTTGGATCCTTCGTGTAATGTAACGATTAAGATACCAGGTCGAGGTTGAGCAGGGGGTTGAGTAGCTATGATTTCGGAAGCAGCTAATCATGTCAGTCTTCAATCATAATATCAGACGTCTCCTACATACCAATTCCATTGTCATTGGGGGTCGAACCGCCTATGCTGGCCTTCTCCTCCTTGGCAGAGTCTCCTGTAATTGTAGATGTGGATGGGGAGCGAGAGAAGGTGTTAGCAAGAGGACCAAGGTGCGTCTCCTTGAGCTCTGTATTGACACGTCAGTACTGGTAGTGTTGAAGCCGTCAATGGGAGATTGGCAGATCCACCCCACGGCAATGTCAACACGGGAGAGCTGCAGAGGCTATTGCATTGGAATGCGGGACAGGACTGATGTGGACTTACTCTTGGTGAGTTTCCACGACATATTGATGGTGTTGTGGAATGTGTGGTGCTCGAGGTGTGGAGATGATACTGTTGGTAATCGAAGTCGAAGGAGATGGAGCGCCGTTGAAGTGCGGTGCAAGTGCAGTCAAGTGCAGTGCGGTGACCAGGTTTCTGAGAGGAAGGTCGATGCCCCGCCAAAGGATGCGCTGCGCTCTTGTTTACCCGACCGATCAGTTCGAGCTAGGATGGCGGTGCCGCCGTTGGGAAATAGGCTTGTAAATTGTATGGGGTATGCAACAGCGTTGAAGTGAGGTCGACGATGATATTTGATCTGGTAATATCAAGGATGTCGTTGATATTTGTGTCTTTTTGAAGTGGAAAAAGGAGGGAGGTGGATTACGAAAGGAGGCGAAATGGTCTACTACGGTTTGAAGTTGAATTTCAGGTGCTGGTCAGTGGCTCAGCTCTCGAGCGCCAAGAGTCAATGTCCAGGGTCCAAGTACGGACATACGCGAGTAACGTGATTCAAGACTAAACAAAAGATGGCTGAGTCGGGAGGGTCTAGAATTGAGGGAATTGTTCTTTACCCAGTAGCTTCTATCAGACGAGTAGAAACTATTGTGATTTGGAACTCCAACATAAGCAGGATTGATTGCTAATTACTTTGTGAGGCGGATAGAGGGGTACATTGACACAATTGTGAATGCCTTCGTCCAAGTCTTCACTTATGGGCACTTTCATCCCACGATCGAATAAATAGATGTTCACAAATTCAAGAAGGGTTACTGAATTCAATCACTTCGATTTAGTAAAAGTGTTGCTAAGTTCTCAATTACACTGGGACAGACTTCTCAATAGTTGATCATAGGGTACCTACTCGCACTTCCCGTTAGTTGACCCTACATGGAACACATCACCGGCCAGGACTTACACAAAAAAACTGCTGCGCTTTAGTTGCGAGTGACCATCTACCGGTGATCACGTACGTTCGACCGTCAAAAGGAGAACACTAGTCAAAATTCACAGATACAATGGAACAATAACACACACTCTCTCAAGATCATTTCATTTCATTCCGATTTGAGTTGACCTATTCATCCAGGCCCTGATTCATACACAGAGAGACAGACAGACGAAGAAAGCAAGCATCGCATCCACCAGTATTGTATTCGCAATTCTCCCTCCCTTACGATCCACTCATCCATCCATCCTCCCAAAGCAGTAGCAGAGCACACCAGCCCAGGCCAGCCGACAAGAGGCGATTTGATTTGTGATTGGACAGAGACAGAGAAAAAAAGAGAAACGAAAACTCTGGTTTTTGATCCTGATCGATTGAAGACGAAGAAAAAACTATTTGAAAACAGTGTTGGCTGCATGCATGCATCCATCATAGATTGCCGGTAGTCATCATAAAGACCTAACTAATACCCTCCAGCCAGCCATGCTTGCCAGCTATGCCTACCTGCCAGCGCAGAAAGATTCCACCCCATCCCTCCAGAGAAACAATTACAGACCGCACCCATTGCCATTGATTGATTGAAGACCAAGTTTTTTCCATTCAACTTTCTTTCCATTCCCAGTTATCCCAGTTTTCCCAGTTTCGCAGCATGTGAGGAAACGAGCAGCAGCAGAAAATGCAAGCCAGAAAAAAAGACGACGAAAAAGGAGAAGAAAAAACATGAAGTTGATTGAGTAGTAGTAACACAGGTTTTGGTAAATATTACAACCCCCAAGCATTTGAGAGAACGAGGCGCCAACATTGTACCAAAGGACGTGCAGCTACAGAAAACGTGGCCAATTAGTGTCCGTAGTTGCCGCCCCATCCTCCCCGCTGGCTTCCATAGTTTCCGTATGAGTTTCCGCCGAAACCTTGGTAGCCTCCGTATTGGCTGTTTTGGTGACCCTGTCCACCTGCCTGGTGACCGGCTCCTCCAAGACCTCCATATCCACTGCCAGTCTGGTTGGCGTGAAGACCTTGGCCTGGTTGTTGAAGATGAGCTGGGTATCCACCATAACCTGCCTGAGTTTGGCTTGGAGGAAGACTCGATCCAGAGCTCGCGTTTGTCGCAGATCCGGGTCGGCCGGCCTGAAGCGAAGGGCTTGGGCCATTAGCAGCCTTGGACTCTCCGAATGGCTTCAGCTCATCACTGGTACCTGGTTGAGCACCCTGTTGACTGTTGTAATGCTGTTGACCTTGTCCTTGATAGGAAGAGCCACGTCCAAATGCATCATGTCCACCGAAGGCTCCACTGCCACCAAGTCCTTGCGGAGTCTGAGCGGCCTGAGCTGAACCTGCACGACCATACTCAGAAAGACCTCCGAGAGCACTATCACGGCCATGAAGTGAAGAAGCTCCAAAGCCACCTGCAGCTGGAGATGCAGTATGCTCATATGGAGCAGCAGGGGACATTCCGTAGCCTTGATATGGTTGGTGACCACCTTTGGCGCCGTATGGTCCACCAGGATAGTTGCCGCCATATCCCTGTTGGTATTGGTTCCAAGCAGCATAGTACGGGCTTTGGTAGTAAGGATGACCGTATGGGTAGTTACCAACTTGTGGTTGTTGCTGATGGCCTGGTTGAGGTTGAGCGCCTTGGGAGGCAGCTGGTTGTTGGCTTTGCGCAACCGGGTTTGGAGTGGTGTGGCCACTGTTTTGACCCTCTCCGGCAGTTGCATAGCGAGACTGAGTGGTTTGTGCAGCGCTCTGGGGGAATTGCGAGGAGTTCTCGGCTTGTGGACCATTGTATCCTGGGTAGCCGCGTTGCTGAGAGGCGGGTCCATCTTGGCCTTGGGATCCTTGCTGTTGGCCGTACTGTTGCTGATAGTAGCTATTGTACGCATTGCGCTGCTGTTGGGGATCGGCAGTGTAGTACGAAGAGAACTCGTTAGGAGCGGAGGAGAAAGCCCCAGATTGTGGCTGAGACTGAGACTGAGATGGCTGGGATGGGTAGCCTTCGAAAGGACTTTGGGTGGACGGAGCTTGTTGGCTGAAAGCATCATATGGCTTTGGAGGCAACGAAGACTCTTGCACGCCAGCCTGTCCATAACGACCGTATTGACTGTACTGAGCGTTTCCTTGGGGTCCTTGTTGAGCTGTAGCTTGAGCACTTTGGTGAGGAGCGGGGGATGGAAGACCTGGGGCAGCTGTTGGATGAGTAGCTGCTGGCAAGCCAGCCGGCTGCTTTGGAGTCGGAACGCTCTCAGGAACCGTAGCTGCCTGTGCGTTGGCAGGAGGAAGAGCGGCTCTTGGGGCTACTGGAGAGTGTTGTGGTGGTTGAGCACGGGTCTCAGCCTCCTCACGATCTCCATCCACATCCTCCTCGCCAGAACCATTCAGGTTGAAGGCACCAAATTGGACAGCAGTTCTTTCAACCTCGCGATTGCCTGGCATGCGGACAGCCTCTTCTTGGTCGAGGACCCGACGCTGATAGCTGGCAGTTCGACCAGACGAACCTGTTGCCTTCTGTGCAGAAGCTTGGAATCCACTGGTTGGGGGGCGGATGGCTTGTGGGGTTGGTTGCAGGTTTGAGTATGGTGTGGCTGCAGCGCTTCGAGGATCCCAGCTTCCCTTAGTGCTAGCTACAGTTGCAGTAGGGGCAGGGTTTGAAGAATCTGGAAGTTGTTCAAGATTGTCCTCCGTCAGTTTATCTTCTGATGGTGGAATTTGTACCTCTGGCTCGGGCGCACTGGGTTCTTCGATGGCGGTGGATTCGACGGCTTCAACTGGGGCAGGTTCAGGAATCGATGGTTCGGCTTCTGGTACGGGGGCTTCGACAGGTTCTTCCACTTTGGTAGGTTCTGCGGGCCTATAAGCTGGTCAGCAGATGTCCAATGCAAGGGGGTGATAACATACTTCTCGACGACGGGCTCTGGCGCCTTCTTTGGGGCAGGAGCAGGTGCGAAAATGCTTGCCCAGCTCTTCTTGACACCATCTGGAATGACGCTCGATGTTACCTTGGCAGCTGTTGTAGCAGTTGCAGCCGCAGCTCCAGTCGCAGTTGAGCTCCAGCTGTCCTGTGCAGGCTTTGTAGTGTCATAGCTATCTTCAGTGGCTTTTGGAGCATCCCAGGATGATTCGCCCGATGGAGCAGTTTCCCATGCAGTTGATTCGACAGTTGGAGTAGAAGTCTCGACGGTATTTTCCTTGCGAACGCCATTTGTAGGTGCGCGACCTCGTCCACCTCTGCCTCCTCGCTCTGTAGCACGACCCCGACCTCCTCTGGCACCGTCAAATCCAGCTCGACCGCCGCGAGAGACTCTGGATTGATTGGTAGAATCGCCGAAAGATGTGACCGTTGTAGCCTCCTTGACCTTGGACTTGGATCGATCCTTCTTGCTCTTCGAGACCTCTCCCCATTGAGTAATTGTGCCTGCAGAATAATGTTAGCATCAAACAATGCAGAAGTAGATCAAGTGACAATGCTTGCAGCAGATCTCGCCTTTCGGGGGTTTTCATACCATCAGTGATGCGATCAACCGTAGTCTCAAGATCTCCGTCTGTCTCCTGAAGAGCAAATACGACATCCTCATCTGTCCAGTCGGGGAACATCTCCTTGATGGTTGTGACCTTGCTACCATACTTCTTCTTCAGTTGGCCGACTTCGCCATCATCTTCAATTGGTGCTGTTGTGGAATCTGTCTTGTCTCCGTTGGTTGCGTGACCTCTTCCACCACGGCCTCCTCTGGAAGAGAAACCTCCTCGTCCTCCACGAGCTGAGCCTCTGCCCCGAGGCGCAGCTGGTCGAGATTGTACCTCCGACATTTCAATGTGTGAGGTTTTATGTGTGTAAAAGCAGACAGAAAAGGGAAGATGGAGAAGAAGTTGTGGGTGAGGGTTTTGGAGGGTCTTGGGGAGGTCGGGTTTGGATTGAGTTGATGCGAAGAATGATCTCAGCCCTTTCGCGAGGTAAGGTGCAGGCCGTCAGGCACCAAAATTACTAGCGGCGCGACCTAGTCAATTCGCGGTCATGCAGTGTTGTTCACGAGGCTGCGTGACAACACCACGTAATTGATACGTGAGACGGGGATGCAAATGAATTGAAGTGAAAACACTAGGGTTTTATTGTATTGTGAAATTGAAATGGGGTTTTGCGTCGAGGAATATGACACTTCTCTTCCTGTATCAAAATCGGGCTGGCAATACTGGGGCAATGCACGCTGGGGGAGCTTTTGCTTAGTCATTGTTCTTCTGCTAACCCTTTTTGAATTAGCCCCACTTGCCATCATCGGCTGGAGGTCCTGTCAGCCTGTGGACTTCAGGGACCATCGAATCTAATCCAATCACGCGCACAACTCAACGCCGACGCCATCGTCCTCAGAAGATTCAGGAGGAGAGGAATAGATCAAGAGAGGAGGAATAGGATCTCGCGCGTATCCTACCCAAGACGTTTCCTGAAGGTGCAGACAGCCCCGGCCATTCGCCCCGGCGCAAACCATCACCATGGGCGTCATCCGCAAGAAGACCGCAGCCCGAGGTGGAGAGGGAGGAGTCAAGTATGTTTGTGATGTTTGCAGTGCTGATATCACTTCAACTGTAAGCACAGTCCGACATCTTTCCAGCAAACTCGTCGCTGACCATCTACCAGGTCCGGATAAGATGCGCCCACAGCTCCTGCAATGACTATGATCTCTGCGTACCATGTTTCTCCCAAGGAGACTCAAGCCATAATCACCAACCTGCCACCCATCCTTTCCGAGTCATCGAACAGAACTCCGTGCCCATATATGACAAGAACTGGGGTGCAGATGAGGAATTACTGCTGCTGGAAGGATGTGAGATATATGGTCTTGGGTCATGGGCGGATGTGGCAGATCATATTGGTGGATACAGGAATAAGGATGAAGTCAGGGCGCATTACCAGAAGATTTACCTCGACAGTGCAAACTTTCCTTTACCTGTCCGAGCCGATCCCAAGGACATGCAATTACAAGACGAATTACCCAGAGAAGAGTTCCAAGCCAGGAAGAAGCGCAGGATCGAAGACAGGAAGGAGGCGCAGAGTAACGCACCACCAGCAACACCCAAGAAGAAGCCCACAGCAAGTGTTCCTGCATGTCATGAAGTACAAGGTTACATGCCCGGACGTCTTGAGTTCGAGACGGAATATGCCAATGAAGCAGAAGAGGCTGTCCAACTCATGCAGTTCGATCCAGGAGATGGGATCAATCCACGTACAGGCGAACTGGAACCTGAAATGGAGCTTAAGATCACAGTGATGGACATTTACAATTCACGCCTCACCCAGCGAGCCGAACGCAAGAAAGTGATCTTCGAACACAACCTTCTCGAATACCGCAAGAACGCAGCACTAGATAAGAAGCGCACGAAAGAAGAACGCGACCTTCTCAACAAAGCCAAACCCTTTGCACGTATGATGAACCACGACGATTTCCAAGAACTCTGCAATGGCCTCATCGAAGAACACAATCTACGGCAAGCAGTCGCTCAATTACAAGACTGGCGAGGAATGAAGATAGGCGACTTGCGCGGCGGCGAGAAATACGAAGCTGAGAAAATGCTCCGAGCACAGAAAGCTCAACCGATGGGATCTTTGGACAGAGAGCGCTTCGCAAGCTCACAGCGCTCGAAAGCACCACCCGTCATCGAAACACCTTCTGGCGCCGCAGCATTCGTCGCACCTGACCTCCCAACCCGCATCAAAGCCTCAGTTTCTACATCCAACGGCACTTCCACACCCGCAAACGCCAACTCCAAAAACGGAATCCTCACCAATGGCCATGCAAACGGTACATCTACTCCCTCTCATGCCGTCACCACGAAACAAAAGTTCCAGATCGCACCCATCAACGGCGTCTCACCGCTCTCCTTCGCCCAAGAAAACGTCCTCGACAGCCACCTCCTCACCAACGAGGAAATCGACCTCTGCGAGAAGATCCGCGTACATCCTAAGCCGTACCTGGTTATTAAGGAGACAGTCATGAAGGAAGCATTGAAGGTCAACGGGGCGCTGAAGAAGAAGCAGGTTAGGGAGATTTCGAAGGTCGATGGGCAGAAGGGGAGTAGAATATTTGAGTTCTTTCAGGCGCACGGGTGGATTGCTAAAGCGTAGGTTGGGTACGCATTGCTACATGCTACCAATTAAAAACGATGGAGGCGCTTGGGTGCTGGTGCTGGTGTATCTTTGCTTTGGAGCGGGCGAATCTTTCATAAACCATTCTTCCGAGCGAGGTTATTCAGAGCTACGAACGAACGAGGTGTTTTGGGCTGGGCGTGGGGTCATCTATTTTTGGTTTTTGGTCTCCAACTTCACTTCACTTTCGCATCTGCTTGCATTCTTCTTCCTACACATTTGGTCTTTTTTCTGAGCGAATGAATGTTCGGGCACATGGGACTGGTTTCCTCCCTGTTCCGGGATAGTACATTACTGGCGCTTTGCTTGCGAGACTTTTGGGATGGATGGATGGTTTGAAAGTGTCGGTGGGTCGACCAAGGGGTGGGCGGCAGGGCAAGGCACGGCGTTGAAATGTCCTGCAAACAAATGACAGTATGGCATGGGATATGTGAATAGAAAGGCTGTGTACATGGCGTACGTACGAGAGAGATAGAAATATAATCTTTACGTTGATTCATCTCCTGTTTCCAAGTCTCGGTATTATTACCAGTTTTCACCTTGGGATGTTTGACTGTAAGGGTCGGGTCTGTATTCATAGGGCGGACTTTATGTATCCTCCTTTTTTCTCTTTTTTTTTGGTGGCTGACGATAAGATGAGTAGGTTTTCTCTGATGTGCTTTAGTAGTATCATCTTTGAGTACGGTAGATGCTTTCCGAATTTTCCTCTGATCAAGAGGCACCAACCACCAAGCAAAATTGCCGGCACGAGTCATTGTCTGTCTTTATCTCCGTCTGAAGGTACAGACCGTTACACTTGGTCCATGTGAAAGGAACGGCGTAGCTCAGTTTGGCCTGATTGATTGACGAATTGAGCGCAAACTCACCAGAGTGATTTCTCTGGATATCAACGAGATGGATAACACCACGACAACGAATGGTCAGTCCTTCCTAGACTGCTGATACTTCCAAGCGCTGCAGTGCAATGGGGGTTTGCGATCAAGACTGTAAGTGCTGGATGGAAGAGATGGAGGGAAGCGAAGAGAGTTGAAGTCCCTGCCACTTCACTTCCCTTCACATTTCACTTCACTCCACTTCCTAGAGTCTAGATAGCCGTCAAGCGTGGACAAAATCACGCACAGTGAAGGTCATTGCAATAATCGCCTAGACGCAGATTCGGCAGAGGAGATACTACCTGGTGCTATTGTTCCGGACACGTTGGACGGAAGGGGGAATATATGCGAAATAACTTGCAGCATCTGGATATGGGTATGTGTGGGATAAATTCTGGGCCCACTTTTCTCAAAGACGAGACTGACTACTCGTATCTCAGATGGCTTGGAATGTGGCGTGAATGGATATCCAGAGGATGATCAACACGCAGGAACGAAACTTGGTCGCAGGGGGATACCGATAGCTCCCAGACAGCTATCTCTATCTCGAACCTTACTTTTTACTTCCGAACTTTGCTTTACCTAAGATACCTTTCAGACTGTAGGTATGCCACACTTTATTGATCATCACAGAATCGTTATCTGATTACCCAAGCCCTGGATCGTGCGAGGTGAATGTCGCGTTACAAAACTAAAAAGGGTGTGCTTCGACTCCCAAGCCTTCACCTAGAGCCCGAACTCGAGGCACCGCCTAGGTCTTAGATTATTGCGCTATCAGAAATCAATCAGGATCCACACGTGGAGGTAGTGGTGCAATCTGGACCATGTTGTGTAACGAGTCGATAGAGGAGATGGGATTTTGGTAATGTTGGGAGCTTTCCATGGTGTTCGGCAAGAGGAGTTCGCGTGGAGACTTCATTGGAATTTTGAAGAAGTCTCTGGGGAGTTGCATCTTCGAGAACATGGTAGTCACTGACGTAGAACCTGGAGAACACGAAAACACACTGGGATGTTGGTGCCTTTCCGACCTGAGGATAGGCTTCTAGAGGCTGTTGTAACACTGAGCAGTGGAGAAGAAGATGGTGGGCTTTAGATTAATCACGAGATTGGTAGTTGAGCTAGAGGTAAGATTTTGCGAAAATAGTCAGGCAGATCCAGGTTTGATAAGAAAAGGGTTGTGGTTTGCTTTGAAACAGTACCAAATGCTCGCTTGATGTACCACACTAGAAGTGTACAAAGTAAATACAGTTCCTCACTGTATGCATTCATTTGTAAAGAAGGGGTTCATTATCTCAGGTCATCGCTATTACTTCTCTTGAATTGGCAACTTTAGTATTAGGATAAAGCGGGACTGATTGATGGTCGCAAACAATAGCCAAGATTACCTCTAACTTTACTTTAGGTGGCTCTCTTCCTGATCTGCCTGATCGTCATAGGCAGGTACCTATCCCAAGAGTCTGAGCAGTTACATTTTAACTTGAAAGGTTTCAAAAAACGGTTTCCGAATTCATAATCTGAGTAAATTCAAGGCCATTAGAAACTACATCAGATTAGTCTACATTTCAGATCTTGCTATCCTTAATCAGATATTAATCCAATCCACGTATTTGTAATAACATTGTATCCTCAATATCAAGATAACGACTCAAGATCATAATGATCCAAACCAATTATGATACACAATGAATTCTTTTTGTAAGTCAAAGATGGCAGATAGATGCTTGAGTATCCATGTCTGGTGACTGGTTCATCTTGCGGCTATGGATTGTGCCTTTTTCCGGCCATGAGAAGGGACATCCCATTACCGCATCCGGAACATTGTCGAATATTTTTCCTGTCAGGTCATGTCGAGATTTGCCAATGATTTTCGGGATTCTGGCATGTTTCCAGCGACTTAAATCTGTGAATTCAATGACTTTCTGCAAAGGAATCCTTCCCGATTTGAGTGATGTCAACGCTCGCTTATCGATGAAGGGCTTTTACTTGTCACGTTCCATCCAGCAATGTTGCAAACACTAACTCCGGGAGCTTCCAAATACAGCAAGTCTTCTTCTTGTTACAATTTTTAGAGAAAGAACCACACGATCTGTCCACGTTATCTTATTCTATTCTTCCTTGGAATTGGAAAGTCTCCAAATTAGGCCTGTGCTATTGAAAATGCTTCCTGACCCAACAGAATTCCCAGAGTTTTGCTTCACATGTCCGGCGGGGCTTCACGTTAAAAGTATATGATTGGAAATCTTATATGGCCATTTCGTGGCATTTGAGACTCTGCATATTTGTACAAAACAACCCTACAGGTTTACCCAGCCTCTCAATATCCGTTCACGTTCTACCAAATCTACACCTCCAAAGTCCCGAAATCATCCCGCAACATTCCCTCTCCATAAATCGGCAATTGGTAATCCCAATCCCCTTTACCAGCCAACATAACGTACATCGTCAAGTCCTCACAATATCGTCTGAGCGCCCCAATTCCTTCTCCGGCATGCTACCAAGTCCAGGACCCAACTTCGTACTTCCCGAGGGCCGGATAACGTAATCATTAACACATCCTGACAACTTTGCGCTTCTCAGCCTCAGCAGAGGAGCAAGAGATGACACAGCGAAAACCCAGCATTCTCCTGGCCGAGTTCCAATAAGAGATGCGTCCCAATCATCGATTTCTTGATCCTTGTCTGTTCCTAGTTGCATTTCTTTTTGGTAGAGTTGGATATTTGTGAGAATTAAGTGCTTGAGGGTTCCGGAATGGCGTTCACAGAAAGAAACGAAGGAATCTCGATCAATTGCGACGCCATTGAGTTCAAAAGATGTGATTTGGACAGGATACTTTCTCGAACAGTCTTGTAAGGTGGATACTAGCTGTACCGAGGATTTGCAAGCGTCTCACGTGTAGACGGAGGGATTCAAGCTTTGGAGCTGAGGAGAGTAATTTGATGAGCTGTGAAACCGGACTTGTTGGATTCTTCGAGGAGCCCATATCGCCAAGCTGTTCGGTATTGTTTAGTACACATTTCTCAGACATTTATTGTGTTTCAAAATACTTACTCGTACGGTGAGATCCAGGTTCTCGAGGAGAGCGAAAGTTGTACCGACGGAGAACCAGATTTGAGGAAAAATGTCATCTTTTGTAGCTCCAGTATTTTTCCAAAAGTCCCTGGGCATTTCGCTCAGAGTCAATTTCTTCAAGGAAGCGTTTGACGCCTGAAGACCACAGATAAATGCTTGTTACGGTAATGTCTTTCCCTCTTCGAATATCGCTCGGGCGGCCAGAGTAGAACAACTCGAGGGGATGAAGTCCGGTTGCTTGATAAAGCCCTGTGAGAACCGGCTGCTTTCCATGAACGAATCCCTGTTTCTATAGTCAGAATGTGGCTTTGGAGAAGCAGTCAAATGAAGTTTAAGGCCGAAAAGGCAAAAAACTTACAGGATTGTGACGAAGACCCGGCCATGAAATAATAACAATCTCACGAACGTTCCCTAAAAGGGAAACGCAAGCATGAATAATGCGGAGGTCTTCTTGGCGCCCGTAAAGTTGTTCCTGCACACCTTGCAAGGCGCAGAATTTCGAACATTTGCGGTAATTCTCCGAAAACAATGTGCCTGTATCAACGTTTCCAACAAGAGAGTCCCATCTAGATCGACAAATCATATTGGAATCAAGACGATCAGTGAGGTACGTAATTTTATGGACTTTTTCGACAGTATAGGGTGCTTGGCAATATATTGTAGCTTGTTTAGACTTTCTGGCAGGGACACGACGAAGATTTCTTTGAAGAGTTCCTTGCATGGGATGTCAAAGAAGTACCTCGAGACCAATCGGACCTGTTCTTGAGTATGTATATTAGCACTGAAAAGAAAAATGTATGCTGGGGATCGGGAAGGAAGGAGGTTCGCAACTGTGAGGTATAGCCATCTTGGCAATTGGTATACAAAAGACGAGCTCAGAATACTTACTGCAATTTGAGGAGTCCAAACCTGAGCAAATCTGAGCCCAGAGCTCCTTTGGAAGTTGTGGGTGCTGCTCTTTTGCTGTGATTTGACAGACATTAGCAGAAGAGTAGGAAATGGATCTTGCAGCGCCTACCTGTACCCTCAGTACCATCACAGCTAGCTTCCAAGTCATGGGAAGACGTTCTGACATTCAACACAGCTTCTGCGATGCTTTTACGGCATAATTTTAGTTGTTTGGTGTCTAAGAAGGCCCGAAATCGCTCAAAATGCGGTTCGACTAGGCAGGAGGGGGCTGGGAGCTCCTGGGAGCCGTAAAATGGAAGGTTTTCCATGGTAGTAGAACGACAGTAGAAAGAGGTGTTATTTCCTGTGGTAACAAGCTTGTAGAGTCCTTGGAACAAAGTAAACAAAGCCGACGGGCAACAAGAACCTCACTCCAAAGGACTGCTGTGGAAAACGCGTGGTGGTTGTGGAAAAATCGGGATCTCTTTGTGGAGGGCTGCAGATGTTGTGATGTACAGTAGAAGATGCGATGGTGAGTAAGAGAAGACGTGATACAGAAGCACAGAGAGGAGACGCGAGGAGACGCGTTTAGATAATAGAGTGGTGGTGAACCCCTCCACCTTATGGCGAAGCGAGGAAGTCTTCCTCCGTCCCTTCCTGTTTTGGACCCACCTTTGTTACCTTCTTTCCACTTCCTTTCAGATCCTCATCTGCATGTCAAATACATCTCCTATCTTGTAGCTCCATCAAAAGTTCTTTCGAAGTGCCTCCGATAGCTACTTCAACCGTCCTGACTCCAAATTGAGCAGCTCCAACACTTCTTTCCCTCAAGCTCACGTCATACAAAGGTCCAAAGCTTCAAAGCATGCACTCAACGACGGTTCCATAGCAGCATGAGGTGCTGTGGGCTTTGAAAGAGGTCTCTATCTCACCTTGTTGACATATTCGAAGACTAAGTCATTAGCCGAGAGCACCCTGCCCGGTCTAGGTTCACCATCGGACCTTCTACCTTACAGAGATGCTTTTCAAAGGCTGAGAACACATTTGTGAAAAGGTGCAGTCTCTCTGTCCAGAGTGGGGACTTCCGCAAGTCCTTCGAATGCCTGTCGTGATACAGATCCTGACCGTTGCTAGCATTTCCCCCCTCCTTCTCGTCTTCCTCACCCTCTCCCACCCACCTCAGCCGACGGTACGAAGCCCTGATACACCAATCGGATATCATTAGACAGCGATCCACAGAAGCTCTGCTCTACGAACGAACAATCCCACTTCCCAATCCCATAGATCAAGTCTCGCGAAATCAGGCTACCTACGACCGCCCGCCTTCAACAATTACCAGGAAGAAAATCTACCCAAGGACCGCGGACACCTAATATGGCCTCATGCAACGCATATAAAGGTCGATGAAGTCGAGAGGGACGATGGAAAAGCATGAAAAATGCAGAGGGACTGTCTTCTCTTAGCCGCTGAAGCAAGCTGAAGGACTGAGGCCGGCATCAACAGCGGATCCCACTTCCGTGCTTGAAGTACATGTTCCCTCCACTCACTTCGAATATGGGATATTCAGTATACTATCCAGAGTCTGCCATCACATTCGACCGCCAATCCCGTCTAGGAAACGTCCTTACGCCAGAAATCCATTCATAGTACTCCTCTCAGGGCAAGTGGCAGAGGTAGTACGTGGCATAAACATGATTCCGTGCGACAAGCACGGGCTACAGCAGCTGATCTCTGCCGTGTTGATATACATGAGCTGGATGTGGGCATATCACACCCACAAGGACATGATCATGAGATAGTCACGGCTTTCAGCCATCGACGGTCCCTTGCCTTAGTCGGCGAGGACTTGAAAAGTCTCCGACAGGCGCAGCGAATTGGCCTTGCGGTGGTAAGTCGTGCCAAGTCCCAACTCTTTTGGAGTGCTGATTCGATTAGTCTGCTTTTCGGATCGATCCAATTATCAGATTGCTCGCAGATAGAACATTAAATCCACCTTGAACGAGATGCAGCTATCCCATTTCGACGCTCTGCTGACAATATCATGATTGTTGCCACGGTGTCGAAATATATAGTCCTCGAACAGATCCTCCTGTCCTACGTATGATCTCTTAATGGCAGAGCCAATCATACCCCGACCACACCTCAATAGCGGGACCCTTGAAGGGCATCTACCTCCTTGAATTCGGGGGCTTGTCCGCCACTCCGACTTAGAAACATCACTTTACCATTCGGTACGAAAGAATGTATATTCCGACGAAGGAACCACAACTCCTCAAACCATGGGGATGCGTTATCGCCTCACAATATCGCACAGCTCGAGGTGGCGAACTTCGCAGGAACGGCAGCCGACTGATTTGCGCCAGTCCTTGATGCGATTTCCAGACTTGACCATCAGAAAAAGGATTTCATGCAGTGAGGAACGTATGATAGGAACTATACTATGGGTATTGCCGTCGCTATCCGAAGTGAATGGAACTGGATTGCCAGATACTGGGTCATTGCATCGCTGGCAAACATTTTGGATGGGAGGCGAACACAAAACCGGAGGTGGCCTCCGTACCTAGCTCTCGCCCCTCCATACAATGACCACGACCACTTCTATATATCACCTAACTTTCACCCGTGCAGCTCAAATTCCATTCCCCGAATCCTGAACCACTGGTCCAGCATAGAAGCCCATCAAGCCTTCCGAGTATTTTACGCCATCGCCCTGTCGTGCTTCCTACGAATCACTCTTGCATGGACTTTGCGCTGTTGACAGATCAAAATCCACTATTGCCGACGCAGGAGGTGGAGTTCTGGCAGAGTTCTGGCAGATGTTCAGGGCATTGTTGATCAATGATCATCATTAAGGGACGAGTAGCTTTGCCTCGCAAGAATAAGCAGCGTCATTTGTCCACCTCTAATAATACTGAAGAGGATAGGCCGAAACGGAGATCTCGTAGATTCATTATCGATTCCACCCACACATTCAGGTCCAGAAACACCAACAAGACCATCTTGTTTCGATTCCCAAGAGAAACCACCAACTACATATCATTGCGTGCTGACAATGGGCGTCAAAAAAGTCCAATATCGGCCATCAATTCGAATTGAGCAGATTTCGAATTTGCATCAGACTTTGGGCGCCTCTTTCCTCAGCGGACGGGAACTTAAGCCGGCGGGCACCAGTCGTCGATTCACGAAAACCACAAGCAGGACCTTCTATCAGCCAGTCGGAAGAAAAAGACAGGGAATATCTGGAATGGGCTTCGGCAACTGGCTGGATGTACGTTGGTCTTGTACACGCCCCAAGAAAGTCGTCCATGCCGTATACTCTCTGGGGAGGTACAGGTGAGAGCATGAGCTCTGTAAGATTTCTGGGAAGGAGAATGGCATACTCGATTGCCGATCGTCGTAACATCTCTTGGAGAGGACCAGCGACAGGAAAGCCAATTCGAGACTCCATCAGAAGTTCCATACAAAATTGGATAGCCTCGGGACCATCTTTACTACTCCGACCTTGCGCGCCTTCAGGAAAGAATCGAGCTATTATATCAGTCAACTGCAGGGCTGCGAGCATCTGCAGCACGGGCTGATACCGAAAAGTGTACAGTGGCCGATAGAATCGATCGAGAAGCCGAAGCCCTTCTTGGGCGTGCTCCCAAATCGGTCCTTCGACTAGAGATGACGGAAAGCCATCGAAATCCAGTAAAGGCCGAAGCAATTGGACAACCGCAGTCGCATGAAGAACACTAGCTTGTCAGATAGCTCTGCAGAATACTTCGACAATAGACTCACAGCAAATAGAGCACATGTGGAAGTGCATATCTCGTACTGTCCTCGAAATCGGCAAGTTCGTCTGGCAGCTCCTCTCGCCATGTCCTTAGCCTACCATACTGGTAGAGAAACTGCCTCGCAGATACAGGAGAGCCACGCTGAGAATATATTATGGTGGCAATATCTTGCAGGATCACATTCAACTTCGACTTTTCCCTGTTCGTAGTTGCCAGCAGACTGCGACGTGGTTCGGGTTGCTCTTTCGCATGTTTGTAAGGGTACCAGTTTCCGTTGTCCAAATTGTTGTCTGCCTCTTCTGTGCTATCATCCGTCGCGGATTCGACAATTGGTGGTACTTGGAAGGTCATCTGCGCCCACTCACTTGGGTCATTAGGGGGGTCAGGACGAATGAAGCAGGTGTGGACTAACATGTTGAGATTCCTTACTCCACGCACTGTAGCCTTCCAGGATTCCGCGAACCCGTCATTCTCCTGGTACGATGCCCGTGGTAGGCTGAGAGTTGATATCTTGAGGTAGGCCGTAGCCCGCAAGGCATTGCCGCGAGCGCAGTCTACTAAATGCATGACGGCAAAGGCTTGTATGGTCGTAAGCCTGGTATCGTCTGGCTGGAGACTTTGTCGGGCGGCCTCACTGAATTCTGTGCCCAGCCGCTCATAGTCGACCTCATCGCCATCAAGTGTCGAATGCAGGCTGCAAGCTAATGCACAAATCGAGTTTACCAGAACGGAAGAGCAGTACGTCTCTGAGTGCCGGCCATAACTGTCAGCAAAGCGCCCTTCGCTGAACAAGGTATGTACGGGGTGAATCCAGGCAAAGTAGAGCTGGAAAAGATGGTCCAAGATGGATGTTTCGGTTGTCACGTTGGTCCAGAAGGGCTTCGAGGCGGCGACGCCACTCATTTCGTGATCCGAAGGCTCGTATGTAGAATGATGAGACTCCCTGGGCGAAAGGGTTTCGAAGTCGGCCATAGGAGAGCGACCAAGCCACTCGACGATTCCATCATATGTCTCGCCATTCCTGAGGCGCTCGAGGATTTCTGGTACTTTTTCATTAGTGGACAGAGCCTGGAGTATCTGTTCAGTCATATGGTCCTTGGCCCTAAGCTCCTTGATCTGCTTGACAAGCTCTTCCTTCGCATGCTTAATGTGAATTTCGTAGATGCAATCTGAGGTTTCGACTCGTGTCGCACACCTCTTGCACGGCTTGTTGCCATCACACTGCAATTCGTCAGCGGGGAGGGACTTCAAAGCACAGGAGCAAGCGCCTGGCCTAAAAGCCCTGTTACTCGTAGAGGGCAGAGCAAGAACACGAAGGACTGACCTTGGCCCGCGCCTTTTTGCAATTGAGGCAGGCATTGCGAGTAACTGATTCTGGAACTCTTCGACGTTTCGATGAGGAGCTGCTTTCAGCAGGAGTTTCTTTCTCACCGCGGGGACGACGTGGGTCAGATCCCGTACTCTCGGATGTGGATTGGCTTGGATTGCTGGCTGATGCACTGCTCTCCCCAAAAGAGGGGCGAATTTTGCGAAAATTCGAAGAAGACATGTTCAAAGTGTCAAAAGAACGGAGGTCTCTGCGCAATATTGGCTTCCGGCCGAGATTATGTATGGCCTGGCAGCTGGCCGTGGGAAGATAGTGAGTGGGGTGGAGGTTGATATTTTGCGAATGCGTGGCGAGATGGGAAGGCGTGTATTATTGTGGAAATTGTTGGCAGGCTGGCATAGATGGGGAAAATGGAACGCCATGAGTCCATCTAGGCGTGACTGCGGTATGGAGTGGGCTCCTGGCAGGAGCTACAGTACAGTGCAGAATTCGATGTGAGCAAACACGCGATTTTGCGGCCTGTTCTTTGCGGAGGAGTCTCCTTCAACTCTCTCGCCACACGATATTTACAGGACAATAGGCCGCTGCACAATATGAGATTGGACTATTGGACCCGGAGTCTTAGCGACATGCAGGTGATTGGCGTACGAATGTGTTTGGAATGAACTGGCGCCATGAAGCGTCATCGATCGATTTCGGGGCTGAGACTGGAGATGCTGGATTAAGATTTGGAAAGAGAGCGATTATATGCAGCCCGAGCAGGGTCCAATACCTTCGACAGTCACAGTAGACTTGGGATCTCCAGGCCCTTTGAGAATCTGAATACTAGTGCCTTCCGGAGGTGGATACAACAGACAGCTTAGATGCAATGGTCAGAGTACCTATGGTCGATGAGAAGTGAACACTATAATAATGTCAAGGACAATGAGGGGCAGAGGCTCGCGGCGGAAGTATGACGGTTGTGGGCCCAGAGTGGCTGCTGTCATCAGAGTCTTGAACCAGGGAGGCAGGCATCGTCAGATGCCGTCGCGGATCCGGGCATCAAGGTCTTGACCATCTGCTCAGGGTCTTGCCACCGCACTAAGACTACGCTGCATACAGCGCGTCGTCTGAATTGCAGCGGCTGTCAATGGGTCTAGCATGCAAAGGCCAATGGTGAAGACGTACGTACCGATTTATTGCCATGGGCCCGATTGACGGGAAGCTAATGGAAAGCCATCGAGAACGACTTCGCCCAAGCCGCAGCATGCAGGTCTCGCTGTACAAGAAGCCTTAGAATGGACCCTTGTTCTACCGGCAGCTTAAATAGGGAGCTACTTGTGTTCCCCTGTCGTCCTGGCGTGTATTGGGGTCCTAGCAATTCCAGGCGCGCGGATACTGTCTCGCGACATGTGCAATTGAGCAATGGCAACCTTTAATGAGGTCTAAGGCGTGTCGGATCATGTCAATCCTTTGACGCCCGTTACAGAGGGCTTCGCATCGTATCTTGTACCATGGTACGAAGACATTGGCAGCCGAGCCGAAATACTATGTGTCCACAGAACAAAACTGCACGAATCTACAACTCAAGATCTGTTACACAAGACAGTGAGAAAGAAACTGCAATCGATGCTCTTCTTTGAGGCTGTCGGCAAGGTCATAATTGACTTTCTAGACAGCACTACAAAGTAAGTCAGATGCCCTGACCAAACTGCCCAGGGGTTCCACCGCTCCTCACTCCAGCAGGGTCCGATACCCTTCCGCCTCCCCGATCCTCACTTGAGGGAAGTCCAAGAGTTTCTGTCACTTTTAACTGGCTATTAGACGCTCGGAAAAGGCTCCGATGCCTCTTTGCTATTGGAGCCGGCTGTTGAATCCGACATCGAGATCGGAGTATCACCCGCCTCCGGCGATGAAGCGCTTGATTCAAGATACAGAGCACAACTTACGTATGGTGCAAATTCGCCGAGTCAGTGCATTATAAAAGACGCCACGTCTTCTTTAACACTCAGGGGACAACATGAGCGTCTCACAACCACCATGCCACCTTTCTCCGACTGGAAATGGGCAAGTGTCGTCGCCTTTCGCCGGAAAGTATACCTGGTCACGTGCTAAGTCCTTTTTCTTGGCGAGTGGAGACTACTCGTGACAGGATCTAGTGTAACCCAGGGCTTCCAGGAGGCCTGTTCTATGCAGAGACCTTCCAATCGTGGTTTAGAACTCTATCATCTTGGGTTTAGACATACCAATCATTGAGAGTACATCTGGCCAAGTTAACACTCTGTTTGAATCTGACGTTGAAAGGGCCAATCAACATTCGCTTGTTAAAACCATCTCGGATTTCATGTCCGAACCATTCACGACTTCGAATATTATCTGACCTGATTTTCGCCCTCGGAATTGCCCCTCATAGTCAGGTTAGTTGAACCATGACCGTTGTTATCTTCCTTACTTGCTATGAAATGCCGAAATATCATTGAACCTTTGTACTTTTGTGTCGAAATCTTGCCTCAAGGTGTGCTGTCCGTTTCGTTTTTTACACTCTTCAGTGTTTCCGAGACAAATTTATCCCCGCCCGAGACTTTTACGCATACAGATCATCGCCCAATAATCACTGTGCCCATGCAAGAAGCATCACAGCAAACTTACGGAGTTGTCCGATTCTCTAGCCATTTCATGATTTTTGGTAGACTGCCTCCGGGAGACGTTGTTCCACAAGACCATTGCACAGCGAAAAGGGCGCTCCCGCGTGGCTCTCCTGAGTTAGCCCAACACTCTTACAAGGTACTTGTACTAGTCTGAAGCCAGGCCACTGTCATGCATAATAACGTCAAACTCTATTCTTGACAAAAAAGCTCTACCTCATCGGGAAGAGTTCCGATGCCACGGTCCCTGGTCCGATGTTCACGGGTAGGCGGCTCATGGCAGGTTGGGCTTGATTCCAATATTAATTCCCGATGGTCAATAACCACTTGAACGAAACGGCGCAGTCGCGTTGTTGAGAGCGGAGGAGAACTCATTCCTATTTCAAATACTCGCAGCCAGTCATCGGGATTCAAATCGAAGCTCCAAGTACAGTCTTCGATGCTATACAGTTCTTCGAGATCTTTTCTGTCCGCACTTTGTGTAATGCCGTGGAAGACGTACGACTATGATGCAATTGAAGCTGTCATTCACAAGACCATATCTCGATTTTCGTCCGCATGAATCCGGTCTCACATTTCTGCTGCAGGAGAAGATGCGTAGCTTATTCTTCGATACTGTGCTACATCGGATTCTTGGTCTAGATCAGATGAGATACCTCCGCCAGGTCCAGCCCAGGTTTCGGGGTTTTTGACACCAAAGTGCGAGGTATGAAGATCTGCCGTCCCTTGAGACCCTGATCAGACATCACTTGCAGAATCCCAGGGTCGTGGCTTGAAAGTATAACCTAGTGCTCACTACTGGATTACTTGCCACCTGAATCACAGCCCTACATCACTTGCATCGCATGGGTTGTTATCGCAGGGCTTTCAGGCTTTCCAAGGGTCCTCGGAGATACGTCAAGATTATAAATCTGGATCCGGAACGTCGCCTATGTACCGGTCTAACCCCTGGCCTCGCTTGATCTTCTAGATCGAGGGAGATCGGCTGTCTGGGAGATCGAGATGGGCTTTCGAGGATCCTTGATGTTGAACCTTATTTCTTTCTTGCATCTTGGATTTTAATGGTATCTGACTTTGTCTCTGCGTTTAATTTTTGCTTTGACATTGAAAACTTCGTCGTCTTGCATTAGGCTTCAATTTTCTGATCTGGATTGGGATTGTGACATGGACTCCACCCTACCGGGATCATCAGATCTAGATCTGATATTCATCATCTGGAGGAGCTGATTTTCCAAGCCTCGGCATGCAGTTCAAGTGGACAAGCGCTTGTCGCAATATGAACTAAGTACCATTTGATGGACATGACTTCTTTCTCCAGATGGGTTTCTCAATTCTCGATCTCAACACTCACCACTGGTAGAGGAAGGCGGAGTAGCCTAGCGGCATGCAACTCTACTACTGTACCAAGCTGGGAATAAGCAAGACGAAGTCCAGATGGAAGTGGATATGCATTCAGGCCCGTTAGATCACCGAGGCGACAGTCTCCCAATCTGGCATTTCACTCCTTCATAGACTTTTTTTTTTTTTTTCAACATTGCCTTACAATTTGACTTTTCCAAAGTGCGGCAGCTTATGCTCCGTGCTTGAGGTTGGGACTGGTTCTGCGTATGAGCGGGATATTATGAAGGAATAGAGTTCGATAGCGCGGTTTGAAATTCTGGATGATAGGTAGGTGAGCTTTCAATATGCGTTTTCACTCGTGGTAGCTTAGGTGTCAGACGAGGGGAGGTTGGGCGCAGTGGCGAGAGAAGGGGTCGGATACCATCATGCGATCTTTGTTCTCCGCTTAGGGGCATGTCTGTGAGTCTAGGTTTGGGTTTGAGTTCAGGTGGAAGAGGTGAAGACGATCCGTTAGGTTGGAGGAACGGTGAGGCATGTGGGAAATGTCAGACTATCGAAAATCCGGAATGCTGTAAGCTTTAAGGTTCGAGAACTGCTTGGACTGATGGTTCACGGTAACTGTTTGTATCCCTCTTGCCGGATAATTTTATCTGTTTCTGCTTTGAGTTTTACTCTGCATGTTATTTCGTTTGGAATGTCTAGGGTGGTGGATGGGATAACGACCAAGTCTATGCCCGTCCGCGGCGGGAAAAGAGAGACGACGAAGAGTTTTTCAAGTTGTCATTCCATGCTCGTGCAGCACCAGCCCTTTGGACATGGCATCTCATATGGATATGTTTGGGAGTTGTTAGCTTTGCATCAAAGTTCGGGAGACTTTGTCTTCCAGAAAAGATTCTGGACTTGACGTCGAAACCCACTGGCAACTACGCCAGCTGTCTCTGTGGCTTGCATCTCGTTAGCGCTCCATGTGGCTCTGCTAGTTGTTGATTGACTTTTATCTAATCTGCTTCCGTCATGCAATGCTTTCTTCTTTCTGATCATGAATCATTCGACCGCCCTTCTTTCCAGCCGAAAGAACGTTCATGATTCGGATTAGGCAATTTCGCGGCGAGATGCAGGAAAGCTGAGAAGCTGTCAAGTATTTGTCTAGCTATCGAGATAGCTTATCGCATTCTGACTGCAAGGAAATTCGATGTTGATGTCAATTGAGTTCTACTAGTTGCATGTTCCCGATGCCATGCTGATGACACTTCTCTAGAGCACAGATTATGGTCCGAGAGAATATGTTAGACTGGTATGTGCCTGTGTCGATCATGAAAGATTCCTAGCGTCTGTAATAACCTCGAACTCAACATCTTAAAAGCAATTATAAGTGGTTTGGGTGAACTTTTGTGGTTCGCTGTCTTCTCGAGGTTGGTTTGCAGGGCACGAAACAGTTTGTCGGGCGTTTGGCTCTGTGAGTCGGTGTTGCATGAGCGAGGTGGCTCGCGTAGATCGCGGTCAGCTGTGGGTTTGTCGGATGCATCTAATATATGTCAGTAGCCTATTGATTCCGACTATTTATCCTTGTCTGTAGATTATTTGGGAAGAACCATAGCTGGTGGGCTGGCGTTTGTGATGAAGTGGCTAAAGTGCAATGCCCGATTCATGTACTGTCTCTGAGGTTTGTTCTGGCGATTGCTCCCCTTAACGAGTATGTACAAACTCAGAGCTGAGAGCTATGTTTGAGACACAACGACATGTAGACGGATTCAATGGAGTGATTCCGTAGTCCGAGGAGGAGAATGGGGTAGCTCAGGTGCTATTTGTAGATATTGGAAGGGTACTAGAACTACAATGTTATGACCAACGATGTCTTCTTCACGACGAGATTTTGAGACTGCGATGGTTGGTGACAGGCGTTGCGTCCTCGGTGACATCGATGGTTCTCTTGGTGGCTGTATGAATATATAGGAACACGTTGCCCAAACAACACATCTCCAAAGCCGGGGGTTTAGTTGAACCTGGTTCTTGGTATCTGGAGTAAACAGCTTGAAATTCCTACAGCAAAGCCGGGAGACAGGCGGGTGGAAATTATAGGTGAACAAGTCCTCGTCATCCTCCCTGCCATTGTATTAGATATAATTTTGGAAGTGCTTGGGGAGGTAGTCTTTTGCTTGATGTACTGAAGATAAATTTTTGAGATGATGAACCCGGAGAGTGGACTTCTTGATCATGCGAGACCATCAGACGAACTGATCTGCCCGATCCGAAGCAATAATAGAAGAATCCAGATCTGGAATATCAAGGCAAAGGTTCGGGCGATGTAGTAGGCGATCAAAATGACTACTTCTAGTGATAGTTCTGTCGATATCCGCGCCGACTGTTCGTGGAGGGAGAGCGGGCGTATCGATACCATGACAAACGAAATACTAAATCTTTGGCACCGTGCGAAACATGCCCCAATGAATTGAACATGCGTGAAGTCAAGTTTGAACCGTCCTCCATAAATGCCAAGTAGATATTGATATTTCCGTAAAAAGGCCCAAGGAATTTCTGGTCTTAAGACAAAATAGCAATGGGTAACACCTAAACGATGCTTGGGGCTACGATAATCGTCTAGTCTGTGTGCGGAATCGTCCATTTTTTTATTGACTTACAAATCCACATACTCCATATCTTACATTATACAATGTGCTCATGTCCTCCACATGTCTACCATCCTTGATGCTTCAATTGCTTCACCCGCGAGACCGTAGCCTTGAAGCCCTCCAAGAACCTCGTTCTCCATCTCTCTCTCCTCAGCCTCTTCCTCTTCAAACCGCCTCTCTCGTGGAATCTCTGCTTCATCGAATCGCTCTTAATCTTGTTCCTCGCACAGCTCATCTCCATCAGCCGGAAGCCCTTTGCAACATCAATCCCCGTGCTGCCGATCGTGACACTCCTTCCTGTACTCGGGTTCAGAAGCAGCGGCTTGCGAGGTGGTTTGTAGACGCCAAGACCGTCGCTGATAGATTGAGAAGTACCCAAGCCAGATCTCTTCAGCGGGTTGATGTCTTGCATGCGATTGACGTCCATCGTCGAAGGAGAGCGGCTCTTCACCAACGTTGCCAGAAGGTCACTTGCACTGCTTCCGCCATTCATAACCCGCTCTCTCTCTGGCGTAAGAGTAGGGACTGTGTAGCTGCCAGGTCGAGGGCGTGCAGTCCATCCGAGTGATTTGGCTTGCTCTTCCAATGCTGGCTGGGGCTGACTTGGATCGGATCCGGGGATCGAATCTTTCTCAGCTGGCGGCGGTGCTGCTGTCGTCGTCGCTGTAGGCCGAATAGCTTTCTTCTGAACACTACTTGTGAATAATCGTTGTATCTGCCTGTTTGCACATCCCTTGTATCCCAATTGCCTATTGGTCGTGCATCGTACGTTGGAAGCCGGCGAGAGAAATGAGGCTAATGGCGACGTTTGCGAGCGCAGCAGCGCGTCGGCTGCTCTTCGAAGCTCCATCGACCTTCCACTAGGTTAGAACATAAAAATATAAGTCTGCGAGTACTATGCGACTTACATTGGTGGTATTGTGGAGTGTTGCTGAAGAGTTGTCGTTGAGATCTTGATATTTCTCGGATATGCTCGAATGCCGCTAGCAGGGGTTTTGTAGATTTCGATTGTCGAGCGAGCGAAGCTTCACTTTAAGACGCGATCATCTTTTGCGCCGACGACGACAACACCACCGTTCATGCTTATTATTTTCTCGCAGCCTCTCGCAGATCCTCAATCTTCTATTTGAACACAAGAATACTCACCAAGTCTGGACAGGATGTCGTACAATCCCTATGGAGGTAGGCGTTCCAGCTGCAAAGCTTCTGTCGATGCTCACAGGGCTAACTTTGCGAATAGCTGCACCTTTCGGACGGCCACCAGGATTCGGAGGCTTCCCAAGCCAGAGCGTTGCTCCGCCCGGCATGGCGCCTCCTCCAGGAATGGGTAAGGATATGGAGATATCTGCTCCGTATTATACTGACAATCTATCACAGGTCCCCCTCCAGGCATGTCTGCACCAGGAACAGCACCCGCTCCAGGCGTACAACAAGCCAATGCTACTCAGTCAAGCCGACCAAGTGGTCTACCAGCCAGTTTTCAAGGCCCTCCTAATATGCCCAACATCAACTTCTCCGCGCCAGTAATTCGCCTAGGCACTGGCCCTTCCAAGCCATCAACTCCCTTACCTGGCGCAGCAGGCAGAAGAGAGAGTCAAGATCCAGGATCAGCAGGAGGACGACCGGGACTGGGCGCTGAGAGGGGGATGGAGGCACAACGACAGGCACTCAGAGACAGCATGATGTCCTTGGTGCCACCGACGAAGGAGGAGATCGTGCGGACTATATTTGTTGGAGGAATTACAGAAGGTGCGGGCGGAGACGATGGCATCGAGCGTATTCTGAGTACAGCGGGTCGATTGCGCAGATGGGACCGAGCTACGGATGCGGACGGAAAGCAATGTAGTTTTGGTTTTGCACAATACGACGATGCAGAGAGTTTGGCTACAGCTGTGGAAGTACTCAAGGATATTGAGATTCCAACAAAGAAACAACCTCCTAGCGATGGAGTCAAGAAGGAAGAGGATGACGAAAAGGAGATTGAGAAGAGCAAGCTGTTAGTTTTCGTGGACGACAATTCGCTCAATTATCTGGATAATTGGTCTTCGAACCGCGGCGATGACTCGGCTGCAGAACAGGCACGACTCGATGCTGCGAGAGCCGGCCTGAAAGCAGCAATCTACGAACTATTCCACCCACCGATGTACGTCAAGATGGATGAGAGCGGGGAGGATGCTATTATGCAGGACGGGAATGGAGAAAACGTCGAAGTTGTCAATATACCTCTGGCAGTGGACGATGAACTCGCGGATATTCCAGCAGAGATGCGCGAGACTGTAGCCCAGGAGATTGCAGCATTCAGAGACAGGAGCACGAGGAGAGATATGGAACGATTGAAGCGAGAGGAGGAGATGGAGGCTGCTGAAAGATTACGAAATGGGGCACCACGGCCTTCAAGACTTGCGTCACCACCTCCAAATACTCCTAGTGGACCTGCAGCTGGTACGAACAATATCCCACTCGGGCCCCGCGGTGTCCCAAATGCACCATCTGGACCTAAGCTTGGATCTCAGATTCCTCGTGACTATCAAAAGGGTGTGTCGTTCGTCAACGGTAGTGGTATCAACGGTGCGGCTACGGGAGATGTGTGGATCAACCGCGAAGAAGAAGATGATTCAGCCAGCGACGAGGAATTGGAACGTCGGAGGACTGCCAAGAAGGAAGCTGAACTTGAGAAGACATATCTTGACCAAGAGCGGCGATGGTTGAATCGGGAACGCTCAAGAACTGCTGCAGTACAGCGCGAAAAGGAACGAGAGGACGAAGATGCAGCTAAAGAAAACGCCGAGAAAGAGAAGATGGCTCAACGACTTCGAGATTGGGATGATGATGTTGAAGCAACTCGGAAAGTTGAAGATTACTACGCTGATCGCAGTATGTGGATCCGGAATCGTGCATTGTTCCGCGCTCGAGAATCAGCGGCCGACGAACGAGACCGTATTGCGGAGTCAAAGGAACGACAACGTGATGTTGCAGATAAGGAGCAAGCTCGTGGCCTGGCAGACTCATTCTTAGACCGTCAAGCCGAGGAGCTGGAGTCTAGAGGTGCACCTGGTCGCGCTCAACAGCCATTTAAGTTGTCTCTTGGTGCCGCTGCGCAAAAGGTCCAGAAAGAGAAAGCCCAACCCCCAAGAAGAACAGTTGCAGAAGTCGAAGGCCTGCTCGAGGACGAGGAAGATGCTGGCAACTCATCTAAACGTACTCTCATCCCTATCAAGTTCGACCCCTCGGCTCCTGTTGCTCAAATGACAGACGAAGAACGTGATCAAGCTGTACGCCAATTAGCAGCTGAGATCCCGACTGACAAAGACGGTCTATGGGCTTGGGATGTGAAATGGGAGTTTGTGGATGATTCGGTCATTGTGGAGAAGCTGCGACCTTTCGTGGAGAAGAAGATCGTGGAGTATCTCGGTGTGCAGGAACAGTTACTGGTTGAGGTTGTGGAAGAGCACGTTCGTCAAAGAGGCAAACCACAGGAGTTGGTGGAGCAATTGGAAGGTGTGAGTATTTCACTCTCGCTAATGTACTCGACCTTGTTCTGTGCACAATTGCTAATAATATCCAGGCTTTGGATGAAGAAGCCGAAGTACTGGTCAAGAAGCTCTGGCGAATGGTCATCTTCTTTTCCGAGAGTGAAAAGCGAGGCTTGTCTGCCTGAGGGGCGCGATGAAATCCATCCCTCAACTAAGATCACCTACATGGTATAATGGATTCAGATCTAACTACTGCGAAGTCTCGCTGGCGCCTGCTTACAACTGCTCATATCTGGACGAATTGACATGTATTTGATAGGATGGAAGAGGAATCTGTTTGCGGCGCTTCTGGCGCCAAAAGGAATGTAATATAAATGCGCCACAGAGCAAAAGGTTTCATTCGACGAAAGAATTGCCAACCGAATCTGAATCTGGTTTGCAAGCCTCGAGGTTGATTGGCAGCAGGTGATTTCAAGTTCCGATTTTTCCAATTTTGTCACATATTCGCTCCGGTTTCGTCCTTTGATACTGCCAAGCGGCATTCGCACTTTGCTACTTCCCTGTTGTGCGTCTCCGGTGTAACGATATGTCTGCCTGCCTCGGCTCATGATTCTGCTAAGGTGTACGAGGAGCTGACTCTCCAATACATATGCCGTAGCCAAGTGCGTGGCTTCCCCCAAAAAGTCAGTCGTTTGCCTTGCGTTCCCAATATTACACAAGCCTGATGATTACTGAACATCACTTCTGCGGATTTGTTACCCCACAAAGTGCCACAAAGTCCGCACGTGCATAAATCATGCATAGATTAGTGAACTAAGAACAAGAACATGTTCAGTAATCATGTCTCGTTTTCAATATAACCACATACAGCTTCACGCATCTCATGCTCATATACTCCTCTCCTCTCCTCTTCTCATCCCCAGCCACATACCAGCATCAATCCCGTTTGTCCCTACCGTATTCTAGTTACAGTCACTTCTACTGTGAAGCAACATCATGTCCTCCCAAAAAACCTCCAAAATCTTCATCATCGGTGGCACCGGGGCCCAAGGCATTCCCGTAATAACCAGCCTCGTTTCCGACAGAAAGTACTCCGTTCGCGTACTGACTCGAGATTCTACCTCCCCACGCGCCAAAGCGCTCCTGGCTCTTGGCAACGTGGAACTCGTCGAAGGCACCTTCGCCGATGAGACGGACCTAAGAAACGGGTATCGTGGATGCGACGGCGCTTTTGTGAATATCGATGGCTTTAATTGCGGAGAGAAGAATGAGACGTATTGGGCTATTAGGGTGTATGAGCTGGCGATTGAGGAGGGGATTAAGTTCTTTGTTTATGGGAATTTGGATTACTCGCTTAAGAAGAGTGGGTATGATCGGAGGTTTAGGACGGGGCAGTAAGTCTTCTGCATTTCTTTTCTCTTTGCAGTGTTGAAGACCATAAGATTGCGAGGGGGTTTGAAGCGAGAAGGATTTGGAAGGATCAAATTTTCAGCTCTTCAGCGGTCCGGGAAGTGAGGACTGATTCGCTGTTACAGCTACGACGGCAAAGGCCGCATCGGTGAATGGATACTCTTCCAGAACACCCACAACAAATCACGCATGGGCGCAGCCCTCTTCACCACAGGCCCATACATAGAAATGGCCATCTCATCCCGCACAATAATGACACCCACCATCGAAAAGGGCATCGTAACTTGGCGCGTCCCCCTCGGCTCTGGCTCCGTCAACCACGTCGCCCTCGACGACTGCGGACCCTACGTCCGCTGGCTTTTCGACCACCCGGAACTCGCATCAGGCATGGACCTCGAAGTCGCTATCGCTCCTATTCCGTACGCAGAACTCGCCGCTGCTTTCACAAAGGTCACGGGGCACCCGGCTCAGTATATCGATACTTCTCTGGAAGAGTACTGGAATCAGCCTGGGAACAAAATGCTCGCTAATTCGCCAGCGGGGTATAATGCTGATCCGAAAGATAAGAGTACGATGAGTTTTAGGGACAATTTTACGGGGTTTTGGAATTCGTGGAAGTTTGAGCTGCTGAAGAGGGATTATAAGTTGTTGGATGAGATTCATCCGACTAGAGTTAAGAGTGCGGAGGAGTGGTTTAGGAGGGAGGATCAGAGGGGAAGGGAGAAGGGATTGGGTGGATTGTGGGAGAGGGTTCAGAAGGATAAGTTGGTGCCTATTTTGAAGATTGGAGAGGATTTGAGGAGGGGGAAGTTGTGATTTCTTTGGCTTATTCTGAGTACCACCAAGCATGGGCTTACCAACTTGGATATTTCAATAAAAATCTTCATCACCTTGACTGTTATTGTTTAATTTCTTTCATTCTCTCCAATCACATGCGGGGAGAAGAGAATAAGTTCACAATCGTTCAATATGCGTTCTGAGAACTTCCCTTTTTGATTTTCTTTTTCATATCACAATTTCGTTGTTTGGATCCAGGAGTCGCGTTAAAGATTATGTATTACGCTCTACGAAATTATGCTCTACGAACTTATGCTCTACGAAATTATGCTCGAAGCTATGAGACAAGCAGAGCCGAACTTACCGAAGACAAAGCCAAACCCCCGCGCATTAAAAGGTAGGGCTGAAAGAACGTCGTAAGAACAAAGAAGAATCTAGTGTACTAGAAGAAATTAGACGGATTTGGTACTGCAGCTGGAAGATTCATTACTTACCACGTCAACATCCGCAAAACTTCGTGTATCGCCACTTGGCCATTACCGTGCGCCTGACATCGGCTTCGGTAGGATCCACGGAAAGCTCGACTGCGGTACAGAATATGTTCGCTTCTTGACACCAGCACGTTTCTTCTCTTCCGGCAACTTCTTGTCAGTAGATACCGCTCTCTTGCAACTCCTCCGTGAGTAAGAAATACTTCCCTTTCCTTTCTTTGCTCCCTCGGTTGATTTGTCTTCGCCTCTCTCGTCCATCTAAAAGGACGATCTCGTCTCTTTGGAATTTTGTTTCTTGAAGGGAGGCCGCTTGGCCTCCGATGATGACAACTCTCATCGATGACAATCCGCGCTGTCTCTCTCGCGACGAAGGCATCGATTACTCCGCGTACGCACCACTGATGGCAAACTCAGTCTCGTCTTCTCCCGCTCGTGGGAAGAAGGGATCGCTGCTATCGTCTTCCGTATCTTTGTCTATGTCCTCCTCAAACTCTGAGACGTACGTTGTGTACGTGGACATGATCTTCTCGTATCCATCCATGATTGAAGAGCTAAGGATGCGGTGTCTAAGAGATACTATTGATAATAGATATTATGCGAGGAATAGAGATATGAGTTATGGAAATCTCGAAGAAGATCGACATCGCTTGGGATGGTTTGGATCTTTTTATGTGCTTGTGGTAGTGGTTGTACAGGCTCAGTACTCAAGCTGTCTTCAGCGGAACTTCTTGTTCTAGTATTTTGAACTTGTCCTATGTTTCATGAGCTCTGTTACAGATAGAGGTCACACATGCTTGGAAACGCTGTTTCTGTTGGGACGACTGAACCGTCGCAACGAAGCTGTGTCCGTTGAGATTGCAGGCCGTGAAGCTTGTTTTCGGGTTACCGACCGCATTGTATCATCTTGAACGACTTAATCTGAATTCTAGATCGAACCGAGTTGTGGTTCATTACAAGCATATTTGAACAAAGTCAACACTAATTTCAAAGGCCTTCCATCTTCTTTGTTGATTTGCGTGGGCTCAAGCGAGCACCTTCCGACGGGCGGCCCGGCGTGGCCGACCATTGCTGAGCGGCATAAAGCGCAAGTCTTTTTATAGCTATGTTTAGTCTGTTCCCGAAGCTCAAAGTCATTATTAACCATTTACTACTTGTTGGGAAGACCTGGGCGATATCAAATGGGCGTTCCGGTTCAGGTCCAGTGTCAAGGTCTTCCGCGAACGATCAGCTATCGTTTCTCGCTACGAAGTGGCTTTGATGCTGTCAGGCCAAGAGGCAAGAGAACAAATTTCCTGGGAAAATTTAACGCTTCTTGCATTTCATCTATAGGAAAGTATGTCAAGCCGATTGGAATCTACCGTCAGTGAAGATCGATTTATATTATTGTCACGTGAAAACAGCAGAGTGGTATGTCTTGAGAAAGTTTGTCTTTATTGGGGTGTATACTACATCTAGAGATTTGAGCAAATGAGATCGCGTTCGTATCAGAGTCTTGCTCGTAGAATTATGTCCGCGAGATCTGGGGTCGCGAGAAATGAGAACGCGCTGGTAAAGTGCAAGGGATTTGATATGAAGACCGCAGTCGAGAGAACTCATGGCCGAACATGATAAGATAGGTACAGTGAAATAGCTATTTCAGCGCTTCAGTATCTTTACTTCTCCCATCACTCGTTTATGGGCTATTTCTCTCAACTTACGTTTCTCCTCGATCTCGCGAGGGAGTCCAACTTGTGGCCGACTGGCTACTGAGTTTGACCTAGTAATTCTGATCGCTTTAGTACAGATGTTATTGTCTTCATCAGAAGCACTAGTGACATTGGTTCTTCTTTTGCGTATCTTTTTGGTTTGACTTCTGATGGTTCCATCCTCGAGAGACATCAAAGCCAAAGACAAAATGTCTGCATTTGTCAATGGTGTCGAGGCATTGGGCTTCTCGTCAAGACTTGATCCTTCGTTATCAGAATTCAATTTCGAGAAGTCGCATGGTTGGTCAAGCAGACCTTGGGGAGCAGGAGCTTCGCTCATGTCTGTGTCATGATCAAGGTCTGGGCTAGATTCTGAGTCGGACTCTGAGTCGGAGTCTGTGCCTGGGCCAAGCGCAGGAACAGGAGCTGGAGCACGATTGGCCTGGAGTTGCTGGAGCCGTTGTCCGTAATAGAACATATCTTCTTCGGCGTCTTCGATGATCTCTCGTACCAAAGGTCGCAGCATCCTTGCTACAGTGGCAGGACGAGGTTTTTGTGACGTTGAAATCTGCTCAGCTGGACCGGCAAGATCGGGCCGGGGAGATTGTTGCACAGTGCTGTTGTCGTTGGCGTCCATGTCAATGTCAATATCCATGGCATCGTAGTCCTGGCCTTGATTATTTGCAGTATCGCTAGCTCCAGAAGAATTCATTGTGTGTTTCTCCGAAAGGTTTGACCGTTTGAAGAATAAAGAGAAAGAATTCCATTGTGATGAAATACAGGGTCTCTTTTATCCTCTAGAATGCGGAGTTGGACTCCCTTCAACATATTGTTTTGTTTTCTGTTCCACCCAGCATCATGAAATTTGATAGGTAAGCCGTGCAGTACTGTGAGCCACACATCTATCAGTCAAAATAGGAGTCCTGTTCCTGGAAGTTGTTCTCTGCTCATCATCTCTGGGGTTGCCTGTCAAGTATCGTAGTCTTGTCTGGCGCGCTCCCAGGTCAGCAATTCTCGTCTATGAAAGGAATGCACAGTGGGCAACTCGAGTCGAAGAAAGAACAGTCTAAAAATCTCAACATACATCTGTTTACTCCGCTAGGTCTATACATCTGGAGCCACATGAGAACAAAAGATCTAGTAGCAGCAAGCATACCGAACAAAGACCAACTCCTGAGCAGAAATTCCTCTTAACGCCAATCGCTCATCTATCATACAGAATCATTCCTAAACATCCATTTCGCCAAACTCTCCCATTCTAAAACTCAACTCTACTGCTTGGTGAAGGATGTCTGGTTGACTTGTGCTGCCCCACAAGTACATTGTTTCGGTGCCACTTCCGACTCGATCGCCGCTTTCTCCGACCATTGCTGATATTGTTGATGTGAGCCGTGAGGACTGCTGCTTGGTGAATAGTTTGGTGGTGCAGCTTGGAATCCTTGCGATGCCTGAGGATTGTCTGACTGGGGTGCTTGGGGTCTTTGGCACCATTTATTTTCGGTAGAGGTTTCCTTCTTCTCTCCGTAGATCTTCTTACTGTAGCAACTATGAGATTATGAAACATTTGATTGGGGGCCCGGCTGCTTACGCTGCAAGATGGGCTCCGTAGAGAACAATTCCTGTCTTGAAGAGACCCATGTTGATAGTTGATTGCTGATCGTGGGTTGTTGTGACTTAGTGGTAGTAAGCGAAGAAGATGGAGTAGTAGGCAAGATGTATTGGATATGAGGTATCGGCAGTGCTCGAAGTTCAATTGACTGATGAATGGGAACTGAATCCCAGGACATGCCCTTCTTATATGTTTTTGCGCGTGGTCAGTCATCATAAGAGATGTTTCCAATTTCGTCGTCTCGATACACCGTGGCCCCTGATTGGTGCGAACGTACAATTTTGCTGATGTAAGTCAAATATGATTCACCAATTCATACCTCGTGCACTACAGCCACTTTCCGTGCACGAACCGTGGAATATCCGTCGGGGGCATGGCTTGGTTTACGTACAGGCTGACGCGGATCGTGATTCCTAGTGAGCGGCACAGCCCCAGCCACTGACTGCCTCCTGTTAACCCCGTAAGCGAAGCCTAGAGACCAAATACCCGACGGGGATTTTCAATGTAAGCCGACCATTCCTCCCCTAAATTATGTTGCATTGCCTGGAATATCCTCAATCCGCTTTCAGCCATATACCAGCAGTCTTTGGCTCGCCTCAAGATCAAGCAACAATGTGCCATGATTATCATCGCTGGAGGTCGCATATCAGATAGCAAACGAACGAAGCAATCGTTCACCGAGAACGGCCACAGAGTAACGAACAAGCACTTAGAAAGTCTTTCTGGCAATGACTTGGAAGAGTGTGTCTTCATGGCCACAGTCAATGTGGCGTTGAAGCCTGGAGTAGTGAATGCGAATGTTTGGCGTAGTTTCTCCATTGCTTGTAAGCACGCAGTGACCTCCGAGTCATCATTCAACGAACTAATTGAAGGCAGCCTTGTGAGAAGTGTCTCGATGCAAGCAAAACTACTCTCTTCTTCAGGCAACAGCTTTGCGGTATTATCGGATGTAGATTGAATTTATACCATATTTTGAATCTCTGGCAATAAGAAAGTTAGTTTTGGCTTCTTTCGTGACTTCTACCATGAGCGGGGGGAAAAGGCACTTCACAAACTCGCAAAATATAACAGAATATCACGGGTCCTTCCAAGATCTACAATCTTTGATAGGCAAACCTCCTATATCTGACTGCGCAGCAACATATATTGACCGACACCCCCGAACAAATATTACCCAGTCAGCTATCCCACTTGATGGCTCATTGCTTCCTTGGGGTGGAGTGTTTTATGAAGAAGCAAGACTGCAGACCACCTGAAGTGTGCTGTAGGCAAACAGACAGTCTACATTTTCATCTGTAATCGATTCCATGGCTCGCTGGAATGGGCCAAGCGCTAAGTCTTGATGCTGTCTTGAAAGCTGGTTGTACTGCGCTCAGTGCTCTGGTTTCAAATACGCCAGATAAATGGCAGCTGTGGCTAGCATGCCATGGAGCAGATAGTTACACGAAAGTCCTAAATCTGATTTTCCACCGAACATGACAGACGTTGCTTCCGAGGTGTATTTGATGTAGTGCAGCCAAAGTTCCATGTCGTCGATTCCAAAACGGCCGATCGGATTGACCGCATTGGGAGCTAAATGGCCGGGAACAGAGCCAGGAGATGCGGAAGAGATGCCCGACGCGCTAGATCTCATTCGAGTCCTTTTGCTCCCTCGTGGCTGCAGAGAATCCGGATCAAGATATACGCAGGCTTTCTCACGCTTGATGCACCCCGCACAGATGGGTTTCTCCTCATTGCACTTTACTAATGTCAGAATTCCGATGCGCTGAGGATGATAATTATATATACTTTCTGCTTCCTTCGTTTAAATTCGCAGCAGCCCCCGCGAGACTTGGTGTGTGTTTTTCTTGTCTTCAGCAACGAAGACTCAGAAGATGCATCGGACGGATCTAGGGTCATGGATGCAGACATGGCAGCTAACAGGTGGTGTGAAAGCTAGAGCTGTTCATCAAGGTTCAGGTATCCAGTATCAAACAGCGATATGAGGAAGGCAGCCTGCTGTGATTCCCGAGAGTGCAGACCAGGCAGAGTGCTACAACGGACCGACATCCAGTAGATGCGAAGCTGTCGTACCCTCGAGTTGCACAGTTTCCCACCAATTGTTGGTTTGAAAACGCCACTTCCGTGCTGTGCCTTGCCACGTGACGAACCTCCTACTGAACCTGGACGGGGTTCCAGCCAGATTTCCAGAACAAAGGATTTTGGCTTGGAATGGAAAAAAGAGCTGGTTATTTGATTGCGACCAAACAAAGGGCTTCTTCTGTCCGTTGTTGCTGTGTGAGGTTGATTCCCATTGTTCAAATGACGATACAACGTTTTGACCCTCTGAGCATGGCGATAGAGTTGGAAAATGGCTGGCAGTCAGACAGGAAGTTGCCATTGTCATATCGTTTTGGGCTGTCCCTACACGTACTTCAACTCCAGAACAACATCATATACTTCCTATATAATGAGGTGGCTCTTGCCAGTGGTGTACCTCTTTGCTTCCCCTTCAACACCTTCGCAATCGGATCACAGAAATCCATAGAAACTCACTTACAGATCATAAAACATGAGCAAAGCTGGATATCAAGCGGCCAACGCAGCTGCGAACGGCGCTGCTGGCACTCCAGCTGCCCATGGTAACTCTGGAGGCAGTTCAACCCTGGCCCAGCGTATCGCCCAAGTTCCACCGCACTCAGCAATTACTGCTGCCGACAGAAGCCTGGTGATCACGCTGGACTTCAGACCTACCCAGATGCTCCACCACGATAAATGGTTCGAGCCTGCCGGTAAAGCGTTCCGCACGACCTTGGAGACGTCGATCGCTGGCTACAGTCAGATCTCAAGACGCATCTTCATCAAGGTAGACTTCCCTGCTTTCGACGCTCGAACGCAGTTTGAGCAAGTGCGGATCCGCCAGAAGGCATTCATGACTCGGATAATTGATCTGCTCAACACCTTCCACAAGACCGAGAAGATTGAAGTTGTCTACCGCAGTCCTGGAACTGGCTGGCTACAGATCCGGTGCTTGGCACCTCTGTACGGATTGACCTTCACGGACTGGGAACTTTCCATCCGTGAGGGACAAGATCCACTCCAGCCAATTGGGCGTGACACCTACTGGGACAAGCGCCTGAGAGGTCTCTGTAACGGTCCAGAGTCCGAGCCGCAATAGATCGTAGATGCCATGCTGCCAGCAAACTGACTAGAAATTAGGATGGCAGCAAAAAACACATCTGGCTGGCAACAACACACTAAGTCATTTGTGTATCGCTCTAAGCGGCCAGAAGATACCAAGGGCGCAGAAGAGAGAACATAGATTTACACGACTTCCCCATTAGTAGAATAGGAAACAGCACAGAAAAAATAAGGCCGAAAGGTCGTAAACTCAAAATCATCCCCATTCCAAAAAAAACACTTGTATTGAGCAAGCAATCATCAAAGCTGTGAAATCAATACAATAATCAGAGTACCGACATTTTCGTAACACCAGTTGATAAAACTCATGCTAGCAGCGTCCATCATTCCCTGACGACCGCTCTTTGGAGCCTAGCATCTGACACCGAAACCCCGAACAAGTTAATCGCAAGAGATGGTAGGCCGCGCAACTGCAGTAAGCCACATCCAACGCGCGAGGTCGGAAAGAGCGTCGCCGTTTCCTCTTCACCAGCATTCAGCAGAGAGCTTACTGCAGCTTCTTCGAACCTTCATTGGCTGCAATCCATGATTTGTTGACAATGTTGTTCAAGCGGATCGACATGTCAACGAACATGAATGCCGCTAACAGAAATCAGCTTACGCTCTCAGATCAATTTAAAATAGCGGATGACTTACACAGAGCGAGATATGGGCCGTAGAGAGTCGTAAGATCAATCTTGTGCTGAAGAGGGATGTCCCAGAACGAGTATTCAAACATGCATGTAGCGGTCGTGATGAAGATGAGGGCGGCATATGGAAGGAGAACGATCGGCAGTTTCGGCGAGGCTAGACATCTGTCAGAACTTTCCCAATATCCCTTCGACGGACATTGTTTGTGTCCTTGGCACCCTCTCCTAGATTTCCAGGAATAAAGACATACCTCGACGAAGAGCTCCCAGCGACCAAAGCATCACCGGCGCCTGATACAGCACTTCACTCCAGATGAAGGCCCGGAAGAACGGAGGCGTGTGGATGAAGAATTGATCGTGATGCGTGTTTATGAGATAGAACTTCAGCGCCTTCATGAAGCCAGGGACGACGGACACTGGATACAGAGCTTGCATATCAACGACTATCACGTGATATAATTAGCGATCAGTGTCCTGGCCTTCGCAGAGTCTCGCCGCCTGGCCGAGCTCTGGAGATTGAACTATAGAGATACTGGATGTGGGAACGTGAGGAAAGAAGTGCGTACGGAACATCAAAGGCAGCGAGATGCTGAAGTGGACAAGGTAAGCTAGGTCGCGTTTGCGGGAGAAGATTGAGGTCGCCATGGCTGCAGATGTGAATGGAAGGTCCTGGAAAGGCTTCCAGACGCGTAGTTCGATGAAGGAAGCGCTGAAATGGCGGCCGTACTCTATTGAAGATAGATGATGTTGGATTGAAAGATGGAAGGGACGGCGACACAGGAGATGAAGTTGACTTTAGTGCGAGTGAGATGCACGGGCCAACAAAAAATTGGCTTTCGCTTCCTCAACCGAGATTGTTTATCCCGGCCCCTTTTCTAGTCAACAAAGTGTTCATACTGTTGGCAAGGAGGCATAAAGCAGTACTCTGAGTAGAAATACTCTTCATGGACCCTGGAAATGAGGCCGCGAATGTTCCATTATCCGGAGTCTATAGACTTCCAGTGGGAAAGTGCTGCTTCATGACGTTAGATCCAACGATCGGATGAGGAGGGGGGGGGGGGGGGGGGTTCAGCAACTGATGTATCTCCCCAGCTGCTTGCGCTCCCCTATCCCGTGGGTTGGTGTCGTGTAGAATTGGTGGCAGTGGCTCGAATGGCGGAGCACTGGCAAAGAACTAGAGGTCAGCACTGCTATCTCAATCGATCATTGACACACGGAACAACCTTGAGAGTTCAGGAGCGTTTCACAGAGGAGGCTGGCATACCCTAGTAATATAACGAAACTAATGTTTAGAGGAGAATGACTTCAATTAAAACTCACTATTGATTAGCAGGTGGCCATTTTTTATTGGTTTTCGGGTGCTCGTTCGATTGATCACCCTATGAAGATTTTACCAAAGCTGTCAGGCAGAGGTACTATACAATCTTCTTGATCTAGAAAGTAGAGCCTAAGTAGATCGCTTTATACCAAGGCATGGGAGATTTGCGGCTCACATTTATTAGGATACGATTTTCTTTGCTAGCTATTACAAAAACATTATACTTAAAAGCTGATAACGTCTGTGTTGACTTGGGGCAAAGCCCCCGAAAGTGAGGAACCCTAATCTCAGAGCGTAATGAACTACCTCAAAGTACAATACAATCTCCTGCCTCGCCTACCTCTCCTCGCGTCTGAATTATCGGTAGATCCTCCCATCTCCTCCTAATCTCGCCCGCATCAAGCTTTCCTGCGCCAACAGCGAACACTGCCGTAACAAGCTTGACAGACAAGTCGCCTCCTTTTTTCTCTGGCACCACAGCAACTGTGATGGTAGGGATCAATGTCCGTGAGACCATTAAATTCGTGTTCGCATCTGGCTTCAGCACATCGCCCGTGACTTCCACTTTACCGCCAGACGACGAGAACTTGATATTTCGCACGCCGCTTGCCCCGGCAGAGGAAACGACCAGAGCCGAAGACGTTGAGGTAGAGACACCCTCTGCTGATATCTCGCCTGAACTGTCAACATCGCTCCACAAAAGCGGCAAAAGCGCAAGTCCATCCCTCTTCTTCCGCCCATAGATCGCAAATCCTCCCTCAACAGCCATCAATCCTAGATCAGAACCTTCTGGTGCTGTAACATCATGCACACGAATATGCCAGTCCGGCCATCTCTTGGTCGGAGGTATCAATATTGTCTTGACTTGTACATTCGAAGTCCTGCTTGGCTTCCATTTACTGATCAACGTTGGGACTTTTTCACTCCCAATTTCGCTTAATCCCTCACCACCGCCCATAAAATCGACAGTCGACATCTCACTCTGCTCACTCTTCCATCTCACCTTCCACGTCTCGCCCTCGTCTTCGCTCAGCGCGAGGGTACTGTCTGGTGCCATCTGCTGAATCAGCGGACCTGTCGGCACGCTGAACCCGAAAGTGGATGAGTATGCAAGCTTGGCGTATTTTGCTTCTGTTGCCTTCAGCGGCCAGGCGCAGTATTGCCCAGAGGAAAGGAGGAAGTGGTGATTCCCCGAGTTAACAAGTATCTGTCGAGGCTGTTTTAGGAGAGCAACTTCCAGTCGAATGTCTGTTGTCGAAGGAAGTGGCTCCTCCTCGATCTTCCAGAAGCTGTGAGAAGCAGGCAAGGTCATCATGCAGAATGTCTTCATACACCAGTACGGACTTTGTGGCGAGTTGTAGTCCTCACTCACGTACATGTTGGGAAAGCAGAATCCAATATTGAGTGTTCCGTCTGCGTAGAATGTGTCGGGTTTCGATGCCCAATAACGGAGATGGCGAAGAAGAAGGCCTTTGACAACACCAGGGGTCAAGGGGGCTGGGAGAGAAACTTCGGCCATGGCGACGGCAGCCCAGAACCCTCCCATGGCGAAGCGATAGGTGAGACTTCTACCAAAAGGTATTGAAGCTCCTGTGAGAGTGTCAGCAAGCTCTACTTGATCAGAGGAAAATTGAAAAAGCCAATCAAAACAAAGTAGTACTCACCTTCGGCATCGAAATACCTCCAGAAGTCAAGTGCAAACTTCCTCGCCCTCTCCTCAAATACGGCCACCCTCTCAGGATCCAAGTCTCTCGCATATTTCACATAACACAATTGACTGAATTGTATCGCGAAACTCCCACTATAATAATCCATCTGCCGTCCCCCTTCCTGCCCCTCAGCCGCCCACTTGCCATCACTCGCCCAGCCCTCTCCAGCGTAAAACCCATCCAGCACTTTCAAGTCAGTATCCATACTCTCCTTCAACTCATCATACGGAACTCCACAACTCTTCACCAACGCCAAGTTCGCCATCACCCGAAACCACAGCCAATTATTCTGCGGAAAAGCCTTTCCATTGACAGATTGCAGATACCGCGTTATATCTGAACGACGCTTAATATCATATTCATCTTTCGAGCCTTCTGGTCCGAGAAATGCAGTCGGAGCAGCGAGTAATGCGTAAGCGAGGATCTCAACCTCCACCATCCGCTGGTCTATATCCTGGACATCGCCCCAATACTCCTCATTTCCTTCCGAAGGATCACATCCTACAGCAAATCCTTTTATCCATCCTTCTAAACGCGAATCTATCTTCTCATCAGGTGACTGAGAAGCGAGCAGTGCGCCGATGGCCCAGAGCGGTCGGGCGAATCCTTCGAGTTGTGCGGCGGTCTCGTCGAAATGCGTGGCTGTGCTCACGGGGAGGCGGATACGTGCGCCGTTAGGTGATTGATACTTGGTGAGAGGTTGAAGAAGAGAATGTACTGCCGTGATGAGGTCGGCGTGTGTGACAAGATGGTTGTCTGAGAAACCTGCGAGGGGAGGCATAGTGACACGTGAGTTGATTTGTTGATTTGAACGATAATGCTGAGGCGAGGTCACAATTGTTTGAGAGCTTTGAGTATTTACATGAAATTCATTGCAAAGGATAAGAATATTTCTAGCCCCGTTCGTCTTGGCCATGAAGGAGAGACGAGCAACATGGTTTGTCCGGGCCGTTGCAACCCCGCCATCGGTACCCCGCTAAAAACACAGCGGGGATATCGGGGAGTGGGAAAAGTCTCGGGTCAACATGATCCGCCTGGACGCCGGAGCAATAATAACATGACACTGGACTGGGCATATGTGAACGAGTCTTTCATGGATTATCTCTTGATTTTGATACAAATTGATATAGGATGGCCTCAAAATCAGGCGCCGACGACGGAAAGAATGAGCAGCAGACATGCCCGAACGTGATGCAATCCAGATAACACTGATTGCTCAACATAAAAAGCTGCCGACTCATGACTTCTCGATATGCGTAGACTCGTCCCCAAGCTTCTCTTCATCGACAATCATGACCGCAGCAGCCACTTTCTTGTCATCGCGTCTCTGAAGATATTGTCCAAGCATGAACAGAATATACACCATTGACACAAAGACAACTTCCACGGCATATCCTTTCTTCCATCTCGGCGCTATAATCATGATCAGCAAAACAGTACCTGAGCTGGATCGAAAGAGCTTACCTTCGACGACCGGGAATACTGCAATGGGGTAGAACGAATAAATCCCCCAACCAACCGTCAACTGTTTGAGAATCAGTAAGACTGCGACAGCAAAACGTAGATGGATATTTTACCATTGCGCCAGTTGTGAATGCTCGTGCTTCTGCGTCATCCTTCATGATGATATTGACCCACGGGATCAAGATAGGCGTGACGGCAGCTGTAAATCCCAGGAGGAAATATGCGAAGACTAGATAAATCAGCTTAAGGAACTTCATTATGTCTGAACAACTCACAGTGAAGCCCAATCGGGACATTCCAGATGAGCAAAACTACGATGGAAAAAAGGGTACATCCTTGAACGACAGTCATGACAGTCCAAAGCGGGTAGACCATGCACAGCGAAGTTGCCAGAATCGTCACCACGACTGAGACTGCGGAGACTGCCGTTGGAATGGTGTTGATCTGTGGAACTGTCCATTTGTGACCACCATTTGCAGCTTCATACTTCAGCCAGAGCGCCATCTGTCCAGTTGGGTAAGAGGATGACAAGAAGCTGCGAGGAGATTAGCTGAAACTCTGAGAGACGCGAAAGTGAGAACCCACAAGGTATAGCAGAGAACAGCAACGTAGAAATGCCATGTGGTGAACACTCTCTTGATGAGCTTCCAGCTGAGATTCTTGCTCTCCTGCACACCCGCATCACGCATACGACGCTTAGCAAGAAGATGCTGCTCCTCAGTCAACCACCACGGCTTTCTACTCGCAGGAAGCCCCGGGAACATGAAGTACCCTGCGATGGAAAGTGGCAGACTGATACAGCCATCGATGATAAACAGCCACCTCCACCCTGCCATGCCTCCAACACCATCGAGGTTTGTGTAGGCGGCAGCTTGGAGGTAACCACCAAACATGACAGCTAAGTTGTTGGAAATGTACCAGACTCCCGCGCGTTTGAAGAGCTCCTCTGGTCGATACCATGAAGACATAATGTAGAGAGACCCGGATGCGACTGGTGTTTCGAGGACACCGAGAAGAAATCGTGTCCCGTAAATTGTCTGCGCGCTGTCGAGTCTGGACTGAGCGAATGTCAGGACAGACCAGAGAACCTCCATCGTGGGAATGAAGAAAGGTGCAAGCTTTGGCCGTGAGAGAATCATCATGGAGGGAACTTGACAGATCAAGTAGCCGACATTATAAAATGTGCCGAAGAGTGAGTATCTGGAGTGGTTAGCATTGGAAATGTACTTGATTTTCGTAAAACTTACTGGTTACCATTCAAGTTCAAATCTTCTTTCATAGCAGACACATAGGCATTGTTGATGTTTGACGAGTCGAGCCACTTGAGGAAGACTAAATACGTTAGCATTGTGATTAGTAAACAGAAAATTCAAGCTCAGGACTTACACGCGATGGAACAGAACGTCAGGAGAAAAGCATCCAACTTTCTCAGCATCTTTTTCTCTTCTTTGCTGTAGTGACTGGGGTACCAATCGAAAAGGTACATCCATGCCGTCTTGTAAGAACGGATGGGTGCTTCGTTGGCCGAAGACCCTGGAACGGGATCATTGAGGTTTTCCGTACTGCTTGTGACGGGAGTCGTCGTCGTTTGAGCGGGGGCTGCCATTGTCGTTGCCATCTTGAAGTTATCTGCTTCAGTCTATCAGGATCTGAATGGAGTATGAGCTTAGCCGATGCTGTTCAGGTTCGAGACGATGGGCAGCGGTGTGGTATCTATACTTGCTCGACTGACAGCTTGGGATGCTGCATGGTGCTGAAGACCTGGAGTGGCGGCGCTTCACAGGTGGAGGAGAAGTTGGACCCGTCCGGGGTATGTGTGGAGGGTTGGGAAGCAATTCAACCGAGCTTGGGGAGCACTAATGCCCCTTGGAGATGTGGGGATAGCTCCAGCAGGATTGGCGGACATCGGGAAAGGTCATGGCCGATACATCGTCCGGAATTCTTGAGGGGCGCCATCTCGGGCTCACTGACGACTGCTCACAGAAAATTCGGCACCAAGCAGTCAGGTAAAGTAGCCCATTCGTATGCAGAGATTTTGTCTTCCGTGTTGAGTAAACGAATACACCTTAGGGTCTGGACAGAGATTTTGGATACCTTGGCGAAGTGGCGATGAAGTGAAATTCTTCGATCGCTGGTTGTGCTCGGTAAATTACTCGGTGGCCGCAGATGTCAGGCACTTAGGCCAACCCCTCGCTAATCCCTTTCCCCCTCTCTCAATTCGCTAGACTTCAACGTTCCTCGTCGACACTTGACAAAAAGATGCATGAATACCCACAGCATATCTGATTAAGACATAACTGCTCATGCAAACTGTGTGGGAAATGCGTACAGCTTACTCTCCGGAATGGGTGATCGAGTCCAGGCAAGTTCATCGGCAGGTGCCGAAGAGGACAGCAATCCGGCATGTCAGTCATGTCGCCGACGGAAGTTGAAATGTCCAAGGGAGAGCCCGAGTTGCTCCCAATGTATCAGATTAGGTCCGTTGGACATCGTGTTCTATTTCTCACAAATCACTCTAACAGGAAACACAGAAGTCGAATGCGTTTACACTTCGACCAAGAAGCCGGGGATGAAAAGTGGGGCCATTGAAGCTCTGAACAGAAGGTTACGTAAGTAAAAATAACGTCTCCATTTTATGTTAATGGATCTGTTTGGTTAACCAGATTCCCTAGAAATCTTGGAAGACCTTGTGCTGCATGAGGATGGGAATCAAAATCATGCACCGCCGGGGCCGAGACAAGACTCAAGGAATTCGCTCTTCCAAGTGTCCCAAGTTCTCATCAAAGAGCTCCAAAGGATCAGCTCTTCTTCGGAAACAGATGAGCAGTCTAGCTCTCCACATGATGACGGTAGCCAAAGGAAGAGGAGACGCTTAGACACAGACGGTCACTTCGACACCCAGACCAGTTTCGACCTGGGAGAAGTAGATGATCTTCTCAGCTCACTGCCGAAACCAGCAATATTGGATCTGGTTGTTGATAAATATTTCCATGTACTTCAACACTGGATCCCGTTCCTTCATCAGGGGCGTTTCGAGAGACATCTAAGGAATCCCATGAAAAAGGAGCGAAATGCAGTGGTTTTACACGCCATCACGTGCGCCACACTGAGGTTCGTGAAGAGTGATGACCACGGCATAAGCGACCAGGATGTTTTCAATCGAGTACGGCAATCGAGACAGATTGTCATGCTTACGGCTTTGAGTCGGCCATCAATGGAAAATTTACAAGCACTCATCATCATAGCCTTCGACCATATCGGCCGTGGAGACGTCGACAAGGCCTGGTCTCTCATAGGATCACTCACGAGAACGGTGGATTATCTCCGTCTCACTGTGGAGCCAGAAGCACTTCAACGCCGACCGCTTCGGAGGCCACTTACACTGCTCGAGTCTACGAATGACTGGACTGAGATTGAAGAGAGGAGACGTTTGTTCTGGAATATTTTCCTTCTCGATCGCTACTGCTCCATCACCACTGGATGGAATACAAGTCTGACCTCCGATGATGTACATCGGAAATTGCCGTGCGATGGAGGACTTTGGCATCGAGAAGAGCCGTCCGACACACCCTACTTTGGCATCTGGAATAAGTCGGCTGCCAAGATTGGAAACTCGATCGCATTCATTCCAGCTCATTACCCTACCCCAGATCATGAGATAGAACCTGATAGCGTGCGAAGCCCAGGGGTTGCATCGAATTCAGCTGCTGTTGATACGTCAAAACTAGGAGCATTCGCGTACTGTATTGAGGCGACTGAATCTCTTAGCCAGGTGACGACGTTCTTCCTACAGCAGAGAATTGATTTCCAGAATCGGCGAGAGGTCGGAAGTTGGCTCACGAGATTCAAGGAGCTTGACCTTAGATTGGTGCAGTAAGTATCAATGCCCCATGTACACTACCTAGCGTAACACTTTCGGCTGACCCCTGGTACAACAGCTGGAAGATGTTCCTTCCACAACAATGGAAAGATTCCAATATCTCCAGAGATGTCTCGTTCGTAGATATGGACCCCAATCTTACACTCGCACACATCACACATAATACATCCATGATTCTGCTTCATCAACATATCGCTTATCCCCCACCCCACTGGAATGACCTCGTCAAGTTGCCAAGTTCATGCAGTGCCGAGACGTGTCAATTAGCAGCAATTGAGACCTCTGCTATTTGTCAAAAGTACCTCAAATATACAGAGAATGGGATAGTCAATAGTCAATTCGCTCTCTGTACCTTCATCGCGGGACGGATACTTCTTGGTAAGTCTAGATTCCTGCCCAATTTTGCGAGGCTACCATAACCTTTATGGCCCAGTCAACTGGAAGTTCTACAACTCGGAGCTTTCTTCCGAGTTCTTCAGCCTAGTGGACTGTCTCCACGAGATGTCAAGGCGATGGCAGGGGTACCAGCAACTGGGACAACAATCTTCAACAACTGAAAGAGGCTCTGATATCGCGGCACAATATGCCATGCAGCTTGAAAACTTTCACACCTCGTTCTTGAATAACCCACAGTTCTGTATGAACGTCCTGGGATACTCTCAAGACTCTGGCAGCAACGTCGACAGTTTACTGCCATTCACTTTGTCCGCATTCCCAACATCACCAAATACAATCCAATCGCCGTCTCAGCATCAGCGAGCCGCAAGTTATCAAAAAGCAAATCCAAGGGCCCAGGCTAATGGATCCGCCGCCCAGGCAAACATTTCGCACCAAACCGTGGGAATAAATGACGCAAGATACCCGATCGAGACATCATCTCCCCAAAACGCGGTGAAAACTTCGCGAGGAAGCATGGTCACTCTAGGAAACCATGAATGGCAGAACTTCCACAATCCTCAGACAATGGGTCTATCCTCCGGTATGCAAGCTTCCCAAAATAATATGCCGCCCAACATAGACTACGACTCGGTCTCAGTCGACGACGAATTGACTGCCATGTCGAACGCTCTTCTCGGCCAACAGTTCTTAGAAATGGACAGGGTCATCACATATGATGGAACTAATTTCGCTATTGACTTGGATGGTTGGTCGGGTATGAATTGAAGCGAATTAATTGAAGCGACTTCATTTGATCCATCGCCGGCAGCCCGTTGACACGAAGTGCGTCTTTACACGAATGAAATTGAAACATTCTACTGCTTTATAATTATACCAGCCCCATTCGAATCAACTTGTTCCCAAACTCCAGAAAGTAATAATCAGCATACACCAGTCCATGATCCCAGTACTGTCTCAGCGAATGCTCGTTTCGACATGCCGTCGCGTTTCTCAAGATCGCATCGAACGAGCCTTGCGGTACAGACAGCTCACGCGTTTCCTCGGTCAGCGGTGCAAACGAAGCCTTGTCATCAGATAGCGAAAGCTCAATCGTCTCAGTCGCAATCCTCATCGCTGCAGCCAAGTACCGCGCACCTTCACCCTGCCCACGGAGGGCCTGATGAAGGAGCAGCAAGCCGTTTGCGGCAATCATACCCGCTGATGTGTCTCTCAGTGGCAGCTCGCCCGCGTTGAGAGGGACAGGCGCGTCAAAATCCCAGAGCGGCACATAGGGATTTTCGCAGGTCGAAGACTCGAGTCGGGCGAGGAAGTAGTTTGCCAGCTCGGTTGCAGCGTGTAAGAAGACTGGATCACGAGTCCACATGTATGTCTGGCTGTATCCGAGGATACCCCATGATTGGCCTCTGTTCAGTACTCGTCAAATTCTATTAAGCAAATCAAGATCTGGAAAGCTTACCTGCTCCATGTCGACCAGTCTTTGTATCCTTGGTTGGTCAGTTTGTCTTTGACAGCACCAGTCTGGGCATCAAAATTGATAAGGTGGTACGTTGAGAAGTTTTCTCGGACGACGGTCTTCAGCACTGTGTGAGCATGCGTCGTGGCGATGTCGATCAATCTTTGGTTCGAAGTGTGATGTCCAGCATAATACAGCAAATCAAGATCTAATGAAGTCAATCTTCCCAGTCTGCCCAAGAGTCGAAGGCCCACTCACTGCACATGCTGTCAATTATGACCAGAAAATCCACATCCTTATCAACATAATTGTATCTCTTGTTGATCGCAGTATCCCAACTGCGAATCGCCTTGACCCTCTCGTCATACCGGGATGCCAAACTCTCCGCTGCAGTAAGAACCGATTGCAAACTTCTTCTATTGCCTGTTAACTCCCAGTCCATTTGCAAGGAAGGCTGGATAATGAATCCCATATCGTGGGTATCAGTTCGACTCGCCATGGCGTACAGCGGTTCCGCCCATGTCCGTCCAAGTTGCAGAAGCTGGCTTTGGAACTGAGAACGACGGGTATCTGGAATATGGAGGTGCTGAGGATACTTCATTGAGCGTTCTAGGAGAGCATACATGCTCCCAGGAAAGAATCCACAAGTCCAGAATTCAGCATCTCGAGTGGCGTACTTTCCAGTACCCTCTCCAGTCTGCGGCACCGTTTCAGGATATTGATCCAGAATACCGTTCTACAGCATCTTATTAGCAAATTCAAACTTCTAGAACTATGATTCCTATTACCTGATCTTTCAATAACTGTTGCGCCACCCTCCAAATCTTCGCAGCTACATTCTCCGCGAACAGTTCCTTCAACTCCACATCCAACCGCGGCGGAATAAACTCTTTTTGATTTCCTTCTTTCGCTCCATTTGAAGAAATTGTAGTTCTACTCGACGACTCATCGTATTGCTCGTCAAATGGCGAATTCGCAGCATCTCGGCTTGGTGACATCTTTGGCGTCGACATGATATTCTCGGAAATTCAAAATCAGTGTCCTTTCGGATATCGAGATTGTACAAGACAGAGCACGCCCAGCATATCTACCCATATCAACCGGCGGAGTATTCCGCCTCTTCGCAAGATCCTCCGAGCATCTATAATCGATCATCCGCCTGCATGTAACATCAAGCATTCCGCAATATCTTTCTCCCGACACTTTTCCCGATATCCGATACAATGATTGCGGGGTAGTATGTGGGGTAACATTCACGATCAAGTGACTTTCCCCGGCCGTATCCCCGAATTGGAATAATCCGAAAGTCATTGTTTACCCCGCGAATAGTGGCGCGCCAATCGGGTTGTCTGGGGAAAGCTAGACTGATGTGGTCCCTGAAGATCGAAGTTCATCCTCACAAGCGAGCGAGTCAGTTCCTCAAATCCAGTCGGACGTCAGTAGCCCCTCCAGTTCAGATGAGGCGGTACGATCAGATGGCACATTTCACGATGAGAAAGTATATATCCCAGCTGGAGATGCTCAAATTGCTTCTTGCTTCCACACGCACCTCTTCCCCTTGCCAATTCAGACACGATGTTGTTTTCTCTTCCAGTATTCCTCTTCACAGGGCTCTCCACAGCCGCATCACTCACGCACAATGCCCTCCCTTGGAAACTCCCATTCCACGTCGATGGCCCACACATCTATTCCGCAAAGAACCAGGAAGTTCAGTATGTCGGCACAAACTGGGCAGCTCACCAAGAAGCCATGATCCCAGAAGGCCTGCAATATTCCTCAATCAAAGACATCGTCTCCAAGATCCGTGGCTTCAATCTCAATGTCGTGCGTCTGACCTTCGCTATCGAGATGGTTGACGATATCCTGGATAGTGGCGGAGACGTGACGCTGGAGGATACCCTGACCAATGCGCTTGGTGCAACGAATGGAAGCATTATTCTCAAGAAAGTGTTGAAGAACAATCCACAATTCAACAAGCGGACTACACGATTGCAAGTCTTTGATGCCGCGGCGAAGGAACTTGCTAGGCAGGGAATCTATGTGCATCTTGATAATCACATGTCCAAGGCCCTCTGGTGCTGTGGAGGTGGTGATGGAAACACCTGGTTTGGAGACACTGACTTCGATGTCGCAAAGTGGATCCGAGGATGGGAATTCATGGCCAAACACGTAAGATCTCCTGTTTCAATCTCAAAAGCTCTCAACTAACGACTCTTATCCAGGCCTCCAAGAAATGGCCCTCCTTCGCCTCCGTCGGCCTCCGCAACGAACTCCGCAAACCAGACGCCGGCTCCACAGCCGAACCCTACGACTGGTACACCTGGCACACGCACATGACCGCCGCCGCCGACGCAGTCCACGCCGTCGCTCCAGACGCACTCATCACCTTCTCCGGCCTCAACTACGACGTCACGCTCTCACCCGTCATCCAAGGCCAACTCCTCAACGGCACAACGGGAACATCCACAGCCGGGAAGTCCGCCCTCTTCACACCCTACTCGTACCCCTACGCCCACAAAATCGTCTTCGAACTCCACAAGTACGATTTCGAGAACACGCAAGCTTCGTGTTCTGATTTCGGCGCTTCGCTTTATAATAATGGGTATAAAACTTTGAACGAATCAGATAGCTCCGCCAAGTTGCATTATCCGATGTTACTGTCTGAGTGGGGATTCATCCAGAACGGAACGTATTGGAATCAGACTACGTATAATAAGTGTCTGATTGAATTTATGGGTAAGTACAGGCCGAGTGGGTGGATGCAGTGGGAGGTTGCGGGGAGCTTCTATAGGAAGACGAGTTATGCGACGGGTGTGCAGGTTCAGGACCTCGATGAAGCGTGGGGATTGCTGGATCATGAGTGGAAGAAGACGAGGAGTCCGGTGACGGTGGAGAATAGTTTGCAGAAGATGATTGACGCTACGCTGAAGTGAAGGAAAGGGTATCTAAATCCAAAGTGAAAACCAGAAAAGTAGCTCACTGAAGGTACGAAGCTTGTTATGCCGCCTGTGGAAAGGCAGTTTCTATGTACATATTCACAGATATCAATCGAGCTTGTTTATAAATGACACTAATATGTACTCAACCCCTACCATCATCCACAAATCTCCACCCCACACTCGTCTCACTCAACTGAACCTGCCTCATCCTCGCAACATCATCCATCTCATCAACCGTGATCAAGCTTCCCCTCTCGCCCTCCCGATCCGCAAACCCATGAAACAAATACGCCAACGCGCTACTCTTCCACACATTCGCCCCCGCCTGCACCGCCGTCTTCCAAATCGTCGCAACAAGCAACAAACACGTAGCCAGCACCAAAACAGCCGGCAGCGCTAGCCATGGCCATACCACCTTGACGCAAGTCTGTACCCCGTTCACTTCACCGAAAGCGCTACTGCTATTCCGATCGCTCGTCCGCATATAATTCGTCATCGCTGCAGCGAGTTTGTCAAACAGCGCCTTCGTGGAGCCATGTTTTGAAAACCCGCTCGCGTACATGGGGTTCAAATATTCAGATGTGAATTTATTGGCTGCTGTCGCCCAGTCCCTCCCAGGGTTTTCACGACCGTCTGAACCCCCGTGAGCCATGTATAAGCCGGTTACGTTTCCATTCAGCATTTTCTGCATGAAGGAGCTAAGGTTGATGAAAGCCAGGTAATGCGAGTCGACCACGCAGCCGTGGAAAACAGCTTTTTTGTGCGGATCATCCGCAACAACAGAGGACATGTACGTGTAGTTTAGGGGACCGTTCCCTTTGGCCAAAGCCATGGCAATGCCGTCTTGATCAAGGGAGATTTGATTCCACAACGCGGCAGTCATGTTGAAGCCAAGATATTCATACAGATTCTCATACTCGGTGTTGTTGTACCAACACGGTGAAAGCATGTAACTTGGATATGTCTCGTTCGATGGCAATTTAGTGTTGCGAGAAGGGCTGAATGGGGTAGCGATCTCTGTCGCGTTGCTTTCGCTGATGAGTGTTTCGACGAAAGAGCCTTCATGCACTCTACCTTCGTAAGTCCGCCCGCAGAAGGAGAGGCCACATGCTGAGGCGGTCACGCTGTCGAAATCTTCCAGTGTTACGCATTTGTCGTCGTCCATGGGAGATGTTTGGCATGTCGTTACCTTCTCCTTAGCTCCTGGTAGCAGAGCGGGGATGACACAATCCGTGTCCGGTTTGCGCTCACCGCCTGTCATCCATTCAGATGTGCAGCTCTCACTCCGCGTGTATGAGAGTGAAGTGAAGCCAGCGAGGAAGTATCCCTTATCTTGATATGGTATTGATGACGGGAAGCGAGTGAAGTTCGGGTACTGATTCGTGTTGCCAATTACCATGGCTGGAGGGGTTTGGATGCTCGAATTAAGAGGAGGTTGCATCATGGATATCTCGTCCCAGGTATTTAAATTGCTAGGATCGTCAGATCCGAGAAGTGTTGAGTTGAGGAGAGTCCGCGGTGCAGGAAAGTAGTCGTACTCCAAACGACTGGCATTCCATTTGCTGCCGTTGTAGACAACATCAACAAATTCGTTCTTGACATCGTATGCGAGATTGGTGCAAGAACTGCATATGCCGAATGTGGTGTACTTCATTGGGAAGGTACAGTTTCCAGTGGGACACGTTGAAGTGACAGCACTGCCGTTGGGGGCTGGATTGAGGAGTCCGTTGTAGATTGCACCGACCATTGCGACTTCGAGTGGCGATAGGAGATCCTGTTTGGGGGCGTAAGACTGAGCAATTGGAACGGAGGCGAGAGAGTCCGCTTCGATGAAATCGCAGGAGTAGAATCGAATGGCTTGCTGCACGAATGGATCAACTGCTATTGTAACAATAGTGACGAGTGCACCCAGTGCAGCTAGATGGCTGGCTCTGGTCAGCAAGAACTATTCAGACACTGTTGAAGGATGCTTACTGAAACTTCAGCGTGAAAAGTAACTGAGCAGATCCCCACGGTCCCCGACTCGCATTTTCAAATGTCGTCAAATCAGTTAGGGACCTTGGATCTTTGAACCAGATCCACTTCAATTGGCTGATACCTGCAGGACCCATCAGCTTTGGCTTTCCTCATAACATGCCGCCCCTACTCACACTCCGCAACAGCCATCATCATCAGCGCCTTCAATAAGGTTGAGAACACCGATACCAGAGTGTTGAGCGTAATCTCATACGGCCACTTCGGACTCGGTTTTCCGTCGTAATGATTCAATACAATCACAATCGCCACCAACGACATCGTAGTCCCGACCAGACTGAGAAGTTCCCATTTCCATTTCGAAACAAAGTCGAATCTCCTCACTCGGTATCTTGGGGCATTGTCGTGTGTTTCAGTCTTGGCGAAGTTAGATGGAGAAATCGCTCCCCCGCCAAGCATAGGATTTACCTCATGCTCTTGTGACAAGGCATCGACTTCGGTCGTTGTTAGTGTTAAAGGACCCTCGCTAGAATAGGCCGGGGGTTTCGATGGGCCCCGTAAATCCATTTTCGAACGTCGACTTCTGGTCTATCCTCAAGATCTTTTCCCAAACATGAGAAATGGAATCCGGGAATCAAGAAAGAGGAACTGCATAATTATCGCGGGAATCCGAATCAGATGTACCAAAAGTTGAAAAACGTGGTCAAAGGATTGCACTGAACTAAGCTTGAGGCTGACATGCTGTGCCTCCCCCTCCTGCAATTACAGGGTATAACATGTACGTGAGTGGCTCGGAATGGGCAGATCTGGGATCTGTTGCCGTTCGGCAGTGTGAGATTTTGGCTTGGCGAGCCTACTGAGCGTTGATTGACTGGACGCCCAGGTACGAGACCGAGATATGTGGCTGATGGCGCATCCTTCGCCCAATGATAACGGCTTGTTCGTAAGAATAAAGCTTGATGGAATCAATGTTTTTAGTTCCTGGTCCGGCCCGCTGTGGCGGCTTCCATCCAGGCAAAAATGAACTAGAGATCAAGAGGATCGATCATCAATCTGAGCGAGTCGTTGCAACGGAAGCTGCATACATCTCGGATCATGACTCTGAAAGATCTCGTAATATATATACAGGTAGATACAACGGTCCTCGGCCATGCACGTTACTCACCAGTAAGCGTTGCCCCGAGCGTCACCAGGCTCGATCTTTACAACACGAGCTTTTCGACGCCGATCCCGAAGTTCCTCGTTCGACCATTCCGAGGTTGATGGCACGTTTGCTGTGATATCGCCAGCGACCCCACAAGCTGGCGCGTCTTCTGGGTGAAGGACGAGCCCGCTGATCCTACGAAGTTGGCCTGACAACAACCTCATTGCTTTGGCGCAAGTAAATAGGTGCGTCATGAATTGACACTCCAAGTAGAGGATGTTCTCGGCTTTGGTTGCTTCGACAAGATCATCTTCGAACATTTCTTCCCGTTGGTCTGGGTCTAGTCTACAGCCATTGCAGCCCACACCCCACTCGATTTTGTTCATTTCGCGATTCAGCCAGGGAACGGCCATGATTCCTTTGTATCAGTACGGATTCTCGACCTTGCTATCTTCCCATGTGGACGATGCAGGCCTACGAGGTCGGTTAGCCTCAGCCTCGAGGATGTTGGGGTTGTCATCCATCCACTGACGCATTCTGGCAGCCCATGCATGAACCCTTTCGACTTCTCCTCGGTTCCCCGTCTGGTCCAAGGAATTTGTAGTATATCAGGATCTAAACGCAAGGATATCTTACTATACTGCTACAAGGTCGCTCCCATGGGCTTTTCCACCTGCTTTTGCACCTGGAGCATGTGGATAATGCTGACCCTGTTGCGAAAAGCTGGTCCTGTGGAATCACCCGGCCCAAAGCGACCGGGGGGAGAAAGAGCTTTCACAACTTGTGGATCATTTAGGTCGTTCGCAGAAATGTCGTAAAGAAGTTGGCAATGATCTTGCCTCAGCACGAGATACTCTTTCTTGTTTGTGAAACACTCGTAGCATACCCTACTGCAGGTTGGCAAGTATAGAAATCTACCAAACATGTTGCAGCTGCTACAACAATCCAAGGTCAATTCAATATACAGGTCTCTGCAGCTGAAAAAGGGTGGGACTCTGAGTGTGAGAGCGGCACGAATGCTGTTCGGAGCATGAGTTCTGATCGACTTGTATTGTGGAAGACAATCCACAGCACTTCGAAACCCACGGCTGACAGAACGAATCTTTGTCAAGCTTGCTAGGTCCAGATATTGACATCAAACATCTTGAAATATCTCCCGAGGTAGTATCCGCAATTTGCCAATGGATGGCGGTTCTGACCCTGGTTCAATGTGTGGTCCGTCATGCCTACCATTATCCGATGAGCAGAAGTCCTCCACCATCGCCGGCTCAATTATGTTATGTCGGATCTCGCAGCGATCGTTCGTGGACATTCGGTAAATTTCAACTTGTAGATCGGATGCATTGCGAGCAAGTATGCCAAAGCATACATGTGCGCCTTAATAAGTAGGTTCTCTGGAAGTGCCGCCATTTCTTCAGGGACGCGAAATGCACCCTGTATGGTCTGGTTTTCCACCATCGACATAGCTAGTTCCATGATGCTGATCGGCGATACTTGTGGCTGATGTATAAGGAGAGGAGGTGCGCATCTGGAGGCTAAGGAATTGGAAATCTTGATTGAAGCTTGAATGTAGGAAGAAGAAGTGAGGACGAGAGAAGGAATTGGCAGTGGAACGCGACCAATGCCGATCAAACGCGCTAACCACGGGAAATCACCTGAGCTCGTGTTCACCTCGGCGGCAACCGATACTCTCTATCTTAATTCTCATCAAGCATCCTCTTGGACCTTGACCTTGCTGATCCGAATGCTTCCTCTTTCTAGAAGCACGCTGAGAAGCCCAAGCATGACGCATGGTCTGTATTCAAGCGGCCAGCACTGATGAGGTCTGTCAATCGAGAAGTGTTTGGATTAATGTCCAGCAAGTTTCCACGATCGATGGAACCAAAAGAGAAAATTCACTAATGACTGTTGTTCTCGATCTTGCAAGAGCGAAGCATTCTACGTCCATGCTTTGATATTGCTAGAAGATCGTTGTGCATTGTTGAACTATTACTTCGCCTCGGGCCCGAATCAACAATCGTCCTAATATCCGAGATCTGTAAGCGCCAGCTCTAGCGGGTGAAGAAATCATCCCCATCAGAATCCTCGTCCATGCCTGTTCATATACCAGGCTAGCAGCTGATTCAGATCTCAGCTTCTTGTTGTTCATTAGTCCGTCCACCAAATATTTAATTGACCACTTCTAAGCTCCAGAGACTTAGGTATCCGACATGACAGCACATCTACCAGGCGACTTGATCCCAGGCTCTGAGGGCCACAGGACGCTAGACATCTTGGAGGTCATCAAACTTTTTGAAGCTGCTGATATCGCCTGCTGTGTGGTTGGGATCTCGGCTCTGAAGTATTGTGGAGCATGGGGTAAGCAAAGACTATTCTGCCCGTCCTCAGCAGCCTTTCAGCTCTTTCCTGACAATTATACAGGATTGGGAACTTTGCATGCCAACTGAACTGGTCGATAGAGCTTGCTCGCTGCTACAATCTCTACCTCACGACAAAGTCTATCAACGATGTGAGCATGAGGCTCCTCCACAAATACACTCTTTGCTACACACTTTTCCTCGCTTCAAAGTGAAAGGATATAACCTTTACTTTGACATCTTACCAGCCGAAGATTGTCACTTCAGCTGCGAGCCAACGAAATTTGAATGGAGTTTGATGGGCATTCCGTACCCGAAGCTCGCCATCTTCGCTCAGAGTCTTCTCGACACCGTGGATATGGTCGGGCTGTCAGATCTGATCGATGGAATGAATTTGACCGAAGAATGGGGAGCTGAAAATCTTGATCTAACTGGTACAAATGATGTTTCCTGGGCGCTAGCAAAGAACGAGAAGATAAGAGCTTCTGTCCCACTAACCATGGGATCCCTGTTCTTCGAGGTGGACGAGGGCCCATTGAAGACGAAGGAGCTGTGGGAGCAAATGGTTCGCACGAAGAAGAAACGGATCGGGCAGGAATTTGGACCAGATCATATCACCAGATTCCGAGTTCTGGGCGACGAGGATCCTCGCCTCAAGAAACGACAATTTTGTTGACTATCCACTGGAAAGCCTGGAAGCGAGAACCAACACCCCCAACACCAACACGCTGGACGCTTACAAGGCGGCGCGTGGAACACCACTCGGGGTGCGCCCATCTTTATAGACCAACAACAACTCAAAATATATGAGATGTTCTCATGAGAACAGAGAACAGTCTCAAAATGCCTTCGCCTCCTCATCACCCGCATCGTATAAAAGTAGCCGCCTTCCATAGTAACTTTTTGATCTACGCGGCTGTATGCTCTCAAGCTTGACGGACCTCCAACGCGATGAACTGCTTTTCGCTAATTCACTCCAAGAGCCTGCCAAATTGATCTTCGACATCGGTCTGCTTCGCAACTGTTGCACTTTTAGTATGGCATCGAGCTCTCGCAGCCCTGAACCGGTACAGCCTGAAGGAACATACAACGTTCACCAAAGCCACCCCTTAGCCTCGGCGGCATACGAGGCTTCGGAGCTCCATCTGCATGCCGCAGCGCTGTACATAACCACCCATCTAGACAACCATGGTGTTCCGAATGCCTTGATGGGAGGCTTTTCCATGTACTTGCGCGGGAGTACCCGAGTCACTCACGACATTGATGTTGCTATTGGATGTGACATGCAAACGCTTCTACAAGCATTGAATTGGGAAAACGGTAAATCAAGCGGAAATGTATCTTTCGATGAGCTAATAGCCTCGAAGTGTTGTTCGGCCAATTAGACCCGTTTCGGGTGTCATGAGGGTATATGTTGAGGTGGGAGGAGACTTTGACCTCTCGATTTCCTCGCTTCATGTCAGTGTCGATCTTATCCTGCAAGGTATAATTCTTTCCCACTGCTGTGCTTTCCCTGTCCCTCGCTGACCACCGTACCCCAGGCTCACTGGGTGCACCCCTTGATCCTCTTACCTCATCTGAGCTCATCTCTCACGCATCGCCCATCACCAATACCACTACTCAGTATCGAATTATCAATGTTCCTGCCATAACAAGCGCCAAGCTTGGAGCCTTCCTTTCTCGAGCATCGCAGAACGACTATCAAGGTATTGTCTACTTGCTCATGAGATACCCACAAGAGATATATGAATGTAGAGCAGGCTTGAACCAAAAGCATAGACGGTCGTTCGTAAAGCAGTATGCTGCAAGGGGAGCTGGACAAGGAAAACTGAAGGCTGCAAAACACATAATAGGAGTAGTATAGATGGTCTTTGATCAGTACCAAGATTCTTTGACGTATACACCTCCCCACCTCACAATTTACTGGGCACCCACCTCGGCTTCCTCTTCTCGACGAAGCTCTTCACCCCCTCCTTCATGTTCTCCCCGCCATCCATCCTACTATACCAATTCTCCGCCAACAACCTCGTTCCTTCCTCAGCACCAACTCCCTCCCACCCCAGCTTCACCCCCTCCCTACTCACAATCACACTATCCGGACTATTCGCACAAATAACCTCCGCCATCTTAATCGCCTCCTCCACCACACCCCCCTCCATAACCTTATTGACCAATCCCCACTCCCTCGCCTCCTGCGCGGGCAGCGGCCGTCCCGTCAACGCCATCTCCATCGCCCTCTGCTTCCCCACCGTCCTCACCACCCTCGTCAACGCGCCCGCCAGAGCAACAACCCCAATCTTCACCTCCGGCAATCCAAACACCGCTTTCGAATCCGCAAGCACGATATCCGCATTTATTATCATCTCGCATCCTCCGCCGAAACATATCCCATTCACGGCACATATCACTGGCTTCTTGCCTGTTCTCCTGCTCAAGCCGCCGAATCCAGACGGAGGCGCGGCGCGCGAGGGCCCGTTCTCGTTGGATTTGTTCCACTCCTTTAAGTCTGCTCCTGCGCAAAACGCGCGTCCTGTGCCCGTCATGATGCCGCAGAGTAAGGAGGGCTCGTTGTCGAACCAGGCAAACAGAGAATGTAGATAATAGTGCATAGGCGCATTGATGCAATTGAGATCGTTGGGTCGATTGAGCGTTACTAGGAGGATCGAGGGTTTTGGAAAGGAGACGAGTATGTTTTCGTTTGCGGGTGGGGGAGGACTTGCGAAGTTCGGGGTCGCCATTTTGCTGGTTGTGTAGGACATTCGTGAGGAGGATTGGAAAACGAGGACTGGGCAGGCAGTGCGGGAGAGTGTGTAATTCTTGAATTCTGGAGAGGACAGGGACATGAGGCTGCAATTATATAAGTGGCATTGGGTGCGGAGGGTTGAGTAATCGTGAAGTTGTCAGATGGAGAGAGTGAGTTGCGATATCGCGGGGAAATAGTACCGAGGTCTAGCTAAGCCGACGTCAGCGCGGGCCGAAGTCTGGGAGATCTGGGGTAAACAGGGGTCTCTCGGTTGGGAGTGATGATATACAGACACCCGACAGACTAATCTACAAAGGTCGGCGCTAAGCATCATCCAGGCTCTCAAGCCACACTGGTTATGCACCTAGCTAATTTCCCACTACGAGCCTGCGAGAAGATTGCGGCGTTAGGATTAGGATCAGGAGTAGGGTTAAGGTTAGGACTAAGTTCAAGTATTAGGAATGAGAGTTGTTAGGATGCCATTGACTTCCGGGCTATTTGATGAGGTAGGTTACGTGCAAGTGGTAATAAGAGGATTTTTGCCATATTTATTGTGAGGGGGGG